>Ga0315338_1000007_pt1 | contig 1519907 bp, 1347 predicted proteins | sample ASW8metaG_FD_204518 | JGI IMG/M metagenome (GOLD analysis project Ga0315338, IMG submission 204518) | Ammonia-oxidizing marine archaeal communities from Monterey Bay, California, United States - ASW #8 | ecosystem: Environmental > Aquatic > Marine > Coastal | place: USA: California...
GCATTATTCGTACTTCCAAAAAAACCAGCATAATATGAACTTGAATGAGGGCGATATATGGTTAACTGATCAATGGTATGATTCCCGCCATCATATGTGCCTGAAAAACCAATACTTGAAAAACCCACGGCAGAATCAGGTGTGCTATTATCATTATCATGGTCTCCCACATTCCAAGAAGAAGAAGTCGATGCATCTATGTCTGCTGTCTGTTCATAATATTTGTTCGTTCCCCATTCGCCTGCGTTTTGTGTCATCCAGTACAAATTGTCCAGTGTTGCAATAAGGTATGGATCCGTTTCTGTTCCTGATCCGGAGGGGGCGGTTGAGGTCTGCCCAAAAAGTCCCGTTGAGGACATTAATATAAGTGTTGTTACAATATTTAGCCATTTTTGAGTCGTTATTTTCGATTTTAACATGAGTGCTTCCTTTTTGATTAATTAAATGTATTAATAATTTTTTCCAATTCGCTCATTCCCACAGGTTTATTTAAAAATGGAATACCCTTTTCATTGATTTTTTCTTTAATCAGTTCATCTGCAGAAACAATAATGGATTTATGTTTTATTTTCAATGCATCGCAAATATCCATAGCGGTACCATCAGAGAGGTGATAATCCAGAACTAAAACAGAAGGCGAAGTTTCATTTACCACTTTTATCGCATCAGCCACAGACCTTGCTTTTCCGCAAATTTCTGCATTATCCATCTGATCTATTAAATCCGTTAATGCCGCCAGACCGTGTACTTCGTCATCGACTAAAAAAACTGATATTTTATCATTTTGTTGCTTCATTACCGATTTGGGTATAGGTTTTTCCACAGGGTAAATTAATAAACTGTAAAAATACTTCATCATCATATGGTGCAAATGGGTCTATAATGTTGCGAATGGTATCTATAGTGATGTATATGGGGATTGGATTTACTTTTTCATATATAAATTGAGAAATGAAGATTTAACAATATTCATACATCAAGAATGATTTTTGAATATTTTGATGAACAAGTGGAATGGAATATTGAGGAAAATGATACGTAAACAAACGGATTCACATCATTGGTTGAAGTGTGATAATCTCAATATTCAAACTAATTTAGATTTAATTCAAATAAAAATTTTCATCGGCAAAAATGTTTAGCATGGGAAACGTGTCCATGTAACAACCAAAACACACTTATGCTTAAAAGGAGGTCAAACCATAAATAGTTTTTTTATTTCTGAAGAATAAGAACGACTAATCGTTAAGGGATCATTGAACCCTTTTATATAAACATTGAACATTCCTTTGCCAAGGGGTTTCATATGATCAATTGCATTCAAATTAATCAGAGTCGAACGATGAATACGTATAAAATGTTTTTTGGGAAGTAAATCTGACCATTCCGTGAGAGACTTTCTAACGAGAAAGGGCTTGGAATCAGAAGTAAATAAATGCGTATACACACCCTCTGCACTCACATAACGAATATCTTTAATGTAAATATACTGTACAACATCATTGGATTGAACAAAAATACGGTCGTCTATGGAAAATATTTTTAAATTTATTTTCTCTCTAGGATCATGAGTATATATGTCAATTGCCTTTTTTATTCTATCAAACGTAGGCGGTTTTAAAATATAATCCATGGCATTTACTTCAAATGCTCTAATTGCATATTTATCCATAGCTGTAATAAATACAATCTTTGTTTGTTTTGAGATGGAAGGGACTAAATCAAATCCCAACTCACCTTTAAGATTGATATCCAAAAATATTATAGAAAAGTCAGTTTGAGATATAGCACTTTTCGCTTCTGATAGTGTGGATGCCTCAATTATCACGCACTCTGGACAAACCTTTTTCACTAATTCACCGATTTGTTTTCTTGCAAATGTTTCATCATCTACAATTAAGAAATTCATTTGACTCATGATAAAGGCAATATTAATGTAATGATTACTTTTCCGTTTTTCTCTGCATGAGACAAAGACCAATTATCTTTAAAATGAATTTTTAATCGATTTCGAATGTTTTGCAATCCGATACCACCTTGATACTCTACAAATTCATCATTTTTTACAATCTTTTTTTCTTGAACCCATCGACCATCATTCTCTACAATAATAATTAAATTCTTTTTTTCCAATCGCACTAAAAGATCAATAGCGTATACACCCACATGTGTGCTGTAACCATACTTTACTGCATTCTCAATTAATGGAAAAATAATCATACCAGGAATTTTATGTGAATAGAGTGTTTCTGAACAGGATATGGATGTTTGAAGTAATTCCTCGAATCTAATTTTTTGAACTTCAAAATACTCTTCAATAAGGCTTAATTCATTTTTTAACGGTATAACTCCTGATGTTTCCTCACTCAAAATATGCTGAAAATATTTTGCTAAATGCATGGTCATATTCCGTGCCTTTTCTGGAGATTTTTTAATTAAATAATGGAGGGAATTGAGAACATTAAAAAGAAAATGCGGTTTCAACTGGTATCGTAATGTTTTGAGTTGTTCAGACTTCATTTTTTCTGTAATTAATGTCCGTTTTTTATTCACAACAATGGATAGCTGAAGCAACTTTAATAAAAAATAAATAGTATTCCAAAAGCAATAAATAATGATATGATCCACCATTATCTGGGATATATCATTTACAACTAGAAGACCATCAACGAAAATTGGAATAATAAATGAATGTAATAATGCAGAAAAGAATCCACTAAACACTGCAACACAAAATGAGATTAATAGTATATTATTAAAGGGCTTATCAATGATATGTATCTTTTTATATACTAAACGATTTAAAGATGTCAGTATTACACCTGTAACACAAGCAGTCCCTGAATACAAGATACCTCGACCGATAGACAAGTCCGGAAGCAGAGCTGATACTTTATACAAAATGATAAAAAACATAATTGTCCAGCCATAAAACTGTAAAGACCAGAAAGATACTCTTTTATAATATGTAGGAATATTTAAATAGTGTTCTTTTCTATTTAGCTCGTAATTTTTTTGATAGTTCATTATATATCTAAATTATTTTAGAGAATTTAATTCTGAAATGGCGTTCGTAAATACAACTTGGCCAAATCAATTGTGTATGTATAATTATCCAATTTTATACAGGATTTATATGCTTTTTTGGCATCCATTCGTTCGTGTTTTAAATCGTGGAGCTGTCCTTTTAAACACCAGGCGTTCGCTAAAATAATATCCAGTTCAGCACCATAATTTTGGACAGCTTCATTAATGTAAATAAGTGCCTTTTCTGTTTTACCTTCCTCAAAATGATATAATGCAAGTTCGTATTGCAAATAACTGAAATACCAGTGTTTTTGAATTTCGGTCAAATTAGTTACCATTTTTTTCAGAATATTTAATGAAGTTAACGCTGAATTCATTTTTCCACACCGGATAAGGCTTTCTGTGTAAAGTATGCGAAAATAAAAATTACGTGGAAATGAATTAACCAATTCGCCACTATGAATCAGTGCTTTTTCTAAATCTACGTCTACCCATAAATATAAAAATGAAGCTATTCCTTTGGCTTCTATCCATGACCAAGGACCTTCGGTGGCTGCACGTTCGATTTTTGTTAATCCACGCTCACGAGATGGGTCTAACCCCAGCAAACTGGCGCCCCATTGGATCAGCACGTTGCTTAGTCCAGCATAATAGTCTACAACTCCAATAGGCAGTGATGCATCTACAATGTCCGGATGATCTGCCTCTACGTTTTGAATAATTCGGAAACCGGAATAAGCCCAGTTCAATGTTTCCAACCATTCCTTCTTCCCCAAATAAATTCTCGCCATTAGACCTGTGGCGGAACCCAAATACAATTGGTAATTGGGATCGTTGGGATTTTTCTCCACCAATGATTCATACACAGGAATAACCTCATTCAGATCATTATCCAGATCAATATAGGTTTTTTCTACTGTTGAGTTTGCTTGATTATGAAGCCAACGAGCCGCCGCCCATGTTAAATGAGCAGTGGGATTTTCTGGATGATCTTGCCGAGCCTTTGCCAATATTTCAATGGCTTCTGCTGTTTCATAATTGTAAAAGGTATGAACACCTTGACGAACCATGTCATCACCAGAATAGGATTGGCCATAGCATACTGCGAACAGGTTTAAAATAGTTAGAATCCTCTTTAGTGTTATAGTTGATTTCATGTTTTTAATCATTTCTGGATCCTCTTACAATAATTGCTTGCTCAGAAGGATGATACCAACCAACAGTTACAAATATATTTTCTTGATAGTCCATACCTGCTATATAAACATCATATTGATTCTGGATATCAAAGTTTACTGACCAACTCATTCCGTTAAAATGGTAAAATGCCCCCGGGCGTCTGGCAAGCAGAATATCATTTGTATCATTTCCTCTAATTTTTGAAATATGTGCCGTTGATGTCCCCATTTCCCAACTTGTATATTTTATGGATGCTTCCCGTGTGGTATAATTATAAAATTTAATTCCTGCGTATGTCATAAAATAAGCTTCATCCTCTCCTGCCCACACTGAAGAGATTAATCCCCAATCTGACACTCCAGTCGGCGTAAATCGGTCATCATGTTTGATGGTTACCCATTCTCCATCTTCATACGCCAAAGCAATACTATGCCCACCCCATGTTCCTGAACTTTCATATCCAGTTGCAAATACGTTTTCTCCATTTCCGTTTACATCAAGCAAATTAATCTGCGTACCGCTTTCCATTTCTGTAAATGTGCTGCCGTCATAGTGCACTATGCTACCATTTAAACCTGCAAAATACATATTAGATGAAGAGGTTCCCCATAAATGTTCTACACTGACATTTAACCCCATATTCTGAAGATGATACAATGTCCATTCGATTCCATCCCAATGAATAGGAAATCCAGAAGTAACCCAAATATCATTCTCTGAAAAATATTGAATTCCTGTATTTCTGGTACGCCCTGATAGTACTTTTATCAACTCCCACTCTACTCCATCCCAATGTGCTGCATTAAAACTCTCCCAGCCTGTTCCATTAAAACTGGAATCAGGATCAGGGATCTTTATCATTCCAACCACCCAAATATTATTTTCATCAATTATTGCTACATCTCTTAAGTAACTGCCATAACCTCCCAATGTATCAATCTCCCATGTAAAATTGTGACTCGTTGTATCCATGGTTTGGGCTGTGACATTTTCACTGGTATCAACGGCAATATCTTCGTTTATCCAAACAGCTTGATATGAGTATTGTGTATTTGGACTTAATCCTCCATCAATTATGACTGAATCCTTTTGGTATACGTGCGTTGTAAGAACATTATTGCCGTCTCTATTCAGATTAAAAGACCAATTTAGTGTTGAATCAGAAATTGAAATTCTGAATAGTGCTGTTGTGGTAAATGTACTGATAAGTTCCAGGTTTATGCTTTCTTCCAATGTGTGAATCGTAACAGATGCTGAAGAATCCACTTTTTCTCCATCATCAATCATATATGCTTTATAGCTGTATTCTGTATTTGCAGTCAGGTTTGAGTCTGTAATAGATGTATCAGTACTAAATACTAATGCTGTATGAACTTCCTCTCCATTTTTTTGTAATGAATACATCCAGTCAACTAATGTATCTCCTGCAGAAATACGAAACTGTGCTGTATACGTATTAGCGCTGATTATCTCTAAATTGATTGAATAATTTTGTGGTGGGTCTGGTGGTGATTTGTCTTCCGGCGGTTCGGGGCAGGCAATAAATAAAAAAATGACAGAAAGAACTAAACTCCCTCCAAAAACAGACCTTATAAATCGTTTAATTCTCATTTTTTTATCATCCCTACGGATGAATTTACTTATAAAGAATTTTAATTATTGATAAAAGAGAGAGGTCAACCCTGATGGGCGATCATAAGCCAACCCCTAGCTTCATTGCTGTCGGGGTTTAGTTCCAGGCTTCGTTGCCAAGCTGCTTTGGCCAATTGGTATTCATTCATTTTCCAATAAGTGATGCCCATTCCGGTGTACGCATCTGCGTCCATGGGTTTGAGTTCTACCACTTCTTGGTAAGCGGATAGAGATTCTTTGTGTAAGCCTTTTTCTCGGTAATACTGACCCAAACTGCGCATAGCACCAGGAAGCCAACTATAGGAATGATTATTTACACTCAACGCTTTACTGAATGACGTCCGGCCTAATGTGGATTCGCCTATTCGATTGTATTCCACCGCCAAAATATAATATGCTTGAGGAAGTAATGTTTTGACCAAAGGATGTTGTGGGGAATAATGAAGTAAATCTTCCCAAGCAGATGCCGCTCGTCCCCATTCGTTGGCGTTGAAATAACTCAAGCCCTGCATGTATCTAGCATCTACATCGTAATTGTTTAGGTAAACCACATCGCTGAATGCCAATGCTGCATAAACGTATTTACCTTGATTAAAATATAAATGTCCTAATGATAAATGTGCATCCTCATTACGTGGATCCATTTTGATTGCACGTTGAAAAGACGACTTGGCTCTATCAATTTCACCCATTTCTTCGTAAGCCCTGCCTTGTAAAAATACAAAACCACCATGTTCTGGAAATTTTTCTTTGGCCAAGATAGCTAGCTTAATTGCATCTTCATAATCACCCACGTTAAGTTTCTGTTTAATAAGAGTAATTTTTTGTGCCGGTCCATCTGGGTTTCTTACTGAAGATTGCTCCAGAACAGCTGTGTTTTCAGATGTATTTTTGCCAGTAGCAAGTATATCTAACGTGGCCCGATGACTCGGATCCAAGGCAAGTGTTTCTTCATAAGAATCACGTGCTTTCTTGTAATCACCCAAATTCTGGTACATATTTCCCAAATAGAAATGAGCATCTGGATTTAAAGGATTCTTTGTAAGGATACGCATATAAACATCCTTCGCACTTTCCCAATCATGTATTTGTTCATAATGCATTCCCAATTGTCGCTGGGTACGAATATCGTGCGGTGCTTTTTGAGCGGCTACTTCATAATCATAGGTTGAATATTTAGCTCTGGATTCTATACGTACCACTTCTTTCTTTTGAGGCGATGCTAAATATCTTGTTGCACGAGCCAATCGGTCTCGGCTGGTGTTTAATTTATTAGTATAATTAAATAATTCACCCGACAACTGAACAATGGAAACATCTTTTTTTGGGACAGGTGTTGCAGCTACTTTTTTAGGTGTTGATTTTTTAGATTTTTTTACAGATTTCTTTTTCTTCGATTGTTTTTTCTTTTTAGATCTTTTCTTCTTTTTTGAAGGACGTTTCTTTTTAGATTTTTTACTGGATTTCTTTTTCTTGGAAGACTTCTTTTTCTTCTTTTTCTTCTTCTGTTCTTGTGCAACAACTTGATTTGCAGATGAATTTATAGGAAGAGCTCCTGCAAGAAAGGACAGTAAAAGTAATCGAGTAATCCAGTGAAAGAATTTTATACGCATGACAGGGTGAATGAATTTACGAAAATGGAGAATAATGAAAAGGTGTTTTTGAGCATAAAATTTTTAATTTATAATAATCCATTCTGATTTAATTTTACCATTTTCTCCCGGCGCTGTCCAAGCAACAAAAAACATCCCGTTTGACATTGCCAATTTAGGATAACCACTACCTCGACCCGAGTTAATAGAAAACGTTTTAAATAAATTAACATCTCTAGATAAACTGTTTACAGTTTTTAATTTTAAAATGCCTGATTCTTCTCCTTCTGCCAACCAGCTTACTAATACAGTTTCTTTATCTATCCATAATAGATCTGTCCGGCCAATAGCTAAACCACCATCCAAACGAATGGGTGAACCAAAACGAATGCCACCATTTTTTGAGAAAGCGATATTCACTTGTGGTTTATTATCCGGAGCCGTGTACCAGGCAATAGCCACTTTTTCTCCTTTAGCACTCATTGAAGGACCATTTACAGGACAACCGGGGATAATCCAACCATCTTCATTAATAGGAAGAGGCAACTGAATTTCATTGATAAATGCTAATTGAATATTTCGAGTTTCATCTGCGTAACGATCCCGAAAAGCAATTAATGGACCTTCACTCGTATTTACTGCCGATGTAGGGCAACATTCGCACACCATTTTATCCAGCATAATTTCCAGCCCCAATTCACCTTTTGTGTTTAGGGTAGTTGTATAAAGTCGCATAGCTCCATCATCGTGGCCATGCCCCCCGGATGTCATGGCACGTCCATCCAGCCAAATTAATCCTATAGAACCATTTAAATCGAAGAAAGAAACAAATCCATGCTCTCCTTTTATTCCATCACGATGTGGAATAACTGGATTAGACCAAGTTTTTCCTCGGTTCGTAGATATGGATACTTTTACATCATAGTCATACGTCCCTTCCCCACTCATTTCCAACCATGACACAGCAAGTGTATCTCCACCCTTGTGATAGATTTGTGGTAAATCTGCCCAATTTTTGAAAAATCGATCACTTGAAATAATGGTGTCTTTTTTTGTCCATCCATTCGCTGTGAATTCAGACATAACAATATCATTATTTCCTTCATACCAAATCATAATAAATCCATCATTCGTTTGGCACATATTGGGATAAGCGCTTTCAAGTGATGTATCGGGACTGGGAGGTGAACTAATTTCTCCGCAGGAAAAAAACAGCACCGCAAAAAGCAGGGCCGTTAAAATGCGTGATTGTTTAATGACCACCGCCTACTTTACAACAAGCAGCCAATGCTTCATAAGCTACAGCATCTGCTTGTGTGTTATTGGCAGAATAGCCTAAAGCCGAAATGGCTTTTTCAATCGCTGATAAATCCACCAAGCCTGCTTTGTATTCGATGTGACCCACTTTTTTATCAAGGTCTACATCAAAAGCAACTACACCATCTAAAGACTTCACACCTTCTTCAATAGTACTTTCGCACATACTACATTGCATGGACGTTAATTGGATATCTACACTCGTCGTGTCACCACCACATGCAAATAATCCTAGAATTGATATTGTTAATATGAGATGTTTCATGTTATTTCCTTTGTTGTTTTATGAATAAGTATAATTTGAAAATTTAATGATTAATAGCTTGATATAATTTATCAATTGCTAATAGAGGGTCCAATGATGTTTTATCATTAATATGGGATGATTACACAGAAAATGGAGCTATAGCATCCATGATTGTTGGGTTCTTAAGTGTACCATTGTTTAAGTTTGTAATCCCAGTGATAAATACAATAGGTGTATATTTTGAAAAACTGGATGTGATGTTACCTTCAGTTCTCTTGGCTATGCTGGCTGGAATAATGGTAAGTAAACGAAATCAACTACAGATTAATTTTAACAGAGATAAATATTTTTAATCTATTTATCCTTTTTCATCAAACGAATATTTTGCATAATTAAGAAAATTGCAATCACATTTATTATAACTTCAAATCCAAACAATAATTTATTTTCCATATAGAAGGACCAATATGGATCCACAATCATTTCATAAACTGAAACTTGTCCTTGTTCTCGCGAAATTGGATATAAATAGTAATCCGTTTTTAATAAAGGATAAAACCATTGTATTCCAACTGTCCGGGCCGTTATCCAATCCGTGAGCAGATGCAAGAAAGCACCACTGAAAATACCTAAAGCGATTATTAAATTTTTAGTAGGGTAATATTTTCGGCCGAACACATAAATCAGCAAACAAAACATAATCCAGAAAATGGGTGTATGTAATACAGAATGATGTCCAGCAACTGTGGATGAGAAAGCTCCATCTATGTCCGGAAAAACAGAAAATGAAATACACAACCAAAGGAATAGTTTAAAGTCAGAAGCCGAGAAACGACTTTGAATAGCTACACCAGCCAAATAGCCATGCGCTACATGTGAAATGATAAACAATTATTTCAGATAAAGGACTTTCCGTGTCTGCACACTATTACCAGAAATAAGCTGCATAAAATATACTCCTGCAGAATAGTCTTTTCTATTCCATGAAATTGTATGATGTCCAGATATATAATTCCCTAGAGAATGATGTTCTACTTCCCTGCCGGAAATATCAATAACTGCTAATTCAATTTCGCTTGGGCGTTCTAAAACAAAATCAATTGTTAGATTACTATTGAATGGATTGGGATATAAGCTCTGGATTTCAAATCCAGAAGGTTGAATCGCATCTGTTATTCCAGCATTTGGATCGTAGTTTGTCGTGAAATAGATATTCTGATCTGTTCGATAATCTTCCCAAACTATATAGACAAAATTATCATCATCAGCCATTCTTGGAGCACGTTGAGTTACATCTTGTCCATCATCATTTAAAACTTGAAAATTTGATAAACCACTACTGTTTACATTCATGCCTCCATAATAAATATCATTTCCTCCACGTTGATCTTCCCAAATCATATGAATCCAATTTCCATTTGTAATGGCAGTACTCGGGTGATCTTGACGTACATCATCAGCAGCATTAGGATCAGCCAATAAACTATCTCCAAATGAAACTGCATCATTGTGAGACACTTTCAAAAACACTTTTGGAATATTATTTACACCAACCATATACGATAAAGCAACATTATCATCCAATCGCGACATCCCCGGTCCAGAGCTTGGACAATAATCAATTATAAATTGATCAAAAGACATGCGAGTTAGACTTCCCCATTCAGAATCGTCATCTTCAGAAAAGCTTGCAAACATATCACGTATATCGCTGTCATCATTTCGAAATCCGACCATTTTACTACCATCATTTAAAATAAGAATATCTGCAGGGCAACACTCACACGGAATAGCATCTGAATAATTATTTACAATTTCATTATCACTAAACGTTTGGCCTGTATCGCTCGATGCAATATGATAAATATGTTCAAAATTCAAAAAACGACGATTATATTGATAATAGATAACATGAATTTCACCTGCATCGCTTGTGGTTATTTCTGGATATAAGTTGAATGTTGCAATATCTCCAATAGGTGCTTCTTCTGCCCAAGTGGTTCCACCATCTAAAGATTGTGAGTAATATATATTTGTTTCATCGTAACCATGACGGGAATCAGCCCAAATCACATGAATTATACTACCAAATTCTGCTATTTTGGGACCACTATACATAATATCACTTACATTCCCACTTACAGTATTAATTTGAATTGGAATCGAAAATGAATTTCCGTGATCGGATGAATTGGCATAAAATAAATTTTTGTTATTATCATTATTGACCCAAACTACATGTATTGTGCCATTTCCATCGACGATAATATCAGGCATTTTATTGTGGCTACCAGCATTTGCCGATACGAGTACATTAGCGCTAAAATCAGCCCAAAGAAAAGAAATCAAACCAAGTAACATTATTTTTTTCATACTAAATCCCCTATCACCTAAAATGGCAAAGTTAATTATCAAGATTATTGGAATATAATTATCATTAATAAAATAACGATATAATCAAATTTTAATAGATTTAATCTAAACATAAACAAAACTGTATTAAAATGACTTAAATCGATAACTCAAGGAATAATTCACACTCGATAATTGACTTCCATCTACCACCTTCCACAATGGATATCCTATAGAAAATACAAGTGAATTTTTCTCATTAACTTCATAAATCAATAGCCCGGTTATATTCATAATCAAAGCACCGCTATTTGGAGCAATCTCCCCTTCCCATTTATCAGGCCATTCACGACGAAAATTAATTTTCAAGTAAGGATAGACAGATGTAATAATTGGAGATTGCTTAATTACGTGCAGTGCAATACTTGCAACTCGCCCAAGTGAAAAACCTGCTTTACTCTCTGAAATAGATTATTTAACATTTGAAGAAACTCCCATAATAAATGGGAATTCTGACCTTACCCACCACTCTGCCCCAAGTGTATAAGAAATTTGTCCTGTCCCCAGTGCAAAGTGTGTATGATTAATACTATCGGCATTTGCACCAAATGGATTTATTGAATAATCCTTTCCAGTTGGTAATGTAACCGAACAATCTATAAAAAGACGATGACCGGTACCAAAACTTTCATTTAACACTATATTTCTTAATCCCAATGTTAAATCTCCAATACCGATTTGTGATTCATTTCGATGGTGTGCATCATCATGTTCCTCGTCATATTGCTTCCAATTCTTATAGGGTAAACGCATGGTTAGATTTAAACCATTCGTAAGACCATATAGACCGTAAATATTTGTCATAGAAACGTTGATTTCTCACGAGTGATCATCTGCTGATTCATCGTGAATCGGTTGAAAATTATTGAAGGAAAAAGCCATTCCAGCCATCCACGACCCTTGATTTACACCGATACCCTCTGTCGTACTCCCGACCGGGAGCGAAGGATTACTTCAAAGGGGTCATAGACCAAATAAGAAAATCGGAAATAAAATCATCAATAAAATTAATTTTAATTTATTCTTCATGGGATTCACCCTGTTAATTCAGTTTCATTTATAAATAGTGATTCAATAAAATCACATGCTTCTTTAGATGCATCATTCAATGACAATCTATAATAAATCGTTAATCCATCTCGACGTTTAGATTCAGATAGTTTTCTGCGAGGGCTTACTTTTTCCCATACGGCCATAATAACAAATACACCAAGAAAAACTCCAAGTCGTATTCCAGGTTCGCTCCATGATTTTTCTAACATTGAGTGACGACTTTTATATGTTTCAAGAATTGATTTTCATTTCGTAAAAACGGCTACTTGCCAAGCAAATGTTGTTTTATAAAATGTTCGCTGAAATCCATTCTTAATAATGATTTCTTCTACCTTTTTTGTGGGATGAATAAATACTCGAAATGGACTGCCTTTTATTTTGGGATATACATTCAGAATTGGTTGAGCCAGTTTTACCCACCAAACATCACGGGGATATACAACTGCATACATTTTCCGAGCTAATTTTGATGACATTTTCACCAATGAAGTCATTTCATCGTAACAGCAAATCACCTTGTCCAATGTAACAATATCTGCTGAATCTTCATCGGTTGCAATGGTTGTAAAATCACCGTATTTAAATTTCACCTTACCATAATATCCGTTTTTCTTCGCTTCTTCTTTGGCAACTTCAATATATGCTCTAGAAGCGTCAATATTCGTTCCGTTAGACACACCGCCGTTTAGCAAGTCATTTTGAATAGCGCCGATTCCTCCACCGATATCCAAAAATTCCAATCCTTTTACACCCTTTTCCCTAATGGCCTCTAATAACATTCGTGTTGTTTTAACGGGACCTTTTTTATGATATTTCTTCAATTCCCGGCGAGCTGTTTTTTCATCGAACATATTTTCGATACCTTGACATTGACAACAGCCCATAATTATAATTCCTTCATGTTTTATTAGAGCATTCTTTTTAGCTTAATGTAATCGCCAGTTGTTTTGAGTATTAACGTTACAGCTACTTTATTTCTATTTCTCCAGAACCAACCATGATAACCATCAAATTCAGCTACTAATTCGCCACTATCAGAACTAGTCATGCGTCCCTTTTTATAGGTGGTTGATTTATGAGTCCCCTTATAGCCGTCACCATGTAGATTAAAATTCAAACTTCCATTAAGTGTCGTCCAATCATATTGCGCTATTGAGCCCTTTTTCATTTCTAACTTAAGTTCAATTGCATCGCCTGGCTCAATGATAACTTCAGACACGTCTTGCTTTCCATCAATATTTTCTTCAACCAAAGCGTTACTATTTTTAGCAGGGTTATCATTATCGATTGATTGGGAATCATTCATTTGTTCCATTATTAGACTGGTTTTAATGTCTCCCATTTTCTTTAAACCTAATAATTCACCAACACCTGTGGGATCATATCCATATTCTGCAGGGAGAATTGCTGTTACTAAAAGTACTGAAGCAATACCAAATGCTATTAAAGTGGATTTTATTAATTGTGAAGTCGTTGGCAAATCATTGTCAGATGGTTTTTGTGAATTAAACATATTGTTTCCTTTTACGAATTAAAATATCCAAATAGTTGGATTCCTGTTAAAATAAAGCCACATGTCATTAAAATGACATTCGATAAGTAGGCATGGTTCATGAAATTACCTTGTTTTCTCCAATAACTTATTAAAATGAGTATTGAAGACAAAGCTAATATTTGTCCGATTTCTACACCAATATTGAAGGCTATTAAATTGGTGAATAATCCATTCGCATCTAGTTCGAATTCTATAATTTTTGCCGCTAAACCAAATCCATGGAAAAGACCAAAAATTAATGTAGATATTTTCGTGTTGGGTTGAAATCCAAACCATTGTTGAAATGCGCCCAAGTTGTCCAATGCTTTATACACCACTGAAAGTCCAATTATTGCATCAATTAGAAATGCATTTATATGAATATCTGCAAAAACACCCAACAATAATGTGGATGAATGACCCACTGCAAAAAGGCTTACATATATACCAATATCCTTAAGTTTATAGAGAAAAAAGATAACACCCACAAGAAAAAGTAAATGATCATATCCTGTCACCATATGTTTGGCACCCAAATACATAAAAGGAACAAAATTGATTCCACTAATTTCTTGGATATACCCTGCATCGCCTGTAGTGACTCCATGGGCAAATTGGAAAACAGGAATTAGCATAAAAAGCCAAATCATTTTGTTCTTTAAAATAATATTTATGTTCCTTTTATTTGAAATTATATGTTTTCAACTATATTATGACCTTTAATTATGACCCAAGTGAAATTGTTCTCAACCGTAACGCATTTCCAATCACAGTCACTGAACTAAAACTCATAGCAGCTGCAGCAATCATGGGACTAAGCAATAAACCAAAAAACGGATACAGAATCCCAGCTGCAAGTGGCACCCCTAATGAATTGTATGCAAACGCCCAAAATAGATTTTGTCTAATATTTTTCATGGTCACATTGCTTAATTGACGCCCACGAACAATTCCCGATAAATCTCCTTTTATCAATGTCAAATCAGCACTTTCCATTGCTACATCTGTTCCGGTGCCCATGGCAATACCAATATCTGCTTGAGCCAGTGCAGGTGCATCATTAATTCCATCTCCTGCCATGGCAACAACTCGACCTTCACGTTTCAGTTTTTTAACAATCTCATGTTTATCTTCAGGAAGAATTTCCGCTTCCACATTATCTATGCCCAGCTTTTCTGCCACAGCATTGGCTGTAGACAAATTGTCCCCAGTTAACATGACGATTTGAATTCCATCATTTCTTAATGAATTCAACACAGAAAAAGTTGATTCTTTAATGGGGTCTGCCACACCAATAATTCCTACCGGTTTATTTTCCACGGCAACAAACATAACCGATTCACCTTCTTTTTGCAATGTGGTTGCTGTTTGTCGTAGATCCCCAAAATCTAAACCCATCTCTTCCATCCACTTTAATTTCCCGATGGAAATTTTCTTCCCAAGAACAACGCCTTCAACGCCATTTCCTGTATGGGAAACAAAATTTTCGCATTTTTCCAATTCTATATTTTCTGAAAGAGCTTTTGCAACGATGGATTCTGCTAATGGATGTTCGCTTGCTTTTTCTAAACTGGCAGAGAAAGTTAATACATCATTTTCTGTAAACGGTTTGACTGTTTTTAACGTTACAACCTTGGGTTTCCCTTCAGTTAATGTTCCCGTTTTATCCACCATAAGGGTGTCCATTTTCTCCATTATTTCTAGCACTTCAGCATTTTTTATTAAAACACCGGCTGTGGCTCCCCGTCCAGTCCCCACCATAATAGACATTGGGGTTGCCAAACCCAAGGCGCAGGGACAGGCAATAATCAAAACCGCCACCATGTTCACTAAAGCATAAGCAAATCGAGGTTCAGGTCCCCAAATTCCCCAGATTATAAATGTTAGAATACTAACACCTATAACGGCTGGTACAAAATAAGAAGCCACTTTATCGGCAAGGTTTTGAATCGGGGCTCTGCTTCGTTGAGCATCATTCACCATTTTTACAATTTGAGCCAGGAGTGTTTCCTTACCAACCCGTTCTGCTTTCATTAATAGTGATCCAGTTCCATTTACCGTAGCACCTACAACAGAATCGCCTTTATTTTTTTCAACGGGGATGGATTCGCCCGTAACCATGGATTCATCCACGGAACTTTGCCCTTCAATTACAATTCCGTCAACGGGAATTTTCTCCCCGGGACGCACTCTCAAAATATTTCCTTTTTGAATGTGTTCCAGAGAAACATCTTTTTCTCTGCCGTCATCATGAACCAGTCGAGCCGTTTTCGGTGCCAGCCCCAACAGAGCTTTAATGGCGCTGCCCGTTTTATCCCTTGCTCGTAATTCCAATACCTGTCCTAATAAGACCAATGCAATTATAACTGCTGCAGATTCATAATATACGGGAATCATTCCTTCAGCATTTTTTAACGCTTCAGGAAAAATAGTCGGAAACAGAGTTGCAACCAAGCTGTAACCAAAGGCTACACCTGTACCTATTGCAATTAATGTAAACATATTCAAATTTCGAGTTTGAATGGATTTAAAGCCTCTAATAAAAAACGGTGCCCCACCCCACAAAACAACAGGCGTTGCTAATACTAATTCTATCCATGTTTGCCACTGACCAAACATTCCTCCTGTGAGCATCCCACCCATAGTGATAATCAATAACGGCAGCGCTAGTGCCGTACTGACCCAAAACCGTTTTGTCATATCAATCAATTCAGGATTTTCTGTATCCTCCAACGAAATTTCTATTGGCTCCAGAGCCATTCCGCAAATGGGGCAATCTATCAATTTATCTGAAATCACTTCCGGATGCATAGGACACGTATATTTTACATTAGTCCCTTTGTGTATGTCCGTTTTTTCCGGATTTTTGTCGCTTAAATAGGATTCAGGATGTGAATCAAATTTTGTTTTGCAATGGGTTGAACAAAAATAATAGGATGTCTCATTCAGTTCTGATTCTCCCGCTGCATTTTTCGGGTCAACATCCATACCGCATACCGGGTCTTTTTCGGATTTTGGTGCAGTATCAGAACAGCAACAAGATGATTCTTCTTTGACTTCATCCGTTTCTAATTCCACAAATTTTTCCGGATGCTTCATAAATAAATCATGACAATATTCTGCGCAGAAACCATACTTCTGCCCTTCCCACTCCATCGTAGAAACTGCCGTCTCATCTGTGACGATCATACCGCAAACGGGGTCTTTTAATTCAAAACTGGAAACTATCATTTAAAATAATCTTCTTTATATTGTCATTACAAATATTATCGGGTAAGCTCATTTTATCGGTTTACTCGCTGATTGGGTATGAACTACTTTCCATGCTCCATTAATCCAGCGAAGTAAATATGTACCGTGCCCTTTATTATGTATTTTTCTGCCACTTTTTGTGGTGAGCTTTATTTCTGTATCCACCACAACCCAGGAGAAATTTCCCTCAAAATGGATTTGAATATGTGTGAAATCCAACTTTAAACCCAATTCAGCTTCCGGTTCAACATGATTCACTATCAAATCTTCAAGACCAACATTTTGGCCGCCACCTTCAAAATATCTGGCACCCTTCCAATCTAGAAAATGTTTACGAAAAGATGAGCCATCTCCCTTTTCCCAACCTACACGAATATCCTCGATGATATTTTCTATCAATTTATCATTATAATCTGGATTTTTATTTTCACAACCAAAAATCATTAATGTAACAATTAACAGTATACTATTTTTCATTTTCGACTTAACATTCCTCAATTGATTTCATTTCACGAATCAAATAGTAAATAATGGGTATATGATAATGTAATTATACATCTAGTAATAAATCTTTAAAATACAATTTCAACTAGAATACAAAACCAATTCCAGTATTAATCGTTATTCCCCGTGATAATTGGTTTGATTGTCCATTTTCAATTATTGGGAATTTCACTTCCAAACGAGCCATCATTTTATTACGATATGGCATAAACACTGGCCCACTTAAAAGAACGGATGAATCTTCTTCCCACCGACCACTTACGTCCCAAATAAGGAAAATCCCTGTGTTTGTTTTATTATTATGATAAGGATGTATCCCCACATTAATATCCAAACCTAGCTGTGAATTTTTGTCATCATATACCCAGCCAAATACATCATACATTTGATAAAATGAAAATGATTCAAGACTATAGGCAAGACTGACTCCAGCGCCAAGATGACCGAAATTAATTCCTGGATCTTTATTTAGAGGCAATCTAATTTGGGGAGTAAAACCAATATTTTGGGTACTACGATTGAAGTTGCTGTATTTTTTCAATGGTAAAGCAACAATTAAGTCACCCAATGATTTATCTATTGCAATTACATCTCCACCTTTATCTTCAATTGAATGGTAAGGTAGTTTAAATGTGATGCGTTTTGAGCGATGCCACGTATACACTCCTTCCAGCCAAACCGTTTTCTGGTAATAACTGGAGAGAATATCTTTATCATTAATTGTGAGATCTGACCCAAAAGATTCATATCGGACTTGAAAGCCATAGCCTCCGCTCCAACGGGGAGCCATATCCATAACAGGTTGATGTGCAAAAAGCAACCCACTCAAAAATAATAAGCTGATGCATTTATTTTTCATCTTTTTTGCTCTCAATCTTTATTGTTTCTATCTTTTCTCCCGTTCTGTTCGTGAATACTGTTTTCACTTCGTATCCGGATTTAACGATTAATTCGATTGCTTTTTCAATATCTATATCTTTATCTACAACTTCTGCAATAACAGCATATTGATATTCAACATCCACAAAAACACCATCGGTGTATTTTTTCGTATCAACATCTTTGAGAGATGAAAGACCACCCTGTAATCCTACAGCGCAGAAAGAACAAACAAGACCATTCACTTCAAGAATAACCTCATCTTTGGGAATTTCTAATTTTTTCCCATTAAGTTCAATCGTTTGAGCACTTACAATTCCAATAAGTGCAATTAATAAAATAAATTGTTTATATATGTTTTGCATGACTAACTCCTGATAATCGGTTTAACTGCCGCAACCATAGGGCAGAATAAATTTAATAAAGGAGTTGTCTAAATCAGGAGGGGCACATTAAACACTGGCGGTGGTTCAGCCAGAGGATGAATTTTAAAATAATCAACTATATTCATTTGAGTTATTTCAAAATCTATATCTATAAAAGATATTTCAATTATAGATAATTCATTATCAATATATGTCTGGACAGATGGTCCGGAAACAATTGGTAGAAATACAACAATAGTACAGTTGCTACCCAAAACAGAGCATTCTTTTTCCACAACTTCATTAGTACAACAACTAACAATGTCTTCCTGACAACATACCATATTGCAGTCAAAGTGCACAAAGGAAGCTGTAAGCTGTCCTGTAAAAAGAATGAGTAGTAAAAAGGCTGTAATTCGCTTATACATGTAGTTGATTTTACGCTAATTTAGCAAGAAGTTCCAAAATTCTATTTAATTATATTTAGCAGTTGTTTGAACTGTTCTCCTGTAGCCTTACCCTGGAGTTCAAATAAAACAGTTTCTACACTGGTAATTTGCCCTCCTGTACGACGGATTTTATCCAAACCAACATCTTTATTGTAGTCTAACCGTGTTGATGTAGCATCAACCACCACTTCTACATTATAATTCTTCAATAAATCTATGGCAGTTTGATAAACACATATATGGGTTTCAATTCCGGATAACACTACGTTTTCAGGATTAATATCAGCAAGCGCTCTATTGAATTCATCATTTTGCCCGCAGGAAAAAACGTCTTTTGCAATGGGCTGCAACCCATGTAAATGTTGACTGACTTCCTCAACCGTATTGCCTAGTTTATTCGGCAACTGCTCCATCCAAATAATGGGTACGTCCATCAAACGAGCACCTTTGATAAGCATAGCCAGATTTCTGAATAATTCATCGGAATTATACATAACACGGGCCAGTTTTCCCTGAATGTCAATAATAATTAATGCTGTATTGGTAGATTTAAGCATGAAGAGTTACTTCCGCTACTTTTTCCCATTTTGTTACATCTAGCCTAGTACGCATGGCTGTGATTTTATCCATTTTATACAAATTCCTTACAACCAACTTACGAATGATCTCTTCTTTTAATTCAACAGTCATTTCCTTATAAATCAAGCTCAAATGAGGTAAAAATTCATAAGGTTGTACTGGGGAAGATTGACCAACTACTCGTTTCTGTAATGCGATTAATTCCGATGATTTCTCTAATTTGATAAATACTGTTTTCCAGATATTATTCGAATAGTTTAATCCAGACATGGTTACATATATTGGTGCAATCTCTTTTGAAACATTTGATAATACTGATTGTAATTCTTTTTTATTTAGATCAACAGGTGACAGTAACGTGCAGTGTGGAGAAAAAACAGGAGCTGAATATTCAGCAGCCAGATCATTGATAATTTCTTGGAGGTAATCCCAATCTTCTTCTGATGGTGTTAGCCAAATTGAAATCAATTAATTATGGCCTTTACAATCCCTAATTACTTCCCCACTCTTCTGCAGATTCAGCAAACATTTTTAACATTTTTTCAACTTCTTTTACTTCCTTACGGTCTTTCGACTTTTTCAATTTAGCAAGTCGTCTCTCCAAAGTTGAATAAATATCAGCAATTCTGCCTCCGCGCAATGGTTCAGCATCTGCCATCTCCAACACATCTGCAAATTGATCTGCACTTCCATGACTGATAATTTGATTTGCGCAGTTCCATCGTACCCAACGATGAGAATCATTAATATGTTCAGAAAAGAAATCTATTAAATCCGGGTGTTCTTCTCTATATGACGCAATTCGACTAAATATAGATCCACGCAAATTATAAGGAGCAGCACCATACACTGACAATTCTTTCAATTTTATGAGATTTGAATCTGTCTTTTCCTCTGTTAAGATTCCCAATGCAGTGGAACGGATGGTTTCACCATGGGATTCTTGCTCCATAGCCCAATCAAATTTTTCCTGCGCTTTCTCTAAATTAATTTTAATGAGCGTAGATAATGCAGAACTTACCAGATAATCATTCTCTTCATTTTCTATTAAACCTAATATGAATGTTGTTACTTCATCCGTTTCATATTCCCGTAATGCACTTATGATTGATCGTTTTACCCGTGCATCTTGACCTTCATAGGCTTCCATGAGTTCAGATTCGCCATTTCGTGGTTTTAATTTTTGATACGTTTTCACAATTTCCTGACGCACATACCATTCCTTTTCATTCTGAAGCATATCCACCAATGCAGTATGTATTTTAGTAGTTGATCGTGTATCTTTTAATTCTCGTGCCGCCCAAATGCGATCATTAGCTGTGGGTGCATTCTGCAATTGATAGAGTAAATCATTCGTCTTTTTCTCAAATGTCAATCGTTTTGGGATTTGAAACCCTTCATCAACTATAACAATTAGTGGATCTATGTCCGAATTAAATGTGAAAGTATCCTCTTCCTTATCAAAAAATATATCATGGCGTGTAATATTTCCGTCATCAATGACCACCGTCATGGGGAGTTTAAATAAAGATGTATTTTCAATATCTTGAGTTTGCTTTAATGTGAGTGAAACCAATTTGCTGCGGCGATTATATCGATAACTGACTGTTATTTCCGGAATTCCTGGTTTATACACCCACTGCTCAAAGAACCAATCCAAATTCTTTCCTGTTGTTACTTCAAATGCTTTTTTCAAATCTGTCGTTTCTACATTTTTAGCCGCATTTGTTTTGGTATAATTTTTCAGTCCACGGAAAAAAGCATCGTCTCCTAAATATCTGCGAACCATATTCAAGACGACAGATCCCTTTGCATAAATATTACTGTCAAATAATTCGATGGAATTAAAATAATGTGGCTGCACTGTTGGGCGACGATAAGATTGATCCGCCCAAACTGTGGCTCTTAAATTTCCCAACCGCTCAAATTCAGCCAATTCAATTCCGGATTCGTGCTCTGTCCACAATAGTTCTAGATACGTGGCAAATCCTTCATTGAGCCAGGCGTTCGCCCAGTTTCGTGTGGTGAGGTAATCACCAAACCATTGGTGAGCTAATTCATGAGCGACTAATCCATCACTTGAACGAATGGGACGTACATTTTCTTCATGCATTGTCCGATCAGTTTGGTGAGTATTGGTTACATTTTCCATTCCGCCCCACATGAAGTCTTCAACAATAGTTTGATCGTATTTTTCAAATGGATAACGGACGCCGGTAATGTTGCTGAAAAATTCCATCATAGCTGGCGTTTTGCCAAAGGATCGCAACGCATCTTCACGATTATGATGTTGATACACCCAATAATTAACTGGAATTCCACCCCACTCATCTTCAATTTTTTTATACTCACCCACAGCAACAGATAACAGATAACTCGTATTTGGGATATTCTCCCGCCAGTGAAAGATTCTCTCACCATTTTTATCTGATACGGACACCAATTCACCATTGGAAATGGCAGTAAGAGGTTTCGCAACTGTAAGTTTGCATTCCCAAGTCATTTTATCATTGGGATAATCGTGCATAGGCACCCAAAAATGATTGTCCGTATCTTCACCTTGAGTCCATCCTTGAAGCTGCTTTTCTGGATAACTGGAGTCAGGTCGGACGAAATAAAAACCCATGGTAGGATAAGCTGTATACTCAATTTCTACAGTAAGTGTATCTTCCCATCCATATGATTTATCCAGATCAATTGTTAAAAGTCCATCATGCTGTTGAAAGTTTAATGTGTGTCCATTCATCGTAATCTTATGAATTTCTGTACGATCAGAATTAAATGTTACTTGATTGAATTCACTGGAAAAAGGTGCAAATGTCTGACTGACTGATCCGCTGATGCGACCTTCATGAATATCCACTTCAATATCAATAGCCATATGAAGCATATCTTTTTCACGATCAGGCGTCGAGTGAAGTGGTCTATCTGGGGATCCAAAAAGAATTGATGTTAAAATTATAATAATATATGTTTTGGACATTTAAACCTCGATTAATTTGTAATTGAAAGGTTGAGAAGTTATAGATATTACTCGATGAGTGTTATTATCTTTAATTAAATGAGATAAGGGTAAACAGAATTATTGAATAACTAGTCTTTTGGAACAACCATCACCGGACAATTTGCATGGTTGACAATACCTTCATCCACAGAATCAAAAAAGTGTTCTTTAAATGAATTTTGCTTTCTATGACCCAGAATAAGCAAATCTGCATTTTTAGTTACTTCCGCAATAGCTTTAGAAATACTTTCATCTTTAACTATTTTTATTTCTAATCCTTTAGCTTCCTCTGCGAAACCATTTGCAATGAAGCGTTCACGAACTTCTTCTTCCGTAAATTTATGAGGAGCATCCATCATCATGGACATTTCACCTGCATGGAGATCATTCACATGGACTACAGTCAAATTGGCACCCAATTGGTTTTTTAATTCAATTGCTTTGCGGATAACATCGCCTTCATCTCCTCTTCCACACAGTGCCAGCATAATGTTTGTATAACTCATTTTCTATCCCTATTGAAATTCAATTAACAGTTTTTTTGCTTCCTCTATTTCAAGGCGCTCTTCTAAAATCTCATCTGGACGAGGAGGTGTCGCAATAACGTCTTTTACTAATCGTATAGCTTCTTGTTTCTGCCCATCTTTATATAATGCTCTCGCTAAATATGTTTTCTGAACCGGTAATGATCTTCCGGTATTATACGCTTTTCGCAGCCAATTAATAGCATCATCGTTGTCTGGCCAAGATAGAATGAACGGAATATACGGCGATTTAAAATGGACAGCTCCCAGCATAAAATATCCACCACCATTTTCATAATTGGAATCAAGCTCAATTATTTTTTCTGAATGTTCTTTCATTAAATCAGAAACACCTTCTTTCGCAGCTGTGAAAATGCCATACACTTCTGACCATTTTCCCAAACATGTAAGATATCTGAAACGCAATGCAGCTGAATTGGGATATTTAGGAATCATTTTCTCTGCAAGTGCTTTTCCTTTATTATACTCTGCTTTGCGATCCTCTTCATTAGCCAGGACGTAGGTCCCCTTATAATAATAACACTTGAGCAGATAAACAGCAGCTTCTTCTTCCTGTGCGTCGATCTTAATTGCTCGCTCAAAATGGCGAATAGCTTGATCAATTGTGATGGATTGCGCTTTTGTGCCCACTGCCCCATCAGCCCGGTTATTAAAAGCAACTATTCCTTTTTCCATTTCTGAAGCAAGCGTTATAGAAATTAGAAATATGATATATAAGAAGGTATTCTTCATGGACAAGTATACAGAGATTAATTGAAACTTAAAAACCCAGAAAATGGGTTTAATGGAAAGAATTATTTTAAAAACACCATCTTCTTGGTTTTTACAAAATCTCCGGTTTCCGCTCTATAAAAATATACACCCGCGGAAACGGGCTGACCCAAGTCATTCGTTCCATTCCACGTTATTTTATGCTTACCACTCACCTGTTCACCATTAACTATTTGTTTCACTTTCCTACCCAATACATTGTATATAGTAATCTGTACATCAGTATTCTTATGAAATTCATAATGAATATTGGTAACAGGATTGAACGGATTGGGATAGTTATTTTTTAGAGAAAATGCTTTGGGTAGTTCTGATTCATCTTCGGTAACATTGTAGTAAACTCTCATATGCTTGAATTAAAGGATTTGCATTTTCGGGTAAATTACCACCATAGTATAAATGCCAATAATCTGAAGCGCCGACCCAATAATAATGCTGTTAACCACCCCTTAATCTCCTCCTTGAAAAAAAGAAGATGGAAAGAAAAAGAATAAATTGAAATCCACTTCTTCCGATAAATCGGGATCAGGATGACAGCTATATTATAAGCGTACCCTTTAACTCAAATTCATTGGCACTTTCAATCTGTACCTGGCAAAATTCTCCTTTTTCAGCCAAACCTTCAATATGGACAATTTGATCTACGTCCGGAGAATCAAACTCTGTTCTTCCCACAGACACCGTTTCGCCAACTTCATCCACTAAAACATTACATGTTTGTCCAATCATTTCTTGGTTTTTCTCTGCAGAAATTTCCGCCTGTAAATCCAGGATGACTGCTTTACGCTCATCTTTAACATCCATTGCAACATTATCATCCAAATTAGCAGCCAGTGTGTCTTCCTCTTCCGAATAGGTAAATACGCCCAAACGGTCAAAACGAATTTCTTGAACAAAATCGACTAATTCGTTGAATTCTGCTTCCGACTCACCCGGATAACCCACAATCAATGTAGTCCTTAATGCAATTCCGGGATTGGCAGTTCTCAACCGCTGAATGCGTTCGCGAATTTTATCTTTTTTTAATCCACGTCGCATAGAGGTTAATATTTTATCAGACGCATGCTGAATGGGCATATCTAAGTAATTGCACACTCGGTCAGTGGCGGCCACAGCATCGATGATTCGTTGGGATAAATGAGCCGGATGGGCATAATGAATCCGCAACCATTCTAACGACTCCGGCAATGCTTCATCCAATGCATAAATCAAATCACTCAAATATACTTTCTTTTCCAAATCCCAGCCATACGATGTTGAATCCTGGGCAATGATCAATAATTCTTTCACTCCTTGGGCGGCCAGCCGTTGAGCTTCGTCCACGATTGCGGAAATCGGCCGACTTTTCTGGAGTCCACGCATAAGTGGAATACTGCAGAACGAGCAACCGTTGTCACACCCTTCAGCAATCTTTACATAGGCATAATGATTGGGCGTCATGAGCGAGCGGTAAAACAGAGGATCATCTTTAGAAAATTCTTTTCCGGTTATAAACTGCACAATATCGCCATGATTATTGGAACCAAAAATGCGATCAATTTCTGGAATCTCTTTCGCCAGTTCCTCCGGATAGCGCTCGGATAAACAACCCATAACCACCAATTGTTTAATAGTGCCAGATTTCTTCAATTCGGCTGCCTGTAAAATTGTATTTATAGATTCTTCACGTGCAATGTCCAAAAATCCACAGGTATTCACTACCACCGTTTCCGCTTCTTCCGGCGATTTAGTGATTTCCACTTCATTCTGTTTCAATCCGCCCAAAAGAATTTCGGAATCCACAAGTGCTTTCGCACAACCAAGGCTGATCATATTCAACTTATGCTTCAGCATTTTCCAATCCTAAAAGTGAATGGATATATTCGTCAGGATCAAACTCGTTAAGATCATTTAATTCTTCACCAACTCCAACAAACAAAACAGGGATATCTAATTCATTCTTGAGGGCAAATACAATTCCTCCTCGAGCTGTTCCATCCATTTTGGTTAGTAAAGCACCATCCAGTTGAACACTCTTGGCAAATTCCCGTGCTTGATGTAGTGAATTCTGTCCCAGATTGGCATCGATGGTCATGATAGAGCACAGGTTGAATTCCGGAAAACGATCCCGAACGACACGGGCCATTTTTTCCAATTCATTCATAAGATTTTTATAGGTATGCAATCGCCCCGCCGTATCTACAATAACAAGATCAGTATTTTCTGATTTCGCTGATTTAAGTCCGTCAAATAAAACGGATGTTGGATCTTGGGAATTTTCATTATACACCATGCGTACGTTTAACCGTTTACTCCATTGTTGTAATTGAGCAATTGCCGCTGCACGATACGTATCCGCCGCTACGAGTAATACACTTTTTCCTTGATCCTTGTAATATTTAGCCAGTTTTGCAGCTGTAGTTGTTTTGCCCGTTCCATTCACTCCAACGATAAGCATTACAGAAGGAGATTTTATGTCTAGCTTCTTTTCATTGCCTAATGATTGCTGCATATAATCTGCTACTTTATTAATAAAATTCTCTTTGGAATGCTTTTTAACAATATCGAGAATTTCTTCCACCGTATTCAATCCCAAGTCCGATGCAAGTAACGTTTCTTCCAATTGCTCTAGTGATTGAGGAGACACTTTTTCTTTAACTATTTGCTGAAAGGCACTGGATACACGATCCCGTGAACGCCGTAGCGCATTAAATAGTTTACCGATAAATGCCATTAATTAAGATTGTTTGGATGCTTGAGAAAATGTACACACATATTTCAAAAAACTGTATGTCAGTAATCCAGTAGCGACATATAATGTGAATTGGGGCAACCATGATAATTGTGCAATGGGGAAAATGTGTAAAACAATTGAAAAGGTAGTAATGCCGGCAGACCATTTTCCAACCCAGTTAGACTGTAGAATAAAATTTCTGCTGTTCAGATAATAAATTGCTGGTAATGCAATGGCAACATATCGCCCTAAATAGAACCAGTAAAACCATGCAGGGAAAACCCCCTCCATCACCAGATAAGATGTGACAGCAAGAATGACAACAAAGTCCGCAATTGGATCAAGCCATTTGCCGAAATGGGTTACTTCATGAGCTCGACGGGCAAAGTATCCATCCAATGTGTCAGACAAAATTGCAAGAATAATTAAGATGAATGCCATGTTCCAATTTTCATTTTGCAAATAAATAATAATGGGAATAGCCATAAACGCCCGTAAGAGGCTAATCATATTTGCCAAAGTCAAGATCCGAGTTGGATCCATAAATTTTGTTTTGGGTTTATTCATTATAAATACTATTTTTGTTTTTTGTTTTCATTTCTTGCTGATCCATATCATAAACACTATCACAAAATGTATTGATGAATTCTGAATCATGAGAAATAATAATCAGATGTTTATTCTTCAGATAAAGCTCTAAATGACGAGCCAAAGTTAAAACTTGCTGACGTCCCAGACCAAATGTTGGTTCATCCAATATCAGTAAGTCATATTTACAGTTTAAAAGCCAAATTGTTAAAACTAAACGTAATGTTGACCAAGGCAATTCGAAGGCAGTTTTACCTTTAAGTTGATCCCATTCAAGTTGGCAATTCTTTAAATTATTAACTGCATGACTTATTTTATGTTTATCTAGCATTCCTGCATTCACAAGTCTGTCTACAAATTCTTCCAATGAATCTGCACCCATCATTTTTTCCGGGAATTGTTCTAGATACGCGATTTTAGCAGTATTACCCAATTTTGTCAACGATATATATCCAGATTCAGGCTTTTCAATTTTAAGCAATAATTTTGCTAATGTTGTTTTTCCGCAACCATTCGATCCCGTTACACCTAACGCTCTAAAATTATCGATTTTCATATTGAACGAATTAAACAAATCTTTATTCCCATTATAACTAAAACATACATCCTTGCATTCAATTACTGTATTATTGTCTTGAGATGTACGTTTATTGTATGGTAATGGATTAATGATACCTTTCCACTCACTTAAAGAGGATAATGACAACTCCCATTGTGATATCCCAAATTGCAAATCAGTGCAGTCACTGGTCAGCCAGAGAGCTATACAGTTAGTCTCTGCAATTCGTTTATGAATGTAATTAACAACCTCTTGTTTCCTTTTGCCGTTTAAAAAGGATAAACCATCATCAATCAATACAAGTTGAGGATCAACGCTGAATGCTGTTATAATATTCAGCATTTCTTTTTCACCACCACTTAAAGTTGTAGGATGGCGATGGTCTGCACATTCAAAAAATAACGTTTTCTTTAATTGCGTTAGCTTGGACGAAATTAAATCCTGATCTTTACACCTGCATTCCAACGAAAATGCTAATTCACCACCTATCGTTGAACTCACAATTTGCGTGTCTGGATTTTGAAACACTTTTTGAATTTCTTCTAGACAGTAGATTTGGGATAATTGAAAATTTTCATGTCCAGTTTTTAAACCAATTATTTGATTAATTAATGCTGATTTACCACTACCACTTTCTCCATAAATAATATGTAATCCACTTCGAAAGTTAAATGGTTGATCAAAATTAAACTTGGGAAATGAAACATTAAATTGCAGTTGATTAGTCACGGATAATTCCCCTTACAACTCGCGTGGAAGAGCCCAAGTTTTGATGAATAACATCTGTAGATGAGTAACTGGCTTGGAGGAAAAGGTCTTGATTAGTTAAAAGATTCTCCAAAACACCATACACTTCTTCCCCATTATTCACTAAAAATCCACCACCTGCTTTAATGAGTTCTCCAGTGGCATGAAATTGTTCATGCTTGGGTCCAAACAGGACAGGTAATCTTGCTATAGCTGGTTCCATGGTATTATGTACACCTGTAGAAAAACCACCTCCGATATAGGCAATTTGTCCATGCCAATAAAGACGAGATAAAATTCCAACCACATCAACAAGTATTACTCTCGCTTCTGGGAGCTTTACAGTTTTCTTTCCCAAACGCTTGCATGAAAACCCTTTATCACTGAAAAATATTTCAGCTCGACTGATATAACTTTCATCGGGGTCATGGGGTACCCAAATAAGGGAGACATCCTCGTGTTTTTCCAATATTTCAGCCAAAGCTAATGTGACAACTGATTCATCTTCTAAATGTATACTTCCGGCAAGGATGCATCGTTCACGGTCTAAAACTGATTCAGTATGAGTAACAGTAAATTCATCCGCTTTCGATTTTACTTGGTCGTAACGAGGATTCCCTAAAACCCTCAAAACTGGACTATTTTTTCCTTTTACTAATTCTTGAACACGTAAATAATCGGAATCATCCACAGTATAGATTGTTCTGAAGCATCGATACACACTGCGATAAAAACTGCGAATGATTGGTTTAAGCTTATTGGTTCCTATTACAAATCTCGCTGCAAATATAGTTGAATGAATTTTACGTTTATGCGCAGACCAAATCAAGTTTGGCCAAATATCATATGCAGCAAAAATAAGTTTTTTAGGTTTTGCCAACTTCATTGCTTTTCGAATGGTCCATAGAAAATCAAAAGGTAGATAAATCTTACAATCTATATGGTCATCATGAACATTATTATAGCCGGATGGCGAAAAGAAGCTGACAATAATTTTTGCATCTGGCTCCACTTCTTTCAAACCAGCTAACACTGGGCGAATTTGTTCATATTCTCCAAATGAGGCAGCATGAAACCAATATGAAATATCATTCGGATTAAGTTTTTTATTAAAGACTTTCAATTTATTAATCGATTGAAATCGACCTGAAATTCCAACACGTATTTTATTATTGAATAATGACCCAATTAATGTCAACATCATCAATAATGGGAAAAAAATAATATTATATATCAGTTTCGATATTATAATCATACTTATATTATTTTTTCCAAATGGGATACAACTGTACCAGGCGTTACGGATGTCATACAATATTGTTCGCTCCGAAAACAAGGTTGGCTACCATTTTGTGAGCACGGTCTGCACCATAAATCTTCATTGGCAATCGTAACAGAATTCTCTAACAATGTGCCACCGCCCGTTTCGACAGATGTCGGCCCCATAATCATGACTGCTGGAATATCGAGTGCTTCAGCTGCATGAGTTAATCCAGTATCACTTCCAAGTGCAGCTTTCGCATTACTAATTATAGCGAGTGAGGTTCTTAAATCTGTTTTTCCTTTTAAGTTTAATACGTTAGTATGATCTATACATATTTCATCACAAATAGTATCTTTTTCAACTCCCAATATGGCAATTGAAATATCTGTCTCTTTTAGTAAAGTTGAAAAAACAGATTTGTAATTCACCGGTGACCAAACTTTTGTTTCCCATGCTGCGCTAGGCACAACAACAAGATATCCATTATCAATGCCATTATCTTTTAATAAATGATTAGCTTGAAGTTTTTCATTTTCTGAAATGGATAATGTTGTTTTGGGAATATCACTTTTTCCGTTCAATATAGGTTTTAAACATTCATGATATAATGTCCGTTGGCTAAAACCATCTGGAAAATCATTTATATGAAATTGCATCAGTTTAAACCGATTCCACCGTGGTTTTTTGTACACCAGTTTATCTGTATCAACGATTCCTTTTCTTATGACTTTCGTGCGGAGAGAATTATGCAAATCCACAACGAGATCATACTCTTCATCCATCCTATTCCCCATACTTCGCAATGTTTTAACAGATTCATTGGGTTTTATTTTTATGATACGATTAATGGCTGGATGATTTTCCAAAATGGGTGCAAAATGACTTAATGTCATAAAATCAATCCTGGCATCTGGAAAGCGATTTCGTAGGGTTGAAAGAGGTGATGTTGATTGAATTATATCACCAATGGAACTTAAACGCAGGACCAAGATGGTCCGTGGGTCATTCATAATGTTTAGTAACTGCGTTGAGCGTTAAACGCAACCAAATCAGTTAAGGAATCCTTATAAACTGAATCTGGATAAATTTGGATTGAATCAAGTGCTTTGGAACTGAATTCATCTAATTTAGTTTTCGCATAATTAAAACCGCCTGTTTCATGAATGAATGTTTTTAATACTTCAACATCTTCTGGTGTTTTATTTTTGTTACGAAGGATGCGTTTAATCTTTCGTACACCTGCTTTTGAAGAATGGCTATAACTATGGATTAATGGTAATGTAACCATATTGCGTTTCACATCAGAGCCCATATCTTTCCCTGTTGATCCTTCATTTCCCAATAGATCAAATAAATCATCTTTGATTTGAAAAGCCATGCCAAGGTTTTCTCCAAATAATGCTAAATTTTTACGATCATGTTTTTCTTTTGATGCCGTAATGGCGCCAATTTCACAACACGTGGAAATGAGCGAAGCTGTTTTCTGATAAATCATGTTATAATAGACATCTTCTGTCATGGATTTAGATAAACTTTTTTCAATCTGTAAAATTTCTCCCGCACTCAATTTTTCAGCTGTGTGAGATAATAATTCCAATGCATCATGATCTTTCAGTTTAATCAAATTGATTAATACTTTACTGAATAAAAAGTCGCCCATGAGTACAGCTACTTTATTTTTCCAAATTTTATTTAATACAAGAAAACCACGTCTTTTTTCAGCTTCATCTACAACATCATCATGGATAAGTGTAGCCAAATGTAATAATTCAATCATAGCTGCTGCTTGATAACTCTGCAACGTTGGCTGACCGGTTATTCGTGCAGAAAGGATAGTTAAAATGGGACGGATATTTTTCCCTTTATGACGCATAAGATATTTTCCAATCGTATTTACCAATCGCACTTCCGACTGCATTGCTTCCCGAAACTCATTTTCGAATATTTTTAAATCTTCAAAAATAGGAGACGTGATTTGCTTTAGATTTCTTATTTCTTCACGCATAATAATGTGTTATAATTTACCTTTTGCTACCATCCAACTTACCCCAATACTCAATTCATATAAAAGAACAAGAGGAATAGCCATTAACATTAAACTAATGGGATCGGGCGGTGTAATAAATGCGGATAAAAACAAAATAACGATAAATGCATGTCGCCTATAATTGCGCATAAAGGGTGGCGTTAATAAACCAATCATGGAAAAAATAAACACAACAACCGGTAATTCAAAAATGATACCACTTCCCATCATCAACCACGTGATAAAACTAAAATAATAATTAATGGAATAATTATTTTGAATATCCCCAGTTCCTAGCGATGAAAAAAACTGTAACGAAAAAGGAACCATTATTTTGTACGAAAAAATGACTCCTATAAGAAAAGAGAGATAACTAAAAAACACGAGTGGCATCATGAATTTTTTCTCACCTTTATGAAGTCCAGGTGAAATAAATTTTGCCATTTGGTATGTTATAATAGGCAGAGCAAGGATAAATCCACCTACAATTGCAAGTCCCCATTTTATCATAAACATGCCCTGGACTGTAAGAACTTGAAGTTCCATGGGTGAATCAATATGTTCAGTAGGTGCTATTAAAAGAGCAATAATATCGTCAATAAATAAAAATGAAACCATACCGCCAAGGATAATGGCGACTACTGATTTAATTAATCGCCAACGTAATTCTTCCAAATGATCTAAAAATGGCATATTTGTTTTACTCATGATTTAATAAAGATGCTGATATTTCATATGGAGATGCTTTGATGGAATCAATTGAATCCGTTTTCTGTTCTAATTCTGTCCTTTTTTCTGATGTCCAAAATTCATCTAACAATTTTTCCTGAACCAAATCATACACTCTGTTTCGATGCCTAACTAGTCGTTTTTGATCGAGGATACCTTTCGATTTCATTTTGTCTAAATGGGAATAGATTCCATCGTATAATTCTGTAATGCCTTCACCATTATTGGCAGTCGTAGTAAAAACAGGCGGTTCCAGTTTATCTTCACGATTTGATGTATGAAGCATATTTTGTAATAATTGTGCTAATTTATGAGCTCCATTTCGATCCGCTTTATTGATTATAAATAGATCAGCAATTTCAATTAGCCCTGCTTTCATCAGTTGAATTTCATCTCCTGATTCGGGTACAAGTACTACAATAGTTAAATCAACAGCTTTCGCAACATCGTGTTCGCCTTGCCCCACACCGACAGTTTCAAAAATGATAATATCTTTTCCGCTTGCGGATAAAACATCTCCCACATCTTGGGTTTTACGAGCCAAACCTCCCAAGTTACCATGGGAACCCATACTACGAATAAATACCTTGTCTTCCCAAATATAGCGATTCATACGAACACGATCACCGAGCAAAGCACCGCCGGTAAATGGACTGGTTGGATCCACAGCTACAACTCCGACTGATTTTCCATTTTCCATAAATTGACTTATCAGTTTATCCGTTATTGTACTTTTACCGGCTCCGGGCGGTCCTGTAATTCCAATCCGAAGTGACCCTTTACTATATTGGTGTAAATCGATAAAAAATTCATCTTTTAAAGATGAATCAAATTCAATACGGCTTATAACACGTGACAACGTACGATGGTCGTTGGCTCGTACGCCTTTTAAAGTGCTTTTATCCATGGTAGGAAATTTGAAGTTTTATGCGAATGCCCTGCAAAATGCAGAGTAATCGAAAATGGTTAAGTTTCGCCCATCGCGTTTAACTAAACCTTTTTCTTCTAGTATAGAAAATGTTCGAGAAACTGTCTCCCGTGAAGTTCCAGCCATATTTGCAATATCTTGCTGAAAAGGAAGATTATGAATATTTACATTGCCATTTTTAATTTTACCAAGTTCCTCAGATAATCTTACGAGTGTCATTCCGATACGATGCTCAACATCACTTAAGGAAAGACTTTCTATCTGTTGATCACTTTTTCTTAAACGGAGTGCTAATTCTTCCAATAAACTAATAGCAATTTTTGGAAATGTCTGAAGAATATCCAGAAAATCATTTCTGGCTAGTGTTAAAACGTCTGATTCTTCTAATGCTACAACGTTTGCAGAACGACCACCCCCATCAAGAAGAGACATTTCACCAAAGAAGTCGCCTTCGCCTAACATGGCTAGGATTACTTCTCGACCATCTTCGCTTAAACGTGTAATCTTTACACTACCGCCAGCTATAACAAAAAAAGTCTCACCCATTGATTCTTCAAGAAGAATCATTTGGCCTTGGTTAAAGGATCGTGAAACCATTTTATCTGACATTTTAATGACATCTTTTTCACTTAAATCCTTAAAAATGGGTACAGTATGCAGGAGTTCTATTTTATTCATAGTCAAAAATACACGCTTTTAAGTGTATTTCAAATCATGAAAATGAGTAATTCTTTCTTTGGCTTTTAACTAAATAAAGGATAATTTTCGCACCGAATTTTTCATTAAAAAGGATTTTATATTTATGGATAGACATGCCCAACAGTTTAAAAGGGAAAGACAAGACAAAAAGCGGCGAGAAAATAATATTGCTGCATTATCAAAATTACGTACTTCAGTAAAGAATGTTCTTACATCATCGAAGCAGGATGAAGCAGAAAAACTTTACAAAGAAGCTGTCAGTATAATTGACAAAGCAGCTGGTAAAGGATTAATCAAGAAGAATACTGCTGCACGACGTAAATCACAAATTACACGTCATTTGAATTCTCTGGCTTAAAACTAAATACACTCAATAAAAAAGCCCTGATAAAACGGGGCTTTTTTATTTCCTCAAAAATTGGTTTTTACGTTAACCATCTGATACTTGGTAATTGGGTGCTTCTTTTACAATACGAACTTCATGGGGATGGTTTTCCTTCATTCCTGCAGCTGTAATCTGTACAAATTCAGCATTCTTACAATACGTTTCTAAATTTTTTGAGCCGCAATATCCCATGGATGCTCTTAATCCGCCCATGAGTTGATGAATGGTATTTCGTACTAACCCTCGAAAAGGTACAATACCTTCAATCCCTTCCGGAACTAATTTTGTTGCTTCAGCACCTTCTTGAAAGTATCGATCACCACTACCTTCTCGCATCGCTCCCATGGAACCCATTCCGCGATACGCTTTATATTGGCGACCTTCATATAAAATTGTTTCCCCGGGACTTTCTTCCATTCCAGCAAATAAACTACCCAACATAACAGAATCAGCCCCCGATGCCAATGATTTTGCAATATCGCCACTATAACGAATACCTCCATCAGCAATGACAGGAATTCCGTTTTTGGATGCAGCATCCACACAATTCATGACAGCTGTTAATTGGGGAACACCGACTCCAGCTATAACGCGTGTTGTGCAACTTGCCCCGCCGCCAATGCCAACTTTTACACAATCGATACCTACATCAATTAATGATTGTACCGCATCAGCCGTTGCAACATTTCCAGCAATGAGTCCAATCCGGTTACCCAACTTTTTCTTAATGGATGCAACTTTTGCCAAGACGCCTGATGAATGTCCATGAGCTGTATCTACAACAATAATATCTACATTTGCATCGGCTAAAGCGTCTGCTCTGTCTAAAGAATCTTCACCAACACCTACAGCTGCTCCCACTCGCAATCGACCATTTTCATCTGTACACGCATTGGGGAAATCTTCCTTTTTCTGAATATCCTTTACAGTAATCAATCCAGCCAGTTTCCCTTTTTTATCGACAACTAGTAACTTTTCAATACGGTGTTCTTGTAATATATCCTTCGCTTTATTCAATGTTGTACCCATGGGTACAGTAATCAATTTTTCGGACGTCATACAGTCGCTTACTTTCAAGTCCAAATTTGTTTCAAAACGAATATCTCGATTGGTAAGAATCCCTACAAGATTGCCACCTTCTAAAACTGGAAAACCACTTACATGATAATGCTCCATGGCCGCTTTAGCTTCTCGAATTGTTTTATTTTTGTCCATCGTAATTGGGTCTATTATCATGCCACTTTCAGAACGCTTAACGCGATCAACCATTTTTACCTGTCCTGAAATAGTAAGATTTTTATGAATAACGCCTATGCCACCTTCTCTCGCCAAAGCGATAGCCATCATGCTTTCAGTTACTGTATCCATAGCAGCACTTAAGAGAGGAATATTCATTACTATATCTTTTGTTAAGCGCGTACGAATATCAACATTTCGTGGAAGAACAGTTGATTTTTGAGGAACAAGAAGCACATCATCAAATGTAAGTGCAGTTTCAAAAGGAGGTCTGTTTTTCATTTTATTCCACTATTACTGATTTATTAACACTATTAACAATTTTACCATTACGAACCAATCCTGCAATTGTAGCCATATCTTCATACAAAGGGTGATCTCCTTTGGAAAATCGCACATATCGCTGAAGTAGATTCATCACTTTTTTAGAACCAACACCCGCTTTCAACCCTTTATGAAATTCAGCAATTGCTGTTGCAGAAACATATAATTCGATAGCCAATATTTGAATTACATTATCCATTATACGTAAACATTTTCGACCTGCCCATGGTGCCATACTTACTAAATCTTCTGCTCCAGCTGAAGTGGTAATTGAATCAACTGAAGCTGGGTGAGCTAACGTTTTATTTTCGGAAACTAAAGCGGCAGCTGTGACTTGTGCCATCATAAAACCGGACTCCAATCCTGGATTATGAGCTACAAACATCGGTATTTTATTATCTATTCCCTTCATAAAATAATGTGTTCGTCTCTCGGAAATTGCACCTATCTCTGATATTGAAATGGATAATGTGTCCAGAGCTTGGGCAACTGCTTCTGCATGAAAGTGGCCACTACTACGAATTTCTGTATCAGAAAAAATGAGAGGGTTATCACTTATACTATTTGCTTCATTTTCTATTATAGTTTTAGCTGATCTGAATAATTCCCTACTTGCGCCATGAACATGAGGAATACAACGGAAACTATAGGGATCTTGAATACGATCACAATCCGCATGGTCATCAACAATTTCACTTTTCTCCAATAAACGCCAAACATTTCTTGCTGTTTGCACTTGACCTTTATGTTTTTTCAGTTTATGAATTTTAGCTTCAAAAACATTACGACTTGATAAACTAGCTTCAACTGACATGGCGCCGGCAATATCGGCAGTTTTCAATAGATTTTCTCCTAAAAATAATGCTTTTAAACCTAAAGCAGAAGACACATGTGTTCCATTGATTAAAGCTAAACCTTCTTTTTCATCTAAAATAAGTGGCTTTAATCCAGCTTCTTTTATGGCAACTAATGCAGGTATAATACGATCTTGAAAATGAACATTGCCTTCACCAATGAGTCCCAATGCTAAATGAGCTAATGGAGCCAAATCACCGCTAGCACCTACGGATCCTTGTCGAGGAATAACGGGTAAAATATCGTGATTGATGAATTGAACTAATTGTTCAGCTAATTTCAATCGTACTCCACTATACCCTTGAGAAAATGTGACTAATTTCAAAATCATAATCAATCGTGTAATACCCAAATCAAATGGTTTACCCACACCTGCAGCATGACTACGTACAAGATTTAATTGTAATTGTTTTTGATCCCTTTTTGAAATCGATACTTGACTTAACTTTCCAAAACCAGTATTAACTCCATAAATATTCACTCCATTTTCAAGAAGTATTTTAAGGTTTTGATGAGATGTCATAATTGCTTGCCGAGCTTCAGATGTTAATCGGACTTTTCCAGGTGATTCAAGGAAAAACTGCAAATCTGCAGTTTGTAAGAATGTCTTCGAAATAGGCAGGGTACCCATTGGTGAATTTAGGAGAAGGAATCAATACAATAAAATATCAATTATATTTTATTAAATTCAATCATGTCTAAAACTCAAATTTCTGTAATTGGCTTTCCTTTAGACGAAAACTCTTCATTTCTTCGAGGGCCTGCCAAAGCACCTAATGCTATCCGTAAGAGCTTTGATTCTCATTCTATCAATCTCTGCGCTGAAAATGGCGTCGAATTAAGAAATAATCCATGCTGGAATGATGTTGGCAATGTTGACTTATCAACTGGTATTAAAGCCATGAATCAAATTGAAAATAGCATACGAAAATTATTGGATAAAGGACTAAAACCACTTTCCCTAGGCGGTGACCACTCCATAACATTTCCTATTATTAAGGCATTTGCTGAAAAATACGAAAAATTAAATATTTTCCATATTGATGCTCATCCAGATCTTTTTGACAATTTTGAAAATAATCCATTCTCTCATGCCTCTCCTTTTGCCCGTATTATGGAAAATGGTTTGGTCGATAAACTTGTGCAAGTAGGTATTCGCACTATCAACAGGGCGCAACAAACGCAAATTGACACATTCAACGTTGAAGTCCACGATATGAGAAATTTCTATTCATCCATGACATTTGACTTTGACGGTCCAGTATATATTTCCATTGATCTAGATGGGCTCGATCCTGCTTTTGCTCCCGGTGTTTCCCACCATGAACCAGGCGGTCTTTCCACTCGAGATGCGATACAAATGATCCAAAATCTTGATTATGAAATTGTAGGCGCTGACATTGTTGAATACAATCCCAATCGCGATATCAATGACATGACAGCTATGGTTTGTGTAAAACTTTTGAAAGAACTATTGGCGAAAATGTCAAAACATTAATATGACCGATTTCGACTTCGGAAATAAAGCTGAATTACATAAACACTTCTCCACCCATTGCTTCAATGAAGCATGGAATTTGATTGATAAAGTTAATCGTTCCCCTGAAGAAACTGATGAGATGGTGCATTATGCAATGGCGTCTTTATATCATTGGGGCAAACGTAAGGATTGCACGAATCGCCATAGAAGTATCGGTAGCTGGCAAGTATCCCGCTGTTATACATTAGCCGGCAAATTGGAACAGGCAGAACGATATGGAAAGCTATGTTTAAAGTTCAGTGAAAATGAGGAACCATTTTATGTAGGTTACGCTCATGAAGCATTATCCAGAGTGTATGGATTAAATGGAGAAACAGACTTAAAAAATGACCATTTCCAGATAGCAAATAATCTGAGCGAGCGCATAAAAGATAAAGAAGAAAAAGATCTGCTTCTTGCAGATTTAAAAACTATTTAAGCAATTCTTCAACAATTGAAAATGGTTCCATCCTCACTGGAATAGCATCACTGAATACATAACCATACCGTTTTCCAATAACACGTTCATCCATTACAATAAACATACCTTCGTCTTCAATTGTACGAATCAGTCGACCAAAACCCTGTCTAAACCTGACAACAGCTTCCGGTACGCTATATTCCATAAATGAATTTCGACCTTGTTGTTGAAGCATATTTCCGTACGCCTGAATCCTGGGTTCCGTTGGAACGCTAAATGGTAATTTTGAAATTATCAATATTTCCAGTAAGTCTCGAGGAAGGTCAACACCTTCCCAAAATGCATTTGTGCCCAATAAAATTCCATTCTCCGCTCGATGCATACCCCTTAACATTGCATATCGAGAAGAACCAGCAACCTGTGCGAAAATAGGTAACTGCCTTCCTCCCGGTTTATTTTGAAGTTCATGATAAACATAATTGAGCGCCTGTCTTGAAGTAAATAATGCCATCATACGCTTACCAAATCGTTTGTGACACTCATAAATCACATCAGCAACCAAACCCGGATTTTGACCGTTTTTACCTTTGTATTGAAAATATCGAACCTGTTCTTCGTAGTAAAATGGACTGTGAAATTCTGCAGTATGCACAATGTCTTTATCTAAAAGTGCAATGCCTGTTCGCTGTAGAAAATATTCAAAACTTTCTTCAACTCGTAACGTAGCAGATGTTAAAACGCATTGTTTAATCGATTGCATAAATGCTTCTGAAAAGTCATGGGAAATATCAACAGGAGCACCTTTCAATGATACATTTAAAACTTTATCCCTACCACGTCCCTGACGATATTGACCTTGTTGCCAATAGACCCAACCATTTTGCTGATCATGTGTCAGCAATGCAATTTCACTTTGCAAAGAAGCGATAGCCTCCATGCTGTGCTCAAATAATTGGCTTATATCACTTAATTCATTTTTCTCTGAATCCAAAGTTTGCAATTGCCCTAACATCCCTTTCAAAGCTTGATTAACGCCAGTTAAAGCAAGTTCAAACTCTTGAATTTGTATATTAAAATTTGAATAACCCTCTAGTAAATTATCCATTATTATATGTTGGGGATAGGGAACCTCTTTGTTAATTTTTCCGGCAATTGAACTGGAAAGATCCTCGAAAAATAACTTCCCGTTATTACGAGATGTTTCGCAATCAGTTTGCAACCCTTTATAATACATTTTTAGTTCCGGATTGTCATCTAGGAGCATTTCAATTTTTTGGGTCCATCGTTTAGCACTGGTTGTATTAGGATCCATGATATCCAAAATGGCATTTACTTTGAACATATTTACTTCTAGAGTTAGTTGATCATACGCAACATCCACAAGATTATGCGCTTCATCAATAATAACTGCTTCATATTCCGGCAATAAGCCGGGGTTATTCATGTTTGATAATAATAATGCATGATTCACAATAATAACCTGCGAATCATTGACTGCTTGGCGGATGGGTCCATAATAACAGCCATCATTTGTAGAACATAAAGATGTGGTACAAAATCCTGACTCACTTTGTATCATTTCTGCTATTTTATATGGCCGTGTACCCCAGAAACCTGCACATTCGGACAAATCACCCGTTTGTGTTTTATGGAGCCAAGCAATAATTGGAAATAGTGATTCTACTTCGTCTTTACGCAATAATTGCCCTGCGTCCGATATAAGCCAGTTAAGGCGCGTTAAACATATATAATTACTCCGACCTTTCAGAACCATTGCATGAAGTGGAACGTCCAATGCTTTGGCCAATAAAGGTAAATCCTTATTAAATAATTGATCTTGTAAATGTTTAGTATGGCAAGATAAAATAACTGGATTTTCATTATCGCTGCTGAATGCTTTCTGCAAAGCTGGGAATAAATATGCCATTGATTTTCCCAATCCAGTTCCTGCTTCAATCGCGCAATAACTTTGATCGGCATTTAACATAGTTGACACGAATTCACTGTACGCCAACTGAGAGGTGCGTGATTCATAAGAATCCATTACTTGGTTAAGCCTACCACCATCAGCAAATACGTCCTCAACAGTTAAATCTGACAAAGTGCTTTTACCAGTAGTTGCAAACATATTACTATATAATTGTTTTTCAAGTTTGGATTCAACCAAACCCGTTTTCAAGTTTCCTTCTTTTTTGAGGCTATTGCTAATATTGATAAATAAATGGCTATTATGCATATCATGATTTTTTGAAACTGCCATGATTTTGGAAAATACTTCCAAGGGATAACTGGCAGCTTCATGAACCAAATGCTGAAAAATGTGCCCAGTGTTTACTGTATCTGCTTCTGCTCGATGGGAACCCACAGCTGAAGAATTAAAATATTCTGCTATAGAACCTAAATTGTGAGTTGGATGAAAAAATAAAAAAGTACGTGATAATTGAAGTGTATCGTATAATTGGTGTTCTACAATTTTTTTATCATAACGTTCACACAGGTTATTTAAAAATTTAATATCAAATGAAATGTTATGGGCAACCAAAGGAAAATCTTCCATAAAATCGAGTATATCATCTACAATATTTCCCTCAACTGGTGCGTTAGAAACCATGGCATTGGAAATTCCTGTAATGTCAGTTATAAATGAATCAATTTGACGCTCTGGATTAACTAATGTGACAAAGCGATCTACAGCTTCACCCCCTTCAAATTTGATTGCTGCTATTTCAATAATGCGGTCATTTTCAGGGCTTAAGCCTGTTGTTTCAAAATCAAAAGCGATGTAAGTGGAAAGATCGAGAATCCGTAATAATGCTTTCTGTTCCATTATAATCCTGCAAAAACCCTAGCAACATCAATTAACAGTGAAGGTTTATTTCTTACTGCAATTGAAAATAATTTCATTAATGATCGTTTATCCTCCGAAACTGCTGATACACTATGAGCAATTCTATTTAAATCATCATCAGAAAATTTGTATAATGTTTCTTTTATACGATAATAGCGTTCATGGTTTTTACCGCCGATCTTATGCCATGCTTTTTCGTATGAATGTAAATTTTTTCGTGTTGGTCCACCATTTTGCAATGCTTTTATAGCTGTTTCTGCGGCCAATAATCCGCTTCTCATTCCTGGCGTAATTCCCCCCCCAGTCAATGGATTACACGTATGTGCTGCATCACCCACAAGCATCAATCCGTCAACAACCATTTGCTTTACAGTTGTTCCAACGGGAATACCGCCAACAACCGTTGTCAAAACAGATGCATTGGGATATTTCCATTGTATGAATTCGTCCAAAAATGAATGCGCAGCTTTTCCATCTTTTGCATAAAATCCTGAAATTCCCAACCCTATATTTGCAATATTTTTTCCTTTTGGAAATACCCATAAATAACCACCTGGTGCCCATTTTCTGGATAAATAAAATTCAAACATATTTTCTGTCACATCTATTCCAGCAACCGTTTTTTGAATTCCGGATTCCATATCTTTAAGTTTTAAATGAGTTTTTAATCCGGCCCAACGCCCCACTCTACTTTCAACACCATCTGCACCTACAACAATTTTTGCTCGTTTTTCGAATGGTTCTCCAAGAAACGTTCCTTTAACACCAACAACTTTATCATCCTCAATAATTAGACCACCCACATACGCTTTAGTAACAATCTGGGCTCCTTCTTGCGCTGCATACTGGGCCAAATCATAATCAAATATTCTTCTATCAAGGATATACCCTTTTTCAACCAGATCAAATTCAACTACCGTCTCATCGGGTGCGACCATTTTAATACGGTCAATATGAGATGTAATCCAGCGTGGATTGGGTTCTACAAATATTCGTAATCCTTTATCGCTTATGGCTTCTCCACACCGAACAGGCATACCAATATCCCTGTCTTTTTCTAATAATAATACAGATAAACCTCCTGCTGCTGCAACACGCGAAAAAGTTGTTCCGGCAGGGCCACCCCCAACTACTATACAGTCAAATTCTTTTTGATTACGCCACATGATTATGCCGCAGTTGTTCTTGACTTTTTCAGTTCTGTCTGGCTTAATACTTCAATAGGACAAATGTACACGCAAATATCACAATCAATACATATTTCATGATCTATGCGAATATCCGCTTCTTTGACTTCAATGCAATCAACGGGACATACACCCACACAACAGCCACAAAAATCACACTTATTTTCAACGATTTCAATCATGGTCTACAGCAAAAGTTGGGAAAACAATATTATAGCGGAAATAATGATATGTACGTAATCCAAAAAAGACTATAGCCAGTGGAAACAATAACCAGGGTAATCGAACGGAAACAAACATAGCCGCTATAAATACGGGATAAATTCTTGCGCGTTCAATATGGCGTTTATGCTCCGGAAATACAATTGCAATTAGAAAAAATGGTGCAATAACTGCTGCAATTGTACTAATGACAGGATCATCAAATGAAAAACCAAGAAGGATACTTATGCATGACAATAGTAAACTAATACCAATAAAACTTTTTCCTGGCTGATATCCTTTTTCAGGAATTGAATCTAAATCAATTTGATAAATTAATAAAACTGAAAGGTACGTAAGTAAATATGGTATACATGTTTTAACAGAGATAATTAAATTTCCATTCAACCAACTCAACCAGCCCCAACCTGTCATAAATAAAATTAACCCAACAATTGTGTGATTTAGGATAAAAGTGAAATTCAATTCTTGACTAACAAATGATAATTTTTCTTTCTTAAAAATAATGGTCATTATAATTGAAACTATCAACAAAGTTAATAAGCCAACATTTGCCAATGACATATCCCAATACGTATATCGATTAAGCGACTGCTGTTGAGCGCTAGTACCCGATGTCATCATAATCCAAACTGCAAACCAGCTCAATGGTTTCAGCTTCATTATACCATCCAACTTAAATGAATACCTGGAAAGTGTTTTATACGCTGTTGATTCAGGCGGAACTATACGTGCAATAATCATTGGATTAGTTTTATCCCAAAAAAGACGTCTAGTATTTCACCAAGTATAATAAAACCAACCACAGTAGCAGCAATGCCCAATAAAACGGTTAATATCTCTTTTGAAAGAGGTGATTTATCCATACCCTGTTTTAATTCGTCCATGAATCGATTTACACCCCACTTTTTCAAAATGAATAATGCGGTAAACATTCCTCCGATGGGTAACATGTATTTTGAGGATAAATAATCCATAAAGTCAAAAAATGGCATGCCGAGGAATGCAGTAATATTTATACCACCTCCCAGAGAGAAAGAACAAAAAACGCCTACAATAGTTATAACAGCGCCAAATTGAATTGTTGCTTTTTTTCTGGACCAACCTTTTTGATCGATGAAGTATGCTGTAACCACTTCCAATATTGAAATTGCGGATGTAAGTGCAGCCATAAAAAGCAATACAAAAAATATTGTACCCCATATTGTTCCTGCATCTAATTGGGGAAATACTGATGGCAAAACAACAAAGATGAGTCCGGGCCCTTCAGCTGGATTTGCTCCCAAAGCAAATACAGTTGTAAAAATTGCTACACCGGCAAGCATGGCAATTGCTGTATCCAAGGCAATTACCCATAAAGCTGAATTGAGTAAATTTTGTTTTCGCCCCAAATAACTACCGTATGTAATCATGGTACCCATCCCCAAGCTCAATGTAAAAAATGAATGACCCAATGCCAGTACAACACTTGATGCTGTTAAATCTTCAAAACGGGGATTGAATAAGAATGAAATTCCTTCCATTCCTCCAGGAAGTGTCATACCTCTCACTGCCAATACAGCTAATAGAATAATTATGAGTGGCATCATAATTTTTGACCATTTTTCAATACCGCCTTTAACACCATTGATAATAACCCAAATACAAACTGTCATAAAAATAACCTGAAAAAATATGGGGCTCCATGTACTGGTAATAAATTGATTAAATACACTACCAGCAACATCCGGGTTTCCCGCTAATTCTTTAAAACCACCTGTTAGGGAAATGAATATATATTTTAATATCCATCCACCAACTACTCCATAAAAGGATAAAATAACAAAGGCAGAACCAACACCAAGAAAGCCCACCCATTTCCAATTCGATTTTGGTGCCAATGTTTCAAATGCTCCCACAGGACTCAATTGCGTTTTTCTGCCTATGACAAATTCTGCTATAACAATGGATAGACCCACCACAAAAATACATGCTAAATATACTAACGTAAATGCTGCTCCACCATTTTGTCCAGCCATATGTGGATATTTCCAGATATTTCCAATACCTACAGCTGATCCAGATGCTGCCAAAATAAATCCTAATTTTGTTCCCCACTGTTCACGTTGATTACTCATTCTTCCTCACTATTCGTTTCTGTTATTTCAATATTTTCCGTCATGACACTGTTGAAAGGGTTCAAATGCGCATCCACTATTGCATCCAACATACCGAAAATATAAATAAAGACAGTCCACCAAGCATACTTATTGCGTTTTTCAAGATAACGATGTTTCCTCAAGTTGTAATTTCCAGAATCATAATTTTTGTATATATTTCCATTTGAAGACCATTGATAAATAGACGCTGCTTCCAAAGTTAAAAGAAATGCAGCTTTAATCCATCGGCCATTATAAACTTGCCCGCCTCCGGGAAACATTGCACCGTATTTCGCTGCCTTTGCAGGCGTTTTTACTTTCACAGAATCAACTTCTAGAGGAAATAAATACGAGCAGAAAATAATCAATATTAATATTCGATTCATTCATTAATCACTGCAACACATTCAATTTCAATATCTGTCCCGGCTGGTAATCCTGATACAGCTACTAGTGATCTTGCCGGTGCAGTTTTTTCATCCAATCTTCTGTTAAATACTTCATTTATGTCTGCATAATCGCTCATATCTGTAAGAAAGACGGTAAATTTTACCACATTAGATAAATCGCTACCACCTGCTTTTAATACATTATCTAGATTATTAAAAATTTGATCAACTCGATCTTTAAAACTACTCTCAATTAATTTCCCAGTTTCTGGATTTATAGCAATTTGTCCTGCTGTAAATATAAAGCCGTTTGAAATAACACCTTGATTGTAAGATCCAATGGGTAAAGGTGCTTTGTCCGTTTTAATTATTTTTTTATTCATCATATTTATTTATTAATAAAGCACATAGTTGCTAAACCGATATTGGGATCCATTTCCCTAAATCCAGAAGTATTAACTTTCTTTAAAACAAATTCTCCAACGGCTGCCACAGTTGCTTCAAAAAGATGTCCTCCTTTAACAGCCATAGAATGGTCACTTATATTTATGTGAGCATGAATAAATGGTTCCCCATCTTTTATTTGGATATTCCCTTGAAATGAAGTGAGTTCCCAAATTTCATTAAAATGCTCAATAATATATTTTTTATTAGCCAAATCGTAAGCACCCAATTCAATTTCCTGGATGGCTCCAATTCCGGATAATTGACCATTCATTATATCATGATCTATGCAGAATTGAGTCAGTGTTGACATAATTGGTTCACCCTGTTGAACGTGAATCATAAATGTCTCTCTATCTTGTTCGTATAGCATGTTATCCTTTCAATGCATCTTTAATTATTGTTTCTGCTACTTTCAAGGCTTCCTTCAACTTGGCAGGATCTTTTCCTCCAGCTGTACCTAAATGAGGTCTTCCACCGCCGCCGCCGCCCATGACAGCGCCTATAGATTTTGCCAACGCCGGAGCCATAATTCCTGCTTCATTTAAATTTTTGGTTACCACTACAACAATACTGGGCTTTTCTCCAGTAGCAGAACCCAAAACGCCCACTCCGGAATCCAAAGCATTCAACAATTGATCTCCTAGTTCTTTTAGCGACTCTATATCTACTGTTTCCGTTTCATGAATCACCATTTGGATACCATCCACTTCATTTGATTTTGCAATAATTTTTTTAATATCAAAAGATGCAGAAGATTTTTGCTTTTGTTTCAACGCTTTTTCCAAATCTTTTTTCTGTTGGAGTAATTGGTCGATACGTGAACCCAAATCCTCTGATGAGGTTGTTAGTTTTGATTGTAATTCTTCCATAACTACTGATTGCTCTTGGATATATTCAATAGCTTTTGGTCCTGTCAATGCAACAATTCTCCGAACTCCTGCGGCGAGAGAAGATTCTTCTTTCACTTTAAATAAACCGATATCTCCTGTTCTTTCTACATGTGTACCGCCACATAATTCTTTTGAAAAATCACCAATGGATAAGACTCTAACGGTGTTGCCATATTTTTCTCCAAACATGGCAATGGCGCCTTCTTTTCGGGCATCATCATAATCTTTAACAGATGTTTTAACTTCCGTATTTTCCAATATTTCTCGATTAACGATAGCTTCAATCTGCCGCAACTCATCAGATGAAATCCTTTCGTTATGAGTCAAATCAAAACGTAGATAATCGGGATGTACACGTGAACCGGCTTGATTTACATGATCACCCAATACTTCTTTCAACGCAGCGTGCATTAAATGAGTGCCCGTGTGATTCTTACGAATATTTTTTCTACGCACATTATCTACTGTACACGTGACGGTATTCCCTGTTGATGATGGATCAAAATCTCCAGAACAATAATGAATAAACACATCATTTTCATTTTGAACATCAATAACGGTAAGTTTAACACCTGATCCCGATATACTTCCTATATCGTTTATCTGTCCTCCGGATTCTGCATAAAATGGTGTTTCATCTAGAACCAATAAAATTTTGTCATCCATAATACAATAGCGTTTAATACTTGCTTCAGCTGTTGTTTGCTCGTAGCCAAGAAAAGCAGAATCCGATCCTTCGCTAACTGTTGTCCATTTAATTTGCTTCATATCTGCCTTGAATTTACCAGATTCTTTTGCTCTTTTTCGCTGAACTTCCATTGATTTATTAAACCCATTTTCATCCACCAATATCCCTTTTTCTTGGGCCATAAGTTGCGTTAGATCCAAAGGGAATCCATACGTATCGTACAATTTAAAAGCATCTTCTCCAGATATAGTTTTACCCTTGACGTTTTTTAATAGTTTTTCAAAATGGTTAATTCCTCGATCTAGCGCTTCATTAAATGAAGTTTCTTCACCTTTAATTACGTGTGAAATATGATTTTGCTTTTCAATCAATTCTGGGAATGCATCACCCATCGTGTCACAAACCGTTTCTACTAATTCAAAAATGAATGGATCATGTTGATCCAATTTGCGTCCGAAACGTGCGGCGCGACGTAAAATCCTACGCAATACATATCCTCGACCTTCGTTGGAAGGTAATGCACCATCTGCAATTGAAAATGAAAGCATTCGCACATGATCGGCAATCACTTGAAATGGTGCTGAATTATTTTTGCTGGATAATCCTGTAATTTTTTCTATCTTTGCAATAATTGATGTAAATAAATCAGTATCATAATTACTGGTTTTTCCTTGTAAAACTGTAACAATTCGTTCCAAACCGGCACCGGTGTCGACATGTTTTTCAGGTAAATCTTCTAAAGTACCATCCAACAATCGATTATGCTGAATAAAAACAAGATTCCACAATTCCCAGTATTCATCCGTTTTATTCACTCCTTTTGCCGTTTGTTTTGACAAATCTTCGCCCATATAATAATGTATTTCTGAACAAGGACCGCAAGGACCCGTATCACCCATTTCCCAGAAATTATCTTTTTTACCACATTTCAATATTCTGTCAGGATTGATATCTGTTACTTTAGACCATAACTCAAATGCGTCATTATCATCTTCGTAAACAGTTGCCCAAAGACGCTCTTTATCTAATCCCCACACTTCAGTTAATAATTCCCACGCCCATTCAATCGCTTCTGCTTTATAATAATCACCAAATGACCAGTTTCCAAGCATTTCGAAAAATGTATGATGAAATAAATCGAAACCGACTTCTTCTAAATCATTATGTTTTCCACTAACTCGTATACATTTCTGACTATTAACAGCCCGAAGTTTTTTTGGTTTATATTCGCCCAAAAATATTGGTTTAAATTGATTCATGCCAGCATTGGTGAACAATAATGTTGGGTCATCATGTGGGACTACAGATGAGCTGCGAACAAATTGATGCTCTTTATTTTGAAAAAAGTCTATAAATGATTTACGTATGTCTACTGCGTTTTTCATAATGAAAATGAAGTTTCTATTGTAGTGAGATTAATAGTTTCATCTGGGCTATCTACATCACCATCACCATCTAAATCACGAAACGACCGTTGGAATGTATAATTAAGCATAAGTCCTGAAGATATTTCAAAACCAGCTTGATATCCCATTATAGTTCCTTCAGTATATTCAAAATCAAATGGATTAGGAACATTTCGCTGCTGATAATACAACCGTGCATATTTTAATCGACCAATACTTTTTGTTAAATTGAGTGAAGCCAAGAAACTCTTATTTTCAGATTCTACATAATCATATTCAACATCATCCCATATTTGACCAAGCAGATTTTGATAAGAAACACTTGTTTTTAGTATGGAACCAATTTGAATGCCCAAACGTGCATAAAATCCTTTTTGCTTTCCATATCTACCCAGTTTTGATTCTTTTGTTACCACATCTGTTACACCAGATGAAGTAACAAATGTTGCCCGTTCTATATCATACGCTCTATTCCAATAACTGAATTCAAACTGACCATTGGGTATCATTCTATATTCTAAATTGAATGATGCTGGCCCAAAATGACTCGCAATTCCAAATGGCACTAATCCTAAACCTAGATCCATTGATTTACCTGTCCCAGGATGATACGTCGTTCCCAACATTTTGGCAGCTTGCGAATAGATCGTAATAAGCATATTATCTTGGGTAACAATTGGATATCCAAAATCTACAGCCAAAGCTCCAATCTTATCTGCTGATGAATTCACATCTAGAGGTTCCGGTAACAATGATGCTTCTTGGTCGGGCAAAGAATCATAATACGTTTCATTACTAAAATCCTGACCAACCGCTTCTCCAAGTTCATCCCAAAAAGCATGGATTGCATCTATATTGTATACATCTGGAAATCCATCACCATCTCTATCAAATTCTGCTACATGATTATCCGCTAATCCGTCTCCATCGGAATCAAGCCAATAATTTTCATTCCCTGGGAAATGGTCCACTAAATCCGGTCGTCCATCACCATCGATATCTTTTAAACCAAGAAATTGATTTCGGTCGACAACAATTGATATTGCAACAGGCACAGGAATTAATTTGGGTAAACGAAATCGTCCACCAATAATACCAATATTTTGTTTGAAGTCATTTATAAATCCTTGAGCAGATCCAAACTTATTTTTGACACTTATATCAAGTCCGACATTTCGAATCGAGGGATATTGTGTTGCATTGGAATATCCATTTACCAAGATACCATAACCCAAATCTACTCTATCTAAAGAACCAATTTTGAAATAAAGAGGACCGGATTTCCTTCCATAACTAATATAATATATTTTATCAATGAGTGTATTTTTTGCATTTTCACCATTAGAAAAGTTCCAATTCTCATCATATACATTTCCCTCATGGTCAAAATAAAAGACCAAATCCCAAGCAATATTAAATTCCCCCAGAGGAGTCACCGGTCGCAATGTAATCTGATTCCACACTTTACCGTCAATAGTGACAGTACCAAACGCACCTGCCATAGAACTCTGACAATTGAGTAAGGTTGAAAACAATGTTATGATTAATATGTTTTTAAACTTCATGAACGTGAAATTGTTAACGTGGAAATTACCGTTTAGACGCTTCTCTATTCAACAGCAAAATCCTTAACTTCATTATATATTTAAAACATCAAAAATGACTAATCAATCCAAACATATAGATATATTAACGCTCAGTCGTACCGAATTGCACGAATTAATAAAAGGAATGTCTACGGAATTGCAGAAGCGTCTTGAAGATGGAGAAGAGATTGATACAATATTAGATGAAGAAAATCCTTTCTCTATATTTGAACCATTTATGGAATCGGTGGAGTTTCCAATTTTGGTAATAACGATGATAAACAATTTTCAATCTGTAACAATTATGGATACTATTTTGGATGCGTTAGAAAAGGGAATAGAAAAATATAATTTGGCAAAATAAAAAAGGGCAGATATGCTGCCCTTTTAAACTGAACTTAATTTATTATTTATTTCAATAATATAAGCTTATTCGATTGAACGCTTCCTCCTGCTTCCAATCGATAAATGTAAACTCCCGAACTCACAAGATTTCCATGATTATCCCTGGCATCCCATATAGCAGATTGATTTCCAGCATTTTCAAAACCAGTTGATAACGTTCGAATTTCTCTCCCAATCAAATCATATACTTTCAAATCAACCAATCCAGCTTCAGGCAATTCATAACGAATAACGGTTGTTGGATTAAATGGATTTGGATAAGCCGGATGAAGTGTAACCACATTTGGCAAAATGACTTCATCTTCTGTTCCAACTTCAGGCATAACCTGATTTAGGACTAAATAAATATCATCTACAAACCAACCGATAGATTCATCTTGACTGTCTGATGTAAAAAGTAGACGTAAATACAATTCTTCTTCATTGAGAAAATTATCCAAATCTATATATTTCTCCTGCATTTGATTAAATGAATTAACAGTCAAGGCAGTTTGCCACATGCCCGAAGAACCGCGTTTAAATTGTAAATAACCAAAATCACCATCTCCTATCATTTCTCCAGAGAAAAAGTGTAAATAAGCTTGATTAAAATATGTCAAATCAAGTGGTTCAATAAGATTACAAGGACTTTCAGAATTAGGTTCATAATTTGTACCTGGGCTATTATTTAATGTAAAATTAATATTCGTGTTTACAAATTGTCTCCCCCAATCTCCCAAATTCCAGCGATCTAACGCTTCAGCATCTTCAAATTCACCCAATGTATAGTTTTCCGTTACAGAAAAAACTTTTGATTCAGAAACAGTCTCATTTGCCATACTAGAAGCATCCGTTATTGTAGTCCAATATGTTATCATTGTACCAGGTACAACGTCAGAATACGTTAATACACCTTCATATACGCCTGACAATGATGTTTCTGAACATGTTATTGATTGCAAATCTCCGTTACCTATTTGCCATTGCAATTCAACATGACCAATTCCAATATTATCTGAAGTAACAATATGTACATTAAAAGCGCCATTCGGATAGAATTGATCTTCAAGATCAGAAAGAGAATGCACAACAGGGGGTATTTGATCTGAACCAATATTGAACGAAAATGTTGAAAATGGCGCACCATAAGGTTTCGTTACTCGACTCCCACTTGTGGTTTCATAGGCAACATAATAATTCATAATACCTACTTCACCGGAAGGAGTTAGGTCTCCAGAATAATTATTCCCGGCTACAGCCATCATTGCTGAATCCGTAATCGTACCATTCAATCCCCAAAATAGCTGCAATGTATTGTAGTCTATTGGATAGTCGGAACTTTCATCAATATCTAGTATCAGAGAAATTGGAGAAGATGTATCTTCTGTATCGTTCAATTCTTCAAATTCAACTTCACCCATATAGGGATAGCTCATAACAAAAAAACCATTTCCGCTCATACCTGTCGAATAAATTAAACCGTTTTCCGTATATGGATACGTTCCCCAATTCCCGTTATACAAACCAGACTGACCTGGATAAAAATCGTAAAAGCCCACTTCTATAGGATTGGATGGGTCAGACATATCAACAATCCGCGTACCATATACATAATATGAAATATATAATAAATCATCTTTCCAAAAAACATTATGTACAGACTTGTTTTCTGCTCCATTTTCATTGGGAGACCATGTGGATAAATGATTTATATTACTAAAATTCTGAATATCAAAAATATTGATAAATCCACCGCTTTTTTCATCAGCTGTTATTGCATATTTAGAATCTCCAGAAACCCAAACAGCGTGACAACCATAATTACTATAATTATGCTCTACCATTGTTGTTGGGTTTGACTTATCTGATACATCTATAATAAATAGTGATCCTGCATAAATACCACTAGCATACGTAGTATCATTTTTAACATAAAGATCATGAATGTATGCTTCTTCCCATCTACTAACTTCGACAGGATTTTCTGGATTTGATAAATCTAATATAATAAATCCTTGCCATGAATTTGTCCCTCCAGCGCCACCGCCGCTTCCAACTAAATATGCATATCCATCAGCAATAAAAATATTGTGAGCTGATTGAGTTGACGTCGTATGTGAACCAACTTTAAATGGGTTAAATGGATCAGACAAATCAATAATATCTACACCTCCACCGGTTTCATTGGTAACATAACAATAATGTCCATGAACTTTTAAATCACGCCAAGTTGAATTAGCACCGGGAATAAAACCAACTTCAATTGGTTCATGAGGATTAGTAGAAATATCTACTATGGATGTACCATCATTTCTTCCCACTAATGCGAATTCATGCCCATCAGGTGCAGTGTAACCCCAAATATCATTGCAATAGTTAAAAGGGATGTGCCCTATAGCACGTACATTTTCAATTTCATAATATTGCGAGAATAAGATACCAATCAATGCTGCCATTACTATAAATATTTTCTTCACTGTTTTCCCCTAAATTTTAATTTTTATAAATGAAATAAATTCAGCTTTAATTTTTTCATACTGAATATTTCCATAATTTTTGTTTATTTTCTTTTGGTATGATTAAAAAGATATTCATTAACAAAACGGTTATTGTTTTATCAATACTCATTAGTATGTCTTTTGGACAGAGTAAATCGCTACTCAACAATCTACGAATTGAGCCAAAGCAAAACGGCTTATTTTTAACTATCCAATCATCTTCTACATTAAATATCAAGAATATTACAGGATGGGTAAATGATGATTGGTTTTATATGACCGTTCACGAAGCAATCGGGGATTCAATTTCCATACAATCAGCTCAATACAGCTATCCAGTCATAACGGTTGAAAATACAAATGCTGAAGAATCGACTCAAATTGCACTCCGATTACAAGGAAATATAGAAAATTATGAATTTTATCTTTCTGAAAATAAGCAAACAATTATTGTCGCCCTTTATTATTCTGCAGAATCTGTGGTTGCATTATTAGAAGAAAAACAAATTGAAAATCAATCTAACTTTACATTGAATTCTCGATTTAAGTCAGTGCTCTATCTTGCCGGTGGAGCATTAACTATCAGTGGTGTAATTTCCGGTGATGGGTCAGATGGAAAAAACCAAGAACTCACATTAGGATTATTCATTTTGGCTTGTACATTTTTTTACAATTTTGTAACAAAATAAAGATGGTTGAACTTCTACCCTACTATGCGTTATTTTATGTTATCGGTTTAATGCTGATGGGACTATTTGTTCGTTTTGTTTTATACAAACGACGAATGAAAATGAATAAGAATGAAAATGAAAATTAATTACCTATTGATAAGTGTACTCGTTTTTGCTTGCTCTCCTAAACCGTCCATTTCTGAAGACAATTTATCTATATTTCAACAGCTGGAATCTGACCACTTAAGCGGGCAATTATCAAAAGATGAATATTATACTTTATTAACATATAGTATTTTTGCCCAAGAACTTCTCCCAAAAAAATATAATGGTCATTTTGGTCAGCACGATGCCACACCCATATTACGGAAAGTTCAACGTGCTTTTCCAACCTTGAGCATCAAAACTCAAAATCATTTAAAACAATGGATCAAACCATTGCCGCCAAAACCATCTAAACTAGGAGTCAATCGATGAAAAATCTATTAACTGTAATAATATTATTTACATTATTAACAGCAGAACCTCATCCTGAAGCCATCAAATCTGCCCATGAGATTATTCAGGTCTTTTCCAATCAATCTTCTAAATCACATATCAGTGATGATTTACGCACAATTGCTAGATATGGTCATAGTCTTTCCCATGAAACGAAGGAAGAATTAAGATTAATAGGATTTAATTTTGACGGCAGAATAGTTAACCGTTCCCTTGATGACCGAACTGAAGCTAGTGGATTGAATAATACGTATGATAGTGGAAATTTTAGATTTCATTATACAACATCCGGAAGTCACGCAGTCAGTTCGTCGGATACAAATAGTAATTCTATTCCAGATTATATTGAACAAATGTCTGATGTATTTAACCATGTTGTAGACTATCAACTCAATACACTTGATTTTGTAGAACCACCTGCAGATGGTTGGTATACGGCAATCAATGATAATGGAGGAAATGGTTTATATGACATTTATGTACGTAATGCCGGCGCTGGTCTTTATGGATATGTCCAACCAGAACTTTATGCAAATAATAACGGAAATAATGAACATTCTTCTGGCGTAACAGAAGTAAACGCATTTACAAGCTATATGGTTATGCGCCACAACTATAATGGTTTTCCCAATACTGAATTGGAAGCCATTCAAGTTACTGCTGCTCATGAGTTTTTTCATGCTGTACAGTTTGGTTATGACGGATGGGAAGAATCGTGGGTTATGGAAGCATCAGCTGTGGAGATGGAAGAATATATTTATGATGATATAAACGATTGTTATCAATACATGAGTAGTTGGTTTTCTCAACCTCATAAATCACTAAATCTAGATTCTGATTCTCGTTGGTATGGATCTTTTATTTATTTTCAATATGTTGCAGAACATGTCAGTGAAGACATTATGAAGTCTTTTTGGCAGCAAAGTATTACCCATGACAGTTATTATGGAAATTATAGTATCCAAACGCTGGATGAAGCTTTGGGTCAATCATTTCACACGTTTTCTCAAGTCCTCAATAATATGTCTGTTGCAAATCGAATAATGTCATCCAGTAATGCTGCAGGAATTTATTCTTACGATGAAGGTGAAACATATACCATTTCAGGCCCATCCACTTTTCAAACGGTTAGTTATAGCGCTGGAACAGCTCAAGATATCACTAGTACAAATCTTCAGGAAAATGCAGCTCAATATATTCGATTGATTTCTGATGATCCAGTTTTAGCAACATTAACCAATGACGATGGTCCAGATTCATATTTAGAGCTCAACGTAATTGTCTCTTATGGCGATAGTGCCTGGACAGTTTGGAGTGGTAGCCCTTTAAATGTAAATCCAGCGGGAGCATCAAACGTTTATTTTGTTGTGGTTAGCCAAAATGATGCCGGTAGTGACTTTGACTATACACTATCTTTTGCTGATGGTGAATTATCTACTGACCCTGAATTACCTAAACAATTTTCTGTATCAAATGCATATCCAAATCCGTTTAATCCACAGACTCATTTTCAAATTGAACTTGATATTTCTGAAAACGTAAGCGCATTTATTTATGATGTAAATGGTCGATTGGTTAAAACATTATTCAATGACCAATTAAATGCGGGTCAGCATACATTAATTTGGGATGGGTTGGATGGGAATGGAAACCCAGCTGCTTCCGGTACTTACTTTGTTCGATTAAAAGGAGTGCAACAGGAAAATTGGCAGAAGGTTACACTGTTGAAATAAAACTATTGAAGTTTCTTTTCCAACTCCCCACTCTGATCCAACGCCCAGAGGTTATCATAACCGCCGATGGGTTCATCGTTAATGACGATTTGGGGAACAGTCATGTTCCCAGTTATTTTCAATAATTCTTGTCGGGACATACCTAATTCATCAATATTGATTTCTTTGAAGTCCACACCTTTTTCGTCAAGCAATCTTTTAGCAAAGCGACAATATGGACACCAGTTGGTTGTGTACATTTTTACACTCATTTGATCAATAATACCTTTTTTATTTGCCGGTAATTTCCGGCATTCAATACCACAAAATATGTCCCCGAGGCGACATTCTGTCCAAATCTGTTAGTTCCACTCCATTGAATTGCATGGGTTCCTATATTTTTCTGATCATTTAACAAAACAACCACTTCCCTTCCAAGAATATCATAAACAGTCATTTTCACATCGGAATTAATTGGCAATTGGTAACGAATGGTTGTTACCGGATTAAACGGATTAGGGAATGCCGGCAGTAATTGAAATCCTGTGGGTAAATTTTCATTTTTCGTTCCTAATAGTGCTACATAATTATTTGGTGCTTCCGTTGTAAAACGAATGGCACGTTCATTTTCTAATGTTGCTGCGCCTGGAGCATATCCATTATTAAACACATACTGAATACCTTCATTCTTATTATGGGCTTCAATTCCTACAGTTGCATAATTTTTTCCCGCATCTACATCAGCAATTTCTAAATAATGAAATTCAATCACACCATCTCCTGATTCTGTGGGCATGGCAGTTTGATCGTATAAATGAATGGCAAATGTTTCTTCCGTCACTTCATCAAATCCATTCAACGCCCGGGACCACTCAATGATAAAACGGCCATTGTCAACATCATGTTTTGTATACACACGGATGGAATCATTATTGATTACTTCCAAGTCATCCCAGAATGGTGCCAGGATTGCTTTTGGACCCATGGCCATGGGAATGGTATAATTGTAGAAATAATCAATTTCACATGGAATGAATGAAGTCCAGCCATTTGAACTGATGGTTATTTCATTATACGTTCTTCCAAAGTATTGAAACTCAAACGGCAAGCTCACATCTACGTGGTCATCGTCATCCAGTTTATATTCCGTTCCACCGCTGCCGCTGTATGATGGATCCAATTCTACCCAATCAAAGTCTGGTGATTCAGTATAACTCGTGTCCGAATCGTCATAAGCCCAATAACCATACCAGGTATGAGACACTGGATCAGCAGTCGATTGGGGATCAATATTTAATATATGTGTATTCTGATAAATTGAGATTGTATCTTGAAAAATTAATATGTCAAGTGTTAAGTCACTTCCTGATGAAATAGAGTCAGCGACTAAACAAGAATGGTCATCTAATGCGATAGTTTGAGAAGTGTAAGGTTCAATATCAAAATAAACAGTACTATCAATTATAACACAACCAATCAGATTATTCGAATTTGTAAATGACCAAACTACATTTTCAAATCGTCCTGAAGAATAATTATGATAAGTTAATTCAGGAATAAAATTGGAATTTGAAACTAAATCATTTGGGCCTATGCTAACATCAAATTGGGGTTTTACAACTGGTATTGCAAATTCAAAACTCCAATCCATTAATTGGTCACTCAAATTAATCTTAATTTGGTCACTATTTTTATTATTTACTCTCACTGTTATGGGAGATGATGCCGTTCCGGATGAACCAGCTTCAAGTGCCGGAGTGTCGATTATTTCATTAATGATTTGACAATTTTCTGCTAGAGATTGATCTGCATAAGCATTATATGTACCAATAGAAGTGTTGCTGTTATTTAGAAATATTGGATAAATATCAATCACTTCACCTATCTCAACTATTCCATTATTATTCCCATCTACTAAATTGTATCCTGTTAACACAAGACTGGATTCATAATTGGAAACAAATATTTCTGAATATCCTTGAACAAATCCATTTTTGTTTACATAAACATCAATGCTTGTTAAATCTCCAACAGAAATAGTCGCTTTGAAGTCACCATCACTGTCAGTTTTGCCTTTGACCAAAATGCTGTCTTCACTCATGACTGAAACATAGGCGTATTTCACAGCCAATCCATTTTCATCTGTGACCGCTATTTTCAAATAACCATCTCCCTCTGATAATTCTTCATTTATAATTGAAAACTGGTTTGGCGTAGTTAAATGCATGGAAAGCGACGGATCTCCTACAATATTATACACATGGAAATAAAATTCCTGGGCTTCTCCCGATCCACCAAGGTTAGGAAATTCATCAACAAGTCCTAATAATCCCGCATTCATTGCCGGCGCTAATTCAACAATGCCGTCATCCAGCATGGCGTCAAACATATAGGCATTAATAACATTATTATACTTTGTACTTGTGTGCAGGTCAGACGGTCCAACAATAGCTACTCCACCTTTGGGATTTGACGGTGTTCCGGCACGAATCAATGCTTCTCCCAAACAGGGATCTACATTATTGGCAAAGTCGTTAGAATTGCAGACAAAACTTGTGAAAACTGGAGTCATCCAACCGTTGTTTAGTCCCGCCACGTCACTGACGTGAAATTCGGGATAATGCCAACCGTTAGCATCCCCCCAACCACGATAATTCACGATGCCCACGCCACTATTAATTATGTTTTGAATCATGGATGCACCTTGCTGGGTGGGCGGATAAAATACAGTATCAACGGAGGAATATCCTTCATCAAGCAACAGATCTCGAACCCAATAAGACGTCCATTTTGGTGTAATAGGAATGGGCACTGTATTGCTGTAATTCCCGGCAACAATCAATGCATTATCTAACCAATCAGGATTCGATGCTAAAGGTTGGCGGTGGTAATTTATGGTTTTACGAATCACAACCACTAATTCTGCAATTGAATCCACGGAAAAACGACCGATGAATACATCGGGGAAAAAGTCATTTCCTAATAAATGAGTATATCTCTGATCCGTCACATCATTATCTGGGCCGTAGTAAAAAGACGGCATGGCTGCCACTCCATCCACATCACCAATAAGTAAGACATATTCTAGCATGGGATCAGCGGATAATGTCGCAAGAATGGCACTCTTCACATCATCTGCTGTAGGACCGGTTTCATTCAATGTTTTTACAATTACATCAAATCCTTTGGATTTTTTAAACGAAACTAATTCACCCAAGTATTCCTCCATATTATCGGGAGTAATAATCAGATAAGTACCCCGCTGTGCATTCAGCTGACTTAATGGAATATCATACGATTCAGAAATAATATGGCTGAAAGCCAAGGGAATCGGCCCATTCAAAATATCTGTCCGATCCTTTCCTCGAAATGAGGATTGAGATGCAAATGAAATTGAAAATAATAGTATGGCTATAGTTTTAAAAATACGCATTTGCGAATAAATTCCTTTTTGTTTCCTGATATACGGATGAAATAGACGCCGGAACTTACCGGCGTTCCCAGTTGATTTTGCAAGTCAAATCGCCATGTTTGTCGTTGGGGCGACAGAACCGCCAATTGTTCACTATAAATTTCCTGACCCAGTAAATTATATACGGTTATGTTTACCGGTTCTCTCCAATAATCTAAATCAATAGCAACTCTCCCTGTTGAGGGATTGGGATAAGCTGTACTGGCCGAACCCAATTGAATGGGATTAAAGCCGTCGTCGCTTTGAATTCCAAGTTCATCATCAAAACGATAAAATAGTTTTATATAATCAATATTCCAACCACGGTAAGCGACTGTCTGGTCTCTTCCAAAGTTTAGTTGAACTTTTATTGAATCAAAAACGATTGTATCATTTATCCATACAAAATCTCTGATCATTTCACCCCAATTTTGCCCCTTCCATACTTTTCTTGCCAAAGGACCATTCATATCAATAATGCTGATTTCAATTGAATCATGATCCCATTCCATTTCATATTTATGATATAAATCTAGAGCGATTCTATTTGAACCAGCAACGTCCATCCATGGCGATTCCAAAATCCATGGTTCTGCTAATGAATCATTATTGCTATATAAAAAAGTTGAATTTGTTGATAGATCATCTTCGCCAAATATCCAAGAACCAGACACGTGCGACCACCAACTTTCATCCGTTATATTTAGTTCATGATGATCTGAAGGTAAAGATGAAATATTTATTTGAATATCATCGATCACGTTAATTGAACGGACCCATGGCATTATGTTATCTTGTTCAGCAACACGATAGATAGATATTTCCCAATTACCATCTGGTAATTGAATAGGTGTATCGCTTGAAATTTGGAATCCGGAATAATAACCATTTGAATATCTAATCGCAAAGTATGGTAAAAATAAATCAAAAGAAACTTCATGCATTTCTTTCGACGTCAGCACAATATCCATTTCGTAAATGACACTATTATTTGCTGTAACCTGAATCGTCGTTTCATCATAGCCGAATTTGCGAAATTGTACTAAATATGTTCCAGGGTTCAGAATTCGTCTGAACCGCCCGAATTCGTCTGTTTTTCGCTGTGCCTGCACACCTCCATGCTTTTCTAACACTGTGACTTCTACTTCTTCCAACACATTTCCGGAACCATCCGTGACGATTCCTGTAATTTGTCCGGCGTCTTCATTATATCCGATAGCTCTGTCCAATAGATATATTTGAGCTGGCATAAGACGATCAATTGTATTTTCGATTAATGCACTATCCGGTTGAAGATTTGCCGTTCCACACTCAATCAAATATTGAAAACATCCTGTTTCTGTATAAAACCAGTCATGTGCTTTACCATTTCGGCTACCACCATAAACAGATTCATAATTCTCCACACCATCTTCTTTAACGATTCGTGTAGCAATTTCTTCGCCAATTATGGTCATTTCTTCTGTATCAGGTGGGAATTTTGAATCTTCCCAACGCCAGGATGTATATACTTTTTCTGAAAGTCTTCCTGAACGAGAACTATGCCACGCAATTGAGAATATAAAATCATTTTCTAAAGCTAAATCGCGAATGGCAGTCACTTCCGATTCCGACCACGGTTCTGAACCTTTATAATAATCATAATGAGCTGCATAATCTGACGGATCCGCCTCCATAAATGTATCTCCAAACGTCCAATTAAAATCATAATTACGGTTCAAGTCTACACCATCAATATCATTACCAATTGCAGGATCATAATCAAATACGCCATTCGGTACTGGGCCAGATGGACTAAAATCGTGTTTATTTTTCCGATAACTCACATCAAGCCCGGAGTGGACTACATTCAATCCTTCAGGATTATATGTCGGAACTATCCATATTTCCAGATTTTGACGAAGTATGTTTACATGCTGGGCATCAGAAGCTGGTGGATCAAGTAAATAATATATCAATTCAATAACTGCTTCTACTCCCAATATTTCTTCCGCATGGCACTGACCCAAAAATAGTATTCTCGCTTCATCTTCCTTTGTAGTTGCATTATCGGAAATCTTCACTGCTTTAATTGGAAGATTCTCATGCGTGGAATAGCCAATAGTCTCGAGATGATATATATTGTCATACGCTTCAATTTGGTCTAATGAATCAAGAAGATTATCAATTTCAGATAGAGTGTGGTAACGAGGATCCAACGCTTGCCCAAAATTCACGTTTATTAAAATTAAAATAGGAATACAAATCTTCATCATAGAATATTTTCCACCACCCCTACGATTTGACTGTTGTAGGATTATGAACAAAAAATCCCCTCCTCGTATGAGGATGGGGTTCAGGAGTGGTAATAATAACGAATGATAAGTTGATTAACATAAATCTACTTGTTTAATGTCTTACTTTAGGTAAGTAAACTTACCCACAGCTATATCATCATTTGACTTAACTGAAAATAAATAGATTCCACTGGGAAGTTCTTTTTGCAGCATATCTTTTCCATTCCAATTAATTTGGAATTTCCCTGCTCTAGTAGGTAGAAATGTATTCTGGTAAACAACTTGGCCCAATACGTTCGTAATCCTAAATAATATCGGCTGAATTTCAGCAATTGAAATATCGAGTGCTACTCTGCCGTTAAATGGATTGGGATACGCTTTTGAAACTGAAAAAATGCTTGGAATAAAATCATCATCAATGCCTGAATCAACAATTTCAATTCCTTGAGCATAAAGGTTCTTAAGATCAGCTTTTCCAGAACTACGCATATCTACCCAATGCAGTAGCCAAACTGGACCACCATTATCGTTGAAAGACAATAGTTGAAGTTGTGGCATTGATTGGTCATGATATTCACTAGCAATCGCAACTCCTCCATCCTGAAATTGTAAACCATCTTCCGTTATTGCTTGAATATAAATATCCAAACCACCGGATAAGACAGGATCTCCATTTTCCACTCCCCGTTCATCTTCCCAAGCGACGAGGAAACGACCATCGCCATCATGAGCTAAAGTGGGTGAACCTTGGTAAAGGTCCTCATGACATATTGGAATATTGTCACCAATAAGATCTAAATCATAACTTATAATCTGCCCAGTTATATTGAAATCAATTCCATTTTCAAAATCTTCCCAAACTATAAGAGCACGATTTGAAGTTCCTCTTATAATTTTAATTTTTGATTGATCATTATCCGCTGAAGTGATAGCAATGTTTGATGAGGATTCTAAAGTTCCATCTTCATTGACTTTATTAACATAAACATCTTTAGAAAAATTATGTAATTCTTCCCAGGCGACTATTGCTGATGAACCAAATGAAAAGCCAGCTAAAACTAGGTTTTCTGGATCTCCAGTATTTGAGAGTGTATATCCTCCTGAAATACCATGCGTTCCTAATGTTCCACTACTGGTAATTATATTATATTTTAATGTTCCAGCTCCCCAAACATCTTCTACCCAAAATATCATAATTTCATTTGTTTCTGTTACCATAACAGCTTCTACATAATTATCCACCCAAGAACCGTCGACAATTCGAACACCGCCATCTTGTAAGTATGTTTCACCATTTTGATTAAATACTTGCATAAAAATATCATATTCAAATTCATCTCTTATTTCTGACCAAAATACACAAAAATTATTCCCCATTGGTAACGGTAGAATGTGTACTCTCCTTTGCTCTGCTGTACTTTCATATACATAGATACCCGAGTCTCCCCAAGTAGAATTATATTCAGTATCATAACGATTTAATCGAATCAGCTTTGCTCCGGTCGAACCATCAAAATTAGCAGTAATTAAATGAGATCCATTTTGAAAATAACTAACAGGTTCATTTTCAAGTTCCTCAATAAGAAGTTCATATCCAGCTAATTGCTCTCCATCTTGCAAAGATTCATCAACACCTTCTGTATTCACTTTACCACCAAATAGTTTTTTCTTATTTCTGCTGTCTATCCAGTTTAAAAGCACTTCACCATCCAATCCACCCGTGTAAAATGAAGAAACATAATTCACATCACCATCAAGTCCAGATTTGGCAAGTAATCCACCTTCATCAAATTGAACTACGCTACCAGCAACTAATTGCGTTTTGAGGTCAATACTGCCATTTTCCTGATCTGCAAAAATCACATATGCTCCATAAGCACCATCATATACTGCAATTGGCATGGACTGATACCCAGCAGCGTCAGAAATGGAAATTGCGTCTGTATTGGCCAATGAACCGTCACTTTGGATCTCTTGATACATGATGTCTACTTCAGGATATGTTCCTCTTTCCCAAAATACATGAGCACCACCATAGGCTTCGCCAACAAATCGAGCATTGTGGTCATCACCTTCACTATCCAATTGAACTCCACTGTCATCCCAAGCTCGCGCACCTCCATGGGTGATCTTTTGGTAATAATGATTTCCGTTAGTCGTATCAGCTCGATAATCAGTCCACTGAACAAATACGTCCCCCAATCCATTACGTTTAATTCTAGGACCTTTTTTGTTGGAACTGAAAGTAGAAATAACAATTGGGTCTGAAAAAACCAGCCCATTACTGGTAAGAAAATTGAAATAAATTTCGGACGATTCTGTTCCGGATTGCCAAATAACAAATGATGTATCGTTTGTCATATACGTTGTGCGCGGTTTAGTCTCTAATTCTGATGTAACAGCTATGGGTAAGCCATCATCGGCAAAAACTTTGGACATATCCATATTTATCTTTTGTCCATAAATATCATTCCCGGCACCGCTACGAGTATCTGTCCAGAGCAATGTTGCTTGACCATTACCTGCATACTCCAGGCTCTTGGCACCTTGATTTCCATTCATTTCAATCACAGCAACACCCGTTCCTGGAGCAACGATGTTATGACTTGCAGAAACGTGTGTACCATAAATATCATCATCCAATAGATTACGTTTATCTTGCCACGTAACAAATACACCACCTGAACTATCTGTACACATATTGATGGTTAAATGTCGCCCATCAACACGTACCAGAGATTCACCTTCATCATCCATGAGGCGATTGCCATTATTATCCACATGCTGAATAAAAATATCGCCTTCTTCTTCAAAACGATATTCCACCCAAGCAATAAATGCTCCGCCGCTACCATCAGCAATAGCAACAGGATCTTCCTGCCTGCCGGGAAGATTAGTCACAGCTGCACCATCCGTGCCCCAAAGAAAATTCCCGTTGGAATTCACTTTTTGAGCAAAAACATTTCGAGACCCATTTCTGGTATCTGACCAAACAAATATGGCCGATCCATTATCGCCGGGGCAAACAGTCCGCTGCCATTCGATATGAACTCCTTGGCGAACAGGAATACCGTTGGCTTCCCATAGTGTTTCCTGGGCATTGGCTCCAATTGGGATTAATATTAAAGTTAGGAGTGATTTAATTAAAATATATTTTTTCATCATTTTCCTTTATTCATCAATTTCTAAAATTTGTAATCCTTCTCTCGTGGCGGCGAAAAGGTAACCATTTGAAAATTCACTATGATAAACGTAACCGATGTCGTGGATACCTCTCTCTTCAATAACACTGGACTGTTTATCTTCATACAAAGCAAGCCCATTGCTGGCACATGAAACAGCTATCTGACTATTATTTGATGCTACATGTGTCACAAAAAGTTCTTTGGCAAATTGAACCTTATAATCCCATTGTGATGAAAAACCTGTAGCCAACTTGAATGCTCCAGCTTCTTCGCATGCCACAAATAGTTCTCCGGCACTAATCATGCTTACTGCTCGAGCATTTCCCTCAAGATCGGTATAATAACTGCTACTGATGCTTCCATTTTCATTGTGAAAAGTTTCGATCCCCAATTGGTCTAATGTTAATACAATTTCATTTTTATAAATATCTATCCCGTTTGGATTTCCTACACTTGCAATTTCTTCACCAGACGTATTGAACCATAAACCAAAGCTGGAGTCAAACTCAAATGTACTCGTTTTCAGTCCATCATCATTGTCCGCAGCGTAACATGTGAATGAATTTGCGTTGTTTGTTATTACACGAAATTCCTTGGTTTTTTCACTGGAAAACTGACCCACGACAGAAACAGTGTCTCCTTTGGACAAATCCAAATGTATGGGACGTTCATTACTTTCCAAAGCAAACAATTGCTGGATGCTCGGCTCATACTCCACTTGTGAAATTTCCTTGCTTACACCCAGTTCTGATAGGGATTTCTTCCAAACCAAAGTGGGTGCTGTTATGATGGAAATATCCCAGAGCTGAATGCCGGCCTGGCCCGCTGCTACAAATACAGAATCCCCGGCAATAAACACATCCCGGCAGTAGCCTTCCGTATCCACTTGGGCAATTTTATTCAGCGTCCAGATGTTTTCTGAATTGGGTACCATGCACCCAAAGAAGGATACAATTATTGAGAGTAAAATCAGGTTTTTCATTTCATTAACACTACTTTCTGTGATTGAGTAAACATTTCTTCACTTTCCAGAGATTGAGCAGAAAGATAGATAATATACATTCCAGATGAAAGTGGCTTTCCATGTTCATTTGTTCCATCCCATTTAATAGAATAAAAACCGGCATCTTCTGTCTTTCTTTTGAGGGTGTTTATTTTTCTGCCTAACAAATCAAATATGGTTAGGTGAACTTTGCTTTGTTCTGGAAGATCATATTTCATGGTTGTTTCTGGGTTGAAAGGATTGGGGAAAGCATGATGCAAGGCGTAATTGTCAGGTGTCATCAAATCCTTCATATTAATTTCTGCCAATTCACATTCTGGACCTGCAGAATATTCTGAAGTATATCCTTCATCGTCAACTGCATTGACCACATAACACACTTCATCTGATAATGACCAGTTATCTGCAATAATAACTTCAGTGTCAATATATTGCGTTTCATTTACAACAGCTAATAATTGATATGGACCACCATCCCAACTACGCAAAATTTCAAACGTATTTACGTCAGGTTCACTATGCCTGTATGTCAAGCGCGGATTTTGGCCTGGACGACCTCTTATTCTAAAATGAGTTGGAACTGATGGAGGTTGGTGGTAATAGTAGGCACCCATATCAGCTATCGTGCCGTCTGGATCGTAGGAAGTGTCAGGGTTTCCTGCATCTATGGCTAGACTGGGATAGGATAAATTATAATTACCATTTTGAGGATCAACAAAATTGGGGTCTTCATCTATTATGCATGTATTATTGATCTCTACATTATAATCTGAATTGAAAAATAGATTATATCTATTAATAACATTCATCCAAGTATTACCAAGATTTAATTCTGAATTATAAATTATATTATTTTCCAGTAAAAGATTCCAATCAGGTGTAAATGTATGACCATTTTCTACAAAAACTTGAAAATAACTATTTAACCAAGTGCAGTTTATTACATCAAGAAAATTAACTTCAGAATAAAGACGGTCCCCGTAAAATTCAATTCCAAAAACATATGCATTATCAAATAACGTTTTCTTTAATAAAATTTCATTATTTAATAAGTCTGTTTGAAAACGATCTCTTTCAAAACCTAGTGCAAAATTTCGTATCATAGAATTATCAATATTTACAAAACTGTATTGATCAATAACTATTTGAGAATTTGGAATACCGTTATTATCCACACTACCTGTTAGCTTTGCTCCTTGTATATCAACCACTCCTCCATACACATTTATGGTGAAATTATCAGCGAAGGTAATGTCTGATCCGGAGGGAATGGCTAAAGTTTCATTCTCCTCGATAGTTAAAGTATAGTTTGGAGCGTTTGATACTGAAATGTATTCTGCTACAACCTGTGCGTTTGCAGATTTAAAAACAACATCAGTTTCAAAATCGTATGATGGTTGATTAACACCCCCGCCAAAGTCCAACCCATTATGAGCCGTCCAACGGTAAAAAACAAATAAATCAGTTTGAGTTGTATAGTATTTAGTGAGAATCTCCAGCCGATAAATGGGTTTATCCGGTTCAAAATCTTCATTTTGATTTAGAAAAACTTTGTAATTCCCATTTGTTACAATCCAATCTGTTCCTGTTTGTGTTCCATTTTCTCTAACAAACCAAGGATCCTGTATTTTTATTTCTGGATGACTAAACGATAAAACGTATTTATTATCAAAATAGGCGTTCATCGTATATCTAGAATCCATGATATAATCATTACGTTCTAAAAAATAATCTTGTGGAAGGTGGTCCCAATTATTGTGGAATAAATAATCACCGTTAAATTGCAAAGAATCTTGGTTGGTTTTTATATCATATGAATCACCAACACTTACAAATACAGAATCTGTTGAGTTGACTATTGGATAATCGTATTCAGATGAGGAATTATGATCTAAAGACAATGTACCACTTAAAGCATCTTCCGTCTGTTCGTATCGATTGGATAATGCCATTTTGTGGAACCAAATCTTTAGTCTGAACCATCCTTCACCAATATATCTATTATTAATATCTTCAGGATCTATAACAACACCTAAATACAGATTAAGTCCATTTCGTAAAGCATTCTCGACAGTAAGTGTGAATTCATGACTTCGATATTTCATAAAAGTGAAAGGAGTATTAGGATTATTTATTATATGAGTATTATCCCCAGAATCTAATGGTATGTTGTAAAATCTATTCCAATTGGGGATTGAATTCCATACAGCTTCTTCATCCGAAAATAATAAATTAGAATCTGGGGGTAAACTAGTTACAAAAAAACGTAGAGTATCAGTTATATTCCCTATGATATCATTCCACCACAAGCTACCAACACCAGAGACAGAGGAGCATTCCAATATAACTTTAATACTGTCAATAATTAATTCTTCTTGATTAAATGGTAAAACACTGAATCCTCTAAAACGGGTGTTACTCCAATCATTATAATCATGTCCATCTTTTCTTCCAGCATAACACCATAATCCTGTAGTATAAACAGTATCATTAATAAAAGTATCATAGGCTTTTACAACATAATCATCGCTGTAAGATTCGTATATTTTTGACTCTACTTGGCAATAAACTATGTTGATTAGACCAAAAACAAGTGATGGTATGATTTTTACTTTTAGTTTATTTTTCATATAAATACCCCTTTTAATAATCAATTTGTTTTCCGATAATTATTAATGCCTTTTCCTGTGGTGTAAATAATGAACCGACTCCTATACAAATACCATTTTTATACTCCATAGACCGTATCCGCATTTGTCCATTCGGATAGCTGTTATATACATTCTGAAATAATTTCCAGCTAACTCCATTGAAATGAACTATTTCCCCCCAAATATCTACCCACATAATATCATTATAATTATTTCCTCGTATTCTTACCGGTACCCTTCCATCCACAAAGGCTAAATTGCTTGGAACAATTGTTTCTGATTTATCGCTTATTGACAGCTTCATAATACCACTTTTTCCAATAATATATGTAGTATCTATAAAGCTGAATGTGGAATACATTCTCCCTAAAATTCCTAAATCTAAATTTGTAGGAAATAGACTTTCTGAATAGTAATCTGTTTCCCAAATTCCAGTTTCATTTACTAAAGCAATACTATGACCATTGTTATCAACATTGTAGCCTACAATATAAATGTTATCTTCTATTCCATAAATATCAATTAAACTAATTTCTGTTCCACTATCCATTTTTGTGAAATCACTGCCATTAAAATGGACGATAGTGCCCTTATTACCAATAAAATAAATGTTGGATGAGGAAGCCCCCCCCATTTCAGTAACACCACCATCATTAGGGTCTAAAACACCCATATCCCATAAATGATATCTTGTCCATTCTTCACCATTCCAATGCCTTATAATACCGGAACAAATCCATATATCATCATCTGAAAAATATTGAATACTATTTAAATCTAAAGTGTTACTACCAAATCCCAAAAATTCCCATTCTTCTCCATTCCAGTGTGCTGCATTATATTCACCACTATCAGTTTCAATATTTCCAACTACCCAAATATCGTTTTCATCTACAATCCAAACATCATTTAAGTAACTGCCATTTCCTCCGAGCGTATCAATATCCCACACAAAGTTATGACTGGTGGTGTCCATCAAGCATTTGGTCTCATTTTCACTCCAGTGGTAGCCTTCCTCACATTCACAGTCGCCGTTTACTTCTATTTGGTGAGTGCCGCAGCCTGTGGTTTCCGGTGGCTCGGGGCAACCTAGTTGGATTAAAATAAGGATTGGGATTAGGAATGCAGAGAAAACTTGCCAGAAGAATTGGTTTATTTTTTGATGCAATTTCATTATTTCCATCTAGTATTAATAACGGTCATAAATCATATCCCACTCAAGAGTGACCCAGGCCTGGACTTGGTCAAATGTTTTTAGTTCAGATACCCAATCAAATTGGGAATTCGTTGTTCGTTTGCGATAACGGACAGTTCCGTTGATTGTCAAATTATATCCTAATTCTTTTTCTCCCCAAATATCCAATTTTATTTCATCATGACTGCGGCCGCTATGAAGGGGGTCACCAATGGTTTCTGCTCCATATAAACGAACATTTCTCCGCATGGAAAATCCAATGTCGTCCAGTCCAATAAAGCCTTGATTGTAACTGATGGGCATATACCATTCAATATGTGTATATGAACGGTCCAAATCGCTTGCTTTGGCCGTTTTGCCAAAAGTGATGTTGTCTGCTACACCATATTTTCCTTCAATGGCGATGGTTCCGAAACCACTGAATTTTTTACTTATTTTCAAGGCAGTTGTTACAATATCCAGATCAAATTCAGTAAATGGTTTATCAAAATAGCGCTGGGTGTGGCTCACAAATCCTGTAACCCACAAACGTCGTTTTAATGGATGAGATATTAGCAACCGTTGTTCTCTATCTGTAAAATTGCATGAAGCCGTTTGAGCAGATGAAACATCCCTGTCGACATAATGACGGATATAATAACTGTCAAGATGACGAAGGGAATATTCAAGCTTGCGATAAGATCCCCAACGATAGGTAGCCTTCAGATTTCCGCTCCAATGGTGGCGGTTATCATTCTGTGAATAATTGGAAAAATTACCTTTTGCATAAAGCTGGATTTGCTTTTTTCTGTCATTTAGTTGAATCTTTTTTATTCCGCTCAAGGAGAATCGTGCATAATGGGAATCGAATGTTTCTGCTCCGCCCATAATACTTTCATCTAGTGCAGCATCTTTTTGCTCTATTTCACTCAAGCGTAATACATTATTATCATAGCCGTTGGTCAACCCAATTGTCCATTTGATGGGAGAATTCAGGTAATATGTCCACGATTGACCCCAAAGGATAGATGTAAGCAATACAAGAATAAATTTCATCTTTAGCCCTTTAGCCACAATTTCTCAACCTCCCCATATCCCCTCCTTACAGTAAGGAGGGGTCTCGGGGGTGGTTGTATCAATTTGATGAATTTTACAGAAAATCATTTATACTCCTGGAATCGAGTCAAAACACTTCGATCCTTCTCCACCAATTCAATGGAAATGACCTGTTTACCTTTAGGGATCTCAATTTCACACGTGCGCCATTTACCAGGAACTTTATCTGCTAATTCTTGAATAGTGGCAGCAGACGATTGTTCGGTGGACATAAAATAGGTTCCTAAAACTTTAACTCCGCTTTTGACGCGAATTCGATAACTTTCTTCTTCTCCCATTTGAGGATCGAATACCAAACGTGAAAGAATTCGAAGCCTTTTGGGTCCATTCATTTCCACTTGCAATGGTCGACCATAGGTTAGTTCATAATAAGAGACCTCTTTCCCTTCAACGATCACTTTCCAATTCGACTGAAATACCATGGGCTGGAGTTCCCGTTTTCCAAGAATGGACGTTTCAAAATCTTTTTTAATCACCCGCAATAGAACAGGGTATTTTTGCGTTTCATCGGCAGTAAAAGTGAGAGTATGGTCGCCAGCATCTAAGTTGATAAAATAATTTCCTGAAAAAGTATAATAATGATTTGGATGCTGAACAGAGCGAATTCTTTTTTGTATTTTATATTTATGATGAATGTTTATTGGATCTTCATCATCCACAGTTATTTGATACGAAAACGCTTGGCTTTTCCTTGATTTTTTCGGTGATGGATAGCGGGCGATAAGTTCGATACGTGCCGGGCCATGAACTTGGTACACCACTGCATCTTCTTTCACAACTGTATATAATCGTCGTTTTCCGGCAATTTTTAATATTTCCTTTTCCTCACCTCCTATAGTGGGTTTTAAAAGTTCTGCGGAAAGAAAAGAAATGAATATTAGTATGATTGTTATAATTCTATAATACACTGTCCGGCTCATGCTCCATCATGCGTTGTTTTATTTGTTTGTGACTTTTCCAGCCCACTCCAAACACCATTCCTGCCACGACCAAAAGACATAAAAATGTAACGGTTAAATTGTATTTATGAATGGCATATAATGAGCCCAAACCAATTTCCGGTATTGGAATCGGCGCAAAAGGCATGCCCAGATTTTCAGTCAATTTTTGGATATTCAAAACGTGAATTAGTGGAATATTTCGTTTAATAAATTTTACCACTGTTCCTTCTATTCCACCTTTTCGCGAGATGGCTTCAATGTCATTTCGATAAACCACTCCCGGAGGTAACAGACGCAAATTAAAGCTTGTTCCTAAACTGGCAACACCTCCACCTACATTTACCACAGCTTTATAATTTCCCTTTCCAAAATGGTCCATCCGCTGTTGAATATTATCCCGGAGATTTTTCCCGCTTATCAAATTAAAACTATGCTTTAAGATATTGTCATTGATTAATTCACGACCTTTTGGGCTCAATAATCTTCCTTGATCATTTCGTCCACCAATTGACGCAGCAATGGATCGTGTAGAAATCAATGCATTATCAAATAATAATTTTTCCATATCCAGCCAAGTCATGTCCGGATCATTGGCTCCCCATTGGGAAGCGCCAATGGATGTTATAACCACCGGATGAATGTTCATGACATCGCAAGCGATGAGCATGGCCATATTAGCACCAGGCATGGAACCGGTGAGCAAAATAGCGATTGTATCTTCTGGTTGCAATTTAGCTTGATGTAATAGTTCCACCATGGCAGCTGCAAAATTGGGATCCAATGTGGTCAATTTGGCATCCAAGTCACCTTCATCTGTTGTTGTCAAACTAAATTGTGAACCAACCAACCCCGTTTCATTTGGATCATTTTCTACATCAACAAAAACACCTTTTTCCAAACGAACATCTTTCAGCATTTCCATAGCTCTGGCCATTTGTTCTGCAGCTTTAACTTTTGTTTCGTACGTTTCAGAAATGATTTCTACACGAAAAAAGAACGCTATTGCAAACATAACAATAGCCACCGCTGCCATCACAACTAATGACGACGTTTTTTGAATTACCGGAATAAATGGTTTAGAATATTGATTAGACATCCAACTGCCCTCCCGACAACAGCATTACCAATAGTTTAACTAATACAGCTGTTATTAAAATGACAGAAATTGTTCGAGAAACGCCTTGTCTATCCATCCAACTTGCAATAAGACCTGGAATAATATTTCCAATAACTGCGTACGAAAATGTATCCACAGGAGAAAAGATCAAATTTCGCGATATATAACCGGCGATAAAGCCCAAAAGTAAAGTCAAGACTAAACGACGTTTTCCGTAGATAAACATGTAATTGCTCAAAAACTTCACAATGCCGATGACAACAATCGCTGCTAGGAATGTCATGAGAATTTGGTCTGGTTGATGCAAATATAAAGCAATATAACCGGGAACGATTACACCGCCGGCCGTTACGCCCAACGTTTCAGATAAAATTAGGCTGAAGGCAATTCCCAAGCCTATGGTAATCTCAATCATGGATCCGATACTCCATCAGTTTGTCTACCAATTCCTGACCGAATCCCACTTGGTTGCCCATGGCAAATAAAAGTGAATCTTTGGGTAATAACTCAAATTGCTTAATCGTTTTACTCATTGATTCTGTTTCTTCAATGACGACTGAATTTGTTTGCGGTGAATGATACTCTACATGCTTAACTATTGAATCCACTTTTTGACCTCGTACAATCGTTTTATCCGGCTTAATATCTTCATAAATTAATTGGAGTAATTGTCGTGTGCGGCTCCTCCGATCTTCACGTGAATTGAGATAAATGCACGTTTCTCCGTCTACGGGATATCTCCTTTCTACAAAATTCCAAATTTGTAATGTGGAAACAGGGTCATTTGCTGCCATGGAATTCACTAATAAAATAGGACCGTTACCAAAATCCAGTTTATGGACAACCAACGCGCCCAAATCCGGTTTAACTTTTTTCATACCATCCAACGCTATCTTTTTATCAACTCCAGCTTCTACACAGACTTCCAAAGCGACTGCAACGTTTTGAGGATGCTCGAGATAGGAAAAATCTCTCAAATCATCTTCAAGTACAGTTGATTCATCGGCTACAGTTAAAACTGTATTCCGAGATTGTGCAACGGGAGAGATTGCTTCAACCATATCATTTTCGCCCATAATCATTTTACCGTTAAATGGAATGGTATTTGAAAGAGAAAGACGGACGTCATCCAACGTTGGGCCCATTTCTTCCAAATGGTCTGGGCGAGCATTGGTAATAACGCCAATATGAGATTTTATCATTTGCTGTTCGGAAATCCATTGATATTGAGGTTGGACAGCCATGCATTCCATGACGACAGCATCTGGTTTTTCTTGGGCAAAAAATCGCATTAATCTTACTTGTTCACCGATAGATGCAGAACGTAAACGATGAATAATACGGTCTTTACCTTCCGAATCAATAACCCGAGGTGCCGTCCCGGTTGTTTTGGCAAATGTCCGTACTCCCCCGGCTCGGAGGCCAGCTGCAATTAATCGAGTAACACTTGATTTACCGCGAGTACCATTTACATGTATGCGGAGAGGTATAGCTTCAAGACTTCGTTTATGTTGCCAATATTCAACAACTCCAACTATCATAAGTATGAGTGTTAGAACACCCAAAATGTATATTGGTGTCAACGGCATAAAACATCATCCAACAGAATCAATAATCCATAATGATTAAAATAATATTAATCATATCTAGAATATTTATAATTTCATCTTGGTTCATATCTGCTAAATATGGATTCAAATTTGATGTATTCTGATCTATAATATAGTCGACCAAAATAAGTACATCGGCCACATCTAATAAGCCATCTTGATTTACATCACCTCGCATACGAATATCAGATCCACGAGTTGTAATAAGAATAGCCGTTTCATCATCCAATGTCATAGCTGCTGTGGGATATTGATTATTGAATGTATACTGCAACCCTTTTGAAGCTGTTGCATCTTCAATACCTACAGTACAATATGCACCATGAACTTGACCCCAGCCATAATTGCCTGTAGTTGTATTATTAAATGTTTTATACTGAATCAAGATTTCACCATCACCCGTTGGGGTAAAGTAAAAAGCTGGATCTCTCAAAATAACTTGAAACGTTTCAAGGCTGTTATTATCGTACGTCCTTAAACGAGACCATTCAATAATAAATTGATGATTTGCAGCATCAAAATATTTGTATACACGGCCATTCGAAGATGTAATCATATCATCCCAGAATGCTGCAATCATTGGCGATGGACCACCCGCACCTGGAATAGGATAATTTCTAAATGATTGCATATTTGTATGTCCCATAGCAATCCAACCATTTGAACACACAGAAATTTGTCCATATGATTGTCCATACATTCTGAATGTAAATGGTAATGTAAGCTGAAGAACATCATCTCCATTATTTCCATTATCAATTATAGCAATTTGGGATCCGATGCCACCGTAACGATCATCAATTTCGATCCAGTTATAAAATGGAGCATTAGAATAAATTTGATCACCACTATCATAAATATAATACCCATGTTCATCCGGGCCTAATGGATCTGACTCTGTAACCGTTCCTATTTGCAATGTAAACGAACGTGTAATCTCAAATCCATCACCACCGGTAATGGTTAAAAATAAATGAACCACTGTGCCTGGAAGCAATCCTGCGTCAGCTGTAACAGTAAAATGATCTGAACTATTTGTCATTTGTCCAGCTAAAATTGTTCCCCAAACACTACCCTCATCAATTATATCAAGTAAAGGTAAATTGGTATTCAATGAGGCCGTTACATTTGTTGCATTTACAGAACCCGAATTGGATAATGAAAATTGAAGCTGGGCTGTTTCTCCAGGGTCTAAAACACCATCACCTCCATCAATTACATTTACACTTACAATGTCCAAAAATGAACCAGCCGTATTGTACGTTAAAATGCCTTCCCAAGAATTGTTGTTGTTATCTGTCAACATGAGACGCAACTCTACATATTGGCCTTCAATAACACTATTGTCTAGCTCAATAACAAATTGTTCTATTGGATAATACGTTTCATTTGAATCAAGACCACCATACGTAACAGAAGCAACATTAACGTTTACATTACTGCTGTGTGCTGAAAGAACGCCTGTCAATCCATTTACAGATGAAGTTCCATAATTATGAATAGGAATTGTGAGTTCCACAATTTCACTACTATTTAGAACACCATCACTATTACCATTTGATGGCGCATTCGCATCATCGTCGATAATACATAAATTAGCAAGGATATTTACATTGGTTTCAGGATTACTTATTTGAACCATCCCTTGATGAGGAATATAATTTTTTGCTGTCACAGTTACAGACATATTGCCTTCAGCAAATGAATTAATTGGCAATGTAATATTTCCATTTGCATCTGTATAACCAGATTCAAATACTTCATCACTGCCTTTTAATATTGTAACTAATGCACCCTGCATGTTATCGCCATCACTATTGTTAACATGAATATCTATAAAGTTTGTACCGCGATTTATACTATTATCATATGTAACAGAAAAACTTTGAGGTACTGCTGTCCACATTCGCAATGCTGGATCACCTATCAAATTGTTCCAATGTGTAAATGTACTTACAAAACTATTAGGGTTGGATGGATAGGTTTGATATAAATGCAATTTACCTCTAGCAAGTGCAGCAGATGGTGTTTCCAGTCCATCCGCGAAGATGCCGTAATAAAAACCCAAATCAACAGCATTATTGAACATAGTATGTGTTCCAATTGTTGCCGTTCCTATTGCAGCTACAGCACCTTTAGGTTGGGAAGGTGTACCCGCACGGACAAATGCTTCGCTCATAGATGTTTCTGAAGAAAATGAACCAGTACCACATGTTATGACTGTGGCAACAGACAGTTTAAACCCATTATTTAAACCATTAATACTTCCATTTGTAAAGCCACTTACACCCCAATAACCACGATAGTTAAAAAATGTTAAACCATCATTTAAATTGTTTACCATTTGGGATGGAAACGAACCATTATATACCGTTCTGACGTCATCGTAATCTCCCAATTCCTCTAAATAGTGCTTGGTCACTTCTTTCGTAATAATACAGGAAATCCCAGAGGAGGATGGATCGCCAACCATACAAGCACGAGTAAACCAATTTTCACCCATATATGGATTTGTTTCATATTGAACTGTCTTATTAATAATGGTTGCCAATTCAGTGGTACTGCTAAATGAAATGCGTCCAAGTAATATTTCCGGAAATAAATCTGTTCCATCTAATTGACTATAAGGAAAATCACCTTCACCATTATAACCACTCCAATTATCGAAATAAGTTGGGATTGAATATGAACCGGATGCATCTCCAACTAATGCAACATATTCTGGTGGATCCGTCCAGGTTTCATACGCATTTTGAATATAATTCTTAATTGCCGAAACAGATGAACCTGTCGTACTCGTTGAAATAATATTTACCACATATCCCGCTTTATGACGCCAGTTTATTAGCAAGTTTAGAGTAGACATTAAATTGGTTGAATTGCTGGGAAGTATATAAAGAATAGAAGGCTTTTGGTATTCTTCCACGCTTACGAATCGGTCATAATTCACAACGATGGATTTATATAATTTTTCAAAAACTCTGGAACGTTTTGCTGGACGTTGTGAATTATCAATGACAGAACCTATTTCAACTAATTCAATTTCTGCAGACGTAATAACTTCCAGTCTATTTTGAAGAGGTTGGTATTGAAAAGGGGTAAAAGAAACGGTTACAATTTCTAAATCACGAAATGTTTGAGTTTCAGATACAACACCAAGATTTTCTGGATAAGGAGTCAAATCTGAATATGTATTTACATTACGTTTAAAACTAACAATTTCATCTGTAGTCACATTTTCCCAGGTTTGCCAAGGAAGTAAATCAATATTTTCAATGACTTCAGAGGAAATAATATTCACGTTTGCTCTATAAGATTTCCCAGGTTCAACCGCATAGAAAGTTGTAAGAACAGGTAATTCAGGATTTCCTTCAAGAGATGTTTGTCCTGCACCATTTATAACGGGTTTCTTAAATGTTTGTCCATTTAACGTTACATCTTCCATTTCATATTCTGGAATACTGAATTGTAACACATGGTCACCCTTCACAGTAGATTTCAGTGAAAATCCTTGTTTTGTTTCATTTCCTTCTGCAGCATTCAACAGACTGAAGAGACTCACAATTAGAGTTAGCATTAAACGTAAATATGATTGTATCATCTTAATTTCCTGTTCATTTATAGTAATAGAAAGCTATCAAACCAAAACCCAATATTGGATTCCAGAAAAAACATTGTTACTGCACTAATGACTAAATAAGGTGCAAATGGTAATGGACGATTCCGGTCAAAACCTTTTTTAAACGAAATACCCACCCAAGAAAAAATACCCAATAGAGCAGCTAAAAATAAAGTTAAAGCCATATTCCAAGGCCCTAACCAAGCTCCAAGTATTAATCCCAATTGAATGTCACCCCAACCCATTCCTTGCCGACGTGTTACGATATACGTTATTCCCATCATTGATAATGGGATTAAAACGCCAGCCAAAGCACCCCATAAAACCCATTGCCATTCAAGTGTACCCATTATTACACTTATTACAATAAGGACTCCACCTGATATTATTAATGAAAGAGGAATCATCATTGTTTTTAAATCAATCCATGCCAATGCAATCAAAACTGAAGAAAATAATGCTGTCATTAATGCATGAATTGGAATAAAAATAGTAAAACAAATGAACCAAATACTACCTGTAATTAATTCCACAATAGGATATTGCCAGGAAATGGATTTATTACATTCAACGCATTTCCCTTGCTGAATAATAAAAGTTAAAAGTGGAATATTACGATACAAAGGAATCATTGTTTTACATTGAGGGCAATGCGATCTTGGTTTCCATATTGATTCATCTTTGGGCAAACGATAAATAAGCATATTTAAAAAACTGCCTACAATTGCACCTATAATAAATATGAATATATTTGGAAGGAATGTCATTATAAACCTTCTTGTAAAGCCGACCCTAAATAAAATACAGGTAAATATGTTACAACAACCATGACAGCAATGACTAGTCCAACCATTAAAATGAGTAATGGCTCAATCAGCGTGGTCATGCGTTCCACAAGAGCATTCACCTGTTTATAATAGTAATCAGCTGCATTATCCAAAAGTGAATCTAATTCACCAGTTTCTTCACCCGTAGATGTCAATTGTAATAAGATAGAAGGAAACCGTTCTGTTCGCCGCAAGGCAGTACTAATGTTAAACCCATCACGAATATATTCTGTCGCATCTTCCACAGCAATTTCATACACGCGGTTTTCAACAATTTTTTTCATGAGTTTCATAGAATCAATGACGGGAACACCGGCACCAATTAAAATCCCAGCAGTCTTTGAAAACTTATTTAAAATAGATTGTTCTACCAATGGACCAAAAACAGGACTATTTAATTTAATAGTGTCAATAATTAAACCACCTCGTTGCGTTTTAGACAGTAACCAAATACCAAACGTAAAACCAAAAATAGATAAAAGTATTGTTCCAAAATGAAAACTCACCCATTCACTAATTGTTACCATCGTTTGAGTTGCTGCAGGTAAATCTGCTCCTAACTGTGCATAAACATCTGTAAACTTTGGAATAATCCAAATAAACATTCCAGCCATCATAGCAAAAAGAAATACAACCATAAATATAGGATATGTCATGGCTGAACGAACTTTTCGCCGCACATCATCCAAATTTTCTAAATAAATAGCTAACTGAATCATAATTTCATTCAAATTACCACTGACTTCGCCTGCTTTAGTTAATGCAATATATAGATTACTAAAAACACCTGGATGTTTTTTCATGGATTCAGATAAAGACAATCCTTTCCTGATATTTTCACTTACATTGAGTAGAACTTTTTTAAATCGACTATGCTTTTCCTCTACAGCAAGACCATTAATTGACCTTTCTAGTGTTAAACCCGCAGAATACATTGTGGCTAGCTGTCGGGTGAAAAACACAAGATTGCTTAATGGAATTCGATTTTTTAACCGTTCTAAAGAAAGATTGAGTTCATCTATAAAAGGACCAATAAAGTCCCAGCTTGTATCCACCTCTTGAAGATTAACTATAATTTGATTATTAGCAACTAACTTTTGCATCGCTGAATCTAGACTGTCCGCACGAAGTTCTCCTTCGCGACGGGAGCCGGCATCATCTTTAATTAAGTAGGAAAAAACCGGCATTAAAAATCCTCAACTGTAGAACGTAATATTTCTGCAATCGATGTTTCACCTGCAAGAACTTTTCGGATACCACTATCACGGAGAGTAACCATTCCCTCTTCCAAAGCTTTTTGTCTTATAACATCTTCATTGGAATTTTCAAATACTAATCCGCGGATGGCTCTAGACATTAGAATTAATTCAAAAATTCCTGTTCGTCCATGGTAACCTGTATTTCTACAATGACTGCACCCTTTTCCTATGAAAATATCTTTCCCTTTTACGTTTGATTGATCCAGTCCAATCATTTCTAATTCTTCCTTTGTGGGCGTATACGATTCCTTACAATTTTTACAAATTGTCCTCACCAAACGTTGAGCCATAACCAGATTTAAACAGGAACCAACCAAAAATGGTTTTACACCAATATCCAACAAACGCGTAATGGTCGATGCTGCATCATTTGCATGGACTGTGGTAAAAACCAAATGTCCAGTAAGTGAAAATTTCACCGCAATATCCGCAGTCTCTTCATCACGAATTTCACCAATGAGTAATACATCCGGATCTTGACGTAATATAGAACGTAATGAAGCAGAAAAAGATAAACCTATTTTTTCATGTGCTTGTACCTGATTAACACCATCCATTTGATATTCAACAGGATCTTCCACTGTAGTAATATTTGTTCCTTCACTTTTAATTTCCTGCAAAGACGCATATAAACTTGTGGATTTACCACTTCCTGTCGGACCGGAAACCACAATCATGCCATAGGGTTGAGCAATGACACGTTTAAAAATGGAATACATATCTTGCTCAAAACCAAGACGTTTTAAACTAAATGAAAATCCAGATTTGTCCAAAAGACGCATTACAACTTTTTCACCATGTACCGTTGGTAAAATAGATACACGCACATCAATTTCACGATTGGTTGCTTTAATGGTAAAACGACCATCCTGTGGTAAACGACGTTCAGCTATATTCAATTTAGATAGAATTTTAATTCGTGTAACCAATCCACTTAAAGATGTACTTGGCGGAGTCATAATCGTTTGTAATACACCATCAATTCTGATGCGTACATTTACAATTTTACTTTGTGGCTCAATATGAACATCTGTAGCTCTTTCTTTAATTGCTTCTTGCAGAATCAGATTTACCAGTTTTACAATTGGGGCATCTTCAGCCGAAACTTTATCAGGTGAAAGGTCTACTTCCTCCGCATCATCCTCATCACCGGAGATGACCTTAATATCTTCAAATACATCTTCCACTTCTCCTGATTGACGAATTTTATCATACAGATCATCCATTGCACGTTGGAGAGCAGTAGATCCTGCAACTACTACATCCGGTGTCAGTTTGGTAAGACGCTTTAGATTATCAATGGCAACCAAGTCTTCCGGGTCTTCCATGGCAATTTGGATAGTGGAATTAGATTTAGCTAAAGCTAAAACATTATGTTCTCGTGCAAAGTCTTCAGGAACAAGTTTAACCACATTCGGATCTGCTTTGAATAAATTATCTTCTTCAATTGATTGATATCCCAATTGCATAGCATATACTGTCACTAAATCATTTTCTGAAATGAGACCACTATGAAGTAACGTCGCTCCAAGCTTTTCTCCCGATTTGGATTGTTCTGCCAACGCACGATTCAATTGTGATTCATCAATTTTTTCAAGATGAACCAAAATTTCACCAATTTTTGAAAACTGTGGATTGAATTCAGCCATCATCAAGGACCTTCAGGTGTTCTAACTAACAATATATCTATAGGATCACTCGTTATTGATTGAGCAATTAATAAGGTAGCTGTTATACTGGACGTAAAATCTTCATATTGCGCTGGATCTTCTGTACCAACTATCCATGCACACACACCGATATTATATTCAACAACCCATATTACTTGACCATTCTGATCTGTCGTTCCAACATTATTTGCAATGGGTGATGCTGGCCAATAAATATTTGATGCGCCGGGAGCATTTAAAGCAATGGGTGCTTCAGCAACTGGATTTCCATAATAATCCTGAAGCGTACCTGTTATATTAATCGTAGTGGAGGAAGCTCCTATAGAAGTAAAGTCAACATAAGTTGATGCTGCACTTAAAATTAATGTTCCAGGCACAAATGTCATATTAGTTTCGCCTTCACTCTCATTGATTCGAACAGAAACTGTATCACCATTAGCACCAAAGGTAAGAGCAGTTACAAATCCAATGTCACCAATTGCATCTGTAGAATATACAATGGTTGTAAATGCAAGTCCGGAATAAGAATCTCCATTAAGATTCGGATTACCGGTATAACTAACACCTTCCACAAATGCTTCAATAAGTGTATCAGGTGGCTCAGGTTCCATTGACCAATAAACATATGTACTATCAGCTACTGGATTATACCATAAATCATACACCATTGCTGATGCCTCAGTCTGGTAATATCCTCCACCTGTTGGAATAGTATTCAATGGATCATATTCTGCTTCAATATTTGCTGGAGGACCGGTAGCTATTATAACCGGAATTGCTGTCGCTGTTATTTCTTCACCTTCATAAGAAAGAACAGCTGTCACTCTAATTGGACCAGGTGCAACTCCGCTATTTAATGAAACACATGCTTCTCCATTTGCTGAATAAGCTGAATCCACAATACCTTCATTATTTAAATTTGCACCTTCTGGTAATTCTGGCCCAAGTGTAAATGTAACAATATAAGGAGTTTGAACTAAAATGCCATTTTCATCAAACACGCGTGCACAAATATCTGTTGATTCAGATCCACCACCGCCAACAACCATAATTTCAGGTGGATTGGCTGTTGCAATTTCAATATAAGCTGGTATACCGGAAGATGTATCAGTAATTGTAATTTGAACAGAATCCGTCACCAATCCAAAAATGGGATGCTGATAACGGGCAGACACAGTTGTAACACCAATTTCATTGGGATCACCCGTATCGGAAAAATCAACTTTTGCAACACCAATAGAATCTGTCAATTCACTCAACACACTTAAACGACCATTGGTACTTTCAAAATAAAGTTCCACATTTGTAATTGGTGCTCCATATTGGAGTGAATTAATTCGAGCGGAAAGTTCTGCTTTTGTATTACCATCATCAAGTTTAATTGCATTTGTATTTGTTGAAAAGTTTAATTGATATGGCCATAATTCAACTTCATCTGGGTCAAATACACTAAAGCGAACGGTTGATTCAAAGTTTGTTCCCCCTTTTGTAAATAGAGCTGTCACTTCAACTCCTTCATACGTTGGCGTTGTTGCATTGTCATACGCTGCAACATTCCCATCTGAAAATTGTACAACAGCATAACCATCATTATTGGTATTAGGTGTATTTGTATCAAAGATACCCATTTCTGCACCAGACACTTTTGCTGAAAAAGTAACCAGTTGATCTTTTTGCGGTTGATTAAGTGAATCCAACAATTGTGCTGTTAGAAAAGTTGTAACTAATGGACCTTTTAGATCCTCGCCAACTGCGACAGCATTACTATTGCTGTCGAATCCATAGGATTGAGCAATTACTTCTATTTTATATGCACCCGATGTTGTTGTAGCTGCTTCATCAGCATTTGCAGGGTCTCTTTCATCACAACTGACTATCAATAGTCCGGTTGAAATCAGAATTAAATTAATAAATTTTGTCATGTTATTCTTCATCGCTTGCTTCTCCTTCAGGAGTTTCAGGATTTATATTTTCAATATCTATTGTTTTTTTTTTGATTAATGGCTCGATAATGGATTGCTCAAATTCTATCATAGCAGCTGTTTTTATTATTCCATCCATACCCGGCTTCAATACCATAGGTGTAATTTGAATGATAAGATCTGTTTTCTTTTCAATTACATCACTGCTGGTAAATAATTTCTTACCAAACAGTGGAATTTTATTTAAAAACGGAACTTTATATTCTGTATCCTTCATATCTCGACTGATTAAACCACCTATAATAATTGTTTCACCATCTTTGACTCGAATTGTAGTAGATGAAGTTCGTTTTTTTGTTCGTGGAATATTTTTATCTGGGCCAATAAATTCAAAAATGGAAGAAACTTCCGGATTGACTTGAACTGTTATATCTCCATCAACATTCACTTTGGGTAGAACATGAAGTTTAATCCCTACTTCTTCTTTCTGAACCTGAACCTGACCACCTACGCCGCCAGAACTCAAAATATAAGGTACAACATCGACCATTTCGATATAAGCCTTTCGCCCATTCAGTGTTACTAATTTTGAATCTGCAAGAATTTCTGCTTTATTATGTTTAATGAGAAAATCCAGAGTAACATCAAAGGCAGTCATTTGTCTACTAAATTGAGTAGGAATTAAATTTTGATCATTATCATTATTCCAAAACAATCGATTAAAAACCATATTTTCTGGAAGCGCCTCAAACGGCAATCCACCATAATCTTCTACAACGCCAGTACCAGATTCATTTTGCTGTTGAGCCAGTCCTGTAACGACACTTCCAGCACCGCTAACACCTCCAGGTGGTATGGCATTTTCTGTAAAAATATTTGTATAGTGTGCCAATTTTGACCAATCAATACCTAAATTTTCATCCACATCAACCGCTACTTCAATTAACCGTACTTCCAGCATAATTTGTGTTGATGGTTGATCAATTTTGCGAATGACTTCTTCAATTTCAGCAATCTTTTTAGGTGAAGCATTCACAAGAATTTTATTTCCAGATGTATCCACTTGGATTTGATCAGTCAAATCTTGCAAAAACATTTTTACTTCTCCTGCATCAGCATATTTTAAGTCTATAACATGAGACGTTATTCCCACTTCTTCCATTAGTTTTTTATGTTCAGCAATGAGAAATGAATTACCGACAATCTCGTAACTCAATCCAACCGCACGCACAACCAAGTTTATAGCTTGCTCGATGGGAACTTCATTCATGTGAATGGATATTTTATCTTGGCGATTCACACTTGGATCCGTGACTATGTTATAACCACTTTCTTTTGCTAGAATAGAGAGAATACCCGGTAAATAAGCATCTTCCGCATTTATAGTCACCAATGTGGGTTTAATGGATTCCATTGCAGAAATTGTGCTTGGATTTTCTTGTGCATTCAGTCCTGCATTTAGAAAAAATATGGTTGATATAAGTATAATTTTCTTCATTTTAAAACTCATTCCTTGAATTGTTTTTCATAGTTACATTTTCTTCTTCAGCCAATCCCGCTACTGGATAATGGTATTCAGCCTTTCCTTTAAGGATTACAACTTCTTCTGCATCGATCCAAACGACTTCGCCGCCCGCAATTGAATCGCCCATTACAACAGTGAAATTTTCTCCTCGAAATTGAATTCCAGCATATTGAGTTGAAGTTCCATCAATAATGTGGGTTACTCGTAGTTTCTTTTTATTTCTATATCTCAGCATCCTTCCTTGAGAATCTGTGAGAAATAAAACATTGGTTAAACGCAATGGTTCTTTATCCAACGTAAAATTGAAAGCATTTCGATCTTGTAAACGTTTTTCAAGAAAATCAATGACACCTTCCAATTCTTTATCAGCGCCAAACTGCAAATTGTCTGCCCGATCTTTAGCTGATTCCCACTTTGAATTCAATGGATATAGTTTTATACCAGCTGACCCAATTGAAAGCACACTCATTGTGATTAAAATCACCCAAATAGTTTTATTTCTATTATTCATTATATAGCCTTTGTTTTGGATTTAACGAGTGTCAATGTGGCTAACTTAATTTCAACAATTTGTTCTAATAAATCGTCTTCTGTCGCCGTTCTTTTTATACGCTCAATACCATTTTTAACATGAAATTCATTAATAGATATCAACCGGGGAGATCGTTCAATTTCTGCCATAAATTTCCCTAATTGGTCAAATGTGCATTTTATAATTAATTCATAGGGTGTACTTAAAAAATTACCCTGTTCTTCTATTGGACGAGGTTTCACATTTAATAGTGAAATATCCAAATTATTCATTGTTTCTGTTAGATTTTTCAAAAATGGAATAGATGCATCTTCAGCCAATGAATCTTGTTTGGATAAAGCCAGATTTTCATCAAATAATGTATATACTTGATCTAATTTATTTGCGAGAATTTGTGCACTAATTAACTGCTCATTCAATTCCTGCTGTTCCATTTCCAACATTTTTAATTCAAGTGGTTTGTCTCCGATTTGCCAATCTTGGTTTAGCCAAAATATTATCGTTAAACCAAATAGAATAAGGGTCATTATGCTATTTCTACTTTTCATAGAATGACCTCTTTATTATTTACTGAAACCCTTAATCCCGCTTCAATTTCAAATTCAACAATTTCCTGTTCCCTGATTGTTTTAAGTGATCCTTGGTTAAATTTAATTTTTGAAAAATTCTCTCCGAGTTGCTTATTACGTTTTAATCTATTAATATAATCATGAATGATGTCAAAATCTTTTCTATCTTCATAAATAGCAGCGACACCACCAATTAAAATTTTATTCTTTTTGTATTTCATGGACGTAATTGCCATATCATCGGGAGTCATTTCTCCAATAAGTTGCATATTTTTGGCCCAAAGGATTCGATTATTTTCCATTTCAGCTAATGACATAATATCTAGTTTGGATAAATTTTTTCCTTCTTCACGTAATTTGCTAATCTGCAACTTTACATCCTTTATTTCAGATTCTTTACGCTCAATCAAATTGGAATATCCATGGCCAATCCACCATGTTTCAATATTTACAAATAAAAGTAAAAGGGTAATTAAACCAAACGTAAACCAACGGCTTCGTTCTTTCCATTGTTCTCGAATTGTTTCACGATTTTCAGATTGATTCAAGTTGATTGAGATAAATTTTTTCATGCGTCAAACCCTCCACCACGTAAAGCCAATCCAGTTGCCACAGTATATTGAGCAGGGTTAACTATTTCATCTTTATTATATCCTTCGAATGAATTCATTGGATTGAAAATGCTTACTTCTAAACTCAATTTATTTTGAATTAATTCAGCTAAACCTTCTGTGGCTGAACCACCACCTGTTAAATATAAATGAGTGAAAAAACTTTGGTTTGTTGTTTTTGCATAATACCTCAATGAACGTCGAATGTCCTCCACAAAATTGTCAAATACATTTCGTTCTGCGATACCAATTTCATTTGTTGATTCAATCTCTTCATCTGCATTAAAACTCTTGACACCGCCTTTAAGCAACTCATCATTTGAACTAACGTAATCTTTATCCAATTTTTCAGAAAGTGACTTCACAAATTCATGAATACCTATGGGTAAATCACGTGTGAAAAATGCATCTTTCCTTCCCCAGACAGTTAAAGCACTAGACACTGTACCAATGTCAAGCAAAACAACTGCACCATCTTCAGGTAAATCGTTGGAATAAGAGAAAGAATTCATAACAGCAATGGGATCCACATCTACAATCCCAGGTTTAAAACCAATTTCTTTTAGTATTTCAATATGAGCCGAAGATGTTTTTTTCGTACAAGCAACTAGTGCAACATCTATCTTATCTACTTCCTTGTGGTTCGAACCAAAAATTTGGAAATCAATTACTGCATCAGAACCATCCATGGGAATATGTTTTCTAGCTTCAAACGTCATAGATGAATGCAATTCTTCCGTTGGCATATCCATTGTAGTAATCTGTTTTACGCTCACATGTGATCCATTTAAAGATGTAACAAGATTCTTAACTCTCTTTGGATTGATTTTCATTTCTTTCATTAGCTCACGAACAGCCATCACCCAATGAGGTTGAGAGATTTTTTCGGGATCAAATGTTTGATTTGGTTCTGGCACTAATCGTAAACCATGGTTCACTAATTTATGACCACTTTTTGTTTTATCAAGAACGACAGCCTTGATGTATTGCCTGCCTATGTCGAGGCCGAGTATCATTGGTTAATTCCTTTTCCTGAATTTGTTGAAATTTCTCCATATGCCTTTATAACTAAAGACATAGATCCATCTGCACGAGAAGCGGGTGGAAAATATGGAGGTATTGAAAAATCTGTAAAATTGTAATCGTAATGGTAATCCTTATCATATCCTATGCCGGGAGAAATATTATAAGGTCCCGGTGCATTTCGTTTCATATATCCTCTTTTCTTTTGAGACATGGATCCCCAAAAGCGAAAATAACCCCTCAAATCACTATTACCTGTAAAGGTAGGTAAAAAAGATGTCGGATTTCTATTTGGCCCTCGTCCATCACCTAAAGAATTTTGAGGTACACCAATATTTGGACCATTATAAGCTGATCCTGAAATGGTATTTTGCCAATAATGGGTTACAATTGATCCTTCCATGGCCAGCATGGCAGCATTTACAATAATATCTTCACCGGATTCGCTATTTCTGGCGCCATTTTCTTCCGTATTGGCTAGAATAATATTCGCTCCAGAAAATAATCCCATTCGATTTGGAGTTCCGTAAACAACTTCACCCGTTGATGTATTTGAATCTTCGTAAATAAGATCATCAATTATCCAAATATTATTCCAAACACGATCCCAAATTGTAAAATCATCACTACGTCGATAATACGTATCTCTATCTGTTATAATTGTATATTGACCATCCACAGATCCCTTTACCCGAACTTGCCCATTGCGAATATAAATGACTGTTTGGTCTCCAGCATAAAAATGCGTTGGCGACATAACATCAGCTCCTCCGGGTGGTGGTTCGAAATCAAAATGATGCAAACCACTCGTGTCGCATAAGCTCCAACCATCGTCTGCATGACTATGATAATTTTCAAAATTTGGAAAATCAATTGAATTGTCTTGAGTTGTAACATAATTCAATACCACTTCTTCCGCATCTGCAAAACCATTACTAAACGCTTGAAAAATATTATTTATTGTAAAAATAGCACCACTTGCATTAGAACTAATATCTGTAATTCTACCTAACCAAGTTTTATTTGAATCCGGGTCAGCAGAAAATATTGAAATGGTATCTCCCACATCATATTCATCCAATACACTTGTTATATCATTCCCTTCTACATCATTATTATCAATAAACAAAGAATCAGTAAAATAAAAACCTGTTGCTTCATCCCAAGGGGAATCAAACGCTATACGTTCATCATTTAATAAACCTGGTGATGTATCTAAATCCCAGTTGAATGTAGTTGGCGATGGACCATCATTACCAATTGGTGGAATTTGATACGTCCATTGTGAAATAATAAAACCATTATCTACAAATTCTATTTCAGTCATAATAAGTGTATCTCTTCCTGAACTTTGAAAAAGAAGATCATCAGCTGTGAATGTATATGTAGCATTTTCGATAGCACGATCTAGTGCATTATTGGGTGGAAATTGTATTTTTTCCGCTTCATCGTTCGCGGAAATCCATCCATCAGGATTACAGTTATTATATGCTATTCCTTGAACAGCTGCTACTTTTGCATTTGTAAAATCCGGACATCCCCAGTTACTCATTTGCATTTGCCCGTTCGTGTGTATTTTACCTTCTAAAATATCTGATTGACCAAAAGATACATATGAACCTAATCCAGGACCTCCACCCGGTTCTTCTGATTCTGTAAAATACATGAAGTGGGCAAAACTCTCTGGAATCATTTGCAGATTTGCTTCACGAGTTATACTAACCTGTTTACCCATTGTATTATTAAAATAACTGGTACCTTTACCTTTCGCTAAAAATATCGTTTGTCCCATTTTATCTGTATATGTAGAACAATACACATCGCTATATGTGCCCATATTGCTAAACTCTACACCATCTGTAATAACTCGTACTGCACCTGTAATTTTTGGCAATATCGGCAATGCTTCTACATTAATTCCTGTTTCAGCAAGATAAAGAGCCTTGGATTCTTCAAATCGATATTTTTGCATAACAGAAGCAGACATGGCGTATTTCAAATAACTGGTCGTTAGCAATAAACTCACAAAAATGAAAATAGATGCTGTTATTGTTATGGAACCTGTTGAAATATTCTTCAAGATGTTGGCCTCATTGAACCCGATGTTGACGCTAGGCTGATATATTTATTGGGCATAAATATTTTGCGCTCAAATCGAATAATTTCTACATGTTTTCCACCGGGTGCATTAACAGTTTCCACTTCTAATTTCATGACAAGCGTTATTGTTGATTGAGCAAATCGTTGTAGCTTTGTACTAATTACTTTTGATTCTTGCGCATCAAATTCTTTTAATGAAATATTGCGTTGATTATTGTTTCGAAATCTACCTTTCGTTGGCAAAGCGAGTGCACCATCCAGAGGTAATTTATAATTAAATAAAACACCATCAATTGCGTTGGCAGTAATGGTTGTACTTGTTGGAGTTCCATATTCATCATATTTGGTTAAAAATATTCGTTCGAAATTATTAATGGGTGAAAAATCAATAAACCGAGCCAAACTTATTTCTTTCATGATTTCTCTCATAACAGTATTACCATATTGACGAACATCCTGAAGAACAGAATCTGTTTGATAATGATACATAATTACTCTCAAACTCAAACCTAATCCAAGAATCATTATTCCTGTAACAACAATCGTAGTCATCATTTCTACAATAGTTAATCCTGATTGCCATTTGGATATTTTCAATCGTGTCATTGAGGAAACTCCAACATAACCATTTCTATATCTTCACGTTTTGTAAATGTTGTTTTCGGTGTTGAAAAATCTTCCCATTCAATCCATGCATGTAATAAATAGCGATCAATATAACTAACTGAATCAGTAAACACTGGTGTAATATTTTGATAGTAAATTTTAGCGGGTATCTCTATATCCGTATGGTCATCACCAAAAAGCATGACAGTCTCTCCAATAAAATCACCAGATTTTTCCGACAATGTCATATTACCATCTGCAATACGTCCTTTCAAATGTTCAACATAACTTGTGAGTTCATCTACAGCTCGTTCTTTAATATACAAGGCACGTAATGCTCCACGAGCATGTGTTGCGCCTAAAACCATTCCATACGCAGCAATGCTAACAATAAGGATACCAATCATAACATCAATGAAAGAAAAACCGTCTTGAAATCGTCGTTTCATTAGATATTGGCACCAAATAGTTTTGGATTATTTGCAATTTGAGCAGCCATAGATCGATCGACTTTCCCTTGGGAAACCAATCTTTGTAAATCTTGATCTAACGTTTGCATTCCCTCTACACCACCAGATTGCATGACAGATTCAATCTGATAAATGCGGTCTTCCCGAATAAGATTTCGAATAGCGGTTGTTGCCATCATTACTTCACATGCCGGTACTCTATCTTTTCCATCTTTTGTCGGAATTAATTTTTGTGCAATTACAGCTTCAAGGCTTTCTGACATCATTGATCGAATCTGCCCTTTTTGACTTGATGGAAAAATATCGATAATACGATCTACCGCTTTTACTGCACTGGATGTGTGAAGTGTTGATAGAACTAAATGACCCGTTTCTGCAGCTGTCAATGCTAATGAAATAGTGTCTAAATCGCGCATTTCACCCACAAGAATAACGTCGGGATCTTCTCGAAGTGCAGCACGCAAGGCATTCCCAAAACTATGTGTTGTCGCTCCCAACTCACGTTGGTTGATTAAACTTTGTTTGGAATAATGAAAATATTCTACGGGATCTTCAACGGTAATAATATGACATTGCCTATTTTGATTAATATGATCTACCATGGCTGCGAGTGTAGTACTCTTTCCTGAACCGGTTGGGCCTGTTAATAAAATCAATCCACGATCTTTCATAGATAATGACATCATTACTGGAGGGATACCCAATTCATCAAAACTTTTGGGAACTTCAGGGATGGCACGAAAGACACATGAGACACCACGAATCTGTTCAAAAAAGTTCACACGAAACCGACCCTTTCCTTCAATCCTATACGAAAAGTCAATTTCCTTATTATTTCGGAAATTGTCAATTTGATCTTTATTCATGACTTGAGGCATTACTTCATTAATGTCTTTTTCAATGACGGCAGCCATATTCAACTGTTTCATAATACCGTTGATGCGTACCATTGGAATGGATCCGGTACTTATGTGTAAATCCGAAGCGCCGCTATCCAGCGCGTAGTTCAACATGTCGTCAATTTTCATATTTTATTCAGCTTCTTCTTTTGAACCAAACCCTAAAAATTTGCCACGACTTCGATCAAAAACGACACGTTTACCTGCGCCACCTTTCATTTCTTCTGTACTTTCAGCAGCGATTGTTCCACCTTCAAGAGACATGTTTATTTCAAACTGCCATTTCAGTTTGGTTGCACGATCAACTTCTAGAAGTCCCCGGCGTTCCATTTCTTCAATATCGCTAGGCCATTCTCCATACGTTTGATAATACATTTTGCCGGCGTTTTCAATATTGCTTATAACCGTTTTAGGTTCGGATGCATATGCATTTTGAACCAATGCAAAATATGTCGGGAGTGCTACCGCTGCTAAAATTGCAACGATGACCACCACCACCATGATTTCAACCATTGTAAAACCATATTGATTATGTTTATTTATCTTCTTCATAGAGGTATTCTCCACTCTCATTATTGTTAAAAATTCTTCTTTTATTGTCATTAGTTAAATCAGGGATTTTTTTCAAAAGTGATTCAGTTTTCCCATAGTCAGTTAATTAACGATTCCACACCATTATATACTTAAGCAAAACAGATGGTTAATATTTACCTTAATTGAACTATTATTTATAAAAAATGGAAAAATTGATTATTTTTTGTTTAATTCAAATTATTCATAATTACCGTATTATTAAACACCACACCTTAATTACCACCTCATCCCCGGGGTCTCGCTGCCTGCCGTAAACTAAGCAAAGGAAGATGGTGTGGTAATGGAATACTGAAGAAATATTTGGTTTTTTCTTTTGAAAATGTTCATTTCTTATTTTCAAGTAAATAGAAAAATATGTTTAAATTTGAAGTCTATAATTGAATCACAAATCAAGGATTAATCAATGAATGTTGCCATTCTAAAAGAAATTCTCCCCGGTGAAAACCGTGTCGCCGCTATTCCTGCAACCGTGAAAGAAATGGTGAAAAGTGGAATGAAAGTTCATGTTGAAGCAGGAGCTGGAGAAAAATCTCATTTTTCAGATGATGATTATAAAAATGCAGGAGCAGACATTGTTTCCGAGCGATCATCTTTATTGGCCAAAACAGATTTAATTTTAAAAGTGGCTCCAGCAGAAATGGCTGAAATAGACGACATGAAAGAAGGAACAACTTATGTATCATTTTTTCAAACAACAATTCAGACGGAATGTGTAAAAAAATTATCAGAAAAAAATATTTCCGCTTTTTCAATGCATCTTATTCCACGAACTACATTAGCACAAAGTATGGATGCATTGAGTTCTCAAAGTAATATTGCAGGATATAAGTCTGTTCTACTTGGTGCTTCACACTTGAGTGTCTATATGCCCTTGCTTATGACAGCAGCAGGGACAATTCCTCCTGCAAAAGTTCTTATTTTAGGCGCTGGTGTGGCTGGATTGCAAGCAATCGCAACAGCGAAACGTCTTGGAGCTCAAGTGGAAGTATTTGATGTCAGACCCGTCGTTAAAGAACAAGTGGAAAGTTTAGGAGCAAAATTTGTAGAAGTAGATGCGGACGAAGAAGACGGAGTGGGTGAAGGTGGTTATGCAAAAGAAACATCCGATGATTATAAACATCGCCAGAAACAACTTATCAAGGAGCATATTGCCAAATCCGATATGGTCATTACAACTGCATTAATCCCAGGAAGGCCGGCTCCTGTTTTAATATTTGAGGATATGGTAAAGGGAATGAAGCATGGTTCTGTCATTATGGATCTTGCTGCGGAAAATGGTGGAAACTGTGAATTGACAACTCCGGGTGAAGTTTCCATTTCCCATGGAGTAATTATCGACGGAACATTAAATCTTCCTGCAACAATGCCAAAACATGCATCTCAACTTTATGCAAAAAATATTATTACATTTGTGAAACATCTATGTCCTGAAGGTGAAATTATAATGGACTTGGATGATGAAATTATTTCTGGAGCTCTCTTTGCTCATCAAGGAAAAATAACACATATACCAACCAAAGAAGCACTAAATAATTCATAAGGAAAATACTTCATGGATATAAATATTTTAACCGTTTTCATTCTGGCAATATTTGTCGGATTTGAAATTATTACTAAAGTTCCTCCCACATTACATACACCGTTAATGTCCGGTTCAAACGCAATTTCCGGTATCGCTGTAGTGGGTGCAATTATTGCAACTAAAGTGGATGGTGAATTGGGTACTTGGCTAGGTCTAATTGCTGTCATTTTTGCTACTGTGAATGTTGTGGGCGGATTTATGGTTACCGATCGAATGCTTAAAATGTTTAAACGGAAATAGGAGCGTATAATGGAATTTACAAACATCGCATACGTTCTTGCTGCTATTCTATTCATTCTGGGAATTAAAAGATTAAGCTCTCCAAAAACAGCTCGGAGTGGTAATACAATTGCATCTGTGGGAATGCTCATTGCCATTGTTGCAACACTTGTTTCTTTTGGGAAATTAGATTTTCAAACTATCGCAATTGGAATGATTATTGGTATAATTATTGGTGCCTTTTTTGCCATTAAAGTTGAAATGACTCAAATGCCTCAAATGGTTGCTATTTTTAACGGATTTGGCGGTGGAGCTTCAGCATTGGTTGCAGCTGCGGAATATCTAAATCCTGCCAATCCATCTACATTCAATTCAGCCACGATTGCCATAAGTGTATTTGTCGGTACATTAACATTTACCGGAAGCTTTATCGCTTTCGGAAAACTCCAAGGATTTATAAGCGGAAGACCCATTGTTTTTACGGGACAAAAACTATTGAATGCACTCATTGCAATTAGCCTTGTATTGGTGGGTGTTTATACAGTTATCGGCGGTGAGACAGATCCATACTTTTATGGTTTAGTTATACTTTCTGCTCTTATTGGAATTACATTAACAATTCCCATTGGTGGTGCAGATATGCCTGTTGTTATATCACTGCTTAATTCGTATTCCGGAGTTGCTGCAGCAGCTACTGGTTTTGTTTTGATGAATAACAGCTTAATCATTGCCGGTGCCCTAGTTGGAGCATCTGGATTGATTCTCACAAAAATTATGTGTAAAGGGATGAATCGTTCTCTAGCCAATGTTATTTTTGGTGCAGTTGGTTTAACTCAAGAGACTCCCAGCGGCGATGGTAAACAAATCCAGGTAAAAAGTGCTTCTACCGAAGAAGTAGCTATGATTCTTGAAGCAGCAGAAAAAATTATTATTGTCCCCGGTTATGGTTTAGCCGTTGCTCAAGCTCAACATGCTGCACGAGAAGTGGCTGACTTTCTGGAAAATATGGGTAAAAAGGTTCTTTATGCCATTCATCCAGTCGCCGGTAGAATGCCCGGACATATGAACGTGCTTTTAGCAGAAGCGAATGTTCCTTATGAACAATTACTCGATTTGGACCAAGTAAATCCTGAATTTGAAAATTGTGATGTGGCCATTGTTCTTGGAGCAAATGATGTGGTAAATCCTGCTGCAAGACATGATACATCCAGCCCCATTTACGGAATGCCCATTTTGGATGTGGATAAAGCTAAAACTGTATTAGTAAATAAACGAACGATGAATCCGGGATTTGCCGGAATTCAAAATGAGTTATTTGGCTTTGATAATACACTCATGGTTTTTGGCGATGCCAAAGCTGTGCTCACAGATCTCCACAAAGATCTTAAAGAATTGTAATTTTCCTTTTGTATTTGACACCTCCCAATATGGGGAGGTGAAAATATTATTTCTATCATATAATTCTATTCTTTTAATCTACAAGAGGTAAAATTTATTTCCCTTTTACTATGAAACAATTTTGCACGACACCGTATATAATTTGTTATAATTTCCAAGAGTAATTATGATTAAACATTATATTCTATTCATATTTTTAGGAGTACATCTCATGTCAGCAGAAAAAGAAACCATTGTTCTGGGCGCCGGTTGTTTTTGGTGCGTAGAGGCCGTCTACGAACGGATTGATGGTGTAATTGACGTGGAAGCAGCCTATGCTAATGGATTGACCGAAAATCCAACGTATAAAGATGTGTGTAGCGGTCAAACAGGTTTTGCTGAAGTCGCCAAAGTCACTTTCGACACCCAACTGGTAAAATTGAATGAAATATTAGATATATTTTGGTTGGCACATGATCCTACTACACTTAACCGACAAGGCGCTGATGTGGGGACACAATATCGATCCGGCATTTATTATAATTCTGATGAACAAAAGAAAATAGCAGAAGTATCTATTGCCAATGCCCAAAAGATTTTTGATAATAAGATTGTTACAGAAATTGAACCATTGCAAAAATATACAGTCGCAGAAAATTATCATCAGAATTATTACAACAATAACAAAAATGCACCCTACTGCTCTTTTGTAATTACCCCTAAATTGAAAAAGCTAAATTTGGAATAAACTAAAAATATATTGTTTAAAGTTATACTTTATATTATCCTGTTAAATTCTGCAATATTTGCTAAATATAAATTTAATAATATAGGATTCAAGTTTATAAAACCGCTCCCTGTTTTAATGCTCATACTTCTTGTTGGGTATTCATATTTAACCAATCCGAATACATATTCTTTAACCATATTGATTGGACTGACCTTTTGCTTGGGCGGTGATATACTACTCCTATTTCCGGATTATTTTAAAGCAGGACTTTTTAGCTTTCTTATGGGACATTTCTGGTATATCGGCGCTTTTACATCCGGTCCATTGATCTTTTCCTGGCCCATGACTATTTTCATTATACTTGCCTCCGGATACATTATTTCTCAACTATGGATCCCCAGTGGAAAACTGCGTCTTCCAGTCACAATTTACATTTGCATTATTGCTGCCATGGGGCTCACAGCCTGGAGTCATTTTAATGCAGTATTATCTCCACTTGCTCAAGCCGCTGCATGGGGTGCAACACTTTTCATGATTTCCGACAGTGTATTAGCGTGGAACCGTTTCAAAACATCCTTCAAATATGCAGAAGGAATCATTTTATTAACATATTACACTGGGCAGTATTTAATTGCTTATTCGGCTATTAATTAACCATTTATAAATTATCATTAATAATTGAAGGTTCATTGAATTTATTCGTTATCAAACACAAAATCCAGCGTTAGTCCAAATTGCACTGGGTCACCAAAACTGATATATTTCTTATCGGGATATTCATGATCTTGGAGTTCGTCATTCCAGATGGGCTCTAATCCAAAATAAAATCCCCGAGTGGCGTAACGTGTATCAAGGATATTCCGTCCCCATATTTTAACAGACCATGGTCCAAATCGATAGCCAATACGGCCATTGAGCAATTGGTACGGATCAGATATTTCATCATGGCTGTCAGAAAAATAGAATTTGTCTTTCCCTGTCAATTCTAGTTTGCCAAATAAGCCATGTTCATTTTCATAATTCACGGCAAAACTATAGGAATATTTTGGAGCATGTGCTGCTTCCCTTCCGCCTAAAGTTGACACCACCCCAGAATCAGATTCAAACGTAAAAGCATCCACGTGTGTATTCAATAAACCTAATGTTCCGGAAAAGGTAAGCACCGAGTTCAATGTAAATGTACCATCCATTTCTAACCCGCTTAATAAACCGGTGGTAGCATTAGCCGTGTAAAATACAAAGCTGTTGGGGTCTCCCTCTTGTTGCTGACTGGAAATAGATACTTGCTGATCTGTTCGTTGAGCCATAAATGCGGTTAAATGCATTGCTGATCTTTTTGTAAATCTCCTCAATCCAACTTCGTAATTGGTCATAAACTCCGGATTAAACTGGCGATTATCAACTGACAATAATGGATGCTGATTTACGCCGCCTGCCTTATAACCTCTGGAAATACTTCCATATACATTCATTTGATTATTTATTAAATATTGTAATGCCACTTTTCCCCCCAGCAGATCATGTTCCACATTAAATAATACAGTATCCAATGGAGCCATTTCATATGAATACCAATCAAAATAACTTGCTGTACCAACATAACTGATTTCATTGCTTTCTTTGCGCACATTCGCCAGAATTTTAAATTTATCAGAGATTTGTTTATCAAATTGTCCATAAACAGCTGAAACATCAAATGTGAATTCACTTGCGGCTAGAGCAGCATCACCGCCGTATAACCATCCAGACGCATTATCTTTTTCTGTAAGTGATTTTGTATAATACCCAATAACCACTTCTCCATAATTGACTCTACCTTCTATGGTTTGATTGAATCTTGAACGGACAGTGCTATCATAAAATTCATATTTCCAATAGGTCACATTGGGATCAAAATTGTAAGGTTCCTCTAGCCAAAAATCATCGTTCCCCCAATCACCGTCATAGGCATGAATCAAATCTGTATTAGAGTTAGAAATAATAAATGAAGCATCCATTTTGCCTTTTGTATACTGGGTCTTTAGGGAATATGCATTTGTTTCCTGACTATCTATTCCTTGCTGATTTGAATACGTAATTAGGTCCTTATTATTGTCTGGTGCCCAGACGTCATATTTATTATCAAGAATAGCTCTGAATGCGGTCAATATTGTTTGAAAATTTTTATTCGGTTGAAAAAGAAGTTTTTCACGAATATAATTCTCTTTTCGTCCATTTGTATTGGTTTTGTCCAAAAATGTGTTTGTTCGAAAACCATCACTAGAACCATCACCCCACGCCAAACGAAATGCCAGCATATCTCCCAATGGAATATTTAACATATAATTATTTCGTTTCAAATTATCAGTACCAATTGAATAGCTAAAACTGCTCTGAAAACGATGAGCTGGATTAGCCGATTTTAAGCTGATGAGACCCGCAAATGCATTGGGTCCATACATAGCTGATTGAGGACCTTTAAACACTTCAACCTGATCCAGATCGTAAAGCATTCCAGCCATACCCAATCCGCTTAAATCAATGTTATCAATAACAAAACCAACAGAAAAGTTCGGTGGCCCTTCGGCAAAATAATGACTTCTTTCTCCAATACCGCGAATCTGAAAATAGCGAGGGCGACTTGTTCCGCCTGCTGCAGTCAAATTTGGAATTATTTCCATCATTCCTTGGAAATGACTCCCATCTGCTTTGCGAATTTCATCCTTATTAAAAACAGTTATACTGGAAATGGACTTTTGAAGTGATTCATCTTTCAATCCAGCTCTAACAATTATTTCGCTACTTTTAATTACAATCGGTTTCAGTTTGACCATCATATCTTTTTCCGCTAGTATAGCCAACTCTGAAAAACCAATATGAGAAAAGGTCAGTTCCTCACCTGCTTCAATATCAAGTGTAAACTGTCCATAATCATTAGATGTAGTACCGGTATTTCCAACCGTAATGTTCACCCCGGTAAGGGGCAGATTCGTTTCTGCATTAACAACTGTTCCACTGATTTGTGGATACAAACATGTTGATATTAACAAAATGATTAATGTGTTTTTCATAGTGCTTCCTACGCTGGCATTATCCAGATCAGGTTCATGGGTGTTTTCTCAGCAATTCCATCTGGTACGGAATAGCACCCCAATCGATGAACTAATTTACACAGTAGAACGAATTAATGATTGAAAGATTTCAAAAATCTATTCAATCCTCACACTTGTTGTGCACATCTTTTTAAATCTATTTTCGCCAACAACAAACGATAGGATTCCAATGACAAACAATAAACCATTTCCAGAAATAACAATTAAAGCACTTTTATTAGGTGTTGTCCTTTCCATGATACTCGCCGGAGCGAATGCATACATGGGTCTTTTTGCAGGCATGACTGTTTCCGCCTCTATTCCAGCTGCCGTTATATCCATGGGTGTACTTTCGTTATTTAAAAAATCAAATATTTTAGAAAATAATATAGTTCAAACGGCCGCTTCTGCAGGCGAATCGCTCGCAGCAGGTGTGATTTTTACCATTCCAGCACTCGTATTATTGGGTTATTGGGAAACGTTTGATTATATGGAAGTAGCAAAAATTGCTGCAATAGGCGGAGTGATTGGTGTTTTATTTACGATTCCACTGCGAAGAGCATTAATCGTAGTTGCAAAACTCAAATATCCAGAAGGGATTGCTACGGCAGAAGTTCTTCAAGCTGGAGAAGACGCTCGACAAGGTAACGAAGCAGATTCAGCAGGCGGGTTAAAAACAATCGGAATTGCGGGTCTGATCGGTGGTGGGATGAAAGTGTGTCAGCAGGGCTTTGCCATGTGGCATGCGGAAGTTGCAGGTGCAGCAGCCTTTGGACGATCTATTTTTGGAATCGGGACTGATCTTTCTCCCGCTCTCATTTCTGTCGGGTATATTGTGGGTCGAAATATTGGTATTCTTGTTGTGGCCGGTGGTTTGATTTCATGGGGTGTCGCCATTCCGATTTATTCAGCAATTAATGGATATGATGGTAATGCCATGGATGCCGCTTGGACAATTTGGAATGCAAAAATTCGCTATTTAGGTGTCGGTGCAATGGTAATTGGCGGAGTATGGTCACTCATAAAATTATTTAAACCATTGGTTGTGGGAATTAAAGCAAGTCTCGATGCTGTCAAGCATCGTCAATCCGGTGCAGAGATTCCACTGGAAGAAAGAGATATTCCTATTAATTATGTTGCTTACGCTTTAGTTGGATTACTTGTACCTGTTTTCTTTTTATATCTAGGTATTATTGAATCCGTAGGAGTGGCTGCACTTTTAGCAGTCGTAATGATGATATTCGGTTTCTTATTCTCTGCTGTTGCAGCTTATATGGCTGGTGTAGTTGGATCATCTAATAATCCGATTTCCGGAGTCACCATTGCTACAATATTATTTTCATCTTTACTGTTGCTGGTTCTGTTGGGAGCCGGTTCTGAAGTAGGTGCAGCCGGTGCCATTATGGTTGGTGCGGTTGTTTGCTGTGCTGCAGCCATTGGCGGTGATAATTTACAGGATTTGAAAACGGGTCACATTGTAGGCGCAACTCCCTGGAAACAACAGGTTATGCAAGTAGTTGGAACACTGAGCGCAGCTGTGGTGCTGGGATTAGTTCTGGACATTCTCCATACGGCGTATACAATTGGTTCTCCTACACTTTCAGCCCCACAGGCGACACTGATGAAATCAGTGGCCGATGGAGTCTTTACGGGTAATCTTCCTTGGGCATTTGTTTATATGGGCGCACTAATCGCAGTTTTTATCATTCTAATCGACATCCGTCAGGAAAAACGCGGCTCCGACTTTCGTGTTCCAGTTTTGGCAGTAGCTGTAGGAATATATCTGCCTATAACGTTAACTGTTCCAATTTTTATCGGCGGTATGATTAATCATCTGGGTAAAAAAGCAGGTGCATCTAAAACGTCCGAAAAGAAAGGACTCCTTCTCGCTTCTGGTCTCATTACCGGTGAAGCACTCATGGGTATTTTTGTAGCTGTACCTATTTTCCTTTCCGGCAATAAAAACTGGTGGCCGAATTTCTCTGGTTTTGAAATTCTTGGACCGCTGGCATTTGTTGCTGTAATCTACTGGATTTATAAATCAGTTACAAAAAAATGAGAATAACTCACACTTTACTGAAACGACTTCCTAAAGTTGAACTCCATTGTCACTTAGATGGCAGCCTGAGGGTTGAAACTGTTTTTGACCTGGCTCAAAAAGATTATATTGAGGTACCTGGTTCAACTATAGACGATCTTCGTAATGCACTTGTTATTGGAGAAAAACGGGGTTCCCTAGAAGATTATATTGCACGCTTCGATATTACATTAAGTGTCATGCAGACTTCAGAGAGTTTAGAACGTTGCGCTTTCGAATTGATTGAAGATGTAGCGAAAGAAAATATCCGTTACATCGAAATTCGTTATTCCCCAATTCTCCATATTTCAAATGGAATGACTATGGGAGAAACAGTGGAAGCTGTTCAACGTGGATTAAAGAATGGTGAAAAAGAATATGGTGTTCAATCAGGGATTATCATATGTGGAATTCGACATATTTCACCTGAAGCATCATTAAAACTTGCAGATATTGCTGTTCGATACAAAAACAAAGGAGTCGTAGGATTTGACCTTGCAGGAGCTGAAGAAAATTTCCCTGCAAAAGAACATAGAGATGCTTTTTATCTCATTAGCAATAATAATATTAATGCGACTATTCATGCAGGAGAAGCATTTGGACCGTCATCTATTCACCAAGCTGTTCATTATTGTGGTGCTCATAGAATTGGTCATGGCACACGTTTGAAAGAAGATAAAGATTTAATGAACTATGTGAATGATCATCGAATTCCTCTGGAAATATGTTTAACATCGAACTGGCAAACTCGAAGTATTCGATCACTAAAATATCATCCAATGAAATATTATTATAATCAAGGAATTCGTGTTACACTCAATACGGATAATCGACTCATGTCCGGAACAACATTAACAGATGAGTTTTTGTTAGCTAGAAAATTATTTGGTTTTGGATTAAACGATTTTCGCGAATTCACGATTATTGCTATGAAAAGCGCCTTTATGAACCATAATAAACGTAAAATAATGATAAAAAATATTGCTGAAGAATTGGAATCAGAATTCGGGATTATGCCCGAATATATACAACAGAATTAATTTTATTTTTTTCTACTTTTTATTTTTACCTTCATTTTTTCCACCCATTTTTTCAATGGCGGAAAAACACTGCTTAACAATAATAATCCGGGAATGCCAAACATCCATCCTTGAAAAATGGGTATAAGTCCGCCAATCAGACCAATAATGACTAATACAACACCCACAATAACTTTTATTGTTTTCTTTACTGTTTTTATAACCATTTAATTTCGAATAACTGCAATTTTTGAAAAAGAAGATGCTCCATGAAAATCATACACTGCAATGAGATATACACCTGTTCCAACCCATTGCCCTGATTCATCTTTCCCATCCCAAAATGCCTGATACCCTTCTACATCCCGCCGAGATTCAATCGTTTTCAGTACTCTACCGGTAAGAGTCATAATCATACATGATGATTCATCCATAAGACCTGAAATAGTGAGTGGTGTTGAATTGGGTAGACGAAACGGACTTGGAAATATTTCTATATTAGAATAAGATGTATTCTTTTTGGCAAAGGGAATTTTCAACACACTTATTCCTCTATCTGTAGCAATATAAGCTAAACCTTCATTTTCATCAAATGCTACGGCAGAAACATTGTTGGAAAGTAAAAAACTATTTTCTGCAGTAAGCCCGTTTATGTTCGGCCAATAGGTAGCCGATGATGTTAACACATAGACGCCTTGAGAAGGAGATGTTGCCCAAATATTGTCCCGGGGATCAATTCGCAATTTTGATCCTGAACTAAAAGAAATATTGGGGAAATATGTATATCCATATTGAGCAACAGGATTTTCATTCGAAAACTGCAGCGTTAAACCTTGCAAACCTTTTGGTGATAAAATATATAAAATATCTGTACTAGTAACGCCCAAAGACCAAGCAGTATTTGTAGATGCATCTGTATTCACATTTACTTTAGCCCATTCAGTTTCACTGGGAGACGTTGGATCGCCGCTATAATCCAACATAACGACTCCACCATTACTGGCACCTCCAACATTATTATTATCTTCAAATGAACCAATCCATACTCGGCCCCAAGAATCAAAATCAATCGTATTTGGAGTAAGACTCAATTTATTACCGGATTCCTGAACACTAAATGATCCCCATGTACTGTCAGTATTTATAACCTTCAAAGGTTGAAACTTATTTGTTGCATAGGTGTCAGCAAACCACAAATTTCCAATCGGATCTTTTGCAATATCTTTTACAATCATGTATTCATCTTCAAAATAATCCAACACACTTGTATCAATTAATGAATAATTCATAGGATTATCAATATCAATAACAACAATACCACCGCCATGGCGTTGCGGCTCTGGATATGTTCCTCGGATACTACAATAAAGTAGCCCATTTAATCCTTCTTCAATATCAGAAATATAATTTCCGAAATGTATAGGCAATGTATCTGCTACAAAATTGGAAAAATCTTTATTGTCAGAAATAATGAGGTCATCACCATTAAATCCAACTAAATTTCTCCATCCCTCATTTTCCTTAATCATTAAACCATACCGAGAACCGGCAACCAATCGTCCATCAGACATTACGTGTAAAGCAGTAACACTATTCATTAATAATGTATTTGGTCTTTTACGCTTAAATGATTGCGAATCTTCGTTATTAAAAAGAAATCCTTTTGTAGTGCCTGTAACGATTGTACCGTCAGTAAGGAGAAAAATTCTATTAAATTTTTCTCCGGGTCTCTTTGACCATTCTACTGCATCTGAATTTGTTTTAACAAAATTTTTGATGAGTACAAGCCAAAGCACACCTTGATTATCCTTAACAACATCATAAATTTCATGTGTATCATGATAGAAATCCCACACTAATGTCGATGTAAAATTCTGTATGTTATACTCATAAATGTCATTTTCCATAATAATTAATATAGTGTCGTCAATTAATTTAAAAGTTGTAATCGCACCTGCCAGTTCATCATCTATTTGCCAATTATCAGGATCCTTTAAATTAGTATTTTTCCAATTTCCAATAAACAAACCCTGATCTGTACCAACATAAATTATTTCATCCACAATCGCTAAACCTGAAATTTCATTTAATGACATTGGCCAATTATTATATACATCCTTATAAAAATAGTGCTTACCATCATGTCTGAATTCCATAACACCCCATTCCTGATTTTGCTGAAATGCAGTAAAAACAATTGAATCAGTTATTGCAAAATCAACTATCTTTGTTAAATCCAGATCAAATGTTTCTTGCAAATTAAATTGTTCATCAAATATTTGTATAAATCCGTTAGGGGAAGCACCTCCAATCCAATATTGACCGTATTCATCTTGGTCAATAACTGCTAAATCTGTACCTTTCAATCCTTGCATATTTGTATACGTTTTGAATTGATCCAAAATACGATTATACACCAAAATACCGCCATTGGTAGCACTCACTAAAAGAGAGTCCACTTCAACCATATCAGATATGTCCAATGGAGATGTATATGCATCCCAATCACCAACACGGACCTGAGATAATAAAAGATTTATATAAATAAAATAAATTATAAACTTCATTGCGGAAACTGAAAAGGTGCTGGAATAAAACAAAATATAAAGATTATCAAACACGCATAACCAACATACATATTCTCTTTAGTCAATGGAGTTTTAATATCTTGAATAGGTGGGTGTTTTGTTGTTCGCATTAAAATAATAATCAGCACTCCCCAAATGAGCCAGTTTAAAGATAAAAAACTTAATGGTATTAAAGCTAAAAATGTAGCTTTTGCTACAATTTTATGTTTTTCACCCAACATTGCATAAGCAATATGACCACCATCTAATTGTCCAATGGGCAAAAGATTGAGCATGGTTACAAGTAACCCAATCCAACCGGCAAAGGCAATTGGATGCAACAAAATATCCATATTTTCCGGTAATCCAGGATGAATAACAGACGTCAGTAATTTCATCAATATAGAATCACCTAAAATAATTCCAACTTGCTCACTATCCATTGTAACGGTAGTTGAAATCATTAAACCTATAATCAAGGCAGGAACAGCAATAATAAATCCTGCTATAGGCCCTGCTGCGCCAATCTGCAAAAGTGCATCTCGTCTGTAAATGGGCGATTTTATTTTAATAAATGCACCAAATGTTCCGATGAGAAAAAGGAAAGGCGGTGCCGGTATAAAATACGGTAATGTTGCATCCACATTGTGTTTCATTGCATAATAATAATGTCCAAATTCATGGCAACCCAAAATTAAAAGAAGAGTGAATGAAAAAGGGATACCTTTTGCTATTTCCATAGGATTTGAAAATAAGCTCGCTCCCTCCATCATTGCACCGGCTATGAGTGTAGTAAAGATTGTAGCAAAAAATAATCCAAGGTGAAGTTTTGGAATTTTTGGAATGCGTAAAATAACATTATCTTCACCTCTTCCAGTAATCATAATAATATCATTTTCAGTGGAAAGCGAATAATCAAATGGTTCTTTTTTTAGTATACGTTTAACATCTGAAATATCTGCATCTGAAAACAAACTACCCATTGCAATCCATGATCCATTGGATTGACCAATCTGCTTCAATAGAAAATCACCATCTAATTTGGCAAGTGTTTGTCTGAATTGTTCTTCATTCATGTTAAAATCATTCTACATATTAAAATTTAAAAGGTTGCATGACTTTTGCTTTCGACTTTGATAAACCTTTGCGAAGTTTACGCATGAAAAAGATGTGTTTCTTCCTCTTACTCACTGGTATTATATCAGCACAGCCGTTATTGATCGATGTTCGCGTTCGAATTGTAAATGAAAAAACGGTTAAAATGGTAGTCCAAATTGACAATAAGTCCAAACGAACCATAAATCATTTGGAAGGATTTATAAATGTGGTAACTGATGTGGGGAATATCCTTCAAGAAAAGCGCCTTATCATCATAGGACCAAATGATCCGGCTCTTCAGAATAGAATGACTGTTTCTCGATCCATTAAGCTAGATCTCATAGATCCCTTTCCTGCTTATAAATTCAATATAAGTAAAATTATATTTTCCGAAGATTATCGAATTTATACCTACCATCCGGAGATAGGATTTTATAGAGTAGATTAGGATTAAACGTTTTAATCAGTCTGTTTTTCAGAGTGTTTTTTATGTTTTCCTTCCAGCAATTCCGTAGGACTGTGTTCATCCATTCTCAAGTGTAAATCATTAATCCAAAATTTGGTTTGCTGGATATAAGCATCAATAATTTTTAATGGAATACGTTCTCCATACATATTTGAAATAATCATTGCGGACGTAACAGGTACATAGACCATCAACGGATCAGCATAAAAATTATTTAGAGAATGTACCAATTCACGCGGGCTTAAATAATCAATCGTTTCAGCATAGATGCTGTCTGCTAATCCTTGCTCAACTGACCATGTTTTTAGATAATAAAATAATCTTCCATCCAATACGCCATTTACATACGCTGCTTTAATTCGGTATTCCACATCTAAATTACCTTCAGCCAATTGATTGACTCGCTTCCAATCTCCTCCGTCCCAAAATAAACGATTTTGGTGTTGGCCCCATAAAGGAATGAGGGTAAGGATAAGGATCAGGAGTTTAGATATTAATGTTCTCATTAGTGTTGAATTCCCACAAGATTAAACATAAAAGCCATTTCCAATGCATCTTCCCTATAACGTAAAAATCGTCCAGACTTTCCACCATGGCCTGCTTCCATATTTGTATGAAATAATAGTTGTTTATTATTGGTTTTCATATCTCGAAGTTTAGCTACCCATTTCTGTGGTTCCCAATACTGAACTTGTGAATCAAAATAACCGGTAGTTACCAGCATATTTGTATAATCCTTGGCTTCCACATTATCATAAGGAGAATATGTCATAATATATTCATATTCTTTCTTTTCACGTGGATCTCCCCATTCATCCCATTCATTTGATGTTAATGGAATGGTTTTATCCATCATGGTAGTGGTTACATCAACAAATGGTACTGATGCAACGATACCTTTATATAATTCTGGAGCCAAATTTAATACAGCGCCCATCAGTAAGCCCCCTGCGCTTCCACCCATAGCAAAAAGATGATCTGCATTTGTAAAATTTTCTGAAATTAAAAACTGACTACAATCAACAAAGTCTGTAAATGTATTCATTTTCTTAAACATTTTTCCATCTTCATACCATTGACGTCCATATTCCTGACCGCCGCGGATGTGAGCAATAGCAAACGCAAATCCACGATCGAGAAAACTTAATCTGCTTGATCGAAAACTAGGGTCCATGGATGCCCCATATGAACCATAAGCATATTGAAGTAAATTTCCATTCCCATCCTTTTTGAACCCTTTTTTATACACAATGGAAATTGGAATCATGGTACCATCTCGTGATGGAGCCAATAATCGTTCTGTGATATAATCATCCGGATTATATCCACCAACCACTTCAGTTTGTTTAAGCAACGTGGATTCCCCTGTATCCATATTATAATCCAACGTAGAAAATGGTGTTTTTAATGATGTAAATCCATAGCGAAGAATATTTGTATCAAAACTGGGATTCGCTGTTGTATATGATGTAAATACCTCTTCACCAAAATCAACATAATGTTCTGCTCCATTTTCTTGATTGATTACACGGATCTGACGAAATGCATCCTTTCTTTCACTGATAACTAAATGGTTTTTAAATACATCAACATCTAAAATCATTACATTATCTCTATGAGCAATGACTTCATTCCAATTTTCTTTAGATGTGGAATTATCAGGTGTTTCCATCAATTTAAAATTCAAAGCATCCCAATTGGTAACGATATAGAATTTGTCTTTATAATGATCAATGGAATATTCATGGACCTCTTCCCGAGGTGAAAATTCACGAAATTCTCCATAAGGATTATTCGCTTTTAAAATATGAAACTGACTATTCAATGTATGATTATTATAAATTATCATATATTTGTCAGATTTGGATCGATAGACTCCAATATAATATGTATTATCTTTTTCAGTATATACTCTGACGTCATCTGATTGAAGCGTTCCTAAAGTATGTCGATCAATATGCTCACTCAATAAAGTGGTTTCATTTTTCACTGTATAGAAAAATGTTTCACTATCCATTGCCCATGCTGCGCCTCCTTGAACTCCTTTGACTTTATCTTTAAGGATTTCACCTGTTTCAAGATTTTTTACGTTAATTGTATTTACTCTTCTACTCAATGTATCCACACTGAAAGCAACAAATTTATTATTGGGACTAACCGATAAACTTGTCAATGAAAAATAATCGTGACCTTCAGCCCACGTATTTACATCAATCATCACTTCTTCCATTCCATCCATTGACCCTTTTTTACGGCAATGAATTGGATACTCTTTTCCCTCTTCATACCGAGTATAATACCAATACCCATTATCCATATACGGCACCGATTCATCATCTTTTTTTATCCGGCCTATAATTTCATCAAATAGTTCATTCTGAAATTTTTCTGTATGTTTTAAAATATCATTTTTAAATGCATTTTCAGCATGAAGATTATCCAATACTTTTTGAGTTTGGGCGTCGGGCTTCTTTGCTAGTTTTTGTTCATCTGATAAACGCATCCAATAATAATTATCAATCCTGTTATATCCATGAGCTGATAAAACATGAGGTATCTTCTCTGCCTTGGGTGGTTTCAATTCTATCATTGCTTCTTTATCATTATTTCCATCCAATGCAAATATAGTTCCTATTATTGTAAATAACACAATATAGTGCTTCATCGTTTTCCTCTTCGTTTATTCATAAAATAAAATGGACTATACGCTAACAAAAAATGAGCTAAAGCCACAAATTCTGCACTTAAAATGTACCATGGCCATGAACCTAGATAATCTAATAGAGTTGGAATTTGTTCTCCGATTTGATTTACTGGTTTACCACAAATCCAAAGATAATTTGCTTCCATTAATACATTTATTATTGCTGCAAAAATGAGAAAAATATTTAATGCTATAAATGATTTAATCAAACTCTTGAATGTTGGTCTAATATCATAGACTACAGTTGCATAAACGATTGCAAGGATGAGTCCTTGATGTCCTAACCAAAATCGAAAATAATGGAAATGAGGATAGCCGGCTGCAATATCCGGTGTGATTGACGCTTGAAGCATACCTGAAAAACCCCAGAAAAATAGTATTTCATAAACGAGGTAACTCCTCCATACCATCACTAAAGGAATCATCAAATTGGCGAATCGGCATAAATGTACAGGTAGATGTTCTTTAAAATCAAATGTGCCGGCGATAATTTCTAATCCAACCCACGTAATATAATTTCCAAAAACAAGCCAACCTATCAACATGCCGACTTTATATTGCATCTGTTTATTCAGATTTCGTTTAGCATAAACAGGAAGAGTTATTATAACAATCAGTGCAATAATAATTCCATAAAAATGTTCTGCTCCGAACATTTCAAATGGTTCAAACGTATTTAGATATGTAAAAACTGCTTCCCGCATAGGGTTGTATTTTTATTTTAAGATGTCAAGAAAATGATACAGTTGATGTTATGAGTCTTTAGACTTTTTTTCTATTGCTTTTTGAATTTGATCGCTTCCAATCCAGGCAAAACCCAATGCCAAAACCCAAATATGACTGAAAGGTTCAGATGCTATTTTTAATTGATATCCCCAATAAAATTCAATAATTGAACCTATTAACATTCCGATACCAATAAATAATTTGAGGCGCCAATCAAGATTTAACATATAAATTCCTGTTAGATAGTTTATTATAATCTTTAAGCATTATAAATTTTTATAATTATCACAATTTGTAATGCTAAAACCATTAAAGCTACAAGTGTTCGAACCAATTCCATTTCATGGTTATGGTCATCTAACCATAATTCCATCTTGCTTTTTCTTGGGTGTTTGAATTCGTTTGTCATGTACTTATAATAATAAAGTTAACTTACGTGTTCCAAGGAGTTAAATACAGCTTTTGTAATTTGGATATCTTGAACAGCAACTCCTGTTAAATCTGCAACTGTTATTTGACCCAGTTCTGTTCTACCATTTGCCTTGCTTGAAATAACGTGACCAAGTTCCACAATATCCTTTTTTTCTAAAACACCTTTTTTCAACGCTTTTGCAATTTCACCTCGTTCAATACATTGAGAAATACTATCTGCAACAACAATATCAGCTTGATTTAATATTTCAATTGACAATTCTTGTTTACCTATAGTATCAGAACCCATGGCAGTTATATGTGTCCCCGGTTGAATCCAATTTTCCTGTATCAATGGTTCAGTAGCTGGTGTTGTAGTTACGATATAATTACATGATCGACTTATTGATTCTAAATCAGCTATTTTTATAGAATACCCTTTTGATTGAAAATACTCACAATATTGAAAGGAATGATCACTATTCCTCCCCCATACCATGACATTTTTACACTCGATAATCCCTTTAAGAAATTCTAATTGCAAATGAGCCTGCGTTCCTGTTCCGACTATACCTATACATTTTACGTGATTCGGTGCTAGATATTTTGCTACCACAGCCCCGGCTGCCGCTGTTCGAATATTTGTCAGATAACCTTCATCATGGAGAATCGCCACAGGTTTTCCTGTTGACTGACTAAATGCCAGCATCATTCCCTGCGATGATGATATACCAATTTCTGTATTTTTGAAAAATCCAGACGCTATTTTAATTACATAAATATCATCATTTTTAATGTAACCATATTTGATATGTACATCTCCAGGAGGATTATCAAATATCAATTCTCCCACGGGAGGAACAACCACATTTCCATTAGAATATTGCACAAATCCTTCTTCAATGGACTCAACAATATCTACATCTTTAAGTGCGTCTTTTATCTGGGTGAGATCGAAAACTTTCAAATTAAAACCTGTCTTAATACTTCTTGGCTGATATTTCCACCACAAATGACAATGACCACTTTTTTCCCTTTAAAATGGTTTATCTCTTTCAGAAAAGCAGCAATGGCTGTACCGGCTGCGCCTTCCATCATTAAATGATGTTTCAATAATCCTACTTTTAATCCTGCAGCTATTTCTTTTTCAGTTAATAATACAAATTTGTTAATCACCTTTTGGCAAATAGGAAATGTAATTGAATTTTTTTCTACTCCTCCTGCAGTTCCATCAGACAATGTTGGTTGCGATGGTAAATCTAATACTTTTCCAGCTTTTAAGGATTCATACATCACACTAGAATTTTTGGGAGATGCTGCAACAATTTCAATCCCTGGATTTACAGATTTTAGATACGTTCCTACTCCTCCTATCAAACCACCACCGCCAACAGATACAATAATAGAATCAATATTTGCTAATGATTCTGAAAGTTCAACACCCATGGTACCTTGGCCTCGGACGACCGCTTCGTCATTATAAGGTGAAACATATGTGCCTCCTTTTTCAAATACTAATTTTTGAGCATGACTTTCTGCTTCAAGGCAGTCCGTTCCATAAAACTCAATTGAGCCTCCATATAACTTTATCATTTCTAATTTTGCTGGAGACGTATTTTCCGGAACTATTACTTTACTATTCATTCCCAAGATAAAAGCTCCCAATGAGACAGCTGCTCCATGATTCCCTGTTGATGCAGCATAAGCACTGTCATTTAGATTCATTTCAGAAATTGATGTTAATTTGCTCATGGCTCCACGAAATTTGAAAGAACCTGTCTTTTGAATACAGTCAAGTTTAAGATATACATCCGCATCTGCAAGTTTGCTCAAGTATGCTGAACGTTGAATCGGAGTATTATTTATATACGGAGAAATGCGCTTATGTGTCACTTTTATTTCGGAGGCTGTAATCATAATGACTTAAATACCTTATCACTTAATTCCAATGCTTCTATCAAGCTTTCACGTTTTGCTCCATATCCAAAACGAAGATAATTATCCATACCGTACCAGTCACCTGCTACAAGTAAAACACTTTGTTCATCACGAATTCGCTCAACAAGATCAGTAGAATTCACACTAAAATCATATTTCATAAATGCCATGGCACCTGCTTGTGGAACGATAAAATTGAAATGTCCATTATATGATTCTGCCCAATCCTGCATAATATTTAGGTTTTCACTTAAAACTAATCGTGTTCGCTCCATAATTTTCTGCCTAGAATCATAATTTAAAATCTTTGTTGCAATAACGTCACTTAATCGTCCTGGAGCGATGGAAGTATAATCTTTTGTAGACCACGCTTGATGCATATGAATTGAATTTCCAACTGTCCAGCCAATACGTAAACCGGGGAAACCGTAGGCTTTGGAAAGACCACAATTCACAATAACATTTTCATAATCTGTATCTATAAAACTGGAACATTCTTTTCCATTAAGTTCAGCACCTCGATATACTTCATCGGCTAAAACTATAATGCCATTTTTTTCAGCAATTGAAATAATGGCATTAATTTGTTCATCAGGTAATACTGAACCAGTTGGATTATTGGGATGACAGACTGCTATCATTTTTGTTTTATGAGTGACCAATGATTCCAATTCATTAAGGTCCAAATTCCAATTTAAATTTTCTTTTAACCATACTTTTTTAACATCCACACCCATTGCATTTGCAATTCCATATATTTGAAGGTAATTGGGAACCATGTATATTAATTCATCTCCCTCTGATAAGTGTGATAGAATTGATATAAAATTAGCTTCGGCAGAACCATTAGTGACCAAAACATTTTCAGGTTTTACCATTGAATAAATCTGACTGATATTTTGTCTTAATTCTGGTGAACCTTGGGTATAGCCATAAGTGAGTTCAGTGTTTAAAATATCATCAATTTCGTATTTCGAAAAATGGTCAATTATGGATCCAGGATGAACACCACTTTCTGACAAGTTATATTTAACTTTATTTTCCCAAAGAGATTGTTCTCTTTCCAATACAAATGTTTCAATATTCACAAGAAATTTCTTACACGTTTTATTTTAATTTGAATTCCCTTCTATCAATTCCTTTAAAAATAGTAAGGAAATATTTTGCGGGAACGCCTGGGAATCGAACCCAGCTCTCCGTTTTTGACAGAGACGGCGGTTTTGAAGACCGCGGCCGGCACCAGCCTTGCAATCATTCCCAAAATTATTTTGGTCTATTTAAAACTCTATAATTTACACCATATAATGATTTAATATGTCTACCCACCTTATCAGCTTCATCAGTTGATGTAAACCTTACAATTCTAACAGCATGAAGACGTTTACCATTAGAAATAACTTCAACTAATTCAATTGGAAATCCTGCATTTTTTATCATATTCTTCAACCGTTTTGCATTATCATATTTTCCAAAAGCACCTAACTGAATAACCCATGGTTTGGGAACATTTTTACCATAAGTCGCTATTGTTTTTCCATCATCTTTTCCAATAAGTTTTTTCAAATTAAATTTGGGTAGATTTAAATCTAATCCATATTGATCTACTTTTAATTTTGAATGTTGTGATTTTATTTTTGTTATATAATATTTTGCACTATCAATTTCACCTGTTGCATTGAAACTTGAAACGAGTAAGTCTACCGAACGTTGTAAGTGATTGCTACTATTAAAATTTAACGAAACTTTTTTTAACTGTTGTGCGGCTTGGCTATACAACCCCCTAGCATACAAATATTCTCCAATTTTCATTTCTGCATCATCTGTATACTCACTATCTGGGAAATTTTCTATAAATTGCCGAAATTCTATAATAGATGCATCCCCATCATTATTCATCAATGCCTTTAAATATGAAATTTCTGGGGCATATGGATATTTTGAACGTAATTCGGGTAATTGATCTCGTACTTCCTGAATTCGCCCTTCTTCAATTAATTGGATATATATTTCAAATGTTTGAGCTGAAAGAAAAGAAATAATGAAAATTGGCAAACATTTCCAATATTTCAATTTTAATTATTTTCCTTTTTACCTGTTACAAGTTCCATGATTTTATCTATTTGTTTAGATAATTCATGGGGTGGAATTGAAGTTAAACTCAATTTTAATTTCATCAAGTGAGCTTGCACAGACGTATCAAATTTTGACATGGCAGAATCCACAAGATCAAGAGCTTCTTGACGTTCTCCTTTCTCTTCCAGAACATTTGCCATATGAGCTAACGCATCGATATTATTTGGATTCTTATCAAGCATACGCTTATAAAACTTTTCAACTTCGCTATACCTTCCTAAATCATACAGTGCTGTTTCTATTTTTGAAAAAATATTTCCTGCATTTCCTGGATCCAATAATGCACATTGCTCCCAATGATTAATTGCGTTGAATAAATCCCGGTCTTCTGCGTAATAATCTCCAAGCCGGCGGTGAGCCTGTCCATAGTTGGAATCAATTTCTAATGCTTTTTCAAAACACCTTTTTGCTCCATCACGGTCATTTTTGCTACTTTTATCTAATCCTTCATATACTTGAAATTGTGCCAATTTACCTGAATTTTTTTGGAGGGTAATTTTTTGTATTTCTTTGGCTAGTTTTGCTGCTTTTATCCAATCACGTTCACGCTCGGCAATTTCTAATAAAAAATCCAAAGCCCATGAATTTCTTTTTTCAAGCTTAAGAACTTGTTCAGCTTCCTGTTTTGATTTGATTAAATTATTTACACTTAAATAATCCAATGCAAGGGAACGATGTATATCAATTTTTAGATGATTATCTAAATTGGGACGTACAGTTAATGACTGATGAATTTTGATAGCCTGATGAGGGTTCCCTTCCCCCCTTAAAATTTCTCCCATTTGTAAATAAGCATCAATATGATTTGTATCATGTTTGACAACTTCACGTAGGAATTTTAAAGCAGTTTTAGAATCACCACGGACAATGGCATTTAAAGCATCAGTGTAGAGAGATTCGAAACGACGGGGTTTTTTAGGCCGATAAAATAATGCAGCGGCTATCCCGGCGGCTATCAGAATGATGACAGCGATCAAAAGCGTTGTATTCAAGGCTACTCGTCTCCGTCATCCAGATCATAAATTCCTTCATCAATTGCTACATTGCGCAGATCATTTAATTCATCAGAAAGCCTACGGTTTTTAGTACGCAGAGAACGCAACTCTGATTTGCCGGAAAGAATATTTGCGACCGCAATACTAAAACCAATAAATAATCCCACAGAAAGTGCTCCTATCATAACAAAAGCAACTTTTACATCTTCGTATTGAACGAAAATGAGATTAATGTTAACAATATCCGTATTCTGCATTAAAAAAAGCAGCGATAGGACAATGGCAATTAATGTTAAAAATATTTTTATTAGTTTCATATGACGTGTGCTTCTTCTTTGTGTATCAAAACTCCATGTAAACTAACGCCTTTTGCTGCTGTAATCAATAACGGAACGAAGTCTTTTATTTTTGAATTTTGTTTCTCAAATATTACCCATTTATTAGAATCTGTTCGTCCGGCCCAATGATTAGAAGATTTTTTACTTTCCTTTTCAACTAGAACAGTTTCGATATGTCCTACACATTCTAAATTTCTTTCCAATGTATGTTTTTTTTGTAGTTCAATTACAGATTGCAATCGCTCTTTTTTTTCTTCTTCCAAAAGATGGTCACTATATTCAGATGCTTTTGTACCTGGGCGTGAAGAATATTTAAATGTAAATGCAGAATCAAATTTCACTTTTTCCATCACATCAAGTGTTTCTTCAAATTCGGCATTTGATTCACCGGGAAAACCAACAATAATGTCTGTACTAATACCCACGTTAGGTAGGTAGTCTCGAATATGATCCACTAATCCTAAAAAATGTTCTTTCGTATAGGTTCGATTCATTCGTTGCAAAATACGATTATTACCTGCTTGCAATGGTAAGTGGATATAATTGCAAATAGTTTCTTGATTTGCCATCACCTCCAACAATTCAGTATTTATATCTTGCGGATGTGGTGATGTATATCGAATTCGTTTTATTCCATTTACGTTTGCAACTGCTTCCAATAATTCAGGGAATCTATCTTTCTCATGTTTGTATGAATTTACATTTTGACCCAGTAATGTTATTTCTACAAATCCATCACTGACTGCTTGTTCAGCTTCAGTAACTATACTCACAATACTTCTACTTCGCTCTCGACCTCGAGTGAAGGGAACAATACAAAAAGTGCAAAACTTATCGCAACCACGCATAATCGAAACCCAGGCATTGATACCTTCATTTCGGCTAGGGAAAAGATCATCATATACTTCAAAACGAGATAGTTTCGTATCTACAATACTTTTTGACTTTTTGACTTTACGATTCAAAATATCTGGAAGTTTTCGATAAGAATCCGGACCCAACACAATATCCACATAGGGTCGACTTTCCAAAATTTCATTTTTCAAATTTTGAGCCATACATCCCAACACTCCAATAATTGTATCCGGCTTTTGTTTTTTAATAAGATTGTATCTGCCTAGTTGAGAATGTACTTTTTCTTCAGCATGCTCTCGTATTGCACACGTATTTACAAATATTGCATTTGCTGAATTAATATTATCAGCTGGTTTGAAGCCTTCTTTTTGTAACATTCCTTCAACCAATTCAGAATCAGCCACATTCATTTGACAACCAAAGGTTTCGATGAAATAGGATTTATGCATAGAATTAATAAACTGAAGTTTGAAGAAAAATCAGTTTACTGCAGATAGCCACTGAAAAAATAATCCAGTGGATTTTGCGGCGTACCATAATGATGGACTTCATAATGTAAGTGAGGAGCTGTTGAACGGCCTGTATTTCCGGATAAACCAATAATATCGCCACGGTTGACCTTTTGACCCCCTTTAACTTTGAAGTCTGATAAGTGACCGAATAAAGTAGTGTAACCATATCCATGATCAATTTTTACCACTTTACCATACCCAGCTCGATAACGAGCTTCTTTAATTATTCCATCAGCGGGAGCTAATATAATTTCTCCAGTTTTGACAGTAATATCCTGTCCATAGTGAAAACGAACTTTTCCGTTAATAGGATCTTTACGGTAACCAAAACTAGAATTTAAATAACCGCCGTCTATGGGTCGAAGAGATGGTATTGCATGAATCATATCAACATCTTCAGTAACCTTCTTGTAAATATCGCTATAACTTGATAATTCCAGTTTTACTTTTCTGGATAAAGTTTGCACATCCAACTCCAGGGACTTAATCCGATCTGTTAGCCCAACTTCAACGCTAGTTTTTTCGGCAAGACGGATACCACCAATTCCCAACTTGCGAATATCCTTATCAATTTGGGGCATATCAGCATACGTTCGGATTGCCTCATCTTTTTCCTCAATCGAATCCATATTATCAGCCATAGTAGATACTTCAGTTCGAAGAGCTTCTAGGGTATGAGAAAGCATAGAATAATTTTGCTTAATCTTGGTTATTTTTGATTTATATAGAAAATGAGTTAAAGAGTCAGCACTAACAAAGAAAATAGCGGCTAGAACAATAACACCTAACGCAGAAAATGCGAATAATCGGCGACGTGATACATTTCGTTGATGAACTCCGTGATCATCTTGAGAAATAATGATATATTGTTTTTGTATTGTTTTCTTCCGGCCAAACATAGTTTTTATTGTTTTCTTTGTGTGCAGATTTTAAGATTTTTATTGATTAAAAGCCAAAGGATACAATTAACTAAATTATTGAAGTAAAATCAATTTTTCAGAGTGATATATTCCATTTCCTTTCATCGAAAAAATGTATACACCTGATGATACTTTATTTCCATAAATATCTTTTCCATTCCACATAAAACTATAAAAACCCGGAGAATGACTTAACTTACTAGAATGGATTAATTCACCCGTTAAAGTATAAATGATGATTTGAATGTCCATTTGATTTGGAATTTCGTAATCAATATTAACATTGGGATTGAATGGATTTGGAAATGGTTTGCTTATATGAAATTCAGTTGCTTCTTGAACTAGAGTTTTATCGAATCTATTTATTTTAGTTTTGACTGTTAATGGGCCTGCATTTGATGGTGTAGTCCCTTGAAATTCTTCAAAAACTTCATATACATTATTTTGAACAATACTACCACAACACACTTGGACATAATTATCAACATAATTCGTATAACTAATAGAATTTGCTATAATTGTTGATGTACTACCGTTTATTGAGCGCCAAACATCATAATTAATACCAGTGCCAGATGAATTCCAGTTTAATTTGACTTTGTTATTGTAATTACTCCAAGAAAGATTATCAACAGGAGTTACATTAAAACAATATGTTTCAGGCGATGAAGCTCCTCCAGGTTGATCCCAAATATGTACAGTGTCATTTTCACTAAAGTTATATTCAATTAATTAAACTTATATTTAAACGTATTTGTATTTCTATAATAATTTATAACCAAATCATCTGTCAAGCTAGAATTAGGATAATTACAATCCCCAAAATCAACATAAACTATATGAGTACCTCCTACATTACTTTGATAAGTAATCTTATATCTTCCATAACCAAAAGTAAAATCCGAGCCACCTTGTAAAGATGAACCTGCGTGATTTCCTCTGTCAATTATTTGAGATTCGTTACTCACAGGATGAGAATAATAATCATAATCTGTAGTTAAATCATAATTTTCATCGAAAAAAAACACCTACATTTTCCACAAAAATAGTCCAATTTAAACAAACATTATTTTCACAGTCGTTTTCATATAAATAAATATCTAATTCAGTTTGATTATTTGGATCTGCAAATACAAGTGTAAATGATAAAATTAATCCGATCATTCTCATAGAATTAATTCTATTCGATTATCCATAAATAGGGATGTTCACGAGTAGTAAAATAGATTCTGTTGCTATTTATAGACATGTCATATATATAATAATCATTGATGGTTAATTCCCAATTCAGATTGTTCTCCTTCATTGAAATTAGTGATTCTCCATCTTCCGAACCAAAAAAGTGATTTTTTTCAATATCAACTAATACACTGGATTCGATCCTATGCTCTCCAATTCTTGTTGTTTCGATATGGTTTCCATCATAATCAAATGTTTCAATACCAACAAATAAATTACTAGTTACAATATATTCGTCTGTTAAAGTCAATTGATAAAAAGGATTAAAACCTTCATTTGTTTCATATGGTCTAGATAACCAATTTATATTACCATTATCAGCACTTATACTAATTATATTTTTCTTTAAAGATTCATTTTCTAAAACAATAAAAAAAATGTCATTATTTTTGTATGAAACGAAACTATTAAAAATTCGGTGATATTCATTATATCCTTTATTCCAAATAAGATTTCCTTCCATATCAAATTGATAAACTTCATTTCGAGTAGCAATAAAGATATTTCCATTTTCATCCATTGAAGATATGGGAGTTGTAAAGGTATTATTATTCCCGAGGCTTATACTATTTAGTACATTCCCATTCAGATCAAAAATAACCAAAATTCCATCATCAGTAGTTACAACTCCAAAGTTCAACTCATTATGGATAATAGGTGGATTGAATATTTTATCACTAGTATCTATTCTCCAAAGCTCACGGCCATCAAGAACTGCAAAGCCAATAATGAATCCTTCACGTGTGGTCCAAACAACTACTGAATCATGAACGCTGGCAGATTGTGATATTTCTAATTCTGTTTCAAATTGCCACACTATTGAATTTGTAGAATCGATTTTATAAATAACACCGCTTTCATTCGCAATGTATAAATTTCTATTATTGTCAAAAATCGGGGTCAATCCTTCTGGAGGGTCTCCAATAAATATAGTATCTGCAATTATTCCAATTGTGGGTCCAAAACCGGGGTAATTACCTGTATTTGAATAATCATACCGTACATTGTTCCATGGAGCAAGATTAGGAGAAGAGATGATATCATCTTGTTTTTCCTCTTCACAAGAAGGTATAAAAAATATAAATGCAATTAGTATAAAAAATAGAACTGTATTTGATAGTATTATTTTCATTTTAATTATCTGTTAGAGCATAACAAAAATAAATGAAACTATCAACCTAAATACAGTTTCAGCAATTGAGATGTTGTCGATTTTCGCAATCGTTGCAGAGCTCTTTCCTTTATCTGACGAACACGTTCGCTAGAAAGGTTCAAAATTTCACCAATTTGCTCTAATGTTTTAGGATCATCTTCTCCCAACCCATAATATTCTGTCAATACTTGGGATTCGCGATCTTTTAATGTTTTAACAAGATTACTAATCTCATTCTTTAATGAATCTTGCATTAATTGCATTTCCGGCCGAGGATCACTTGAAGTTAAATATTCAATTAAGGGACGATCCTCTACGCTACTATCTTCTAGAGACACCGGACCACTATACGCTTTCACCAAATCTTCAATCCATTTGATAGTAGTATCAGAAATTTCTGCCAATTCTTCTGTGGTAGGTTCACGCTCATATTCTTGCTCTAATTCCAAAGATCTACGATATAGCTTGCCCATGGATTCCGTAATATGAGATGGTAACCTTACAACTCGTCCCGTTTTTTGGATGGCTGTCCGAATCCTCTGGGTAATCCACCAAACTGCATAAGAAATAAATTTAAAGCCACGCGTTTCATCAAATGTCCTTACAGCCCTAATTAAACCCAAGTTTCCTTCATTAATCAAATCCTCAAATGGAACGCCTTGCCCTTGAAATTTTTTGGCCATTGCAACCACAAATCGCAAATTATGAGTTACAAGCTTTTGATAAGCAACCGTATCACCAGCTTTTGCTTTCTGTGCTGTAGAAATTTCATCTTTGGGAGAAAGTGGTTCTATTAATTTTATTTCTTTTAAGTATAAATCAAGGGCTCTATGCCCGGAGATTGGAAAAGATTTAGTCAAGGTGTAGGATTATTTGAGTCAAAGGATTCAGTATCTGAATCCTCTTCAGAAGTGATTGTTTTATCAACAACATTATCTTCTTCAATAGTCTGTTCAACTTCTGAAATTACATCTTCTTGCAAATTAAACTCATCTTTAACTTTTTGAATCTTACTTTCTTTGTCAGTGATTTTTAATTGCGTATCTTCTATTTTTTGCAACGATTTGTAAAATTCCTTATTACCAGTAAAATTGACCATATTATCTTCTTTAGCATGATATGATACAAGTCTGCCAAGATTTTCATACGATTTGGCTAAATCCCGCTGCAATTGATGCACTTCAATTTTAATTTTACTAATTTTTGTTAGTTCTTCAGTTTTAGCAACTGCAATTTTACTAACTTCCTCTGCCTTTTCTACGGCAACGGAACTCCAATCTTTCATATTTTTTTTCAGGTCATCCCAAAGTTTTGTCATAATTTTTCCTCGTATAGCAAAAATGAATTTATTAGAGTATTCATAGTTAAACAATCAATTGATATTTTTAATTACAATATTTGTTGCATAAAATATTCCTGATCCGATAATCAATGCATTTAATTCCAACAATACATTATTATCACGAATACCTATATAAAGACCGGATATTGTAATAATCATGGCAAATAATTGCACACTTCTAAGCAGGGCGTATTTCATATTGTTCCTTAAATCTAACCCATCGTAATATATTTTTAAAATTCCATTTATACGCTTGTGATAACACATCAAGCGGTTCTGGAACGTGGGATAATTTTTTTGCAATTTTTATTAATTGTTTATCGGAAAATCTTTCATACAGAATACGATTGATGAAAGATACATTTCTTTTTCTGTTCAAATTTCTCAACATTTGTTTAGCTGAAAAAATATCATCATTCAACTGATATGCCGCAGCAAGACCCGATTGCATTGCCATTCGAATACCAAAACCAAAAAGAAAATCCTGAAAACCACCCGCCTCGCCAATTTGAAATGGGTGTTGGAATAATTTCATATTCAATATAGAAAAACTGCCTCTACTTCCAAATATTTCTTTATCTGGAATATTAAATCCTCTATTTCGAAAGAATTCTATCGAATTTATAAACGGATCACTTTGTTCATTTTTTACTTTCTTAAATGCGGTAGCTAAAGTGGCATGTCCATTTATAATAATCAAATATGTGTACCCTTTTGGAGCAAATTTTCTCCCTAATAATACATGGACTTGGTTACTTAATGAAGTTTCAAAATTTAATCCTTTAATATATGCAGCTGCTTTTTTAGAACCTGTGCTATCAACATCTATACTTTTGGGAGCTATTTCACCTAATTTAAAATCTATTCCTTCTTTTATACATTGAGTATACATTTGATAATCAAGACTATCTTTATCAGAACCACGTTTTATCATATGAAAAAATGGTTGTGGAGAAGTCACAACAAACGGTTCATTATTTTCAGAATGAACCGTGAATTGATGAATTGGAAATGTCGTTAATTTGGAAAAATCAAATCCATGATTTGAAAAAAATTCTGGTAATGACTGATTAAAAATCCAATTTTCTAGCCCTTCATAATCGCCATGTCGACTCCCGCCAACATTTGATTGTTTTTCATACACAACAACATTACGACCCGTTTTTTTTAGATGAATTGCCGCTGACATTCCAGCTATACCAGCGCCTGCTATTGTTATTGGATTATTATTTTGGATTGTCGGAATAGGTATCACAATCAGCAGTGCATTTGCTGGATGGAAATAATTTCCGACATTTCAGCAACAGTGGAAAGAATGTTTTCGGGTACTACATTATCTACACGAATGACAGCAAACGCTTCGCCGTCATCAGAATCCCGGCTTAATAAATATGCGCCAATATTAATTTTGGCTACACCTAAAGTGGTTCCAACTTTTCCTATAACACCTGGAACATCCTTATTTCGAACAAATAACATTGTTCCGGTGGGAGTAATATCCATTTCAAATCCAAGAATATTTACAAGCCGCAATCGTTTACCTTCAAATACGCTGCCGTTAATCTGATTTGACCTTTTTGAACCTTTTACTTTTGACCGTATCAGATTCGTATAAGAGCCGCAATCTGAAGAATAACTATACTCAATTTTGATTCCCAAATCCACGGCCAATGTTTCTGCATTTATATAATTCACACGATCAGGTATTCTAGATGATAGCAAACCTTTCAAAAATGCCAACGCAGCTGGTTTAGCTTCATCCATGGAACCGGCACATTCCACTTGTACTTTATTAATGGCTCCAGATTCCAATTGACTTTGCAGTTTGCCCATAATTTCTGATAGCTCTAAACTGGGTTGTATTTCTTTTAACTTTGCCAAATCAGAAATGGGCATATTGACAGCATTTGCCAATTTTTCATGGAGTAAATAATCCCTCACCTGTTCGCAAATTGCTAAGCTGACACCTTCTTTTGCTTCTGCAGTAGAAGCGCCTAAATGGGGCGTCAAAACAATATTTTTTGCATTTACCAATGGATTATCGATACTCAAAGGTTCTGATGTAAACACATCGATGGCTGCTCCAGCAATTTTATCTTCATTCAGTGCTTTTGCTAAATCAGCTTCGTTGATGATGCCACCTCGAGCTACATTAATAATTCGTGCTGAATCTTTCATTTGGCAAAGGCGATCAAAGTTAAATAAATCTTTTGTAGAATCAATAAGAGGTACATGGAGTGATATATAATCTGATTCAGCAGTAAGTGTTTCCAGATCAACTACATTCACTTCATCTTCATCAAACATTTCCTGACTAACATAGGGATCATATCCTAAAATATTCATATTGAATGAACGACATCGTTGAATAACCTCTCTGCCAATTTTTCCTAATCCTACAACACCCAACGTTTTATTTCTTAATTCAGATCCAACTAACAAATTGCGGTTCCATTCACCTTTAAGAATGCTACCATGCCCAATTGGAATATTTCGAGACAACGCTAACATCATAGCAACAGTATGTTCAGCGGCAGAAATTGTATTCACATCGGGTGTATTCATAACAACAACACCTTTGCGAGTTGCAGCATTAAGATTTATATTATCAATACCTACCCCAGCTCGCCCAATGACGAGCAAATGTTCAGCATTGTTAATCATCTCTTCACAAACATTCGTCCCACTTCGAATAACCCAGCCACACACGTCTTTACAGGCTTCGGCTTTTTCTTCTGCGGATGCATCAGGTAGATAAACGACGTCAAGATTAGCTGATTTTAGGATAGCTATTCCTGCTTCGGTAATTGGATCAGATACGAGAACTTTCATTTAATTTTAACTTTGTTTTGAACGAATCAGGTTTAGGGCTGAACCGGCTCTGAACCATTCAATCTGTGATTGGTTGAATGTATGATTACACATAATACGATTTGATGAATTGTCATCATGAGTCAATTTTAAAGTCAATTGTTTTCCAGGAGAAAATTGTTCCAAGTCAATGAAATCAATCGTGTCATTTTCTTTAAATAAATCATAATCACTTTTGTCTGAAAATGTTAGTGCTAGCATTCCTTGTTTCTTCAAATTAGTTTCATGAATTCTTGCAAATGAGCGTACAAGTACAGCTCGAACTCCCAAATGCCTTGGTTCCATTGCTGCATGTTCACGTGAAGATCCTTCGCCATAATTGCCATCGCCTACAACAAGTGTAGAAACACCGGCTGCTTTATACGCCCGCTGAACATCTGGTACCGAGGCATATTCTCCCGTTAATTGATTTTTTACACTATTTGTTTTATCTGTATAAAAATTGACTGCCCCGGTCAACATATTGTTGGAAATATTATCCAAGTGGCCACGAAATCGTAACCATGGGCCGGCCATAGAAATATGATCGGTCGTGCATTTACCTTTCGCTTTGATGAGTAATTTCATACCTTTAATATTATCTCCATTCCATGACTCAAATGGAGATAGTAATTGTAAGCGCTCTGAATCAGGATTAACATTTATTGAAATTCCACTTCCATCATCAGCTGGATTTTGATATCCAAGATCGTCGACAGCAAAACCATTTTTGGGTAATTCATCACCCACGGGAGGATTCAACCTTACCTCTTCACCATCATTATTTATTAACGAATCTCTTGTTGGATCAAATGTCAAGTCACCTACAATTGCCAAAGCTGTCACTAATTCCGGTGAACCCACAAAGGCATGTGTTTTCGGATTACCATCAGCTCTTTTTGCAAAATTGCGGTTAAAAGAATGAACAATTGTATTTTTTTCTTCTTTTTCAGCCCCAGCTCTAGCCCATTGACCAATACAAGGTCCGCATGCATTTGCAAAAACACTGGCTCCTAGTTTTTCGAATATATCAATAAAACCATCACGCTCAATCGTATACCTAACTTGCTCCGATCCAGGTGTAACGGTGAATTCAGCTTTCGTTTTTAATCCTAAATCCACAGCTTGCTTGGCAATGGATGCTGCACGGGAAATATCTTCATACGATGAATTAGTACATGAACCGATTAAACCTACTTTTATATCAGTTGGCCAATAATTTTCTGCCGCTGCTTTAGCCATTTCAGAAATTGGAGTTGCTCTGTCTGGAGTAAAAGGCCCATTTAAATGGGGTTCCAGCTCTGACAGATTTATCTCATAAACTTGATCGTAATAATCTTCAGGATTTTCTAAAACAGCATCATCAGCACGTAAGTGTTCAGCAACTTGGTTGGCTAGTTGAGCAACATCATTCCGTCCGGTCGCAGATAAATATTTTGCCATGTGAACATCATAAGCAAAAATAGATGTGGTTGCACCAATTTCTGCTCCCATATTGCAAATGGTACCTTTTCCTGTACAGGACATCTTTTCAGCACCGGGGCCAAAATACTCAACAATAGCATCTGTACCACCTTTGACGGTTAATAGTCCGGCCACTTTTAAAATAACATCTTTCGCCGATGTCCAACCGCTCAATTCACCCGTAAGTTTGATTCCAATTAGTTTTGGGAATTTCAATTCCCATGGCATATCAGCCATTACATCCACAGCATCCGCTCCGCCGACTCCGATGGCAATCATTCCCAATCCACCTGCATTAACAGTATGACTGTCTGTTCCAATCATCATACCACCGGGAAATGCATAATTTTCCAGAACAACCTGATGGATAATACCTGCTCCTGGTTTCCAAAATCCAATTCCATATTTATTTGAAACTGTTTCCAAAAAATCATATACTTCGCCATTAACATCCTTGGCGGTCTCTAAATCACGACCGGCATCCACTTTAGCTTGAATTAAGTGGTCACAATGAACCGTAGACGGAACAGCTGTTTTATTTTTACCGGCCATCATGAATTGCAATAAAGCCATTTGAGCAGTTGCATCCTGCATTGCAACACGGTCCGGTGAAAAGTCTACATAAGACTTACCACGCTCATATTTTTCAATATTTTCGTCAAATAGATGAGCATACAGAATTTTTTCTGAAAGTGTTAAAGGTCGGCCTACAATTTTCCTCGCAATTTTTACTCTTTCCGCTAAAGTGTTATAAACACTTTTAATCATATTTAGGTCAAACACACAATTTCCTGTTTTTTAAAATGATTTAACAAAATTGGAACAGATTTTTTTAAATCTCGTACGAATTCAGTAGATAAACTTACACACTTAACCCATCATTATTCAATTTCAATACAGGACAATATCAGTAAATTTCAATATGAAAATGAACCGCATTGCCATTTTATATCTTTTATTCATTTCTTTTTTATCTGCTAATACGGAATGGCGCACGTTATTTTCATCTACAGAAAAGTTAACCATCGAAGTCATCTTTGACATAAATGAAGAGGAACCACTTGAACCTCTCACTCTACTCATTGGTCTACCATCAAATGAATTACCCAACTTGAATGTGCGTTCATTTAATAAACGTAAAATAAAATCAAGCACTTATTCTGAACAAAGTGGCGTAAAGTGGATAAATCAACAAACTGTTCGCCAACTTGAAACAGCTACGATTGAAATTCATCCTCGAGCAAATAACAATTATTATTTTCAAAAAATCATCATTGACATTTCGTTTAACTCCATTCCTATAAACACAGTTCAATCACCAAAAAATGCCAGATCATTTTTACACCAACGTATTTTGAATTGGAATGTGGCTCAAAATTGGTTTAAACCACATGATAGAAGAATGAAAAGAAGTAACAATCTTCCGAGTGGAAATTGGATAAAATTTAAAGTAGATGATGATCAAATGGTCTCTATCAGTGGTAATGATATAATTAATTTAAATAGTTCATTTCAACAAAATGACCCTCGCAGTTTTATGATGTTTACTGGATCAACATTGGGAAGAGATCGCAGTAAGACAGTTATTAATTCAATTGTGTACAATCCAATGACGGAAAATCTTGTAGAAATAGGAATTGAATTTTCTGGTGAAGAAAATGGTTTATTAGATGCAGATGATAAAATTTTATTTTACGGACACGGAGCAAGTGGATTTGATTTGGATATTGATGAACTAGATTACCATCAAAATATTTATTTTACCAATAATACATATTGGCTTCTTATTCCCAATGACTCCTCTCTGCGTGGAAAAAGAGTAACAAATTTAAATGGTCCTTCATCTCCAAGTCTTTCGTTGGATTATGCATCTTCATTCATTCATATTGAGAACGACGTTTATAATCCTTTTAAAAGTGGATTAGCTTGGACCGGCCCATCATTTGGTCGAGGAGCCTCCTATTCTCTTATTTCAACATTGAACGACATAAAAACATCCGTTAATGCAGATTTTGATATTGCAATTCGCGGTAGTTCCACTGATATTGAATACATACAAAATCCAAGACATATTATTGATGTATATCTGAATTCAAGAAATGAATTAAAAACAAATTTCAATTATTCTGGTCTGAGTAAACAGACAAAAACATTCACTGTAAATGGATCAGAACTTCAAGACGGGATAAACCTGGTTTACCTGGACAATAATTCTTCATCAAGTTATTCACTTCCCCATTTCGATTATGCAACAATTAAATATGGTCGAAAACTGAATGCTGAAAATAGTCCATTTGAGTTTTTTGCTCCTATCCATAGCAATTCAGTCGCCTTTACTGTTTCAGGCTCTTCGCTTCCTACAATTTGGGATATAACTCATATTTCAGATCCAAAAAGTACGATTGTAAATACAAACGGGGATGAATATGCATTTAATATCGATCTTCCTGTTGATACTCTCGCACGATTTATTGTTTTTATGGAAGAGGATGTATTCACTATCACAGAATTGGAACATGTGGCTAATCATGAATTTAATGTTTTAAGAAACCAAGGCCCTGGAGTAGATCATCTTGTAATCGGTCCTGAAGAATTTCGTAATGCTTCTCAAGTACTCGTTGACCATCGAGGTAGTTCGAGATATATCGCACTTGAACACATTTATAATGAATTTTCTGGAGGAAATGCTGATCCGACAGCCATTCGTTCTTTTTTACAATGGACACAGGAAGAATGGTCAGAACCCAAGCCGTATTGTGTCTTACTCATGGGGGATACGGATTACGATTACAGAAATATCAGCGGTGAATCAACCAGCAAAGTTCCAACCATTATTACTGGTTCTTATAGCAATCGAGCTGTTGATGATCGACTTGCTGCAATTAATGGACGAATTCCCGATTTAGCAATGGGTCGTTTTCAGGCAAAATCTGTAAGTGAAGTAGAAAACTTTGTGGATAAAATAATAGAATATGAAACAAATCCTATCATGGGTTATTGGCGGCAACGTATAACACTTGTTGCCGATGATGGAGCACGCCCAGAAGACGGAACGTCTGGAGGATCAATTTCTACAGGTAAAAGCCATACAAATAATTCTGAAATTGTAGCTGGATGGGTTTCTCCAAACATTGAGGTAAATAAACTCTATATGCTTGAATATCCGGAAGTGAGTGATGCTTCATCCTATGGAGTCATAAAACCAGATGCCACCAATGCTCTCATGGAAACACTTTCAGAAGGAACTGCAATTATCAATTATATTGGGCATGGATCAGAACATCAATGGGCACAAGAGAAATTATTAGTGCAAGATCGAGGTGATATTGATAGAATAAGTACGGATATGAAATTGCCCATCTGGATAGCCGGGACGTGTTCATGGGGCCATTTTGATTTTCTGGATGTAGAATCATTTGCAGAAGAATTAATTCGTCAACCGTTGGAAGGCGCTTCAGCAATTATTACAACCAGTCGAGCCATTGGCGTATCATCCAATGCAAACTATATTGTAAAAATATTTAAAGCGATTTTTCCTGATTTGGGTGTTACTGATGATCCCATAGGTGTTATACTTCAGTCAGTTAAAGATGGAAACAGCAGTGGCGAATTATTTCATTTATTCGGCGATCCAGCCATGCCGCTACCCATACCCAATTTAACTGTTAATTTGACGGATGTAAATCCGGATACATTAAAATCTTTAGACACAGCACGTGTATTTGGTGACCAATCATTTTCATCTACTGCTTCTGGTTTAGGTATCATCAGGCTTGTAGATGCAGAACGCCAAATCACTCGACAATATAATATTAATTCTACTACACAAGAAATTTCTTATACTCTTCCTGGTCCCACCCTTTTTAAAGGTCAATTTTCAATTAACGGAACTGATTTCAGTGCACGTTTGCGCATTCCAAAAGATATATCCTATTCTTCAACCGCAGCACATTGCAATGTGTATGTCCAAATGGATACAGACCCAGATGTAGAAGCATTAGGTATGCTAGAAAATATATTTTTAGCTGGAGGCGATCCGGTATTAGATAATCAGGGACCCATCATTACATTTGAAACTGAATCTGGAAAACGTTTAAGAAACAATGATCACTTACAGAGAGGCGAACATGTTTTCTTAAGGTTGTCAGACCCATTAGGCATTAATGTGACCGGAGAAGTTGGTCATGAAATTATGATTACAGATATGAGTGACGATTCAAAAAACAATTTATCAAATAGATTTATATATGATGAAAATAGCATTACAACGGGAATTTTAGCCATACCGTTTGATCCAAATCAAGAAACTCTCTCTTTTAACATTAAAGCATGGGACAATGCAAATAATCCTTCAGAAATAAATATTACACTCCATATTTTAGCTAAACAAAATTTACAGATTATTAATGTATTGAATTTCCCTAACCCTTATGCATTAATGACTCAATTTGCTTTTGAATTAACATCGACAGCTACCGTTTCAATTGATGTCTATACATTAGGAGGTCGTCGAATAGTTTCCATCCCGGAGGAATCATTTTCAAGCGGGTATAATTATATTAACTGGGATGGTAGGGATGCCTATGGAGAACGATTAGCAAATGGTGTTTATTTATACAAGTTAAAAGCGGATGATGGAACTCATCGTGTTTCCGTTATCAAAAAACTGGCAAAATTTCAATGATTGAACCATTCCACATCATTCTCGCTTCAAATTCACCTCGGCGAAAACAACTACTGGAAATGATCGGAATTCATTTTGATGTGCAGCCAAGTTCAGTTTATGAAGATTTCAATTTAAATTTAAGTCCCAAAGATTTTGTGCAGCATTATGCTCGGGAAAAATCACTGGATATAGCAAATAAAAACAATGCTCATTTAGTTATTGGAGCAGACACGATTGTTGTTTTAAATAATAAAATTTTGGGAAAGCCCAAAGATACCAACGAAAGCTTTTCAATGTTAAAATCACTTTCCGGGAGAACACATTCTGTTTATACAGGTATTTCATTAAACAAAATTGATGAAGAAATTAGTCATACATTTTTTGAAAAAACCAATGTAACATTTAACGAATTAACTGATTTGGATATATCTTATTATATTGAAACTTACAATCCATTGGATAAAGCTGGAAGCTATGGAATTCAAGATTGGTTTTCCGTGAATGTTAATCGAATAGAAGGGTGTTTTTATAATGTTATGGGATTTCCGCTGGCAGCTTTTTATTCGCATTATAAAACAATTATTAAATAATTTGACAATTGTATTGTTAGCTAGTCATTGAGTCAATTAATTTTCTGAACAATTAAATAGCATCATGAGCGAATTTTACATTGAATTAAAAGAATTAAGAGAATCCCAAAATATTGATTTGGATGAGATACATTCTCGCACAAAGATTAATATGGAATATCTCCTAGCAATAGAAAGCGGTCGATTTGATGTGCTTCCCTTGCCTTATGTACGATTATTTTTGAGAGCATATGTGATTGAAATCGGTGGTGATGCCGATGAAGCTCTACAGCAGCTTGATATATTTCAGGGCAGAAAAGTTGGTAGAAAGGCACCCAAAAAGTCAGAACAGAAAGAACTAAAAATTCCAACGTCGGGACAAGTAACAAAAGCACCTGCTCAATCACGACCTCCGACAAAAGTACGTCAAGATTTGATTAAAGGTGGAATATTACTTATTGTATTTCTGTTCGCCATATTTATTATTAAAAAAATAAATGAAGAACGGAGTTCTGCAACAATTGAAAATGGTGAAATTATTCTGGCTAAAAACCCAGATGCCATCTCTGATTTACAATTAGTTAATGATTATGTAGAAGTAGTCTCTCAAACAGTTGCTATAGCTGTGAACCCTCCTCTCACATTGAAGATTATTACAAATGAAAGAATTTGGTTTAGTATGACAGCAGACTCGTCAAACACCCAATCAGGAATACTTCCGATTGGAGAACAAAAAAGTTTATCATTCGAGAAAGAAATTCATGTTCGCCTAAACCAAACTGCTGGTACCTCTTTATATATTAACGGTATCAAAGTAGAAGAACTTGGTAGCTTTAACCACCCTGCCGATATTCAGTTCTTTGCCGATCCAAACACTATTACCGTAAAACACTACATTCCCCAAAGATAGTTAAGGGATAACTTTAATCCCTCCCCTTACTTCAACCATCGGTTGAAGCATTTTATCGTCAATAAACCCATATTTACTTTTATTTTATTAATAAAATAAGTTGACAAAAGTGGGTAGTATGAAATAGATTATGGGTAATAGTGGGTAAGCTATTAACAACTTTACGTGGGTATGACAATAAACCAAGACACATTTACAGGGGAATATTCCTACACAATTGACGCCAAGGGTCGCGTCAATATTCCAGCGAAATTCCGACAAAGCCTAGCACCTGAGAATGATCATACATTTGTGATTACTAAGGGAATGGATCCGTGCATTTGGGTTTACCCCCTTACCGCCTGGCAAATTATTGAAGATGATCTTAAAGATTTATCAGCTATTTCCGGAATTAACAGATCTTTTATACGAAATACTGTCCGATACGCTTCATCCGTTTCATTTGATAAGCAAGGGCGTATTATTCTTTCAACAAACCTATTGGATTATGCTCACTTAAAAAAAGATGCTTTAATTATTGGTATGGTGAACAAAATAGAAATTTGGAACCCAAGTATATTATCAAAAGTGGACCAACAAAATTTAAAAATGGACTCATCTGAATATGATGAACTGGCAGATAAAATTATACTCTGATGTTATCGAGCCAAAAGCAGGAACAATCTCCTTTTCATATTCCTGTAATGGTCGACGAAGTATTGGATCTACTAATTACCAATCCGAATGGAATTTATCTCGACGGGACAGTGGGTCTCGGCGGGCACGCCGCACACATTCTGAATGCAGTATCCGATTCAGCGAGGCTTTTAGGACTTGACCGGGATGAGAAGGCACTTGAGATATGTAATAAACGGCTGTCTAACAGCGGTGCCTTCTCTTGCCACCACGCTTCGTACGACACATTTCCAAATATTCTTAAGCAAGAAGGTTTATCTACTGTGAATGGATTACTTCTTGATTTGGGACTTTCATCATACCAATTGGACTCCTCCACTTTGGGATTCAGTTTTAAGCAATCTGGAAGTTTGGATATGCGATTTAATCCAACAAATGGCAAAACAGCTGCCCAGCTGATTCGTTATACATCTGAGAGTGATCTGGCCAATATTTTTTATACTTTTGGAGAAGAAAGGCTTTCGAGACGTATTGCAAAATCTGTAAAAAATATGGCAGTGATGGAATCAATCGCTGATTTGAAAGAAGCGGTTCGTAGAAGCACACCTCCGAAAAATCGCCATAAATCTTTAGCCCGTATTTTTCAAGCATTACGCATTGCTGTAAATGATGAATTAGGTCGTTTGCAGAATTTTCTAAACGTATTCATTGATTACCTAGCGCCAAATGGCAGAATTATTATTTTGAGTTATCATTCATTGGAAGACAGAATGGTAAAACACGCATTTAAAGATTTGGCAAAAAAAAATACGTTGTCAATATTAACAAAGAAACCCCTTCCACCTACCCAAGATGAACTAACCAAAAATGGTCGATCGCGAAGTGCAAAATTACGCGCGGCAGAAAGAATTTGATGCCAAAACGACGCAAAAATAAGCATATAAATAAACAGAGAGAATTCTTACAAACTTTATCTTTCTTTTTAGTGACTATTTTCTCCATTGGCGGACTCATTATTTACCTTTGGGTGTATACGGAAATTGATGAAACAATGATGGCTGTCGAAATTCATAAATCAACATATAACGAATTAAATAACTCTATTAAAGAATTGAGGAGTGATATTTCTCGACTAAATCGTGTCGATAGAATAACATCCTTTGCACGAAAAGAATTGGGAATGGTTGTTGCTCAACCGGAATCAATTGTCATACATATTGACCCTATTTTAGTGGAGGATTCTTTTGACTAAAACATATTTGAAATATCGATCTAGAGTTATAATAACTTCAGGTGTTATTGTATTTTTCTGGGTCGGATTATCTGTTCGACTATTTCAAATTCAAATTATTGATGGCGAAGAATTACGTTTAAAAGGACAGAATCAAAGTATGGTCCAAAAACCTTTAAAAGCAGTTCGTGGAAACATATTTGACCGAAACAATGTTGCTTTTACTCGTAATATAATTCACTACTCATTTGGAATTCACCCATCTCAAATAGAAAATAAAGAAGAATTCGCAGAATGGATAAGTTCAGCTACGGGTGAGAATAAAAGTAAGTACCTCAAAAAGTTGAATTCTTCAAGAAGCTTCGAATATTTAGAACGGAATCTACTCCGATCTCAATGTGAAAAATTGCTTATCAATAAGCCTAATGGACTAATAGTGAATCGTGATTCTCGGCGATATTATCCACACAATAGTCTTGCGGCTCAAGCAATTGGTTTTGTTGATCTGGATGACAATGGGATTGCCGGCATTGAACATAATTATAATAGCTATTTAACAGGTACTCCCGGATGGGTAGTGCGCCAAATGAGCGGTAGAGGAAAAACAAAGTATAAAACAAACTTACCTCAAAAACCGCCAGTAGATGGGGCAAGTATCCAATTAACAATTGACCTCGAATATCAAGCAATTTTGCAGGAAGAATTAAAGGCGCAGATCGAAAAAACCAGTGCTTCTTCAGCTATGGGGCTGATACTAAATCCGCAAACTGGAGATATTTTAGCCATGTCAACTGTACCTGATTTTGACCCCAATTATCCTGGAAGAGGTGAAATCAGTTGGCAACGAAATAAAGTAATTACAGATCAGTTTGAACCAGGTTCAACGTATAAGATAGTCCCAATCACAGGTGCGGTTGATCAAAATACAGTTTCGTTATGGCAGGAATTCAATTGTGAAAATGGAAGTTATACGTTTGCAGGTCAAACAATACGAGACTGGGATGATTTTGGTCTCTTGACAATGCCTCAAATTATGGAAAACTCTAGTAATGTAGGGATAATTAAAATTGCTGAAACTCTGGGGCAAAATAATCTATATCGTTATAGCAGAAATCTCGGATTTGGAATGGCTACAAATATTAGCCTTTCTGGGGAACATCCTGGAACACTACGTCAAGTACCTGAATGGAGCCATATTTCGTTGGCTGAAATATCACTTGGACATGAAGTGGGTGTAACTGCTTTACAGCTTGGAATGGCTTATGCAGCAATCGCAAATGGCGGATTTCTCATGAAACCAAGAATTATTAAACAAATAATTTCTTCATCTGGAAAAACAGTATACACAGAACAGCCGGAAGTTATTCGAAAAGTTGCTTCAAAAAATGTGATGAACATAATGACGGACATGCTTTGCCGTGTAGTGGATACAGGAACAGGTACAAAGGCAGCTATAAATGGATGGTCCGTAGCTGGTAAAACCGGAACCGCTCAAAAATATATTGACGGTCGATATTCGAATAAAAAATTTATTTCCAACTTTGTCGGATTTTTACCTGCCGATAACCCTCAACTTATTGGTGTTATAATTATTGACGAACCAAAAATTGGATACCACTGGGGCGGTCATGGTGCTGCTCCTGTTTTCAACAAGGTGATGGAACGTATCATTAATATGGATGATTCCATTCGCCTACTCAAACCAAAGACGATCGAAAATGGTTCATTATTGGCCCAAGAACGTCTACCCCTCCCTCATACCTCGGATAACACAGTGACTCAACCAGTGGTTTTATCCAATATTATGTCCATTGTACACGTCGTTCAAAAAGAGAATGGTGATACCTTCCTTCCTGATGTGCGGGGCATGAGTCTGAGGAAAGCGCGAACTGTCTTAAGACAGATTGGATTGAGAACATTCTTTAAAGGGTCAGGTAAAGTAATCTGGCAAAGCCCTAAACCTGGAACAATTATGGCTGATGGCTCTATATGCACCATAGGATTAAAATGAAGCCAACATTAAACAAACTTGTAAAAGGAATTATTTCAGCAAATGGTGATATTCCCGCAACTCCTATTAAAAATATTCAACTCCATTCTGGCAATGTTAAGCCTGGGGACCTCTATATTGCCGTTTATGGTACCCAAGCGGATGGCCATGATTTTATTCCAGAAGCATTAGAAAATGGTGCTTCGGCAGTCATAACGAATGGACGAGATGTTGGGAGCCTTCCAGTGCCGCAAGTTAAAGTGTCAAACCCGCGTAAAGCTGCATCCTTTGTTGCCGCTGAATATTATGGACATCCATCCAAAGAACTACACATTATTGGCATAACAGGGACAAACGGGAAAACAAGCACTGCAACACTTATTACATCTATTTTAAATAGTGCAGGCTGTAAAACTGCACAACTGGGAACGCTTGGTGTTATTGCTGAAGATCATGAACAAGGTAAAACGCTCACAACGATGGATGCCATTAACCTTCAAAAACTTTTACGTGATCTTGTAGATGACGATTTTTCCCATGTTGTCATGGAAGTGTCGTCCCATGCAATCCATCAATATCGTGTTGCAGATGTTGAATTTGATACAACCGTATTTACCAATTTAACTCCTGAACATTTAGACTATCATGGCACAATGGAAGACTATTACCATGCTAAAGCAAAGCTATTTAAATCTTTACCTTTATCTGCTACAGCAATTATTAATTCGAATGATGAATATGGAAAACGATTAATTGAGGAAAGTACTGCCCCCGTTATTAAAGTATCTGTAACAAATAATAGCGATGTTCACTTTAAAGAAATTCATTCATCATTAAGAGGTATTTCGGGTATTATTGTTGCGGGAGAACATGAAATCAATTTTAATTCGGAACTTATAGGTGACTTTAATCAGGAGAATATTCTATGTGCAGTAGGATCTGCACTTGCCATGGGTATACCAGTTGGAACAATTGCGGAAGGAATCAATGCATGTAAAGTTGTTACAGGACGTATGGAAACAATCACAGCGCCAAATGGTGCGCCCATTGTTGTGGATTACGCACATACTCCGGATGCGTATGAAAAAGTATTAAACACAATCTTTAATCTCGTTCCTGAAAATGGACGTCTGATTACCATTTTTGGTTGTGGCGGAAACCGCGATGCATCCAACCGTCCTATCATGGGTCGCTTGGTTGAGCAATATTCTGACCATTTTTATATTACTCCAGATAATCCACGATTTGAAAAGCAGAAAGATATTATTAAGGAAATAATTAGCGGTTTATCTTCTAATCATTTTTACATTTTTGACAATCGTGGAACTGCCATTTTAAACGCATTGAATGAATTAAATAGTAATGATGTTTTGGTGATTCTGGGCAAAGGTCGGGAAACATATCAGGAAATCGAAGGTGTGCGTCATCCCTATTCAGATATAGAAATTATTGAGGAGTTTTGTGCGCATAACGCTAACTGACCCTGAAGCATTTAGTGCTCTAATATCTCTACTTACGGGTCAAGAATCCACGTCGCCAATAACCGGCATTACTACGGATAGTCGCGAGTGTATGACCGGTGATTTATATATTGCTCTAAAGGGTGAAAAAGCCGACGGACATCAATTTGTCAAACAAGCAGAAAAAAATGGAGCTGTAGCTAGCCTTGTTGAAAATGCAGAATCCGTTTCGAAGGAGATGGCCTTTATTATAGTTGATGATGTTTTAATTACGTTGGGTAGACTAGCTCGAGCTTGGCGACAACAATTTGATATTCCGGTAATTGGAATCACTGGTTCCAATGGTAAAACATCTACAAAAGAATTGTTGAAGCATATTTTTGAAGACAAAGAAAATGTTCATGCAACAACCGGAAATTATAATACATCTATTGGATTACCATTGACTCTACTGCAACTAACGACCCACCACACCATTTCCATTATTGAAATGGGTGCAAATCAGCCAGGTGATATTGCATACTTATGTGAAATTGCAGAACCCACCCATGGATTGATTACCAATATTGCTCCTGCCCACCTTGAAGGATTTGGTTCCATAGAAGAAGTAGCTCGGACAAAAGGTGCATTATTTAATTCATTGAAGAATGGAAGTGCATTTGTAAATATGACAGATAAATATATTCGCAAATTGGATATTCAAGGTGAATCAATAACGTATGGTATAACACCTGATTGCAATTTCCCTGCAGACATTCACCACGAGGACGATGGAACTATAACAGTTACAATTGATGCAGAAGAAATTGTTACCGGGTCTCATAATTTGTCATTTATTAAAAATGTGATTGCTGCATCATCAGTCTCGATCCATTTGGGCATTGATTGGGTTACATTTCGTGAAAAAGTAAAATCATTTCAGGCACCAAAGGGTCGTTGTGAAGTAAAGCAAATAAACGATATAACTATTATTGATGATACGTATAACGCCAATCTCAATTCTACGTTGGCTGCAATTGATTATTTAAAAGCATTTAGCGGAAATGGTCGTAGAGTGCTTGTATTTGGAGATATGTTTGAACTTGGAGAAGGATCCATCGCGCAACATCGCCAAATCGGTGAACATTGCGTTGAAATGGAATTAGATGCTGTCTTTTCCACCGGTAATGAGACGACTGAGACCGATAGTGCAATGAATGATTCTGTGTATCATCAGCATTTTGAATCAAAAAATGATCTATTATCTGCTTTACAGCGTTGGATTTCGGCTGGTGACAAACTTTTGGTTAAAGGATCTCGTGGAATGGCTATGGAGACCGTTATTAAAGGATTGTCGAAAAACTAATGCTATATCATTTACTCAATCCTTTGCGAGATGTGTTTTCACCATTTAACGTAATCCAATATATTACATTCCGATCCGCCGCCGCAGCTATACTTGCATTGTTATTTACATTTATAATTGGACCTTGGGTAATTCGTTTACTTCATAAATATCAGATTGGTGAAGAAATACGTCACGATGGACCCGAAAGCCATCAGAGAAAACGTGGCACACCCACAATGGGCGGTCTTATAATAATTTGTTCAGTCATCATTCCCACTCTTCTCTTTGCTGATTTGACCAATGTGTACATTCAAATTGTTATGCTATCAATGGTGTGGATGGGTTTTATTGGATTTTTAGATGATTATTTGAAAGTGGTTAAAAAAATGAAGAAAGGGCTTGTAGCCCGTTATAAACTCATTGGACAAATTCTTTTAGGTGTTATAATAAGTTTTTGGATTTTTAATAATCCTGTTTTCGCAGAATTTAAAAGTGTAACGAGTGTGCCTTTTTTCAAAAACTTGGAATTAGATTTTGGATATTTATATCCATTGGCCATCATCTTGGTCATTACAGGTACATCAAATGCTGTTAATCTAACGGATGGTTTAGACGGATTAGCAGCGGGACTTCTTGCAATATGTTTTACTGTCTTTGCTGCAATTGCATATATGAGCGGACGCGTGGATTTCTCCAGTTACTTAAATATTCTTTACCTGCCAAGTGCCGGTGAGCTTACCATATTCACAGCAGCAATTACAGGTGCCTGCATCGGTTATCTATGGTTTAATGCAGCTCCTGCCGAAGTTTTTATGGGTGATGTGGGTTCTCTTTCTACCGGTGCAGCTTTAGGAACAGTTGCAGTACTCTTGAAAAAAGAATTATTATTATTTATTATAGGCGGTGTATTTGTTTGGGAAGCAATCTCTGTCATGATTCAAGTCACTTATTTCCGCTATACTAAAAAGAAGCTCGGAGAAGGAAAGCGTCTCTTCTTGATGGCGCCCATACATCATCATTTTGAACTAAAAGGTTGGCCTGAATCACGTGTGGTTGTCCGTTTTTGGATAATCGGTTTATTGCTGGCATTATTTTCACTCACAACATTCAAGATTCGTTAATATGGATTTATCCAGAAAAGATTTAATTGAATTGAAGGGCAAGCACGTTACAGTCATCGGTTTAGCTCGTAGTGGAATTGCTGCTGCAAAACTGGCTCAAGAAGTGGGTGCAAACGTCTTTTTCAGCGATGCAACTGATTCGACTTTGGTAAAAAAAGGATATAGCGAATTGGAAAAATACGGGATTAATGGTGAAATAAATGGACATACGGATGAAATATATAATGCGGACCTCTGGGTTATTTCACCTGGTGTATCCAAAGATGCCGTCATTATTCAAAATGCACAATCAAAAGATATACCCATTGTAAGTGAAATAGAATTTGCCAGTTGGTTTACCCAAGCGCCCATTTTAGCTATCACTGGATCAAATGGAAAAACAACAACGGCTCATATGTTATTTGAAATGTGTAAAACAGATGATATTCATCCTGTGCTCTCTGGAAATGTGGGGAATGCATTTGCCAATGTTGTTAGAAATGATTTAACCATACCTGATAAAAAAAGAGTTCATATATTAGAAATTTCGAGTTTTCAAATGGAATTCATACACAATTTTAAACCATTTATATCACTCTTTCTAAATCTAACGCCTGACCATCTAAACCGTTATAATGATATGGATGATTATGTTACGACTAAGATGAATATGTGGTCAAATCAAACAATCGACGATATTCTGGTTTTTAATGCAGATGATGAATTATTGGCAAAACGAATTTCGCCTGCACAAGCAACAAAAGTTCCCTTTAGTTTAAAATCTGATGCTAAAGTTTTATTTAAGCTTAATGCTACAAAAGTTTATGATAAAGAGCACGCCACTCTTATCAATCTGGATGAAATCGCATTGCCTGGTAAGCACAATCTATCCAACTACCTCGGATCAGCTACCTCGGCTAGCCTATTGGGCATTGCGCCATCCAGAATTTCTCAAGTCATGAAAACGTTTTGCGGAGTCCCTCATCGACTTGAAAATGTCGGCACTGTTAAAGGTGTTACATATATAAACGATTCAAAAGCAACTAATGTGGATGCGGTGAAGGTTGCTTTGGACAGTTTTAATTGCCCAATCCTGCTCATTTTAGGAGGGCGGGATAAAGGCGGAGATTTTCTTTCACTTTACCCACATACCCACTCAGTGAAAGAAGTGCTCACCATTGGTGAGTCAGAAGAAGCGATTACAACGGAATTAGGGGATGCGGTGAGACTGCGTTCTTGTGGAAGTCTTATGTCCGCCGTTGAATTCGCCCATTCTAATGCACATCCCGGTGACGTTGTTCTTTTGTCTCCGGGCTGTGCCAGTTTTGATCAATTCGATAATTTTGAACATCGCGGGAATGTTTTTCGTGAACTTGTTTCGGAATTAAAGGAGTATTCGTGAGCTATCTGAACGTTATTGTTAAAAAATATGATAAACTACTTTTGGGAGCAATTGTAGTCTTGTGCATATTTGGAACCGTGATGCTTTTTAGCGCCAGTTCCATTCGTTCACTCGAGATTACCAATAGTCGTACAGATACATTTTATCTTCAAGCTCACTTGAAGCGCTTACTCGTTGGAGTCGTTTTAATGTTCTTTTTCATGATGCTCGATTATCGAAAGCTCAAAGAATGGTCATTACATATTTTAGGCGGTGCAGTCGGGCTATTGATTTTGACATTGGTTATGAGTTTATTTCAAAATTCTCAAGGACCAACACGTTGGTTATATATTGGATCTTTATCACTCCAAACGAGTGATATTGCCCGCGTTTCACTTATCATTTTTTTAGCAGCATTTATACATGAAAAAAGAGAGGATATAAAAGATTTTTATAATGGTTATCTAACATGCATTCTGGCCATAGGTTCTGTAATTACACTCATTATTTTGCAACCAGATTTAAGTACCACCGCTATGATTTTGATTATTTCATTTGTCATGTTGTTTCTGGGAGGTGCCAGACTTCATCATATGATGGCAACAGCAGGAGTTTCATTTACATTCCTGTCTATAGTTATTATTAACTGGGACTACATGCTACGCAGGGTTAATTCATTTATAAACCCAGAAACAGTCAGTGCTGACAATTTACATCAAATTAAACAATCGATGATTAGTCTAGCGAATGGAGGATTTTTTGGATTGGGGTTAGGAAATAGTTATGGTAAAAATCATTTTCTCCCTACACCTCATACTGATTTCATTTTCGCAATCGTAGGAGAAGAAACTGGACTTATTGGAACCATGTTTATATTGACATTATTTATGTTCATTTTTCAACGTGGAATCCATATTGCCAAAGAAAGTTCGGATATTTTTGGTGTTATGTTAGCACTGGGAATTTCTTGCAGTTTTATTTTATATGCATTTATCAATGCAGCTGTTGTGACCAATCTGGTACCAACGACGGGTCTGGCAATGCCACTAGTCAGTTATGGAGGATCAGGCGTTGTTGTTCATTTAGCCAGTTTAGGTATTCTATTAAATATTAGCCAATCCAAACGATCTGTACAGACGGATTTAGATTGGAGGAAACGCATTTATGGGTAAACTGACATTTATTATTGCAGGCGGTGGTACAGGTGGACATTTGTTTCCAGCGTTGGCTATCGGATCGGAATTAAATAATCAAGCGAATGTTAATGTACATTATGTTGGATCAAAATTTGGAATGGAGGCTGAAAAATTACCGGCGATGGATGTTGAGCACACTTTGTTGCCCATTCGTGGTTTGCAACGTTCTTTTTCTTTGCAATCTTTGGGACGAAACATATTGTTACCTGGAAGGCTTCTATCATCCAAGTTGAAAACGCAGAGATTATTTGAACAGTTGAAACCGGATGCTGTGATTGGCACTGGAGGATATGCATCTGCCCTACCACTTTATACAGCGTCAAAAAACGATATTCCATATTTTATTCAAGAACAAAATTCCTATCCAGGAATTACAACTCGACATTTTTCTGAAGGTGCAGAAGCTGTATTTACTGCATTTGAAGATGTAAGTAAATATCTTAAAAAAAAAACGTTTTTTTGGCAGGAAACCCAATTAGGGAAAACATTATACATGGGAATCGCATGACTGCTGCAAATACGTTTAAACTAGACGAAAATAAAAAAACGTTGTTTATTTTTGGCGGTAGTCAAGGATCTGAAGCATTAAATCAATGTGTTTCAGGAATGATAAGCCACTTTGAAAATATTTCTATTTTATGGCAAACAGGGAAAAATAATATTGAAAAATATAGACAATTCGAATCTGACACAGTGCGCGTATTGCCCTTTATTGACGATATGAAATCAGCATACGCATTATCAGATTTAGTTTTTTCACGAAGTGGAGCTTTAACGATTGCTGAATTAACAGCTTGCGGTTTACCCAGTATTCTTGTGCCACTACCCTCTGCTGCAGCGGATCATCAAACCCATAATGCCCGTTCTCTAGCTGACGACGGCGTAGCTCAAATGATTTCTGAAACTGATTTGGATTCCAAAACTACATCTGAAAAATTATCCACTTTAATGAAAGATGAACATAAACTTAATGAAATGGCTATTAAATCCAAAAATTTAGGAAAGCCTGAAGCAGCAAAGGTGATTGTAAGAAAAATGTTAGAGCGAGTAAACGCCTGATGTTTCGCAAAGTGAAAAAAGTCCATTTTGTCGGGATTGGTGGAATCGGTATGAGCGGAATTGCAGAACTTTTATTAAATCTCGGTTTTGATATTAGTGGCTCGGATATAAACGAATCTTCTATTATTGAAAAATTGATTCGACTTGGTGCAGATATTCATTTGGGTCATAGTGCTATTAATCTTACCGATGCGGATGTTTTAGTCTATTCCAGTGCTGTTCATAAAGACAACCCGGAAATTCAAGCGGCCTATGAAAAAAATATTCCAGTTATTCGCAGAGCAGAAATGTTGGGAGAACTAATTGCTGTGAAAGAAACCAGTATTGGTGTCGGTGGCACTCATGGTAAAACAACAACATCTTCTATGATCGGGACTGTCTTATCTGAAGGACATTTAGACCCAACATTGGTTGTGGGTGGATTGGTGAAAACGATTGATTCCAATGCAAAACTGGGTGACGGAAATATTATTGTTGTTGAAGCAGATGAATTTGATCGCAGTTTTCTTGCTCTTCAACCCACAATAAGTATAATTACTAATATTGAACTGGAGCATACTGACTGCTATCATGATCTAGAAGATCTACAACAAGCGTTTATTCAATTTGCCAATGCTGCACCCTTTTATGGAGCAGTCATAGCGTGTGCAGATTCACCGGCTCTAATGGAAATCATTCCAGAAATTAAACGTCCTATCATAACATATGGCTTATGTACCGATGCTGAAATCAGGGCAACAAATATTTGTTACAATGAATCCCAAACTGTATATACACTTTGGGAAAATCAACATGAAAATGGAACGATCAAGCTCAATGTGCCCGGTGAACATAATGTTGTGAATTCACTAGCGGCCATTGCAGTTGGTATTGAATTAGGGCTGAAAATTGATGCAATTGCAGCAGGGTTGGAAGTGTACAGTGGTGTACGACGGCGGTTTGAAATAAAAGGTATTTCTAATGATATAATGGTCGTAGATGATTATGCTCATCACCCCACCGAAGTTTCGGCAACGTTACAAGCAGCCAGAGACGGTTGGGACCGGAGGATTGTTGCTGTATTTCAACCTCACTTATTTACACGTACTCAAGAATTTTATAAAGAATTTGCAGCCGCATTTAAAGCGTGTGATATACTTTTTGTTACGGATGTTTATCCGGCACGAGAAAAACCGATTTCAGGTGTGAGTGGCGCTATGGTTTCCAATGAAGCCCGCAAAGCTGGAGTTGAACATGTTCATTACGTTCCAGATCTTGACGATATTGTCGATTATCTGGATAAAGTTGTCCAACCCGGGGATATGGTTATAACCATTGGGGCCGGTACAGTCTGGCGCTATTCAGATGCATATTTTAACTATTTAAAAACTCTGGAGGCTGCTGCGTAAGGTGGATCGAATGGCAGAATTAAAAGAAACAGTTCAGGGAAAATTATTGAAAAATGAGCCCATGTCCAAACACACTTCCTATGGAATCGGTGGTCCGGCTTGGGCATACATAACACCAAAAGATAGCGTCGACCTTGGCAATATTTTACACGTAGCCGAACAGGCGGAAATACCGGTGCATTTTGTTGGTTCAGGATCGAATCTATTAGTCGCAGATGAAGGGATTGACGGTATTGTATTGACGTTGGGTAAATCATTTACACAATTAAAAATTCAGGAAAACCATGTGCATGCAGAAACAGGTGTTATGCTTGGACGCATGGTGAAAGAATGTGTTAAGCGGAACTTAAGCGGATTAGAAAGTATGATTGGCGTTCCCGGAACAGTTGGAGGTGCATTGATTATGAATGCAGGAGCATTTGGAGGTGAAATTTCCAATTGTCTTCAAAAAGTAGATGTCATGACATTAATAGGTGAATTGAAAGAATATTCCGCAGATGAAATTGATTTCAGTTACCGCCACTCTACTTTTAAGGATGATGAAATTATTATTAGCGCAGACTTTGACATGCTGGAAACCAGTACAGACATAATTCAAGAAAATCGCAGCAAAGCAAGTCAGGGTCGAAAAGATAATCAACCACTTCGATTTCGATCAGCAGGAAGTGTATTCAAAAATCCAAAACCAGACATGGCAGCGGGATATTTAATCGATAAAGCTGGATTAAAAGGAACCCGTAGCGGTGATGCGGAAATATCTGAAAAGCATGCTAATTTTTTCATAAATCATGGCAATGCTAACGCCAGCGATATTGCCACTCTCATTCGTATTGCTCGTAAAGCGGTCCAGGAAAAATTTGATATTATGTTAGAATTAGAGATAAAAACATTGGGCTTCAAAGAGGATATTTTTACTCCATGAGTACACGTAAGAAAAAACAGAAATTGAATATGAGAGCATTGATTGGGTTTTCCCTCTTCACTTTGTGGCTTGTCGTAACCATTTTGGCTTTTAATTGGTCAACGTTTACCAAAATGAATCTTTTGGATGAAATTGAAATTAAGGGAGCTGTCACTATTTCAGCTGAAACGTATCATGATTTTCTGGTTCCTGTTTTGGGAACATCTATCCATGATCTTGACACTCGCAATATGAGTTTACTTTTGGAAAGTCACCCCTTTGTTCATGCTGCACGCATTAGCAAAATATTTCCACATAAAGTCATTGTAGAAATTATTGAACGAAAACCCATAGCATTGCTAAATATGAATCCAATGCTTTTTATTGATGAAGAAGGTGTCGTCCTACCTGAAATGGGAAATGTCAATGATGAAATTATGCCAATCATGTCCGGATTTAACTCTGCTCGAGAACTGTATCCCATTGGGAATCAAACTGTTTCGGAAAAGGTTTTAGAATCTATTCACCTTATAGATTATATCATCGAACATTATCCTTTATTGTATAATAATCTTTCTGAAGTCACATTGAATAGCAATGATGAGTTTGTGTTAATTCTAGCGCATTATCCTACAAAAGTGATTTTAGGATTAGAGAGATTTCAAGAAAAAATTGAAATATTAAATTCATTTGAACATGCGTTACCGGATAATAAGGGTTTGCATAATTATTCATTGCTGGATTTGCGTTATAAAAGACAGATTATTGCCAAGGTGCGGGCATGAAAGGTATCAACATGAATCCATCAACTGATATTAGAGTTGGTTTGGATATTGGTTCATCTTTTATTTCTTGCGCAATTGCTGAAAAATTATTTGATACAGACGAAGTAAAACTTTTGGGCATTGGCCGTGCTCCATCTGCAGGATTAAAAAATGGTTCCGTCATTCATCGGGATAAACTCATGGATGCAATTGAAATAGCTGTAAAAGATGCTGAATTAATGGCTGGTCATAAAGTAGATAGAGCTGTATTGAGTATTTCCGGAGTTAATATTCGCAGTATAAATACTCAAGGTGCTATTGCCATTCAAAAAAGTCAACATTCATCCGCTTTTGTAGAAAATGAAATTACAGAAAATGACGTATTTCGTGTAATGGAAATGGCACGCGCCTTATCTCTCCCACCGGACAGAGATATTATGCATGTCTTGCCGCAGGAATATGTCATTGATACCATGGATAATATTAAAGATCCTGTTGGAATGTCCGGTAGACGTTTGGAAGCTAAAGTTCACTTAATTACTGTTCCAAGTACAGCAGCTAAAAATCTCATTAATTGTGCTGAAGAATGGGGAATCCAAGTAGACGGGCTCGTTTTTCAGGGATTGGCATCGGGTCTCACAACTTTGGATAGTGATGAAAAAGAACTGGGAGTAGCGCTAGTGAATATTGGTGGTGATACAACTGAAGTTGTGGTCTATCATAATGATGGAATTCGACATTCTGCAGTATTAGGTATCGGGTCCAATAGTATCACAAATGATATTGCTGTTATGCTACAGATTGGTATGAGCGAGGCCGAAGATATTAAAAAACAATATGCTTCCGCAAAAGCATCCATGTCTTCCACTGAATTAGAGTTTGATCTTCCCGTTAAAAACGGCGGACTAGCCCGAAAAGTCTCCGAACATGAACTTTCCCGTTATGTTGAAGCTCGAGCCCAAGAAATATTACAATTAATTGCCAGAGAAATTCAACGTGCTGACATAAGAGAACAATTAACCTATGGAGTTGTCTTGACGGGTGGAGGAGCACAGCTACGCAATATTGTACCTCTCGCTCAAGAAATATTGAATATGCGTGTTCGACTAGGCATTTCTAAAAATATAAGTGGCGCTGTAGATGTTGCATCAAATCCTGAACATACAGCCGTTATCGGTTTACTGCATTGGAATGATGTTAAAGGTGAATTGGCCCCGACAGATACACCTACAAAACCCACGATTGAACGAGCTGTAAACTGGATCAAAACGTGGATTAAAGGATTCTATTAAGAATGAAAACATACCCAAAAAACCAAACTAGAGGAGTTGACCTATGTTATTTGAATTCGACAACATAGCTGAACAAAAAGCAAAGCTAAAAGTCATTGGCGTTGGTGGTGCCGGCGGAAACGCCGTAAATCGAATGATCCAAGCCGGGATGCAAGGCGTTGATTTTATCGCCATAAATACCGATGCTCAAGATCTTGAGAACAACGCAGCTAAATACAAAATACAAATTGGAAAAAATCTGACCAAAGGCCTCGGAGCCGGCGCTAAAGCTGATGTAGGACGAGAAGCTGTCGCAGCGGATCGTGAAGCAATTGCAGCCATACTTGAAGGTGCTGATATGGTTTTCATCACTGGTGGAATGGGTGGTGGAACCGGAACTGGAGCTGCAGCCAGTGTAGCACAAATGGCGCGAGAAATGGAAATATTAACTGTTGGGATTGTAACACTTCCTTTCAATTTTGAAGGTCCAAAACGAATGAATCGCGGAATGGGCGGTTTGTCTGACTTACGGAAAGCCTGTGATACTGTTATTTCTATTCCAAACCAGAAACTCATGTCCATTGTGGATAGTAATACAACTGTTGTGGATGCCTTTAAACTTGCCGATTCAATACTTCATCAAGCAGCAAAAGGTATTTCTGATCTCATTAATGTTCATGGATTAATCAATCTTGATTTTGCTGATGTGGAAACCATCATGAAAAATATGGGTGAAGCAATCATGGGAACGGGAGCAGCCAGTGGAGAAGAAAGAGCCGTTTTGGCAGCTCAACAGGCTATTTCCAGTCCACTATTGGATAATGCATCTATTAGTGGAGCCCAAGGTGTATTGGTAAATATAACCGGCGGACCGGACTTAACTCTCATAGAAGTAGATGAAGCAACATCTATCATATTTGAGGAAGCTGGCAATGATGCTAATATCATATTTGGTGCAGTAATTGACCCAAGAATGTCTGAAGAAATTCGGGTAACTGTTATTGCAACCGGATTTAGCCATAAAGCACCTAAAGAAGTTGAAAAAGAAGAACAAGAAGTCATTATCAGACCAAAGCAAAAACAGGCTCGTATTTTGGCAGAGCAAGAGAATGTGCCACTATTTAATCAAAAAATAGTTGATGAACAGGAGAAAGATAATTCTGGTCAGTTACACGTTCCGCCTTCAACAATGCATTTTGATGATTCAAATCCTGTGATTTATGGCGATGATTTAGACGTACCGGCATTCATCCGTAGACAACAGGAGTAAATGGTGTCATTGCAAGTGTAGCAAAGCAATCTCCTTAATATTAGGAGTTTGTTTCGTCATTACTATTCGTAATGACATTTTTTAGTTTGGTCATTTTGGGTTGACCTAATCAAGGAGAATAGGTTATAATAGAAAAACCCTCTGCTGTATGCAAGAGGGTTTTTCTATTTAGAGAGGTTACTAAAGTTATTATTAAACTTTTACACCGCGGGAGCGCATTTCCTTTAATACTTTTGTAATACCTTTTTTATCAATTAGGCGCATTCCCTGGGTGGATACATTCAGCGTTAAATAACGCTTTTCATCCGGTAACCAGAAACGTTTTTTCTGGAGATTTATATTGAACCGGCGACGTGATTTATTGTTAGCATGGCTAACATTATTCCCAAACATGGGTTTTTTGCCGGTTACATCACACATTCTACTCATAATATTTTTCCTATTCGGTCTTAAAATTGCCCGCGAATTTAGCAGAATTAACATTCCGTATCCAATGAATAATTGTATAATGAAAAAGATTAGGATTAGGAATTTATCAACTACGAATACGAATTATCCGGTGAAGCACATTTAGAATAATTTGAAATGTGTACATTCTAATATGCAGATAGGTAATATTCAAATAGAGACACCTATACTTCTCGCTCCTATGGCCGGGGTGACAGATTACTCGTTTCGCATCTTGTGCAAAGAAATGGGTGCCGGCGCAGTGTATTCTGAATTTGTTTCCGCTCATGGCATTATACGGGAAAATGAAAAAACACTGGATATGATTCGCTTTACAAAAATGGAGCGACCTATCGGCATTCAGATCTTTGGCGATTCACCAGAAGTTATGGCACAAGCAGCCCGTGTCGTAGCCGACAAATTCCACCCGGATATTATTGATATTAATTACGGATGTCCTGTTCCCAAAATAACCAAAAAAGGTGCTGGTTCTGCAGCATTGAAAGATCTCTGCCTCATGGATGATATTACTGCTTCAGTCGTCGAATCTGTTCCTGAATTGCCGGTAACCGTTAAAATGCGCGCCGGTTGGGATATGTCAAATATTGTTGCTATTGAAGCAGGTCCTCGTTTGGAAAAGATCGGCGTAAAAGCAATTGCACTCCACCCTCGTACAACTAAACAAAGTTATAAAGGCAGTGCTAAATGGGAGTGGATTAAGGAATTGAAAGAGGTTGTGTCTATTCCTGTTATTGGAAATGGTGATATTAAAAAACCAGACGATGTTTCTCGCATGTTTGATGAAACTGGCTGTGATGCCGTTATGGTGGCGCGAGCCGCTTTGGGTAATCCCTGGTTTTTTATGGACGCACGAGCATTGTTAAACGGCACTTCCCTCCCGCCTGAACCCAGTACAGATGATCGCATTGCCATGTGTCAAAGACATATGGATTTATTAATAGAATCTCGCGGTGAACATATTGGTACCAATCTTATTCGGAAGCATTTTGGTTGGTATATAAAAGGATTTACAGGAGCAGCTACACTTCGTCAATCGTTGGTGACAGCAAAAGATAAAAATGAAATGATCATTTTGCTAAATCAATCTCTTTCTACTTCAAAAGAATCCGTTTTCGCATCTATATAAATTCTCTAACTCTTACTGGATGAAAATTATAAATCCTTATTCCTTCCTATAATTGGTTTGATATACATGAGAAATAAAGTGGATGAAAGTCCAATAGCACTAAAAATCATACACATAACCATAATTTGATAACGGATAGCAATAATCGGAGAAATACCGGACAGAATCTGGCCGGTCATCATGCCCGGCAACGAAACCAATCCAACAGCAAAAAGTGAATTTGTAATGGGAATCAGTGCCGCTCGAAGTGCAATACCACGAGCTTTTTTGTAATCTACACCTCTCTCCATTTCCGCCTGTAACCGTTCAGCAGCTAGACTGATTCCGTTCATAGAACTTGCAAAAATCATTCCAGCCAATGGAATCATATATTGAGGGAGATACCAAGGATTCAATTTCAGCACTATTTGAGTGACTAATATTAATGTGAATCCTCCACCTATCAGAATAGACACCAGTGCAAAGCGGTAAAATTTCATTCTATTTTCTTTAACAGTTCGCAACGCAATCCAGCTGCTGAAAAAGACCATGATAAATAAAATGATTATTGTTATAAATGAATTTTTGGCATCAAAAAGATATAATAATAAATATCCAATGAGTAATAATTGGAATAACATTCGAGCTATCGCATAAAGTGTATTCTTCCAATCTAACGACCACGCATACAAAATGCCGACAACAACTCCAGCTGGTATAAACACCAACAATAAGCTGGAAAAAGGTATTGTTGTTATAGATTCATTCATATTTGGCTTTGTTAAATTAAAATAAACTTTACACCCAATCAGACTAAAATTCTATAAATGAATTTCCGACTTCTCCTTCAATTTCTTTCTTTCATATTACATGACCACCTTCCTTGTTTCACTCTTTATTAGCTTGGTATATTCCCGGGCTGTTTTTAATCCATAATTCTAAAATGTTACGATAAATATATATGAATCAATTTACTATTCCAAAACCGGTGAATGAGACCATCAAGGATTATGCTCCGGGATCACCTGAAAAAGAACGTTTATTAACTGTTTTAGATACGTTGAGTTCGGACATAATTGAAATTCCTCTCATTATTGGTGGAAAAGAGATACGCACGGGAAATACAGAAAAGTGTGTAATGCCCCATAATCATGGTCATGTGCTTGCTTCCTTTCACCAAGCTGGAGGAACAGAAATACAACTGGCTATTGATGCCTCCCAAAATGCTTGGAAAACTTGGTCTAAAACACCGCTAGAAGAACGAGCGAATATATTTCTAAAAGCGGCAGATCTGTTAGCCGGACCTTGGCGAGATACTATCAATGCAGCCACCATGCTAAATATGAGTAAAAATGCCTATCAGGCGGATATTGATTCTGCCTGTGAAATGATTGACTTCTTTCGGTTCAATCCCTGGTACGCCCAAGAATTAGCCGGCCACCAGCCTATGTATTCTCCGGCACCGACAAAAAATTCCGTTGAACTACGATCGTTAGAAGGATTTGTTTTTGCAGTATCACCCTTCAATTTTACATCCATCGGCGGCAATTTGCCGTCAGCACCTGCATTGATGGGCAATGTCGCTCTCTGGAAACCGTCATCCAGTGCAGTCTATCCGGCTTATTTCATTATGCAATTATTCAAAGAAGCCGGACTACCTGATGGTGTAATCAATTTTATTCCCGGACGTGGTTCCCTCGTTGGGCCGACAGTGATGAATAGCCCCCTTTTAGCCGGAGTCCATTTCACCGGTTCTACACGCGTGTTTCAAGGTATGTGGAAGCAGATTGGTGAAAATATTCAGACGTATAAAACGTATCCCAGAATTGTAGGTGAAACAGGCGGAAAAGACTTTTGTATCGCCCACGAATCTGTCAATAAAGATGCATTAGTGACAGCCATGCTCCGAGGGGCATTTGAGTATCAAGGGCAAAAATGTTCAGCCATGTCTCGGGCATATATTCCCTCCAATGTCTGGAAAGACATAAAAGATAAATACATTGCTGAAGTTGGCACCATCAAAATGGGAGATCCGAAAGATTTTTCCAATTTCATGAATGCAGTTATTGACCAATCTGCATTTGATTCCATTACTGAATTTATCGATTTTGCTGAAGCTGCAGATGATGCAAACATTATTACGGGCGGCCACTATAATGATGAAAAAGGTTTTTTTATTGAGCCAACAACAATCCTGACGGATAATCCGAAGTTCAGAACCATGTGCGAGGAAATATTCGGTCCTGTTTTAACCATTTACCTCTACGACCCAAAAGATTGGAACGAAACGTTAAAACTCGTTGATTCCACATCTGAATATGCACTAACGGGCTGCGTCATGGGCGAGGATAAGGAAGCAGTTGCACAAGCAAAAGAAGTTTTAATCCACGCTGCCGGGAATTTTTATATTAATGATAAGCCGACGGGTGCAGTCGTGGGCCAGCAACCTTTTGGCGGAAGCAGAGCATCGGGAACGAATGACAAGGCAGGCTCCATGTTTAATTTAGTTCGTTGGGTTTCACAAAGAACGATTAAAGAAAATGTAGATCCACCAACGGATTATCGATATCCTTTTTTAGGTGAGAAATGAATATTATAAATTCAAACGCCGTTTACGGGATTTATATAATTAAATCTGCAAACTCAATTATGGCCAGATAATCATGCAATCTTATTATAAAATTTGGATACATTTTGTTTGGACTACTTACTGAAGACAAAAACTCATAAATAATATCATGATAAAAACGATATTTAACACCACCCCTACATTTTTTTTAAAAACATTCATTATGTCATACTGATGAGACAATCGTAGACTGGTGAAGAAGTATCTCAAGCATAATGGTTTAACAAACGTTTGAGATTCTTCCATTTACTTCGCTCATGTTCAGGATGACACGTGTTATTAGGGGCTATGAAAAAGTACTGAAGAATTTTTTAAAATTTGAAAGACTAATTAAAAAATGATAAAATCAAATTTTACACCGAAACACTCACCTTTAACTATAAACCTTTAACTATTAATTGAACATACGATCTGAAATATCGCATCTTAACAAGGTTGTAATCCATAATCCTGGTATCGAGCACCATTACACCCTTCCGGAAAACACCTACGAATGGATTGAAAACACTCGCGGTGGCATGGTCCATAACCCAGATTACCTTCTTTTCGATGATCTCATTTCTCCCAGTCGCATGGCAGGAGAACATATTCAACTTGCGGATATTTTAAGCGCTTTTACAGGTAAAAGCGATACACTGCATTTTGTGGAATTATTGCAAAATGTTGTTCAAGAACAGAGCCAAAGAGAAGAATTATTGGAAAGCTGCCTCTCATTGGATGAAGAAATATATGGTGAAAGGCAAAAAGGAAATTTTGAAAAACTCATGGATCTCGACCTGTCTTCTTTTGTGGATGTTATTTTATCGGGCAGGTATTTAAATGATTCCATTCAAACTGTTTTCAAATGGCCCCTGCCGAACCTTATTTTTACACGAGACATTGCCGCAATGATTGGAGAAAAACTCTTATTAACGTGGGGTAAACGAGAAGCACGCAAAAGAGAAATGCTTCTTACAAAATTTATCGCTGACAATCATCCAGTTTTCAGCAATGTATCTACCTATGATTTTCACAATTTACACCCGGGTCTATCCATAGAAGGCGGTGATGTCATTATCTTTGACAAACAAACAATTTTTATCGGAAAAAGTGAACGCAACTCTAAAGAAGCTATTGATGCAATTCTGCCCATCTGTTTTGATGAAGGATTTAATAAAGTGATTGTAGTCGACCTTCCCAAATTGCGATCTATCATGCACTTGGATACTATTTTTAGTCGAATCAGTGAAAATGAAGTACTTGTTTATCCACCCCTATTTCATCAAAAGGAAATGAAAGGATATCCCATCTCCACTTACTTTATTGAAAAGGGACAATCAATCTTTGATGTGAAACCCAACAATGAATCTCTTTCTGATTGTTTGAAAAAGTGCGGATTTGATATGACACCCATTTATTGTGGTGGGAATGAATCTATTTTTCAGGAACGAGAACAATGGTCAGATGGCGCCAATGCATTCACACTGGAACCGGGAAAAATTATTAGCTATTCACGAAATGTAGAAACAATAAATGAACTAGAAAAAGCTGGATATGAAATTGTAACTGAAACTCATTTTAGTTTGGACACTGAAAAATATATAAAACTAGATAGTAAAATGGTTATTACTATTGATAGTGCAGAATTGCCCCGTGGGCGAGGCGGCCCTAGATGCTTAACGTTACCGCTGGATAGAGTATAATGAAAAAAACAGCTATCATCGCCTTGGGCGGAAATGCGTTGTCTCAAAAGGGTCAAGCCGGAACAATCGATGAACAATTTTCAAACACCCGAGATTCACTTAATGAAATAATGGAATTTGTCCGTCAGGATTATAATATTTGTTTGACCCATGGAAATGGCCCCCAAGTGGGCGACGAACTGTTACGCATGGACTTGACTCATAATGTAGTCCCTCCCTTACCGTTGGACGTGTGCGTTGCCGGAACACAAGGAACAATCGGTTATATGATTCAGCAATCCTTTCAAAATGCATTACGCAAAGGGAATGTTGATCGTGAAGTGGTAACGCTTGTTACGCAAGTCATGGTTCAGGGAGATGATCCATCCATAGCCAATCCAACAAAATATATTGGAAAACGATATTCTGAAAAAGAAGCACTTGCCATGGCTAAAAAATTTGGATGGAAAGTAAAAGAACAGGAAATAGGTCAATGGCGTCGAGTAGTTCCCTCCCCGGACCCTGATTTCGTTATGCATGGAATTTCCATCCTTACCTTGGTGGAAGCAGGTACAATTGTTCTGGCCGCCGGCGGTGGCGGAATTCCTGTTTACAATGATGCAAATAATAAACTGGAAGGATTAGATGCAGTCATTGACAAAGATTTAACAGCCGCCAAACTTGGACGAGTTATTAGGGCGCAAGAATACTACATAATTACAGATGTGGATCAAGTGTACTTAAATTTCAATACGTCAAAACAGAGCCCAATTCATCAAATGACTGATGTTCAGGCTAAAAAATATCAGAAAGAGGGACAATTTCAAAAAGGAAGTATGTGGCCCAAAATAAGATCAGCCATATATTTTTTAAAGCATCATGGAGAAAAAGCAATTATTACGAATATAGACAATGTCCAAAAAGCATTAAATGGCGAAGCGGGAACAACCATCGTAAAAGCTTAAATATATTATTACCCACCATTCTTACCATTTCTTTTTTATTAAAAACTTATTGTGTCAAACTGATGAGGCTACCACAGGTCGGTGAAGAAGTATCTCAAGCATCCTTATGAAAACAATACTCGAGATCTTTCAACATAACATAAATGTCAGAATTCAAGTAGAAAAGGATTATTTGTTTTCCTGGTTATTTCCCATCACTCCTTTAAAAATGGATTGTTTAAATCCCCTCATCAGCCTCGGAGTCTCGTGGGGTGGTGAAATAATACTGATGAAATGTATTAAATTTTAGAAATTAAAAAACAGATTATTATCATTTGATTTATAATGAAAAGATTAAATTTGACACTAATTTAAACATCGTTAATTCTCTATAGAAGAGGATGAAATTGACTTTAATTAAATAATACTGGAAAAAAATGAAAATACATGAATACCAAGCTAAAGAGCTTTTCCGTCATAACCATGTAAGCGTTCCGGAAGGAATTGTCGCTTTTTCATTAGAAGAAGCTTTAGCAGCTTATGATAAACTAAACATAACGACAGCTGTTGTAAAAGCGCAAATACATGCCGGAGGTAGAGGAAAAGGCGGCGGTGTAAAATTAGCCCATTCTCGGAATGAAGTTGAATCATTAGTTCAAGAAATATTGGGGATGAATCTTGTGACCCATCAAACGGGACCTGAAGGCAAAGAAGTTCAACGAATTTTAATTGAATCTGGAGTAAATATTGCACGAGAACTTTATGCCGGAATTGTTTTGGATAGAGCAGAAAGAAAATTCGTTTTTATGGTGTCCACTGAAGGTGGGGTTGAGATTGAAAAAGTGGCTGCAGAAACGCCTGATAGGATCATCAAAGAATGGATTGATCCGGAAAAGGGTCTTACGTCTGATCAAGCTCGCAACCTTGCCATTGCATTGGAAATGACCGGATCTCAAATCGAATCTGCAGTAGAAATATTTTTGGCAGTCTGGGCAGTGTTTATTGAATACGATTGTACCCTCTTGGAAATTAATCCACTTGTTGTAACGGGTGATGATACTGTTATGGCTTTGGATGCAAAAATGAATTTTGATGACAATGGATTATTTCGCCATAAAGAATTGTTAAATTATAAAGATGAAAGTGAAGAAGATGCAGCAGAACTTGAAGCGAGTAAATATAATCTAAATTATATCAAACTAGATGGAAATGTTGGTTGCATGGTGAATGGAGCCGGCTTGGCAATGGGCACCATGGATATTATTAAACTCTATGGTGGTGAACCTGCAAATTTCTTGGATGTGGGCGGTGTTGCTAATGCAGAAACAGTGGCCAATGGTTTTAAAATTATCCTTTCAGACCCAAATGTAAAATCCATATTAATCAATATTTTTGGCGGAATTGTTCGATGCGACCGTGTTGCTCAAGGTGTGATTGATGCTATGGATACAGTGAATGTTTCCATTCCAGTTATTGTCCGGCTTGAAGGAACTAATGCAAAAGAAGCAGCTGAATTGTTGAAAAATTCATCGTTGGAATTTCTGGTGGCAACAAGTTTAGCTGATGCAGCTGAAAAAGCGGTATCAGCCGTAACGGGAGGTTCTCAATGAGTGTATTAGTTGGAAATGAAACACGACTCATTATCCAAGGAATTACTGGTACGGAAGGATCTTTTCACGGCAGCCAGATTCAGGAATACGGCACAAATCTTGTTGGTGGAGTCACTCCTGGAAAAGGCGGTCAGGACGCACTAGGCGTACCTGTATTTAATACTGTCGCTGATGCAAAAACAGCGACCAATTGTAACACATCTGTTATTTTTGTCCCCCCTGCTTTTGCAGCAAATGCTATCATTGAAGCTGCGGAAGCTGAAATGGATTTAGTCATCTGTATTACAGAAGGTATCCCAGCGGCGGATATGGTTAAAGTGAATCACACAATTAAAAATCTACCCACTCGACTTGTTGGACCCAATTGCCCAGGCGTCATTTCTCCGGGAAAAGCCAAAGTGGGCATTATGCCCGGTTTTATACATAAACCCGGTTCCATAGGCGTTGTTTCCCGATCCGGGACTTTAACATATGAGGCAGTACATCAGCTGGTAGCAGCCGGATTGGGTCAATCCACATCAGTTGGAATTGGTGGTGATCCAATTATTGGAACAACATTCATCGATATGTTATCCTTATTTGCAGATGATGATGAAACAGAAGGAATCGTCTTGATTGGTGAAATCGGCGGAACTGCAGAAGAAGAAGCAGCCCAATGGGTAGTAGATAATAATTTACAAAAACCGGTTGTTGCTTTTATTGCCGGACAAACAGCTCCCCCGGGACGGCGGATGGGACATGCAGGTGCTATCATAGCTGGTGGAAAAGGAACTGCATCAGAAAAAGTGGCTGCATTAGAAGCAGCTGGAATAGCGGTGGTAAGCAGTCCTGCTGATATCGGAAAAGCAATGTTAGAAGAAATAAATAAAATTAATTAAATTCGAAAGGAAATAAAGTGAGCAATAAAACATTAGCAATTATAAAACCGGACGCAGTCGGAAATGGATATACCGGAAAAATTATTGATCGAATTATTGAAGCAGGATTTAAAGTTCAAGCTGCACGATTGATACATTTGAGTCACGAACAAGCTGAAGGATTTTATGAAGTGCATAAAGAACGTCCCTTTTACGCTGATTTAGTCGATTTTATGACGTCCGGCCCTTGCATGCCAATAGCATTAGAAAAAGAAGATGCCGTTAACTTATTCCGCAGTTTGATTGGCGCAACAAACCCAGAGGATGCAGATGCAGGCACGATTCGCAAAGATTTTGCGGAAAGTATTCAAAACAATGCAGTACATGGATCTGACTCCGATGAGAATGCTCAAAAAGAAATTGCATATTTCTATACTTCAAATGAAATTCTAGATTACTAACAAGGACACATATTCTGTTTAACTTACATATATTACGTTTTAGCGCTATTGCGCTCTATGCAATTCTGTTTGTAGCAGCATGTACACATAAAGGATTAACTGGAAAAACAGGTGTTGTCACATCGTTTCAAGCAGACATAACTGAAGATAGTGATAACCTTATTTTCGACTGGACACTTACAAATCAACCGGATGCTTCAATGCTAAATGTTAGCCAATTCACTTTTTCAACTGATCGTGCAAACGTTTCGTTTATTCCGGATGCACCCGGTGAATACACATTGAATGTAAGAGTCTCTCATTATGGTGATGAATTGTCCGTCCAATCGTTTACACTGGATGTTGAACAAGGTGATGCTATTCCTGAAATATCTGAAGAACCATCAGAACCCGATTGGTATGAAGATGAAAATGACAGACAATGGTTTGAAAATGAGTCTGTTGTTGAAGTACCTGAAATAACAGAAATAGCTCCCGTTATAGAAAATATTGAAGAAATTAAAAACGAGTTGGAAACACCTGCTGATGTTACTGTTGTAGAATCTAAATCTATACCACGTGGAATAAATATTCCAAAAAATGAAGGCAGATTTACAATTCAAGTCGTTTCAAAGAAATTGTTAAAGGATGCTGAGTTCCTAGCGGCCGAATTAATTAATGATGGTTTTGATGCGTATATCCAAAAAGCATACTTTAAGGAAACGGATGAAGTTTGGTTTCGGGTTCGTGTCGGCAGTTATGACAGCCGTCCAACTGCACTTTCTGTTGCTGAATCTATTTCAAAATCGCGAGGCACAGCCACATGGGTGGATTATGTCCGCTACGAAGAATAAAAGTTTTTTAAAATTATGAGGAGAATAAAATGGATCCAATGAAATTACATTTTGATGTGCGTGATATTTTTCGTGCACCCCGATTAGCATTGAGCGGCAAAAAAATTCTTGTATTTGTACAAGCGCTTTTCGTCGGTTATGCTGATTATCTAATATTGACTTATCTTTCATTTGCCCTTGCAGGATACACTTTTTCAGAAACGTGGAGCCAGTATGGCCTTTATCCCTGCTTGTCAGGTAATCCTGCTCCATGGTATGCATGTGTTGTTTATGGAATTGGAGTTGTCTGTTTGTTATTGGCAATTAATTTTGGTTGTACAGCTGTCTCAAGGATTACCTATAAACAGCTGAAAGGTGATGAATTTTATTCATCTGGCGATGCATGGAAATATGTCAGGAAACATTGGCACCCTGTTGTTTTCACATCAGTATCGTTCGCCTTTATTTTAATCTTCTTTTTTGGTATGGCTTCAGTGTTTGCCTTATTAGGTAAAATTCCATTTGTAGGAGATTTCTTATTTGTCATTCCTTATCTCTTGTATTTTTTTGGTGCCATTTTTACCATTTACACTGCAATCGTCTTCGGTATTTCTTTCCTCTACGCTCCAGCTATTATTGCTGCTTACGAAGAAGATACCATGGGAACTGTGTTCAATTCTTACGCAATTACTTGGTCTCAACCTTGGAGGATTATCCTTTACCACCATGTTCTAATTCCGATCGGTGCATTAGCGAGTTATATTTTTATAAAATTTTGGATTATTGGTTATCACTTCATAAATAGCTTTTTTGGTTGTGATTGGTTTATGGGAAGCAAATTAGCAAATATTGTTGCATATGCTTCGAATATTGTGTGTCCATCAAGTATTTGCAGTAGTATAACAGCTTGTTTTACGAGTTGTGCAGGTAGTTGCTGTAGCGGACTCTCCGGGTGTGTGTATGCACCCAATGTTGATTTAGCATCCATATCCGGGACTGAAACAGCAGCTGGTATCATTTTAGCTGTTTTCCTCTTTTTACTTATGTTATCTGCTATTGGATATATTCTTTCAATATGTTCCGTAGGTGAAACACTCATGTTTATTATTTTCAAGAAAAAATCAGACGATGATAATATTTTGGAACGAAAAGATGAAGATAATATCGATGAAGACGAAGAGGATGAACTTTCTTTAACTGATGATGATTCGAATAGCGATGATTCAACAGATGATGAAAATGATTCAGATTCTGCGCAAGATAAAGAAAATTCGTCAGAATAAGACAGTTTGTAAACAGAATTAAGTTTATGAACATTCTTCGAAAATAAGTACCTTCCCGCGTTTAAAATGAAGATTTTTCGTACCGATCTACATGTCGGTCTGAATAAAAAGCTTTTTGAAATTTCCAGTTCGTCCTTGGAATTGGATAATATTCAGTTTTCCGAGGAAAAGATAAAGGTAACCATTCATTCTGAAGATGTATCCCATGGATATTACATGAAGGGATTAATGGCTGTTTCAACATTGAATGTTTGTGATCGTTGTTTGATTGATTATTACCTTAGTCAAGATATCAAATTTTCGATTTTATTAACAAACAATAGGGAACTTATTAACAGTGATGAACATGATGTTATTTTTTTTACAGATCAGGAAGAATCTGTAGATATTAGTTCAATACTGGCAGAGAATATTCAGTTGAATCAACCATTTAAGAATGTTTGTAGTAATGATTGCAAAGGATTGTGTTCTTCATGTGGCTGTAATAAAAATATTCAAGAATGCAGTTGCATGAACAGCACATAATGCTCGCTGGAAAGATTTGAAAATTAATTTAAGATAAATTAGGAGAAATGGAGTACTTATGGCTCTACCAAAAACACGAATATCAAAAGCTCGAGGCAGAAAACGCAGAACCCATTATAAAGCAGGTCATGTGCAAACGGCTAACTGTCCACAATGCAGTCAAGCAAAAATGCCTCATCGTGCATGTCCCAATTGCGGGTACTATCGCGGACGCCCTATTTTTTCAGCTTCGGAGTAAATTCCCTACATGAAAATAGCTTTAGATGCCATGGGCGGAGATTTCGCACCTGAGGTAGCGGTACTTGGTGCCATCGAAGCATTACAGGTAGATAATTCTCTAGAATTGTATCTATTAGGGAATAAGAATCTCATAAATGAGTTTCTTCCTTCTGACCATCCTGAACATATTCATCTAATACCCACAACCCAAGTTGTATCCATGCAAGATAAAGGATCCCGGGTGTTGAAAGATAAACCAGATTCTTCACTGGTACGAGGAATTAAACTTTTGAAAGATGGCGTAGTAGATGCATTTGTCAGTGCAGGTCATACAGGTGCTGTTCTTACATCAGCTACATTAACATTAGGAAGAATCGAAGGTACAAAAAGACCTGCGCTGGGTGCTTATATTCCAATTGAGTCTGGCGGAAAAATGATATGTGATGTTGGTGCTAATCCAGACGCGAACCCCAGACAGTTATTACAATTTGCTGTCATGGCTTCTCTTTATCTAGATCATGTTGAAAAAATAAAAAATCCTAAAATTGGTTTAATTAACATTGGTGCTGAACCAGGAAAAGGAAGCGAATTATATCGCGAAGCGTATACATTATTGAAAAAGGAATTTCCTTCTTTCATTGGAAATGTTGAAAGTCGAGATTTATTAACTTCTGAAGCGAATGTTCTCATTTGCGACGGCTTTGTGGGAAATACAATTATCAAATTTGTAGAAGGTTGGGTCACTTTAATCAGTGATTTGGTTCAGCTTAAAATAAAAGAAAAAATTTCATATAAAATTGGAGCCAAAATGCTCTATCCTATTTTGCAATCTATTAGTAAACAATATGACTATGAAGAACACGGCGGCTCTCCCCTATTAGGAGTAAATGGTGTATGTATTGTTGCCCATGGTAGTTCAAATGCTAAAGCAATCAAGAATTCTATTTTTCTTGCTAAAAAATGCGTCAATGGTCGACTTATAACTGATATTCGAATTGGATTGGCAGAACACATGGATAACAACTCTAATTGAAAGCAAAAATAACAGCCACAGCTCGTTATTTGCCAGATCGTACTCTTTCCAATTTTGATTTGGAAAAGATGGTAGATACTACTGATGAATGGATACGTTCACGAACTGGTATCGAAAAAAGACACCTCGTTTCTGAAGGTGAAGCAACTTCTGATATGGGCACTCATATTGTTAAACAACTTTTAGAACGGTCTGGGAAAAAAGCATCTGAAATTGATCTTATTTTAGTAGCGACTAGTACGCCAGATTACCCAGTTGTATCGACTGCAGCTCTTATACAAGATAAAATTAAAGCTGAAAATGCCTGGGGGTTTGATATTGTTGCTGCATGTACAGGTTTTGTATATGCCATGGAAACAGGTGCTAAAATGATTGAATCCGGACAATATAAAAATGTGGTAGTTATTGGTGCAGACACTATGAGCTCTATTATTGATTATACAGATCGCAATACATGTATTATTTTCGGTGATGGCGGCGGCGGAGTCTTATTAGAACCCAGTGAAAAAGATGAGGGAGTAATCGATTCTATTCTCCATACTGATGGTAGCGGAAGTCAATATTTAACTGTACCAGCTGGTGGAAGCCTTCATCCTGCTTCAAAAGATACTCTGGAAAAAAAGATGCATTATGTTTACCAGGATGGAAAAACAGTATTCAAGTTTGCTGTGAAAAGAATGGCTGAAGTCAGTAAAACTATTTTGGATAAAAATGGATTAAATGGAGACGATGTTTCATTATTCATTCCTCACCAAGCGAATAAACGAATTATTGATGCAGCTGCAAAGCGTTGTGGACTGAATGAAGATCAAGTTTTCGTCAACATAAATCGCTATGGAAATACAACTGCCGGAACCATTCCCATTGCCATTGATGAAGCGGTGGAATTGAATCGCTTGGCTGAAGGTGATTTATTATTATTAGCAGCTTTTGGTGGCGGGTTCACTTGGGGCAGTATGCTTATTCGCTGGGGTGCCATATCATGAGTTTAGCTTTTTTATGCCCGGGGCAAGGTTCTCAAAAAATAGGAATGGGTCAAGATATTTTTGAGAATTCAGATTTAGCTAAATCCCATTTTACAACAGCAAATGATATTTTAGATGTAGATATTCAAGATATAATGTTCAATGGCCCAGAAGAAACGTTAAAACAAACACAATACACACAACCAGCATTATATATTGTAGCGGTAACTATCGGATTACTCCTCATAGATAAAGGCATAAAACCCGATTGTGCAGCCGGTCATAGTTTAGGTGAATATTCTGCTTATGCTCTTACAGGAGCTTTTGATTTTGAGACAGGACTTCAACTAGTGAATGTTAGAGCTAAAAGTATGCAAAACGCTGGAACAGAACATCCAGGTACCATGGCAGCCATTATTGGTTTGGAAAATGAAGTAGTTGAAAATATTACAAATAATACTTCGGGTACTGTTGTTGCAGCAAATTATAATGCGCCCGGTCAAGTTGTAATTTCAGGTACGCTAGATGCCGTAAGTTCAACTATGACAATTGCCAAAGAAAAAGGTGCCAGAATGGTGATTCCATTAAATGTAAGCGGCGCTTTCCATTCACCACTGATGACAACTGCACGGGAACATCTTGCAGAAATGATAGATTCAATCGAGATTTCCGATTCAATAATGCCTGTTTATAGCAATGTTTCCGCAAAGCCCATTACTCTAGCTGATGATATTCGATCTGCTATGTTAAATCAATTAGAAAATCCCGTTCTCTGGAGTCAGACGATTAAAAATATGTCTAGCAACGGAATTGATCAATTTATGGAAATTGGGACAGGCCGTGTATTACAAGGTTTATGCAAACGTATCGATCGTTCACTTACTACAAGTGGCGTGGAAAACTGGGAGCAAGTTATCAATGCTTAATCTAGATGGTAAAGTAGCATTAGTAACAGGTGCGTCTCGAGGAATTGGAAAAGCCATTTCCATTGCTCTAGATAAAGCCGGTGCTCACGTTGTCTGTATAAGCCGGTCAGAAAATGACGTCCAAGCTGTAGCAGATTCATTATCTAATGCATCTGCCGCTGCCTGCGATGTTTCATCTTCTGAGAGTTTTACAGATTTAGTAAAACATATTATTGAAGAAAATGGCCGTTTGGATATTCTTGTAAACAATGCAGGGATTACCAGAGATGGTCTCATCTTAAGAATGAAAGAGGATGACTGGAATCTAGTCATGGATATTAACCTAAAAGGCGCTTTTAACGGAATTAAGGCTGTCATGCGGACGATGATGAAACAGAAATCAGGAAGAATAATTAATATATCATCTGTAGTTGGTATAACCGGTAATGCCGGACAAGCTAATTATGCTGCTTCAAAAGCTGGACTAATTGGACTTACAAAATCCACAGCAAAAGAATTATCCTCAAGGGGAATAACTGTCAATTGCATTGCGCCGGGCTATATTGATACGGATATGACGGATGAATTAAGCGATGCTGTAAAAGAAAATTTAAATAAACAAATACCGCTGGGTCGGATTGGACATCCCGATGATATTGCCAACATGGCGCTTTACCTTGCGTCGGATGAAGCGGCATATATCACTGGACAAACAATCGCCGTAGATGGTGGTATAGTCATGGTATAATAAGGAGACACTCATGTCAGCAACACTGGATAAAGTTAAAGAAGTCGTCATGGATAAACTTGGCGTTGAAGAAAGTCAAATCACTGGAGATGCCCATTTCATGGATGATCTTGGTGCTGATTCACTAGACACTGTTGAACTCATCATGCAACTTGAAGAAGAATTTGGAATCGAAATTCCTGATGATGATGCAGAAAAAATTACAACAGTTGGAAAAGCTGTAGATTATATCGATAGTAAATAGTCAATTATGTCCAAACGTCGAGTAGTCATTACTGGTTTAGGAGCATTATCTCCTAACGGCAACTCTGTTGCCGATTTCTGGTCAGGTCTTTTAGCCGGTAAAAGCGGAATTCAAACTATTACCTATTTTGATATTGAAAATTTCAATATCAAAATAGCAGGTGAATTATCGAATTTCAATGCGGAAGATTATTTCGATAGAAAAGAAATCCGTAAGTTGGATCCATTTTCAATTTATGGATTGGTAACAGCTTCAGAAGCAATTGCCCATTCTGGATTGGATCTTGATGCAATTGATAGTGATCGCGCTGGCGTTATTATTGGAAGTGGTGTAGGTGGCATTCAAACTTTGGAAGAACAGCATGCAGTATTAAGAGATCGGGGACCCCGTCGTGTTTCCCCTTTCTTTGTTCCTAAAATGATTGCCAATATTGCTGCAGGTCAGATTGCAATAAAGTTTGGTTTACAAGGACCTAACTATACAGTTATTTCTGCTTGTTCATCTGGATCAGATGCTATTGGACAAGCATTTCGTAAAATTCAATATGGCGAAACTGACATAATGATTACAGGCGGTACAGAAGCATCTGTTACACCTATGACCATTGCTGGATTTGGAAATATGAGAGCATTGACTGCTACTCATAATCATGAACCTGAAAAAGCGAGTAAACCGTTTGACAAAAATAGAGATGGATTCGTTTTGGGAGAAGGTGCCGCAATGATTGTATTGGAATCGCTGGACCATGCTCAAGCTCGTGGGGCAAATATTTTAGCTGAAGTATCTGGATATGGTGCCACAGATGATGCATTTCATATTACACAACCAGCTGAAGGCGGAGCAGGTGCAGTTAAAGCAATAACTCTTGCATTAAATGATGCAGGTGTACAACCAAATGAAATTGATTATATAAATGCACATGGTACATCTACACCCTTCAATGATAAATCAGAATCGGCGGCAATTCGAACTGTTTTTGGTGTTCATGCGAATAACCTAAAAGTGAGTTCAACAAAATCAATGACAGGTCATCTTCTCGGTGCAAGTGGCGCCATTGCTTCAGTCGCATGTGTAAAAGCACTTCAGGAGAATAAGGTACCTCCCACCATTAATTATACAAATCCCGATCCTGAATGTGATTTAGATTATGTTCCAAATATCGCACAGGACTTAGAATGTAATACTGTTTTGATGAATGCGTTCGGATTTGGTGGGCATAATGCAGTTTTAGTCCTTCGAGCATGGAGCACTTAGTGTGTCGTTGCTTAAGACGCTAAAAAAGCTATTTAAAACTAAACCCACCACATATACCCAACTAGAACAGCAGATAAATTACAATTTCAGAGATTATACATATCTCTATCAGGCATTTACTCATCGTTCAAAAAGCGCCAACCCGAAATATAATTACGAACGATTAGAATTTTTAGGCGATGCTGTTATTGATATTATAATCAGCGCAGAATTAATGAAGGAATTTCCTGATGGCGATGAAGGTCTTTTAACTCAAAAACGTTCCGCCCTAGTCCAACAATCATTTCTTGCATCTATGGGTTCAATGATAAATTTATTAGACCATTTTAACGTAGAACCCACTGTTAACTTGAAAAATGAAAAAGTAGCCATTAAACAGTTAGCGAATCTTTATGAATCATTAATAGGAGCGATGTACCTTGATGGCGGAATGAAGCCGGCAAAGAATCTCATTGTTAATACTATATGGCAGCACCGACAAGAAGCATGGAAAATAGTCAATTTCAAAGGATTACTTATTGAATATTGCCACGCCAAAAATTTTGTAAATCCAAAATTTCTAATTTCAGATGTTTCAGGTCCAGACCATCAAAAATTATTTGAAGTTCATGTTAAAATAGGTGAAGATATTTATCCATCCGGAATTGGAATGGAAAAAAAGTCCGCTGAACAATCAGCAGCTAAGAATGCGATGGAAATTCTCCAAGATTAAGCGTTTATCTCTTTAATTTGATCTCGAATTTCTGCTGCCCGTTCATATTCTTCACCATCAATAGCTTCTTGCAATTTCTTTTCTAAAGAATTCAATGACGGTGCCCAATCTGCTGAATCAAGCCCATCCTCATCTTCAGATCCAATGTCAGGCAACATACCCGCTTCAGACATGACTGCTTCAGCAACTAAAATTGGCGACTGTAAGCGAAGGGCAACTGCTAATGCATCGCTGGGACGTGAATCAATAGACCGATCACCTATTCTTTTTCCACCGATATCCAAACTCGCATAAAAAACACCTTCTTTCAATCGAGTAATTTTAACTGTTTTTAAGGTACCATCAATTCCTTTGATGATATTGCCTATCAAATCGTGTGTCAACGGGCGGGGTGTTTCCATATATTCCAATGCTAAAGCGATAGATTGTGCTTCGAATGCACCTACAATAACGGGCAACCGACGTTCACCATCTATTTCCTTTAAAATAACGGCATAACTGCGACTCGGTGGATGGAATGAAATTTTATGGACTTTAACAGCAATCATATGTGGTTTACTCTTGTACTAATATAGACTTCGAAATCAGCCCAGTTCAATACCTTTGTTTTATGCAGTTGATAATTCTGACTTCAATTGCATAATGGGCTCCACAGGTGTAGGATCTGTATGATGAAGAATAGCACACCAGTAACTCACCCAATCACCGAAATGAATAAAATGTAACAAACGAATTCTGGCTGTTGAACCCTTTACAGAAATAATATATTGATGATGATTATTATTATTGATAATTCCCCGTGTTATTTTTTGTCGTAATTGTACACGCTCATTATCATTCTCATCCAAAAGCCAAAGAACACTCATTTTTTCAATTATTTCACTATTATTTTCCCAACCAACTATTTCATTATGGTTCATTTCTGGTAGTTCATTAAAATAAGCCATCATATCCGCATTCTCACTGAATTGTCCCTTTAAACGTAGCGCTGCAACACTTGTTGATCCAGAAGTACCATAAATGATAGGTAACGTTTGATAAACAGACGATGCAAGTGAGTAGGTTTGATTCGTTTTATCTTCAAGTCGGTATTCTTCTCTATGGATGCGAAGTAATTCAATCGTTTCTGAAATATCATCAAATATAGAATTTCCGATTAACCCTTGACCTTTTAAAACATAAAGCATGGGAATAACAGAATATGCCAACGCAGCTCGTGGCTGGAGACCTCCAGGTGTTTTAACCAAATCAAATTGATCCCCAATTAATTTTTCTGTGAGTATTCCTCCGGTAGAAATACCGCATATTTGTGCACCGTTAGCTTTCGCTTCTTTATATGAAGCTAATGTTTCTTCCGTATTTCCTGAATATGATGAACAGATAACTAGTGTATGTTCATTAACCCAATTTGGTAACGAATAATTACGGTTTACAATTAACGGTACATTTAATTCATCAGACACCAATGTATAACAAATATCACCACCAATTGCAGACCCGCCCATCCCGGTTACGACTATGTTTTGAATATTGGTAAAAATGTTTTTCGGTTGAAACTGCTTGCCAATATTCAATGCGTCTTCTAAATGGTCCGGAAAATCATAAATTGCATTTTTCATATTTTGTGTATCAATTTGATGTGTATTCATTAATGTGTCCTATTTAAAACATAGTGTGTGAATTGTTCCATTGCACGTTTGTGTTCGCCAGAAAATACAGATAACGAATCCATTGCTTTGGTAATGTAATCACTACTCATTTTTCTCGCTTTAGCTTCCACTCCAGTTTCAATGAAAAATGTCTGCATACGTTCCCGTTTTACAGAAATATCGTCGGATTTGTTTTGAATTTCATTCCAACCATCATGTTTTCTGGCCAAAATTGTTAAAATAGTTTGCTTATCGGCAGCCACATCGCTTTCCAAACTTTTTCCTAGATTTTCTTCATCACTGAAAATTTCCAAAATATCATCTTGAACTTGAAATGCCTTACCAAGATTCATACCAAAAGTATGTAGTTTATGACATACTTCATTTGATTGATTCCCAAGAATTCCTCCTAATTCAGCACATAGACTTAATAAAGCGCCGGTTTTTCTACTAATCATGTCCAAATATTTATTTAGCGAAACTGTCGTATCTCCTTCAAACTGGAGATCATAGGCTTGGCCTTCACACACGAACAATGATGCCTTATTATATGTATGTACAGCTTGGACAGTATTTGTTTGGACTTGATCAATATTTAATTGCCCCAATGTAAAAATACTATCACCCACAAGTATCGCCGCTGCGTGCCCATATTTCATATGGACAGTCTGTTTGCCATGACGAATATCGTCCTTATCCATGATATCATCATGAACAAGTGTAAAATTATGAAGAAGTTCTACGGCTAAACCTGCGTGCATGAGATCTTCCGGATCAGCATCGAACCCTCTCCCAGATAAATGCACCAGCAGAGGTCGCAGTCGTTTCCCTTTCCCTTTTAAAACATATCGAATTGGGTCGTAAAGAAAAGCCGGTTTTTCAGGAAAGTCCAACTTTTGTAAGTGGCGGTCTGTTTCTGAACGAATAAAGTTCAGCAAATCAAGAAAATGTTTAGTGTCCGGCATCTAGTTTTAGTGACCCAATTTCCTGAAGTTTGCCCATTACAAGAGCTTGGATTTCTTCCATACGTTCTTGAGAGTTTGCTTCAAATCTGCAAACGATGACTGGTTGTGTATTTGACGAACGCACTAATCCCCAACCATCACCAAACCGAATGCGTACTCCATCAACAGTACTACAGTCATAATTCGCTTTAAAATATTCTACTGCTTCATTGGCAATTCTAAATTTCTCTTCATCATTTTCAGCTTCCAACCGTAATTCGGGAGTTGAGTAATATTTTGGAAGTTCTGCAAGCATTTCTGATAATGTTTTATCACTTCTGCTCAACATTTGCACTGCTCTAGCAGCTACATAAATAGCATCATCATATCCATAATAATCGTCAGCAAAAAAGATATGACCACTCATTTCACCCCCAAACTTGCACTTTAATTCAAACATTCGTTGTTTTATAAGCGAATGACCTGTTTTCCACATGATGGGAATGCCACCATATTTCTCAATCATTTCTTCCAATGCTTGAGAACATTTTACATCGTATAATATTTCATCACCCTTATTTTGGATTACTTCAGGAAGAAATAATGCCATGAGCTGATCTGCCCAAATAATCTCACCCGTTTCATCTACAACACCCACTCGATCAGCATCACCGTCAAAAGCAACACCAATATCATATTCGCCTGTTTTCATTAAAGCAATAAGATCTTTCAAATTTTCCTTCACTGTAGGATCGGGATGGTGATTTGGGAATGTTCCATCAATATCACAGTAGATTTCAGTCAATTCCACATTCATCTGTCTAAATATTTGTGGTGCAAGAATGGCTCCGGCAGCATTTCCACAATCCATGACTACTTTGATTGGACGTTCAATATTTATTTTATCCAGAATCATTTTTGAATATATATCCTTAAGGTTAAACTGAACCTCACTTCCTTTTCCAACTTCATAATCACTATTCTCAATAATTTTGCGAATATCTTGAATTTTTTCACCAAAAACTGCTTTACGCTCCAGAGACATTTTGAAACCATTGAATTCCGGTGGATTATGGGAACCCGTAATCTGCATTGCTCCGGACACACCCAATTCAAACATACTATAATAATTGACCGGCGTTGGTAAGATTCCAATATTAATTACATCCACACCGGTAGATAAAACTCCTTTTTTAAATTGTTCAATAAGGGCGGGAGTTGTTAAACGAACATCACCACTTAAACTAATTTCCGTTCCACCGGCTCGTTTTACAAAAGTGCCGAAACTCTTACCCAAGTTTTCCACCACATCTGGAGGAAAATCATCTGCAACCTTTCCGCGAATATCGTATTCTCTAAAAATGTATTTGTTAATCATAGTATAAATTCTGATGACTTTCTGTTAAATAATAATTTACTATATTCATAAATTAAGTACATTTATTTATAGATTGAAACAAATCATCTTTTATTACATATATTTAGCTAACTAATTCTTAATTTGTTATATGAAGAGTAAATATTTTTTCATTTTCTTGAGTTATTGTTTGTCAACAACATATTTACAAAGTTTAACTAAAACAGAAATCGAAAACCCAAGAGAAAAGCAAAAACGAATTTTGACTGGTCTCTCTATTTTAAGTGCTGAATATATAGCAGGTTACTCTCTTGCTTACAGCATGTGGTGGCCTAAAGGATTCAGGGCCATAAATCCATTTTCCAATATTGGTGAAAAAGAACCTTTTATTGTTGATGATATTATTCACTCAATTGGGAATGCATCTTCACAAGAAATCCATTATGCGATTATGAAAACTTATTTTCATATTGAATCTCCTTGGCCCTCAATGATACTAACATCATTATCATGGTTCAGTATTGAGGTATTGGACGCCATGGAGAAACGGAATGGATGGAGATTATCTATCAACGATGAACTTGGAAATTTGGCAGGAATAGCATTTTGGTATTATAGATTTAAACATCCTGAGATTCGATTATTTTTACGATTAGGGTTTCGGCAATGGGATAAAGCATCAAATTATTTAAGAAATTTACCTTTATTATTTACAGATCGAGATGCATATGGCCGAAAACATAATCACGATAAGTATGCTCTTCTTAAAACGGAACTTATTTACTTACTCAAGAACAATTTGTATGTGGGAACAGCAGTCTCACGAGCAACTGCAAATAGTTCCAAAAATGTATGGGGGTTGACTTTTGGATTGGACATTTCAAATATTGTGGATCAATCCACTCAAGGATGGTGGAATAAGCCAATGGGATTTTTTCAACGGCATTTTACATTAAATTTAAGTTTTACATATTGGAATGATGGAAAACTCACACCTATTTGATCTAAAGACTATTTAGATTTTTTATTTTCCTTCTTTTCAACCACTTTGCGCCGAATGTCGTATTCTCTAAAAATATATTTATTCAACAGAAAATGAGTGTCTCTTTTGGTATCTGGTTAAGTGAAAAATTGATTATTATCCATAGAAATTACACTATCTAAAACCAATGTAATAAGATACTTATACAACAATTATTTATTTCATCATGGATGATAGATTTTTTCTCAAAACGGCAGAAGCCGTTAATAATCCTGAAAATAATGCACTGGTAACACCTACGGTTGTTATATCCTGGCCTGTTAAAAATAGGTTTTTTATTTTTGTCTGTGGTTTTAGCCATCTTTGGTGAAATCGTTTGGGAGTATGGCTTATACCATACATTTCACCTTTCGAATAATTTGCCAATGACTTCACCGTTAAGGGCGTTGAGAGTTCTGCGTATGCCAGAGCATCATTCGCTTGAGGAACATGTTGATATACTGTGCTTAAAATACGTTGGGATAGATTTTCCTTTTCTTTTTCATACACCTTACCTCTCTTTTTCCAAGGTAATTCCTTCCATTTTGAATACTCATTCCAACGTGCAAGAGTAATAGCTTCAATTGTAGAAAAACCTGGATGCTCTTTATCCCAAGCATTATCCTTTGATGATGGAAATGAAATATATACAACCGGAAAATTATTATTTGAATCCTGCATAAAATCCTGCACATTTTTATCATGATTATACCCGGGATATACCCATAAATTTGTAGAATTAAATTTCAATTCCTTTGCTGATTTATTTAATCCCAGATGTAAGCACACATAACTTTCCGTTTGTTCAATAGCCTCCAAGTCCGTAAGTGGTGAATCCTTCTCACTCTCATTTTGTAGAAATCGACCAAATGTATTTACAACGCCGGCATTACTAATAATAATTGGCGCTTCAAGTACATCTCCATTTTCCAATTCTATCCCAATAGCTTTCCCACGGTGAACACAAATTTTATTTACTCCAGCATTGACGACCAATTGTCCCCCATTGGATTCTATAACATCTGCTACAGTTTCAGCAATTCGTCTTGAAGTACCAACAGGATAATTTGCACCGTCAAGATAATGACGAGCTACAAATGCATGCATAGCAAAACTGCTTTGTGTCGGAGGTAATCCATAATCACCCCATTGTCCGGTTAAAACACCCATAAGTTCAGGATTATCAGTTAAACTGCTAATAACATCAAAAGTTGTCCTATCAGCATATTTAAAAAATTTCCCAGTCATAAATGGATACGTGATATTTCCAAGGAATCCCGGCAATGCTTTATTCGCAAAATAAGGTCGAGCATTGCGTACTGCTTCATCCAAATATTGAACATATGTATGTATAGCTTTTTCTTCTTTAGGAAAATAGTTAATCATATCTTCCAAAAACTGTTCCCGTGGAGCTACAAAATTATAGCTACGATCGGGGAAAATAATTCGGTCATAATTATTATCCATTTTTGACCATTTTAACTGACTATCAGATATGAGATCAAATAGTTTCCGAGCTGCGGACCATTTATTATGAACTTCGCCAATATAATGTAGTCCTACATCCCATTCGTAATCATCCCGACGAAATGTATGTGTCCAACCGCCAATTTTGAAATGCTTTTCCAAAACCAATACACGCTTACCATTCAGCGCTAACAGGGCTGCAGTGGTAAGTCCTCCTATTCCTGAACCAATAATAATTGCGTCAATAGATTTGGATGAAATTTCAAATCTATAGCTAGTCCATTTTTTCATTTGTATTTTATTTCAATAATTGTTTTTTCATGAATCCTTCAGCAAACTCAAATGCTGATTTTCTTGAAGCTGGATTACCTCCATAAGTTGGCCCTCGTTCCGCACAAAATGCAAAGCTGATCTTTTGAAGTATGGGTTTTGTCATGGGAATATCCATAAAATTCATCAAAACAGCACCATCTTCCCGAATTTTAAATCGGCAATCTGTAAATGAATATCCATGTTCATCAACAACGGGTTTAGCAACTCGATCGAAGGAATGATGAGAATCTTCATAAACTGTTAATTCTATTTCTATACCATTCTCTTGGAAGAAATTACAAAATAATAATTAGTAAAATTTATTAAGAATAAAGAATGTTTACATTCCTATTGAAGAAAATATGTTAGATATTCCCGGGCATTTTTTATCCCTTAATTAAATAGAAACGTATGAGAAAAGATAATTTTAGAAATATAGCCATTATTGCCCATGTTGATCATGGTAAAACAACATTGGTGGATGGCCTATTAAAACAAAGTGGCACCTTTCATGAACGTCAAAAGGTAGAAGATCGTGTGATGGATTCCATGGATTTAGAAAAGGAACGTGGCATTACCATTACAGCGAAAAATACTGCTATCCATTATAATGATGTTAAAATCAATATAATCGACACTCCTGGCCATGCCGATTTCGGTGGTGAAGTAGAGCGCAGTTTAAACCTTGTTGATGGTGCATTACTTTTGGTGGATGCCAGCGAAGGACCCCTGCCACAAACACGATTTGTTCTGAAAAAAGCGTTAGATAAGCATTTACCTATTATTTTAGTTATTAATAAAATCGATCGCAGTGATGCGCGTATAAATGAAGTTGTGAATGAAGTGTATGATTTATTCATCGATTTGGATGCAGATGATGAACAAATTGATTTTCCCATTCTGTATACAAATGCAAAAGAAGGTATAAGTCATTTAAAACTAGAAGATAGTTCTAATGATTTAGAATCTCTTTTTGAATGTATTCTCTCCAAAATTCCAGGACCGGATGTAAATGATAATCATGTACCCCAGTTTTTAGTGACCAATCTAGAATACGATCCTTATGTAGGTCAAATTGCCGTAGGACGCCTCAATAATGGTATTCTTGAAATGAACAAGCAATATAGTTTATGTGGAGAAGAAGGCATAATAAATGGCTTAAAATTTTCAGCTTGTTACACGTTTAAAGGACTGGAGAAAATAGCTGTAGACGTTTTAGAAGCAGGGGATATTATAGCAGTGGCAGGAATTAATAATATTGCCATTGGAGATACCATTTCTTCACATTCTGATCCAGTACCATTGCCTCGAATACAAATTGATAAACCAACTGTTTCCATGTTCTTTTATGTTAATAATGGTCCTTTCGCAGGCACAGAAGGTAAATATATTACTTCTCGTCGAATTGGTGAACGATTGCAAAAAGAATCTTTGGGTAATGTATCTCTTGAAATTATTCCAACTGATCGTCCAGAAGTCTTTGAAGTGAGTGGCCGGGGAGAATTACAAATGGCTGTTCTCATTGAAACAATGCGACGAGAAGGTTACGAATTTATGGTATCTAAACCTCGTGTTATTACCCATGAAGAAAATGGATTAACCATGGAACCCATGGAAAAAGTTTTTCTGGATATCCCGGAAGATAATGTAGGAATCATTTCAGAAAAATTATCCATTCGAAAAGGTAAAATGACAAACCTTCAAAATCACGGACATGGACGGGTCAATTTAGAATTTGTAATTCCATCACGAGGACTAATCGGCTTTCGCAGTCAGTTTCTTACGGATACACGAGGCGCTGGAATAATGAATAAATTATTTAATGGATTTGAACCATGGTTTGGACCCATACCTCAGAGAATAAGCGGAGCCATTGTTGCTGATAGGCCCGGTAAAGTGACAACGTACGCCAGTTTGGGAATGGTAGATCGTGGTGAATTATTTATACCTGTAACCTCGGAAGTGTATACAGGCATGATTATTGGTGAGCGGAATAAAATGGGTGATTTGGATGTAAATATTACTCGGGAAAAGAAACTAACTAATATGCGTAGCTCTACTTCAGATTTCACCGTAACGCTCCGCCCTCATCGTATTTTATCATTAGATCAGTCGATTGAATTTATTGCTGAAGATGAATTGGTAGAAATAACTCCAGTAAATATTCGACTTCGTAAAATGGAATTGGAACCGGGGAAACGGGCAGCTGCCAAGAAAAAAGAAAAATACGCAAGTGACAAATAATTAATACTATTTCATTATTAACTAAAAAACCCCGCTAAATGCGGGGTTTTTTAATGTTCAATAATATATTTAATTATTTACTTAAGTTGACCTTATTAGTATGTAATCCCAAATCTTTATGTCCGCCAAATCCCCAGTAAGGAAATAATTTTGAACCGAATGCTTTACGTTCTTCTTCATCCGGCCAAGCAGCTTCCCAAAGAGCTGAATTATCTTCATTCAACGCATCTTCAATGGAGGTATATTCTGTAATAATAATGATTGGCCAACCTTCGGGGCCACCAGCAGAACCGGACCAATAATGTTGTAATTGCATATAACTGATTATGGTATCATCCTTTTTGACAATATTATCAAAATGAGCCTGTAGTAATTCTTCCCGTTCTTCAGCAGAACCATCTTCAACATCTGAAATTGGAACAAGAGTATATTCAACCATTGTAACAAACGTATCATCTTTATGTTTACGAGATGATCTTTTGAATCGATTCATATTCAATTCTAGAATTTGAAGATCTGTATGTTTTCCGACCCAATATTTATTGAATTTTTTCATGAATTCTTTTCTGTCTTCATCCTTTCGCCACGCTTTTTTCCGTGTTTCACCTGAAGCCTTAATGGTTTCATCTGCATCAGCAATGGATGCCCATTCATTGAGTTCTATAACTTCATTAGATGCCCCTGACCAATAGTGACCTAAAACCATTGAACTGATCAACTTTTCTTTTAGAGGATTCATCTTTTTTGCTTCTTCTTCAAATGCCTCTTTTCTTTCTTCACTTGACCCATCTTCAATATCACTCATAGCTTTTAAGTAATACTTGGAAATAGTTACAACGTGGTTATCTGGATTATACTGTGCCTGTAAAATACCCGTAACGGATATACATATGCACAAACACATTATTCGTTTAACAATCATACTATACTCCTTGATTAGATTGCATATAATATAAGTTATTTGTAAAAATTTGCAAATACTCACTTTTGAGTATTTTTATGGTATAATTAATAGTATTTTTTAGAATAATTCAACGTCTCTTCTTTTTTTTTGAACCAGTTAACACTTTTTTGACTATATGCATCGGCATAAAGAATACTGCATCAAACATATAATTAAGATGTGTTGTTTTGTTATCTGTCCTTTCAAATGGATGTAAAATAAATCCATCTCCATTTACTTTATTTTTAGGTTTCACTTCAAATTTCATAGGGCCTAAAGTTCGAAGAAGATTCATAACAGTTTTAAACCCTTTATCTCCTTTTTTAGGCATTAAATTTCCAGTCGTTTGATTATCACCAAGTAGTTTTATTAATAAATGAACTTTATCTTTGTATATAACTTTTTGCCATTTTACGTTTCCTTGAGAAAATTGGAATCTAGCATTTTTAGCCATCAATGGATGGGGTCGTGTGTCTCGAATAGATTCTAAAAGTTGCAGAAAATAATTTTTTCCACCAATCGCTTGGGCACATTCTTCAAGTTGTTTTTTAAGATCGGCTTTCGCCACATCGTCTAATGAATTGTAATCAAGCATGAAATAATCTCTTTTAGTTATGAATAAGTGAAATCAATTTAACGTGAATCAAGCGGTATTCTGTAATCCAACATTGGTAGTAGATGCAGTCTTTGCTTTTGCCAAAAAGTATATACCGCTCAAAATAAATAAAACAGTTCCAATGGTAGCCATAGTGTAAGTAAAGTACCGCATAAATTGGTAATAATTAAGATCAGCTTGTCCCCAATCTTTATAAAGTTGGATTCCAATCGACCAGGTGTAACCGATAGCATCACTCAAATAAATAGCAAAAACAGCTGTTCCAGCCGCACGAGTTGACGCCATAATTCTTTCAAATAATACGGCACCAAATGGTACATACGCCAAATAGGCACCGAAGCCAATCAGAATCATCCACCATAGTCCGCTAATAATATTTAAATCTTTAAGAACTGTCGCAACTCCCATGAGGATCATTCCAACCAACATAACAGAAAAAACAGCTGCCAATCCCTTCCTATGATCTTTTGCCAGATTTAGTAAAGCCATAACAATCATAATGCCCAAAGCAATAGGCAAATCCGCTTTTGAAAATAGTGTAGGTTCAGATGCATAACCCATAGATGCAAAAACTTCAGGCATATACATGTCACGGACATCCCGGTATGCCGTCAAAAAGAAATAGAGAATGAGCAACATTATCATACCACCCATAAATTGTTTAAAAAATGAAGATCGACTCTGACTATCCATAACGGTACGCTCACATCTACTGGAAATATCATCATCGGTTGGGTCAGGTAAAAGATTCAGTAAAAAGACTGAAATAATAAAGGGAATAAAGAAAATGGCTCCAACGGTTACCGGCATCCAAAATTCAGTTATGCCCGCTTCCATTATCCATCCGCCCACTGTTTTAACCGAGCTGCTGGCGACGATATAGGAACAACTCAATCCGGCGAACAAGAGTTCTGCCGTTTTTCTTCCCTCCAGATATCGTGAAACGAGACCCCAGACCATTCCCAATGGTAAGCCGTTTATGAAGATGGCTAATACTTTGAGGTTCTCTGGAAGAATTGCGAATCCAAGCAATGCTGACTCTGCTATGATAATCATCATAACCAGCGCTTTTGCCTGCTGGTTTCGTCCAATTTCCGAGCAAAATTTGCAGCCGTAATATTTAGAAATGGTGTATCCCATTATTTGCCCGATTACAAAAGCCGTTTTAAGCTTTATTCCCGTACCCATGAATTCGAGACCGGCGAATGTCGCAGCTCCGAAGGGTTTTCTAAATGCATACATACAGAAGTAAGTCAAAAATGCAAATCCCATAGCATATAAACTGAACTGCCAAGAAGGAGCCCGGTTCAACCATGATGTAATTATACTCTGTTTTTCTTGATTATTCATTAATTACGTTCCACAGTTGTCCATTATTGTCTGATAAGTATTTTTTAGCCTCATTTAGTGAACACTTTTGCCTAACCATAACGATTGCATTCTTCACAGATTTTTCTGCTGCAAAAAGAGCATTTTTTGCTTCATCATAATTAAGGTCGGTTAATTGAGATATAATTCGGGTACCACGATCCACGAGTTTTTCATTCACAGTCATTAAGTCCACCATGAGATTACCATATACTTTACCTAAACGAATCATTGTAGTTGTTGATATCATATTTAAAACAAGTTTAGTTGCTGTTCCTGCTTTCATTCGAGTGGATCCTGTAATCACTTCGGGACCTGTTTCTACACTAATCATTACATCTGCATCCGCTTCATAAAATGGTTTTGGTGTACAGATGAGATACACAGTACCGCAGTTGAGTTTGTTAGCATAATCAATAGCTTGTCGAACATAAGTAGCTGCACCGCTTGTACTGATACCAATTAATACATCCCCTTTTTTTAATCCAAATTCTTTTAAATCGTTTTCAGCTTCTTGTGGTTTATCCTCTGCTCCTTCAATTGATTGACGTAATGCATCGTCACCTCCAGCTATAATACCGTTGAACCAAAATGGCGGTGCAGAAAATGTCGGAGGTATTTCCGATGCATCCAAGACACCCAAACGGCCAGAAGTACCCGCTCCGATATAAATGATTCTATTCCCACAACTAATGGCTCTTGTTGTTAATTCAACCGCTTGTGCTATCTCCGGAATGGCTTCAGCTGTTTTGTTTGCAATTATTTGATCTTCCCGATTGATTATTTCTAATATTTCGGTTATAGATTTTGAATCAATGTTAGTGGTCGCTTTGTTTTGCTTTTCTGTGAGTAGATTGCCCCGAGATTTTTCTTTATTTGTCATGGGAAAATTTATCCTTTTAGTCTACCTTAAGAAAGAGAGATTTTAAATTGTTGAAAAATATCTTTTGGCTTCAGCCATGACTTTTGGAGCTAAAATCAAAGTGGAAATCATAGTGGGGAATGCCATAACAGCATACATACCATCTATTAAATTGATTACCATACCCAATGAAACAGTAGCGCCTAGAATCGCAGACAAAATATAAAATACTTTGTATGAATTTTTCCATTTTGTACCAAATAGATAGCCTGTGCATTTGGTACCATAATATGATTGACTAAACATGGTCGTAACGCTGAAAATTAGAATACATACCAATAATATTCCTTTTCCTAATCCACCTAATTCATGACTAAATGCCATTGTTGTCATGGTTACACCACTCAATCCGTCCATTTCCCAAACACCTGATAGTAAAATAACAAATGCTGTAATTGAACAAACAATAATTGTATCAATAAACGGTCCAATCATAGCGACCAATCCTTCTCGAACGGGTTCGTTTGTTTTCGCTGCTCCATGAGCCATAGCTTCCGTTCCTAATCCAGCCTCATTTGAAAATGCTGCTCGACGTACACCTGTTCGAATCACTTGACCTACTGCGCCTCCAACCACTGCTTGACCTGTAAAAGCATCATGAAAAATCAAACTGAAAACTCCAGGGATTTCTGTCATATTTTTTAATATAATAATAACGCCAGCAATTAAATATAAAACAACCATAAGGGGGACAAGCCGGCTGGCTACCAATCCAATACGATGTATCCCTCCAAATATAACAGCAGCCACAATACATGCTATAACAATACCCACAACCGCATTTCCCATTCCGATGTTAGCTGTAAAAAGTCCACCTGGTTTAAAAATTTCTTCTCGAATTGTTTGTGTAAGTTGATTCGCTTGAAAAATGGGTAAACAGCCGACTAAACCCGCCACAGAAAAAATAATGGCTAATGGTTTAAATTTTGAGCTCAAGGCTGTTTCAATAACATACATAGGACCGCCCTGAACTTTCCCTTCATCATCTTTCCCCCGATATAATATTGATAAAGTACAGGTGAAAAATTTAGTAGACATACCCACGATGGCGCTAACCCACATCCAAAAAAGAGCGCCGGGGCCACCCATACTAATTGCAATGGCTACTCCACTGATGTTTCCCATTCCAACCGTACTAGCCAGTGCACTTGACAATGCTTGGAAATGATTGATGTCTCCGGGATCATCTTCACTGTCAAACTTCCCAAGAAGAATATCTAAACCATGTTTAAAATAGAAAAATGGAGTAAACCGGCAATAAACCGTAAAGAAAAGACCGCCAAAAACGAGAAGAACCAATAATACTGGCCCCCACATAAAATTTGAAAATGCGTTTATATAAGAATCGATATTATTTAGCAAAAAATCAGACAGAGGTAGGAACTGTTTTTCCAAATATTTTTAATACAGCAACAGACATTCCAATACCTACAAAAATACTGATAAAAACATTTACTCCCAGACCCGTGAGGAAATATCCAGCAATAAGTGCAATAACTGCACACACAAGTGCATACGGCAGTTGTGTACGGACATGATCAATATGATCGGCTCCGGATGCAGTAGATGATAGAACAGTCGTATCTGCTATGGGTGATGAATGATCCCCAAATACAGAACCAGATAAAACAGCTGCAAACGTACTTATAAAGATTGGGGATTGGACAACAGCATTATTATCACCTCCCATTAATTGAATTGCCATGGGAACTGTCACCGGAACAAGAATGGACATTGTTGCCCAAGAAGATCCCGTAGAAAAACTGATCATTGCAGCTGTAATAAATGTTATGGGCGGTAGCAAAGCCGGCGTTAGAAAATCTTTCGTCAATTCAACAATATATTCAGCCGTTTTTATTTCTGCACAGATATCGCCGATAACCCAAGCTAATACTAAAATGACACACGCCATAACCATAGATCGAGCGCCATTAATCCAGGCATCCATTGCATCCGTTAAGTTAAGTAATCCTCGGAAAATAGATATGCCGATAGATGTAAAACCGGCAAAAAACGAACCCCAAATCAGTGCAGTATTTGGATTTGAAGAACTAATAATATTGATAAATGATTTTTCAGCACCTGGGAGCATACCCTGTAAACCTGTAATAAATAATCCCCCAATTGTAATACCCAAAACCAACGAAATAGGAATTGCTGCGTTGCTCCAATGGGATGTTTTACTGGCTTCCAATGATGCGACCAATGCTTTATCCATCATGGGTTTGGCATTTTTTGATAATACTTCTCCCGTTGTTTGGGATCGTGTTTCCGCTTTGAGCATAGGACCAAATTCTTTCCGCATGATGACTGTAAGAAAAAGGAAAATAATGGCTAAAATACAATAAAATGAATATGGAATACTTTGTAAAAATATGACATAAGTACTTTGGGTAATATTATATGTTTTAAAAGGTGCATCAAGCAAACTCATTTGGAAAATAGACCATGTACTCACTGCAGCTAAACTTGCCACAGGTGCAGCAGTCGAATCAACGAGGTATGACAATTTCTCTCTAGAGACTCTTACTTTATCCGTAAACGGTCTCATCATATTTCCGACTAGTAACGAATTAGAATAATCATCAAAAAAGATTACCAGCCCCATAATGCCTGTTAAAAGTTGCCCACGAAAATTATTGGTAGCATATTTAGATGCAACTTTGAGCACACCTTTTAAACTTCCATTTGCAGACATGACGCCAATCAGCCCACCAAAAGCCATTGTAAACATTAATATAGCAGTATGACTCTCACTACCAGCGAGGGAGTTCACTAGATAATGGTCAAGAGAGGATGTTATACCTGACCAAAGACCTCCTGTTATAAAACATGCACCAATCACAATCCCCAAGAATAAGGATAAATGCGCTTGTTTAGTTACCATTGCAAGCGTAATAGCCGTTAATGGTGGCAATAGACTTATCCAGGATGGTTCAATGGATACAGCTGTTTCACTACTACTATTAGCGAATAATAGTGTTCCTGTTGCTAGCATGAAAAGAATAAAAAGTATTCTACGTTGCATAAGGCAGTGAAATTAGCTGTCAATCTTTATGATTGCAATCCCTCATCTTTATTTGTTTTCACCTAAATATATCGGGAAATTCCAACACTGAATTATGAGAAAACTCGACCTCTATCTCCTGCGGCAATTTATTTCTATTTTGGGTATGTCCCTTCTGGGTTTCCTTTGTGTATTCATTATTGTTGACCTTATCGAAAATCTCGACCGATATATTGATAACCAGATGCCCTGGGGAGTAGTACTTCAGTATTATGGATACAGTCTACCGTATTTTATCAATATCGCTCTGCCCATGTCCATGATGATTGCATCTGTTTTTAGTATTGGCATGATGGCCAAGCGCAATGAATGGACAGCCATGAAAGCGAGTGGAATAAGTTTATATCGTTTATCAGCACCTTTACTCATTTTCAGTATTCTTATTAGTCTAATCTCATTTCAATTTGATAGTATTTATGTTAGCTGGGGTATGTCCATGCGTGGAGAGATTGAAAAAGAATACATGAAGAAAAAACCGCGTCGCAGGAGCAAAAAAACAATTAAAGACTTCTTCATGCAGCAAGAAGAAACTCAACATATTGCAATTACAACCTATCATTCTCAAAGTAGTAAAGCAGAAGGAATTACTATAATTACATTTGCTGATAACTATATTCAAGAACGGATGGATGCCAAAAGGATGACGTGGATTGACACCCTTCAGTCTTGGGCTATTTATGATTATTCATTGCGCAGTTTTGATGAAAATGGAATCGAAGAACAGGTTAATAATTCAAAAAAAGATACATTATTAAATCTACAGTTTTCGCCTGAGGATATCACCAAAGGAGTTAAACATCCTGAAGAATTAAATTTTAAAGAATTAAAAATACGTATTAACTATTTGCAAAATAATGGTGTTGATGCAACACGTTGGGTTGTCCAGCGACATTTTAAAGTTGCTTTTGCTTTTACAAACCTGATAGTCGTTTTATTTGGGATTCCATTAGTCGTCATGAAACCTAAAAGCGGGATGGGATTTGGATTAGGCACCAGTTTTTTGGTGATATTTTCCTATTATGCATTTATAAAATTTGGGCAATCACTCGGAATCAATGGTATTATGGATCCCATGTTATCAGCATGGTTAGGAAATATTGTATTTATTTCGGGAGGATTATTGCTACTCTTCAGCGTCCGGAAGTGATTCATCTGTTGTTTCTTCATCAGTAGGAACTAAATCATTTTTCTCTAAATCCACAGACGTTTCTTCGGATGTTTCTTCTACATCTGGTTTTGGTGCAGGTCCACCAGAAGATTTTTTTGGTTTTCCTTTTCTACTTTTCAAACTCGTCACTGTTAATTGTAAAGATAAGTTGAGACCTTTCATAGAATGGATCCAAATGCCATTCCTAAAAGCAAATCCAAAATCAAAAATAATGGGTCCTTTGTGAAAACCAAAACCAAGTCCCAATTCCTGAAATTCACTTCCTCCCCATGCATAACCGATTCGTAACGGAAATGCTTCAAATTTTGTCATCTCTAACCCCATAGACCAACGCCAACCTTTATGAGAAAACAAAGAATTAGAAAATCCTGTCCAAAAGTCAGAACTAATTAAAATATCATCCATATTATAGGACATTCCTAATCGAAAAATAGTTGGATAATCCATGGTGAATTCAGGAAGTTTCCCATCTTTATCCAATGCGGAAACTATCTGGTCTTTTGGATCATTATTGGTAAACAAATTTGCGTTAGATAGTGTACTCGCATTTACAGAATCAATTGTATACACATAACGGACAGCCATGCTGTCATTCAACGCTTGCCCTGCCCATGTAAAATGAAAAAGATCATCATCATTTCCATAAATATTATCGGCACCATCTAGAAGACCTTTGGTCATATTTTGTTTATTCCACGTAATGGAACCAATCGCATTTATGATGGATGCTCCAAACCGCCAACCATTAATGTCCCTAGAAACTAATCCAAGATCAACACCGATACCTGACCCACCTAACCCTTGTCGTAAATAATAAACTCCTTGACCATAAAGTGCTTCATCTGTAGTCACTAAATTAGCAGAGCTTGAATCTGGATCAATTCCAAAATAAAAAAGTCCTTGAAGATACTTAACTGTAAGTCCAATTGACATTTGTTCAAATGGGACTGCAAAACTAAAGGCATATTCTGTCACACCCATAATTTCATAATTCATTGTCATATCAATGTCAGGATTATCAACGTTTCCTTCTAAAATCAATTGTAATATTCCAAATGGAAATCGATAATTTTGTAAAATTAACGTATTGGTAGTGAGTGCCATGTTATCTGAAGAAAAATTTAAAATGGGCAGAGGAATATGGAGATCTTGAAAATAATTCAACCCGCCTCCTTCTTTCAATTCTTGCAGGAGTTCTGATTTATTATCAAAGTTTGGATTTCCAGGTTTTTCACCTTTTGAAAAGAGTGTATCTCCGCTAATGGCATTTAAATTTGCCAAAGATAAATAATTACCTACGATTCCAAAATCTAGGCCAAAAAGCTGTAACATAAATGGTTTATCCTTTTGATAGGCTAACATAGCAGGATTATAACCTACAGAAAATATTCCATCGGCTATGGTCGTGTATGCTCCAGCCATGGCTACAGAGCGTGGATCACGTTTGGATTGACCAGACATACAACCTATTATAAATATAAAAAGGATAATTGTACGTCGTGAACTCATTTATTAAACCCCTTGCCAATATAACGAGTTTCTGACTTTGCACCTGCAATCTTTGCTGCTCGGGTATTAGATATTGAGAAATACCAACCGCTGATATCTTCTGTTTTAAATTTACCCGTCTTTTCATCTAACGAATTTGGATCTCGGATACGGATACGAACACTATCTGTTTCATCCAATGGCATCCATGATAAAGAATCACTATTTTCTTCTTCACTAACGATTTCTTCCCAATCAGATTCTGACGGATTGCTTCCAACTGCATAATCCACATCTACTGTGCTTACCGTTCCATATGTTTTCCATTTAATAATATTTTCCTCACCGGATGCTATTGTTTCGCCTCCATTTGGATACAGCAAAACTATTTCATCTGGAGCTGGTTCAATCATTCCTGTACTGCTTAATCGAAAAATCATAAATGTGCGAATATCAATATAGTCTTCTGAAGTCAGGTAAACAGATTTCCCATCACTACCATTTAAACGAAATCGAGGTGCTGTATAATGATCACCATAATCTGTCAGCAAAAATAAACGATTGGTATCTATCGTACTCGCATAGGAAACAACCCCTGGTGTTGCAACTTGGCCGGAATGTCCTACAGTCGAAGTATCGGTATAATATGCAGCCGGTTCTGGTAAAATAACTTTCAACAATGTATCTACGTATGAAATAACAGTATCTTTTCCGGTTGTATTATATTTTACCAAATACACAACACCATCAATACATTCACTAAAATCATTCATAACAGAAAAAATATAAATATCAGATGCAGATGAATCAGGATTTAATCGTGCACATTTATTTATAACGTACAAACTGTCCGTAGCGCTCCAACCCGATTCCTTAACTGCCAGACTATCTTTAAAAATACTCAACATTTCTTGTGTAGTATCCAATGGAAATAAATTTTTATTGGACAATAGAATTGAAATTTCACCACTGATTGGAATGCTGTTCGTTACTGTCGACGTCAATTCAGCATAAATTAGTGAAGTTCGAATTCTGTTGCGAACATCGTGAGCCATTTCTTCTATCGGAGTTTCATTAACTGAAATAAAAGTCATGGGTTCCATTAACACCTCAAAGGGAGCAACCATTCTATACTGCCCGCCAATCGTTGCACCACCAACAATGGTACCTCTACCATCTATTCGTGCCTCAGAACGAACTATCATTACAGCTGGATTGAACGATAATAAATCAACAATTGTTGAAGTTCCTTCTGATGGAGGTGTTGTAACACTATCCGTCCAAGTTGCTGCGTCTGTTGTTGCATAGCTTAACACGGTTGTACCAATTTTACTCATGCGGATAATTGTGCGTGTGCTGTCAGAACCGTACGTGCTGGGTTTTGCAATTGTAGCTCGCACTTCAACAACAGACGAATCACCTAGAGTATTATAACCGATCATATCCACATCCAACTGGACAGGAAGATCAATAGAATTAATCATATCAAATTCAAATGATACTCCCGTAAAGGCCATCCCAGAAAAACCAGTTGGCATTCCAGCAATATTTTGTGTTGAAGGTGGAAATGATTCAATAATATTGGCTTCAAGAGATGCAAAATGCAATTCCTGTACATCCACATTTATGGTCATATTTCCCAATTCAGACCCATCCAATGGAATGTATGCAGTTTGGGCGCGTAATCTAGCAGTAAGATCAATGACTAATTCAGATAATGCGCTGTCAGCACCAGCCGGATTAGAGAATGTATAACCATCAATGGTAAATGTTTTACTATATGTTGAATAATCTCTAAATAATGCAGTATCTACTTTTACAGAATCTATACTGCCTGTTGGTGGTACAAAATTTCTAAAGTTCATTATAAAATCCATATAAAAGGGATAGGTGCTCTTAAGGTTGGAAATGGCTATTTCATTTATACCAAACCCTGTACCTGTTTTGAATACTCCTGAATAAATTTCTACCGTAGATGGAAATGATACCGGATCAAGTTCAGTTGGCATATCGTATTCGGCAATTTCCACAACAGCTTCATCCACTCCGGCGATACGGATGCGAATTGCAAAATTGACTTGAACTGAATCACCATCAGAAATGGTTAACGTATCTGTATTATTTGGATGAGCAGCAACATCAAATTCAATTAACATTCTGATGGACTCTTTTAATTGTTGATTTCCAATTAATGTTCTTCTTGCAAACGTTTCATCCTTTACTACTGCATTTTGTAAATGGTCAGCTAATGTATCGGGAGAAATACTCGAACCGGTAAACATTGAAAATCGTGCACCTGTCACATCAGTTAATATGCCATTATTGACAATGGATGAATAATAATAACTACTATCACTATTGCTATCATCTTGAATCATTACACCGGATACTTCAGTAATAAATTCCGGAAGCTCACTTTCATCTATGGCCGGAAGATCAATTTGAATGGGTGGAAATGTTGTATCAAAAGCTGCAACAATATCATTCCATGTAGATGCAAATATTTGCTGATCTCCCGTTGGTGGTATTGTAAAAGGAAAACCATTAATATCCGTCAGTGCTCCTGGAGTAAATGGAATGGAAACATTTATAATTGTATCAATGACAACTGTTAGATTTGGAGACATGGCCGGTGTTCCAGCAAAAACAACTTCAGCATTTACAGGTACTTCCAAATACGATGCGTCAATCGCTGTTTTAGGAAGCGTATCTTCAAAAATTAACTGCATCCCCACAGAATCTGCAGTTGGAAAAATTTGTTTATTATCGACTATTCCATCCAGTTTGTACTTTTCTTGAACTAATGGGAATTTCAAATCAATAAACCAAGTGGGTGTTTTAAAATCTGAAGGACTTTCAAAGTCACACCCACTTATAAATAATAAGGATGCACTTATCACCAAAAAGGAGAAAAAACTCTTTAGACTGAATATTGTCGACCTCGGATTGTTAACGCTCTTCATAAGGGAATGGGAAATTCATTCTTTTTGAGCATTCTTACTATAAAAAAATCCACAAATTTGATGTGGATTTTTTTATGTAAATATGTTGACATTTTGTTTAATAGCGATATTCGTCCTTTTTATATGGGCCCTTTTTATCAAGTCCTACATATTCAGCTTGATCTGAAGTCATAACTGTAAGAGTTACACCTAATTTATCCAGATGCAATCTTGCCACTTCTTCATCTAGAATTTTAGGTAATACATAAACGCCGACATCAGGCATTTCGCTGGCTAATGCTAATTGTGCCAAAACCTGATTTGTAAATGAATTAGACATGACAAAACTTGGATGACCTGTGGCGCAACCCAAATTCACAAGACGGCCTTCAGCTAAAATATAAATTTGATGACCATCTGAAAATGTGTATTTATCTACCTGTGGTTTAATATTTTCTCGTTCAACAGATGAATCATTATTTAATAGACTCATTTGAATTTCATTATCAAAGTGTCCAATATTACACACAATAGCTTGATCCTTCATGCCCTTCATATGTTCAAATGTTATAATATCTTTATTTCCGGTTGTTGTAACATAAATGTCTGCTTCAGGTAAAACTTGTTCGACTGTTTTTATTTCATACCCTTCCATGGCTGCCTGAAGTGCACAAATCGGATCAATTTCGGATACAATTACTCGAGCTCCAAATCCGCGCATGGACTGGGCGCATCCTTTGCCCACATCACCATAACCGCAAACCATAACAACTTTTCCGGCAATCATAACATCTGTTGCGCGTTTGATACCATCCGCCAATGATTCGCGACAACCATACACATTATCAAATTTTGATTTTGTTACAGAATCATTCACATTATACGCAGGAAATAACAGGGAGCCATCTTTTTCCATTTGCTCTAGTCGATGTACACCTGTTGTTGTTTCTTCAGAGACACCAATGATTTTTTCGGCTACTTTATGCCAATGTTGATTATCTTTTCCCAGCACATCCCTTAATAAATTTTCAATAACGATTTCTTCTTCAACATTTGTTTCAATTGGAGGAATTTCTCCTGATTCAGCAAATATATTTTCAAGTTCATACCCTTTATGAATCAGTAAAGTAGCATCTCCGCCATCATCTACAATCAAATCAGGACCACTTCCGTCAGGAAAGGTTAATGCTTGAAGTGTACACCACCAATATTCTTCTAACGATTCACCTTTCCAGGCAAACACTGGAACACCAGTTTCAGCAATAGCGGCTGCTGCATGATCTTGTGTGGAAAAAATATTACAAGATGCCCAACGTACATCCGCTCCGAGTTCTTTCAACGATTCGAGAAGAATTGCAGTTTCAACTGTCATATGGAGAGAACCGGTTAACTGCATACCTTGCAACGGTTTATCCGTTCCATATTTTTCTCGCGCTGCCATTAATCCGGGCATTTCTCTTTCAGATATTTTAATAGCTTTCCGTCCGGAAACAGCCAAATTAATATCGGCAACTTTATAAGGAATATTTTCAAAAATCGGTGTCACGTTTGCTCCATTAATTATAAAAGGTTATGTAAATCGTCTACTTTATCTGTTTTTTCCCATGTGAAATTTTCCCCAGATCGCCCAAAATGTCCATAAGCAGCTGTTTCGCGATAACGTGGTTTTTTCAGATCAAGATGTTGAATAATTCCAGCAGGTTTTAGTGGAAATAATTCTCTGGCTGCACGAGTTAATGCTGCATCATCCAATTTTCCTGTACCAAATGTCTTAACATAAAAAGACGTCGGTTCTGCTACGCCAATACTGTAAGAAAACTGTATTTCACATTTTTCCGCTAGTTCTGCAGCAACAATATTTTTGGCTATATATCGGGCCATGTACGCTGCTGAACGATCCACTTTAGACGGATCTTTACCGGAGAATGCACCACCACCATGAGGCGCATAACCACCATAGGTATCTACAATAATTTTTCGACCAGTCAATCCTGTGTCTGCTGCGGGACCGCCGTAAACAAAGCGACCTGTGCCATTCACAATAAATGAATGATCATAGTTAATGCCGTCTTCGTCCAATATCGGTTTAATAATTTGATTAATGACTTCCGCTTCGACAAAATCATGTTCTTGCTCTTCTGACCCTTTTTCAGCAAGCATATCATCATGTTGTGTTGCAACAACTGTTTGAGTAACCTTAACTGGACCAGAATTTCCATATTCCACGGTTACCTGTGATTTTCCGTCGGGACGAATCCAAGGCATTGTTCCATCTTTACGTAATTTTGCAAGCCGTTCAGTTAGACGGTGAGATAAATGAATAGGTAATGGCATTAATTCTTTTGTTTCATTACATGCAAATCCAAACATTAACCCTTGATCACCAGCGCCCTGTTCATCATGTAGTCCAGACCCTTCATCGACACCTTGGGAAATTTCAGGACTTTGAGCGTCGAGACTTGAAATAACTTTTACCTGCTCATCATCCATCCCATATGCTTCATTATTATATCCGATTTCAGAAAGGGTGTCTTTTACTATTCGTTCCACTTCCACGAAACCATTTGTTGTAACTTCGCCAGAAACGACCACTAACCCAGTTGTGGCTAATGTTTCACAGGCAACCCTTGAATTGGGATCTTGAGCAATCAGATTATCTAAAATAGCATCAGAAATAGCATCACAAGTTTTGTCCGGATGCCCTTCAGTAACTGATTCAGATGTAAATAAATAACTATTCATATTTGTTTTATATTTCCTGTTAATTGGGCGGGAACTTACTTTCCTTCCTCAACATTCTCCAATAATGTTAGATTAATATATTTGTGTGTTTTATTATTGAATCGATTGTCTAATGAGCAATCATTTTTTGTTTTACTTTTTTAACTCGAGTAATCATTTTATCAACTGCTTTATCAACTGATTTTGTCATATTATCCGTTGTTTCTTTTACATTTAAATTATGTGAAGGCAGAGACACATTCAACTCAGTGGTAAATTGATTTTTTTCATGAAGTAAAATAATCTGGCAATGAGTTATACGATCAAATATTATTTTTATCCGTTGGACTTCCTTTTCTGCATAGGAACGAACATTTTCAGGAGCATGGAAATGGCGGGCTGTGAATTCAATGAGCATAGATTACCTCCATATGATTATTGATTTAGTCTATAGTAAATTTAATTCTGGTCCAGCATTAATTACAGCAGGATTATCAATTTCATAACGTTCAAAATTTTTGTGAAATTTTTCTACTAATGAATTGGCCGTTTTATGATATTCTTCACTATTTTTCCAGGCGTGAGTCGGTAACAATATATCTTCGCCAATTCCATCGAGTGCAGTGGGAATTTGGACTCCAAAATATTTATCTTCAATAAATTCTGACTGTTCTATTCTGCCATCAAGAATCGTATGAATAATTTTACGTGTAATTGGCAAACGTATTCGTTTAGCTCCAGAACTTGCACTCGCTCCAATCCAACCTGTATTCACCAAGTAACACGGAACACGATATACATTCATTTTTTCACGTAGTAATTCTGCATATCGTAAAGGATGCAATGTTAAAAAAGGCCCTCCATAGCACGGAGAAAAGGTTGCAGTGGGTTCTGTAACTCCCCGTTCAGTTCCGGCAACTTTAGCTGTATAACCACTTATAAAATGATACATGGCTTGTTCCGGTGACAGTTTCGAAACGGGAGGTAAAATACCATAGGCGTCGCATGTTAAAAAAATAATGGTTTTAGGATGGTCACCCATACTTGATTTACCCTTTGCACCTAAAGAATTTTCAATAAATTCAATGGGATAACAAATTCGCGTATTTTCAGTCTTGGATCGATCTGAAAAATCAATTTCTTTCGTTGTGACGTCATACACAACATTTTCAGCTAATGCTCCAGCACGAATAGCATTATAAATTTCTGGTTCATGCTCGGGATTTAAATCAATCGCTTTGGCATAACAACCACCTTCAAAATTGAAAATGCCATTATCTGACCAGCCATGTTCATCATCGCCAATTAAAGGTCGTTTGGAATCTGTACTTAAAGTTGTCTTTCCCGTTCCGGACAATCCAAAAAATAAAGCTGTATTACTGCCGTCAGGATCCACATTAGCTGAGCAATGCATGGAAAGAACACCTTTCAGCGGAAGATAATAATGCATGATGGAAAAAATTCCTTTTTTCATTTCTCCACCATATTCTGTGCCTCCAATAATAGCTATGCGTTTTTCTAGATTAAAGAGGATGAATGTTTCTGAATTCAAACCATGTTCTTTCCATTTTTCATCAAAAACGCTCGATGCATTAATAATCGTAAAATCAGGTTCAAAGTTATCCAACTCACTTTCATCTGGTCGAATAAACATATTATTGACAAAAATAGACTGCCATGCTTTACGGGCAATCATACGAACATTCAGACGATAATCTTTATCCGCTCCGCAAAAACCGTCAAATATATATGCGCCACTTCCGTCTTCATTTTTTTCGTAATGGTTTTTAACTTTTTCGTATAATTCATCAAAGACAGCTTCGTCCACATAGCGATTCACCGGGCCAATCCAGAGATTATCTTTAGAAAAGTTTTCTTCAACGAAAAATTTATCATTCGGGCTTCGGCCGGTATATTTTCCAGTATCCACCATGAGAACACCTCGCATTCCAATTTCGCCTTCACCATTCTTTACTGCATCATCAACCAATCGATCTACAGGAAAATTGCGTTTAATTTTTCCAATATTTCCAAAATTTAAATGTTCAAGCACGTATCATTTTCCTTCATTCTCCATGGGGATGTGATTGTTTATAAATTTCTTTCATTTTTTCTGGTTGTATATGAGTATATACTTGAGTCGAAGATATACTACTATGTCCCAACAAATCTTTTAATGCTCGTATATCGGCACCTCGTTCCAACATATGAGTGGCAAACGAATGACGCAATGTGTGGGGTCCTAGAGACGAGCCTTCTGCGATTTGTCGTAAATACATGCTTACTCGACGTTGAATGGTTCGCATTGAAATTCTGTTCCCTTTAGAATTTGCAAAGCACGGTTCGCTAGTGTCGCCCTTACTAAAATGAATACCTCGTTTTACCATATAATTTTCAAGTGAAATTTTGGCACGATTACCATAGGGAATCAATCTCTCTTTCTTTCCTTTTCCAAAAACACGCACACATTGTTGATCGTGAATAAAATGACCCAAGTTCAAATTAACTAATTCACTTAATCGCATGCCTGTACTATAAAATAATTCCAATAATGCTCGATCTCGGATGCCAGTAAGAGTTGAGTCTGATGGACAATTCATTAATTCATCGATTGCCTTTTCGCGAATATATACAGGAAGCGTTTTAGGCGTTTTAGGCGTTTTGACTTCCGAAGCTGGATTAGTATCTAATTCACCATTTTTGTGTAAATATTTGCACACTGATTTAATGGTGGCTAATCGACGAGCCACTGTCCGGCTGCCAAAATCTTCCTCAAATTCCTTACCAAGGAAATGTCGTATTGTTTGACGATCAACCAAATTCATTTTCCAAGTCTGATTGTTTGTATAGGATTTCATGAATTGATCAAACCGGTTTAAATCATTCGTGTACGACTTTATTGTATGAATTGAATATCCTTTTTCTTTTTCAGCATATTCAATAAAATCAGTCAATTGTTTATTCAATTCACCCATATTGAGATTGCATATGATCGATTACAGTTTTCATATCAATTGGTAAATCTGCTCTAAAATTAACCATTTCATTTGATTGAGGATGTAAAAAAGATAAGGAGTTAGCATGAAGAGCATGGCGACCTAATTTCTTTAATAGCAATTTAATATCCCTCTGAACTTCTGGTAAAAACCCTTTAGATCTATTTATACCACCATTGTATTTCTCATCATGGATGATGGAATGATTCATATGATCAGAATGAATGCGAAGTTGATGTGTGCGTCCTGTTTTAGGAGAAAATTCAACTACACTCATATAACGAAACTCATTTAATACTTTATATTCAGTTTCTGCATTACGACCCGTTTCGTCAACTCGATATGAAGTAGGGTCTTTACGACTACGTTTTAACGAAGCATTAATTATTCCATTCTGTTCCTTCCATATTCCCCATGTTATACCAATATAGGATTTAGAAACAAGTCTATCTTGAAACTGTTTAGCTATTTTTCGATGAGCATTATTTGTCTTGGCTACAACCATTACGCCTGATGTGTACTGATCAAGGCGGTGGACGATTCCTGGACGAGATGCATCATTCACGGATGAAAGATCCTTACAATAATATTTTAAACCATGGACAAGAGTTCCAGTGTAGTTACCTTTTCCTGGATGAACAACTAAACCTGATTGTTTATTAATTACTAAAATTTCATCATCTTCAAAAAGAATATCCAGTGGTATGTGTTCCGGGATAATATTTTGATTTTCAGATTTAAACTCCATGAATTTAATTAGAATTGAGTCGCCTTCTTGAAGTTTATAACTCACTTTTTCTATGCATTCATTAACAGTAACACAATCACGTTTAATCATTTTCTGAATTTGTGTACGTGAAAATTCAGAAAATTGCTTAACTAAATAGTGATCCAGACGCATTTCATTTGCATCTGTATACACGCATTTTTGCTTACTCAAGAGGTGGATGAAGAATGAAGCTTTGGATGAACAATAAAAGAAAAGTATAAATATATAATCATTCCAACAGTCACTGATGAATCAGCAATATTGAAAATATACCAATGGTGTCCTGCAATCATGAAATCAAAAAAATCCACCACTTTTCCGAATAGAATTCGATCAATTAGGTTTCCCACAGCGCCGGCTAAAATGAGTGCCAAACCCAAGCGCATAAGAATATGATTGTTCTGTTCTTTCCAAAGGTAAAAGAAAATCACACCAGTAAGAATAATCGACACAGCTGAAAATAAATAAATCCCACCGGGGAAATTCAATCCAAATGCCATACCATCATTTGTAACGTATGTCAGGTGGAAAAAATTTGCTATGACCGGGATGGAATCATACAAATCAAGGTGTGCGCGTGTAAGCGCTTTCGTGATCTGGTCAATAACCACAACCACGGCGCTCACCAGCAAAATTCTCATTTTAAATTAAGTTTATCCTTGGTTTTGCAATCAACACATTTGGTTGCATTTGGTACTTCAACCATGCGTTCTTCCACAATTAATTCTTCACATATGACACAGACACCAAATACTTCTTTATCTATGCGTTCAAGAGCCCAAGAAAGTTTTTTATAATAATCGCTCTCACGGCTCATTAACATGAAATTCTTTTCCTGCTCAAATGAATCAGTACCTGCGTCAGCCATGTGTACACTGTAAACAGAGTCTTGAGATAACCCAGCTTTTGGATTTCCCCTATCCATAAGACCACCTTTTATATCATCCATTTCATTTGAAATTTCGTCCATTCTTTTCAAAATAGATTTTCTAAATTTATTTAATTTTACTTTTGAATATTTTTTAGCCATACTTTATCCTTTCTATATATTTTTTCGTTCAATACTTAATGTTAATGTTTGTTCATTTATTTCGAAAGTTGATTCAAATTCACCTTTTTCAAATTTTTCTGATATTTCTGTTGTCAATGTTTCACTACAGAAGAAATCTTTATACTGCTTAAGCGCATCTCCTAATGGGCCTTCAATCAATCCATTAATTTTGATACGATCTTCGACCGCGAAATTAGCATTTTTTCTCATAATTTGCACGTAGCGAATGAGATCTCTTACCCTACCCTCACTCATCAGTTCTGGCGTTATTTCTGTAGTTAAGCCTACGGCAATTCCACCGTCTAATTCAGATGTGAATCCAGCTGCCGATTTTGTCACTATCAAAAAAGCTTCTTTATTTAAATCAATACGTTCTCCATTTAAATTAATGGTAACAGAACTACCGCTATTTAATGTTTTTAAAATCTCAATTACTTCCAAAGCTGAAATTACTTTTCGTATTTCTTGAAGTTGTTTGCCATATTTTTCACCCAAAAGAGGAAGGTTCGGCTTAACTTCATATTCAACCAATTCTGAACTATCAGATACTCGCTCTAATTTTTTCACATTTAATTCATCCAAAATAACTTTACTGTTTTCCTGAATAAATGTAGCAACATCATCATCTTCAACTGCAAAACAAAGTTTAGCCAAGGGCTGTCGGATTTTTAAATTAGCTTTGTTTCGAGCTGACCGACTTTGTTCTACCACTTTACGTAATGCATCCACTTGAGCCATCAATGTTTCATCAATACTTGCATTATCTGCTATTGGAAAATCACATAAATGAATACTTTCGGGAGAATCATCAATTGAACTTCGCACTAGGTTTTGGTAAATCTCTTCTGTCACGAATGGTAGACAAGGCGCCAGAAGGCGTATTGTCGTAAACAAAACTTCATACAACGTTTGGTATGCAGTTTGTTTATCGATATCATCTTCTGCTTTCCAAAAACGTCGGCGATTTCGGCGGATATACCAATTAGATAAATCATCTAAAAATCGTTCAAATAAACGCATAAATTTATCTACACGAAACGCATCAAAAGCATCCGTAGCTTCTTTAATCAATGTATGCATTTTTGAAATAATCCATTTGTCTAAAATAGTTAAATCGCTGTCATTTAATGTTTTACCTTTAGGCGTAAATCCGTCCACAGACGCATAGGTAGCATAAAAAGAATACGAATTCCAAAGTTGGATGAGCTTTTTTCTCACATCATCTGCATGACCATATCCAAAACGTAAATTGTGTTCAATATTTTGTGTGGCATACATCCAACGCATAACATCCACACCCATTTTTTCTGCAGCTTCATCAAACCATATAGCATTACCCCAAGACTTATGCATATCTCGGCCAGTTTCATCTTTGACTAATCCATGACCCAATAATGTTTTGAAGGGTGCTGTTTCTTCCAATTCAGCTGACATGGCAAGCAATGAATAAAACCAATTTCGAAATTGACCCGGAAAACATTCAGTTATAAAATCACCTGGAAACCATTCCTTCCAATATTCTTTGTCTGTTGTATAACCCATGGTTGAAAATGGAACGATACCTGCATCGAGCCATGGATTTCCAACATCCACAATACGTTTTCCGATTAAACCACTTTCCGGATGTTTTATCTTAACATTATCAATCCAAGGTCGATGAGGAGAATTCCCTTCAAACTCATCCCATCCTTCAACAGCCAATTCCTTCAATTCCTCTTTTGAACCGACAACATAAAATGAATCATCTTCGAAGGTCCAAATAGGCAATGCCAATCCCCAAAATCGTTTTTTAGAAATCATCCAATCGCCCATATTGTCCAGCCATTCATGCTCGCGATCTTGACCCCATTCGGGAATCCAATTTATATCATCCACGACTTTTTTAATTTTACCTCGCCAATCCATATTGATATACCATTCTTCTACCAAACGAAATACCAATTCATCACCTGATCTCCAACAATGTGGATACACGTGGGGATATTCTTCCGCATGGACTAAAAATCCGCGATCTTTTAAATCGGCAATGATGGCTTTTGTCGTATTCGGATCTGTAGCAGTCTTGCCTTCTAACCAGCCATATTTATTGATGAATTTTGATTCATCATCTAATGGAGCCAAATGTACTAATCCTAATTTTATTCCAATTTTATGATCAATATCTCCACAACCGGGTGCCATATGAACGATTCCGGTCCCTTCCCCTGCAACAACAATGTCATTACCTATATTATCTTTCCCAGGGTCAATAACGCAGTGTTGACTTGCTGCTGATTCATTTTTTTCTTTCAATTTTTCATCAATAAACGGATAACCGCCTGGTTCATTCTGTGCTGGAAATCCATCGTAAGGTCCTTCATATTTCCAACCAACCATTTCAGACCCTTTCACTGTACCCACAACTTCATATCCACCACGCTCTTTAAATATTTGAGCTATTGTTTTCAATTTGGGTACACCTTCAATCCATTGCTTCTTATCTTTGAATTGTTTTTCTAAGCGTTGAAATTCCAGATTTTCTTTAGCAAAATAATAAATGGAGCCATCGGCAGCTTGCATTTTTACATAATCAAGATTTCCATTCACAGCAGCAGCTACATTGGACGAAAGAGTCCATGGTGTTGTTGTCCAAACCAATATGTATTCATTTTTTCTCTCTTTTAATGGAAATCGTACAAAGACAGACGTGTGCGCTACGAGCTTTCTACCTTCAACTATTTCCATTTGAGAATAGGATGTTCCCGATCGGCCGCTCCATGGCACAGAATCAGATCCCCGGTAAATTTTACCTTCATTAAATAACTTTTTTAAAAATGCCCAAATGGTATAATTATTTTCATCGGACATGGTATAATACGAATTATCCCAATCCATCCACATACCCAAACGAATGGACTGTTCTGTTTGGATAGCTGAATACTTTCGAACTCGTTCTTTGCAAAGATTTACAAACTTTTCAATACCGTGCTCTTCAACTTCGCGTTTTGTTTTAAATCCCAGCTCTTTTTCTACTTCAACTTCTACCCATAATCCCTGGCAATCAAAACCGTTTTGGTATCGGAGTTCGTGACCGGTCATCGCTTTATAACGATTATAAATATCTTTTAATGATCGGCCCCAAGCATGGTGGACACCCATGGGATTATTCGCTGTAATAGGACCATCAATAAAGGACCATTTTGGTTTTCCTTTATTAGCTTCAACACGCTTTTTGAAAATGTCGTTCTTTTCCCAAAACTCCAAAATGGAGTGTTCGAGTTTTATGAAATCAATTTTAGGATTTACTTTTTTAATCATGATGATTCTAAATAGAGGGCGGGAAATTAATGGATTAAACAGATGGAAACAATGAAGGAGAAAACAAAAAAAGCTTTTTAATAGTTCGAAGGATTATTTTTACAACACGCTTTCAGCTTGTCGAAATGAAATTATTTTAGTTACAAAGTGATCCTATTTTCGTCAAACAGGATGTTTGACGGACTATGTGCTAAAGTTTCCCCGTTATAAACCTTTAAGGTTTCCCTCCAAACAACTGGTGGGCAGGAAAACCTTTGGAAGGTTAAAAGATATTACATTTCCAACGTCAGGAATCGAGATACATCTTTTCGTTTAACAAGCAATAAAACAGTATTTCCCCGGGATTCATAGTTAAGTAATTCATAGAAATCCTTAATTGAATTTACGTTTTGTCGTCCAACGCGTGTAATAACATCACCTGGACGTAAACCAGCAGTAAATGCTTCACTTCTTTGATCAATATCTGTTACCACAACACCATTTACATTATTTTCAATATTATACTTCTGAAGCAATTGGGCTGATACATCTTCAATTCGAAATCCCAATTCACTTTCAATATCTGACTCCACACGAGCCAACGTTCTCGGATCTTCCGGTATTTCTTCAAGTGTAATAAAATATTTCTTCTTCTTTCCATTTCGTAATAATTCAACAGTATAACGTTTATTCGGTTTAGAACTAGATACAATATTTTTTAAATTGGATGAACTTGTAATACCCTGTCCATCAAACGTGGTAATAATATCGCCAATTTCAATTCCACCTTTTTCTGCAGGACTGTTTTTAACTACATCACCAATCAATGCGCCATCTCTAGTATTTATACCTAATGCACGAGCAGCGCCATCATCCAAATCCTGAATATATACGCCTAGCCATGCACGAATAACGCGACCTTCATTAATAAGATCATTCATCACCTTTTTGGCCATATTTACCGGAATTGCAAAACCGACTCCACTACTTGAACGTTGGTATCCTCCCGTGGCAATCGCCGTATTAATACCGATTAAATCACCATCCAAATTCACCAATGCTCCACCACTGTTTCCGGGGTTTATTGCAGTATCAGTTTGAATAAAATCTTCATAATTTTCATTCGAAATAATACTACTTCGACCTAAAGCACTGACAATCCCAGCCGTAACTGTATGACTCAAATTTTCACTAAATGGACTCCCAATCGCTAACACCCACTCACCAACACGCAGTTCGTCAGAATCGCCCAATTCAATTGCCGATAATTCATGAGCTTCAATACGGATAATAGCCAAATCTGACTTGGGATCATTACCCACTATAACTGCTTCAAATTCACGTTTATCAATAAGCCTAACTGTAATTTCATCCATATTTTCAACTACATGATTATTCGTAAGAATAAATCCTTCTAGACTATCAACAATGACGCCTGAACCCAAAGCACGTGCATACATTTCTTGATCGAAGAATTTTTGAGGAAATAAATCATTATATGGATTGTTGCGATGGTAGCGATCTGCTTTTATTTCTTTTTTCGCTAAAATTGTTACTACGGCTGGATTTACATCTTCAGCTACATCTGCAAATGCATTACTAAATTGCCTTGCGATTGAATTTTGTGCCCAACCACATGAAAGAATCAGGATATAAATAATTAAATATCGTTTCAAAACAAGTGCTCCTAGTTAATAAAAGATTGAATTCATTTGTTGAAATTTTATGCAGAATTTACGTATTGGTTCCAAATAAAAACGGCCCCGAATACGGAGCCGTTTTTATTAAACATATTTTGGTGATTATTATTTCACCATAATCATTTTCTTGGTGGATGTAAATGCTGGGGATGATAAGCGGTAGAAGTACACTCCTGTACTTACCTGCTCACCCAATCCATTCGTTCCATCCCAACGTATACTATGAAAACCTGCCTGTAACATCCTGTTGTTTAAGGTGGTTACTTCCTGTCCCATTATATTGTAAATCGTCAACTGTACTTGACTCTCCTGTGGTACATCAAACTGAATCTCTGTTACAGGATTAAATGGGTTTGGATAATTCTGATGTAATGCAAATACCGATGGAACAACACTTATATCAATGCGCTTCTCGCGTATCGTTACCGGTAATGACTCTCCTGACATTCCTGCTGCTTTAAAATCCGTTAACTCTACTACCGATTGTTCCCTGCGGTTACCTTTAAATGTATACGGTATACTTAACAATACATCTTCCACTCGGTCTACTGATCCGCCGGATGTATTCACAACTACTAGTGTAACTGTACCATCTTCAGCTTGATTTGATGCTACCATCATACCTGATTCATTCACTGACAACAACGGTGTTCCCATCTCTACTAATGCATCTGCTGACAAGGTTAACTGGATTCCTCTGGTTAAACCTTCATAATCCAACTTTATCTGCAACTGCTGATTCATACTTAACAGATCCACCAAAACCGGTGAATCCGTCGATGCCATCGTGCGGGCATTTTGACCACCTACAATTATATCCACAATCATCACTACATCCGCAATATTGATTTCCATATCCAAATTCACATCCGCATTACGAAATTCTGATTCAGTGGGTATATCCACTTCAAGAATAAAATCGACCACAGATAATAAATCTGTAATATCAACATTATCATTGAAATCTATATCGCCGGGTAAATAAGGTGTGGCACATGCAATACCTGATTTTTTAGACTCCAGAGAACCATATTCAGAATGATCCCACAACGCTGAAACGGCATAACAATATTCAGTATAATTATTGGGAACTGTTACAATATCAGTTGTATCACTTCCCGTAATTGTTGTGACAAGTGTATCTCCATTATTCAATACTTCATATACCTTAAAACCCGTAAGACTTTCACTACGGCTATTATATTGATTAATGACACTCGTGATATTCAAAAATGGTAATACTTGATTATCAATTATGTGTTCTTTGTAAACTTGGTGATTAGATGAAACATTGGAGAATGCGCCTTCTCTCACCGGTTGCGCTGGAGCACTCGCTCCATGCACTTCTTCATTTGCACTATTCAATGTTGAACGTCCCATTACACCAAAGAATGTTGCTTGCAATCCAAAATCGCCAACAAGGTCTGGTTGTGGATATCCGAAATAATCAAAAATGGTTGAATATGCACCGCCAACCATAACCCAATTACGGTCATAAAATTCCGGTGATTGCGGCAAATTGTCTACACTCATACCCATAAATCCGGAATTGTTTTCCTGAATCATTATATACACATCACCACTGGTAATTTCAATTCCTGCAGCACTTATATCAATTTCATATTGAGTTAGGTTTCCGTCCACAGCAGAAAGGTCAACACCACTCGCAAGTGCGATGGGAGTTAATCCATCCGGTCCGCTTAAATCACTATTAGGCTCTAGAAATGCTATAATATTAGCTGAAACTGCACTTGCATCACCTTGGACACTCACCATTATGCTCGTTAATGAAGCTGGATAGCCCAACGGTGTAAAACGTACTCCAAATTCGCAACCGCCGCCACAACCAATTTGGCCTTCTAAATCTGCATCATAATACGAAATGTCATAGGGTGCTTGTCCCCCCGGAGTTCTCCAAGCCAAGTTGACAGCGTGATCACTGCCATCAGCTGTTAAACCCCACGGCACACCCACAACAGGTACCATTTCAAAATCTTGAGTTACGGCAGCTTCTTGAGCAATAATAGTTACATTAGCTTCAGACCAATCAAATCCATCCCGTGTTACGCGAACACTATGAACGCCCGGTTCAAGGTTGCCGAGAAAATAAGTTCCATCACTGCCGGTTGTATCTTTTACACTGCCAGTATAAACAATAGCACTGTCAAGCAAAGCACCAGCAGGATCAGTAACAACACCTGACACATCACCATAAAGCCATGTAGGTGTTGATGAAACACTCACTGTGTCACTTTCATAATTAGGATAATATCCTGCAGAAACACTAAACGTATATGCAGTTGCATTGGTTAATCCAGTTACGAGATATCCTGTAACATCGATCGAATCTTGAACCAACACACCATCTTGGTACACATTGTAATGGGTTAAATCACCGTCATTTTCACGCCCGGTCGAATTTTCTAATAAAGCAAAATCGTCAATATACCAACCCTCATACGTTACAGAACCATCACTCCCAAAATCGAAGCGAAACAGTACAGTAGATGAACCATAAGTACTTAAATCAAACTGAACCGTATGCCAGAAATTTCCTGTAGATGTTCCAGTATATCCTGGTTCACCTGGGATTCCAGAGTTTCCGTCATAAATTGCAGAATCTACATAACCATCAACTGGGGTTAAAATAGTCCACGTAGAACCATTATCGCTTGAAATTTTTACATTTCCACCATCCCAATAATTTTCAATATTATACCAGTGATTTATTTGCATCATTGGATTTGTTAAGCCTGTCAAATTGTATGATGGTGATGTTAATGTTGCAAATGCGTTATTATCATAATCGCCAGAAAGATTCGTTGCCCAACAATCTGCGCCACTTCCAGCTGAACTTGGTCCAACAATCGGGGCGCCTCTTTCGAATCCACTGCTACCTGTGAAACCACCATTGGTTCCTTCAAAACTTGTGAATACAACAAAAGTTGATGTACCTGGTTCCGTCCAAGACAAAGCAACTTCTTCATCTAAAGAGGTAGACATTAGGTTTGTAACAGGCTCAGGGTCAAATGCTGTAGGTGTTGCACAAGCAGTATCAGAATTAGCTGACTCACCTTCAGCATATTCAGCTCTAACATAATAACAATATTCTGTATCATTCGTCAAATTTTCATGAATGTAAAATGTTGTGTCTGATGAACCAATCAGTGCATCGTCAGTAAGATTGTAAATATTATATTGTACAAATGTCCCGCAAAGAATTTCAATTTCTCTTGAAGCATTTCGCGCATTTTGTAATACGTGAAAATCAAAAAATAAATCATCTGGATTCAAACCGGATTTGAGTAATTCTAAATCAAAAGCATCTTGACTATCAAAAGCAACAGAACGGCCAGTGGATTCTGAAATATTTAATTCATAATTACCCGTTGCGCCGTTAAAACCATCTACGACAATATAATATTGCCCTTCTGCCAATGTAATATCTAATAGAGATGAGTATAAACCACTAAATGTGCAGGCATTATCATCATTATAATTACCTGTTGTCAATCCTGATGTGTATGTTAAGCTACAATCGGTTCCATCAAATGTAAAAATCTCTAATTTTGTATCATAATTAGTATTACCTGAACACACAGTTACATCAATTGTCGTTTCATTCGAAATATTAAATGTATAGGCAACATCTTCTCCATCGCTAAATGTTACATCCCAATCATCTCCCATACCTACATTTGTATTACTATCGGTAAAAGGCAATCCATTAATGATATAATCACCACAACCAATGCCACCAGATCCACCTAATACAGGTTCTGACCATTCAAGAGTATTTCGGCTATCTCCTTGAAAAGCCATTAAATCAGAGGGAGCGCATAAAGATGGGTTTCCAATGACAGAAAATGAAACTGTATCTTCAATGGCTGGATCAAAACTATATCCGCTGGGATCAACTGCTTCCATTCTTAACATATAATTACCATCAATAACGTCCATTATATCAATATCAGCAGATGATGTAGCACTATAAACATAATCATCATTTAAAAACGTTTTGACAAAACCATCGCAATCTGTGCACCCGGAATCTCCTACTGTAAAATAGGTTGCCAGTGTAAATGACACAGTTACAATACTTGTATCGATTACTTCACCCGTAGTAGGACTGGTTATATTGATAACGTCCGCTTGTGCCCACAATATTGCGCTCAAGATTAAGTTCATTAAGATAATTTTTACTGATTTCAGTCCCATGGAATTCTCCTGTTTAAATCTCTGTTATTTCACCATAATCATTTTCTTGGTGGATGTAAATGCTGGGGATGATAAACGGTAGAAGTACACTCCTGTACTTACCTGCTCTCCCAATCCATTCGTGCCATCCCAACGTATACTATGAAAACCTGCCTGTAACGTACTGTTGTTTAAGGTGGTTACTTCCTGTCCCATTATATTGTAAATCGTCAACTGCACTTGACTCTCCTGTGGTACATCAAACTGAATCTCTGTTACAGGATTAAATGGGTTTGGATAATTCTGATGTAATGCAAATACGGTTGGAACAACACTTATATCAATGCGCTTCTCGCGTATCGTTACCGGTAATGACTCTCCTGACATTCCTGCTGCTTTAAAATCCGTTAACTCTACTACCGATTGTTCCCTGCGGTTACCTTTAAATGTATACGGTATACTTAACAATACATCTTCCACTCGGTCTACTGATCCGCCGGATGTATTCACAACTACTAGTGTAACTGTACCATCTTCAGCTTGATTTGATGCAACCATCATTCCTGATTCATTTACAGACAATAACGGCGTTCCCATCTCTAACAATGCATCTGCTGACAAGGTTAACTGGATTCCTCTGGTTAAACCTTCATAATCCAACTTTATCTGCAACTGTTGATTCATACTTAACAGATCCACCAAAACCGGTGAATCCGTCGATGCCATCGTGCGGGCATTGGTACCATAAATAATGTCAACTATCATGACAATATCATTAATAGTAATGACCGAATCCATATTCACATCCGCACCACGAAATTGATCATCAGAAGGTGACGTTGCTTCAAGAACAAAGTCAACAACTGCTAATAAATCACTTAAATCAACACTACTGTTAAAATCAACATCCCCATTTGTGTATGGTACTGCACATGCATCATTGGTCGGTTTCGCTTCTAATACACCATAATTGTCTGTATTCCACCTTGCGCGAACATTATAACAATATTCAACATAGTTTGTCGGAACAGTCATTGTAGCTGTTGTATCATCTGCTCCGCTAGTTGTTGTTACTAATGTGTCTCCCGTATCTAACACTTGATACACATTGTAACCAATCAAGCTATCTTCCATGGATCGCGCTAAAGGTTCAGGGTAATGAAAATCTGTCAAACGAATTACATTCTCTGGGTTGAGAGAACGTTCGTAACCTAATGCTTCAAAATCATATTCAGCATCTACTTCTAATGAAATAATTCCTGTGTAAGAACCACTTGGAGTAGGTTCCAACATTTCATTAATGTTATTCAACGTGACTGTAGCGAGAGATGGTCCATCAAATGTAGCCATAATTCCAAAATCTCCCGTTAAAGATGCATCTCCTCCAACAGCATCAAATATAGTCATATACGAACCATCACCAAGCCCAACCCAGTTACGATCGTAATACTCAGGGCTTTGGGGTTGAATATCATTCCCGATACCCATAAATCCAGAATTATTTTCCTGAATTAAAATATAAACATCACCACTATTGATAACAACGCCAGCAGCACTTACATCCACTTCATACTGTGTAGCTGCACCACCCACAGCGGAAAGATCCAATCCAGTAGCTAGAGTTACAGGTGTTAATCCACCCGGTCCAGCCGCTCCGCCAGCATCGTCAATAACCGCAACTAAGTTACCACTTATTACAGCAGCATCTCCCTGCACAGTGATGAGTAATGTTGTTAACGTCGCGGGATAGCCTAAGGGTGTAAATCGTACACCAAACTCACAACCACCGCCACAACCAATTTGTGCCTCAAGGTTATCATCATAATACGCAAGATCGTATGCACCTCCAGCGCCAGGTTTATTCCAAATAAGATCGATTTGATGATCACCAGCTGATGCGTCCAATCCATTGGATCTAGCCAATGATGGATTTAACACAAAATTTTGAGTTACAGCTGCTTCTTGTGCCAGAACGGTAACATCTTCAGCATCACCTTCAAAATCGGAACGCATAACTGTAACTGAATATTCACCCGGCTCAAGATTTTCCAACAAGAATACGCCATCACTGCCAGTTGTGTCTACCAATGTACCTGTGCGTACAATGGCGCTATCAAGTAAATTTCCATTCGGATCAGTAATTATACCTGAAATATCACCGAAGAGCCAAGTTGGGGTCGCTGTTGCTTCTAAAGGAGAACTTTCAACATTAGGAAAATATACAGCCGTAACGCCTACTGAATATTCCTGACCATTCGTTAAACCGTCAGCTAAATAAATGTTATCCTCTATTATTGAAGCATTGTGAGGTGTTGAACTTCCATCAACATATACATTATAACCCAACAAGTCACCATCGGTTAAATCTCGTTGATTAATTGTAAAGTTTCCATCAATATCAAGAGGTGTATTATACCAGTCATCTGATACATGAAATGAGCCCGATAAAGGACCTGTCAACGAGCTATCAAAATGTAATGTTGCCCATACTGTAAGAATACCAAAAATTCCACCAGCTCCATCATCCGCATTCGTACCCCAAGAAATAGTTTGACCATTGATACCATTAAATGGTTCCGGTCCATAAGGTTCACCACCAAATCCCAAAAATTCGGGACCTGCGTCAAGAACTGTAACACCTGCAGGAAATGTAAGAGAAAGTGAATCACTGTAAGCAAAATCAGGAGCTTGAATATTTACAGAAAATTCTATCAAATGTGTATTTCCAGGAATATAAGTATCTGCAACATTTACAGTAGAGCCTGTCATATCTCGAGATCCAGATGTATCTGTACCGATTACTATAATATCATCTACAGAAAAGAACCAGGATTCTCCCGATTCAACTTCATAATGAAATTTAATTTTAACATCAGAACTACCTACTACACTATTTAAAGAAGCAGTATCTGATAAAGCAACATCAAAACCACCTGGAGGAGTATCATCTGCATATGAGTTCATTAATGTCCATGTTGAGCCACCATCTCCGGAAATATAAACAGATCCATCATCTGTTGGATTACCCGCAAAATCTTGATAGTTGAATGAATAATGTAATGTTGCCGAAGAAAAACCACTTAAATCAATACTTGGAGAAATTAGATCTGTGTTTGGAAATGTATTTGAATATGAAGTAACAATGGCAAACTGACCATCATATTCATCCAAGGTATATCCTTCGGGTCCATTTTCACCAGCAGACCAAACAACACCTGACCCATTATTATCTGATACTGTCCACGTTCCAGGAATTCCACTATTAAAATTTTCATAAAACGAAAATTGAGGTACAGATGGATCTGACCATGATAAGGAAATTTGTTCATCTAATCCAACGGCAGAAAGGTTCGTGACTGCATCTGGAATAAACGTTTCCGGTGTAGCACAAACAGTGGCTGTAGCCGACGAAGCGCCTTCGGTATAATTTGCGATGATATAATAACAATATTCCGATCCATTGATAAGATTTTCATGTAAATAATAATTTGTATCGATTGATACAACTTCTGTACCATCTGATGTATAAACTGAATAATTTTGAAAATCACCACATCCTTCTATTATTTCTCTAGATGACGTACTGGGATAACTCACAGATTCATAAGAACCAATTCCAACTAACGCAGTTGGGGGAGACAATCCTTCACTTACAGCATTTTTATAAGCCATGAGTTCATCATCACTATAAGGTATATCTGCTATGGAAGGAGCATGGTGGACACCTTGCCTGCCACCGGGGGCGCTCCAGTGAATATCAATGCTGGGCGGATTGGCTTCATTCCAGCCATCAAAATCTAAAAAATATGTTGCGGATCCATCTCGATCCATTACACCAATTACAAAATAGTCTTGTTGTATATCGTCTTCTAGATCATCATTAGCACCATTCATCAATGCATATGAATACCATCCGGGTGCATGAGCAGAAGGTTCATTTCGATAAAGATAAGCAGTTGCCGCATCGGAGCCTGCAAGTATTTCAGTATGCAAATCTGATGCAGAAGCAGTCAGTGGATTCAGATTGACAGCTGTTGCACTCCAATAAGGCCAATTAGTTGTATTTACATAATAATTAAAAATAATAGAATCAACTTCAATACTGGCATTCATCCCTGATAAATCAAAAATCGCCCAGCCTGCTTCTTTGCTACCAGAATCGCCACCATGAGCCATCATTAAACTATTTTGAATAAGCGATGAACCATCTGTACTACCTGTGTGATAATTCACTGATTGGGGCGAGGATGGAAATGGGTTCAAATTGGACATGGCAATGGGACCAGACCAATTAAGAAAATTACGTGCATCACCTGCAACAACATTTAAATTTCTTGCGGGACAAATATTTGGAACAGACTCCATATCCACAGTAAATGTGGCGGAATCATAAACGACGGGAGAGAAACTGGCACCTGTGGGATCCAAAGCTTCAACTTCAATAAAATGTGAACCTTCAGAGAGCCCAGAAACAGTAACAGAAGAATCTGATGTCATTTGACCGGCTGCTGTTCCATCCATTGTAATTTGGATATATCCATCACACGTTGAACAACCAACGTCTCCTACAGTGAAAAAATCAGCGATAGCTACTTCCACATCAACAAAATTTGTGTCAACCATTGTTCCCGTAACGGGTTGTGTTAATTCTATAACTTCATCGCGACTTTGAGCTGTCACGAGAGAAATTGCAAAAATCAATAGTGTGATGCGTCTCAATCTTTTAACGAAAGACATGCATGCCTCCTCATAAGGTGAATAATAAATGGTAATTAAATGCCATTATACATGAAACGAAAATACCCACGAATTTACTCAAAGGGAATTGATATTCAATTCAATAAACTTTTCCTTCTTTAAATTGTGAGCAAGAACACACATTATTTGAGTAAGACAATTTTTCGAATGTGTGTTTGTTCATTTGATTGAATTTTAAGAAAATACATACCTGTGGGTAATTCAGTTTTTATAATGAAATTTCGTCTACTGGTAGATAATTCTCCTCGGAAAATACGTTTTACTTTACGACCCATAATATCAATCAGCTGAATATCGATTAACTGGCTTTGTTCAAGGATAATGGAAAATGAAAATTGGTTGTTAAATGGATTGGGGAAAGGTTGACTCACCGTAAATGAAGTGGGTAAAAATTCATCCTTAATTTCAACAGTTGAAGTATCATAGCGAAAATACTGAAGTCCGCCAGCTTGAGTCCCGAAGATCAAATCAGGTTCACTTACATCTTCCCAGTACAATGCTGCAGGAGCAAGGTTGCGGCCTATATATGGAATATCTGTTCGCAATTCGGCAACCAATTCTTCACTATCGAGATACGTAATTTCGTACAATTCACCTTCTTTATTTCCGGCAATAATATGTCCATTCTCCAGAACACAAGGCGATGCATTATCGCCGATATCAATATTCAAGTACGACATTGAATCAAACACAGCTGAATCAGCGTCACCTTGATTCCAATAAACATGGATTAATCCATTCTTATCGCCTATGACTAAATCATCATCTCCATCTAGATCTATATCCCCAAATGATGGGCTGGCCCGACCGCTTAAATCAATATTCAAAAAGTCAGCTTCCGGTTCGGTAAAAGAGCATTGATTTTGACCATAATTCTCTTCTATTTTGTGAAGTGTACCGTTAAAATCACCTATAAACAAATCATGTCGCGACTCATTTGGAGGGTAAGTATTAAATGGATTCACCATTACACTGGGAGCAAGGTTTGACCCTAATTGAAATATTGATTCATGATTCAACGATAAATAATTATCCGTAAATCCATCCGCTACCAAAGTATATAAACCACCCGACCATGTAGTATTTTCCGGATTGAATTCATTTCCAACCCAAATTCTCAATTGATCCCAAATACATATTTTTGAAACAACAGGATGGCTTCCCGAAATAAAGTCCAGTCCCGGCAGCAGCCTAGAAGTTACCATTTCAAAATCACCATTTTCCGGAGAACCATTATTCTGAAAATAATAGAGATTGTCCAAGTATTCAGTTCCATAAGCTCCTGACAAAACACCTACAACCATATCTCCATCACCATCACCATCAAAATCTGCTACTCGAGCAATATTGTGCCCAGTAGATTCAAAATCAGTCCCTTGGGGAAAATCTGTGACTTTTAATGAATCTTCAAAATCAGGATTAGTAGACGATCCATAATTTTCTAGGTAAAAAAGCCCCGGCTGATAAAAGTCGCCCCAGATTAAATCCAAATCATTATCATTATCCAAATCAAAGAATTCTACTGCATTCGCACCGTGACGTCCCGGTGTCCAAACAATCTGAATATCTTCAAATGAACTTGTGATTAATTCAAATTGGGGAACTCCATTGGAAAAACTATGGCCTTTGTAATAAGTTAACTGACCCGAAATATCGCCAATAAAATAATCCATGTTGCTATCTTCATCAATATCAGCAAGTGCAGGTATCACAATCTGCCCACCATAAATAGGCATGTTATTAATATCGATCAATTCATCTGAAATCAAGACAAATTCTCCATTTTCGTTAGACCAATAGCTAACATTATCCGTATTTGCAGAGTGGCTCAAAAGATCTTCATCTCCATCTGTATCAAAATCATGAAAAGAAAACCATATTCCCACGTTGATATTCTGGAATGTTTTGGTCACAAATTCAAATTGTGGGAAATAATAACCAGTATCAGGAATTACGACGGCCAATCCTTCCCAATACTGCAAATAACCATCCCTATCATTAATAAAACAATCGAGTATTTCATCTCCATTCCAATCAATAAATCGAGGGTCAGGTTGATTCAACCCACCTGTGAAAGGCTGATCAATTTCTTCATTATCCACATGAACGGAAAAAGGACTAACATCTCGAACATATTCTTGGGCAATTATGAAATTGGAAAATAGATATAATTTAATTAGGTATTTCATCGGACAATGGTATGTGCAATCACTTCATCAACATTAAATATTTTTAATCGTTCCGCTTCGGCCGATAAACCCAAATAGCGTAAATAAAATGGTGGAAATGAACGAAAACGAAGTCGAGCAGCAATTGTAAGGTTACCCGTTTGTCCATTTGGAATTTCTATATAATAATTAACTGATTTCGAACCACTCACGGGCAATGTATAATCACTCATCCAAGCCATGTCTTCCACACCTACATTCAGCAATCCGGAATCTCCTTCAGAATTATACAATACAGTATTAAAAACATGCAATTGCGGATCGATAGCCCTTTCCGGATCCACATAAAAATCGGCAATGTCACCATTCGAATCCATTAATCCGGATGTCATAATTGTGTCAGTACCAAGTATAGCAATGATTTCCAGCCAAAGTTGGCGGGTGAATGTCGTTCCGGACGGAAAATTATGACCGACATTATTGCTGACGATTAAATTAACATTTAAAGTATTTGCACCATCGATTGAATCCAATAACGGTTCAAAAAAGTTCACTTCTGCAGATTCTACTAATAAATTCTCGATAGCGGTAACCAATCCAAAATCAGGAGATTCTGAATTCAATTGTACATCAATTCCCGGGAAATAGTGCCGATGCAGATTATTACGATAGGGTCCTCCTCTTGCCGCTTGACCTTCATAAATGGGCATATGGCACGTTTGACATTCAGACCCCATTGCTTCGAATGCAGATGCTTCCCATTCAAATTGAGTTACTTCTGCATCCATCCCATTCACACTCAAATTATGACAATTCTGGCAAAACTCTGATTTATCGTAACCGGGATGGTATTCAGAAGAATGAAATTCATTTTCTTGAGGATCATTTAAAGTACTATAACGTGTACCATCAATGAACATTTTAAAATCTACCGTTTCAAACGTTTGCTCAGATGGCTGTATATCCGTTGTTTCCGGCAAATGAGTTGTCGTATGGCACACATCGCAGGTTACACCTTCCTGAATTTGAATAGGTAAATTGATCATGATTTCTGGCGTTAAATTTTCATGATCTGTTATTGCATTCGTCAATGCAGCAATGGGACTATGGCATTGCACGCAAAAGTCACCTAATTCTACACCTTCAGCTGCATGAGAATTATGAGCATTTTGTTGAAGTTTAAACCATACTGGATCTTGCGTAGAATATGCATGCATGGATGCAGACCATTCTTCATAATGATTGGGATGACAATTTTGGCAATCAATTGCAGAACTGAAATCTTCAATATTAAATGTTGCCTGGATGGGTCGTTCTGGAAGAGGTTGTTTTTTACCTAAATCATCGCATGAAATAGCAAAAATAAAAAACATGACTGTAATAAAGAATCTATTGAACGATTGCCACCCCAGTTGGCATTGGATCCGTAGTGCTGTCATTACCTAATTTGATTTCGTGTAATATTGTGTGTAATAGTGACTCATTGTCCGTATCATAAACATACGCATTTCCACTTCCGGGAGAAGTTACGACCAATAAATCATCATTTCCTGACAAAGCACAGCCATGTAACATATCCATTGAAAGATTATCAAGATTAGATATTTCTCTGGTAAATATATTTATAATAGAAATACTATTTCCCATTCGATTTGCAACAAATAACTGTGCATCATCTTTAGAAAGTTGAAAATGCCAAGGCATCATCCCTACAGGAAATGAATCCAAACTATCTCCTGTGGTTGTATCAAAAACTCTAATTTCATTGGAATTAGAGCAGCTAATAAACAATTTTGTATCATTTTGGTTTAATTCAAGTTCCAAGGCGTTATAAAAACCATCATTAATTTCATAAGATGATGGCACATCCGTACCAATTCGAAAATTCTGTGGTTGATATGTTGAATCACCAAATCGATCTGTATCAATTTTGAAAAAGTGTGATGCTTGATTACTAGCCACCCAAAGTATATTCCCATCTGAACTTAAGGCAATGCCATGGGGAGAATCAGCACCTACATTTACTGTTCCGACTATGGTCATTGTTTGAGCATCAATTTTGTGTACAAGCTGCGAAGCTGTGCTCATTCCCATCATGGGCATAAATCGGGATACATATAAAAATTCTCTTTGCTCATCCAATTCCATTAACGCCGGCATATTGCCAACAAAAACAGAGTCTACCAATTCATCTGTTTTTAGATCAAATTTTAGAATACTCCCATTGGCAATAAGTGTGCAATACCAATAATGATGTGTTTCATCAATGACAATATAGTGGGGCATATCGCCGGTATTTGTAAAGTCAACATCAACATAATGCATAACGTCTCCAGCATTCATGTCTACGACTGCAATTCGATCCTGACCTTGAAGAGTAATATATGCTTTATGAAAATCTAGGGGTATGCGATCATCACATGAAAATGCAATAATAATTCCCAAGAGTAAAATCGAACGTTGTATTAGATACCTTTTGAAAAACTGAATAGCCATTTATTATCATAATATTTAATTTTTTCAAATCCTGGAGTCATATCTTTAACCCATATTGGAAAATCCACTCTTAAATAATAATTCTTGCCAAATATTTTATTCGAATATCGCAAACCAAATCCTGCATCAAAAAGAAGTTCGCCTTCAAAATTATTTTTACAACTACAGTCAGTCTGAGTCCAAATCATTCCATGATCGATAAAAAATGCAAATTCAAGATTAAACTTTGTATTGTAGAAAACTTCAACAGAATTTGCCAATACTTTATCAGCTCCGCCAAAATCATTTCCTAAATATCCACGAAGATTAGCATCGCCGGCCAAATGATAATTATTTCTTAAAACTGAATTATCATAAAATGATGATTCATCACGGAGTAATTGATATGCATATTGATCCCCCGAACCCGCTCCAGAAATAGTATACATTTCTTGATTAGGAATGCTATTTTCAACTGACCACATATAACCAATTATAAATCGATTCCTTATTCCTAACTTAAAAAATGGAAGGTCAATTTTAACTATTGATGTCATTCTGGAGAAAGACCTGTCTGTTATTCTGCTAGGTGAAGTAGACATATCAAGTGATAAAGAACCAACTGGAAATGAAATACCATATCTGCTATAAATAATAAAAACAGAACCTAATTCATATAGATCCGTTCTATTTGTATCTAAAGTTTCAGTATAATAAAAACCAAAGTGCATTTTATTCGATATAAAATCAAATAATGAGCCACTCATATCAATTGCTACATCTAATCCATGTCCTCTTACACCGCCTTGATCAAATGCTTGAAAGGAAAATTCATTATTCTTAAATGTATACACAGGCCTTTTCTTACCAAAAATGAACCAATATAAATTTTCAGAATCTAATCCATAATTAAATCGAATATTTAATTCTTGCCAATTACCATAATTCAAATTCAATCCAATACCAGGCATATAGCCATCCTGATCATGGTAATATAATGTCGGCATCCATTGAATTCTGTAACGATCCCTGGGATTAAACCCTGTGTCAAATAATCCAAATTGCCAAACAAATGGCATAATTCTATCATGATTATTACGACGATCTACATCTACTGTTTGTGCATCAGGATCTAATACTGCTGAAATGGGTTTACTTTTCACGTTTAATGAAAATGAATCTTGATGTCTTGATTCATAATTTTGCCACCATCTTCGCACAGTTGATCCATTTTGTAATTTGACTTCAACTAGTTGCGGCATTTCACGCTTGCCTAATTTTACAATATCCAATGTCACATCCCATGTTCCGTCTTGTTTTTGTTTTTTCTCCATTCCCTTTAGCTTGTAATCCAAAATTCGTGTATTATGTAGCCATGGGTTAAAAAACCAATCCAACTTCTGTCCACTCACATCTTCCATAGCAGATATAAATCGTTCTTCGTTAACATGTTTTAAATTCCAGCGATCAAAATATTCCTGCATACCTGCATAAAAAACTGAATCGCCCAAAACATATTTTAATTCATTTAACATTAGACCTGGTTTCGTATAAGCGTTATAACGATACGAACCGCCATTATTGAACATATACGATTTACGACTGATGGGCTCATCTTTACCACTGGTTTGGAAACGAATTGTAGACCACTGAAAGCTGTCCAGCATTTTATTGAACTTGCCGTACTTTTTCACAAAAGGTTCAAAACGTTTAGATTCTTCCAAATCAAACCCATGTGAACCGTAACGATCGATCATATACTGTCCGGTTTGAAAAGTGGTAAATCCTTCGTCCAACCAAGCTTCATTTACTTCGTTATTCCCTAAAATTCCATAAAACCAAATATGGCCAATTTCATGGAGTATCAATCCTTCACTTTCACTGCCATTCATAACCAGCATGGGATATTCCATTCCACCGCCTTTATCACGATCTGTTGTGGTTACTTGGGGATAGGGATACATTCCGAATTTTGTACTTAACCATTCCAACGCCCGTTCGGAACGAGCCACAACTTTTTTGGTCCATTTTTCCCCATTTTTTTCATTAAATAATACATGAACATCAATTCCATTCCAGGAACCATGTTCATACAATAATGTGGGTGAAGTAATCCAAGCATAATCATGGACTTGTTCGGCATGGAAAGTAACTATGCGGCGAGAATTGGAATCAATTTCAGCCTTGTTTTCCTTGAATTCTTCCAGCCATTCTTTGAAATCTTGAGATGTATCAACAGTGACACTATCCCAGCCGGGATCACCATCAGTCACCACACCAGTTGCTCCCACAGTGTACCATCCGGGCACATCCATGGTTACATCAAATGTACCAAATTCACCATAGAACTCTCCTTCAGCATGAAAGGGAATATTATGCCAGCCATCCTCATCATACACTACCACTTTTGGATACCATTGTGCAAAATTATATTGTGCATCAACTCGGCCAGCTCTTTCGAATTGTTTGCCCACATGATGCACCCAATCGAATTCTATGGTAAGCGTTTCGCCCGGCGGTAGTGAACTCGATAGATCCGCTGACAGTATTGTATCATCTACTTGGAATGTATCAGCCAATGTTTTCCCATCTTTTTTTATATTGAAGGCAGATACGTCCACATGACTAAAGTATTCTTCTCCATCAGAAATAAATTTTGCAGCTCGACCCAATCGACCTAACTTTTGCAAATATTCGCGATGTTTTACCGTCCCTTCGTTAAATGCATTCGGTAGAAGATGTAAATATATATTCTGCAATTCATCCGGAGAATTGTTGGTGTATTCTATGGTTGAATGTCCACCAATTGTGTGTTCTTCTATATCCAGTTTTACATCCATGGTATAACGGACGAACTGCTGGAAATATTCCTCTTTGGCAAAACACTCCGTCATAAAGATGAGCAACAAGACTGCCCATGTAAAGCGCTTAAATATCATAATACGGAGGTGTTGTTTACAGGTAAGGTTTCAGATCGTTATAAAATATTTCTTCAGAACGGGGTCCCAAATATCGTTTTACAATATAGCCATTGCGATCGATAAGGAAAGTAGTGGGAATACCTGTAATTAGCCCACCAGTTGCCCGGCCATAGACTGTCGTTATATCTTGAGTTTCATTCCCTTTAATATCAGTCAATAAAGTATAATTCATTTTCCATTCATCAGCAAATGATTGAATTTTAGCAGCCGATCCGGATGTAAGTGTTATACCCACAATTTCAAGGCCGCTATTATTATACTTTCCGTGAAGAATATTAAAATCAGGTATTTCTGCACGACATGGCCCGCACCATGTTCCCCAAAAATTTAGTAATACGACTTTACCTATTAAATCACTCATAGATACCAAATCACCATTTGTTCTAGCCAACGTGAAATCAGGCGCTTTAACAGCATTACTCGGTAGTGGTGGTTGATTTATATTTTCTGATTTGGTCGGTGTTTTATTTGCTGTTTCATTTGACGTTGTCTTTTCACTCGATCCACATCCAACAAGGAGCAATCCGACTAACATTATAAAAATCATTACATTTTTCATTTTATTTCGTTATTCCTTTATCCAAAAATTTCAAAAATTCATCTAAATTACGAGTCATACCGGGGAATTTACCAATCACATCATCTTCTGGAGTTAACAACACATAATATGGTAGCGCAGCCGTCCCAAACCGATCAATTTCGTATTGTTGTTTCTCTCGGTAATTATTGCCACCATCCGTATACAGTCGAACTAGAACATAATCTTTAAATCGTTCTTTTACTTCTTTCTTGGGAAAAATATTTGATTCCATCCATCGACAATTCGTACATGTATATCCTGTAAAGTCCACAAAGATATTTTTACCAATTGTATTTGCTTCAACAAATGCATCATCCAATTCAGTAAACCATTGAAATTCTTTACCACCATTCACTTCAGAAATCATGCCCACTTCTTCAGAAAGGTTCGGGGGCAAATACGAATATATAAGTCCGTGAATAGGCCGGCCAAAAAGTCCTGAACTCAAATATAATGCAAATGTCAAAAAGAAAATGCTTAACATCATTCGCGGCACACTTAATACATCTAACTTTGTATCATGAGGTAATTGAATTTTACCCATCAAGTAAATACCGGTAAATAACATAAGAATGGTCCATACTGCCAGTACAGATGTATTCGTAAAAATCTGCCAATTCCAAACCAAATCTGTATTACTAAAAAATTTAAATGCAGCGGCTAATTCCAAAAAGCCCATCACCACTTTAACCGAATTCAACCATCCTCCGGATTTGGGCATTCGAGCCAAGTATTGAGGAAATAATGCAAGAAAAAAGAATGGTAACGCAAATGCAGCGCTAAAAATAATCATCCCTAGTGCGGGCCAAAACCACTGCCCTTGACTAGCAGCTACAAGCAGTAAACCAACAAATTGAACCGTACACGTAAACGACGTTAACGTAAATGTAACTGCCATAAATAATGTACCTACATAACCACCGCGCCCTTCCTGTTTCTGGGCCAATTGACGCAAACTGGATGGCACTTGTATTTCATACATCCCAAATAACGATAATGCAAAATATGTAAATAATGCTCCAATGAATAAGTTTATCCATGGATTAGCAGCCAATTGATTCGCGCCTGATGCTCCAAGCGTTACAGCCAATACCAATCCTAAAATGGTAAATGTACTAATGATGCCAATTCCATAAACAGATGCTTGTTTGACTGGGCTTCGATTTTCCAATTCACCTTGATGTGTAAAATATGATACTGTAATTGGAATCATGGGAAATACACATGGAGTCAGTAATGCCAAAAATCCCATAGAAAAAGCTAGAATTATAAAAGACCAAAATCCCTGACTTATTGCAGCATCAAGGTCAATATTTCCACTGGCATCGGTATAAGATGCTGCTACAAATTGAATATAATCTTTCCGTGGTTCGCCTGCTTCAATCACAATAGGCACATCAATTGTTATTTCTTTAGGTGGATAACATAAAGAAGCATTACACACTTGATAAAGTATGGTTGCTGTTAAATTGATATTGCCGGGTGAAATATTTCCGTCTAATTGAACTGGAATTTTATATCGAGTCGTTCCCTCATGATAACGGGTTATTGTATCAAACCCTTCGTCATATTTTTCAATAGGTTGCGGTTCATCAATCTTTCCTTGCCTAGAAACGTAAACGCCATTTATTGTAATGAGAGTGGCGATGGGACCTTCGCCAGCATCATGCAAAGCATAAATATGCCATTCGTGCTCCATCTCGGCAATCAATTCCACATTGACAACTTCACCGGCACGTGCAGTAGAACTGACCGATGCCGAAACAGTCACCGGGTTCATTTGCCCCCAGATGACAGTCGATAAAGTTAAAATAATTAAAATGATTCTTTTATGTTTCATATTCGGCCGAGAAAGTAGCTGTTTTAACTCGTTATCCCCAATTTTTGTTTCATACGAAATAATAGACTGTTTTTTCGTTTAAGGTCAGCTTTTAACTCATTTAAAGATACAATTGCCGCATCACGCCCATTTGTCATGAGTGTGTCAAATTGATCAAAACGTGACCAATGTAATCCTCCCACACTGGGATGAATCACAAAATCGGCCTTTTCCATTTTGGATTTAGCAAGAAATTTGGATGTGATTTGATCAGAACGCGTCAAAATCTCATATATATTTTTCTGATTCATTTTGGGTAAACTATTTTTAGTAATACTAATGGCCAAAACATAATCTGTGTGTGATTTTATAATTTCGACCGGAATTGGATCAATAACGCCCCCGTCCACCAAAATCTGTTCGCCCCTTTCTGTGGGTTGAACAAATCCAGGGATTGTACAACTTTGTACAACGGCATCGACCAAATTTCCTTTATTGTAAATAACCTCCTCCCCACTCTGCAAATCAGTACTCGTCACATAAAGCGGCATTGATAATTCTTCAAACCGATTCACTGGCATTAAAAAACGAATGGCCTTTTCCAGCTTTTCTCGTTTCACTAGAAATGATTTTTGCTGGGACATGATTAACACTATTTTATCTCGTACAAATTTAGCCATTTGTCCCATGGCAGAATCCGGATTTAAACCTTTGCGTATTCTACTCGTTCCCAATCCTTGAAAATCGTCTGATTCTAAAAATTCATGGAAGCGCTTTTCAATCCATTGGGGATCTTTTTTATAAGCATACATGGCACCAATAACCGACCCTGCACTTGTTCCAGCTATACTGTCAAAATGAATTCCATTTTCATGGAGAATTTGCAACACACCGATATGTGCCGCGCCTCGAGCGCCACCACCACCTAAAGCGAGTCCAATAGTTAAACTCATTCTTCTAGAGCTTTACTCCGAGGCATTATGGAAATATTCATAGCAACTTTTTCATTTGGATTATCACGACCATCCCGAGGTGTATTTGCGATTTTTTTAATTACCTCTAGCCCAGATATCACTTGGCCAAAAACAGTATATTGATTATTTAAACGCGGTGCTGGAGCATCGCAAATAAAAAACTGACTCCCTGCACTGTTGGGATCCGGAGTTCGTGCCATGGATAATGCTCCTGTTACGTGCGGCCGATCGTTGAATTCTGCTGGAATCATCCATGTTGTATCCTTTTCTTCATCACCAAAACCATAAAATTTAGCTGCGTAACCGCCTTGACCATCATTTTTCTTATCACCATCTTTTGAATTTGGATCACCACCTTGAATCATAAATCCCGGAATTACACGATGGAATGTGGTTCCCTCAAAATAACCATTTTCAGCATGGGTTTTGAAACTTTCCACATGTTTGGGTGCAACATCTGGATATAATGCTAAAACCATTTCACCAAATCGAGTTGAGATTACTGCTACTTCTTCTTCTTTTGTACATGCATTCATAATTAATAGTCCTATTAATACGATTGTTATTTGTTTCACTTTAAACTCCTACTTCCTGGTTTTTCTATTGGTATTTCTTCCAATTCTTTTGGCACATTGTCCGGAGCGTAACTAATAGCTGTCTGTGATGTAACTGCAAATTGATTTTCGTGCAATTTTGCTTTTTCACCACTGCGGTCTACTACGACACCAACCCCAATAATGTTTCCGCCACAATTTTCAACTACATTCATTACTTCTTTTACCGAACCACCCGTGGTAATAACATCCTCCACGACTAATATATTTTCACCTTCATTAATTTCGAATCCTCGACGTAGAGTCATGATTCCTTTCTGCCGTTCAGCAAAAATGGTTTTTACTCCCAATTGACGCCCTACTTCTGTGCCGATAACTATTCCGCCCACAGCTGGAGAAATGACAGCGTCAATTTTTGATTCTATAAAATATGCAACTATCATTTCAGAAAAATGAGATAAATGCTGTGGATGCTGAAGCACTTTGGCACATTGAAAATATGTTGCGCTGTGGCGGCCAGATGTTAATACAAAGTGGCCTTCAAGCAATGCACCCGTTTCTTTAAATATATTTATATATTTATTCAATGATTTCTCTCATTTTTTCAACATAATTTTTGGCTTCATTGTGAATTGCTTCTTCACTTTGATCTCCCGCAAAACTAATTCCTCGCGATACATTAATAAGTGCAACTCCATGTGTATTTCCGGCTTTTAAACTTGTTTCCAAATTTCCGCCCTGGGCACCAACTCCGGGAATAAGCATCGGCAACCCAGATGCATGTCTACGAATTAAATCAATTTCTTCCGGAACGGTGGCTCCAACAACTAAACCAACATTATTATTTTCATTAAGTCTGGCACAATATTCGGCGACCGTTTCAAATAATAGTTGGCCATCCACATTTAAACTTTGCAGGTCACCACCTGACGCATTGGATGTTCTGCAAAGAATAAAAACACCCTTTTCAGGATTTTGAATAAATGGATCAATGGCATCTCTGCCCATATATGGATTTAGGGTAACAGCATCAAATCCAAAATGATTTAACAAACTTTCAGCATATTGAACCGCAGTGTGACCGATGTCCCCTCGCTTCGAATCGCCGATGGTAATATGTTCATTACCAATGTATTCCATTGTTTCTTCTAACCATGCAAAACCGGCACTTCCCCATCGTTCAAAAAATGCAAGGTTTGGTTTATATGCAGTGGCGAATTTCCGCGTAGCATTGATAACCTTTTTTGTATGCGTTTTTAAATCATCCAAAGATGGATTCTCTATGGCAAGATCTTCCGGATTTATATCCAATCCCACGCAGAGCCAAGATTGTTTTGCTGCCATTTGCTGTGAAAGTTGGGAATTGAATGATTCCATCGGCGGCAAATTTACTGCTCTCATCCCCATACTTCGAAGTACGAACATATAAAAAAACGACATTCTGACTCTAACTTATGAAAAGAAGAAATGACAATGTAGTTTTTTAACAGAAATCCATCATTAAATTGCAGAGCTTAATTAGTAAAATTTTTATAGGATTTCATCAATGAAAAAGATACCCAGCTATTTATTATTTCTTTTATTATTTACACTTCTTCCAGCTCAAGAACATCATAAAAAGAATCAAACTAAAAAACACAGTTTCAGCGATGCAGAACGCTGGGCAAAATTATTTGAAAACCCGGAAAGAGATGAATGGCAGCAGCCGGATTTTGTTATTCAATCCATGAATATCGAACCTAACGATATTATTGTGGATATTGGTTCAGCAACAGGATACTTTCCGGTACGATTTGCAAAAGTTGTTCCCAAAGGAAACGTTATCGGTATTGATGTGGAAAAGGATATGGTTGAATATTTAAATAATCGTGCAAAAACAGAAGGTATAAAAAACCTTATAAGTATCTTGGGCGAATTTCATGATCCAAAAATTCCTGAACCGGCTGACTTTGTGTTTATCTGTGATACCTACCACCATATTGAAGATCGAGTGGAATACTTTAAGAATATTAAAAGCTATTTTAAACCACATGGGAAATTAGTTATTGTGGATTTCAGAAAAGGGGATTTACCTGTTGGGCCACCTGACAAACATAAAATATCTCCAGAAAATGTTGTAAAAGAATTGGGTAAAGCCGGTTATGTATTAATAAACCATCAAAATGATTTGATTTACCAATATATGCTCACATTTGTTTTGGGAGATATTTGACTTAAATGAAACAACTTTCGCTAGATATTGAACACCGCTCCAAATCGAGGGTTATCGCCTCATCAGGTGTTTTTCAAGTTGAACTTCTCCAGCAAGTTGGCGAAGATGATTATCCCCAACTCATTCGTATTTCCGAACATTTAGCTACAGAATTTGGTGAAAAAGCTATTCTGTCAAAAGCCACCATCCATAGATATTTCAACAAGCCATCTTCCCTACCTTTCATTGCTCGCTACCGGGGAGAAATCATTGGTTATATTATAGGTGTCGCTATTGAAGATTTGGCATCAGAACCTTGGGCACGACTGGATCAAAATTTTGGCGAGGGAAATACGCTCTATTCTTATGCGTTTGTCATTATGGATAAATACTTGGGCAACGGTTATGCTAAAATCTTGAAACGGGTATTTTTAAGCTGGGCCAAGAAACGTGAAGGCATCCTCTTTATTACCGGCCATGTGAAGTTAGGTGTTTCTTCAAAGTTCACTGGAGATATTAAAATTATCAATCGCGTGGACAATTGGCAGGGAACGGGTATTACATTTGAATATTACCGCCGAAATCTGGGACCTAAACCTGATCTGACACAAACACAGAATCCTCCGATAGCGAAAACTATTTAGTTATTTTTTCGTCAACAAACTCACACCCACCAAGGCAATAACGGAACAGCAAATGGCAGGTAATACTTCATCAACCGAACCATAAATGCCCGCTGGAAGCCACGTCCACAATGCAGGCACTTCTTTCCACAGAAGCGTCATAACAGTACCAGAAATAATAGAGGCAACTGCGCCTTCTTTGGTAGCTCCTTTCCAAAATAACGCAGCAACTAAAACAGGCGTAATAGCTGCCCCGTAAATTGTGTAGGCATAAAGCGCCCGCTCAAAAAAGCCCTCTGATTCCGCAAAACCCCTTGATACAATAAAAGCGATAATACCTAACGCCAGCACCAAAAGCCGACTCAACAAAACGATCTTTTTTTCTGATGCCTTGGGATTAACATAATTCAAATAAATGTCGCGCATAAGTGTGGTGGCCGGCACCAACAAAAAAGAATCAGCTGTGGAAATGATGATTCCAACAATGGTAGTCATCATAATCGCCCCCAAGAAAGTCGGCAGTAATTGGTGAGCAGCATAGATCAATACATGCTTCCCTACATCAGCATCTGTTATCATGGACGAACTCACCCACGCAGATGCAATAATGAGCAATTCTATAATGACGACTGCAAATACAAGCGTTTTGGTTGCAGACTTTGCTCCTTCAGCATCTCTACTTGCAAAAAAGCGCTGGTACATATTGGCATCACCCAATACCAGTAAAAACGGCGGTAGACAAAAATTGATTATGTCCATTCCGGAATACACACCAAAAAACTGCATATGCTGACTCTTACCCATACTGGCAAACGCAACTTCCATACCACCCCAACCTCCTGCTTTGAACCAGAGAATTGGAAAAGCAATCATCAGAGAAATGGTCATAATAATGCCGTTGCCCACGTCGGTGTATGCCACGCTCACCAGCCCAGCCAGCATCGTATAAGCAATGATAAAAACAGCTGCAACAACCGTAGCCATTTCGATGGATATCAGGGAAACGCCATACTCATCCGTGAGGATAGTTGAAATGACGGCGCCGCCGGCGTTGTATTGATAACTCACAATAACCATATAAGCCATGACCAAAGCAAATACACTCAAAAGCCGCGCTCCCGGACCGTAGCGGTCGCCGATGATTTCCGGCACGGTGAACTTTTCAAAACTGCGGACTTTTCCCGCAATTTGTGTTAATAAAATAATACCCAATGTTCCACCAATGGGCAGAATCAGAGCGGCCATTCCTGTTTCGTAGGTTTTCCCTGCATTACCCAAAATGGAGCCTGTACCGATCCACGTTGCCAACATAGTACCTACCAAAACCCAAGGAGAAAGACTCCGCCCCGCTACAGAAAAGTCAGCTTGAGTTTTAATCTTTTTGGATTTGTAGAGCCCCACACCAATCAGTGTGAAGAGATAAAGTAGGATTATGGTGAGGTATGTCATTTTATAATGTTATTCTGAATGAAGTGAGAAATCTAAAGAGTATGTTTTATAAATCGCTTGAGATACTTCAGTCACTTTGTTCCTTCAGTATGACATTATCCATCTATCATCATTTCTCGAATATATCGAATAGGAATGGATCCGTGTGAAAGCAATTCTTCATGGAAATTCTTAATGTTAAAATCATCCCCTTCCTGTTCCTTATAATCTTCCAACAATTCCAAAAAGAGTATGTATCCTGTAAAATAAGTGGATAATTGCGCTGATGTTAATTGTGCCCTGCGCCATTTTCCATTGGCTTCTGATTCTTCTTGAAACGTTTCATTAATCATCAAGTCCAATGCTTCCTGTTCTGTCATGCGTTCTGCGTGAATCTTTTGATCTATGATGGCATTTGAAATACCCCGAAGTTTCCATTTCTTTTCCACCAGACTGTAGCGCGGATCTCCACCGCCAAAACCTTCACGAACCATCATATCTTCCGTATAGTGAGCCCAGCCTTCAATCATAACACCACTGCCAAAAGACGCCCGTACCAATGACGGATGGCGATTGGCATAATAGAGTTGCACATAATGCCCAGGCAATGCTTCGTGGATGGACAGTATTTTCATAGAAATAGTATTGTATTCTTCCAAGAATGAATTAGCTTGTTCATCTGTCCAGTCTTCTGGGATTGGAGAAACGTTATAGAATGTTGGCAGATTGCTTTCCAAAGGTCCCGGGGATTGCAAAGACGCTCCGCTCACGCCCCGTTGATATTCCGGTGTTTCCCGAATTTCCAATGGCTTGGAATCATCTAAAGTTAATAGGTCATTATCACGAATGAATTGTTCCAGTTCCTCGATGGTCTCCCGAGCTGCTTCCACAACCTGATCTCGCGGTGCATGGTCTTCAGCAATTTTATCTAAAACACGTCGAGTCAATTTCAATTTATTTTCATGGCTATCTGTAACAGGTATTTCTCCAAACCATTCAGCATATAATGGTTCTGCCAAGACAAACATTTCATTCTGGACGACACGCAAATGACGCTCGGCCCGTTCCATGACTTCAGGAGCAGTAATTCCCTCCTTTAAAGCAAAAAATAATTTATTATTATACAATTGTCTGCCAATTCTAAAGTCCCGGAATGAATCATCATCCTCATGGCTTTCCAAAAATGTAATAAATTCTTCTAGAGCTTGTTTAGCCAATCCGGCATTGTGTTCAAAATTCTTTCTATAATCATCCTTAAGTTCCGCTGCCATTTCTGGTATGCTCGAATCGAACATTCCTACCAATCCTTTAGCTTGATTAATTGATGTTTCCAAATGTGGTTTAGAAAATTCTACCAGATTCTCTTGAGCTTGAGCCATATATTCAGATGTAGCTAAAAACCGTCTGGATAAATTCTCCGCCCGTTCTTCAATCGGAGCAAAATCATAAGCGAGTAAACTTTCGTAAGCATATCCCAATCCCCACATATATTGCATAGGATTCCAGGAATAACTCTTTAGTTCATCCATATTAAAAAAACTAGATTCTATCATATCTAACAAAATTTGACGGTCTATGCGGTCATTATCATTCAGCGATTCACCATCAATTGCTTCCAATTTTTCTTTGACTACAAGCAAATGAACACGTTTATTTTCTCGGCCATTTGAGCTGATATCCGGTAATGCACCATCATAATCGTGGATACCGATCCACGTAGCGGACGTAGGACTATTGGCAAAATGCCATTCCATGAAATCATCCCGGACTGAGTGAAATTGAAACGTAGCAGCATTTTTCATAATAAAATAAATGGTTAGTGCCACGAGGGCAGTGATAATGATAGCATATTTTAATGGTGTTTGATTCATCTTGTGCCTGTGAAATTAATTTTAGAGTATGCAAATTCCAACTGTACTATGAATGAAGTCAAGACAATATATATCATCTTTTGCATGTTATTTTTATCAGCATGTTCAGGAAAAGGAAATGAGGATAATTTGAATCGTTTAGCAAATGAACAAAGCCCCTATCTACTTCAACACGCCAATAATCCGGTTGATTGGTACCCTTGGGGTGAAGAAGCTTTTGCCAAGGCGAAAGCTGAAGATAAACCCATTTTCCTTTCTATCGGCTATTCCACCTGTCATTGGTGCCACGTAATGGAGCACGAATCATTTGAAGATGACAGTGTGGCTAAACTTATGAATCAATGGTTTGTTAATATTAAAGTTGATCGGGAAGAACTGCCGGAAATTGATCATGTATATATGTCTGTTTGCCAGGCCATGACCGGTAGAGGAGGCTGGCCTTTAACCATAGTAATGACCCCTGCTAAAGAACCATTTTTTGCCGGAACATATTTTCCTAAAGATGGCGGCGGCCAAAGACCCGGCATGCTTCAGCTCTTACCCATTTTTCATGATGCATGGACAAATAAACGAGATGAAATAATGAAATCCGTTGACGAAGTAAAATCATATCTAGTTCGAGCAAATACACGAACATTGGGTACAACGCTCGAAGTAAAAAGTTTAGATATTGCTTACAGTGATTTTGTTCAGCGCTTCGATAAAGATATGGGTGGTTTTGGCCGAGCTCCAAAATTCCCGTCCCCACATAATTTGATTTATTTACTTCGTTACTATTATCGTACAAAAAATAACCAAGCATTACTTATGGTTGAATCCACATTAAAAAATATGCGGTTAGGCGGCATTTATGATCATATAGGTTTTGGTTTTCATCGATATTCAACGGATAAAAAATGGCTCGTTCCCCATTTTGAAAAAATGCTTTATGATCAAGCTATGCTATCTATGGCTTATTTGGAAGCATATCAGATTACACAAAATAAATTTTATGGTCAAACTGCACGGGAAATTTTCACCTATGTATTACGCGATATGACAAGTGAAAATGGCGGATTTTATTCAGCTGAAGATGCTGACAGTGAAGGCGAAGAAGGGAAATTTTATATTTGGACTGACCAAGAAATAATTAAAATTCTAGGTGAAGAAGATGGAATAACATTTAATACAATCTTCAATGTGCATCCTGGTGGAAATTTTCACGATGAAGTAACAAGCCAGCAAACCGGACATAATATTCTTCATTTACAAAAAAGAGTTAAATTCATTGCTGAATCCATGGATATATCGCCTGAACAACTCCATGAACAAATTACAAAGTGGCGACAAACGTTATACACAGTTAGAGAAAAAAGAATTCACCCATTAAAAGATGATAAAATTCTTACAGACTGGAATGGACTTATGATTGCTGCCATGGCAAAAGGAAGTATTGCCCTAAATGACCCAACATATGAAACAGCAGCTCAAAAATCTGCTGATTTTGTATTAAATGAATTAAGAACTAAAAATGGTCGATTGTTAAAACGTCACCGTAACGGAACGTCATCTTTAGATGCTCACTTAGACGATTATGCATTTATGACTTGGGGATTACTGGAATTATATGAAGCCAATTTTAATCCGGATAATTTATCTGCTGCTATAGAACTGGCTAATATTATGGTGGAAGATTTTTGGAATGATGAAGCGGGTGGTTTTTTCTTAGGTAGCGATAATACTGAAGAATTGATTATACGAGCCATTACTGCCTACGATGGTGCAATTCCTTCTGGCAATTCGGTTGCTGTAATTGTATTAAATAAACTAGCGCGAATTACCAGTAATATGGACTGGCTGGATAAAGCAGAAAAAACCATCCGCACATTTCAACCAGATATAAAACGAATGCCCACTGGACATACAAATATGCTCACTGGTTTCATGTTTGGTTTAGATGCTAAAGAAGTAGTCGTAGTTGGAGGTAATACTGAAGCGACACAATCATTCATCCAATCCATTAGAAACGTGTATAATCCAAATAGAGTACTGCTTCATAAAAATGGACATAATTTATCATCTATCGCTCCATGGACAGATTCACAAACAATGATAGATGATAAACCCACAGCTTACGTCTGCAAAAACTTCGCCTGTAATCTTCCTACAAATGATTTAAAATTGGCATTAGATCAGCTTGAAAAATAAGCCCCTCTCTCATCGCTTGGGTTCTGCATTGGCCACTTTTCAAGATCTCTTTGATACAATTGCAAAAATCTTTTTTAAACGATTAAAAAACAAAACTGGAACAGACTTCTTTTCTGAAATGGGTGATTCGTATTATAAATCCTATGAAGATGCAAAACGAAAAACTGAAGATTGATTATTTGTGATTCAATTAGATCCTGCTAAATTCACCGCCTTATGAAGCTCCATTGGAAGATAATTATAGGCCTTGCGTTAGGCCTGATCTACGGGATTTTTGCTGCCACGCAAGGATTAGGTGGCTTTACATCTAATTGGATTGCTCCTTTCGGAACGATTTTTATCAGTCTATTAAAACTGATTGCCGTTCCCCTTGTACTCTCGTCGCTTATCACTGGTGTCGCTTCTTTATCCGATCTTAAAAAATTGTCTCGTATCGGTGGGAAAACAATTACAATATATATTTTAACAACAGCCATTTCTGTAACCATCGGACTTGTTATCGTAAACATGCTCCAACCGGGAGATACTGTTCCGGAAGAAATGAAAGTAAAGCTTCAGGAAACATATCAATCAGCTGCCGATTCCAAAGCCGGTGCGGCTGAAGATGTTAAAGATAGAGGGCCACTCCAACCTATTGTTGATATGGTTCCAAGCAATTTCTTCAATGCAGCTTCCAGTAATCGCAATATGTTACAGGTAGTGTTTGTTGCCATATTTATTGGAATAGGACTTATCCAAATCCCAAAGGATAAGTCGAAACCATTTTTAGACTTTTTTGAAGGATTAAATGCAGTCGTAATTAAACTGGTTGATATCATAATGCTTATGGCTCCCATTGGTGTATTTGCACTTATAGCAGATACAATCAATACTGTGGCAGGTGATGATTTAACTAATATTCTTGAATTACTAGGTTCATTAGGCTATTACATGATTGCAGTTATCTTGGGCCTTCTTATTCATATGTCTGTAACCTATTCAGCCATTCTTAAACTTTTTACTAATATGTCCTTGAAAGATTTTTATAAGGGAATTGCTCCGGCACAATTGCTGGCATTTTCTACGAGTTCCAGCGGAGCAACTTTACCTGTAACCATGGAACGCTGTGAAGATGAGTTAGGTGTTTCGGAAGAAGTGTCATCTTTTGTTCTGCCATTAGGAGCCACCATTAATATGGACGGCACAGCCTTATACCAGGCAGTCGCTGCAGTTTTTATCGCCCAAACGTTAGGCATGGATTTAACTTTAGGCGCACAATTGACCATTATACTTACTGCAGTCCTTGCCTCGATTGGAACAGCAGCTGTTCCAGGAGCAGGGTTAATCATGTTGGTCATTATACTCGAAGCAATTGGAGTTCCCAGCCAAGGGATTGCTCTTATTCTCGGCGTGGATAGAATTCTGGATATGATGAGAACAACAACGAATGTAACTGGGGATGCAAGTGTGGCCGTTTTTATTGCATCCACAGAAAATCAGATTAATCCACCCAAAAAAGTTTTCGATTAAGTATTGTCCTCGGTCGTTTAATCGGATAAATTTACAGTAGCTTTTATACAATTCCCGCTTGAGTCACGTTATTCAGGATCTTCAATAACTACCCTTGGAGGCTAACTCTGTCGGCAAAAAACAGGCCTTCTCTGGTTCGCCGGGGTAAAGGAAGTTTGCTGTTGGCGGGAGGCCGCCACTCATGATAATCATGATCCTGAAAAACGCTCAATGCGGGAAAGTTTAATCCCGACACTTTCGTGCCGGGATTTTTTTATGCTAATTGGGATAGAATTTTTTGAATTTTATTACTAGGCCCTTTAATAGTCATTCGGACACCTTCATCGTAATATTCGCGATTGAGCACTTCAGTATCAGTTTGTATTTCTGAAATGATTTTACCATTACTAAATGGTATATCAACATCTATTGTTTTAAAGTTTTCATCCATTATAGACTGGATTGAATTTAGTAGATCATCTAGCCTTAGTTTGTCCAAAGCTGAAATCATTACTCCTTCACTAAACGATTTTTTTAATTGATTAAGTATATTTATATCCTCTACTAAATCAATCTTATTTAAAATTATCAAGCATCTTTTATCTCCAACTGTAATTTCTTCAAGTACATTATTGATTGTTTTATAATGATCTAATACTTGTGGCGATGATGCATCCAGTACAAGCAATAATAAATCAGCGTCAATCACTTCTTTTAATGTACTTCTGAAGCTAGCAACCAAATCATGAGGCAACTTGCGAACAAAACCCACCGTATCACTCAAAAGTATTTGGTGAGTATCGTTTATATCCACTTGGCGGATGGTTGTGTCCAAAGTGGCAAATAATTGATCCTGTACATACACATCAGCAGCAGATAATGCATTCATTAAAGTTGATTTACCGGCATTGGTATACCCCACCAATGCAACACGGAAAAATTTCTTCCTGCCCCTGCTTTGTACAATCCTTTCTTGGTCAATTTTTTCCAGTTCTTTCTTTAATTTTGTAATCCGTGTACGTATAAGACGACGGTCAACTTCGATTTGAGTTTCTCCCATTCCAGCTCGTGCTCCAATACCACCCATCTGTCTTTCCAAGTGTGTCCATTGTCGAGTTAAACGTGGTAATAAATATTCTAAATGAGCTAATTCAACCTGAGTTTTAGCTTCTCGAGATTTAGCATGTTTGCGAAAAATATCCAGAATGAGTGCGCTGCGATCAATTACTTTTAAATTTTCAGCTAAATTCATGAAATTTTTTGATTGGGCAGGAGATAAATCATTATCAAAAATGATGAGTTGTGCACCCAATGCTTCCGCTTGTCCCACTATTTCATCTGCTTTACCCTTACCAACTAAAAATTGTGGATTTAATTTATTTAACCGTTGAGTGACTTGACCTACAATTTCTGCACCGGCTGTATCTGCTAATAGTTCTAATTCTTCTAAATGTTCAAATGCAGTTTCTTCATCAACTTTCCCATGAATTACACCCACCATGATTGCTTTTTCCTGCTTTATATCGAGGTCTTGCATTAATCTTTAGTTTTCATTGCGTGAGATTGCGGTCGACCAATAGTTGTTTCTAGCAAAAATAATATTATTGCAAGAATTAAAAAATTTCGCCACAATGCTTTTCCATATCTTAAATCCTGTAGCACAACGGATGTACTTTGTCCAGATGAGACATATTGTGCTTGAGATGATCCTATTAAATTTACAATCGACTGGCCAGACACTCTGTTTATGGGGCGTTCATGAGAAGAAAGTTGTGTAGAAAATGCAGTATAAAATTCACCATCCGCATAGATTTCATAGGAACCTAATTCATCCGTGTTATCAATAATTAATACTTCATTATTGTAATCCGGAATCAAAAGAATGTGCTTCCCAGAAGGAGAATATACTTCCCAATTAGCATTTTGCAATTCTTTAGTCATATTTATTTCTTTTATTTCTCCAGCATAAATTGGTAATGTATTATTTTCATCCGTTGCTAATAGAATTAACATTCGATGTAATAATGGAACAAAAAGCCCACGTAGAGCTAAATCATTCCAATCTAATCCAATAGGAGATGTAAAATAATATACATGACCGCCAATTAATCGATATTCTAACAACAATGGGTCACCATTATGCATTGTTAAAATAATATTCTGATTTAATCGTGGCCTTACTCTGGCATAATTATAGACTTCCGGCAATTCTGCAGACAGTTTACGAACAGTCAATTCGTCAAATAGAGGATGTTTTGTTTGTGTTCTCTTCACATCATAAAATGATTCAGATCCAGCATGCATAGTCTGAACATAAAAGGGTAATTTTAATGCAGATTCGATTGCAGATGACATGTGTAATTCATCCGTATCAGATATCCAAATCAACCCTCCGCCTCTTGCTGTAAAACGCTGAATATCATTCAAGGCTTTCATAGATATCTTTTTGGGTCTATGTAAAACTAGTACATCCGTATCTTCCAGAAAAATTTTATCAATGGTTGGCATAATTTTTCTGTGAATAAAAATATATTCATTTTCACCACTAATAGATTGCAAGGCTTTTTCGAGTAAGAATACATCTTCAACAGATTCGCCAACCAGCATGCAAGAAATTTGTTTGGGGATTGACAACTCAAATGTTTGTTTATTATCATAAGCAAAATCATCATTTGGTATTGTCATATTTCCACGAATGATACCACTCTTTCCGGGGTACGCTTGAAATATAAATTCTTTCGCTTTTGTCGGATTAAATGCTGTCACAACCTGACCTACTCTTTCTTCATTTAAATATAATTCTATTGGAACATTACGTTTTTCAATTTTGCCTTCATTTATCACACGAGTATTCAATTTCATCAAATGATCGGGTAACTTTACCTGGCTGACAGGTAAAACTTCATAAATTCCAATATTATCTTGAACTGTTTCTTGGCCTATAAAATAAAGTTTCCAATCTGAATAATCCGTTTGTAACTGATTAACAGTTATAGTGTCAGGTAATGATTGAAGATCACTAAAAATAAAGCATTCTTTATTTATTTCATTCTGTTCTGCTGATTGGATTGCTGAAATAATCACAGACCAAAGTTTGTCGGTCGTTACAGTTTGGTTAATCGAATTAATGGCTTTATTGATTCGTTGAGCACGGTCTTTTTTTCCACTATAAATTAATTTAATAGGATTTGATTGATATATTTCAACAATTGATTCTTCTTCTAATTTTCGAATCAGTAATTTGGAATGTTGTTTTACATTTTCCAATAATGATCCATTGTCTCCCTCTAACGACATACTTGCTGAATTATCAATTATTATAATGGCTCTTGAATCCACATCTCCTGTTAACCAACTGGATATGAATCCTTTTGTCGTAGGCCTTGAAATCATAAGTACTAATGCTATAATCATTAGAGTTCTTAATAAGACTAATAACCATTGCTTGATTTTTAGTTTACGTATGGATTCGTGTTTCATTTCCTCGAGAAATCGAAGTGAACTAAATTCCATTTCCTTTGTTTTACTTAAGCTAAATAAGTGAATAATTATAGGAATAAACGCTGCAAGTAAACCCCACAATAATACGGGTGATAAAAATGTCATGCGATAAATAAACTCACTAAAACCATGGTTAATCCGGCACCAATGGGTATTAACACATTATCATCAATATCGATCGGCAATGCTTCAAATACAGTAGCCATAACAGCACCGCTCATTGAGACAATCCACGGGACCAGATCTAATAAATGTGCAGAAAAAATACAAATGGATAAACAACCAATGGACCCTTCCAATGATTTATTGCCCATTTTAGTTTTGCCAAATGATAAGCCAACTATTGCTGCAGCAATATCGCCTAAAGACATAAAAACAAGACTTAATATTGCAATTTCCTTTGGTAAAAAAAAAATAACAGGCACTGAAATTATCAACACCCATGTTGCACCTGTAAAATGACCACTTATTTCATGTTCTCGCATCATTGAATTGAAAAATTGATTAAAGATCTTTTTTACAAACGCTAATCGCATTCTTGTCAAATCAACTATAACAAAAATAAGTGCAAAAATGAGCATAATGATTGCCATTTGATTTTTGTTTTGAAAAATGAACATGTAGCTAAAAGGAATAACCAAATTAAAAAGATGGATTAGCTTACGCCTAAGTTCTACTTGGCTAATCATCTATGAATCGTTGTTAAGTTGATTAAAAATATCCTGAAGATCTAAAACGCTTACTACCAGATTTATTTTCATCGCCCTATCCAAAACTGTCCCTTCACTGATAGATTGATCCAAGACAGTAAATGGCACTAAATCCTGATCCTCATGATATGAAATTTTTCCTGCTTTTAATCGTGCTTTTGCCAAGTATTCTTTTGCTTTATTTAAGCTTAAACCAATCACATTTGGCACTTGGTAAAAATCGGGAGGCAATCCCTTACTGAGTGTAATTTGAATTCCCAATCCTTTTTTCATTGTATCATTTGACTTTGGATACTGCCAGGCAATTGTTCCTTTTGGGTATTCAGGATTGAATTCAGAATAAACGGTATCAATGCGCAAACCAATTTGCTGCAACATTATTTCAGCACTTCGTAAAGATTGACCTATAAGGTTTGGAATTGAAACTAATTTTTCAGAATGTGCTATTTTTAAACGAACAGTCCGACCAGGTTTAACTTTCATATGCGGTTTGGGATATTGGTCAATCACTGTTCCTTCATTATACTTATTCGTAAACATAGTATCACTTACCACAGCACGAAAATCTTCAGCTTCTATTATGGCAATAGCATTATCAAGAGGTTTGCCTTTAACATCCACAAGAAATTGTCCAGAATTCTGTCGTGTATACATGGGCATAAGTATGTATTCAAAAATACCAGCCACCAAAAATATGATAGCTCCAAAAACTATAATGTATTGAGTTAGCTTATTTTTCAATTCCATTTACCAATTTGACAGCAAACATACCATCTGTTTTACTTATTGGAGGAAAAGGTGCCATAGCACCTCTCTCATCCAGCCAACTATTTGGAATGTCAATTGTTTCCTTATCTATACAATAATTGTCATTTAATTTAAGAAATGCATCCACCACTCCCCAATTCTCTTCCTGTTCAATTGAACAGGTTGTATAGATGATTCTACCGCCCGGTTTAAGAAACTGGCTCATATGGTTTAATATTTTACTCTGTATTTTAACAAATTCATAAATCTCATTCAATGATCGGCGCCAACGAATATCGGGCTTTTTACCAATTACGCCCGTTCCCGAACACGGTGCATCTATCAAAATTGCATCTGCTTTAGGAAAATCATCCTTTGTGGCATCTTTTATATCCAAGTTAATATTTTTAAATTGAGTTTCATATTTTTCCAATCTAGCTGCGTTAATATCTGAAACATACAGATTACCTTTTCCATTTAATACTTCTGAAATATAGGTTGCTTTCGTTCCCGGCGCTCCACAAACATCCAGTATTGTTTCTCCAGGTAATGGTTTGAGATATTCTACAACCATTCCGGCTGCTCTATCTTGAACTCTTATAAGTCCTGTTACAATCAAATTTCTTAATCCGGCTAAATTATGAGTTACTTTGTAAAATATTTCGGAATTATCCCACTTTTTAATTTTAATATTGTTTTCATTACAAAATTCTTCTAAATCCTCATGGCTCAACTGATTCGTATTTCGCCGAATATCCACTTTGGGTGTTTCATTAAAATAATTCGCCAATAGAATTATTTTTTTATGTCCAAATTGTTTTATCCATTTTTCCCAAAGCCAACTTGGATATGAATGCCATTTATATAATGTACTTTTATCAGGATTGCTAGAGTTATCAAAACCACCCGCTTTCCTTAAAATTGCATTTGTCATTTTCCCTTGGCCTGTTCCCAAGGTTTTTTTAGCAATTTCAACATATGCATTCACTGCTGCATAAGCGGGGATTTTGTTGTCCATCACAACTTCATATATTCCAAGACGAAGAATATTTTTTAATTCAGGCTGAAGTTTCCTGTTTGGTTTATTTAACGACCCCTTAATCCATAAATCCAATCGTCCTCTCCACCGAATCACATCATTCGTTACCGCAGTTAGTCTTTGTCGATCTTTTCCACCAATATTATGTTTTTTACAGTAATTATCACGGAGGCTCTTTAATTGAGCCATCTCTTGGTCAAATTGAGTAAGTACTTTAACTGCATTCCTGCGGAGCGGATCCATATTAACCTAATTCTGTTCCAGCTATGAATTGAACACCGAGTAAAAAATCACTCGTTTTCATACGGCGTTTACCTTCCAATTGAACTTCCTCAATTATGACTTGCCCTGCCCCTGTTTGAACCGCAAAGGAATTTTTCTCTACTTGTGAAATTTCTCCTTCATTAAATTCTGAATCTTCTTGAATGAGCTGTGTATTAAACAGTTTTATCGTTTTTCCTTGAAACACAGTTCTCCCACCAGGAAACGGAGTTAAACCACGAATAAGATTATGAATTTCAAGTGCCGATTTTTTCCAATCAATCACTGCCATTGTTTTTAAAATTTTGGGAGCTTTCGTCGCTTTATCTTCATCTTGTGAATAATCTTCTAAAATATCCTTTTCAAAACTATCTAAAGTTTCAGTTAACAATTCTGCGCCTAGTTTACTCATATTTGTATAAAGGGATCCGTACGTGTCATGTAGATGGATATTTATTTTTTTCTGTAAAAGTATTTTTCCCTTATCCACCTTCGGCTCAATAATAAATGTTGTTAATCCAGTTTCCTTATCGCCATTTATTAATGACCATTGAATGGGAGCAGCGCCTCTGTATTTTGGTAACAGAGATCCGTGCAAATTTATAGCGCCCTTTCTTGGGATAGAAATAACATCTTGTGGTAAAATTCGATACGCAACTACTACAAAAATATCCGCATCTAATTTTTGCAAAATGCGTATTGTTTCTTTATCACGAAGGTTTTCAACTTCAGTAATTTTAAGCTTTAATTCTTGCGCACATTTTGCTACGGGTGATTGAATGAGTTTTCGTCCTCGACCGGCAGGTTTGGGAGGATTTGTTACAACAGATATTACTTCATGTTTGCTATTAACAAGTTTTTTCAAACTTGGGACAGCAAATTCAGGATTTCCCATAAAAACAATCTTCATCCATTAATTCCTAAAATAACAAACCTTCCAGGAACCCCAGAAGGTTTACATAAAATATTAAATATAAACGACCTTTGTAAGATTGAATTATAAAACGAAAGATTCCTTACGGTTTTTTGGTTTTAAGTTTTGTTTTAAAGATAGTTCAATCTCTTTAAGTTGTTTTTTAACCTGCATACGTACTAATGAACTCACTCTATCCACAATGAATATACCATTTAAATGATCAGACTCATGTTGAATTGCACGTCCTAACAATCCGGTAAATTCTTCTTCTTTTTCATCGCCTTCAATTGTTTGATATATAAATTTTATAAATTCTGGTCGTTTTACTTCTAATCGCACTTCAGGAATGGATAAACATCCTTCTTCATAAACAGATTCTCCCCAACTGTCTGAAATTTCTCCATTAACAAATGTGAAAATTTCATCCGTTTCATCTGTATGCGATACATCTATAATCATCAAATTTAAATCAATTCCAACTTGGTTTGCTGCAAGACCAATTCCTTCTTCTTCGTACATGGTATCAAACATATCATTAACAAGTAATGGTAGTTTTGAAAAATCTGAAACAGTTGCACATTTTTTGCGCAGAATGGGATCCCCATACTTTACAACGTCCAATAATGCCATTAAGCTGTCGCCTCTACTTGAGTATCTTCTTCAGTTACGCTACCAGCAAGACCTGCAACAGCCGATTTATTGACCGTTATATTTATATTTTTGTCCACTTTCAACACAACAACTTTTCCGTTATTTTTAATCCCGGCAACGTTACCATGGATACCGCCTATTGTAATAACGCGGTCCCCTTTTTTAATATTCTCCAGCATCTGGCGTTTTTCCTTTTGGCGTTTTGATTGAGGGCGAATCATTAAAAAATAAATGACTGCCATAATCAAAACAAAAGGTAAAAATGCAGCGAATCCGCCGCCGCCTTGTCCTTCTGGTGCTGCTAATGCATATAGAAAATCCAATTATAACTCCTTTAAATTAGTTTAAAAATTACCGCTTAATTGATACTGGTTCAAAAAGCATTATAGAGGTAATGAAATTTGGATGGAAGTCCCTTTACCTTCTGCAGAATCTATAACCTCTAACTTCCCAGAGTGTATTTCTTCAATAATTCTTTTTACTAGTGATAATCCCATTCCCCACCCTTTTGTTTTACTACTAAAACCAGGGCGAAAAATATTTTTCCAATCTTTCCGTGGAATTCCTTTTCCATTATCAGAAATACTGATAAAAACATTTTTATTTTCTCTTTTACTCTCAATTTCAATCTTGCCTTTATTAGACTCTATGGCATCTATTGCGTTTTTAATAATATTTTCAATTGCCCATGATACTAAAATTTTATTACCATTTATAGATACATTTTTCTCAACATTATTTTTTAATTGAACATTTTTTCCAATAGATGGTAAACGTCGATCAAGATAAACTAACACATCTTCGATAACTGTTGATAAATCAAATGATTCCTTTTTTGCTTCAGAACCCATTTTACTGAAACGATCCACAATCTGTTCTAACCTTTTTAGGTCAGTGGACATTTCATCTAACATATTATCTATTTTTTCAGGATTACTTTTCATAATGTCTATCCAACCCATTAAAGCTGACACAGGTGTGCCTAATTGATGAGCCGTTTCCCTGGCCATTCCTACCCAAATATGTCGTTTTTCACTATTTCTTATTAATGTGAAACCGGCAAAACCCAAAATAATAAAAATAGCTACTGCTCCTATTTCAAAAAATGGAAGCCACTGTAATTGTTTAATGAGAATTGAATCTCCAAAATATAAATACCCAATATTAAAATGTATGTTAGTTTTACTATCAATATACTCCAGTGAAATTGGGTTATTCTGTTTCGACATTATGCGCTGATATTGTATTAATTGATCTTGATTTAAATTTTCCTGTACGTTTTTGGAGTAAATCGGATTATGGTCTCGATCTGAATAAATAATCGGGAATCGTACTTTTTTAATTATTTCATCAAATACAAAACTCAAATTTGTATCTGATTCATCTTTCACAGTTGCTGCAATTATTTCAGCATATAACTGAACAATTTGTTTATTATCATTTCGCAACTTATTAACAATTGATTGTGAATAAATCAACAATGAAGCAATCAATGCTATACCCAATAATAGCAATCCACCTTTGATGTTTAGTGAATGATTATAAATCTTCATACTTTTAATTGTTTTCTATAAACACCAGCTCCAATGAGCCCAAGCGCAATTACAAACGAAATTCCGGAAATCATTTTCCCCTTATTAAATGAAGATCGATCATAGATGAACTCAACAGTATGTTCACCTGAAGGAATTACAACACCTCTTAAAAGTTTATTTGTTTCAATTGTTTCTGTAGCTTGCCCATCAATTGTACATTTCCAACGTAATGGATAATACACTTCACTCACCACTAGAAAACCTGGTTTTGTACAGACAACATCGATTTTTAGTTTGTGCAGTGATCTTTCAATACTTATAACAGAACCAACAGCATAATTTCCCTCGCCATTATCTTCAGACTTAATATAAGCAATTTCTTCAGGATCAAAATTAACTTCATTAATCATTCGCCATATTTGATTATCCAATTTTGCTTCGACTTTTTCTACAAACCATACTCTAGGAAGTGTATCTTTTAGTTTATATACATACACAGGAATTACACCTCTACCAGTACGCATTTTACCTGAAAATGTATTTGTTAATATTGGAATAGCAATTTCTTGAGGGCTTATTAAATAATGAACATTCATCATTTTCATTAACGAAAATGAACTGATATTTTTAGTCTGTTGAATAAAGTCATTCGTTAATTTGAGTTTTGCTGGGTGGTAACCGCCAACTGACTCTAAACCAAATGCTCGAAAGCGTGATTCACCAAAAAGAAATCCAGCTGGATAAATTCTAAAATCACCTTCCTGCTGCTCGAGGTATTTAATTACAGGATCCGTTTCAAAATAACGATCCACTGTTTGAGTAGACATTGTTGCAGCCGAACGACCAGACGATTTTACAGGGTGAATAATTTGTTTCCCCACTCGGGTAATATCCACTACTGCTAAAATAACTAAAAATGTCAGTAACATATGTTTAGAGATTTTTCGCTGAATCCACATCCAAATTGTACCCAGGCCAAGAGACGTCCAAACGATTATCATCCAAGCATCCTTTGTCCAAATATCCAATCTCAAATTATTGATTGCATGAATAGCATTCGGGTCTCGAGTACGTGGTTGAGTAAAATTACTTTTGAGAGTGGATTCAATTGCACCAGAGCCAAGAACTAAAACCAATAACCAAACTCCAATAATTCCTGAAGTGATCCAAAACCATTTCGGGACTGTTTTTTCTTTCAATTCGGAAAGAGCATCCAAGCCAAAAGCAGCTAAAATTGATGTATTAAACTGAACCAAAATCAAAATCATGGCCGGAACTCGAAATTTATTGAAGAATGGGAAAAAATCGTAAAAGAAATCGTAAACAATGCTGAAATGTTTACCAAATGAAATGAGCAATGCAAGAATTGCAGTCCCCGCTAAGAACCAAGACAAAGGATTTTTACGATGAGAAATAAATCCATATGTTGCTAAAAGGAGTACAATGATTCCCATATAATTGGGATAATCCGTGAAAGGCATAAATCCCCAATACGTCTGCCCTCCAAAACCAAAAGCAGATGGTAAAAATAATGTTAATATTTCCTTAGGATGGAATGACCAGCCAGTTGCATAATTATAGTCAGCACCTCCGCCAATGCCTCCTCCCCGAACAGAAAATGGTGTATATTCGATTGACGGTAGATAAATTAATAATGCTATGCCAATACCCAAAATTGCTGCTCCGGAAAAACCACCAAAACCCATGAAAGAATTTTTTCGTTTTTTAATATTTTTAAAGTTAAGTATCAACATAAATAAAACATATGTTCCCGCTAGCATCCATGTATAATAAGCAATTTGAGCATGGGCTCGTTGCAGTTGAAAACCCATTAAAATGGCTAATAAACCAATATGGCATATTTTTGGTTTTTCCAAAACCTTTATAGTCATCCACATTATCCAAGGTAAATAAGCTGCTGTCATCATTTGACTACCATGCCCAAATACAACCATGGTTAACATATATGGCGTAAGCATGAATGCGGTTCCGCCAAGAAAAGCAGAATAATGTGACCGATTTAAAGAGATCAGTAATACATAGCCACCTATTCCAGAAAATAAAAGATGAATTAATTGTGCAAATAAACCTTTTATAAATAATACATTTAAAATGATTGCCGGAAAGTATAATTGGCTTATAAATGTAAATGCTTCTGCTGTGGGCATTCCGGAAAATATCCACGGTTGCCATAGGGGGAATTCACTTGTTTCAGCATAAACAGATTTAAGTGCAATGGCTGCAGATTTAGGATTCATTGTATCTGGGGAACCAAATATCTGCCCCTGAAATATGACATGATAAAAGAGAATGCAAATCAAACCCAACAGTAATGTTGTTATGATTAATAAAGGATTTTTCCAGTCAATTTTCATCATTATTTCTTATTTGTAATCATTGTGATACCTGACCAAATTTCTCTATCATCTTGATCAAATTTTAATAACCATAATATTGTAAAAAATGTTAATAATCCAACAAGTGTTACAATTATTAATGAAATTAGAGTATGCATCGGCATAACAATTGGTTTAAGCAAAATTAATACTATAATCATAATCCCACCAGCAACGACAGGTTTCAGTAATTTTATACTGAATGGCGTAATGTTAATATAATGTTTTACCTCTATAATCCGCAAAATCCCCAATAATGCCATAGAAATAAATGTTGCATATGCTGCTCCAATAAAACCAAACATTGGTATCCATACAATGTTCAAAACTACATTGGTTAAAACGACTATAATTGAATTAACTAGGTTCACTTTTGTGAACCCACTCATAGTTAACGTATGCCCTCCACCGCCAAAAATTGTTTGCAAAAACGCAGCTGCAGTTAATACAATCAATACATTAGACGCATTTAAATAATTGACGCCGAATATTAACATAATCTTTTTTGAATAAATTATTAAAATAATCGCTAATGGCAATGACATACTTATAATCCACCTTACAATCAATTTATACAACTTACCCATTTCGACAATATTTCCCCGTCGATGAAGTTCAGATATCATGGGTGCAAATATGCCCATGAACGCCAGCAAAACAGTACGTAATAAACCTGCTGTTCTCGCAGCAGGATGGTATAATCCCACAGTTGTTGTATCTGTGAAATAACCTAACATCATTATATCCATCCAATGCATAAGTGTACCTAGAATTGTTACAAACATAAGCGGGTAGGAAAAGCGCAACAATTCTTTATCTATCATGCCCGAAAAAATCTGGCTCATTTTTATTTTAGTTAATTTTCCTAAAAATATCACTGCAATAATACTACTAATCACTGCAGAAATTAATAATGGTAATTTGATTGCAGCTTCTTTAGTAAAAAAACTAATACTGATTAAAACACAGATTAGCATAATGGTTGGACGAATGATATTTAATACCATTATTTTATATTTAAGAAGTTTAAATCCTTGTGTCGCAAATGCTGAAATAGCCATGATTGTTGCAAATGGTAACGAAAATGCACTGAAGATGATTACAGTTTTAAGAAGAAGTGAACCATTAAAAAGTTCAAATGCCAAATAATCTGCAAATGCTATTTGAAGAATCATTATACATATTCCAAACAACATACCAAACTTTAAACCAGAAAGAATACGTTGTTTTACCTCATTTATTTCTGTTTCTTTATCCAACCGACTGACAAAGCGCATAACTCCACTATGCAACCCTGCTCTACCAAACACTTCACCAATGCGCGTAATAGAACTTGCCAATGAATAAATACCTAAAATTTCTATTCCTGCAAACCTTGCTAGAATTGCAGTAAACAAATATCGAGCTGTATCACCAATTCCCATCCCAATAAATGAAATAGTAGCTTCTTTGGCGATTTTACCGGACTGATTCGTAATTTTATTTGGCATGTATTTTAATTCTTATTAATGGCAGAAAAAACTCTTTGACAATTTTCCGAATTTGAATATTGATTAAATCTATTCATAACGTTAAGCCTTTCTTCTTCAAATAGTATTGGATTATGAATAAAATTTTCAATATAAACCAATATTTCTTCCCAATTTTCAGCTTGTGGACCTGGGGTTACTTCATCATAGTTAAAATAAAACTCCCTGTCATTTTGTAAATATTTTTCTTTATCGAATGGAGCAAAAATAATTGGTTTTTGTGTAAGAAGATAGTCAAAATGGACACTTGAATAATCTGTTATCATGATATCAAATTTGTTTAACACAGTATATATATCCTGTTCAATGTCATCATCAGTAATAAAATAAACATGGCTCAAATTATTGAAAGTATGTTTCTTTAAATGAAAATAATGAAGTTTAATAAATAGTTTAGAATTAAGAGTTTTAAATGAATTATTTAATTCAATAAAATTACAGTTAAAAAGATCAGTTAATTCTCCTCTTCCTTCTTTGCGATGTGTTGGCATATAAATAACATTCGTTAATTTTGATTTGTTTAATTCAGTTAAAAGTGGAGCAGTTTGATTCATGTCGAAAAATGAGTCATTCCTTGGAAAACCTGTTAATAATATCTGTTCTTTATTTGAATTAAATGCACTTTGAAAAATCTTTGAAGCTTCTAAAGAACCAGAAATTGCTAGGCCTTTTAAATGAGTTGTACCAAGAAAAGGAAATAACGAGAAAATTAATTTTTCTAGCAAATTTTGTTTATTACGAGTAATTGTATCATCAAATACAATTTTTTTAATTGGAGTACCTCCATGCCACATCATAATAACATCTTTTCTATTTACTACATACCTATTGATATCTTTAATTCCGACAGAAATAAAGATTTTTTCAGCCATCATTGATATTAAAAAACCTTTTATACTGTACATCCAAATTACTTCAAAGCCTTTGGACTCGATTAAATCATACGCAGTTTGATTCCTTGTTAACCAAACTGGCCTAATTTCTGTTTTATTATTATTTATATATTCAAAAAGATATTTAGTGTTATCTCCATATTTTTCTCCATTCCATGCTCCAAAAATCCACAGTTTTTTCTTTTTTGGAATCAATTGTGAAAGCCAATACACAAAAAACATTATTATAGAAACAATTATTGTTTTCATTGATGCTTTAAAACTAAAGATTTGATTATCAATTATATCCCCATTGTAATAATTTTTTTGAAATGCTTTCATTTAATTCAATTAGCTCGTTTTCTGTAAAAAATTGCTTATAGGCCTTTGGTTTTTTTAAGCTTTCTTCTTGATTTGTTGAAAAATCATACTTCAAATTAAAATGACTATATACCTTTTCAAGTTCCACAAAAGGTTCAGATAAAAAATCTTCATATCTTATATTTATGTAATCACTATTTGAAATATGTTCAAATTGTTTCTCCATATCATTCAATAATCCTTCCCATTGTTTTCCACATGAAAGATGTGGCGGTAATAGTTGACATTTTTTCCAATTTGATGGTTTTACACCCCACCAATTTTGTGCCCCCCCCTGAATATCAATACGAGCATTTATTAATGATTTTGTAACAGCTCGACCATCTCTAATTATTCCAATAAATTTTGCTGTTGGGAATAATTGTTTTAATTCCAAAATGCGGATTGTGTTATGCACAGACTTATTTATTAAAAGATTGCTGTTCATTAACAAACATTGTTTTCTTATCACTTTATGCAAAAAATAATAAACATTAGCTGTAATGCTTTTGCGTTTTAGATAATCCGTTCTATCAAATAAATGACGTGCATTATATTTTTCTTTCCCATCTAAACTTTCTTCACACCATGGCCAAAGCCTATTTCCCTCAGCCAACGCTGTCATTCCCTTAACTTGTCCATATGTATGGGGGGATTGGATTTCTAGTTTTTTTCCATACATTTTCAATCCAAACCAATTTAAAAAATAAGCGCCATCTGGATATAAATCAGCTAAACGAGAAATGTATGCAGTTTTTTGATTGAGATAATATGTAAACCATCGATAAATCACGGTCGTTCCTGATCTCGGAGGACCTACTAAAAATATTGGATTTATTTTAACGGACCGCAAATTAAGCAATGGCTCGACAAATACATTTTCAAATGAACCTAAAAACGAATTGACAAGTCTTCTTTGTGTATGTGTTAGCATGTATTTTTAAATAAATTAATCTTTATGTGATACATCTATATTCTTACTGTCTCAACTACTTAAATTTATCAATCAATCAGGTATACAACTAAATGAATGATACACTAATTTTCCTTCATCTTCCACGTACAGGTGGAACAACATTACGCGATATTCTAAATAGACAATATCCTAATGATGCAACATTTGAAAATAAAACTTTATTGGACACTGATCAAAATTTTAACGTAGACAATTCGTCTGAAAAAGATCAATATACATTAATCAAGGGTCATGTATATTTTGGAATCCACAAATTCATACCGCAATCCTGTTCATATTTCTCAATGATGAGAGATCCAATTGAACGCACAATATCAGCTTACAACTATATCAAGAATCGTTCCAGTCATAGAGATCATGAAATAGCAAATAAATTGACAATTGAGGATTATATTGAAAGGGGTCACAATTTATTGGTTAATAACGGACAAACACGATTGCTAGCTGGAAGAGACGCTTCGTTAAGCGTCCCATTTAATGAAATCAATGAAATTCATCTTGAGCAAGCAAAAGAAAACATTCAAAACCAGTTTTTACTAGTCGGCTTGACTGAACGATATAACGAATCTCTTATACTACTGAAAAATCTTTTGTCCTGGAAAACACCTACATATTCAATAGCCAATGCAGTCAAAAGAGAGAATAAAACAACACAGATTGATTCACAACTTAAAGAGTTAATTGTCAGATATAACCAAATAGATTTTCAATTATATGATTATGTTTCTGCTTTATTCGATGAGCAAATTGCAAAGCATCCAATTGTACTTGATGAATTGGAAAAATTCGAATTCAAAAACAGGTTTACCGGTAAATTTCAGATTGGTGCTCGTTTAAAGAGAAAAATAAGTAAATTGACTAAATAATAATATAAATTATTAATGGAAAATCCACCAATTCTCATAACCGGATCCCACCGTTCAGGCACCACATGGGTAGGAAAAATGCTTTCATTAACTGATGAGGTTCAATATATCTATGAATGTTTTCACCCAAATGGGATATTGCGATCTAAAGGTATCTTTGATATTTGGTATAAATATTTAACGAATGAAGAAGGCCATTATATAAATAATCTAGATCGAATCTTTAAATATCATTATTTATTTTCAGAAGCATACAATCCTTTTGATAGAAATAGAAAATTTAACTTACGTAATACACCTGTTCGATTAGAGTTTTATAGAGCATGTAAACGAATACACAACTCAGACCCATCTCCGACTCCATTACTTAAAGATCCCATTGCGTTATTTTCAGTATCATGGTTGGTGAAACATTTTCATATTCGGCCGCTTATATTAATTCGCCATCCTGCAGCTTTCGTTAGTAGTTTATTAAGATTAAACTGGCGATTTAATTTCGAGAATTTCTTGAACCAGAAGAAGTTAATGAACCAATATTTATCTTCTTTTGAGGATGAAATGAAAAAAACATACAAAAATGACGCTGTTAAAGAGGGAGCATTACTATGGAACTGTTTACATCATGTTATTAATGAATATAAAAAATCATATCAAAATTGGCTTTTTAAACGCCATGAAGATTTATCTATAAATCCGATTGATGAATTCAAAACAATATACAATTTTTTCGGATTGGTTTTTACTTCAGAAATTGAAAAAGAAATCAAAAACCATACTTCAGTGATTAATAATTCAGATGTTAAGATAAAAGGGCAAATACATCAATTACAAAGAGATAGTATAGCCAATATCAAAAACTGGAAAAAACGCTTATCAGATCAACAAATCACAGTCATTAGAGACATGACTGAAGAAATATCATCTCATTTTTATTCTGATGACGATTGGTGAAATTTTAAAGTTAGAAATCGTAACAGATTTATCGCAATCAGTATTGGACTTAAAACAATGACAGATACCCATTCGAAAAGTGTAGCGTGCTTTATATAAACTCTCAATAATCCTTTAAATTTCCTATATAGTTTTTTATACGAAAATTCTCCTCCCATTGATGAGGAAACTTTATGCCATATATGTGCTTTCGAAGCCATAGCAATTTCTCTTCCACTTTTCTTAACTCTGATAGATAAATCCACATCTTCTGCATACATGGGAAATTTTTCGTCGAAACCATTCATTTCTGAAAATATATCTGTTTTTATTGCTAGACAACAGCCTGATGCATAATCCGTAGATTCTAATGTTTCAAGATTTTTAGTATTCATCTCACGAATATTTCGATGTTCAATTTTGCCAATTGATAAGTTTATGTCAGCGCCATTGAACCAAATTTTGCTAGGTTCATCAGCATAAAATATTTTTGCAGTAGTTATACCTATTGCAGGATTTTCAAATTTTTTGACTAATTCATCTAAAAATTTTGGATCAACAATTGTATCATTATTCAAAAAAATAACACATTCTGCACCATTACTATTTGCATACTCAAAACCACGGTTGTTTCCTACCGCATAGCCATAGTTTTGATCTAGTATAAGTAACTCAACATCAGGAAATTCAGTTTGCACATATGAAACTGATCCATCACTAGAACCATTATCCACCACTAGAACATTATAATTTGGATAGTCAACTTTTTTCAACGATTCTAAACAATCTTTTAATAGATCTCTACCATCCCAGTTTAGGACAATGACAGTTACAGAATAATCAACTGGCATATGTTAATTCCTCAATCGATTGGATTAAAGCATCCCATGAGAATCGAGATTTATAAAGAGAAATATTCGATTCCATTTCAGTATAATTATCATTTTTATAGAATAACTTGATCGCTTTAGCAAATGCATCGGCAGTTGGGTCAACGCAATATCCTGTATTCCCTTCATCCACAATCTCGGGTAATCCACCCACATTGCTTACAATTACAGGTGTATTATAATGATAAGCGATCTGAACAATCCCACTTTGTGAAGCCGTTCTATAAGGCAATACTACTACATCAGCTGCGGAAAAATATGTGCCGACTTCATCATCAGGGACAAAGTTAAAATGACTCTTAACGTAATCACTAATCCCTGCATTTTTAATTAAATCTGTATATTTTTTTTCATCTTCATAACACTCCCCAACAATAAGCAAGGTGTAATCTTTAAGGTCATTTTTAATCATTTCCATAGCGCTTATTAGAATATCCAATCCTTTATATTCTCTTATTAATCCAAAAAACATTAATACTTTACTCGATGAAATTTCTAAATCAGCTTTAGCCTTAGTTTGTGATGATGCATTTCCAAAAATACTATAAACAGGATGGGGACTAAATTTATATTGTGCATCAGGAACAAAGCTCAATAATTCATTTTCTACTTTTTTAGATAAAACAATAAATGAATCCATAAAACTAAAAAATCTTTTGGTGAGTTGATTATCCAACTTTCGTTCTTCATGGGGAATAATATTATCACACATTGCAATAACAACAGCATGGGATTTCTTTTTAATACGTTTAGCCACTCCAGAAAATGCAGGAGCAAAAAACGGCATCCAATACCTAAACAAAACTAAATCAGGTTTACATTCAATAATAAGATCTGCTGTTCTCTTCCAAGAAAAAGGATTAACCGAACTTAAGCACCTTATATTTTCCACAGTTTGCGCAGGTACACCTTTTTTTAATTGTGTTTTTCCAGGAAATAATGTTTTAGGATATTGAGTCGTAAAATTAAAAGCACTTACATCATGGTTCTTACTTAAATGGAATACTAAAGATGAATTCAAATCGGAAATTCCTCCTCGAAATGGAGGAAAAGGTCCTACAATTACTATACGCATTTTGTAATCAGTTTGATTGCTTACTAATGACGCTTTTTACTCGGTCTTCTTTTCCTTGTTGATTTGCAACAATCATTTCTGCTATCAAGCCGATTGAGAAGAACCATAAACCCAATACAAAAACCATTGCGCCAAATACAATTAAGGCAAAATGCTTTTGAAATGGATGATCTAGAATAAGTTTATAATATACTGCAAAACTTTCTAAAACTATTGAGCTTAAAACACAAAGAAGACCAAAAAACCCAAATAAATGCAATGGTCGTTGGGTATATCTTTCCAGAAATAAAATTGTTAATAAATCAAAAAAACCATGAAATAACCGACCTCCACCATACTTTGTTTCACCAAATTTTCTAGCTCTGTGATTCACAACGATTTCAGAAACTTTAAATTTTTTCTGTCCTGCCAATGCTGGAATGTAACGGTGACGGCCGCCATATATTTCTACCGTTTTGATAACAGATTTCTTATAAATTTTTAAACCACAATTAAAATCGTGAATTTTAACACCCGTCATTATTCGAGTAATAAAGTTGAAAAATTTAGATGGCCAACGTTTTGTCCATGGATCATGACGTGTTTTTTTCCATCCTGAAATAAGGTCATAACCTTCTTCTAATTTTTCAACTAAATTTGAAATTTCAGCTGGATCATCTTGCAAATCTGCATCCATAGTAACAACGTAGTCACCTTTGGCTAACTTAAACCCTTCAGCCAAGGCTGCAGCTTTACCATAGTTTCGAAAGAATTCGACTACTTTTGTATGAATATCTAAAGTCAATAATTCGTTCAATATCTCTATAGACCCATCGGAACTACCATCATCAATAAACAAAAGTTCATAATTGTCATACCTCGATAGAGCAGAAGTTAATTCACTATGTAATTCTATGAGAGAATCAACTTCATTATAAACGGGAATTATGACTGTAATGGATTTCATGATTGTGCTCGTGGGGTTGATTCAGGTATTTGTTTAATTAAATTGGGAAACGCGCTACCGAATTCTCTTTCAACAAATGTCATTTCAATCGATTGCTTTTCATTTTCCATATTGATTAAGACAGTCTGCAAGTCCAGTCCATCACTTGAAAATCTAATATCAATTTCAGATTCAGTCATGGATTTATTTGGCAGTGATTTATGTAAACTTTCAGGCTCAATTCCCCAAAATATTGAAATTAGATCTCTAGGTTCTAACACTTCAAAAAATGGAAAACGTAGTACAATACTTTCTTTAGAAAAACGTATATTTTGCATTATATCCCACGCTTCAACTGAATTCTCTTGTAATACAATCATCATTGTTTTTCGACCTAGTATATCTTTAAAGTGGATAAAAACATCTTTACCCACACACGTATAGATAAATGATAACCTGCCGCTTACTTGACCTGAAGAAATTAATTTTCCTTTACCCCTGCAAACAGTGTATTCGTTCACCCATTGCTCAATATCTATTTTAGGCGAAAAAGGCTGTTGTGTAGATGTACAATTATTTAAAATAAACATCATTATTAATCCACAGTAGATTAATTTATTCTGGGAATGCTTTATTCTTAAGTGTGTCATTATTATTGTCATATTCAAACGCTTTACGATAAAATTCCAATGCATCATTTTTACGATTCACGCGCATCAATACATCTCCCAAATGTTCCAAGACTACACCGTTCGTATTTTCCAATTCAATTGAGTGCTGAATATAATTTAAGGCATCATCATTTCTTCCCAGTTTAAATAATATCCAACCATATGTATCTAAATAAGCTGCATTTGTCGGAGCAAGGGTAATAGCTTGCATGGAAATTTTCAAAGCAAACTCCAATCGTTCATCTCGTTCAACAAGGCTGTATGCATAATTATTAAACGCCTGAGCATCTGTACTGTCACTATTGATCAGATTTTCATAAAGCGAATCTGATTTTGGCCACAGTTCCATGGCATCGTGAATAATTGCCAGTGTATGTAAAACATTTCTAGAATTAGGAGCAATATTTAACGCTCGATTCAGAAATATCAGTGCTTTTTCATTATTTTTCTGTTGATAAAATGCGTTACCCAACAGATACTGTATTGCATATTCACTTTTAAAGTTCTCTACTACTTCTAATAATATATTAGACGCTTCTTGAAATTTATTTTGATTCATTTCTGCTAAAGCACTATTTATAAATCCTCGTGGATCTTTTGGATCCAGCTCAATTAGTTTAACGGCATATACCTTCCCAGAATCAGGTTGGTCGAGTTCAAAATATACTGTGGAAATAAAATGTAAAACGTGGACGTCTTTATTATCAGCATTATAGGCTTTTTTAAAAAAGTCCAAAGCGTGGGTGAGTTGACCTTTTTGATAAAATATGATTCCCGATTGAAATAATCTGTCTTTACTATTTCCTTCAATTTCCATGATTCTATGGATCATTTCTGTCGCTTCGTCATAGCGTTCTTCCATAATAATCAAATCTGCATATGCAGACAAATATTCCACATTACGTCCATCAATTTTAACTAATTGACCAAATACGTCTCGAGCTGTCTGCAACTTGTTTGATCGCAAAGCTATTTCGGTTGCCTTTTCCAATGCAATTATCATTGATTTATCAATTTCATATGTATTACGATATAATTGGATTGCTTTATCCCACTGCAATCGTGCGACAGCTAATTCTGCTTTTGCAAGAATATGATTAGCAACATTAGGTTCAATTATATGGAGTGCGTCAAATTGTTCATCTGCTTTATTATATTGATGACGAATAATATATTGGTCTGCAAGCATTTTTCTAGCATCAATATCATTTTCATCTAAAGACAAAGCAGATTTCAAATGGTCTTCAGCCCTATCAACTTTTCCCAGTTTCCATAACGCCTCTGCTAATGAAACATGGATTGAACTCACTGTTGGATCTAGGCGCAAAGCATCTTGCAATTCAATAATTGCCATGGGAAAGTTATTTTGACTTAAATACAATTGTGCATCCATAAAATGTTTTAAGGCATCAGGATTAGGTTCTTGTATACTTTCGACTTTTGTTTCCTTGATAAGTGGCTCGACAACAGGTGCTGGGTGCTGGGTACAACCACCAAGCAGAATTATAAAAATGAAGATTATATTATATATTTTCATAATGAATAATTGAATTATACAGTCGTTTCTGTAACGGAATGTCCAGAACTGAAATTTGTGTAAATAGAAACCAAATTACCACCCCTACCTTTGACTTCATACATTGCTTCATCTGCTTTGACTATTAATTCTTTTAAATTATTAGTGTCTTTGGGGTATTCAGCTAAACCACAGCTAATAGTCATTTGGACATTATTATTATTCAATATAAACGGGAAATTTGCAATTCCATCTATAATTCGTTGCGCCACTGACATTATTTTTTCAACATCAGTATTAATAAGCAAAATTCCATATTCTTCTCCACCATAGCGTCCGACAACATCAATATTTCTTACCGTATCTTTAATAATATTTGCTACTTCGCGTATAACATAGTCGCCGCTTAAATGACCATACGTATCATTAATACGTTTAAACTTATCCAAATCTAAAATAGCAAGCACTATGCTGTGCTGATACCGTTTAGCTCGACTGATTTCTTCTGCAAATCTGTTCATAAATGCTTTATGATTTAAAAGTCCCGTCAAACCATCGTGCATTGCATTTTCATGCATTTTCCAATATTGCTTCTGCCAGGAAATGATTGAACCAAATGTCAACGCCAGCAATTCTAACAAATTTTTATCTGAATCTATAAATTTATACGATTTCTGCTTTTCTATAGTAATACAGTATTCAACGTTGTCATTTATGACTACAGGTACAGACAAAATAGATTTGAATGGATGTACTTCTAAATCACCTTCTTCAAAACGACCTGTTTCATAAAAATCTTCACTCATATTATAAGATTCCACTGTATCAGTTGATCGAAACCCACGACCGTGAATACTGTTTGAAATCAAATAGTCCTTTTCTGTTTCACAATCTCCACGAAACCCATCTTGTAAAACGACTTTAAAGAATTTATCATCATCAACTGCGGAAATAGTTAATTTATCATAATTAAAAAATGATCGGCATAAATCGCGGATTTTTTCATAAAGACCATGGACTTCAGATTGAATATCCATTGAATTCAATAAGTTGGCAATTTGATAATGGAAAAAATTATCCAATGATAATTTTTCAATATTATCCAGTTTTACCATACTGAGGGATACAAAACGACCTAAACTGGTCATCAAACTTTGATCCCGTTCATGAATTGTTGAAAAATGATCTGCTTGTACTAAAATGCAACCCACTGGAGCATTTTTATATAAAACTCTTGACCCTAGTACACATTCGCTCCCTCGCCAAGATTTTTCAATAAATAAATCATTCCAATTATCACGGACATCCGACTGCTGAAAAAGGACGGCTTCTTCTTGAAGTAAAATAGTTTGTATTATTTCATTTTCAGTAGGAATTAATTCTTTAAATCCATCTTTAGTTGAAGATTGAATTATCAATTTATTTCCAGATCCATCTAACATGAAAAATGCAGCTTTATAATTCTCATTTATTGCCATAACCATATTAAACACCATTTTTAACAGTTGTTCGTATTGATCATGAATATCATCTTGAACATCTAACTCACCTCTCAAGGGAGTAATGTTTGGATTACTGACTTTAGTTACCGGTTCAATTGTATCTGGATCTGATGTTGAAAATTGAAACAATATAACGATAAGTAATCCGAAAGTGATGTAGCGCAAGACTGTATATAAATCACCTTGAGGATCGGGGAAAATAAAAAGTAGGAAACACACTAATGCCAAAATGGCCGCTGTTGCTAATCTGTTTACATTCATCTGTAAATAAAATCCTCGCTAAGAAACTACATCTTCAGCGAGGATATTTGGAAGGTCTTTAATATTGAATAAACCGCTACGGTCGCTTATCTCCAACTAATTGAATTCTATCATTAAAATTGCTTTTAACTGGGATGTCTCCATCGTATTCGGTTGAATCGTCTTCACTTTCTGCCAGCATATTATCCTGTGTTTGTGAAGGAATTCCAGGTATATCATTTAACTGCTGATCAGCCATTGTTGGAGTAAGTGTTGCTTGACTACTGCCCATAGGTATGAATTCAATCCCTAACATGACAACTGCAATAACAACCACTGCTGAAAGACTTGCCATTAAAGGCGTATATCCAGTAAATGATCTTGACGTTTTAACCACAGATGATGCTTTTTTCTCTACTGAAATGCGTTTATTTAAATTGTGCATAAATCCAGCTGAAGTTGAAACATTTGGCATTGAATTCATTGATGCCATAACCTGCTTTACAGATTCAATCTGTTGTTTAGCTTCAGGGTTTTCTTCCAGATAAGCTTCGACTTGCTTACGCTGACTCATTGATATTTTATTTTCTATGTAATCGGATACTAAATCCTCAAATTGATAACGGTCCATCTATATGTTTGTCCTTTTTGTTTATCTAAAGTCTTTCAGTGAATGTTGCAATTGCAACCGTGCACGATTAATTCTTGATTTTACTGTTCCCAGCGGAACATCGACGATTTTACTAATTTCTTCATAAGAAAGTTCCTGAATATCGCGAAGGATGACAACTGTTCTAAAATGAAGTGGTAATTCTTGAATTGCATTTTGAATTTGTTTTTCTGCATAATGGCTTTGAGCTGCTTCGCCTGTTTCAGGTTCGACTGCTGGAAGTTGATAATCCTGCTCTTCAAAACCCATTTGGCTTAAGTTTGTTACTTTATGGCGTTTTTTTCTTCGCAATTCTGTTTTGGCTAAATTTCCTGCTATTGTGTAAATCCATGTTGAGAATTTTGCAATATTTCGGTAGTAATTTCGGTGAGTATAAAGCTTCATCAACGTATCTTGAACAAGATCCTCTGCTTTTTCCATATCATTAACAAAACGGTAAATAAATGACATTAAACGATTTCTATATCGATTGACTAATTCTACATACGCCTGTTCATCCCCTTCTTGAAACCGGGCAATGAGTTCTTCATCAGTATAACTAAAGTCTTCAGCCATATTAATTGATGGTATTGAAGAGGAAGCGGGTGAGGAGAGATTCATCATTTTCACTTGATGTTTTTATACTCTTATCGATGTCGCCCAGTAAGGCAAGACTCTTTTCGATTTCTGTTTTTGAATACTTTTTTGCATGAGCAGAAAGTTTATTTTTAACTCCATTTGTTAGTGGGATATAACCTCTAAATGGTTGAGAAGTTCCATTATTCATACGAATAAATAACATTTCTTGAAAAAGTGCTGTCAAACTAGGAAGTAAGGAAATCATATCATTCCTAGAAATATAATCATTTCCCGTTAATAGCGCTTTTTCAAGATTTTTTTGACCCACTGAATTTAAAAATTCCCATTTTTGATATTCTCTATTCCAACCACTGAATTGCTGAACAAATTCAGGTGACAGCTTATCATCTTTTCCAAGACTTAAGCATATTTTATCCACTTGATTAGCAATATGATAAACAGAATCACCCGCCATATCTAAAACAGCCTGCACTACGCTTGGTGGAGGATCAATTCCTTGATCAGAAAAAAACTGATTTGTCCATGAACGTAGTTCTTTTTCAAATGGTTTTCGAACATCAATTGACCCCAAAACTTTTTGGAGATCTTTTGACATTTTTAAACTGGAATAATAATCATCTACAATAATAACTAAAAAATGATTCGGAGTTGGATTTAAACAAAATTGAATTAATTCATTTTGTGCTTTTCCTTTTATTTGTTGAGGATTTCGAATAATAAAATATTTTTGACTGCAAAAGAGATCTGCTTGGCTGATTCTATCTAATATTTCTTGGGAACTCAAATCATCTGGTATCAATAATTCACGATGAGATGCATTATCTCCAAATATACTTTTTTCTACTTTTTTTATAAAATATTCCTGAAGGAAATAATCATCGCCTTTCAAAAAATAGACTTGATTTAGTTCACCTTTATTCAACTTAAAAAACATATTTTTTAAAGAATGGGATGTCATTTTTTCTTTCCCAAAATACTAAAAATGATTACAGCTATAAATGCTAGTACAAAACTAACCAATCGTTCACTAACGGCTGATTGCAAGATTTCAATGTTTGCCCATATTACAGTCGTTAAAAAACCGGTTAAAAGACCTGCAATAATTCCATTTCGTGTTGTTTTCTTCCACCATAAAGTCATTACCAATGCTGGACCAAACGCTGAACCCAACCCACTCCAAGCATAACTAACAACTCCAAATATATTTTTTCCCTGAACCTCCGACATTATGGCGATTGCGTAAGCAAATAATCCTAGAATGACAATTGTAATTCTGCTCAAAGTAACCCATTTTTGATTTGACATTTCTATGCCGAGATATTGATGTATAAAATCTTCAGTTACAGCAGATGTTGAAACTAGCAATTGTGAATCTGCAGTTGACATCATTGCTGCAACTGCACCAGAAATAAAAAGACCTGCAACAATGGCTGGTAACAGATTTTGTGCCAATAGCGGCATAGCTTGTTCAACATCAATTTGTGTAAAATATTCAGCTCCAAAATAATTTAATGCAATAAGTCCAATCAAAAAGGCGCCTGTAATTCCTGGAAGTGCCCAGAGTATTGCAATCGTTCTAGCTTTTTTAACATCAGATGGTTTCTTAATGGCCATAAATCGAATTACAAGGTGTGGCTGTCCCAAATAACCTAATCCCCAGCTTAATCCACCCAAAATAACAGCTAAACCGGCAAACCCATCTTTACCCATGGTAAATGAGGAATGTGTTGGCCCAGCTTGAGCTAGACTTTGAGCGATTGTAACTTGGGAACTTTGCAATTCAATAAAACCGGCAATGGGTAAAATGATTAAGGTACCAATCATTAGGATTCCCTGTAGTAAATCCGTCCAAGCAACTGCAAGAAATCCTCCCATAAGCGTATAGGAAACAATAACCACCGCACCGATTGAAATACCCGTTACAGCATCAATATTAAACAATGTTTTTAATACTTTTCCTGATGCATGGAATTGAGCAGAAACATAAAATGCAAAAAAGAAAGCAATAATTAATGCAGAAAATAAGCGTATGATATTTGAGTTGTCTTTATAACGGCGATGGAGATATTCAGGGATAGTTAATGCATTATATTTTTCAGTTTCTATACGAAGCTTTTCAGCAATCAAAAACCAAGATGCAATAATACCTGCAGTAATACCTATAACAGTCCACACTTCTCCTAACCCCACTGCAATTGCAGCACCGGGAAGAGCTAGAATGAGCCAGGCAGATTCACCGGACGCACGTTCAGAAAATGCCGTCACCCACGGTCCAAGTTTTCGACCAGCCAAGAGGTAGTCTTCCTGCGTTTTATTCAACTTAAACGTCCAAACACCCACAAAAATGAGGAAAAAGAGGTAAAGAATAAAAATGATACTAATCATGTCCATATTAATAACTCAATGTTAAGATTCCGAGCGTCAAACAATACAGTCCAAACCAATGAAACTGTCCTTTTGAAATTAACGTTAACAACCATGTAAGTGCAGCCCAACCAACTAAAAATGAACTTATAAATGCTATAAGTATTGATCCGGTGGAAAAACTAGAAATTTGAGCCGTAGTTACATCAATAGCAGTAAGTAATCCAGCACCTGCAATAACAGGAATTGCAAGTAAAAATGAAAAGCGTGCTGCTTTCTTTGGAGAAATACCTAATAACATTGCAATACCAATCGTTGCTCCAGATCTTGATATTCCCGGAATAATAGCTATTGCTTGGACACACCCGATAATAAAACCATTTTTCCACGATATGTCCGCATTTTTATTCACAAACCATTTTATCGTTATTAACCAAACACCTGTAATAATTAAGCTGTATGAAACAGCGAATGGGTGTGAAAATAGTTGATCAATTTCCGTTTTCATTGTTAACCCTATTATAACTGCCGGTACTGTTCCAAAAATGAGTGATATAATCAATTTTTTAGATTCTTCAGATTTTATGGATCGAATTAAATCCATTATATCTTTTCTGAAAACAACTAAAATACTGCACAGAGTTCCTAAATGTACCAAAACTTCAAAGAAATTTCCTGGGAGAGATAATCCTAATAAGCGCTGTCCCAAAACAAGATGACCGGAACTGCTAATAGGTAAAAATTCTGTCATCCCCTGCAATGAACCTAATATAAGTGCTTCAATCATATTCATAATAAGCGTGGAATTTAGAGGGAACTAACTGGAATTAAAAGACTACAGCCAACCGCAAACAGCAATCATTCTACCGGCATGTTTTCCATCTCGACGATACGAATAATATTTATCCGGCTGACAGCAGGTGCATTCATTAAGATTAATAATATTTTCATTATTAATTCCAGCAGTGTTTAATTTATTTTTCACAACACCTTGTAAATCTAAAAATGATCGATCTCCAGTTCCTTGAATCACATAATCATTTGAGAATTGTTCTGCAACTTCAGGACCTATTTCAAAACAGCATTGTTTTATTGAAGGACCTATTAAAGCAATTATATCATCGGTACGCTCATTCATGTTTTTGAATTCATTAATCGTTTTATCCACAATTCCTTTTGCCGTTCCACGCCATCCAGCATGAACGAGACCCACCATTTTTGAATTTTTATCTAACATAAATAATGGAATACAATCTGCAACTTGAATAGATAAAACGATATCCATTGATTTAGAAATAACTGCATCAGTTTCTGTTAATTCCCCGGGTGTTGTACATAATTGAACGTTATTACTATGCACCTGTTTAGGAATGACCAAATGTTTACTATTTAGCCCTAAATCTACAGCAAGTTGTTTTCTATCATTTTCACTCGTAAATGAAGAAGTACCTAGAGAAAATCCTGCCCGAAATATTTCGTTAAAAAAATATGGGCTTAAGTCTAGAAAAGATTTACGAATGACTGACAATGAATCAGGGGTGCTGTTCAATATGGAATTGAACTGTATCTGAACTAAAGGTGCCGAAGGGGATAAAAGACCTATTTTCACATTTCAAAATTTGCATACTTGAATTGCTATGCTCATCCGGTGAAAATACAATATTATACATTAAACCATTAAAATCAGTTTGCTCTAACTTATTAATAAATTCAGTTCTGTTAGTTATTCCTGAATTGCAAATGGCGAGAATTAATCCACTCATATCATACCCAAGTAAATATTCGTCATCTTGATTTTGATTTGGAAAATCTTTCTGGTTTATTGCATTTTTTTGTGAAATGATGGTCATACCTTCTAAATGTGGACCCACATTATCCTGAAAAAGTATTTCAGGCTGATTCCATGCTAAATTTCCCACAAGGCTCGTATTTAAATTATACATGGGCAATTGTGTACCGATATATTTTAAATGTTCTGCATGGATTGGAATGTATAGTGCTTGAATTGTCGACAACACAACCTTTGAGGAATCTTTGATTGTTTCCTCATTTTTGTCATCTGACAATGCAAAGAAATCGTCTGTATTAACATCAAACAATGCATCCAGACTATCAAATGACATTCCCAAAAATTCATCATATGGATTTTCAGGAGGAATAAGATTAAAAGCAATTTGGCGAAGCGCTTGAAATTGCTTTTTCACATTTTCAGGTTTCCCAGAATACCTTTCTACAGCTACTACTGTTTTATCTAATGCATCCATTTCTTTCATAAATTCGTCAACGAGTGCATTTCCAAATTCATCCGATGGCACCAATACAGCGACACTATCTTTATCCAAATATTCACTAATCCAGTGAGCGGCCATGCGTCCTTGAGCTGTCCAATCAGACTTCAATTGAAATACATGATTACTTACATTGGTAAATGACATTGCCCCGCCTCCGGGTACAATTAATGGTATGGCGCTGTTTTGAAGCGAATTAACAGCCGCAAACGATTCATGGTCATCTAATGATGCAATAATGCCCAATAGACTCCTGTTTTTTTCAAGACGTTTAATTGCTTTAACCATTTCCAGAGGATCACTTTGAGTATCTTCAACTTGATAGGCAATTTTAACAGTCTGATTTGGTCGAGTTGTTGATTGATGGAGACCTTGTAAAAATGATGTTCCATCTGGAGCATTTTTTCCGGTAAGAGCTAAAACAACTCCAAATGTGAATGTTTCCATGGGCGGTTGATATGAAGCTAATAGCAATTTTTCATACAATTCAAAGTATGCTTCCGGAATGATCGCCGGGTCTATCTTGCTTAATGCAAATGCACATGCATCTGGATTGCCTTTTTGTAAATGAGTAAATGATTGGGCAAGATTCAAAACAGTTTCATTATCTCCCATAGTTGTTAATTTTTGTTCTGCAATCGTTCGTTGAGGAATTCCCACTTGAATAGCTGAAATTAATCGTGTATCAATTTTATCAATTTCTGCGCGATCCGTTAATTGGCGGGAACGCATATACATCCTGAAAGCGCCATCCATATCTCCTTCGGCAATAAAAATATCTCCCAAAACCATAAACGTTTCTGACATATACGCATGCTGTCCATGTTGTGTAAGAATCATTTTACCATATACCTTGGCTGCGTCAACATTATCCAAGGCTAAACTGGTTTTCATAGCCAATAGATTAATGGGGAGTTCATATTCACCAGACGGTTTGGATAAAATTCGCTGCAAAATATTATCTGCTGTAGCAAAGCGGCCATCATCATAATGCAGCAATGCTTTATCAAATTGGTCAGAAATAATCCGCTGCTGAAGCCAGTTTTGACTGAAGGCATTTTCATTCAGTATTACTATTAATAATATGTATGATATAATTTTCATTTTAGCAAATTTCAAAATCCAAGAGGAGTTGTTTTAATTAGTTTAAAATCCTTCTGACCATTACCACTCGATTCTGTATATCCTAGTACAATGAAGCCACCAGATTTTGTTTGAAACACATAATGTCCACCGTCATTATGAATACCACCAAATGTTCGATCCCAAACAATTTCACCATCAGGATTAGTCTTCACTAGCCAAATATCTCTGGCTCCATTTCCATATGAAATTGTATATCCTGTTATAATAAATCCACCATCTTGTGTTTGCTTAACAGATGATCCGCTTTCATAATTTCCATTTCCTATATTCTTCTCCCAATTTTTTTCTCCATTAACATCCGTTTTTATTAATAATATGTCATACAATCCAAACGTATTTGTTTCAGTAAGTCCCGTAATTATAAAACCATCATCACTTGTTTGTTCAACTGCAAACCCAATGTCACTTTCACTCCCGCCAAAAGTATGGCTCCATTCTTTATTACCATTAGAATCAGTTTTTATCATCCATACATCTTTTTTACCTAATCCATATGAAACTGTAAATCCCACAAGAATATATCCTCCGTCTGATGTTTGTAATACTGAATATCCAAAATCTTCTTCATTTCCACCATATGTATTAACCCAAATTTCATTTCCTTCGGAATCGGTTTTAATCAAATATATATCATAATATCCATTCCCAAATGATACAGTATGTCCTACAATGATGAAACCATTGTCAGTCGTTTGTTGAACTGAAGTTCCCCAATCACTCTCTTCGCCACCATACGTCTTATTCCATTCTTCATTCCCCTGTGAATCTGTCTTTATTAACCAAATGTCTGTCTCACCATTTCCAAAAGAATTAGTTGAACCGACAATAATATATCCACCATCGTCAGTATTTTGAACTGATACTCCCCTATCAGAATCACTCCCTCCAAAAGTCTTATTCCATTCCTCAATACCTTCATTATTGGTTTTAATCAGCCATATATCAGTACCACCATTTCCCCAGGAATCTGTATTCCCAACAATAATTAATCCACCTTCAGGTGTTTGCTGAACTGAATATCCAATATCATTACCAATACCTCCAAAATCCTTTTGAAATGAAATTAAAGGTGAGCTACCATATGTTATGTTGCTTCTAACAACCAAGCTGTCTTCATCGATTACTTCGATTTGATAATACGTTTCATTCCCTTCGTAAATACCGTCGAATGAAATAAGAGTATCTTCCCTTACATCAGAATAATAAAAGATGGATTCACTACTCATATCATTTTCTTGAGATTCTAATAATGTATAAGATACAAAATCATCATCTACATTTTTTGACCATGAAACAATATAAGTTCCATCTTCGTGTACGATTGGAAATAGAATCACAGGAGTGGGTGGGATTTGTTTTTCAGGTATTGGTTCTATTGTATTACATGCAACAATTATAAATAATAAGGATATATAAAATGAATAAACGCTTACATTTAACAATTTCATTACTCAACCGTCACTGATTTTGCTAAATTCCTCGGCATATCCACATTACACCCGCGCAGGACTGCTAAATGGTACGCAAGTAATTGCAAAGGAATGGATGCCAAGATGGGGAAAACACGAGGGTGGCATTGGGGTATTTTAATAATATAATCTGACAGCTTTTCCAAGTCCTTGGATTTTTTATCCGTTAAAATGATTATCCGTCCTTTGCGAGCGTGAACTTCCTGAATATTAGACAATACTTTATCGTATGTTTTATCATGAGGAGCAATAAATACAACAGGCATATTGTCATCAATTAATGCAATGGGACCGTGTTTCATTTCTGCAGCAGGATATCCTTCTGCATGGATATAGGAAATTTCTTTCAGTTTTAATGCACCTTCCAATGCAACAGGAAAATTCACTCCTCTACCCAAATATAAAAAATTGCCTACATGCATATGTTCTTCAGCAATAGTTTCAATGTCATAAGTGTCGGATAAAATCGATTCAACATCTTTTCCAATATTAGCCAATGCAGTAGCGAAATTAATACCGTGTTGTTTTGACAACTCTTTCTTTCGACCCAAAAGTAGAGCAAGCATGGAAAGAACTGTTACTTGAGCTGTAAATGCTTTCGTGGAAGCAACACCAATTTCCGGTCCGGCATGGGTATACACACCGCAATCCGTATTTCGAGCAATTGAACTTCCTACAACATTACAAATTCCGAGAGTTAATGCACCTTGGCTTTTTGCTTTCTTAATTGCTGCTAATGTATCAGCGGTCTCCCCCGATTGACTGATGGCTATTACAACTGTATCATTATCGATGATGGTTCGTCGATAACGAAATTCTGATGCATATTCTACATGAACAGGAATTCCCGCAAATTCTTCCAATAAATATTTACCAATAATTGCTGCATGCCACGATGTTCCACAGGCGGTGATATAACATTGCTTGGCATGTTCAATTCTGGGCATAAAATCGGATAGTCCCCCTAAAAATGCTGTTCCTTCATCAATCTGTAGTCTTCCGCGCATCGTATCTGTAATTGTATTTGCCTGATCATAAATTTCTTTTAGCATAAAATGGGGGAAATTTCCTTTTTCAATTGCTTCCAAATCATGCTCAATCAGGGAAATATCTTTATTGATTACTTTTTTATCTATTATTTGTGAAATTGTATAACCGTTATTATTTAAAATAACCATTTCGCCTTCATCTAAATAAATGACACTACGAGTATGTTCGATAATAGGTGACGCATCGCTGGCAATAAAATACTCTCCTTCTCCAACGCCCAAGACCAATGGACTGCCGTATCGTGCAGCCACCATTAAATCTGGTTCATCCTTGCACATAGCTATTATCCCATAGGCGCCCACAACTTCTTGAAGTGCTGCTTGGACCGCTTCGGGGAAGGTTAAACCATCTTTATAATAAATTTTTGAAATTAACTGAACAAGGACTTCAGAATCGGTTTCACTCTGGAATGTAACACCCTCTTTTTCCAACACCTGTTTGAGAGCATTATAATTTTCGATGATACCATTATGGATAAGAGCAATTTTACCTTCCTGATCCAAATGAGGATGAGCATTAATATCATTAGGTTCGCCATGAGTTGCCCATCGAGTGTGAGCCATCCCGATTGAACCATGAAGTACATGATCATCCACTTCTCTTTCTAAAACAGACACTTTACCCGCTTTTTTCAGAAAATGTAATTGATCATTGCCAATAACGGCTAATCCAGCAGAATCGTATCCTCTGTATTCAAGGCGTTTCAGTCCATTGATTAAAATGGGGACAGAATCTTTATTACCGAAATATCCGACTATTCCACACATATAATTAATTGTTAATTATTAATGATAAATTATGCATTAACGTTCCTTTTCCTCGTTGTGATAATAATTTTAGTTAGCAATTTAATAATCTCTGTAGCATCCGTGTTAATACTTTCAAATTCTGATGAATCTAAATAGTCTGTTCTCTTTAATAGCTCAAGCCAATATAATGTTTCATTTATTTCTTTTTGTGCTATTGACAATTTATGAATAAAGTCTGCAGTACTTTCTGCATGCTCTGATTCTCTCACCATGGCACCAACAGAAGTTCCAGACCGTAATAATTGTTTACTTAAAATGTATTCTTTTTTAGATGATGATAAATATTGAGACAATTTTACTATTCGAACTGCAAAATTTATACTTTTATCTTTTATAATATTTTTCTTCAAAAAACCCTGCGTTCAATTTATAATTAATAATTTACAATTATTGTTATTCCCACTCAATTGTTCCTGGAGGTTTCGATGTAACATCGTAGACAACACGATTGATTCCTTTTACCGAGTTGACGATTCTGTTTGAAATAGTTGATAAAACATCGTATGGCATGCGGTACCAATCTGCAGTCATTCCATCTGAACTTGTAACAGCTCGTAATCCAAGCAAGTTTTCATAGGTCCGCTGATCGCCCATTACACCAACCGTTTTTACCGGAATAAGGACTGAAAAAGCTTGCCAAATGTCATTGTAGATGCCGGCTTCATGGAGACAATTCATATATATATCATCTGCTTCCTGAAGAATAGCAATACGTTCTTTGGTTATTTCACCCATAATACGCACAGCTAATCCAGGACCTGGAAATGGATGACGATTGACTAAATTTTCAGGTAACCCCAGTTCCCGACCCACCTTGCGCACTTCATCCTTAAATAATTCACGTAATGGTTCTACAAGCTCAAATTCCATATCTTCTGGAAGACCGCCAACATTGTGGTGACTTTTAATCACATGGGCAGTTTTGCTATGACTAACGCCACTTTCAATAACATCTGGATAAAGTGTTCCTTGGGCTAGGTAATCCATTTCGCCCAATCCACTTGCTATATGTTCAAAAGAGCGGATGAACTGTTCACCAATAATTTTACGCTTTCGTTCCGGATCTTCAACACCCGATAATTTTTCAAGAAATTTTTCAGATTCATCAAATGATTGAATATTGACACCTAATCCATCCTTCAAATCTTCTACACATTGTGCAGCTTCATTTTTACGCAATAAACCGTGATCAATTAAAACAGCGGTGCTTCTTTCTCCGATTGCTTTATGAAGTAACGCTCCTACAACGGATGAATCCACACCTCCGCTGACTCCGCATAATACATGACCTTCACCGACTTGTTCTTGGATTTTTTTAACCTGGTCTTGGATAAAATTACCAGCTGTCCAACTTGGATCACATTTGGATATTTTAAAGAGAAAGTTATTAATAATTTTTTCGCCAAACGTTGTATGAGCTACTTCAGGATGAAATTGCGTTGCATATCGTTTTCCGTCAGGTGAACACATAGCAGCTACAACTCCGTTGGAGGATTCTGCTAATACTGACCAACCTTCCGGAACCTCTGTTACTTTATCCATATGGCTCATCCATACTTGAGATTCGTCTTCTATATGTTCCAAAAGTAATTGACTTTCGTTCAAATGGATATTTGCAAAACCATACTCCCCTTTTGTTCCCGGCTCTACTATCCCATTATAGTGATGAGCCAGCAATTGTAGTCCATAGCAAATACCTAAAATGGGGATATTTAATTGAAAAATGTTTTGATCAAATTTCGGAGAATCATCCGCAAATACACTTGCAGGTCCACCAGAAATAATGACTGCTTTTGGTTTTCTGGATTTGATGTCATCCACAGATGTTTCCGGTGGTAAAATTTCTGAATATACATTTTGTTCTCGAATACGCCGAGTAATCAATTGTGTATATTGGGAGCCAAAATCCAAAATGACAACACCGCCATAATGAATATTGTTCACTAAAATGTCCAGCTGTTTAATTCATCTAGAAAATTATGATTTGTTAACCTGTAATGAATGGGCGTTATACTGATATAGCCTTCTACAACTGCATAATGGTCCATTTGAATTTCTTTATCTGGATCTATCATTTTTCCCGTCATCCAATAATATACTTTCCCTCTTGGATCCTCTCGTTTTTCAAAACGATCTTTAAAGGTAGCATTCCCTTGCTGTGTAATTTTATACCCTTTTATTTCATTTTCCGAAATGGCAGGTACATTGACATTTAATAATGTTTTTTCTGGGAGTCCTTTTTCGAGAACATGAATTGCCACTTCTTTTGCAGCTAATTTCGCTCCGTCAAAATCGCTTTGATCGAACGAATTCAAACTGATAGCAATTGAGGGAATATTTAGCATTGTCCCTTCTGTGGCGGCAGAAACAGTTCCAGAATAAATAATATTAGCTCCGGTATTTGAGCCATGATTAATTCCAGAAATAATTAAATCTGGTTTATTTGGTAATAAAGCTTGAGTGGCAATTTTTACACAATCTGAAGGAGTTCCATCTACAGAAAAACCAGTAAAACCATTACTACGCTTTATTTTTTCTATACGAAGTGGGTCGCTGATTGTGATAGCATGTCCTACGGCCGATTGTTCTCTATTAGGTGCAACAACAGTCACATTTCCAAGTTCTGACATTGCACTCCATAACGCTTTGATCCCCGGTGCATAAATACCATCATCATTTGTTACCAGAATACGTGGCTTTTTCATGTCAGCATACGTATCAAATTTGCCAGAGTAGATTTCATTTCTTCCCTAGAAACAATGTGATCTACAAATCCTTTCTTTAACAAAAATTCTGCTCGCTGAAAACCATCGGGTAAATCCTGACCAATCGTTTGTTTGATAACTCGTGGACCGGCAAATCCGATTAATGCACCCGGTTCTGCAAGAATAATATCGCCCAACATGCCGTAGCTAGCCGTAACTCCGCCTGTCGTTGGATCCGTCAAAATAGGAATGTATAAACCACCTTCATCAGAAAACCGAGCAAGTTTCGTACTCGTTTTTGCTAATTGCATTAAAGAAAGTGACCCTTCCTGCATGCGGGCGCCACCAGAAGCACACACAATTATTAAAGGTAATTTATGTTCCCGGGCATATTCGATTGAACGGGACACTTTTTCGCCCACAACCGAGCCCATACTGCCACCGATAAATCCAAAATTCATTATGGCCAACACAATACCATTATCATTAATGGATCCTGTATAACACGTTATAGCATCTTTGTGGTTTGTTTTTTCTTGAGCGGTTTTTATCTGGTCTTTATATTTCTTTTTAGCTTTAAAGCCTAAAGGATCCGTCGATTCAATATTTCCAAATATTTCCGTCATTGAACCACTATCAAGAAGAATGCCTAAATATAAAGAAGAAGAAACGCGGAAATGGTGGTTACAATGTCTACATACTGAATGGTTTTTTTCTAATTCAGGTCTATATAGGATTTCGTTGCAGGAAGGGCATTTTTCCCACAGTCCATCGGGAATGGACTTTTTGTCTCTTTCTTTAATTTTTTCGTCTTTTCGTTTAAACCAAGGCATAGGATTTTGCTTTTTTAAACATTACAATGGCATCTTCACCATCAGAATAGTACTGATCGCGTACACCAATTTCTTCGAAATTAAATTCTGAATATAACTTAATTGCCGGCAAATTGGATTCACGCACCTCTAAAAATACATCTGTTTTTGTACCTAGTTCACCCAAAGTATACTTTAGCAACTTTTTACCAAAACCACGATGTTGGAAAGGTAAATCTACAGCAATATTCAAAATTTGAGCTTCATCTTTCATTGTTTGAATCATGATATATCCCATAATGGCTTCTTCAATTTCAACATAAACTACTTTTCCATTTTCTTGTTTTAATTCCTGTAGAATTTGATTCTTATTCCAAGGATGTCGGAATACTCTAGTTTCAATTGCCGAAATGTCATTCGAATCATTTACGTTTCCCCGCCTAATCATTTAGGTGGATTCATTTCAAAAGGTGCAATATAGTTTGGAACCAATGAGTATGGTTTTTCCTCTACCCAATCTTTATAATTTTTTATTGCTAAAGCGCCAATATATTTTGAAGAGGGCAAGATGTTAAATGCTTTTTCATGGTTTTCCATAAATGGTTCACACTTAACATGGTAACATGCATTATTATTAATTAACGATTTTAAATTTGACCATTTACTCACTACTGCATCTGAAATAAATTGGCCATCTGCAGAAAATTTTTGATGATATATCATATCCCTGTGTGAAAATAATAGAATATAAAATTCGCCTTTGTCAATTATATTTGAAGCTATTGCTTGTAATGTAGAAACTGGAATAATCGGTAAATCGTGGCTGAAGGCAAGTCCTTTAGCATAACTTAATCCAATTCTCAATCCAGTAAAAGATCCCGGCCCAATAGATACGGCAATTCCGTCTAATTTATTTAACGAAAACCTAGTTTTCTCCTGAAGATTATTATAAAACATAGGTAAAGTTGCAGCGTGTTGGCGTGGAATTCTATCTTCTTCAATTCCCTTAATTACATCATTTTCAAAATAGGCGATACCACATACTTCTGTCGCTGTTTCTATAGCTAGAATATTCAACGTGTCCAGCCTTCGATAATCAATAATCTAACATCCGGTTCTTCTGGAATTCGCTTGAAGTCAATTTTGATAGCATCCTTGGGAATTACATTCGCAATAATCTCTGACCATTCTATTATGGTTATTGCGCCGTCCGGTTCTAAATACGTTTCACCGCCAATGTTGAAAAAATCTTTTTCATTTTCCAATCGATAACAATCCACGTGATTCAATAATAAATGTTCACCTTTGTATTCACTTACCAGTTTAAACGTGGGAGAACTCACATTAACTTTTATACCCATTCCTTTTGCAAAACCTTGAGTAAATGTTGTTTTCCCACTGCCAAGGTCACCAGTCATTGCGATGACACAAGGATTTTGAATTTTTTCAGCCATTTCAGATGCAAATTTTTGTGTCTTCGATACACTATCCAGATTTATTGTAAATTGATTAGACATAGATATTATTTCAGGATTTACTGTACATGGTTACGACCGGCACCATCATTTCTTCTAATGAAATTCCTCCGTGTTGGAAACTATTTCTCAATCGGCTTTCATATTTATGTTGTTGATTGGGATACAGAAAAAATACATCATCCTTTGCAATGAGATAGGTGGTTTGGTGCATTAAATCTAATAACCGATATTCTTCTGGTTGTTTAACAATTAATGCATGTTTTTCATTGGTATTCAAATTCCGGCCAATTTTGTAGCGTACTCCTTTTGATGTTTCTTTATCGGCGCCGACCAAAACTCCCTTTGATACTTGTGCGCTGCCATGGTCACTCGTCATAACAACCGTAAAGCCATCTCTGCTTAAATCTCTTAATAATGTATATAGCCAAGAATGCTCAAACCATGTTCGAATTGCCGATCGATATCCGGATTCATCAGGCACCATTTCTTTTAATACATCTGATTCAGCGCGTTTATGGGCAAGCATATCTACAAAATTGACAACCAATCCCAATACATCAATATTCTTTATTTCTGAATAATGAGATTGGAATTTTTTACCTTGATCAGCCGTATTTATTTTTTCATACCTGAATGTCTTTTCTTTAAATCCAGCTTTATCCATGGCAAACCGCATCATTTTTTTCTCATGTTGATTTAAGCTTTTAGCGTGCGTAAGCATATCATTCAATTGCTCCGGAAACTTCTTTATAAATTCATCAGGGAATAAACCGGAAAAAATGGCATTGCGACTAAAAGGTGTTGCTGTAGGTAATAATGAAAAATGGTAATCAATCTTTATGTCATAATAGGGGTTCAAAAAATCCTGGATAACCTTAAATTGGTCATAGCGTAATGCATCAATAACAACTAAACATGTTTTATTCTGTTTTTCGATTTCCGGTTTGACAAATGTTTTAAAAACATCATTCGATAAAACAGGACGATTTTCCTTAAATAACCAATTCTTATAATGTGAAGAAATAAATTTGACAAATTCGCTATTTGCAGACTGCATTTGTTCAGAAAGAATATCACCTAAACTAATATCCGGATGTTTATCAAATTCTAATTGCCATTTCACCAAACGAGAATAGATATTCCACCAATCATCTGCTGACATTTCTTCCTGTAGTCGGAATTGGATTTTTTGAAATTCCTGTAAATAACCTCTGGTAGCGCTTTCTTCCTGTATCTTTGACAGTTCCAATACTTGCTTGCAGGCCATGAAAATTTGAGTTGGATTCACTGGTTTAATCAAAAATTGAGCAACATTTTCTGAAATGGCTTCATCCATAAGATCTTCTTCTTCACTTTTGGTAATCAAAATTACAGGGAGGCCTGGCTTAATTTCTTTTATTTCTCGGAGAGTAGTCATGCCATCTTTACCAGGCATATATTGATCCAGCAAAACGAGATCATAGTTATCTCGACCCACCATTGTTACAGCATCTTGACCGTTGGTGGTTTTGGTCATGTTAAACCCTTTACTTTCTAAAAAGAGAATATGGGGCTTTAAATGGTCGACCTCATCATCGACCCATAAGATATTTCCGCGATTTCCAGTCATAAGAGACTTGAAAAGTACCGACTTCTAATGATTGTCTGAAATGTTATTCGGTTAATGCTTTTCAGCAAAAGGGAACTCGCCCTCATCCACTAAATCCCTATATTCCGGAAAATGCTCTAAAAATGGGCCGGCGATATAGGGGTAGGAAGGTACCACACGATAACCATTTTCACGGGCGTATTCAAAGGCGTGCTTCAAAATTGAAGTGGAATTGATACCCCCTCGATATGGATCGGGTGTGTAAATATGGTAAAAGTCTAAAATGTCCCCTTTATCAGCATACATTAATGCTTCTTCATATTTTCCACATTGCCATACGAAACGGTGGTGAGCTTTATCGTGCTCGATCATATTACTTCGTCGTCATCGTCCATACGCCGTCCCAATCCTTATCGGGCGGATTATCCATAAAATGTTTGCAGCGGAAAATATACACTTTACTGGGTGTTGTGGGTCGGGTGGGAAATTCATCTTCCAACTCTGCCGATACTGTAAACTTTTTTAAGGCATCACTCCATTTTTGAGCATTATACAATTTAAGACCTTCATGAAAAATACCAATCATTTTAGACGTTTCGTCATCTAATTGTCCTTTTTCTGCTAACAATTCGTACACATGTACCGGGACTTTTTTCCCTTTTACTTGAACATAATCCAACGTGCGCCATTCAAAATCATCTTTCACTTTTTTATACGTATTTTCTGCTACATGGATATAAACGCCATATTTTTTTGCAGAAGATTCGAGACGTGCTGCCACATTAACCGTATCGCCCATCATGGTATAATTCATACGCATTTCTGATCCCATATTTCCTGTAACCATAGGACCGGAATTCAAACCAACACGATGATATAAATGATGTACAAGGTCAGGCTTATCATCTTCATGGCTCCATTTTTCGCGTAATTCGACAATTTTCTTTTCCATAGCAAGAGCTGTTTTGCACGCTAATAATTCATGATCTTCAACGGGTACAGGTGCACCATAAAATGCCACAATTGCATCGCCAATATATTTGTCCAATGTTCCTTGGTGATCAAGTAAAATAGTTGTCATTTCAGTTAAATATTCATTCATCAATTTCACCATCGCTTCCGGTTCCATCACTTCTGAAAATGCTGAAAAACTCTGAATATCGGAAAAAAAGGCTGTATGATATCCGGCATCACCACCCAATTTGGGTTCTTGTTTTTCTTCATACATTTGATCAATCAAGTCCGGAGAAATATAAGCGCCAAACGTTTCTTTCAAAAATTTCTTATCTTTCTGCTCATTCAGAAAACGATATAAAATATTACTCACATACGTAATGCCAATTCCAACAATGGGTGCAACCATTGGTAAAACATAACTTTCATTTATACCAGGCAAAATAATACTGTCTGATGCAAAAAGTGTTTTAAACATCCACCAATAATCATTCATAAAAGCGCCACAAACAATTCCAAAATATATAATGCCCTCAATAAATACCAATACGGCAGCAATAATTGGATTCACATAATCCAGAAGAAAAAACGCAATAAGCGCCAACAATGTTATGAGCAAAAAATGAGAGATAGGAAAACCATGGCGTGTTAAATCTGTTACGGCACCACCATACGTACTAATAAAGTTTTTATGAAGGACTGTCTGGATTGCGTTGGCGTGTGTCTCCATCCCAGGTGTCAACTGCTGGACTCCTAAATAATTGTAGTAAGGAGTTGATTTTACATCATGGATGACTTCAACGGCTACACCGATAACAATAATCTTATTATAAAAAGGCGTTTGAGTCACATCAAAATCTGCTCCAATTCCCAATGCTTCCATGGTTGCAGCCCTGTCAACCGGGTCTTCAATGCCCATTATCCATTCAGGAATTTCTCCAGGTAAGAATTGTGACATCCAGTCCACATCTTCTAAAGGATCTTGCAGATCAATATCTTCAGTATCAATTACATGAGCAACAGAGAACCGGGGATATGTACCCCATGGCGGAAAATTTTCTTCCGTTTGCAATCTATAACCCGACGCCGGTCCATAATAATTCACAAAAAATGTATTACTCCGTCCATAGGCATTCATTGTGTAAGGGCCGTATGTCCATGTACGATCGTCGGGATCATATCGAGGAACTGTTGTATCTGGCAGATCTACAAATGCTTTTACAGCTTTCATACCTAACGTTAAATATGCTTTTTCCGGTTCATGAGCCATATATCCAGCAATGGCATATCGTCGTGAAAATCCATCATCATCCATTTGGTCATTGATTAACCCTGTTTCAGGATTTACAGCCATAATTCTATCAATAGGATAAGAAATATATTGCGGTGGCTGGCGGTTGGGTTCCGTAACCATTTTTACATTGATAACCACTTCTGTTCCATGTGCTTTTGCTTCTGCAATTGCTTCAGCTAACAATTGATCCCCATGACGAGGAACTAAAGAAGGCAATGCTTTCGCTATTTCACCTGCCAATAGAGTATCACCATATTGGGGAATCATATTAAGAATTTTTTCTTGATCTAATTCATTTACAAAGTCATGAAGCTGACCCGATTTTGTCTCATGGGAATCAAATTGAATATCAAAGGCAATCACTTTTGCGCCAGCCTGGTATAGATTTCGTATCACCCTTCCCCAAAATGTTCCTCGAGGATATGGCCATTGTTCCGGCACAAGCCTCCATGCTTCATCATCCACTTCCAACAATACAATGTCCGTCCCAATTTTTGCAAATGAAGAATCTCTTGCTGTCCATCCAGTTAACGGACCCCGTACACGATGGTAACGAAAGTCATATGTTTTCATTTCCATTATATCAAAAACACCAACCCAGTGTAATAATGATACCAAAAGAATAGAAAATAATGTTAAGACAAACCCAATCCAGCGCGTTTTGAAATATTTAAGAACGTTATCCATCGCTGTTAGAAATTATATCTAAATGAAAATAGAAAACCTGATGTATTTAAGGAAAATCCGCTATCATCATTCCGCATTTGAATATTCCCTGACAATGAAGCGGACATGCCTTTTAAGATATTGTAATCAATACCACTTTTAAAACCATATAGTGAAATGGGTGTCGTTCCTTTATTTGTTAAATACGTTAAGCCGGTATTGATTTTAAGTTTATTATTCAATAATGAATAATGTCCATTTCCGCTGACAGATGTCCATACCAATTCATTTGCACTTATATTTCCATCAATATCCTGCACTGGAACTTGGATGGAGGTTCTGCTGAAATTGGCAATCGTTCGCAATGGAATTGAAAAATGAGATGAAAGCGCTAGTGACATAGTTTTAGAATCCGATTTCTGGAAAAAATAATCTGTTTTTCGCTCCGCAGCTAACTGATCTTCATTTACAATATTATTCACATTCACATTTAAATTATGTTTAATTCGTCCCGATGAGAAGGGATATGTTACCGAAAAGAATGAATTGTTTGTTCGTGAATCTTGGCGAAAGTCCTGCCATTCTTCACCCACTTTTTCTAACTCTGTTTTACTATTATTTTTTCCAATTGTTTGAAAATTGACAATAAAGCTTGGCGCATTTGCCCCTGGCATAAATGTAAGGCTAGCTACGAGCATTTTCGTTTTCAATGGTTCTTCAACTATGCGTAATATTTTATCATCTTTATATTTATATGTGGTACTAATCAATAATTTATTTTCAATCAATGCTAGTCTGTTTGTGAAGACAAACTCTCTAACATTTGTTGTTAAATATGGATTCGCCAATGAAACGAATTCAGGTCCAATTTGTCTATATACCATTGTGAATTTATTATATCTATAATTACCCATTACACGAAAATGAAATGCTGACGACGGCATATTGACAAAAGTTGTTATTGGGAATTCTTTGGTGCCTAAATAGTCATAGGGAACCAGTGGTGTGGTATTAATATTATATACAAATATATTTTGTATACTAATAGGATCGATGGGAATTTGTGTTGTGTCAATTCCCGCTGTAGATACGTTTCCATCATCATCATAAGATTGAGCAATAAATCCATCGGCAGTATCATCAATGATTGTGTCCATTGCAGCCAACGACATGGGCCCATCCCAGATATCTCGATTAAACATACTAAAGTTCCAACTAAAATCTAATTTGAGGCGTTTTTTATCCCTGACAGTGCCTATATCAAAACCAACTACAATATTATCTTCCGGTGTACGCCCTCCCCAATTTTTGTCAGGAAAATTGATTTGTCCTCCCACTTCTTCAACTGCATTGGTAAATGAATTAAACGTATAATCTCCGACTGCAATATTATATAGGCTATCATTAATAGTAATATCGGAACTGTCCACACTAAATGACGCTCCGGAAATATCTTTATCGACCGAATTAACATCATCTTTGGCTTTCATAACATGAACACCCATTTGAAATTTTGAAAAAAGATTAATAGACATTCTAGCAAGTGTCATTTCTCGTTCAAATGTATATCCTGTTCTATCCATTGTAAATGAAAGTTGCCTCAACGTATCAATCTCGCCTGGATTTGATGGTAGCAACAAAGCACCATTTGTTTTATTTAAATGCTGAACTTTTCTATTTAGTTGACCTTGAATAACTTCCAATCGAACTAATTTGAGATCAATATCAATACTTAAACCTCTCACTCTGCGACCATCTAAAGTGTATGGTGAAATAGATCTGTAAAAATCCCCCATTCGGATATCCAAAAATTCTCCAAATTGTAAAGCTGTTGAAAATCGATTTAACGGCTGTCGATATGGGTTATCTCTTGTTGTTTGTCTGAAGCTGGTTTTAATTTTACCAAACTCGACAGATATTTCTGCGTTTCCTCTTACCTCACCTACATTAAGAAAATTTTCACCTACATATTCATTCAAATATCTTGCAGTAATATCGCCTCTATAATCAACATTACTAGCCATAGCCAATCCGCCTAAAACTTTAAATGACCAAGATAATGGTTTAAATGATGTCCCATCCAGCATGGACATATTTATCTGGACTGAATGAATACCTTTTTTTATACCATTGGGTATATATGTAACAATACCGTCACTTATTTCAGCTTTAGATGTAACATCTTTCCCATTTAATACTAAACGAATACTCGCAGAATCCACATTAGATATATTAAAGAAACTTAATGCAATCATAACATCATCCGGAATCATTTCGGCATCGGGCTCTGGAGACAAAATCAATATATCAGCCGATACACTCTCTTGTTGAAATGTAGGCTCAACTAAATCAATAAAATTTTCGTTAAAAATCTTTGGTAGAACATTTAATTCATGAGGATGATCTAGTGGGTTTTCCTTTGGAAATGCCAATATTCCCCCATCTGACATTTTAAATATAAAACAATATTCTAAACCTTTTTCAGAAAGAGCTCGACCATCTATTCTCATTTCCCAGACAGTTTGAACATTCTGTAAATGAACTTCTTGAAAACTTACATTATCCTTTATTCTATAATAACCTTGTGCTTCTAAAACGTGATTATCAGAAATTGGCATGGCAGAAAGGATTAGGTCTTTTCCAGCCCGCACCTCCGATGGTGGTTCATGAAAAAGATATGAACCACTAAAAGCAAAAAGATTTGTTAGCAGTAATAATGGAGTTATATGGATCCGTTTCAACATTTACAGTAGTGCAATTTATGAAACGGTAGATGATTTATTGAATATCAATCATTAACGTTTTTATGACACCGTCGAGACCTTCTAATTCAATTTCAATCTGATTAATTGGAATACCACTTTCATTTGGATCAGAAGGGATATCGCTGGGATTTGTTTCAGTTGTTTCCACACTACCGTCAGAAGACGATGACCCAGTTGTTCCAGCTCCCACATCGGTTGTTTCTCCACTTATCAAATTTGTAAGAGTTACCAATCCCTCAAGCCCAATAAGTATATCGCCAGTTTCCGGATCTGTAATCATCCAGAAGTCTGTACCTTTGACAGATGCAACTGATGTTGAACTTTGTACAACAAATTCACCCTTGCGTTGCTTATTCACTTGCGCCCGTAGTGTTCCGCGATCAATATTAACTTGTTTAGAAATAGAACCTGTCGAACGTGTTCCCTTAATAATGATTTCAGTATTACCCGTTATCTTCACCATAGATTTGTCATCAATATAAATCATTGCTGCAAATCCATTTTTACCAGTAATAATTCGATCACCATCTGTCAAAATAGTACCGGGTTTTAATGCAGATAATCCACTTATACCTGATTTTTCAATATCTACCGTTCCTGACACTTTAGTGGTTACGGCAATTTTTGCAGCACTTTCTAATGGAGAACACCACAGTAAAATCATAAGCGAAACTATTATGTGTTTTATTTTATGCATTATTCTTCCACAGAAATATTGATTATTGAGGCATTTTGGTTAATGACTTGATTGAATAAATACATAATATCTGATTCAGACGCAACTGCACCGTTAATTGTAATATTGCCAGTTGGAATAAATCCTTCAAGAGTACCGCCAGCACCAAATAATAAGCTGTATTGATCAGAAGACAATGCTTGTCCAAGTACTTGATTCACAGGATTTATACCTGCCGGAACTGGATTTGCTCCACCGATATCACCTATTTTAAAAGCATATACAGGCGAAATTATTTCTTCTGATCCAACAGTCGTTGCTAAGGAAGCCCTAACCTGCCATACATAAATTTTGTCATGCTCTAATAATCGAGCATTGGAAACTGGATATTGAAAACTGGAAACATTCCCTACAAATTCCCAACCAGCAGACTGATCAAAGGGCAGCATTGTTTCATCTTCTATTGCCTCACTAATTGATGAATGTGTCCCTTGGATATATTCAGCAACCCTGATTTCTGCTTCGCATTGAGAACAAAATTGAGAATACCAGATAAAGAGTGGAAATGTATTATAAATTTCAGTTAATGAAGTATCTTCAAGTGCACCTCCTGGTGATTCCAAACTGATATTTGCAGGTGATTCTACCACAAGATTTATATTTTCAGTATCTGAAAGAGCTAGGTCATCTTCTGAAGATCCACTATAGACTTGAACTTCAAAGGTATACGTACCATCTGCTAATCTGCCTGTTGTGATGACCGAACTTAAAATTTGATCAAATTGAGAGGGATCAATCATATCATTAATACTAACACTTAATGGAACCGTATTACCAGACACATCCATTAATTGTGTTGTTGTCGTTGACAAATCTTGATTATCCAAAATAATATCTGCAGTTATTTCTAAAGGTGCTGTTTCCAATTCAACAATAACCGATTGTGAATGAATCCCCAATACAGGAGACGTCATGGATGCATTAAATACTATTTTCGCATAAACGGGATAACTATTAGAATGCAGTCGAAATCGGAACAATTGAAAATTGGAAGCACCCGTTTGGAGGTCAAAACTGCTAATATAATAAGTTGCATATTCTGTGAAACCCGGTTCCGGTTCCAATATGGCAGATTGTGCCTGGAGAGATTGGTATGAAATCAGCATGAATATTGACAGGCTATAAATCGTTTTTTGTAGTCTCTTCATCATATCGTCTACAAACAATTTACTTGATTAATGAATGATAAGCCAAATTAATTCATACGAATTTTGATTTATATCACATATAAAAAACCCTCCTTTTCAGGAGGGCTTTTTGAAATATTCCCGGCAACGACCTACTCTCCCACGCTAGTCTCCCGCGCAGTACCATCGGCGCAACAGGGCTTAACTGCCGTGTTCGAGATGGGAACGGGTGTTTCCCCTGTGCCATAATCACCGGAAAATTCTTTTTTAAAAAACTATGGGAAATTGACGGGTTGTTTCATAACGATAAAAATTTGGCAAAGCCGTTCGGCTTATTAGTACTGCTCGGCTGAATGTATTACTACACTTACACCTGCAGCCTATCAACGTCGTAGTCTACAACGAGCCTTATTAACTTATGTTAGAGATATCTAATCTTGGGATCGGTTTCGCGCTTATATGCTTTCAGCGCTTATCCGGTCCGAACATAGCTACCCAGCCGTGCTCCTGATGGAACAACTGGTACACCAGAGGTTCGTCCACTTCGGTCCTCTCGTACTAGAAGCAGATTCCCTCAAATATCTTGCGCCCACGGCGGATAGAGACCGAACTGTCTCACGACGTTCTAAACCCAGCTCACGTACCACTTTAATGGGCGAACAGCCCAACCCTTGGAACCTTCTCCAGCTCCAGGATGTGATGAGCCGACATCGAGGTGCCAAACCTCCCCGTCGATGTGAACTCTTGGGGGAGATAAGCCTGTTATCCCCGGAGTACCTTTTATCCGTTGAGTGATGGCCCTTCCATACGGAACCACCAGATCACTAAGTCCTGCTTTCGCACCTGCTCGGTCCGTCGACCTCGCAGTTAAGCTCCCTTATGCCTTTGCACTCTACGCACGATTACCGACCGTGCTGAGGGAACCTTTGAGCTCCTCCGTTACCTTTTGGGAGGAGACCGCCCCAGTCAAACTACCCACCTAACACTGTCTCTCGCCCGGATTCACGGGTCGGGATTAGAGTTCTAGCAATACAAGGGTGGTATTTCAAGGTTGGCTCCACCCGGACTAGCGTCCAAGTTTCATAGCCTCCCACCTATCCTGCACATGCAGAACCAGAATCCAATGCTAAGTTGTAGTAAAGGTTCACGGGGTCTTTTCGTCCTGCCGCGGGTAGCCGGTATCTTCACCGACACTTCAATTTCGCTGTGCTCCAGGTCGAGACAGTGCTCAATTCGTTACACCATTCGTGCAGGTCGGAACTTACCCGACAAGGAATTTCGCTACCTTAGGACCGTTATAGTTACGGCCGCCGTTTACTGGGGCTTCATTTCAAAGCTTCGCACCGAAGCGCTAACCTCTCCATTTAACCTTCCAGCACCGGGCAGGTGTCAGTCCCTATATTTCGTCTTGCGACTTAGCAGAGACCTGTGTTTTTAGTAAACAGTCGATTGAGCCTGGTCACTGCGGCCCCTTTTGGCTCCAAACGCGAAGTTCTTCACCTAATAAGGGCACCCCTTCTCCCGAAGTTACGGGGCTAATTTGCCGAGTTCCTTAACCTGGATTCTCACAAGCGCCTGAGGATACTCTCCTCGCCCACGTGTGTCCGTTTACGGTACGGTCAGCGCAGCATCTAACATAGAGGATTTTCTTGGCAGCATGATTAGGGTCAGTTTATGAGCTAGGCTCTCCTATTCGTGTCTCAGGATTAATGTCCCGGCGGATTTACCTACCAGGACTCCCTACACACTTAAACCCGGACTATCAAAACCGGGCTGACCTTTCACTTCTGCGTCCCCCCATAGTTCAAACAATGTTGCACTGGTACAGGAATATTAAACCTGTTTTCCATCGCCTACGCCTTTCGGCCTTGGCTTAGGGTCCGACTAACCCTGAGCAGATTAACTTTACTCAGGAAACCTTGGGCTTGCGGCGAGCCTGCATTTCACAGGCTTTATCGCTACTCATGCCAGCATACTCATTTCCATTTCCTCCAGCTGCCCTCACGGGTCAACCTTCGACGGTCGATGGAACGCTCGCCTACCACCTCGATATATAAATATCAAGATCCATAGCTTCGGTGCGATGCTTAGTCCCGGAAATTATCGGCGCAAAACCCCTCGACTAGTGAGCTATTACGCTTTCTTTAAAGGATGGCTGCTTCTAAGCCAACCTCCTAGCTGTCTGGGCGATTTGACATCCTTTATCACTTAGCATCGACTTTGGGACCTTAGCTGATGGTCTGGGTTCTTTCCCTTTCGTTCATGAAGCTTATCCCCCATGAGCTCACTGCCATGCATTATAATACCGGTATTCGGAGTTTGATTGGGGTCGGTAAGCTTGTAGGCCCCCTAGCCCATTCAGTGCTCTACCCCCGGTACACTTACATGACGCTGCCCCTAAAGGCATTTCGGCGAGAACCAGATATCTCCGAGTTTGATTGGCCTTTCACCCCTAACCACAGTTCATCCCCCAGCTTTTCAACGCTGGTGGGTTCGGACCTCCATCCCGTGTTACCGGGACTTCATCCTGACCATGGCTAGATCACTCGGTTTCGGGTCTACCGCATATTACTCAACGCCCTATTCAGACTTGCTTTCGCTACGGCTCCGACCTTACAGTCTTAACCTTGCAATATACGAGTAACTCACTGGCTCATTATGCAAAAGGCACGCCATCACTCCGCTATCCTAAAATAACTGGAGCTCTGACTGCTTGTAGGCATACGGTTTCAGGTTCTATTTCACTCTCCGTTAGGAGTACTTTTCACCTTTCCCTCACGGTACTAGTTCACTATCGGTCACATGGGAGTATTTAGCCTTACCGGATGGTCCCGGCAGATTCACACAAGATTTCTCGTGTCCCGTGTTACTCGGGTGTCGATTCCAGCAAGATCATCAATTTTCGTTTACAGGACTATCACCTTCTACGGTTGGACTTTCCAGACCATTCAACTAATATCAGATTTTTTGACTTGCCGAGTCTGTTACAGCAGACTCCGAATCGATCCCACAACCCCACCAGCGCAACGCCTGTAAGCTTGGCACGTTGATGGTTTAGGCTCTTCCCCGTTCGCTCGCCGCTACTGAGGGAATCCCTTTTGGTTTCTCTTCCTGAGGTTACTTAGATGTGTCAGTTCACCTCGTTGTCTCACCCTGTCCTATATATTCAGACAGGAGTTAATCGACATGACTCGATTTGGGTTGCCCCATTCGGAAACCCCCGGATCTAAGGATGTTTGCTCCTCCCCGAGGTTTATCGCAGCTTGCCACGTCCTTCATCGGCTCCATGTGCCTAGGCATTCCCCGTACGCCCTTAATAACTTTACCAAAGTTGTGTCGTTAAGAAACGCTACCACGTCAATTTCCACATTGTCAAAAAACATATTGTGTTCCACTTTGGAACAAAATTCTTTACTTTAAAAAAACTGGTGGAGCTAGCCGGGATCGAACCGACGACCTCCTGAATGCAAATCAGGCGCTCTCCCAACTGAGCTATAGCCCCGTTAATTCTAAGCCGAAGCTCAAAGTGGGCCTGCGTGGATTCGAACCACGGACCTCATCCTTATCAGGGATGCGCTCTAACCAACTGAGCTACAAGCCCAAAAAATAAGAGTATGCGTGACTGTCGAATTTGAGTTCGACCGTATCCCGACACGAATGTCAGGATTACTCCTTAGAAAGGAGGTGATCCAGCCGCACCTTCCGGTACGGCTACCTTGTTACGACTTCGCCCTAGTTACCAGCCTTACCTTAGACGGCTCCCTCCCGAAGGTTAGGCCACCGGCTTTGGGTACTGCTGACTTCCATGGCGTGACGGGCGGTGTGTACAAGACCCGGGAACGTATTCACCGTGGCGTGCTGATCCACGATTACTAGCGATTCCTGCTTCATAGAGTCGAGTTGCAGACTCCAATCTGAACTGGGGCAAGTTTTATGGGATTAGCTCCCCCTCGCGGGTTGGCGACCCTTTGTACTTGCCATTGTAACACGTGTGTAGCCCTGGACATAAGGGACATACTGACTTGACATCATCCCCACCTTCCTCCTGGTTGTCCCAGGCGGTATCCTTAGAGTCCCCACCATAACGTGCTGGCAACTAAGGAAAGGGGTTGCGCTCGTTGCGGGACTTAACCCAACATCTCACGACACGAGCTGACGACAGCCATGCACCACCTGTGAAGGTGTCTTTGAGCAAGCTCGCAGAGGGTTCTGCTTTCACAGAACTTACACCTACATGTCAAGCCCAGGTAAGGTTCTTCGCGTTGCATCGAATTAAACCACATGTTCCACCGCTTGTGCGGGTCCCCGTCAATTCCTTTGAGTTTCAACCTTGCGGTCGTAGTCCCCAGGCGGAGTACTTATCGCGTTAGCTACGACACCGAAGGGGTCGAATCCCCCGACATCAAGTACTCATCGTTTACGGCGTGGACTACCAGGGTATCTAATCCTGTTTGCTCCCCACGCTTTCGTCCCTCAGCGTCAGTATCGAGCCAGAAAGCTGCCTTCGCCATTGGTGTTCCTCCTGATATCTACGCATGTCACCGCTACACCAGGAATTCTACTTTCCCCTCTCGAACTCTATTCTACCAGTTTTGATTGCAGATCATCGGTTGAGCCGATGGATTTAACAATCAACTTAGCAAAACGCCTACGGACCCTTTACGCCCAGTGATTCCGGACAACGCTAGCACCCCTCGTATTACCGCGGCTGCTGGCACGAAGTTAGCCGGTGCTTTCTTGTGAGGTACCGTCACGTCCGAACATTATTTACATCCGGATTTTTCTTCCCTCACGACAGACCTTTACACTCCTAGAAGCTTCATCGGTCACGCGGCGTTGCTGCGTCAGGCTTTCGCCCATTGCGCAAAATTCCCCACTGCTGCCTCCCGTAGGAGTCTGGGCCGTATCTCAATCCCAGTGTGGCTGATCATCCTCTCAGACCAGCTACCGATCATCGCCTTGGTAGGCCGTTACCCCACCAACAAGCTAATCGGACGCAGGCCCATCCTAAAGTGCTAGCCGAAGCCAGCTTTAACAACAATGTCCCGAAGGACCCGCTGCATTATCCGGTATTAGCTCCGGTTTCCCGAAGTTATCCCAGTCTCTAGGGCAGGTTGCCTACGTGTTACTCACCCGTTCGCCAGTTTACTCATTTTCCGAAGAAAATTTTCTCCTTGACTTGCATGTGTTAAGCACGCCGCCAGCGTTCGTCCTGAGCCAGGATCAAACTCTCCATTGTATGTTTGATTCTGTTCTATCGTTTTAATTCTCAAATTCACTGACAAGTCACGCATACCAAATTTTCAAAAAACAAAATTGCTTTACGCAAGCTGCGCAAAGCCAACAAAATTACAGTAACTAATTATCACAAGTCAATACCTATATCGCAAGTTTATTGACTTTTTACTGATTAATAAGCTCTGGTTCGGGATAGTCCAAAAATATATCAATGGCTATTTTATGAGCCACTTTTCCAACATAGCGCTCCACGCGTGCATGATTAGCTTCGTCAACATCCATCCATGTTTTCCATATACCTCCAAAGTACAACCCCGCCCCTATCAACGCAGGAGGCATTAATATTTTTACATTTTTAGTCGATAAATTAATACGGTTGGGATGTGCATATCCTCTTTGACTAGTAAATACATCGTTTTCTGTTTTTATACCGCTTGATAATGGAATAACACTTTGCCTAGATTTATCAAATGAGAACTTCCCAGCTTGAGAAAGAGATGTATTTGAAATCATAGTTGAAACAAGAATCATTGATGCGAGCATTCCACCTGCGGATTCCCACTGCTCCAAATAGGCATGCCCACCTCCTGGCACAAGTGATGCAGCCAAAGATAACCATTTATTTCTTAAGGGTACATTTGCAGAAGCATCGATAGCTTTAAACATAGCTTCCAGCCGCTTTGAATAAAATGGATGATCAAATTGCTCTTCTGCTGCCAAGAATGATTGCCTTGCTTCTATCCATTGAAGTTTATGAAAAAAAGCATATCCTCGAAATGTCAGATCATAGGGATCTTCAGACAGCTCTGTATTATCTAGTATCTGATCATATTCGCCAGCCTCTAGCAATAAATACATCTTCCTGTATTCTGCGGCTTTGAAGACCATATCAGAACTATCGGACAATTCCTGCGTCCGTGTATAATAACGTTCAGCTAAATCATAACTTTCAGAATACTCATAACTTTGGGCTATATAATAATAAACTGCTGTTTCTAGGCTATCTCCGGGATAGCGGTATAAATACTGGAAGAGGCTTAATAATGCCCGTTCATGAAAACCTTCATTGATAAGAAAATCACAAAATGAAAGCAACTCATGTTTCTGGAATTTGGTATAATCCCCCCAATCATCCTGTGCTTTCTGGACCGATCGATATTGATCCTGACTCACTAATGTTGAGACTAATATTCCTATGTATAGTATGTTTTTTATTCGCATAAAAAAAATTCCCCTGACCTCAAGGACAGGGGAATTTAGAAAGAATTATGTTATAGTAAACTGAATTAGCGCAGCAATAGCATTTTTTTCTTTGCTTCGAAATCGCCAGCACGAAGCTCATAAAAATAAACACCGGATGCAACCGAATTCCCATTGGCATCAAGCCCATTCCAATCAAACACGTGATGTCCTGCGCTCATAGGTCTATTCGTAAGCACATTAACTTGCTGACCTAAAAGATTATACACAACCAACTTTGCAAGAGATTGTTCCGGTAAGTCAAAAGCTATACGAGTCGTTGGATTGAATGGGTTTGGATAATTTTGAGCCAAGCTAAAAACAGTTGGTAATGGATTATCCCCTATGCCCATTTCAGATGTATTAAAGGTTATAGCATTATTTACATCAGGATAGCTACATGAGACATCTAATAAATCCGGCGCTGAAGTGCCGGGTAACCGTACTTCGTCTAACCAAAAAGAAATTGTCGCAGGTAAGCCCGCATGACCATTGGTTGCTTTATACGTAATTTGAAATAAATTACCTTCTACACCATCGCCAGCTGTCTGGGCTCTGTTTGTACTATAAGCCATCACTTTAACATGATCGTTTATTTCATTGCTCAATAACTGCATTGCATTTGAACTAGTAACAGGGTCACCGTTTTCATCATATACATTTTCAAGTTTATCACCTTTGTTCACAACACCAACATCGCCATAAACAAGATCAGACCCGGCATCATTATATACATCTAATTGAATACCGCGGATAGCTTCATTGTCTACAATCTTAAATATAAGGGTTACTGTTGAATCATCCGATGAACCTGAAAGAGCAGCTTCAAAACCTAGACACACACAAAGCCCAGTAGCTATTAACTGACCATAATTGGGGTTTGGAGTCCCGTCCGGTAGAAGGGTTCGATTATCTGTGTGAAATGAAGAATCTGCTGGGCAATCTAATGCCTGAGCGAATCCAACAAATAGTGATAATAATATTATTAATCTTTTCATTTTTCTCTCCCAATGTTAAAGTTACGGCAAAAGCTTTACTTCACCAATAACATCTTTTGTGAATATTGCTGTTTGTTTAAGCGAGCACTCAGTATATATACGCCTGAAGCAACACTTACACCTAATTTGTTTTTCCCATTCCAAATAACACTTTTAAATCCAGGTTCAACATTCGAATTAAATAAGGATGTTATTAACCGACCATATAGATCATGGACAACTACTTGCAAATGTCCCTTTTTTGGAATATCAATTTGAATGTTTGTTGAAGGATTAAAAGGATTGGGGAAATTTTTATGAACTTTAAATGACAACGGCAAGGCATTAATGTTATCGCCAATTCCCAAAGCTACTACAATAATATTAACATCAATATCAAACTGTCCAACATTTGTTGCAACATAAACTGTCCCGATGTATTCACCATAATTCATAAACAGAGTGCTGATATTGAACTGAACCAACGCATTTGAATTGGATGGAATAGACCCACTTTCGTTATTGACTGTTAGCCAGTCAATATTATGACTAATTGTATAATCTATTGTTGCATTGCTTGAATTAGTTAAAGATAACAAATGGGAAGAAACAGCATTTGCATCAAGTGTATCTGAAAGTGAAGAAAATGACAATAATAAAGGAGAAACTTCTCCGGTACCATTTAAAGAGATTTCAATAATTGGATCATTGATGTCATTTGAGTTAATTGTCAAAAATCCACTAAATAGACCAACTGAGTCTGGGACAAATAATAATGTTATTTCTGTAGATTCACCTGGGTTTAGTTCTAATACAGATTCATTTGAAAAGAAATAATCATTATCAAAATCAAAACTGCTGATTTCTAAATCATCCGAACCAATATTTGTTATTTCTAATAAAACAGATGAGGTATCATTGATATACGTTTCGTCAAATGTAACAGCAGTCACATTTAATCCAATTTCGGGGAAACCTGAAATATTCAATGTTGATGAAATGATGATTGAAGTATCAGGAATATCTGCAGTGAAAATGGCATCGCCGAAATATGTACCGCCGTAAGTACCAGTAGCATCAAAAGTAAGTGTTAAATCAGTCGTCCCATTTGCGGGAACTGTAATTGTTTCATTTGCAGAAGTCATCCACAACGGAGCAACGGGATTTTCCAATAAATGCGGTCTGTATGTAGCCACCATGGCATGCATCCTGTCTTTCTGTCCAGGTGTAAATTCCCATTGACAGGCATTACTGGTATAAGTCATATAATTATGAACAGGGTCATTTCCGGGTAATGTTGGGCAGCTATCTAAACTATTACTGCATTGCCACAGGTAGTCTTCATGTTGGGCCGGAGTATCATCAACGCCATCGTTTCCTGTCGTGCAATTATTATAAAACGTATGATGGAGGCCAAGATAATGTCCCACTTCGTGGGTAGCGACATCACCATCATATCCAGCAGCATAGGGTAACGTTCGATAATCTAAAACGACACCATGCATATAACTGTTTTCTGACCATGAATTAGGCATATATGCATAGCCGGCTACACCATCCACAAAAATATTTGAAGTATAAATATTTAAATAATGAAACGAATCAATATTCAGAGCCTGTTTTGCTACAGCATCATATGTATCATACATATCATTAAACCAATCATTGTTTACAGTTCGGTCAATGATATCCAACGTAAAGATAAATTCATGATCGGCAAAGGCATTATTAAGCCTCGTTACCTGCTGTGCTATTTGCTGGTCAGACAAATTACCAACACTGTTGTCTTGATGTATCACATGCCATGCGATTTTTACATTAACAATATTGCGAGAACTTCGTCCTTGCCTTTCTAACCAACGTTCAACTTGATCGATTGAGACCAACAAATCTTCCGGATTCGGATCAGGCGTACCACAAATCAAATCATTACCCAATCCAATTTCAATCGCTACATCAGGGAGTTGAATATCTTCTGGAACTGAAAATCGCCCCACGAGTGGAATCCATGTTTGGTCTACCAAGGTAATCGTTAAATCCACATCATTAGATGTATTATTGGTAAAGGTTAAAATACGATCAGCTGTTTCACCATAAATCAAGTTTTGCAATAATGTATCTTGAGAGACTTCTATATCATCCGCAAAAGCAAAACTGACAAATATAATTAAACTTGTTGTAGTTATTTTTTTCATATTATTTAATGTAAATCATTTTTTGGTTAGTGTGAAAGTCTTCAGCATCTACTCGCAAAATATAAATGCCAGCTGAAATAGGATTTCCTACATCATTTTTTCCTCGCCATGTTAAATTATACACACCTGTTTCAAGTGTAGAATTGAGCAATGTAATAATTTTACGTCCATTCAAATCAAATACATTTGCAGATACATATGATCGATACGGTATTGAAATTGAAAATTGAGTAGATGGATTAAACGGGTTGGGATAGTTTTCACTAACAGAAAATTTCATGGGAACCGTTCCATCGAATACACCCAGTGATTCCATTATAACCATTTGTAAATGTATGGGCAATGAACCCATATTACTATTTAAAATAACATCTCCTTCATATTCCCCAGGAGCCATAAATAAACTATTGAAATTAAATGTAATAAATTGAGATTCACCATTGTCCAAACTTCCATCTCCTCCAAGGACAGTTACCCAATCAATTTCACTATCAAATTGATACAATAACGGTTCGGAACCTGAATAATTCATTTCTAAATAATTGTTTGAAAATTCATTGGAGTACAATGAATCAATTATGGACTCAAAACTCAATTCCAAGTTGGTTATTCCCATGATGTTCAAAAATGATGGAAGTAATACAGTCGTATCCAAAGTTGATTCTTCAAAATAAATATTTGCTGCATAATCGCCACCGACAAGGGTAGTTCCATCAAACGTAATATCGAAATCTACAGATCCATTTGCAGGGACTTGTATCACACTTTCTGTAGTATAAATCCATTCTGGAGATACAGGATTTTCAAGCATCCCTGGACGATATGTTTCAACCATATCGTCCATCCTATCACCTTGTCCATTTGAAAATTGATTCAAACATGCATCATCTGTATATGTCATAAAATTGTGCACAGGATCTAAACCGGGATCATTCGGACACGTGTCTGAATTATTACAACTATAAATATTATTGCCATCATCTTCCTGAGGCGTATCACTTACAGAATCATTCGAGCCAGAGCATCCACCTTGAAATGTGTGTAGCAAACCAAGGTAATGACCTACTTCGTGGGTTGCAGAATCACCGGCATTATATGGATACGATGTTCCACCAGGCAAAGATGAATAGAGAATACAAACACCATGCATATAACTGTTTTCCGGCCATGAGTAAGGCAAATATGACCAGCCCAAAAGTCCCGGCATGTTTCCCGAATAAAAATTCAAATGATGAATTGGATCAATATACAATTGCTGTTTATACGTGCTCTCATATTGGTCCATATCATTATACCAATTATCATTCATCGTATAATCAACACTTACAAGTGTAAACATAATATCGTACGGTGCATATGCATCATTCAGGACTTCAATTTGGGCAACAATCATATCATTTGAAATATTTCCAGCTCCATTACTGGCATATAAAACATGCCAAGCAACTTGTATATTTACCAAGTTACGACTCGATCGATTTTGGCTATTATTATTTTCAATAGCACTTTGCACCAATGTCAAAACACCTTCTCGAGTTGGGGCTGTTCCACAACGAATACCATCTAACCAATTTCCATTTTCATCCTGATATTGTATATCGGATTCTAGCTCTTGGCGATATACTTCGCTTTCTGGTTCAAAACGATCTCCATTATAAATAGGTAATGGATTCGGAGGTGATTGCTCTAAAATACTAATGTCCAAATTCACTGGGAAATTATTGCTATTTGTAATTGTAATAGTTTCTGTTGTTATTTCTCCATATTGAATTGAAGCAGTCAGTGTATCTGGAGTAATAGTAATGGAATTAGCATACAGTATCCATGGGAAACTGAATAGGATTAATTTTTTGTAACTATTTTTCATTTATAGTATTTATTAAAAAGGGTGCCCAAAAGGACACCCTAATTGAGAGTCTATTTAAGTAAGACCAGTTTTTTTGTATTTGTGTATTTATTGCCAGATGTAGATATAGCCACCATTCTGTAAAAATACATTCCCGAAGGTAAACCGCTAGCATTTACTTGGTAACGATAATGACCTGCATTTAGGTTTTCATTATTGATTAATGTCATTACTTCACGACCAGCCAAATCAAATACAGCCAGATGTGTTTTAGCGAATTCAGGTAACGCCAAATCAATATTTGTTACCGGGTTAAACGGATTGGGATAATTCTGACGTAACGTGAATTTTTCTGGCATTACGTTATACAAATCATCATCAATAGCCAAGACGCCTGAATCAACATCTACACGAACCATGAAATCTCCATCGAGATATAATTCAGCCCATTCACCATTTGTTCCAACCGGTGGGGAGCCATCTACATTTATATAACTACGAAAATCTGGGTCAGTAAGATCAATACCTATGGGGGGTGAGTTGCTAGTTTCTTCCCAACCAACATAAAAATCACCCGAACCAATTTGAATATTTAAAATAGACATATCTTTCACATTCCACCCTTGAGCAAGCTGCATGATTACACCACCGGAAGGTGTCCATTCCGTACCCGGTAATCCATCAGTACCATCGTTATCCCATACACGTACAGCACAGATTCCAGGAGAACCAGTCGGCACGTAAAACTTGACACGTTTTAGTTCAGATGGATAATTAACGGGTGTCACTTTAACTGACATATAATTTCCATTGCCAACATTTGTGCTTGTTTCAGCTTCGCCATCATCATAAGCTATTTCATGGATTGTTTGAGCTTCCGGTGTGCCGCAAGCTGCACTGGATTCAGGCCCTTCTAAATCATCATATAATGCAGTTACTTTATAACAGTATTCCGTATCGTTTGTTACAAGAATATCTATATATTCTGCGCCTTCAATTCCTTGGCCATTAAACATAAGTGAATATTCAGACCCTTCGGAACTACGATATACATTGAATGTATAATCTCCATCACCTTCAGCAGTTACATTTGCACGAATCATCCATTCGCCATCATCTAAAGATGCGCTTCCATTATATTCTTGCCATACGCCACCGGTACTGATCCAAGCATGTCCGCTGGGGATAGCTGAATTGTCTAAAGCCATATAAATACCATCAGCAATAGACGTTGCAATAACAAAATCGCCGTCAAATGTCCAACCGCTTACTGCAAATTCATTCCAGGATCCAGCAACGATACTTTGTGAAGTTGTATAATCTGGTGTACCATTTGGCACGCCAGCTGTAATCGAAAATCCTGCAATATCAATTGCGTAATTATCATTAGCAAAAATATTTACTGAATTCACTGTAACAGTATTTACGCCAAAAGGCATATCAAAATATGAGCCAGCCCAACCGGCTACACCGCCGATTGCATACCCTGTGAAATTATCATTGTCGTAAGCAATTTCTCCATCAAAGTCCGTATTTAATTCATCCCACGTAACATTTATTTGTGAATCGCCAGCTTCTAAATTTAGATTTGTAACTTCAGGAATTGATTCTTCAAAAGAAACGGACCATACATGGAAATCATCAATAAATAAACCACTGCCATTTCCACCATCATCATTATCATCAATTCTAGCTGTAATTCGAAATTGTACATCATCACCTGCATTTGAAGTTAAATCAAGTTGAATGTTATTATTAAACGGATCGCCTGGCATATATGTTTGCCAACCAATATTTGCGCCACCGGGACGTGAGTCATCTCCGTAATCATAAAAGACAAGATCCCATTGAATATCATATCCATTTGCCGGAATCATTTGAACTTGATCATCCGCATTATCAGTAAAAAGAACATTTCCACTGGCATCAGTGACAGAAATATCATCAACGCGAAAACCATCGATTGCCGGTTCATCAGCTGTACTCCAAGCCGGATCTGAACCAAATCCAAATCGAACAATTACATCAAGGCCTGCATAGGCATTCAAATCGAACGTGACTAAATGCCAATCAACAACGTTACCCCAACCTGCAGCTAAATCCTGACAGTCATAATATCCTGGATCATTATATATCCAACCATATCCATCGGTAAAATCATAGGCATCGTCACCTGTTAATAATTCCCAAGTTGAACCTCCATTTGTTGAAATACGAACATTGGCCGCATCCCAACCGTTGGTACATGTTCCGGCGACTGTAGCTCCAGCAAAAGCTTCAATACCCCATTTTAATTGAGCGGACAAGGATCCACCGCCTGTAGGGATTGAAATTGAGGGTGTATCTAAAAACTGTATCCACGTATCACCATATCCACCAATATTTGGATCGGCACACCACCAAGAATTTCCGTCATATGCATCATCAGAAGACCTATGAAAATATGTGGGCAAATTATCTAGATTAGCAACTTCAACTCTATAATAATCTTCAAGATAATTATCTCCATCACCATCTGAATCTGGGAAATCGCACCACAAGTCAAAATTGAATTTGATTAATTCATTTTCAGCCACGTCAGGTAATGTAATTACAGGTGACATTATAGAATTTTCAGTATCATAATTATCATCATCTATATTCAAACTTGTTGATGGGCTACTATAACTGGTGGTTGTTTCTCCCCAACCAGTTTCAAATGTCCAATCGTCAGTACCACCTTCCATATCATCAAAAAAGATAGTAACTGTATCCGTCCGACTATCCATTGATCGAGCAGATTGCGTTACAGTTTCTTTTTGACTGATGTTATTTGCTTTTAATGTTTGTTTACTATTCATTTTTGTCACATTATTACCCCAAGCAAGGGTGAATGACAAAATGATTAAAGAAATATATTTTATTAACTTCATGAGTGTCCTTCCTGTTTTATCTTTTATCAAAGTGTAGAAATTTACGTATAATAATTAGTTTTCCCGAGAACCACGTCGAGAATATATTAGAGTAACGTATTATTTCCTGATGTTACTTATTTAATTTATGAAAGTGTGTATAGAGAGAATATAACTTAAAATGGTTGTGTAGACTATTGACACTAATCACATCCTAAAATTCCAATCCTAATCCAACTTGGTGAGAGAGTTTGAGTATACCGAAATCCACAAAAGCATAATCAATAATAATGGCTAATGCACGTGTCTTCAAGCGTATACCGCCGCCGCCACTAATGGTAGCCGTATCATGACCCAATCGTGCTCCGCCTCGAATAAAGCCCAGATTATTATATCCATATTCCAATCCTAAATGACCGGTGGGTGTATAATCATTAGGAACAACACCATCAAATGCGACAGTTACGCTGTGAATGTCACTTTTGTAAAACTCACTATTAGGACCCATAAGTTCATTCTCTATCCCTAATCTAAATGCCAATGGTAACGGAAATGGTTCAGTCACTTTATGCAATACGCCATCTACATCTATACTATCCGGGACTATCTGTTGTAATCCATCACCATAATACTGCGCTTCCGGGCCAAAGTTGGTTACACTCATTCCCAGATTAAAACCATAAATACCTGTATCAAAGTTGGAGCCTATATCAAACGCCAGTGTATTCATGGCTACTGTATGAATATTATCTCGTATAAAGTTTAAACTAACACCTACTTTTAACCTGTCTGTCAGTCGTCTGCCGTATGTTGTTCTAAATGCAATAGACTGAACACTAAACGTTTCTCCTGTTCCATCAGGGTAGGCTCTATTAGTCACATTCATGGGACCGGAATCAAGATAAAATAAATGGAATCCGGCAAAGTCTGATCCGGACAGCTTACGCCCATAAGACACAACATTATGGGTAATATCCGCTAAATAGTTTGTTTGAAATACATAACTCTCCTGATCTTCTACAAAGGCTATTGCAGCAGGATTATAAGACACAGCTCCTATTCCTCTTCCACTCGCTACAAATGCTCCGCCTAGCGCCACCGCTCTGGGGTGTGTCTCCAGCTTTAGCCAATTTGCTGTGGATGTAGCAACCTTCGTTACTATATCAGGGATATCTCTATACTGACTAAAACCAATACTCATATACAACACGAATGCTAGTATATATCGCATCAGCGTACCACCGCAAATTTACCGATGTGATCTTTTCCTTCAGCTTCAACAACAAAAATATATAACCCCGGTGCAATTGTATCTCCAGATTGACTTCCTCCTGATTGCAGGTTCCACCATTCGTTACTGTCGTAAGGATCGGAATGATTTATAACTGTTACGAGTTCACCTGTGATTGTATATACTGTAATTTGACATTCACTAGGCAAGCGTGTAAAACGCAATCGTCGTTCACTTTCTTCTTGAAAATGAGAGCGTGAAAAGTATGGATTTGGAACAACACTAATTTCATTTAAGGATTCAACACTTACATCTTGTTGACTGCCCAACATTGACATATCTACAAGCCAACTGTCACCATCTACATAAAACTTTTCAGTGCGAATAATGAGCGAATCACCATCTTCCCAAGGATAATATGGCATCCAAGGATTATCATTAATGCCATCACCGTCATTATCGTAAAATTCAGCTGTCGGCTCTGTAGCAATAATGTCTTCTCGAGCCAGCCACATCATAGCTTTATAATACACTAATTCATCTTTCATATAGGTACCGGTTTCTGACCAAGATAATGAATCACCAATTACTTCAAAAATAGGGAAATTTAATTTTAAGGAAAAAGTGTAAATAGCCTCTAGTCCATCTGCAGTATATAAGGTATCCCCCCAAAATTTTATTTCTTCATTGCGAGTCCACATACAATCTAAAGCTCCTAAATCATAATTGGGCGGATTCAGCGTTCCCGGGACACCATTATCTTTATGATTCAACGCTACTTTCTTTCCGGTAGTAAGATTTTTTATTTGAAGAGGCAATACTGTGGGAAATGAATTACAAAAAGAATTTTGAACTGTGTCGCCGCGCGGTGTATCAAAAAATTCAATTAAATAATCAAAGTTCAACCGCCTGTCATAGGTATTCTGACTGCTGTATTGAAAATTGAGATTTATGAGTTTTGGTCCTTTTAAAAAATTCAAATATGTAATTGTATCTCCTGACCATTCATAGTTTTCGATTGGAACTCTATCGGGTGCAACTCGAGGCATATTTTCAAATTCAAATTGTATTCCGCTCACTTTATTACTTATGACGTCTACACCCGTAATCATTTTGTATTCCGGGATAAATATACTTCCGCCATTTTCGGATGCTCCCGGCAAATCACGAAGAGAATCTTTCCCGCTTTCTGAAAAATTTATTGTATCGAATGTTGATGCAATTGTAACGGGTATTTGCGATTCAGCATTATCCACTTCATACACATAAATGAAGGCGTTTTCACTTGCCATATTTTCAACTGCATCTGCGGCTATAGATGCTTGAATTTCAAATTTTAATACTTCATTTGTTAACTCATATCGCTCAACAACAGAGTATGTTTTATCACCTGTTCCAATTGTTCCCGGCTGCCGAACAAATAAAGTATCAATATTATCGGGATCGGGAAACCAAACATTACTGGCATAATATCCGGGTGTAGCCGAAACATAATTTTGATCTAGCGGAGTTGAACCAAATTCACTTTCTAAACTGGCAAGTCCACTGCCATTAACTAAAATATGATCCGGATTTGATAGTGACCAGATTGTATCAGCGGTGAATATTCCATCATTGTCATCATCAGTATATTCAATTTCATAAGACCGAAGCCCCATATCGTAGGCAGTCAGCACATAAGTGTATTCCATTCCATCCAAGACGGATGAATCTATAAAACTATGAACTAGACCGGTGTTATATCCCAAGTGCTGCCGTGTATTTAATGGGTCCGGTCCGGATATTCCCATACTTCTTGTGGGTGTGCCGGTTTCTTCACAATCATCGCCATAGATACAAAATTCTTCATCTTCATCTTGAGATAAATCAAACTGCGCAAATGGTTTCCAGCCAATGAATTGGCCATTATGATCAAAAAGTCTATCATGAGCGCCACCCCAGGTTTCACCGCCATCGGTACTGCGATAAATTTTATACCCTTCGAAGTCTGCATAACCTGTCAACGAATCGATGGACAATTCAGCAGCATTATTCCATGATAATTGTACACGTTCATGGTCGACTGTTGCATATAATGTCGGTGATTCTGGCGGTGATTGACCCACAATAATGCACAAAGCTATTGAAAAATATATTGCGATTATTCTTTTCATTTGTTCTAAACTAAAATTCCAATCCAAGTCCAACTTGGTGAGAAAGTTTAAGTATACCGAAATCCACGAATGCATAATCAATAATGATGGCTAATGCTCGTGTCTTTAAACGAATACCGCCACCTCCGCTGATGGTGGCCGTATCATGGCCCAACCGTACTCCGCCGCGAATAAAGCCCAGATTGTTATATCCATATTCCAATCCTAAATGACCGGTGGGTGTATAATCATTGGGTACAACACCATCAAAAGCCATGATTAGGCTATGAACATCACTTTTGTAAAACTCACTATTAGGACCCATAAGTTCATTCTCTATCCCTAATCTAAATGCCAATGGTAACGGAAATGGTTCAGTCACTTTATGCAATACGCCATCTACATCTATACTATCCGGGACTATCTGTTGTAATCCATCACCATAATACTGCGCTTCCGGACCAAAGTTGGTTACACTCATTCCCAGATTAAATCCATATATACCTGTATCAAAGTTGGAGCCTATATCAAAGGCAAGTGTATTCATAGATACTGTATGAATATTATCTCGTATAAAGTTTAAACTAACACCCACTTTTAATCGGTCTGTGAGTCTTCTACCGTAGGTTGTTCTAAATGCGATTGACTGAACATTAAACGTTTCTCCTGTTCCATCAGGGTAGGCTCTATTGGTTACATTCATAGGACCGGAATCAAGATAAAACAGGTGAAAACCGGCAAAGTCTGATCCGGACAGCTTACGTCCATACGACACAACATTATGGGTAATATCCGCTAAATAGTTTGTTTGAAATACATAACTTTCCTGACCTTCTACAAATGCAATTGCAGCAGGATTATACGATACTGCTCCAATACCACGACCACTGGCTACAAATGCTCCGCCAAGAGCCACCGCTCGTGGGTGTGTCTCCAGCTTCAGCCAATTTGCTGTGGATGTAGCAACCTTTGTTACTATATCCGGGATATCTCTATACTGACTAAAACCAATACTCATATACAACACCAATACTAGTATATATCGCATCAACGTACCACCGCAAATTTACCGATGTGATCTTCCATTCCAGCTGCTTGTACTGTAAATAAATATAATCCGGGAGCAATTTCCTGATTATTCACTGTACGCAGATCCCACACAGCTTCGCCACCTGAATATATTTCATTTGAATCCTGACCTGTTAAATCAATATGCTCTAATTTTTGTACATGTTCACCGTTCACTGTATAAATATTAATTGTGCATTCAGGAGGCAGTTTGGTAAATCTAATTTCTCGCACCCATTCATTCTCATTAAGGTGGGATCGCACAATGTATGGATTGGGAACGACTCCAATTTCTGAAATCTGATTTTGAGATTTGAATCCCGCATACACTTGCACAAAATTCTTATCCAAAATGGAAGTTCCTTTTGAATTTTCAATACTTGCATAACCGTCAGGACTTGACCAATGTTCCGGATTGGAGTATGACCAAAGTGTATCCGGAATAAATCCGCCACTTGTATCATCTTCCCACACAATGACAAAATCTGATTCCACACCCATATCATAGGCTGTAATGGCATACGTATACTGAATTCCATCTTGAACATTTTTATCAACAAAATAATACTGATAATCTGCGCCATTAATTGTGGTGTCTTTTTTAATTTCGTCTAAACTTGTATCAAAACCCAAGTTAAACCAAGGCGCATGTGGATCCGGTCCGGAAATTGACCTTCCACGATTTAACCCGTCAGAACAGTCATCATTTTCCCAAATACAATGCAATGAATCTTCTTTAGCATTTAAATCAAACTGCGCATAAGGTTGCCAACCAACTGCAATACCATAATCATCATAAATTTGTTTATCGGGTGTGCCCCATGTTCGACCGCCATCTTTACTTTTATAAATTTTATATCCTTCAAAATCTGCATATCCGGTAACAATATCGTTTGATATTTCTGCAGCATTATCCCAAAATAATGATACTTTATTATGATCAGTAACTGCGTGTACATCTGGTCGTGTAGGAGGCGTATATCCTTGATAATGGGAATTATACATAATTTGTGCAAATTTAGCATTGCTGATTAAATCCTGTTTATTTTGTCCAAAAATAATACAAAATGAAAAGGGTACTTCTTCTCCAACTTTTAAATCAAATGGTCCGCAACTCATAATAAAAACACAATCGAGTCCTTCATCAAACGCATCTTCTTCTTCCAAACCTTCCAGTGAATCAAAGTGGGGATTAAGTTCTGTTCCTAAATCTGTATCCGGATTTGGCGTATGAAAAAACCATGCATTTTCTGAAGACTTTGTATTGGTGGTATCTCCAACCATTAGTTTATACATTATTTCTTCTTTGTTTTTGGCTTGGGGGCATCCAGCTGATCCAGCATAACAGCTTCCGCTTCCTTCTCTATTAACAACACCCGGACGGTTATACCAATCGAACCAATGCCAATCTGTCATTTTCAAATCTTCACCGGGATATCGATCTGGAAATCCATCCATATCTAAATCAATTTCTCGAGTCGCTTTGGGTGTGTCCAATAATTGCGTGGCAACAATTCCCAAATCGGTAGCACCATTGCTATTTCCATCATAATCATAAATCATAGCCATACTAATAATGAGAGCTTCATCGCCTATTTCAAATCGTTCATCATAATATTCCATATAATCATCATCATTCGTATGAACACCCGTATTACCATATATATCAGCACTAACAGCATCTGCATCCATATAAAATCCCAATGTAACGCCTTGATAATCAAACCCTTTACCTCGATTGAGCTTTGTACCATCAGGCATAACTAATCCTTCATGAAAATTTCCTTCTGCATCATACCAATCGCCACTTTCATTGCGGACTCGAACGGTGACAAACATAATATCTTCAGCATAAGAAACGCCGTATGAATGTGCTTCAGCTTTAACCTTAAATCCCATTGGATATCCGCTCACTTCATATTCATCATTTGTGTTAACAACATTTCCACGATGGGCCCAACGATCATCAAATTCTAAATATACATCCGTATCTGAAATAAATCTCCCAGGCACTTCCTGCCAACAATCGGGGTCTTTCCTGTTTCCACTGCAACCAGGCAGATCTTCAATATATTCTTCGGCCCACCATCCTGGCCAAAAAGATTCCATTTCTCCTGTTTCAATATTTAATCGCGTCGGCCACGTTTGCGAATAATTACTGTGAGCTAATAATGGATATGTATCTCCAGGGTCCGAAAAATATGTATCCCCAAAAATATCACCGGCTGTTGCAATTGTATTGTGGGAATTAACTCTCGCTTTTGTTGTTGCTTGCCAATCGGTATACGCTTCTGACCAGGTAAACCAAGAATCTGCTACATTTGTACCATAATACTGTAAACCATCATCATCCGTCCATTCTTCTTTATCTTCACCATATTCATATACATCAAAATCATCTGTACGTTCTTTTAGTTTAGGACGTAATGCCCAAGGGTAAATCAATCCCATTTTAGAACCTGATTTATTCGGATCAGATGATTCTTTGGCGCTAATAAAAATGCGTTCATTTACATCATCAATACCCCATTGGTAATAATCATCGACCACATCGATAGAATACATTTTAGCAATACTATCCGGACGCCATTTTCCGTTATCATTATCTGCTTCAAATAGTATACTGACAAAATGGGTATCACCATTTTCAAACCATGCGGAATATGCGTCGGCGGACGTCCAGGTTTGGCGAAGGATATCGCCTCCTAATTGGATACTTTCATACAAGGACCATTCAAAATCAGATGTATATTTTTGACCGGGAACTCCTGCTAAAAATGATACGTTTGGCAAGTAAGTATACTCACCCCACAATCCCGCTGGATGATTATCCCAATCTATAAATCCGCCATAATTCGTTACTGCATTTTTAATCTTACCCTGGAGTAAATATCCTTTACCTCTATCATTCATTGGATTTGTTGGAAAAGGATAATCACCAATTTTTTCCACAGAACCCGGTACACCTTTTTTTACAGTTAGAGGTAATCGCTTTTCAACGCCCGCATCTGCACTAAATGAGAAATTGAATATTATTATTAGAATAAAAAGATATTTCATCATCTGAAATCAATTCGTATATAAAAGTTCATCTGTCGCGGGGAATAATACATCCATGGTCTGTCATAATAAGAACTGGGCTTATCGTGTTGCGCATCTGGCAAACCAACTTGCTCTGTATAATATTCACCAGGATCTCCAGCTATTCCGGTCAATGGCCAAATATCAAGATCATTTTTTAAATTGAATACATTTTGAATATTAAGTCCCATATTAACAGTTAATCCATAATAATTAAATGCTTTGGTTAAAAGTAGGTTTACATTTTTATAAGGCGCCTGTCTTTTAGAATTTGGATTTTTGATATCTTCCTTTGGGTCGCGCCCATCAAATATTAATGGAGTATACGGTGCACCGGACTGATAAAAAGCTGTAATTCCTGCATTAATCCCCAAGGGTAGTTTAGAATAAATAGAAAGTGTTAAATCATGTGGCCTATCATAAGACATGCGATATTCATTCGAAGGTGCATCAACATATACACCTGTGTCACCCGCCCAATCATGGGCGCTGTTGGCCTTGGCTATTGAATACGTATACTGGAGCATTGTGTTAAACCACATTCCTCGATTCTGAAGCATAAATTCAACACCTCGGGCACTGCCATAGTCGCCATTGGAAAATACTTTATATTCGTATACGCCTGATCTACTGGTTCTGTAAAACAAATTCTGTGCCATATTCTTGTTATAACCACCCAATGTAAATGCCCAATAGCGATGGAGTTGAATATTAAACGCAAAAGAGTACGATTCTGTCCGTTGTGCTGTCATATTAGCATTACCAATCTTCGGGTCAGAAGATGATTCAAATAATTCTTCAGGATTTTCCAGCATGTTTGTCCGTAGAAATATATTCTGGTATGTAGGTGTTTGGTAATAAACACCATAATTGAATGTAAAGGTTGCCTGATCTGTAATGACATGACTGAACCCAAGTCGAGGACTTATTTTATATGTCCATTTTGTATCTGTAAATAATACTTTTTGATGAGCCACCCCAGCCAAATTAGTTGCCGACTCTGATTCTTGATCCCATATTCCATTATCATTTAAATCAGAATAGAACCAAGGATTTCCCGGTGAAAATTTACCCAAAGTATCCGCCCAAACTTGTGTATTGTAATTGACAGCATCTATCCTAACTCCAGCATTAATAACCATCCAAGGAACTTCAAACGTATTTTGAATATAGGCTGAAATTTCTTCCGGCTCACGATACGCATCCCATTTTCCATTCTTATTGGCATCTGCAAAGGGTTCTCCGGGATCATATCTATTATTTCCTTCACCACGATCCGGCTCTTCATAACCATCATCCGTTGGCAACAATGAATCGGGACCGGTATCTTCCCAAAATTCTGCAAACGTTTGAACCAAGGCACCTTCGCCTAACCAAGGTGAGGAGACTTCATAAAAATCTAATTTATGAGATTTATAATCAAAACCTGTACGTACCTTTAATTTATCAGTCATCTGGGATGTGACATCAATTCTAATTTCATTCGTTTCTGCTCTGGATTTATTAAACAATTTACTATGCCCGCCAAACCTTCTGTTTTCATTCCATACATAACCACCAAAAGTTGGCATAAAATAATTTGGGTCATCAGACAATGCAGTATAAAAGAATCCTAAATATTGAGCATTTGGAGTGAATTGAGGAAAAGCTTGCGGGTGAATCGATGGGTGTAAACCTAGACTGTTTGATATATATCTATAATCTTCAAAGGGTGCATAATCCTCATACATTTCCGGTTCTAACCAATAATCACCATCTCGAAAATAAAGAGCTGCCACTTGTTCAGGCCCATCCCATTCTCCAGATGTATATCCTGCAGCATCTCGATCAACCCAAGGTTCGCCCTGGTCCCAAACACCATTTCCATTCAAATCTGTAAAGTCTTCTGCTGTATCCCAATTATACAATCCTGGTTCAGCTCCCACATACCAGCCACTTCGAGGATCAACCATTGTATAAAATAATGTATCTCCATTTTCAGATAAAGTATATGGTACCATGTCCGGATTATAGGGGTCGGATGTATCTTCATATGGGCCTGCGCTATGGCGCCATTCATACCAGTCCGGACGGCCGTCATCGTCACTGTCTTTCCAGCGGACTCCTAAAAACCTATCCTGTATAAAGCGTGTAGCGCGAATTGTAAAAAACGTTCTGGTGTTAACCGATTGATTATATTCTAAATACCCACGATAGGTATCCTGAAACAACTCTGTCTGTCCATCATCCCAATACATATATGCAGGACTGAAAACTTTTTGATGGTTTGCAACTTGCCAATAAGATGCATTGATACGAATTTTATTGGATGGTTTAAAAGTAAGTTTACCAAAAACATCCCAGGTTTTACGAAATCCAAAGCCCCTGAATCCATCTTGAGTATCCCAAGGCTGTACTAAATTTTCTTTATTCTGATTCAGGATATTCATGTATTCTTGATAATTAGATCCATCACTTTGTAATTCAGGCAATGTTTGATATACCTTATTATCAAATTCAAAAACACGTGCAGATGCATTATTGGTATATTCGCCAGAAATCCAATACGTTAGTTTGTTAAATCCCCATATGGGTCCGCCAAGACCTATGGAAATATCATCATAACCTCGTAATTCATCGTAACGTGATCCTAAAGAAGCACCAATGCCACTGGTTTCATAACGCATACCATACTGAAAACTTTTTCCGCCAGATCGTGTATGTAAGTTGGACACTGCTGACATGGCATCACCATATTCTGCATTAAAACCACCCGGTTGCCAATCTAATTCTTTCAATGCCATTAAATTCAACCGTGTACCGTTTCCTATCACATTATAAATCGGATTTCGTAAATACATACCATCCATCATATAGGCAATTTCACCTGACCGTCCACCGCGTACATGAATTTCCTCTAGTCCTTTTTCTTCATAATCTGGAATACCGTGGGTTCTACTTTGAACTCTAACAACACCAGATTGCAATGCATAAATCTCATTTAGATCACGTATGGGTAATGATTCAATCGTCTCACTGTTTATTGTTACTTTTCGTGACGTTTGGCCTTTTTCCACCAATGGTTTTTCACCGTATACTTCAACTTCGTCACCTTCGATTGCTGCAATCGCCATAGTGAAATTCATCCACATTGTTTGGTCCATAATAACGTCAACTTCTTTCATTGTCTGAGTTTGATAACCAATCATCATTACTTTTATATCATACGAACCCACAGGTAGATTTAAAATTATATAATTACCATTAATATCAGCTATTGCACCCATGGCAAGATCAGGAATATATAACTGCGCTCCGGGTAACGGGAGGCCTTCTGCATCCTTTACTTGACCGCGTATTGTTCCATCCGTTCCTGCAAATACAGAGCTCACTAGAAAGAGTATGAATATTATAATTTTAAACTGCTTCATTTGGGCAATTCCACACGTTGCAATCCGGCTGTACGCTTTATCTGAAACGGGTCTTGAAGTTCAGGAATATTTTGCAATTCATTTAGTTTTACTACATGAGCACGATTAAGTAATTTTGAAAATTGGCCGTCATCATTGGGTGTAGAAGAAAATCTACCAAGTTCCCATCGAGATAAGCCCACCCACAACTCTTCATTCGCATCGGGCCTTTCCGTCCATCGGATATGTAGTTCATCTTTCACGATTCCATACCCTCGAACTAACCATGTTATATTTTTTTCTCCATATTCTACGTCTGTTCCTATCATCGTTTGGGTCAATATATTTGTAATTTTAAATGCATCAAAAAATGTTGTATCAGCCCCGGGACAATCGTTGATAGTTGTGGCAGGCCAAGCAGCATTAGCATAACATTCAACTGCTCCATCATTATTGATAAAACCCCTTACTTTTACAGCCGGAACAGTAACATCTTCAACCTCAACCTTAAATGATCTTTCAACTCGATAAATTGCCGTTTTTGTTGAATCGTAATACATTGTTTCAACATGTTCACCTTCCCGCAACAATCCGCTGGATGTATAATAAACAACTTCATCTTCAAACTGGTTTTTAAACCAGAAACCGGATGTCATTTGACCTTCAGACCAATAATATCCGTATGGTTTGAAAAAACTGGGTTTGACTAATTTATAAATATGTTCGTTTTCTTTGAAAAGTAAATAATCATAATCATAACCTGCTGAATTATTTTCCTCCCAATCTGTTTTTACAATAAAATAATCGTCTTGTCCGCCACCCGTAATAATATGGCCAATCACTTGGTTTGTATACAGCGTAACTAATGAATCCATATCAACCGCTGATACTGATTTACTATCTTCGAAATTTGAAATTTCAATTATATTGTAGTAAGTAATTCCCCAACGAGTTACAAGTGAGTCACCCGGTTCAATAATATCAATAACATGGGGGTTTTCTGGATCAGCCCACGTAACAAGCATTCTATTTGGTATAGGATTAAATAAAAATAATTCATCATTATCGGCTTGCTCATCTCCGTCTAAATCTGTGTATTCTTCTTCGCCATCGATAATACCGTTTCCACTATCAACAAAATCTTCACCAGCATCATACTGCCCATTTGAATTTGCATCTGTATACACTTCTGCATTGTCCCAACTTTCATTACAATTGCGATCTTCAAATGGTTCATTTGCATCTTTTACATTATCACCATTCAAATCATAAAATGGTTCAGCTGGATCCCATAATCCATTGCCAATATCCGCTGATTCAGCAGCATCCCAAATTCCATTATCGTTACAGTCAGTATTTACACGAAACATAAGTGAATCACCATTTAGCTGTTTCCGTTGAAATGAAAATACATGACTGAAATCCAATCGCTGATCGGCTACATATTCAAAAGTAGTATCCACCCATTCAGCTTGATCAATAAACAAAACACCTTCATCAATCATGGGTGTGTCAACGACTGCACGATATGAAATGATATCCATCGTATCGGTAAAAGTCACAATGGCTGAATCAGAAATCCAATCTGAATTATTTGGTTTGTAGCGCTGTGCTTCCGGTTCTACATCCGTATCCCAAACCAATGATTCAATATTTTTAAATAAGGTCGATAAAATAAGAATAGAATTACTATCAATGACGCCTTTATTCGTTAGAGAATCAATTTGAGAACGCTCTGAAAACTGCTGCTGGTCAGGTGTAATTTCAACTAGGTACTCTGGAAAACTGCGCATATTAAGACTCGGAGGCGTTTGTTGAAGTAGATTTAAATATTGACTATAATCAAAAGAAAAATAACTCGAAGAAAACCTATAAAATTCTACATCAATATTTGAGTTGAACGAGTAAAAATAGTCGTTAATATGTCCCGTTTTTCCACCTAATTCAGATGTTTCAAGTGTGTTAGATAATTCTTCTTCTACAACTTGATTTTTCTTATCAGGTTCTTCGCACGCAAAAATGAGTAATAAAAGTGATATGAAAATCAAATGAAATAAATCTGATTTCATTCGGCCACTATTAAAATTGAATAAGTTCACTTTCAAATTATTATTAATATTATTTTAAGTTTAAACATAAAGCGGCGTTGTCTTCTTTGAGACAACACCGCTTATTTTAAATCATGCTATTTTTTGACTTCAGTCTGATTATTTCATCAATACCAGCTTACGGGTTGCTGATTGCCCATGCTGGGTCATTGTATAGAAATAAACACCACTGGCCAAATCACCCGCATTAAAATCAATGGAATATTCGCCGGGCGTTTTTTCTTCATTGACTAATGTTTTAACTATTTGTCCCATTACGTTATACAATTTCAAGTCAACAACGCCACGGCGATTGACTGTAAAAGCAATATTGGTAACTGGATTGAAAGGATTCGGGAAATTCTGATTCAGAGAAAACGATCCCGGTAGCAAATCACTATCACCAATGCCAACTGAAATTGTATTGCCATAAGTTACAAACCAAAAATTCTGCTGAAAGGCTGCCATATTTGCTGGATCACTTAAATGGTTAACTGCGTAGTTTGGCTGATGATAAACCATAAAACAGTTGGTATCCGTTGCTGTTGGCGCCAAGTGAACATAGAGTTCATCTTCCTGTAATCCGCTTGTCATAGTAATATTTTCTGATTCGCCCCATGTTTCACCACCATCCATCGATTTTGAAACAAATATATCCCAATTAAATCCTGCAGCTGATGTATCACCAAGGGCATGGTATCCTACATACATAATATTATCATTGTTTTTACTAATGGCAGATGTACCAAAAACATTAAAGTAATTTCCTCCACCATTTCCATCAGGCATACCATTAAATGAAAAGGTGTTTGATAATTCAGCAACTTGTGAACCTTGCCAAGAGCCAGGACTGGATGGGTCATCCGTCCAAATATGATAGAGCCCAACACCTTCTAAACCTACATAAATAAATCCTGCTTGATCTGATTCAACAACCATGGTCGCAACAATGTGTAACGTACCACTTTCATCTACACGTACTTCATGATCGTAAAGTGGAAAAACGCCTGGTATATCGGTTGGAGTCCAAGTTGTATCACCTGTCGTATCATTCACTGAATAAAAAAGAACTGAATCAGGTAAAAAACCGGATTCTACAAAAACGCGATGCATTGTTGTGTCTGGCATAAAATAGAAATCCTGACCATCTAAACCTGTCGAACTCCAAGTATCGCCATAATCTTCTGTTTTTTTAATAATAAAATTATGTCGTTCGGAAACAAGTGAGTCAGCCAAATATGCTGTAACCATAGCATAACCAACACCACTTGAATTAATATCCACTGATGCTTGTGAAGTAGATACACCATCACCTAAATTATTGATATCAAATAATAATGTTGGTGGATTTAAAAACATATAGAATGCATCTCCAATCATTCCTGAACTTTTTAAAAAATACGTAGATTTATCAGGATAATTTTCATCGGGCGATGAACTCCATTGCGTTGAAGTAGAAACAAATGATTTATTTCCGTCATTATTAACTAATACAGGACAATTAACCCAAAGATCTCCAGGTCCATCAAGCGGTTCACTACCATCACTCCAACCATAATTCATATCAATAGCTGGTGAAGAAAATGAGCCAATATTCCAGCCATATTCATCGTATGTGTACATGGGACGACCACCATTATTTGTCGCACTTCCTGTATAATTAATCGCTTCTGTCCACGTAACATATGGATAATTTTCATCTGCTACTGAACTTGGATATCGACCCATTAAAGGACCATCATCTGCTGTTGTTCCTGTTCCAAAAGGGACCATAATTTGATCGTTTAATCCAGAAAAACTCGTAAAACTTAATCCATCCTCTGATGCAGCTCCCTTTATAAATCCACTATTATTGGCACCACTTGTATTCCCATTCTCATCCGTATACGGTTCTAACACCCAACCACGATAGCCTAGAAAAAATCCTTTACCTTCTACATATGTTGTGGGATTTGTTTGTGGAACAACTAAACCATAACCATGAACAGATGAATCAACTAAAACAGCTGTCACATTCATATTTTGTGGAGACCTCATTAATCTGTTTGGGCGCAAGACTTTCGGCAATGAGCCACTTCCTGCACCAATAGTCTCATCCAAATTCTTTGTATAAATATTAGAAACGTGGTGTTGTTTCTCTGATATGAGTACTCCGGCATTTACAGACGTAAATACTATGACTCCTAGAAATATAGTTATATACTTATTCATGTTAACTCCTTACAAATTTCAAAATATCTCATCAATTCCTATCTTGCATAGTAACGAGATTGTTAAATTATTACAAGGGGAAAGAGTCGTAAAATGACATTAGAAATGAATGGCAAAAACAACTATTAACACTTGTAAAGGATGCTTCTTAATGATTAAACGAATTGTATTATTATTTTACTCAATCAGTATTTTATTTGCAGTAAGCGCCATGCCCGGCTTAATTACTGTTCAACAACCCGATGGAACACAAGTCGAATGTTTTATTCGTGGTGATGAATGGGCAAATTGGCACGAAACTCCCGATGGGTGGAGTATTACAAAAAATGAAAATGGAGTTTGGGTGTATGCAGAAGGCACTTCTGGACGTTTCCTCATACCCGGAAACACACGTGTTGGTCAACAACCTCCTGCTAATATAGAAAAACATTTAAAACCCAATGCAGAATATCGTCCCATACATGAATCAAATGTTCATCTGAATTCTACTCGTACAGATACATTTATGATTCCTGTTATTTTCTTTCAATTTCCTGATCAGAATGCAACATATCCACTTTCTGATATTGATGCAGTTTTTAACCAGGAAGGATATGGTCACCCTGGACAGCCTAATTCAGGTAGTTTCCGGGAGTTCCATGAAGAAATTTCGTACAATCAATTCAGTCCTGTATCAGCAGTTGCAGGCGTTTTCACTGCGCCCCACAATCATGATTATTACGGAAGTGATGGAGCAAATTATGGGACTCGAGTTCGCCAACTTGTACGAGCAATGGTGGATTCAGCTGAAGCAGCCGGATTTGATTGGTCCCAGTTTGATAATGATGGTGATGGCGATGTGGACGGAGTAACTCTGGTTCACTCAGGTGCTGGCGCTGAACAAGGCGATGGATCAAATATCTGGTCACACCGCTGGTCTATGGGAAGCAACGCAGTCTATTATGATGGAGTATATTTAAATGATTATAGTATAAATCCAGAAATTCAAAGTAATAATATTGTGGCTATTGGAGTCCTTGCACATGAATTTGGACATGTTCTAGGTCTACCGGATTTGTACGATACTGATTATACATCTGCCGGCTCTGGGAAACTGGCACTCATGGGTAGTGGAGCTTGGGGCACATCAGGCAATACGCCCTGGTATCCTGCGGCAATGAATGCTTGGTGTAAAACGGAAATGGGCTGGTCGAATGTTCAAACTCTTTCTGCTGAACAAAGTAATATCAACTTGGAACAATCTTATACAAACAATTTAATTTATAGAGTAAATCATCCAAATGATAACAGTGAATATTGGTTGATTGAAAACCGGCAGAAACGCGGGACAGATAATCTAATGCCATCTCCTGGATTATTGTTCTGGCATATTGATACAGAAAAAACATCTGGCTGGGGTGTCAATACTGATGAACCCCATTATGGTGTAGGCCTTGAACAAGCGGACGGTTTATTTCAACTTGAAAATAATGGTTCTAGTGATGGTGGCGATCCATATCCGGGATTTTCAAATAATCGAGAATTCAACCATTGCAGTGTACCAAACACAACTAGCTATTATGGCGAAGAATCTATGGTGTCTTTAAATAATATTTCTGATCCTGATTCAATCATGTCCTTCAATCTCTCATTTAATGAATTGGAAACTGGAACTATGGACGCTATTGGATTTGGCGATGCCTATGCTGTTGGATATCTTTCAGTTTCCATGACCAACAATATTGAAGTCCAAACATTAACGTTCACACTCGATCAGCAACCCAATTTATTATCCATTGAATCCATTGCTATAACCGGACGAGCCAGCGCTGATTCAATTATAATTTTAAATAATATGATTGAATTAGTCAATCCGGTAATACCCGCAGGAACAGGTGAAATTTTAATGTTTACTGTTTTTGCAAATACTGGATCTGATGGATCAGTCGAAATAGAATTCGAGGACTTTTTAGCATTTGACTCCGGTGGAAATCAAGTGTGTATGACAATGGGTTCAGGAACATACCTTGTTAATCCAATCATGCAAACTGTTTCTATGGATACAATTTCAGCTGAAGCTGCATGGTCAGCTCTTCTTTCAGTTGAACTCGAAAATACGATTCCGTTACGAATGATCATTTTTGAAATTTCTTTTAGTCAAAATAGTTTAACTCCCATTGCAGAATTATATACAGATCAAAATCAAAATGGAATGTATGATTTGGGTGAAATGTTTATGGATTTAAATGGAGATGGAGAATGGTCACCCATTCTACAAACGACCGACCGTACTGAATCTTGGGATTTATCATATCAGTTGCATGATTCCGGAATTACAGTATCAGGTATAAATGCAATCGATTCTATCTCAATTGGGGAAGGTCCCATTTTCAAGATTAACTTAATGGCAGATAATTCGTCTAATGTTGAAAATATTGGTCTCAATTTTAATATGGTAAATCTAACGGATATTTTTGGAAACTATAATCTTCAATATACGAGTACAAATGGTGTTTTTATAATCACTGGATTAGGCACCGACGATGAAACGATAATCCCTACCAAATTCTCCATGTCGTCTAATTATCCCAATCCTTTTAATCCAGTAACTCATGTAGATTTTGATATACCGGAGCAAGCAAATGTATCGTTTTCTATTTATTCGTTACTTGGTCAAGAAGTAATGTCCCAAACAAATGAATACCAACCGGGGACATATAAACTTACATGGAATGGTCGTGACCAAATGGGAAATACCTTGCCATCAGGGATTTATATATTGAAAATGGAAAATAATCGTTTTCTTAAAACAAGAAAACTGGTATTGATGAAATAATTTACGCCGATTTTCTTCGGCGGCGATACAAGGGGCTTTTTTTCTTTTCGATTACATCTTTGGTAATGATAATCTTGCGTACATATTCCATTTCCGGAATATGATACATAATATCCATCATAGCATTTTCCATAACAGCACGTAATCCTCTTGCTCCAGCAAGGTGCTCAAAAGCTTTGAAAATAACAGCTTTAAGTGCATCTTCACGAAACTCTAGTTCAATTCCTTCCATGCGAAACAGTTTCTGGTATTGTTTCACCAGCGAATTTCTCGGTGAAATTAATACTTCATAAAGTTCATCTTCCGTTAAAGAATCCAATGTTGTTACTACAGGGAGACGACCAATCAATTCGGGTATGTATCCAAATTCAATTAAATCTCTTGGTTTAATTTGAGACAGGACACCTTTACTTTCTTCCATTTGACGTTTCCTGCTTCCGCCAAAACCAATTTCTGATTTACCCACTCGACGAGCTATAATTTCATCTAAACTTTCAAAGGAACCGCCGCATATAAATAAAATATTTTTCGTATTGACAGGAATTAAACTCTGTTCTGGATGTTTACGACCTCCTTTAGGAGGAATATTAGCAATCGTTCCTTCAAGTATTTTTAGAATAGCCTGCTGAACACCTTCACCAGAAACATCCCGGGTAATGGAACTGCTTGGAGACTTACGTCCAATCTTATCTATTTCATCAATATAAACGATACCTTGTTCGGCAGAATTAATGCTATAGTTTGCAACTTGCAACAGACGCACCAAAATATTTTCTACATCTTCACCCACATAACCGGCTTCAGTCAAAGACGTCGCATCAGCAATGGCAAAAGGGACGGATAGATACCTAGCTAAAGTTTGAGCAATGAGCGTTTTTCCGGTCCCTGTGGGACCAATCATCAAAATATTACTTTTTTCCAATTCAACACCATCATCCACATCATTATAAAATATGCGTTTGTAATGATTATGGACTGCAACCGCTACCGCCTTTTTTGTATTTTCATGACCAATGACATATTGATCTAGGTATTTTTTTATTTCTGAAGGACGTGGGAGTGTTTTATGTTTAGAGTCGGATTCATCTGTATGTGGAATTTGGTCAGGAGTAAATTCAGATTGTCTAGCCGGATCAGATTTCATGCTATTTCCGTTTGGTTAATACAGTATCGATAATACCGTATTTTTTAGCTTCTGCTGGGCTCATAAAATAATTACGATCTGTATCTTTTTCAATCTTGGAAATTTTCTGACCAGTTCGTTTTGCTAAAATTTTATTCAAACTACTTTTAAGTCGAATAATTTCATCAGCTTGGATTTTGATATCGGTTGCTTGCCCTTCTGCTCCACCTAATGGTTGATGAATCATAATTCGAGAATTCGGTAGTGCAGATCGTTTTCCTTTCTTGCCACCAGCCAAAAGAAATGCACCCATACTGGATGCCTGCCCCATGCAAATAGTAGCAACATCAGGTTTAATATAGTTCATGGTATCATAAATAGCCATGCCGGAAGTGATGTATCCACCGGGCGAATTGAGATAGAGATAAATGTCTTTTCTAGGATCTTCCGCTTCCAGAAATAAAAACTGTGCAATAATCAATGAAGAAACTGAATCATCGATTGGCGTGCCTAAAAAGACAATCCTTTCTTTAAGCATCCGTGAATAAATATCATAAGCCCGTTCAGTGCGGCCGGTCTGCTCCACCACCATGGGGATGAGTTGTGAAATTTCGAATTGTTGTTTAGTCATGTGTATGTTCTTCCTGTTTGCGGATGTCTTTTGTTTTAACGTCCACCTCTTTTATTTTAGCAAATTGCTGGAGGTAATCTAATATCTTCTTTTCCATTAAATCATCCTCAATTCTTGTGCGGTTGCTGGGTTTTTTGTAATACGTTTCTATCTCTTTTAAGTGCTGGGGTGAACGATCCAGTAATTTTTGAATTTCTATCTGCACATCTTCTTTGGTTACTGTGAGCTCATTTTCATTAATGACTGCTTTGCGCACCAAAAACCATTTCATATTCCGTTCTGCAACCGATTGATACGTTTCTCGCACCTTGGCTTCATCCAAATCCTTTGCACCTGCTTGACCGGATTGCTTAACATCTTCAACCATATGATCCAGGTATGATTCTACCATAGAAGGAGCAAAGTCTGGATTCACTTTTTCTATCAATGCATCGGATAACTGACGTTCAAATGCTTCTTTACTACGCTGCTCATAATTATCTTTGATGCGTATTTCAACATTGGTTCGTAGTTCGGCTTCTGTGATAGCATCTGAATCGACCTTTTTTATGAATTCTTCATTGATTTCCGGTAATACTTCTTTTTCTACATTGATTACAGATACTTCGTATTCGGACTTTTCACCTTGCTCATTTTCCGTAAGGTGCATACGGATTTTATCATCCGCTTTGGCACCTTTGAGTCTGTCCAAATTCTCATCATTAATAACACCACCTCCAACTTTTAAATATCTCTTTTCAAGCTTCTTGCCAATGATTGGAACGCCGGTTGCATCCAGTTTTTGAAGATCCGCTAAAATAAAATTTCCTTCTTCAGCACCTGATTCTACTGTTTCCATTGTGGAATGATTGCGACGCATATCGTTAATGACATGATCAATATCTTCCTGGTCATGAATGTAATTCGTCTTTTGCACTTTAAATGCGCGCTTTCGGAGTTTGGGTAATGTGATTTCAGGCTCAACTTCAAATTTTGCCGTAAAAGACATATCTCCTTCATGGCGGAAATCCACTTTTTCAACTTCAGCTTTATTTACGGGTAAAAGGTCTTTTTCCTTAAGCGCCTGCAAATAATATAAATTCAGAGCATCCTCCACAAAGTCCGCTTCCATGGCTGGCTTGAACTGACTCATCAACACCTTCATGGGAACTTTACCCGGACGAAAACCCGGAAGTTTTATTTTTTTACTAAATTTTTTTGCATGTTTATTAAAACCGTCTTCCAGTTCAGCCCATGGGACATTAACGGACATTTCTCTAGAATACGAATTTATTTCTTTTACATTTATTTCCACAATTTCCTCTTAAAAAAACGGGTGGGAATATAGTTTAGTTGGAATGTATCTTTTTAAGGAAAAAGGTGGATTAAAGGAAATTTATTTCAATAATATTACTTTCTGATTCTCCACAAACTCCACACTTTCAAGTTTTACGAAATAAATCCCACTGGAAAATCCTGAAGCATTCCACACAACTTCATGTTCACCCGCTTGCAAATTATTATTCACCAATGTTTCCACCAAACGCCCGGTAATATCAAACACACGTAGTGAATGCAAATCTGCAGTCCCTACAAAAAACCGGATTGTGGTGGATAGGTTGAATGGGTTGGGAAAAATTTGATGAAGGGTAATAGATGATGGTGTTTGCGGATTATTGATTGATAATTCATCCAAATCAATGCGATAAACGCCGGTCCAGGGCGCTGCCATGTATAAATAACCTTCCGACGTAAATTCTAAATCAACAATTGGTCCACCAAAATCTAACTGTATTTGGATCCAATTTTCGCCCATGTCATCACTGTAAAAAAGAACAGCGCTGGTTGTATCCAGACAGTCACCTCCGGCGGCAAAAACTCTACCATGAGTTGGATCGAAAACAATTTCATCAAGGTAATTACAGCCACCGGCATTCAGGACAATTTCCCAATTCACGCCGCCATCTAGCGATCTGCTTATCTCCAATCCGTGAGCAACAAAAATGGTTCTGAAATCAGAGAAAGTAGAATCGATATCGAAATCAAAAGCACGGGCTCCACCGGGCGGGTAGATATGCTCCCACGTATCACCGTAATCAGTTGACTTAATCAAGAGAACTCCTGTAAAACCTGTGCTGCCTCCTGCCATAACCAATCCTCCATAATTTTCATCTGTTTTCACATAAATGAGGTCATCTGGCCAAAGCCCGTCTGAATAAATGGGTACCCATGCTGTATCTCCCCACAACTGCCGATAAAGGGTGCCACCTGCTGCGGTATATTTTTCTCCACAGATGGTCCAATCAGGAAAGCCTGCTATATGATAAACTCCATTTGCAAGTGAGTCCGAAATTCCAAAACTGTTGGGATAAAAATCTTCTCCCATGAAACTACAATAAACATAATTAGAATCACCCTCATCCGGAAATAATCCGGCTGCGATACCCCACCCTACAGGACCGCTTTTATGAGGGTAAACGGCTGTAACATTTTTTCCTTCAAGACCAACATTTATCCATGATGAATCTGGAAGCCAGTTGGAATTTTGATAAAAAACGCCATCTCCATCAGTTCCGACAACTATAACATATCCATAAATTCCCATGGAGGTTATCAACTTACCATCCAAACCCAGTGATTCAACTTGAGGCTGGCTGTTGACTGATGCAAAAACAACAATACACAACGTAACAAATATAGTCGTAAGGTTCCTACGAGAACTCATTTCAGCAACACAATTTTCCGGTTCTCCACAAACTCCCCGCTCTCCAACCGCACAAAATATACCCCGCTTGGTTGACTGCCGGCATTCCAGACGATTTCATGTTCACCCGATTGCAAATTATCATTCACCAATGTTTCCACCAAGCGTCCTGTTAAATCATACACACGTAGTAGCGAGGCATGCCTCGCCTCTACGCTAAACCGAATCGTGGTTGTTGGATTGAATGGATTTGGGTATGATTGATGGAGTTTGAAATTTTGGGAGATTGGGATTTCATCTACTACTCCTACAAATTCGCCGTATGTTACTCCATCAATTTCTGCAGCTATTAATTGATAAAACACACCACCAATGCCCATTGCAATACTTATGTGAGTAAATCCTAAATTTTCTGATAAAATATTTTGTGTCTCCAAACCTAGATGTTCCACCATAATAGAGGGGAACGTATCATTCATACTGCTAATAAATATTTCAGTTGAAATAAGCTCACCATGATAAAAGATGCAATCATTCCAAAATATTGAATCTAAAAAAGAGTAGTTTAAAAAATCCCATTCAGTATTATCGCATTCATCATATCCATAGAAATAAAGGATTTGATTTGATGAATCAACACGTAAATATGTGTTTCCATATGAAGGTAAATTTTCTAATAAAGTATAATTAAATCCGTTTGGCATTAAAGAATCACCGATTACTCTTGTTTCTGTAAAACCCGTTGACCATGATGAATCATTGTTAAACACAATCCCTTCATATTGCCATCTGTTCCCAGGATTGCTGAAAATATATTTTGATAAATTTTCCGATGAATCAGCTACTAACGATTTCCAAGGGTGATATCGAATCCATTTATTAACTGTTTTATTTGATTCATTTTGGATACTATCAATGGTAGTAATGTGATATGTGACATAAGTATTTCCAAACCTGTTGATTGTAACTTGATTATCTATAAATATACTGTTAGGATGATTAATTGTTGAAATTAAATAAAACTGTGACTGACCATTGAGTCTTCTATAAATATTATAGCCAGAAATATCAGGTTCATTGTTTTGTGTCCAATGCAAAGTAGGATGTTGACCAACTCTGCCCGTAATCCTAAAATTGCTTGGAGTTTTAGGAGGAGCATTATTATAAAAATTTGCAGAAATTATATTTTCTGTTTGATCAATATTTAAGATCGCAAAATCAGTAAATGACCCAATGTGTGATTTTGAGTTTGGATTTGTCCAATTCGAAAACGAATTATTATTTGTTGTTCCAGGAAAAAAATCTGACAGTGACCCATAATCACCACATTCTATATCTAGATCGTTACCTCCATCAGCTTCCTCCAAATCTATTTTTTCACCATTGGGAAAAAATGATTGGGAATCTCTATGATAAATTAATAAACCTCCTTCTACTAGTTGAGAGAATAAATCACCATCAAAACCAATTGATTGTCGGTTTTCAATAATAAAATATTCACCAGTGTACCAATTTCCGTTAATTGTATCTGAAATAAAATAAACGAAAGCCGTATCGTTTTGTTCTAGAGAAGGTATATTAACATCAATTAAATTGGATGAAATCTCTATTGGGTTTATCCATCCAAGTACTATTTTATTCCATGCACAAATATGAGTTGGTCTTTGTTCCCTGCCTCCTTGAAATCCTGAAGAACCTGATGCCATCAAACTAAAAGAGCCAATTCCTCTTTTTGCACCAGTTTCACAATTTTTTGAATTGCCATATAAATCAGACAAACCTAATAAATGGCCAAATTCATGAACATGTGTACCTATATCGCTAAATTCCCATGGGACCCAATAATTCTTTTCTTCCATAAGGTACTTAATGCCAGAGGCACTTGGTCGTAATCCATTATTATTGTCGTTATCATCATTTCTATCACCAGCATAAACAACAGCATATCTATCAAAATTACTTAAGCTAGAAATCCAGCCACTATTAATTGCTGCATTTGAAGCCTCATCAAATAGTGTACTTATTGCAAAATTCATATTATCATAATAATCTTTATTGCTTGATGCAGTAAGCCAAACTAATAATGTGTCTCCATTTATAATTTGATATGGATTTATAATTGTAACATTTAATTCAAATTTTCCATATGAAACTTCACTATAATAGTCAATCATACTTCCATAAACATATTCAGAGTGTGGAGAAAGAGGAGAAGGGTTTTGTAGCGTTGTATCAGTTATATAATAATTTTCTGAACACAAAAGGTTATAATAATCTCTGTAATTATAAATTACAGTATCTAATGTGGTTGTATTAATACTATCAATGCTACCGCGGGCATTTAAATTAGTTTGCCAATCTGCAAATTGTATAAATAATACACCTAAACTAAGTGAATCAGGTGAAGTAATAACTATATTTTGTTGAGTCTCTTCTATGCAATTATACAACGGTTCTCCATAAATATTTGTATTAATCCATAACAATATGATAAAACTATATAACATATTTTTCTTAATTCACTCTCTTTCTTTTTACTAGATTAATTTTCATAATGATATCTTTCGATTTTCGGCAAAGTGTTGTACAAGAACTATCGGCAGGTTTTCCAATATGGGGCGTAGATGCTCTTTTGTTTACATAAGTTATCATTATTTCATCAAAACCACTTTCTGATTCTCCACAAAACTGATTGATTCCATCCGCACAAAATACACACCGCTGGGATGGCTGTCGGCATTCCAGAAAACCTCATGCTCACCAGCTACAATTTCACCGCTCACCAATGTTTCCACCAAACGCCCGGTTATATCAAACACACGTAGAGACGTTGCATGCAACGTCTCTGCCGGAATATTAAACCGGATGGTGGTGGTTGGGTTGAAGGGGTTGGGGTAAGGTTGATACAATTTGAATTTTTGCGGGATTTGATTTTCATCTTTCACACTGATCACTTCCGGATTACGGTATAGAAAAAATATCCATTTGGCTACAGACCAATCTGTCATCCCCACAGTTGGTGTGTACAAATATGCTAAAATTTGATAGGGTGATTCAGCAAATTGATGAACAATAGAAAGAATTCTAATATAATCATAGGCATTTTCAGCTGAAGCCAATAGTGTATTTTCTTCAAGAGTTAATCCATTATCATGCCAAAATAAAATGGTTTCTGGATCATTTGCATATTCATTTTCAACTGCAAAAGAATCTGCGGGTAAAAATGTATCCGGAAAAGAAATTTCCCCTGTTCCCATCCAAATAATAGTTGCATAAAATATTGTATCATTCGTTTCAGTATAATTGAACTGTATCCATCCAAAATCACCGGGTGACTGAAAAAAAATATCAAAAGGAAAACCGGTAGAATCACATCCATTGCAGAAAGGAACATTTAAAACAGTACCTTCCTCAAATTCGCTGGTTTCGTAATCGCAAATTAATATTCCGAAAGATGCGGAATCATCCGGCAGATCAAATATAGGTTGAGCATAAAGAATAGAAAGAAATAGGAATGTAAAAAAACAGCGGTAGTTGATTTTTTTCATGGCAAATTTCCTAATTCTGATAAAAATTACAATGTCTACTCACTAATAGAAAGACTTAACACATTTAAAGTCCAAAATCCTTCAAAATAATTACACCCCTATATAATAGATACATTCCGCCCAATTGAATCACATGAAAAATGTCATTATGATTGAAATGTTTATGAAGTGCAAATCCGCTCTGTTGAACGATGGCGCCACCAAATGCAACTAGGATACTTGTTATGATCCACCCTGTACCAACTCCATGAAAACGTAACCATGAATAGAGCATCATGAGCAGGACAAGTGTCATAGCAGGAGTATAAAAACGAATTACAGTTTTAAAATTATCATTACGAGTTACGGCTACTAAATAAACTACGAGTGCCAAAAAAGGTAACCACTTCAGCCAATTCATAGTATTAAATGGAACAATATGATACAGCCCACCCATAAGAATAGAAAAAGTGGATAGTCCAACACAGTATAGTGTCATTCGCCAAATAAATGTGTGAACACTTTGAGGAAGATGGGGACCAATACCATGAGTTAGAGCGCCGAGTAATCCGGCCAAACCCATAAAGAAAAATACCATCACAAAATGTAAATGAACGCTTAAGAGTTTGGTTACATAAATACCATAAATTTCCCGGGCGAAATATAAACCCAATCCAAAAATGAGCAGATCAGTAAACGCCGTCATGGGTTCGTATATGAGTGGTTTATTCACCGGGACCGCATACACGTTTAATAGTACGATAAACAATCCGTGTACCCATCATCAAATTTTCCACAGACAAACTTTCATCAATACCGTGGATTGATTGAATATCCTTTTCGGTAATCATTATTGGAATGAGACCGTAACAATCAACACCTTTTGCTTGAAAAAATTGAGAGTCCGTGCCACCAATTGTCATAAAAGGCATGGCCAATGCATCCGGTTTTTCACGATTTAATTCATCAGACAGAATATTAAAAAAGTCCGTTTCCCAGTTTGATACATGTTTATTTCGTGGTATCCGTTTTGGAATAAATTTCACACGATTGTCGTTCACAACAAATTTAAGGTCCTCTAAAAAATCTTCCGGTTCCACATGGGGAAGAAGTCGAATATCCAATGTAGCAGTTGCCTTTTCCGGAATAATATTTGTTTTATAACCAGAATTAAGCATGGTGAGAGAAATAGTGTTTCGTAGCATAGCATTGGTGGTTACACTCGAACTAGCAATAGTTCCACCCGTAAAATATCGGACCAAACTATTATCTAAACTTTCCATAACCAATCCCTGTCCTCCGCCAATTTGTTCACCCATACGATTAAACATTTCATCCACGACAGGTGCAATTTCTAGGGGTGTATTCCAGTTAACAATTTTCGTAAGTGCTTTAACTAAAATTTCATTTGGATGATCCTTGTAAGGTCGCATCCCATGTCCCGATTTTCCTTCCACAATCGCTTCCACCCAAAATGATTTTTTCTGTGCTACGGCAATGGCAAACGCACTTATTCCGGAAAAAGAATCTAAACTTCCAACGCCGCCTTCATCCCACACCCATTCCGGATCCAGTTTATCCCAGTGGTTTTCAATCATCCATGAAGTGCCTAAAGGTCCTAATATTTCTTCATCAGCCACAGCAAGAAATTTGATAGTTCGCTCCGGCCGCCACCCTTCCCGATGGAGTTGCATCAAAGCCATTAGATGCATAATACCCAAACTTTTCATATCAATTGTTCCACGACCGTAAATAACACCGTCTCGTAATTCGCCGTCAAAAGGTTTTTCATCCCAATAGTTTATATCCACAGGAACTACATCCATATGATTTAACAAAAGTAACGGTTTCAATTCGGGGTTCATTCCCGGTAGTTCCGCCAAAACGTGCATTCGTCGAGAATCTTGGGGGACTGTGTATATTTCAAATGAAATGCCCTCTTCACCAAATATATCAGCAAACCATTTTGCTGCTAATCGAACATCTCCAGGAGGATTACTAGTGTCGATTCGCAAATATTCCTGAAATAAATCAACCGTTTCATTACGAACCTTTTCCCAATTGGGTTCAGCAAATAGAGTTGAGATTGAAAGATATAAGAGTAAGTATTTTTTCATTTTACAAGTCCATTATAATGTTCAGAATTAGTATAATATCATAGAATGTAACATCTCCGTCTTCATTCATATCAGCAGAAAATCGAACACATGGAGATACTTCGTCGGAGAACAAAACAATATCAACTGTAGTGAGCATATCAAATATATCAATTACATTATCAGCATTTACATCTCCAACCGCCCACTCTTCACAAGTCACTTGCGGAAACATCGCCGGTACTTTCATTGCAATACAGTGGATAGCGCCATTGGCCGTAATAATTTGGTTACAATCAAATCCGATAATTTCATAGCCGGGCATAATTTGTTCATATTGAGCTAACACATCAGCATCAGTAGAAAATCCATATATCGGTACAAATACCTTTTTGTTGGCAATTAGTGAATTAATATATGTATACGTAACACCGCCGCTGTAGGGTGGCATAAGAATGCGAATCACTGTATACGGCCGGCCATTCCCATTGGTTAATCCAGTAATCTGCGCAGCAACATTATTACAAATATTATAATTATTTCCGGCTCCCGCCGATTGTGTTTCATACTCACCTACGATAACGGTTGTATCATTAATAATCTTCACAAACATATCGATGTGCCCAGTGCCGTCGAATTCCAAATGATCGGTGATGATTACATTGTCCACGCCGTAATAATCCAGGAAATATTCGTCCAATTGATCCTGGGTGAGGTTGGGATCAAACCCCTGGCTGGCATCAAAAATGATATCGGAAATAAATACATTTCCCGTTCCGTCCAAGAGCATATTCCCACCTGCTTCTACAAGCCCTAATCCATAATAATCAATATTCCATTCTGTCGCTAAATTTTCCGGGTAAGCATCATCTTGCGGACGAGGCCGGTTATAATCCAAATCAAGAATAGCTCTCGATCCATCTGGCTGGTAGATCCACCAAGGTCCGTAATCACGTATCCAAACGGAATTAGTTGGTATTTGTTGAAAAATGACATTATTCATATTCACACCACCACTGGATAACGTATTTGCGGCTGACGATTCATCTGAACCATTATCAACTACCACCCATGCAGTATCGTATTCTGCTACTTCTTTTATTAAATCAGTCAATAAATCATAATACGATTCCCAAGCGAAAATAATGCCGGCTACTGAATCAAATTCGGCAGGCGCATACAATATACTGTCCGGAGGATCAGTAATCGTTCTGTTGACACCAATTTCATGGAGACGAGTCTTTTCTTCAGCTGTTAGACTGCGGGGTAATGAATCTTGCCCAAGTGCAAAAACGAATGTTAATAAGGATATTATTAAAATTTTCATCTGTATAAATTTAAAACGGATAAGGTAAGAACTTTAACCAAATCAAAATTATCAATTTGAAGAAATATATTTATTCAATTTCTCTTCCCACTCCAAAGCTTCATCATTTTTCCCTCGTTTTTTCATGCCATTAATGATTATTTCGCATTTTTGAATTATCATATCTACTGTTAATTTTTCTGCTTCATTATTTAAGACCCCGGACGTAATCATTTTCTCCAATGCTCTCACACGAAATCGATCCATTCCCCAGTGTTTTCTAGAGAGTTGATCTTCATGTCCGCCATATTTCACCATCAATGGTTCATCCATAAATAATACAGGATATTTAGCGCAGATGCGTAACCATAAATCATAATCTTCACACACCTCCAGTTCTTTGTCAAAAACACCTATGTCAGCAAAAACAGATTTATGTATTATCACAGATGATGGTGAAATTACACAAAGAGGCAGACATTTTTCATATATCCATCCACCAAACTTTTGGTGCTTTTTCATGGGATTTACTCTCTTTCCATTACGGACCCATATTTCGTCCGTATGGCAAATCAACTTGTTATTACTGCAAATAGTCTCCCATTGTTTTACTAATTTTTCCGGACGCCATTCATCATCGGAATCCAAAAATGCGATCCAATCTCCGCTCGCTTTTTCAATTCCCACATTTCGGGCGGCGCTGACTCCTTTATTATTTAGATTAATGATCGTAATACCGGGATAAAGATTCAGTAACTCTTTTGTATTATCAGTGGAACCATCATCAATAACAATGATTTCTTTGGGTTTGAGTGTTTGGGCTAATACAGAATCTAACGCTCGAGACAATGTATGTGCCCGATTGAACGTGGGAATAATGATGGAAATTTCAGGCTGGTTTTTCTGTGTCACAATAAATGCACTTATCTCCTACTTGGACGTGAAATCCACATTCCGGACAATCCCATTCTTCTGTTTCTAAATCGGTATAGGTATCTTCTTTTTTATTTTTTCCAGTAACAAAAAGAGTTACACCCATTATGGTGGTAAAAATCAGGAAGATTAAAAATAAATAGATGCCCATAAATAATTTATACAGAAAGCTGTAAGAAAAATATTATCAAGTTTATTGAATGTATTGTATAGCAGACTTTGCAATGCATTTTCATTTTAACCAAACCATATATCAAATAAATACCTATTATAATGGATACTATACCCATTATAAATGGAATCATTGTTGAGATATTTCCTTGTGCAGTTGCAAAAAGAATTATACCATATCCAACCATAAATGGTATTCCTAAAGCAATATTAGATAGTCCAAAATGTTTACCATAGTGTGTATCAATTATTTGTGTACACGATTCAGGAGACACATGCAGAATAGAAGGAATCCACCACTGTTTCTTATTTAAAATTTCTTTATAGACTCCATAGAAATATAAAGAAAGAGCCCCACCGGCGAATGCCAATAGGGCTCCAATTAAATAGATTGATGGAGGCATTTTACTGCCGGAGCCTGTAGCAGCATCCTTCCATTGTATTCAAAAATTTATCTACTTGTGAAGATGTGAAGAATAGTTCATTAATAGGTTCAAACGTATCAACATCATACATGATAGCATCATAGTCACGCAAAAAATTTGATTCCAATTTACGTACTATATCCAAAAGGACTTGTTTAGGCACACCTTTACTACGTAAAAAATTCACCTGAATATTTAAGTTACCTTCGCTGGTCATATGAAATAAGGGCAATACACCAAAATCAGAATTACAACGAAATGTTAACGTACCGTGATCAGATCCACGACCCCAAGAAATTTCATCTGCATGTTTTTCAGTGAAATCTATAATTGCATTACCCACTTTGGCCACTTCACGAGTACACGTTTCAGTCATATGTTCAGCAAAACGATTTTTATCCCAATTTGACATTTATTTTACTACCTCGAATAAAATTTGAAGAATTGTTACTTACGCAGGGATAAATTTAAGACTTTTTTTCTACAAGAGGATAATCAATTTCACAAAATATCGTTTATTAGGGAGTTCCTCATTTTCTCTGTTAGCGGTTCAGTAAATTGGTAATTATTATAATGAATTGAAAAAGTAGCATTTATACTTAAATCATTAAATGCATTTATATCAGCATCAGAAAACTTGAAGTGAATATAATGGACTGAACTTATTTTGTCTTCTTCTTCTCTTCCTTCTTCAAATTGGGCAAAAATTTTGTGATCTCCAAATTCAAACCCTATTGTTTCACTATCAGTAAGCCCAAGAAAAGTATTGAGCAGTGTACGTATTTTTTCTTCTTCAGTTATTTCAATAAATAACGTGGCGCTTAATTCCTTTTCATTTGGTAATAATGAATTATAGACATCCACCTCTTCTTGAATTTGATGATCATGAACCATTCGTTCAGCTCGCATCATTTCTTGTATTTGAAATTTCATAGTTTTTCTATTCTCAAACGTAATAGTTATATTTGGCCCCAATGAAATTCTTCGATTTTTTTTATAATTCATTATATCTTGTCGATATTCATTCCGAACTTTTTCATATTCAAGAATATTCATTAAATCTGATAATACAATTTGTTTCATTCTTTCCCTTTAATTTTGTTTAAATCCATATGCTTTATGTAATTCAATAATCGGATGACTCGGTGTTACTTCACCTTCACTGGCTTGTGTTAATTGATGGCTTGCTAAAGAACAATCTGAACAAACAGTATCTACCTCCCGCTGGCCAATATCATTTAAACAACGTTCAGCCACTTTCATGGATTCTTCAAAATATTCTTCTTTCATGCCCCAACCACCGTCCATACCACTGCAGCGATTAATAAGTTTAACGGTTGTATTTGGCACAAGCCTTAAAATGTCCCGTCCTTTTAATCCCATTTGCTGTGCTTTCAAATGGCAACTGACATGATAGTTTACCGAACCAATTTCATTTTGAAAATCTGTTTTTAGTTTTCCCTGTTTATTAAGATAAACCAAATATTCTGAAATATCATACGTATTTTCAGAAATCTTTAACACTTTTTCATCTAAATCTAAATAATCAGGATATTCTTTTTTCAATGTTAAACTGCACGTGGGAGGTCCTGTAACAATAATTTTGTATCCATCCTCTACCCATTTGCTTAATTCATCCACATTGGGTTTAGCTTGTTTCTGAAACCCATCAAAATCTCCAGGGCTTAAATAAGGCGCTCCACAACATTGTTGCGGTGGATATATACACTCTACCTCATTATGCTCCAGAATCTCAATGGCTGCTTTACCAAGATCAACATCATGTGCATTCGTAAAACATGTTCCAAATATCACTACCTTATCTATAGGGTCAGTTATAATGGACTGATGATTTTTAAACCACATTTGGAATGTATTGGTTTGAAATTTTGGTAAAATACGCTTACGATGGATACCAATTATTTTTTCCATGAAAAATCGAATAAATCGAATACGATTACTAAAATTTAATATTGGGCCAAATACAGAACCTAGTTTACCTGTTAAATCAGTTTTGGATAAAAATATATCATTTTTCCTAACTCCCCGTTTTTTAGTTCGAATGGCTTGAGCACGTGTCATAAGCTTTGGGAAATCCAATTGAAACTCGTGATCTTTACCCTGAGTGTATGGACAAACAGGATCACATAATTTGCATTGATAGCAAAGATCGACTACTTCCCAGCGTTCTCTATTTGATAAGTCAGAAATTTCACCACGAAACTCAACTTCAATGCTGGCTGCAGTCGCATGTTCTCCTTCAGGAAGATTTAAATAATCATTCTTCTCACTTTGCTTTACAACTCTCCCTTCTGCAACTGCAACTTGACGTTTGCGATCACCCGCAGTATCTATTGAGTTAAATAATGATGGGAAGGAAGGACAAAGATTAAAACATAGTCGACATCCTATGCAGACGTCAAACACTCGATCCATTTCACCGTTTAAAGACTGATCATCCCAATAAAGAGGATTTGCAATATTGTAGACAGTTTGGCTTGTATCAGAATGATTAATCACTGTGCTACTCTCCAATTAAAGGTTACGGGTCTAATAAATTAGACCCGTAACCCAAATGTTATTTATAAACTATCCAGAGTTTGTTGAAATTTTCCCGCGTGGGATTTTTCTGCTCTAGCAAGTGTTTCAAACCATTCAGCAATTTCTATGAAATTTTCTTCACGGGCTGTCTTTGCAAAACCGGGATACATTTCGGTATATTCATAGGTTTCACCCGCAACGGCTGCTTTAAGGTTTATATCAGTTTCACCGATTTCTAAACCTGTTGCAGGATCACCACCACCCTGCTTTTCAAGAAACTCAAGGTGACCAAATGCATGACCTGTTTCACCATCGGCCGTATTCTTAAAAACACCGGCTGCTTCCGGATATCCTTCAATATCAGCTTGTCGAGCAAAATATAGGTAACGGCGGTTAGCCTGTGATTCCCCGGCAAATGCTGCCTTTAGGTTATCGATTGTTTTTGTTCCAATTAATGACATATCTATCTCCTTTTTGTTAGTTGTTTAGTGATTTTTACAAACACCTTCAATCATTAATGAAACATTATTTACATTAAAATTTGATTGTGTTTGAATTTGTTTAATTAAGTCATTTGATAAAAAATCAACATCGTACAATTTGTTACATTCAGAACATTGGAAATGATCATGGCGGTCCATATTTCCATCATATCGTACGACAGTTCCCTCTTTCATAATGCGCAGTTCATTCATTTCCTCAAGCTGATTTAAATTTCGATACACAGTTCCTAAGCTTATATTAGGCATTACATTTCGCGCCTCATCAAAAACCCATTCAGCCGTTGGATGGCAATGCGTGGATTTCACAAGTTTGAGTATTGTTTCTCTTTGCTTTGAATATCTCATAATTATGTATTAAAGCTAAATATAAATAGGAATGATTCCTATTTAATAAATCTATTATTTTAGTTTTATATCCATAAAGGATATTAATTTTTCATACTATTTAAACCAATAAATGAGGATAAAGAAATGGCAGATTTTACATGTGAACATTGTGGGATGGGCGTTACAGGATTAACTTGCGCTAAATGCAATACAGAACTGGTACACGATCATATAACAAAAGATGACGGCACACAAGTCGGTGTGGCAAAATGCCCAAACGGCTGCGGTATGATTAAATCACCTATGTGCTGTGGGAATGATATGTCCTGTAGTACATCAGATTCAGCAAGTGCATAACTGAACTTTAACAAACAACCCCGTTTTACGGGGTTGTTTGTTTTATCTTTTGGACAACTCCCCGAAAGATAACTCCCCCTAGTACAAGTACACCTCCCCAAACGGCCCAAGGCCCCAGAGCCTCTCCTATTATCAAATAAACCAACACAGGATTAATAATGGGTTCAATGGTGGGATATATTATTGCATCAAGTGCCGAGACGTGCTTAATAGCAATTGAAAAAAGAATATAAGGAATACCCAATTGAAATATTCCCAAAATAAATGTGAAAATCCAAGGTTGAATTTCCCATGTTATAGACGTTGTAATTGCAGGGAGTCCAATTATAAGAGTAAGTATATTTCCAAGTAAAATGGATTCACCTGGGGACGCGTTTTTTTGTTTACGAAGAAAAACTGTAAAAAATGCAAAAGCAATTCCAGCTATAATTGCAAAAATGTTTCCCAAATTTCCGTCTACTGTCAAATCATCTAAAAAGAACAATGTTAGCCCAGTCAACATAATGGCAATAGCCAGCCAATCCACTTTTGTAGACCGCTCCCCCAAAAAGGAATAGCTCATCACAGCAACATAAACCGGAGCAGTATATTGGAGTAATATTGCATTTCCTGCAGTCGTTAGTTTATTAGCGAGTACAAATAATGTAACAGTCGTAGCATACGCAATGGCAGCGCCAATTTGATACTTTGACCATGTAAAGCATGGCTTTTTTAAATAAACTAGCATAATTAATGCAGCTAAACCGCTACGAAGACCTGCAATAGCCAATGGTGGCCATGGAATACTTTTAATCAATACACCAGCCATACTCCATAATAGTCCGGTAAGGACTAAATAAAATACAGCTGTGTTGTGTTTCATTGAATTAATAATCAATCTTTGATGGTAAAATCAAATATAGGACTAAACCACATATTGCAGCAAGGCCACCCTTCCACCAACCATCTAAATCAGAAAGGACACCCGCTTCCTGAAGCCATGATAGTATAGCGAACATGATACCAAATGAAGAAATGTATAGCCAAAGAATTTTTTTATTATTATTTTTCATGAATGATATGCTTATTTGATTATTTATTATTAATTTCTGGCACGGAAGTTAAATAAATATTGACTTCACACGTATTTATAAAGGTGTATAAAAGAAAAGAAATTAAAAATTAGATTTGCCCTATAAAAACACCCTCCAACAAAAAACCCTGCTTCGGCAGGGTTTTTTGATTTCAGTCTTTTTTTGTCTTTTTATTAATAAATCAAAACCCTTGGATTTTGGCAGATTTTTTATAAATCTGAAATACCAAGTGCCAACCCAAAACTATCATCACTAATAATACTCCGTAACCACCTAGATAATGCGACACACCAACAGTATGTTCATTTATCATTGTCCAAATCAAAGGAACGGACATATACGTATTGTGTTTTGAACGAAGACCTGCCATACCTGCATCTTCAGAATCAGGTGTATCACCATTTTTGATAGCGGTAATAATGCGCTGCTGTGCCGGCCATATTCTGTACCATACATTAAAAGCCATCATCGAACCAAACATTGTCCCAATATGAATATTATATGCACGATAAGATTCCATTTCAGAAACACAAATCAATAAACATAAAACACCTACAATACCTAAAAAGCTGATGATTGTCGCAACTCTAGTATTTTTGCTTATTGAACATTTGTAGAATTTATCATAAACAAAAACCATCAAAAAAGGTAGCAAGTATGCTAAATGTTTGAATTTACTTGATTCCTCGCCAATGCCAATTTCTTTAAACATTGAATCGTTCATTCCCATCCAATAAACAAGTAGCAATAATACAATACCAGTAATCCATGTCCATGCTGCACCCCAGCGAAAAAAGTAAAGTGAACGCGGCATGAGTTCAGGAATAACCTTTTGTTTTGTTGAACCATCCATGGTGCCTACGACATGCCCATTGATCCAATTGAAAAAGTAGAGCAATCCAATCCAAAGGACGCCTGCAATAATGTGTAACCATTTAAAAATGGGAGTTATGAATTCCATTGAAATTCTCCTTTAATTATATTTGTTACCTATAAAACCAAGTCTTGAAATTACACGTTTTTTAATCATCATTCAACTAATTGGATTTATTGGTAATTGAATTAATTTGCAGGATATGGAAATAACTCTTCCAATGTTTTCACATGACCTTGCTGATCTTTATATACAACATGACTTCTGTTAAATTCTGTATAATTACTCAAACCAGAAGCAGCGGCAAGAGAGTTTAATCCATTGCGCAATGTTATGATATAGTTCAAAACACGCCATTGTTTTTCATCGACAACCAACGCTTTTTGATGACCCGTATCGGTTGTTGCAACACCCACAGGACATTTATTTGTATGACATTTTTGCGCTCCAATGCATCCAACTGAAATCATCATTCCTCGAGCAATGTTTATTAAATCAGCTCCCATACCCATAGCAATTGCTATTTTATCAGGGCTAAATATTTTTCCACTTGCAAATATTTTTACCCGATTACGGACACCATACTTTCGAAGTGCATTATCCAAATACAATAGACCAGATTTAAGAGGTAATCCCATTGTATCAGCCATTTCCTGATACGTGGCTCCTGATCCACCTTCACCACCATCAATTGTAATTGCATCCGGACCTCGACCTGTTTCCGCCATCATTTTACATATTTCATCCGCAGAATCAGGACCGCCCATTACAATTTTAATTCCAATCGGTTTACCGCCAAGATCTCTCAATTGATCAATAAAATCAAATAATGATAATGTATCATGAAATTGACGATGACGGTTTGGCGAATCCACATTCTTCCAAGGTGTGACTCCACGGATAGCTGCAATTTCCTCATTTACTTTACTACCTTCAACATGACCGCCTCGTATTTTTGCTCCTTGAGCAAGTTTTATTTCAAACATTCGGACTTGAGGATTTGCCGCTTTTTCTTTGAATGTATCTGGGCAAAATTCACCTTCTTTCGTTCGGATGCCGAAAAGGCCGGGACCTAATTGCATAATAACATCCCCGCCACCTAACAAATGGTAACTGGCTAATCCGCCTTCACCGGTGTGAACCCATGATCCCTGAGCTTTTCCCAACCCTAGACTCATAGAACTGATTGCGTTTTCCCCTAGTGCACCATAACTCATTGCACTCATACCAACTGTTCCATATGTTTTCCATGGAGTTTTACATTTCGGTCCAATTATAATAGCATCTTCTTCGGTAAGAAGCCACGGTTGGACATCTATCTCTTCTAAACTTTCTTTTCTAGAAAATAAACCTTCTGTACCCACATATCGTTTAGTTTTTATTTTTGGAGTACAGACTACTCGCATTTCTTCTGCTAGTTTTGGGAACATAGAGTTACGTAGAAACCAACCCGGCTTTTCAAAGTCACGCTTTGATCCAAATGCAATAAGTGTTTTCATATATTTCCCAGCTACAACAATAATTGCAAAATCAGTCCGGCTAAATGGTTTTCCCTCATAATCTGAATCAAACATATATTGGCGTAATTCTGGCCCCATCATTTCAAATACATATCGAATCCTTCCCAATAATGGAAAATTACGGAGAATAGAATGCTGGCTCTGGCGTCTATCTTTAAAGTATAAATAAATGAATAAAATGGGTGGAATGGTAATAACGATAATAAAAATGACAAGTAAAATGTTCAGTGCTATATTTTGGAACATGGGGAATCCTCGATTAAATAATTATTTAACAATTAAAATTGGACATTTACATTCTTCCATCACTTTTAAAGGTTTGCTGCCTTTAAAAAATTTAGCTAAAGGATTTCTAGTTGAAGCTCCCATAACAATTATATGGTTATTACCGGATTCTTCCTTAATCACAGATGCAGGATCGCCAACTTTATATATGTTTTTACAATCAATCCCAGCTCGTCTCATAAATTTTCCTGCACGTTCAGCTGCATTGCGATATCCATCTCTAAATGTTTCATTTTTACTTACAGTTAATATATCGACTCCAATGTCAAATGCTTGGGCAACTCTTGCGCCATATTTTATAGCTTTTTTCGTACCGGATGAATCATCCACTGCTAATAATATTCTATATGTTTGATTACTAATTAATTGATTTACTACAAAAATTGAGCTATCAATGTATTGAATTAAATCATGAGCCATTCTACGTTTTTGGCTACCACCAATTATAGTTACATCGTACAAACCGGTGTGAACTTCATCTCGCAATTCAGAAATAATATCTCCATTCCTTAAAATAAGGTTTACATCCTTGCAAACTGTCCCTTTCAAAAATACTTCTGCCCTGTTTGCGCCTGTTTCAACCAAAGTATTTTTTGGAAAACCAGCTTCTATTGTTTTTGGTTCAATAAATTCATTATCAGCTAAATATTGAAATGCCCATTCTAATACATCGACCCCCGGTCTGTCAAATTCCCATGATTCCATACGTTCTTGGGCAAGACCTACAATCTTTTCATTAAATTTGCCAATTTTTTTACCCACATCAACAATTGTAGTTGATGCCCGAAATGCTTTGGCAACTTTCAATCCCGTTCGAAGTGTGGGTTTTGAAAATTCTTTACTTCCTATAGCAATTAATATTTTCATAGTATTACCTATATTAATCCCATTTTATTTAAAAAGCATCCAATAAGTGTTGGTATAGATAATTAATAATACAATGCAGGTTATTCCTACTTTCCACCCTGCCTTCAGGAATTCTTTTGCAGTTACCAATCCGCTTGAATAGACGATGGTACACGCTGGAGCTGCCACAGCTGTGAAAAAACCAAAAGCTGATGCCAAAGCAGTGACCATTCCCAAATGTAAAGGATCCGTTCCCATATTCATTGTGATTGGACCCAGAACAGCCACAGTAGCAGAACTGGATAGAACATTTGCCATTGTTGTTGTCATAATAACAATAATTGTATCGGTAAAAAATGGAAACACCTCCATCAAGGATCCAAAAACATTTATAACCTTATTTGCCAGCCAAAAAGCGGCACCAGTTCCTTTAATATTTGCACCCAAAGAAATAGTTGAACCAAATAGAATAATAACCCCCCAATGAGTATTTCGGCTTAAATCTTCCCATTTTACAAATCCTGCAATCAAATACATGAGAACACCGGCAAGAGCTATAATCCCTAATCCAAGCGTTTCACTTAAAAACACCCAACCTAAAAACACCAGAAAGAAAATTAAAACAGCTAATGTATTTCGCCCTGTTAATTCAGGTGATTTTGCAACTTGGACTACTAATTTTCTGACTCCTGTATCTAATCGATCATATTCAGGAGAAAAACTTTTTACAAGTATCCATGACACTATCGGAATCAAAATCAAAACCAATGGATATACCAAGATCATCCAATTCAGATATGAAATAGAAATATTAATATCCTGTAAATAGGACATTATAATAACATTTCTCCCGCCGCCAGAGGGTGTACCAATAGAGCCAATCAAAGCTCCATATGCAATTGAGAATAACAAGACTGCACTTAATCCATGCACTTTCTCCCCATCTTCAGATGTAAATTTTATTAATGTCATCGCTATGGGAAGCATAATTGCCGCAACTGTATGTTCGCCTATAAATGATGACATGATTGCAGAAATAGCTGTGAATCCGAAAACGATATTTTTGGTTTTATTTCCTGTCAACCGAATAATACCCAATGCAATCCGTTTATCCCAACCCTGCTGAACAATCGCAACTGCCAACATCAATGAACCCATAATAAAAAAAACAGCATCATTCATAAACGATTTGGAAATCTCTTCTGGGCTACCAATACCTAATACGACTTCCATTACTAATATATAAATTGCGACTCCCGGAAGAGGAATTGGATCTGTAATAATCATCATAAACGCAGTTATGACAATTATTATAATTCGATACCCTTCTAATGTGAGCCCTGAAGGTGTAGGTAAAAGAAAAAGCATTACCCCCACCAACATTGTAATGAGGAACCATTTCTTTTGAGTTGCCCAAAAAAGAAAATTTGTTAACGATCGATTTGAAAATCCAAGCATGACAACTATGAATTTAAGTTGGAATATTTATTTGTGAGAACATTCGCTGGGAATTTTTAAACCATCTTCCATAATCGCCCATTTCCAAATTGGGACTCTTTTTTTAAGTTCTGTTATAAACCATGACATAGCTTCTATCCCTTCTTTCCGATGCTTGGACCAAATCACTACATGGAGACTTGTCTCGCCTACGTCCACTTTGCCAATTCGATGCTTACAAAATAAATCGTGGATGGGGATTTTTTTACATGTGTCTTCAGCTAATTGAGTAAGTTCCGCTTCCGCCATTTCTTCGTATTGTTCGTATTCTAATGCTAATATAGAATCGCCATGTTCCATAGATCGGACTCGACCATTAAATATGATTTCCGCACCATCCTGGTGGCGGAAATCATCATTTTTGAAAAAAATAATTGGTCCTTCTTTTATTTCAATTTTAATCATCTACCCACCTTGAACTGGTGGAATGAAAGCCACTTCATCACCATCTCGTAATTCAATTGTATTTGGAATATATTTTTGATTCACAGCCACTCTCAAAGAGATGTCATCTAATTTCCCTTTAGCTTTTTTTCGAATCATTTTTTCCAATTGTGAAGTGTTAGTTCCACTCTCTATTTCTAAATTTAATTCGTCCATTCCCAAAGCATATTTCACTTGAGAAAAGCATTTTATCTTAACCTTTATCATAATTCTATTATTTGTGATGAATGATTCATTCCATCATAAATGAGCAATTTTCCTACAAGATTGGGCTCAATTCCCATAATCAATTTTACTGCTTCAATGGCTTGAATATTGCCAATAATATTTGGGAGCATGCCCAAAACGCCTGCGTCTGCACAAGTTTCACCGCCCGATGGCGGCTCGGGGAATAATTCTTTATAGCCAGAATTTCCTTCAACATTCAATACTGCAACTTGTCCTTCCCAACGATACAATCCACCATAAACCATGGGCACATTTGACTCTTTTGAAAATTGGTCAATCAATTGACGTGTTTTAATATTATCTGTTGCATCAATAATTACATCACAATTTCGAATGAGATCCAATCCATTTTGTTCATCCAAATATTCGTTTATAATTTGGATAGACGTCGCTGAATTTATTTTGCTCAAAGTTTCTTCGGCCGATTTAACTTTCATTTTTCCAATATCACCTTCTCCATGCAACGGTTGGCGATGAAGATTTGATAATTCGACAGTATCGCCATCAATTAAAAGTAATTTTCCAATTCCCGCCATGACCAATGATTGTGCAGCGGGACATCCCAATCCACCCATTCCAACAATACCTACTATTGCATTCATGAGTTTTTTCTGGCCGTCTATTCCGATTTCGGGTAAAATAATTTGCCTGGACCATCGACTTAAATCTTCATTTTCTGATTGAAATTCAATCCACGTCTGGGCACCGCCCAATAAACTGAATGTATCGTCTAATTCGTTCTCTATTATCATACCTTCACTTACAATTCCAAATTGACAAACTAAAACTTTAATTCCTTCAATCTTTGAAGTGGATCCATCTTTGGAAATAATCGTTTCTACACCATCCATTGGGAATTCACTTCGCTGCAATATTGGACGAACATCTATTACGGTAATGTCTTTTCCTTCATCAATCCATTTTTGTAATTCCTGTGGTGTAATTATCATATTATTTTGTGTTTATGTGCGAAAGTGTTCTTGTGTTAAAGACTTTAAAACCATAACACTCGAACACTTGAATACTTTATGACTTTTTCCAAGGTAACATATTCACTGAAATCATTTCTCTCGCTTCCAAATGTCCATCTCCCGGTTCCGCTCCAAGAATACAGTTGGCTTCCAACGAAGATGATAACATGTGAGATCCAACTTTTTTTGACGAACTACATACCAATTGGCCGTCTTCGATCCATGCATCTCCAAATAAAAACCGGTATTTTACTTTTTCTCTCGGGAATGGCTTTTTCAAAATCCCTGTCACTTTTTTGGATTCTTCCCTTCCCATCATGGCTTCCAAGACAGGCCAAACCCATTCCATAAAACCTATATAAGCCGAAACTGGATTTCCCGGTAAGCCAAATATTAAAGTGGAATCTCCTGTTCCAAAAAATAGTGGTTTTCCTGGTTTTTGTGCCACTTTCCAAAAATGTTCTTCAACGCCTAAATCCATAAATACATCTCGCACATAATCATAGCGCCCCATAGACACGCCACCAGAAGAAATAATGACATCGCAGGTTTCCAATGCTTCAGATAAAAATATTTTTAAGGACTCTTTATCATCTTTGATCACATTTCGCATGACAACTTTCCCACCGGCTTTTTCTACCAATTCTGCAAACACATATAAATTAGAATTATATATTTGCCCTTCTTCCAATTTATTCCCCGGCTCAATCAGTTCATCTCCCGTACCGAAAATAGCGATCATTGGCTTTTTAGATACTTCAATCTTTCCATAGCCAAACGTAGCAAGTGTCCCAATTTCACTGGGAGAAATAAGCGTGCCTTTTTCAATCAGAATTTCACCTTCATGGATTTCTTCAGCCATTTTTCGAATATGTTTCCCGGGAGTTGCTTCAATTATGATTTGGACAGAATCTGAATCTGAAAATCCACTCGAATCTTCTACCATAATAATGGCATCGGCTCCATTTGGGATTTTTGCACCAGTCATACACTGAATACATTCCCCCGATTGCAAAACAATATCACTTGGCGTGCCTGCAGAACTCACGCCAACCAATTTTAATATAACTGGGTTCTCTGAAGTCGCACCTTTTGTATCGCTGGAAAGAACAGCAAATCCATCCATGGCAGAATTATCAAATTGTGGTGATGGAAATGTGGCAACAATATCCTGTGCGAATACACGTCCCCCAGCATCATGTAATAATATTGTTTCTTTACCGAGTGTAAAAATATGCTTTTCAACAATTGATTTTGCTTCATGAAATGGTATCATAATAATCCTTTTATTAAAAATAGAATGGCAATGATTATGACGCCACCCATAATTTTTTGAATTGTTTTAGGTTTGAATTTAATTGCACCCATGTAAGACCCGGCAAAGCCACCGATAAGAACTGCTATCGCTAAAGGCATAATAAATTGAAAATCAAAAGTACCCATTTGAGATCGAGCAATGACCCCCACCAATGAATTCACCCATATGAACATGGCTCCTGCAGCGGCCGCTTCTTTTTCTGTCCCGAGACCAAACATAATAATCAATGGCACCAAATAAATTCCGCCGCCTATCCCCACGGCACCTGCTATAAATCCCAAAATTCCACCCAAGCTAAAAATAAAAATCCATTTTTGAATATTAGTTAATTGAATGGATATTTTCAAATTATTCACTACATAAATACGAACAGCAACCAAAATGAGTGTTGCCAATAGAAAAAGTTTAAAAACAGTTTCTGGAACTTCTAACGAACCGGCCAAAAATGCCATAGGTATGGATGTAATTAAAAAAGGTAAAATCAGATTAAGTCGTCCGTGCCCATTTTTCCAGAAATAAATCATACCCACAAATGTGACAATTAAATTCATCGATAATGATGTGGTTGGAATCATTTGATGAGAAATTCCAAAAATAGCCAAAAGCGCCGTGTAAGATGATCCACCGCCAAGCCCCACAGATGAGTAAATTAGGGCGACAAAGAAAAATAGAATAGGAAGTAATAAATCCATTATTTTATTTTTTCTCTGTATTTCTTTGTGTTCTCTGTGTCACAAATCTTTGCATTAATGCTTCTCTCCACGCATCATATGAAACGAATGAAATATCGTCGGAATCAACACATTCAGGGCATCTTTCACCGCACCCGTGCTTCCGGGTAAACAAATCACAACAGTCTTATTAACGACACCAGCGGTCAGTCGAGACAACATGGCTGTTTTCACTTTTCCACGTCCATAAGCATGGAGCGCCTGTTCTATCCCCGATAATTTTGATTCAATTATTTTTTCAACAGTTTGGATTGTTAAATCTCGCGGACCGAGCCCAGTTCCGCCTGTGGTAATGATAAGTTCAACACCTTTATATACCCAATCTTGAACTATTGGAATTAATTCTTCAGATCCGTCAGGTAAAACTACATTGTAATTAACTGAACAGCCCGCATTCTTAAATCCATTTATTAAAATCGGACCGGATTTATCTTCGCCCTTTCCGGAAGCAATAGAATCACTCAACGTAATGATACCAACATTCGGACGGTAGTCCGTAGCATGATCTGATTTACCGCCCACTTTATGGGTTAAGCGAATATCACCAATAACCATCGTTTTATCCACGCTTTTGCACATATCATAAATAGTGAGTGCAGCTCCGGAGACAGCGGACAGGGCTTCCATTTCCACGCCCGTGGCTTCTTTGGTTTTAACAATAGAGCGAATAAGAATCTCCTTTTCTCCCATATCAAATTCAATATCAACATAGGATAAATTTAATTGATGGCACATGGGAATCATTTCTGCCGTTTTCTTTGCCGATTGAATTCCGGCTATCTTTGCTGTAGTAAGCACATTCCCTTTGGGAAGTGCATCATCTTGAATGGCTGTAATTGTTTCAGGGAGCATGGATATTTTCCCTTCAGCCTTTGCCATACGAGCCGTAGAAACTTTGTCAGTTACATCCACCATCATAATGTTTCCTGTTTTATCTAAATGTGAAAATTCATTCATAACATAAATCCTTTTACTAATCTTGAATCCAATTTGGATTGTTTTGAAATTCATGAATCATTTTATCTTTTTTTGTTTTTAACAGCCATGATGACTCTATTCCATTGATAATCAATAATTGAATTTCTTTACGTGAGAATCCGAAAATATTTTCAAGATTCATATATTCTTCTGCTAAAGAGTTATTAAACATTTTTGGATCATCTGTATTCACTGTTACGATAATTCCATGGTCAATATATTTTTTTATTGGGTGGGACTCAATATTTTGTATCACGCCTGTACAAACATTAGAAATAGGACACATTTCAAGGGGAATTTGGTGTTCTGCAAGATAATCTAATAATGATTCATCTTCAAATGCACGAGTTCCATGACCAATACGATCTACTTTAAGTTCACGAATTGCTCCCCAAATACTGCTCGCTCCTGCAGCTTCGCCAGCGTGAGCCGTTGTCCTAAAACCGTAATGACGAGCCTTTTCATATATATTTTTAAAACGATTTGGTGGAAAATCATGTTCTGCGCCACCTATCCCAATACCAATAATTCCCAACTCTTTTACTTCATATATTTGATCAAGGAAATATTCTGCTTTTTTAATTTTTGTATCTCGAACTAAATCTGCAATTAATGACACTTCTATTCCTGAAACTTTTGATAGCCCCCTTTGAATTGATTCAGCTATCTTACTTGGTTGAAGCCCACTCATTTCAAAATCTACTGGTGAAAAAAAAGCTTCAACATATTTTAGATTTTGATTTAACAAATTTTTGGCTATTTCTTCTGATATAAAAGTAAAATCTTCATACTCTCGAAGAAATGAATTTTTCCATGCCCAATTTTCAAGGAAGTGTGGGAAATCTCTAAATATAAATTTTTCTTTCAGTGCCTTTATATCTTGGACACTTGAATCACCGCCATATTTTTGTAAAAGAGTCCACAATGCATCAAAAGGAATCGCCCCTTCAAGATGTAAATGCAATTCAACTTTAGGAATATGATTATACCAACTATTTGATAAATTATTTTCCATTTTATCACCCACCTATTTGGGTCATGGATTCTCGATTTTCATTACCCTGATTTTGAGCTTCCCAACCATCTTTAAATTTTTTCTTCATGGTATTTCTAATCATATTTTCAATTTCATAATCTGTCTTACTTCCACGCAAAGCATCCCTTAAATTCGTCTCATCCTGACTGTACAGGCAGTTCAATAATTTCCCATCTGCAGTAATTCGAAGACGATTACATTCACCACATAAACTACGAGTATAGGCTGGAATCACCGCCACTTTTCCTTTATAATCATTCACTCGAAAAATATGATGTTCGGTTCGTGACCCTTCAATAGAATTCAACTCATCAACCTGTTTTTTTATATCTGCAACAATATGATCAGCACCATAAAATTTTCCTGTCTTCCAAATCTGATGAGAATCGAATGGCATAAGTTCTATGAATCGCACTGTAATATCATTTTCTTTGGTGAGTGCCACAAATTCCATGAGTTCATCATCATTGAAATCTCGCATGGCAACCACGTTTAATTTGATTGATTGAATGTTGGACGCCACTGCTTTTTGGAGACTATTTAAAACTAGATCTAAACCATCTCTCCGGGTTATAATTTTAAATTTTTCCGGATTCAAAGTATCCAAACTAATGTTAATTCCAGACAAGCCGGACTCTTCCAAATTATCAATTTGTTTAGAAAGTAAAAGTCCGTTTGTGGTTAAATGAACAGATTCTATTCCTTCGCAATTATGTGCAAACCGAATCAGTTCAGATAAATCGTTTCGCAATAAGGGTTCGCCACCAGTAAACCGAATTTTGGAAACACCCATTTGAGATGTTAATTTTATCAGTCTAAATATTTCCTTTGTAGAAAGGAGTTTATCTTCACTGCGGAAATCAATCCCTTCTTCCGGCATACAGTAAATGCAGCGAAGATTGCATTGTTCGTTAAGGGCAAGGCGTAAATAGTCAAATGTTCGACCAAAACGGTCAATAATGGGTGGCATAGATTGATTCAGCGCACCATTAATTGGGGTGGGTGTAATTATATTTTCTATCATTCTTATTCCAAGTCACCCCGATTATTTATCGGAGATCGGGAGCAAATCTTGACGTTTCCATCAAAACCGTACCGGCCTAATACCTTATCACAAGACGTAGGTAATTCGGCTAAAAGAGTTAAGATAATTTATTCTTCTTTATTAATATAAAATTGGTTTTTCTGGGGCGTTAATGGACGTCCCATCCAAAGGGGTCGGCGTAGACCATCAGGATGTGTTTCACGTTCTTTTGCCCATGCATTCCACTTTTTAAAATGTTCGAACGATTTATTCGTATCTACAAAAACATCTCCATATTTTTCGCCGGATTCCGGCTTTGATATGCTCACTTTTTGTAGCCAACAATGAGCACCAGAAATGGGATCCGGATTTGCCGGGTGGGTAATATTCTGGTGAACACCGCCATCTCGCCACCAAACACGATTCGTGTCCGGATCTTTTGATTCCCACGGTTCAACTCCACTCACCGTTTCCATCTTCCATTTTCCATCACCCATATTTTGTATATCAACCGTATTGGACATAAATCGATTCCCCGCATCTTGCTGGCGTCGCCATCGTCCAATATGATGTGAACAAGCAACAACCCCGGGCTTGATAGCTTCGGTGCCCCAAACTTTGTCCACGAACCAACCGATTTCTGTCGTGATCTTGAGCAAATCTCCATTATTCACGCCAAGGCGTTTTGCATCTTTGGTATGAATCCAAATGGGATTTTTATGGGCAATTTCTGTGAGCCATTTTGCATTGGCAGAACGGGAATGAATATGCGTGGGTAATCTAAAATTCGGGAGCAAAACACATTCATTTTTGCTCGTATCCATTTCGTCGGGATGCACATGACTCTTGATGCGATATCCCGGTGTAGCATGTTCAGGGTATCCAAAATCCACCATAGTTTGAGAATAAATTTCCTGCCGTTTGGACGGCGTTGGAAATCCCGCATAATTTTTTCCATCAACCTGTAATCCTACAACAGCACCATCTTTTTCAATCTGTCCATTGGGCTTTACCGTTTCGCCGGGCTCAATCGATTTTTCATTATTCCGATACACATTATCGTCAACCATAAATGCACCAAACTTCCGCATGTATTCTAAAGCAGAAAGGCCTTCCTTTTCTGCTACTTCTGGAAGTCCTTTGGTATGTTCAAAAATGTATTGATAATATTCATCAACATTAATCTTTTTACCGTCCCGATAGGGACTCATAAAATGTTTCCGGATTCCCAAATCGCCATCTTTATCAATGCGCCAGGAAAGCTCAATCCAGAATTCATCTTCTTCCCATACTTCCCCGGGATTTACTTCATAGGTGAATTCCACTTCTTTTCCATCGCGGCGTGCTTTTTCTCGTAAAACTGGTTGACGAAAAGCAATCCAAACGCCCGCTTGTGTTTCGTAAGAATTAATATCATGCCGCTCGGATGCGTGCCCCATGGGCAATACATAATCGGCAAAAAATGCCGTCTCATTCCAAGTCGGTGTCAATGCAATATGGCATCCCACTTTTTCTGCATCGGATAACATTTCTATCCAAGAAAATCCATCAGGATATGTCCAAACTGGATTGAATACTCGCGTAAAATAGACATCCATGGAACCACGACCATCTTTGATTAAATGGGGCAAAATTTGACTCATTTCATAATGGGCTAAAGTGTATTCTTTGGGCCAAGCCAATTCATTCCATGCGTCGGGTCCCGGTGGCACATCAAAAAATTCAGGGTGAAATTTATTCCATGCGCTGGGGGATGTGCCACCTTCCGTTCCAACAGAACCAGTGAGCACATTCAATAAATGGAGTGTCCGAGATACTTGCCATCCGCCGAGATTTCCAATGGATGCTCCCCGCCAAACATGAGTAGATAATTTACTTCCTGCATTCCCAACCATTTTCGCCACACGGATAATTTGATCGGCATCAATTTGGGCTTCTTGCGCTGCATATTCCGGCGTGAATTCTGCCCATTCTTCGCTCAATCGTTTAATAAATTGATCAAATTCTACAGGATCATCGGGATGCAGATTCTTGAGATAATCATCCCAGTTCACCCAATTTTCCATATAATGGCGATCGTATAATCCTTCGTCTAAAATGATTTTTGCCATGGCCAAATAAACCGCCGATTCACTGCCAGGATAAGTGGGCATCCATTCATCCGCCATGGATGCGGTATTGGACAAGCGCGGATCCATAACAATCAACTTGGCACCTTTCATCATTCCTTCCATAATACGTTGCGCATGTGGATTAAAATAATGTCCCGTTTCCAAATGGGATGACGCCAACAAAATTACTTCTGCATTGGTATGGTCTGGGCTGGGACGATCGTATTTATGCCATAATGCATAGCCAGTTCGAGCGCCGGCAGAACAAATATTTGTGTGTGAATTGTGCCCATCCACGCCCCACGCTTTTAACACCCGTTCTGCATATCCTTCATGGCCGGGACGCCCTACATGATAGACCACTTTTTCTTTACTCATTCGTAAGGATGTGGCAATTTTTTCCGAAATTTCGTCCAACGCTTGATCCCAAGTAATGCGTTCCCACTTGCCTTCGCCCCGTTCGCCAACCCTTTTCATAGGATAAAGTATTCGCTCTGTATCATTGATTTGATTTATAGTGGCAGGACCTTTGGCACAATTCCGTCCACGGCTACCGGGATGGTGCGGATTCCCTTCAAATTTCCGCACTTCGTTAGAATCTTTATCCACATAAGCCAAGAGTCCGCACGCCGATTCACAATTGAAGCAAGTCGTTGGAACGATAGAATAATGGCGTTCTTTTTTCTCTGGCCAAGCGTTAGGATCGAGTTCGGTGAAGTCGTCCCATTCAGATGGGTCGGGATATTTATATAATTCCCGTGGACCTTCCATTTCGAATTCTTCGGACCAATCTGGCCGATCTGATATTTTAGGGATTATCCCTAATGATTCTGAAAATGTTTCTATCCAACTGCGTTTCATAATTTTTACTGCCGCAAAGCCGCAAAGTCCACAGAAAAAGTATTAAAATTACTTTGCGTGCTCTGCGTCTCTGTGGCTAATTCTTTCATCAACTCAATGGTATCATTTGCGGCACTCTAATCCGCACATATTCTGTTAAATAAATTCCGATTAATGCCAATCCACCTGCAATAAGCACCATACTTGGAACTGTATTTAGGATAACAATTGGTGTAAGGTTTCCCAACACAATCCCAAACCAAAAATATTTGGAATAGTAACCTTTTGTCATAAGATGGATTGCTTTCTTTGTGTCTGGTGTATCATGGGGCATTAATATTTCCTTCGCCAAAATAATCACATTCGCTACAATTCCCCAAAAAAGGGCATTGGTCATCCATTGGGATGAATCCGGTGCTATAATCATCAGGACTACTGATCCAGCCATGGTGGCGTGAACCAACATATGTATAGCAGATTGAATAGGCGTTTGCCATAAATCACGGGCTCGAGCTTGGGCAAAAAGGAAGGCCGTATAAATTGCTCCAAAAATGGCAAAAATACCGCCAAGCACCCAAACCCAATTCATGGGTATTTCAAAAATGTTGCCAATTAATTTCAATGTGACTAATCCACCAAACACAGTAATAATGTAAGCACCACGAACCAGCCAGGATTTCCATTGGGGGCGAAGTAATACATAGAGAAATCTGTCTGGGCGATCCAAATCTTTTACGAGAAATCCGCCTGTAAGCCCCATAAAAGTGAGTGTAAGAATGAGCCCATTCAATTCAGATGCTGGACTCAATTCACCCATAAATAAACTCCAAACCGCCATCATGAGAAATGTACCAGTAGCCAGAGCTTTTGTCCACACATAAGCTGGAACTTCCCAACCCCAGAGCACACCTTTACTGGGAGAATCATACACGCGACGTGCTTCAGTCGTATCCACATTATCTTGTATTTCTTTGGCCACATTATCAATGGCGCGATGGTCAAGCGGCTTACCCGTTTTTGCTGAATTTTCCATAGCCAATTGCACCAACAAATTTTCTGTATCTGATTCGGCCACTCGTTTGTCTGCATATTTTGCATAGTGTCCCACACCTGTAGCCTGTTCAGACCAAACATAATCACCATCTCGTTCGGTTGCATTGGGGTCCAACATTTCAGTGGACCCATTAATATAATATAAATTGGGATCGGTCATTTTTTCCGGCTTTCGCGTCATGGTATCTTCATTCGCCACGAGTTGCGCAATCTTGGAATTATCATCACTCAAATCACCGGAAATAATCGCTTCCACGGGACACACTACCACACAAGCGGGTTCGTAACCACCGTCAATCTTATGGGCGCAATAATTACATTTCGCTGCTGTATTAGTATTGGGATCCATATAGAGCGCATCATAGGGACATGCTTGCATGCAGGATTTACATCCGATGCAGCGGTCATTATCAAAATCAACAATACCATCGGCGCGAGTGTGAAGTGCGGTGGTTGGACAAATTTCTACACAGGGCGCATCGGCACAATGGTTACATCTATGGACAGAAAATTCCCGGGAAGAGTTTGGAAATTCACCCGTTTCTATATATTTCACATGTGTGCGATTGACACCAATAGGAACATCATGCTCACTTTTACAAGCAACCGTGCAAGCATGACAGCCAATGCACATTCTATTATCTATTACAAATCCGTAATTCAATTTTTTCCCTTTATTGCACTATGCATAGCAGCCGCACATTCATTTTTTCCAAGATCCATAACATCTGCTTCATCTATATCCACATCAAGCAATCCTGTATTTACTTTTCGAATTTCATCATAGACTGCCGGTGAGTTTCTCATGTTATCTAAAATGAATTCAGTAAATTTTTCCAACGTATCTAAAGTGTATATCGATGAATTATGTCCAACAATATTTTCTAATTTTTCAGAAAATACCAATTGATCGTTTGCTTCCGTCCAATTCATAAAATGGCCCGGCAATACATTTAGATTTTTATCAAGATTTTGTACTTTATTCGTCAATGTTTCATAAAGCATGGCAGACCATTCTTTCGCTCTGCCACCCAAATCAGGACGGCCCACAGACAGAATAAAAATAGTGTCCCCAGAAATAAAATATTTATCATCAATAATATAGCTCGTACTTCCCGGTGTATGCCCCGGTGAATGCATCACTTTTATCTCGGGTCCATTGTTTCCCATCGAGTACGATTCGCCATCTTGCACTTCACTGTATTGAAAAGATGCTTCACTAAAATCGCCAACATGTGCCATAATTTCTGCGCCTGTTGCATTGGCTATTTGTTTACCGCCACTGATATAATCGGCCTGAAGATGTGTTTCAAAAGTTTGAACAATTTTTGCGTTATGACTGTTGGCAAACGATTCATAAAAATCATAATTCCGACTGGGATCAAAAATCACCATTTTTCCATTATAAATTAGTCCGTAATTACAGGATGCTTTCCCGGGGCGAATAAATTGATAAAGTGCATAATCTTCTGACTCAGGATTAACTCGTTTAGGTGCAAGTAAATTCCCCCAAGTTTTAATACCGCCTGCTAAAAAGGACACATCGCTAAATCCGTGATTCACCAATATTTCGCCCACATATTGGGCAGATCCTTCTTTCGCACAGACCACTTTAATCGGTTGTTCACGAGAGACTTTTGCCACAGTGGCGTCTTCTTCTTCCATAAAATCGAAATAGGGTACATTTGCCATATCAAACGGGTAAGGACCTTCTACATTAAACCTTTCGAAGTCATCTTCATTGCGCACATCGAGCACAAGCATATCTTCCCGATTGGACAAGAATTCAAATAAGTCATTGGCAGAATAGGATTTTAATGATGACATAGCTTGATCTAATTAATGGATTTTTTTAATATAGAAATGTTTCGTATTTGCATCAGTTTCTATTTTAATAATTTGATGTTTTGAAGACCTGCACCAGGCTTTTAAATCGGGCTCGGCTCATGGATGCGCACTGGATGTTTTCAGAATTCCACCCATAGGAAGTTCTTTAAGCGCTTGCCAAGATCGAATGACCGGCATACCCATTCCACACGTCCCTAATTCAATTTGTTGGTCGAATTCCAATTATACAAATAAAGTAATATCTGCGTCCGCAGCAAATTCTAAAAATGAAGCTGCACCACCCAATTCGACACCATCCACGAAATCTTCTTTTTCAAAGCCAAATACATCCATGGTCATTTGACACCCAATCATTTTAACACCTGATTCAATACAAATTTCACGGAGCTCTTCAACAGTAGCCACGCCTTTATTTTTGAATGTTTTTTTCATGAAAGATGTTGCCATTGTTTCAAATCCGGGCACATTCCCCATGATGGCATTTGGAATTGGCCAATTGATATTTTGAAATCCTTCCGGGCCAAAGGGCATTTTCATCGGCATAGATGGATTGGTAGCCGGCGCAACTTTAGCTTCTATTTTTTTATTCAGAAGCGTAAGTCCGTAAAAAGTGAAAAACACGGCAACTTCCATTTCCATTGCAACGGCAGTTGATGCCAAAATAAAAGGGGGATATGCCCAATCTAAAGTTCCTTTTGACGCAATAAGCGCCATGCGTTTTGGTTTTGTTTCGCTCATTGTACTCCCCTATGATTTTTGTATATAATAAACAAAATCACTACCATCTTCGCCGGAAGATAACAGTTCATTTCCAGTCCGATTGGCCCAAGCAGAAATATCATTTTTAGACCCCGGATCGGTGGAAACCATTTTTAAAATTTCACCACTAGACATGCCATCCATAGCTTTTTTGGTTTTTAAAATTGGTAGTGGGCAGTTCAAACCGCGGCAATCCAACTCTTGATTAAATGCTATATCACTCATGTTTGTTTTCCTTTTGCTTTAATTTTCATGGAATTCAAAGGTCCATTTTCCTTTTAAAATTTTTTCTTGGGCATCCGCCATACAATCTAATATTTTGAAAATAAATTCATTCGCCAATGCATAAAAAAACCGCGTCCCTTCTTGACGATTAATCACAATACCGCGATTAAACATTACTTTTAAATGTTGACTTACAATCGGTTGCTGCATTTCCAATTCTCTATGAATTTGACCTACAGTTTTTTCACCATCTTCCAAATATTCTACAATTTTAATACGATCAGGGTGTCCAAGTGTTTTTAATACACGTGCTGCATTTTGAATGAATTCAGGGGATATCTTTGTTTGGTTGCCAACCATAAGGCTTGGAATATAGTATTTTTACTATATAAAACAAATACTATGTTTAAAGGGATATTTTACTCGAAATTACAGTATGATTAAAGCAACTGCATTTATACTCATGGGCGGAGAAAGTAAACGATTTGGTTCACCCAAATGGCAATCCGCTATTGATGGGGTTCAACTGATTGATTACACTTGGGAATTATGTCAATTGTTTAAAAATCGATTTGTGATTGGAAAACAAAAACCAGAGTCAATGGCCTATCCGTTTATCTCGGATGAATTGGATTTCCAATCCCCAATCAATGGTATTTATTCTGCTTTAAACCATTCTGGTTCTGACTGGAATTTTATAATCTCTTGCGATTTGCCACTCATGACAAATGAGATTATTCAATCAATTTGGAGATCGGGTAAACATAATGCGGATGCCATCGTTCCAATGGTGAACGATTATTTTCAACCAACTTGTGCCTTTTATCATAAAAGAATTCTCGACCAAATTCTCCGACGAATTGAAACAGGTGATTTAAGTATTCAGGGTCTGTTAAATTCCATCAACACGGGAACGGTCAATATGGATCTTAATGAAAAAGAATTCACCAATATGAACACACAGGAAGATTATGAAATTGTTATTCGGAATATTAAATGATTGAATAATGAATTTACTTCAAATAATCTCTGATAAAACACAGTGTATAGTGAACCCGCTAAATTTAATATTAGGTTTAGTGAAACGTTAAGAACAACTGAATAAAAGTGCCCAATCCTGAAAAAGTATGACGAAGAAGCAAATAAATAGACTATGGTGGATAATATGGCCTATCGCAACCATAATCTCCATGTTTTTTGTCCCATGGATACTGGTAAAGTCGTGGATATTACCACTACCTGATACGGTTCAAGAACAAGTAAATGAAGCTATTGGTCATGGATTTGATGGAGTTATTGTTTACGTAGACCAAACTGGGAAGCCACCGGAATTTTATGCCGCAGGCTGGCATGACCGGAAAAATAAAATTCCTGCCGACCCAAAAGCCTTATTCAAGATTGCCAGTATCAGCAAGTTATACGATGCTGTTGCTATCACCAAATTGGTAAATGACAATCGTTTGTCTTTGGATAAAACACTCGCTGATTACTTTCCTGAACTTGTGGGAAGAATTGAAAATGCAGAAAAAATAACCTTAAAAATGATGGTGCAACATAGGAGTGGCATTCCCAATTACACCGACTATCCTGGTTTTTGGGAAAATCGACCAAAAAGCAGAGATGGTGTCCTTGAATTAGCACTTGATTTGCCGGCTTACTTTGAACCAGGCGAAGATTATGGTTATTCAAACACTAATTATTTGTTGATTTCCAAACTCATTGATAAGGTGGTGGGTTATAGCCATAACCAATATATCAAGGAGGAAATTTTAATACCACTTGGGCTAAATAATACTTTCAGTTCGCTTAGTGAAGTGGATATAGACGATGTTATGAGTGGCTATTACATTGGATATGAAGACGATCTAAAGACAGAGGATAGTGGAATGTTAGCTACAGCTGAGGATGTGGGCATATTCCTGCGGGCATTAAACGATGGCTCCGTGTTCGATGAAGGGGAAAAGGAAATCTATTCTTCCATTTACGTGTACAAACATACAGGTCTGGTTCCTGGCTATCAGAGTATTGCCAAATACCATAAAGACATCAACACGATTGTTATTCAATTTAATAATACAACAAATTTTGATGGATATGACTGGAATTTAGCGGAAATCATATATAGTCGTATTGTGAAAATTCTAAGAAGTAAAAAAAGCTCATAACAATGTATAAAGGGCATTAAAACGTCCCTTACACCAACCGATAGGTAATATTGAAAACACTATGCAAGATTAATTTTGGGATAACAGAAGCGAAAAATACGATAGTGATATCAAAAGTCATGACTCTATTTTCCTTAAAACTATTGAAAGAAGTAAATTACTGCTAAATAAAACTAATAAAGTTTTGGACTATGGCTGTGCTTCAGGAGAATACAGTCTTGTTATTGGGAATTTAGTTGATAATGTCATTGGTATAGACATATCAGAAGAGATGATTAAGTTGGCAAATCAAAAAATGGTTAATAGGAAGTCAAATAATATTGAATTTCACCAATCTGACATTACTGATAAAAGGTTCAAACCAAACACTTTCTCTACAATATTGGCATTTAATATTTTTCATCTTTTAAAAGATATCCCTAACTCATTTAGTAGATTGAACTTATTGTTGGAAAATGAAGGAATAATAATTTCACAAACTCCTTGTCTTGGAAATCGAAACATTGGATTTAGAACATTTTTAAAATTCGCAAAAAAAATTGGAATCTATTTTTATTGAAAGTGGGTTTGAATTAATTGAATCAGAAATTTGGGATAAAAAAATGCTGTCCAATGGATTGTCGATAAGAAAAAGAAAACATTGCCTATCAAAAGCTATGAGTAGTTAATTATCTAACTTATCAATCCTTATTTGATGCCGGCCACCTTCAAAGGGTTCTTCCAGCCAAAAATCTATAATATCATAGATTTCATCTTCAGACATAAACCGGGCACCCAAAGATAATATATTGGCATTATTGTGCTCTCTAGAGAGTTTCACAATGTCTTTCGGTCCATTATAAAAAACGGCCGCTCGAACGCCTTTTACACGATTTGCTGCCATGGCTTCGCCTTGTCCGGAGCCTCCTAAAATAATACCGCGACTTTCTACGTCCGCTGCTACTGCTTTAGCACAAGGAAAAATAAAATCGGGATAGTCGTCTAATGCGTCATATTCATGAGCACCGTGATCAGTGACGTCGTGGCCTTTTTCAATTAAATAATCTCGGATGATATTTTTGAGTTCTAATCCAGCATGATCAGTGGCAATATGAATCTTCATAATAGATTTGCTAAATGGTCTCTAATTTTTTTTTCAACTTGATCTGCTGTAAAGCCAAATTCCTGTGCTAATTCTTTTCCTGGAGCAGATGCACCAAAATGGTCGATTCCTATAGATAGCCCACTCGGACCAATATATTTGTCCCATCCCATGGTAATGCCCGCTTCCATGGATATATTCATGGCGCCTCGATTGGGAATCAATGCGTTTTTATAATCTTCAGTTTGTTGTTCAAATATTTCCCAACATGGCATACTTACTACTCGGATATTTTTGTCATTCATTTCTGCAGCTACTTCCATAGCGAGGCCTACTTCTGATCCGGTGGCGAGAAAAACCAATTCAGGGTTTTCACAATCAACCACAGCGTAAGCTCCTTTGGATACTCCTTCAACAATTGCATCCATTTCTTGAGGTAAAACGGGAACACCTTGACGAGTGAGTAACAATGCGCTTGGGGTATCTTTTTTATCCATTGCTAATCGGAAACATGCTGCCGTTTCTTTTGCATCACCGGGACGAAATACATTGAAATTGGGTATAGCCCGCAATGCCATAGCATGTTCAATCGGTTGATGGGTTGGGCCATCTTCCCCCACCCAGAATGAATCGTGGGTGAATTCATGAATTACGCGGCAATGCTGAATCGCTGCTAAACGCAACGCCGGCCGTTCATAATCAGCAAAAACTAAAAATGTTCCTCCAAAAGGAATCAATCCACCATGGAGTGCCATGCCATTCATGGCCGCTGCCATGGGGAATTCCCGTACACCAAAGGCTAGGTTTCTTCCTGATCGATTTTCAATCGAATAATCGCCATACACTTTAGCAAAATCCCCCGTATAATTTGATGGTTCCAAATCGGCAGAACCACCCACGATTGCGGGGATTTGTTCTGCAAATTTATCTAATGTTGCGCCGAAAGCTTTTCGGGTAGCAATAGAGGTGCCAGCTTCAAATTCCGGAAATTCAATATCACCCAATTGATTCCTGATTATGGCATTCCAAAGTGATTTGAATTCCTTATTTTTACTAGCACTTGAAACTTCATTATTCCAATCACTTACATTTTCGTTCAAAGATTCAAATCGGGATTGAAAGTGATTCAATACTTCTTCCGGTAGATAGAATGATTCGTTAGGCAGTCCTAATTTTTCTTTGGTTGCATCAATCTCTTCTTGAGGCAATGGCGCTCCATGGGTATTATGATCCCCTTCCATTGTGGCTGTGCCCTGTGCCATAATAGTTGTACCTATAATTAAACTGGGTCGATCCACCACCTGTGCTTTTTCAATTGCTTCTCGAATTTGGTCATGATTATGTCCATCAATCTCTTGAACATGCCAGCCAAATCCTTCAAAAACCTGGGCATAGTTGGTGGAATCAGCACGATCTACATTTCCAGAAATTTGAGCATTGTTTGAATCATAAAATACAATAAGTCGAGACAATCCCCAATGACCTGCCATCGAACCAGCTCCGAGTGTTATGGACTCTTGAAAGTCACCATCGCCTGCAAGCACATATGTAAAATGATCTACCAATTCACCCAGCCTTGCACGAAGCATGGATTCTGCTGTAGCCATCCCCACCGCCATACCGAAGCCTTGTCCAAGTGGACCGGTGGTTGCTTCTATACCAGGGATTTCAACTTCAGGATGTCCTGGTGTTCTACTATGGAGCTGACGAAAATTTTGGATATCATCCATGTTTAGCCAACCAATTTGTGTTAGCATGGCATAAATCAAAGCGGATTCATGTCCCGCAGACAATACGAAACGATCGCGGTTAAACCAATCGGGATTATTCGGGTCAAAATTCAAATATTCGGTAAATAGGATTTGGGTAAAATCCGCCGATGACATGGGACCGCCGCTGTGGCCCGAGTTTGCTTTTCGAACCGTATCCATAATTAACCCTTTAGTAACTGCTAAAGAGAATTGATTTTTCTCATCTAAAGTCCATTCTTTAAATTTATCTATATCTTGGTAGGTTCTCATTAATTCTTTGTTGTTATAAATTGTAAAATTCTTGAATTGTTTTAGTAGGATTTTCCGTACCAAAGACAGCAGAACCGGCCACCAAAACATCGGCGCCTGCATCAATTGCTTCTTTAGCATTGTGGAGCTTAATGCCACCGTCCACTTCGATGAGCACCCTATCCTGCAAACACTGTTCTTTTAGTTTTATCTTAATATCTATAATCCGTTCCGTGGATCCATCCATGTATCCCTGTCCACCAAATCCCGGCTCAACACTCATAACCAAAATGAGATCAACCTGATCGTAAAATGGTTCAATATCTGATAATGGCGTGGATGGCTTGATCGAGATTCCCACTTGTGTCCCCGTGGATTTAATAAGGTCGATAACCGATTGGGGATCATCCGATGCTTCAATATGGAATGTGATTAAATCTGCACCTGCTTTTGCAAATGGTTCAACCAACTTTTCAGGCTCAATCACCATCATATGGACATCTATGAATTTATTGGTTTTTGATCGCAGAGATTTTACAACCGGTGGACCAATAGTCAAATTAGGTACAAATTGATTATCCATCACATCAATATGAATCCAGTGGGCTCCACCATCTTCGCACTCTTGTAATGCGTTTCCGAGGTTTGAAAAATCTGCAGATAGAATAGATGGGGCTAATTTGAATTCAAGAGTCATTATAAGATATGAAACTTAAACGGTGATAAATATTTGTACAACGATGAAAACCCAATTTTATGAATAAATTGTAGTTTGTTTTAAACCAGAACTCAAGCTATAACTCACCGGGCATGTTTCTCCAGCCCGTTGCAATATCGTCTGTTCTTTATCATTCAAATGATCTGGAAATTTAATATTGATTTGAATTTCACTTATTCGTCGTGGATCTGGAGACATGACCTTGACAATATTTGCCGAAGTCCCCGTCATATTAATATTTCGTTTTTTGGCTGCAATACTCATAATAGTTATCATACAAGATGCCAACGATGTTGCGGCCAAATCTGTCGGAGAAAATGCTTCTCCCTTGCCTTCATTGTCTACTGGAGCATCTGTTATAATCTTTTGACCGGATTGTATATGAGTTGCTTCCGTTCTTAAATCGCCTAAATAAATAACTTTTGATGTCATCTCGAGACCTCCTTAAATACACGTTTAAAATTATTCCCAAGAATTTTTTGTACATCTTTATTACTAAAGCCGTTCTGAAGAAGTTTTTCGGTTAAATCAGGTAATTTAGTTACATTTTCCATTCCCGTTGGTAAAATTCCAACACCATCCCAGTCAGCTCCCAAACCTACATGATCAACACCAACTAATTTAACAATATAGGAAATGTGTTCAATAATTTTATCCATGGGTGGTGAAATTTTTTGCAAAGCAGGATTCAATAACTGGTTTTCCGCATACCAATATTCATTTCCATCCGGATTAAATATATTTCCTAATGAATCCAACTGTGTTTGAAACGATTCTCTTATTTTTACAGCTTTTTTTTCAAAAGTGCTATCCAAATAGGTTGGATAAAAATTTACAAAAACGACTCCACCATTATCTTTTATTGCTAATAATTGCTCATCTTTTAAATTCCTAAAATGAGGACAAATTGCATTGACAGATGAATGAGAAGCAATTATGGGTCTTTTAGTAACATCAATAATATCCCAGAATGTTTCTTCTCCAGAATGGGAAACATCCACCATAACGCCCAATTCATTACAGCGTCTAATGACATCTTTCCCAAAATCTGTCAACCCTTTAAATGATAAAGAATCTCCTCGTTCCGTTTCATCTTTTGCAGATGTTGCCCAATCAGTTGAATTATTCCACGTTATACCAAGATAACGCATTCCCCGATTAAACAACGCATCTAGTTTCGATAAATCATTTTCGATAGCATGGCCACCTTCAACACCAATCATGCAGGATAGAATATTATGCTGTTCATTATATATAATATCTTGGTAATTCATTGGTATTGACCATTGATCTGGAATGCGTAAACATTGAGCTTCAAGTTCATCAATCATATTATTAGCTTCATCAAATGATTCATCATTGTTAAATAAATATGGACTTACCCATATAGAAAATATCTGTAAATCCATCCCTCCTTTTTTAAATTTTTTCAGGTCAGAATGGCTTTCCGGAAGATCCGTCAATATATCCCGGCCGATCATCGAGCGGAGTAACACATCGTTATGTGTATCTGCAACAAATGAATCCATGTGAAATTCATTAGAACTGTTATTACATCCCAAATTGATTAAAAAAACTAAAGCGGCATAAATTAAAAAATTTCCAATTGCTAATGATGAGGTTTTCATTGCTTCTTTTCCCACAGATTAAAAACCAGACCAAAAGGGTCACGCATATAACAGTCATTTCCTTTGCCATCCCATTTTACTATCGTGCAGCCATGTTTTTCTAAATATGTCCTCGCTACTTCAACATCATCCACATTGAATTCCATGACAACTCCCCGTAATTCATCATTTTCCATTATGTATAAATTTTGTTCTCCGCTAATAACGTGTAAATTGTTTTCTTGTAATTCAGTTTCTAGTCCAAGTACTTCGCTATAGAATGATTTGGACTTTTTCCAATCAGGATGCTGGAGTGCTATATGATTACTCAACTCAAATTTCATTTCAATCTCCCATTGAAATGGCTAATTGTTCCTTACATCCATCAAAATTTTCTTCTGTAACAAATATGGGTTTTTGATAACGAATCGTAATAGTTGAAAAGAAAAAGGGGACACGTTTTTTATCCCAATTCCAAAATATTGGAAAAGATAACGAGCTATCGCATTGCACAGGAATAATGGGTGCACCGGATTGTAAACTCATATGCAATACACCTTTTTTTATTTCTTTAAATGGTCCAGCTGGCCCATCAGGAGTAATGCAGCAGCAATACCCTTTCTTGATTTCTTGCACAATTTTATCGGCCGCTTCACGGCCGCCATAACCAGTTGAACCAATGATCACATTGCAGCCATACCATCGTAAAGCGATTATTATTTTAAACATATACCATAAAGGATGGCTGAATTGGACATGTTGATTTACATCCTGCAAACCCAGCCAATACAAACCGCCTTTATAATGCCAAACAGATTCGATCCGCGCTGGGTATTTGTCAACATATTCTTGACCTTCAACAATAATTGTACATGTTTTTAAAATAGTCCATTTATACGTATAAATGAGATAAGCTCCAAGGTACGACGTGAAATAGTAAAATGGTTTGAACCACAAGGGAATATTTGTAACAGTATATTTTATTAAGCTCATTCCATAAAACTCTTTGCTAGGGATTCATCTACTTCATCAGGATCGTATTTATCTAATATTCTATCCATTATTTTATTTTGAGATGCTCCCCTTGCAATCACTTTGGCATAGGGAATCTGGTGAAAAGAAACCATAGAGTAACGGGGTAGGAATTCATTTGGAAATATACGCTCCATTTTTAATTCCAATTCACGACGTTTTATATATTGAGGATCTGTTACATGATCACGCATTTCCAAATAATTTTCTATTGCCATATTAGCAATGGCATGACCATTCTGCACATGCTGCCTAGAAAATTCAGATAGTATTGTATTCCAATCATTATCATGTTCTTCAATGAGTTGGTTAAGTACTGTACAATCCTGAAAAGATGCATTCATTCCTTGGCCAAAAAATGGCACAACTGCATGAGCAGCGTCACCTAATAATACAGCTTTATCTTCCACATGCCAAGGATTGCAATACACCGAGCCCAAATTCCCCACAGGATTTGATTGGTAATCATTGACTACGTTTTTGAATAAAGGTATTGTGTCTGGAAACTGTTTATTAAACAGTTGTAAAATTTCGTCTGTAGAATTCACCGTCTCGAAACTTGTTTTACCCTTCATTGGGAAAAATAATGTGCAGGTGAATGAACAATCTAAATTTGGTAATGCTATGAGCATGAACTGTCCCCGAGGCCAAATGTGAAGCACATTGGGCTCCATCTGAAATTCCCCTTTTTCTCCCGGTGGTATATTTAATTCTTTATACCCATGGCCAAGTGGTTTAATCTTAAAATCAATCTTTCCTTTTGAAATCATAGCGTCTCTTACCGCCGATGCAGACCCATCCACGCCCATAACCAAATCAAAAGGAATTGTTTTTTCACTACCTAAATACTGATCCAAAATAGATAATGTCTTTTCGTCCAAATCCATTCCGTTGCATGCTTGATTAAAATGAATATTTACTTTTCCAGTTTCTTCTGCCAACGTCATTAATTCCATATTTAGCGATGCCCGTGATATTGAATAAATCACTTCTTTCGGCTTTTGTCCATAAGGCTGCAAATGAGTTGAACCATCAAGTTCATGAATCAAACGTCCTTTCATAGCGATGGTCAACGGATTGATTTTCTCAAACATTCCAACTTCTTTCAGAGCATGGATTCCACGAATGGACATTGCCAAGTTGATGGATCTTCCGGCGCTGATGGTTTCTTTACGCATGTCAGGCCGTCGTTCATAAATATCAACCTCATATCCTCGATTCGCAAGATAGGTTGCCAGCAATGGACCGGTAAGTCCGGCACCAATTAACGTTATTTTTTTTTTCAAGGAGATTATGTTACCAATGATTTCAAAATTTCATAAAATGAATAGATGTCAGCGTATGAATTATATAATGGCGAAGGAGCAATACGAACCACGTCCGGTTCACGCCAATCGCATACCACTCCTTTTTCTCCAAGTGTATTGAAAATATCTTTACCATTTTCCTTCATGACAAGTGATAATTGATTACCTCGTTCACTAGGATTTTCAGGTGTAATAATTTCCACTTTATAACTGACAGTTTTAACCAAGTATTCGAGGAAACCTGTTAGCAATTCGCTTTTCGCTCTAATTTTCTGCATACCGGCTTCATCAAAGATAGTCATGGACGATCGCAAGCAAGACATTGATAAAACGGGCGCATTGCTTATTTGCCAACCTTCAGCTCCAATGATGGGAACAAAATGCGGGTACATATTAAATCGTGTTTCTTTATCATGCCCCCACCAGCCAGCAAATCTCGGTCCGTCCCAGTTACCATGACGTTCATGAATAAATACACCGCCAGGGCTGCCCGGGCCTGCACATACATATTTATAACTACACCAGGCAGCAAAGTCCACATCCCAATCATGTAAATTTAATAGCAAGTTCCCAGCGCCATGTGCCAAATCAAACCCAACATATGCCCCAATTTCATGCCCCACTTTCGTAATCTTTTCCATTTCAAAAGCCTGACCTGTATAATAATTAACACCTCCAATTAAAATCGTAGCAATGGAATCACTATTTTCTCTTAGCGTATTTAATATATCATCAGCCCGGATACATTTTTCTCCGTCTCGAGGTGTTAATTCAATCAGTACATCTTTCGGATCAAAACCATGAAACCTGATTTGAGATTCAACAGCATATTGATCAGATGGAAAAGCTCCCTGTTCAATAACAATTTTATTTCTTTCAGAAGTAGGTTGGTAGAATGAGATCATTAATAAATGGAGATTCACTGTTAAGGCATTCATGACAACCACTTCTGATGGCTTTGCACCAACAAGTCGAGCTGTAAAATCTGTTAAATGTTCATGATAAGCTTCCCAGCGTGAATGCTGACCTAATACGCCCTCATTCTCCCAAACATTTAAATCTTCATTAACTGCAGCGGCCGCAGCTTTGGGCATTAATCCCAATGAATTTCCACAAAAGTATAATACATCCTTTCCATCTTTCCGGGGAAAATGAAACTTGCTGCGGTAAGTTTTAAGTGGATCCTGCTGATCCATTTGCTGTGCATAAGAGAGTGTGTTTTCGTAATTCATGATAGTTCCAATGGAAAAATGATCGGTCTGCTGGGAGCAGCATCACTCTCAAAATTTGTAATCTGAATTTGGAGCAGGTATAATCCATCAGAAATATCATCTTTGACGTAAATCATTTCAGTGATTGTTTTGGAAGATGGTGAACTTTTGTTCAAACTATGAATGCCTTGTTCAACATTCCAAAATGTATGGTGATTAGTCAATCTTCCTTCATCATACGATGGATCTATTGTGGGTATATCCACAATTAAATGACGAATATCCAAGTCATTTATCTTAATCATCGCTTCCTGGGAAAAATAAGGTGGTTGATTATTTTCATCATAAGTCATGGACAATTTTGTATCGCTATTAGGAAGTGTGCGAACAATTAATGCGATATTGAATCCTTCTTCAACTTGAATTTGATCTGCATCAATAATGTTACTTTCAGGTTTTACTGTGATTACTGTAGCAGGAAACAAAGTATCATTAATAATAGCATTAACATGAATGTCCTCATCCACAATATGCCCCACACATTCTGTGTGTGTTCCGTTGCAATGGGGGATAAATGTAACCACATCAAAATTGCAGCCTCCACCCTGCTTCGTATCGCCTATGATATTTTCATTTTGAAATGGATTAGTCGATGCTCTTTCTACATCAAAATAATTTGCTTGGTCACCGTCGAAATTCATTGGAATGGAAAGATCATGAAAATGATCTGTATTATAATAATATAGCCGATTATCAATTTTTATGGAGCAGCGCATCAGCTGAATTTTTCCTTATCTAGCCCTAGCCAGTCTAGGGAATTTTGGAAAAGGAGTTTATTTTTTATTTCATCAGAATATTTGGAATCTTCAATCAATTTTCCCGGTTCCAGTTCGCCGAGAGGAAAGGGATAATCCGAGCCCAATGCAATCTTTTCTACCCCCACTTTTTTAATGAGAAAATCCAAGGAATCAGGGTCGTGTACAAGTGAATCCACCCAGAATTTCCCAAGATAATCTGTAGGATTTACTGTACTATCAACTGCACATAAATCCGGACGCACATCAAACCCGTGCTGTACTCTTCCAACCGTTGCAGGGAAAGATCCACCGCCATGGGAAAATGCTACACGTAGGTTGGGTAATCGCTCAAAAATTCCGCCAAAGATCATGGAGCAAATTGCACGACTCGTTTCTGCCGGCATACCAACCAGCCACGGTAGCCAGTATTTCTGCATATCACTTTCACCCATCATGTCCCAAGGATGAACGAATACGGCCATCCTCAAATCAGATGCGGCTGCAAAAACCGGGAATAATTCTTCTGCGCTCAAATTCTGTCCATTGATGTTGGATCCAATCTGGATGCCGGCCAGGCCTAATTGACTTGAGCAGCGTTCCAATTCACTAATCGCCATATCGGTATCTTGTAGTGGGATCGTTCCCAGTCCAATGAATCTTTTTGGAAATTCAGAGACCACGGCAGCAATATGGTCGTTGAGTAATTTGGAAATATCCAGGGCATCATCTGCTTTCGCCCAGTAACTGAACATGACCGGCACAGTGGACAGCACCTGAACATCCACGTTTTGGCTGCTGCATTCATCCATGCGCACACCGGAATCCCACAGGTTCGCTTCCACTTCCCGAAAGAAATGATCATCTTTCATCATCCTGGCACAACCGGTTTGATGATGATCCAAATGGATCCAACCCCCATAACCGTACTTTTCTTTTAAGTCCGGCCATTCTTTAGGCAAAATATGGGTATGTATATCAATCTTCATTTATTTTTTAAGTGTTAATGTATTCATGTGTTTATGTATAAAAGTACTGAACACTCTAATATTTGAACACTTTATTAAGGTTTTTCCTGGATTGCTCCGCATGAATCACAGGTTCGGGCTTCCATGCTGTTCCAGTATGCTTCAAATAAAGGCGGTAATTGGGTAACAATATTTTCCAAATCCAACGAAACTTCATGAATCATTTCATCGCACTCATCACAATACCACTGAAACGAATCCAACGCTCCTTCTTCCCGCTGATATTCCACCACCAGACCAACCGTATTCTCAAACCGTTGGGGCGAATGGGGTACATTTTTTGGTAATAAAAAAATTTCCCCTTCTTTGATTGGTATGTCCACTCGTTTGCCATTATCCATGATCTTCAGCAGCATATCCCCTTCCAACTGGTAAAAGAATTCTTCGACCGTATCTACATGATAATCTTTCCGGGAATTAGGCCCGCCTACCACCATAATCATGAAATCTCCATCTTCATATACGACCTTATTCCCAACCGGCGGTTTTAATAGATGGCTATTATCTGCAATCCAGTTTTTGAAATTTAGTGGTGGCATTACTGGCATCATAAACTCCTAATTAATAGTAGCAACACATTTCAGTTCAATGGCAATGGGCGTGGGCAGGGATGATATCTCCACCGTCGTCCGGCAGGGCTGGTTATCTTTGAAATAATCTGCATAAATACGGTTGTAGGTTTCAAAATCGTTTTTCATGTCTGTGAGGAACACGGCTACATCCACCAGGTTGTCCCAGCTGCTTCCGGCTTCTTCCAAAATTATTCGCACATTTTCAAAAACCGCATGGCATTGGATTTCGATATCGTGGGACACTATATTGCCCTGATCATCCAACTCAACACCGGGAATGTCTTTTGAATTTGGCTTGCGCGGGCCCACGCCGGAAAGAAACAGCAGATTTCCAACCCGCTTTGCATGGGGATAGAGTCCCACCGGTTTGGGCGCTTTGTCTGATGTGTAGGTTTTGCTCATAGTTCACCCTTCCTTATTTTTTCGCACGTTGTCCAGGTTTTTTCAGATGCAGCCAATCTTTCCACAATTTCATCATGCAAAATAGATGTTTTAAAAATCTCGTCTACATCTTTTTCTGTTACGCCGGTGTACCAAAAGTTATTCGGATAAATAACGAGATTTACACCCATTTCACATACATCCAAACAGCCACTTTTATTGGCTCGGACTTTGCCTCTTAATCCATGCTGATTGATAAGTTGTACAAATTTCTTACGGATTTCCATGCTGCCTTTTTCCAAACAGCATCCTCTTGGATGGTTTACCGACCGCTCTTTTACGCAGACAAATATATGTTTTTCATATCGAGGCTTCATATTCTCTCATACAAATATTTTTTGGTTCAGTAAAAAATCGCAATGCTTCATCTCCGCCTTCTCTGCCGACTCCGGAGCTTTTCATGCCACCAAAAGGTGTCCGCAGATCCCGAACCATCCAGCAGTTGATCCACACAATTCCCGCATCAATTTGATCAGCAACACGATTTGCTTTATCCGGATTGCCACTCCAAATTGTGGCTGCCAAGCCATAATCTGTTGAATTGGCAATGACGACCGCTTCTGCTTCTGTTGAAAAAGGGATGAGTGTAACCACAGGACCAAATATTTCTTCCTGGTTGGTGCGACAGTCAGCTTTCAAACCATCAATAATGGTAGGCTCCATGAAATATCCATTTTCACAGCGACCATTCACATTTGTTCGCTTACCATCAGTCAAAATACTTCCGCCTTCTTCTTGAGCCAATTCTATGTAACCAGCGACTTTTTCCAAATGAACTTTTGAAATAAGCGCGCCAAGATCTGTATTTTTATCATTGGGATCACCGACAATCAAAGAATTCGTTTTTTCAATAAACGCATCACGGAATCTTTCATAGATAGAATTTTCCACCAAAATTCTTGAACCGCATAAACAGATTTCACCTTGATTGGAAAAAGATGATTTAATGGTTGTTGCCAGCATAGTGTCGAAATTACAATCTGCAAAAATGATATTGGGGTTCTTGCCCCCCAATTCCAATGACAGTTTTTTGAATTGCGGTGCTGATGTACGGCTGATGGTTTCGCCTGTTTTCGTCCCACCTGTGAATGATATTGCTTTGATTTCCGGATGTGAAATGATAGCAGATCCAGTATTTTGTCCTGAACCAAGCAAAATGTTCAATACACCTTTTGGTAGTCCGGCTTCTGTACAGATTTCACCTAATTTAAACGCTGTATAAGGTGTTAATTCAGACGGCTTGCCTACGACACAATTTCCTGTAGCAAGAGCCGGAGCAATCTTCCAGCTGAATAAATATAAAGGCAGATTCCATGGCGAAATACACCCAACAACACCTAATGGTTTTCGAACTACTTTATTCATGGATCCATTTCCGTCTAGGATTGATTCTGTTTCGAATTCAAGTGCATAATCCGCAAAAAATCGAAAGTTGGTAATTGACCTTGGAATATCTACAGACTTAGCCAGTTCAAGTGGTTTCCCTGTATCACGGGATTCGTACTCAGCAAATTCATCCAGCCGGCTTTCAATTCCATTTGCTATTTCGTGTAATATATTAGAACGTTCATTCCTTGATATATTTGACCATGTTTTAAAAGCTACAGTTGCAGATTGAACCGCATCGTCGATATCAGCGCTATTAGAATCGGGAGTTTTGGCATAAATCTGACCTGTGGCAGGTTCATATACGTCCATGTAGTTACCCGATTTCGGTGGGACAAATTCACCATTTATATAATTGGCCAGAATTTCCATCAAACTCCGAAACGACCGCCATCAATCGGTAAATCTGTTCCATTGATATAACCAGCTGCATCGGAAGCCAGGAATGCCACTGCTGAAGCGATTTCTCCCGGCTCACCTATCCGCCGCAAAGATGTTTTCATGGAGGTTGTTTCTACCATTTCTTCATAGCTGATTCCTGCATTTTCAGCCCATTTTTCCAACAAGTCTTTTAATCGATCTGTGTTGGTATAACCCGGGAGAATATTATTGACAGTAATGCCCGTCGGACCCAGTTCCAACGCCAGCGTTTTTGCCCATTGTGCCACAGCACCCCGAATAGAATTGGATACACCCAAACCCGGAATAACCTGACGAACGGATGTTGAAATAATATTAATGATCCGTCCATAGTCAAGTTTTTTCATTCCCGGAACAACAGCTTGAGTGAGATATTGATTCGATATGACATGTCGTCTAAAAGCAATCTCAAACTCTTCTGCCTGTGCTTCAATAAGCGGACCGCCGGGGGGACCGCCTGTATTATTCATCAATATATGTACTGGGCCCGTTTCAATTAGTTGAGCAATTGCTTTTTGTTTTAAATCATCTGGATTATCAAAATCAGCACATATATAACTGTGACCATCACCCGCCAAATTTCTCAAAACTGATTTAATCTTTTCTTCATTCCGGGCAGCCAATATTATTATCGCTCCCCGTTCAGCCATGAGTTGTGCACATGCTTTTCCAATCCCATCCGTACTACCACACAAAAGAGCTCGTTTTCCTACCAGGCTTAAATTCATTTATCTTTTCCAGCATCATAATAAAATCCAAGATTACGTATAATATGATCAGGGAGATTTGGAAGCGCTGACCGAGGAATAAGAAATGTGGTTAAGTTGGCTAAATCTTCAAATACGCGATGCCGTTCTGCTGTTTCCTTCAAATAAGAAGATCCTGTTGAACCACCCGTACCTATTTTTCGGCCAATCATGCGCATCACCATCAATGCATGGCGATAACGCCACGTTGTCAGTAATTCATCCACATCTACGAGTTTCCTTAATAATTTATAGGGGTTATGTAAAATAGGCTGGTCTCGATATAATAAAATTAACAATGCAGCCTGTGTTGCTTTATACGATAACCTGTGTTCTTTTTTTTCAGTGAGTCTATCGTGAATATTTTGATCAAATAGTGCATCGAATTTTTTCTCTGTTCTTTCATATTCCTTTAGTTGAATTTGCTTTTCATCTTCAGATAATTGCTCATTTACTTCAATATAATGACGGTCACTAGCCAACATATCATCCACTGCAGAACGATATTTATCCCAGAAATTAAATTTTTCAAATTCTAAAAAAGGGGTACGCTCCAACCAATTTTCCAATAAATTAAAAAGAGAAGGTGATTGTTCTGCTTCTTCAATTATGCTTTTATGAGTGTCATTTACATAGGATTTATAGCCTCCTTTACCATATACAAAACGCCTGCCTTCTTCTAAACCAAGTTTATTTTCAAGAACACGGAATTGTACACTTTGAAATCCAGAAGCTGGAATGAGTAAATCACGAAAATCCAAAAAGTCCATGGGTGTCATCGTTTCCAATACATGAATCTGGTCAATCAAAATTTTTTGAATTTCGATGATTCGATCCAATCTGCTTATGGCAATTCCGATATGAGATTCATGAACTGTATCTCTGTCAAATGCTTTAATAACAGAATCAAGTTCATGAAGAATCTGTTTGAACCACAGCTCATATACTTGATGAATAATGATGAAAAGCATTTCATCGTGAGCGTCCACACCTAGTTCTTTACTCAAAAGATGCTGACTATCAAGAATTTGGTCTAATTTCAAATAATCGTTGTAATACTGGGGTGAGTTTGGCTTTTTCATAACGCTGAAGTTAAAATAATTAACAGTTACTGGTTACTTATTAATACTTAATAGTGATAAGTTAGTAGTGTGTAGTAACGTTAGATTATAATCTAAATTCTATAACGTCCATTTCATTTTTTAAGGAAATTCCATGTTAAACAAAAAGAAAGATCGTTTTTATTATGATTCCAAACTCATTAGTAGCCCCGATGGCCGTGTATTAAGAATACTGGCTGAATATTTTGGGCCACTTCAGCGATTTCGTCGAAACAAAATTAAAGATACGATTGTCTTTTTTGGTTCAGCTCGTATAAAATCACAAGAAGAGGCCAAAAAGACACTTAATGAGGCTCCGAAAAATATTTCAAAGGGGGAAAAAGCACAGTTAAAAAGAGATTTGGATATGAGTCGTTATTATGAAGATGCAAGAACTCTTGCAAATAAACTTACCAAATGGAGTATGGGATTAACAGAGAAACATCGTCGTTTCATCATTACGTCCGGTGGCGGTCCAGGAATAATGGAAGCAGCTAATCGCGGAGCAGCTGAAGCAAATGGCTTGGCTATTGGATTGAATATAACGCTCCCTTTTGAACAGTCTGGAAATAAATGGATTTCAAAAGATTTAAGCCTCTATTTCCATTATTTTTTCATGCGGAAATTTTGGTTTCTTTATTTGGCAAAAGCATTGGTTGTATTCCCTGGTGGTTTTGGAACTCTTGATGAACTTATGGAATTGTTAACCTTAATTCAGACACAAAAAATTCGTAAAAAAGTTCCTATCGTAATTTATGATGGTGATTTTTGGAAAAAGGTTATCAACTTCGATCATTTAATAAAAGCGGGAACGATATCGGAAGAAGATATGGATCTATTCTATTTCGCAGATACGATTGATGATGCATACAATTATTTGACTAAAGAAATTGTAAAAGCACATCTTCAGGGCAAGAATTTTTAGATTTATCTATTCTCTAAAGAATGAAGTTTAATGCCATCCAATTCCGAAGGCATCATACCACAATTATATGAAACTATTTCATTCAATAATTCATATTTAATGAAAACATCAACTCCGCCGCTTACTTTAAAACTGTCAGCAATTGCCAATTCATCTTCCGGTTTGTATTCTTGCTCTCCAATATCAATAAAGAATCCGCAGCCGTCATATGAATAATCTCCTTCCCATCGTAAAAGTGCATTTGCTTCCAGTATTTCCTGTATTTTATCTTCCTTTTTATCATCACAACCGAGAAAAAGAAATAATGTTAGAAATGGAATTAGCTTTTTCATTTTGAATTCCTACTTCACCAAAACAATTTTCCGGTTCTCCACAAACTCCCCGCTTTGCAGTTGGACGGAAAACAATAATGCTGTTGTATTTTTTAAGATTTTCATCTTAAATCAATTAGTTGATTAAAAATGCAGCCCAATACACCCCAAAGATATTTAACAAAAAAGTTACACCAAATCATCAGTAAAGGGATAAAGAAATTCAAATGATCAATAAATGGTTGCATCAATATCGATTCCCGTTATATCCGGTTCAGTTATGGATACGACAACGCTGTCTCCATTCATAAATCCTGCTTGTAACGTTCCGCCATACACACCCCAGATCGTATACTCATCAGAAGATGATCCTGCTGCAACAAAATCCACGGCAATTGCGCTATAAGTACCAAATGCAACTTGAGTAAATTCGTATGCGTACACATTATTAATAACTTCTTCAGGTGCTATTTCTTTATAGGAATACGGAGGTCCTGTCGGATACCAATCTCGATGAATAGAAATGCGCACTGAACCTGAATCTGCTGGTGGAAAATCACCAATGAAGGATACACTCCCTGATATGGATCCTTTTTCAGGTTTATCTTCAGTTTTTTCATCTTCACATGCAACAAATATAAATAATGATGCCACAAAGAAATGTAGAAACATATTTTTCATTAATTTCATATTACTTTCCTTTTCTTATTTTTTATAGGGTTTTCGTGAGGGTTAAATGCCAAACTCTTCCTGGCATTGGATAGTTTTGAATTAATTTATAGTCTATATTAAAGGCATTTGAAATGGATAGTGTCCCATCAAATAAATTAAACTTTTTACTTAAATTCAGATCAAGGATTGCCTGTTCCGGCAATTCCTCAAGGGGAAATACAATTTTATCATCTACTGTTTCAAAATCATGACTTAAAAAGTCATCATAATTTTGGGAACTCCATCCATGCACAAAAGTAGAAATTTTATACGGTTCTTTCTCGAAGGAAATGTGCAGACTTGCTTTATGTTTTGAACGATATAAAATCGGGTCGCCTCCTTTGTCTGTCATATTCAAATAACTATATTCACTTTTGATCGTCAGGGCTTGATTGGGATTCCAGATACATTGTAATTCACCACCGGTTCCTGTTACTCCCTCACGATTTACAGCAATGACGGGTAAACTGTAAACAAAATCAATCATATCAGTATAGGAATTATGAAATATAGCTCCGCTCCAAGTTAATTCCTTGCTGTGGGGGTGTTCATATTTCAATTCAATTGCGGAAACACTTTCCGGTTGGACATTTGGATTACCCTGCATAGTCAATCCGTAGGTACTGGTGTGCTGCAAATATAATTCCGACATAGATGGAGCTCTGAATCCTGTACTGTATGCCAATGTAAAAGCACGTTTTCCTTTTAATTTATACATTAGATTCACTTTGGGTGTCAATTGTTCATAAACTCTTTTATTGTATTTATTTCCAGGATCAACTAAACGGTAATCATAGCGCAAACCAGACCCCAACGACCATCCATTTCCGATTGAATATTTGGATTGCATAAAACCGCCAAAAGTATATTGTTGAGGATCATCATAAATTGGATTAAATACGGATACTTTTGATTGATCAAAACCAAAATCACTTCCTATCATAATGATCCATCGGACCCATTTTGTTAAAAGCATTTCTGAACGCAAACCGACCGAAATATCTTTATAATTGCTACTTCCATCTGCTTTGTCATTAGGTGTGTTAGCCCTGTCATAGTAATGTGTATCAAAATTATTTACATACATGGAATGAGACATCGAAAAACCGTTCGCTATTGGGTAAAAAATATGTAATTGAATATAATGCGATGTCCGGTCAGAGCGCCTGTAAGAAGGAGAAACATCAAATCCGGGATGGCCGTTCTTGGAAATTGCTGATAAGAAGTTTAATTTATAGGATCGACCCCTTTTATCGGCATAGTGCAAAAAAGCATTTAATCGGGATATTTGATCATCAGAATTAAATCGATGGCCAGCTGATTGTCGAGTTAAACCGGAAAAACCAAAGGATAATAAACCCGTATTTTTGCCATAATTAATACTTAATTGTCTTGTATTATACGTTCCACCTGAAAGTTTAATTAAACCACTATTACTTTTATTCGTGATCAGATTAATTACACCACCCATGGAATTATGACCATATTGAGCTGAAGTTGGACTGTTATCAATTTCAATTCGAGATATGTTTTCCAAAGGTAAAGAACTCCAATCTGGTGAACCGCTATTGGGTATCTGGATGGGAAATCCGTCCAAAAGTACTAGCACACGATTATTAAATCCACCTGGTTTATAATCCGAGGAACCTCTGATTGAAACATTGACGTTGCGGCCATTGGGTTGTGCAAATTGAATATCCAATCCAGGCAATGTTCTCAACGCATCCGATACGGAATTTTTATGCAACTCTTTTATATAGTTTCCATTGATTACATCTACTGATTCAATCCCCAGCCTGGTTGAAAAAATTCCTTGAACTTCGACTTCTTTCAATATCAATATTGTCGATTCCATATAAACATCTTTATTAATGTGGTCATTATGAATATTGATATTTGTGGTAATAGGTTTAAAACCAATCATTGAAAATTCAATTTGATATGTACCCTCATCAATTTTGAGATTATATTTTCCGAATGGGTCTGACACTGCCCCTAAATCAGAATCAATTACATCAATGTTTACATTTGGTAAGGGATTTTTTGTATCTTTATCCCTTACAGTTCCTGAAACAACTCCGGCGTAAATAGAAGGTATTGTAATGAGCACTAATGCTATGAAACATTGTTTGATCATGATTGATTTGGATCTACGATTAATTGGTTTAATAATTTTTCAATATCGCCTGCGGTGATATCTTTATTCTTTTCACCCATGAAAATGAGTCCCACAAAAAGACCGCCAATGGCTTTGAACATTAAGTCGGGGTCCAGGTTTGGAAATTCCCTTTTGGCGATACCTTCGTCCAGCAGTCCTTTCAGCGTGGCATAGAGTCGGTGTTGATACGATTTCCATGACTGGTCTTTAATATCAATACGCGTGATTGCTTTAGGGGCATTGAATAAAAATTCGTACTCATTCCGGTTTTTCTGGGCATTGCGGGCGAGCTTGATGAGAATATTGATAAATGTTTCTCGCGGAGTTTGGTCAGAATGAATTTCTTCTTCTAAGCTTTCTAATAATTTTGACCATCCTTTATCCAAAATTCCACAGAATACGTCTTCCTTTGAAGGAAAATAATAGTAAAGAGTTGCTTTACCAAAACCCGATGCAGCGGCAATCTCGTCCATGGTAGCACCATCAATTCCTTTGGATTTGAATACACTTAACGCTCCTGAAAGTATGCGTTCCTTGCGCAATTCCCGCTCTTCTTTTTGACGATCTGAAATAGACATTTAAACCTCAATTTTATTATTCGACTTTAGAGTCGAAATTTAAAACTTTCTTATAAGATATTGCAAGTATAGTCTAATGAAAATTGATTATTTCTTAAAGATTAAATCGTAAACGAGGATAACTATCATAATATAAAATGATATATACATGAGACTTCCGGAAAGAATGGTTAAATAGCTGAAGGCAGGATGAATAAACCGTATGCCCCAAATAGATCCAAAAGTAACCAACGTAGCCAGTAACGGTTCAATCATTAGCATATTTTTCCATGTTCCACTTAAAATAGAATTATAATAAAACAGACCGCCAAGCAAAACAAAAATGATTGCAAAAGCGATAATATGAGTATGTGTCGTTAACAGCATTGAATCCAATGATTTGGGATACTTGTCAGGTATATCGAAGTCGTCTACTTTAGAACCTGCATAATGTTCTACTGCCCCTTGGGGATTAATGTCCGTCGTTGTACTTACATATACCAAACCTACAGTTACACCCGTTGCCAAAACCAATAGAAAAATGGTTAAAAACCAGCGCAGTCCAACATCTAATTGGTTAAGTTTAATTTCATTCATTTGATGTTAAGTCGTCTTTAATGACGTTCAATAATAACGTTAATTTATGAATACCTTTTGTAACAGCATTAACACTTATAGTGGCTCCACTAATTCCATCTACATCCATATATTTTGATACGTTTGTTTTACCGACAAATTGATTTTGCCAAGACATTCTCACGACTTCTCCGCCAATGGCTTCACGGTACTTTACTACAGCTGTTTTTAAAATAGCACCGTCGTTATTATACATTCCTATAAAAGTAATAGGCATCGATTTTCCTTTTACATTATCTAAAATTGCAAACCCTCTTATAGTATCATTTTGGGAAACGACCCATACATATACAAATGGTAAATTAAAATGCTGTTTAACCTTTCGCTCGATGGGAGATTTTATTGTACTCGGAAGGATATATTTAGTAAATAAAAGTGTTGATCCACTGCCGAACTCATTCATAATCATATTTTCTGCATCATCCTTAATTCCGCCCACTAGTGACGAAATCATCAGAGAAAAGAAGGCTGTAGCGCGAAACCAAAGCCTTCTTTTTAACAACTGACTTTGGAGATTAGAAATTATATCCAACACCAATATTTATCTGAGTTTCAGCATCTTCATCAGATTCTTTTTTATGGGTTCCATAATCAAATTTAAATGCAATATTTGAAATGGGCCAATACGTTATTCCAAATCTATTAATCGTATAATGTTGTCCCGCATCATCATTCCCATGTTTATAATCTGAATAGCGGAACCAAGGCATTAATGTTCCCTTTAATACAATGAGTGAACCAACGTTATAACCCAAATCCACATAATAACCACCACTTGTTTCATAACCCAACGGATTGTTTTCATATAAAATAGATCCATATTCTAATACAGCATACAAATTATTTGCATTGTATTTTGCATTAATTTCCATCAACGAAAAACCGACATTTGCTGAATCAGCATCATTAACAATTGTATTTTCTTTAGAATCCGTGGTAAAATAATTAGATGTAGGAGCATTATGCGTCGTATAAGAACCACCTACTCGCAAACCCGCGATTCCAGCATAATTCATACTCATATTTTTCACCATATTATAAGCGGTTGTTTTAAACCCTTTACCACGTCCGCTGCGGATTCCTTTACCAATTGCATCACCATCCATGTCTTCGAGTAATGCAAAACGCAAGTTAACGCCAGCAAAGGACCCATACACAGCAGCACCATTCCCAAACCAAGTTGTTGGAATAACATATTTACTGTAATCCGGTCGCTCTACACTTAAAAACAACGGTGGTTCATGAAATTCATTTAGAAGACCAACAGATGGTAAAATAACACCTGCTTGAAATCCATAATTAACTCTGTGATAGTTTACAAATGCTTGTTCCAATTCTAATTCGCCTTCACCATCTGCTACAAGATTATGCTCTAATTCTAATTCAGATTTAAATGACCATTCCTCTGAAAATGAATATCCATAATAAATGATGAAACGGTGGAAATCCAACTTAGTAGTTGCAGCATTGTCACCGGATTGTGAACGATTGTAATGAAGTTCTCCATATCCACCTAGGGAACTACCTGGCACAAAAAACTCATCCTGCGCTATAAGTCCAGCGATACATAAAACTCCAATTATTTTCTTATTCATATTTTCTTATTTCCTCTTTATTAAATAGCACGTTATTGTTAATGAGATTTAGTCTCATTAGCATATTAACATATTTCAATTACACTTTGCAATAATTTTTAGAAATTATTTGGAGAATGAATATATCAATCGTAAACTCGACCGACCAGTCGGTATAGATTATGAACGAATCACTTCAAATTCAACGCAAAGAACAAATTTTAGATGCAGCGCTGCATGTCCTCGTTCAAAATGGGTACGAGCAGGCCCGGATGGATGATGTAGTGAAATCGTCTAATTTGAGCAAAGGAGCTATCTATTGGTATTACAAATCCAAAAAGGAAATGTATCTTGATTTGGTCAATTTTTGGGTTTTGCGCTATAGTGTTATTTTAAACCATCTTGTGGAAGTAAAGGCCTCTCCATCTCGTCAGTTAAAAGATTTATTTCAATACTTCATAGACCAGTATGAAACAGATCCCCAGCCTTTTGCAGCGCTTACCGAATTTTGGTCGATGGCCCAAAAAGATGATGAATTCAATACAAAACTCCAAAAAGTCTATACACATTTCCTGGAATTAATTGAAGATATTATACAACGGGGCGTTCAATCTGGAGAATTCAAAAAATTGGATGTACGAATGACTGCTTTATCCATCATGGTCAATATTGAATCTATAAACTGGTTTACATTATTCGATACACATGGAGTCAGTGTAAAGGAATATATGCAAACAATCACCGATTTCATACTTGCAGGAATTTTGAAAAAACATTAGGAGTTGTTACATGGAAAATACACAAACTAAATATCGTACGGGCGGCAGTTTCCTCGTTGAGCCAATAAACGAAGCAGTTGTCTATTCAAGGGAAGATTTTACAGATGAACATCGTGAAATCTATGCTATGATGAAAGAATTCGATAAAGAAACCATTCTAGAGAAAAAAGAAGATATAGAAAAATACGATAAAGAACTCTCCATTTCATTAATCAAGGAGATGGGTGAATTAGGTCTTCTTGGGATTGATATACCCGAAGAGTACGGAGGAATGGAACTTGATAAGGTAACATCTGCAATCGTAGCTGAAGCGCTTACTTACAGCCCCTCTTTTGCAGTTACGTGGTCAGTTCAGACAGGTATAGGTTTACTGCCCATTGTCTGGTTTGGCACACCTGAACAAAAAGCGAAATACCTGCCAAAAATTGCCACGGGTGAAATTATTAGTGCATACGGTTTGACGGAACCGACAGCCGGCTCTGACGCACTCGCCGGAAAAACAACTGCTATTTTGTCGGAAGATGGAAAACATTATATCCTTAATGGCGAAAAAATATTCATTACTAATGGCGGCTGGGCAGATGTGTTTATTGTTTTTGCCCAAGTGGATGGCAATAAGTTCAGCGCGTTCATTGTTGATCGCGACACGGAGGGATTTTCCACCGGCGCAGAAGAAAAGAAAATGGGTATGAAAGGATCGTCAACAACCTCGCTCATTTTTCAGAATGCAAAAGTACCGGTTGAAAACCTATTGTATAAAGTGGGTGCTGGAGCTACCATCGCCTTTAACGTTTTAAATATTGGAAGGTTTAAACTAGGCGCTTCCGGAGTCGGCGGATCTAAAAATGGAATTGAAGCCGCCGCCAAATATGCTTTGGAACGACGGGCATTTGGAAAACCCATTGCACAGTTTGACGCTATAATCAAAAAAATTGCTGATATGACAGTGTACACGTTTGCTGCGGATAGTATGGTTTATCGGACTATTGGACTGTTGCAGAAAGAAATTGATGCTTTAGATAAGGCGGATCCTGATTATTATATTCAGGTTGGAGAAGCCATGGAAAAATTTGCTATCGAAACATCCATGACAAAGGTATTCGGGAGTGAAACAAGTCAATTTGTTGTTAATGAAGGTCTACAGATTTTCGGCGGATATGGTTTCCTGGAAGAATATCCCATGGCATCGGCATATCGCGATAACAGGATCAATCAAATCTGGGAAGGGACCAATGAAATTAATCGTCAAATCATCACCGGCTATATGATGAAAAAAGCGTTGATGGAAGAATTGCCCATACGTGATGCAATCAGCTGGATTGATAATTTCATGTCTAATGGTAAACTCACTGAAAGCGATAGCCCACTTTCTGTTGAGTGTGAAACGATTGAAACAGGAAAACGCCTTGCTCTTTATATTTTCAATGAAGCGTTGAATAAGTTTGGACAGGATTTGAAACACGAGCAACAGATTACAGAAATGCTGGCTGATATTTTTACCGATTTATATACAGCGGAAAGTACAGTCGTTCGCGTACAAAAAATAATACATGATGGTGATCATGATCGTACTGTAATCAGCATTGCTAAAATTTTTACAGCAGAAATGGTGTTGCGCTTGCTGAATAAGTCTCTAACTGCATTGAATGGAATTTATAGTGGACAAATGACTGCGCCGGTCATTGATCAATTACGCCATTTCCAGGGCCGGATGATGTTACCCACTGACATTATTAATTTGAAACGCGAAGTAGCACAACGTATATACAGTCAAACCGAATACCCATTTTAGGAGTTTAATATGAGTACAAAATCAGTCATTATAGATGCAGTAAGATCGCCTATCGGAACCAAGAATAGTCCTTTAGTCGGTATGCGGCCTGACGACATAACCGCTCAAGTGATTATGGGTCTAATGGCCCGTAATGAAAAAGTGAAACCGAAAGATGTGGAAGATGTTGTTGTCGGCTGCGCATTCCCCGAAGGGCCTCAGGGAATGATTATTGGACGATCTGTTGCAATTTTGGCCGGTATCCCAAAAGAAGCGGGAGGTAAAGTAGTAAACCGTTTTTGCGGTTCAGCCATGGATGGACTACACCAGATGAGTACAGCAATCGAATGTGGTGATATTGATGTGGGAATTGCGGCTGGAGTTGAAGACATGTTCTCAATTCCACCTGGAGGATTCGCGCCTGATTTTCACCCGGAACTAGCCGAGCAGGAATTCTACATCGGTATGGGAGAAACAGCAGAAAATCTTGCCAATGACGGAAATATATCGCGTGAAGATCAAGACGAATTTTCTATCAAATCACACGAAAAAGCATTAAAAGCTTATGAGAATGGAAAATTCGATAATGAATTGATTCCCATCGAAGTAAATGGAGAAGCAAAGGTTGAAAAAGATGAAGGTCCTCGGAAACCGAATGTGGAAAAGATCAAAAGTTTGAATCCTGCGTTCGTTGAAGGCGGGACAGTAACGGCAGCCAGTAGCAGTCCGTTTTCTATAGGTGCTTCAGCAGTACTCATTACCAGCGCTGAATATGCAGAAAAACATGGACTTTCTGTCCGTGCAGAAATTATCAGCCGTGCTATCGCCGGCGTTAACTGGACACGCATGGGTGCCGGACCTTTACCCGCTACGGAAAAAGCATTGAAAAAAGCCGGCTTAACCATGGACGACATTGAAACAATCGAATTGAATGAAGCTTTTGCTGCCCAATCTTTATTTGTCATTCGTGAAGGCGACTGGGATATTGATAAGATTAATCTGAATGGCGGAGCAATTGCATTGGGGCATCCATTAGGGTGTTCTGGAACGCGCATTATCGGCACATTAATCAATGTAATGGAACAGCAAAACACCCATCTTGGATTGGCAACCATGTGCATTGGTAGTGGCCAGGGTATTGCGACCATTATTAAGAGATAAGCAATTTTGTGAAAATCAAAGAACCATTTAGCGCTATATCTCATGCCATCGGAGCTATTTTAGCTATTCTGGCTTTAACCTTATTAATTCTGGAATCGATTGATCCTATAAAACCCTGGCATATTGCTGCATTTTCTGTATTTGGAACAGGAATGTTTCTACTTTACACTGCAAGTGCAATTTATCACTGGCTACCTGTTTCACCAAAAATTGTAAAAAAACTCCAAACACTTGATCATGCCATGATTCACGTGCTCATTGCCGCAACTTATACACCGGTTTGCCTGATTCCTTTGCGGGGTGTTTGGGGCTGGAGTTTGTTTGGCATTATTTGGGGATTAACCATTTTTGGTATATTGTTAAGAATATTTTGGAAAAAAATACCTGATTGGTTTTCACTCACATTTTATATTTTTATGGGATGGTTATCGGTTATTGCCATTTGGCCGATGATTCAAACGTTGCAGCTTGGAGCATTAATTTGGATTTTTATAGGTGGATTTTTCTATACAATTGGCGCCATCATTCACGGGTTGAATAAACCCAATCCAATTCCAAATATATTTGGTGCTCATGAAATATTTCACGTATGTGTAATGATGGGAAGTTTTGCCCATTTTATGTGCATGTACAATTACATTACATTGTTTGATTAACGAAAGAGGATTTTATGTCACAATCAATAGAAAAAGTTGCTGTATTAGGAGCGGGAGTAATGGGAGCACAAATTGCAGGCCATTTGGCTAATGCAGGTATTCCATCCCTCCTATTTGATATTAACCAAGAATTGGCTGAAAAAGGAGTTGCTGTATTAACAAAACTGAAACCAGCTCCTCTTTTCAAACCCAAAAATGCTGAATTAATTACGCCCTGTAATTATGACGATCATGTGGAAAAAATAAGTGAAGCTGATTGGGTGGTGGAAGCAGTCGCTGAACGATTAGATATTAAACATATTGTTTATAAAAATATTTTACCCCATCTAAAATCAACTGCCATTATATCTTCTAATACGTCTGGGATTCCCTTATCTGATCTAATAACCGTTTTTCCTGACGAAGTAAAATCCCGCTTTATGATTACTCATTTTTTCAACCCACCGCGGTATATGCATTTATTGGAATTGGTGAAAAGCGAATTCACTTCTGATAAAATATATAATTCAATGGCTGAATTTGGCGAAAGTTTTCTGGGAAAAGGAATTGTCCACGCAAAAGATACACCAAACTTTATCGGTAATCGAATCGGAGTTTTCAGTATGGGTGTAACTATTCATACGGCAATCCAGCAAGGATTAACCGTAGAAGAAGTCGATAAATTGACTGGTACAATTGTTGGTCGGGCAAAAAGCGCTACCTTTCGAACTGCCGATGTGGTTGGATTAGACACCATGGCTAACGTAACAAATACAACATATGAAAATGTGGAAAATGATGAAGAGCGAGACGTATTTAAAAGTCCTGAAATTCTTAAAATTCTTGTTGATGACGGTAGATTGGGTCAAAAAACAAAAGCCGGCTTTTATAAAAAAACCGATGAAGGTATTTTATCTGTAAATCTAAAAACAGGTGAATACGGTCCACAAAAAAAGGTACGCTTTGACGGTTTTCGATTAGCAAAGGATTACACATCCACTGGCGGAAAAATAAAAGCATTGGCTTACAGTGATGATAAAGCAGGGAAATTTTTCTGGGAAACGATGGCCAGAGGTCTCATTTATAGCGCAAACCGAATTCCAGAAATCAGTGATGATATTATTAATATTGATAACGCTATAAAATGGGGATTTGGATGGGATTTAGGACCATTTGAAGGATGGGATGCCATTGGCGTTCAAGAATCTGTTGATAAAATGCTTGCTGAAAACAGAAAAATTCCTCAATGGGTTTTGGATATGTTAGCTAGCGGTCGATCCTGTTTCTACGAAACCAATAATGGTGTAAAAACATATTATGATGTAGCCACTGGAACGGCAAAACCAGTCCCTGCCCTAAATAAAAACATTAATCTCAATCTCCATAAATCAGCAGGGAATCTGGTAAAACAGAATTGGAGCGCCAGCTTGATCGATCTAGGAGATGGTGTTTTGAATGTGGAATTTCATTCAATTTTACAACCAACACTGAATCCTATTGATGGTTCACTTGCCATGACCATAAACGAAGGGTTAGACCTTTTGGATGCAGGAAAATTCAATTCAATGGTAGTAGGACATTCTGGACCAAATTTTTGTGCAGGCGCAAACCTCGCCGGTATTCTGGATATTTGCGAAGCAAAAGAATGGGAGAAATTGGAAAGAGCTGTGAAAGAACTACAGGATTTAACACAACGAATACGCTTTTCTAAATCGCCGGTCATTGCTGCACCATTTCATTTAACATTGGGAGGTGGTTTTGAATTGATTGGACCTGCTGCTCATCGTGTGGCATCTGCAGAATTATATGTAGGTTTAGTTGAAGTAGGTGTGGGTCTCATTCCTGGCGCCGGAGGAAATCTTCGATTACTTTTACATATGATGGAAAATAGTGGAAAAGGCAGAATGAATTCATTTCAAATAGCTCAAAAAGCATTTGAAACTATAGGTTTTGCAAAAGTAGCTACTAGTGCTGATGAAGCAAAATATATCGGTTATTTACTCAAAACAGATACCATCGTGATGAATAATGATCATAGAATAGCAACTGCTAAACAAAAAGCGATTGAAATTTCAGAAAACTATGAACCACCAATATATAGAGATGATTTGAAATTGCCGGGTATGGGCGGACGAACAGCAATGACCATGGCCTTGAAAGGATTCAAAGCACAAGGGAAAATATCGAACCATGATGAATTTATTGCTAAAAAACTAGCTTATGTCATTACTGGCGGAGATAAAGCAGGATTGACTAAATCCGTGGAAGAGCAATATCTCTTAGATATTGAGCGTGAAGCGTTTGTTTCTCTTGCAGGTGAATCTTTAACGCAGGACAGAATTCGTTTTATGTTGAAAAAAGGGAAACCTCTTCGAAATTAAATTATTTACAATTTGTTCATATAATATATATGATTTGAATCCATAAATTCCGTACTTAAATATTAATCGGAAAATGGAATCAAAAGCTACAGACTCATATAACTCACCTCAAGGTGAAACCATACTCAAAACACTAGCAATTATTGCTATTCTATACCTCTTTCTGGTAAGTATCGGTATGATAGGTACTGCCTTTAAAGGTATGGGGAAAGGGTTTGCTGTACAACTGATTCAAAGCAATGCTGGCCCCCTCATTGGACTTTTCATTGGCATTCTCGCCACGAGTTTAATTCAAAGTTCTTCCACAACAACATCATTGGTTGTGGGTATGGTTGCCGCTGGAACATTTGGCGATGATCCACGCATTGCTGTCGCTGCTGCTACACCTTACATAATGGGTGCTAATATTGGAACGAGCATAACAAACACAATTGTTTCACTGGGGCATATTGTAAATAAAAACGAATTTCGACGAGCGTTTTCTGCTTCCATCGTCCACGATTTTTTTAATGTTATTTCCGTTTTAATATTATTGCCGTTGGAAATGTCTTTTGGAATTATTAGCAAAAGCGCTAGTTGGTTAGCCGAACTTATAGTTGGAACAGAATCATTTACGTTTAATAGCCCTATAAAATTGATAACAAATCCCGCCGTTTCTTGGGTAAAAGATTTATTTAAACAACAGGAGATTATTAATTATAATTGGTTACTATTAATTGCTGCACTCATTTTATTATTTTTATCCTTACGTTATTTAACAAAATTGATACGCAGTCTAGTCATGCATCGGCTTGAAGCATTTTTTGATTCCCATATTTTCAAAACTGCAGGTCGGGCCATGTTTTTTGGTATTATAATAACCATCCTTGTTCAAAGCAGTTCAATTACCACATCATTGGTTATTCCACTTGCTGGCGCAGGTATTCTACACTTACGCCAGATATTTCCCTACACATTGGGTGCTAATATTGGAACTACAGTGACTGCGTTATTAGCCAGCTTGGTATCTGGCACAATTGCACCATTATCTGTTGCTTTTGCTCACCTTATTTTCAACATATTTGGTATTGCATTAATTTGGCCAATTGAAAAAATACGAATGATTCCCATCAATTTATCTTTATGGTTTACAGAAATTGCAATAAAGAACAGACTATTTCCTTTGTTATACATATTTGTTGTGTTTTTCATCATTCCCTTGTCCTTAATTTTATTTGTGAGGTAAAATCATGTCACTATTCAATGACGTAATTAATCTATGGAAAGCAGATGACCTGCTTTCTCAAGCTTGGGATGATTCCCATAAAATGCTGAATCTTTCCCATGAAATTTTTCAGCAAGCGTTAATATATTTACAAAAAGGTGAAAATATTGACACCTTAAAAGCATTGAAAAAGCGTGATAAGGAAATCAATGAATTTCAACGGAATGTTCGGAGAAAAGTATTAACCCATTATGCCGTCGAGCAAGATACATCCAATATGGCCGATGGGCTAATTCTAATCAATATGGTGGTGGATATTGAACGAATAGGTGATTACTGTAAAAATATTTTGGATTTAGCTATCAATCATGATCAATCAATAAACTCTTCTGAAATATCAGAAGATTTAGCTATGATTGAGCAAGAAGTTAAGGAACGATTTGACAAAACGTTACAAGCTATGGAATCCCAAGATGTAGAACTCGCACAATCTCTCATGGAAGGATACAAAGAACAAATGACGGGGAAATCTGATGAAATTGTAAACAGTATTCTTAAAAATGAACTTCATTTTGGCAGTGAAGCACGCACGGCTTCCATTGCGCTCTATGCCCGTTATTTAAAACGTATTGGTGCCCACCTTAAGAATATAACAACAACTCTGGTGAATCCATTTGATGCTATAGGTTATAAAGAATAGATTTATAATTATTTGGAATGTAAATCTCTATGAATCTTTTAATTAAAAATATTCTTCTTAACAAAAATATTACTGATATTTTTATTCGGGATGGACTAATTGATTCTGTGGGAGAAAATCTCAATATTAAGGCAGATAAAACATTGGACGGAACTGGAAGGGCCGCAATTCCATCTTTTATTAATGCACACACACATAGCGCCATGACATTAATGCGATCGTATGCAGATGATTTAGACCTTCATGATTGGTTAGAAAATAAAATTTGGCCTTTTGAAAAAAACATTACGGAAAAAGATTTGCCATCATTAGAGTCCATGGCTATATACAAAAAGTTAATGCGGGAAAACATTGAAGGATATAAGATGGAAAATGGAGATTGGTTAAATGTGCTAGGAGATGGAAATTTAGTAAATATAGCGTGTGGAGACGGGCATCCGGCTGAAGTCATGGATACTAGTTTTGCCCTTCAGGCATTATCTGCAGAATATTTGAGTAAAAATTATTCAACGCTAAAACCTGTCGTCTATCATATTCCCAAAGATATAGATCAAAAAGTTGCTCGTCTGCGCCTATCCGGAATGGGTGTCCAGATTGACGATTAAATTTCCATTTCTCTAAAGTAATATACCTGCCACGCACGCCGTTAACCAAGAAGCTAGTGCGCCACCCATCATTGCTTTCAAACTAATTTTCGCTAAATCTTTTCGTCGTTCCGGAGCAATTCCTCCAATACCGCCAAGTTGGATTCCAACAGATGCAAAGTTTGCAAATCCACACAGAGCATAACTAGCAATGATAGCCGACCGGTTAGTCAAAGCACCTTCTGCGCTCAATTTACCCAAATCTGTGTAAGCAATGAGTTCTGTTAAAACAATTTTCTCACCCATCAATGTGCCAACTACTCCGGCATCTACCCATGGAACACCCATAGTCCAAGCTAATGGTTTAAAAATAAAACCGAAAATACCTTCCATGGATAATCCAACTAATCCCAACACATAGTTTAGCATGGCTATTAATGCAACAAATGCGATTAGCATTCCGGCAACATTTGCAGCAAGTTTTAAACCATCTGACGCACCGCGCGCAGTAGCTTCCATCATATTATCATCCAATTTTTCTACATGGATTCGTGTAACTCCCATTGTTTCAGATTTTTCCGTTTCTGGATAAATAATTTTAGCAACTACTAGAGCAGCTGGCGCACTCATTATTGAAGCTGCCATAAGATGTCCTGCTATATTTGGGACATCAGATAATATTTGGACATAGATTGCCAATACTCCACCAGCTACAGTGGCAAATCCCCCAACCATGACGGCCATAAGTTCGGATTGAGTCATCTTGGATATAAAAGGTCTAATCATCAATGGTGCTTCAGATTGCCCCACAAATATATTTGCAGAAACACTTAACGTTTCACTCCCACTTGTCTTGAGTGTCTTTTGCATAATCATAGAAATCCATTTAATGATAAACTGCATAATTCCAAGGTGATAGGCGATAGCCATAAGAGATGAAAAGAAAATAATTGTAGGTAATACACGAAACGCAATATTGATAAGCGGAATTTCCATTTGTCCTGTTACAAAAGATCCAAACAGAAAATCGCCACCCGCATCTGAAAAGGAAATTAATTTTTTCACGAATTTATCCACAAATGCAAAAAATGGTTTGCCAAAAGGAGTTTTTAATATGAATAAACCAAAAAATAATTGGAGGCCTAAACCCCACACAATTAGTCTTTTATTAACTGCATTGCGATTATTAGACATTGCATACGCAATGCCGAGTAAAACAATTATACCAAGTATGCCTGTAAACTGTGCCATTTATAGATATTCCTTAATGATTATTTAGAATGAGAGGATTTTAATTCTATAAAATATAATGCTGTAAAGATACTGTATCAATTATTAAAAACTGTATTTCAAACCCAAACTTATATGGGAGAAATCTTCCATTTCCTTGAATTGAGTTCCCTCTTCCCCAATGAATTTTGAAATTGAACAATCAACTTCCCAATTTTCCACCGGTGAAAATGAAAAGACACCGCCAAGCATGGATTGTTTGTCTTTCAAATCCATAAATGTATTTACCCTGATTTCCAGCACATTATCCCAATAATTTCCGCTCGCCGATATAAACATACCCATATCTGTGAACATGGCGAAAGGTGTACCCATGCCTTGTTGGAAATCATCCTGTCTTATGTCTCGAGTAAAAAACTCCTCAAAACCTTGCTCATATACCACACCTTCTAATTCTAGTATATTACTGCCAATAAACTGACCCGTAAAAATATAATCGTTTTCCGTCATGTATTCAATTTGAAAAGCATATTGTAAATATGATGCATCCAGATCATTTTTAAAATCGTACGAAAAGTGATTTTCTGTTCTAAAATATCCACCTTCTCCACGGAGTGTAAAATCGCCAATAAATGTTACAAAATCTAAACCTGCCATTGTGGTTTTTCGGTAACTAAATTCCGGTAATATAACGGGGAAATCAATAGTAGGCTGACCAGTATCAAAATATCCACCCAACGAAAATGATCGATCTCTTCCGCTAAAATATGATAAACCAAAATCACTGTTTCCCATTGTAGTGTTGAGCTTAAATCCAAACTCTATTTCTGATGGTACTTCTTTTATGTAGTCCCTTGGATCAAAATATTCAGTTGATTGGGAAATGGGAAAATCAGGTTCATCAAAAGGGAATCTGTTCCCTTCATGATTAGGGAGTGCAACAAGTTCCAATTGCCATTGGTCCCAATAGTATTTGACTGAAGCAGAAAGTGTTCCGATCTTGCTGTCTGTCCCCGGTAAAAACATATAATAAAAATCGTAGGGATTGAGATTGTCTGTGGGATTGTTGCCATCCACCGCTCCCCAAGCATGAATTTGCTTTCCGAGTTTCACCTCTCCCCAATTTGGATACCAAATTAAATACACTTCTCGAAAGTCTATCTTTGGATCACCACCAGTCCATCTGAATTCAACTGCTGAATTCGTTTTAAAATCAAAATCACCTTTTGTAAATCCAATATTTAATTCTGCAATCCTAAATGGCAATGAAATTTGCGAATTTTCCGATAATCGGTTCATGGTTAATGGTTGGATTGAACCGGAATAATTCCATTGGCTAAATAATGGATTCGTGTTCATAATAAATAAGAGTAATAAGTACAGAGTCGTTAGTAGCAATTTCACCTGCTTTACCTTGGTAATCTCTTCAAGTTTTTCTCATGAAATAATCCATCTTCAATCCCTGAATCGACTTTAACATCAAGAAATGTGACTTCTGTAGAATGTTGTTTTTGGACATTTTCTACATATACTCGATCAATGATGTAGTATTCTTTTAATTTTTGAAAAGTGTATTCTTTTTTCTTGAGTAAAATACCTCGCTTATCAAACGATTCTTCTTTTACACCGTAAATTCCTTCTTTTGCAATCCAAGAAATATGTTTTGAGTATGAGGACTTAAGTCCTTTATTAGGAATAATTTCTAATACATAACAATCAACCCCATTAACAGTTTCATCTTCGAGACGATTGTATACATTCTCATCAAGTTCACGGTTAGACAAGTCTTCATAACTCATATCGGACCCCATGAATGAGTCGCCCTTTTTCTTGGATGAAATTCTACGCACTTTTTTAAATGCCGGCAACCACATACGCATTTCATCATCCTTTTCATCGTGCTCTATTTTCAAAAATGCCACACCTTTATCATCTTTTGGTTCCAAAAACCATATAATTTGCTTTTTATTATTTCCCATGGATTTTGATACCATAACATTGGTTCGTGATTTCCCTTTTGAATTAGTCAAAACCATTTTTGTTTTATTTGACATATCTATTGGTATGGGCTTTTCATCTACCATTTTTGCAATTTCAATACCGGTTTGCCCAAATATTATTGAAACTATAAGAACTAATATTGTAATACGTTTCATCTATTTTTTCCTTTCGATCAATTTTTTTTTCAATAATTCTGCTAATGCAGATAGTACGGTCAATGTCCCCAGTGATGTAGATACCATAGCAAAAACCATTAGGCCACCAATATATTGTATAGGTATAAATGATGAGAACACTAATGCCCCGAAACCCATATTGGAACCAGCATCTAGGATAATTGCATAGCCCACATCATCAATAACTTCCTTACTTACTTTATCTTTATCAATTGTCCTGGAAAGACGACGGAATTGAGCAATATAATGAATAGCAAAATCCACACCAACACCAATAATAATTGACGAAAGAATAGCAGTAATATGACTTAACTCTATTCCGAAATATCCCATAAATCCAAAATTAATAATTACCGCAGATGTTAAAGGGACCACTGCCAAAAGACCCCATAATAAACGTTTAAAAAATATTGAAGCAATTATTCCAATGATAATAAGTGAAAAGATGATACTGAAAATAGATGATTTAATGACCATTATAACCAGGTCTCTAAATACAACAATCATACCCGTGACAGTCGTTTTTATTTTTGAATTAAAATTTTCATCAATAAAACGGTCCAAATTTTCTACATATACAAATATATCATCCGTTGACATTGCTTTACTCAAAGCTGTAATTAACCCAACTTTATAATCATAGTCTACCATGGTTGAAAAATCATCAGGATCGCCAGACATGGAATACATTGTAAAAAGATTATTGACTTTTTCCCGTGAATCAGGAATTGTTTCAAATGCCGGATCATCATCCATAACTGTTCGATGCATTTGCTCAACCACATTTGCAATTGAATAACTAATGGACACTTTTTTGTCTGATTCCATAAAATCCTGAAGTTTGGTCATATCACTTAATATTTCGGGATCTTTCATATCACCTTCTACGCGAACCCGTATATCAACCGTTCCAGTCATTTCTTCATCCATAAAGTCTAAACTGTTTCTGATTTCAGAACCCTGTTTGAAGAAGTTAGTTAAATTCACATCAACAGTCACTTTGGTTAAAGCGATTAATCCAATAAAAACAAATAAGGACCCAGCAGATAAAACATATTTAGGATGTGTTAATACAACTTTCCCTAATTTGTTGATAACCTTTTCAAATATACTTGGCTGGGTGAATGCATTTGACTCTATATCCCATTTTTTAATGCTTATAACAGCCGGTAACATCAGTGAACTCAAAAACCATGCCCATGTAATTCCAGCACTCATGGTGATTCCATAACCAACCATGGGTTCTAGAGGAGATGTAATCATAGTCAAAAATGCTGCAATGGTTGTAACACTGGTTAAAAAGATTGGAACCAATAATGAATCCATCGATGATGCCAGTGCAAGACGTACATCCTTTTTAGTTCGTATTTCCTTAAAAAACTTTGTTAAAACATGAACTCCATCCGAATTGGCAATAGTCAGTAAAATTATAGGCATAGACGTATTTGCTAGTGTGAAAAGGAATCGATTTGAACCGCTTAATTTTAATATCCAACCCATAAAACCCATCATTGAAACTAGAGATAACCCAATAACCATCAGAACCATTGCTACGCCGGGTACACTACGCAAATTTATAAGCAATATGAAAACCATAATTAACATACCAAACTTCATCAACGTCTGTACATCATCTCTGATCATGCCAGGCATGGTACCTGTTATATAAGCTTGACCGCCATAATGAATTTCATAATCTTTCAATATGGGATCAGCAATTGAAACAACAGTATTTCGAAACACATCGAGACTGTTACTGTCAAAAGGCTGAATCATGACTAATAAATAATCTTCATTTTCACTAATAAGACGTTTTTTAATTGAAGAACTTTTATCCAAATATTTTTTGATATCATTTATTTCGTCTTGTGACAAATTTCGTTTTTTTTGTAGATCGTCAATTTCCATGAATCCATCCACATTATCCATACGCGTGGTTGTAGAGATACATGTAATTTCTTCAATATCCTTTGCAGCTTTTAAATTCTCTCTTAAATCCCATACTGCTTCAAAAGCACTAGGTTGATATATGGTCTCCCCCTTCTTTCCAAAAGCAATGAATATCACTTCAGTACTTCCAAACTCTTCTTGAACTGCATCCCAATAAATTCTGGAATCCAAATTTTTGGGAAGAATTTTCATCATATCATCATCAATAGTAAAATACCGTAAGCCACTTCCCATCATAATGGTTGCAATTAAAGAGAGTACTATAGTCCGCCACGGATGGTCAAGGCTCTGATGAATAAACCAACTCCGGATTTTGTGATCTGAATATTTAGATTGTATTTTGTTCATGATAGTTTTTTATAGCTCGCAATCCTTTTGGTGTAAAAATCCCCCGTGCAACAACTTGGACAAACCCTCGAATGGTTTCCTTGATTGGAAGATCATTTTTAAGAAAAAACTCTGGTTGGAATGTTGAGTTTATTACATTGATATATACTATGGCTGCAGATTTCATATTTATGTCATCCCTTGCCAGTCCTTGGTCTTGAGCATTTTTTAAAATAACATAAAATTTATCTGCTTGACTCAAACGAAAGATTTCCAATTCTTTCCAAATACTTGGATAAGATGATTTTAATTCTGCTAACCGATGGACAGGTGTCCTACCTGCAAATTTTGAAATTTTCTCCATTATTTTGATATATTGAACAGCAGGATTTGGCTCATCAGTCATGACATTATGGAAAACTGAATTAATTCGGTTAAATACATAATGGATGATGGATTGAATCAATTTCTCTTTAGATGGGAAAAATTTATAAATAGTTTTTTTACTCATTGCTAATCGTTTAGAAAGGGCATCCACTGTAAAGGATCGCACACCTGAATCGGCAACCGATTCAAACCCTTCTTCGAGAATTTGTTCTTCTTGCTGTGAAATAATGTTATTCATTGGAAACGTTTTACGTATATATCGTTTCCAAACTTAAACATTTTATTTATTTGCCATCAACATCATTTTTAAAAAGTATTATTTAATAAGTGGAGTCTGCATTATTATTAAATTAATTTCTACTACAAATTTTTATTATAAGAGGATGAAAATGAGTCAAATTTTATTACGTATAACTTTATTTCTAGTCACAGTACATTTTTTAAAAGGTGAAACTCTTTCTATCAATTCTGGGGAATTTTCTGCCAAAATTGAACGAGATGAATGGGGAGTACCTCATATTTATGGAAAACGAGATTCAGATGTTTCATTTGGACTTGCTTATGCCCATGCACAGGATGATTTTAAAACTATATTTGATATTATATTGGCAACGCGAGGAAAACTTGCAACTGTTTATGGAAAAGATGCTGCAGTGAATGATTATTATGTACATCTAATGGATTTGTGGAATACCATTGATACTAACTACGAATCAGATGTGGCGGATGATGTGAAATTATTATGTGATGGTTATGCAGCTGGACTTAATCTGTTTTTAGAAAATATTCCTAAAAAAGGAATGAAATATATTTATCCTGTATCTGGTAAAGATCTAATTGCAGGTTTTTCACATAGGATGCCTTTAATGTTCGGACTCGATGGAGTTATGAAAAAATTGTCAAAAGATAAACGTCCGCAATTGATTGGATTTAATGGAGTTGATTCAGAATCAGAACCATTCACAATGATTGCAAGTAATGTTTTTGCTATCGCCCCTCATCGATCCAGTGATGGGTATACACGGATTTGGATTAATAGTCATCAACCTTGGGATGGACCTGTTGCATGGTACGAAGCTCATTTTATCAGCGAAGAAGGTTGGGATTTCTATGGTGGCTTATTCCCTGGTTCGCCCATTCCACTACTTGGGCATAATCCATATTTAGGATGGAGTCATACCGTCAATTCACCAGATCTCATTGATGTATATGAATTAAAAATTAATCCTGAAAATACTGATCAATACTTGCTTGAAGGTGAATGGATGGAAATGAACATCAGAGTTGTTCCAATAAAAGTAAAATTATTTGGCCCTTTTTCATGGACCTTTAAACGAAAGGTAAAAGAATCCATTCATGGTCCTGTCATGGAATTTGAACACGGAACATATGCGCTTCGCATTTCATCTTTAAAAAATCTTAAATTTGTGGAAGAATGGTATCGAATGGGTAAAGCCCGCAATTTTGATGAATTTATAAAAGCGATGGAAATTCACGCTATCCCTATGTTCAATACAGGATATGCAGATAAAGATGGCAACATTTTCTATGTGTATAATGCAAAAATTCCAGAAAGAAATGAAAAATATAATTGGCATGAACTTCTTGCTGGCGACGAAAATGCCAATATTTGGACAAACTATGTACCGTTTGATTCGCTACCACAAGTATTAAATCCACTAGACGGATTTATACAAAACTGTAATAGTAACCCTTATCTTGCTACAGGAAATATAGCAGATGTTTCCAATCCTTTACCGGAATGGACGGGAATTGAAACGCACCAAACCAATCGCGCTCTTCGCGCTTTAGAAACATTTGGATCAGATTCATCCATATCACGTAACGATTTTTTCACGTATAAATATGATACTCAATATTCGACAAAATCCGTTATTGCCAAAGTGAGAGATCGCTATCTGAAAGAGATGGAAAACGAAACAGATCCTAAATTGATTCCCGCATTAAAGCTGATAAAGGAATGGGACTTGTCAGCAGATTCTACGAATACGGCAGCAGCAATTTCCATCATTGTACTTCCAAATGCATTTAATGAAGATAAATTAAAATATAAAACGGAAAAAATCACAAGTACATTATATGAGACTATTGATTATCTTGAAAATAAATTTGGTAAAATTGACGTACCATTGGGCAAGGTTTTGCGTTTAGTACGAGGGAATACGAATTTGCCACTTTCCGGTGGCCCAGGATTGTTGAGGGCGATCTATTTCAAGAAAAAAGATGATATTTATATTGGACAAGCAGGAGATTGTTATTTCCAAGCTGTTGAGTGGGGGCCAAATGGAGAATTGAATGCTTGGAGCATTCATCAATATGGAAGTGCCACATCCATAGAATCATCTGTTCATTATGATGACCAAGCTAAACTTTTTTCAAAACATAAAATGAAACAATTACGACCATAATATTACAGTCAATTCTACCTATTCTTGTAAAACGATTTGTACTAATAGAAACACATCAAGCCCATTAACAATTCCATCAATATTTATGTCAGCTGGTGGAGTTGGATTATATCCTTCATTTAGCATCATATCCACCAATAGGCTTACATCCTGAATATTGATTTCATCATCAAAATTAATATCTCCCAGAGTAAATTCAGGAAATGTTGCTCCCCCCAAATATGTAAGTTCATATTTTTGAGCTCGGGCAACCATTATATTCGTTCCAGGAAAGGTATGAACCCAAACTACACTGCCGCCGGATGTTACTTCAAACATTTGTGCATCATCCGCATCTGTGATGAGAGTATTACCATTAGGCTGGCGGAAGGCTCCTGATTGTACATTGGAATGAAAACCGCCGCTATGTGTCCAGAAAGGACCGCTAGGGCCAAATGCATCAGATTCACTTAAAATATAATTTCCTACTGAATCCATAGGCGTTTCAATTTCAAACACAGCCGAATTATTATTTTGAAAATTATTATTAAAACAAATGAGATGACCTCCCCCTGGATAATTATCGGGAATCCAATTAATTCCATGTTGTGAATTCAATTGTTGATTGGCGCCTGTTCCACGATCATATACTTGAGGATTTCCCCAACGATATAATATATTACCACCTTTTCCAGAATTCCCTCCTGAATCAGATGCTGCTTCTGTTGTTGTGGTACTATGGTCAATAATATAAATCTCACTCATTGCTCTTGAAGAGAGTACAATCTGATCAAGTTCTTCATTATAATCTATTGCATTCAAATGCATCCAATCTGCGTGTGAGCCTCCTGGACCTTGCGAACCACCCACATTTCCATAATTAATATCCATTAATTCCGGGTGTTCTGAAATAACTCCGAAATTGGGTAAAGTTGAATCTGCATCCTGAATCAAATGATCCCATAAATGCCATTCCCAAACCAAATTCATACTGTCTGTACCTACAGGTTCTATTTCCAAAATAGCCTCAGACCACATTTGATTAAGGGGATTATTAATATCTGCCCGACCTAATGCAAATGCTTCTGCTGCCGTTTTTCTTTCCCACGCAATCACTAAAATATTTCCATTGGGTAATGGTTGAATATCATGATGGTGTTGATATGTATCATTTGATATTTCAATTTGCCACAAAATATTATTATCCCAATCTATGCGTGCTATACCTCCGCCGACTCCTCCATTGGACATGGAAGGATTTTGTACACGAAAAGGATATATAATTGAACTATCTGGTTTAAGATAAGGCATACTTGCGGCTCCTCTATTATGCTGCCATGTATGCAACACATTTACAGAATTATTTATTAAAAAGGAAACGCCGTTATTTCCACCACCTAGCCCACCGGCAGTTGGGGAAAATAGTGTATACCCATTAAACGCTTGGCCAAATAGAATCCCTGACAGTACTATTGAAAAAATTATCCGTTGATTTGTATGATTCATATTTTTTATTCAAATTTTGTTTAACTAATAGACTTGAATTTGGTCAATTAGTTAAATCAGATGGTTAAGTTTATGGTATTATTTAATTAATATACAATATCTCATCAAAGCAAATTAACGAATATTACCCTTGAAAACATCTAGAGCATTAAAAACATATTTAACCATCGGACGAACGTTTGGTAAGTGGATTAGCCCAATTTTTTCCGGAATCCTTTTGTCATTTCTACGATTACTCGTTGCCATTGGATTAATGTTTGATCATTTATTTTTTCCGTCTATCAGAAAAAAGAAAATATCACCATTAGTGATTGTTGGTAATCCTCGATCAGGGACTACATTTTTGCATCGTTTTCTTATAAATCAAGGTCTGGGGACAGGTGCTCAATTGTGGCAAATGGTTTACCCTTCTCTCACTTTACAAAAATTGATTAAACCGCTGCTTCCTCTTTTAGAAATCATCAGCCCGGCACGTCATCATTCCACTGCAGCCCATAAAACAAGTTTATCCTCTTACGAAACGGATGATGTTTCATTACTTTTTAAGTATTTTGACGGATTTTTTCTTTATGGTTTCTTTTTAGCTTTTGCTGAAGAAGATCTATTTGATTGGTTTGACCCCAAAAAAAGAAATACATCCAAACGTGATTTTGAATGGTATGAAACACTTTGGAAACGATTGGCCATTTCAGCAAACCAAGATAGAGTAATCCCAAAACTTTTCTCGTTGAGCACCAAAATTCCTGCATTTCAAACTCATTTCCCAGATGCAAAAATATTGTATATGGTACGAGACCCTATGAATGTTCTGCCATCAGGTTTAAGTCTTGTAACTGGAGTTCTGGATAAGCGGTTTGGGTTTTGGAGCTTGGACGAAGATATTCGACAGCGCTTCCTTAAACGCTTATATAATGCACTGATTGAACTTTTGAAACGGTTTCATGAAGACTGGAAAAGTGGAGCAATTGATCAATCAAAAGTATTCATTGTAAACTATGATCGAATTATGACAGATTTTGAAGAATTAATGAAGGATATTTTTGAATTCACAGGAATATCACCCCATGACGAAATGAGAAAAGAAATTAAGAATACAGCTGAAAGCCAGCGGCAATACACAAGTACGCACAATTATAATTTGGAGAAATTTGGATTAACCGAAAACCAGATTCGATCTGACTGTGCATTTATTTATGAAACATTTTTAAATTCAGAAGAAAATGAAATTAATTAAAATAATATTGATGATTTCAAATATAAGTTTGATCTTTGGATTAGATCTCGCCGGCTTAAAATCGACTCAAGAATGGTCGTCAATACAAAAAAATGAAGTCATAATAAAAACGACAAACTACTTGGGCTTTCCCATATGTAATGCAGAAACGATTCTTCCTTTTCCAATGAAAACAATTTCAGCCATTGTAGAAAACGTAGAAGACTATCCCAATGTATTTATAAGAGTATCCAATGCGACTTCTTTAGAAAAAGATATTGTCCATATTATGTTAGATATGCCCTTTCCATTTGCAGGGAGAGATTACATTATAAAATATAGTAAATTTAAATTTGGCAGTAAATGGACATTCAAGTACTCCGCAATCGAACATACACTTGCACCTCTTCAAAAAAATTATATTCGCCTGATACATGCTGCCGGTGAATGGAAATTGACTAAAATCGACTCCAGTAAAACCAGAGTATCCTATACGTGGAATGGTGAACTGTTAGGAGATTTCCCTCATTGGGCATTGGAAAGAGCTTGGATAGAACAGGGAAATGAAATGATGAACTGGTTAAATGATGCACTTAAAGATTAATTTATGAAACTGAAATCACTCATCTTTTCCATAAGCTGCACTTTTATTTTTTCTCAGCCATCTACTCATTTTGGAGGTAATGCGAGTTTTAATACGATTACTCGGTTATCCGATAATTCTGTCATAGATATTCCTTATCGCATGTTCAATTTCAACATTGATCACCAGAACGACAATTTTTCCATACAATCCACGATAGCTTTGGAATATCATTTAAGGGACGATTCATATTTTCTCACCGATACAAATCCGCAGGATTTTTACATTGATATGAGGGAGTTTTATGCTGCCTATTACGGCACTTTTTATGAACTGCGCATGGGAAAACAAATACTCACTTGGGGTAGCGCCGATGAAAATAGTCCCTTGGATAATGCAGGAGCCTATGATTATTATTATATTTTCATGTTAGGCACCGAGCGGAAGATGGCTACCCTGACCGGTACGGCTGATTTCTTTTTTGATAATCTTAAATTAAATTTTGTTTTTTCCCCTTTGCATACCACAAATAGACTGCCACTTGGGAACGATGATTTCCCCATCACATTACCCATATATCCTGAACCAGACCAAATTTTTGAAATTAGAGATTTACCTTTAGAATATGGAGCGAATGCCACTTTTTCATCCTCTTTCGGTGATATTTCCCTTTCCTACTTTAACGGCTATGACCGTGTATTTAATTTGACAGGTGTAAATGTTTATGGGCATGGCCCTGATTTATCATTCCCTCATTTAGACATTTTATTTGGTTATAGAAAAACACAGGTTTTTGGTATTGGCGGTGTATTATTGCATGAATTGGCCATACTTCGTGGTGATTTCGGATATTTCTCTACCCGTGATTTAAATAACACTATTAATCAGGAGAGTACATTTAATCCAACCTGGTATGATTCACTTCACTTCTCATATCCATTGAATGAGCAGACAAATTATTATCAAACAACCATTCAACTGGAAACTGAACTGCCTTTTGGGATTACGTTTATCGGGCAATTTTTTAAATATGATACTTTATCCTATTCAGCGGATACATTGCCGGTCAGCCAACAAATTTCCATCCCAAATTTGAATATCGATCCGGAAGATATGACGCCGGCTAATTTCTTCACACCCGGGATGGGTGCACCATTGGCTATCCTATCGAAAAATATAGGGCTCATCATTCTAGAAAAAACATTTTTAAATGAACAAGCTAAATTGACATCAACGACCATAATGGACTTGGGGCCGGAAAAAACAATTGACAAATTGTTTGGATCATTAACAGAAATAAAATTAGAATACACAATTGAAGAAAATTTGATTGGTGCTGTTTCAGTAACGAAAGTTTCTGGTGATGATTCACACCCGGACGGGGAACAGTACCAATTCAACAAGATGGAAGATTTTTCTCATTATCGTTTTGAATTGAAGTACTTTTTTTAAAACTACAACTTTGCCCACCTCCGGCCGACAGGCGTAAGTTTTAAACTTTCGCAAATATACATTATTTTAATTGTATCAATTTTTGAACTAATCGATTTTCTCCGGAAACCAATTCAGCAAAATAAATCCCACTCGAATAATTGGATGCATTCCATTGAATTTCATGATTTCCGGGTTCCATTTTCCCATCCACCAGCGTTTCCACCAAGCGGCCGGTTAAATCAAAAATATGTAGAGACGCAGCATGCTGCGTCTCTACCGAAAACCAGATAGTTGTGGTTGAATTAAATGGATTTGGATAAACAGATACTAATGAAATCGATTCAGGTAGGTTCTCTTCTACAACACTCGTATTTCCAGGACAATAATTTCCATCAGGAGCTAACAACGGAAGTGAGTATTGTGGGTCAGTAATTAAAGCATACATTAATGTATCCATACTTTGTAAAAGAGCAACATTATATGGTTCCCATTCGTTTGCAATTCCAGCTGCAGTTTGTGGGTCATCTAAAATTCCCATATAACTGACAATCGCCCAATACATATACTCTATTGCCATGCATTCATAATCGCATGTCCAATCATCATAATGGTACCATGCGGAAGAAGGGTAGTTATTAGGTACAGATAAAAACTGACCACCTCTTGCTACATCCATTGCAGCCGACATTAAAGATGAATTGGGTTGTAAGTCAAACGCTGCAGGATAAACATGGGTATGTCCTACATGGTTTATAGTATGAATAATTTCTTCAACTGACGCATCATCTCCCCAATGGCCGGGTTGAGAAGGATCAATTTCATTATTCCACAATACAGCACTGACTCCATCTCCATTATAATTATTAAAAAAGGTATTCATTGCTGAATTCCCATCCTGATAGAATATAGGCATTAACGCATTTTCGCTTATAAGTTGAGATTCAATTAAAGGATCATCTACTATTCCATCTTCATTATTGTCTAATAATTCCGCAGCAACTGCGGCAGCATGCAATACATTTTCGTCCGAAATACTGCTTTCGGCATAAATACTGAAACAGTCTAAAACATTCACATATTTTGAAAAAACGCCAAGTGCAGAATGATTTGGAGTTGGGTTCTCTTCAATATCAAAACACACATTATTTTGTCCCAAAAGAAAGAAGGGTAATAATAAAACGAAAATATAGTAATGTGATTTTTTCATGAAAATAAATTATTCAGCTATCATTATTTTAATAGTATCAATTTTTGAACTTGGCGATAACGCCCTGATGTCATTTGTACAAAATATATTCCAGCAGAATACGATTGTGCATTCCACATTATTTTGTGTGCCCCAGGATCCATTTTACCTACGATTAACGTTTCAATTAATCGACCGTTAATGTCATAAATCCGTAGAGACGTTGCGAGCAACTTCTCTACGGAAAACCGGATGGTTGTGGATGGATTAAATGGATTTGGATATGGGTTATATAATTTAAATGACGTTGGATAATGACCATTTTCAATAATGCTCGTTACTTCACAGTCCTGTGAATCCGCTATCATAAACGAATAATAAAATTGATCCAGACTAATATTAAAATGCTCACTATTGGCCACACACTCCGGCACATCTTCACAAAGTTGATTTCCTCCAATGGCGAAATAGGGATAAAAACCTCCATCTGTACCATCCCAATTCAAACCAAGTGAACATATACATGAGGGTACAGTTGTTAATTCATTATTAAATGCCCAGAAATATGTAAGCCCTGTTAAATCACAGATTGATTCTGGTAAGGAATCCAATTCATTATAGCCTGCATCAAGTAAATACAAATTTGTCAAATTTCCAAAATCATTGGGTAGACGTTGTAACGCATTATTTGATATATAAAAAGATTGAAGATTGTTTAATTGAGTAAAACTAGTCGGCAATGTTTCTATTTGATTCCATTCCAAATATAACGCACTTAATTGATCTAAATTTCCAATACTATCCGGGAGAACAAAAATGGTGTCATTCACACCACTGGAATTATCATAATAACCAGCAACGAGAATTTTTAACCTGCCATTAAACCATGTCTGTGTGCCCACTTCTAACGGTGAATTGTAGTTTAGAGCATTATCAATTATCAATGCATTGAGAACATCCAAATCACTGGTGAAAAAACAACTGTCTCCGTTTATGATATTTACATTGTTAGGAATTGAATCAACATACGTGTATTCCGGGTCACATTGAGCTAGCAATGATGTATGGATAGGGATTAGGATTAGAATTAAGAACTTGGATATATACTTCATTATTTAATTAATAAAATTTTACGTGTTTGTGATTTCAACCCTGATGTAAATCGAATAAAATACACACCACTGGGTTGGTTATAAGCATTCCAGACAACCTCATACTCACCAGATTGTAATTCACCATCCACCAACGTTTCCACCAATCGACCGGTTATATCAAATACCCGTAGTGACCACAGATCTGTGGTAACTAAAGAAAATCGAATGGTGATGATTGGGTTAAATGGATTTGGAAAAGGTTCATTTAGTTTAAATGTATGTGACAATATCTCGTCATCAATTGCAACTGCAAATGTATAAGCATTCACATTGACTGTTTTTGTTAATTGAGGATGATTGATTGGAGTTACAGTGAATAACATTGGATTTGCTGATGCAAGATCGCTTATTTGATCTGAAGAATACGTTGATGTATAACTTTCTCCCGGTTGGATCAATATTTCTTGAGTAGCTGAATCAAACCAGCCTTCATCATCAACCAATGTATATTCATACGTAACTACATTATTTCCTTCATTATAAATTTCAAACGTGACGGTGGAATCTTCTACAGAAACACTTGGTTCTGATTCATGCGAATGAAGATTATGTGTAATAATACTGAATACGACAGGATAAATCCCCGGAATTCGCATGGCCCGATACACTGCTCCACTGGGCAAGGATAAATTAAGATCAGCTACCCAGACTATATCACCATTGTCGTTCACTTCCAAAGAGGTGCCCCCGCCACCTACAGTTGTGATTAAATAATTTCCATTCTCAAGTTTTTGAGTATTTCCGGATGCAAATCCAAATAGGTTTTCCGGTAATACATATTCCCAAACGATAGCTGCATCATCTGTAACTTCATTGATTTCAATTTCGATGGCGCGGGTTGTAGGCACATTCGTTCCGAGGAATATCTGGCTCAAATTTCCGTTATCCAAAATTACAATATTGCCATTGTTCAATACCTGCAGACTATGCTGAAAACTGAAACCCAAGTCATAACCAAAATCCACATCGCCGGAAGGAAATTCGTGGCCCATATTCCACATTATATCACCAGTTAAATAATCAATATGTGTAATCCGTGAAAGATGACGAACTGAAATATAAACTGAATTTGTTTCTTCATGGTATGCAAGAGCATTTACATGTGTCCAATCATACTGCTGATCAATAAAAGCCTGATTCCACGTTCCGCCAATATTATCATAATCCTGCATACTATAATGATCGAAAATATTCCAACTCCAAACTACTTCCTTCGTATCCTTGTCCCATTCAACAATTTTATCTCCCACCCAAGGAAACTCGGGTGTAACTCCATCAGCAATATAACCAAGCCCCTGAAATAATGGAGTCCAACTACCGATTGGTATGGGTCCAATTTGACTCACCGAAACAACGCCCATATAATTGCCATTGGGTAATTGGATTAAATCATGATGTAAAAATTCATCATTGGGTTCTTCCCAAATAAACTCATTCTCGATATTGAATTCGACCCCCGGCAGATTATTGTCAGATGTATTATCCAAATAGCAGGCAAAAAAGTCACCGTCTTCATTAGTATTATAAAATACTAAATCTTCATTTCCTGAATTCCAAATTTCATTTCCGTATATATCAATAACGGCACTGAAATAATTAAAAAATGAACCGAAAATTGTAATTCCATCCGCTATGTGTGATTCATCTGAAATTGCAGTTGTCACATTGGACTTTTGTTGTGCAGTTGTAAATGTAAAAACCTCTGACCAGGAACCAAGTTCACCATCCAGATTATGTTTCCGAACTTTCCAATAATATTGCGAGTTCCATTCGATATTTTCTCTATCAATATAAACCAATGTCTGATCAGTCACATTTATTACAACGTCAGTAAAACTATCATTATTGGAAACCATTAGCTGATAGTGGTCTGTTGATGGAATTTGCTCCCATTCAAATTGGACGTACGTATGGTATAATGCACTATAATTCATCGGCTGAATCAAATCAGCATTTAAAATGGATACGAAGGATGTTATGAATAATATGTGTTTCATAAATTTATATCGATAATTCAGGAGCAAATTTATTAAACTCAATATAATACTATTAGTTAAATGTAATTTTAGTTTCCATGTCAGTGTCTTTTCAACCACCAATCATCATTTTGGCCAATGGCCAATTCCCAATGCATATTTTACCGCTTCAAATTCTTGATGATGCAGGGACGGTTATTTGTACAGACGGCAGTGCTGATAAGTTATTACAATTTGAACAGACTCCACATATTATCATAGGTGACCTTGACTCCACAAGACTAAACAAAAATGATTTCAAGGGCCTTTGGGTTGAGGTTCCTGATCAAAATAAGACCGATCTACAGAAAACACTCGAATGGTGTTTGCTCAATAATTTGGAGGATGTAACTGTGTTGGGCGCCATGGGACAACGGGAAGACCATAGTTTGGGTAATCTGCATGTGCTGGCAGAATTTTCACAAAAAATGAACATCCATTTTATTACGGATTATACCAGGATCTATTGTGTAAAAGGACAAAAGACTTTTCCGTCAAATAAAGGGCAGCAAATCTCCATAACAGCCATTGAAAATGTGTCGTCCATTACAACAAAAGGCCTTAAATATGTCCTGGATAATGAGCCATTTCCCCCGGCTTGCAATGGCATCAGCAATGAAGCTGAAGGTGATGATTTTACCATAAAGACATCCCATCCAGTTTGGCTTTTTATTAATCATATTGACTAAAATTATTATGCATTATTTAGACTGGCTGGCCATTGGTGGATATGTTGTTCTGCTGCTTTGGCTGGGCTTTTATAAATCATCCAAAAAAGATGATAAAGATTTTATCTTGGCAGGTCGAAAATTAAGTCTGCCCGGTTTTGTTGCTACTCTTGTAGCAACATGGTATGGGGGAATTTTGGGTGTGGGTGAAAACACATACAATTACGGCATCCAAACTTGGTTTATTTTTGCTTTGCCTTATTATGTCTTTGGTTTATTGTTCGCCGTTTTTCTTGCTCCACGAATTAGGAACCTTCCCCATCGTTCTATCCCCGACCACTTTAAACATCATTTTGGGCATAATGCTGGAATTGTCAGTGCTTTGTTGATTCTGATACTCGCATCGCCGGCACCTTACATATTGAGCCTTGGTATTCTTTTAAAATATACTGTCGGCTGGACTTTGCAATCATCAATCCTTATTTCCACCGGATTGAGTTTGGTCTATATATGGTATGGCGGATTTCGATCTGTCGTGCAAACGGACAAATTGCAATTTATTTTCATGTTTACCGGGTTTATTTTATTATTTGTTTATGCTTGGAATTTTAGTGATGCTCCAATATCCATCATTTCTACTTTACCTGATCGATATTTTGATCCCACTGGCGGGAATTCAATCCAATATATCCTCGTCTGGTTTTTTATTGCTATGTGGACGTTTATTGATCCTGGATTTTACCAGCGTACAGCTGCCGCACGTTCTCCTGCTATTGCTAAAAAAGGAATACTGATTGCTATTGGTTTTTGGTTCATTTTCGATATTCTTACTGTTACAACAGGGCTTTATGCTGTTGCTTTATTTCCTAATCACGACGCTGCCATGGCTTATCCTGAACTAGCTTCACGTATACTTCCTCCCTTTCTTTATGGTATTTTCCTGGTGGGTTTATTTTCGACTATCATGTCCACCATCGATTCAAATGGACTCATTTCTGCAATTACATTCGGCCGGGATATTCTATTAAGGATTCAACAAAAAGAAGAACAAGATAATGAAACTGAATATATCCGCAAAGGATTGGTGGTTATGGCGTTTATAGCTGTACTTCTTGCCATCAGTATTCCTTCCATTGTGCGATTGTGGTATATGATCGGCTCCATCATTGTGCCGGGAATACTATTACCCTTTTTGTTGACTTTTACCCAAACTAAACTAAAAGCTGATAAAATTATTCTTACAATGATATTTCCGGTCATTATAGCTATTTTTTGGTTTCTTTATGGACACTTTTTAGGACATTATCCCATGGCAATTGAACCTTTTTATCCGGGAATAATTTTTTCTGCAGCACTTATCGGAATTTGGAAAAAATGAGACTTGAAATCGAACGAAAATTTCTAGTTAAAGATAACTGGCCACAGCCAGTATCAGGCATGCATTGCATTCAAGGTTACATAAGTGCTGATAAGCAACAAGTCGTACGTGTGCGCATTATGGATGATAAAGCATGGTTAACTATAAAAGCACTTAAAACTCAATTAACACGTATTGAGTACGAATATGAGATTCCAGTAGATGATGCGAAAATATTATTAGAAAATCTCTGTATTAAACCATTGATTGAGAAAATTCGATTTATTATTTGTACATTTGATAGTAAATGGGAAATTGACAAATTTCTGGGTGACAATAGTGGTTTAATAGTTGCAGAAGTTGAGTTAGAAGAGGAGGGCCAACTTATCAAATTACCTGATTGGTTAGGAAATGAGGTGTCCCATGAACCTAAATATTTTAATTCAAATTTAGCAACGAACCCTTACAAAAATTGGAAAAAATAAAAGCAGCATTTTTATGAAAAAAATTATATTCTGCGTTTTTATACCATATTTATTAATTGCTGATCAGCTTGATCTTTGGCAGGCAGCTAAAATTTCTAAACCATTGAATGATACCTATACCCTTTCTATGGAAGGTGATTATCGTTCCATCAATTTGGGAGAGCAACTAAAATATTATCATGGTGATATTGGAATATCCTTTCCAATATTAGCTAATTTTAAATTAAGTCTTAACATCAGAGAAGTATTTGAATTAAAAGGTGATACCTGGAAACAAGAATATCGCCCCCATGGAACTATTTCTACAAAAATGAAATTGGGTTTATTTGGTGTTTCAGCCAGAACTCGTTTTGAGTACCGTATGAAGCAGGATAAGGATCCAGTTATTAGAAACCGTGATATGATTTTTATAAAGTTTGGAAAAGGTTTTACCCCATTAAATCTTGTTCCATATTTCGCCGATGAAATCTTTTATGATATGGAAGAAAGTGAATTAAACCGAAACAGGTTGTTTGTTGGAATGGAGATAAAATGTATTTCGTTTATGAAAGTAAAAATATACCATTTAATCCAAGATGATTGGAAAAATAATAGTTGGGAACAAACATATGTTGTTGGAATGAAATTTTCTTTCTAATTTTTTCACTAAATAAAATAGGCCCGAATTCGGACCTTTTTTATTTTGATTATATACTATTCCATATCTGCAGAAAACTCACCTTTTGAAGCCAGACTATTGAATTTAGCTCGTTTCATAAACGCTCCTTGAGCCACAGGAACATTTTTTGAACTTCCTCTCCATGCACTTAAAGCTGGAGCTTGCAATGCACGTCCGTAAGAAAAAGTAAGATTCCATGGTTTTCCATCCATTTGGTTCATGGCATTCAGGTGTGCTGTGGCAAGTTCATCACTTTGTCCACCGGATAAAAATGCAATTCCTGGTACCGCTGCGGGAACAGTATTCATAAAACAATCCACCGTCATGGACGCCACTTGCTCCACAGATGCTTGTGTTTCACTCTCATACCCTGACAAAACCATGTTAGGTTTAAGAATCATACCATCCAATTGCACTCCTTGTGATGCCAGTTCATAAAAAACGGTGTGCAGAGTTTCAATCGTCAAATCATAGCTCTCTTCAATCGTATGCATTCCATCCATTAAAATTTCTGGTTCAACGATAGGAACAATGCCCTGCTCTTGGCATAATGCTGCATAACGGGCTAAAGCGTGGGCATTTGTGGCAATACAGTAATGAGTTGGAAAATGTTCACCAATGGTGATTACAGCTCGCCATTTAGCAAACCGTGCGCCCATGTCATAATATTCTATCAACCGTTCACGTAAACCATCTAATCCATCTGTAATTTTTTCGTCAGGTGAATTAGCTAATACTTTTGCTCCCATATCTACTTTAATTCCGGGAACCACTCCCTTCGATGATAAATGTTCCGAAAACGGTACATTACCATCCAACGTTGATTGTCGCATTGTTTCATCAAACATGATTACACCGCTGATATATTCTTCCATTCCCGGTGCAGTTAACAGCATATCTCTGTATGCATTTCTATTTTCTTCCGTGTTTTCTACGCCAATATTTTCGAAGCGTTTTCCGCATGTAGGTGTACTTTCATCTGCTGCCAAAATGCCTCTTCCGGGAGTTACCATTGCCTCAGCAATATCTTGTAATGATTTTAATTCCATTTTATCCTCTATTTATTTTTTAATTTCTAGTTTCAATTGTTGATACCATTCTTTTTCTGTATCAAAAGGTTTACCACCTTTAATCCGATTAAAATCGATAAGACTCATTTCATTGTTTTTATCTTCGTCCAAACCTGCGACTCCACTTTTTCCATCCAACGCCATGTCAGACGCTAAAGCTGCAGACGTTTTAATTAAGTTCAAATCATATTCATTGGGTGCAGCCGAACGAGCAAAATAACCGCTTTTTTGAACCAATACTTTATCTGCATTTAATTTTTCTTTAAACTTTTCAGCAAACCATTGACCGGGGCTTATTTCATCCAAACGTACATGACCAAATGCATCCCGCGGGACGTTCTCCCCGACTGCTTCCATTTCTTTCACGATTGTTTCTATGCCGGCACCTTCGCTCAAGAAAATATTGACTCCATCTTTTTCGTCCATACGTTTATTTAATCGCTCGCATTCTAATTCAAAATTCAAATCTTCTTCCGGAATATACACAGCGTCCACATCCCAACGTTTTCGGGAAATCAGCATGGAATTCACAAATGATTTTTCGTCCAAACATTCGCGATATTTTTGAGCAGTCGCTGCAGTGAGCCAACCACAATTTCGGCCCATAACTTCATGTATCAATAGTTGGCGTGTACTGGTTGTATTTTCATTTGCTATATTTTCAAAAAAGATAGCACCCTGTTCCGCTGCTGTATCAGCACCTAAAGAACGGGCAATGGGATAAACATCATTATCAACTGTCTTGGGTAAACCGACCACGGTGAGACCATAACTGTTATCTGATAAATAGCGCACTAATTCCGCCGCCATGGTATTGGTATCATCACCGCCGATAGTATGGAGAATGTCTATGCCATCTTTTTTTAGCTGTGCAGCCGCAACCTTAATTGGATTTTCACCTTCTTTTATATATCCATTTTGAATACAGTTTTCTACATTAGTCAATTTTACTCGACTATTTCCAATTGGACTACCACCAAATTTCATCAGTGAACCTGCATGCTCGTGGGCGTTGTCAGGAAATGAGATTGAATGTCCTAACAGCAATCCACGGTAGCCATTTAAATATCCTACAAGATTAGCGTCCGGCTCTTTTGAATGGTATTCACGAATCAGAGCGCCAATGGACGCCGAAAGACAGGGAGCTAAACCGCCGGCTGTTAAAAATGCTATTTTCATTTAGTTAGTTGAGTAGTGAAAATGTTGTTAAAGTCTTTATATATTTTTGTAACTAATAAGTTGGTTTCAAATGAATAAAATCATGTACCAACCGTCTGTAGAGCAAATTGAACACTCACAGATGTTTGAATTTAAAGCATACATCAATGACAGACATGGAGTAAATCTTGAAAATTATCAAGATCTTCATTCATGGTCTGTAAATCAGATTCCTGACTTTTGGGAGGCAGTCTGGTCCTATTTTGATATTATTCATTCTGAATCTTATACTCATATTGTGGATGATGTTTCCAAAATGCCTGGTGCGAAATGGTTTAAAGGTGCGCGCCTTAATTTCGCAGAAAACCTTCTTCGGAGACGTGATGATAAAATAGCACTTATTTTCAAAGGAGAAGGTCAAACCACACGAAAACTCACGTATCGTGAATTGTATTCTGCCGTTGCAAAAACCGCACAAGCACTGAAAAACGCCGGTGTTCAAACAGGTGACCGTGTGGCGGGTTTTATTCCCAATATGCCGGAAAGTATTATTGCGATGCTGGCAACAGTATCCATCGGTGCAATCTGGTCTTCCTCCTCTCCGGACTTTGGTATAAAAGGTGTATTGGACCGTTTCAGCCAGATTAAACCGAAAGTTCTTTTCGCCGCAAATGGATACTTTTATAATGGAAAATCACACGACTCATTAAAAAAACTAAAAGGAATCTTACATGATTTACCCAGTGTGGAAAAAGTTGTGGTTATTCCTTATAGTGAAAAAAATCCTGATATTAGTTTAGTCACAAACAGTATATTTTTTTCAGATTTTATAGAAAATGATTCGAAAGAAATTGAATTCGAACAATTGCCATTTGACCATCCTCTGTACATTATGTATTCAAGCGGGACAACAGGTCTTCCTAAATCCATCGTCCATGGAGCTGGTGGAACACTCCTCCAGCATTTAAAGGAACTTCGCTTACACTGTGACATCAGCGATCAGGATAACGTTTTTTATTTTACTACCTGCGGTTGGATGATGTGGAACTGGTTAGTGACCAATCTGTCCATTGGAGTAACGCTGACATTATATGATGGAGCTGCATTTTATCCAGATTCTAATGCAATGTGGGATATGGCAGATGAATTAGGCATTACTGTATTCGGAACCAGCGCGAAATTCATCGCAGCCAATGAAGCCGCTGGGAATAGTCCTATTTCCACCAACGATCTATCCAGTGTGCGGTTGATACTTTCTACAGGCTCACCTTTAATGGAAGAAAATTTTGATTTTATTTATCGTGATGTAAAAAAGGATGTACAGCTTTCATCTATTTCCGGCGGTACAGATATTATATCCTGTTTTGTCGGTGGCAGTCCTATGCTACCTGTTTATCGAGGTGAATTGCAGTGCTGCGGACTTGCAATGGATGTAGATGCTTTTAATCACCAAGGAAATACCAGTCGGAATGAAAAAGGAGAACTGGTTTGTAAAAAAGCATTTCCTTCCATGCCCATTTATTTTTGGAATGACTCGAGTGGACAAAAATATCACAATGCTTATTTTGATCAATTTAACGATATTTGGTACCATGGAGATTATATTGAAATTAATGATCATGGCGGCGTAACTATCTACGGCCGGAGCGATGCCACATTAAATCCTGGCGGTGTTCGGATTGGTACTGCGGAAATATATCGTGTGGTGGAGAAAATATCGGAAATATCAGATAGTGTTGTTGTTGGAGTCCAATCTGACGGAGATGAACTGGTCGCCCTGTTTCTAAAAATGAGTAAACATGAAATGTTGAATGATCAATTGATCAATCAGATTAAATCATCTATCAGAAAAAATTGTACTCCTCGCCACGTTCCAGCCATTGTTAAATCTGTAGAAGATATTCCATACACTATCAGTGGGAAAAAAGTGGAACTGGCTGTAAAAAAAGTCCTTCATGGAGAAATAGTTACCAATAAAGATGCGTTGGTTAACCCAGAATCGTTAGACTGTTTTAAGGATATTCTCTGATTAGTCCTATAATAACACTTATCATTTCTGTCGCGCTTTTTATTGGTGCGTGGCGAAATGATAGTCGAACCTTGGTTATTATTCAACTTTGCATCATATATGCATTGCTTACGACCGGATTGTATAATATCCAGTATAATCCCCATTTGATAATTTGGTTATGTAACATTACCGCTGTCATGGGCTTAATCCTCTCGTTCAAGTTTAATCAGAAACTTTTTGGAATCTTTTTTTATTTTGTCTGGACTGGCGATTTACTGACGTTGTTAATCTGGCCCAATCCTGTAAGCCCTCCTTTGACAACATTTCCATTATCATGGGCTGGATTTATTTTAAAACACACTGTGCCCCTTGCACTGACGATTTTTTTCATTAAACAAGGTCAATTACTTAATAAAAATGCTGCGTGGACTGCATTGAAGGTTATGCTGATGTACGCTGGATTTGTAGCTATTTATAATTTGGTATTCGATCAGAACATTTTGGATTTAAGATATCCTACACTTGTTATTGAACGCTTTTTTGGCGAATGGCCAATTTATGTTTGTGTAAATATCCTTCTTACATTACTTTGGTATACATTAATTCATTTTATAACCAATCGACTAAAATTGGTTAAAGTTTCGTAGATTCCCATACCCCCATGGCGGCTGCTTTCCTTTTATTGGGAGCTTGTGATTAAAGCGCAGCCGCCTTTTTTTTAAATTCCCCTTTGTCATCCTGAAGACGTGTATAGTGTGTGGAAAGATCTTAACATATATTTTATCTAGCACTTGAGATTCTTCACTTTGTTCAGAATGACATTGAAAATTGGGAACAAGCTAAAACTCCATGTCGTACAAGCCTCTAATCACAAGCGTAAACTCAATGAAAGGAACACGCCATGAAAAAAAACGATAACAGCTCAAAGGGAGCATTTGTTATTTCTCTCACTTTCGCAGTGGTAGTTTTCACTGCGATTTATATTCAACATAAAACAACGACGGACTCATTTGTCAAAGTGGAAACACCCGCACTAAATGAAGAAGTGCTTGCTGTTGAATTGGAAATAGCTGAAGTAGTTTTAACTACAGAAAATGAAGTACTTGAAGAAGAAATTATCATTCCGGAACAGCCGGAAGTAATTTCCTTTGCCAAGGCATATTCCATTGCCAGAAATGTACTTGGTTCTAATCAAATCTTCACGTGGAATGGAAACCAGTATTCAACCAAAACTGCAGAAGAAGCTGCTGATGTATCTCTTACTGTGCAACCGGAGAGTAATTTAACAAATGTTCAAGATTCACTTGGGAATACACTTTCACATGTACTTACTCCGTAACTAAAAAAACGAACGCCAAAAGAAAGCCCCCTGCGGAGTTAACAGGGGGCTTTCTTTTTTACATTGGAAATAGGATAGTTATTTAAGTAACACCATTGTCATATACACCTTCCGATTTCTTTTCACTATCAGAAGTATACCAATTTTAAGGTTCATACCAAATAGTCAATTTCCCTTCTTTATTCCCTTCTTCATTAAGTACACCTTCAGGTTTTTTAGTACATCCAACAATCAGTAGAAGTGTTAATACGAATAATAGTGTCATGTTGTTAAGAACGATACATTTACATTAATTAAAGAAAATAATTAAAACAGTAATTGAGATTCTTACATAACATTGTATTATTAATAATATTATACTTTTTCCAATATTTTCTTTATCTGTGTACGGTGCAGATATTGATGCCCCGCTGCCAAACATAGCCACTGAAATGAATTTAGTGAACCCAACCAAGGATGACCTAATTTCATATCAGAACTTCGATGATAACGCTCATCGCTCATAATGGTTATAAATTCATCCTGAAATCCTTTGAATCGCCCAATAACTTCCTTGCCAATTTCAGGCGATGGTTTATAATTTGCAATATTCACATTTCTTACAGGAACTTTCCCTTCATTCAAATGAATAATCGCTTCCTTGAAATCTTTACCCGTCATTATCAAATGCTCCATTGTCATAGCCGGTGACCAATGGCGGGAACTATCTTCCATTCCTCTTAATCGATGAATTAGAACGGGCGATAATAACTGCAATTCAGAAAGTGGATGAACCAATGCGTTAATTTTTTGCCCTTCCTCATGAAATAATTCCACTGCCGAATGCCAGGTCATTGTTCGCACATAACGTGGAAAATAAACATAACGCAAAAATAATGTTTCATATGTGGGAAGACCGGCGCCAGGCTGATCCAAACCGACTAATCCAGACACTATATAGTTTCCAATGCTTGCTCCAGATCTGCAATTAAATCTTCGATTGCTTCAATGCCGATAGATATTCGAATAAGTTTTTCCTTAATGCCGGCTGCGTTTCTTTCTTTTTGGGACATTCCAGAATGAGAAGATTGAGCAGGGCGTGTTATGAGGGATTCGACTCCGCCCAAGCTAGGTGCATTTATAAATAATGTTAAATATGACATGAATTTATCAGCATCTTCAACATTGCCGTTAATCTCAAAACTAACCATGCCGCCAAAGCCATCAAGAAGTTCTTGAGCGCGATTGAAACTGGCACTGCTTTCAAGGCCAGGGTGATTTACGATTTTTACTTTTTCATGTTTTTCCAAATATCGTGCCACAGCTAAAGAATTACTATTCTGACGCTCCATTCGTATGCTCAATGTTTTCATTCCTCGATGCATAAGGAAACAGGCGTTAGGGTCTAACGAACCTCCAAGATGATTCAACTTATGTCTAACATTTGTAACCAATTCCTGGGAACCAATTACAGCTCCGGCAACAATATCTGTATGTCCATTCAAGTATTTTGTAGCACTGTGAAGTGAAAGATCAAATCCGTGTTCAATGGGACGGTAGTTCACTGGAGAGGCAAATGTATTATCAATCAGAGAAAGAAGATTATGCTGTTTTGCAAACTTAACGACTGCATTTAAATCCAGCACATCCAAAAGTGGATTGGTAATTGTTTCCACATAAATGAGTTTTGTTTCAGGGCGCAGCTTTTCCTCCCAGCCATGGGAATTCCTCCCATCAATATAATCACAAGGTATACCCAAATCTGATAAATCCTTATTTATTAAATCATGGATTCCGCCGTACAAGGATTCATGCGCTAAAAAATGATCCCCAGATTTAAGAATTGAAAGCAGAGCTGCTGAAATAGCGGCCATACCGCTGGATGTGACCAACGCATCTTCACCATTTCCCAGAGCAGCTAATTTTCCATGAAGTGCAATATGATTGGGAGTATTATTTAAACGAATATATTTTAAATCATGGTAATCTTCTTCACCGCTGAATTCAAAAGTTGACGATTGAAATATAGGTATACTAACTGCACCGCCATATCGCACCTTGGGTTCCCCGGCATGGATGAGTTTTGTATCAAATTTATGATTTTTAGGCATGTTATACTTTCATTAATGATGTTGAATGTAGCCCTTAAAATAAAAAATGGCAATGAAGTGAATCGGGTATTTGACTTTATGATTTTTATTGTTATTATAGTCCTTAAATATTACACAAAGAACGGAAAGTAAAACATGGCGAAACAAAATAAATACAAAGGCAGTAAACCAAAGGTTCAAGCATTGGTTAAAAAAATGATTAAAGACAATATGTATGACCCCAATGATGAGGAGCATTGGCTTATAGATGAATATGATAGGTTTAATACCTATGCAAAAGAATGTTTAGAACCATTTGAAAAATATTATAGTGCAGCTTGGGATGATTTAAGAAGACTCCGTCGCATGGATATCTTTATTTTTGAAGATCATTTGCAAAACCCAAACTACTATTTACTTGATTTAATTGTGTCTGATTTTATCAAGAAAACTGTAAAGCGAAAAGATTTGAAATCTCCTCTAATGCTGCAAAAATTGCAAATTGTTTATATTAATGATAAATTAGTTTTAAACTAAATATTTTAGATACACTATAAATATATTTATAGCTTATATAATACTCAATTTATTTGAGTAATATCAGCTTTTGAACGTGCTGCTGATTTCCTGATACCAATTCAGCAAAATACAGTCCGCTAGTCTGTTGGGATGTATGCCATTGTAATTCGTGATTTCCGGGATCCATTTTCCCGTTCACTAGCGTTTCAACCAACCGACCTGTTATATCATAAATTCGTAGTTGAGAGGTATGCGTTTCCTCTACTGAAAACCGGATAGTTGTAGTTGGATTGAATGGATTGGGAAAAGCAGGATGCAGTGCAAAAGAATGAGGCGTTAATTCATCTTCTATACCCACGCTTATATTATTGAAATAAATCTTACCAGTACTCATTTCATTTTGATCATCATACACTGAAATTGTCACTGAATCCATATATCCGGCTGCTCCGGAAATAGATGTATAAGCAAACTTCCGTTGATAACCACCGCGCAATTCTATCATGCCCCAATTTGGGTCAGTCAATACTTCGTGAATCCAAGGCGTACCATCGACATCACTGCTTGGAATCTCCCCATAAAATGTTACACCTGCTTCAACATCAAAAACCAGGGATTCAATTTCCGGTAGTTGATTGGCTACTCCATCAACGACCACATTTGTGACAGAATCATAAAGAGTGCTGTTAATAAAGAATCTCTCTGTCCAGATTCCGTATGATACAGATGTGTCATTATCAAAAATTCCCCATACCCACCACCAGGACCAGGTGAGGTAATCCCAGTCTGCGGGCCAATAAATATTCGGATCTGAACTGGGTACCCAAGCATATTCACTTTCTGCACCACCGTCATTCCGTGTTTGTACCCAGCGTAATGTATCGCCCCGGGACAGGTTTCTGATGAAAACGTGACTCCAACCAATATCACCCTCATTAGCATGCTTCACGGGGGGAGCGTTTTCACTCACGGCCTGGTTGATATAATTATTATTCATAATTGTTAATGGTACTCCAGAAGAAAGAAATGAACGTACATCTTGTGGATATTCACCCAAATAAGGATATTGGCTAACCCAGCGCGAGGGGTCTGTATTGCAGTCTCCCTGCCAGGGATCAATCAGTCCGTAATTGCTGTTGTTTACTTCAAAATGTAGGTGCGGCCAGGTTGATATTCCGGAACTGCCCACAATTCCCAATGTATCGCCCGTAGAAACACTATCCCCAAGTTCAACTGCAACTGAATATTTTTTCATATGCAAATAACCTGTATAATCGCCATCACTATGCAGCAGCGCCACAGCATTTGCCTCATTGGTGTTGTCCCATACTAAATTGCGGTCATATTCACCATCGTGGGTATAGACAACAATCCCATCCGCTGCAGCCAGAATGGGTGTGGTCATTTCATCCATGTGCCAAAATGTGGGAATAACGATATCTGTCCCCCAGTGATTATCGTAGGTTGTATAGTTACACATATAATCTATCCAAAAATTCCAGGACTGATTTTCATCCACATAGTTTGTAATTAAATTTTCTTCGCCAAACATGCCGCCGTTACCCTGGGGATCTTCAAACAGCACGGTGTCATCCCGGGAGGAATTCATAGGATGGGCTTGCAAATATTCCTGTACAGCTTGTTGAATATCCTGGCGCTGTTGAGGGGTGATGCAATCTTCCCTGTTCTCTTGAGTGGGTAAATATCCTCCATTACCCTGTATATTTAATTGACCAGACAATATCGAAAATAACATAATGGCTATTATTATCGTATTCTTCATTGTGCCTCCCTGTTAATAGTTTTATTCAAAAATTGTAAGTCATTTTAACACCAGCATAATTATTTCGCAAATTCATTTCAGGATTGTAACTGAAATTCAGTTGTTTGCCATATTTATAGCGCACGGCATCGCGTTTTTCTTCAATAATTCTGGCACCATGATAAACGTCATAAATAACGTCTGCGATCAATAAACCGAAACCGAGAACTGCGATTAAACTTCCCGTGCCTCCGCCTCCTTCTCGTTTAAGTGGTTTCAGATCATAATGAACGTTTTCATCAGTCATATACGTTGGAATCATTGCATAACGCATTTCGTCGTCACCTTCTCCTACAACGTATACCTTATAACTGGTTTTTTCCCATGTACCTTTACCTTTATCAGACATGGCAATCCCGGCAATGATAAGTCCAACACTGCCTAATGCCACTCGTCTGATTCGCTTGGCCGTTTTCTTTTCTCCGGCATAATCATGAATCAATCCCGGTATGGGTAATGCAGATAGAGCTATTCCTATCGTTAACCGGCGATTCATATCTCTGTATTCCTCAAAAGTCATATCTTGAGGGATGGGTGTTAAGGGTGATTCATTCAAAATATCACCACCAAACGATTGAGCGCTTATTGTACTTATTAATAATAATAAACTCATGTATGATTTCATAACTTACTCCTTTGTTTCAATTTTATTCTTGTTTTCATAAGGTAAATATTTCCAATTGATAATTGTAAATTTTCCAACTTTTTTAGTCGTTTTCATTATATCTAATTTTGTTATTTTAGTTGAATCGTAAGTGACAGAAAATAATCTAGTTTCTGTAATAAAATCATGTTTTTCTATTCCCTTCAGCCCATCCAGGGCTTTACCAATATTGGTGGGTCAGCCCAGTCATAGAAAACCGCCTTTGATCAACATCCCTTCGATATTGAAATTAGCTGTGACGATGTATTGTTTTTTTGTTGGTATTACATCTTGTCCCAAATTAATCGACAATAAGATAATCAAGGATAGTATAAACAGTTTCATTTTCAAGTTCAGTAGTTGCAAATATACATTGCATATAATTTAATCATGAATCATTCTCTCAATAACATTACCCAAAGCTTTTTTATTAGTATATTTTACACCAAGCAGTGTGCTGATGGTTTTTGCTATTTGTGAACTGTATAGAGTTTCCAAATTTTCTGTTTCACCCAAAGCAGGTGTGTCCGGCCCCAGCACAGCGAGCCACACCTTTTCAGCGCCTGCAACATCACTGCCGTGGTGACGCCAGTTATCAATCGGGTCTTGACCCCGGCCATGATCGGTAGTAATGATCAATGTTGTTTTATTTTTATAACGGTAGTCACGTTGGGTCCATTCCCATATATTTTGTATAAATCCATCTAGATCGTTTGCTGCATTCAAATATTGACCATATTTTCCCTCGTGGGCGTATTCATCTGTTTCATCAAATGCTATATAAAGAAGCCGGGGTTTATGTCGTTGAAGATAATCAAAGGCATACTGATATGTAAAGGCATCATAGCGAACTGAACCCCAGGGCACGGGAACCTGAAAAACGAGTTTATTGAGTAGTTTAGCCTTTTGACTGCCATAGGCCTCTTCAAACTTTTCCATCCCGGAATTAACAATAAAACCAGCCCGCTCCTCATTAATAATATAGTCAAACACATCCCAAGAGCAAAACGCCGCTACTTTTCCCTTAAAGCCCGGCTGGTTATGGATATACTCCAGCACGGTGATATTGGGATTATTTTCCCTGGCATTGCTGTTGCGGGTGGAATCCACATAACCCACCAATATTTCACTATACCCAGGATAAGAAAACCAATATGGGTTTTTCAATTCCACCGAACTTCCCTTTTGTACGTTGCCCACCAGCTGGCCATGGTCAGTAATAGTGCTCCAGAAAAAGGGCATCAATTTTTGACGGCGGCGGTTTTCATCATCATCCCAAAATCGGTTTACTATCTTGTCGCTGTCTTTGGTGAAGGATTTATTAAAAACTAACGCGCTGTCCACACCTGCAAACACTTCCTGCCAGCGGAGTCCATCCAGAGTGATTAGAATAACATTTCTGGTATTGAGCTTCGCCTCAACCACGGATGGTAGTAAAAAATATGCGAAAATGATTATGAAGAATGATCGCTGCAATCCGTAATTCATCATTAATCAATAACTTTAAATACCTTATCAGCCTTGCGCACTTTTTCGCTTACTTTAAGACCTAAGCTATCGTTCTTCTTCACTTTTTCAACCTGTTCATGTTCGATTTGCATCGAATCAACAGAGACTTTAAAATCAGTGGTGTTGCCTTTGAAATGAATCGTATCGCCCGTTTCCAAAGATCCTTTTGTCATTTCAATGATAGCTACTTTAATATTCTTAAAATAATTAGAAATATAGCCAATTTCCTGTTCTTTCATTTTATGTACTCCTTTAAACGTTTAACATTAATCAATTACCAAGTCCACTATGAGTAAAACATCAAGAACGTCTATTACCCCGTCAGAGTTTGCATCACTTCGAAATAATTCATCGTTATCCATCTCAGATAATTCCATAACATATTGCGCACAAAGTACCACATCCATTATGGTATAAATACCGTCACCATTCACATCCCCCAACATAATGACCGAAACCGTTATTTGATAGAGTTCATTGGCATTGGAACATACAAACCAAATATCCCCTTCAGGACTCACTTTCAAGCCCATGATTTCATTATTCAGTCCTGTCTCAATTCTACCTAATTCGACGACAGGATCTTGGGAAATATCATAAATTATAATATCTCCATTGGCATAATCACTAATCAACAGTCTGTCTTCATAAATATCGAGCCCTGTGGGATAAGTCAGGTCTGAATCAGCCACAACATTCCAATCCGTTCCGGACATGAGCCAATATCCCTGCAATGTTTCACCATAGGGATTAAGATTTTGTGCAATGGATCCCGAATTCGGATCCATACGAAGAATGCGTTGATTACCTGTGTCTGCAATGTATAACCAACTAGAAACCGGATCAATTTCCAAATGGCTTGACAAACCCGGTTGCCGATTAACAGCTAAATCATCATGGCGCCATACACGTCCATCGGAATGGTCATCACCACCCTGTTCATGAGGAACTCCAAAATCATATTTAACGATAGAATTATGATAACCATCAAATAACCAATACGTATTCCCTCCTGCACTAGCAATTCCTTCACTGTATGGACTTTGGTGAATCATATCAATATGGCTTCCAAGCCACGAATCATTTTGATGAACTCGTGCATAGACAGATGAATCGGAATCCCACAATGTACACCCCGTAAAATAGCCCCCGCTATTATTTGCATCTTGAACATCTAATGTATTTGCAAATGTACCGTTTTCACTGATAGCGATAGCGCTGGCTGTATGCATAAAATGGCCGGACCATGAATCTCTACGATATTCTGCTAACTGATTATCCTGTCCAGCATTATAATATGTTACAGTACTGCCTCCATGATTGCGACCACCTGTATTATTTTCATTGATAACCCAAAGTTCATTTTGCCTAGCAGCATCTTTATGAAAATCCAAATCCCTAGGTGTTCTTAATCCATCTGCGTATGTGCCCATGAGTGTTGTTGTAATATCACTATTTAAATAGGAATCAATGATACTTTGGGAATGGAGAAATGATATAAAAATGATTGAGAGGATGAATGCTTTAATGCGCTGTGATTTTCTCATATAGAACTCTCTTTATGTGTTTTTTATTCTATTGGAATATAGACACTGATTCGATTATTTCAAATTGTTCGATATAATATGCCTATTGTATATAAAAAATAAGCCCTATCCGTCTACTGCAGATAAGGCTTAATTCTCAAACTGAAAAATGTGAAAAAATTAATCTATAATTTCAACTTTTTCAGCTTTAGGTCCTTTTTCACCATCTACGACTTCAAATGTAACTTTGTCACCTTCCTTGAGATATATACCTTCGGCAATACCGCTGGAATGGACAAAATAATCTTTGCCATCGTCACCAGCTATAAAACCGTAACTTTTATTTTGATTAAAGAATTTTACTTTTCCTTCTTGCATGATTTCCTCTTGTTAGTTAGAGTAATATGCAGCTTTAAGCTAACATAGTGTGTTGCAATTTAATATTAATTAATAAGATAAAGAATTAATTATGGCGGCGGTCTTTTTCTACTCGTCGCTCATTTTCTTCTCTTCTTTCTTCTTGTTTACGTCTTTCCGTTTCAACGGTTATATTATCTTGACGACGATCTTCTTTCCGTCGATCATTTCCTCTATTTGACATATTATATTCTCTTTATTTTTAAGCAAGTTAGGATTTAATATACGCTTTTATTCTTTAGTCTGTCAATTTTAAATAAGATGGTGTTTTAAATAAAAACCCACTTCAGCGGTGCTCTTGCTTAAATCCTTTGAGTGGAGGTTGAGCCACTACCGTTTCATTGTTCATCATTATCGATTCGCTTTTTTAAGTCTCTTTTCTGCTTTTTTTTCTTTTTTAGTTTTAGCTGGTGCTTTTTTCATTGCTTTTTTAGAATCTTTACCTTTTCCCATTTTTCATTCCTTGTTGTTTTCTTGAATTTATAAATAATAACTCAATAATGTGGATGAATCTTTTATAAACAAAAAAGCCCTCTTTATAGATCACACGGTATATATATACCCCCTATCGTTATATGCGGGAAGTGAGGTCAATGAGGGGTTGTGTCCCGTAAAAGGGTGAATAGAAAGTCCTATGTATTATTGAATTAAAGTCCCATTTAAAATTGACAGTATTCATTCATTCCCTATTAATGACATAATTTGGCACTGGATTGGTCTATTTTAATCAGTTTGATTCTTTCTACTGTTAAAAAATAAATATAGTTATTTTGTGCATTATTGTGCCCTGCTGCTTCTCCTTTATTTGAGCCAGAGACGTTTCATTTAATCATTCTTTAATGTCAGACTTTACAAGTTTGGGAGCTGGCTTTTCCCAGTTTTTCAAATACTGAACTATAACCTGATAAAATCCAATTAAAGTTTCTTCAAGATTTATAACAAAAAGCTTCCTGCTTTCAAACTTTTTTCCGAGGTAGTTAATATATACTACACTGAAACTCTTTATTTCTTTACCCAATAGTTTTTCATGTGCATCTTCAAGCTCTGAAAGAGGAACACGAATAGGGTTACTTAAAAATTTAACATTAACATCAAGCATTAATCCATTTTCAAATTTTTTAAACAATTCAGGATTTTTCTTTTTGCATGAATTTATTTGATTTCTCATCCAAGTTAGTTGAGGTCTTAATTTTCTGTCTTCTGGAACAGAAACATTAACAGATAATTCAATATTTTTACGTCCAAAATTTGGTCTTATTGTCATATCTGAAACTGCACCATCTATCTGTAAATTTGATTCAACATATTTATTTTGAACTAGTGACTTCTTCTCTTCTTTAATGCGTTCAAGTAGGTTCTCTTTATATTTTTTATTCCCAGATTTAACAAATAAGCCGAGGTTTCTACTTAATATAAGTGACATATCACGCTCTTCTTCCAACCAGCTAGAAACTGTCTCATCTACATCTTTATCGTTCATTTTTAATGAAGCACCTGCATTGATTTTTTGAGATACATCTGTCCAGCCCGGTTTCATTTGGGTAAAACCAAGTATGCCAGATTTAGATGACTCAAAATAGTTTACAATTTCACGCATTATTTCTATCTGGTCTTTATCAGCAATGTTCGTTTTGTTATCAATAAGCAATATATAAGCCAGAGTTAATAGGTAAGACCAAGAAAAGTGAAATAGATTAACTGATTTTGGTGTCTTAATTGATAATGGAGATTGAGTAGGAAAATTGACAAACTGATTTGAGATGGTTAGTATTTTAGAAATCTTATAAGCTTTAGCTATTTTGATATAATTTTCTATTTGAGATACATCAAGTTGATTGTTTTTATTCTTTACCTCTAAAATAACTGCATCAACAATTTTTTTACCTCGTTCAAGTACAATCAATCCATCAATTCGCTTCTTATTAAATAATATAAATTCAACTTCTGTAAATATATGCATTTTACCACCAGTACGAAGTCCAATAGATTTGAATACTTCTTTTTTAAATTCGTCTATTAGTCGTAATCCAGATAAAAATATTGATGTTAATGCCATCTCATCACCGGGCTTATAAAAAGGGATTAAACGAGCTGGCTGCAGATGATATTCTTCACCTAAACTTGCATTCTTAAGAAAGTCATCAATTTTTTGACCTACTATTTTTGTTGGATTTATACTCATTTTATTCTCCTTTATTTAAGCCAGAGGCGTTTCATTTTTCTTTATAAAATTCGGTTAATTTAACTATAGCAGGATTTACATATTCTTCTTTATCGTATAATCCAACGTGTGTTGCTCCTTCTATTTCAAAAAATTCTTTCGGCTCCCTGGCTCTTTCAAATGCTGTTTTACTTAATCCAAAAGTTAATGCTTTTGTTCCTGCAATTGCCAAATATGGTCTTGGCGATAAAAGTTTAATTTGGTCAGTAATGTCAAAACTTCTACGAGTATCTTTACTTATTACTGCCATTCTATTTTCTCCATAGTTTGGACATAAACCTCTTGAAGTGCAATAATATTCATAGGCTTCTTTTCTTAACTGGTTAGAATTTTCATCTACATCAGGCATTTGTTTTTCATATACAATTTCGCCTGTTTCAAAAAACTTTTGTCTGGCATCTGTGGATTCTTTCATAATTGAAAATAATCTTTCATTTTCATCTGGTTTTCCATTTACTATTTGACTTCTTAAATCAAAAAGTCCCGAAACAGAAGCATATGCTTTTATTCTTGCATCATAAATTGTTGCAGCAAGACCAAAACCACCACCATTGCAGACACCAAGCATTGCAATCTTATCTTTATCTACAATATTGAGCGAAGCAATATAACTTACTGCTGTTTTTACATCTTCAATTTTCATATAAGGATTCTCATAATGTCGCGGTTTACCACCGCTTTCTCCATAGGTTCTATGGTCAATTACAAGAGTAAGAAATCCTTGTTCAGACAGTTTCTTAGCATAAATCCCTGCTGTTTGTTCTTTTACTGCTCCTTTTGGACCAACAACCATAATTGCAGATAATTTATCTCCTTTTTTAAATTCATCTGGAACATATAAATTTCCAACTACTTTTGTTCCTTCGCTATAGAACCAAATCTTATTTTTTCCAGTCTGAAAATTAATTGGACTGTCGGAAGCCATCTGTCCACCAAATTGATGTGCTTCTTGTAAATTATTATATTCAGATTTGATAGGATTTTGTTTGTTCTTTTCCGTACATCCAAAAATGGATATTACAAGTATTAATAGGAATATTTTCTTCATTTTATTCTCCTTTATTTAAGCCAGAGGCGTTTCATATAGGAAATTACACAATAAATACCCAGCAATGTGGGTGTCTCTTTCATAAACAAAAAACCTGCGTGTTAACGCATATAGGCGGATACGGGTGGATATATGCGGGGATAGGGGGGTTGTATCCCCCAAAACTGTATCCCCTTTTGATATCTATTAGATATTATTTGATTCTATTTGAAGTAGTAGATAAAACAAAACCCCTGTCGTGAAACAAGGGTTTATGAGCGTGGGCGATGAGGGAGTCGAACCCCCGACTTCCTCCTTGTAAGGGAGGCACTCTGACCAGCTGAGTTAATCGCCCAAAAACGGATGCGAAATTATTACCCTTTTTTTGTTTTTGGTGCCGTTTTCTTTTTGGGCTTTTTCTTTCGACCATTTAGGCCAGGGAGAGCCACATCAATAACATCCATCATTTCTTTCGCAAAATGAAACGTAAGGTCTTTCTTGATATGATCAGGTATTTCTTCTAAATCCTTTTTATTATGATCCGGAAGAATAATCGTTTTTATTCCTGATCGGTGCGCAGCTGTCACTTTTTCTTTCACGCCACCGATGGGCAATACATTCCCACGGAGTGTAATTTCACCTGTCATTGCCACTCTATCTTCCACAGATATACCCGTTAATAATGATAAAATGGACGTAAACATTCCGACACCAGCTGATGGTCCATCTTTTGGAATAGCACCGGCAGGAACATGAACATGAATATCCGTCTTTTCATGAAAATCTTCTTCGAGCCCCAAAATGTCTGTATGTGAACGAATATAGGTTAAAGCTGCAGTTGCAGATTCTTTCATAACATCACCCAGTTGGCCGGTCAACGTTAATTGACCTTTCCCTTTCATTTTGGAAGATTCAATAAAGAGAATATCACCTCCGGCAGCTGTCCATGCTAATCCTGTCACTACACCTGGCTTTGTAGTGCGTTCAGCTAATTCAGAATAAAAACGAGGAGCACCCAAATAATGAAGCACTTTCTTCTTATTTAATTTTACTTTTTTACGTTTCTTTTCAACATGCTCACGTGCTACTTTTCTAAGCACATTGGCAATTTCACGTTCCAAATTACGTACGCCTGCTTCTCGGGTATATGAACTAATTAATTCTTTTATAGAAGTATCATCAAACCCAACTTCCTTTGTCGTAAGACCATTTTCTTCAATTTGTTTCGGAATTAAATGCTGTTTTGCAATCTTCAATTTTTCGTCTTCTATATAACCGCTGAATTCTAATATTTCCATTCTATCCATCAATGCAGGTGGAATGGGATCTCGATAATTTGCAGTAGCAATAAACATGACTTTACTTAAATCAAAATCCACTTCTAAATAATGATCACTAAATGAATTATTTTGTTCTGGATCCAACACTTCCAAAAGAGCCGATGATGGATCTCCACGAAAATCACCGCCTAGTTTGTCAATCTCATCCAGCATAAAAACAGGATTATTCGTACCCGCTTTTTTAAGCGACTGCATAATTCGTCCCGGCAGAGCACCAATATATGTTCTTCGATGACCGCGTATTTCTGCTTCATCTCGAACACCACCAAGAGAAATTCGAATAAATTCCCGTCCCATGGATCGTGCAATCGATTTACCCAGAGATGTTTTACCTACTCCGGGTGGCCCCGCAAAGCATAAAATGGGTCCTCGAATAGCTCCATTAGGATCTTTTTTCTGTTTTAATGAGCGAACGGCTAAATATTCCAAAATTCGTTCTTTTACCTTTTCTAAACCATAATGATCTTCATCCAAAATTTCTTCAGCTTTCTTTACATCAACTGAATCATCTGAAGAATTTGACCATGGTAAATCAGTCAGCCATTCAATATAAGTTCGAGCCACAGAATACTCTGGAGATTGTGTAGGAATTCGTGATAAACGGTCCAGTTCCTTTAATGCAACTTTTTCCGCTTCTTCCGACATTTTGACTTCTTTCACTTTCTCTTCCAACTCGTTGAGTTCGACCGATCCTTCATCTTCACCCAATTCTTTCTTAATGGCTTTCATTTGCTCACGCAGATAATATTCTCGCTGTGTTTTAGATATTTCATCATGAACCTCGCTCTGAATTTCTTCTCCTAGCTTAATCCGTTGAACCTCCCTCGATAATACAGCAATTGATTTTTCTACACGTGCTTTAACATCAAGTTCTTCGAGTATATCTTGTTTTTCAGAATTGGAAACCGTTAAAAGAGATATTGCACGGTCAGCAAGGCGCGCAGGCTTTTGAATATTGGAAAGCATACCTGAATGTTCTTCTGTTAAATTGGGAGCTACTTGGATAAGATCTGAAAATGCTGTGCGAAGATTTTTAACTAATGCATCGAGTTCAATGTCAGATTCTTCAACATCCTTAACACGAGTCACTTTGGCGATATAATATGGATCATCATCCACATAATCCAACATTTTTACTCGCTCTACCCCTTGAACAATAGCGGATTTACTGTTATCCGGCATATCAAACACTTTTAATACAACAGCCAACGTACCATATGAATACAAATCTTCTGGGCGTGGATCTTCAATCGATCCATCTTCCTGAGCAACAACTACAATATGCTTACCTTGCGGAGATAAATCATTAATTAGCTTCAGGGATTTTTCCCTTCCAACATAAATGGGTATGACTTGTTGTGGAAATAAAACAGTATTCCGAAGTGGCATTACTGGATATTCTTCTGATTTTTTCTTTTGGTCTTCAGCCATAAATAATCCTTATAAAATGTTTAATTTTTAATTCAAAAAACATGCCACTACATACAATATGCACATATGGCAGATTTTATCAGCCCCATCGTCACATACTCCTCGATGGTAAAAAATGACATGAGACGCAATCTGGGCGGAATTCATGTGGAATTTTGGGAACCAATCCAACGCCAGGAATTGTAATTTCGTTCTTATGACATTTTAAACACGATTTTTCATCTATATATTTCTGATGGGGACCTTGTTCTCGATCCGCAAAAAGATCTGAAAGTTGAGGAGGTATTTTACCATCAACCATAATAATTGGGTTATTTATGTTTGTATCAACTTGTTTATTCGTGTCTTGTTTTAATAGCGCTACACTAGCTAACATAATTCCAGCTAGTGCTACCAAACTATATACAATTTTTTTATTCAATTTATAACTCCATTTAAACGAGCTTGCTCGTCCGCTCGATATGAACTACGTACCAATGGGCCTGATTCTACAACACTAAAACCCATCTTTAATCCCAATTCTTTAAATTCAGAGAATTCGTCATCTTCAACATATCTATCCACAGCTAAATGGGTTTTAGTCGGTTGTAAATATTGACCGATAGTAAAAATACTCACACCAATATCAACAACCTCTTTCATGGTTGTAATTACTTCATCTTTTGTTTCTCCCAAGCCAACCATAATGCCCGTTTTTGTTAGTAGTCCATAATTGACAGAATGGAGTAATACAGATATACTTCGCTGCCAATTAGCTTGAGATCGAATTTGCTTACTGATACGTTCAACGCATTCAACATTATGGGAAAAAATGTCTGGTCTCGCCGAAAATACTTTTTCTAAAGATGGGTAATATCCTTGGAAATCCGGCGTTAACACTTCCACGGTACACGAAGGTGCATGTATCTGAATTTGCTTAATCGTTTCAGCCCATATTTCTGCACCAAAGTCCTTCTTTAAATCATCTCTGTCTACAGATGTAATTACAATATGGCGCAAATTCATTTTTTTCACAGCCATGGCCGTTCGGGTTGGTTCTAAAGGATCATTCCATGATGGACGACCTGTTTTGACAGAACAAAATCCGCACGCACGGGTACATGTATCGCCTAGAATCATAATCGTTGCAGTTCCACGATTCCAGCATTCAAAGATATTCGGACAACGCGCTTCTTCACACACTGTATGAAGATTATTCGCATGAACAACTTTATCTACAAATTTATATCCCTCTCCAATGTGTAGACGAATTTTGGGTTTTTTAACTCTAGGCACTGAAATAGCTTCAATCAAAACAGATGCTCCAAATCCATATTTTCAAGATTTTTTTGAACTGTTTCAACAAACGTTGCTCCGCCAGCTCCATCAACTAATCGATGATCAAAACCAATCGACAAAAACATCATACTGCGAATTCCAATTGTATCACCTTGTTCAGCTTCAATAACGACAGGTTTCTTTTTAATCGTCCCCACACCTAAAATACCAACATTAGGTTGATTTATTATTGGTGTACCGGTGGTTACATTAAACATTCCAAAATTAGAAATGGAGAAGGTTGATCCTGAAAGTTCATCAGGTTTAATTTGTTTATTTCGTGCACGAATTGCTAAATCACGTACTTTTCTACATAGACCAAGAAAATTCAATTCTTCGCATTGAGAAATGACTGGAACCATTAATCCTCCATCTATAGCAACAGCCAAACCAATATTAACATTTTTCTTTCGAATAATGGATGTTCCATCTAAAGAACTATTCATATCAGGAAATGTTTGTAATGCTCTTACACATGCAGATACAATAAATGGTGTATACGTTAGTGAAAACCCTTCTCGTGATTTAAAACTAGACCCATTTTCAGTTACATAGTTTACAATTCGAGTCATATCTACTTCATTCATCAAGTGAACGTGAGCAGAGGTATCTAGACTTGCTCTCATATGTTCGGCAATTGACCTACGCATTTTATCCATTTCAATGCGCTCGTCTGTCAGGTTTGTAACAACAGGTTCCGGAACAAAAACAGCAGGTTTTTCTACTGGGGCAGGTTGTTCTGTTTTGATTACAGGTGCTGAAGATCTTTGTTCAAGATAAGCAATTAAATCTTTTTTTGTAACACGATTACTTTTCCCAGTTCCTATAATTGATGAAAGTTCATCCTGACTCACTCCTTCTTTCCGAGCAATAGCTTTCACAATGGGAGTATAGTATTTTTTCTCTCCACTCGATGAAATTACTTTTTGTTCAGGTTCAATTTGCGATGAATTAATTAATTCATTTTCAGTCACTGGAGAAGGAGCTTCTTTTTCTTCATTCTTCGATTGTATTTTTACTGAAGCATCCCCTTCTGTTTCAATTCTAGCAATAACGACACCAATATCTATAACATCATTGGGTTCAGCTAGTATTTCGGTTATTATTCCAGCATTTGGTGATGGTATTTCAGAATCAACCTTATCTGTTCCGATTTCTAAAAGTATTTCATCCACTTCTATACTATCGCCAATACTCTTGCGCCATTCAATAATTGTACCTTCCATAATGGATTCGCCCATTTTGGGCATAACAATATCTATAACCATTTTAATACTCCAATAAATCTGTTAATGCTGATTCAATATCAGCAGTTTGTGGTAAAATCTGTTCTTCCAAAACCCAACTGTAGGGAATATGGCAATCCTTTGCTGCGACGCGAGCAATGGGGCCATCCAAATATTCGAATAATTCATTTACAATTCTCGCTGATATTTCTGCGCCAGGTCCGCCGGTCAACGTATCTTCATGAACAATCAATACTTTTCCAGTCTTTTGTACAGATGTTTGAATTGTTTCCATATCCATTGGATTTAACGTACGCAAATCAATAATCTCTACTTCACCATTTTCAATTCCACCTGATTTCACAGCTTCAATTGACTTTTGAACCATTGCCCCCCATGTAATAATCGTTATTCCCTCCCCGGACTGAACAATTTTAGCTTTCCCAAAAGGAAGGATATAATTTTCATCTGGTTCAGGAGTTGCGGAATATCCTTGCCGATATAAACCTTTATGTTCAAAAAATAATACAGGATCATTCATTCTACATGCTGCTTTTAATAATCCTTTTGCATCAGCTGCATTTGATGGATATGCCAATCTAATTCCATGCAATTTCATAAATAATCCATCTATAGATTGGCTGTGATATGGCCCACCGTGAATGTATCCGCCCACTGGAACTCGTATTATTATAGGGCACGTCCACTGGCCAGCGGATCTATATCTCATCATGGATATTTCATCTTTTAAATGCATCATCGCTGTCCAGATATAATCTCCAAATTGAATTTCAACTACTGGTTTATAATCAGCTGCCGCCATACCAACAGCAGCGCCAGCTATTGACGATTCTGCCAGTTGAGAATTAAACACTCGACGTGTACCATACTTTGTTGACAAACCTTTTGTAGCGGTGAAAACGCCACCTTTTGGATCTGCAACATCTTCACCAAAAATAACCATATTTGGATTACGTTCCATTTCTTCATCTAATGCATGATTAATCGCATCTACCAAAACAATTTTTTCATTTATTACTTTTAATTCCGATTCTTTCATGGGTGGATCGTTAGAGTATAAATGATCCAATGCGGTTGATGCGTCTGGATGATCTTCACCTTCCGACCATATGGCATCTTTATCCACTTGTTCTTTTATATTTTGGTGTGTTGATTCAATTATTTTTTCTGTTAAAATATTTGCTTCAAGACATGCAGATTCAAATTTTATAATTGGATCATTTTTCTCAAGTTCATCTAATTCTTTTTTTGATCTGTATTTACGTTGGTCATCAGAAGAAGAATGAGGTAATAAACGCACAACATGGCTGACTATGACGGAAGGTCCTTTCCCTTTTCTAGCTCGATCAGCCGCTTTTTTAAACGCCAAGTTTGTTTCAAAAAAATCAGTCCCATCAACATCAAACCGTGCCAAATTTTTATAACCTGCTACCATTGCATATGTCGAACCACCAGCTGTCTGTTCAGAAACATGGACACTTATTGCATATTCATTATCCTGAATATGAAAAAGAACAGGTAATTTTTCACGGCTGGCCCAATTTAATGCTTCATGGAAGTCTCCTTGACTTGTGGTTCCTTCCCCGCTAGAAACATAAACAATTTCCTTCGTTTTTTTCCTTTGAATGGCCATGCCAGTCCCAACTGCATGTAAGAACTGCATTCCTGTTGCACTTGAGGGCGAAACAATACGTAAATCTTTCCGACTAAAATGATATGGGAATTGCCTTCCACCCGAATCTGGGTCATTCTTTCGAGATAAGAACGACAATAAATGCTCTCTGGATGTTGTACCTAACCCAAGTGCAAATGCCGAATCGCGATAATATGTATATGCCCAGTCTTTACCCGGCTGCATAACGGATGCTGCAGCAAGTTGTGCAGCTTCATGACCCGCACACGCTGTAAGAAAATATGCTTTCCCCTGACGAATCATTACCATCATTTTTTCATCCAATTTTCTGGATAAAACCATTTTATGGTAAATTTCTAATAATTCCTTTTTTTGAAATCCATGCAACCTTGGCATCAATTCACCTCGTTTAAATCAGTTAGAGAAAATATGTTTTTAAAACAAGCCGTTAAAATTGATTTAACTTCATTCATATCAATTTCATCACCTAATATTTTTTGCATTGATGTAACACCATATTCAAAAATTCCGCATGGTATAATACCATCATAATAATGAAGTTGAGTGTTCACATTTAATGCAAATCCATGCATAGTTACCCAACGTGATATTCGAACACCCAAAGCTGCAATTTTATCATTCTTTACCCAAACACCTGTCAGGCCTTCTTTCCTAGATCCCTCAATGTTAAAATAGTTTAATGATTGGATAATGACATCTTCAAGAGTGCGCATATACCAACTAATACTCATTTTATAATTGTGGAGATCCATAATGGGGTAGCCCACAAGTTGCCCTGGACCGTGAAACGTAATATCGCCTCCTCGCTCGATTTGAAATACTTTTACATCATCAGGGTGATTTTGTAATAAATGATTTTCATCCGAATTTTTACCTAAAGTGTAAACTGGCTCGTGCTCAACTAATAATATTGTATCTTCAATTTCATTTTTAATACGTTTAGACTGCATTTTTTTCTGCAAGTCCCATGTCTCTTGATAAGACGAGTATCCTAAATCTTGAAAGGTTAACATTATTGATGAACTCCCTGTCCCATAGCATCCAATGCTGCTTCCATAACTGCTTCTGATAACGTTGGGTGAGCATGAACAGTTGTTGCTAACTCATGCCACGTGGATTCCAGTGCTTTCGCCATACCCAATTCAGCAATCATTTCTGTCGCTTCTGAACCAATGATATGGGCTCCGATTAATTCACCATATTTACTATCAAATACAAGTTTGACAAACCCGTCTGTCGATCCTGATGCCATTGCTTTTCCGCTGCCTTTGAAATCAAACTTACCGATCTTTACATCATGGCCTTTTTCTTTGGCAGCTGATTCTGTTAAGCCGATGGAAGCAATTTGTGGTTGACAATATGTACAGCCGGGAATATTAGTATAATCTACCGGGGTCGTTTCATGACCGGCAGCATGTTCCGCAGCCACATGACCTTGGGCGGATGCAACGTGGGCCAACCATGGTGGACCTGTGACGTCACCAATCGCATAAATATTTGGAATAGATGTTTGGTTAAAATCATTAATTATAATTGCACCGCGGTCTGTAGAAACTCCAACATCTTCAAGACCGATATTTTCAATGTTTCCTGTGACTCCAACTGCTACTAATGCAATATTTCCTTCCAGAATTTCTTCTTTTCCTTTTCGCTCCAAATGAACCTTGACCTTGGATTTAAGTGCATCAATTTTTGATACTATTGTTTCAGTATAAATCTTAATACCTGCTTTTTTAAAATTTCGGGCTAATTCCTTGGAGACAGCTTTATCTTCAACCGGTACAATTCGTTTCATCATTTCGATAAGATGAACTTCCGTCCCGTATTCATTGTAAAAATAAGCAAATTCCACTCCAATTGCACCTGAACCAATAATAATCATCTTTTTAGGGATTTTCTTAAGAATCATTGCTTCCTTGGATGAAATAATTCTTTCTCCATCCAATTCCATACCTGGGAATGAACGGGGTCTACCTCCCGTAGCCAATATAATTTTTTCTGCTGAAACGTTTTTCTTATTTTTACCATTTATTACTTCAATTGTAGTAGCAGAAGTCAACTTTCCTTCACCCTCAATATGGGTTATATTATTTTTCTTCATCAAAAATGCAATTCCCTTTGAGAGCTGATCTGCAACAGAACGACTCCTAGAAATTGATGCGGGAAAATCCACAGTATATTTAGGAATTTTCACTCCATATGTATCAGCATTTTTGATATAATGAAGAACTTCAGCATTTTTAAGTAATACTTTTGTAGGAATACAACCCCAATTCAGACAGATACCTCCTAATCGCTCTTTGTCAATAATGGCAACTTTCTTACCCAATTGTGCAGCGCGAATTGCTCCCACATATCCGCCGGGACCGCCACCTAAAACTGCTATATCAAATTTTGCCATAGTCTTTTTCCACTTTTGCTATACGAACTTTATAATAGTCATACCAAATTGCTTTGCCACGTTTTTTGACTTTTTTATGTTCCGGATGATTTCGCCAAGCTTTAATCGAATCATTATCTTTCCAATAAACACTTGTTATTCCTAATCCAGATTCATTTCGTACCGATTCAACGCCTAAATAGCCAGGTTGTGTTTGTGCCAGTTCGACCATTTTCACCGATGCTTTATCGTACTCTTCTTTCTCTTTCCCAGTTTGTTGAGATGTAAAAATAACAGCATAATATGGGGGCTTCGGCGTATTTGCTAACGCCATGTTAAAACTGCCTCATTCTAATAATACTCAAAAATTCTGCTCGTGTTTCTGCAGATTCGCGGAACTGCCCTAGCATAGATGATGTAGTCGCAAAGCTGTTTTGCTTTTCCACGCCACGCATTTGCATGCATAAATGCCTACCTTCCATCACTACACCCACCCCTTTGGGATTCAATATCTCTTTTAGTGTTTCCGCCACTTGGCCGGTAAGACGCTCTTGAACTTGAAGTCGTTGAGAAAAAGCATCAATAATTCTAGGTATTTTTGAAAGGCCAATGATTCTTTTATTAGGTAAATAACCCACATGACAACGACCAAAAAAAGGTATCATATGGTGCTCACACATACTGAAAAATTCTATATCCCGAACTACAACCATTTCACTGCAATCTTCTTCAAAAACAGCTTCATTCACTATATCATCAATATTTTTTGAATATCCCTGCGAAAAAAATTCCCACGCTTTGGCTACACGTTGAGGTGTCTTGACCAAACCTTCTCTCGCTGGGTCCTCACCAATTTCCTTCAACAGTGAATGGGTGAGTTCTTTTAATTTTTCATGATCCTTCATTAGCTAATCCTTCCTGATATGGAGCGATATCAATCTTTCCTTTTAAAGCATAAATCACACCATAAATAATGGGTGTGTCCAACAAGGCCACAATGACTTTGAACAAAAATCCGTTTTCCAACAATGTCCAAAACCGGCTCCATTCAATGGCGCCGGCAAAACATAAAAGTAAAAGGACTGTTGCTGTATCAACAAATTGACTTACAATTGTTGAGCCATTATTTCGCAGCCAAAGATGTTTTCCTTTGGTTAATCTTTTCCAAAAATGAAAAATGCGAATATCAATAAATTGGGCCGTTAAATAGGCAATCATGGATGCAAACACTGCAGGGCCATACAATCCAAAAACTGCGTGGAATGTATCATTCTTAACCGGGGACCATTCAGCACCTGTTACTGCGTCTGCGATTAGTATAATACCCATGACAAACACACTAGCCACCAATCCAGAAATCACAACTTGATCTGCTTTTTTCTTCCCATACAATTCGGAAATTAAATCCGTAACTAAAAAAGTGATGGGATATGGAAGAATCCCTACAGATATTTCAAATGTATAAATCCCAAAGGGTGTCCAAGTAAAAAACTTCTGAAAGATCAGATTACAACTGACCAATGAGGCGATAAAGATCCCTGCGAGGATTAAATAAAACCGATCTTTAAAATCCATTAGCAGCAATCAGGTCCGTAATAATCAGTTTTTATTGTAGGCGTTTCAATTAAACGAATACGATGAAGCGCACAACCCTTTAATTTTGATTCGATTATTTCCCAAATAAAAACAACCATATTTTCAGAGGAAGGCTGTTTATCTTTAAACCAGAGAATATCTTTTTCAATTTGAGAATGGTCCATCGAATCAAGAATGTTGATTCTTACTACCTTCTTTAATTCACCCAAATCCACTATAAAACCGGTTTCAGGATTAATTGTCCCCTTTACAGTGACATCTAACGTATAATTGTGACCATGAATTTTCGAATCGTCACCAAAAACTTCACTATTTTTTTCATCTGTCCAATTCTCATGGCCATATTGGTGCGCAGCACAAAAAAAGAATGTTTTTGTTAAATATTGCATATTTTTTACTTGTATGATACAAACATAATTACTCTTATAAATTAGATACTAAATATGGGCGTGCAAACGAGTATTATTTAATTAATTGACAATTTACAGATTTCAAATTAAATACAAATATTGTATTAATGTTCTCTTCCATTAATGAGTCGTCAGATGATTCATGTAATTTGATAAAACACTTATTATTATGTCAGATGTAATCCACCATCAAGAGCAATGGTTTCACCTGTCATAAATGTATTATAATCTGAACATAGCCATAAAACAGCATTGGCGACTTCTTCTATAGTGCAAAACCGACTCATTGGATTTACTTTCTCTAATTTTTTCATCATTACCTCATCATTGATAAATCTATCCAACATAGGACTATTTACGTAAGACGGACAAAGTGCATTTACCCTGATGTTAAAGCGGGCATATTCAAGTGCTGACGTTCTTGTGAGTCCAACTACAGCATGTTTCGAAGCTGCATAAGCTCCAAGGTATGGGGCACCAGCTCTACCAGCTGACGATGAAATATTCAGGATGATTCCGCTTTTCCGACTCATCATAGAATCCAACTGGTATTTCATACACAAGAAAACTCCCTTGGCATTTACATCAAAACTTTTTAAGAAATCTACAGTGCTAATTTCTGCAAGACGACTAGGCTTGTGTATGATGCCCGCATTATTAATTGCCACATCAATGCAACCAAAATGTTTTATACTCTCCTTAATGCATGACTGTACTTGAGCTTCATTGCTTACATCGCAAACAAGGATAAGTAAATTGTCTGGTTCACATTGTAGCATTTCAACCGTTTTGTAAAGGGCTTTTTTGTCTAAATTCGTTATAATAAGTTTTGCATTCTCTTCTGCAAACTTCTCTGAAATTCGACAACCAATAGCGCCGCCAGCACCAGTGATAAATACGACTTTATCCTGATAATTCTGAGTTTGCATCAGTTTTCTTCTCGAAATATTTTAAAGCCCATTTCAGCCAGAGGTTGTACCAATTTGCCTATTTCCAATGCACGGTCACTAGAGGCATTCCCCATGAGCGCTCGTTTCTTTACACCTTGAACGATGGCAGCTAAACGAAAAAAACTGAAGGCGAGATAAAAATTCCAGTTTGGGATTTTTCCAATCCCCAAGCGACGGCAATAGTCAGCGATAAAGTTTTCTTCAGTTGGAATACCTAAAGTTGTGCAGTCCAATCCTGCCAAACCCTTTATTCTGCCAATTCTTGGCAGTCGCCATTGCATACAATGGTAAGCCAGATCAGCATAGGGATGACCCAAGGTGGAAAGCTCCCAATCCAAAAGTGCAATTATTTCATTTTTTTCCGAATGGAAAATCATTCGGACGACGGACATAAATCCGTCAACACACAATTACCACATTTCGGTCTTCTGGCAATGCACACTGCTCTACCGTGGTCAATGATCATATGTGTCAAATTGGTCCAATCTTTTTCATTAAAAATTTCCATCATTTCCAGTTCTATCTTTTTTGCGTCTTTGGTTTTAGTGAATTCCAACAAACCCATGATGCGAACCATGTGCGTATCAATAACCATAGATGGAACATTGTAAATCTCTCCCAAAACACAATTGGCTGTTTTTCGCCCCACTCCGGGTAAGTCAACTAATTCATCTAGATTATCTGGTACAAGGCAATCGTGTTCTTCAACGATTTTCAAACTTGAGCCCTGAATACTCCGCGATTTCTGGTTATGGTATCCACAGGAATGGATATCTTTCGCCAACTCCGTTACAGAACAATAAGCAAAATCTGCTGGTTTTTTATATTTTAGGAATAGGTCCTTTGTTACCATATTAACGCGATGATCAGTACATTGTGCTGATAAGATCGTTGCCACCAAAAGTTCATGTGCCGATTTATAATTCAGGGAGCATTTTGAATCCGGATATAGAGTACGAAGCCGGCTTACAATCTCCGCCGCACGTTCAATATTTTGAGATTTACTTTCTCGCATTATTTTTCAATAAACGTTTTAATATTTTTCACAAGAGAGGATTTAGGTAAAATAACACTGCAACCTGCTGTTTTAAATTTATCATGTTCTTCTTTTAATACTCTTTTCATATAACCAATAATTCGAATACCTTTTTGATCTGTTGCTATTTGATGAATAAAAAACTCATTCCCTGTTTCTTCATTATCAAGGTCAATAATAATCAGCTTTGTATTTTCAGATATATCAGTATTTTTTTCACAAAATTCAAAAGCAGATTCCAATTCAGTTAATTTAGAAGACACTTTCGTTCCAAATTCAAAATCTTTAATAAATAAACCTACATTCATCTTTATATCAACTCCGGAATTAAGTCCCAATTAAATTCTGTGGTATTTTCCAACTTACCATATTCAATTTGAATTTTAAGTAAGTGCTTCTTTAATTTAGTTACATCAATGTTTCTTTGGACTCCTGGAAATTCATCAAATTTTTCCAGACATTTACGCATTAACCCTTTAGCACCATTTAGATTATTATTTTTTAAATGTACAAAACTTACTGCCATTTGGATTAACCCTTGAATGAACCGACGATCTTTAAAGTGAAAATCTGACCAAAGGTCTTCCCAATATTCATGAGCATCAAAATATTCGCCATTGTGATATGCTTCCAAACCACGTAAAAACAAATCATCCATTTTTGCATCATTATGCACTAATAGTAACCGAATTTTTGAGCTTAAAGTGTTTACCGTCATACTGAATAGTTGCCGCCTGATGAACGGGATCATGTTCAAAAAAAATGCTCCAATTTTCATCCACTATTTTGGGCAATATTTTACTTTTTTCTAGTACCGTTTGAACAGGATGAATATCATAGGCCATTACCCAGGGTAAAGGAATGTGAGCAGCCATAGGAATTAAGTCAGCCATGTATATCAATTTCTGTGATGAATCGCCGATAATAGGGTGCATCATACCTGTTGTATGTCCATAGGTTAACAACTGATCAATACCGGGTAAAAAAGATTCCTTCCCATCTATAAATTTTATCATATTATTTTTAATCAAAACAGACCAGTCAGCACTCATAAAACTACCAGCATCTTTTTCACTGGGTGAATTTGCTAATTTCCAGTTTTCTGTTTGGACCCAATACGTCGCATTTGGAAAAACGGGTTCAAGTTTACCATTTACTATTTTAGTATTTCCACCTACATGGTCAAAATGGAGATGGGTGCAATAAACATCCGAAATATCGTCAGGAGTATATCCAAATTTACCGAGGGATTTTTCCAAGTTCAAATTTTCTAATTCAATTTTATAAATATCCTTAAATTTTTCTTGCCATTTCGTGCCATTACCGGTGTCTATAATAATCTTGTTTTCATCGCTGACTAAAAGTAGTGATCGTGTTACCATTTTAATACGATTTTTCTCATCGGCAGGTGCTTGCTTTTCCCAAAGTAGTTTTGGAATAATGCCAAACATGGCGCCACCGTCTAAAGCAAATTCACTGGTTTCAATACTGTAGAGTTTATAAGGTCCTATTTGCATAATTATTCGACTATTAAATTAATACTATATGCAATGCGAGAGAAAGAGTCAGATATCCCTTCTTTCACTAGACCTCTTAACGCTTCCAATTCTATAATTTTTTCCACTGAAATATTTACATTATTATTATTGCAAATATCTTCTGCTAGATTAATGAAATATCTACCACCATTTTTGATATAATTATTTAAATCTTTAACATCCATTTTTGAATTTTCAATATGTTTATGTGTCCATTTTCCCAACCAGCCTGAAATTAACGTTTGAAAATGCAGAGTATGTACATATTCATTTGACCATAATCTATTCATTGATGAAAATGTGGACACATTATTTTGACTGCATTTATTCAAAAAAGTACTTATAAGGTTTTGAAATTTTGGAGATTCTAATTCTGTATGATTTTGCAAATTTGACTTAAATATTTCATTAATCATAGACCTTGTATAGGCCCATAATAATTCTTTATCGTGATGGAACTGATAACTGCGTAGCCAGTGATAGGTAAATAAACCCATTACGTCAATATCATGTAATGCCAGTTCGGCCAGACATTCCAAGGTAGCTTCAGATTTATCAGAAGCCAGTAGCTGTTTGGCTGATTCCAATTCAGCTTCTTCTTTAATACCGGACATAATTGCTACTTCCACATCTTCAACAAAGACTGTCAAACCAATTCCATCTTTTACAACATTATCTAATATTTTATCGTCATCATTTCTATTGGGAAATTGATTTATATATTTGTCAGATAAATCTAAAAGTTTTCGAGAGGGATTTTCTCTATCATCACCTATAATATTCTTTACAACATTCACAAATAAAAGAGGATGTCTATTGGGATTGCCATCATATTTTAATTTGACAGCTTTTGCTAAAAGGGAATTAATTTTACGAATTAAGTCCTGATAATCCCGTTTGATGGAATCAGGAATATTTGAGGATGACATATATTATTATATAAAATGTACTAATCTTTTCCGAGGGAGGAAGTCATATCAAGATTCATATAAAATCGAAATGAAATACCCGTAAGACGGGAATATTCTGTAGGCAATCCAGACGCAGGATCCGTGTGGGGTATATCGCCATAACGCCTATTAAGAGCAGAATCTTTTTTGACTGTGTCATTCCAATTGAAATCAAAAAGATTTGAAATGGGTATAGAACTAAAATCATGATTATAACCGATTTCGTAACCCCATTTGTCATTGGGCTGGCCACCGAGAAGGAAGCCAATTCGCGTACTCGTTCCGCCGGTTATTCCTTTTGAAATATACATCATGCGCAGTCCCCACCAGGAAATAGCTCCAGGTGTATCATTTTTATTTATTCGTTGATTGAATTTGTAATATGTAAAATCCGTATTATAATTTGGGTTTAAGCTCCAAGACAAATTCATCACATCCCACTTATTCCCTTTTACGTATAATATTCTACTGTAATCAATACCCGTTCCATAAATAGCCGGTCCGAGTCGAAGGCCTATGTCATCCTTATCAGTTAACCCATACCTGTACCAAAGATAAGGGAATACGTTTTCAGCCGACCAACTCCAACCGTAACGCTTTTCTCCTTGTTCCATGGGAGTAGTGCTCACTGTGGGGTGTGTAGCACAACCACTCAACAATATAAGAATTAAAAGAATGAGTGGAAGATGTTTCATCATCCGCCTTCAGGCCTAGTGAAACCTTTTCGTTGAGGCATTGGGGGTAAATTTAGAATTTCATCACCCAAGGAAGTTGCTACTTGCTGGACGATATCAACAAGGGAAACAACACCTACAGATTTTTTATTGTCATCAACTATAGGGACATGTCGATATCCGCTGACCACCATCCTATTTAACGCATAGGCAACAGCATCTTCCATTTTTAAATACTCTGGATTAGGTGTCATGAAATTATCCACAACTTCTTTTTTAAAATCCATACCTTTGCCCGTAATCTTCAATAAAATATCCCGTTCAGTCATGATTCCTGCTAATGCGTTATCACGTTCAATAAGTAAACAACCCAAAGATCGTTCCTGTAATTTTTGGATAGCATCAATTAAAGACGTTCCAGTTTTTACAACAATTGGGTTTGGTAAATCTAAACTGGATATTGAATCATCCAAAGATACACCCTCTTCGATGCCAGATGATGCATCATATTCCAATTCATCCATGCGTTTCATTTCATCGTCAAATTGATTTTCCTGCATTTTTATACCTCGTATTATCTATTTTAAATAAATCATTTTTCTACTCATCACTACAGGTAGGTATTCACTCGACTGCGCTTGGAGAGTAATAAAATATATTCCGCTGGACTGATATTCTGCTGACCAATCAAAAGAATAAAATCCTTTTTCTAAAAATATTTCTTCCAAAAACACCTGTAGTTTCCTTCCTCGAGCATCTGCTACAAATAAAGAAACATTGGCTTCTTCTAAAAGGTCAAAGGTGATATTTGTACTTGAATTAAATGGATTTGGATAATTTTGATAAAGGGCAAACATTTCTGGAATAATCAATTTGTTTTCACGTCCACTTGTAATGTCGTTTGATTCACCAAAAGATGAAAAGGATACATTTGCCCATTTACCTAAATCCGGTACCTTGCTTTCATGAAACGAAACATTTAAAACCAACGGACGGCTTTCCAATATCTCCCATTCATCATTTTCATCCACCCTGCATAGATGGAGCCAACTATAGTCATTCATTGATTGAATAGCCCAGTTTGAATCAACAAAATTAACTTCAAAGTCTGGCATGAAATTCCATTCCCATAATAATGAGTCATTTATAAATAAGCCCAACTGGTTTATCCTGTCCGTATTTCCAGCCACTTCAACTTGAAGTTTCTTGTCTACATTATTAAAAGCAATTTCATTTAACTGGAAATTTTGTTTTGGGATAGACCGCATAATCTGTAAATCTGTTATTTCATCTGAAAATATATACTGATTATCTAAAGTAATGGTTAATAACCCATCTTCATTAATGATAGGAATAGATTGAATAACGACTCCATCAATCGATAAATTTGCGAAATTCCAATAGTCTGGAATAGTAATCATTTGCGAATTACCATTTTCGAAGGATGTAAGTATATACTCATTGTCCATTTGTAATTCTACTGTTTTTTTGATATCATTTAATTGATGCAAACCTATTCTGATTTCGATTGAATCTTTCAGTAGGGTTGTCATTATTACTGGTGGAAGTGTTTCTAGAAAGACTGAATCATTATTATAAATATCTACTGATTCTGCCAGTTTGATTTCAAGCACATTTTTCAAATTAATTTTTTCATGATTCCATTCAGCAGGTGTTAATAAAATTTGCTGACGAATAATTGGTTCAAACGCAATAAATGCATTTTCAACATACTTCAACAATGATGATGCCTCTTCAGATGTAAATAAAAATGCAATTGCTCTAAAATCTTCAACGGATAACATATTTAAATATGAATCTATCTTTAATTTTTCCATTAACAAGTACATTTGGAGTATGTCTATTCGATTTATTTCATAGGGTGAGTGATTCAATATATAATCATGTATCAACAAACTATTCAACTCATGGATATTTGTTACTTCGCTACTAGCAACAATTGTCATAGGATACGTCTGCTGTAATTCTGTAATTATCTGGTTTAAATAATGCTTATCTTTTGGTTTGGCAAAAGCAGGTGTTTCATGAGAACTTGAAAAGAGTCTCCCGTCGACCGTTTCCAATTCCACTCTATAAAATAATAAGTCATCTGTAAATATATTCACATCCAAATAACGATCATTAATTAACCCTTCTAGATCAATTATTTCATACGTAGACATCATGTTAAAACTGCGAAATATTCGTACGGAATTAATGATTTCCTTCTTTGGCATATCCCACGTTAAAAGTATAGAACCATGCCCGCTAAACGCATTGAGTTTGATGGACATATCTTCCTTGTTTTCCGCCCCAACAAGCAGAAAAGGGAATATGATGCCCAAGGTCATTATTTTTAACTTATGTCTATCCATATGAAAAGATTCTCGGCGAGACCTAATTTCTGATATTATACTGGCGTAAACAAGTATAATCTTCCGTGCAAATTGAATTATTTAAGGTAGGTTATTTTCTGTGTAATACTGCTAATTGGGGTTTTTAACTTCACGTAATAAATTCCGCTGGATAAGCCAAAGGCGTTCCATGTATATGCATATTCCCCTGGTAAAAGTTTATCATTTACAATCGTTTCAACCAACCGCCCGGTTATATCAAAAACTTGAAGGAGTGAGGCATGTCTACGATCCCGATTATTTCGGGGCCTCGCCTCTACAGAAAAACGGATGGTTGTAGTAGGGTTAAAAGGATTCGGAAACACATTCATTATAGAAAATTCATTCGGTACATTATTTTCATCTTTATTTGATAATTCATATTCAATAGCAGCCATCACATCAATTACGCCATAACCATAATCATTATCCGGAGAATCAGCATTATCAGCGGTCATCATCATGGCTTCACGTACTTCCATGGGCGTCCAATCGGGATGGGCGCTCAAGATAACCGCAGCTGATCCGCTAACCAACGGCGCGGATATAGATGTGCCGCTGGCCGTGCGATAGGAATCACTGTTGGCATCTACACACCACGTAGACACACCACGAGCGCATACTTCGGGCTTTATACGGCCGTCATAAGTAGGCCCATGGGAACTGAAATATGCTAAATCGCCTGCATTGTTTACAGCGCCGACAGAAATAACAGAATCGGCATCTGCTGGAGCAGAAATATAATAATACAGTGTATCGCAGGGATTGGGTGGCGGTTCATCAGTCCCCCAATTACCTGCCGATGTAACACATAACATTCCCAGGGATGTTGCAATATCCACTGCGATTGTGGTTACACCTGTATTGCCGTCCATATCACAATATGAGTACCAATCCAAATATCCTAAAGATGAAGACATAATATCGGCACCATTCTGTTCGCCCCATTCCAACGCAGCTACAAAATTATCTTCTTCAATTTGACTTTCATTGGGGACATCTTCTGTTTTTGCTAGCAAAAATTCTGATCCAAACGCCGGACCGATTAAATTACCGGGATCATAGCCAGCCAAAGTAGAAAAAATCATTGTACCATGATTATGTTGACTACTGTAATCATTGGCTTCATTGGCAGTATTACCATCATTATTAATAAAATCCCATTCATCGATAATTGTAAGTGAATCAAATACAGACCGTTCAGTGTTGAAGCCCGTATCCAAAATCAAAATACGGACACCCTGCCCAGTATATCCTGCTTGATGAGCAGAATGGCAGTTTATCTGCTCTATTTGTTCCTGTGCATAACCGTAATCCAGTGAATCAATAACTGATATTCTTCTTGAAGATAGTAAATGTGAAAACTCAAATTTATTTTTCTTATAGAGAGCAACAGGTTCAATATTTTTTACAAAAGGAAGTGCTGAAATTTCATTTAACACACCCTCACTTGCTGTCACAGAAACAGCATTCAGCCATCGGCTTTTATGATGTATGACTGCACCCAATTCTTCCATTGCGATAATATATGATTGTGCAACAGGACAATCATACCATGTATCTTTGAACTCCAATTTCAGCCTGCGCTGAATTGCTTTATCATCCAATATAATACTCTGAATTGAATTATCTTTATCCGTGAAATAAATCCACATTTTTTCTGATGCCGAAATTTTAAAGTGCAGACAAAATATTATTACAAATAGAAAATATTTTTTCATTAGTTGGCAAGTATATTATCGACTAATGCAAGTATATCATAAATATTAACTTCACCATCAAAATTCACATCAGCTGTAGTTAGTTGAAAATTATTTAATTCATCATTACTCAAAATCAATTCAACAATGTTCAATATATCAAAAATATCTAATTCACCGTTATCATCCAAATCACCCGGTAAATAGTTTAAATATCCTTGAATTGAAAAATCATCAAAATAAAATCCGTCTCTTGTAACACCACCATCTGTCGTTAGTTTAAAACCAAAATAGACAGCTGATTCTCCGGCGTAAGCAGAAAGGTCTACAGTCTCTTCAACCCAACCTGACTCACCATCATAGCCAACTTCATCGGTATCTTGAGTTCCCGATCCTGAGCCACTTTCAGTGTAAATCCCGGACAAAGAAGTCCAATGGATACCATCTATGGATGCTTGGAACTCAACAAAATCATAATTATTCTCAATATTCCATTTCGCTGCGAATTTTGCCATGGGATAATTCAATCCGGCCAGACTGATAGTGTGAGCAGTTTTTATTTGTGTAGTCAAATTGTTACTATAATTGCCTTGAGGGCTGTCGGTAATTGAATAATCCCCAGAATAATAATGTGTCGTAGTAAGTCCCCATGTACCGCCTCCACCAAACACAGTCCATTCATCCAAATTGCCTTCAGCATCTTCACTAAATATAGAGGTAGGAACACCCACAATTGTAGTGAGTGTGTCAGTTCGTATAAAACTACTGTTATCATTTAGCGTTGTAACAATCCCTATTTCCATACCATTAACTGAAGCGCCAGGTACAATTATTAATATATTGACTTGGTTCGTTTCTCTGGCAGCTATTGAACCTAAATTATCTATATAATCAATTATATAGCTTGTATTGGTTAATGGCTGAACATCTAGTACGACATCACCATCAGAATCCCTCAAACCTCTGTTCTGAATTGTAATATTAAATTGAACTGTATCTCCTAGCTGCTCATCAATATCAACATCATAAACAATATGATCAGCTCCACCGACAAAACCAAAAATCTGGTTAGAATAAAGCTGATCTTCACACAAGGGTATTACCCTGTTTTCCGGTGGCCAGAAATAATCCTGATACGATCCCACTTCTGGGGTATAAGAAATCAGGCCTGCCGTGCCATAAGACCAATCAACTGCATCGCCATTTACACCATAGCCAATTGTTTCGTATCCTGTACCAACTTGATATCCATTATATTTCGACATTTCCCATCCAATTTCACGAATAGTAGTTAAGTCTGGTTCATCTGGTAAATCGGTATTCCCCCAAGAATGAATCAGAACATTTGAGTACGAATGGTAATGGAGAACATTTGAAAATTCGTGATTTAAAATGAAATCCCTAACTATTTCAGTCTCCGGTTCTGAAAATGCTGAATCTCCACGGAATGTTGCAGAACAGGGATTGGGTGAAGAACCAGAATTATCTGCACCCCACTCATATCCGTAATTACGATTTAAGTCAACACCACGTTGGGTGCCGTTACCACATCCTGTATCCAAACGGTTTTTTCGATGCATCCCACCACCATTTGGCGCAATAGATTCATTGTACACATAACCATCAGGGTTAATAACAGGGATAAACCATAATTCGCGATTATTAACTAAATATTCTGCCACATTATTTGTTGAATAATTTTCACATAACCATTCTACATAATAAAACTGATTCATCATGCCCAGTGGTTCCCTTGCATGAGTAAGTCCAGTATATAATACCTCCGGTTCATCTTCATTAAGATCAGGATTATCTGATACTTTAAATGCCCAAATTGTGCGACCTTCAATTGAAGTGCCAATGGAATCTTTTGTAGAAACTAAATTCGGATATAATGTAGCCAGTGTATCCATTTTTTCTTCGACTTCGCTGAATGTATAATTGCCCAGCATTGAACCTAATTCAAAATCACGACTAACTTCCGGCACATTTCGGTCCACAAAATAGCGCTCCATATCAGCAATTAATATATCATGTGAAATACCCTTTAGTGTTAAATCAAGAACTTGATCTTCGTTGGCAATAATATCAATAAACACCCCTTGTTTAATTTGAACATGATCCAACGGGATTCCAAGGTTATGCAATTCCTGTAAAACATATTGATCTGTGCTCCAGACACGTACAGAATGGTATATTTCATTTGCAGTTAATTGAAATGCAAAAGCCAGAAAAAATATGGCCACAATTGTTTTCTTCATAAAGAAAATTACGTATTTTGCTTGAGCCAATCTGTAGTAACAGATTTTGGGCGTGTGATGGGAATTCCCAATGCACGATTAATAACCATTTGGGCAATCATACCCATCGTACGAGAGACACTAAACAAAACAGTGTAGAATTGGAATTCCTTTAATCCATAATAATACAATAATGACCCTGAAGCTGCATCCACATTTGGCCAAGGGTTTTTCGCTTTACCCTGTTCTTGTAAAACAGGAGGTACAACGTCAAATAAATTCTTTACAATATCAAAAATATCATCGTCTTTTATATGTTCTTTACCGAATTCAACAAAAGCAACAAATCGAGGATCCGGACAACGTAAAACGGCATGTCCATAACCAGGAATAACTCTGCCATTATTCAAACGATTCCAACAAAATTGCTTTAATTCTTCCTTGGAGGGAGATGTATTAAAATGATTATAAATCTCCAAAACAAATTTTAAACATTCCTGATTGGCCAAACCATGTAGCGGGCCAGCAAGGCCATTTAATCCTGCCGTTACGGAGTAATAAGGATCAGACAAGGCAGACGCAACTGTATGGGCAGCAAAAGCACTCACATTTCCGCCTTCATGATCACAATGGAGCATAAAATATAACTGCATAAGTTTTTTAAATTCTCCATTGGGGTCATCAATTCCTGTCATATGAACAAAGTTCCCAGACCAATCCAATTCAGGATCTTGATCAATCAGATTTCCTTTATTAAAGTGAATCCTATAAATTCCCGCTGCCAGACCTGGTAATTTTGCAAGCAAATTAATCCCATCTTCTAAACAATATTCCCAATAGGTATCTTTTGCAACACCTTCATCATATTTCCTTCGAAATACACTGTCTCGTTGCATAACCATGATTGCAGTATTAAACATGGACATTGGATGAGAATCCTCGGGCATTTTATACATCACGTCCCAAACATAATCTGGTACAACAGATTTTTCTGAAAACTGATTTTGTAAATCAGTTAATTCATCTTTATTGGGCAATTCACCGGTAATTAATAAATAAAATCCTTCTTCAGGTAGAATATGTGTTATATCCAAAAGCGGATGGTTACGTATGATTAAACCTGTTTCTGCAGAAACAGAAGATGTATCACACACAAACCCTTTTACACCACGCATTCCACCATACGCCTGTGAAACGGTTACATCACTTATTTTTTTATCTCCACTATTTCTAACAAGATTTTGTGCTTCATCTTGCCATTGAGGAATTTTTTCCATCAATTTCTGTTTTAATAATTTCATTCTAATCCTTTAATTACGTTTCATTGCCATAACAGCGTGTTACTAATCCTGAATATATCTTCGGAAAGAAAAATGTTGATTTTTGAGGCATAGTTTCACCTGCTTTAGCTATTGTAAAAATTTCATCTAATGATGGTGCTCGGACAAAACAGGCGACATCAAATAGTTTTTCTTCTTTTAATAGATTTATTGTGGGTTTATTTCCACGCATGTATGATATTTTTTTCAAATCTTCTTGATGTGATGTATCTATACTAAACACTTCTTTCATTACAAATGAATGCAAAATATTTGTATCCAATTCTTGTGCAGCCTGACATTGATCATTAAATACATTATTTAATTCTTTCCAACTATGAAAATTTAACAATAAACCAGTATCACTTTCTCGATGGTATATACCCATTTGACCTTTATCTTTATAATTACCTTCAACCATTTTAATGACCTTTTCAGGTCCGGCAAACCGTTTTACATCAAAATACGTTATAAGATTAGAGATTATATCATCAATATTAATTTTAACATCCTTTATTAACCGATGCGTTGGAAGAACATTCATCCCTGGATTGTTACTATTCACAAGTGTTACCATCACATTTTCTGCTCCGGATATTTCTGGATTATTTTGATAATAACGCAGTGCTGTTTTATATCGATGGTGTCCATCTGCAATCACAACATCTTTTGAGGAAATACATGCTTTAAATTTGGAAATAGAGTCTTCATCTGTTACAGCCCATAGCCTATATTGAATGTTATCCAAATTACAATTGATAACAGGATCATCTTGTAATGTTGCATAAATACCTTCAAGAACAAGACCATCATCTTGATAGCACATAAATATTTGACCGGGGTTAGCGTTTGTTGTTTCCATAAGCTTATATCGATCTTTCAAATGTTTTTCTATCGTTTGTTCATGAGGTAAAACAGACACCCCTAATTCTGTCAATTCCAATGAACAAATACACCCGACTCGATCTATGCGCTTGCCTTCGTGTTCAAATGATTGAGATAAAATGTATAACGCTTCTTTTTTTTCTTCGACCAGAATACCTTCATTTTTCCATAAAGTCAGTGCGTTAGCTGCATCAAAATATCGATCCTCCCCTGCCGACCGATTTAAATTAATTCGTATATAATTATGGAGAGATTTCTCATAATAAGCATTTTGTTCTGAGGGTGAAATAACATCGTATGGCGGTACAATTACTTCAGTAAAGTCATTAATGAGTTTGCTGCTATATCGCCACCCTTTAAATGGATAAATGTTTGCCATATCAAAAACTTACACTTTTATTCTATCTGAAAACAATTGCTCAACAATTTGTTTTACTCTTTTTGATGCATGCCCATCTAATGAATAGAATATTTTTTCCTGGTCCGTTTTTTGTGCTCTTTTCATTTCATCAGTTGGGTTTAGTGCTAACTTAATCCCCTCTTTCAAATCTTCTGGAGCATTGATATGTACGAAAGAATCTTTTAAATATTTTCGATTATCAAACCCCAAAAGTGACTCCCCATCAGAATGTTTTAAACTTTCTTGAATTAAATTATAAATAATGCCTGTTTTTCCGGTTGCTAAAAATTCAGTTATTGCCCCAGACGCTTCAGATACCAACGTGTCTGCTACATATAACAATGGCAAAATATTATAATCATCTTTAGGTATAATAATTGAGTGAGGATATTGATCTATTTTTTCTTCAAATATTTTATGTTGCTTATGAGACGCATATTTCCCCATCCATGAATAATGATGTAACTTAATTATGAGGTTATAATTTTTTGTTGATTCAAATATTTCGTCTTGTAAATCATACAAACAAGTTGGTTTATATGTTGGAGCAAAAAGGACTACAGGTTTTTCAGGATTAAGATTTAATGATTGTAAAATAGTGTCCCTATCAAAATTATTTCCAGAAAAATATGGATCCATTTTAGGATAGCCCACTGTATACAATTCAGAATTCCCCATACAACCTGAATCCATTAATAATTTTTCAGATTTATCACCTTCAGCAAAAATAATATAACGATTATTAGAATGTTTTTTTAATTCTCTATATGTAACTGTTTTTGTAAATGTTATTCCATGATAAATCAAACAAAGTAAAGCATCAACATACTTTTTTTCATCTACAACATCTGGGGCAAATACAATATCGAAGCTTTCATTTTCATCACTAACTCGATGGCCATCTTGCTCAAATTGTTTTAAATATTTTTTTGATTCATCTTTATCAAATAAACCAAATGATCGTTCAATTTCATGCGTCAAAGATAAAGATACATCATATTTTGGATCATTTTCAAAAAGGTTAATTAATGGATCAAAAGCCGCTTTGTGATATAGATAAAACATTTTGAATAATATTTTAGTCTTTCTCATCACCCTTTAGCTTCACTCCTCTCAATCATTTTTCGAATTTGATATTTACGGATAATATTTATGGGTTTTTGTTTTATTTCATTATGCAGTCCATCGTTTAAAATGTGCTCGATTGCTTGCACCATACGGTCAGAAGAAGATCCATCAGTATATGGATGTATTTCCTGAAGGCAAGTCGCTCTATTTGAAGAAAATTCATCAGGATTATTTAAACTTCGTTCAATGGTAGCTGGAAGATCTGTAATGTTTTGAATATTTATTCCTTTTTCTTTACGTGCAATTGCTTTGTACGTAATTAATGGTCGGTCAAAAGATAAAAATTCATAGGCAACGGAAGATGTGTCCGTAATCATTAAATCAGATCCTGCCATAATAGGTAAAATATTTAATTCATCAACAACACGTAGATTTTCATTCTCTATTTTCTTGTATTGTTCTTGAATCGATTTATCCATTAATGGATGGAATTTTATTATCCAGTTATACGTTCCATTATTCAAGTTATTTATGGAACCGAGTAAATCTGGAGCTGACGTATATTTTGTTGGAAATGTAGGCGCATAAAGCAATACGGGTAATTCAGGATTTAAATTATGTTGATTTATTAATTGATTTTTCTGATCGTTGAACGTCCATTTTTCATTATAAACGGGATCAATCTTTGGCCAACCTGTTTCTTCAACTAAAAAATGTTTTTTCAGTTTTGCAATTTTTGAAAATTTTTCTGTCATGACAGGTCCAGTTGTACAGTACAAGTCAAAGAATCCTGTTATATTATAAAATCCTTTCACTTCTTCATCCAGCCCATGGAAAATTTGTACTTTTAATCCAGACCAAAAATGAGGGACAACATTCCCAGGAACGAGAACAACATCAGGATTGTATTCGTTTACGTCCACATTGGATTTTAAATGATCTCCGGGTGGAGAAATATTTACAGCTGAACTGGCTGTAAACCATTTTACTTCTCCATTATTTGATTTTGTTAGTAATTCTTGAATCGGTTCAAGAATTGAAAATGAATATGGTTTAGTTACAAAAAATAAATACTTTAAATAAGTGTTGTTCATTGCTCACTATATAATTCTTTCAAAATTCCTAATACATCATCAGTCGATAAATCAACAATATTATTATCCATTCTACCTTTAGTAAATGATTCATCAGCTAATTTTGGCAGTTTATCTTCAGTAATTCCCCATTTGTCCAACGAATATGGCACTTCACCTTCTGGGATTTCTTTTATCGTTTGTTTTAATTCATCATACGTCAATTCATTATTTTTACAAATTCTGTCTATAGAGCCTTGGATGGATGGCCCATTTATATCCAATAAAGGGAGTAAACTGATAGAAGACGCAACTCCATGGGGGATACCATGATGGATTGTTAAAGGATAACTTATTGAATGTGCAGCTGCAGTTGTAGTATTTGAAAATGCTAATCCAGCAACTGTAGATGCTCTTAACAGATTATTTCGAATCTCTAAATCTTTGGGGTTCTCTTTCATTGCTGAAGCATTATTAAGGATTGAACAAATAGCTGAAATAGCTAGGCTTGTTGAAGTTGAATTCGCTTTTTTATTCCAAATAGACTCAAAACTGTGACTTAATGCATCCATAGTTGTTGTAATTGAAATATCCATTGGAAGTGATAATGTTAATTTACCATCCAAGATTGCTACCGTCGGATAAAGATCAGGATGTGAAATTGAATATTTCTTTTCTTCATCCATATTCCAAACCGTTCCCCACATAGTGACTTCACTGGCTGTTCCGTGAGTTGTAGGGAGAAAAATAGAAGGAATTTTCTGTGGATAATCTTTTTGATATTTAATTAATTTAAAAATATCCAATTTCCCCAAACAAAGATGCGACATAACAACTTTTGCTAAATCCATTGCAGAACCACCTCCGATAGCAACCACACCATCAATCATATGCTTCTTGCAAAATTTTAGTGCATTAGTACACTCTTCGAAACTTGGATTACTTCCCACTTCACTAAAAATAGATTCCGAATCAAATTTCGAATCCAGTTTTAAACGTTTTCTATTTCCAGGGGTTGTGATAATTATCGGCGCTGACATCTTTAAATCATATATTCTAAAATTTAACTCACGCTGCCAATCTTCAGTTTTAATTATTCTTACAGGATTATAATAATTTGACATAAATGTGTGAAGAAATTAATTCTCCAGAAATTTCATAAAATTTTCTTTATTATCAACAGGTTTGATTGTTGGCCGACCTAAATTTTTTCTTGAACCAGGTCGTATTTTTATTTCGAGGAAGGATGGGCCGGAACATGCCATAAAATTTGTGAAATTTGATTCTAAATCAACTGATGTTTTTGCTTTAAATACGTTACTTGATCCAACCGCTTCAACTATGGCTGATAAATTTATTTTTTTTGCAGCTGTTTCTTGTCCGCCTACTGATTCATGCACTTCGTTATTCATTAAAATATGACGAAAATTTTTCGGTTTCAATGTTGCAATAGATGTAAGACTGCCTAAATGCATTAACATTGCCCCATCGCCATCAATACACACTACTTGTCGAAAAGGTTTAGCTAATGCAATACCTAAAGCTATAGAAGAACAATGCCCCATAGAACCCACCATCAAAAAGTCCTGTTGGTGAGTTTGATGATTATTTTCACGAATCTCAAAAATTTCTCTGGATGTTTTCCCTGTAGTCGAGACCACAATTGCTTTGTCATCAAGATTGTCCAAAATGACTTCCAATGCTTCTTCACGACTCATTCCTTGATTAACAGATTTACTGGTTCCTGATTGATATTTTTCAAATGTCCCTTTTTTAATCAAGAGTACAACTGGCCTATTTTTAGTTTTTGCAATTTTAACAGCGCTCGATATTTTCATTGAATATTGATCATCATTTTGTGAAATTATTTCATATGGGATATCCATTGTTTCTAATAGATCGAGTTGAACTTTACCTTGTTTAACATGTTGCGGTTCATCTATTACTCCGGGCTCACCTCGCCAACCTACCAAGATAAGTAACGGGATTGAATAGACATCGGGATCACAAAGAGATAAAAGTGGATTTATTGCATTACCTAAACCGGAATTCTGCATATAAACTAAAGGTAATGATTTTTGTGCAAGATAATAACCGGAGGCCAATGCAATAGCATTTCCTTCATTGGCAGCAATTATATGTTTATCTCCAGATATACAATCATCAATACATAAGCAAAATTCTTTTAAAAGAGAATCGGGTACTCCCGTGAAAAAATCAACACCGTGATGCACTAACTGATTGTAAAAATCAGCCGGTTTAATCGCCATCAATTAACCTCGGGAATCAGAGTAATAATATCTTTAATGGACATGCAGTATTCTTCTGATGCTTCTTTTGACCGACTATTTTCTAAAATGGATTGCGCAGATTTAATCATTGATGGATAAGCTGATCGCAGTAGATGATTAGCATAAATTATTACATTTATACCCAAATCTTTTAATTCAGATTCAGTCATATGGGCATAAGTAGACGGAACAACAATAAGTGGAACTTTCGTTTCAAATCGTTGAAATTTTTCACAGAATTCGATGATTTCTTTTCCATCTTTTTCCTTACTGTGAATCATAATTCCATCTGCTCCGGCGGCTATGTAGGCTTCTGCTCTTTTCAAAGCATCAGCCATTCCTTTTTTCAATATTAAACTTTCCACGCGGGCAATAATCATAAAATCAGTCGTAACCTGGGACTGTTTCCCTTCGTGAATTTTCTGGGAAAAATGCTCAATTGAATCCTGTTGTTGGGGAACGGTTGTTCCAAAAAGCGAATTACGTTTATCACCCACTTTATCTTCAATTATAATGGCCGACACACCTAATCTTTCAAGCGTTTTAACTCTAAATTTAAAATGGTCTATTCGACCGCCTGTATCACCATCTACAATGATGGGTTTTGTTGTTACCTCTAATATTTCTTCAATAGTCGTAAATCGGGAAGAAAAATCAACTAGTTCAGTATCCGGTTTTCCTTTTGCGGTTGAATCTGTAAGACTACTTTCCCAGATACCGTCAAATTCTATTTTTCGACCTTCTTTTTCTATACTGGTTTTTTCTACAATAAGACCCGTTAAACCATTATGTGCTTCCAAAATACGAACGATTGGTTTTACATCAATTAACCGGCGTAGTGTTTTCATCCGTTTCCCGGGAGTAATGCCTTGAGCTTTTACTGCAGCTATCAAGTCAGTCGATGAAATTCCTTCTGTATATTTTGGTTCTACAAGTTCCCCACTCCATTCAGATAATGCATCAATAACACTCTGGCGCACTTCTCTTTGAACACCCGTTTTCCAATCATCACCATGTACAACATAATCCGGTTGTAGTTCTTTTAAATTAGGAACATAATTCAGAGTTGTTTGAGGAACGACTTTTTCAACACCTTTCAAATTTTCGACAATTAGCTTTCGTTCATCAAAGGCTATTAGCGGTAATCGTTTATAACTGGCAATTGCTTCATCTGTTAGTAGACCAATAATCACTTTACCCAATTTTCGGCCTTCTGCGATAATATTCAAATGACCCTGGTGAATAAGATCAGCAGACATACCAATATATACTTTTTTTGATTTATTATTTTCAGTCATAATTATTTTTGTTTAGTGTTTTGAATTAAAATCCTTTTTCGGCAATAGAGCCATCGTGTAATCCAGCGTTATAATTTCGCTTTGGAACTTGCCAATTTCCATAACGCAGGGAAAGATATTCTTCTGCATAATTTGGAATATTTATGGTACGCCCTTCCCACTGAATTGTACTTAATGTATCATAATATTTTTTGTCAACATGTTTTAATGCATTACTGTCAACCCATCGATATTTATCCTTTACCGGATAAACGCAAAATAGATCAATGTGGAAATTAATTTGCCTAATTTTTTCCCAAGGTGTTTTAACTTTTATAACGCGCATATCCCCCGGAAGCCAATTAGAGTTAATTTTACGTCTTTTAATCAAGTAATTTGGTAAAAAATCCAACCTCAATTTCATAATATCATCTGCAGTATCAGCAGGAATTCCAATATCAGCATCGTAATCCCAAGGGATTAAATCACCATCCCGCAAAATACCCAATAATGTGCCGGCTTCCAGCCAATACTTGAATCCTTTTTCGTTCAATATATCAATAGTTTTCAATAACATTTTTTTCATCCGTCGATGGTAATTCCCCTTTTGAAGCTGGATTTTTTCTAATGGAGAAGCATTAATTACTTTTTTAAAAGGAATATTATTTAATGAATGATTATTTACTATCGTATTGTCATCAATGCTGGCAATCCAATTTAAATCTGGATTTTTCCAATCATCTCCAAATCTCACGCGTAAATAGTCTTCAGTATATTGAGGAATCGGAAATGAATGTCCGTCTATTTTAATTTCATCTAATTTATCGTAATACTTGCAATCAACTTCTTTGCAGCTACGTTTATCAACCCATCGGAATGTGTTTTCCACTTTATACTTTGGTGTAATAAAAACTTTAAATGCTTTTAGTTTATGTTTCCATTTACTTAAAACAGCTAGGCGGCAATATCCACTTTGTGTCCATTCTCGTCCAGACCGATCTGGAATTAATTGAAATCTATATGCTAATCCTAATTCGTTTTCTAAAGTTAATAACTTTGAAAAATGTTCTCCTGGAATACTCAATCTTACATTCCTGTCTTGAGATAATGAAAGTCCATGCATTTTCCCAATTACAGTTAATAATGACTTTGTATCAAGCCAAAAAGGGATGTTGTTTTTATACAATAATTTTACTGTAGACCGAAAAAGATGTGTATTTAACTGGTGAGTAATATCCATTTATAAATTATAAAATAATTTCAAAACTAACTGAATTGAATATTGTAAAGATTACTATAAAGACCATTTTTTTCAATGAGCTCATTATGAGTTCCCATTTCTTTAATTTCACCTTTATCTAATAAAATAATGTTATCAGCATTTGTAACAGTTGATAATCTATGGGCGATCACTAATACCGTTCGTTCAGCCATAAGCGTCTCTAACGCTTCCTGGACTAAACGCTCTGATTCAGTATCCAAGGCTGATGTTGCTTCATCCAATATGAGAATCGGCGGGTTTTTCATGATGGCGCGCGCAATGGCCAAGCGTTGTCGCTGTCCGCCGGAAAGTTTGACACCCTTTTCCCCAATAACAGTATCAAAGCTCTCGGAAAGCTCATTGATGAATTCCAATGCATTGGCGGCTTTAGCAGCCGAAATAACCTGTTCATCATTTACATCTTCTTGACCGTAAGCAATATTGGCTCTGACAGTATCATTAAATAGAATCGTTTCCTGTGTGACGATACCCATGAGCCTTCGTAACGAATTTAAAGAAAGATCTCGGACATCATGACCATCGATACTGATTTCGCCATTATCTACATCATAAAAACGAGGGATTAAATCTGCCAATGTGGATTTTCCAGATCCACTAGAACCTACCAATGCAACAACAGATCCCTTTTCAATTTCGAAAGAAATATTTTTTAAAACTGTATCATCTGATTCATATTTAAAACTCACATTATTAAAATTAATCTGCTTTTCAAAAGAATCAATTTTCAAGGCATCAGCCTTGTTTACTATAGTTGGTTTAGTATCAAGAATTGAAAATACCCGTTCTGCTGATGCAGCCCCTGCTTGCAATGCAACATTAACATTACTCAATTTTCTTAATGGATCCATCATGGCAAAAAGAAGTAGAATAAAACGCAAAAAATCTTCAGGTGTTAACCCTTCGCCACTTAACACTTCTATACCTCCAACCCAAAGTAATAAGACACCCATCATTACGCCAAGAGTTTCGGTGATGGGTGATGCTAATAATCGTAATTTTGCTCTACGGAGAATCAATTGGAAATAATGATGTGTTTCCTTGAAAAATCGTTGAACTTCATATCCTTCCATAGCAAACGCTTTAACCACACGAATGGAGGACAACGTTTCAGTAATAATATTGGTAATACCCGCAATCATTGCAGCTGTTCGTTTGGATTTACGACGAATACTTCTTCCAATATATAAAATCGTTATACCAGCAACAGGGAGAATAACTATGGAAATCAAGGCAAGTTTCCAGCTGATAATAAATAAAAGTAAAATGAAAGCCAGTAAGTTAATGGGTTCTACAAGTAGCTGGTGAAAACTGGTCCCCAAAGCACGACGCAAATTGGCCACATCGTTGATGACAATTGAGGTTAATTCACCTGATTTTTTCTTATCAAAGTAGGAAAGTGACAATGCATTAAAATGTTTGTAAAGGCGATTACGTAATTCAGTTATCAAATGGAATTGAACCAATGTCATGAAAAAATTCTTTATATAAAGAAATACATTTTTAGTCAAAAATACAACCATTATGGTTAAGCATAATACTTTCAATGTTTCCTGGGGAGTTTCACGAAGTATCAAACCGTTGGTCCAATGCTTTAATTTTTCATTCAGAGTGAGTGAACCTTCACCTGTCAACTGTGAGTGGTCAGCTAATAACTGTTGAAAGTCCATCAAAATGTTATTGATCAAAGATGCTATAAGCCAAATTGAGGCACTGTTCAATACTACATATACTAGGGCTGCCAATGTAGAGAGCAACAGATAAGGCCAATGTTTTATGACCAGCATGAACATGCGCTTATATAGGAATTCTTGCATAATTATATTTGTCGTGCAGTTTAACTATTGAGAATTTACACTTCTTTATAAAGATTGAATAAATATATAGACGATTTTATAATGCCTTTTTTAAAACTCTTTTTTTCTGTAAATCATTTTCTGATGTGGAATACTTGCTTCATAAAATATATCGCCGATTCCTTCAAAATTTAATTTTTGATAAAATGAAATCACATATTCCTGTGCATTTAAATATAACATGTTTTCGTCTTTTAATTCATTTATTGCAAATTCTACAAGCGCAACTCCTACGCCCTTTCCTCGATAAGGTTCCGGTACAGCAAAGCGTTCAAGCTTTACTCCTTCGTTCGTATATCGCCAGCGAGCTGTACCTATAGCACGTTCGTTTTCAACAGCAAGGATATGAGTTGCAGTATCTTCATGTTTATCCAGTTCAATTTCTCGAGGAACATTCTGTCCAATAATAAACACCTCTTCACGAATAGTACGAGCAGATTTATATTCACCTTCTGTTTCAATATATTTAACTGTTAACATTTGTTTCTTAATGATTCAAATTTCGTAATATTACCCTATGCGGCATAAGAAAAAACAGATAATTGTTGTAGGAGACCGAGTCTTGATTCAACCGGACAAAGGAGAAAGTAAATCTACAGCTGGACTCTACCTTCCTCCAAGCGTGTTGGAAAAACAGGAAATTCGCGGTGGAATTATTGTAGAGGTTGGCCCAGGTATTCCCGTAGGCAATCCTGATGAAGGCGGTGATGAACCGTGGAAGACTGAAATTCATGGTGGTATTAAATATATTCCTACTCAAGCAGACTTGGGTGATTATGCATTATTCCTGAATAAAGCTGCCATTGAAATCAAAGTTGAAAAGGATAATTACTTAATTGTTCCTCAATCTGCTATTCTAGTTTTAATCCGTGACGACCTAAATAGCCTTACAGAGTAAACGATAGCATAAGCCAACTGTAATCCAGTTGGTCTCCACCCTCTTCCCAATAACGGGCAAAACCTTGCTGGAGGACACCACCAAAACCCAGTTTTTTTGAAAAAATAATATCCAATTCGGTCCCAAGTGGATCAAATCTAATACCATCCTTAAAATCGTGATAATGAACATTGAGCTTAAAATCACCCGGAAGTGAAAATACTGCTTTTACATTCCACTCATCTAACCCAGCTCTGTAATTATCACCAAATCGCGTATGTCTGTCAAAATAGCCATGGTATTTATGTCCGGCGCCCCAAGGGTTAGCAAATCCATCCAATTCAACTGTTGCAGTATCATGTCCTGAATAATGCTCTTTACCAAAAGAAAATTTATCAATAACAGGAGTATCCTGAAGATTTACATGCAGATTTAAGACATTAAAAAATGCATTAATATCCCCAGAACGAGATTCAATATCTTGATCTGTAATTTTTCCACTTTGTATTCCTTGTTCCCATTCGATTATATGTGAAAAAATATTGAAGTTTATTCGTACACCAAGAGTTCTTCTATCAAATCTTGAATTTTTTTCTAACCAATTACTCTTATAATCAAAATTATTTGAATAATAATACAAATCAAAATTCGGAATATTAATATTTTTAAAAAGTTGAAAAACGGTACTAAAATATAACCCCGATAGTTTTTGGTCGAAGTCATCATTTATATTTTGGTCTCTGAAATGATCTGAAATTAATAATTGAAAAATATTTAATTCACCAAATCTAATTCGGGTTGTAGAATGAATTCCATCAAATGATCTTCCGTAATTGCTCCAGTTATTTCTACTGAATAATCGTTCTGATCCTAAAGGCATTTCAAATCTGCCAATTTTTACGGACCAATTCCGTTTCAATAAATGATCGACTTGAAAATATAGTTGATGAAAATAAAAAGTATTATATATGTTAGTATGCGATGCAAAACCAGATTGATTGTATTCATCCCCTAAATATCTCGAATCTTGTAATTGAGCCAATGCAGACACAGGCCCATTGATAAATTTTAAACTAATTTTACTGCGCATATAATTAATGGTGGATGCTTTACTGGAATAAAGAGAATCACTCTTATTTCCCTCCAATCGATATCGAAACTCCGCTTTCCATTCTAGTTCAGAAGCAGAAAGAAAACTGAAGAGTACTGCAAAAAATACAATATTATTTTTCACTGGGCCCTTCCCAAATAATGGGATAAATGGATTCACCAAATACGCCTACAGATTTACTGTAAAATGTATTTAAATCATTGGAGCCAAATGGCGCTTTTTTAACATCCCCTTTTTGAGTATTTCCAAAATAATTAGAACTATACTTTTCTAATGACAAATTACTTCTCACCACTCTAACGGGATGAACGCCTGCTTTTAACGCAGCAATAATATCCGTATCTGAATCACCATAAAAAAGATCTAAACCTATTTCATTCATTTTTCGGTGTTTTGTAGTGAATTTATGATCGCCTACTTTTTCTTTAGGCATAAAAAATAGATCAACATTTTTTTCAACTTTATAGCTTAAAACATTCGATAAATATTCAGCTACATAATGACCATTCATACCTGGTCGTGCTGTAATAAAATACACATCATGTCCATTGCTCTTAAAATATTGAATTAGATCAATTGTTGGTAAAATAGGCGTTGAGTAATTTTTATCATTGGCATTAATCCATTCGTAATCAATGGGTCTTCCATGATTTTCAACATAATAAACAAACATAGGTTCACTGTATAAAACAGTATCATCTATATCAAACCCTACTTTCAATTTTCCCATTTGAGGGAAAACCAAAACTATTGTTAATAAAAAAGTGAATAGATTCTTTTTCATATTAATAAGTAAAATGTTTTATTTGTTCACCATCTTTACCAATATGGCTCATAGCATCTATTCCAATTTCCAGATGCAGATCAACAAATTTTTGAGTCACTTCCGAGTCAGATTCAGACGTTTTGATTCCTTCAGGTGTCATGGGCGTATCGGAAACAAGGAGTAGTGCACCACGCTCAATTCCATTGGCAAAACCAACAACAAAAATTGTAGCCGTCTCCATGTCAATCCCAAGTACACGGACTTTCCGTAAATAATTTTTAAACTCTTCATCTGTTTCCCATACTCGACGGTTGGTTGTATAAATAACGCCTGTCCTATATTCTAATTCATTTTCACATAGTTTATCTGAAACATATTTATGAATTTTAAATGAAGGGAGCGCAGGGACTTCTTTAGGGAAATAATCATCTCCCGTTCCTTCACCACGAATGGCAGCACTGGGTAAAATAAAATGCCCTATTTCTGTCGAATGTTTTAATCCGCCGCATTTACCCAAAAAAAGTACACCTTTTGGATTTACGGCTGAAAGTAAATCCATAATTGTTGCAGCATTAGAGCTTCCAATTCCAAAATTAACTATACTTAATCCATCGTTGTTAGTCGCTGAAGTCATGGGACCACCACGACCATTTACGTCCACATTAAAACGTTCGGCAAACTTATCTACATAATTTTGAAAATTTGTAAGCAAAATCCACTCTCCAAAGTTTTCAGGTAATGTGCCGGTGTAACGTTTAATCCAATCTTTTACTATGTCTGCTTTTGATTTCAATTTTCCACCTCTAATGATATTGGGCAATGATCGGAGCCCATAATTTCTGAATGTATATCTCCATCTAGAACTTGGTCAGTAAATCCTTCATTTACAAAGAAATAATCGATGCGCCAACCTACATTTCTAGACCGTGCTCCAAAGCGATATGTCCACCATGAATATCGATCACCTTCATGATGAAAAAGTCGAAATGTATCTACCCAGCCATTTTCTTCATACGTATCTAAACGATCTCTTTCAATTGGCATAAAACCGCTTGTTTTAAGATTATCTTTAGGTCGAGCAAGATCTATTGGGTGATGCGCTGTATTCCAATCTCCAGTCACAATTACATTATTCCCTGATTCGACTTGTTCATTAATAATGGGTAAAAGTTCATCGTAAAAATCTAACTTATATTGTAGGCGACCATGATCTCGTTGTCCATTTGGAAAATAAATATTGTAAAGTAAAAAGTTAGGGTGTTCTGTAATCAATACTCTTCCCTCTCGATCAAATATATCTATCCCCAAACCTTCTTGTACATACAGTGCTTCTTCCTTGCAATATGTCGCTACGCCACTGTATCCTTTTTTTTCTCCAGAATGCCAATATGTATGATATCCATGCCCCTCTAATAATTCTTTTGGTAATTGCTCGACATGTGCCTTAGTCTCCTGCAGACAAACTATATCCGGGTCTGTTTCTTCTAACCATTGAAGAAACCCTTTTTTATAAGCGGCTCTAATACCGTTAACATTCCATGAAATCAATTTCATAAGTAGGCAAGATTAAAACAATGTAACAACTATATGCAAAATGATTCATAATTTTGAATTGTATTTGAATAAGTAATTTATCTGTTTGATTATGGAACCTGAAAAAGTAAAAAATCTAATATTAAATGCACTACCAAACGCTCATGTAGAAGTTATTGACACTACCGGTACAAAGGATCATTTTAGTGCAATTGTCATTAGTGATTTTTTTCAAGGAAAAACAATGGTGCAGCAACATAAAATTGTCTATAAATCATTGGGACGTTTTTTGACTAACGAAATTCATGCATTGCAATTAAGAACATTAACTAAAGATCAATGGACGAAAAAAAACAATTAGGAGATTATAATGAGTTTAAAAGAACAAATCATTAATGATATCAATTCAAACACGATTATGTTGTTTATGAAGGGGACCCCTGACATGCCACAGTGCGGTTTTTCAAATGCTGTTGTGCAGGTATTGAATCAATACGGAGTGGAATACAATTCAACGAATGTGTTAACAGACCCGGAAATTAGAGTAAAGCTGTCTGAACATTCAAACTGGCCTACAATTCCTCAATTATTCGTAAATGGAGAATTGATTGGCGGGGCTGACATTACTATGGAATTACACAATAATGGGCAACTGTTGGACATACTAGATTCCTCCAGTGAAAAAACAGAATAATATTTTTGTTCTGACACATAATAAAATTTAAATTTGCGCCCGACTTTTATAAAAGATACGGCCCGTTCGTCTAGTGGTTAGGACTCCAGGTTTTCATCCTGGCAACAGGAGTTCGATTCTCCTACGGGCTACAAAATAAACCCCTCGAATGAGGGGTTTATATTTAATATAATTTTTTCACTAAATAAAAAAATATTTGGAAGATGAATAATTTTGGTTTAATATGTGTTAGTGAATACTAACAAACATAACATTAACATAAACGAATGAACAATTACACCGAGAGACAAAACCAAATTATTCAGGAATCAATCCAATTGATTGCGGATAAAGGCATTCAAGGATTAACGATCAAGAATATATCCAAAGCGATTGGGATTTCTGAACCGGCTATTTATCGTCATTTCGAGAACAAGAATGAAATTATTCTCGCGATTATATCAACCATGAAAGATTCAACAAATAATGAATTATTTCAGATTGACGAAAATAATCCAACCATTGATAAAATAAAGAAAATGATTCAAGGGCATACCCACAGATTCATAAACAACCCATCTTTAACAGCCATTATTTTTTCAGAAGAAATATTTAATAATAATAGTATTCTTACTAAACCTATTCGGATGATGATGCGAAGGAATCAGAATAAAATGATTTCTATGATTGAAAAGGGGCAGGCAGCAGGTGATGTTCGTGTGGATATTAATGCAGAACAAGTTTCACTCATGGTCATTGGAAGCTTTCGGTTTTTGGTAAGCAAATGGCATATTATGAATTTTGATTTTGATCTTAATAAAGAAGTGAATGAAATGCTTGGTGCTATCGAAAAGGTAATAAAAGTCTAAAATTTTTTACTCACTAACGTTAGTGAGCATTAACTAATAAAAGGAAACAACATGCTTAATCTATTTGAAAAATTAATAAAAAGACCTGCTTTGGTTATGATAGTTTTTATTGGAATCACGATTTTTTTCGTGTCAGCCATGAAAGACAATACGCGGATGGAAACGGATTTGGATAAATATATGCCCCAAGACCATCCTGCCTTTATTTATAGCGATCAAGCGGCTGAATGGTTTGATATTAAAGACGGAATCATCATCGCGATTGAAAATGTGGATGGTATTTACAATACTAGAACATTAGGTAAAATCAAGAAACTCACCAAGCAATTGCAAAAAATGGATGAGATTGAAAAGCAGGATGTAACATCACTTTATACGGCTGATAATATTGTGGGGACAGAAGACGGGATGGATGTTAAATCATTCTTTAAACGCGTTCCAAAAACACAAGAAAAATTGGATGAACTTCAAGAAAAGGTTCGTTCCAATGAAATGGTTTATGGTCGGCTTGTTTCAGAAAATGAAACAGTTACTGTCATAATTGCTCGCATAAATGATGATGTATTTACACAGGAATTCTATAATGAAATTCTTGAATTAGCACATTCCTATGAAGGAGAAGAAAAAATTCATGTTGCCGGTCGGCCCATTGTGGAAGGAACCATGGCGGTTTTAGGTCCAGCAGATATGAAGCGGATGGTTCCCATCGTTTTAACCGTCATTATATTAATTCTACTCTTTTTGCTTCGGAGCATAAAAAATACGATTTTGACCATGTTGGTGGTTTTATTTAGCACAATTTGGACTTTCGGATTATTGGCTGTTTTTGGCATTCCCATTTATGCAGTTTTTACCACAATCCCAGTGATGCTCATTGCCATCGGCGTGGCAGATGGAATTCATTTATTCAGTCATGTGGATTTATTTAGAGCGGAAAATCCAACAGCATCTAAAATTGATACAATCAGAAATATGGTTCAAGAAATGTGGAAGCCAGTGGTGATGACTTCGGTAACAACAGCAGTCGGATTTATTTCATTACTTACATCACAAGTGTACCCCATTAAATATTTTGGTGTATTTACTGCATTTGGTGTTTTAGCGGCCATGTTACTATCCTTGGTATTAATACCTGCGGGAATGATGCTTGTAGGATTACCCAAAATTAAAAAAATCAAGGTTCATAGTGCTGATGATAAACATACCACTATTTTTGCCCATAAGTTTGCATCGGGATTGATAAAATACAAATGGGCGACTCTCGGGCTTACCGCAGTCATTATTGTTATTTCTATTTTTGGGACAAGTAAAGTCTGGATCAATTCAAGCTTTTTAGACAAGTTCGAAAAAAATAGTGATATTGTGCTTACGGATCAATTCATTAATGAGAACTTTGGTGGAACGTCCACATTAAATCTTGTTTTAGAGTCACCTAAAAAAGACATATTTAAAAATCCAGCCATGCTAGAAATTGTAGATAAAATGCAAACGGATGTGGAATCGATCGAAATTGTAGGCTCATCTTTTGGACTGACGGATTATTTATTGCGAATGAATAAAGTAATGCATGCCGATGATGAAGCATTCAATATTATTCCCGAAACATCTGATTTAATTGCTCAATATTTATTGCTCTATGAAATGTCCGGTGATCCTGAAAATTTATGGCAAGTCACGGATTTTGATTATCAAAAATTGAATGTGACATTTCAGCTCAAAAGTGATGATTCGAAAAGTATCAACTCTGCAATGAATAGGATTGAATCCTACCGAGACGAATTCAAAACACATAATATTGATATGAATTTTGCTGGTTCTGGTTACAAAGCATTAGTCTTCACTGATTTGATTCTGCAAGGGCAGATCGCCAGTTTACTCATGTCGCTCGTGATAGTGGCGGTATTATTGAGTCTCATGTTTAAAAATGTAGTGGCAGGATTAACAGGGACGGTCCCAATCATCATTACGGCTACAATTAGTTTTGGTGTCATGGGATTATTAGGGATTCCATTGAGCACAACAACAGCATTGATGTCTAGTATTTCAATCGGAATTGGTATTGATTATGCGGTGCATTTTATTGATCGATATCGAGAGAATTCTCGAAAAACAAAGGATATGAAATTGGCCATCCAACGCACCATGCACCATAGCGGACGCGCCATTGTATTTAATGCAGCTGTGGTAATTGCAGGATTTATGGTAATGCTATTTTCAGTATTCCCACCCAATAGAGAATTGGGATTCTTGGTATCACTCAACATGTTTACCAGTTTTGTGGGAACCGTAACAGTGATGGTGCTCATCATTGAACAGAAAAAACTATTTTGGAATAAAAAAAATAATACAGGAGAATAAAATGAAAACATTCAAATCTATACTAACCATATTTATGCTGATTTCAGGAATGACATTCGCCCAAGATTTATCCGGGCTTGAAGTGATTCAAAATGTTTATAATCGTCCAACTGGAAATGATATGACCGGGAATTTGATCATGACGATTGAAAATTCGCGTGGGAATCAACGCGTCCGAAAGATTAAACAATATTTGAAAGATTTCGGGAAGGATGAAAAGAAAATCATGTTTTTTCTATCCCCGGCTGATGTGAAAAATACATCTTTCATGACATGGAGTTATGATGATGCATCCAAGAGTGATGATCAGTGGATTTATTTGCCAGCACTCAAAAAAGTAAAACGGATTTCCAGCGATAGTAAAGGTGATTATTTTATGGGTTCAGATTTCACTTATGATGATTTGGGGGATAGACATCCAATGGACGATACCCATACGATTTTGCGGGAAGAAGTCCTGGACGGAAAAGAAACTATCGTGATTGAAAGTGTGCCTAAAGATGAAGAATATATGTATTCACGGACGGTGACTTGGGTGATAAAAGATTCTTGGGTTGGACTTAAGAAAGAGTTTTATGACGAAGATGATGATTTACTAAAAATCTTAACTGTAGAACAAGAAAAGTCATTTGGTGATATTATCATTTTGACAAAAGTGAAAATGAAGAATATTCAACGAAATCAATTTACTAATATGGAATTTTCGAATGTTCAAATCGATAAAGGTATTCCGAATAATAAATTTACAGAGCGCATGATGAAGCGGGGGATATGATGAAAAACAAATCATTATATTTAATTTTACTCATGGCTTTGGGGGCAAATTTATTTGCCCAAAATTTGGAAATAAACGGATATGTTCGTTCTTACTTGGGTGTGTTAACGAATGACACAAACGATTACTCAATTAACCAAAATACATTGGATTTAAAATTGAAACGAACTGACGACAATGTGTCATTTTTTGCAAATCCATTTTTATATCAAACTCCAAATCAAGATGTACAATTAGGTCTTCGCGAAGTTTATATGGATGTGTATTTCAACAACATGGATTTGCGCATAGGGAAACAGCAAATTATTTGGGGAAAAGCAGATGGAATGTTTATAACGGATATTGTATCTCCAAAAGATTTGGGAGAGTTTTTGCTTCGAGATTTTGATGAAATTCGCACGGGAATTACATCTTTAAAAGCAAATTATTATTTAGGCGACAATACAGTGGAGATGGTTTGGATTCCCACATTTACACCTACAATAATGCCGGATGAAACATCCATTTGGTCTCGTATTCCTGAATTCCCACTACCCATTACGATTGATGAATCTCAAAAGGAAATTCCCAGTCGATTAGAAAATAGCGAAGGATTCATCAAATTCTCCGGAATGTCATCTTTATTGGATTATGAATTCATGGCAGGAAGTATGTGGGACGATGACCCGACTTTACATATTTCACCCATCTTTGAACAGGGAAATCCACAACCACTTGGATTAACACTGACACCCACACATCATCAGCTCACTTTGGTTGGCGGTAGTTTTAGTTCAGAATTGGGCGGATTCATTCTTCGGGGAGAAGGGGCTTATTATATGGGAAAACAGTTTTCTGCTTTGAATCCAGATCAATTGAATTTGCCAACGAGTTTACTGGAAAAAGATTATGCGCACTATTTGATTGGAACTGATTTCTCTATTGGGACCACTCGGTTTAGTACTCAATTTATTCAGCGTGCCATTTTGGATTATGATGAATCAATTGTTCAGGAAGAATTGGATAATACCATGACAATTTTGGCAAATCGGACCTTTTTACAAGAAACGCTCACACTTCAATTATTTGGGTATTTTGGGCTCAATAATGAAGATGCACTCATTCGTCCAAGTCTAACCTATGATTTAGCCGATGGATTTGAAATCCTGGCTGGTGCGAATATATTTATCCAAAATGAAGACAGTGAAAATGTAGGTCAGTTTGGTTATTACGATAATAATGATATGGTCTATGTTAAAGTGAAATACAGTTTTTAATTGATTGTGGTCTAACTTTAGAAAAATGAAAATGTTAATTATAGCGAGTTTAATGACACTCTTATATCCGCAGGAGATAGATTCTGTCTCTTTAACGGTTCATGTTGAAGGTTTGCGTAACCAAAAAGGGCACGTTCAATTTGCCATTTATAACAAAGGAGGCTCCATTCCTGATATGCATTATCAACAATGTTTTAGAATTGAGATTGCGATGATAGCAGATAATTCATCAAGTTATACTTTTGGAAATATTCCGAAAGGACAATACGCTGTAAATATCTTACATGATGAAAATAAAAATGGAAAAATTGACAAGGGTTTTATTTTGCCAGTCGAAGGCTTTGGTTATTCGAATTTTTCACATTTAGGATTATTAAATCGTCCTAACTTTAAAAAATCAAGTTTTGAATTAAAAACCGATACAACAATAACTGTGGATATAAACTATCTGTAAATGAAATCTCTTTTTCTATCAACTCTATTATTTGGATCCATTTTAGTTGGTGAAGCAATGAATTCAACATCAAATCTTCATCATAAAAAAGTTGCTCTCGTATTAAGTGGCGGCGGCGCGCAGGGGTTGGCTCATATTGGTGTGCTAAAAGCGTTTGAGGAATATAAAGTTCCCATTGATCTTATTGTAGGGACAAGTTCTGGCGCATTAGTCGGCGGGCTGTATGCATCCGGTGTGAGCGTTGAGCGCTTAGAATTGTTGGTTAAAGATGGAAGCATTATGAAATTGTTTCTTGGAAGAAATGATTTAAGCGACATCCCAATATGGCAAAGGAATAACAAGTCGAGTGGGAAGTTTTCAATCAGAAGATCTGATGAACGGATCAGCGGCCCGCCGGGGCTGTTAAATGATCAACTTATCTGGCGGGATTTATTTTTATTGACTGCACCTGCAAATCATTTAGCCGAATCAAATTTCGATTCATTATTCATTCCGTTTAGAGCGATTGGCGCGGATATTATGACTCAACAAACTGTCGTGTTAGATTCAGGATATCTTTCAGAAGCCATGCGGATATCCATGTCTATTCCCATGATTTATCCGGCTGTAGTTAAAAATGGTGCCATTTTAATCGACGGCGGTATCTACAATAATATGCCAACGGATATTGCACGAAAATTAGGCGCAGATTATATCATTGCTGTCAACGTAGATGATACGCCACCACCCATCGAAAAAATGAGAGATATTTTTGATTATTTTGATTTATTCAGCAGTGTATTCTTTTCGCCAACGGATTCGGTCAATATCAGCGAGTGGGACTATTTTATTAATGTGGATACAAAAGGTTTTAATATTTTCGATTTTTCTGCAGGAGAAGCCTTGATTGAAAGAGGATATGATGCCGGAAGCAAAGCGGCGAAAAATATCATAGAAACATTTGAGCGTCAAGAAAATATTGAGCAAATGAAAATTCGACGCTCCAGATTTCAGAATGCTTTAGACGGAAAAATAATAGAGAAAATTCAGTGGGTTGAACAGCAGTCAGAAAAGATTATCAACAATGAGTATCAAATGGATACACCCTTTGATTATTCACCAAATAATGTTCGGTCAATCATAAATTCTCTATATGCAACAAACACGTATAATTTAATTATTCCGAATTTATCTGATAATGGCAGGACGCTCATTTTTAAGGTTCAAAAAAAAGCGACTATACAAATGATTCCGGAAGTAAAAATAAGCTCGGTAAATGGTTTTAATCTGTCTGGTGATTGGGATTATCGTTTTATAGAAAATCGATTTTCTCTGCGCTCAAAAGTCGGGATTGGGAATTACCAAAGTGATGCTGAATTTACGCTTTCACCAAACAAATTTATTTCACCCCTTGTGCGACACACTTCTCACTTGATATGGGAACTGAAGACCTTTGGTAATTACCAAACATTTAATGATGTAAATAGTAATAATAATATATATCTTTTTGAATCGGGAATCGGTTTATCAGTTCATCGCTTATTAAGCTGGGATCAACAATTCATCGCAACGATTAACGTCCATGCCAACCGCTGGGTAAACCTGGATGATTCTTTGTTTCCGGATTATAGTAGAACCATCTACCCTGGCTTTAGTTTGCAATACGAAACAAATCATATTCAAAAAGAAACGCCTATATCCGAAGGGTGGAAAATGCATGCCAATTTTATTTCCGGCTTATGGGATTCAAATGCATTTTTTGGGTTTAAAGGTGAAGGAATCGTGGGAATGTCATTGAAAAATAAATATTTTTTCAGCACGGATGTTTCATATCAAACAATGTCCGAGCATGCACCTTTAGAATTGACGTATAAAACGAATCTCTCCACGGCGTTTATTAACACACTTTATGTCGATACATTTTCATTTTCTTCATTGGATATTTCGTTTAATATTACACACACATTTTTTCGGGATGATGTTTTTCTTTCTTTAAAATCGTATAATACATATTTAGAAGATCGAATTCTTGGATTGAATGATGACTGGATATTCGGGGCAGATGTATCCATTAAATATGAGAGTATTTTAGGTCCCATAGAATTGGGCTGGTCAATCTCTGACGGCAGTAACTTTCAAGTTGTATCATGGACAAAACTGCATATTTATCTTTAAATAGAATAACCATTATTTCTCTGCTTTTTGCGATGTCAAATCTGCTTTCTGCGGAAGGCACATTGAAGAATAGTCCGGCAGATTCTTTAACTTTGACCGACAAAAAACAGGCGGCGATTATTCAAGCGTTGGGTGTGGATGTTGGAATTTGGGCTTATAATAATTACATTGCTAATGAATCCTGGGCAAAAATCAGTATTCAATCACTTAAAAATAATATTGACCACGGGTGGGTCATTGATGAAGATAAATTTGATGTGAATCAGTTTGGTCACCCATATCAAGGTGCTCTGGTATATACTTCGGCAAGAGCACAGGGATTGAATTTTTGGCAATCAATTCCATATCCCGTTCTGTCCAGCTTTATTTGGGAAATAGGGATGGAAACGGAATATCCATCAATAAATGACATGATTACAACGCCCATGAGTGGTATCACCTATGGCGAAATTTCACATCGCTTGAGTTTGCTAATTTTGGGGAATCGTCCTACTGTCGCCAATGAAATCGGTGCATTTATTGTTAATCCAAGTTTGGGATTAAATAGACTCATTCATGGGAAGAAACGGTATCCGTTTGCGGGGTTAAACGCCTATGATTATCACGGCGGAATATCGTTGGGTGGCGGTAGTTTTTTATTAGACAGTAAATCATTATTATTTCCACAAACATTTGCTCGTTTTCATATTTTTTATGGGAACCCGTTTGACAAAGCCGCTCTCACCAAACCATTTGATTATTTTACATTTGTGGGCATTGTGAATTTTGGAATAAAAGAATTTGTGGGAGAAGTTTATTCCAGTGGATTATTAATACGAATAAACAGTTTCGCAAGACCCAATTATTCCCGATTAGTCGGCATTTTCAAGAATTATGATTTTATGAATCACGATGATTTTAAGGTGTCCAGTTCCAGTATTGGGTTGGGGCTTATTCAGAATATTAAATTTCCCCATCGCTTTTCGCTTTTCAATGAAATTTCAGCATCTGCTATTATTTTAGGTTCTGCCGGCGATACATCGGATGAAGATGTTTATCAAAGAGATTATTATTACGGTCCCGGTGTGAGTGGCAAAATTATCTTGATGGTGACAAAACAAAATTTAGGAAATGTGTATATACGATTAAAGCGCTACTACATTTTTAATCTGGAGGAATTGAATAAATCCACTTATGAAAATGTTAATTTGGTAAAATCAGGTTTTCAGATAAATGTGCGGCATGATTTCTCCTTCGGCGGCGAATTCACAGCAGCTATGCGACAATCTATTGGGAATATCTCAATAAATGAGTTTCAAAGAGACAGTATATTTCGGCTATATTTTATTTATAACTTTAATTCACAAGCCCAAAATAATAATGCTTAAAATCAAAATAAAATTCACTTTAAACAACCGATAAAAATGTTGGAACACTTAATGAATAGTCACAAAGACTCAAAGAAAATACGTATTAAAATTTTGTGTCTTCGTGACTTTATAGCAAAAAGGAGAAAGTAATCATGAGTAAAAAATCAATCATAATCATTGCAGGAATTATCGTGTTAGTCGTTGGTTCAATGATGGTTAAGTACCATTTCGGGAATCATAATAATCGTGGTGAAACTCAAGGAATAACGCGTGAAGCGCATGCAATAAATTGGACACCATCCACGAGAAATGCCTTAATAAAAGAAATGCATTCTATTAATGAAAATTATCAGGAATTGGTATCGAACCTTTCTCAAGGAAAATGGAAAAAAGTGATAGAAAATAGTCACAATATTCATTCGGCATTTATTTTGAAACAGGAATTATCTGAAGAAGATATGGCAGATTTACATCGAATCCTTCCCACTCGATTTATCGAAATGGATTCACAATTTCACGATCATGCACTCAAATTGGCTATGGCTGCTAAAGCAAACGATGGTGAATTAGCATCTATGTATTTAGGCAAAATGATGGAGGGATGCGTCAGCTGTCATCAAATTTATGGAAAAGATCGTTTTGAAGGATTTCCAAGCCAAGAAGATGCAGTGCATGAGCACTAATTATAATCGCAAACTCAATCCACTATAAATATATACCGAAGAGAATTCTCCATCCTTACTTAAGTCCACTGATAAGTTTGTACTTATTTTTTTCATTATCCGATAGCTTATACCAAATGATAGTGTTTGCCTAGAATAATCAACCAATTGATTTCCAAATCCGTATATATACAAATCGTAATCGATAAAAACAGACCCCTTATTTTTAAATATTTTTGTTGTACTGACTCTGTTTCTAAATCCTGTTACAATCAAATTTTTGATATATGATGTTGTAACATTTACATAAACACCTTTACTTAATCGTGGAGCTGTGTAGCCAAGTACAATCATTCTTGATAGGTCGTTTGTATTTGATTGTGTCCGCAGATTAGTGCTAAATCGAAGCGTCCCCCAATCATCCGTTCGTACTTGAATTGAATTATACCAACCAGTTCGTAATTCATCAATAAATAATGAATCTGGCAATATTGCTCCTGATTGACGGTATAGGATTTGTTTTCTCGAGGACAAACGTGAATTGAATAAAAATATTTTTCCTAATTTATAGCGGAAAGAAATCTGGGATGACAATGGTTCTACAGTTGATCTATCGTAAAGTGTAGAATCTCTATAAATGTCAACTGTCTCATACCAGCTTAATTCAATATTAGATCCACTCCGCCAAAGAAATCTAAAATAAATAAATTCACGATCCACTTTATCGCTTGCATATTGCCCAACTAAAGCTGCGTTTATTTTAAATATCCGCTTGCTTTTTCCCCATTTATTGGTGGAAAAAATTCCCATTTTTTTAAAATCTGTACTGAATTCTGTTTTTAAATAATTTGGCTGAAATCCTGCTAAAATGCCAACACGTTTGTTTTTACTTTTTCCGTAAGACACCATTGTGCCATCAACTGCTCCAATCCCAGCTAATTCCGATACGAAAAGGCGCCCTAGTTGTCCATAGAAGCGACTATTTCTATCTCCCAATGTCATGCGCAATTGATATAATCGAGGTTCTTTTTCAGTAAAATTATTATGTCCATAAATCCAAATTTGGGTTTTGATTGGTAATGCAATTTCTAATCTATAATTCACATTTCCCAATAGGCGTAGATTCTCTGATTCACCATTATATCTATTCAAATTCCCTCGTATTGAAATGGAGCCGCCTTGATCTAATAGTCTTTTCTTTTTTTGTTTTGGAGATACTGTTTTTTCTTTTGCTGTTATTTCTTGTTTACTCTCGTCAATGTCTTTTTGTGGCTTTACAGTATACCTAACTCGATCGCCCAATTGTAATACTCCCACAGGAACAAGCGGACTTGCTACCGAAGATTTTCTACCTGTACTTTGCACTATCAACAATCCAATTTCACTATTACTCCGAAATACATGTAATGTATCACCTATATAAAGACCATTTTCAGATCCTAAATCACAGTATACATTTTCAACAGTTATATAGGTAACAGTGCCTTCAACTTGTTTATTCAGTTCACTTTGGGCAAACAGAAATCCAAAAATGATTAATATTTTGATTAATTTATTAATCATCATCTCCACTTGGATGACATTGATAGCATGACTGACTTTCATATACATAACCATTTACTTCTCCCGAATGCTCCTCATCCATGTCAGATTTTCTATGCTCATGACACACTCCATTTAATCCACAGGAAAAGTCCGAATAATCGATTGGATTAATATGGCATTCAGTTTCACAGGATGACCATTCTCCAGCATGTTTTCCAGAATATATTGGAAACATACGATCATGATTACTCATATCTGAAGGTATCCAAGCGCGTGTATTATGACAAATAATACAATCATTATTATCGGAATGTCCGCTCATTTTAGCTTTTGTAAACACATCATAATGACAAACTGAACATTCGTACGTCAGATTACTTTTCATTTCTGATAAAGGATTATTGTGACATTCGCTACATTCGATTTGTCTATGTGCACCCACCAAAGGAAATATAGTGAAGTCGTGATCAAATTTATGTTGGGTTAAATCCCATGTAGAAGAGTTATGGCATACTACGCAGTCTAGTCCAAACGATGCTTGATGAATATCAAAATGGCAAGAATAACAATCAGAAGATGATTCTTTAAAATTATGCTTATCTGCAATTGTTGAACCATAATGACATTGGACACAATCTGCATATTTATGATTCCCAATTAATGGGAATACTGTTTTATCATGTTCAAATTTCATGTCTATGCTTAAGGGTAACCAGCCATCTGGTTGGTGACAATCAGAACATGGAATTTTAAGATCATTCATAGGATTCTGATTCGTTAGCATTAACATCATTATTAATCTGTAAGAAATCATCATTTCAACCAGGTAGAAATTTATTTCTCCAATAAAATTTATTCTTATTTTTTAAATGTCTATCTCCACCATCACAATCATCTTCATTGCCATTAGGATGGCATGCATAACAATCTTCAGAAGTAACACCGGAATATGGGAATGTCAATCCATTGCAAGATTCACAATCATTTGGTCCATCTTCGCAATGTTCATCAACCATATCTGCAACTGAATGGCATCCAGCTCCGAAACATGTAAACGAATCTACATTCCCATCTACATGACAGGAGATACATGTTTCTGTTGTTTCATCTTGATGCCCTTTTGGAGCTATTGGAAATAAATGGCTGAAACTAGCGTCAGACCAATCCGTGGTGGACATATGACACTCTTCGCAAGTATTGGGGTATCCCCAGGCTTCATGATCGGGATCTGTTGTAGTATTATAATCGTCTATGTGGCATTGGTTACACCCATTGGTGATTCCTTCATGAGAAAAGGTTGCTCCTTCCCATGTACTAGTGGATACATGACAATCTTCACAATTAGCACTAAATCCGGCAGTTTCATCATGAATTGGATTATCGGCTTCATTATAGTCGATCATATGGCACGTCATGCATGCCAACGACAATTGGTGGCTAAATATTATCGGTTGCCACCCATTTGTATTATGGCATTCTTCACAATATGTAATAGGGTAACCAAAATCTATATGAATTGGATCTGACGTACTTTCATAAGTGGCTAAATGGCAACCTGAACTTTCACAGGTAACGGCAGTTCCGCTAAATACATTATTCACATGGCAGCTTTGGCAATCTACAATCATATGTAACCCGTGAAGTAAAAAGTTGGTTTGTTCAAGTGTGTGGGTAAACGTTTCGTCACTCCAGTTTTCCGTGGAGTGACATAATTGACAATCTGTACCAATATTTTCATTAGCATGAGGAGGATCAATTGACGTCGCATATTCTGGGGCATGACATTGCAAACATGACTCACTACTAAACGTTGAATGAGAAAAAATCAATTGCTGCCACGAAGATGTAGTATGGCATGAGGAGCAAAAATCGTTAATATTGTGCGAAACATGATTATAAGACGATATTGAATAATCTGTTTGGGCTAATCCAGAAAGAGAATGACAACCCTCACAGTCTAAAGAAAGATCATAAATATTATTTTTGTGACATGAGATGCAATCCTCTGATTCATGCGCACCCTTTAGTGGAAAAAGAGTAAGATCATGGTTAAATGATGCTGTCCATGTCGCTTGAAATAAACTATGGCATGAGCTACAATTTATATCAAAATTTACAGATTTATGATTTGGATTTTGCGTATTATTGAATTCATCAAAATGACAACTGTAACAATCTGTAGGTGTATTTTCAATACTAGTCAAATCATTATGACACGCATTGCAATTAACAAATCGATGTGCTCCCATGAGTGAGAATCGTGTTTCTTCATGATTAAATTTTCGCTGATCTACAATCCATGACATAGATGTATGACATTGAGAACATTGGTCTCCCAGATTATTTTTATGGACATCCAAATGACAGGAATTGCAAGAGGATGAAACATTGCTAAATGCGTGTTTTTCGCTTACAGTATTACCCGAATGACAGTCAGAGCAATTAACAGTTTGATGAACGCCCTCTAAATGAAAATTGGTTGTTGCATGAGAAAAGTTACCCAATAAAAGTTCATCCCATCCTCCAGTACCATGGCAATCACTGCATTCATAGCCAGGTATACTTAATTCTTGAGACTGTAGATATGTGACAATACATATTGATATCATCATTCTCATTGCCTGATTCATCCGATAAATGTATGATATTTATATCATTTTTAGAATAGTTAACTATCATATGTGATCCACAATACATTAAAATATTTTAGAATTTACTACCTGAATTCTTCAGTAAATGTATGACAATCTTTGCATTGATGAGGCGTTGGATAGTAACGAACGAATTTACCATTGGCATCTGTTTCTTTTTTATGGCATTCGTTACATTGAACATATTGATGACGACCATCCAATGGGAATGAACACGTTTGATGATCAAAAATAGTATTTGTAAATAAATCAGTTACATGACATGTTTCGCAATTGTTTTTATATACATACATAAATTGATTCCTATGTACGTCTTCATGACACACATTACATGTATAGTTATTCCATGTAAATCGTGTTGTTGAAATTCCTTTTTTGGGTTGAAATGGTTCGTGGCATTTATTACAAGGTACAGCCAAGTGAGATCCATCTAATTGCAAACGAGCTAATTGATGCATTGTAAATGTATAAGTTGATGGAGTAAACCCATTTACATTGTGACATGATGAACAATCGCCACCATCTTTCCTTCTAGCAAATTGACCGTAATGTTTATCTCCGTGGCATCTGTCACAGCGGTCGAATCTTGGCATTAGACCAGCATATTTTTTCTGGTGGCATTCATTGCATTGTACTGCACTATGCTTACCATCTAATGGATATTTTGTTTGGGCATGATCAAATGGTTTCAGGTCTTTTTTCCAATCAACTGTTGTGTGACATGTTTCGCAAGTAGAACCAAAGGTACCTTTGTGATATGTGTCTTCGTGACAACTACTACAATTTTCAAATTCCATTCCTGTTAATTGCCAAACTTTTTGAGGGTGATTTGTTTGAGCGGGGTGACAATTGATACAATCTACTTCTTTATGGGCTCCGGTAAGTATAAATCTGGCTTGGTTATGGTCAAACTCATTGATTGCAAGTTTCCAGTCTGATGTATTATGACAGGTTGCGCAGTCATTAGATACTTGATCAAGATGAATATTTTCATGACAACTTTGACAAGATTCTTCCAGCCCCAAGAATGTTCTACCTAATACGTTAAATTCAGTGTGTTCGTAAGCCCAGTTAATAATGGCATGTTCTTTAATATTCTCGCTTGTGTGGCATTTTTTACATTCCAATTTTTGATGTTTACCGGTAAGAGTGTACCCTGTTTCTTTGTGATTGAATTTATTGATATCTTTTGGCCAATAGACTAATTCAAATGCTTTACCATTATGATCAGAATGGCACTCGCCGCATTTATCAGGTTTATCAGCATGAAATCCAATTTTTGCATTAATTTTTTCTTTCAATGGAGTATGACAATCAACACAGCCACTCGATATTTCCTTTTTCCTTAATTCGTGACATTGAGTACAGTTTGAGTTCCCTTCCAGATAGGAATGGTATTTAGATAGAGGACCTGGTGAAAACTGGGCGAAAACTAGGCTTGAAAATAACAGTGTCATTTTAAATATTGACTTCAACTAATAACTTCCACTTTTTTACCAAATTCAATTCCAATTGAATTTAGTAATGGAAATGGTAATTCACCTCCAGCAAAAATAAATACAAATTCATTTTCTAAATCTATAGATGTGTCCGATGTTTTAAGTGATACTGAATCTTTTTCTATTTTTGTAGGACTGGAATTAAAAACAACATTCAATAATTTATCTGACATAGCTTGATTAATATGAGTTTCATTTCTGGCTTTAAGCCTAAAGAAATCTTCCTTCCTATAGGATATGGTTACATCATTCCCTGTTTGATGAGCCAAACCTAAAGCTGCTTCAATAGCGCTGTCACCGCCGCCGACTACCAATACTTTACGATTATTATACGTTTCAGCATCAATCAATTTGTACATTACCTTACTCAACTCTTCGCCAGGGATACCCAGTTTTCTGGGAGTCCCTCGTCTACCCAGAGCCAACACAACTCTGGAGGCTGATGCGGGCCCTGAAGAAGTTTCCACCGAGAAATTGCCGGACTCCCCTGTAATACCCAACAGTTTATGGCCTGAAAGTAATCGAACCTTTTGTTCTTCAATCACCTTTTCCCAAATAGCTAGTAAATCTTCTTTTGCATATTCCCCTCTTTTCAATGTCCCAAACAAGGGCAATTTAACGGGCTGCACCAAAACCAGTTTACGGCGGGGATATTGTAAGATAGTTCCACCGGGCTTATCTTGATCCAAGAGAATATATTTCAACCCTAATTCTTTTGCGCGCAATCCCGCTGATAATCCGGCAGGTCCCGCACCTACGATTACTACATCAAATTCAGATTTTGAATCAGTGGGATTGCTTTCATGGATATGGTCCATGGCAGTAACTCCGTGGCTGATTGCATTTTTAATCAACGCTAACCCACTCAATTCACCAATAATATATACACCTGAAATATTTGTTTCAAAATATTCAGATAATTGTGGAATATCTTCTCGCTGACTAATATCACCAAGGCCAATTTCGATGGCACCTACAGGACAATTTTCTGCACACTTACCATGTCCGACACAATGACTTCCGTGAATTATAGTTGCTTTACCATCAATTAGTCCCAACACCGTTCCCTCTGGACATACATCCACACAGATGCCACACCCAATACATGAAGATTGATTAATTATTGGATGTTGAAGGAGTGCTTTATCTTGACGCTTTGATTGTGTCTCTTTTAATCTTTCTTTTGTTTGTGCTTCCTTATTTTTCATACTTCTAATGTATGGAATCAGAAACACTAATATTATTGATAAGCCAATTACCCAAGTAAGTAATCGCTCAGAATTCATTAAAATATCCAAGTATAACCCAATGAAACTGATACAGCTATATGAATAAACATAATAACTAACATTGTATAAGCAAATGGTTTGTGAATTACATGCCAATAATGAAACAAGCTTTGAGCTGCATTCCAAAAAGCAATTTGTCTATCCATCTTCACAATTTGTCTTAATGAATGTTTAAAACTCTTTATTTCATCTTTTGAAATTTTTGATGTTTTTTGTATTTCATTATTTATGTTTTTCCATTTTAACCAACCAGTTAAATCCATAAACAAAAATGTAAAAATACCTAATAATCCCCTCGATTCTATTTTTTCTGCTCCAGAAAAATTTTGAATTTTCTCTACAATTTGATTTGAAATATCAAACTCACTTTTAAACTTTGCAGTAGTCGCTTCCAACTTTTCTTTAAATTCTTTATTCGTTAATTCTTTTCCGCTAACATGGTGTGGAATCTTAATATAAATATACCTCCCGATGAATCCGCTAATTGCTACAGCAACCATGGACCAATATGAGATAGACACCAGTCCTCCAAATTTTAATGCTGTATGGAATGTCACAAGGAGGGGACCCGCAATCCCGAGGAAAATATGGTAACTCAACCATGTAGGCAATTTACCCCATTTTCGAAAAATTCGAATGCGCTTACGAATAGAATAAATAAACATAATAATCATCATACTACCACCAAGGATCCCTAATCCATGTCCAATAGAACCGCCTGGTTTAAAAAGCTTATGGTTTATATGATGAGGTCGATCTAATAAATCGGTTAAATAATAGGGACCTGCTTTTTGGAGAGTCAAACCAATAATACTCATTACAAGAATGGTTAATATCCCTAATATTATTTTGTGTATATAGTGCATAAAAGTTTTTAAAGCTAATTAAGTGGATAAATAAATTACGATTAATTTATTTTTATAATTGTAATGATCATCATGTCAATTTTAATAGTGTGTTTACATTCCTTTTATTGTATTAAAATTTACCTATGCTTTTACCCCTCCATCCAGCGATAGTCCATTTCCCAATCGCTTTAATCACAACTGCCTTCATATTTCAAGCATTGCACATCTGGAAACATAATTGGATTTGTCGCACCACAAGCATGTGGCTTTTAGGATTTGCAGCTATTATGTCAATTGCAGCAACAATCACAGGGCAAAACGATGCAACTCAAGCAGCTCAAATTGGTTTTGATTCTCTTGTGTTGCACACCATTCAACAACATGAGTTAATGGGAAACCTTACTGCGTGGGGAAGTATTGCTCTATTGATTTTTTGGGTGTATTTCTATTTGAAAAATATGGATGATCGTCGAATCGATTTTCTGGCGTTAGCTTTTTTAGGGCTACTTGCCGGAATGGTGATGTTTACCAGTTATCTTGGTGGAACACTAACGTTTATCTATGGCATTGGGAAATTATAATATTATAAACCTGAAACAATATTGACTAAAAATGCTTTAGCATTTGTGGATGAAAATAATCCATACCCATCTACAATATTTGATTCAGGTAATAAATATTGATTCTGACCCGCCGGATCACCGCTATAATAATTGTAATAAGCATCATCCGTTGCTTCCAACATCACCAGCGTTAAACCATAATAATTAAAGAAAAGCCAACTTAATGGGACCGGCGGAGTTGATACTTGCCAGGTAAAAGGATTTACACGGTAAGGATCGCCATTCTCATCACGTAAATAATCTTCTTTCCAAATTTTATACACTAATGAAGTATCATAAATTAAATTTATAAATGTGGAATCATGGATTTCATTTCGGTTAAAATCTGTGAATGTTTCGCTATCTTCATTAAATATGAAATCCCCATTTAAATCTTCAAATGGTTCCAAACCTCTTGTGTAAGCTTCTAGGGCAACAGTTGTTACTTTTATGGTAGCATAATTTCCTGCTTCAAAATCCAGCATGAATAAAGGAAATGATGCAAAACTTTCCGTATAGCAACTGCCATGGTTATAAAATGCAGTTGAAATTGTAGAGAAGTCTATCAGCTGGTTTAGGGTATCTGGGCTTTCCATATAATTGATCCACTGCAATTCAAAATTTTCTGTATTAACCGATGGAACAAGCTGTTCTACACCTTCACATTTTTGTGTTTGATTATCTGGACTGTAAAAATCCATACCGCTGGGAATAGTGGTTTCTGCATTAATAGAAAAAGTTCCATAAACTGCATTTAATATATATGTTTCACCAGGTTGGAAAATAAGTGTATCAGCAGTTAAATAGCGACCTTTACGATTTGGAACAGGAACAACAGGATACACTTTATTCGTACTTATTCTAGTAATTGTTACTTGAGCATTTTCAATATATAATTCATCTACATCCGCTTCATCGTCTATTGAAGATGATAGGGATATGTAGCACGTATCACCATTTGCACCTAAAGGTAAATTGGCCGATAAGTTACAGAAAACAACTAGTTTATCTTCATAAGCAGCCACTGTATCATCAAATTCACAGGAGAGCATCAGTAGTGCAAATATGGTTATTAAAAACATCTGCATCAAAAGTCTATATTTATACCAATGGAAGGAATAATGGGGAAAATAGAAATATCCTGTTTTGTAACGCGTCCTTCATCTGCTTCATCCACATTGGGTTCCCCCGGATCCGGGTAGCCATTGCCGTTCAAATCATCCTCTTTTACGTTCCAATCACCATCATCATCCAATCCATTATGCGGATTGCCCATATGGTAGATATAACGAAAAATATTATCCCTATTATAGCTGTTGATAACCTGAATGTAAAAATCCATATCAAATTTCTTGAATTTATAATGACGAACTGCTCCTATGTCGAGGCGATGAAATGGAGGATAACGTCCTGAATTTCTTGATCCGGGAATTGTACCAAAATCACTATGTGACGTATCAAACGTATAATCAAGATTTTCGATATAATAACCTAAAATAGGAGTAAACGCTTGCCCGGATTGATACGTCCATTGCCAATTAAATTCCCATTTTTTATTGATATTATAATTCCCAATTACTGTAAAAGCATGGCGACGATCCCAATTTGTAAAATATTCATAGTTATTTATACTTTTTCTGGAAATAGAATATGTATAGGAAATCCACCCGTTAATTTTACCATACATTTTTTGAGCAAAAATTTCCAATCCATAGGCATATCCATCAGCAATATCAAACATGTCAGATAATTTTTCGTCAGACATTACCTCATCAGTAGATGCTCTAGTCTCTACAAATGTGAGCATATTTTTTAGGTCTTTATAGTATGTTTCTACTTGGAGTTTATAAATCTTTCCGAAATATTCTTCATAACCTAAAACAATCTGTTTGGATTTACCTGGTTCAACGGATTCATCGATAGCCATCCAAAAATCCAATAATACTGGATTATAATCATCCTGGATAGTCATAATGAACTGGTGGTAATTCCCAACTGCAAAATTGATATATCGATCTTCAGTTAATAAATATTTTAACCCCAATCGAAAATCGGGAAAGTATGTATCAGAATGAGCCGTATACATATTCAATCTGAAACCCGGTTCGATAACCAAACGATTATTTGGTATCCATTTCAGTTTTGTATAAGCAGCTGATTCTAACGGAGCTTTATTAATTACAAAAAGAGACGAATCACCAAAGGCATTATCATAGTTAAATCCTAACTCTTTGATATGCCCACCAAATTTCCATATCATTTTCTTATTTTGAAAAAAAGTAAAATTGGCAGATCCTGTAAAATCCTGTATCGTATTATCCTGTATTAAGCCGGATTCTCCTCCCAAATTGAAAAAAGTAAAAAAGCGGCTACTCGCTAATAGGAAATTACCTACCAATAAATCATTAAATATTTTCCGATAGGCGAGGCTAAATGTTTCATTTCCCCAATATGTATCAATACCAATATCATCAAAACTAAAATCATCAAGCCCTTTATAAAAACTTAAGCTTAAACGATCCTTGGCAGAAAGGTCTGTAAAAATATGCCCTTGTAAATCATAGAAATAATATGGCGGTACATTAAAATCTGTATTTTCTAATACTTTATCAAAATATGTTCGACGTCCGGAGATAAGCCAAGCTCCATTTGGTATTGGACCTTCAAATGTTGCTTGAGCTGATAAAATGGATACGTTGACTTTTGCATCAAAATTGTTTCGATTGCCTTCTCGGCTCGTAACATTTAACACTGCAGAAAGACGGCCACCGTATTCAGCATTATATCCCCCTTTAATCAATTCGGCATTTTTCACTGCATCAACAATAAAATTGGAAAATACTCCACCAAGGTGAGATGGATTATAAACTGTGATTCCATCAAGAAGAATTAAATTTTGATCAGTATTTCCTCCACGAATAATTAAACCTGTACTGAATTCAGATTGAGTTAAAACTCCCGGCAATGCTTGAATTGTGCGGAATATATCCGGTTCCAATATGGATGGCATTGCCTTAATCTGACGCGTACTTAAATTAACTCTGCCCGGTTGAATATTAAACTGACGGGTCGTTTTTTCAGCCGAAACATCAATTTCATCTAATTCAATTACGATATGGTTCAAAGCAATATCAATTTTCTGGGATTGACCAGATTCGAATACGATTGCTTTTTCAACCTGTTCAAAACCAAGGAATGAAACGATGAGTGTTTTTGATTCCGGCCCTAAATTATCCAACACATAATAGCCATTTATGTCGGTGGCCATACCTTGGCCAGTTTCACGGATAAATACGTTGGCTCCAATCAGAGTTTCACCTGTTTTGGCATTTGTAATGATGCCATTTATACGAAATGACTGTCCGAATGAAATGGACATTATAAGGAAAAATATGAGTGGAATGGAAAGCTTATTTGCTTTCCGCGAATGATCGCAAAATATCCTCGGCATGATTTAAAACATTAACCTTATCATAAATTTTAAGAAGTGATCCATTATCATCAATCAAATATGTTTTCCTGCTTGGAAAAAACAATCCATCTGCTCCATAGGATTTGGACACGGATTTGTCTTTATCTGTGAGCAAGTGAAAGGGTATATCAAATTTCTTTTTGAAGCTCCTATGGCTGGATGCATTATCATAACTGATTCCAAACACAATTATTTCACTGTCCTCAAATGAACTGTAATCATCACGAATTCCACATGCTTCCTTTGTACAGCCTGGAGTATCATCTTTCGGATAAAAATAAACAACTACTTTTTGCCCGCGGTATTGGGAAAGTGTATGCATTTTACCATTTTCATCAGGTAATGAAAAATCCGGAGCTTTATCTCCAATAGTAATGGGTATACTTTTTCCCCAGAGGAAACCAAATACAAATACTGTAAGTGTAATGAATTTTAACATATTCAAGTGCGCGAATTTAAAATGTTTTAGTTAAGTTTATACTAAATTCTATTTTTTGATCTTTTAATAGAATACTATAAAAATTCAAGTAAGTTTTCTTTTTATCTAATTGATTTTTATTCGCAATAATATTATAACTACTCAAGAGTAACGTACATGTTCCGATACCTATATTTGTAAAAGAAAGAGTATTTTTGTCATTATTATAGTATTCTGAATTAATATCTTGTTCAAGATTCATGAAACCGAGTGCAATAGAGCCAATGCCAGTTAATAAACCAATAGAAGGTACACGTTTGTTATATTGCCCATTCTTTAATTGCAGAAAATTAATTGTGCTTACAACCGCATTGGTTCCTCCAAGAAGCGTAGAAGAAACTGTGTATTCCAAAGGAATAGAATTGTTTTCGTCCTTTTTATCCTCTATTATAGTACCATAAGTTGGTTGAATCATTGCACATTCTTCTAAAGTTAAACCTGATTCAGAAATCCACATTTCCACATCCGCTATATCCATATCATAAATATATGCATATTGGTATTCGTTATTAATCTGCTCAGCTAATTCTAACCCAGCAGTTTTTTCTATTAAATAACCGACAGCACAAATATTACCATCTTTATCGATGAAACACGGTTTTCGCTGATCAATGTAATCATAGTTTTTAGGGAAAATTCCGGCTGTATGATATTCATGCAGCAGATCAATGTTCTGTTTTCTATTTTTCTTTTGGAGAGCTGATAAATCACTTACATCTTTTTGTATAAGTAACTGATCTACATATTCCAGATGGGTTTTAATTCTTAATTGCTCATCAGTAAATTCGTTTGGTTTTTCACCAAATTTTTCGACAAAACTGATGTTGCCAATGAGAGCATTAATTTTATGATTACCAGCAATACCTTTTTCAATATTTAAGGCAAGTAACACTGTAGTTGAAAAAATCAATAAGATTGTATTTTTAATAGCTCTACTTCCATTTTACTTTATTTGTCCTAGTTTAAAACAAATTCATTTATGATTCAACTAAATATGATAAAGAATTTTTTTCAAAATGAATGGTTTCAATTTCGAATTCTGTAAACACCTTAGATGAACACGTATTCCCTTCCATAAGCATCGTCAATTGATCAACGGTAATGGGAAACCATGCAAATCTATCCAAGATTGCTGCCAGTGTTTTAATAGGAAATACAGGCGCAGGCATTGTCCATTTATTTTTTCCATACGCTGATGCGATCGTTTTGATCAGTTCTTTCCACATTACTGTTCTTGCACCACCCACTTCATAGGTTTTTCCAATTGCAGATTCTTTTTCCAAAACTCGGACAAAACATTTTGCTACATCAGTTACATGCACAGGATTAAATGAAAATGATCCTGCATTTTTTGGAATCAGTCCATTAAAAAAGAGTGGTGCAGGAATGGGTAAATCCAGCATATTGTTTTTCAATTGAGTACAAAATTCTATAGAACTCCGAGGATCTCCAAAAATAAGTGAAGGGCGGAATATAGTCCAATCCAGTGAAGAATTTTTAAGCAATTGTTCGGCAAGGTATTTTGTTGTTTGATAGGGCGTACCGTTCATTTTCACACCATTAGCACTCATTAATATATAGCGCTTCACCCCTGCTTTTTCAGCCAGCTTTACGGTTCGATTTACACCTTCATAATGCAATTTTTCAAAGGTGATACCTTTTTTCGGAAACTGGCGGATGAGTCCAATATTATAAATCACTGCATTAGAATTTTTCATCATATCAATAATCACAGCATCATTTTCAATATGACCGTAATACACAGTGCATTTGTCTGCTTGAATCAGTTTCGAAACATTTTGCGGCCGGACCAACACATGGGGTTCGTGACCGGTTTGCAATAATTCATCGACTATATAATTACCAACAAATCCTGAACCGCCGAAAAGGGCAACTTTCATTCAAATATCTCTGTTTTAACGTTTTTAATTGCCTGATTCACAAGCTCATCCACATCCAGTTTTTTCTCTTCAATTAAAATATCTACAAGCCTGGCTTTGGTTGCTGGATGTTTTGGAACAAAAAGTGCACAACAATCTTGGTCTGGCTGAATGGAAATATCATATGTCTCAATAGCTCTCGCTTTGATAATTATTTCCTGTTTATCAAATCCAATCAATGGTCTCAACAAAGGCATGTTTATCGCTTCTTCAATTACACTCATATTTTCCAATGTTTGTGATGCCACTTGCCCAAGGGAATCACCAGTAGCTAATGCTTTTGCTTTATGAGCTTTTGCTAATTCTTCTGCTATCCGTACCATGAAACGACGATATAGAATTATACGATATTTTTCAGCAGTTAATACCATAACCTCTTTCTGAATAGGTGCTAATTCAACTAAATGAAGAGAGATTTTTTGTTGATAAACGAGGAGTTTTTCAATCATTTCTCTCACTTTTTCTATGGATGATTCATTGGTGATAGGAACTGAATGAAAATGAACGAAAGAGAGAGCTGCTCCACGCTTCATAATATAATAGGATGCTACCGGAGAATCAATTCCACCGGATAACATTGACATCACTTTTCCGCTTACACCAACAGGAAGCCCTCCTTGCCCTTGTATTCGTTTTGTATAAACGAATGCTTTACCATCTACAATATCAATATAACACGTTTTATCAGGATGCTTAAGATTTACCTTTTTTCCTGTTGCCTCTAATATTGAACCACCCACATCTTCATTCATTTTTTGCTTACTAACTGGGAAATCCTTATCTGTTCGGCGGGTTGTTACTCGGAATGAATTATATTCGCCAGATGACATTAGCTCATTCGCTAATTTGGTAATCGTTTCTTTATCTTGTTTTGTGGAATATGCAGGCGCGCAATACACCATTCCGCACACATTTTTTATAATAGATACAACTGATTCAATATTGTTTTGACCATTTTCATTTAAACGAATAATGATTCTGCCAAACATTCGGCCAATTGATGAAAACGTATCTGGAGCAAACCGTTGAAGTGCTGAACGCAGATTATCCTGCAATTTCTTTTCAAAATATCCACGGTTCTTCCCTTTTAATCCGATTTCACCGTAATGACAAAGAATAACGTTAGGTTTCATGAGTTAAATTTACAAAATCAGGATTGAGAATAAATCAGGTTTGAATAAGGTATTGAAATTTGAGAAAGATCTGCCGGCTGTTGTGGAACATATCAAAAGAGTCATAACCATCAGGCCCTTCTCCAAAATCATGAGACGATCCAATATAAAAAATAGTAAATGGATTTGGCTGATAACTTAAGAGTGGATGTAAATCAAAACGTTTATACACATCACCATAAACAAAATCTTCTTGGTAAAAATATTGCCCTATCAATCTAAATGAAAGATATTTATTGAATTGATATGTTGTAAATAAACGCAGTCTTTGTCCTTTATAATAATAATTCTCATTATCCAAATATTGTGCGGAGCTAAAATTAAAGGATGGCATTATCTTAATTTTGTCAGTTGGTTTGAAGCTTAACCATACACTGATTGATTTTGATCGACCTTTTTCAGGTGGATTTAAATAACGTATAATTGAAATATTATTTGAACCATATATACCCAATGATAATTTTTCATTAAAACTTTTATTAGCATTAAACATGAAGTTTCTCAATCCTGTAAACATGCTATCTAAATAACTTTCACTGGTGGGTAAAAAGGACAATTCTGTACTCATTCGTCCTTTTAATTGAAAAGTGAGAGATGAATAAAGCCAACGCTCCTTTATATCCCAATCATAATTCCAAACTCTTCCGGTAGCAATCGTAAATGAATAACTTTCAATTAAATCCGTTTTAGGATATTGAATAAAGGTATAGTTTCCGCCAATGTTACGTTGGTGATTTTGACGAAGAAAACCTGTGTCCAATCTGAAGGAGGGTGATTTTTCTGCATAAAATATATTGGAAAAATTATTACGGGTGTTTCGAGTTAATCGAGCAAAAATCTGATGGCCGTTATAAGATTCGCCATCAAAATCCGCAGTTAAACTGTCACTGTCAAATTTGACCCCATTGATGGATTCTGATAATGTGGTATCATCCGGCTCCGATGTGATACTTGTAAATGCCTGCCAGCTAATGGACCAATTTTGATTGATATAGTATAATCCGTCCGTCCCTATATTGGTACCGCTGCCGCCTGCGTAGCGTTTATCAGTAACTACACCGCCGATGTATGAACTATTATTCAAAGCATGTTTCAAACGCAGTATGTTGACATTGCTTTTACCGACAGAAACCAGAGAACTCCAATCTTCAAAAGGAATAATAATACCCGTTTCCTCATCAACCGCACTGATGAAACCATAATCCGTACTTCCAATCCGGCCCAACACTTTCAAAGCCAGGCTGGGGTCATTTATTGAGCGCGTATAAACAGGTTTAATATTAGGTTGCCATTCATGGCCGCCGGCGCTGAATAAATCACTGCCTTCATTGAAAAAAGGTCGACGTTCAGGATACGAAAGGGCGAAAGGTGAATTCACATCAAATTGAGTCACATCTGCTTCCACTTGACTAAAATCAGGATTAATAGCAATTTCAGCTGTTGCCGTTTCCCCTAATGGAATTTTGATTCCCAATGCAAGATCACTATTAAATTCATCATTTGTAAAAACACTATTAGTATCCAAAGTACCGCTTTGTGTCCCAACTATGCTTGGCAAGAATTCCATGGATCGTTTTGATTTGATTCCTTTAATTCCATCCAAGTATCCAAGCTGGCAAAGCATGCAGGGATTATTACGATCAACAGGACTCCACAACATTTGTCGCCTGAAATCATCCCTAGGTAATGATCTAAAAAATGTGAGTCTCCAATGTTGTTCATCTTTGTTAGGAAAACGGATACTGCTAAAAGGAAGCGCAATTTCTACTTGGTAACCATCATCCGTAATGATTCCTGCAGATGCAAAAATCATGTCAAATGAGTCATCTTCATTTTGCCCTATTTTTTGTCCATCGCCTTGAATACCGATGGGATTAACCATAATTTGATAAGCTCTATTGGCATCGCCATACGTATCCAGTAGAATCCCTACAAAATCATCCCTGTACATGTTATCCCTTTTCGAAACATTCGCACGAATATTTTTTGGATCATCATACGCTTTGAAACTGAAATATATATTTTCATCATCGTATGTAACAAACGCTTCAGTATTAACAATTGCTGGAGTATTTTCACCAGGTTGAACCTCAACAAATCCATCAGCTATAGATGCGCCAATCCAACCGTCATCGTCCAAACGACCATCAACAATTATTGTGCCAAGAGTTTTGGTAATATTTAATATAGGTGGTTCATCAGCTAACAGGATCGAAACACCTATAAATAATAGAAGAATTGCGAATTTACTTTGTATCATGTTTTTGGGATTTGGATATATAGACTAAATAATTAAATATAAGTTGTCAGAAAATTACACTTTCTACCTTTTACGAACAAAACTCTCTATGGGATAAAAGATAGAAATTAATGTTAAAAAGTGTTTTTTGATTAATTACTTTTATTGAAATCAAGTGAAACTGAATTAACACAATAACGTTTACCAGTCAGATTTGGACCGTCATCAAAAACATGGCCTAAATGAGAATCACATTTAGCACAGAGTATTTCAACTCGTTTCATGCCAAGACTTTTATCTTCAATATATTTTATTTTCCCACTAGAAATAGACTCATAAAAACTTGGCCATCCGCTTCCAGAATCATACTTCGTTTTTGAACTGAAAAGTTCATTATCACATGCTGCGCACACATACGTCCCATTTTCTTTATGGTGATAATACTTGCCAGTAAATGCAGCTTCAGTCCCTCTGTTTCTAAGGACACGGTATTCATCTGACGTTAAGCATGTTTGCCATTCTGTTTCAGATTTATTGACTTTTTCAGTCATCGCTTTATCCTGTTCTATTGTTTGAGAAATTAAATTACCAAAGGCAATAATGATTATAAGTATCTGCTTCATATAAATTCTTTAAAAGAATATGGTGTTTCAAAAAGAAGTTTCCAACTACTCTGTTCGTATATACATTCTAACATAGTAGGAAAGTTCCCATGAAGTATTTAACGACAATCTTGATACTAAATATTTTTGTCTTCGCAGGTGAAGTAGATCAATACCTTGCCTGGAATCAACTCCCCAACGATGAGTCTCATTATTTAAATACATTATTCAATGAAGAAATACAGGCTGCTTTGAACAATATCAATAAAAAACATAGTGATTGTTCATGCGAAGAAGCAGCTGGGCGGATATTAAAACATTTTGGCATTGGGTTAAATACATCATTGGAAAAGCAATTAAAAAACTTAATCGATCTTGATAAATATCCACCAAATGATATTCATATTAGTGAACGATATAAGAGAAGCATTTTTCGGAAAGAAGTTCCAAACAAAAATATTATAAAATACCAAGAATACAGCTTAAACCTCCAAATTGATGAAGTTGTCAATGTGGGTGGTATTTATATCGGATTAGATAAACTAACTCATTTTACTGCTTCTGGGTATCTATATTACAAAATATATCGTTTAGCATTGGAATTTGCAGATTCAAAAGAAGCCGCTATTGAAATGGCAATTGCAATGGGTATTTATGGAGAAAAAAATATTCTGGTGAAAATTCCTACAGGCGTATTCTCCTTTGCAGATTTGGAAAGCAATTATCAGGGATTTCAGTTTGCGTTAGATTTATGTGGTTCTGGATTAACTCAATTGAAAAGGTCCGGAAAAGGTTGGGAGTTATCACGTAGTTTTGACTTACGCAATTATGTAAATCCATATTGGGATGAATCGTTTAACACCTCTTTTTATTTTGAAGGACAAAACTTGACTTTGATGCCAAAATCAAATACTGTATTGCAAAATATTCCTCATTATTGTTTAAAATATAAAACAGATCGAATTCAGAATATTTTTAATTATTATGATAGTATTGCTAATCCAAGTTTTTCGGTTAAACATTTAAAGAAACTCGTCCTAAAAGGAGAATTACCTAATCCAAGTCCATTTAACATTCGAATAATGTGTAAAGAATAAGTCATGTTGTATTTTTTAGTAAAAATAATGTCTATAACGGCTATCAAAACTTTTTTTAATAAAATATCTGCAGAAAATATTGAAAATATTTCCGATGATACTCCCATTATTTTTACAGCCAACCATCCCAACACAATGATGGATCCAATCATTATTGGATTTGCGTGTAATCGAAAGTTGCATTTTTTTGCAAAAAGTACACTTTTTGAAAATCCGTTTGCTGATTGGATATTAAACAAAATCCAAATTGTACCTATTTATCGCAGACAAGATAATCCTTCTGATATGAAGAAAAATGAAGATACATTTTCGGCAGGATATGATATTTTAAGAAAAAATAAAGCTTTTTTAATTTTTCCAGAAGGAATTTCCACAGGAGATAGAAAACTAAGTCAAATCAAAACGGGTGCTGCCCGCATTGGTTTTGGGGCGGAAGCTCATAATAATTGGAGGCTGGGTGTCCAAATCATTCCCGTTGGTTTAAATTATTCTGATAATGTCAAATTTCGAAGCAATGTATCAGCTCGGTTTGGACATCCTATACTTTTATCTGAATTCAGAAATGAGTATGAACAAGATGAAAAAAAAACCGTTATCAAAGTGACAGAACAAATTGAAATAGCCTTGTCCAAACTTACTATCAATTTAAAAGATTTGGAAATGCAGGAAATTGTAGAAGCATTAGAAACTATTTATAAACAGGAATTGGCCATAGATCTTGGCATGGAGACAGAAAAGAAAGCGGATGATTTTTCAGTTACCAAAGGGCTCATTAATGCTGTGGAATGGTATTATGAGAATAAACCAAAACAAGTAGAAGAATTTAAAGAGATGCTAAACCGATACCAGAGGTTCCTTAACAGGCTTCAAATAAAGGATGAATTTCTTGATCCTTCAAGCAGTGGAGTTTCGTTTATGGAGAGATTGAAGGCATTATCATTTCTTGTATTGACATCTCCTCTTTACATATATGGACTCATAAATAATGTTATCCCATATAAATTCCCCCGTTGGTATGCTACGCATTTTGCTAAACAACAATCGGAAGTTGCTCCATGGAAAATGGTATCAGGAACTATTATTTTTTTAATTTACTACCCCATTGAAATCATCATTTTTGCATCACTAACCGGTAGTTTCACTTTGACATTTATGTATGCGTTATCACTTATACCAAGTGGAAATTTTGTCCTCCGATATCTGGATCGCGTTCGAACTTATCGCCAACATTTACGTTTTTTATCTGTATTCTATCGGAAAAGAACCCTTATTTATGATTTGATAAAACAACGAACTGAAATTATAGATTTCTTAAATACGTGTAAGGCTGAATACATGCCCACTGTTGGATTGGATGTAAAAAAATAGGAATCATCTTTTTATATTCTTTGTATAAGATTTGCCAAAATTAATTATGGTCGATAAAACTAAATATTCAAATATAATTCCCAGTATTGTTGCAGGAACAATTAGCAGTATCATTATCATTGTTTCAGCCATGGCTCTTAGTGCACTTGTTTTTACTGGAGAACTATCAAATTACTTACCTCAAGGGATTGGCATTCTTTTATTTGGATCGCTTATTTTTGCTTTATTTAGCGCAATTACAGCCAGCTTTCCTACTGCCATCAGTGCGCCACAAGATATACCCATTGCTATTTTAGCATTAATGGCTGCAACACTTATGTCCAATCCGAGTCATCAAATGAATAAGGAAGAATTATTTCAATTCATCTTTGTCACAATCGGATTAACGTCTGTTTTAGTCGGAATATTTTTCTATTTATTGGGTCAATTCAAACTCGGAAAATTGGTTCGATTTATTCCTTTTCCGGTTGTGGGTGGATTTTTAGCCGGTACCGGTTGGCTCATTGTTGTGTTTTCTTTCAGTATGATGACTAATCTTGATTTATCCCTGAATAATTTTGCAGCATTATTTTCATCAGATATATTTATTAATTGGATACCGGGAGTTCTATTTGCCGTCATATTATTATGTGTAAGTCGTAAAATAAATCATTATCTCCTTGTTCCTGGATTTCTAATTGTTAGTATTGCCATATTTTATGGAATAGCATTTACAACTGGATTATCATTTGAGCAATTAGAAAATCAAGGATTTCTCCTTGGACCATTTCCTGATGGTGGACTATTTGCAGGATTGCCTTTACAATATGTACAAGGATTTCAATGGAGTTTATTTTTTCAGTTTACACCTGCATTACTAACAATGATGATTCTGAATACTATTTCTGTTTTGTTTAATTACAGCGGTTTAGAATTAACGGTAAAACATGATTTTGATCTTAACCGAGAATTGAAAATGACAGGTATAAATAATATACTTGTTGGAATGGTCGGCTCCTCACCTGGATATGTAACTGTTAGTGAATCCTCAATGGCATTTTCTATCGGAGCTAAAAGTCGTCTATATAGTTTAACTGTTGCAGTATTTTGTGGCATAGCTCTCTTTTTTGGTGCAAAAGTAATCTCCTTTTTCCCCAAAGTTATTTTAGGTGGTTTACTATTGAACTTGGGTTTATCATTTTTAGTTGAATGGCTTTTTGATTCATGGTCAAAATTGAGTAAAGGGGACTACATTGTAATTGTTCTGATTTTAATTGTAATTGGAACAGTTGGATTTCTTGAAGGAATTGTTGTCGGATTAATGATGTCTATCGTTTTATTCGTAATGAATTATTCAAAAGTGGAAGTAATTAAACATGAACTGTCCGGAATTACATTTCACAGCAATGTAGAAAGATCCGAAACAATGAAAAAAATAATTCATGAATATGGCGATCAAATTAGCATTTTGCCATTACAGGGTTTTATATTTTTTGGAACAGCTCATAAATTGCTAGAAAAAGTTCAATCACGAATAGAGAACAATAATCAACAATCGCTTAAATACCTCATTTTTGATTTTCGCCAAGTTACTGGGATTGATTCATCAACTTTAAACAGTTTTAACAAACTTAACATCATGGCAGAAAAACATGGGTTAAAAGTCCTTTTTTGTAGTTTGAATAAAAACACTTTAAGACAATTTGAAATAGAGGGTTTATTTCCGAATGAACATAATTTATTTTTACCTTTTCAAGACCTCGATCATGGGCTTGAATGGTGTGAAAGCCAAATTTTAAATGACTATTTTAGTAATAACGATTTAGCAATTGATGGAGGGGGAAAAGATTTTTTTAAATCTAGATTTGCGGAATTGTTGGACTATTTTGAACTTAAGGAAGTTTCTAAAGACATTACGATTATTGAGCAAGATAAAGATCCAGGCGGTATTTATTTTCTTGAGTCGGGGCGTATCACAGTTCAACTTGACAATGGAACAGACGAAAAGATTCGTTTAAAATCTATGGGTCCCGGAACAGTTGTTGGCGAAGTAAGCTTATATCTTGGCTCAAAGGCATCCGCCTCTGTAATTACCGAAATGGATTGCAAAATCTACTTTTTATCCAAAGATAATTTTAAAAAGTTAAATATGGAGGCACCAAGGAAAGCTGCACCACTCCATACATATATTGTACAGTTACTCAGTGACCGCTTGGCAAAATCAAATGCAACCATCAAAGCATTAATGAGATGATTAAAAAACCCTGCGTTAGCAGGGTTTTTGCTCCGGAGGAGGGACTCGAACCCCCGACAAAGTGATTAACAGTCACCTGCTCTACCAACTGAGCTACTCCGGATCGTTTTTTTAAATATGTCAATAATCTGCGAAGTTGGAAACTGCCTGTCCGCCGTAATCACCGTTTGGTGATGTAGGAGGAAGCTACTCCGGATCGTATTATTAAATTATTTCTTGAAAAAAGCTGGCGAATTTATTGCACTTTGAGTTGCTCTCAAAGTTACATTTCCTTTTCAGCAATTAAAATTCTGCCTTTATCAAAAAGTCCAGATTCAATATTTTGAGAACCTATATAAACAATACCATCTTCAGTATGCATTTTCCCATACGTTGAATGAATAGATTTTAATCCGCCAAGCCATTTACGCTTATCAGATAAATAAACAAGATCTCCTACATTTGCTGACATTTTTTCCATATCATTTTTAGAGAAACGGATTCTATTTTCACGTTCATCTTCTTGTTTAAAGACAACGGAAACCTTTTCTCCAACTTGATCATTTATATCAGATCCTTTAAACATGATTTTTGCTTTATCTAATGACCAGCTTGTTAATCCTTCCGTTGCTTTTTGCTCATCATAAGAGACAAAATAACCAACGATACCCGGGACCAGAATAACAACAAAAACTGCAGAAAACATTTGAGTATTCATTGTTGAATTACCAACCAATACCAATGCAAATGCCAAACCGACCACTGCTGTCAACCCAACCATTTCTGAACGACCGGATTGTCTGGATTTGAAAATATCCACAAATCGATTATAATAATTCCCCATCGCCGTTACATAAACACCTACGCCAATACATACGATTGTATTATATAATGCCCGAATATATGAATAAGGTCTTGCCGGATTCATCTCGATTCCATGATCGAATGGCGCAATAAATATGCCTGGGAATCTGGCACCAATAATCATCAAAAGGACTCCACCAAGAAATGTAGTAATAACACCTGCCGGTGTAAATCGCTTCCAAAATACACCCATAAAAATGGCAACAACCAATGGCGGTGTTAACGTAGAATGAAAATACCCATGCGCTTCATATACGGTGGGGAAATTTTTAAACGCCAAGACCGCAAGCACCCCCAAAGCTGTAATTCCTATGGAAGCAAGTCGTGCCACAAAAAGTTCTCTGCGATCTTTTTCAGATTCAATTTCTTGTCTAGCAGGTTTCAAATAAGTAACAATCGGTCGATAAATATCATTCACGCAAATTGCAGCTGTTGCATTAATCAATGTATCTACTGTGGACATTAAGGCAGCTGTAAGAGCGGCCATAACAAAGCCAAAAACGCCAGGGCTAGTAATAATACTTGCGACAACAACAAATATTTCATCCGGTGAAGTATTGGGACTAATGATGTCAGGTGAAACAACTGAAATGGCTTTCCCTAGCCATCCGGCGCTTCCTACAACAACCGCTGATAAAGGCAAAATAAACATAATATTTATTGCTGCTGCTTTACGCCCTTCATTCACATTTTTACACGCCATAAAACGCATAAGCAATCCTTGATTCATAAAAAGAAAACCTATAGATCCAGCAACAGCATCTTGCCAAAATATTCCAACAAAATTAAAACTAGATGGCTGGTTAAAATCTGCAAGCGGTAATTTCCATGTTGTAGGCAGTAAATCCCAAAAAGTGGAAAATCCCCCCAAATAGGAAATGCCTATAAAAAATAACATAAATCCAGCAAACAATAAAATAAACCCCTGTAGCAAATCGGTAAAAATCACTGCAGTCTGTCCACCAAAGGTGATGTAAATCCCGGTAATTATTGCAATAACAACAATGGCACGCATCAGTGTAATATCAACAGCAGTACCCATTATATTGACTGCTTCCGGGAGCATGGGAATAACAGCTTTTCCTAAAGTCAAAAACCCAATTCCGATATATCCAACCATATATAATAATAATAATATTGTAGCTAAAAACCGTGCCGATGGACTAAATCGTTTTTCAAAATATTCAGGAATGGATCGTACTTTTGAATACACAATAATTGGTAACCAGCCAAACATGAAAAACGGTACAAAAAACCAATCATTCAGATAGGTCATGGATGAACTGATGCCATGTTCAAATCCCTTTGCAGAATATTTTACAAAACTATGACTGCCAACTCCTGTTGCTACAATAGACATTGTAATCAGCCACCAGCTAAACCGTCGACCTCCAAAAAAGAAATCAGATGTACTTTTTGTATACCGACCGAAATAACTCCCAAATAGCATCACAACTAAAAAATAAACGACCATGACGATCCAGTCTGTAGTTGTACCTATATTATGAAATGTTTCCATTAATATTTCAATGCTAGAAAAGTTAAAATAACATGAAGAGCCATGAACCAAACATAACCTATTAACAAAATTTTCATCCATTTACGATGTTTGGGTTTATTCATATCCAATGCTTTTGACTTCGTTATCAAATATAAACCCGGGAAAAAGAAAAGTGCACCCATCCCATATAAATAAATAAAAGGAAGCCAGGAATGTGTAAAAAGATCCATTTATATATTATTGAAATGAGGTTTTAAGTTATCGTACGTTTCCATCAAGCCTTCAACTTGAACTTTTGTATGACTCACAATAGGCATGAAATTAGTGTCGCCTTGCCACCTAGGAACAACATGATAATGGATGTGTTCTTCTATACCAGCTCCGCCAGATTTTCCAATATTTGCACCAAAATTAAAACCTTCTGCTTTCATCGTTTTTTTCATTATTTCCATAGATTCATTTGCAAGTTCCATCGTTTCGCTACGTATTTCAACAGATAATTTACTCGAGTTATTAACATGGGCATATGGTGCAATTAAAATATGACCATTATTATAAGGATATAAATTCATCATAACGAATACATTTACTCCCCGGTATAAAATAAGCATTTCACGATCATTATTTTTTTTAGGCTTTTCACAAAATATGCAGCCATTTTCTTTTTCAGATAAAATATAATCCATTCGCCATGGAGACCAAAGATTCTTCATCCTCATTACTCTACATCAACTGATTTTGATGCTGCAATCACCTTTCTTTCCATATCTTTCGGCATTTGTTCATAATGGCTGAATTCTTCAGCATGTATTGCTCTACCCCCAGTTAAAGAACGCAACGTTATAGAATAATTATACAGATGACTTTGAGGAACTTGAGCTTTAATTATCTGAAATGAACCTTCTGATTCCATTCCCATAATTTTACCACGTCGACCAGAAATATCACCCATTACATCACCCATATGATCTTCAGGAACTTTCACTTCAATATTCATAATCGGTTCAAGCAAGTTGGGTTGTGCCTGCATAAATGCTTCACGAAACGCATGTTTACCCGCAATCTGAAATGCAATATCTTTTGAATCAACCGGATGTTGTTTACCATCATAAAAATCCACTTTTAAATCCACCACATTATAACCAGCTAAAATACCATCTACGCAGGCAGACTTAACACCCTTTTCAACTGAAGGAACAAATACTCTATCCACATTCTGGCCTACGAGGGAATTTGAAAATTCTATACCTTCACCTCGTTGTTTAGGTTCAATTCGCATCCAAACTTCAGCAAATTGCCCCGCTCCTCCACTTTGTTTTTTATGACGGTATTTTGATTGACCATTTCCTTGAATAGTTTCACGATAAGGTATTTTGGGTTCTTTTAAATGGATATCTACATTGAATCGTCTTTTTAAACGATCATGGATAACTTGCAAATGCAATTCTCCTTGACCAGATATAATGGTTTGTTTTACTTCTGAATCAACTCTGTAAATAAACGTTGGGTCTTCTTCGTGCAAAGTAGATAATCCAACTGCTACCTTTTCTTCATCTCCTTTTGAATGAATTTCAATTGCAGCATGAATATTCGGTTTCGGATATACGACTTCTTTTAATTTTACTCTCAGTGAAGAACCGCAAAGAGTATTCCCATTATGTGTATCCTTTAGCTTTACAACAGCTCCAAGATCGCCAGCAGCTAATTCACCAATATTGCTTCTATCTTTACCATTCATGATAAATAACTGACCAAATCGTTCATTTTGGTTTCTGGACGTATTATAGAGATCTACACCTGTACTTACTCTACCGGAATACACTCGAAAAAATGATAATTCACCTACATGCCCCTCTGAAATTGACTTATACACAAAAATGACAGGATGACTACTTGAAAGATCTACAACTGTTTCTTCACCACTGTTTGCATCCAAAGCAGTGATTTGCGCCCTGTCTACAGGCGAAGATCCAAACTTGGAAATAAAATCCATTAATCTTGCCACACCGATATTCGATGTTGATGATGTACAGAATAAAGGAATAAATGTTTGGTTTTGCACTGCAGCATGAATACCATCTCGCATTTCTTCTTCACTCAAGTTTCCTTGTTCAAAAAACTTTTCGAGTAATGAATCGTCAGATTCAGCAACATATTCAATTAAACTTTGATGGTATTCATCAACCTGTAATTGTAAATCTTCAGGTAGTTCAGATTCTGTGAATTTTCCTGATCCATCCAAATTGTACTCGATAAGTTCACTACGTAAAACATCAACAACTTTATTAAAGCCAGGACCAGCATTAACAGGTAATTGCATTGGAAACACATTATGCCCGAAACGGTCTTTGCATTCCTTTAAGATTTTATCAAAATTGATGTGTTCTCGATCCAACCCGTTGATAACAATTATTTTAGGTATATCGTTTCTTGTGGCGTGCTTCCACACATGTTCAGTTCCAACTTCAACTCCATTCACTGCGCTAACTACAACAACAGCCATATCAACTACAGCTAAAGAGCTGAGTGCATCACCAATAAAATCAGAATATCCAGGAGTATCAATCAAATTAAACTTTTTCTCTTTCCACTCTGTCACCATTGGAGTTGAGTGAATAGAAATTTGGCGATTTTGCTCTCCAGGATGGTAATCGGAAACAGTGCTCCCGGCATCAATCGTACCCATTCGATTAATGTGCCCACTACAATAAAGCATCGCTTCGCTCAAGCATGTTTTTCCGCTGGCGCCATGGCCAACTAATGCAAAATTTCGGATATCAGAAGTTGAATATTGTTTCATGAGTATTTCCTCGGTTTATTATCTAACATTAATGATACTATCCGCATTCCCTAATAATAAAGAGTCCAAGTGTACTGACCTTGTTGTCAGTAAATCAAGTTATTATGTTGGTCAAATATCAGTCTGTTATCAAAATACTAACGAATGGGCGGAGTTTTTTAAATTAAGATTTTCCCTTCCAAAAACTAGATATGGAGTAACAACCCATTCAATTTCAAATTATTAATTATTTTCTCCCGTCGTTATTTTAACCAAGTACGGGTACGAAAAATCCAACGCGTATGCCAGTTCTTGTTTTATTCATTGCTAAAACTTCTAATCGAATCTATTTTAGTTAAAAAATGTATATTAACAGAATCTTCTACGTATTCCAACCACAACCAACGATCATAATAATCTAATAAAATTGGGGTTTTTTTTAAAAACCATAATCTACTTTTTGGCATAACGTATATTTTTACTTGATAATAATCATCATAATATGAGTGCAAACCTATGCAATCCCAATTATTTGGATTTAATATAGTTTTATCACGATGTAAGTAAGAAGATAATGGTCTTGGCCAAATGATTTCAGTCTCCTCAATTATTTTAGTTAAGATCTTTCGCACAGTGTCTTCTTCCGTTAAATAGAATTCGTTTTCGACTGCCTCTTGAACCGTTAGTTTTCGATAAACAGAAGGTTCGGGGAAATCTATTTTATGAAAAAATAGAATATAGATTATATATACTAATAATAGGCCTATTAGCGCATATATTGATTTATTGAACATTTAAATAATTTTGTATTTAATTAAAAACCACAAATCGCCTCGACTTCAACCAAGCGATTTATAGCTTCATTATATCGATCAAGTAAACCGCCAAATATATCACCAGGTTTAATATTAGAACATTCAGGATTGCCCATTGGTATATTTACGGGAATACATTCTATAAGTGATTCATAATATGTCAAATCAGATATCGCTTCTGCATACATAAATTCACAATCACATTCCTGAACCATTGTATCATTCATTATATCTGGAGTATTATCGTTTGTATAAATTTCATCTCCAGTACAATGGTCATAAAAATTGAAATAATTTGTATATGACCAACCAATTGGAAGAGCGACTGGTAGAGGAAAAGGATTATCTTTCCAATAAGCACAAGCATTTTCACTGCTGAATTGATCAAATGCAACACTAATTCTGCAGTTCCAATTATCAACCATCCAAAAATGCCAATCTATAACTGCATCATATGAAGCGGGACCGCTATAAGTCGGATAGCTGGGATCACTATGATTAACAGTCATCATACAGGAAAAAATATAATTTATAGAATCTAGAACCGGTTCGCATCCGGCTTGCGTAAGGCTATCTATAATGTCTTCATATTCACAGACTTTGGGATCTTGGTTAGGATTATATATTTTAGGGCAGTTATCACACGCATCACCAATATTATCATTGTCTTTATCTTCTTGATTAGGGTTTTGTAATGAAACACAATTGTCATAAAAATCTATAATACCATCTCTGTCAAAGTCCTCGCAGGCATCACCGGTACCATTATTGTTCCAATCCTGCTGCAAAGGATTATAAGTGACAACACAATTATCTGTTGAATCTGGAACAAAGTCATTATCTATATCAAAAACACAATCATTTTGAGCATTTTCATTTCTACTAGTTGAATTTATTAAACATAAAAATCTATCTTCAAATATTTGTATAACGTATTCATCATAATCAGCTATATATCTTACAAAATGTTTTAAATAGTAAAATATATCTTCAATATTACAAGATGAACATTCATTTTTCGCTTGATCACATATATCATTTATTTTTGACAAATTATTTGAATCATTGCATACTGCTAAAAATAAATTTTTCACTATTCTAATACAATTAATCCACTTCGAAGCATTATATAATTTTATTGGGTTTGCCCCTGATGAAACTACATCAAGATTAACAAGATTAGTTCTTATATATTCATAAAACAAATCACTAGCGATATCACACATACCGAGTTGTCTTTCAAAATATACTCTTTTATCATACTCGCTTGAAATCTCTATGCTGACTAGACCAGAAGGTGAATTAATTATTTTAATTAAATTATCATTTTAATAATCAAGATCATTTTGAGGGTATAAATAAAGTAAACAATAATTATAGGAAGAATCAATCGACCAAACTGCCTGCGCACTAAAATTATCAGAGTTTAAATAAACATCCAAGTTGTTTATTTGCAGTGTACTATCAACTATTAATAAAGTTATACCACTTTTGGTTAATACATCTATTGTAATTTGGTTAATAATGCTCTGTTGTTCAACCCAAAATGAATTTTCAATTGCATATGTTAAATCATAATCAAAATTATGATCTTTTTTAAAAATACTTGGATTAACAAATCTGTCTTTTTCAATTCTTACATTTTCAACATGGGGTTCTTCTAAACTACAAGTACATAAATGCAACGGTATTAAGAATAACAAAAATAATTTATTAAGAGCTAAAAACAGAGTTCTATATATTTTCATTTTGTTGACTACTGAATAAGTCTAAGTTACTTCATCAATATATGATCGTAATGCAGGTAAAAGGTACGTGTCTGATAATTTTTTTGCTTTAAATGAGTTTGCAAGAACTTTTAAGCGCTGTTCGATAGGTTTGGATTTATTAATCACAATATAATTTTCATCATTAATGGTGCACATACCACCATTGAAATTTCCTCGATCCTTAACAATATTAATATCCAGTTTTTCTGCAAGTTCTTCAAACATATTCATCAATTTATCTGGTTTTACACTCACAACAAATCCAGCTTATTTTTATTCTTTAAATAGTCTACAGCTTTACGAACATCTTCAACATTATCTTTGTTTACAACCAATGTTGCATTATCCGTTGAAATTACCACCACGTTGTCCAAACCAATGACAGCTGTGAATCGATCTTCATTTTGTATAAAATTATTTTTCCCATCAATTACAATACCGCTTCCTCTTATTAAATTTCCATCTTTTCGTTTAGGTAATTCATCATATACAGCATTCCAGGATCCCAAATCATTCCAGCGAAAAGATGACTTAACGACATAAATATTTTTTGCCTTTTCCAACAAACCATAATCAATCGATTCAGGTACAATTTCTGACCAAATATCTGTGTAAGACTTTCCTGATTTAATGCGCTTACTTATTTTCCACAATTGGCTACTCAATTCCGGCATATGACGACCTAGCTCATCCATAAATACATTAACTTTCCAAATAAATATACCTGAATTCCATAAAAAATCTTCACTTTCCAAAAAGCGTTTTGCCGTATTTATATGTGGTTTTTCTGCAAATGTACGCACTGGAAACGCATCAAGTTTGTTTACTCGACTATCTGGATCATATTGGATATATCCATAAGCTGTTGAAGGGAATGTTGGTTGAATACCTATTGTGACCAATGCATCTTTTTTAATCGCCGTTTTGGACGCGTGATTCAGAGCTTTTTCAAAAGATCGATGACCAACAATTAAGTGATCGGCAGGGAAAATTCCCATGACAGCTTCACCATCCACTTTTGAAATATGCATAGCTGAAAGACCAATGCATGGAGCTGTATTTTTTCCGCTAGGTTCAGCAATAATATTCTTTGGTTTTACATTTGTTATTTCTTTTTTAATTACAGCAGATAAATCTTTACGTGTTGAAATATAAATCTCATTTGTATTTTTACACTTGCTCAAACGGTCAACTGTCATTTGTAGCATTGTTTGATCACCAATAATCTTCAATAGCTGTTTTGGTTTATCTTTCCTACTCATAGGCCAAAAACGTGTTCCGCTTCCGCCTGCCATTATTACGCTATGCATGGATTATTTCTCCATAAAGAGTGGTTGTAATTCAATATCCCAATTCGCGCGAACTTCAATCGTGTCCGGCGAAAAGTAGAACCATTCGCTTGTTTGAAATGGAAATGCTTTACCATAAGAGTATGCTTTATCTTGATCCCTATCATCAAAAATATGGAATATGTATGAACTTTCTGGTATATCTTTATATTCAAATTGACCTTCTGAATTTACAACACTCTTAAATTTCCATTCCTTATTTTCAATGCTTATTAATTCCGCAATCAAATTTTCCGATTCATATCCCTTAACCACTCCGGATAACCCACCATATCCCTGGAAAAGTGTAGTCTCAATATTTATAACAATAATGGAATCTTTAAACGATTCTTTACTAAATGAAGAACCCTGTCTGAACAATTTCATTTGATACGATTTTTTAGGCTCCCATCCATTTTCAGGAATAATAGACATTTTCATGGGTGATTCAATCTTCCGATTGAATGTAACAGAGATGGTATCATCCATTATTAGATCAATATTTATATTTTTTAACTGCTCTTTTAAAAGAGGTCGTGTAAAAACTAAATTTATTGGAGGACCCGATTTATCTGGAGTGATAGATAGTTTAGTTTCTGGTGATGATAAGGCTAAATAATGTGTATCCACTTCTGTAGGTATAGAAATTTGTATTGAGGATGAATCCAATAAAATAGACTGATCTAATTTTATATGTTTAAAACGAATCTGTTCTTTTTTACTACGAACTGAATCGCTTACAGTCACAACAATTGATTTTTTATTTTCTGGATGATGAAACCAATCCATTTTTTGGGTACCTATAATTAAGTCTTGTATAGTTAACCCTTGATCAAAATCATTGTTAAAATATAATTGTCCCCAATACCAATCATTCCATTCACCCCTTAATAAACGTAACAGTTCTGGCTCTTTAAATAAACGCATACGAACTCCCGTATGAATGGAGTCCAGTTCGATTCCAGAATCAAAAGGAATACCATATAACATTCTTCTTTGATCGAGTTTTAATCCGGCAACACCGCGTTCTATTGCTAATAGTTTATATTTACCCGAAGAAAGATAATTAAATGCAAATGAACCATCATCTTCTGTTTCAGAAATATAATTTGGAGAAGACATCAACAATGTATCGCTTCTATCTTCATAAAATAAATAAACAGCGGCTGGCTGTGATGAATACACTCTACCCTTTATAACACCTGATTCAATAATATCACCCGTACTATAAGCTAATTGAATCGGTTTAGCAAGTTCTACTCCATGCTCATCTTTAATTGATCTACTTAAGGTCAAAACAACAGTCATATCATTTTTAATTCCGTCTGGAATTGTAATAATGACACGATTACCTTTATATTTAATAAGAGGTTCTCCTTCTAAAACTGGAGCAATTCGAATCCCATCATTAAAACTTTCCTCATCCATATATTCTGAAAATGTCAATTCAATTACGTGTTCCATAAGACGCACTGTACCATTGGGAGGAGTTGCAGAGATTAATTCTGGGGGAGTGGTATCTTTTTTACCGCCACTCGGAGGTGCAATAGCTGCACACTGCCAAGAAACAAAGGTGATACAGATTAAATGCAAAAATAATTTACTACTCATTTGGAGGTGTCAAATTTAATGGAATTTCATTGCAAAATGTCATGTCCTTTAACGAAACATTTGTTGTAAAACACTTTATGGCTACTCCTGATTTTTGGGCGGTTAATAGTGCATTGGAAAAAGCGGGATCACGATTCCACATAGGTTCAAATATGTTTGCATCCGGACGCTGACATATAAAAATAATCATCGATTTCTTACCTTCATTTTGTAAAGAAGTGAGTAATTCAGCATGTTGCTTACCTCTGACAGTTACAGCATCTGGAAATTTGGCAACTCCTTTCTCAACAAATGAAACAGATTTGATTTCAGTATATACATCATTATTATAAGTGTCTTTTAATAAATAATCAATACGATGGTTCCCAATCTTATATTCAGAACGAACAATACTCCATCCTTTTAAAAATGGTATTATTCCAAAATCTTCCCTTATAAATAGATTAGGCAATGTGGTATTTAATGAAATAAGAATACCCTCCTTTTCAACCATAATTGTAGAATACTTTGTTTTTCTCTCTGAATTTTTTGGTGCAGGTCGAAGCCATACATTTACACCCGGGATTAATAATTCCTTTAATCTTCCAGGATCAGGCAAGTGGCTAATTACCTCCTCTCCATTAAGTTCTATATGTGTAATAAATCTATTTGGTCGAGCAAGAAAAGTACCTTTTATTAGTGGTCCAGCCAATTTCATAGCTCGGAGTTTAATTCCCATCTATCGTAAATTCAATCTATGCCTTTAGTGCCATCATATATTCAAAACCTTGCAAATTATGTTCCAGGCAAGCCCATCGATGAAGTACAACGCGAAATGGGTATTTCTGAAGTTATCAAATTAGCATCTAATGAAAATTCTCTTGGACCTTCTCCCAGAGCCATGGCTGCAATGAGGCAAGCGATGAAAAATATTCATCGCTATCCTGATGCAAATGGGTATGTTTTACGGAATAAACTTGCAGAAAAATATAATGTCAAGATTGATAATGTTGTGCTTGGCGCAGGATCTGAGGGTATCATGTCTACTATTATTCGGACCTTTTTATTGAGTGATGATGAAATTATATCTGCACAAAATTCATTCATTGGATTTCGAGTTTTGGCAAATACTTCAGGTAAAAAGATTCACTGGGTACCTATGAAAAATCACCGTTATGACCTTCAAGCTTTAGCAAATCAGATTAATGACTATACAAAATTGATTTATATAGCAAACCCTGATAATCCCATGGGTACATATATAACACGCGAAGAATTTGATTCATTTTATCAACATGTCCCTGAACGTGTATTGATTATTCTAGATGAAGCATATTTTGAATTTGCCCAATCAACGCCAAATTACCCTGACTCCATGACATATCGTTATGATAATGTCATTACATTGCGAACGTTTTCAAAAGCCTATGGATTGGCTGGTGCTAGAATTGGATATGGATTTGCCCATGAAGAATTGATTAATAATTTGCTTAAAGTTAAAGTACCGTTCGAACCATCATATTTAGCCCAAGTGGCCGGCTATGCATCGTTAGATGATACCAGTTTTTTAAATAAAACTATTGACCTAAACACATCTGGAATGGACTATATGATGAACGAATTGAAAACGTTAGGTATTCAATTCGTTCCTTCTATCACTAATTTTATAACCACTGTTTGGGATTCTGAAAATAAAGCAACGTCAATTACAAAATCTCTGCTTAAAAAAGGAGTCATTGTTCGACATTTAACTCCTTTTGGTTGGAGAAATTGCATTCGAGTTTCTATAGGTCTTAAAAAAGAAAATCAACAATTTATTACTGCTATTTCAGAAATATTATAATGGATAATTATACGTTAAAAGCATTTGATCATTGTGAATTATATGTTAGCAATGCTAAGCAAGCAGCGCATTATTATCGGACTGCATTCGGTTTTTTACCCATTGCTTATAAAGGATTAGAGACTGGTTCTCGTGACCGAGTCAGCTATGTCATGAAGCAAAACAAAATCCGTTTTGTTTTAACATCTCCATTAGAAAAAAATACTGAAATTGGTCACCATATTAATGTTCATGGCGACGGCGTAAAAGATGTATCTTTTACCGTTGACGATGCAGAAACAGCCTGGAAAGAAACCACCCATCGTGGAGCAGAAAGTGTTACCGAACCTAAATTGATTGAAGACGATTTTGGTGAGGCTGTAACAGCAACCATTAAAACATTTGGTGAAACTAACCATACATTTGTACAAAGAAACAATTATGATGGCGTTTTCCTCCCAGGGTTTAATGTTATTGAAGAAGATGTTATCGCTGATCCAACAGGGTTGGTTCATATTGATCATCTTGTGGGAAATCAGGCTGATGGAGATATGCAGCAAGTATGTGATTTTTATGAAAAAGTGTTCGGTTGGCATCGCTTCTGGTCTGTTGATGATAAGGATATCAACACTGAATTTTCCGCCTTACGTTCGATCGTGATGGCTAACGATAATGAAAAGATCAAAATGCCTATTAATGAACCGGCTGATGGTTTGAAAAAATCACAGATCCAGGAATTCATCGATTATTATGAAACTCCCGGAATACAACATATAGCAATGTCCACCCGGGATATTATTGAAACGGTCACCAAAATGCGAGCAAATGGAGTTGATTTTCTACCTACGCCTAAATCGTATTATAATGATTTAATTGAACGTATAGGTGAAATTGATGAAGATATCAATGCCCTGTCAGAGTTAGGAATTTTAGTTGATAAGGATGATGACGGTTATATGCTTCAGATTTTTACACAACCAATACAGGACCGCCCCACTTTGTTTTATGAAGTGATCCAGAGGAAAGGTTCCAATAGTTTTGGCAAAGGAAATTTTAAAGCGTTGTTTGAATCCATTGAACGTGAACAAGCACAACGCGGTAATTTGTGATCAAATAAATGAGGATAGGATGAAATTTGTAACATATTTAAACAGTGGAAATAAATCGCAGCGTTTTGGTTTTATGATGGATGGATACGTAGTTGATGTGCTCCGGGCGGCCATTTTTATGAATGAAGAAAAACATGAATCTGATTTTCTGGAAATTCCCTCTGCTCTCCATACATGCCTGGAAGACTGGGAGCCAAACCTGAACAAGCTACAAAAACTTCAGGATGAGTTGGGCAATGAACCTATTGCAGATCTCATGGCAAATAGCCAGCATGTATCTTTTCAAGAATCGGATGTACAATTGCTGCCGCCCATCACTAATCCCAGCACATTTCGTGATTTCTATGCTTTTGAGCAACACGTTAAAGCTGCACGAAAATTGCGGGGTTTGGAAATGCACCCCGACTGGTTCAGAATACCCATTTTCTATTTTTCCAATCCCAATGCCCTTTATGGACATGGCGCTGAAATTCCGTATCCAAAAAATACAGAAGAACTGGATTTTGAACTGGAATTTGCTGTAATCATTGCCAATGGCGGACGCGATATAAAAGCCGATGATGCCGATCGTTTAATTGCCGGTTATACAATCTGCAATGACTGGTCATCGCGAAATCTGCAGCGGGAAGAAATGCCCATGAGTTTGGGTCCGGCAAAAGGAAAAGATTTTGCGACAAGCTTCGGACCTTACATGGTTACGCCCGATGAATTAGCCGATGCTTGGGATAATGACGGAAAACTGCAACTGCGCATGACCTGCCATGTAAATGATAAACTCATTTCTGATGGCAATACAAACGACCTGTATCATTCCTTCCCGACCATAATCGAAAGGGCCAGTATGAATGCGAATCTGGTGGCCGGCGATTATTTGGGTTCAGGAACCGTGGGAACCGGCTGCATCCTTGAACTTCGACCGGAAAATACCGACGGATGGATTCAAAAAGGTGACACTGTCCGCATGGAAGTTGAGCGTTTGGGCGTGCTGGAAAACATAATTGTGTAACCAAATCTCTAAAAAATAATTTATAAAATATCATGAGTACAGGATACCAACAAACAAACAATATTTATCAATATTCATCTGAAGAATCAATTGAATTAAATGAGCTTGACCAATTTTATCTTGGTGTAGATGCTTTTAACCAAAAAGATTTTCCGAAAGCACATCATATTTGGGAACATATTTGGAAGCGTTTGGGAATTACTTCGAATCGTACTTTTCTTAAGCCCTTTATTATGTTGTCTGTCTCATATCAAAATTATGAATCGGGGAAAAATTCTGGTGGAAATTATTTATTTCAAAAAGCGTTCAATCAATTAAATGAAAATAAAAATACAATTGAAAAACTGATTGAATTCAAGTTATTTTTTAATCAATTACAACACTCATTAAAAGAGGCTGAATTGATAGATCGATTTATAAATCTCAAAATAAAGAGAAGGGATACATAATGCCATTTTACCAGCAAAGAGGAGATGTCCCCAATAAGCGCCATATTCAATTCAGGGATAATGATGGCAACTTATACTGGGAAGAATTAATTAGCCGGGAAGGATTTAGTTCTATTTATTCCAATGTATATCATAAAAATCCGCCTACAGTTGTAAATAAAGTTGGTGATTTCAACCCACTTAAGTTAGAAGCTTGGACAGATACTCATCGTCATCACCATTTGAAAACACATGGACTTGATTCATCCGGTGATGCTCTAGCAGCCAGAGTACCTTTATTTTTTAATAATGACTGTGTCATTTACAAAGCGCATGTGGATTCATCCATGAATGATTATTACAGAAATGGACACCATGATGAAATAATTTTTATTCATTCAGGCTCGGGAACATTGAATTCAAATTTTGGAAAACTAGATATTGGATCAGGTGATTACGTTGTCATTCCCAGGGGTGTGATCTGGCAGATGGAAGTGAATGACCCTATGAAGCATTTTGTCATTGAATCATCCGGGCCTGTGGAAACACCTAAGCGATACCGAAACAGGAACGGTCAATTATTGGAGCATTCTCCTTTCAGCGAAAGAGATTTACGAACACCTGAATTTGTAGAACCTCAAACTGCAGGTCCTATAAATGTAAATGTTCGACTGAGTGATGGCCATCAGATGTATGAATACACAACTCATCCCTGTGATCTTGTAGGCTGGGACGGCTATTATTTTCCATGGGTGTTTAATATTAAAGATTTTATGCCCATTACCGGGAAAGTTCATCAACCGCCGCCTATCCACCAGGTTTTTCAGGCACAGGGATTGGTTATTTGTAACTTTGTACCGCGACTATTTGACTACCATCCTGAGGCAATCCCGGCTCCGTATGCCCACAGCAATGTGGATTACGATGAAATCTTATATTATGTGGAGGGGAATTTCATGAGCCGCAAAGGTATGGAAGAGGGGTCAATTACATTTCATCCCAGTGGATTGCCTCATGGTCCACAACCGGGCAAGATCGAAGAATCCATCGGCAAAAAAGAAACATCTGAATACGCTGTAATGGTTGATACCTTTAAACCTCTGCATATTACCACTGCTGCTAAAGCAATTGATGATGGTAATTATCCTTCGTCCTGGCTTGATTCATGATTTTTGATCCCAACGAATATTCTTTAGCGGAAACACATAAACTCATGATAGGGTCTATTGTACCACGCCCCATCGCATTTGTATCTACACTATCAAAAGATGGAATTGAAAATCTTGCACCTTTTTCATATTTTAATGGAATTTGTTCAGATCCGCCCTCAATTATGTTTTGCCCGGCTCGTCGGGGGTATGATGGTATTACAAAGGATACCCTAAATAATATTCGTGATACTGAAGAATTTGCAGTCAATATCGTATCCGAAGAATTTGCAGAACAAATGGTTGCGACAGCGACAGATTTTGATCCTGAAGTAAATGAATTTGAAATTTCAGGTTTGACTCCTGATCCTTGCAAATTCATTGCACCCCCCAGAGTAAAAGAAGCCAAGATTAGTTTCGAATGCAAATTGAATCAAATCATTCCTGTTGGCAACCAAGGTCCCGGCGGCGGATTTGTTGTTATTGGTACAATTGTTCTTTTTCATATTCATGATGATGTATATGACAACGGTCATATTCTTCTAGAAAAACTGCGCCCAATCGGTCGGGTTGCTGGTAATAATTATATTCGTACCACAGATCAATTCGAAATTATTCGAAAGATAAAACCTGAATAAATTTGACTAAACCTTTGTCAAATCGCATTTATCAGGCACAATGCTTGGGGAATGTTGAACCTATCGAATACATGACGCCTTATCCAAATCTATACGGTTTGGTAGAAGGTCAAAATGTTAAGCACCATGGAAAAATAATTTATGCAGATTTGGGTATTACCAATCTAGATTTTTATGTCCAAGTCCAAAAAATTGCAAACTGGTTAGTTGATACCGGTCTTAAACCAAAGGAACGAGTGTGGATTCATCCCCAACAATTCCCCCATACAGAGTTACTCGTTTTTGGCATTTGGACCGCAGGTGCATCTGTTATAATTGCCGATGATTCATCAAAATCCATTGATCATATAATAACTCCAGATCGTGTCATTGATACAGATCCAATTCCGGATTGTATTGAAAATCAGAATGAAATATTTAATCCTACATTTAAGCCCAATCTGGATGACGAAGCGATGATATTTATTTCAAAGGATAAAGGGATTCGTCTTTCGCATTATAATTTGCTGGTTAATGCAAATGATGTTCAGCGAAAATTAGACTTATTTGATGATGGTACATTTTACGTTGATTTAAAACCCAACAGCACTGCTTGGATCATATTACAAGCTATTTTACCGTTATATACTGGAGCTCCCGTAACTAAAGAAAACCCAGATTTAACCATCGGGCATAAAGACGCCGACTATATAGTAAATTTTGATTGGACAGACATCAGCGAATCTAACCAACTCTACATTTTACCAGAGAATACAGCAGTTGTTTCTGTTGGAACATCGGGAATGCACATGACAGAAATAAAACAAAATGGATTTCACTTATCTGTTGAAGGTCATTCAGTTATGATGGGCTATACAAATAAAGATCTAAATGAAAAGGTCTTTACAGGAGAGTCGTTAAATCTGCAATTGAATCCATAATTGCATCAGGAATTATATCTGATTTTTCCAGTATTTCTTTTCGATATTTGCCCGTTTTAACCAATACGCTTTTTATTCCCAATGCTTGAGCACCCCCAATATCATTAGTTAAATCGTCTCCAACCATGATTACCTCATTTGGTAAATATCCAAGATCATCCAGGGCTGCCAGAAAAAATTCCTTATTGGGTTTACCAAGAGTGATTGCCTTTTTACCCGTAGCGTATTCCAATCCGGTAACAATAGCACCTATGTCTAAATCAAGACCATCATTCACTTGAAAATATTTTCCTTTGTGTAATGCCAATAATTCTGCCCCATCCATCATACATCTAAATGCTGCATTCATATCTTCATATGTCCAGTCGTGGCCCCGATCGCCCATAACTACATATTTAGGTTTTTGATTGCCACAATCAAATTCAACATAATCTTCTTTTAATTCATCGCTGATTAACAAATAACATGGTGGTGAATCGCATTTTTTTAAATGGATAGCACCTGCTTGTCCAGCAGTAATAATCTCATCTTCACGAACTGTGAGTCCCAAATTATTAAGTTGTAGCGTAAGCTGTTTTCGTGTTTTTGTTGTGGTATTGGTAACAATACGGAAAGGTGTTTTTGAATCATGGAGAGACTGAATAGCTTTTTTTGCACCGGGAATTAATTTACCTGAAATATAAAAAACACCATCAAGATCAAAGAGAAATGCTTTCGGTTTGTTCAAGGTGTTGACTCCCTCCATCTCAATTATCAGATTCACTTTCAAACCTGTTACCATTGTTTCCCTGTTTCAGCTGCTCCCGGTTATAGACCCAAATGGCTTCATTAAGCTTGTTGAAAGATTCTATTACTGCGAAAGCACCAAGGAAAAGAGATCCCACATAAAGAGGGAAAAAGGACATCACTTGATTTGGGCCACTACTTTCCATTAAAATACCACTTAACACTGGTCCTGCGATTAATAACCCCTGTCCCAGAATTCGCATAAAAAAATATTTCTCAAATAGCTCCTGCGCTTCAGGGAATCGTTTCAATTCACTTCCCAGATACATTAAGGGAAATGATTCTCCTCCCTTAACATATTTTTGACCCATAAATCCCTGTTGAAGATAGATAGTATCATAAAAATATTCAGTTTCAAAATCCGTGTCTTGTCCAAACACAACACTTAGGAAGAATATGATCAACAAATATTTTTTCATGATGATACTCCTTTATGTGATACAAATTGACTCCACTGCCAAAAGTGCCATAATGCTGCAATTATCCCACCCGTAACAAATGCGCTTCCCAGCCAAATGGTGATTTCAGGATATGAACGAGTCAATTCGAATGAATAAGTAAACGTCCAAGCGTCTGCCGGTTTTGCCGCCAATATCAGTGCAATAGAAACATAATGAAATGTATTGGCAAAAATATGGGTGGCATATTCACCATTGGATAATCCGCCGTAGCGGTTACGGCTTTGACCTTCTATGCGTACATCGATTGCTAATAAAATAATGTCAATAACAGCAACAATAACACCGACCATCATCATTCGCCCGGCGAAATCATGCTGAAATAAACAGTAAACAACAATGGGGAATGCCACAGCACGAAACGTATGAACAATATGTTCTAGGATGGATTCCTTATCTTTAGCCAATTTATATTTATAATCGTGATAATAGGCGCCATCCAGAATACCCATTAATCCAAATAAAACCATAAAAATTGTTGCGGCAATAATCAATTCATACCCTTTGGTTTAAGTTCATTATTGTAAAATACGCGTGCAAAATAAAGGACGGCTATCAATAACAACCACTGTACAGGTTTCATGAAACCAGCTTCCGGCATGGGTGAATCTCCCCGGACGAATTCTTCCACTAATCTGAAACTACCGTACAAAACCAAGTACAGTCGGAACATACTTCCACGAACCTTGAAACTGTCCCGCTTGGCCCAGAAATAAGCAAATAATGCAATGTTGAAAATAATCTCATAAATGGGCGTGGGGTGAATCGGCAGTGACGCAGTGGCGGTGTCTGGAATCAATCCCAACATAAGTTGCGTCAAATGAGCGACTGATCCTTCTGGATACACTACCGCCCAGGGTAAACTGCATTCCGTGCCAAAACAGCATCCGCCCAAAAAACAGCCAATCCGACCGATTGCGTGACCTAAGGGAATGGCCAAGGCAAACGCGTCCCCAGTAGAATGGGGATAACCGATCTTTTTCTTTGTGATTTCTACGCCGATAAATCCGCCTGTAATGCCGCCCAAAACCGTCTTCCCCGCAAAATCAAACATGCGCATTTTTTGAGGAATTTCTTCCCAGCCGGCAAAAAAGACATTGAATATATAAGATCCAAACACTGCACCAATGATACAACCGGCCATGACAAAAAGCATTTCTTCCAACTCCCAATCCATGCGTCGAAATTCACGGTAAAAGACCACACCGCCTACTATCCAAGCTAATAAGAAAAAGACGGAATAGGAATCGATGATTATTGAATCTGTCTGGTAAAGGATGGGATACATTATTTTGTTAGTGGTTTTAAATGGGTTAATTGATTGAATGATTGAATGGTTGAATGATTGGATTGGTAAAATATATTGGATTTTATCCATTCCTTTTTTCTTGCGATTGTCCACCGTTCCATCCCTTGGCGGCCAATGGGAAAACCAAAATACCTCCCCAGTAAATTTTTCCCAATTTCAACTACCTGTTTTCTGTAAATAACACCTGCTAAACCGCCCAAGATCATCACAGACCGATATCCATTCAAGTGGCCATCGTCATGGCTCCATTTGGGAAATAATGGCCAACCAATAAAAGCTCCTGCAGCAAGGCCAAGATATCCCCCGCAGGCACCATACAAAACATTTTTTACAGGTGTCATTTTTTGAATTTTGAGAATGGTGTAAATGGGAATCAATTGTCCATCTCCTTTGCGATTTGTTATCTTAAGATTATCCCCTTCTATGGCCAATACATCTACATTTTGATAAAGTTTATTATGAGTCCTCACATCCCATTTATCTCCGGTTGCGGGGAATAATGAACCACCACCCAAGAAAAGTAAAGTTAGTGCATAAATAAAAAGTCTATTCATTTTCATTTGCAGCGTTCGCTTCCTTGTTAGGCTGAAAAATCAAGATCATTGTAGCAATGACACCCAAAAATATGCCCAGCCAAAACCAGGAATGGCTGTTGTATCCTTTCCGTTCAGCAATGTATGCCGTAAGAAAACCAAATAATAAGGCATAGAGTAATATGAGAATCCAATTCATGGTATTATCCAGGAGACAAAAAATCCGGCTCCGGTGAATAGGATAAAAATAGTGAGTAAATACAGACTCAGCAATTCCTTCTTGAACACTCGCGTTAATAAAAGAACGCTGGGTAAACCCACACCGGAGGCCGCCATCATAAAAGCGAACACCAAACCAATATCCAACCCTTTGTCCAAAAATAATTGCCCGATAGGAATGAGCATGGCAATGTCAGCGTAAACAACTCCGCCAACACCCACAGCTCCGGGAATGGCCAAATTCTGATAATTATCTAATACGGATAAGAGTGATTCGCTGGGCGTCCAGCTTTGCAACCACGTAGCCACTGCTGCTGCAATAACCACCACCGGCGCCAGTGAACGCAGAAAACCAACGTACTGCAGGTTCACCGCTTTCAAATTGAAAGATTCATCTTCATTAATTAAAAAGATTTCAATCAAATATTTCCTTAATGGTTCCCTGTCCAGTATCATTCCGCCCATAATGGCGATAGCCAGGCAGATGACAGCATAGATCAGGGTCATCTCTCCGCCGAATAATGCGTAAAACAGAATCAATGCCGGTGGATTAAGTGTGGGAGAAGCAATGAGGAAACTGACGGCATATCCAAGACGCACATTACTATCGATCATGCCGGCAAAAATAGGAACAGTCGTGCAGGAACAAAACGGTGTGACCGCACCTGCAAAGGCACCCAGAGAATATCCCAAGGGACCCATGTTCTTTCCGAACCAACGCTCCAAGCGCAGATCATTCAAATAACCTTTCAGCCAGACGGCTATGAGGAAAACGAACCAGTAGAGAATGAATAGTCCGAATATAAATGTGAAGAAATATGTCCAGTTAAACATGAGTGGTTATTCCAACGTGATTTGATCACCGGCGTTTACAACACCTTCTTCCAACACACGTGCATACCAGCCACGGCGGTCTTTTACTGTTTTATTAAATTCCGGACCCTTTTCATCACCGATGTACAGTAATGAATAAAGATAGGTGCAAGGCTCACATTTGAAGGAAATTTGCAGTAAAGCGGTTCCCGCCCTGTATTTTTGTTCCGGTTCGATAGATGCATAAGCGAGATCACTGATGGTTAAATTCTCACCAAGATCACCATTCCCCACAGGCCAGCCTTCATTATTCAGATCATCCAAAATGTCTTTGGTAATAAGCATGACCGCCATATCCGGCTCACCACTTTTTTTCTCTTGGCGATAAGTATTATAATCACCATCCACACCGCCAAAATGAATCTCTGCCGAAGCTACGGCTTTTTTTGGTAAACCATGCTCGTCTGGTGTACTGGGCTTTACGTTTATCTGGATTATGTTTCCTGAAGTCATATCAACCTCCTTAATTCACTGTGGCCATGCATTCGATTTCAACCTTGGCGCCGATGGCCAATTTGCTCCCGCCAAATGCAGAACGTGCAGGCTTATGATTCGGAAAAAATTTCTCATACTCCGCATTCATGGCCGGCCAGTCTTCAATATTCTCCAGCATGCAGAGGCATTTTACCACTTGATTCATAGATGAACCGTACCGCTCCAAAACGGTTTTAATATTTTCCATGATTTGGCGCGTTTCAGGACCGATGCCGCCAGGGACCACTTTCAATTCGCCGGGGATATTCCCTACTTGTCCGGAAAGATAGAACATATTCCCAACTCTCACCGCTTCAGAATACGGGAGCCCCATTTTCGCATGTTTCTCTGTCTGAAGGTATTCAATTTTTTGAGATGGATGGCAACTCATGATAAAAATAAGTGTTATAAAAAATAGATGTGATTGTTTCATGGTTTCTCCTTGTGGTCCAAGTTATAATGAGGCTGATAAATTGCCCGAAGTTATTTTTTTAGTCCTATCGTAAAAAGTGTAGTACAGACTGGAATGTCTGCAGTACATTTTGGTTGGAATTGAAATCTATGTTCATTCTACTACTATTTGCCAATCGTAAGGTCCAATAATAAATTCATCTGCATTACCTTCGGCAACCTGGCTTTTGATAAAACCGTAGGCGGCCCCCGCAATAGCTCCGGTACCTCCATAAAAAATACCCCCGCATATTGCAATAAATAGTGGATCATCTATATAACTACCACCAGCAGCTAAAGACACCATCACAGCAAATGCAGTGCATCCTAATCCTCCCAATGCACCTCTTTTCATGCCCTCTCGCACATATTTCCCCACAGTTTTGTATTCACCATGATAAATGGAGCCAATATCATTTAAGGGAATATTCATCTCTAATTCATCTTTTGACTGGCGGATCAACAGTCCATCTGCCGATACTCCAATCAGTTCTCCTCTAGCAAAAATATCCGGATTCCAAGCATTTACGGCTACGATCCAATCTCCTGATGGGATTCTCACTCGCTCACCATCCATTTCCAATACAAGATCGGTAAATTCCTGTTGGGCGTGGATGCTGTCTTTGTTGAATTTGATCACATTTGTTTCCACCAAGCCAATGGCAGTTGCTGTTACAAGTAAACTGATCAACAGTGTTTTTTGATTATTCATAAACGATTCTCCAGTCATAAGGCCCTATAACAAATTCACTGGCTTGGCCTTTTTTAACCAAACCCCTGATAAAGCCAATTACTGCTCCTGCAGGAACAGTATATATTGCGCTAAAACTTGTGCCAAAAACAAACCCAACACCAAAATTTTCAATTGGCGAATTAACCCCCCCGGAATACCAACCTCCATTTACTACACAACTCACACCTAAAATTACCCCACCTGCTACAGCAGCCAAGCCGCCATATTTCAATCCTTGATTGGTGTACTTCCATACTGTTTTGTATTCGCCATGGAATAAAATACCAATATCTTCAATTGGAATATTAATTCTCAAATCTTTGACAGGATCAAATATCAGTAACTCATCTGCCGTTACGCCTACTAATTCGCCACCGGCATGTATATCCGGATTCCAGGCATTTACAGCCACGATCCAGTCTCCGCTGGGAATCGTAACCCTTTCTCCGTCCATTTCCAAAACAAGATCACTGAATTCCTGTTGGGCGTGGATGTTTTCTTTATTGAATTGTATAAAATCCGTTTCCACCAAACCGATGGTAACAGCCGTGACAAGTAAACTGATCAATAATGATCGTTGATTATTCATAAACGATCTGCCAGTCATAAGGCCCTATAACAAATTCACTGGCTTGGCCTTTTTTAACCAAACCCCTGATTAAGCCAATTACTGCACCTGCCGGAACAGTATATATTGCAGTAAAACCTGTGCCAAAAATAAATCCAATACCAAAGTTTTCCACCATTGAATTTCCAGAAGAAAGTTTACTGTCACCTGCAGCACAAATTGCACCAAAAAATAATCCACCGGTTACAGCAGCCAAGCCGCCATATTTCAACCCTTGTTTGGTATACTTCCAAACTGTTTTGTATTCACCGTGGTACAAAACACCAATATCTTCAATTGGAATATTAATTCTCAAATCTTTGACAGGATCAAATATCAGTAACTCATCTGCCGTTACGCCTACTAATTCGCCACCGGAATAGACGTCCGGATTCCAGGCATTTTGCGCAACAATCCAAACTCCGGCGGGAATGGTCACTCGCTCACCATTCATCTCTAATACAAGTTCTCGAATTTCCTGCTGGGCGTGGATGCTGACTTTGTTAAATTGAACAACATTCGTCTCCACCAAGCCGATGGCGACGGCTGTAATTAATACACTAATCAATAAGGATCGTTGATTATTCATGGTACACCTCTAAATCCCGCTTTACCAGTCCATTGCTCTTTCCATTCTGGCCATTGGCAGGAATAAATCCATTTGCTTTTGGCATGGGCATTGGAATTTTTTGGGGAATATTACCGTTCTGCCAGTGGCGGACTTCGTGTGTTTCCCGATAAAGCACATTGTAGGTATCAAAGGGAATGGTCTTGCCGTCGGGCATGGCAAAGCCGATGCAGCATTTTTTCACCACTTTCATATCCCAATTGTACTTATCCTGGAATTGGATCAATATGATGCGAAAGGCGTTTTCATCGGCTATTTTCTGTCGGCCTTCCTCGCTGAAAAAATCCTTCTTCACGGGAATACCGCAAACACAGGAAAAATCGTAGAGCGTTTTGACTGAATTAAAACTGGAAGATGCCGACCATAATCCTTCGATGGCTTTTTTATAAATGGGTCTGGGGTCCGTAAAAATGGTATTGGTGAACTGGTCCATGTACGGCTCCATATTTATGAATCGGGGAATGGGTTTCACTTTCTTTCCGCGCACATAGGCGTAGGTCATGGCGATTTCGCTTGGATGGCTGCAGGGCAACGGCAGAAAATCTGTTTTACGGAACATGCCGTCCGTTTGAGTTTCCAGACGATCCATAATTTCCGTATTAGTCACCCGGTCCATTGGATTGAAATCGTGGTCATAGCGCCCGGCAAAAAACGCCGGCTGAAAATTCACACCTCGAATACCTTTTGTTTTAATACCGAATTCTACAATTTTCCCAACTTGGTCTTCATTTACTCCGCGCTGGATCACCGCCGCTAGATTCACCGGCAGGCCATGCTTCAGCATATTCTCAATCGCTTTCATTTTCAAATCCGCCATCTTGGCGCCGCGAATCTTTAGGTTCACTTCATCGGTAAAGCCGTCGAATTGGAGATAAATTTCCAGTTTATTTTCACTTACATCTACCAAGCGCTTTACCAAATCTTCATCCTGGGCAATCTTGATGCCGTTGGTGTTTATCATGACCACTTCGATGGATCGGGACACCGCTTCCTTGACAGCACCTACAATATTGGGATGGACGGTCGGTTCGCCACCGGAGAATTGCACCACAGCGCCTACGCCTTCTTGTTCGATAAAACCATCCAACGATGCTTTAATCTGATCCATGGTCAAATGAGCCGAGCCATCAGAATCGGCAAAGCACGTGGGACAAGCCAAATTGCAGGCATCGGTGAGATCAATGAGCCCCAGGCACATATGCTGTTCATGATCCGGACAAACGCCGCAGTCGTAAGGGCAGCCCCGGTCCACTTCTGTAGGGAATTTTAGAGGAAGGTCGCCGGGACGATTAAATTTTTGAGCGTGGAAGTACCAATTGGCATCAGAATGGAGGAGGCAGGATTCGAAGCCGTGGTCGGGGCACCATTTGCGCAGGACAATCTTATCGTCATCCGTCTTCAGAATTTTAGCATCAACCACTACCAAGCATTTGGAGCAAAGGCTCCGCGTCATTTCCAGGAAAACGGACGAGCGCCGCTTCCGAGGATTTTCAAGTATGTCTGTATGTTCTGATGGGAACATAGGCTTCATTCCTTTCTTCTAGAAAATCAAATTTGTTTGAATATATTCCTTTTTTTCATCTACGGTCCACATGGTCATGTCTACCAGCATTTCCGGCTCTCTTTTTAAATAATTGGCACCAACCTTTTGACCATAATAGCTACCGCCTAAAGCACCGGCAATAATAAAAGCTCGCAATCCATTAATGCCTTTATTACTTACTCCCAATGATCTTGGAAAAACGACAACACCCGCTAAAAAACCAACACACATACCGCCGCATGCACCTACATTTTTACCTAAAAATTGACCTAGGCTACTCGGTCCTGGTGGCAGTGAAATCCGCTCTATTTCTGATAAGGGAACTTTCACATCCCAACTTCCATTATTTAAAACGAGTTGGTCTTCTTCTATTCCGGTTATTTGGTAATCTTTCATTTCACTGGTATAGGTGTAAATCCAGTATGAATTATTCACCCCAATAGATTGAGCATTTATACTGCTCAATGATACGATAAAGATAATAACGTTTATTAGTCTGTTATTTTTAACCATTTATTTTCTATTTCCGTCTTCTAGTAAATTAAATTTGTTTGAATATATTCCTTTTTTTCTTCCACAGTCCACATGGTCATGTCTACAATAATTTCCGGTTGTCCTTTCAAAAAGTTTCCCCCTGCTTTACTACCGTAGTACGCACCGGCTAAAACACTTGCTATACCAATAGCTAGCACACCTTGCTCTCCTTCTGATCCGCCTCCAAAAATGATTGACCCGGCTATAAATCCAATACAAATACCTCCATATCCGCCTATGGCGCCGCCAGCAATCTGGCCAAGAAGACTTGGCCCGGGAGAATCAAGAATCATTTCAACTTCATCCAGAGAAACGCTTACATCCCAGCTGCCATTGTTCATGACTAATTCATCTCCCTCTATTGCATTGATCTGATAATCTTTCATTTCACTGGAAGTGGTATAGATCCAATATGATTTTCCTTCTGGTTCTGATTGAGCATAGATACTGCTCAAAGATATAATAATAACAATGACTGATATTAGTCTGATATATTTAACCATTGGCTTCCCTTTCCTTTTGGTTATTTAATGTAAGTTAAAATTTATAATAGAATGCAATAAAGGGCCGCTGAAAATGAATCCCGATTCTGAATTTTTCATTGTAAGCGTAAATGAAGCCGAAATCAAAATCAATATCTGAAATATTTTCTTCTTCCACCATTTCCAGCATAGATGCCCAGTATGGATCATAAAATACTTCAAAAAGAAGTTTTAGACTTCGGCGTGCATCAGCAGCTATAGCATAATATGCCCGGGGCATAAGATCATAACCGGGATAAGATGTAACTGAAGCACCAATAGTGTGGTTTATTCGTCCCTGTCCTGACGCTTTTAAATTGGATACTGTAAATGCACCAAACACTTCCCACCACATTTCTCCGCCATCAAATGGATTGTTATCGTAATGTCTTTCATCTATTACACCATCATTATTCCAGTCATCTTCAACTAATTTTGAACCAACGCGTACCCATTCTGTTCTAGAAATAGTTGTATCATATTCAATATAAGTTTGTGAATCATCATCCCATTTACTATATCTTTCGAGATCATCCCATGTTTTAAATTCATATTTATCAGGCACACCACGCATATGAAAATGACCACCCACAGATAGGACTTTTTCTGATTTTAGATTGCCCGTTTTGAACAGCATAAACTTGGGTCGAAAATTTAGGTCGCCTAAAAAGTACCCTCCCCATTTTGAAGTAATGTGCATTTTTTCAGATAAACCGTAGCCCCATGAGAGACCACTTAAATACAGAACATTTTCTTCCAATACATATCCTGTGGGATCAAAATAAATATCAATGAGACGTTCATTGCCATAATACCAGCGTCCTTTTTCAACCTGTCCCGGTCGTGAAAATTGACCTCGCGCACGGCCCATACTTTTAAAATCGATACGTTCAATTTTATCATGACTGACAAATACTTCGCCAAATTGAGCTTTGACCGTTACTCCTTCATCACTTTCGGACACAATGATTCCCCGGAGCTTATCTCCGGACTTGAGAAAAATAAATGCTTCTTCAGGTTTAACTTCATTCTTCTTAATCGTTATTTCACCAAAAGCTGTTTCAACAATATAGGTTGAGTCTGTTTGTGATTTAACGGCACCCGTTACTGTATCCCCCGATTTGAGGTGAAATGTTTTTTCTTGGGCAAAAATGCTGCCGATTAACATTAAGCTAGCAATGATTGATTTCACGATATTCATGATTTTATCCTTTTTACATATAGTTGCTATTATTTAGATATTAAACATAGTTAATAACTAAGCAAAGAAACTTATTTAATATCAATAATTCATTTTACTTGAATAATATTACAGAATATGTTAATTTATTTCAAGTTAAATTTATAATAATGAAAACAGTTCAAGAAATCATATCAGATGTAATGGCTAACCAAGGACTTCGTCATAAGTATCAGGTGGCGGAATATTTTGGAGTTACTCCCCAAGCTGTGAGCACGTGGCTTACATCGGGTATCATTCCATCCAAACATATTCTAAAATATCAATCTGAATCTACAACGTCTCACACCATTCCAGTTCCCGCCCCTCTATCTGAAGAAGGGGAAGCTAATCGCCATAAAGAAGTGATTAATTATCTTATTGCGGAAAATGTGAATTTAAAAAATGAGATTGTTCAGCTTCGTCAAGAAATTTCAAACATTCGTTCTACTCGTGGAAAAAATGATATAATTGAAAAAGTGAATGCTGAATCGTTGTTTATCTCCGGCCGAATTTCAGATGGCGTTATTACCGAAGTCCAAGGAGACTGGAAAAAACACATGGGTTATACAGATAAAGATTTAGTAGGACATCGATATGATCGGGAAGATTTAATCCATCCTGATGAATTCGAACGGACCAAGCGCCACCAACAAACATTGAAAACATCAGAAGGAATTAAGGAAACACGCTTTAGTACCATCCAGCGCTGGAAACATGGACAGACAGGTCAATACATCATGTTAAGCATGGTTTGGTATGCGAATATTGAAAAAGACCGGGTGGATATTGTAGCTAAACCCATTGATTCGTTTATGGACTCTGTCTCCATACCAGATTAATTTCGATTATGATATAACATATATTTTGCTGTTTCTAGGATTCCCAACGTCATGTCCTCAAACGCTCTTGAGCCTCCTTCTTTTATTGCTTTAACATCCATTGCGGGATCAGCGCTCTGCAGATTATGGAATTCCATGCCTGATCCATTTCGAAAGATGCGCAGATAATGCTGATTATTCAGCACACCATAACTACTGGGTGATATTTTTTTATTTACGACAAATGCTAAACCATCCTTCATTATTAAAATATCCCTTCCCATCGTTTGATTCGTGTATGCAATTCCGCTCAAACCAGCGAGTGTGGGCATAAGGTCTGCTAATCCGCATACTGTTTCATTGCGGCCATGCGTTAATTCCAGGCCCGGCGCATATATGATCAGCGGCACATTATAAGACCGCAGCCTTAAATCAAAATCATCCGCTTGCATATGTTCTGCCCGGGGATCAGAATTTCCATGATCGCCAAAAAGTACAAAAATGGTTTTGTTATAATATTCTGCAGATGAAGCCAAATCCATGAAATTCCCAACGGCATGATCTAAAAAACGCATGGCATTGTATTGTTCTAGCGAACTAAAGCCCGCTGTCCGTAATCTAACTTCATCTTCATCTCTTAACACAAATCCGGCATTGTCAGTGGGAATGGAATAAGGACGATGATTAGCAGCCGTCTGCACCACAGCAAAAAATGGTTTGTCTGAATCACGGTTTGAAAACCGGTCATGGGCTTCACGAAATAAGTCCATATCAGAAATTCCCCACACATCCACCCGGGGCCGGTCAAAATCATCAAGTTCGATGAGATCCATATCCTTCAGGTTGTACGTAATAAGACTTCGGATATTGGCCCAGCTAGCACTACCGCCAATCATGTAATATTTATCATGATCCACAAATTGAGAAATAATGCTGTATTGATCACGGATGAGTGGATTGCGCGAAGATGTCTTGAACCGCGCCACATCCGGGATACCTGTGACCATGGTAAAAACCGAGCGGGATGTGCTCACCCAAGGCACATAGAATTTCGTGAAATATAAACCTTCCTCGGCTAATCTGTCCAAAACAGGTGTGGGGTTGAAAGGATTGCCCATGAGCCCCATACGGTTCAGTCCCACAGATTCCATAAAAATGATTACTACATTTGGAAGCTGCTTATTCGATTCCTTTCGCAAGACGGTGCGTGTAAAATTCAAATTGTCCACATCAGGTTCATCCACACCTAGCCAATCAGCAATCAATGGATAATATTTTCGTACTTTTTCTTCATCAAAATCAGATTCGATAATAGTTGTGGTGTCATAATAATACAAAACCGGGTTCAACGCCAAAGCAGACACGAATGGGTCGCGGCTGAAAAAAGCGTCACTCCATAATAATGCATATTGGCTAAAAGTCCCCCAAAGACTGAAAAGGTAAATGAGTCCACCGACAATGACGCCGATCGTTTTGTGAGATTTATTAGAGTATTTGGGAGGTTTTGCGATGGTTACAGACACAATCTTGTTATGGATCTTTATCCAGATTAGGCAAATTATTCCCAGCAGTAAAACAAACCAAACGACCGGATAACTTTCCCAAACCATGTTCAATGCGATGACAGGATTTTCCAATAGGCTCAAAGCTGTGATATCCACACGCTGCTGGAGATAGGAAAAGTGTCCGAAATCTGCAGCATAAAAAACAACAGTGCTGATGATTAAAATCCCATAGATCCATTTTCCTGCCAAACGAGTTCGCGATGAACGACCCATGTTTATTACAGGAACCATGGTCAGTATCAATAAGGGCAATGAAATCAATATAGACAGACGCAAATCAAAACGAACACCCATCCAAAAAGCACGGGTTATGTCAGCGGAACTGACATCGGCGGCAGTATTTTTGAAAATATAGAAAAAAACGATCCGAAATAGAATAAACAGTAGCCATGTCAACCCCACCACTCCCAAAAGATAACGCAGCCGCCGGGAGCGCATAAATGATAGATTCATTTTAATCAGTTATTTCAGCCGAGTATCAGCAGGACATCCTGGGCATGCGTTTTAACAGACACTTTTTCATACGCCTTTTCAATATTTCCATCTTCATCAATAATATACGTGTAGCGAAAAATACCTTCATATTCCCGACCGTATAATTTCTTTTTTCCCCAAGCACCGTACGCTTTAATCGTTTCTTTACTTTCATCAGAAAGCAAGGGGAACGGGAAACTATATTTATCACAGAAATTCTTCTGTCGTTGTACAGAATCTGCGCTCATGCCCAGTATAACTGTGTTCTTATCTTTAAATGTTTGGAATTCATCCCGGAATCCCTCTCCTTCGACTGTTCAGCCAGGTGTACTGGCTTTAGGATAAAACCATAATACAACTTTCTGCCCTTTCAATCCAGACAGGGACACATTATTCCCATCCTGATCCAGCAGTGTAAAATCCGGTGCTTTGCTTCCGACGTCTAACATGTTTTCTCCTTTTGTGTTATGTAGAAATAGCGTGCTACGTCTTTACTTTTGACCAGCGCATACGGTCATCATTACTTAAAACCATTTCACTTACAATGTTGATCCCCTGTTTTTGACCTCTCCATACAAGATAATCAAGTGCTTTTTCCAACGTAACCCATTTAAATTCACAATGTTCATCAGATAAAGTTACGATATCTGAATCAACTTCAATCCCAAAAACAGGAACAAGATTAACTCGATCACCATAAGCTTCATAAAACCGACTCACATAATCAGCAACAAACATTTGTTTAGGAGTCAATCCTGTTTCTTCCATTAATTCCCTCTTGGCAGCTTCTGTGGCTGTTTCACCTGATTCGATCTTTCCTGCTACACCTTGCCAGAGATGCTCATATATTTTGGTCTCCGCCCTTTTTAAAATTAAAAACAGCAACCCATCTTTTGTTTTGCGAAAAATATATGCATCTACAACTCGAACTAGAATATCCGTCATTACATTCCTTTATGATCCAGCATACATTTCAAATAATTATGTGACCATTCATCAAATCTTCCGGCGGAAATTTCTGTTCGCATCGTTTCCATGAGATCCATATAGTAAGTCAAATTGTGCATAGTTGCCAGGCGATGACCCAAAATTTCATTCACATTTATTAAATGGCGCAGATAGGCTCGTGTATGATTTTTGCAGAGATTACATCCGCACTTTTCATCCACTGTAGAAAAATCTTCTTTATGTTTTTCGTTTCGGATATTTACAATTCCATGAGATGTAAACAGTTGCCCATTTCGGGCGTTGCGTGTGGGCAAAACACAATCGAACATATCTACGCCACGTTTCACTGATCGCACTAAATCAGTTGGCCGACCGACACCCATTAAATATCTTGGCTGATCTTTGGGCAATAATTCATCCATTTGTTCAATTGTTTCAAACATGGCGCTTTTTTCTTCCCCAACAGCCAATCCACCAATGGCCATTCCGCATGTTGCAAATGGAATTAATTCTTCCGCACTTTTTTGGCGTAATTCTTCATATATATTTCCTTGGACTATGGGAAACACATTCTGCTCCCAATCATGGATACCTTGATTTTTAGTTAAATACACACTGCAACGTTTCATCCATTTTGATGTACGCTCCACAGCTGTTTCAACCGTTTGGTAATCTGCCTTCCCTGGAGGACATTGATCAAATGCCATTATAATATCTGCACCAAGATGTTGTTGAATTTCCATAGATGATTCAGGAGTAAACATGTGTCTGCTGCCATCAATATGGGATTGAAATTCCACACCTTCATCATTTATCTTATTCAGTTTCGCTAATGAAAAAACCTGAAATCCACCGCTGTCAGTTAACAAAGCACCATTCCAATTCATAAAGCTGTGTAAACCGCCGGCTCGGCCAATTAATTCATGCCCCGGCTTTAGATATAGATGATACGTATTTCCTAAAATGATCTTTGCTTCAATATCGTTTAATTCAGCTGTATTCACTGCTTTCACTGTGCCACGTGTGCCAATAGGCATAAAGACCGGTGTCGCTATCGTCCCGCGATCTGTAATAATCTCACCCGTACGAGCAGACGTAACTATATCTTGATGGTGGATTGTAAACTTCAATATCTAAAAAATAATTTGGAATGCTTCACGGACAGATTTTACGCCGTGGATTTTCAATCCTTTGAAGGATTTTACATTTTTCATATTTCCTTTGGGTATAATCGCAATTTTAAATCCCAAGGCTGCTGCTTCCTGCAAACGCTGATCAATCCGCGCCACCGAACGAACTTCGCCTGTTAAGCCAACTTCACCTACAAGGACAGTTCCATCTGCAATCACATTATCTTTACTGCTGGATGCCACCGCAGAAATAATTGATAAGTCAGCCGCCGGATCTTGAATTTTCAATCCGCCCACAAGATTTACAAACACATCATTCATGCCCATAATATTTCCCAGACGCTTTTCCAACACAGCCAAGAGCATAGATAACCTGCGACTATCCACACCATTTGTATTCCGTTGCGGCGTCCCAAAATTTGCTTTGGAAACCAGTGCCTGAACTTCCACCAAAATAGGACGACTGCCTTCCATAGTGGGTAAAATCGCTGTTCCTGCTGTATTGGCAGTTCGTTCCGCCAAAAAAAGTTCAGAGGGGTTTGTCACTTCTTCCAAACCAGCAGATGTCATATGGAAAACACCCACTTCATTGGTAGCACCAAAGCGGTTTTTAACAGAGCGAAGTATGCGATGATCGTAACGCTCATCCCCTTCTAAATACAAAACAGTATCCACCATATGTTCTAACATTTTAGGGCCGGCGATAGTACCGACTTTTGTCACATGCCCAATAACGATGACTGTAAATCCTTTTTGTTTGCAGGCATTTAGCAACTGCTGACCGCAGTCTCGTATCTGGCTCACGGAACCGGGCAATGAATCCAAGTCATCATTATAAACCGTTTGTATGGAATCAATCACCAATAAACTTGGTTGTATAACAGATACTTGTTCTAACACATTCAAGATTTCATTTTCTCCGGATACATGTAAATTTTTTGAGTTTACTCTTAAACGTTCGGCTCTTAATGCAAGCTGATCTTCACTCTCTTCTGCAGATACATATAGAGCTGACTCACCACAACCGGCGACAATTTGTAACGCAATTGTTGATTTCCCAATTCCCGGCTGCCCGCCCAGCAGAATCATGGATCCCGGGAGGAGTCCACCGCCTAAAACCCTATCTACTTCCTTTATCCCGGACGATGTTCGTTTTCGGTCTTTTTTATGGGTAATTGTGTGGAGCTCTGTCGTTTCTCTTGCGGGTGCGCCGTTGGATTTACGTCTTGATTTAGGCGGATGAAATTCACTTAACGTACCCCATTCATTACAGGCAGGACATTGTCCATGCCATTTGGAATATTCATTCCCGCAGCTGTTACAGAGAAATATCGTTTTAGATGATGATTGTGCCATAGACCGGTAAGAAAGTTATTGGAAACCGGTCAGATTACAGAATAAATAATTGAGTTTTTATTAACCCTTAAACTTATACGATAAACCCAATTCCCACCTTTTATCTATGAAATATTCTAATTCATATTTTTTCGATTCAAAGTATTTTTATAAATAAGTTGTATCTATAAAATTATACTTCATGTAGGGGATCAGTTTTTGATCTTTGAATCGATTATGTAATATTTTTATGTTTAAACCTAGACTATAGCCGTTCCCTTCATACCAATAATCATCTTCTTCATTATATTCTATTGAATGTGTAACAAAATCTCTTCTAGAATAAAAAGATCCTTTCAACAAGTTGTGGTATGAAAATTTCAATTCCACTGGCAGCTTCAAATTAAATACGCTCATATTCGTACCCAATCCGATTCCTGTGTTTATGAAATGAAAATCGCTTTTTATATATACGTCCCATGAAGAAAGCTTATGGGAAATACGATCTTTTCTATTCCAATTACTTTCAGAGATATAAGCAGTATAACTCATTGATGAATTAATAAAATAAGATTCTTTCCATTTTATTGAGTTTGAATAAGATATACTAGGACCATATCTCCAAAGTAAATGAGGAGATGATCTGTTATTGTTTAGTCTAAAATAATTTCCACTTGTCCCCAATCCTATATAGTGTTCTGCAGGCAAAAAAAATGTATATATGCTATAGGTTAAAATAAAATAAAACGGGATTGACATAAAGAAGGTCTTAATTGACTAAATTCTATAATGTTATTTTGAAATCTTTAAAATCATATAGTATTCCAACCTCCCACCGCTCATCCAGAAAATATTCATGTTCATATAAATTGTCACCATAATATTCATCTATATGAGTTGTATCTATAAAATTATATTTTAAATAAGGAAAAAAATTCTGGTCTAATTTTTTCTTAAAAACAATTCTCATATTTATTCCCATACTTCTTCCAGCGCCTCTATACCTATAATTATATCCATCATTATATGATGGTGTTTCAGATCCACCACCCCGAACCCTAAAGCTATAAAAAGTACCAAAATACAAATCATGGTATGAATATCTAATCTCGGTTAGAAGAGTAATTTTATTCATTTTCATATTAACACCAACACCAAAACCTGCATCGATAAATTGAAAATCACTTTTTATCAAATTATCTCTATCCTCAAGCCATATATAACCTTCCCCCCAATCATTTCTTCTACTCTCAGACATATATGCTGAATAACTTAACGAAGATGATAAAAATACACTCTCATTCACATATATTGAATTTGTATAGGATAAAACAGGACCATACCGCCAATGCAAAACAACATCACTATCTTGCCATTCTGAAGAAATTCTAGAATCAAAATAATTACCGCTAAACCCCAATCCTAAATAATGGTCTGCTGGTAAGAAATATGTACCCAGGCTATAAACAATGACCAAATGGAATGGGATTACCATAGTCAATAACTAAATTGATCATTGACTAAAGTATAAGGTTTTGTATGATAATTATAACCGTCACTTTCACGCCAGTACCTTACCGTCAACGTCCAACTTTCATGTCCCTCATATATTTTAGTATTGATCTCTAAAGTTGCATAGCCCCATTATTTCCCATCATCAAAATTAATTTTTGCATCGATTCTATCATTTGTACCTGCATGTGATACATCTCTTGTCCATACTTCTACTTCGATTTTTGTTATTTGACTCATATTTTACTCCATAAATCAATTAATAATATTCAGTCTACCAATCCGTGCCTAAAGAGAAATAATATTGTGGTTTGGAATAACCTGATTCATTGATATCCCAAGCAGAATCAATCCGAAGTAAGAAATACCCCAGGTTAATCTTCATACCCCAACCAAAACCGGCTATGGACTCATCAAATTCACTTCCGTTATCCCAAGCTGTTCCAACATCCAAAAATAAATGGGATCCCAGATTACTTATCATAAATTTTTCAGGAACGCCTAATGCTAATAAAAACGGAAACCGAAATTCAAAATTGGCCAATGCCACATTTGACCCAACTTGTTCCATATAACGCCGTCCACGAACAGGAACGACGAATTCAGAAAAGAATACATCTTCAAGATCATTTTCGCCATCGAGCAAATCATTCCGAAAATGACTATTGTCTTTGACTCCATCTGTTTCACCGGAACCATAAATCCAGTTTTGGACACCTCCCAAATAAAATTTCTGTTTATTTGCGCCACGGCTAGTCCCCAGAGTTAACCGACCAGCCAAACTGGAATAACGACCAATTTTATAATATTTTCTGAAATCCATTTTAAGCGTTTTAAAGTCCATTTTTTTACTGCCCCATCCAGGGCTGACAACCAACGTCGTGTTTTGGCGAAAACCATCAATGGGGCCCGTATAACCATATACCGTATTATCATACACCCAACTGGCTACAGGAAGAACAACTGAAAAATCTTCATTGGATACTTCTTCAAATTCATAATAATTGACTTGCTGCCATTCGCTAAATGAAAAATAATGATATGATAATCCGCCTTCAACTCGCATAAAACGGCTGAAAGGATGGGAAAGATAACTCATTAGAGAAAAATTCCTTAATAATCCACGATGTTGATAGCCGCTCATATCATAACCAAGGAAATATTCGTTCGCAATATGGGAAATAGAAAAATAATAATCTGTGGGTCGAGTCAAATATGCATAGCTGAAAAAGTAATCACTGCGTTTTAGATCAATAACCATTTCAGTCCCAAAATATATTTGGTGATCACCCAAAATATCACTGAACGCAAACATCGTCATGCCCTGCGCACCAAATACATTATTGAACGATGCATACCCATTCACTAAATCCAGAGTAAATCGCGTTTTGTATGCTTTTGGGATATAACCATCTTCAGATAAGTCTGTTGTATCCTTAGCAAAATCGGTTGCAGCATCTTCAGGTGAATCCAAAGGTTGATTAAAATGATCATATTCCCTTGAAAATATCCATTCCTGATAATCCAATCCAGACGACCTTCCACTGCTCCACTGGCCTCTTTTATGGCGCCTTAAGTCAATTAAATCTTCTGATACGTCATAATTCATAATATATTTAGTGGGCGGAACATCCATGGCGTCTTTATCTAAAGGATGACTCATACTATACACATCCCAACCCATTTCGGCGTAGCCAGCAAATACTAAATATTCGTCATTTTCTGTAAGACTCAATTGAAATGCGCCTGTTAGAATATTGGTTAATGCCACAGGATCTGAATCCGGTTTATATCGATAAATATTCCAAACACCGCCATCATCAGACACATAGAAAAGAGTATTTTTTTCCGTATGAGACCAAATTGGATAATCTTCATTATGATCCGTATCTGTTATACGGCTGATATTCCCAGAAGCTAAATCAATTGCATAAATATCTTTTTGAGAAAAGTCATGTTCTACAATAGCTTCTGGCGGTTGCTCTCCAGCAATATCATTGTTCCGGTCCGAAATAAAAACCAACGTAGTTCCATCATTATTCCACGACGGTTCTGAATCCGAATAAATATCGCTCGTTAGAGCTGACAGCTTTTCATCTTCAATATTATAAACATAAACATCACTGGCTCCGTTATTCGTTCCAATAAAAGCCAGTTGGTTCCCATCGGGGCTCCATGCAGCTGTAAAAATTCCATCCAATTCGAATGTTAACTTTTCTTTCTTTTTTGTTTTTACATCAATCAAATATAATGCGTCTGATTTTCCTGCTTTAGCAGCAATAACAATTCGTTTACTGTCTGGGGACCAAGAAATTCCCGGTTGAAGTAATTTTAATTCTTCAAAATCCACTGACCGATTTCCTTTAACCAATCGTCGTATTTCATCCCCATCAATTGCATCAATAACATAAATATCAAAATATCCTGACCGATCTGATAATACTGCAATTTTACTTCCATCAGGGGAAACAGCTGGAGAAATATTATAATAATTCTTTTCTTTTTTATGATCAGTTAAACGTTTGGCAATGTCTTCAATCTCATCACGCCCAGCAACATCCGGCCAATATTCTTTCTTTAAATATTTATGCCATTGTTTGGTCAAATCTTCATAATCCATTCCCAAAGCTCGCTCAATTCCCTTTTCTGCATCTTGAGTCATTTTCATTGCCGTAATGATTTCACCAATTTTTTCACGACCATATTTTTCTGCGATGAACCGCCAGATAGATTGACCACCCTTATAAGCCATGTAGGATTCCAATTCTTTTACTGTAGGCATTTTTTTATTTATGGACATGTCACGCATAGTCATGTCCGCTTTGGTGTCCCAGTTCATTGATAAGTATTCAGACAATCCTTCATTTGCCCATAATGGAATTCTTAATTTGACCCGACCTGTAATTACACTTTGAATATTACCATCATAAATCATATCGTTTAAGATTGCGTGGACAAGTTCATGATGGATAACATGTCGGAATTGTTCATAATCACCTTCAAAAGGTAAAACAACTCTGTTTTTAAATAATTCTGTTACACCTCCAATACCTTCCTGCATATACTGCCAGATAACATTTGTCTGCTGAAAATCATTATGAGAATGGTACACAATGATGGATACACGTTTTTTTAATGTCCAGCGTAAATGTTTTGAAACTTGCTCATGGGCTTCTTCAGATACTTCAGCCGTGAATTCTGCTAATTGAGTATCGTCTCCATAATAATACACATCAAAATTTGGAGATGAAATCAAGGACCAATCGAATTCCTTGTATTGTACTTTATTTTGTCCAAAAGATTGGGCGAACAGTCCTTCAGCTATTAGAAATAAAATGAAAATGATTTTACGCATGTGTAAAATTACGTCGATACCTCATTAGAGTTCCAGCAACTAAACATATTCTTAATTTCCTTTTGATATTGCGCAATTAGACTACTTTTAAAACAATAAGTTAAAGTGTTACAATTCCTTTGCCTATACATCTTCAAAAAAGTAAGTTTCTGCATATGCAATTGCCTGTCTATTTTATTTCCGATATTCATTTAATGCTCCATTGCGATGAGCAAGAGAAGAAACGTCAAAGAAAATTATTTCGTTTTATGGATTCCGTCGCCCAATCTGGGGGCACATTATTTATTATTGGAGATTTATATGATTTCTATTTTGAATACAAACATGTAATTCCAAAAGTATATTTTCCCTTTTATCAAAAATTATTTAACTTAAAAAACAGTGGTGTAGATATTCATTTTATTACAGGTAACCACGATCATTGGACTCTGGATTTCATGGGCGAAACGCTTACGACAAAAGTGCATTTTGATGATGTGTCCATTGATATACATGGGAAACGATTTTATCTTACACATGGCGATGGTATTCTTTCCTGGGATAGAAGTTATCGAGTGTTAAGAACCATTATACGTAGTAAACTTTTTATTTGGCTGTATCGTTGGATTCACCCAACGATTGGTTATGGAATTGCTCACGCTATTTCTAAAAAGGGTCGACACTATAATCATTCCAAAGAATATAATGAAAAAGTAATGAGCGAATTAAAAGTCTTTACAGAAACAGTTGCAGCGGATGGTCATGATTATGTTCTTACAGGACATTATCACCAAGCGAAGATTGAAAATGTAAATGGTGGGAAGCTGGTTGTTCTAGGTGATTGGTTGAAGTATTTTTCATATGCAATTTTTGATGGGAAAGAACTCGAACTCAAATTTTGGGAAGCAAATGCGTAGAATTATTTTATTAATATTTATGGCCGCCTCTCTTTCTTTTCAAGGCTGTTCTACGCTTAAAGGACTCTTTGGTAAAAAGAAAGAAAAGAGCGATGTAAACCTTGCTGAAGTGGAAAACCTTCGTCGTGATTATCAAGACGGCCAAGTCCAGGCATTGCAGGAATTAATCAGTATGTATAATGATTCCAACCTTCCATTCGATGTACGCATTGCTGCCGGAGATGTTCTTGCTCAAACTCAACACCCAACTGCAATGAATGCGATTGCTCAAGTCGTCTCTGAAGCTGAAGCTCTTGATTTGAGTTTTATGATAGCATCCATAGAACTTTTAGCAGAATTTCGTAATAATCCCACTGCAGGTGACGCCATGGTACGCGCCATGCATACAATTGATGAAAAATCAAACAAGCTGCATATGACACTTGTTCGCAGTTTAAACAGAGTCCGAACAAAAGATCAGGTATTGGCTTTGTTGGAATTATATGAAGTTTCAAAAGCAAATGTCTCTCGTACAAACAAACTTTTAACAGAAACACTGGGTGCAATCGGGTCCGATGATGTGATACCAATTCTAGTAACCATTTCCAAAGATTCAGATATTAATATTGCTGTTCGAAATCGTGCTTTAGAAATTCTGGGGAAGAAAGATCCCCACGAAGTTGCACCTGCATTTGCTGAGTTATTAGGTGATCCTGAAATAAATACAGAAATAAGAGAATTTGCTATCAACACTATGGCTGGGGTAAAAGAAGAAAATTTGATTTTGGCTCTTATAGAAACATATAATACTGGTAAACGTCAATACTTCAGCATGCTCAATACTTTGTTGGATGCTTTGGGCGAGTTCGATGATCCTCAAGTATATAAAGCAACAATAGATATTGCACAAAATGATGAATTTCCCATACCAATCCGATCAAAAGCAATTCGCAGTTTGGGTCGATTTGCAGATGATGAAACTGTCAAATTATTATTACCCGTTTTAGCTAATGCAAATAATTATCCATTACGTCCAGCCGTAATGGATATGCTCCAAACTATGGGTAAAACAGATATATTTGCAGAAGATATCCGCCGGTTAGCTTTTCAAGCTCAACAGGGAAATTAAACCAATGAAGCTGATTATTTTGATATGCGCTTCAATAGTATTTGCTCAAGAAGTAGATTCTGTGAAAACGGATACAATAGCTACAGACAGTACACCATTCCCAGAAATTACTATTGAGAATAAAAAAGCAGAAAAACTTAAAGATGCAAATTTATTTTTTGACTATAAAGATGATTTACAAGGATTGCAAACTCAAATAGATTCATTAAAACGTGTCATGCGCGTAATGGAACGTAAAAGAGCCATCCCCGGTATAAATGAAGAATTATTAAATCTAATAAAAATTCCCGAACTCCAACATCGTATCGAACTAACCAATGGTACAGTTGTTATAGGAGAAATTCTGGAAGAATCAGCCGAACAAGTCATTATACAAACAACTCTCGGTCAATTGGCAATTGATAAAGATAGGGTGGTTAATATTGAAAATGAATCACCACCATCACCAAAGATTGAACTAATGAGTGAACCATTTGTAAGTGTGTATCCCGATCATGAAGATATAAATGGTATTGTGAAAAATTCAGGTAAAGTACGTGCAGATTTTGTACGAATTATTGCAAAACTATGGACACCTGAAACAGAACTTGCTGCAACTGATTCAGCATTTGTATCTGGATCAATTCAAGAATATTCTTCAGGCGTTATAACAGATTCAGCGATTAATCCAGGAGCCACTGCTAGTTTTACTATTACTATTCCGTTGAAAGAAGGTGCGTCTACAGTAGAATATCGCACGTATGATATTCGATGGATTAAAGCGGAATAATCTATTTCATCAATATCAATTTCTGTGTCTGAACTTTATTTCCACTTACTAACTGAATAAAATACACACCACTAGGTTGGGTTGACGCATTCCACACAACCTTATTTTCACCACTAATTATTTCACCATTCAACAATGTTTTCACAAAACGACCATTTATATCATAAATACGAAGAGACGTTGCATCCATCGTTTCTACGAAAAATCGAATAGTTGTGGTTGGGTTGAATGGATTGGGGAAAGAAGGATATAATGTCATTTTATCAGGAAATAGAGTTTCAGATTCAATCCCAACAAATGGAATGGTTATTCCTGCCAATTGAATAATCGCATCAGAAATATCAATTTGTGGTGGGGGGAAACCTAACATATAATTGTTAGAGTTAAGTATTCCTGTAATCGAATCTGAAGAAATATTATTAAGTTGAATTTCTCCTGACAAACCAATATATGCATCCGTGGAAATAGTGACTAACAAATCAGTTAAAATTTCATCAAAAGAAGTAGAATCAAATGATAAGGAATCCGCTCCTGAAGAGTCAGGGATTAGTGATGTAAATAGATCAAAAAATGATGAGTCTGCTTCAGGTATAAAACCAATCAATGCATCGGGATTATCAAAATCACTTGGAGGTAATGTCCAGGTTGCCGATGTTAATGCTGAATCAGGCGATTGTAAATAAACAAACAAGATTGAAAATGTTTCTAAATCTAACGGTTCAAAAGCAAAAATAATAATTGAAGTACCATTTTCATCAACTGTTGTTAAACCTATTGCTCCACCAAAAGTAGAATCAGTTAATTCACCTTGGAAGGAGCCACTTTCAGTGCCGGAATAATCAAAATGAGTGGATCCCAAATATAAATTTTGTGCTGAACAAAAAGATATTAAAAATATTAACGTGATTTTTTTCAAATTAATCCTCTATTAATTATTATTTTGTTAATGCTACCATAATTGCATTTTGTGCATGAAGTCGATTTTCAGCTTGATCAAATACAATAGAATAATCTGCTTCCATCACTTCATCCGTTGTTTCTCTACCTCGCTCCGCCGGAAGACAATGCATAAAAAGAGTTTCTTTGCCCGAGCGAGATATCATATCACCATTTACCTGAAAATCAATAAACAATTTTTCACGTGTTTCAGCTTCTTCTTTCTGGCCCATGGATGCCCACACATCTGTATAAATAACATCTGCTCCTTTTACTCCATTAATTGGATCATGAGTAATCACAATTTCAGAACCACTATTTGTTTTGGCTAATTCCACAGTCTTTTCATCTGGTGTAAATCCTTCTGGGCATACACAGGTAAATTTCATGGATAGTCGTGCCGCTAACTGCAGCCAGGAATGGACAATATTATTTCCATCACCCACATAACACACATGAAGATTATCCAACGAGTCTCTATGTTCGCTTATCGTTAAAATATCTGCCATAATTTGACAGGGATGATTATAATTGGTGAGGCCGTTTACAACCGGAGAATCAGAATATTCAGCTAATTCTAAAATATGATTATGTTCGAATAACCGAGCCATAATAACATCATTATATCTGCTCACAACTCGAGCAATATCTTTGATAGCTTCGCGTTTGCCCATGCCGATATCATTGGGTCCAAGAAATAATGCATGACCTCCCATCCATGTAAAACCTGTTTCAAAGGATATTCGAGTTCTAGCAGATGGCTTGGCAAATATCATGGCCAACGATTTATTATGGAAATGTTTGAAATCTTCTTTATTCCGAAATTTGGATTTCAACTTCTTGGCCAGTGAAATGGTTTCAAGAATTTCTTCTTTGCTCAAATCCTTGATGTGTAAAAAATGTTTATCCATTCATTCTCAAATCTTCTTACCCCTCCTTCCGGTCGGAAAGAGGGGTAAGCAATTAATCGTTCAACATTTCAAACAGTTTTGAATCCGCCGGAAGTACAAGTGTTGTTTTCTTATCGATTATTTTTTTATACGCTTCCAGAGTCCGGGTGAATTCGTAGAAATCGACATCTTTATTAAAGGCGTTTGCATAAATTTCCAGTGCCTTCGCTTCACCTTCACCGCGAATTTCTTGAGACTCTTTATAGGCATCAGCTAAAATAATGGTTTTATCTTTTTCTGTTGATGCACGGATCTTCTGTGCTTCTTCTTCACCTTCAGATCTGAATTTATTCGCTTGCCGTTTACGTTCCGCATCCATGCGCGCATAAATAGATTCTTCATTTTCTCGAGGAAGGTCAACCCGTTTAATGCGTACATCTACCACTTCGATTCCGTATTGATCTGTAGATTTATCACTGGCTCTGGTGACAATCTCCATAATCTCTTCTCTCGTTTCGAAAATGATTTCGGTCATATTATGCTTTCCCAACTCTTGACGTAGTTCTGAATACACAATATCATCCAAGCGTGTTACAGCATTGGGAATGGCTTGAACCGTCTGCAAAAATAGAAGCGCATCTGTGATTCTCCAACGGACATAATTATCCACAATAAGTGTTTTTTTATCTTTACTTAACACTTCTTCCGGTGCCACATCGTATTCCAAAAGGCGATCGTCAAATTTAACAGCATTTTGAAACGGTACCGGTAATTTGAAATTTAGACCCGGCTCAGTAATAGTCCGAACTGGCTTACCTAACTGTAAAATAACAACCTGTTGACGTTCATCCACAATAAATACGGTTGTGAAGAAAATAATAAGTCCTAGTACAATGATGACTAATAAAGATTTTTTCATTAGTTACCTCCTTTATCATTCAAGTTTAAGAGGTTTAGGAGATTTCCGCCGTCGCCTCCTGGGACGATATATTTATCAATATTAGGTAAAATTTCTTCCATCGTTTCCAGATATAATCGTTTACGAGTTACATCTTTGGCTTTTTTATATTCAACCAACATTGCGTTGAATCTTGCAACTTCACCTTCAGCACGTTTAACTCGCGCTTGTCGAAAACCTTCTGCTTCCCGAATCATTGCTTGAGCTTCACCTCTGGCTTTTGGGATTATATCATTTCTGTAACCTTCCGCTTGATTAACCATTCGATTTTTATCTTCCTTTGCAGAAGCCACATCTTTAAATGCCGCAATCACTTGATTAGGCGGTGAAACATCTTGTAACTGCACAGCTACAACCAAAACACCTGATTCATATTTATCTAATATGCTCTGCAGCAATTCTTTCGTTTCTTCCTGGATTAGGAATTTCCCTGATGTAAGTGCTTCATCAATTCTATGTTTACCAATTACAGTTCTTAATGAAGCTTCCGCAGCTTCTCTTACAGTTAAGATTGGTTCAACAAAATTGAAAAGGTAACTTACAGCATCTTTTATTTTATATTGTACAATCAGTTCAGCATCAACAATATTTTCATCGCCTGTGAGCATAAGACTTTCTTTTTCAATTGTACGAAACTGATTATTCCCCATAGATCGAAATCCGATTTCCACACGTTTTACTTCCGTTACTTTCGGTGTTTGCACAGTTTCTATGGGATAAGGTAAATGATAGTTTAATCCTGATTGTGTAACGCGAGTATGTTGTCCAAATGTTAGCACAACACCTACTTCATCAGGTCCAACTACATAGGCGCCAGTCAACAACCAAAAAACTAATCCAATGCCTAGCATGGGAATAATTCCAATGGATGGGATATCAACTTCTTTGTCGCCAATTATAATTCGTTTAGGTGACATTATTTTTCTCCAATTATATGTTTATTCATATTTGTTTACGCAACCGAGCAACGGGAACATGAAGCTGTTCACGATATTTTGCCACAGTTCTCCGCGCCACAGGATAACCCTGTTTATTTAACAAATCTTTTAATTTATCATCAGTGTAGGGATGTTGTTTTACTTCTTCATCCAGTATTCTTTTCAATAAACGCTTAATTTGTAAAGTACTTATTTCCTCTCCACTTGCTGTTATCATCCCTTCAGTGAAGTATGATTTTAATTCAAAAATACCATATGGTGTATCCACATATTTTCCTCTAGTTGATCTGCTGACTGTTGAAACATCTACACCTATTTCATCAGCAATATCCTGGAGTTTCATCGGTTTGAGCTTATCAATATTTCCTTCAAAAAATTCCGGTTGCCGTTTAATAATTTCTCGCATAACAAGTGTGAGTGTTTTTCGTCGATCGGAAATTGCATCTACAAACCATTCAGCAGAATCCACTTTTTCCTTGATAAATGATTTGGTTTTTTTATCCAATTCACCTGCCAACATATCCACGTATTCGCGGCTCACTTGAACGTCTGGGAGCCAGCTATCATTCACAACAACCACCCAATTATCATCTCGTGTATACACAATCAATTCCGGTATAACCGAAATGGTTTCTGCCCCCTCATGGCTGGACCCAGGTTTAGGATTCAAATGGCTGATTACCTCCAACGCATGTTTTAATTCATCTTCAGAATATCCAGTTTTTTGCGAAAGGTGTTCATAACGATGGTTGGCGACTTCATCAAAATATTCATGTACAAGTTTAAAAGAAACTGGATGTTCTGATTTATTTATTTGAATAAGTAAGCATTCCTGTAAATCCCGTGCAGCGATTCCTGGAGGATCAAACGTTTGAACGGTTTTTAATATAGAAAGAACATCTACTAACTCCATTTCATAACGGTCGCTAATGAGTTCCAAATCAACAGCTAAATATCCATTTTCATCCAAGTTATAAATGATTTCTTCTGCCACAGAACGTTCGTTGGAATTAATGTCACAAAGGTTCAATTGCTCTGATAATGATTCTACAAAATCCTTTGTTTGGGGAATAGGCATATCTTTGTATTCTTTTTTTTCATAGATATTTGGAGGCTCATATTCATAATCCTGTTCCCAGTCTAACCCATCATCGTCTTCCGTTTCTTCTTCAGGTTCTTCTGTCCCTTCAATTTGATCCAAAGCAGGATTCATTTCCAGTTCTTCCAAAATGCGCTCTTCAAGATTTACAGTATTGAGCTGAAGAATGGTTGCCTGAAGAATTTGCTGTGGCTGGATTGTTTGTTTTTGTTCTAATCGTTGCTGTAGCTTTGCCATTGAACAGCTCTCAATCTAATTTAAATTTTTCGCCTAAATATAATCGGCGTGTTTCTTCATCATTCGCCAGAAATTCAGATGTACCGGAATTCAAAATGCGGCCGTCAAATAATAAATAGGATCTGTCCGTAATTGATAATGTTTCCCGCACATTATGGTCCGTAATCAATACACCTATATTTCGATCTTTCAATGAACGAACTATTTTCTGAATATCTTCCACAGCAATGGGGTCCACACCGGCAAATGGTTCATCTAACAAAATAAAATTTGGATCCATAGACAACGCCCTGCAAATTTCCACGCGGCGCCTTTCTCCTCCGGATAGTGTATTGCCTAAATTTTTTCGCAGGTGGATGACAGATAGTTCTTCAAGTAACTTATCTATTTTTTCCTGTTGTTCTTGTTTTGAAAGTGATGTCATTTCCAGTACCAGTTTCAAATTATCTTCCACAGAAAGCTTACCAAAAATAGATGCCTCCTGGGCCAGATAACCAATTCCTTTTCGTGCCCGCAAATACATAGCATCATGGGTAATTTCACTATTATCTAATACAATTTGTCCTTTTGATGGTTTAACCATTCCTGTAATCATATAAAAGGTTGTTGTTTTTCCTGCGCCGTTTGGGCCCAATAAACCAACAATCTCGCCTTGACTCACTTCCAAGTCAACGCCGGATACAACCCATCGGGAGCCATATTGTTTCGACAAATTTTGTCCTTTAAGTGTTTGTTTACTGCTCATCTTCTTTTATCGTTGTTACGCCGGAAGGTTTAATAATTCGCCAGTTTTCAAGAGCAATGTCTGATTCAAATCCAATACCGTAAAGAGTGTCGCCCTTTTCAGTGGTTAGCATAACATTATCCTCTGTATAAATTAACTCTTCTTTGGAGTCCCAGACCAATGTATCCGTATAAAGTGTTACACCACTATCAGACACTACAATTACATTTCCCATGGCGCGCATAAAGTCGTTACCCTCTACAACTTCTGCAATAGCTGATTTCAAGTTTGTTGTATGGTTCTCCTCTTCATCAAAAAAGTCTGCATTCACACGCTGATCCAACAGGATAAATTCCTTTTCATCATATTTTTCTAGATGCCCGGATCGAACGACAGAACGCTTAATGCCGTTATCTGTTAGTGTTATGGTTACTTTCCAGCTTTCCTGATCCGGCAATCCATCCCGAGTGTTTGTATTCTTATCCTCAACTTGATTGGAGCAGCTCATAATAAATAGAGCCATTAATATGATTAGTCTTAACATTTGAAAATTTATAACACTAATGATACGGATCCGTTTCATGGGGATTTTGGACTTCGTCTCGCAATGCCAATAACACCTCTTCAAACCGACCTTGTTGTATAAGAATCCACTCCAATGCTTCCCGGAAAGCGCCTTCTCCGCCGGATTTTTTTGTTACATGAACAGCAGCATCTTTAACTAAAGGATACGCATTTTCTACAGCAATAGGTACGGCAACTTGTTCCATTATAACAAGGTCAATTAGGTCATCACCAATATAGGCGATTTCATTATCACTTAATCCATGCTTCGCTTTGATTTCATTATAAGGGGCACGTTTGTCCAATGTGCCATTATATACTTCTTCAATCTTCATTTCTCCAGCGCGAATGGAAGTTGCATCTGAATGTCGACCGGAAATTAATGCTAATTTTAGTCCTGCCGCGCGAGCGATTGCGGAGCCGGCTCCATCCGTTACATTGAAGCGTTTCAATTCTTCGCCATTGGCTCCCTTGTAAATAGAGCCATCTGTTAAAACACCATCCACATCAGAAATGAGCATCTTTATATTGGCGCATAATGCTTTTGTATCAGCCAAGAACGGTCTCACGGATTCGTTTTATTGTAATTAACAAATTTTCTAATTTGTCCAAGGGCCATTGAGTTGCAGCATCGGATTTAGCCATTGCTGGATTATCATGGACTTCCATAAATAATCCATCACACCCCGCGGCTACAGCCGCCTTTGCTAGCGTTGGGATCATATCCCTCTGGCCGCCTGTCTGAAAAACATCGTGAAGCCGAAGAAGTCCAACGCAACTATTAATATTTTTATTAATAACGGGCAGCACTGATATTTGAGACTTTCTACTTTCCATTAAAGCAACCGTGTCTTTTGCTAGCGCTTCCAAATCGATAGCCACTGGATTAGATGTCATTACTTCACTAACTATTATTGAATTAATTTCACCATCCGTCGCCATGAATCGTCGTAAATCACCCTCTGTTATTATTCCTAATAGTGTGGAATCATCACCCAATACCAATGCGGCACCTTGTGGTTTTTTGGTCATTTCTAGTACAACTTTATGAAGAGTATCCTCTTTTTTTACTGTTGCCACATTTTCAAGTGGCTGCATGATATTTTTTACTTTAATTCTTGCGTCCAAGCCAACTCCTGGAATTTGGGCCGAATGAGTTGCATCAAAAATAACCGGATATCCTAACGATTGCATAACGGGTATAGATGTCATATCAGATACGAGATCATAACCAAAAGAAGTTCCTCGTTCTGTCAGTATAATAGTCTCATTACCCGTGGATTTTACTTTCTCTACCGCGTGGATCATTTTGCCCGGCGCTAAAAATTGGCCTTTTTTAATATTAACCAATTTCCCAGTTTCACCAGCGGCAATAAGTAAATCTGTTTGTCTGCATAAAAAGGCTGGAATTTGTAAAACATCAGCAACTTCTCCAACGGAGGCACATTGATTTGGTAAATGAACATCGGTTAAAACAGGAATTCCCACTTCATTTTTTACATCGGATAAAATTCGTAATCCTTCATCCATATTTGGCCCTCGGAATGAACCCACTGCTGACCGGTTCGCTTTATCAAATGAACTTTTGAAAATGAAAGGAAGCCCAACTTTAAAACATATATTTTTAATTGCTTCAGCCATAAAAAGGGAATGATCTCTATTTTCAATTACACAAGGTCCTGCGATAAAAGCAAGAGCATTATCACCAAAAGTGACATTCCCTACAGTAATAATTTTAGGCATGGGAAGATTTTAAATTATCTTGAACAGCCGCACCTACAAAATCACGAAAAAGAGGATGTGCAGCGCTAACCCGGCTTTTCAGTTCCGGATGAAATTGTCCCGCTACAAACCAAGGGTGATCTTTTAATTCAATCATTTCCACCAAGTTTAATTCTGTGTTTACACCGGAAAAAACTAAACCGTTCTTTTCCAATTTTGCCCGGTAGCGATTATTCACTTCCCAGCGGTGTCGGTGGCGTTCGGAAATATTCTTTTTGCGATATGCTTTATATGCCTTTGTACCGGAGGCGAGTTCACAATCGTACGCTCCAAGTCGCATTGTTCCACCCTTACGCTTGATAGCTCGCTGGGATTCCATAAGAGCAATGACGGGATATTTTGTGCGGCGGTTAAATTCTGTACTGTTGGCGCCGTCTAATTCGCATACGTTGCGGGCAAAATCAATGACTGCACATTGTAGTCCAAGGCAGATTCCCAAAAATGGTATATTATTTTCACGAGCATACTTACTGGTAAAAATTTTCCCTTCAGATCCTCTGGATCCAAATCCACCTGGGATTAAAATACCATTTATATTTTTAAACGCTTTTGTTGCATCTGCATCATTTTGAATTTTTTCTGTATTCACCCACTTAACATTTACACTGGTATTATTTTCAACACCAGCATGAACAAATGCTTCCAAAATGCTCTTATAAGCGTCCGGTAATTCAGTATATTTACCGCACATGGCTATATTTACTTCATGGGTTGGATTTTTAAAACTGTGTATAAACTTTTCCAGATATTCGATATTGGGTTTAGAAGGCAACTCCAATCTGTCCATAATTTCTTGACCCATTTCTTGTTTATGCAAAATAAGAGGCACTTCATAAATGCTTGGAACATCGAGTCCTTCTATAACATGATCCGTTGACACATTGCAAAATAGTGCCAGCTTATCTCGGATTGATTTAGTCAATTTCCGATCTGTGCGACAGAATATAAAATCCGGTGTTAAACCAATTTCCCTTAATTTCATTACAGAGTGCTGAGTTGGTTTTGTTTTTAATTCTTCGCTGGCTTTTATATACGGAACCAATGTAACGTGGACTAATACATGATTTCGGTAACCTACTTCCAATGATAATTGGCGAATCGCTTCCAGAAACGGCAAACTTTCAATATCGCCAACCGTTCCACCTACTTCACAAATAACAACATCATATTTTCGCGGTTTATTTACTGCTTTTATACGATTAATAATTTCATCAGTAATATGGGGAATCACCTGAATAGTTTCTCCTAAATAATCTCCTCGCCGTTCCCTTTCTAACACAGTGCTGTAGATTTGGCCCGTTGTTGCATTATTATTTTTTCTCATATCTACATCAATAAAACGTTCATAATGTCCAAGGTCCAAATCTGTTTCTGAACCATCATCCAAAACAAATACTTCACCATGCTGATACGGATTCATTGTTCCAGGGTCCACATTCAAATAAGGATCTAACTTAATGATAGACACTTTCAGCCCTGCACTTTTCAATAAATATCCAATAGATGCCGCAGCAATACCTTTCCCTAATCCGGAAATGACGCCGCCAAGGACGAATATGTATTTTGTCTGTTTAGCCATAGGATTCTATAAATGCATTTAAATCTTCTTCAGTATCGATGCCTCTACCCGTATAATCGGTCATGAGTACATGAATCGGCAAACCATTATCTAATATACGTAATTGTTCGAGTTTATATTTTTTTTCATTTTCGGTTTGTGGCATATTGGTGAATTTTATAAGCGCTTTTTTACGAAAAGCATACATACCAATATGTCTGTAATATCCGCCCAATTCATATTGTCGTGGTTCACGACGAAACGCCATGGCTATATTGTTTTGATCTACCAATACTTTGACCACATTTGGATCCAATTCATCTTCAGCAGAAATATCCGTTGAAGCTGCCGTAGCCATAAATACATTAGGAGTCTCAAATATAGAAACAACATCATCTATCAAGTTTGGATCCATTGCAGGTTCATCTCCTTGGATATTGACCACAACATCTGCATCTAATTCCTTAACAACTTGGGCTACACGATCTGTGCCTGATTTATGGTCGGAAAATGTCATAACTGTATTAACATTAAACGGTTTTAGCGCTTCCGCTGTATCATCACTATCAATAGCAATAATGACTTCATCCAAAGAATCCGCCAGCAAAGCTTGTTCATATACATGCACTACCATGGGTTTTTCATTAATAGGCGCAAGTATTTTGCGTGGAAGCCTGACTGAATGCAATCGGGCCGGAATAACGCCGATATTCATGAAGTTGTAATCAACTTAAAATAGAGACACGTTTCCACTGGGATCAAATTGTTCGTTTTAATGATATCCTTTTTGAGCATAAACCAGCGAAAAGCTAATGTTAAATTAATGATATGCGGTTGAAATAATAGATAGAAATATTATTCAAACCGCAATGATTCAATGGGATCAAGATTTGCCGCTCGCCAAGCGGGATAAATCCCAAATCCAATTCCGATAAATGAACATACAACTAATCCATACACAACCCAATCCATAGGAATAACAGCAGGAATATTCATCATCATGGCTACTGCATTTCCGCCAACAACACCTAATATAACTCCAACAATACCGCCAATTTCACTTAGGAAAACAGCTTCCGCAAGAAATTGGGTTATAATATCACGTTTATTGGCACCAATCGCTTTACGAATCCCAATTTCCTTTATTCGTTCTGTAACCGACACAAGCATAATATTCATAATTCCAATCCCAGCAACTAGTAAAGCAATAATACTTATCACAAAGGCGAATGATTTTACTCCACCAGTGAAAGAACTGAATGTATCTAATAATTGTGCATTCGAAATAACTTCAAAATCATTTTCTTCACTAGGGGAAACTTTTCGAATTGTGCGCATTATTCCAATAGCCTCATCTTGTGTTTTATCATAGAGTTCTGTTGAAGGTGACTCAATAGTTACGACCAATGAAGTACGGTTGTGGGCAAAATGATGTAAATATGTTGAAATAGGTATTATAACATAATTGTCCTGACTTTGACCAAAAGATAGACCTTTTCTTTCAGCAGTGCCAATTATAAGAAACTCAATCCCATCAATAGTAATAGAATTACCTAGCGCATATTCAAAAGGGAAAAGCTGATCTAAAGCATCCCCACCTAAAATAGCCACTCGTCGAGCATAATGCACATCATCATGGGTAATATTGCGACCGTCATCTATCGATGTATTATATGTTCGCATTGTCCATTCATCTCCAGCATAAAGTGCTGTATTTCGTTTAGCCTGATTATCACCATTTTTGATATTCTTTCCCCAAGAATAATCATTCGCACTTACATATGCTGCCGTTTTCACTCGTTCACGTAATTTTTCGTATTGATCATACGTTATACTTTTACGTTTTGAATATTTTTCCCAAGATCCACGGCCGCCTAAATGTATAGCAGGGAATTTTTGAAATGAAAAAGTATTTGCCCCAAACACATTTAATCCTGATTGAATCGATGATTCCATTGTGGTTATTGCTGTCATAACACCAATTACAGAAAAGACGCCAATAGCTATTCCCAGCAATGTTAACGATGATCGCAATTTATTCTGACGAATAGATTGGATAGCCATGATTAAGCTTTCTTTTAGTGTATTTTTAAAATGGCTTTTCTTCTGCATTATCTCAATCTAAATCCTAATCCAATCTCCAACTCATTCATACCGCAAAGCTTCAATGGGATCCAATCGCGCTGCTTTGAAAGAAGGTGCTAGACCTGCAACAATTCCTACAACTGAACTTAAAATTAACGAAATAATAGCCAAGGAAACAGGCATAGTTGAGGGAAATACAAATTTATCAATCAAAAAACTCCCGCCTAAAGCCAAAACAATTCCTACACAACCACCAAATAAACAAATGAACAATGCTTCCAATAAAAATTGACGCATGATACTCGCCTGGGTTGCACCAATTGCTTTCCGGACGCCTATCTCTCTCGTCCGTTCTTTCACAGATACAAACATAATATTCATAATTCCGATTCCGCCTACAACTAGAGAAAGAACAGTTATAAAAAACCCTGTGCCTCCAATGGCAATTTTCATTGTTTGATATTGCTGACGAAATGCATCTTGCTGGTTTACAGCAAAATTATTTTTTTCTTCCGGATGAAGACCTCTTAAACGACGCATAATAGCAATAATTTCATCTTTAGCTTCGTCAATGTGATTGTCATCCACTTTTACTTCCAAACGCATCCATCCCCTGCGAGAAAATAATCGCTGATACGTCCCCAATGGAATTATAGCACGATTGTCCAGACTGAACATTCCCAAAAATTTCCCCTGTTTTTCAGTTACTCCAACTACTCTAAAAACATAATTGCCGATTTTCACTTTTTCACCAATGGGGTTTTCATTTTCAAATAATACATTTGCCACGTCATATCCAATAACAATGACTCTTGCGCCACTGCGATCTTCACCTTCTGTATAAAAACGCCCAGATTCAATATTCATAAAAGCGGTTTGGGTAAACTCTGTAGTTGTGCCTGCAAGACTAATCCCCATCGCCATTTCATCTTTTCGGGTGATATTGACTGAACGCATGGCAACGGGTGCAGCTGCCAAAACGTACTTACCTTGATCTTTTAATTTTTCTACATAATCAACTTTTAAGTCCGGGCGATTGCGTATCTCCCACCATTCCTGATCACCAAACCATTCATGTTTAGCTATATATAATACATCACGACCCAAAAAAGACATACTTTTTTCAAAAGAACGGTCCAAACCGGAGATAAGTGTTCCCATAAGAGTGACTGCTAAAATGCCAATAACAATGCCAAGAGTAGTTAATGCAGCTCGCATTTTGTTCCCCCAAATTGCATTTAAAGCCATGCGCACAGATTCAACATAAGCAAACATGATTAGGCAGTTGCTTTTTTCTTGTTCGGTTTTTTTATTATCTTTTTATTTTTGACATCTTTTTCAATGCGTCCATCAAGTATATGGATTGTACGGTGAGCATGTTTTGCAATATAGGCTTCATGAGTCACCAGAATGATTGTATTCCCCTCTCTGTGTAACTCATCAAAAACACTCAAAATTTCTACACCGCTCTTTGAATCCAAATTACCGGTTGGTTCGTCCGCTAATATAATGGATGGATTTGTCACTAACGCTCTGGCAATTGCTACGCGTTGCCGTTGTCCACCAGAAAGTTCATTGGGTTTGTGATGCATACGATCGGTTAAGCTTACTTTTTCCATAGCTTTTTCAGCCAACACCAACCTCTCATCTTTTGGAATATTAGCATAAATTAAAGGAAGTTCGACGTTTTTTAATGCTGTTAGTTTGGGCAATAAATTGAATGTTTGAAAAACAAAACCAATTTTCCTGTTTCGAATGGATGCTAATTGATTATCATCCATTTCATGAACTTTCTCTCCTTCAAATTCATACGTTCCTTTTGTAGGAGTATCTAGGCAACCAATCATATTCATCATGGTGGATTTTCCTGATCCAGAAGGACCCATAATGGAAATATATTCATTATGATTAATAATCAAATCAACACCATCCAGTGCTTTTACAGTTTCGCCCCCAACGTTATAATACCGTTCTAATCCGGTAAGTTTGATTAAATCAGCCATTAATCTTCATCTAAACGAACAATGCTATTGTGTTTTAAATCTCGACTAATCGCTTTATAGCTACCGTTAACTACTTTTTCACCTTCGTTTAATCCGTGCAAAATTTCATAATGAGTTTCACTGCTGATACCCACTTTCACCGGCTTGGCTATTGCAAAGGGGCCTTTTTTATTACCTTTCACTTCATTATCGTCTGACGGTTCATCTTGAATGATAAAAACCAATTCAATCATTTTCTTCTTTTTTTTGTTACTTTTATATTTTTTATCTTTGTCTTCTTCATCGTTTTCCACTGAATCTTTCTTTTTATCTGATTTCTTTTCAAATCCTTCCGGGCGAACAGTTAAACTTTGGATCGGAATAACCAATACATCTTTTTTAATATTCGTAATTATATTTGTATTGGCACTCATTCCTGGACGAATTTTAGGGTGAACATCCAACATGCGAACTTTAATTTTAAAATTAGTTACCTGTTCTTGAGTACCAAAGTTAGATGTTTCAGCTACGTGTGCGATTTCACTCACAACACCATAAAACATGGTATCTTGAAACGCATCCACTTCAATTTCTGTTGTATCTCCCAATGAAATTGATACAACATCATTTTCATTTACATCAACTTGAACTTCTAATTTTGCCAAGTCAGCAATTGTCATCAATGTTGCAGCTTGAAACATGCTGCCGACGGCCATTTCGCCCACTTCTATATTGATTCTAGTCACAATTCCATTTGAAGGTGCTGTCATTTTTAATTTTGATAATTCATCTTCTCTGGAACTCAGCGCTGCCTTTGCTTGTCTCAATTGATTAATTGCCAGCTCATATTGTGCAGTAATAGACTCTAGCTCTTGTTGAGAAATCAACTTTTGTTTAAACAGTGATTCCATTCGTTTTTTCTGAGCTCTTACTTGTTTCAAGCTTGCTTCAGCAGAATTCACCGAAGATTGCGCTTGCTCTGTTGAGGCTAAATGTTGTTTTTCATCCAATGTTATCAATAATTGGCCGGCCTGTACACGATCACCTTCTTTTACAGTAATTTTTGTAACCCAAGCTGATGTTGTTGCACTAATTTTGATTTCCTTTATGGGTTGAATTTTACCGCTGGCGTTTACTTTATGAATAACAGTCCCTCGTTGAACTTCCTCCACTTCAACTTTGATAAAATTATCATCTTCGCGAAAAATATTGGCAGATATGATGATGATTAATAACACCACAACTCCGCTGATTATGTATATTTTTTTCTTATTTTTTTTCATTAATTATCGTTACTCCTCGTTATCTATAATCTTGATCAAGCGTTCCTAATATTGCCCTTAATTGTGCTTCTTGGATTCGTGCATTATATTTTGTACTTACCAATGAACTACGTGCCCTACTTACAGATACTTGAGCATCCAATACTTCTAAAATGGTTGTAGAACCAAGTTTATATCGTTCTTGAACTAAATTCAAATCTTCCTCAGCAGAAGCTAAAACATGTTCACTTATAGGTATCAGTTCCTGATAATTTCCTAAAATATTAATCAAATTTTCCAACTGAACCATTAAATCATGTTTCTGTGTTAAATAATTATATTTTTGTTTTCGTACATTTAATTCTGCCTGTTGCTGTCTGGTAGATAAACCATATCCAGTAAAAATAGGGATGGATAATGACAATGAAATAGTTGAAGACCATTCATCTAATTGAGTCATATTTTCAAATTCATTTGTTGATGTTCCATAATTCATAGATGTACTCAAATTGGGTAAACGTGTACCCACTAAAATTTTCCTGCTTAATTCAGCGCCAGTTATTTGAGATCGATATACAAGCAATGTTGGGCTATACTCTTCCATTTCTAATATAGATTTGTCTACTTCCGGAACAGGTAACAAAGGTCGGCCTGTATCAGAAATTTCAATATATGTTGCGCTACCAACTAAACCCATACTATTACGAAGTACCAATTCTGCATTTCGCACACTTGATTGCTTTATTAATACATCCGATTGAGCATTTCCCTTTAAAACCTGGGCTTTTAACAAATCTGTTTTATTAACAGCTCCCAATTCAAATTGCGTTTTTACCAAACTAATTTGCTGGCGGGCTAAATCCAGATTTTTCTTTGATACGTCCAAAAGCTGCTGCGATTTCAGTAATTCATAAAAAGTTTGATGAACATTTAATATAACATTTATCTTTTGTTGGCGAACTTGAAGTTGATTAACTACAAGTGTGTTTTTTGCCGATCTAATTTGGTTCATCCATTGCCCACCATCATAAATGGGCTGGCTGAAGGAAAATGATGCTCCATAATTATTAGAAACTCCTCCATAAGAAGATGTAGTAGAATATGTTGAATCAAGCAATTCATATGAAGATGTTAATGTTCCTTTGGGTGAATGTGACTCACTCCAAGAATTACCATAACTAATAGTAGGTAAAATATTACTCAATGAACCTTTCGTGCCAGAAATAGCCGATTGAACATCCAATGCTGCAGATTTTAATGACTCTTTATTCAGCAGTGCAATTTCAATACAATCTGCCAAGGAATACACTTGAGCATTCAAGCTTTGAAAGGATATAAAATAGAATAGATAAAAAAGTCTTTTCATAGTTTTAAGTAAATAGAGACCCAATAAATGAGAAAAAAGTTGTCTGGAATATCCAATAAATAACTAATGCAATCATAAATGGTTTTACCTCCCGACGATATAATACACTCATACCAACGGCAAGTACGATTACTCGCCAAAAAGCGAAAAGATCCATTCCACTCATGAAGTTATATAAAAAACGTCCCTCTTCTCCTAATCCGAATAATCCCAAACCAGTATGTATATCAACCCGCCATTGAGAAATCATTAGTGGAATTTTTACCAATGATTCTAAAACAGCGATCATATATGTATATGATGACATGACTACAATTTTTCCATATGATGTTTTACCTCCAAAAAAGAAATTCCCTATTAACATAATCAATAAAGACATCATTAAAACTCGAAAAGGTGTGGATAATGCACTGGAGGCATAACCAATTATTTTCATACCGTTTGAAGGTTGAGTTATACTTTCCAAACTTTCAGTTAAAAAGTCTTCTTTTTGATCATCAGGTATTTGTGAACTACCCATGATGTACTTTTCAGTTTGTTGAATTTGAACTTCAATCAATAATTCGCCCAACGCAACCATGCTTGCAAGTCCAACAATTGCTGAAATGATTAAAGGTAAAATTGAGTCCTTCCAATTATTTCTTTCATTTAAAATAGAAAACACATCTCTTGGGTCTAAAAAAACATTGATAAGATTATTCATAATAAACATAACGTTTTAACCCTTCAAAATCTCATCTTTAATTGTAATCAAAAAATCTTTGGCAGCTTCATACTCATTTTCAATTTCGCCATTTAATATTGCTTCTTCAATTGCATGCTTAATTTTGCCAACACTCTTCCCTTCAGTGAGACCGCACAATTCCATAATCTCCCCTCCTCTTACTGGTGATTGAAATGCTTTCATTGCATCTCGTTCTTCTACATTTGACATTTTAGCTTCAACTATATCAAAATTATTTAAATATTTTTTAACTTTGTTTGGGTTTCGAGTTGTGATATCAGCCCGACATAAAATCATCAAATCGTCCAAATCGTCGCCAGCTGCAAACATAACTCTACGAATAGCTGAATCAGTTACTTCATTCTTCACTAATGCAATGGGACGTAAGTGAAGTAAAGTCAGTTTTTTTAAATAATCTTTAAGTTCATTAGATAATTTTAAATGTTTGGCAACTTTATTTAATATTCGTTCACCGACTGCATCGTGTCCGTGAAATGTATATCCTTTCTTCTTATCAACTCTCCGTGTGTTTGGCTTTGCAATATCATGAACCAGAGCTGCAAAACGCAACTCCATCTTCTTTGATAATTGAGCAGCGTTATCCACAACTTGCATAGTGTGAAAAAAAATATCTTTATGGTGCCACTCTTTCGTTTGGCTCATTCCATACATTTTATCAATTTCAGGAAAAACATATTTCATCAATCCAGTTTCTTGCAACATCTTTAGACCAACAGAAGGTTTATCAGTCGCTAATATTTTTAATAGTTCAGATGTAATTCTTTCTTGAGAAACGATACTGATTCTATTTGCTTGCTTTTTAATTGCTTCAATAGATTTTTTTTCTATCTCAAAATTTAATCCTGAAGCAAAATATGCTGCGCGCATCATTCGTAATGGATCTTCGTTGAATGTTTTATCCGGATCAAGTGGTGTTTTTAGAATTTTTGATTTAAGGTCTGTTATTCCTCCGTGGGGGTCATGTAATTCTCCAAATCGATCAGGGTGGAGATCCACAGCTAATGCATTGACCGTAAAATCTCGACGTAATAAATCTCCATTAAGGTCAGTATAAATAACTTCTTTTGGTTTTCGTGAATCTATATCATAGGATTCAGTTCGAGCTGCTGCAACTTCGAGTGGGATGGTTTTATACGGAATCTTAGCAGTAGAAAATTTAGGAAATGGTACAATTTTTCTTACATTTAATTTTTCTGCTAATGCTTCAGCAAATTCCACGCCATCGCTTACAACCATAAAATCGATTTCTTTTAATGGCCTTCCAAGAAATAAATCCCGGACATAACCACCAACCACATAAACGTCATGATTACGATCAGCACCTAATTCTCCTGCTAATTTTAAAACGTCAAAACCTATTGTATTGTCTGCAATTAAATGATGTATATTAGTCATAATAGCAAAGAATTTACGGAACTTGTTTTAAATCTTGCACTTCATCATAAATTCATTTGCTCCCATCAGAAACTAACTCTATTTTCCTACATGATGAGTACAAGACTGATTTGTATAACACTCCTTTTCTCCTGCATTACCTACGGACAATTTGGTGAAGTAAAGGTTATTTTTGACAACCGTCTATTGAAGGTACACAACCAACAAAATATTTCCCCTTTAAAACAGGATATTATTCGTTATATAAAAACTACTCGTTGGGATGAAGATTACAGCGATTTAGATATTCCACTTCATATTCAATTTATTTTTGAAGGTGCCGCCCAAAAAGGAGCACAAGAAACGTACCTTGCTCAGGTTTTATTTTCCACTGGTACTGATCAGCGTTACTTCGATAAATCAGTTCAATTTCCATATGGCCAAGGCGGAACATTGTATTTTGATATTGTACAGTTTGATCCACTCTCAAGCTTTTTAGCCTATTATGTAAACCTCATATTAGCTGGGGAAATCGATACTTATGAGCCAATGGGTGGAACACGTATTTACGAAATAAGTCGTGAGATTGCCATTCGAGGCACAGCCAGCGATTTCTCACGTGGATGGTCTGAAAGAGCAAAGCTGGTTGATAATGTTAGTACAAATTTTGGTTTAAGAAAAGCAAAGTTATCATTTTATTATGCAATGGAACTCTTTAGAGACGGGGAAATGGATGACGCAATAGTCGAATTCAAAAAAATGATTAAAGGATTTGATGAAGTTTATGATCGTTTTCCGCGAGAACATTATACTATTCTATTTCTGAAGGCACACACCAATGAATTGGCAAAAATACTACAATTACTAGGTCAGAAAAGCATGCTCCGCGATATGATGGAACTAGATCCGGATAATTTAGAGATTTATAAAAAAGCTCTTTATTAAAGTTCGCTATATTTTTTAATTCCGCGTATGTAGTGGTCAAATATTATACTGCCACGATAAACATTTTTCAATAATTCATTATCATTTTTAATACGAATTCTTTTGACAAACTGCCTTTTCTTTAAAATAGCAAGTGGGTGTGTTAATAACCATAATAACGATTTGCAAACAGCACCAAAGTGCCGTAAATCCCATTTAACGAATGCATAAACTAATGCAACAAATTCAAGCATAAGGCGAACGGGGAAAAGATATAATGTGAGTGGTGCATTATAATTCGTTAAAAGCATAAAGAATGAATTACGGTGATTTAAGTAGTATTTACGAAATGAATTCATTGGGAGAGATACTGCATTTTTATGATATACAACTGCGTTAGGTTCATACACAATACGTTTTCCCATAAGGTGTAAACGCCAGCATAAATCAATTTCTTCCTGATGAGCAAAAAATGTTTCATCAAACTTTCCTGCTTTTTCAAACGTATCTTTGTGAACCATGATAGCTGTACCGGATGCCCAAAATATGTCTTCAACAGTATCATATTGCCCTGAATCTTCCTCTTGATCTAAAAATATCCTTCCCTTTGCAAAGGGATAACAAAATAAATCAATGTGTCCACCCGCTCCGCCGGCATAATCAAATAATGATTGATTATAATAATTTCGAATTTTAGGCTGAACTGCCACAACATCTTTTTGATCAATAACAGCATTTGCTAAATGCTCCAGCCAATCTTCTTCTTGAATCGTGTCATTATTCAGAAAGAGCAACCATTTTCCCTTTGCAGTAGAAACACCTCTGTTACAACCGCCTGCATAACCGAAATTTTGATTATTTTCAATTAATATGATATCTGGATGGTTTGCTTTGATCCAATCCTGACTTCCATCGGAAGATGCATTGTCAACAACAATTATTTCTTTATGTTGATACGTGGAATTTTTAAGTGAATCAAGACATTCGGATAGGACATCAATTCCATTCCAATGAGGAATAATTATTGAAATAAATGATGACATGTCAGATAATTAATGGTGAATTGTGTTTACAACTCACTTTCGAATATTAAATTAAGAATCGGTTAATTCCTTCAATAGTTTTTTTGCTTCTTTATCTGTGGGATTGCGATCGAGCCAAGTCGTTAACAAATCTTTTGCTTCATCCGGCATATCAAGCTTACGATAATTAATAACCAGTTGGCTCACAATATCCGGATAATGTTTTCTGTATTGGTTCCATATTTGTGAGTTTACATTTTTCCGTTCACGACCTCCTGCCAATATTTTTGCTTCCACAGAATTATAACCATTATAAAGATCTTTTAAGATGGGTAAACTGGTTTCAAATTCTTCTAATTCTAAAAAAGATTGAGCATATTCCACCCGATGGCGAACTGTATTATCATTTCGTTTCATTAATTCAGAAAGAACTGTTTTGAATTTTTCTTTATTTCCAACACCCAAATACAGTCGACCAACCTGATAATGAAGATCCCGATTATCCATACGTATTGGATTTTCTGGCAAATTCTCTGACATCATATCCAAGACATTTTCAACCTTTGCTCTTTTTAATTCTGCGGCATCCGTTTTTTTAGACGCTTGTAATTTTTGAAAATCCATAAAATGATGAACGGCTAATTGCATATATGCACTTCGGTAATTTTGTAATAATCGAATAACTTGATTATTATAAAATACATCTGTATTCCCAAGGTTTCGGAATAAATACTTTTCATGTGGACTACGGAACCATAGTGTCCCTTCCTGTTCTTCCCAATCAACCCCAACAAGGTCTTTTTTCCATGTTTCTTCACCCAATTCAGTCATTAAGTGATATTCCATGCGTTCTGCATTAATTCCCTTCGTTCTGTAAGGACGCAGACGGTATGCCAATCCTTCCATTTCAAGATATTTTTCGAGACCAATACGATTCCCCGGAGAAACAGTTACAGCAAAGTAAATGGGTGATGACCAGTCTGAATCATTGATAATTTGCATTATCATCATATCCTGGACTTTTAAAGCTTGATTGGCATATGTGGGTTTAACACTCCAAGTAATTTGTTGATCACTCTCAACTGGAAATGTAACGTCACGTGTTTCCCAGCGTTTTAATCCATTCGTAATATTTCGTATATCATTATCACCAATTTTTATAAATCGTTGCCCAAGAATTTCATTGCCCTCACGTTCTTGAATTAGCTTATTATATTCAGATGCAGTTGGGCGTGAATCCCGAAGTTGCTTTATATACCAAGGTGTGTTCAACAAACTCAGATTAGCAACAATAACATCTTTTCGAATTCCTTCAACCTCCTGTAAATACCATAATGGAAATGTATCATTATCTCCATTAGTGAATAAAATTCCATTCTCTTCACAAGATTGCAACAAATTATAACTGTAATCCCAAGCAACATAATTTCCAGAACGATCATGCTCTCTATAATTGGCTTTGAGCATAATTCCAGGAATAAATATCACCTGTAATACAAGAGCAGAAATAATTGAATTCCTAATTAATCCAGGTTTTTTCACTAATTTTGATATCCATTCACTTAAAGCAGCCGATCCAATTCCTATCCAAATGGAAAAAGCCATAAAACTGCCCACATAAGAATAATCGCGTTCACGAGGTTGTGGATTGTCCTGATTTAAGTAAAAAATGAGTAACCATCCTGTAACAAAAAAAAGTGTAAAAACTGTAAAGAAAATATTCCAATCTTTGCGAAAATGATGTACAAAACCAATAATACCAAGTAAAAATGCCAAGGGTAATCCAAACTGCACCCAGTTAACTCCATCTTCCCGTTTATTAGCTCCCATAGCTGTGGTAAAGTCACCATCTGAAGGTCCGCGACCCGCAAACTGCCAGAGGAAATAACGGTTGTACATTTTTCTAATTTGGTAGTTCAGGAAAAAATCCCACTGCTTGGAACTATTATAAAACATATATTTTCTGTTTTGGCTGGATGAATATTTATTTCGTCCAGCTGATGGACGGCCTACGACTTCATGTTTTGGGGATAGCCCTTTAAATCGTCTGGGAAATTGACTTATTTCACCATATTGTTCACGTTGTAAATATGAAATAGCACCTGCCATAGTTTCCGGGTTATTCTCATCAATAGCAGGGTTTTGATTTGATCGGATAAAAATAAGCGAATAGCTTGAAAACCCAATTAATATTAATACAGCAGACGAAAGTGCCAACGACATCAATTGATGTTTATTTTTAATGGACCACACCGTTGATCCAAAGACAAGAAGAACAAGAGCAATGACACCCCAAAGGCCCACTGAACCAGCTAACTTTGGTAGACCAATAATAATTCCATTATGAATAACTAAAAAAACAACAAATGTAATAAACGTTGTAAGAAAAAATGTTTTCCATTCAAATTCCATTTTACGGAAATAAATAATGAGTGCAATAAAAGGGAGAGTTAAAAGATTAAGAATATGAACACCGATGGCTAATCCGAACATATAAGCAATAATAAGAATATAGCGCTCACTGCCCGGCTCATCGGCTCTGTCCGACCAATGGAGAATCAACCAAACCACGATGGCAGTAAAAAAAGTACTGATTGCATAGACTTCTGCTTCTACTGCGTTAAACCAATGACTATCGGTAAAGGCAAATGTCATTGCGCCTACGATAGCAGCTCCGAAGACGATGATAGCATCTTGCCGGGTACGAATCTCACCGCGATAGTTAGCTATCACTTTAACGATTATAAGATAGAGCAGCATGACTGCAACTGCACTTGCAATCGGTGACATGAGATTTACGCGGTAAGCGATGTCCGTATTCAACGGTAGCATTGAAAATATTCGACCTAGAATTAAATAAAGTGGACTTCCCGGTGGATGGGGAACCCCCAAAATGTATGAAGTGGCAATGAATTCACCACAGTCCCAATAAGGTACTGTCGTCGCCATTGTACTTAAATAAACACTAAAGGATACTATCAGCATAACAGCTGCCAGAATTCTGTTCATAAAAATATTATCACTGGAAATCACTTTTTACCCTCGTCATTTTCTTTGTCAGTTTCATCAACTTCTTCTGATTCTTCTTTATTATCTTCTACTTTTTCTTTCTCACTTTTGCCTTCTTCCTTATTTTCCTCATCTTCATTGTTCTCTTCGGTCGGTTTATTTTTTTCTTCCACAAAATTCATTTTTAATTCCCGCACCAAATGTCCTAAATATTCTTCTTCCTTTTCAGAAAGGTTTCCTTTCATGCGTTTATGTAGCATATCTAACATATCTATTTGAATGGATGCCTGATCCAAGTTTTTTTCCAGTGCATCATTCATGGGATTCTTAACTTTTCCTAGCGATACCCAAGCACTGTGCACCAATGATGAAATGAGCTGGTCGAATAATTGTTCTTCTGTTAATTTATTTTCAATTGTCATATTATTTGTTACCTAACGATTTTTAAATAATGATGTTTCAATCTAAAAAAGCCAGCGAATTTATGCTTAATGAGAGTAAAGATGAATGATTGATTCCAAATTATATTTTTCTATTTCATTACATAAATCAGCGAGCTGCACTTTTCTTTATTCACCCAACACGACAACCAAGAAACAAATCCATTCCAAATCCCGCTTATTATTGATTTTTCTATATGTTGTGAACTTAACATGGAAACATAAAATGCATCGAAGGGCATTCTGTGAATTTCCTCGATTAAAAATTCATTATTGAACATAATCTTTTCCATGGATGTTGGTGTAAAATGATAAAGATGCCGGGGAGTATCATAGGCTGCCCAATTGGCTCCGTATTTTTTTCCGTCCGTTGATTCATAATTCGGCAATGCAACAATTAACACTCCGTCAGGATTTAACTGTGTTTTGATTTTTTCCAAATAAATCCAAGGTTCAAACACATGTTCCAAGCTGTGCCAACATGTAATAACATCATATGTTTCATTAGTATTCAGCCAATTTTCAGGAGAGATAACTTCAATTTCAAATTGACCTTTCACCAATTCCCGCGCTTTTTGTGAAGCATCCACCCCTTTTACATTCCAACCGCTTGCTTTCATTGTATTTAAAAAATGCCCAGCCCCACAACCAATATCCAAAATATTCCCTTGTTTTTTTCCGATTGATTTTTCAACCAAATTCTTTTTTCTACCCAGCATATAGGAGCGCACCATATTATATATGGAGTCAAAAAAGCCTTTTGATTCTTCTGCGTGGGAAATATACTCATCTGATTCGTAGTAACTGCCGATTTTGTCCTTGCCAGGAAAGGGACTCGTCAAACGCAGGCGGCAGTCTGAACATTCCACAATATCAAATTTTTCTCCACTTACTAAATAATCTTTCGTGGAGAAAACAGTTTCAAGATCATTTTTGCAGAAGGGACAGTGGGTTTGGTTAATCATTAACTTATTACAACCGTATCTAAATATTGTGCATAATCCTTTAATAACCGTTCTTTCATAAGCGGGTGATTTTCCAGTTTTGTATCTGTTTTAGCAATCGATTGTGCTACTTCACGTGCTTTTCTAATAATAGCTCCGTCTGTAACCATATCCGCAATTTTATGTTTAAAAAATCCGCTCTGTTCCGTGCTGAAGAATTTTCCCGGTCCGCGCATTTTCAAGTCCTCATCCGCAATTATAAAGCCATCATTTGTTTTTTCCATTATTGCCAACCGTTTCCTAGATGTATCCCTGATATTGCGCTCAACCAGAATACAGTAACTTTTGGCGCTACCCCGGCCCACTCGCCCCCGAAGCTGATGCAACTGCGTCAGACCAAAACGCTCGGCATGCTCAATTAACATAACCGATGCATTTGGGATATCAATCCCCACTTCAATGACGGTAGTAGAAATCAGAATATTAATTTCATTTTTTGAATAGGATACCATAATCGCGTCTTTCTCATCTTTTTTCATACGCCCGTGAATAAGGCCAATTTTTATTCCTTTAAATATTTTCTGTAGAGCTTCAAACCCTTCCGTTGCAGCGGCTAGGTCAGACTTTTCTGTCTCTTCCACTAGAGGATAAACCACCATACATTGTCGTCCGGCTTGCACTTCTTCACGAATAAATTTATATACATTCTGCAGGCGATCTTCTTTGACTGTTTTTGTAATAACGGGCTTCCTGTCTTTTGGCATTTCATCAATGATTGATAAATCCATATCACCATGATACGTAATTGCCATGGTTCGTGGAATAGGTGTCGCTGTCATAGCCAGTAGATGCGGATGCAACCCTTTTTTCAAGAGAATACCACGTTGAACGACACCAAAACGATGTTGTTCATCCACTACAACAAATCCTAGATTTTTAAAGTCTACATCTTTCTGAATTAAAGCATGTGTTCCAATAACAACATTAATGCTACCCTCTTTTATCGCTTTAAGGGTCAGTTTTCGTTCTGCTACTTTTTGCTTCCCCACCAATAATGCGCAAGTGATATGCGCTTTTGTTAATTGCTTCTTGAATGATTCATAATGTTGATGTGCTAAAATTTCCGTTGGAGCCATAATCGCAACTTGGACATCATTGGCAACGGCTGCAGCTACGACTAAAATAGCCACAATCGTTTTTCCTGATCCCACGTCACCTTGTAGTAGTCGATTCATTGCTTTCGGTAATGCAATATCTGTTCGAATTTCACGAATCACCTTTTGTTGAGAATCTGTAAGCTCAAAACCCAATTCATTTTCAATTTGTTGTACGTGCGGTCCGGATTTAGTAAGTGCATTTGTTCCCATTTTTTCATACGATTTTTTTCGAAGTGCCATCAATAACTGTAGAAAAAAGTGTTCGTCAAATTTCAATCTTTCCACAGCAGCAACTAGGTTTTCTCTGGATTCAGGAAAATGGATATGCTGCAAAGCAATATTAAGTAATATCAATTTTTTCTCTTTTAGCACACCTTCTTCAAAATGATCATTTATAATTGAAAATACTTCTTCATTTTCCTTAATAATACGACGAAAGCTACGGTGATCGATTCGAACTTTTTTCAATTCTGATGTGAGTGGATATAATGGAATGATAGTACCTGTATTGATGGGATCTGCATCTGAATCTAGTTTATCAAAATCAGGATGAACAATCTGAAATCCATTATAAAATTCAACCTTTCCATGTACGGCCAGGCGATCCCCTTTGAGTATAGCATTTTTGATATATTTTACTCCATTAAACCATACAAGCGTTATCATCCCTGTCCCATCAGATAAGACAGCCTGAAATAATTTTCGTTTCCGGAGCTGACGTTCACCACACACTTCCACCGTGCCAACCATTGTTGTTACATCACCCTTTTTTAATTCTCGGATTGATTTAACTGTTGTGCGATCGAGATAACGCCGGGGATAATAATGAAGTAAATCATTGATAGTGCCAATGCCTGCTGTCGATAGCGCATCTGCCCTTTTGGGGCCGACACCTTTAATATATTTAATAGGGGTATTTAAATCAGTGTGGACTGACACAAGGGATTACTTCCATTCCTTGCGATACGTGTAGGTAACGGTTTTATAATGGCCTGCATCTAACGAAAATGAAAAATGAATTGTAGAAGCATCTTTCTTTATATAATTGTCCGAAGCGTCGCGAACTATCCAATCACCACGTATCTGCTCAACAAGACGGATGTCCACTTTTTCTTCTCTTTTATTTTTCACAATTATTTCAATGGATGCTTCTTCGCTTTTTCGCTGACGGTCATAATGCAGAACAATACGATTACCCATAACATCAAAAGCTCGGCCAGCTGAAATAGTAGCTGTTTCTCCTCTGGGAATTTGCTTTAATTCATCCTCTCCGGCGTATTCCAATGAACCATCTGGAGATTTTAAATATAAACTTACTTTCCCCTGTGGCAATGGAATATCCAATCCATTTTCAGCTGTGTTTGCAAGTTTAATCTCAATCTTGAGAGGCTCTTCTTTTTTGCTCCGCTCTGAATTTTGAAACACATACGTTTTGGTATAATCCACATTTTTGGGTTCATACAAACGGACGGTAACGCTTTGATTTTGACTCAAACTAATACGTTCGGGTAAAGAATAAATATGAAAATCGCCTAATGTTTGTTCACTTGCTACAGGTGATGGTTCAACTGTTAAGGCACTTATGCTTCGTTCTGCCCGATAAGCAGGTTGGGGACGGCCACCCTTTTTCTGAAGATTTCCTTCCACGAGTTTAAATGAAAAATTGCTGAAATTAACATTACTAGAATTTTTGACTATCGCTTCAGTGATGAGTTGACCTTTATTACCATTTAGTATAAATCGATAGACAGCATTCCAGTCAAACCCTCCGGATAAATATACCAGATCACCGGAAATCGTACCGGTCATTGGGCTGTTTATATCCCAAGCCAGTTCAGGGTGTAATTGGGGAATCGTCTGCTGATCTCGAATATACATATAATCCACTTTTGAGCGAGCAATGGTTATGATATCTTTGCGCGTTTTTAAAGAGAGACTATTTCCTTTCAATTCAATAAGAGTTCCTTCTTGAACTTTATCATTGTGAATTTTTACATACACATATTGACCTAGTTTATCTTTGAAATATTTTTCTCCACTAAACACATTATTATTATAACGCTGATAAAGAATTGTCGCATCAGAGAGTGACAAAAATGGAGATTCAGGATAAAGACCATTCGGGAGCTGACCGTAGTTAATTTCAGATAACCCCGACTGAACAGACCAGTAAATTGGTTCTTTAATCAGAGCAATATTGTCCTTATAAATAGTCATATTTTGGCTAAACAAAATAATGGGTAGAAATAAATAAATTATTCTCATTGCAGCATCTCCAAATTTGCATTCACTTTTTCAAGTTCTGCTGTCATATCCTCTTGTTTTTCTTTTTCTCTGGCTACCACTTTTTCTGGTGCCCTATTTGTAAATTGTTCATTGGACAGTTTTTTTGAAATTCCTATTAAATGTCCGTTTAATTCGTTTGCTCTTTTTTGTAAACGGTCCATTTCCACATCTAAATCAATTAATCCACCCAGTGGAATATACAGTTCATTCTTGCCTATGACCACCGTTGCTGATTGTTCCGGCTTTTCCTGATCTTCCCCTGACAAAACAGATGATGTTCGCGTTAGACTTGTTATAATTGTGTGATGTATTTTCAAAAATTCTGCCATTTCATTATCACATTTTGCAATTAATTCTGATTTTTTCCCTGGTGGAATATTCATACGACTTCGAATTGTGCGGATTCCAATTATAATTTCCTGAAGCAATTCCATCTTCTTTTCCGATGCATCATTTTTTTTATCTTTTTCAATTTCAGGCCATTTTTGAATGATAAGATCTGGATCATCAGTGCTTTTTACTTGAGCCCATAATTCTTCAGAAATAAATGGTGCATACGGATGCAGAATTGTTAACACTGTTTTTAATACATGAATGGCAACGGACTTCGAAACATCTGCAGCATGAGCATCATTTCCATAAAAACGTGTTTTGGCAATTTCGATATACCAATCACAAAAATCATTCCATGTAAAATCATAGAGCACTTTAGCTGCTTCATTAAAATGGAAACGATCCAGCTGACGATTATAATTTTGAATACAGGATTGCAGTTTGCTTATAATCCAACGCTCTGGTAAATCTAATTCTTCTGAATTCAAATCAATGTCCGGTACTTGACCATCTTCCAAATTCATAAGGACAAAGCGGGACGCATTCCACAGTTTATTCATGAAATTCCGACCTACTTCCAATCGAGTGGATGAAAAAAGAACATCCAATCCCTGGGGCGCCATGAGCATCGTGCCAAATCGAACAGCATCCGTTCCATATTGTTCGAATAATTCAAAAGGGTCGGGCGAATTTCCAAGGGACTTACTAAACTTGCGACCCGTTTCATCCCGAAGAATGGATGTAAAATACACATCTTTAAATGGAATTTCATCTTTGAATTCATACCCGGTCATAATCATCCGCGCTACCCAGAAAAAAATGATATCTGGTCCGGTGACCAATGCATCAGTGGGATAAAAATAATCTAATTCGGCGCTTTCTTCCGGCCAGTCATGAACAGCCATTGGCCACAGCCATGAACTAGCCCACGTATCCAACACATCTTCATCCTGAATCCAATTTTCAGGATCTTTTGGACCTTCAACAGACACATGCAACTTCTTTGTATCTTCCTTGTGATACCAAACCGGAATCTGGTGCCCCCACCAGAGCTGACGGCTGATACACCAATCTTTAATATTTTCCATCCAATGATTATAGGTCTTAACCCAATGAGCCGGATGGAAGTTTATTTTTCCGTCAGACACTGCCTGCAGTGCCGGTTTGGCTAATTCGCTCATTTTCATGAACCACTGTTCAGACATATAAAATTCGATAGGCACATTTCCTCGCTCTGAATAGCCAACCTTGTTTACATAGTCTTCTGTTTTATGAAGAAAGCCATGATTATCTAAATCCTTAACTACAGCTTTTCTTGCATCTTCCCTTGAAAAATTTTGGTATGCTTCAGGGACATTTTCATTCAACGACGCATCATCATTCATAATGTTGATAAATTCTAAATCATGTCTTTCACCTATGGCAAAATCATTTTGATCATGAGCCGGCGTTACTTTAACACAACCTGTACCAAATTCCGGATCTACATAATCATCTGCAATAACAGGAATTTCCCGACCTACCAATGGTAGAATGATGGTTCCCCCAACTAAATGTAAATAGCGTTTGTCTTTTGGATGAACAGCTACAGCCGTATCTCCCAGCATCGTTTCCGGCCGTGTTGTAGCCACAATCATGAATTCATCGCTGTCTTTGATTGGATATTTAAAATGCCATAAATGACCATTTATTTCTTTATGGATGACTTCTTCGTCACTGATTGCAGATTTGGAAACCGGGCACCAGTTTACAAGACGGTAGCCTTTATAGATTAATCCTTTTTCGTATAATTTTACAAATGCGGAAAAAACAGCATTTGAATATCCTTTATCCATTGTAAACCGTTCACGTTCCCAATCACATGAGCAGCCTAGTTTTTTTAATTGCTGAATGATTATACCGCCATATTTATCCTTCCATTCCCAAGCGTGCTCCAAAAATTCCTCACGCGTCAGGCTGTATTTATCAATACCTTTTTCATTGAGCATTTGTACCACTTTACTTTCAGTGGCAATGGATGCATGATCAGTTCCAGGAATCCAACAGGCTTCTTTTCCTTCCATGCGAGCTTTGCGAATCAGGATATCCTGAATAGTATTATTGAGCACATGGCCCATGGTTAGTATGCCTGTTACATTGGGAGGCGGTATTACTATTGAGTAGGGTTCTTTTTCAGGATTGACTTCAGCGTGAAAATAATTTTTGTCCAGCCAGTGCTGATACCATTTATCTTCAATCGACGAAGGAGAATACACTTTGTCCAGCTGTACCGTCATACAATATAAAATTAATTTATCTTTCTAAAATTAAACTGAATGCTGTAGTCAGTTTTAATACATTTTGATTGGCTTTTACAAGATTACCGCAGAGAGTTCGACAAAGATTTTGCATTACTTTATAACCCGTTGTCGGGTGATTATCACATACTTCAAACAATTCTTCTTTCATCATTTTTGCTAATGTGCAATCTGATAATGCTTTTACGCTAGCAGTACGTTGGTCCCCTTCATTAAACAAAGACATTTCACCAAAAAGTGGTTTGATTTCGCTGGAAAGTTTAATAATCGCTTTTTCTCGGTTGTCCGATTCACCTTTATTCATGGAAAGTGTCAATGCTTGATTTATTTCTACTTCACCTTTAAGTAGAAGAAAAATGGAATCACCTATATCACCTTCAATTATGAAATTATTTCCTTTAGAAACGTCTACAGTGGATATTTTATTTTCAAATAATTTGATTTCAGATTCATCCAATCCATTAAAAATGGAAAAATCTTTTAATGCTCTTACATCCATACGCACCTCAAGGTATAATGATGGCTCGTTCGCCATCTTTTATTTTATAATTTTTATCAGGGTTAATCACCGTAGAAATTTTACTTTCTTCTTGAAGTGAAACACCACCTTCTTTCAATTTACGTTCAATAAAGGCATCCAAAGCTGAATAGTCTGCAGATAATACTTCCCCAATACCCAGGTTCTCTTCTTTAGAAAAAACGCCTACGAGGAGAGACCCGTTGGTATTTCTGAAGTGATCAAATAAATTATCAAACGATTGTCCCACAAAATCACTGGGGATATCTACTCGTTTAAAACGGTTATCAGATACATTGTCCAATAAGCGATTCAATGTTTGAGGAATGCCTGGATCCATAACATGAGATGCCAGCATAAATGCTCCAAAATCATCGCTGATGACCACTTCGTCTGCATTGGCGCGTTTAATATGTGTCAAGTTTTCCCGACTGTACAGATACGCAATCAAACGCTTATTCGGTTCTAATCCCTTAATTGTTAATGTAGCCAAAATTGTTTTTTCATCCGGATTCTGAATGGTTGCATCCACATCACTGGGAATTATTATAATTGTGTCCGCTTCTTCCAAGGATGCACGTTGAAGTATCTGCTCACTTGTGTAATCGCCCGCAACAAAATGTAGATGAATATCTCGATAGCGAGTCTTTAAGCGGGCAACGGACTCTTCATCCAAATCATTAATCAAAACGAGATCCTTTCGGCGTCCTTCCGATAAGTATTGAATAGAGTCAATTATTTTATCTGCGTTTCTGTTCCAACCGCAAAGAATGATATGATTTTTTACATTTACTTTTTCCAAACCTTTATCCTCTCTAATTCTTTTAGCAACAAAAATGGACGAAATGACAGCTGTAAACATAGCTGTAAGTGAAATACCGGCAAACATAACCATGACAGCAAATATTCTACCTTCAGATGTTGATGGTGCATAATCACCATAACCAACAGTCGTCATTGTAACAATTGCCCACCAAAAAGGTGTCTCACCTTCAGTGATTGCTCCCGTTTCCAGGGAACGCAAAATGAGTCCGCCCAAGATCATGACCATAAAAATGCCCATACCTACTTGGAAGAAACTGTTACGTATCAGTAATCGAAACCAGCGACGCATAGCTTAAAATTTAAGTCTGATATGACAAAAATATAAGTGTTGAATCAGATCTTTTCTAAAACACCAACTGTCTCAATATGAGGCGTATGAGGAAACATATCTACCATTGAGAGTTTCTTAAGTTTATATCCATTTTCCATTAATAATGCTACATCTCGAGCTTGAGTTGTTGGATTACAGGATACATATACCAATCGTTGCGCGCCAAATTTTGATAAAGAGTTAACCATATCTTTGTGCATGCCGGCTCGAGGAGGATCAACAATAATAACATCAGGATTTGGCACTTTTTTACGTTTTGACTCTTTTTTGAAAAAGAAATCCAAATTCGCTTTATGAAAGCGCACATTGGTTATCAAATTTGTAATTGCATTACGGGTAGCATCTTCTACTGAAGATGTAATGAGTTCAAAACCATGGACTTCTTTTGCTTTTTGAGCAAGAAAGAGTGAAATAGATCCTGTACCGCAATACAGATCATATACAATTTCTTTTCCTGTAAGTTCAGCCCCGTCCAATGCAGTTTGGTATAGTTTCGCGCCTTGATTTGTATTCGTCTGAAAAAATGAATTAGCAGAAATTTCAAATGTAAGATCACCCATTTTTTCTGTAATGGTTGGATAGCCGTATAGAATCGTTTCATACTCACCAAATGCTATATCCGCTTTTTTGGTGTTGATATTATTGATGATGGATGTGACTTGAGGAAATGTTTCATGGATATGATCAGCCAATGGTTGAATTAATTCCGGGTTTTCATAACTGGTTACCAAGTTTACCATCATATCACTTGTATTATGACCAAAGCGCATAACCAAGTGCCGGAGAAATCCATTATGGGTTTTTACATCATAAGGCTTGAGTTTTAATTCCCGCGCTTTTTCTTTCACTACATTGAGAATTTCATTCCCTAATTTTGGTTGAAGGTGACATTCATTAATATTCAATATTTTATCATAACGACGAGGAACATGCAAACCTAAAGCAAAACTTCTTTCTGTATCATCCCCCTCATCAGGCAATGTCCAACGGCGGCTGGAAAAGGAAAATTCCATTTTATTTCGATAATGATATTGTTCTTCAGCTCCAATTACTTTATCCACAGTAAAATCAGCAATCCCCGCTTGACGCCTGAATAAATTTTCAACTTGCTGTTTTTTCTGATTCACCTGTTCTTCATATTCCAATTGCTGAAATGTACAGCCTCCGCAAAATGCAAAATGTTCGCAGGGAGCATCCACTTTGAACGATGATTCTTCCAACACCTCCAGTGGCCGCGCTTCAGCAAACCCCTTACGCTTGCGATAAATGAGTGCGCGAACTTTTTGCCCGGGAATGGCATTTTTCACAAATACAACAAAGCCGTCCACTTTGGCAATTCCCTTTCCGCCATAAGCTAAAGATTCAATGGTTAATTCAAGTTCTTGGCCTTTTTTAACTAACGGTTCGGTCATATTATTTCCTAAATAATTTGTTTTATATTTGAGAGAGATTTGTTAGAAAATCGATTTTTAAGAATATGATTCTAAAAAACGGACGAGAATTGTTTTCAAATCTTTAATACCTTTATCCGCATTTTCCATTGTTAATTCATGATTCAACACTTCATCGCTCATTCCTGCAGCCATATTGGTTATTACAGACAATGCAGCTACTTTCATTCCTGCATGACGTGCTAATATTACTTCCGGAACCGTGGACATGCCCACTGCATCGGCACCTATCATTTTCGTTGCTCGAATTTCTGCAGGTGTTTCAAAACTGGGACCGCAAAACCAAATATAAACACCTTCGTGAAGTTTAATATTTTCATCATCTGCAATTTTATGGAATTTTGAACGCATATCCGAATTGTAGGCATCAACCATATCCACAAATCGATGATTACTTTTTTCGCCAAACAATGGATTTACACCAGTAAAATTTATATGATCTTTAATAAGCATCACACTTCCGGGCTGGGCTTCTTCCATTAGACTTCCAGCAGCATTGGTCAAAATTAGTGATTCACACCCAAGTCCGGCTAAAGTTCGAACAGGAATTTTCATGGCATCCACAACGCCCGTTTCGTAATAATGAGCACGTCCTTGAAGAACGGCTATTTCGGTATGATTAATTTTTCCTAAATGAAGTTTTCCCTCATGCCCGGAAACACCCGCATCAGGAAATCCATCTAATTCATCATAGGTTAATGAAATGGGATTTTCTAAAACATTCACGAAAGATCCTAAACCAGAACCCAGAATAATCCCAACTGTAGGATTTATTCCTTGGGACTTTGATTGTATATATTCAACTGTTCTACTCATACGCCTACCGGATGCCATGTTGTTTTAGTTTCTAACGTATTCAAAATTCGATATGGATCTTGCGTGTGTTTGTCGAGCCAATTTTCGTCAGAATAAACAATGGGCCGTTTTACGTTTAACGCAGAATTTTCTTGGACGAGTTTTATTTCTTCCGGTTCAGTGCCGCAATACACAATTGCATTCACATCCATGTGAGACGAAAACTGATCTATCAATTCTGATCGATGCCCAGTCAAAATATTCACCACGCCACTGGGCACATCAGACGTATGGAGCACTTCTGCAAATGTAATGGAACACAACGGATTTTCTTCTGATGCCAATACTACAACCGTATTTCCTCCGGTTATGATGGGTGCAACGATTGAGACCAACCCGATTAAGGATGACTCATTTGGCGTGATGGCTGAAACCACTCCTGTCGGCTCTGGATAGGAAAAATTGAAATAGGGCAGAGCCACAGGATTGACTCGGCTGAATATTTGCTGATATTTATCCGCCCAGCCCGAATAGTATATTAAACGGTGAATGGATTGATTGATTTCTTTTTTCGCTACTTTTTTCGAAGAACCTTGTAGGATTAATTCATCCATAAACTGGCTTCGTCTACCTTCCAGCATTTCTCCTATTCTATATAGAATCTGACTGCGATTATAAGCTGTTCTTGAGGCCCAACCCGGAAATGCACTCCGGGCTGCAACCACAGCATTCCTAAAATCTTTTCTGGAGCCACGACAAATATTCACTTGGGTCGATTGTTTTTGATCAGTCCATTTGATGTAACGTCCCGATTCCGTTCTGGGGAATTTTCCACCAATATAGAGCTTATAGGTTTTTTTAATATCTTCTCGTCTACTCATCATTTTTTCTCCCGCTATACCAGATTAACATAAGGCATTAATCCTTCTAATCCACCTTCGCGACCTATGCCACTTTCTTTATATCCACCAAATGGTGATGTTGGATCAAATTTATTGAACGTATTTGCCCATAATACACCAGATCGAATAGCTTTGGATACTTCAAATATTTTCGCACCTTTATCCGTCCACACACCACCGGAAAGTCCATAAGGGGTATTGTTCGCTTTGGTAATCACTTCATCCACCGTTCGGAATGTTTGAATTGCCAAAACAGGACCAAATATTTCTTCCTGCACAATGCGGTGAGATTGGCTTACATCTGTAAAAATTGTCGGTGCATACCAATATCCTTTTTCAGGTAATCTACACGATGATTGGTGAATTGAGGCGCCTTCTTTTTGGCCAATATCCACATACATTTTAATTTTTTCTAATTGCATTTTTGAATTGATGGCGCCAATATCTGTATTTTTATCTAGAGGATCACCTACAATTAATGATTCCATCCTGTCTTTCAATTTTGATATGACCGTTTCAGCCACACTTTCTTGAACAAACAGCCTGGAACCAGCACAACAAACGTGACCTTGATTAAAAAAGATACCATCAACAATTCCTTCAACAGCCTGATCAATTGCTGCATCTTCGAAAATAATATTTGCCGCTTTTCCACCCAGTTCTAATGTGTATTTTTTCCCGGTTCCGGCAACCGATTTCATTATCAATTTTCCCACATCTGTCGATCCCGTAAAGGCAATTTTATTTATGTCAGGATGTTCGACTAAAGCTTGTCCGGTTTTTCCAGCACCATTAATAATGTTCACAACGCCGGGCGGTAAATCTGCTTCTTGAATTATTTCCGCCAATTTCATGGCTGTTAAGGGCGTTGTTTCAGCTGGTTTTAAAATAACTGTGTTCCCCGTCGCCAATGCAGGTGCGATTTTCCACGCTGCCATTAATAAAGGGAAATTCCACGGAATAATTTGCGCGGCTAAACCGACGGGTACTGCTTTTTTACCGGGAAATGCATATTCCAGTTTATCCGCCCAGCCTGCATAATAAAAGAAATGAGCCGATACCAATGGAATATCAATATCTCTTGATTCACGTATCGGTTTCCCCCCGTCCATAGATTCAATAACCGAAAATTCTCTGGCACGTTCTTGGATCAAGCGTGCAATGCGATAAATATATTTTCCCCGTTCAGCCGGATCCATTTTGGACCAGACTTTATCGTATGCAGTTCTGGCCGCTTTGACTGCTTTATCTACATCCGCTTGATCCGCTTCAGCTACATCTGCCAATTTTTCTTCATTCGCAGGATTAATTGTTTCAAAATAATTTCCCTTTTTCGATGGAATGAATTTCCCATCAATAAAAAGATCGTTTTTCTTATTAATCTGAATATGATCTGTACTTTCCGGAGCGGGGCTGTATGACCAATCTGGATTTACATCTGTATTTTTACTTTTTTTATCCATCTTTGATTTACCTTAATCCATTGAGAAATAATTTGCTGATTGATACACGCCGGTAGATTGCTTAACAATTTGCATCAACACATCGTTTGCTAAAGAACTGGCGCCGAATCGAAATAAGTCGGCATTTAGCCAATCCTGCCCCAATGTTTCTTTAATCATTACCAAATATTGTATTGCCAATTTTGCTTTGCTAATACCGCCAGCAGGTTTCATGCCGATTTTCTTGCCAGTTTTTTTGTAATAATCACGAATGGCTTCTAACATAACAAGTACCACGGGAGGTGTGGCCGCCGGTGATACTTTTCCTGTGGATGTTTTAATGAAATCAGCTCCTGCTGTCATGGCAATATCGCTGGCTAAACGAACATTATCCAAGGTTACCAATTCGCCTGTCTCTAAAATAACCTTTAAATGGGCCTTTCCACAGGCTTCTTTAACAGATGCAATTTCATCTGCCACATACGTGTATTCCCCACGAAGAAATTTCCCTCTGGAAATGACCATATCCACTTCATCCGCTCCATCTGCAACCACCATTTTAACTTCATTTAATTTATATTCAAGAGATGTCATTCCACTCGGAAAAGCAGTGGCAACAGATGCGACATTTATTCCTGTATTTTCAAGTGCTTTTTTTGCAATGGGCACCATGGTTGGATAAACACAAATTGCCGCAACAGTTGGTAAACCAGGATATTGATCATGCAAATGAGCTGCTTTGTAGCATAACTGTTTTACTTTTCCCGGAGAATCTTTTCCTTCTAAAGTGGTTAAATCAATCATACTTAATACAGTATGTAATGCAACTATTTTAGATTCTTTTTTGATACTTCTTGAAAAAAGCCTTGAAACTCTTTCTTGGGCGCCCACTTGATCGATTCTATGTATGAATGTTTCCATAATTATTTCATTAGCCTTGTATCAAGAAATTATGCCGCTTGCAAGACCGTACGGTTTTGTTGAGTAATATCAATTTATGATTCATTTTACTTTATCAACAAGAACTTGATTATTCTATCATAGTTCAATAAACAAATTAATATGCTTTGGGTTGATTTTTTTCGTAATATTTAGGCTTCATGTCAAATCAAATTAATATCGGAATTGTTGGTTTTGGTCGCATTGGCCGAAACTTACTCAGGCTCGGTTATGATGATCCACGCTTAAACTTTGTTGGTATCAGTGACTTGGCTGAACCGGAAGCTCTTTTTTATTTATTGGGACATGACACAGTATATGGACCCATAGAAACGGAAACAGAGCTGAAAGATAATTATATTCATTTTGGTCCTCAAAAAGTTCGCATTCTTTCTGGAACCGGACCTGGCTCATTACCTTGGGATGCTCTCGGGGCAGATATTATCATTGATTGCACTGGACGTATTTGGCCTCGTACGACTCTGGAAAAATATCTGGAAGCCGGAGCAAAAAGAGTAATAGTTACAAAACCACCTGAAGATTCGGTTGATCGAATTGTTGTCATGGGTTTAAATAATAATGAAATTTCTATTCATGACAAAATTGTTTCTACTTCTTCATCTACAACACAAGTTTTAGCCCTGATGCTAAATATTTTGGATAAAGAATACGGATTAGAAAAAGCAATGATGACATCCGTGCATTCATATACATCCGATCAGCCTTTGGCGGATAGTGTACGTTCAGACTTAAGGCGCAGTCGTTCTGCTGTCGAAAACATTATTCCTAACCAAACTCGTTCTCCCGAACTAGTTGAATCAATTTTACCTCAACTCAAAGGAAAAATAATCGGCATCGCTTTCAATGTACCCATTCCTGATGGATCTTGTGTGGATTTGACGACACAATTACGTTCAATGCCAACCGTTGATGAATTGAATTCATTAATGAAAAATATATCGGAAAATTCAATGTCAAAAATCATTGGCTACACAGATGATCCAATCGTTTCTAGTGATGTTGTGGGCGATAGCCATTCTATGATGTTCGATGCTAAAGCAACAATGATTGCTTCTGGTAAATTGCTGAAGACAATTTGTTGGTATGATGATGGATTTGGTTATTCCCAGCGAATACTAGAACTGGTAAAAGCATACTCCGATTTGGAAGAAACTTCATGAGAATTGCTTTAAATGGATTTGGACGAATCGGGCGTACCGTTTTTCGTATCCTTAATAATCGAAAAGATTTTCAAGTAATTGCTATTAATGATTTGGCGGATGACGATGCGTTAGCATATCTGTTAAAATATGATACTGTTATGGGGCGATTACAAGATACTGTTTCTATAAAAGACGGAATTCTAAAAACAAGTAACCATTCAGTAAAAATGCTTAACGAGCGCGAACCAGCTGCTCTTCCGTGGGCTGATCTGGATATTGAAGTTGTCATTGAAGCAACCGGTGTTTTTAGAACTCGTGAACAGCTTCAATCCCATTTAGATGCAGGTGCTGAACGCGTAATTCTAACGGTTCCGGCCAAAGATGAAATTGATTATACAGTTGTGATTGGAGTGAATGAAGATGGACTCACATCAGATCATAGAATTGTATCCAATGCATCGTGTACTACAAATTGTCTCGCCCCAATGGCGAAAGTTTTGAATGATGCTTTTGGTATAGAATATGGAGTAATCAACACCATTCACGCCTATACAAACGATCAACGATTAGCTGATGTTCCTCATTCGGATTGGCGCAGAAGTCGCGCAGCCGCTGAAAATATTATTCCCACAACAACCGGAGCGGCAAGAGCTGTCGGCGTAGTTCTTCCTGAACTTAAAGGAAAATTAGACGGCATTGCCATGCGTGTTCCTGTCCCTGACGGTTCTATCGTAGATTTGAATGTTCAATTAAAAACAGATGTCAATGCCGATGATATTCGTCAAGCAGTTAAAGAAGCAAGTTCTACAGAACGCCTGAATTCTATTCTCCAATATGAAAATACGCCTATTGTATCTTCTGATATTATTGGTAATCCACACTCATCGATTTTTGATGCACCATTTACATCTGTCATTAATAAGCGATTAGTAAAGACGCTAAATTGGTATGATAATGAGTGGGGTTATTCTAACCGAGTGGTAGATTTGATTAATTTATTTTCAGATAAATAAAATTATAATTATTACTTGAGTAATAGTATTTTTTTATTAATCATTTGTTTTCCTACTTGAACACTTACTAACCAAATACCAGAAGAGAGTTTATTACCTTCGTTATTTTTACCATCCCAACTGATTACATGTTTTCCTATAGATTGATTAGAAAATAAAAACGTTTTCTGCTCCCTACCCAATAAATCATAGATTACAATATTTACTAATGAATTTTCATTCAAATTATATTGAATTTGTGTTGAGCTATTAAATGGGTTCGGATAAATAGCTAATGAAAAATTCTTTGGTAAATGATCATCTATAGTTTCCAAAAGTTGATTGGTTGATAAGGGAGTTGGCATCAAAAATGACCAGTTTTCACTTTCATTCGGAAATCGACCAAATGAAATATCAGTTGTTTGTTCACCAAATGTTATTGAATCAATTATGGTCCCACCATCCGGATTAACGATTGCTAAAAACTCGCCCCCTGTTGACAATTTGAAGTTTGTATGTAAATCACCTTGTTTTTCATCATTATCACACCAAATTAATAAATATTTTTGAGGTGCAATTAAAATATTCAAATCAAATTCCTCATCTTAAATTTACAATCCAAAACGGGACAGAAGAACTAGAAGGAAAATTTCAACCAGCTATAAATAATATGATTAAATACTTAAATAAAAAAGATTATACAAATAATTTAGATTATCTATATCGAATTTATGATGGTGCTTATCATTCTGAAAGCGCTTGGGCTATACAAGTAAAGGATACGTTAGTGTTTTTCTTTGGAATAAATAAAGATTCAAAGATTCGATCGAATTAGATCCACTAACTTTTGTGCATCAGCTTTCGTTGGGCCTTCTGCATAGATTCTCATAATCGGTTCCGTATTGGATGAGCGTAAATGAATCCACCGGTCTGTCCAAGTAAACTTGACTCCATCGACTTCATTGATATTTGCATGGGAAAAAATAGAGCGAGCTTTATTGAAAACAACATTTTTATCAATTCCATCCAATTCAACTCTATCTTTTACAATTGAAAATTGCGGCAAATTATCATAAATATTACTTATTGGTTTATTCGTCATTTCCATACGATGCAAAATCATTGTAGCAGCTACAAGAGAATCTCGGCCTAAATGAGCTTCTTTTAAAATAACACCACCGTTGCCTTCTCCCCCAAGATTGGAACCGGATTTAATCATTTTCTGAACAACATTAATTTCACCAACGGCTGACCTTTTGACGGTTGATCCGTACTGTTCAGCCAGTTTCTCCAATGCAAGTGTTGACGATAAATTTGTAACAATTACTTCAGATTTATTCACAGTCTGTAAATACCCGTCCGCTGCCATCACCAAGGTGTACTCATCTCCAGCAGGACGACCATCTTCCAAAATAACTGCCAACCGATCGCCATCAGGATCCGAGGCAAAACCTACATCTGCATTATGTTGAATAACAGCCGCACATAAATCAGTCAGATTTTCTGGGAGAGGCTCTGGTGGCCGTGCAAAATTGCCATTATCTTCACAGTGGATTTTTATCACTTCACATCCCAATGATTCCAGCATGTACGGTAGTGCTTCAAATGCAGCACCATTCACTGCATCTACAACCACTTTAAAATTCCGTTTTCTAATTTTATTCTGTTTAATAAAGGATAAGTTTGCAACTTTAATGACATGTTTTTGAATCGCATTTACATCTGGGAAATGTAAACCTTGTTCTTGAACATCAACCGAAATATCTCCATCTACCAATGTAAATAATTTCTCGCATTCATCCGGAAGCAGAAACGTACCGTCTTCTCGTACAAATTTTAATCCATTCCATTCAGTTGGATTATGGCTGGCGGTGACAATGATACCACCCACCGCATCTGTATTTTCCACCATGAATTGCACAGTTGGTGTAGGAACTATATTTAAATTTATAACATCTCGCCCTGAAGAAATAAGCGCTTGTGCAATATCTTCAATAAATCTTTCCCCTGATGGGCGTGTATCCCGACCTAACATAATCACACCTTTTGGCTGTAGTGTATGAAAGGCTTGCGCGTAGTAGGCGACTGATTCAGAAGTGAATTCAGGGGATGTACCCCGAACACCAGAAATGCTTCGAATAATCATGGTTATAAATTACTGTTTATAGATTAATATGTTTCCAAAGTAAATAAAAAAGGCTCGAAAATATTTCGAGCCTTTTATGTTGTTTCAGAGAGTGCGTTTAGTACTGGTTATAACGGCGCAAACGAGCCATTCTACGCAGTGCTTTTTTCTTGGCGATGCGATTTACATCACTGGGTTTTTCGTAAAAAGATTTCTTTTTTACATCCCGTAAAATACCTGCGCGTTCCCATTTCTTTTTGAAACGGCGTAATGCTTTTTCCAGCGGTTCACCATCTCTAACGGTCACTTCGACCACGTACACTCACCTCCTTTCAATTATCCTAGATATGTTCTAAGTGTTTTACTTCGAGAACGATGACGTAAGCGACGAATCGCTTTTTCTTTAATCTGTCTTACACGTTCACGGGTTAAATTAAATTCTTCGCCAATTTCATTCAGTGTTAATGCATAGTCGCGTTCTATGCCAAAATACATTTTAATAACTTGGCGTTCTCTTTCTTTCAATGTGTCCAACGATTGACGAATTTCATCTTTTAGAGAATCATTCATTAATGGTTCATCTGGAGATGATTGGTTTTCATCTTTAATTACATCAATCAAAGAATTTTTATCACCATCACGAAATGGAGCATTTAATGAATGATGACGGCGTGAAATACGCATAGCATCAATCACTTCATCAGGTGTCATTTCTAACTGACGACCGATTTCCTCTTCATTAGGCGAACGTTCAATTTCAGCCTCAAGCTTTTCAGCTGTTTTGGTAATTTTACTAATGGTCCCTACTCGGTTCAATGGTAGGCGCACAATTCGTGAATGCTCTGCCAATGCTTGAAGAATGGATTGACGAATCCACCACACAGCGTAGGATATAAATTTAAACCCACGTGTTTCATCAAATCGACCGGCCGCTTTAATTAGACCTAGATTCCCCTCATTAATCAAGTCTGTCAAAGGTAAACCCTGACCTTGATAATCTTTTGCAACAGATACAACAAATCGCAAATTAGCTTTAACCAATTGTTCAAGTGCGCGCTCATCATTCTTGTGGATCTTTTGCGCTAATTCAACTTCCATAGCTGGCGGTAATGGTTCATAATTACCAATTTCTTCCAGATAGCGACTAAGGCTTCTGTTTGATTCGTTAACTGTTCGTGCAGCTTTTGCCATAGTTTTCCTCTATAAATCGTTTCAAGTCAAGTAGGGTAATTTACACTAAAACTAAAGTTTTCTCAAGATGTAGAGTTCAGTTTTTTTAAATTATTTTGAAAGGTATGCAAACTCTTCAATTGTGAGCGTTTCAGGACGACGAGTGAAATCAATTTTTGCTTTTATTTCTTCAGAAATCCCAAATCCTGTAAGAGTATTCCTTATCATTTTTCTACGTTGGGAAAATGCTGCAGCAACTAATTTTTCAAATCGACTGAACAATTCATTAGAAACAATTGGTTCATTATGTTTAACTAATTTAATAATTGCAGAATTTATTTTTGGTTTAGGTATAAAAACTTCAGGTGGAATAGTAAAACATGTTTCAACTTTTAAAAATGCACCTATCATAACGGTTAAACGGCCGTATGCCTTTGTTCCCACATCTCCTGTAAGTCTATCGGCCATCTCTTTTTGAACCATAAAGTACGCTTCATTCCAATAGGAACGTTGTTCAATCAACCAAAATAATATGGGCGATGTAATATTGTATGGAATATTTCCTATAACGTTTAATGGAGTAGGGATTGGCAACTCATTCAACTCCTGCCGCAGCACATCCCCATGAATGAAATGACACTCTTTCAAATCATCACGATTATTCAAATAATCAATCAATTTGGGGTCAATTTCAATAGCAGCCAGATGCTTAACCAAAGGGAGCAACCTCTCGGTTAATGATCCTTCTCCGGGACCAACTTCTAAAACTGAATCTCCTCTTTTAGGATCAATCGTCCGGATAATTTTACGTAAAAGGTTGGTGTCAGTCAAAAAATTTTGACCCCATTTTTTACGGAATGGATGGTCAGTCTTTTTCATTTTTATGCTTACAAAATTTCAGGCACTGTATTTTTATATGATTTTAGATTATTTATAACTTCTTTAATGGATGTTGTGGACTCTTCAAATCGTTCATTTAGATGAAAAACACCATTTCTGAATAAACTTAAATACGAAATAAACTCCTCTTCCTTCCCGTTTAACAATTTCACGATTTCTTCAGAACTTTTGTCCAGATCTAAATCGTTAATAATAGCCTCAAATAATTGATTATCTAATTGTTTTTCTTTTCGGCCTTCATTCCAATTATTGATTTGTAGTGCGACTAATATTCCAATAACTAGAAGTACAATTTCTAATAGCCCATAGTTTAAATAATTATCGAATTCCATAATGCTACCCTTCGCTTTTTCTGATTGACGTTTTTATTAATAGAAAAATGAACTCTTTTATTTTCACTTCGACCATTACCATGGTTCAAGTTGCTAACCCAAAAAGCTTTGCGGCATTTTCAGTCGTTTTATCAGCAATTAATTCTAAACTAACTCCATGAATTTCTGCCAGTTTTTCAGCCACAAATCGAGTACGGCCTGGTTCATTCGGTTTTCCACGAAAAGGAACCGGGCTTAAATAGGGAGAATCTGTCTCCACCAATAATTTTTCCAAGGGCAGCTCTTTTGCTACATCTGGTAAGTGACTATTTTTAAATGTTAGATTCCCAGAAAAAGATATGTAGTATCCCAATTCTATAAATACATTTGCCGTTTCTAGATTGCTGGAAAAACAATGGGCGACCCCTCGGACATATGGGAATTCCTTTAATATATTAATCGTATCATCATCCGCATCTCGATTATGAAATATGATAGGCTTTCCCAATTCATTTGCAATCTCCATTTGGGTTCGAAATACGTTTTTTTGAATGTCTGGATTGGAAATATTTCTGAAATAATCCAGACCCATTTCTCCAACAGCCACCATGGAATCGAAAGTCATGAGATCATACAATTGATCTACAAAGTCTTCCGGGGCATCTTTTGCATCGTGAGGATGAATGCCTGCGGATGCGTATATATTTTTATTGGTTTCTGCTAAAGCTAGGCATTCTCTAGCATCATCCAAATTCGTAGAAACACATATGAATTGATTTACACCCAAATCATGGGCACGATCCAAAACGCCTTTTAGATCATTCTTTAAATCTTCATAAAAAAGATGGCAATGAGTATCTATCAATCCCATTTATTTTCGATATAATTGAACGACTAAATAAATAATATTAATATACTTTTTTTCCTGAAGCTACTTTATCACCGTCCACAATGATTAATGATAAGTCTTTTTTTCTTGAAGCAGCCAAAAGCATTCCTTTTGATTCTACACCTCGGATGGTAGCTGGTACAAGATTTGAAACGATTACTACCATTTTTCCAATCAAATCTTCTGGTGAATAATAATCTGCAATACCAGATACAATTTGTCTCTCTTCATTACCTAGTTTAACGTTCAGTCTATATAGCTTATCTGAATCTTCTACTTTTTCAGCTGATAATATTTCAGCTGTTTTTAGTCCAAATTTTTCAAAATCTTCATATGTAATGAATTGATCTTGTTTCTTGCCCTTATCCTTAACATGATCCTTTTTTACATTTATACGAGGGAATAATGGCGGATGTTCTTTTAATTTTATACCTACTTTTAATCCACCCCATTTCAAATCTGAATCTTTCCCACATAACGTATCTAAAACCAAATCAGTCCTGTTAGGCATAACAGGAGAAAGTAATATTGAACTAATTCGTAGCGCTTCTACCGCAGTATATAAAACACGCCCTGCAGCCATTTTATCTTCCTTAACCAATTTCCACGGAGCTTGCTCTGCCAAATATTTATTCACACGTCTAATAAATTGCATTGTTTCTTCAATCGCTTCATTCACTTTCATAGAATTGATTAAATCATGAATCAAATTCACTGTTTTTTCTGCTAAAGTCTGAATTTCAATTTCTGCTTTTCCATTTTCCCCAGGATCTGGAATAATACTATCAAAATTCTTTTCAATAAGTTTACTGACACGGCTCAATAAATTTCCAAAATCATTGGCCAAATCACTATTATAGCGCTTAATAAATGATTCCATGGTAAAACTAGCATCTTGTCCCAAAACCATTTCTCGCATAAGGTAATAGCGTACCGGGTCAACGCCATATTCTTCTATGAGATCAAGTGGATTTACAACATTCCCCAGAGATTTACTCATTTTAGATTCACCGCTCAACCACCAACCATGAGCGAAAATAGAATTGGGTAATGGCATTTTTGCAGACATAAGCATCGTTGGCCAATAAACAGCATGCGTTGTCAAAATATCTTTACCGATTAAATGGTAATCTGCCGGCCACCACGAATTATACGATGCATTATCTACACCAAATCCTGTAGCTGTAACATAATTGATAAGAGCGTCAAACCAAACATAGGTCACATACTCTTTGTCAAACGGTAAATCAATTCCCCAACTTAAACGTGACTTAGGCCTAGAAATACATAAGTCCCCAAGAGGTTTTCGCAAAAACCCCAGCACTTCATTTTTCCGATGTTCTGGTTGAATAAAGTTTGGATTACTATTTATATGATCAATCAATGCTTGCTGATATGTAGACATTTTGAAGAAATAATTTTTTTCCCTCAATTTTTTAATATCCCTAAATTCTCCGCTTTCAGCTTCTTTTTCAGTTATAAACCTCTCTTCAGAAACTGAATAAAACCCTTCATACTCATCTTCATATATATCACCATTGTCATATACAACCTGAAGAATATCCTGAACAACATTTACATGGCGGTCTTCAGTTGTTCGAATAAAATCATCATTAGAAATATGCAGTTTTTCCCACAATTCCAAAAATCGTGGCGCCATTTTATTGCAATGATCTTTCGGATCAACATTGCGATCTTCTGCGGCTTGTTGAACCTTTTGTCCATGTTCGTCCAATCCGGTTAGAAAAAACACATCCTCACCTTCAGATCGATGATATCTCGCAAGGACATCTGCCAAAATGGTTGTGTATGCATGACCAATATGAGGTTTGTCATTTACATAATAAATGGGCGTTGTAATGTAAAACGTGCCAGCCATTTTAGGCTTTTCCTTTTAAATATGACTGAATATCGATAAGCATATTTGTGAGAGTCAAGGGCATATAAAAATTTCTATCTATAGATGTTATTGTTGTTTCAATTACTGAATTCGCTGTAGTTAAGTTCGCCTGTGGGTAAGAAGTTGTGAATAATTTAAGAGCTTCTCCAAATCCATTTTGTGCTAAAGGTGATGAAATATTTTGACGAAAACGGACTGATTGCTGAAACCATGTCTGCAATAAAAAAAGATTGAATTTAAAATTGTCTGGATCGCTTCGTACCATTCTAGACATAGAGCTGATATATGCACGCCACCCATCACCGTTTGAATTCACCACTGCTTCTACTTGATCTTTCATTGTTTTCAGAATATCTGCAATTGGTCTGTCAGTCAAAAACCGTGCTTTGTGTATGTTCCCATCAGCCAAATGAGCGTAAAATTCTGCTTCAGTAGATTTGATACCTCTTTCCGTTAAGTATGTATTAACAATATGGTGAGATATAGGTGGAAAATCAATATGCTGACACCGTGATTGAATTGTGGACAAAAGCATTGATTTATGATCCGTAACTAAAATGACTGTTGTTTTTTCTGGTGGTTCTTCTAACAATTTCAGTAAAGCATTAGCAGATGCTCCGTCTCCATCCGAAAGACGATGTGCATCAAAAATCAATACCATCTTATAACCGGAGTCAACTGATTTTAAATAGAGCTTTTTACGTAATTCACGAATGGAATTAATCAGTATCCTTTTTGCTCTGGGAATTGTGATCTTTTGAAAAGGGTCGGTTCCTTTTCTTTGTAGTAAATCAGTTAAGAGCGCAACATTGACATCACCAATAATAGACAAAACATCCGTATCTTTATCAAAGCTTGCTTTCTTGCGAGGTAGTGGCACAATTACATGAAGATGCTCATGTTGAAGCGATGAAAATCGTATACATGATGAACAACTACCGCAAATCAATTCATTTCCTTGGCAATTTAATGCAGCGCTTAAAGCAAGTGCTGTTGCTTCTTTGCCTGAACCTTCTGGACCGCTGAATAAATAAGCACTGCCTATGCGGTTAGATGAAACTATATTCGTAATGCGTTTCCATACATTTGGTTGAAAGTGTTCTGGGTTATATTTCATTTTTTCACCAACCATTTTTCTGGATCGAGTTTTTGATCTTTTCCCCAAATTTCAAAATGAAGTTTAGCACCATTGATAGACCCGGAATCTCCCATGTATGCAAGTATATCTCCCGCCCGTACTTCACTATCTACATTCGTTTGAATTTTAGTTACATGGCTGTAAATCGTGAAAAAATCACCCCCATGGTCAATAATGATAATATTTCCATATCCCCGAAGAAATGTAATGGTTGTAACAATACCACCCATAACAGCAGAAATCGGCGATCCGGGTTTTCCTTTAATATCAATACCTGTATTATTTGTAGTTGTTTTTAATTCAGGGTTCCATTTTCGTCCAAATTTGCTAATCACTTTCCCACTCGCCGGCCAAGATAACTGTCCTTTTAATGCAGAAAAAGATTTTGTTTTTAATGCTGCTCTCTGACGGCGTAGACGATCAGCTCGATCAGCCTTTGCTTTATCGTCTTTAATTTTACCGATTAAATTTTCCAGCTGTTTAACGCCCTCTTCTTTTTGCGTAATATATTGAGCTAATTCCGTTTTACTGTTTCGAATTTTTTCCAATTCACGTTTTTTCTGTTTTCGTTTAACGCGTAAATCAGCCATTTGTTTTTCACGCTCTTTTTTAAGGCTGATACTTTTGCGAAGAATTGCTTCTACATTCAATTTCTTTTTACCAATCTTTACAAGCAATGAACGAATTTGTTTTTTATGTTGTTGATCAATTTGGGTTATAATTTTCTGATATTTTGTACGATAGACTGCCTGACGCCAAGAAGTAGAACTAAATACTTTTTCAATATCAGATAATGAACCATTTTTATATACCTGGATTGCTCGATTTGCATACCGAATTCTTAATTCCTTCAATTCGGCTTCACTTTCAATTATTTCATTTTCTAATTTATTTATTTCTTCTCGAGCTAATTTTTCCTCTTTTTTCAATTGGGTAATTAATCGCTCAACCAATGAAATTTCTTCTTCAAGATTTGAAATTGTTCTGGTAGCTGATTTTTCTCTATTTTCTTCAGAACGTAGCCTGTTGCGAGTGGATGATATTTCATTTTTAAGATCCTGAATAGCTTTTGATTGATACTTCAGTTCTTTCTGGAAATCACGATCATCAGTTTGCGCCCAGCCAACTTGACTAATAAGAAATAATATGAATATAATTTGCCTGAACATAGACTTTAAAAGTACCTAGTTCATCAATCTTGATACAAAGGAATTCACATCATTTTAATTGAACGTATTCTTGACTAGTCTTCTATAAGGTGTTTATTTTAGACCTTCCAACAATAGGAGAGAATTGTGAAAAGTCCACTTTGGTCAAATTTATTTAAAAACTGGAACTCACAGGAAAGTGAAAAAGTCACTGCCCTAAAGCAAGTTCCGGTCTTTGATGGTTTAAGTAATAAAGAACTAGATGAGATTAAAAAACTCACCCATGAACGAACATATCAATCTGGTGAACATGTATTTAAGAACATGGCTCCGTCCGAAGGAATGTTCATTATTATATCTGGCGCAGTTGAAATATATTTAGATAACGCTGGTTCCAAAAATTTACTTGCTGAATTATCAAATCAGGATTTCTTTGGGGAAATTGCACTCCTAGATCAGGAACCTCGATCAGCAGGAGCGCTAGCAACAAAACCGTCTACCTTGCTTGGATTTTTTCGGCCAGACTTACTCTCTCTCATGGATCGGAATCCCGCTTTAAGCAGTAAAATTTTAACAAATCTAGGAGCCGTTTTGGCCGAGCGATTACGTAAAACAAATGAACTCCTATCATCAAAGAGCGATGATTAATGGATAAAGAAAAAAACTATATCCAGCTCATATATCGATTAATGATTGGGTTACTTGCCATATCATTTATATATGTGATTTGGCCTTATATATCATCGGTCCTTTTAATGCTGATTTTTGCATTTCTTTTTACAACTATTCTTTTATCTAGCGTCGATGCATTAGAAAGAAAAATAAGAAATCGTGGTTTAAGTGTTTTAGCTGTAACGGTCGGCCTTATTGCTGCAATTTCCATTTTTATTGGTAGTTTTGCAACAAACCTTGCTGATCAAGCTGGAGATTTTTCTCAACGACTTGAAACAGAATCATTCATGGATGATTTCAATGGTTTCATCGATAATACAAAAGCAAAATTACCGGATTTTGTAAAAGGAGGTGGAGATGATGTGGATGCAGCATCAAAACTGAATGATGTTGTTGGCAATTTAATGTCAACTCTACTAACCTTTGCTGGAGCACTTGGGAGTTTTGTTTTTAACATGATAATGGTGATTATTTTTACAATAATCTTACTTTTAAATTATCATCAATTCAAAAAATCTCTAGTAACATTTATTCCCAATAAATATTTTGAAGTCGGCCTGCGGCTTATCTTTAATATTGAGCAACAAGTATCCAATTATTTGCGAGGTCAGTTATTGGCAGCAACAAGTGTAGCCATTATGTCCATTATTGGATTATATACTCTAAATTTCTTTGGAGCCAATTTGACACTGGTTATTTTTATTGGTATCATTGCCGGACTGGCAAATTTGATTCCATTAGTGGGTCCGTTTATTGGTATGCTTATTACTTTTTCGGTTGCTTTAATGAATAATCTTGGAATCGAAGCTGCTCAATCTCATATGCTGTTTAATTCGATACCTTCTCCATTTTACCTTTTTGACATTGCTTTAATGTTTATCATTGTTCAGCAGATTGATAATAATTTTATCACTCCTCTTTTAGTGGGTGAAAGTGTTGGATTGCATCCTATCATGGTTATGATTGCGCTACTCATCGGCGGAACGCTCCTTGGTCCCATGGGTATGTTATTTGCTGTTCCGGCTGCAGGGATTATAAAGGTAATTGGTCAGGAAATCTCATTCGTGACCAAAAATGCTCATTTACTTTAAACATCATTTTCGATTTTAAATAAAATATAATCCTTAAAAGATAAATGCATTTCCTTACCGCCCTCTAATGGGTAAATCCATAATTGGATAGAGGATCCATCATTTTCTGTTTTCTGAATAATATCAATTGGATACCCAAGAAGTGTTTGAATATCAGGAACAGTCATCCCCACTGACAATGAATGAGAAGATTCTTTTATAATAGCTCTTTGGCGAACAACATCCATACGCTGATCAATTCGGCTTTTTATTTCCCTATCTTGATCAAAGTTAAATTTGATTAACAATTCACTAAGTATTTTTTCATTCTTTTCACCTAAACCACCTGTCATTTTGCTCGCATCAACCAATAATTGAATGGCTGCACGCAATTCAGAATGATCAGAAATTTTATTAGCCATTTCAACCAAGTGTGTAGCCACTTGATAACGTAGAGTACTTACTTCAAATTCTAAACTGCTATCTTTACTTAAAGCATTATCAAATAATGCTAATGATTTACTATAAAAACCAAACTTCAATGCTTTTTCCCCCTCTTGAAAAATGTGTCGCGCTTTATATGTTGGTATTTTGTCCCTAGCATTAGATGAAAAATGCATAATCTTCTCCATTAAAACGACAGCTTCTTCGGCTCGACCTTGCGAAGATAATAAATCGGCTTTTTCAATCTCAAGGATGGCAATATGATCAAGTTTATCTTGAATCAGTTTTCGTGTTTCTCCATTTGCTTTTAACCTGCCTTCAATAAATCGTTCAATTGCTTTTTCTATTATACCTTTTCGTTCAAACGCTAGTCCTTCTCTATATAGTTGCAAAGGGATTTTTTCCTTGCTTTCTGCCAAATACTTTTCTGCTTTTTTACGATTAGAATGATTTGGGTAATTATCCAAAAATGTTTCAAAATATTCTTTAGCAGATACAAAATCCCCTCTATAATAATGATCTTTTCCCTGATCTCCAGAAGTAAGCATTCCACCATATATAACTGAAAATGTTAAATGTATCCCCAAACCTTGAAGGTGGATTTTATTGATGGGTGAAATGTCATCAGGGTCATTAATGGTGTTCAGTTTTGTATATGAATATCTTAAATCCAATCCAAATGAAAATCGATTTAGTTTATTTTTAGCAGAATCTGAATTTTTTCTGCCTCCAATTATAAACCTTGGGCCAATGGAAAATGACATGCTTGGGCCAAAAGCGGTTGGGGCAGACAATAGTTCTTTTTTTGAATCCATATAAAATGTTGAATATGCATATCCCCACGTATATCTTAAGTCAAGATACCACGTTTCAAACCATTGCAACATTGAAGTATGACTGATTCCCAAATTTATGACACGGGGAGCAAAATATATTTTTCCCGGATCCCAATTTGGATTCACACTTCCCCACGTTTCAATTCGGTCAATTTCACCCGGCACGAATAAATTGCTATAACGAAAATTTAAACCTGTTTGCATATCAAGCCAACTCGCACTTATAAGAGTATAAAACAAATTTGTTTTTACAAAATCGATGTCTAATTGGTGGCCAGTACGAGCAATTATATTTCCTCCATCATAACCTGAAACTATATCTTCATATTTCATCCAATTAGATTTTATACTTTCGCCATCCGCTCCACCCCCACCATAAAAAAATACACCATATCGTACTTCCGCCGGTAAAAATGTTACTGGTTCATGAAATTCACGGCGATGTAATATCCGATCTTTGCGATAGCCCGGTTCATATTCAATATCTTTCTTTGGGTTGAACTGAATTAAACCCCAAAGATAGGATTTTGTAGAATCAACTTCTGCTGCATTTAAACAGCAAATGGAAATAAATATGATTATGAATAGTGTTAATCTGGGATGCATAACAGTTCAAAATAATGCCTATTAACATTTTGAACAAGTATCTTATGACTGTAAGTATGGTAAAGGTAGTTGGTTTTTGTAAATTCAACACCTTTCAAATAACAGGAACTATTTTATACACAGCTAATTCCAATAATAAGATGAAATTAAAACAATTAATTCTTGTGTGTTTTATGATGACAACTATCATGGCACAGCATTTTACTATTGCTCGCTTGCATTACAGCGGCGGCGGCGATTGGTACAGCAATCCTAGCAGTTTGCCAAACCTTTTAAGTTATTTAAAGACTCATACATCTATTATTGCTGCCGAAAAAGAAGCTCGGATAGAACTGACAGATGAGAATCTTTATTCATATCCTTATTTGTATATGACCGGTCATGGCAATGTGCGATTGACTGATGCGGAAATTATACGATTAAGAACATTTTTACTGCGGGGAGGATTTCTGCATGCGGATGATAATTATGGAATGGATCCCTCATTTCGCAGAGAAATGAAACGCGTATTCCCGGAAAAAGAACTCGTTCCGCTTCCCCATAATCACCCTGTATTTCATCAAGTATTTGAATTCAAAAATGGATTACCCAAAGTACACGAACATGATAATAAACCACCTCAGGCTTTAGCATTATTTGAAGATGATCGTATACTTGTAATCTATACGTATGAAAGTGATTTGGGCGATGGCTGGGAAGATGAAGGAGTACATAACAATCCTATTTTCATTCGTGAATCAGCTTTGAAAATGGGTGTCAATATAATTCATTTTGCATTGACGCAATAATGCAGTCAATTGAAAAACATCTTAAGTATATACGCAGAGCGTCACTTGTAAATGATGCTAAAACGTCAGCTTGGGTACTTTATACTGTTAGCTTAATCAGTGTAATTGCTGCCATATCTTTGGAAACCATTTTCTACTTCTCTCCTCAAATTCGGTACGGGATTTGGCAATTGGGGCTATTGGGTTTTATCGTTATCATTTTCGCTTTTGTATTGGTTTATTTCCTTGCAATTAATAATCGAATTCATCGCTATCGATGGTCTACGTTAGCCAGAGCGGCCGGTAGATTGGCATTCCCAAAAGAGGATGCAATAATAAATGCATTGCAATTAGAACGTGGATTGGATGCAAGCTCATCCAAACAATTAAGTAAATCATTTGTGACGGATACAATTAATAAACTTGAAGAACTCAATGAGGCGGATTTATTTCATTCTAAACGAGTTAAACAGTGGAAATCATATTCATTAATATTTCTTTTTATAGGAGCATTTCTTTTTTCAATAAACTGGGATAATAGCGCTCTTGCTATTTTTCGCTGGTCTCATCCTCAAACGGTCTTTCCTATTCCTAAACCATTTGCAATTCAAAACATCTCCGGAAATATTAATCTTTTAGGTGGAGATTCTGCAAAACTAGAATTTGCTGTTTTAGGCGCAACACCCGATTCTTTATTTATCGATTTGCAGACTTATACTACATCTGATTCAAATCAGTCTCCACATATAATTTATAAAGATAGTTTAGGTAAATATATATTTACATTAGGTGATATTTCTCAAGATTACCGATATAGAGCATATTACACAGCTGTTCATTTCTGGGATGTATGGAAAGAAATATCATCTCCTTTTCATTCTATTTCTGTCACTGATCGCCCCGTAATGGAAGATTTAACCATTACGCTAACACCGCCAAGTTATACACATTTAAAACCCATCATTCAAAAAGGTAACCAAGCCGATATCAGTGGATTGATTGGATCCATTGTTCATATTTCTTTGCGCAGCAACCGTCCGTTAAAAAAAGGATCACTCATTATCAACAATGATGAATTATCTATGAATATTGATGGCAAAAAAGCCAGTGGTGATTTTAAAATCAAAGAAGATGGACAATTGGCAATCCAACTTCAGGATATTCGGGGAATTTCAAACAGAAATCCTATACCTTTTCACATTTCAGCCATTCACGATCTATTACCTGACATTACCGTATTACAACCTGAAAAAGTTATTGAATTAGGTAGCAACCAAAACATAGCCATGCACCTTAAAATTGAAGATGATTTTGGTTTTTCTAATTTGCAGGTTGCTTATGAAATTCATAGACCGGCTTATATCGAAATGGATCCGCTTCTTTCAATATTTTCGATTCCAATTGATGATCCATTAAATATTAACCAGGACATTGCCTATGTATGGCAGTTATTAGAATTGGGTTTAATGCCTGAAGATGAAGTTCATTATCATTTTGAATTATCTGATAATGATATAATATCGGGTCCAAAGAAAATTGTAACAAGTGAATTTATTGCACGACTACCGGGGTTAGCTGAACTATTCACTGCGTTTGAAAATGAAGAAGATGCATTATTAGAAGACATTAATTATTCTCAAGAAGAAATGGAAACTATCCGCGAAAATATGGAGAAGCTAGAACTAGATATATTAAAACAAGATGAATTAACTTGGGATCAACAACAAGATCTCCAGAAAATGTTGGAAGGAATTAAAAAAGAAGTCAAAAAAATGGAAGACGTATCTAATGCTTTAAATACATTACAAGAAGCGGCTGAAAAACATGATCTTTTTTCATCAGATTTGTTAGAAAAGTTTAATCAACTTCAGGAATTAATAGACCAATTGCTTTCGGAAGATTTACTGAAAAATGTTCAAAATATTGATGATATGATGAATGAAATGGATCCAAATAAATTACAAGATGCACTACAGTCTTTAACGGATAATATGGAACAAATTGAAAGAGAGCTGGACAGATTCATTGATATTTTTGAACGAATTAAGGCTGAACAAAAAATAGATGAATTGCGAAGTCGTCTGGAAGCATTAGCAGAACAACAGGAAAAGATTCATGATCGGATTGATCGTACAGATGAACAAACAGACCCGTCTACATTCTCTAAATTAAGTGAAGAAGAGCAACGACAAGTCGAGGAGTTTTCAAATATTCGGAATGAAATAGAAGATGCAGCAGACGCTGTTGAAAAGTTTCATGAAGAATCAGAAGACAAATTGATGGATTTAAAACGAGATCCTTTAATGAATCAAACATATGCAAACTTGCAACGAACAGTAAATCAACTGCGTAGACAAAATATGGATACAGCAAAAGAATACAGTGAATCAGCATTAGAAAATTTGCAAAATCTGTTATCTGAAATGCAGGAAATTCATAATGGATTCCAATCAGCAACAACAAAAGAAATGACATCTAAATTTCAACATGTAATGAATGATGTACTGCATTTATCTAAATCCCAGGAACAATTACAAAGTGAAACTGAATCCATCCCATCCCACTCTCCCAGATTGGGAGATATGGCAGGACGACAGCAAATGTTACAGGATCAACTAAATAAAATTATGGAACAGCTTATGGAATTATCCCGAGAAACTTTTGCGGTTACTCCCGATATTGGAAAAGGGATGGGAATGTCCAATGCTATGATGCAAGAAGCGATTAATGCATTGGCACAACGAAACGGTCGCGGTGCAGCTAAAAACCAGAAACAGGCGATGAAATCACTGAATGAAGCAGCCATGGCGATTCATCAATCCATGAATCAAATGCGCTCATCCGGTTCAGCCAGCGGGTATGAACAATTTTTAGAGCAAATGAAAAAAATGGCTGGACAACAACAAGGAATCAATAATCAAAGTATGCAGTTGGCAATGGGACAAATGGCGGCCGCTGCACAACAAGGACTTTTGCAAAAACTTTTACGTGAACAAGGTCAAGTTCGGAAGTCTCTTAAAGAACTGATGAATGAAATGAAGCAATCGGGAGAAAAAGGTCTTGGAGATATGGGTGGAATAGCGAAAGAAATGGATGAAGTTTTAAACGATTTAGCACGAAGAAAAATATCTAAAAAAACAGTTAATCGTCAACAACGTATACTTTCTCGAATGCTGGATAGTCAGAAATCCATGACACAACGAGGTGAAAAAGAAGAGCGTAAAAGTGAAGCTGCAACCGAAATTTTAACTAGCGGACCAGCGGGATTGCCTACAGATTTAGGTCAACGACGGAGCCTAACATTGGATGCTATGAATCGTGCACTAAAAGCCGGATACCCTCGGGATTATCAATCCATGATTCGTAGATATTTTAATGCAATTAGTAAAAATGATTTTACACCAACACAATTGGATTCATCGAGTGTATATTAATTTACTTAAGATGATTCTTCTGTTTTCTGTATGCATTGCACAAATTAATGTACAGTCGTTAGATAAAAGTGGTCTGGAAAATGCCTTATTATTGGAACGTAAAGGAGAGGTGCTTGAAGCACAAAAAATCTATGAACTAATCATGGAAACTAAACCAAAAAATAGACAGACCTACAATCGATTAAAAAATATTTATAAACGAACAGGAAATTATATGGCCGCAGCTGAATTAATCAGTAATTGGTTGAAACATTCTCCCCACGACCTTCAGCAACAAATTGAACTTGGAGAAATATTTTATAGCAGCGGTAATCAAAAACAGGCAGAGTTTATCTGGAATGCATTTATTCAACAGTACGGTCAAAACTCTAGCGCCTTCCGCATGTTGATACATACCTACAGCCGATTGGGTTTAGGCGAAAAAATGATTCAACTAGTTCATAGAGGTAGAGATCAATTTTCCGATCCGGATTTTATGGCAATGGATATGGGAAATTATTATCAATCCCGTCAACATATAGAAAAAGCGTTAACTGAATATTTAATTTTCGCTAAACACAATCCTCGTCAGCAAAAAATGATACTGGATAAAATATTAATCTTCAGTGATGATGAAGAAACAATTCCAACCATTGAACATCACCTTTTAGAAAGTGAATATGGCGCTCCAGATAATATTCACTATTTTCTTGCAGCACTCTATTTTAAAGCGGGAAGATATAATGAGTCCCTACAGCAGCAGTTGGCTATTATTGGAGATAAACAAAGTCGCTGGAAAGGGATACATACATTCGCAGAAAATTTGCGAAAGGAGAAAGAATTTGATCTGGCTATTCAAGCGTATCAAATTTTGCTACAAGAAATACGCAGTAATCCCAATGAAATAGATTCCAAGGAATTGGGAAGTGTCTTATTGGGGCTCGGCCATGTATATGAAGATCAAATTCTACCCCACCAAATAAGTCATTCACTTGTTTTAAACGGTATAAATAATGTGTTTTTTAACAGTGGGTTTTATCAGACGAATGCAATTTCGACATCTTCTTTAGAGCAAGCTATTATTTTATATAACACTATTTTAAATGAACTTGAATCAACATCATTTTCACCCAAAGCTCACTATCGGCTAGGTGAAATCCAGTTTAAAATTCTTCAAGATTTAGATGGTGCTCTTCGAGCATATACGACAGCACTGTCTTCAAATCCAGACAATCCACTTTTATTTAAAATTCACTCTAGCTTAATTGACTTATTAATTACAGAAGGTAAAATTGATGAAGCGCAATTGTATATCAGCCAGCTACCCAGAAAAATATCAGTAAGCAACAAAAACCAAATCATAATCAAAACATTAAAAACTGCATTATTTAACGGTAAAATTGATAGTGCTATTATTATGATTGATAATTATATCTTGGACTTAACACCTATTAATATCCATTTTAACGACTTTATGGAATTACAATCAACGTTACATTCACATATAACGGATGGATCAGAAATGGATAAGGAAGCATTACTACAATACTACAATGGTGAAAAATTATTAGCACAAAATAAATTATCAGAAGCGGTGACCGTTTTTGAAAATATGCGCATAAATCAACCGAATACACACATTACTACTACGGCAGCTATCCGAGAAATTTTCAGCCGCTTGCAACTGGGACAAACGACAGAATTGAAACAAACATTGCAATGGCTAAATGAATCCGATGTAGGAGATAAAGGACTTGTGCTTTCCGGGGAGATTGCTGAATTTATTGATCAGGATTATGAGTCTGCAATTGGCTTTTATGAGCAACTTTTACAAAATTTCCCCGGGTCATTATTGGTTGAACCTGTTCGTCGTCATATTCGTGAATTAAAATCAAATATGGAAAGTTAATGAAACGAATTTTAATATATTTGTTTTTGGTGAATTTAGGTTTCAGCCAAAAAATATTAATTCCAATGGATATGGGTCAGCGCGATCACTTAAAAGCGTATGGATTAACATTTTGGATTTTGGAAAATAATATTAATGTTGAGTGGTTGTTAAATTATCGTGGCGGAACATTTATGACAGATACAAATCCTGCAATTGAAAAAGAGTGTCGGATACGCGGTATTAATTATGAGCTGATAAACGCATCAGAAACCATGGCTATTTATGGTCTAATTGAACAGAATAACATGGATGTAGTTCTTCTGGAAAAAGCACCGAAAATTGCCATATACACACCACCCAATAAGCAACCTTGGGATGACGCTGTCACGTTAGCACTTAAATATGCAGAAGTTCCATACGAAACACTTTGGGATGAAGATGTTTTTCAAGGAAAGCTGGAACATTATGATTGGCTTCATTTACATCATGAAGATTTCACTGGACAGTATGGAAAATTTTACCGCAATTATCATTCTGCTCCTTGGTATATCCAACAGCAACGGGAATTTGAAGCCATGGCGACGCAGCATGGATTTCCAACTGTCCACGAAGAGAAGAAAGGTGTTGCCAGAGCCATTAAAGCTTTTGTGGGTACTGGCGGTTTTCTTTTTGCCATGTGCAGTGCAACAGATTCGTATGATATTGCACTTGCTAGTGAAGGAATAGACGCGGTTCATTCGGTGTTTGATGGAACGCGAATTGATCCCAATGCTCAGAAAAAACTGGACTATTCTAAATCATTGGTTTTTACTGATTTTACCATTATGCCTGATCCAATGATTTATGAATTTTCAGATATAGATTATCCTCCAAGCCATGATCCAGTACTTCGCGGAGCTGAAGCTGACTATTTTACATTATTTGAATTTTCTGCCAAATACGATCCAGTCCCATCAATGCTAACGCAGAACCATGTTCCTGTTATTAAAGGATTTATGGGTCAAACAACCGGATTTCATCGAGACAAAATTAAACATCATATTGTAATTATGGGTGAAGATCTCACGACTCCCCAAGTAAAATATATTCATGGAAATTTTGGTAAAGGTACCTACACATTTCTCGGTGGTCATGACCCGGAAGATTACCAGCATTTTGTGGGTGATCCACCAACAGATCTTTCATTGCACCGTAATTCTCCTGGCTATCGATTAATTTTAAATAATATTCTCTTTCCAGCAGCACGGAAAAAAGAACGTAAAACATAAAGAATGATTGGTTGATTAATATGAATTTTGTTACACAATTGTATACTAAAGCAAATATTCATTATTTATTTAAAAAGAAAATGACTTTTTTTACCTCCCCCGAGAACCCTCCTCATATGAGGAGGGGATTTATGGGTGGTGTTGAATTCTATAAATAATAATGATTTCTTCTCCTCCTACTTTTGCAGATGTGGAAAAAGCAGCTGAACAAATTGCCCCATTCGCAGAAAAAACACCTGTATTAAAAAGTTCTTCCATAAATGAAATGGCAGGAGCTGAATTGTTTTTCAAATGTGAAAATTTCCAAAAAGTTGGCGCATTCAAATTTCGTGGTGCGTGCAATGCTGTTTTCAGTTTAACGGATGAAGAAGCATCCAAAGGTGTAGCCACTCACTCTTCAGGAAATCATGCAGCGGCTCTTTCTCTGGCTGGGAAACTTCGCGGAATTCCCGTTCATGTTGTTATGCCCAGCAATGCACCAGAAATAAAAAAACGAGCCGTGAAAGGATTTGGCGGGATAATTACATATTGTGAACCGATTTTATCCTCCAGAGAAAGTACCTTGAAAACAGTTGTTGAAAAAACACATGCCTATGAAATTCACCCTTACAATGATGAAAGAATCATCGCAGGGCAAGGGACTGCCGCTTTGGAACTTTTGAACACGTATCCAGATTTAAATGTTGTTATTACGCCTATTGGTGGTGGTGGTTTGATTTCCGGAACGTGTATCGCTGCAAAAGGAATTAACCCAAATATTACAATTATCGGGGCGGAACCCAAAGGTGCTGATGATGCATACCTATCTTTAGCGAAAGGTGAAATTGTTCCCCAAACCAATCCCAACACTATTGCAGATGGATTACTTTCTTCATTGGGAAAGAAGACATTCCCTATTATTAAAAAACATGTGTCAAAAATACTAACGGTTAGTGAAAAAGGTATCATTCGTGCAATGAGACTTGTTTGGGAACGATTAAATATTATTATTGAACCATCATCTGCTGTTGTATTAGCAGCCGTTTTAGAACACACTGAAGAAAACAGAGGAAAGAAAGTTGGATTAATTTTCTCCGGGGGAAATATAGATTTAGATAATCTTTATTGGTAATAGTGTGATTTCAATTCAAGAAAATAAATTAGATAATGCACTTACTCTTTCTCAACAGTTACCTGAATTTGAAAATCCATACAGCATTGAAGAATACAATAACCGTTTGAATGGACACCATTTGATTTTAACTGCCCACGTTGATAATCATATTGTTGGTTTTAAAATTGGCTATGACCGTTTTTCTGACGGTTCATTTTACAGCTGGATGGGAGGAGTCCTTCCAGAATTTAGGAGACAAGGTGTTGCAAATACACTAGCTGATTACCAAGAAAATTGGGCAAAAAAGCAGGGTTATAAATCCATTAAATTAAAAACCAGAAATAAACATGAGAGTATGATTGTTTTCGCCTTTGAACGTGGATTTGATATAATTGATTCTGAATCAAATGAAAATATCCGTGAAATGAAAATTTGGTTGGAGAAACATTTGTAGATACGTAGCATGCTACGTATCTACATTTTATCATGTGGATACAAAAAGAAATACCCCTAAATCCAATATCAAGAGGATTTCATATTATTACAAATGAAATTGTTAAGTCAATTCCGGAGATAAAGGATATTTCTACTGGTTTATTACACGTTTTTATCAAACACACTTCCGCATCACTTACCATCAATGAAGATGCAGATCCTACTGTTCGAGACGATTTCGAATCATACTTTAATCAAATAACACCAGAAAATGCTCCTTATTATACGCATACATTTGAAGGCCCTGATGATATGCCAGCCCATTTGAAATCAGCCATGTTGGGTTCTTCGGTGAGTATACCTATAACGGATGGAAAGCTGAATTTGGGAACGTGGCAAGGAATTTATTTATGCGAGCACAGGAATCATGGTGGTCAGCGAAGATTGCTAGTGACAATTCAAGGTGAATAGAAAAGTAAACAATACACTCGGAGCAATTGGGAATACACCCATCGTGAAACTAAACAAAGTCGTTTCTGATCTCGCAACGGATGTTTGGGTGAAATTAGAGGGTGGAAATCCCACCGGTTCATACAAGGACCGTATGGCCTTGGCCATGATTGAAGGCGCGGAAGCTCGTGGCGAGCTCACACCAGGAATGACCGTGGTAGAATATACCGGTGGCAGTACAGGTTCTGGCTTGGCATTTGTGTGCGCTGTGAAAGGATATGATTTTCACGTGATTTCTTCTGATGCGTTTTCTAAAGAAAAATTAGATACCATGAGGGCTTTCGGAGCCAATTTGGAAGTGATTCACAGTCCGTCTGGAAAAATCGATTCGAACCTCATTAATCAAATGATTGATCGCGCAAAAGAATTATCAGAAAGAAGCGATTATTATTTTACTGACCAATTGAATAATGCTGACATTATTAAAGGATTTGAAATCATGGGACGTGAGATTTTGACGCAAGTGAAAACCCCAATAGACGCCTTCACCTGTTCTGTGGGTACCGCAGGGTCAATCATGGGTGTATCAAATATCTTATTTAATTCTAGGCATCATACGAAAATTGTTGCATTAGAACCAGCTTCAGCGCCCTATTATTCTAAAGGTAAATCAGGTGGAAAACATCATGTGGAAGGGATTGGCCTTGGATTTAAACTACCCCTTTTGGATAAAAATAAATACCATGAAGCACGGGGCATTGATGAAGGTGAGGCCCGAGAAATGGTACAGCGACTTGCAAAAGAAGAAGGTATTTTTGCCGGCACATCCAGTGGGATGAATGTAGTGGGTGCTATACAACTCGCAAAAGAATTGGGTGAAGGAAAAACGGTCGTTACCGTTGCTGTGGATACAGGTTTGAAATATCTTGATGGAGAATTATTTTAAAAAATTTCTTTTGCTTCATTCCAGATTTCATCCATTTCCGCCAAATTTGATTCTTCCACTGTCTTTCCCCTCTTTTTTAATTCATCTTCAACTTGAGAAAATCGTGTGGTGAATTTTTTATTGGTTTTTCGCAACGCATCTTCCGCCGGGATATCTAGAAATCGAGCCAGATTTACAACTGAAAATAATACATCACCAATTTCCTCGGCAATATGCTCTTTGGTACTTTCGGATTGCGCTTCTTTCAATTCATGAATTTCTTCGTGAATTTTATCCCAAACCAGTTCCACTTTATCCCAATCAAACCCGGCGTAACTGGCTTTTTGTTGAAGTCGTTGAGCTCTAACCAATGCTGGCAATGTTTTTGGAACACCATCTAAACGAGATTTCCGTTTTTTTTCTTTATGCTTTTCAGCTTCCCAATTTTGTTTAGCATGAAATACTTCATCTGCTTTGGCATCTCCAAAAACATGCGGATGTCTGCGCACCAGTTTTTCATTAACATTATCCAAAGAATCATTAATATTGAAATGACCATTCTTTTCTGCAAGTACTGCTTGAAAAACGACGTGAAGCAAAATATCCCCTAACTCTTCTTTAAGCTCCGGCCAATTTCCATTATCAACACTTTCAATAACTTCATACACTTCTTCTAAAAAAAATGGTAACAATGACGCATTCGTCTGCTCTCGGTCCCATGGGCAACCGTCCGGAGCTTGTAAGCGCTTTATTATTTTAATCAGTTCTTCAAATTTTCCGTTAGCTAAATTACTCATCGATTAAATTCCTCCATTCACATTGTTGTAAATATTCATCTTCTTTACGTGTCATCTTTGTTTTTTCATCATCAGTTTGATCATCATAATTCAAAAGATGTAAACAGCCATGAATAATTAATCGTCCAATTTCTTTATTAAACGGTTCGTTAAATAACTGGGCATTTTCTTTGGCTCTAGGGATACTAATGTAAATTTCACCTTCGACCTTTTTCTCATTATAATTATTCAAACGGAAGGCAATTACATCAGTCCATTGGTCAATATTAAAAAAATTCTTCTTCAGCTTATTCAATAAAATATCGTCTCCAAATACAAGAGACATTTCATTAATAAGAGATCCTTCTCCTTTAAAAACAGTTTTGAGAATTTTTTTAATATTGGATTGATTAAATCCACTGAATGTTGGATCTATATCAATTGTAATTGGCATTAGGCGACGGTTGGTTTCTCTTCTGGATATTCGATACGAATATGGTAAATCCCTCGTAAAACAGGTAGCATTCCAGATTGCCCATCCACTCGACCTTTGATACGGCGAAGGTCATCAATCGTTAATGGGCACTCATCCAATTGCTTTTCTTCCAGACGTATTTTAAAGATTTTGTCTATCATTTCTTCCACCTTAAAAATATCCGGATTTTTAATAGATCTTACTGCAGCTTCGATTGCTTCACACAGCATCAAAATGCCTGTTTCTTTTGAATTTGGTTTGGGACCGGGATAACGAAATGCATGTTCATCCACAGCTTTACCATCAGATTTTTCTAATGCTTTACGATAAAAATATTCAACACGAGTCGTGCCATGATGCATTGGAATAAAATCACTCACAATTTTTGGGAGACCATATTCTTCAGCAAGCTTCAATCCTTCACTCACATGGTTTCGGATAATTTTGGCACTCATTGATTCCGTGAGACCATCGTGTTTGTTTTCACCACTAAATTGATTTTCAATAAAATACTCTGGACGTACCATCTTTCCGATATCATGATAATACGCTCCCACTCTGCATAAAAGAGACCGTGCATCGATTGCATCGGCACAAGCTTCAGCTAAGTTTCCCACTACAATGCTATGATTAAATGTGCCGTTGGCGTCGCGTTGCATACGCTTCAATAGTGGATGATTAAAATCCAGTAATTCCAAAAGTGTCAAATCAGTTGTAATGCCAAAAGTGACTTCTACAATCCCTATTAAACCATAGGTTATGACTGGAGTAAGCAAACTAGACACCATGAGATAGATAAGATCAATCTGCATATCAGGCCACAAATGCCCTTTGTAAAGTCCGTGTGCTACAACGACAAATAAGCTGGCTGCCATCATAGCCAAAATGGTTGTAATAAACTGACTTCTTGTTCTTAATCGTCGCACCATATACATGGCGACAGATGAAATAAAAATAATTGTAATTATAAATTCAAGATTATTACCAATTAAAATGCCACTTAAAAGAGTAATAGAAATTGTACCCATAAATCCAATCCGAGCATCAAAAAGGATTGTCAGCAACATAGCTGCGACACTAATGGGAATCAAATATTCTGAAAACTCAAACCGAAAAACGAATAAATCTGTCAAGCCAATAATAATTGCAAAAATTAATGCAATAAGTAGAACCAATTTTTTATTACTAAAAATGTAACTGCGATATGTGAGTAAAAATGTAAAGAAGAATGATATGACGACAGCTATCATCATTAAACGACCTAGGTATGAAATAGTCTGATCCCAACTATCTTCACGGTTTTCAAGTTTACTAATGGCAATGGATAACGATGAAAGTTTCTGATAAATATCGGGTGTAATTCGCTGATTCGCATCAATAATCATTTCATTTTTTAGCATAATACCCTGATTTCGAGGAACTCTATCTAATCGATTTTGCTGACGATGCTCTGTTATTTCTTTACCATAAATTATGTTGGGTTTCATGAATTCAACTAGAATGATATATCCTAAATTTCGACGAATATCTGCATCGTCGCTATAGAGTGAGTTAATCTCTTTTTTAGAATGCGTCCAGGCGATATTGAGATCATTTAATTCTACCGGTTTTAATAAAAAAGGTATATCACCTTGATCAATAGACACTTCATAGCTAATAATGGATTCAACGTCAATATCGACAATCCCTTCAGCCCATCTATTTTTGCAAATCTGTAATAAATCCTCATGGAATTGCTCCAAATCTTGATTTGACTGAAAAGGAATAAGTGGATCTAAAATAGAAAAGCGCTCATTTTTTTCTGCCAATATTGGGTAATCTTGTTCATATTGATTCTGTAATACAACTCGTGTAGTACTATCGGCTCTATACATTGAACGGACTTCTTCATATTTATCATCATGGCGATAACGATAAAGAAGTTCTTTTGTTTTATCCAGTTGATCAGATGCAGATCGAATTTCTGTAATCAAAAGAAAATATTCTTTTAATGCGCTTGATTGCGTTTCTACAATATCTTGATTGCGTTGAAATAGATACGGTTCTGAACGGAGAGCTTCATCCATATCAATCTGCAGTTTTTCTTCTGTTTTAAGAATAGGAAAATTAAACGGAGCAATAACAGGATCCCGGGCTATGTCATCCACCTGATAACTATATTGCAATCCTCTCCCTTGATGAAAAAATAAAGATACAACTATTACTAGTGTTAAAAGAATTCCAATTTGTACAGAATTTTTCAGTAGAATATCTTTAGCTGATGTAATGGAATTTTGAAATTGTTTTGACGTAATCATGCTGTTTTATTCATTGTTTTAATTAATTCTCTTGCAATAATTATGCGTTGAATTTCACTGGTACCTTCCCCTATTTCCAAAATTTTTGCATCCCGGAAAAATCGTTCTACATCATATTCTTTTACATAGCCATAACCTCCATGAATTTGGATGGCTTCCGTTGTGATTCGCATAGCTGCTTCGCTGGCGAAGAGTTTTGCCATGGCCGCCTCTTTAGTCACATCTTTCCCTTGATCTTTCATCCACGCTGCATGGAATGTTAATAATTTAGCTGCTTCAATATCCGTAGCCATATCAGTCAGTTTAAATCCGATTGCCTGAAATTTATTTATTTCTTTCCCGAAAGCTTTCCGTTCTGTAGAATATTGTAGTGCCTTTTGATAGGCACCTTCAGCTGTTCCGCAGGATAATGCAGCAACTGAAATACGTCCGCCTGTTAATGTTTTTAAAAATGTTTTAAATCCGTCTGTCGGTTGTCCTAGTAAATTTTCTTTCGGTACGCGCATATTTTCAAAAAATAACTGCCGCGTATCACTAGCGCGCCAACCCATTTTCTTTTCTTTTGAACCAAATTTCAAACCAGGGTTATCTGTTTCTACAATGAGAGCGCCGATACCCTTATTTTCGCCATGTTCAATTATAATTGTTGTTAGTGTGAGCAATCCGGCAATACTTGAATTTGTAATAAATATTTTTCCACCGTTGACCACATATTCATCTCCATCCAATTCAGCGGTTGTTTTCGTAGAACCGGCATCACTCCCTGCTGATGGTTCAGTGAGGCCAAATGCGCCTATCATTTTACCTGAAGCTAATTGTGGTAGATATGTTTGTTTTTGCTCTTCTGTCCCTGCAATGGCGATTGGCAATGAACCTAAGGAAGTATGCGCCGCCATTGTAATTGCAACTGATGCATCCACTTTGGCCAATTCCATCACTGCAGCAGCATAGGCAACTGTATCCATTCCGGCTCCACCATATTTTTCTGATATGGGAATCCCCATGAGACCTAATTCCGCCATTTGGGAAATGAGTTTTTTTGGAATTTCACATTCTTCATCCATGGCTTGAGCGATGGGAGCTATTTCCGTTTTGGCAAAATCCCGAACCATTTTGACAAGCATAATATGCTCTTCATTAAAAAATAAATTATCCATTTAATCTTTTACCATTTTATGGCTGCTGAAGCCCAAGTAAAACCTGAACCAAATGCCGCCAATATTATGTGATCCCCTGACGAAAATTTTCCTTCCTCGAATGCTTCACACATAGCAATGGGAATCGTAGCTGCTGTCGTGTTTCCATAGCGGTGAATATTGCTGTATATTAAATCTGCTCCCACACCCATGCGCTTGGCAACAGCTTCTGTTATCCTCCTATTGGCTTGATGTGGAATAATCTGGGCGATATCATTCAATGTGAGGTTATTTGCATCCAACGCTTCCTGAATCACTTCAGGAAATCGTTTTACAGCGTGTCTGAAAACTTCACGTCCATTCATAAAAAGGCGATGGCGTCTTTCTTCCATTAATTCATCTGTTAACCCTCGTTCTTTAAATTTTGAACCAGGTAATTCCACCCATAATTCTTTCATATATTTACCATCGGAATGCATATGGGTTGACAACACACCGCTATCATTTTCAGACGGCTGTAAAATGACTGCACCGGCTCCATCACCAAACAAAACACCTACATCTCTGCCAATGGGATCTCTTTCTAAAACAGTTGATAAAACATCTGTCCCTACTAGCAGAATTGTTTTGCATTGGCCGGTTTTTATGAATTGATCAGCAACAGAAAGCCCATAAATAAAAGCGGAACACCCCACTCGCAAATCAAAAGCACCTATGGTATTCATGCTCATCATTTCTTGCAGTTGGACAGCAACACCGGGGAAATAATAGTCCGAAGAAACAGTCGCGGCTATAATCATATCAATATCACTCGATTTTACACCGGCATTTTCCATGGCTGATTCACTGGCAATTATGGATAAATCTGATGCACCTTCTCCATCTTTAACCCAACGCCGTTCATGTATTCCGCTGCGGGAGCGAATCCATTCATCGCTTGTATTCATCATTTCTTCAAGATCTGCATTAGTTACAATCTGTTCCGGTACGTGAAAGCCCATTCCTGTTATAGCAGTTTTAATCATGTGTCAGCCCTTTTTTATATCTCTTACGTTTAGTTGAATTGTTGTATTTCCTTGCCATTCATTTGTTTCCACAACACAGGCAATATCGACCGGTTGACCTGTTATGAGCAATTCGTATTTGTCAGATAAACCAAACCCAACCGCCTGAAATGATTTTAGACCTTGTTTGATTTTAAATCTTAAGTGCTCCCCTGTTTTACCGATTACTTTTGGAGCACCGGCGATATCTACATTTCTAATTGCGAACTTCGGACGCATATTCCCCGGACCATAAGGGCTTAATTTATCCAAAAAATCCATAAAACGCGGTGTTATATCCTGTAAGGACATTTCACTATCTAATGTGAGTGTTGGCTCCAAATCTTCATGCGTTAATTGTTCATTGGCTACATGAATAAATGCTTTTTTAAAGTCAGCCAGTTTATTGGATGAAACAGTCAACCCAGCTGCCATAGGATGGCCTCCATAGCCGGATAAATATTTTTTACACGCAGTCAGCGCCTCGTATAAATCAAACCCTGGTATACTTCGCGCCGACCCTTTCCCTAATCCATTTTCCAAAGAAATAATAACAGTTGGGCGGCTGAATTCTTCTTTAATCCTTGAAGCAACAATTCCCACAACACCATGATGCCAACCTTCATTGGCCAATACCAATGCATGTTCATTATTTAAATCTGCTTCTGCATTTACTTTTAGCAATGCTTCATCTACCACAGCTTGTTGAATGAACTGGCGACGTTTATTTTCTTCATCCAATTCTTTCGATAAAATCCGAGCTTTTTGAACATCATCTGTTACTAATAATTCAACTGCTCTGTTAGCATCACCCAGTCGTCCGGCTGCATTAATCCGAGGTGCAACACTAAATACTAATTGGCCAACAGATATATTTCCTTTCAATCCTGCCAATTCCAACAATGTTTTTAAGCCCGGCTTTTTTAAGCGATTTAGCATGGATAAACCATAATGAACGATAGCCCTGTTTTCATCTTTTATAGGAACTATGTCTGCAGCAGTACCCAGAGTAATGAAGGGGAGAATTTCTTCATAATCTGTTAATGGAATATTTAACTCATTTCCGATTGCCGTAATTAATTTGAATGCCACTCCTCCACCGCACAATCCTTTAAACGGATAGCCACACTCTTTCCGTTTCGGATTCAGCACTGCATGTGCATTTGGGAGAGTAATATCTGTGGTGTGGTGATCGGTGATAATAATATCCACATTTTTATCATTAGCATACTCCACCTGCTCAAATGCATTGATACCACAATCACAGGTAATAATAAGATTAATATTATTATCTTTTGCAACATCAATCCCTTGAAAAGATAAACCATACCCTTCCTCTGCCCTATCCGGAATATAATAGGTCACATCCGCACCAAATTTTTTAAATGCACAATACAGAGAGGCCGCTCCGGTTGTACCATCCACATCATAATCTCCAAAAACCATAATGGGTTTGCCTGATTTAATATTTTTTAATACACGTTCAACAGCTTTTTCCATATCCTGCATTAAAAATGGATTGTGGAGCATTTCTAAACTCGGATTAAAAAAGGGATTTGCTACATCCAAATTTTGAATTTTGCGATTAGCTAAAACAGTCGCAATAACTTCCGATGTTCGAAATGTGTTTTGTATGGAATTAACACATTGTTTATCAGGATGTAAGATTGACCACTTCATTAAATTTTAGACATTTTGATTATTGAAAATATAAAATTATTTTGTATCCTGATTTTCAAATAAATAGTATTTAAATACTTTCTGAGTCGACCTATAAGCCGAGTTCTGTCCCTCTCAATACGTATATTGAGAATCAGTGGTCATTTCTCTGGTCCCAACCTTGCGATCGGGTTCTAGCAATCTACCCGCACCTAATAAGGGACTATTAAATAATCCCTAACGACGCGAACAACGTCTTGGAGCCTATTCGATCTTGCACCGGATGGGGTTTACCTAGCCTCCCATATTGCTATGGGAGCTGGTGGTCTCTTACACCACCGTTTCACCTTTATCCCGACATTTACATATCGGGAAAGTCTACTCTCTGCTGCACTATCCATATCCCGATCAATATCGAGACTCCTCCCGTTAGGAGGCATCCTGTTCTGAGGTGCCCGGACTTTCCTCCCCAATCCGTCCCGACGAATCGGTACAAATCAGAGTAACCACTCAGTCGACTCAGATTGTTTATCTATAGTTAAATTTACTGTATATAAGAAGTATAAGAAAAATTAATCATTTTTTTTAGGCCAATAAAGAAACCGGCTACATACATCACACGTTTCCACAGTTTGAGCTAGTTTTAATTCAGCTATTTTTTGAGGAGGGACGATTGAGCCGCACCCACCACACGATGTGCCCATGGTTTCTACTACAGCCATACCGTCACGTGCTTCAAATACACGGTCGTATTTTGTTAAAACCAACTCTGATAAGTCATTTACAAGTCCAAGTCGATCCGATTCTAAACTGGTTTTATTTTCTGATGATTCAGCTAACAACGTTTCCAAATTTGTTTTTCTTGTATGAAGGTTATCTGTCAGCGATTCCAGATTATTTTCTCGATCTTCAGTTTCACTGGAAAGCGTATCCTTTTCTTCGATCAATTCGAGTTCATTTAATTCAATATTGTTTAATTCTTCCTTTAAAAAATCAATTTCATGAGATAATGCATCATATTGTTTGTTTGTTTTAACCAAGAATAGCTGATCTTTTAATTTATCGATTTTACTTGTAAGCTGCTTGACTTGGAGATCTTTTTTAGATACTTGCAATTCAATTTCCTTAATACGTGTTTTACTTTGATCGATTTCTTCAGTCAGTTGTTCTTCTTCTTTTGCAAGTTCTTCAACTTTTATAGGTAGATCCCCCAGCAATTCGCTTATTTCCATCAGCTGGGTATCAATTTCTTGTAAATTAATTAAAGATAATGTTGAATTCATTTGATGTCTCCTATTGTAGATACAAAAAATGCACCTGTGCAGGTGCATTCAAAAATGGGTTAGGAAAATGGTTCCGAGGTGTTTGTTTAGTCTTCAATTAAGAACACCCCTTTCTTTTCGATTAATTCGTTTCATATAGTCGGGAAATTTAAACATATTTCACTTTATTATAAATAACCCATTTCCTTAATTCTTGAAATAATTTCGTCTACAAGAACTTCAGGAGAAGCACCTGCAGATGTGATTTTAATTTCAGGTTTTTCCGGTTGTTCATAAGGATCATCAATCCCTGTAAATTGTTTTAATTTTCCTTCACGTGCCAAGGCATACAACCCTTTTACATCCCTCTCTTCACATACAGCCAACGATGTATCCACATATACTTCTATGAATCCGCCTAAAGGAGAGATTAATTCACGGTTATAGCGACGGTCTGCATGATACGGTGCAATGGGAGCACAAATTGCAATACCACCATTTTTTGTAATTTCACTGGCAACAAATCCAATTCTTCGAACATTCAATTTTCGATGTTCCTGGGAAAAACCCAATTCACTAGACAAATTAGTTCTAACAATATCACCGTCCAAAAGTGTTACAGGACGGCGACCGTCTTCCATGAGTTTGACCAATAAACCATTTGCTAGGGTTGATTTTCCAGACCCTGAAAGTCCAGTAAAAAATATAGTGAAACCGCGTTTATCCAACGCAGGACGAAAGCGGCGCAATTCAGCAACCACTTCCGGATAAGAAAACCATTCTGGGATTTCTTCATCATTTCGCAATCTATCACGAAGGTCTGTACCGGAAATCATATTGAATTCTTCCTTATCGCCTAATTCATCTTTGGGAATGTAGGCATCTTTGGAAGGAACGTATACCATGAGTTGAAAAGGGACCATTTTGATACCTAGTTCTTCTTCAAATTCTTTTAGTAAATCTTGTGCATCATAAGGTCCATAAAATGGCTGACCGTCTTTGCCAGAACCGGGACTTGCATGATCGCGGCCGACAATAAACATATTACAACCAAAATTCTTGCGAATAATCGCATGCCAAAGAGCTTCTCGGGGACCGGCCATACGCATGGCTAAAGGAAGTAAACTCAACATGACAGTATCGTCAGCATACTTTTTCAATACATGCTTATAGCATCTTACTCGAGTATAATGATCCACATCGCCTGGTTTTGTTAAACCAACAACCGGATGAATAAGTACTTTTGCATTATGTTCTTCAGCCGCTCGTACAGTGAGTTCCACATGAGCTTTGTGCATGGGGTTTCGAGTCTGAAACGCCACTACATTATCCCAGCCGTTTCGTTCAAATAACTCTCGAACTTGCACTGGTGTACGTCGCAGTTCAGTGTAGTCGTACTGCTTGGGCAGCATGAGACCTTTTAACGGTCCGCCCACATAAACAGGATTGGATTCGTTTAAGAGGTAATTGACCGCAGGATGGCTGTCATCTTTAGTTAAAATGACTTTTTCTGCTTCAGCAATTTTATCAGGTGCCCAAATGGATTCAATTGACATTACAGCAATGGTAAAACCTTCATTATCTTTTAGGGCTATTTCATCTGATTCGTTTATTTTTTCCGCAAATTCTGCTTTAACATCCAATGTAATGGGAATGGGCCAAATAGTCCCGTCTTGCAGCCGCATATTTTCCAAAACAGAATTGTAGTCCGATTCATTCAAAAAACCATTTAATGGTGAAAAACTGCCATCAAGTATCATTTCTATATCGCAAATTTGGCGATCGTTCAATGTCCATGAAGGAAGTGATTTTGCTACATTTTTTAATTCGGCTGATGTGGTATAATCCAAAACTAAATTATTAAGTTTTCCGCCGTGTACTTCAATGAGTGACATAAATTTTATTTAATCCTTAAATTATTGATTTCAAAAGGGGCGGAATTTATGAAAAAAATCTTTTAAGCTGACATTTAATTAGTTAACATATTTTTAATTTATTCTCATTGAAAAGAGACAAGAAGTATAATACTAAATAAAATTTTACAACCATTTTTTATTTACCTCATTATCATATCTTTATGTTTAAATGATTTCAATTTCATTACCCGTTTTATCGCTTCATTTTCTGATTTGTTATCAAGAAATCGTATTTATATCCCTAATCAATGATTTTTTGTTAATTTTGATCTCCCCACGCTATGTACATTTAATCTACTCTTAACATAGTCTAAAAATTCAATATAAAGTCTTTCACTTATTTGACTTGGAAGAACATTGTGGGCGATACTGGACTTGAACCAGTGGCCTCTGCCATGTGAAGACAGCGCTCTAACCAGCTGAGCTAATCGCCCTTTTATCTTTAGACATTTTCAAATAATTATTAACGATTAGCGAAGCTACCAGTCCCGTACGCCGAAACAGAGTGTAGGAGTCGGGAAGCTAATCGCCCGAAAAATCTTTTATAGCAATACGAACAGGACGCAAATTTACCGGTGACAAAAGGGCATTACAAGACACATGAGTGAAAAACAATTACACATTAAATCGACTGAAATAGTCAACAACCTTCTTTTAATTCAATGGACGGATGAAACAGATTCTGCAGTCCCATTATCACAAATGCGAGATAATTGCCCCTGTGCAAATTGTGCAGGAGAAAAAGATGCACTAGGAAATATTTATAAAGGTCCGCCTCAACAAATGACAGATCAGAGTTACGAGCTCAAAGGGCTTCAGCCTGTAGGGTATTACGGTTTACGACCTTTTTGGGGAGATGGACATTCAACAGGTATTTTTACACTCCAGTTGCTCAAAGAACTATCTGAAGATTAGTTTTTATTTGACATTCCCTTGGGCCGCAACTGCTGCTTCTTTTTTGGCAATTTCATCCGAGTCCCCAAGATAATAATGCTTCACAGCTTTCAAGTTATCATTTAATTCGTACACTAATGGAACGCCTGTTGGAATATTCAAGTGTACAATTTCTTCGTCAGAAACAGTATCTAGATATTTTACTAATGCACGTAGTGAATTACCATGGGCAACAATTAATACCCGTTTTCCAGAATTAATATCTGGAGAAATTTGCGAATGCCAATAAGGTAAAAACCGTTCCACGGTATCTTTTAAACATTCGGAATTTGGGAGTTCTTCTTGTTTTAAATTTTTATACCTATTGTCAAACCGTGGATGACGTTTATCATCAAACTCCAATTCAGGCGGTGGTGTATTATAGCTTCTACGCCAAATATGAACTTGGTCCTCACCATATTTTTCAGCTGTTTCTCCTTTATTTAATCCTTGCAACGCACCGTAGTGCCTTTCATTCAGCCGCCAGTTATATTGAATAGGAATATCAGTAATTTCCATTTCCTCCATACATAATTCCATCGTACTGATTGCACGAGTAAGAACAGATGTATGAATAATATCAAACTCAAAACCATCATTTTTTAGTATAACGCCTGATGATTTTGCTTCAGCTTCCCCTTTAGGAGTAAGACCCACATCTGTCCAGCCAGTGAAGCGGTTTTCCAAGTTCCATTGACTTTCGCCGTGGCGGAGTAAAACAAGTGTATGCATTCAAATCTCTCTATTTGATTAAAATTCTAAAGGTAAAATTCGACTAAATCATGAAATGTTCAAAACAATACTATTATCAATATCGTATTTAATGAATTCTATAAAAAAATTCTCCTCATCAACATTCAAAGTCTTTTCCAACCTTTAAAGTCTTCCCCATCGTGGGGAAGATATAGGTGGGGATATATTAAATAGAGGCAGGGTTGAGAAAAAAACATACTCAATGAAGTCTTTATTGATAAGCGTACATTGTGTTAGGTATAATATCGTTCAACTTTGGAGTCATTATGGAAAAAGTAGCTGTGAACGCATTTGTTCGTCGTCAGATTAAAGGATCCGGAAAAACCTATTCACCGGATCTTTCTTTTGAGAAAATAGCCAACCATGCAGCCGAGCAAATGGACGCAGGAAAATTCAAAGAAGGATATCGAAAAGGTGTCCGCATAGTCACAGGAACAAAAGACATTGCAGAGAAATTCATGTGTCCATTTACAAAAATAAACGAAAATACTGAATTGGTTTCCACTATGGTTCAAAGGCGACCAGAAGAAGAGCCCTATATTCAAACTCGCGCTTTAAATGCAAAACCTATCTCCACTGGAAAAGTAGAATTTATCCTCTATAGTCACGATGTTTTAGCTGAAAATGATGAACAGACTACAAACGCTGATTGGGAACTCATTAGCATTCACGCTATTCCAAAAGGTGTAGATAAACTGCCCATGGGGCCAGTCACCATGATGCGTAATCAGCTTAAGCTCTCCGGTGGAACGCGCGCTCATTATTCATCGGATGATTGGGCGGAATCAATTCATTTTTGGCAGCAATATGCCGCTGTTGAAATATGATGGTTAAGATGAATATTATTCACCCCACACTTTTTTAAAGGAATTATAATGTCAGAAAACATTTTTCATCCATCATCACAATGGTCTGCTGATGCTCATATCAAAAATATGGACCAATATCAAGAAACGTATAATCGTTCTATTCAAGATAGAGATGCCTTTTGGGCGGAAGTTGCCGAACGTATTACCTGGTTCAAAAAATGGGATACAGTTAGCAATGTTGATTTTAAAAAAGCGGAAATAAAATGGTTTGAAGGTGGCAAGCTCAATGTGAGTTATAATTGTCTGGATCGTCATATAGAAGCTGGAAAAGGCAATCGCACCGCTCTTATTTGGGAAGGAAATAATCCGGATGAAGATAAGCACTTTACCTATCAAGAATTGCTGGATGAAGTTCAGAAATTTGCTAATGTGTTGAAAAATATCGGCGTAGAAAAAGGCGATCGCGTCTGCATATATATGCAGATGGTTCCCCAGCTTCCCGTCGCCATGCTGGCCTGTGCGCGTATTGGTGCCGTCCACTCTATCGTATTCGGCGCTTTCAGTGCTGATTCCCTTAGGGATCGTATCAATGATTCAGAATGCAAAGTTTTAATTACCCAGGATACCGGTGTCCGGGGAACAAAACAGACGATTCCTATGAAAAGTAATGCGGATAATGCAGTGGCCCAAACACCGTCAATTGAGCATGTAATTGTTGTTCAGCGTACGGGTGAAGCTGTTGAAATGAGTGCAGACAGAGACCGTTGGTGGCATGAAGAAATGGATAAAGCAGATGCTGTATGTCCGACGGAAGAAATGGACGCAGAAGATCCGTTATTTATTTTATATACATCAGGATCCACAGGCAAGCCCAAAGGTGTGCTCCACACAACCGGTGGTTATTTGGTTTACACATCGTATACGCATGAACTCATTTTTGATTATCATGAAGATGATATTTACTGGTGTACGGCGGATATTGGCTGGATTACCGGTCATTCCTATATTGTATATGGTCCTTTGGCCAACTGTGCTACGTCCGTTATGTTTGAAGGTGTGCCTAATTATCCCGACTTCAGTCGCTTCTGGGACGTGGTGGATAAGCATAAAATTAGTTTGTTTTATACAGCTCCCACAGCATTGCGGGCGCTTATGAAAGAAGGAAATCAATGGGTAGAAAAAAATGATCTGTCCAGCTTACGTTTGTTGGGATCTGTTGGTGAAACAATCAAAGAACCGGAATGGCTATGGTACTTCAATATTGTTGGGAAAGGCAATTGCCCCATTGTGGATACATGGTGGCAAACGGAAACAGGCGGCATTTTACTTACGCCACTCCCCGGCGCCACACCCATTAAACCAGGAACAGCTACATTTCCATTTTTTGGAATTGAGCCCGTATTGCTGACAGAAGATGGTCGGGAAATTGAAGGAAACAATGTATCCGGGTTATTGGCGATTAAATCATCATGGCCGGGACAGATGCGCACGATTTATGGCGATCATAATCGATTTTTCGAAACATATTTTTCACAATGCGATGGATATTATTTTACCGGCGACGGCGCTCGGCGAGACGGGGATGGATATTACTGGATTACTGGTCGGGTGGATGATGTGCTCAATGTGTCCGGTCATCGTATTGGTACAGCCGAAGTGGAGGGCGCCATTGGGAAAGCGGACGGTGTAGCGGAAGCGGCTGTAGTGGGCTTTCCTCATGATATTAAAGGTCAGGGTATTTATGCATTTGTAACACTCATGACAGGCGTAGATGCAGATGAGTTTATTGAGCAGGGCATTCGTGAATCGGTTAAGAAAGACATCGGCCCCCACGCCAGGCCGGACCGGCTCCAGTTTACTCCATCGCTGCCTAAAACACGTTCCGGAAAGATTATGCGCCGTATTTTACGCAAGATTGCTGAAGGCGATACAAATAATATGGGTGATATTTCCACATTAGCCGATCCATCTGTAGTAGAAAATTTAGTCTCCGGCTCAAAATAAAAAACGATTATCTTGATTTCGATTTCCCATGGTAATTATATCAAGAATTTATTTTTCACTTAATATTTAAAATTTTTATTAATTGTTTTTAAAACAGGCAAGTTTTAATTCAGTCATCACATTCAAAAGGGAAATTTGGGGATACCTACTTATCTTTAATGTATTCTAGATCAGATAGGTTTATTAACTAGTGTACTGACTACGACAACTATATTTTATGAACATTGAAATGCTTACCGATTTTTAATCGCCTCTTACGTACTTCCCAGATACTAGGTAGAAAAAATTGGAATCGCTTGGAATTGTCGAGGGAATTGTTGTCTTTATTTCATAATATAATTATGCTGTTAACCCCATCTTCATTCCTAGTAAACCTACGATTTATCTTCGGTAGACAAACGGTATACAGGCAATCAAGGATAGCCGTTGAACTTAAAAAAACTAATATAAACAGCAAGAGGCTGGTTGCACTTAAATTCTTATATGGATTATGATGTTGTCATTATCGGGGCGGGTGTTGTTGGTTTGGCTGTGGCGAAAGAATTAGCCGAAACGTCAACAAAAACTGTACTGGTCATTGATAAGGAAGCACGTTTTGGGCAGGGCATATCCAGTCGGAACAGCGAGGTGATTCACTCGGGGATATATTATCCTCCAGATTCCCTGAAAGCATTATTCTGTAACCGAGGACGGGAATTAATCTATGATTTTTGTAAAAAATACCACATCTGGCACAATCAATGCGGGAAATTGGTCATTGCCGAAGAAAATCAGCAGAATGATCTTGAACAGTTATATAACAGATCAAAAGAAAATGACGTTCCGGATACCCGTATTATCAACCAAAAGGAACTATCCATTCTGGAACCCCATATTCGCGGTAATGGAGCGTTATTTGTCAGCTGTACAGGAATCCATGTCCGCCCATGAGTTTATGGCTGCTCTACAGCGAATATCGACAGAAAAAGAGCATGATTACCTATTTATGTCGGAAGTGTTAGGAATAGACCAAATAGCAGATGGATATGAAGTAAACATACGCAATTCTGACGGTGAAATTGAACATGTCAAATCTGATTGGGTTATTAATGCCGGTGGGCTGAACAGTGATATGATTGCCAACATGTTGGATGACAGCAAATCGTTTCCCACTTTAAGATATTCCAAAGGGTGTTATTTTAAACTGTCATCCAAATGGCGAGGAAAATTCACACATTTGGTGTATCCACTTCCTGACAAACAGCATGGATCTCTTGGGATTCACTTGAGTTTTGATCAAACATTTACCGTAAAACTGGGACCAAGTGCCCATTGGCTAAATGATAAAGTTGAGAATTACGAAGTTGATGAATCGTTAACGCATTTATTTCATAAGGGGGCAGCACGATATATGCAGAATTTATCTATGGAAGATCTGACACCGGATTTTGCGGGAATTCGGCCCAAAATTTATTATGCAGATAATCCTCTGTCTGATTTTTATATTGCTCACGAAGTGGATAAAGGATTTCCGGGATGGATTAATTTGATTGGAATTGAATCACCGGGATTGACTGCTGCTCTTGCTATAGCAGAGGAAGTTGGAGAATATATATCAGGGTAAATAGAAAAAGGTAGACATGAAAGGAAAGATTAATGTTATTAAATCCTGCCTGCAGGCTGATGTTCTTCCCTGTTATAGTGGGGGCTTGGCAGTATTGGGAATAATGGAGGGAAATGCTTAAGAGGTAAAAAGGGAAAAGGGAAAAGTTAAATTTTATTGGGATAACCTACGTTACCCTTTCGGTGGATAAAATTGGAATCTAGTAAATCTGAAAATTATCATATGATAATTAGTAATCTTAACGTAATTCAAATCCTTTTTGGAATATATATTTATAATGAATAAATATTTTACCATCAGACTGTTTTATCAAACCTTCATAGGCTATATAATTATCAAATGGGATAGATGAATACCCTACTTCAATCATACCATATTGACTCCACCATCCCATTGATATAGATAACAAGTTGTGATTTATAGTTGGGGAGGATGGAAAGGAATTTGAATCTATCTCATACCAATTTTCATATAATGCCTGAAGGGAATTACTTCCTTTCACTAACCATGTATAATCTATGTTCAATAGTATTTCATTTGTAAGCCATGCATCACCTTGAATATGGGCAGACCATAAATCTGTTCCATATATATAGCCTAAAGCATGCCCGCGGTTTACCCATGAGGTTGATTGTCCATAATGAATATTGGTCCAAGAATTCATTTTGGTAAAATCTGATTCCCATGTCAAAGGAATATTGACTATTGTAATTGCTCCATCCGCTCCAATACGAAATCCATATTGATTTTTTAAATTATTTTTATCAACTTGAAAATCATCAATTACAAGTTCATTATATAATGAAAAAGATGGTGTTATATTATATCTTGCTGTTAAAAAAATAATGGAATTATCGCTATCATTGGGATCATAAAGTTCATCCCCTTCCACGGCTGAAAAAAAATATGGAACAAATGGATTAATATACATGAATTCCAATGATCGATGGGTACCTGTATAAACAACTTGTTCACCTACACTTATCATCCATTTATTTGATGGTGAAATCCACACCATTCGATGACCTGCCGTTAATCGTTTAATTCGAACATCAACATTTGCTGTATCTGGTCCTAATTGTCCAGAGAAAATTTCAAATTGTACATTCGCAAAGTCGATTTTTACACTTACATGATCATAGGTCGGTCCCGTTGTTGTATGAATAATAGATTTTGTGAAACTTTGTCCCCAAAATAATGGAGAACGACCTACATGTACGTTTAGTGATTCACCTTTATATCTCAAAAAAGCGTTTACTATACGCCCACTAATTCCGAATCTGGTAAATGAGGAACCTAATACATCCTGACCATGCGATTTATTCACTACAACTGGTTCGATAAGTAAGGACCAGTTTTTAATATTCATACTGCCCCAAAGATGAAATTTATACACATCATTTTTTACACCACCAGAATAAAAATCGGGGGAAAACCCTAAAAGGGTATTATACTTTGAGGAATCGTATCCTGTGTTAAAAGGACTAAATAATTTAAAGACAGATAATGGGTGAATTTTTCTAAAGGACTGGTGTTTTAAAGGATTATAAATATCCTCTTGCTGTTGCATATTTTGCCCTACAACTAATGAAAATAAAAAAACTCCCAAAAATGGGAGCGAGGAGCGCAATCTGATCATTTCTAGTCAGGCTTGACCTTTAATTGTAACTACATCTAAATCCAGTTTTTTACCTAATGCAAAATAATCTTGGGGCGTATAATCAGGGATTAATAGTTGAAGTTTTTGCTTAATTGCATCAGAATCAAATGTATTTGAAATTTTAATTAATGATTGAATTTCTTTTTTGAAATTATTCCACTCTGTATGACCATTTTGTTCTTTAAGAACCATAATTTTTTTATGAACCGTATGTTGTATTGTTTCTTCTTTGGCAACAAGCTCTTCGTATAATTTTTCACCTGGGCGAAGACCTGTATACACGATTGGAATTTCTTTTTCTGGTTCATATCCTGACAATCTAATTAAATCGTATGCCATATCTTTGATTCGAATTGGTTTACCCATATCTAATACCAATATTCGTCCTTTTTGACCCATGGATCCTGCTTGAAAAATAAGTTGTGCAGCTTCGGAAACAGACATGAAATATCTATACATTTCCGGATGGGTGATTGTTACTGGACCATGATGTTCGATTTGTTTTTGAAATGTCGGTATAACACTTCCAGAGCTACCAATAACATTTCCAAATCTAACTGCAATCATTTTAGTTTGACTAATTTTATCAACTGATAGAACAATTTTTTCTGCTAATCGTTTTGTCGCACCCATAATATTTACAGGTGAAACGGCTTTATCAGTTGAAACCAAAACAAATTTATCTACATGGTATAATGTCGATAGCTCCGACATAATCATTGTACCCAATACATTCGTCCCAACCGCGGCCCACGGATGTAATTCCTGCATAGGAACATGCTTATATGCTGCAGCATGAAATACAATTTGTGATCTATATTCTTTAAAAACAGCTTTCATTTGGTTTTCGTCACATACATTTGCGAGAATTGCTTTAATAATTGTTTTACCAGCCATTTCTAGACAATCTTGTTCAATAGTAAATAAGTTTTGTTCACTATTATCTACAAGAATTAATGATCCGGGATTATATTTTAAGCATTGTCTGACCAATTCTGATCCAATAGATCCTCCTGCACCTGTAATTAATATACGTTTTCCCTCAAAAAAGTTTTTTATGGATTCTTTATCTAACTTTATTTCTTCTCGTCCTAATAAGTCAACAATGGAGACCTCTCGAATATCCTTTATTGATACTTGATTGTGTATTAATTCTGTAAAGCTAGGAATTGTTCTAAATCGTTTTCCTGTTTTTTCGCATAATTCTATAATTAAGCGCATTTGTTCTGTTGAGGAAGAGGGAGCCGTAATAAGAATTTCATCATACGGAATAGAAATTGAACCTAATTCACGCATTGTTCCTAAAATAGGGATTCCATGTATACTTGCCCCTTGCTTTCCAAGATCATCTTCAAGAAAACCAATTAATTCAAATTCATTTGGGTACGTAGCTAATATTTCACGTGCAATTTTTTCTCCTGTATTTCCGGCACCTAAAAGAAGTAGTTTCGTTTTAGTTTTATTAGAGAGAACAGTTTTACTTTTTATAGACGAATAATAAAAACGTACACTCACTCTAACAAACCCAACAAAAATAGTTGCCAATAAATAATCCATTATAAATATGGATCGATTTATACCTTCAAAATCTAAAGTGAAACTATAAAAACCAATTATAAGTAATGAAGCGGTTGAGGAGGCCTTTAAAACTTTCACTCCATCCCAAATAGATGTATATCGATATATACTTCGATATAATCCAAATGAATAAAATAATAGGTATTTTAGTGGAACGATTAATAATAACGTCGTAGCAAAGCTATTCCAATATTGAAATGGAATGTTAAAATCAAAACGGAGGAGATAAGCTAATAAAAAACTTAATACAATAGCTATTCCGTCAGCTATAGCAACAAGATAAGTGGTCCTATTATTAAATCTCCCTCTGTACATATTATATTTACACTAATAAGCGTTAAGTAGAAGTTAAACTTCTGATTTATAATAAACAAAAATTAATTAATAATTAAAAAAAAAATATTCTTAATATATTTTAGTAATAATAGACATAATTTTATCTTGATCTTTAATTGATAGATTTACTCCAGAGGGCAAACAAATACCTTGGTTAAATATATTTGATGAAATAGACTCATCCTTACAAGATATTATTTCATATTTATTATAAAGTGGTTGCAAATGCATTGGTTTCCAAACAGGGCGAGCCTCAATATTCTCATTTTCTAATGATGTAATAATACTCTCTTTATTTATACCCGAATTATTTGGAGAAACCATGCATGTCGTTAACCAACGAGTTGACAAGCCATATTCCGGTTCAGGCATAAACTGGATAGCAGAAAGGGATGACAGCCCATCCACATATCGAGAAAATATATCTCGGCAAGATTGAATATACTGATTTAATATACGCAATTGCCCTCGACCAAGAGCTGCTAAAATATTGCTCAATCGATAGTTATAGCCAAGTTCACTATGTTCATAATGAATTGCATTATCTCGTGCTTGAGTAGAGAGAAACCTGGCTTTTTCAATTAAATCGGGATTATGACTTAATAACATTCCTCCACCTGAGGTTGTAATCATTTTATTTCCATTAAAGGATAAAACAGCCATTTCCCCAAAGAAGCCGCATTTTTTATTTTTGTATTCAGCTCCCAATGCTTCAGCAGCATCTTCAATGACCGGAACATTATATTGATTACAAATCTCGATTAAAGTATCATAATCAGCGCTTTGGCCATATATATCTGTTACAATAACCGCTTTGGGTAACTGATCGTTTTTTTGAGCGCTAATGAATGCATTTTCAAGCGCTTTGGGGCACATAGTCCATGATATCAAATCTGAATCAATAAATACCGGAATTGCATTTTCATACAAGATTACATTGGCACTCGCCACAAATGTTAGATCAGAACAAAAAACTGTATCCCCAGGTTTTATATCGCAGAGTTTTAATGCCAAATGTAGAGCTGCAGTACCTGAAGACAGAGCAACTGCATTTTCTACGCCAACGTATTCACCAATTTCTTTTTCAAACGCATCCACATGGGGACCCAAAGGGGCAATCCAGTTTGATTCCAATGCATCTTTTATATAATCAAGCTCATGATCTCCGAGATGAGGCGGGGATAGATATATTCTTTTATCCATATTATATTTTACACTAATGATGGGTTATAAAAATCAACAATCATATTTTTTCCTTCATGATCAATAACGGATAATCTCGATTTAGTAGTCTGAATTTTAGACATTAACTTTTCTTTTGTTTCTGTTACCAAATATATTCTTGCTAAAACTTGTTTTTCGTTACCAACCATATCTTCTAAAACTACATCTCCTTCAAAAAAGCGCTGCATTACGAAAATGACTGATGGATCATTTTGTAATTCTGCTAAACCATTAATATGTTTAATAAGTCCATGCTTTAAGAGTATCCACACGGTACAGGCATGCTTACCTCCAAACAGAAAATCATTCCGCTCTTGCAGATCTTCAACACCCATAGATCCTGTAAGGGCAAAATTAATGAGCATCAAGCGATGATCAAAACCATTCATTTTTGCAATATAAATATGCATGGCTTCACCTTGAAGACGAAAACCCGGATCGTAAGCGTAAAAATTATCACCCTCAACGAAAAATTGAATGGCAAGAATGCCATTCTTTATACCAATTCCTGTACACAATTTACTTATTTGGGGGTGTAAATACTCAAAATAGCGATTGGCATGTTTGGAAGGATATACCGAGGCAATGCAAACAGGGCTACTTCGTCCCTGTTTTTTTGTGGTTATTCGATCTGCAATTGCTGACAAAAATACTTCACCATTCTTAAAAGTATAATAGGCTACCATATCATCCGACTGCATTAGCCTTTCAGTTATAAATTTTCTTTTTTTTGAATTTTGGATGGCGTTTTTGGCACCAGAGATTAATTCTTGCTGATTATGGCAAATTGACATACCCACGCCACCACCATTATCTACAGGTTTAACGATAACTGGATATTTAATTTCATTTAAATCATCATATTTAAAATTTTTATCAAGCCTAAATGTAGGAACAGTTGCAACGTTATATTGATTACATGCATCTATAAATCCATCTTTACTGGAGAGAGCTGAAATGATTTTGTCTGTTGCATAACACGGCAGGCCCAACTTTTCACATAGGCGGAGATAAGGAGGTACAAGTATATCAGCCACCCCCACGAGTACACCATCAACCTTTTCTTCATTGGCTACCTGAACTAGGTTTGGGGTGTCAAAACCATCAATATTGTAGTGTTTTTTTGCATGGATCTTGGCCGGCGATTCTGGATTCGGATCAACTACTATTGTATATACACCAAGATCGTTGGCTTTTTTAACCAATACTCCGGTTTCGGGATTACCTCCCAGAATTAACAATTTTTTACCTGCTAAATGCTCCATTGTAATCATTTATCGATCTCTAATGACCCATTTTTAATTTAACTTTTAATTTATTTTTTGTTTTATGCATTTCCCAAGCTTTTTGCCATTCAGTAAATTCAAACGTTGATTCATTAAAATGATTCATATTTATTTTTTCACTAATTTTTATAGCAGACTTAAAGTTTTCGCCAGTACTGCCGACGGAACCAATTATTTTTTTATCAAAACTCACAATTTTTTCCAAGTCTACTAATTTTTTGTTATAGGGAAGACCTAAAAGTAAAATTGTTGTTGCTGCAGAAGATTTTTCAATAACATTTACAGCAAGCTCATCGTTTCCAGTGCATTCAATAATAATGGAGAATTTGTAAAAATCTGGTTCATTATTTTCTGTCGTAATAGCAATATCTTCTAAAAAAGATAAGCGATTTTGGTTTACATCAAATACAGTGATTTCATGTCCCCAAAAATGTCCTAATCGAGCAGATAAATGTCCTATAGGCCCACTGCCAATTATAAGAATCTTTTCCCGTTCGCTTTCACTTACATTTTTTAAACCAATGCGATTAAAACCTTTATACACAACTGCCAACGGTTCAATACTACTGGCGGAAAGAAGAGAAACATTTTCAGGGATTTTATGAACAAATTGAGATTTTAGACTTACATATTCTGCATAACCGCCATCGTGGTTTAATACACCTACTTCTTTTCGTTCTAGGCAAGCTGTTGAGCGATTGCTTAAACACATTTTACATGTACCGCAGGACAGTATACACTGCCCCACCACTTTATCGCCAACCGAATAGTTGTAAACCTTGGAACCCGTCCTTGAAATAGTTCCGGAAAATTCATGACCGGGTACTATGGGGTATTTTGCCCATCCAGTTTTATAATATCCAAGGTCGCCGCGCAAAACTTCCAAATCGGTTTCACAGACACCCACATAATGCACTTTTATCAACACATCGTTTGGTTTAAGAGGTTTAAGTGCATATTGCATTTTTTTAACATTATTTTGGCTACTTATTTCAAGTACATCATATTTATTTGCTGCATATTGTTCTTTATAGTTACGGAGATTAAACTTTTTATCCGTAAGGGATTTTAGTTTCCCCATGAGATTATTTAATCTATAGGTAAAAATTTCCTTTATTTTTGATGGTTCACTCTTTGATATAGCCATCAAAATATCTGCTAAAAATAAAAAGAACTGTTTAGGAATTTGAAAAATAATTTTCCATATAGGAAAAACACCAATGGATCTTGCAGCTATGGCCTCCCGCCAGAAACGGCGTTTGATTTGATCTGCGTTTTCGCTGTGGAAATGGTATATGGATGCATTTGGTTTGTACATGATTTTATACTCCTTATCCATCCAGTATTTTGCCCATTCCAAATCTTCCAAACCAGTCAATGCTTCATCAAAGGGATGTTCGTTCCATAATTTTTTAAGGATTATTGAATTTGCATTATTACAAAAATAATCCGGTTTTTTCTGTATTTGCTCTTTTTCTCCGTACATCCTGGAAAAATCCCTTATCTCTGAAAAATTTGATTGTTTATTTCCTAGCTGTTTTCCATAGGTCAATGCAATTTGACCATTAGATGATGATTTGGTAAAGCCACTCACTAATTCTTCCAACCAAAGATCGTTGACCGGTAGCGCATGGGCAGAAATAATACAAATAAAATCTCCGGTTGAATTTTGGATTCCATGATTGATTGCATAGCCAAATGTGAAATCATCCTGTTCTATTTCCAATACTTTATGGTTCATTTTCTTTGCTACTTCTACAGTTCCATCTGTTGAACCTGAATCCACTAAAATTATTTCTATGTTTTTATACGTTTGGTTTTGGATAGAAACCAGTAATTGTCTTAAATATTTTGACTCATTTAAAGTTCGAATAACAATACTAATTTTTGGATTCGATGAAATCATGATTCCAGCAAGGTATAAATTCGGTATGTTTCGCCAAAAGACGATAAAATGTTCGATATTATTTCTTTATCAAAAGCGACTGAGGTGATTAGGATGGCATCGATAGAATGTTTTGTAAGTTCTGATTGAGAAATTATGGGTAATCCTTCAAAAACATTCCCCTGTTTTTCCTGGTCATCATCAATAATACAGATAATATTTATTCCGCTTTTTTCCAAGTAACCCAGCAATGAAAGGGCCGTATCACTGGCGCCGTATAAAGCAACTGTTTTGATTTTGTCAATGAGAAGATTCTCAATTTTATTCTGGAAATAATCACCTAATTCCTTTTCCAGTTTGAGCAAATCCAGTTGATAATCAATGAAATGTTCTCTTAATTTTTGTAATCCGACTTCAGTTAAAGATAGTTCATTTTGCTTATTTTTTATGAGAAGAGAATCTTCAATCATAGATTGAATATGAACTTGAGATAACGCATGCTCAATATTTTTATCTGCATTTTCCAGAGGTAGATTTATATATTCATTTCCGTTTATATACCTCAACACACTAAACCTGTAAAACTCCTGTGAATGTCGAAAATATTTCAATTGTTCATTCTTCATTTTAGGCCTTTAACATTTTACCGCAGGATAGAATTACCATATCCTGATTAGGGCAAGTTTCTTTTATATACTGTAAAAAATCTTTTACAGATGCACTATTATTTTTAAACATGTCATAATGATTTGGAACCAATGTTTCGATATTTAATTTAGTTGATAACTCTGCCAGTTCTTTGGCGTTTATATTTCCGATAATACCTTTTGCTTCTCTAGCGTTGTCTCGTCCATTAATAGGTGCAAAAAAATAATCGAATTTATATTGTTTTAATTTTTCCATAAGACCATCATATAAAATGCCATCCCCCCAAATAAAAAACATTTTATTAAATACTGAAATTATAAATGATAGGCAATCCGGGCGTCCAAACTCGTCCTGCAGATCGTAGTGAGCTGCGGGGATTGGCTCTATTTTTAATTCATTTATCATTGTGATTTTTCCGGGTTCCAGAAAGATAATTTTATCAGAAGGTACTTCAACAGGATTTTTTTCATAGGCACCCAAGGAAGAATATAAAATAAAATCCGGATTAATGTTTGAAATAGTCCAAGGATCCATATGATCCGCATGACTATGGGTACAAAGAACAGCATCCAGTTTTTGAATTTTATGAGGCATGAAAGGTGGTGGAAAGTTGCGATTCATTGATTTATCATTTAACCCATTTGAATTTTCAACATAATCAGAGAGATAAGGGTCTATATACATAATTGTATCCTTGGTTTTTATAACATAGCCAGACTGACCAAGAAAAATAATATGGATGCTTTGATCCCGGATATTATTTTGTTCAATCTGTTTTATAAGGTTCATTTTCATTTTTGGTCCCCATGAATTCAGACATTATATCCTCTCCATCTGGAGCAACTCCCTGCCCTTGCAATACTTGAATGAGAGTCATAAACACTATTTTCAAATCCATTAATAAGTTACAATGATCCACATAATAAACATCATACTCAAATTTTTCATCCCAAGATAATGTATTTCTACCTTTGATCTGGGCTAATCCCGTTATTCCCGGTTGAACTTCGTGGCGTTTATTTTGAAAACCATTAAACCGGTTTTTATATTTTAATGGTAAAGGTCGGGGACCCACCAAGCTTATATCATTTTTTATTACATTAAATAAAGCAGGGAGTTCGTCCATGCTTGTTTTTCTTAACACTTTTCCAATTGATGTTATTCTTTGAGAATCGTGTTTTGAACTTAAGGAATCGCCTATTTTCATTGTTCTAAATTTATATAAATTAAACTCCTTGGAATTTTTACCAAGTCGTTGATGTATGTAAATAACAGGGGGGCCGTCGAATACAAAAATAATCAGAGCTATTAACAAAAGTATGGGGCTTAACACTATTAAACCCAAAAAACTCAATAAAAGATCAAGTATTCTTTTCAGCATGATAATTTCCTTAAAATCTCCAACATGATAATTACAAAAAAATTTATAGGTTATCTAGTAAAAAAAGGATTTTTTATAAATGCTATGTTAATCAATTGTATTCGTTTAGTTTTATATTATTAGCATATCTCATTTTTTCTGAGCAATGCCTACTAAAAGACTTCCTTTTCCTAGAAATTCTGAAATCCGAAAAGCTGTACGATGAATCAATGGTTGTTTCTCTCGAGCTTGACCCCAAACTTTATGATCATTAGGGTAAACACATAAGAGTTTCAACTTCATATCAAAATAATTAAATAGGTTAGTTAGAGTACGAGCGCTATATGCACGCATATGCTGCGGAGGTTGAATACACCCGAATCCCTTGGAAAATAATGGTGATATTTTACGTAAACTGGACACAAAAGAATTGTGATTAGGGACCTCAAAATGTAATATTCCATCTGGACGAAGTGCGCCCAATATATCTGCCATGAATTGACGAGGTTTTTCGAGATGTTCCAAAACTTGGCACGCAAAAATTAGGTCAAAACATTCTTTATAATCCGAAATCAAATTATTTTTAATCGGTATGTTATGATCAGCGCTCCATTTTATCCACATAGGATTAACTTCCAGTCCAGTCCAACTAATTTTTTCATTTGTAAAAGGGGCATAATAAATGCCCGGTCCACATCCTATTTCTAAAACATCATTAATAGAACTTCCTTTAAAATTTTTATAAGAATTGATGCGGGCACTGGAGTGTTTATTAGCAACCTTTTGACTCGTTTCAAATGTATCAATTAACATTAATAAATTTTCTTTTGGTGTTGAAGATGAATCTGCACCCTTTTCCTTATACATAATTTCAGCACAGTAATCTAGACTACAATTCTGGCATGATATAATTTCATGATTTGACCATGAAAAGGGTTTTAGATGGATGTTTTCCAAACAGACCGGACAAGGAGGAAGGGGTTTTGTATTGTACTTAACCATATCCACTCTATTTTACAGAATTAATAGTTAAAATAAATTTTTGAGCTAGAACCTCTATGTCAAACTGACGGGAAGTGTGAGAAGCGGCGCGTTCCATCGCTTTTAGTTGTTTATGGTTATCTAAAAGGCTGTGAAGCATACAAGCAGCTTGATCAGTATCATTGGGTGGTAAAACAAACCCTGCACCCTTCGATTCCAAAATACTTTTCTGCCAACCACCATAATTAATAATCATGGGTCGTCCAGCAGCTAATGCATCAAAAAATTTGTTGGCAGAATTGTATACCAGTTCAGGGATTGGAATTATCACTGACGTACATACGGTAGCTGCAGAAAGAAGAGTTGGTAACACTTGTTTTGAAACAGGAGGTATAAAAAACATTGTTTTTTCATAAACACCAGTTGCCATTGCAAGGGAAAGTATTTCATTTTTTTCCTTACCATTCCCCGCAATAAGAAAACGAACCTCCGGGTCAAGAGAGCGCATAGTTTTAGCAATATGTACCAGATATGAAACACCATTTATTTTACCAAGAGAACCTGCATAAACTACCAAGGGGCGATTTTTTAGCCAGGGGAAACTATTACGGAAATCCTTTCCAGTTTGTTTAGGTACAGAAAATCTTTTTCGCTCTGCTGCATTTGGAATTATCGTAATTCGATTTTTCGGAATCCCTTTAGATTGAATACCTGTTGCCATCCCAGGGGATAATGCAATGATTTGTTTTGAAGCTTTATAAACTGCATATTCGAGTTTCTTGGAAAGATAAATAAGTAAAGTTGACTTTAATTCACCAACTGCAATTGGGATCTTTGGCCATAAATCACGTACCTCAAAAACAAGGGGATGGCCACGAATCTTTTTAATAATTAAGGCAGGTATAGCTATAGTAAGGGGGGTGCTTGTTGCAAAAACTAAATCAGACTTGATTTTTAACGATTGTATTACAGCGTAGACAGAAAACATAATAAATGATTGTATACGTCCATAAAAGTTCATTTTATGAGAATAAGTAACAGGAAGCCAATAAACATTTATACCATTTTCAATTGAAAAATTGTTTTTGATTCGACCAGAACAATCTTGTTTTAATGTAATCATATGAACTTCATGTCCCTCTTTAACTAGTCTACTTGCAAACTCATAAGAACGAGTAGAGCCGGGCATGTTCGGTGTGTTAAAATATTGATGGAAATATATAATTCTCATTTTTAAAACGTGTATTTCTTCCTTAAGTATCTATACGTTTTTTTAGATTGACTATACGCTGTAAACCAGTCGCGTGAACTTGTTGAGGCATGTTCATTGTGATGAACTACCAAATCTGGAATGTACGTTATTGGCAGCTCAAGCTTTCTGGATATTTCTGCTATGGACAATTCTTCTCCATAGAATGAAAAACCAATATCTAAATAACCACCGCGTAGAAAAAACTCCTTTGAAAAAATCATACATGCACCGTGAGGAGCGTAAATATTTATTTCATTATTATTCGTTTCTGATTTATTCTTCATTAATATATTTCTATTGAGAAATCTGCCAAAGAGATGGATGAGTTTAGCTGTAAAAGGATTTGAATAATATAATGCATAATAGCATTTTTGCATTAAGGATATGGGATTTAACATGTGTGGATTTTGATCAATACCGGTTAATAATTGAATTATTTTTGGCGCAATAATAGTCTTGACCAAATTATTTTGCTGTAAAAGATTTTTAAAAATATCAAAATTATTGAATATAATATCATTATTAGAAACTAAAATCCAATTAGGGGATTGAGAAGAATTAAAATCTATTTTACTTACTGCTAGGTCTATCCCTCCCCAGTAAAATAAATTTTCTTTTGAAGGTAAAATTGTTACATCAATTTTTGAATTATTACCAATAATTTCCAATTCTTTCATACTTTTTTGAGTTGATTGATTATCAACAATTATTATTGAAATTTCTGATTTACTTTGGCATTGATTTGCACTCAAAACGAATTTTTCAGTTATGGAGGTGTTTTTATAATTAACTGTAATAAGAACTATATTATTCATTTATTGGATTGGATTTTCTTGGTTTAAAGAAGAATATGGAAAAAACAATTACCCAAGCCATAATAACACTATTATAATGAAAAATACTTATCAAAGGTGAATAAAGTGTAAAACCATAAAACATTGTTAATGGCAAAAGCCAAATGATAGATCCCTGTAAGGATTTATAATATGCTATTGTTGATATATAACCTGCAACTGCACACACAATTAAAGAACCTATAATAGAAAAATCGTGAATTAATCCTCGTAAAGCGGTATAGATGTTTGTATAGGTAGCTTTATGAACAAGGGTGTGTGAATAAAAACCCAATTCGCGATTAATTAGGCCCAAAATATTAAATGGTCCAGCCAGTGTTGTCATACCCAATGAAACATCAACGTGTTGTATGTTTTCCATCCATATGGTAAAGGCAGATAAGTAACCAAAGAAATAGAGTTTAACTCTTTCTATTATAAATGAAAAAAATAGATCTCCTCCCGCATCTCTAATCCATTGAAGACCAATAAATAGACCTAGAAATAACATCCCTGCGAAGGAGACAAAAATAAACATTTTTTTATCAATCAAGCGCTGCAAGTTATCGCGGGATATAACTCTGCCACCTACAAAGCCAGCAAGCCAAAGAATAACCGATAATAAAATTGTTGATCGAGTTGTTTCCAAAGTTCCTTTTAATACAGCAACAAACAATGGAGAAAGAAACAAAAAATAATGGGCTTTTCTTTTTGCAAACATAAATCCAAAACCTGCAATGAGTGATGCAGGAAAGAGAAAGTATAAAAAGAATTTTAAATAAATTGGATAGATTAAAATTTGGTTAAACCTTTCGGCTGTAATACTGCTTGGTAAAATAAGTAAACTAAATAATGAATAATCCAACTGAAACTTACTAATACTGAAACGAAGCAACAAGATTACACCTAAACATGCTAAACTTGTCATTACGATTGTTGAATAATAAATCAATGATCTATTATGTGAAAGTTCATTCGAAGTTTGATGAGACTTATACATTAATAAGAGTTCTTTATTAAATGCTAATAATGAACCAACAGCAAAAGCAACCACTATAGCAGTTATGACCCAAAGACCAAATAAATATACTGTGAATTCAGAAGCAAATATTAATGGAATTAAAATAAATAAACACCAGGATAATGTAAAAAATGCGCCAGGAGCAAACCAAGACTTATAGATTGTGCGCAGGATAAGAGAGACTCCAATTAAAACAATTACGGGTAATACGTTTATCATAATTTGATGAATTTTTTGATTTGTGATCCAGAAAATAATATAGTACAAATAATATAAGATAGACCAGAGATAATAGTTGTGTAGGCGGTTACTATTATACCGTATTTAGGAAGAAAAATAATATTCCCAACCATGTTTATCAATACAGAAATCAGCATACAAAGCAACATTGTTCCTGATTTTTCATTTATTTCCAGCGGTTTATGAATTAACAATGCAAACTGCCATAAAAAACCACCTATAAAAACCGGTAACAATAAAAATTTTAATGATAGATCAATTTCTGGAATCAGGAGAAGAATAAAATTAAATATAGGTTGTTTGAATACATAAAAAGTGAGTAAAAAGGTGACAAAAATGAACAGTTGGAATTTAATCCCCTTTTTAAATGCATTGGCTGCTTCGGCGCGTTTATTATTGTTCCATAGGTTCATAATTCTTGGATGCAGAGCCATGGTAATTGGGAAAAGAATTAATGAAAAGATCCTTGTCATTAATTCAGTAAAGCTGGCATACGAGCCCATTAAACTTGAATCAAAATATTTTTCAATAAAAAACCTATCCAAAAACCGCAATGAAATATTAGCAACAAACCAGAAAGACAATGGCCATCCATATTTAAATAAATATGATAGGTGTCTCAAGTCTATTTTGTTTTTTTTAGATATTTTTCCGGTATCAAAATTATTTATTACCCAAACAAAAGGTAGTGCATATGCTAATACAACACCCCAAATTATACTCGTGAAACCTACATGAAAAAAAAGTATGAAAACCATTGGAATGCCTATGGCCAAAATTGCCTGGAATGAGGTTAATTTTAAAACTGTGAAAGGTTGTTGATCGGCTTGAAAATATATACAGGAAAATGAGAATCCACCAATCATTACCGTTAGAATAATTAGCATTATAACTGACGTATCCTGTGGAAAAGAAAAGGCCTGTAAAATTAAAATTAAGACACCCGAACATATTGTAGATATAATCAGACCTTTATTTACAATATTATAAAAAGTTTGTTTTTCTTGAAACGTTGAATAATATCGCAGAATGGATTGATTTAGCCATCCAAAACTAAATGCAGCGCACATATTTGCAAATGTAAATAAGAGGCTAAAATGACCATATTCAGATGGACCAACCCATCGAAATAATAATATAACGGAAAAAAAGCCTGTAATGCCAGGAAGGGCCTTCGTGAGGGCATATGTTAATGAATCTTTAAATAAATTAAATGTTTTGTTACGTGTATTATTTTCACCCATAGGGAGAGTTGGCTATTATTAACCCGTTAATGTGAGTTATACTTGCTTTATGGGATGGCTGGTTTTCAAAATGTTTTTTGATTTACCACCATTTGAATTATAGTAATCTGGTTTTTCTGTCGTAAATATATATTCTCGGGAGTAAACAGTAAACACTGCTAAAGCTAAACCTAGAAATAAAAATAGTGAAATAGTTATAAATGATTTGGGAGATGTCATTGTTAAGGGTTTCAAAGGGCCATCAATCACTTGAATCATGGTTGCTTCTTCTACTTCTTCTATTTTGGCTTGCTCATACTGGCTTTTTAACGTGACATAAAGGCTATTTTGGAGTTTTACTTCTCTAGTGAGTCTATTTTCTTCAATGGATAGGGCAGCTGATTGATTGATATTTCGATTAGTATGGCGAAATTCCTCAATAGCATTTTCAGACTTTCTTAAAGACGTTTGAACTTCTATGATTCGGTTTTCAATAAATAGTCGTTTTTCTCTTACTTGCTTTGTTTTCAACTTTCGGAGAGTTTTGCCAGATTCTTCAATGACAGCAGATGCCAAATCTTGAGCGTATTTAGGTTCAAAAGCATTTACATAAAGAGTAACAATTGGTGATAATCTATCTTTTTGAACAGTAATCATTTTCTTAAGGTTTTCAACGGCCATTTTTGATTTTACATTATCCTTTTTGTGACCATAATTGCCTTCAGTTGCTAAAACATTTTCAAGATCAATATTACGACCATACGTTTCAGAGTTAATTTTTTTATGGATAAGTTTACGCATAAGATTTTCACTACGAATAATTTCCGGATAAAGCTCATCCCAAGGAATGTTTCTACCTGTTCCAGTTGGAATATTTAACCCCAGTTGAGCTGCCATACCCGTTATTCCGGAGAAAGCATTTCGATCTTCAGCAATAGGAAGCACTTTTGTAATTGATGTATATACCGGGCTCGCAAAGATAAAAACATAGATACACGCAATGCCTCCAAATAGGGACGGCAGTAGAATAAGTAAGCGTTTGGATTCTGCAAAAAGAGATTTTACCAAAGAAATTGATATTAAACTTCTCCCTATTTGTTGGTTGCCATCAGTTTTTGATGGTAATTCTACATAAATTGCATTTTGTTCATTTTGCCTAGACCTTTTATTTATACCTGCAATTTCTTGATTAAATTTGACCAAGTGTTTAGGTGGAATGGCATTCGCTTTTATCCAGCCTGAAAGCGTTTGAGCTGTTACTTCAAAATATTTGGCAACCTGATATTGATGGCGGTAACCAAAATGTTGCATCACTTTTAATATAATTTCTTCTGTAGATTCCTGATTATTTTGTTTCATAATACATATTTCAAACGTTTAGAATATTCAGAACTAACAATTTAATTATCTAGACTAAAAAGTCCAAATTCATCGGTTTTCATCAGAATTATATCATATAATCCCCGGCCATAAGATTTCGTTGATCCAACAATAATAAAATCGTTGATACAGGTTTCTTTAATGGCCCATCCCCAGTCTGATTCACCTCCTTCATAGGTACGACTCCATACTTGCTGGCCAAATTGATCAATTTTAATTATCATAATATCTTCATCACTGCCGGGATCATTTTGAAAATATGTTGTTGTCCCAATTATAACAGCGCCTCCATCAAATGTAGGCGATGAAGTCCAGCGAGTATTTTCGTGACTACTGCCGCTATATATGCCGGACCAAACCATATTGCCATCATAATCGATTTTGATTATTTGGGGATCATACCAACCATTTCCTCTGGAATTTGTTGAGGCACAGATCATATACCCTGAGGGATATGTTTCATGAATTGAATATCCTATTTCATCAAATACGCCAGAAGAACCAAACGTTTTTTCCCATATTTGAGTACCAACAGAATCTATTTTGATTAAATATATATCCTTACCTGCGTCAGCATAAAAATCCTTATAGCCTAATAATAAGAATCCTTTATCATCTAATTCAATGATATCATACCCCACTTCATGATTAATAATACCATAAGATTTTTGCCATAGGAAATTTCCAACTGAATCTAGCTTTATAATATACATATCATTGTTGCCATGGCTAATACCCGCTGAGTTGGATGTACCTATGATCATGTAATCACCATTGCTTGTTTCCATTACTTCGTAAGCTAAATCCAAATTGGGTCCGCCCAGAATTTGATCCCAAAGTAAATTACCATAATAATCCACTTTTATTATATAAACCTGTTTTACACTACCAAAAGAAGAAGAATAACCCACAGCAATAAAACCGCCATCCATGGTTTGTTTTACAGATATTAATTCATCATTTTCAGCACCACCAAAGCTTTTTTCCCACTGACCAAATCCATCTTCATCCGTTTTGATCAACAATGCGTCTCGAGTACGATCTGATCGATGTTCTTTAGAGCCGACAACAATATAACCGCCGTCAAAAGCTTCATCAATTCCCCAGCCATAATCATAAAAATCCGTCCCGAATGTGCGCATGAAACCGGTGTCAACAGGGGGTCCATTTACGTAGGAAACAATTCTTTCGCATGAAACTGCAAACAATGAAAAAAACATTAGAAAGTATATATGCTTACTTTTTATAACCATTTTTCTTATAAACTCCGTAATAATAGAAGAAAAGTTGCAAAGGATCCAACCGTACTGGCAAATGTTTGTAATACATCTAAGTATGTTATTTCGTCATTATATATTTCTTTTTCAGACACATAGATTGAAGATCCTTCATAAACAGGAGGATTATTAAATAATCCACTTGCAGGAGCGCCTCGACTATTGGCATATTTTACATATACCGTTTTTTTGTCTCCTCTGGATGAAATACCGCCTGCTAATTTTATATAATGTCGCACAGATTTTCCTTTTTCCCAAGAAAAATAATTAGGATTATTTACTAATCCTACTACTTGTACTAAACCGGGTTTTTTGGGAACTACAATCCTATCGTTATTGTTAATAACGACATTTTCATCAAACCACCCTACTTGCAGCTTATCTCTTTTGATTGTAATACCTTCTTTAAACGCTGTGGGCAACAATCCGCCTGTTTTATTAATAAAAGATGATAAATTTTCACTGGAACTCAAAATGGGATAACTCCCGGGATAGGCGACTTCGCCTACAATTAATGCAGTAAATGATTCTTTAGAATCTATTATTTTAGGAATGGATAATCGATCAAAGGGTTTTAATTCAACATTTGCATTTTCATCCCCTCGGACAATCGAATTAATATCTATTTCCAAAGGTGAAAATCCATTATCGTGCTGGTTGTGCCGAATAAGAACTGCCTTATCAAAATCTGCAGACGAATATTCCTCTAAATATAAACAACCGGATATTTTTAATAAATCATGTAATGTCATACCTGAAAACCAGGGATATCTACCGGGACTGGCAATAGGACCCTCGGAAATTACAGTTTGCAAAGACGTCTGAATTTCTGGGATAAAAAGACTATCACCGCTATGTATAATCATTTCTTTTGCTACATCTAACGAAACGATTTCTGAATTAACTCTTTGATTGTGTTTATGGATAATAACAAGATTCCTCCCAGCGTTAGGTTTAATGCCGCCGGCAAAATTTAGCAAATCTTCTACCGTTTCATTCTTTAAAGATTCATAATATGCAGGACGCCACACACCACCGGCTATAGCAACAATGCTTTCGCGGACAGGAACATGAATAATATCTTGATCCATCAAATGAAAATCCATCGGTTTATTTCTAGCATTTATAAAATTGTATACGTCAAACGAATTTACCGTTTCACCATTACGAGTAATCATAATTTTTCGTAGAGATCCAGTCGTATCAATCCCACCTGCCTGGGTAAGTATTGATGTAATAGTTGCATATGGATTTACGGCATGAATACCAGGAGAAAACACTTCACCTGTTATATGAACATTAATTCCTTTTAATCTTCCTAAAGAAACTTCCATAAATGTGTTTGGGTTTTTTGAAACTAAGGTGGAATACACCTTACTATATTGGGACTGAATATATTCCCTAGCCTGGCTTAATGTTTTTCCTCCTAAATACAATAATCCCACATTATTAACAAAAATAGTCCCATCACGATTTACCATTTTTTCAATATAACGTTCTGCCTCACCCCACAGGGATATTAAAATTTCATCTCCGGGTCTAATAGGATAATCGTCTGTAACGGGGCGATTATTCCAAAAGGTCAGGGTATCTCTTACTAAAAAATAATTGTAACCATAATGGTTTAAACCTTTATCCTTTTCAATAAGGGGCAGAAGCGTTTGTAAATCACTTAGTTGAGTACGCATACTGGCTATTTTTAATTTATAATACGCTAATATATCCTGAGGTTCTACTAGTATTTGTGTGGGAATTGCATCGATAATTACTTCATCCTTAGCCATGGATTCTGCAATCGCTTCCTTGGCTTGCTTTTCACGGATTATTTCTTCGTAGGTTTTCTGAATTTTCTTTAATTCATCTAACGATTGAGAAAAGGTTCCACCGACAAGAAATAATGATATTATTGTTAATATTATACTTCGGATATTCATAATAATGTTTAATTTAGTTCGAGAAGCTATGAAATTTATACTATTAAATCCGATATATTTATAATAATAACAATATTCCCCTATATTACTATAAACACTGTTAGAACAAAAATGAAACACATTGATATTAAAAAGTATTTAAGTGTTAGAGTGTTCGGGTGTTTGATAATTGTAAAGAAACTAGTTAGCTGGAACTGTGATCTGTGGTTAGGTAGAAATGAGCCTGCCCGCCTAAAAGAATATTTTTTAACATTAGTGTATCTACCCTTTAAGAGGGAAGAATACAAGTTGGAGCGCAGTGGAAATCCCGGGCTTGTTTCGGGGAGGGGTTATTTACTGATTTTACCCCCCCCCCTAATAAAGGGAGAGGAATACATTTTTTATGATTGGTAAACTATATCTTTGATACGAAGTGAAAAGATGTGGTGATCTCCTTGAAAGTGTTAACGTCCGGAGAATCATGAAGTCTTTACGTTAGATAATTGCAGCGTCGTCGTTAAACTCCTCCTCGCAATGACAGTTATTGGGGAGGGCAATATAAGTTTGAAATATTTTAATAGAATGTCATACACTAAAACAAAAAAACAGTCAAAATGTAGTGTTATGAAGATATAAAGATAGGATGTAATTAAATAATGTTGATTTATTGACAACCAAGATGGTTATCGTACATGTAGGTCAAGCTTCCAGCTTGAATGAAATGAACGTTGATTGATTGAAAAAGGATTATTCCGACAACCAAGAATGGTTATCGTACATTAAAAGTGAATGCGTTTTTCGATACCCAACATGATAGTATTGGTAAAACGTAGGCCTGTGGCTTCATCTAAATAAATATTATCCTTGGGAAAGCCAAGGTGCTGCTCGTGCTGGTATTCATAATATAAATTGAACCAAATATTTTTGTATTTATAACGTGTATCCAGACGAAACTCCATTTTGACCTCCGGAACTCGTGTATATATCACCCCATGGCGCTCATAATTGAAACCGGGGATAAATGACCACTTATCTCCCATATACCCAAAAAAGAGGAGAAAATCATCGGAATCGGCGCCACTATGTGCCGCCCACCTTCTACCTTCGTACGTACTATAATCATAACCATTCCGATCATACCAATTGGGTGAAATACGAAACACATGTGAATACGCCTGAATCAGACGGGAATATTCAAAGCCCAAAACCAAATCAGGATGATCAAAAAGTCCATATTTACGAAAACCAATAATAGTCGCAATCGCATGATCTGGCTGGGTTAATAAATCACCCCAAGATGCCCTATGATCATTTGTACCTAATTCCAAAAATACGTTAAATCCAGTCGCGGGGATAGATAAAGATACAAAGCCGGACATGGTCTGATCCCATGGATCATGGCCCCAAACAGGTGTATACGGGTAGTCTACTTTATCTTCTACGTATAATGCTTCCCAGATTAGATTAGCTGCATCTTCAATAGACCAATCTACTCCAACATCAAAACCACCAGACAAGTAATTGCGGCTTAAGCCGACAGTCAATTCTGTACTGCCGTGGTATGTGATTACACCTGTAAGAGCAGTGAAATACGTGGCATCATTGCCTGTTTCTTCATTCAATTGACCCAGAGTATAGCGAAAGTTCAACCCAGCCTTTCCCCAGCGTAATTCGCGAATAGTACCCAACATATAATTAAAAAAACCTTCCGTATTATTTGTCATGGATAATGTAGTATGAATGCCGGGGCCCCACCACATGGATGCATTGCTGATACCCACACCCAATCCTTTGAAATGGAGATACAATTGAGCTTCCCTAAAACCAGACGAAATAAATTGGCCCTGGGGCTTCATTTGGTTATCGTTGAGCACTGAAAACATATGAGTACGTGAAATGACCATGGCAGAATCATTTGCGCTGGAAAGCCAATAGGGCTCAACGCTAAAAGCAATGAAATCGTTATAATATGAAATATTCACTCCCTGAAACCAGCCACGGCCCTTACCTAAAAAACGGACGTCCATATTCTCCTGATTGGATGTATTATCGCTGGAATACTGCTCATGGCGGTAGCGAATCGTTAATTGACCTTTGTTATGGGGAATGTAAAATGGACGGATTATTGTTGAGTTAATTTGTAATGAATCGGCATTCTTATACTGTTCTTTTTCTAATGAAAGAAGGTAGAAAGGATCTGCAGGTACATAGGATTGGGCGGATATGGAAACAGTAAGAAGGGAAATGAGAGAAGGAAGAATACCTACCTTCGCTAACGTCTTCTTTAGGTTTGGACTGGTGAGTTGTGTGTGGTTAAAAATGAATACTAACATTCTGTATAATTTATAGAAGAAAGTTTTTATTAGTAATCTATGTGCTAATGGAGTCATTTAGTCTATATTTTTTTAATTTATTAGGACAGAATTAAGTTTATGAAAAAATAGAATATGTTCTTACCGGTGAAATTAGGGAGAAATTAGATGAAATGTAGGGGAAATGTTGGATGATGGATTACAAGCCACAAAGAACACAGAGAGATGGTGAATTATGTGTGAACTGTGAGCTGTGGTTAGGTAGAAATGAGCCTGCCCGCCTAAAAGAATATTTTTTAACTTTAGCGTGTCTCCCCTTTAAGAGGGAAGAATACAAGTTGGAGCTCAGTGGAAATCTCGGGCTTGTTTCGGGGAGGGGTTATTTACTGATTTTACCCCCCCTAATAAAGGGAGAGGAATACATTTTTTATGATTGGTAAACTATATCTTTGATACGAAGTGAAAAGATGTGGTGATCTCCTTGAAAGTGTTAACGTCCGGAGAATCATGAAGTCTTTACGTTAGATGATGCAAGGAGATTGCCACGTCGTCGTTAAACTCCTCCTCGCAATGACAGTTATTGGGGTTTTGTTATTAAATTAAAGTATGGAAGAAAAACTATATTATGTTTATATGATGACAAATAAATGGAATACTGTCATATACACAGGAATGTCCAGTGACCTTGAAGGTCGTGTTTGGCAACACAAATTTAAAGAAGATCCAACTTCATTTACTGCCAGATATAATTGTAATCAACTTGTATGGTATGCTGAAACAGATGATGTATGGGTTGCTCTTGAAGAAGAAAAAAGAATCAAGGCAGGCTCCAGAGCAAAGAAGATTGAAATGATTGAGGAAATGAATCCCCCATGGAAGGATTTGGCAAAGGATTGGGTTGATGAATGAGCAATATTTTTACTGACAACAAATATATTGTTATAGCGAACCGACGTCAGTAGGTGACGCTATCTCATTGGGTATGTTAACGTCCGGAGAATCATGAAGTCTTTACGTTAGACAATGCAAGGGGATTGCCCATCTTCGTACGCAAGCTCACCTACGATGGACAAGCCGCGTCGTCGTTAAACTCCTCCTCGCAATGACAATTATTGGGGTTTTGTAGTTTTAATAATGGAAGGGGATTGCTTCTCCGCCAGATGACGGATCGCCATGTCAATATTTCGATCCCCCACTCTTTAATTCTCCCCCACTATTGGGGAAGAAAAATAATTAATGTGCGCCGGTGTTAAAGGTAATCATTTGCCAGAAAGTGATAGCAGAAATCTTTATATCCTGCCAGAATGACCAGTTTTCTATATATTCAATATCATAATTAATACGCTTCTGCATAAGTTCTAAATTTTCCGTACCGCCACGATAACCCTTTATTGCAGCTAAACCAGTGATACCCGGCTTTACAAAGCGACGAATGCGGTATTTATCGATTTTATCGGCAATTTTCTGATCTTCACTGACCATATGAGGACGGGGGCCAACAACGCTCATATATCCAAAAAGTACATTTATAAATTGGGGCAGTTCATCAAAATTCGTTTTTCGGAGAACTTTACCAATCCATGTTATACGATTATCATCGCTTTTCGTTAAGTGACTGTATCCTTTTTCTGCAGAACTATCGGATACCATGGTCCGAAACTTTATGCAATTGAAGCGAATGCCGTCAGTACCGATGCGATCCTGGTTGATAATTATAGGCCCTCGACTTGATAATTTGATTATTAAGCCAACCAACGGATAAAACCACCACAATACACCTAAAATAACACTTATTGACAGGGCATAATCAAAACCCTTTTTTAATAGTTGATTTCTACGAAATGAAAGGGGTTCCTGACGTAAAGGGACGGCCGCAAAAGGGCCAAATCGATTCAGTTTATCCAATTTGGAAATTACAGAAGAGGTGCCGGCTTGAATCAGATGAATTCGGGAACCTCTGCTTTCTGCCCAATCTATGGATGCCTGAAGCATAGCGTGGTCCATATCGGATGGATCCAGAACAAAATGATCTACCTTTCCCTCTTTCGCCATTTCATTATATTCATCTATTAATTCTAGAGCAGAGGCAGGAATATTTTTATCATGGAACCAACCATTGAGATGGAAGCGGTTTTTAGAATGATTTTCTGCCCATTCTTTAAGAATAGCGTGCTCCTCTTTGGATCCAAGGAGAAAAATATTTTTCTGGCGATTTACAGAATACTTTATTTTATTTTGTGATTTAGACTCTAGCATACGATTTTCATAGATTAATGGTAAAATTTATATTCAGTGTCGTTTTTAAATACTATTTGAGGCATTTAACTATTTTATACTAACAAAGCCTCCTTTACTTGAAATGAATTTATATATAAAATAATAAGATTGTAAAGTATTGTTTTTATTGGTAATTGAGAGGTTGTGATTTGAGTCACATTGAGAATTGACGATTTGAATAAAGTGTTCAGGTATTCAGGTGTTTGAGTGTGAAAGTGTTTGTGTGTTAAGAGATTGAAGATGTACGGAATGGAGGGATTTGGCAGAAGGGCGATTTGATGAATAAAAAAACAATAATATTGCTTCGTCGTTCGTACCTCACTTCTCGCAAAGACAGTTTTTGGAGTTTGGGTTTTGGGTGGATTAAAATGGATCAGTGCTGACGCCAGATAGGAAATATTTAATTCTTTCTTCAGGAATGGGATCTACACAATATTCTACATTTTCATCATAATCTATATCATCAAAATAGCGTAATTGTTCTCGAAATAATTTCTTACTAAACATTGCCTTAAATAATTCAGAAGATCTATTCGAAATATCATTTAAAGAATATCTCTGGAGTAAAAAATACATATCGACATAGTCCTTCCATTTTGACCTTTTACCCATTGCAAATGCCTTCATGGCACCTAAATCAAGCAGTGATGGCATAGATATATAATGATCAAATACTATTTTATGAGCTATATCATAAGGGTAATCAAAAAATGTGAAGTTTACATCATTAATAATAAATGTAAAGTTTTCTTCAGTTGCACAAACAATATCTGAAATGGGTAAACCCATTTTTTGAAATGTATTTGATATTTGGCGAAATCTGACTTTCCCATTATGAAATAAATCAAAGTCTATTGATCTTCGATGACCCAACTGTAATGCAATCGCAGTTCCGCCTACCAAATAATAATCATTAGAAAATTCTTGAATTAAAGGCAGAAAATCGACTTGGGTTTTATTTAGTATATTCCGGTGCATGGCGATTAAAATATGCTGTGAAATAATCCATGGTCATATCAGGATAACCGTGTCGAGGACTCATAATCTGACGGCGAAATACAGCGGCTGCCTTTCCAACGCCGATCGTGTCAAACAGCCATTTAATATCTTCTTCTTTTCCCTGATTTAATGTGGCTTCTACTACGGACGAAATACTTAAGCCGGGCAAATCATCTAGCGGGACCCAATGCCAAAACAGGCGATGCTCCAGTATATATTTTTTCATGGGTTCACCATAAGAAAATACCGCTTTTTCGTCGAGATACGGGTTGCGGTTCGGTGCTGAAACTTTAGCTGGCCGGCTTGCGGGCGGAATCAATGGAGCTGACGACAATAATGGGGAGTAATTTATTGGAATATTATCATTGGAAGTACTTATGGTTTCAGTTTCTAATTGCTCAACTTTATTCGAGAGCTCTAATATCTTTACATTTAATTCATGGGCTATTTTTTCTATTAATTCTAAATACATCCTTGCCCTACCAGATTCCAGCCGTGCAATAGTATCCCTGGATACACCAATTCGATCTGCTAATTGTGATTGTGATATTTTTTTGTTTTTTCTGAAATCTTTGAGCGACAAGATTACTTGTTCTTTCAAAGACATGGGTTCTCGAGTGAAATTCATGTGATTGCCTCTCTTTGTGTCTATAATATTAATGGATAATATTGATAAAATCAAGCAAATTTTTCACAATTTATTTATAAATATCATATATTGTGCGATTTTTGCACTATATTTTTCGTTTAAAGACTAGTATCGTTGATATATTCATACATATCAAATGGAATGAGTTTAGCATATGGCTAAATTAATTTCAAGCAAACCAGCAATCTTGCTGGAACAGTTGCGGCAGAAGCAGCAATTTTATAGATAACGTGTACAGTTTATAAGTGTTTCAATCCAATTTGCCAAACTCCAACTATTGAATGGACGTGTATAAAAACAAAAAAGCAGAACACTTTGCTCTGCTTTATATAGAAATGATTCTTAATTAAATAACTACTTTTTAATAAAGCCCTTCTTGATTGCAATCATTCCACCAGTCACTTATTGCTTCTTCCAATGAATATTCCATTTTATAGCCATGATCCAATAATTTTTGACCATTAATGTTGGTAGATATCATAAGTTTTTTTACACGGTCGGGGTGAATACCATCAAAAGACTTACCAACTAACTTGCCAATTCCCTTTATTGTGTGTGCCAGCAATTTTAATGCGCCGGATGGTATAGTTAGTTTTGGTTCTTTTGCATCTGTTACTTTTGCCATTGTTTTACAAATATCTTCAATGGAATGAATGGGTGTATAAACAGTATTATACAGATGAACCCCGGGCTTTTCTTTTGCTACCATTTCAACCATGAGCCTAACTAAATCTCTCACATAAATGGCGGCTTTTTTGGTGTCTTTTCTGCCAGGGTAAAAAAACTGTCCCTTTTTCATGGACTTATAAAGTCTGGTAAAATTTCCGCCTTCATTTTGACCAAACACCACACCGGGGCGAACAATAATGAGTTTTCTTTCATTAGGTTTTTCAGCTTGCCAGCGTTTATGAATTTCTTCTGCCACCAATTTTGAACTTCCATAGGCACTAGTGGGCAACGGCAATGACTCTTCTGTTTTTTCATCTTCCCACGTACCATAGGGAGCAATGGAGCTTGTAAAAACAATGGTATTTATATTTTGCTCTCTGGCAAAATTGCAAACATTTTCTGCCCCTTTAATATTTGTTTCAAAATATTCATGGTATTCATGGCCGGGGGTTTTATGGATAACAACTAGATTATAAATGGTTTCTATTGGTTCGTCTAATTCTATTGTAATTGGCTGGCGAATATCACATAATTGCGATAGGTCATCATTCATTTTTAAATCACCGTTAATATAAACCGTATCAATTTTTCTTACAAGATGTTGACCAATAAAACCAGAACCACCATAGCGCGAACGAAATAATCGATCTGTCTCAGTTCCCAAAGAATAGATATCAACTTCCTCATTTTCAGCAATTTCTGCAAAATGAACAACTTGTTCAATGTAAGTTTCCCAGAATTTATTTACAAAAACTAAATGTTCGGGATGATTCAAACTCCATGGCCAAAATTCCGGTAAAATATTTGGATCCTCTTCTGGCATTCTCGGATCGCTTAGTTGCCAGCGTGCAACGGGATGTTGAGCTTGTTCAGCTTCCTGAGTTTCAAATGCTAATGTTAACATAACATTAAAACTGTTCTGTTTTAATACATGAATTGTCGATGAAAGTACCGAATCGGTAAAAGTGGGAATTTGAACATTTGCGTTCAACTGTGCTATCCATACTATCATCAATATGCAATGCGATAGATATACCTACCCATTTTGTGTTGAGGTTTTGAAGAAATGCGAAATATTCAGGAGGATGTGTAAGCGTTCCTGTTACATTTAAACCCCAATTACCTCCCATATGAATAGCTCTTAAATTTTCAATAGGTTGTGCTTTAATACAAGCGATATTAACTAAAATAAAAAAAACAAAAATAGTCCTATTCTTTAAATCATCATCTATAAGTTTTTCTTTTTTGTATAATTTGTGAATTAACCATCTTATTTTGAAAATCTGTATAAGGAATCTCTCCAGAATAAAAAACACCAGGGCTAACAAACATGTGATAAAAAAACTCATCATACATCTCCCGAATAGTTATCAAACAACACAGACATCCCAGATGAAAGATGAGATTTGATTATGATTGTAGTTACTCATAATCAAATCTATCCATTATCCCACAAACAAAAAAGCCCCACGCTTGGTGAGGCTATTTTAAGTATCAAGATCTATATTTTTTTAAGTATTACTAAAGCAAAGCTTGTAAAATATGGATTTGGGTGTTTTAGTAAATAATTGGTTTTAATATCATGTAATTTCTCAAATATCTTTAATTTCTTATAATAAACACGATGTCCAAAACCACCTTTGTATTCTAATATCTCATATTTTGATCTTATAAATCTTTCAATTGAATTTTTATATGGACCACGGCACCACTTATAATAAGCAGGAAACTTTGCATGCTGATAATTATCCCTAGGGGATATAATATTCAATAATTTCATTGAGAATCCTTCAGGAATTATTTTATTAACTATAAATGGAAGAGAGTAAAGAGTTGGGAAAAAATGAACAGCAATTCCCCCTTTAACTAATAATTTATTTACGTTAAAATGAAACAACTCTGCATCCTTAATATGTTCTGCTAACATCTTGCTAAATACTAGATCAAACTGATTTTTAATATCAAACTCAACTGATGATATATCTTTATTCAACTTATTATATGAAATTGGCGCCTTTTCTAGTTCTTTTTTTGATATATCAAGGATATAATATTTTAATCCTTTTTTTCTTATAATTTTTTCATCTAATAAAGGATTGGCACCGCCGCCTATATCACAAATATTATTAGAATTATCAGCATCAATTAAATCAATGATTATTTGTTTATATGAGCGAGATAAGACTTCAGATCTATCGAATGAAATTTTCATACTAATTATTTACTATTATTATTTTATAGAATATATATTAATTTTAAGCTGACTCTATCATTCCAAACGATCTTTCCAAGATTTATATTTTACTATATAGTGTTGAATGAACTGCCTATATATCCACTGCTACTAATAACAAGAATATTTAGAAAGTTTTAGCTAATATTTGATATTCAATAATATACACAAAATGATATTCTGACCAATTTATAATAATTTGTTGCGATTCAATTTTTTCTAAGTATCAATCTATAATGTGGTTTTTATTCATGTGATTTTTTAATTCAATAAGTTGAGTGCCTATTGAAGGCACTATTAAATTTCCTGTTAAACATTTATTAACTTTTATTTCCGAATTTTTTTTGATGTTTACCTGTTTATTAAAAACTTTTTTTATTTTTTTTAATAACTCATATTTCGAAATACAATTCGTTGATGGAACTGTCAAAATATCATAATTCTTCCAATTAATAATCATATCGTAACAAATATTTGCCCATTGCAAAGTTGTGATTCCATTCCAATAGAATTGGTCGAATCCATAAACTTGTTCACCTTTATTATTTAAAAACCATTCAAATAGGCTTTTTTTACCTGTTAATTCTGGTCCAATAATGGATGTTTTAATTATCTTGGTAATTTTACCATTTTTAAGAATGAAATCAGAAGCCCGTCTCTTTGATAAACCATATTTATTTTCATCTATTTCACAGTCAGTCCCCGGGTGAATAATTTTACATTCAAAATTATTGTTAAAACTTTGTTCCAACCATAATGGCAAATCATAATTAATTTTAAAACTATCTACTTTTTGGGGGATAGCACCAATACAGTTAACTACAATAGTTTTTTTTTGAGAACTAAAATCAATTAATACTTTTTTAAATTCATTTTCAGGCCACCTAAAATTAGTAGTTATAACATTACAATCTATTTTTGAAGATAAATAATTATGGACGATGTGGCCTAACATGCCCGTATGACCTAAAACAAAAATATTATTCACTTAGATATTTTTGTACCACACTGTACAATTAACGTAGTCAATGTAACTAAGTACAATTTTTATTATTTTTTTTGAAAAATTTTCTACATCATAATCTTTTACAATATTGAAGGTTCTTTTGTTGTAGTCAAAAGATTTTACAATATTGATTGCCCTAATCACGTTATCTTTTTTAAGGCCGGACATAATTAATGTACCCTCGTCCATTCCTTCAGGCCTTTCATGGGAATCTCTAATCATAACAGCAGGAAAGTTCAATATTGAAGATTCTTCTGTAATTGTACCACTATCGGAAAGAACACAAAATGCATTTTTTTGTAATTTTACATAATCAAATAAACCCATTGGCTTTAAAAATAAAATCTTCTCATTTAAATCTAATTTTTTGTTACTCTTTAGCTTTTTCATAGTTCTGGGGTGTGACGAAACAATAATTTTTTTATCAAAAACCTTTACAATTTCTAGCAACGATTCTATTAAGTAATTGAAGTTTTTTTCAGAATCAATATTTTCCTCTCTATGCGCACTGACTACAAAAAAATTATCAATTTCAAGATCTAATGATAACATTATTTTTGAGTTTTCAATTTTTGAAGAAAAATGAGTTAATATTTCCTTCATTGGAGATCCGGTTTTTATTATGGTTTCAGGATTTATCCCTTCACCTATTAAATATCGTCTTGCATGTTCTGTTAATGGCATATTTATATCGCTTAAATGATCAACAATTTTTCTATTTAATTCTTCAGGTACTCTTTGATCAAAGCATCTATTCCCCGCTTCAAAATGGAAAATTGGGATTTTTCGTCTTTTGGCTGAAATAACCGACAAACAACTATTTGTATCTCCATAAAGTAATACAGCATCTGGAAATTCTTTTTCCATTACTTTATCAGATTCTGAAATAACATTTCCTATTGTTTCAGCTACATTTTTTCTAGCAGCATTTAAAAAGTAGTCTGGTTTTCTAATATCAAGTTCCTTAAAAAATACTTCGTTTAACTCATAATCATAGTTTTGGCCAGTATGAACAAGAATATGATCAGTATGCTTATCAAATTCATAAATAACACGACTCATCTTAATTATTTCAGGTCTAGTACCTACAATCGTCATTATTTTTTTCATTCTTCATATTCCTTTAATTCAGACTTAATAAAATCTAATTTTAGAAGTGCTTGTATCATTTCTTCTTTGTTCAATCTGTAAGTATTTTCAGAAGTATATTCCATTTCACCTGATAAAGGCTTATTACCTTTTTCAAAATAGTTTTCATAATTTAGATTTCTACTATCAGGAGTGACTCTGTAATAGTTACTGTTATCCTCTGCTTTAAATAATTCTTCTCTATTAAGCAATACTTCATGTTTTTTCTCGCCATGTCTTGTACCCAGAACTTTAATTTTATTTTTTGCATTAAAAATCACCTTAAGTGATTCTACTAAAGTCTCAATAGTTGCAGCAGATGATTTTTGCACAAAAATATCTCCTTGTACACAATTGGTGAATGCAAAAACCACTAAATCTATTGCTTCATCAAGGGACATCATAAATCTAGTCATTTTTAAGTCAGTAACCGTCAGTGGCTTCCCAGTTTTAATTTGATTAACAAATAGTGGTATTACTGAGCCTCGAGAAGCCATGACATTGCCATACCTTGTTACGCAAATCAAGGGATCATTATTGACTATATTTCTTGCCGTAGATAAGGCTACTTTTTCTGACAAAGCTTTACTCATACCCATGGCATTTATTGGGCTTACTGCTTTATCTGTGCTTAAAACAACAATTTTTTTCACACCACACTGTATCCCAGCTCTCAATGTGTTATCAACACCAATTATATTTGTTCTCACCGCTTCTAATGGGTAAAACTCACAAGATGGTACTTGTTTTAACGCTGCTGCACAGAAAACATAATCCACATTTTTCATCGCAGAGTATATACTATCAAAAAACCTAATATCTCCAATAATAAATTTAATTTTATCATTTGAGTATTTTTTCCGCATATCATCTTGTTTTTTTTCATCTCTACTAAATATTCTAATTTCTTTTATATTTGAGTTAATATAACGATTTAATACTGCATTACCAAATGAACCAGTTCCTCCTGTAATTAGAAGTGTTTTATCTTTAAATATATCATTCATATTATCATCCTTTATGAGAATTATTTATAATATTTTCATACTTATCCAAAATATTTTCAATTGAATAATCACTTATAAACTTGTCTGTTTTAGGTAAAAAATTATAATTACCATTTGTAACCTCTAAAATTGCTTTTTTGAATGCAATTTTATTTGATGGAGCAACAACTATTCCAAAATTATATTTTTCAATAAAGTTTTTTGCATCTCCTTTGGATCCAATGATTATAGGCTTATTAGAAATAGCATATTCAAATAATTTTCCTGGAACATAAAGATTAAGATGTTCATCAGAAATATAGTTAGTTACTAAGATATCTGACTTTTTCATTAAGCCCGGAATATATTTTCTATCAACTCTTCCAATAATTTTTATATTATTTAATTTTAGTTTTAATATTTTTTCTTTTATTCGAGGGAGCATAATACCATCACCAATAAATAGAAAAATATATTTATTATGACCATCATTCGCTAAATCTTTCATTACTTCAACAAAAACATCAGGATTTTGTAAAGCGCCAATATTTCCAACAAAAGAAATCGTTACTTTATTTGGAAAAGCATATTTTTGATCAATAAATAATTTATGCTTATTCAAATTATTTTTAAAATATGCTGTATCTATCCAATCAGGTATACAAGATAATTTTTCATCTGGGACACCTTTTGAATGGATGTTATTCATTTGACCTTTAGTACAGGTCGAAATTGAATTTGCTCTGCTATATGCCCAAATTTCTATTTTGCGCAATAAATAAATGAGACCTTTATTTTTTATCATTCCTGCTGCTATACCCAAATCTGGTAAAATGTCTGGTATGTCAAAATGATGGTATTTTTTGTTAAATAAATGTAATAGCCCCCCTAAAATACCTGATGGTAGTGGAGCAATGGATATAATGATATCTGATTTTCTTGATAGTTTTAATCCTAATTTTATAGAAATCACAACAAACGATAAATAAGATAACATTCTTAAAACAACATTTTTTTTAACTTCAAATAATGTACTTACTCTATATATAGATACACCATTTAAAGATTCTATTACATTATATGATGAATTTGGCATAGATCTATAATCTCTTGGAAAAGAGGTTAAAATATTAACATCATAGCCTCTCTTTACGAAACCCTCAGCAAGTTCTTTCGCTCTACGCGCAGTTCCTGACATTTCAGGAAAATAATGTTGGTGTATCATTAATATGTTAAGATTATTTTTCATTAAATATATCAATCATTTGTTTTGCAGAATTTTCCCAATTATATCTTTTTACCCTATCCAAGCCATTTTTAATCATTTTATATCTTTGTTTTTCACTTTGTAATACAAAATTTATTTTTTCAGCTATATCCCTGGGGTTATAAGGATCAAAATAAAGAGCGGCATCCCCATTAATTTCAGGCATACTTGAGCAGTTAGATACAATAACAGGCACACCACTCGCCATTGCCTCAATTGTTGTTAAACCAAATGTCTCAGATAGTGATGGAAAAACATATGCTGTAGAATTTTGATAATATACTTTTAATATTCTATAAGAAACATGTTGCAATATACTAATATGTTCTTCTAATAAATTTTTAACAATAAAATCTCGTATTCTTCTCGTATTTACAAAATCTACATTACTCATAATTAGTAATAATTTGTAATAATTATTTTTATCAATATTCAATAATTGATATGCCTTAATTAGATTTATATGATTATGATGTAGGGCTGAATTAGCTATATAAAGAATATATTTGAATCCTGGAGCATCTAAAATATTAGATTGATCATTATTAAATATTTTGTGATTTATTCCTAATAAAACTGGTATAACATTATCAGGATTGATAATTGTATTTTGAACTAACTCTAATTTTGCATTCTTTGAGACTGTAATTATGTAATCTGCTGAAAATAATGAAATATTTTTAAAAAATTTAATAAATAATGCTTTTAATGGACTATAAGGAAGTAAACTTGGATTTAGCCATGGTAAATTGGAGTGAACAACTAGATATGATGTAATGTTTGTGAACTTAAGTAAAAAAGGCGCTGAATTTAAAGGAGATAATAAAATATTTATTCTGAGTTTTAGAACTATAAATGGAAGAAAACATTGCATCCAAATAAATCGAATTGAGGATCTATTAAATGAATCACCCAAAAAGAATAAATTAGGGATCCCTTTCTTTTTTAAATAATCATATATAATACCATTTGAATAGATTATATAATTATTCTTATTATCATTTTTACAAATTTCAGGAATAATATTAGTTATATAAGAAAAATAACCATCAGTTTGATCAGATCCCGTTGCGTTAATTAATATTTTCATTCAATACTAGATAATTTTATATGTGAGAATTAAAGCTGAATTAACTAAGTAGAATTATAAATCAAATAATTAATTAATTCCTCACAAACAACCTATAACGAGAAATAATAGCAATGCTTATCATAAAAATTGGAAAAATTGATTTAGCTGACCATGTAGTATAATGAATTGAAGTAATAAATAAATATAAAACAAAGCAGACAGTGAAATTAATATAACTCCTCCATTTTTTGTCCTCCCATAAACCGTTATAGATATTAATTAATGCTAATTTTATAGATCTAAATAATCCAATTATTATGGCAGCAAAGAACGGGAGTCCTAGATGGTGTAGTGATTCAATAAGGCCAAAATCACCCCCATCTTTATGAACTCCCCATTTTGAGAATCCATCTCCTATAAGTATTCCTGGTGGAAATTTTAACATATTTTTTGGGTAAAGGAACATATCTCTAATAAATCCCCCAACAAAAGTACTTTCCTGATAAGTCAATACTATATTACCAGTGGCAATGCCTAATTGAAATCTTGTATATGTTAAGATTACCTCCGTTAACTGACTCCAAGTAATAAGAGTGATAAATACAAATAAAAGAAATATTGCTATGGAATAAATTAGTTGTTTTAAACCAATTTTAGAAAATCGACCTTTAAAAATAAGATAGCCCTTATATTCTATAAAAAAAATAACACAAATAAATGCAATTATGGCAGAATAATTAAGCGAAAGTAGTAATGTAAAAAAGAATATCATAATTATAGATATTCTTGTTTTTATTAGATTCCTTGATAAAAGTGCCAATAAAGAAAAACACCCCATTGATATCCAAGCTGCAGATATACTATGTTTTTCCAATAAGCCATGGGACCGATAACCTAAAGTCATTCTAGAAATATTAGGATCATCTTGATTGGGCTGACGAAAACGGTTATATTCTATCACTTGAGTTGAATACTCATTAATTTCTCCAAGTATATGCATCGAATATGAATCATATACAAAATAGAAACCTGATATTATAGAACAAATTATTATAGCTATAAAAATAGATTGTAACTCTTTCCGAGTAGCATATTTACTAAAATAAAAATAGAATACAAGTGGGAATATATAGTTTATAATAGATGACACTAATCCTTCTAATGTAATAAAATTAAATATCATTTTCCATATTGCATGTATACAGAAAAGAAAACTATATGCTATTAATATAATCTTAATATTTTTATTACTTAACAAAGGTCTATGATAAATATTTGAATCCAATGTATTAATAGCAAGAATAAGCAAGACAAACAAATATGGGATAAGAGCTGGCAATGGGGACATTGTGATTACTTGTAGGGGAAAACTAAACATTAAAAATATAATGACAAGCATCCATAAATATGATTTAAGTGAACTAATTTTCAAATCATCTGAATCTTACACATGAAAAATATTAAACGAGGATTTTATTACAAAAAATATTTCCATAATTAATTATTTGAATTCTTTTCAGATTCTATGTAATAACCTCTTAATGAACTTGAATCTTATATATGGTATAGATAAGAGACTATACTTTACGAACCATTTTATACTATCAAATGCATACTCCTCAATCTTTTCAGTAGCCTTCTTAAAGTTTCTATCAAAAGCTAATTCTTGGGCTTCCAACCAACAAATATTACGATTTAAGCAATTAATTTGTTTATCATACTGTTGTGCGAATCCAGGTATTGTTCCATTGATTTTGTTTAAGAATACCTTATGTTCGATTATATTTTTTTCTCTTTGTTTAGAAGTACAGGATTGATTATGTATTCTGTATTTTGAAAGAATCGAATCAACATAACCTAATTCCCATTTATAACAAATTCGCAGAAAAAGATCTAAATCCTCGATCAAGTTAAATCTAGGGTCAAACCAATGATCAAGCGACAATAAAGATTCTATCCGAATAATTACTGTTGGCATGGCTATATAATAATTCTCTAGCAGTTTCTCAAAAACATTACCTGTTGGTGGTTTTCTGAATCTATACAATATTTTTTCTCTATTATTTGACGAGAAATAGATTACATTACTAATTACAATACCTATTCTATCTTTATCAAATAATGGAATCTGAAGCCGCAACTTGTCAGGAAGCCACAAATCATCGCAGTCTAAGAATGCAATGTATTCACCACTACATTGTTCTATTGCATTATTACGTGCGGCGCCAAGAGATATATAATTTTCTCCATAATAATATTTTAGTTTGTCATTAAAGGAACCGGCTATCTCTGCACTATTGTCGGTAGAAGCATTATCCCAAAATATAATTTCCCAATTATCATAGGTTTGAGCATAAACTGAATCAATTGATTCACGAAGATATTTTTCTCCGTTGTAACAATTCATAATAACACTTACAAGTGGCTGATCTTTATTTTCCATTATACTATTCTATATAACAATTTTGCTTAATTCATCTGCAACATATTCAACATTATTATTGGATAAATCAGGATGCAACGGCAAACTCATCAATTCTGGAAACACTTTTTCAGTCACTGGAAGTGGTCGTGTGTTATCATTTTTATAAAGACTCAACCAGTGGTTGGGTTGATAGTGATAACCAATCTGAATACCCTTTTCTAACATTTCTTGTTGGATTTCTTTGCGTTTACTCATGCCATTTATCCTAACAACATAAATATGTGGTACAACAGTGTTATAATCCCTTGGCAGGGGATGTATTACCGAATCGTTATCAAATAATTGGTCATATTTTTTTGCTAAATCTTGTCTTTTATTGGCAAACTCCGGAAATCGCTTTACCTGTTCTATTCCAATGGCTGCCATTATATTACTCATGTGGTACCGCCAACCTTGGGCTGTTACATCAAAATCCCAGCTACGTTCACCTGTAAATCTTTTTTCTGTATCTTTTTCCACACACAATAACCGGGCATCTCGTACTTTTTGTAAAATAGTTTTATCATCCGTAACGATACAACCACCCTCACCAGACGTGATATTTTTTATGCCATCAAAACTAAAACATGATATATCACCAAATGAACCTATTCTTTTACCTTGGTAAGTGGTACCAAATGCGTGGGCGGCATCTTCAATCACTCGTAAGTTGTAGTTTTCTGCAAATTCGTAAACGGCAACCAGATCTCCTACTCCACCGGTATAGTGAACAGGCATCATTGCTTTTGTCTTTTCTGTAATTCGTTTTTCTGCGTCAGCGAGATCGAGCAAATAGGTTTCTTTACTGATATCGCACGCTACCGGTTTTGCCCCAGTGGCAGAAATTGCTTGAAAAGAAGCTACATAGGTGAGGGATGGCACTAATACTTCATCCCCAACACCCACTCCACACGATTGTAAAGATAGATGTAGCGCCGCTGTACCATTTACAACACAAACAGTAGGGCGACCAAAGAATTCTGTTAGGGCATATTCAAACTTTTGCACTTCTGCACCCATGCCCAAATATTCTCTATCCAAAACACCCATGACTGCTTGTTTTTCCGCAACACCGATACAAGACTTGGATAACCGTATCAATTTATCACCCATTAAATATTAAGAACGCACTTACAGGGGATTAAAACCCCTCGATTTTTTGATTGCCATAGTCCCCACCCTAAAGGATGGGATAAGTCATTTATATTTTCCCCAATAATGACCATTATTATTTTGTGTACCAAGGAGCTTGTTTTTTTGTCCATAAATCTTCGAGTAAATCCTTATCTCTTTTTGTATCCATACATTGCCAAAATCCATTATGCATATAAGCCATCAATTCCTTTTGATTCGCAACCGTTTCAAGGGGATCCCGCTCTAATATCGTAGCATCATCCTTGATTAGATTAAAAAATTCCGGCTGACAAACAAAAAACCCTCCATTAATCCATCCCCTTGTAACCTGGGGTTTTTCTTGGAATGATTTAACACATTTATCCTCTATTTCCAACTCACCAAATCGTGCCACTGGATGAACAGCTGTTATGGTAACCATTTTCTTATGATCTTGATGAAAATTTTCCAAGGCATTGATATCAATATCCGCCACACCATCCCCATAGGTCAGCATGAAAGGTTCTTCGCCAATATAGGGTTGCATACGTTTTATACGCCCGCCAGTCATAGAATCAAGACCTGTATCTACTAAAGTTATTTTCCAATCTAATCCCTTGTTATTATGAACTTTTATTTCCCCGGAAGAAAGGTTAATTGAAAAATCAGAGTTAATAGAGCTGAATTTTAAAAAATACTCTTTTATAGTTTCTGCTTTATATCCTAAAGCAATATAGAAATCTTTGTGGCCAAAAGATGCATATCTCTGCATAATATGCCAAAGGATTGGTTTACCACCCACCTGTACCATTGGCTTTGGGATTGTTTCCGTATATTCTGAAAGACGGGTACCAAAACCACCGGCAAGAATTATTACTTTCATTTTAAACTCCAGTCCATCTCAATTTCATGAATTTTTTTCCTTAATACTTCATCCGGATCATGGGGTATATCTGTTACATTACAAATTAAATTTAATCCATCCGAAATGCCCTGAAATCCATACCAAATCCCTGGGGGAACTGTCAACCGAAAATATGGTTTTTGTGAGAGAACTATTTTAAATGTTTTATTAAATGTATTAGATTTTTTTCTATCATCAAAAAAACGAAACCGAACTTTACCAACCGGTACAATTAAATTTAATGTCATTTGTTTGTGTTGCTTCCATGCTCTAATCGTATTTTTTTTAATAGATGAAAAATACACTTCCCCAAATTTTTTAAAACCATTATCTATATTTTTTAAACCATGATAAATAGATCCGGAATCTGCTTCAATAATTTTTAAGTCTGTTTTAATCATTCCGTCCAACATTGTTTTAACCCAGATTGAAGGTGTTTCTTTCAGTGGCAATAGTCATATAATCTTTAATTTGATTTTGAGTTATTAGATTCGCCGCTTCGGGTCCATTTTCATAAAATGTCCGGTACCATTCTCCTGTCCATTTTGCTGTTTCTTTAAAATTCAAAGTTGCTTGCCACCTTAACGAATGTAACGCTTTATCACAATTTAGCTTTAGTAATCCAGCTTCTGCTGGCACACTATTTTCTTTTGATTTATCCAGCCATTCTGCACCTTCCCAATGAGTAACAATTTCATCAACCAACTCTTTAACTGTATGGTTTTGGTGAGCTGGTGGACCAAAATTGAATGCCTCTCCATTTAACTTATTATTTTTCGACAATGCAATAGCCAAAGAAATATATCCACTTAAAGGTTCCAACACATGCTGCCATGGTCTGGTTGCAAATGGGCTTCTAATTTCCGATTTTTCACTTTTTGACCAAGCTCGCACACAATCCGGAATAATTCGATAGGGGGCCCAATCCCCACCTCCAATCACATTACCGGCACGCCCAACTCCTACACGGACATTCGATTCAGGTTTTTTAAAATATGATTCTACATAACTATGGATAAGCAATTCGGCGGCACCTTTTGAACCACTATAAGGATCTTTACCGCCTAATCGGTCTGTTTCTCTATATCCATAAGTCCACTCTACATTATCGTAACACTTATCGCTTGTTATCATTACTGCATTACATTTATGGTTTGACCGGCGCAAAGCATCCAATACATTCCCCGTACCAATAACATTTGTATTAAATGTATCAAGGGGGTCCGCATAGGATTCCAATACGATAGGTTGAGCCGCCAAGTGGAAAACAAATTCAGGTTGAATTTCATTGATTATAGAAAAAACAGCACCTGAATCTTTTATATCAATACGCAAATCACTGTATAAATTTTCTTTGATTAAAGTATAATGAGCCGGTTCAGTTGGAACTTTATCTGACAGACCAATGACTTTTGCACCTAACTGTGAAAGCCAAGAAGAAAGCCAAGAGCCTTTGAAACCTGTGTGACCTGTAATAATAACTGTTGTTCTATTGAAAGCTTTTGACGATTTCATAAAATATTTTTACCCAATTTTCCAATAATATAATATGTAGTTTGACGATCTGTCTTTATAAAACCATCTTCAATATTAACTAAACCAGCTTTAACCATGATCTGTTGATACTCATTCCTTGTTCTCATCCAACCCCACAACTGGCCTCTACTACGCCACTCAAGACTATCAAGTACTGCTTTAATAATATCTTTTATAAATCTTACAAAAGACTTTTTACTCCTTTGATCAAGAAAACTTGCAGAAATTAAAATAATTTGGCCTGTAGTGGACAACTTATTACGATAAAGAGATAGCATATGAACTAGGGCTGAATCTTTCATTGCATAATCTACAGCGTTAAAATAAATCAAATCGTACCCCCCCCCTCATTGTTTATATAATCAGCTGGTAACACTTTTTTAAGCCAATTTATAGCAACACTGGAAAAGTCAGACACATGTAATTTAATGTGATCACCATATTTCTTATGCAAATATTGTTCGATATACCCTAAACCACAACCCACAGATAGAACACATGATCTATCGTGCAGCTTATCAGCAATCCAATCAGAAATTTCATCTTTGTTTTGGCGCCAATTAGAATCCAAATCATCGTAACCATTGTATTTCTCAAATAGCGCACGATAAAAGTTATTGTAGAACTCTGCATCTGGTAATTCTGTGCTTGATACATCCATAATATCTGAAAACTTAATTTCTTGCCATTCTGTTTGGTATAACTTTATCATTTAAACTCCTATTTCTAATTATTTTTGGTAATAGCTGTTGTTTCTATAAAGTCATTTTTTTATCCTACTAAAAAATGTCTACAGACATATTATTCATTTTTTTTGAAAATGACTTTATGTTTGATAAAAACCCATAAATCTGTTTGTCCCATCACTGGTTATCGGTTGGAAATATTGTTTCCTTACCGCGTGGCCGTTTATAATTAGATTATTACGTTCTGATTTTCTCATTAAAAGATAATAATTTAATGCATCTTTTAATTCGACTTTTGAACTACATATTCTAAATAATTTTTCATCAATTCCTTTTGGTATAGGGTTTTGGAACAATCCATCTTCTCTTTTAATCAAAATTACAGGTACGCCAATTGCAATTGATTCTAAACAAGTACTGGATGCTTCAGTAATTAATACTTTTGCTGAATGTAATAAAACTGATAAAGATTTTTCATTTGTAAAAACAACATTTAAAGGAAAAGACTTCGTAAGAAAATCATAAATTTTATTATTTGATACAGTTGGATGAGGTTTTAGAATAAATTTATGGACAGTATTTTTATTCACAAAATTATTACTAGTTTCAATAATCAATGCAATAATATGTTTTGAAACATTGATGGATATCGGTAATGCAACAAGAATATTGTTTGTCTTCTTTTTACCAACATGAGATTTTTCTCCCCATACATGTCCAGATTTATATGCCGGTATTAATATTGTTTTTAGATCTTGGACAAACTCCTTCACGCTTTCAGCAGTCTTACAACCCTGTAGGGCAAACACTTGAGGCACGACGCCAGCCTCACACTCAATTGGTATTGGAAATGAACATAAATATAGCGGATAGCTTTCAAAAGGTCTATAAGCTATGGTATTAGTTTGGGAATAAAACGTGTGGAAACCGAGATTCCACGCCTTATCAAGTATTTGCCCTTCAAACCAATCAATAGCGAGCCGGACTTTTATTTTTTTTTCCCTAAGCCTGTAGATAAATCGGTGCATTAATAGTGCTCCCTGAGCACCAAATATATTAGTTGAGTCAAAAAGGGATTCTTCAATTAGTGCAGAAATGTTATGATTTAATACTTCTATTTTTTTAACCTTAATTTGTTTCAACCTCTTTTTATAATTAAAAGCAATTAGCAAATCACTAAAATGTAGATAGACCTCTTTCACAATATAATTTTCTTTATTTTTTTTTAATTTCGAGTAAATACAAAACAATTTTATCACCGAAGAGTGAGTAATTGTGTATACAAAATAAGTATGATTTTTTATTTCCAAAGGTAGATTATCCCATAAACAACCATACCATCTTTTTGAATCAGTATAACCTGAAATAATAAACGTATCAATTAATACTAATTGCTTATTAGGCAATGAATTTGTTTTAAAAAAACTTTTTGCTATTAATAATTTTATTGTATTATAAAATAACATATACACATCACCAAAATACCTTTTCAATAATTGTTTTGTCATTAATCTGATATTAGTATTAACAATCACCGTAGATTTTTTTTTTGTTTCGTTTTTAAAAATTATTGAATCAATAATTTTTTTTAAACTTTGAGTATCAACAATAATTTTATTAAATTTTAATATATCAATTTTATTAATATGGTATACAAAATGAATGCAACAGAAATAATGGAAAAAAGGACTTGCGAATGTGTTTCTACTTGGCACACCATTAACCCACCAATCAATGTTATCTATATTTGGCATTGAGAGATCTGTTATAAGATTATTAAATTCAGTTCTTAAATCATTTGATATTATATTAAACAATTTATTTGATTTAACATCCAATCGCCCTTCAAACCGTAAATCAAGAATAGAATCATTATTCATTGTATATGATTTCTATTATGCTATTCAATATTTGAAAGTATACTATCAAAGTGCCTTTTTAACCCCGCCGCATCATTAAGATAAGCAATGAACTGATAACCATTTTCTTTTAGCATTTTGACATAATCAATATCTGTTGCCATTGATCCAGGGGCAATTCCATTTGACTTTATAATTTTCTGACAGCGCACAACTTCAGCCAATACATCAGGGTGGTTAACCTGCCCCGGCAAGCCCACAGATTGACAAATATCAAATAAACCTAAATAAATCAGATCAATGCCATCTACTTGTACAATGTTATCCAAATTTTCTAATCCTTCTTTCCCTTCTACTAAAATACCACACAGCGTTTCTTGATTTGCTTTTTGTAAACTTTCATCGATTCCTTCGTGAGTAAAATTATGTACCCTTGTGTAAGGAGAAAGGCCACGATTGCCATTTGGAAAATACTTACATGCTTTGGCTATTCTCTCTGCATCTTCGGCAGTTTTTACATGGGGAACCATGATCGATTGTGTACCGGTTTCAAGGATCCGTAATAATGTTTGACCATTGTCATCCCAAGTTCTAATTATGGGTGAAATGCCAGATGCTTCAGCTGCCCTCACCATATTTTCTGCCGTTTCAAAAGACATGGATCCATGCTCCATATCAATCACCACAAAATCAAGATCAGTTGTACCCAAAACATTAATTACGTTAGGTGATGATAAACTACTCCATGTGCCAATTACTGTCTGGCCATTTTTTAGTTTTTCCTTTAATATGTTTTTAGTATTCATGCGCTGTATTTTTTATAAACCTCATCTGTTTTCATAATTTGTTCAACTTCTAATCTGTCAGATTCCGTATCTACTGATTTCGATACGTAAGGTGATGGCACCATTCGAACTTTGTAACCGTGCTGCAATGCCCTGATCATTTCGATAGACTCTTGGAGTTCAAGTGGTGTGGGTTCAAGTTCATGATTGAATTTTTTCATAAAGTGCCAACGGAAAGGCATAATACAAACCTGTTTCCACCATGTTGTACGTTGTTCTTCATGATCTATAGATGGCATTGGAGATCGTGACATATACATGGCATTCATCTCAAGATTACAAACTACTTTTATTTCTCCGGGATCATGCCACTCTTTTTTAGAAAGTTCAGCGCATAGATTAGATACAAAGATATCTTTATTATCTAATAATGGCTGAATAGCCAAGTCAATCATATCCGGATGCACCAAGGGTTCATCCCCTTGGACAACCACAACAATATCATCATCATTAAGTTCCAATTTTTCTGCTGCAGCCGCAACGCGCAAACCCGGTCTGGAAATGACTGGATCTGTCATGATGACTTTACCGCCAAACCCATCAACATTTTTCTTAATTTCATCATCACAAGCTGCCACAAATAAGTCCGTTGCATATTTGCTTAACGCACAGCGTATGTAACAATGTTCAATCATTGTTTTTCCCAATATATCACACAGTGGCTTACCCGGGAATCTGGTTGAGCTCATACGAACTGGAATACCTATAACAACTCTAATTTTTTACTCCTACGATAATAAAATAATCATTATAACCCTGTCTTATTAGAAAATTTTTATAAGCATTATTTGTTTTTTTACTAATAGCGATTTCAAGATTTCCCGGTTTATTGTTTATTTGCCAGTTTAAATGGTTATCTAATCCATATCTCTCGCCTTTTAATAGTTTATAGTTAACAGATAATTGATCTAAAATGAATCGAATGGACTTTACAGAATAATAGAATAAATGCATTTTTTGCATAATGAAATTTTTATAATGAGCATTTTTATAAAGAGTATATAAAGCATCATTCCTGTTGGGAATCTCAAATATAAAGTAGCCTTTTGATTTTAATATTTTCAAAGAATCTTTAAGAAAGCTTATCGGATCTAACACGTGTTCTAATACATAGTAATGAATCACATTATCAAACTGGAAGTCTATTTCATCAAATGAACTGAATATTTTATTACCCGCTCTTGAAGCAAAGAGAGCATGCTCTTTTGATGGTTCAATACCAAAAGTCTGAAAGCCTTTTTTATTCAGATAATCCAATGTAAATCCTGTAGACGACCCAATATCACAAACTGACCCTCTAAATAAATATTTATCAAAAAAGGGTATTCTCAAGGGTATTTCTCTGGATGATAGTTTTTTGTATTGTTCTTCTAAATTATTCCATTCCATTTCCACTGATCTTTCAATCATGTATGTACCAAACTGATTTTCATAAAAATGTTTCAACTTTTCTTTTAAAGGGAAAGGATACAAAAACACCACATCACAAAATAAACAGAGAAGAAAAATTTCATTACCCCCCCCCCATACCTTTTCATGATACAAGTGTTTTTCTTTGCAATCACCACATAAGGGGCAAGTAATATCTATAAATGTAGATGAATTATACACTATTAATAAAATTATTCAATTGATTGAGACCATTTTCTAAATCTGTTTTATACTCCCAGCGAAGGAGTTCTCTTGCTTTATTTGCGTTCCCATAAATACCAAACTGGTCTCTCGGTGTTCCTTTTTCCACTATTATTTGATGATTTGGTACATTAAACGCTTCAAAAATATTATTAATAACATCTTCTACAGTAGTTTTTACCCCTGTACATATGTTAAACAAATCATATGTTTTCTTATAATCAATTGTTTTAATAATAGAAGATATAACATCATCAATAAATACAAAATCTCTAAATCTATCAAGACTTCCTTTAACTATAACTGGTTCATTTTTTAAAATATACGCAATGTATATACTTAACATGCCTTGTTTTAAATTGTTTAAATTTTGGCCAGGACCGTAAACATTAAAAAGTCGTAAAACTGTTGCGTTGAGACCTAAATCTGAAAATATTTTTATATAATTTTCTGATGCAATTTTTCCTATTGCATAAAATGATTCAGGAGAAGTTGGTTGCCTTTCATCAATCAACTCATCTTTTACGAAACCATACACGTTCATAGAACTTGTGTAAACAAACTTTTTCACATTATTGTTTAATGACCATTTAAGCAACTCAAGTGTTGAAACAGCATTTATATCAATATCATAACGAGGATTTTCAAAAGAAATCTCTCCCGAAGATTGGGCTGCAAGATGAAAAACGTGAGTAATTGTTTTGGGTAATTTTATAAAAAAATTATTATTTGTTAAATCCAACAATATGAAATTACTTTTCGTAGGAAGATTGTTTTCTAAACCTGTTGATAGGTTGTCAACTATTGTAACTTTTGCGCCTTGGGCAAGTAACTTATTAGCCAAATGTGACCCAATAAAGCCTGCCCCACCAGTAACTAGTGCATGCATTAACTGACCCTCCAACTATCAAAACGATGCTCCAATAATTCAGGGTTTTCCATCTTGAGATCACTCTTAACTTTGAATTCAGTATCAAAATATTCAAAATAAATATCATTTTTGAATTCTTTCTTATAGGTATCCTTAATTTTTTCGACCTTATCAAATTTTTCTTTTAAAAATTTTTCAACTTCAAGATAAAAATAATCACTTCTATTGCTTTTTATTTCAAGAATAGGTCCCAATCCTATTTTCTTTCTTATAATGTTAGCATATGCAGTATTCGTATGCTTAAAATTATAATTAGCATCATCCATGCATATATATGCCGGTAAGTTTAAAATTTTAGACACATCGTTTAATTCGCGACTTACCACGTCTAACACGTGCTCACTATCATGAAAAAATAAATCTATTTTAACTCCCAATTCGTTCAACATATTTAGACCAGCTTGATTTGATGTACTCATATAATTAATTGTTTTCCAATGCTTATTCACATCCATATTAAAATGTTTTGAAAGTGTCTCGCTACAGACCGTACGCAATTGAGATGTTTTTTCTCCATTAGTATCCCACGAATAAAGAACGCCGTTATTTTTCATAGCATGGAAAACCAGAGCAATCGAACTTGCACCAGCACCTGTTTCAACAAATACTGCTCCTTCTTTATCAATGTTATCAGCTATCCTACTTAAAGCAAGAAACTCCGAATCGGGGATACTATTCATCCATTTCGGCATCATCCTTTTTATTGATAATAAATATTTTTCATTGTTATTGTCTATTTCTTCTTTAGAACCAAAATAAAAATCGTACATTAAAAACTCCTTTCGTTAATTATTTCCATTATAGGTATACTTTTCTTTTTTGCAATTTCTTTATGTTCTTCTATTGTATTTCCCCAGCCTGAAAGAAAAACATTGTAATTATTTTTACTCGGTTCAATCAAATGAGTAATATTATCATCAATAAAGCATAGTTCATCTTTTTTTATTTGCTTATTATCTACAAAATAATTCAATGCTTCTAATTTTGATGATATTTGAGACTGGTCTAAAATATTTCTCGGAGAAATATTGATTCCATTCTTTATTAATATGAGTTTTACAGACTCACCATCCTTCATTGTAGCAATAAGTAACCTTCCCTGATTATGTATTTTTTTCATCACATCAATCACATCAATATAAACATCGTGAAGTTCAATCCACCTATCCAAATCTTCTTTACGCAAACGATTACGTTCAATAAAAAATACATCTTTAAATGAATTTAACTGGCCTTCCCATTGTCGGTGCAAATTGTCAAAATCTCGTTGCGACCTGATTGTTACGTCCGATGAATTAATGGTTCGCATGAGAATATAATATTCCCCCGCACCTCGTACATAGGGGCGCAATGGGCGGAAAGTATCTGTTTCAGCCTGGCTAAACTCATCCAAGCTTCGCCGGAACCCATCACGTTTATTCCATCGTTCCCAAGCATTCCAGGCCGTCACCATACATTCGTTGGTGCTGTCACACACCACTCCGTCAAAGTCAAAAACAATGTATTTGTATTTTTTATTACTCATAAAATGATGTAACCAGAACAGGAAATCCTTCAATCTTTACAGTATAGGTATCCCCGTTTTTAAGATACAACCTATCCCGAGTGCGAACCGGTGCTCCGGTACTAATAATGTCACCCGGATACAAAGTCATCCAGGATGAGAGCCAGACTATAATTTTTTCAGGGTCCCAAATAATCTGGTTGGTATTACCTTTACGTAACAGAATGTCATTATGGTAAGCCAATATTTCTTTGTTACGATAATCAAAGTCCGTTTCGATAAATTGCCCGACAGGACAGAACCCATCAGCTGATTTCGAACGAGCCAGATGATGATCCCTGTCTTCTACATTATCACACGACACATCGTTCACAGGAACATAGCCTAAAATGTAATCTTTTACATTGGAAGCAGATACTTGAAGGGACGTAGTTTTCTTAATCACAACTCCCAGTTCTGCTTCACCCCAAGTGTTTGATGCAAACGGAAGTCTTACCTTTACGTTGAAGCCTACTACACTGTTTGTACTTTTTAAAAATACTAGGGGTTCAGACATAGTTTTGGTTTGCCCGGTGGCGCCTTCATAATTAATCGCAAGTGCAACAACTTTTGACGGTTTACAGGGTACCAATAACAAGTTTAATTTGAAAGGGATCAATCGCTCCTCATTAATATTTATCTCATCGGTAAATGGTGTGCCTATAATTGGATAAATAATATCTGATTCAATAATACCATAAGAATCAGAATTACTTTTAATATCTCTAAAACGTATTATCTTCATTGTACAATCATTCTAATCTAAAATTGCAACTGCCCGTACAGGTGAACCATCTAAACCGATAAACGGCAAAGGAAAACCGTAAAATTCAAAAGGTGTTAGTAAGGGTAACTGATTTAGGTTTGTCAGTGATTCATAAATAATGATATCTGCTCCCAATAGTGCATTATGTATGGGTTTATCTTTTGAGCCACTCACATCTACACTGGGCAGGTCACAACCGAAATACTTAACACCCATTTTCACAGCTATTTTCACAAGATATTCAGAGATTTCGGGTCTATCTGAACCAAAATAAATTTTCGGGTCATTAAAATTCCGATACCAGCCCGAATCAAAAATAATACCATCAATCTTTTCGTCAACTTTATCCAATTCACCTATTGAATTGAGATCCACCATAACTGTTTTGCCAGTAAAAGAACTTAATGGAAAATCATCGAGAGTTTTACCACCAGAAATAATATGTGCAGGTGCGTCCAAATGGGTTCCCGTATGTGTCCCCATTGTGAATCGATGTAAAAGTGTTCGGTCCGAATAAATTTCTTTTTCTCGCACAATAGAAATATCTGGGTCTGAAGGATATGTAGCCATATCGTTAGAAATCGAAAAACTCAAATCAACATATTTCATTTCTTATGCTTCCGCAATCCAATTTTACTTCCACTATTCCCCTTGTTCATTTCTATTTCCAAATCATAAATAAGATCTAAAATTCCCTGCCCAAGATCATAAAAAGTATCGGATGTTATTTTTTGTGCAACTTGGGGTTTATAATTATAGGGTGTTATTTCATAATGATGAAGTTCATCTTCCTGATCAAATTTAATTTCAATTTCATTATTAAATATTTCCCGAATCATTGTGAGCAAATCTTTGACTTTAATTTGCTGATTTCCTGTAATGATTAAATGCTTATTTTTATGTTTTTCATCCAAAGCGATTACAGATAATCGAGCAGCATCTTTTACGTGGATATATTCACGTAATTCTTCTCCATCACCTCGTCTGATAATTTTCTGTTTTTTGATTGCATGTATTAAAAAACTACGAATTGCATTAAAATTATTTGCCCTCGGTCCATACAATGATCCAAAACGAAGGATGGTATAATTAAGGTCAAATTCTTTTTGGTATTCCTCAATGATTTTTTCACAAGCTTGTTTAGACACACGATAAAAACTACCCAATTCACTATATACATAAATGGTACTGGCGAACATAATTCTATTTACATTATATTTTTTGGCAATTTCCAAAATATTTTGTGTGCCAATAATATTATTATGAATAGTTTTAGTGGGATCATCACTGGATGAACCAATATCTGCCTGAGCAGCAAAGTGAAATACATACTGGCAATCTTTCATAGCTTTTGCTATATCATCAGGATTTAATATATCTCCAATATACTCTTTTTGTGATTTGGTTTTATATTTTGATGGTAAAGCATCAAAGAGATTTACTTTATAACCCTGCTCTTTTAATGCATCAGCTACATGACTACCGATAAACCCCGAACTACCTGTAACTAAAACTTTTTTATGATTCATTCAACCCCCTGATAAGATTTTCTGCAGCTTCTATTTCCATATGAATTCGTAGTTCTTTGGCATAGGAACCTATATGTGGTGTAAGAATCACATTGTCTAACTCTGTCAGCGGTCCCGAATAAGGTTCATCATTAAATACGTCCAGACCAGCACCCAAAATTTTCTTTTCTTTTAATGCCCTATAAAGAGCTCCCTCATCAATCATTTCACCTCGTGAAGCATTTATTAAAATACTTCCTGGTTTCATTTTACTAATCTGTTCCGCATTCATCAATTGGTTTGTTTCATCTGAAAGATTGAGATGAATAGATACAACATCTGACTCTGATAGTAAAGTATCAAGATCGCAATAGTTCACTCCATATTTTTTTGCAAATTGTTCATCTTGAAATAAATCAAATGCCAGTATATTAAAATTAAATCCTTTTACCAATTCGACTAATGTTTTCCCAATGGTCCCCAGCCCAAGAATACCAAGTTTTTTCCCTTTCAAGAGAAATCCCATCTGCTTCTGCCATGTGCCCGATTTTAGAGCATTATTTTGTTGGCTAATATTTCGTGCCAAATCAAGCATATATCCTAATACTAATTCAGCTACTGCGGGCGCTGGTGTTGTTTGAGTCTTGTAAATTTTTATTCCTTTTTGTTTCGCTACATAAATATCAATATTATCCATCCCAACACCAAGGCGAGAGATAACTTTTAAATTAGGTAACTGCTCTAATACTTCTTTTGTATATAATTCGGTACCAGCTATAATTCCAGATGAATTGCATGCATATTTTATTAATTCTTCTGAAGTCATCTTTCGATATAATGGATTAATAGCAATAATCTTACCACCATCTTCGAGTATTTTCATTGGTTCATTTGAATAGCCTGCAAATGTGGATGTTGCTATAAATATTGAATTATTTTTCATTAGACTCTCCCGTCCCAAAATTGTATTTCACTCATCAAATAGATTAGATAAAACTTTTTGCATGAGAAATATACTTCCTGATATCAACTCTTGATAGATTTAAGAGCCAAGGCATTGAATAAATAATCAAACCACTGGTAATAACATAGAGTATCCCCGTTGATAAAAATTGTAAAAATTGTGGTGAGTTATTCCATAGAAGGAAAGAAACTACATTTTTAGAAAGAAATCCTGCAACGAGAAAACTACCGATTCCAACGAATTGATAAATAATTGAAAATTTCCAACCTTGAGACCTAGAAAGCCACCATATTGACAGATTAACGCCAAAAATTTGCATAAAAACCATTTTTATTGCCATGCCTGTTGATGCAAGACCCAAGCCTGGAATAATCGCATTAGCCGGAGCAAGTAAAAAGTAAACTCCAATTATAGACAAGGTCATAAAAATCATACCTATTATTGCGTATGGTTTTGTTAACTCCAAACTAAAGTACATAGTACCAATTACTTGACCCAAAGACTGGTGAATGGGGTAAAGAAACATAATGGATAAAACAAAAACGCCGCCACTATATGCATCCCCCAGCAACAAATGTATTATTTCCGAAGCCCACGGGACAAGAAAACCGGAAATTACTGCACCCAACATAAAAAGAACGCGATTTGACCGTTCATAAATGCGACGGACCCTCTCTTTATCACCCTGTTCATTGGATTCAGCAACTTCTTTCCAGAGAATCTTAAGGATAGACTGTGTAGCAATCAAACTGATGGCAGCAAAGCGATAACCAATGCCGTAATATGCTTGTTCAATTGCGCCGCCATAATGCTGTAACATCCAAGTATCTGCAAAACCCATTACCAATCCTAAATAAGTATAAGGTAAAAGCGGCAAACAGAACTTTTTATATTCCTGTATAATTTGTTTTAATGTTTTAGTTTCATTAGAATAAGTAAGTGGGAAAGTCCACCAAGCAATTATTGCAACTAATAAAAATTCAATTATAATTAAAACAAAAATTCTCTCTATAGTTAATGAATAAAAAAAATAAAGCCCAAAAATAAATAATAAATGAAATAACGCTATAGCAATATTTATAGATTGAACACTAACAGTCATCCTTTGAGATTCGCCAACATGTGATAACATGCCCCAAATCTGTTGTTGAAAAAACACTGCTAGAAATGCTAATATAACTCTTTCTCTAAACTCGCCTTGCCAAATATGCATAATCCAATTGTCTGGCGCAAATATTCCTATAAATAATATTAATAAAATAAATTGAATGATTAACCAAACAAAATATGTAATAATAAACATTTTTGACTGAATCTTCTTTGAAATAAAACTAAAAAAGGCACTTGAAGAACCCATATCCAAAAGAGAGCGCAACGCTGTAAAACTAGCCAAAAGAAATGTTAAAATGCCAAAATCTTTAGGTCCTAATCCACGAGCGAATAATAAACCTGTAGCAAGTGATAATATTGCTTTCGTTAAATTGGATATAAATGAAAATATTATTCGTTTAGTAGGTGTCAAAATTCTTTAAAGTATTCCATATTTAATTTGATAGTTTATAACAGTAAGATGAATATTTGATTTCACATCTGAAGTCAATTAATTCTTTATGAATAGTGTCAACTAAATTTTTATTTTTTTTATTGTAATTTTCACAAAAATAATTTAATGCTGTTATTACAGGCTTACTTGACCACCAATCATCTACATTATCCCAGATTTTTGTAATATGTTTAGCCGCCGATTCCGGTGTTTCATGAAAAACACCAACCTCTTTCAATTGCTCAAAGTATGGTTTGGCTGATTTATGTAATTCCCAATGCTTTGGATTCCAAAACATAACAGTTGGTACATTCAATGCAAATGATTCCAAAAATGTTGTGGCATTATATGTAGAAATATAAATACGACTTTTGGAGATTAGTTGTTTAATATTTCTTGCTCCTGTATCTAACTTAATATTTGGATGTTTTTCATTCCAACGTGCTTTCTGCTCCCAACCATAATCGCTTCGGTATAAGCGAACCATTAATTCATTATAAATCAATTCAGGTAAAGCTTCCACAAAGGTAAACTGATCATTTAAATAATCTATATATTGTCTCGAAACTGGAGCAGCATACAGATGATAACTATAACGTGGCATTGTCATTTCAACCATTAATAAACCACCCTTATGATTATATCTTCCCTTTCTATTAACAATTTTAATATTACCAACAGGTGTTATTTGTGGTTTTGTTTTATCAGACCAGCCCCAAGATAACCATTTATCCGCAATTTTTATTTGATGCTCTTCGTGAAAGGCAAACGGTGACATACCAAAATGGCCACCATGCTGACCTATCACAAGTGGTGTGCCAAATTCTCTTTTATCTGCAGCCCAGACCTTGAATAAGTCATCAGATGAATATGCATTACTGGTAAAGATTACCTTCGGTCTCTTTGGCCAATTCAATAATTCTGCCTTTGCCAACAACTTATTATAACCTTCTAAATAAGCGGTTGGTATGTGATGTGGTATCAATTTACGCGTAATTAATTCAAATGAACCATCCAGTAATTCACTACCACCTAGTAGCCACTGTCTTTGCCGTATATCAGGGTTTGTGGTTGGTACGCTTTGCTTACGCCACAGTTTAGGGAATTGTCCCAATCGTATTTGTAATTTAAAATCTTCTATTAGTGATAAATAAGTTGAAATAAAAAAGTAACCATCCTTTTTAGGAAACAATTTATTGAATAGGATTATTCCTGCTTCAACATATCTTTTTATAGTTCTTTTTCTTATCTGTTTTGAATTATTTGCATTCTTTTTCCCGCTTGATTGTGATTGAACCAATTCAATATTAATTTTATCGCCCCAACATAGTTCGAGTAATTGACCATAGATTACTTCATTCCAATCATCTTCAATATACATTTGGTTGAAATGCTTCATGTCATTTGGCGCAACGGTTATAGGATCCCTATCTATTACACGGCAAACTGATCCTTCTTTTGTTTCGATAGCCTTTTTCAACATAAACCAGCGGTCAAAAAGCATCTGTATAAAATACCCTAGCCAAGGGCCAATAAGGATACGCCAATACAGCAATGAATGATCAACCTTGTGAATTTCGTTTAACTGCAATACTAAAGACTTAAGTATCCTTTCATAAAATCCCTGAAGATATTTATAATCCTGATATAGTTTATTACGATCATCCCAATGATACGGTAATACCTCTGCGTTCATTTTTGACCAGTGATCTTTTCGGGAATAAAGACGGCACCACTCTCCTAGAAACAGAATAGGGGTTTCAGGATTTTTCGGCCAAGTTTCTTCTAGTGCCGTCGTCACTAATAATCTACCACGCACTTCTCCCCCCATCCATTGACACTACCGATCCATTCATATATTTTGACGCATCACTTACCATAAAAACAACAGATGCTTTATACTCATCTTCATGCGCCATTCGTCCTAACGGAATAAGATTCGATATTTTCTTAATGAATTCATCCGGCTGATTATTGTATATACCGCCAGGACATAAAGCATTACATCGAACGCCTTTATCAGCCCAATATGTTGCCAAGTATTTTGTTAATCCAAGTAAACCATGTTTAATTACCGAATATGAGACAGGTTTAGCCGGTTGTTCATTTTCCGAGATTCCTTTTTTTTTATATAATCTTTGATCGGGGGCTATGATTCCAAGATCTGAAGAAATATTTAATATAACACCATACCCATTTTTTGACATTTCATATCCAAAAATCTTACTGCACAGCATAGATCCTGTAAGACCAACCGAAAGTTCAAGATTCCACTGATCAATCGGGAAGTTTTCCAGTCTGGAGAGATTTATTTCCGAATCCTCCTTGATCTTGGGATCAATAGCTGCATTATTAATCAGGATATCTATATGTCCAAATTTATTTAACAGAGAATCTCGAACACTCAATATTTGTGATTCGTCGGTTATATCACAGAGCATGAATTCACAGTCGACTTGATATTCATTAGAAATCCTACTTGCCTTTTTAGTGCCGGCTTTTTCATCAATATCCAGCAAAATCGGAATACCACCAAACTCGGCTATGGCTTCAGCATGTTTTTCGCCCAGCAAACCGGCACCTCCGGTAATAACGGCAACCTTACCTGTCAAATCAAATGATTGTTTTACGGATTTGGTTTTATTCAAGATCGTGTTTGCCCTCCATCGACAACCCAATTGGCACCATTCACAAATTTTGCACGTTTCGAAGCTAGAAAAACAATTGCATTGGCTACGTCTTCATTGTTTCCAAAACATTGTAATGGAACTTCATTTTTAAGCATTTCATCGACTTTTTCAGGGTCTTCCTCAATCTTCTTTTCCCAGGTAGATCCAGGAAACATAATATTGCCGGGAGAGACAACATTAACACGGATCCCTTTCTTACCCAGCGGAAAGGAAATATTTTTTGCATAACTGACTAGTGCTGATTTCGCGGAAGCATAAGCCACCGGACATCCAAGTGTTTCCACTCCACAAATTGAACCAACAAAGGTAATGCTGGGAAAGCAAGCATCCTTAGAAACACTCTTTTCTAATAAAGGGTATAACTGATTAACAATCCCAACAGCATTTAAAAGGTTAATATCTAACATACGCTGAAACTCTGATACATCCTCATCTAATGGTGAGACAGACTTGCCGCTACCAATATTACAAACAAGATGATCTACACCTTCTGCTTCATCTATAATAAATTGATAAAGCGATTCTAATATATCGGGTTTATTGAGATTCCCAAAAAAACTTAATATTTTTTCTTCACTATACTGGTTTGAGAATTCTTCTGCAGTTTTTAAAAGAGACTTTTTATTAAGATCAGTAATTATCACAGATGCGCCTTCTTTTAAAAATCCATCTGCAATACCACGACCTATTCCACTCCCGGAACCAGTAATTAAAATTGTTTGATTTTTCAACTTCAATTTCATTTGTTAATACTACCTACTCCATCCAATTAATTACTTGATCACGATATTGACAAAGAACATCGGCATGGTTTTCATTAACTGCCCTGGCTGTCTGAAGAATGTAATTCCCATCGTAGTTAATCTCACTTAGCTCTTTTAATACTTTTGGTATATTTGCATTCCCTTTCCCTAGTGGAACTGTGGTTCCCTTCAATATTCTATCTTTTATATGTACATTAAGGATTCTATCTCCATAAGCCGAAATTTCGTCTTTTGAGTTATATCCAAGTGCCGCGCTATTTCCTATATCGTAATTAATACCATAATTCTCTGGTGAAAACCCAGATATAAAAGATTTTAACTTATCTGGCGGAAAATCAGATTCAAAAACTATTTTTATTCCTCTCTGGAACAATAGGTCATCAACTAAAGACAACCCATCCTTTAGTATCATCTCTTGTTTTTTGGTTTCCAATCTGCCATTATCAACTAATGGGAATACAATATATTTAACACCCAATTTTCCACAGGATATTATTATGTTCCGCAAATCAAGTAATAATGACTCACTTTTAGATCCATCTACCTTGTAGAATGGTGCTTGCATAAAACAATCACCAGTTAATGATGGGATTGAAATTTTATACTTATTAGAAAGAGCCCTTATTTCTTTTTGGCCAACTTCTGTCATGAGTGGATTTTCGTATAGTTGGCTTTGGTCTAATGTCCATTCAATAATATTAAAGTCATATTCATTAGCAATCAAAAACTCATCCCTCCAATAATCCCAGGGGAATGCCTGAATTTTTCCATTAACTAACGGTGAAAGTCGCCCTTGCATAAAACCAATTTGTAGTTGCATTATTTCCTTTTAAATCTGTATGGGGTAGGAGCTTCAATGTCCTGATTTAAATCAGTTTCATTCCAATCTTTGATCTGCTTAATTATATCAACATCCGTGTTTTGTGACCATTTATTTATTAGCCTGGAAAATATTGGCCCTACTTTACCCTTACCAATAGAGATACTATTTAGAGATGTTACGGGTAACATACAAAATGGAGTGCCGGTCATAAATGCTTCATCAGCTGTATACACATCATAAGGTTCTATATTCTTTTCAATCATTGGTAGTTTTAATTGTGGGCACAACTCTTCAATAATATAAGCGCGAGAAACACCGCGTAAAATATTCCGTCCTTCTGGTGTAATAACCGTACCGTCTTTAACTATAAAAAAATTATCGCCGGTCCCTTCGGCAATAAAACCATCGGGATCAAGCAATAATGCCCAATTATTTTCACCAGCAAAATTGGATGCTTCAATATTAGCCATCAAATAAAACAATCGGCTTCGATTTTTAATTTTGGGGTCCATTAAGTTGGCAGGAATTGCTCGTTGTGATGTTATGACAGCATTTATTCCTGTATCGAAAAGCTTACCCATACCTACCACTGTCCATTTTAATGGAAAATCTGCAATGATGACGTTTGGTCCTTTATGAGCTTCATCAATACCTTGATAAATCCCTAATAAACCTCTAGAAACATCAATCATGATGCGGTGTTCATCATCATTTGAAAATGCTGGGTCGTTTTTTTTAATTGTTTCGTAAACAGCTTCTTCCATCTCATCAATTGTCATTTTTAATGGGATCTGTAGAATTTTAATTCCCGTGTATAAACGCTCAAGGTGTTCTCGAAGTTTAAACTGGTTTCTATTGAATGAACGAGTCATTTCAAATACCATGTCCCCAAACATCAGAGCAGAATCAAAAATAGAAATTTTAGCTTCTGACTCTTGTACAAATTCACCATTCATATACACTAATCGATTATTACTCATGCTTTTCCTAATTTATTAAAAATTCTTTCATTAATGCTGAATCATATATAAATATTTTCGCTTCTAGTTCAGGGACGTATTCCCCATTCATCCGGATATAATGGGATAGCAAAATTTAATTAACTTTTCTTTCAAATAAACCAATAAACCAATTATCATTTCCATCAGAAACAAAATCCTGAGACCAGATTGAATTTATTAAACTGAAAAATGGCGAAAAATGGCGTATTAAAGCTTGATGATCTGGTATTATATCTTTACCTATAAATGAGCTATCTAAAGGTGGAAAATTTTGTGAAACCAGTAATTTTTCACCTTTGCAAATATGGTTTGCTATGTTATGAACTACATTATTCATATTAGGAAAAACATACCACAATGTTCCTCTAATACAGAATAATCTATTATTATGGTCTGTGGTCTGTGGTCTGTGGTCTGTGGTCTGTGGTCTTTCTCTTAAATCAAATACCGAAAAATTAGCATTCTCAAAAAGTCCTTTAGCTTTAATACAAGCAGTTTCTGAAATATCCATGCCAATCAGGGTACAATTGTCTGTTCCAATATTTTCACCAAGAGTATTTAAAAAGAATCCTAATCCAGCACCGAAATCGAGAATATAATCATATGGTGCGTTCTTCATTAGCAGTTCTAAAGCAAGCCGAATATCAAGCCAGTCTTCTTGCTCATCTTGATGCCAAGGAATATTTTTAGCATTTTTATACATTTGTTCAAATTCACCAAGTACTTTACCGCCTTTGAATACATAATCATGATAATCGTTATTATTCATCTAAATTAAAAATTCTTTCATTAATGCTGAACACATTCGCAGATCTTCCCTGGAATCAATCTCAAACATTTTCCAAAACTCCATATCTACCACCCCAATTTTGCCACCAAAACGATTGTTATTTTGACGCAAAACTTCAGGCCGAAATAAATAGAATGAACCATTTTCTATAAACTGATTTGGGATATCTTGCCGTCGCTTTCGATTATGCCAATCGTAATTTATACTTTCCAAGCTACCAGCTCGTTCTTCCCAAAAAAACAGATCTTCAGCAATACTACAAGAAAATAAAGAATCATATTTTCCCGACGCAGCCAAATCTAATCCTCTACAAATATCAGTTGCTGTTCTCAAAGGAGATGTTACTTGTGGCGCGAGTATCCAATCCATTTTTCCCTTAATATTTTCAATCACTTCCAAAGCATGCAACCAGCCAGATTCAGATGTGGCTTCATCACCAGATATTTCTTCAGGACGCTTGATACTACGAGCACCATACTTTTCCCCTGTAACCAATATTTCGTCTGCATCTGAGCTTACGTAAACCAAATCCACACCTCCAGCTAAACAATGCTCTATGGTCCAAGCCAACAAAGGTTTGCCACAAAATTCAACAATATTCTTATTAGGGATCCCCTTTGATCCACCCCTGGCTAAAATAATAGCAACTGATTTCATCCTTTTGTTATTGTTTTTTTATTTTGAGTCGTTGTAATCCCAAGACAAATGCTGCCTCAAGTTTTCTGCAATCGGGATTTCTCTTTCTAGATATCCTAACTTACCATCACCCATGGCTTGTTCAATCTTACGAACAGCTCCAACAAGCATGCGAAAACCAGATGGCTCTACTGATGCCGATTGATCCGAACCATACATAGAACGATCAAGAGTAATATGTCTTTCAAGGGATGTAATACCTAGTGCCGTTGCTGCATAGGAGACTGCCAAGCCAACTTCATGCCCACTGTAACCTACATCGCAACCATACTTTTCTCGTAAAGTATTTATAGTATTAAGATTTGCGTCTTCATCTTTCATTGGATAGGTAGATATACAATGCATCAATTCGAATGGACAGCTTGCATTTTGAAATACTCCTACTGCTTTCGTGATATCTTCTTCATTGGTCATCCCAGTAGAAATAAACGTATGCTTTCCTTCTGATGCAACTTCTTTAAAAAGATCATCATAAACAATCATAGCAGATGCAATTTTATTATGTTTCAAATTGAACTGTTTTAAAAACTTTTGGCTCTCTAAATCCCATGCAGAAGCAAACCATTCAATTCCTTTTTCCTTACAGTATTTATCAATTTCTGAATATTCGTCAAACCCAAACTCAAGGCCTTCTTTTTGTTCTCTTTGGGTTGTGCCCCAAGAACTTTCTCTTTGCCCGTCCAGGAATTCCTTAGTATATACTAAATCGATATTTCGTTTCTGAAACTTTACTGCATCAGCCCCTGCGTCTGCGGCCACATCAATAAGTTCCTTTGCAATTCCAAGGTCACCATTATGATTTATACCTATTTCTCCGATTATGAATAATGACATATTATTCTCCTTTCTTGTTAGTTATTAAATCTAGTAATTCTCTAATCACGCCATCTCCACCATTGGTCTTTAGAATATAATCGGAAATGGATTTTATATTATCATGGGCATCAGCTGGACAATATGTTTTACCCGCTATTCCCATGACTTCTTTATCATTTATGTCGTTACCAACATAAGCCACGTTTTGTAAACTAATATTATTTTTATTACAGTATTCTGATAATGCTGTTTTTTTATTTTCAATTCCCTGCAAACAATTAATACCCAGTTTTTTAGCTCTCGCAGAAACAACGGGATTGGTTTCTGTCGAAATAATAATTTGCTCAATACCCAGTTTTTTAAATTCAGAAATACCAAGTCCATCTGCGCGGTTGACCTGGACAGTTTCATTTCCATTTTGATCCACATAAACTTTGTTGTTTGTCATGACCCCGTCAAAGTCATATACAATGAGTTTAATTTCCACTATTTTATCATTATATCATTTTTTAAAAACATATTGATGTTGTATAAGACTACTACTGTGAAAGACATTGACTATTTACTATTGATTATTGACTATTGATAAAAAGTGAGAACAGTGAGAGTCATAAAGTCGAAAGTCATAAAGTCCTTTAAATTGACTATTTGAATAAACTGTGAACAGTTATCTGTGATCAGTGAACAGTAAATCACATGATTACGTTATATTTACTCCCTCATTTACTACGCTATCGGTTGTTTCTTTAAAAACGGTAACGTTCAACCCAACCTGATTTTCTTCAAATAGCGGTTCTTTCAATCCATAATGAGTTTGTGAGTTCAAGTTTGCTGGAACCATTTTGATTGAAAAACATCGTATAATTTTATACAACCATCTTCGGAATAAATTAATTCTTTTGCTCTTAATGTCTTTAAGGCTGAATTAACCGTGCTTGCAGATCCAAGATTATATTTTTGGATAAATTGGTTTGAATTGGGTTTTTCCACCGCCCCTTCCATGGCGATGCCCTTAAGCAACCTAAATTGTTTGTGCGTCAGAAGGTTGCGATAATTCGCATATAAGGTGCTTCTCGATTCAATAATTTCACTCTGAAGTTCTTGCAAGACTGTCGTATTTATTTCTTCAATTCCGTTCCCCCAAATTGTATTAAACAAATACTGCACATAAAATGTATGATTATCCGCCCAGTTTATACCCAATTCAACGGTGGATTTATGAATGGTTTTTCCCGAATTCGAAAAATGATTCATTATAAAATCACAATACGTTTCAGGATGAAGTCTTTCCATGTGCATCAATTCTGCACTTTGATAAAATGGGCGGTTATAATTGCTGAACATAGCTTGTAATAGACTGGATTTGCTTCCTGAAAAAATGAACGTAACATTATTTAAATGTTGAATATGAGATCGTAAAAAGGCTTCCACTCTTTTTTCGGGATAATCCGTAATGCGCTGAAATTCATCAATTGCAATAATGACGGGTTTGTCCAAAGATTCCAAGTAATTCAATACAGATTCAATACTTGCTTTACTATCTTGGGCGTTATTTGTATTTAATTTTATTTCAGGATATCCCGTGTTGGGATCAAATGTGATTGTTGGCCTTAGTTGTTTTATAAAATCTATCAATTTTCCATAAACAAACTTTTTTTGCCCTTTAATTAACCCATTTATTAACGTATTTAAGAAATCGTTCAAATTGTTTGTTTGATCAATGTCGATATAAAATAGGTTGAAATTATTTGATTTTTGTAACTGATAAAAGACGTGATGAATTAAGCCGGTTTTTCCCATACGTCTTATAGCATAGATAACCAGATTGCGCTGATTGGAAACAGCATTGATACATTTTTTCGTTTCTTTTTCACGGTTACAAAAGAACGATGGTTCTTTATACACGCTGATAAGGAAAGGATTCATTTTATTATTACGATTTATTCGTTACGAACTATTCGGAATATATAGTTGGGTAAGGTCTGCAAACAAGGTGAAAACTGTGAGCTGTGAACGGATGAAAGTCATAAAGTCTGAAAGGCGGAAAGGCGAAAGTCATAAAGTCCTTGAAATTGAGAATTGATAATTGACTATTGAAAAAAAGTGAGAACAGTTATCTGTGATCAGTGAGCTGGAATCAGTGAACAGTTATCTGTGAGCTGTGAGCTGGAATCAGTGAACCTACAACAACATCCCAGCGTTTAAAGATTATCGTAAACGGAATCCTCTTCAGAATTCCATTCCTCAAGAGTTGATTCCAACGCTTTCAGATAACCCGTGTCTATTATATTCACTTTACGAATGATGGCGTAATCATCTTCGATTTCAAATACGATTGTATCATTGGTATGAATATTTAATTTTTCCCGAACTTTCTTTGGTATGGTTGTTTGAGCTTTGCTAGATATTTTACTTGTAATCATCATGTATTCCTTATTGTAAGAATGCAAGGATTACTTACTATGTTGTTCAAGAAATAAAAAAAACAAATAGCCACAGAGAACACAGAGGAATGATTAAGGATGAAAGTCGGAAAGGTGGAAAGGCGGAAAGGCGATTCATCTACATTCCTGTCGTCATTATGTTGAATAAATGCTGGATTATGGATTAAAATTGTGATCGGTGATCTGTGAACCGTGAGCTGTGAACGGATGAAAGTCCTTTAAATTGACTATTGAAAATTGAAAAACTAAAAAGAAAAAAATTGACCATTTAATAATTGATAATTATCTTTGTTGGTTTTGCAATAGAAAATTAAAAATAGTCAATATACAATTAGATGGGGCTTAATCTACGTTCCTTCGTCACTACGCTTAACAAGTCCGCCTTCGCTCACTCTACGTTTTCACTACGAGCAACAAGTACGATACGACGGACAAGTTTTAGGCATGGCTTCGCCCCTTGAGTCACATTACTGTGAACTGTGAACTGTGAACTGTAATCTGTAATCTGTGATGCGTGAACTGTAAACTGTGATCAGTGATCAGTTTACATTGCACGTTCAGAAGTTCATCACATGATTATGTTATATTTACTCCTGTTTGTACAGGTTGAAACTGTTTTCTATGTTGCAATATTGGTGATATTTCAATCTTATTGCATTTAATCATTGACAAAAATTTTGGGTCGATTTCCACAGAAATGCCCTGCATAATAGAATCAAACCAAACGATTAGCTTTGTACTCGAATTCTTTGTTTTAACTCTGCCCCGAAGACCCTTCAACGGCCCGAACATAACATCCACTTCTGTGCCAATGGGAAATTCTTGCGTTTGTTCTAATTCTAATTCTGATAATAAAATTTGGTCCAGCCAGAACATTTGTTCTTCCGGGATAGATACCGTCTTGCTGCAAAAGGTGACAAACTTTACCACACCGTCCGATTGCAATACATCCAGCTTGTCTTTACGTATATCAATATTTACAAATACATACCCCCGGAATAAAGGAACTTCCACCTTTTTCTTCCGGTCGCTCCATTGACGGGTTTGAGTCATTAATGGCAAAGAAGATTCGATGCCTTTTTGCTGGAGCTCCTGGTGGACGGATTTTTCGTGACGGGATTTGACGTAAATGGCAAACCATTTATTCGTGATGCGTGAACTGTTATCAGTGAACTGTGAGCTGTGTTCTGTAAGCTGTGAATCGGGAGCTGTGATCGTTGAGCTGTGATCGTTGAGCTGTGATCGTTGAGCTGTGATCGGGGAATCGTGAGTTGAGATTGGTTGAGTTTTTTTCATGATTTGTTTTTTATAGATTTTATTAATCCAAAGGTCATTTTTCTTATATTCGTTATTTTTGATAATAAACCATTAATCGTTTTTGAATAATTAAGATTTTTGGAAATGATTAATTGAGTTTCAAGTTCTGATAATGAACCAAGAGCTATATGTAGAAATTGAATGAATTCTGCTTTGTTCTTTCTAGCTGCGCCTTCAGCAATATTAGACGGTACAGAAACAGCAGATCTTCTCATTTGGCTTATAAGACCATATAACTCATCTTTAGGAAATGATTTTGTCAATTTATATACATTAGTTACCAATTCCATTGCGTCATTCCAAACATCCAAGTCTTTGTGTGTTTTTATACTCAATACTAATTACCGTTCACCCATTACAGTATACTGTTCACGGTTTCTGTTCCCCAAATAAATAAAGCGTGTTTTATATTTAATCTGTCCTGCAATTTTACAAATTCGCATTCGTCCAATACAAGTGTTCTTATTTTTCTTTCAATTAAATTTTCCGTTTTTTCAGTCACTTCTTTCAATTTTTCTTCATCCACTTGACCAACCAAAACAAGATCAATCAAACCGGAATCGTTGCCTTGAGCGTAATCACCAATCACATACGCTGCCCGAATGTTACCGAGCTTGGCCGCGAGTTCTTCCGCTACTTTGTCTATCCCAACGAATTTTTTTACGACACTTTGAATATCTTTGAATAATGAATGATCCTTATTGGCGCGATATTCAACCGTGCGGCCGGAATTGACCGACTTGAGTAACTTGGCTTCAGTGAGTCGATTGAGCTCCACGCGGATAGCATTGGTGGATTCTCCGAATTCAGTGGCCAATCCCCGGAGATAGGACTTTGTTCCTGGGTTCAAAAAGAACTTCAGGAGAAGCTTTACTCGTGTTTTTGATGTAATTAAAGAATCTAGCATTTAATCGTTTATTCTATAACGAGTAAAATTCTTACTCATTAATGGAAAAAGCAAGGAAATAATTAATGAACTGTGATGTGTGAATGATTTTGGATTCATCTACATTCCTGTCATCATTACGCTGAATAAATGTTGGATGATGAATGGTAAACTACAAAAGATGGCGGCTGTAGGCGGAGAATAGAGTTGTTATTGTTTTACCTTAAGCGATTGATTGAATCTGGTGCAATTCATTTGCCTCTTTTTCTTGCGCCCAATATAAATCCCAGCGCTGTTGGAGATTCATCCAGAAGTCAGGTGTATTTCCAAAATATGCTGAAAAGCGAAGAGCTGTACTAGGTGTAATCCCTCTTTTACCATTGACCAATTCATTAATTCGCTGAAACGGGACATGTATTGATAGAGAAAGCTGCTTTTGCGTAATTTTCATTGGCTTGAGAAATTCTTCAATTAACATTTCTCCAGGATGAGTCGGGGCTCGGCTTGTAGGTATTCTAACCATTTTTTGTTCCTTTAGTGATAATCGGTTATTTCTACGTCAGTTGGACCAAACTCCGTCCAGCTGAAGCATATTCTGTATTGCTTATTGATACGAATGCTATATTGCCCATCTTTCTTCCCCGTCAAAGCCTCAAATCGATTCCCTGGCGGAATACGAAGTTCCTTAAGCTTAACAACAGAATCTAATTGATCGAGTTTTCTAATTGCAATTGATTGAAGCTGTTGAGGACATTTTTTTCTAGATTGTTTTGAATTTGTACCATTAAAAATATCTTCAGTTCCTTTATCAAAAAAACAATCGTATCATATGTTAATAATAGCACGGATACTATGTTAATTCAAGGTTTAAATATAATTTTGAGGAATTTACATTTTGGTTTATTTTTTACATTTGGAAGAAAAAGGTTTAATGATTTTGGATTCATCTACATTCCTGTCATCATTACGCTGAATAAATGGTGGATGATGGGAGATTTGTTAAAGTGTTCAAGTGTTAAAGTGTTCAAGTGTTCAAGTGTTCAAGTGTTCAAGTGTTCAAGTGTTCAAGTGTTCAAGTGTTCAAGTGTTAGAGTGTTAGAGTGTTAGAGTAAAAATTGAATTCATTGTATTAATGCAATTTTTTTGATCGGTGGGTGACAATGAACCAATTTTATTTTTAATAATCGGTAAATCCAGGGAAAATATTTTCCATCTTATTACTGAATGAACATTTAATCCTGTCGGTTTCAAATTCCGAATGGGTATATCAAAGGAATGTCGTGATTTAACAGCTGTTGTAATCATAACCAAAACGACCAATCCATCCTTATTGAATATTTCTTCCGATAAAACTAATGCAGGTCTTGATTTGGAAGCGGCCTTATCCACAAAAGGAAACGGCACTACAACAATATCCCAGCGTTTAAAGATCATCGTAAACAGAATCGTCTTCTGAATTCCATTCTTCCAGGGTGGATTCCAGCGCTTTCAAGTAACCCGTGTCTATTATATTCACTTTTCTAATAATGGCATAATCATCTTCGATTTCAAAAACGATTGTATCATTGGGGTTAATATTTAGTTTTTCCCTAACTTTTTTGGGAATAGTTGTTTGAGCTTTTCTGGTTAATTTACTTGTAATCATACTGTTTTCCTTGTTGTAAGAATGTAAGGATTACTTACTATGTTGTTCAAGGAATAAAAAAAACAAATAGCCACAGAGGGAGGGAGGGCGATGTTGGATTCATCTACATTCCTGTCATCATTACGCTGAATAAATGTTGGATGTTGGATTCATCTACATTCCTGTCATCATTACGCTGAATAAATGTTGGATTATGGATGGAAAAGATTAAAAAACGAATAAACTTGAAAGTGATTGAAGTATCTTAAGCTTCATTATTTGATTAATGCTTTAGATTCTTCTCTTCGTTCAGAATGACAAAAGTGGTGGTAGGTCATCAGGGATTCCCAGCCAGCGCCCGATTAGCAGGAGGGCCGGCGATGAACACCTATTTAATTAATTTTCTCCATTTTTTGTGGGCCCTCAGGGATTCGAACCCCGGGCCAATGGATTATGAGTCCACTGCTCTAACCGCTGAGCTAAGGGCCCAAAATAGAGCGTTAAATTTATAAAAAAAGCCCCGATTGCTCAGGGCTTTTTTTATTTTATTTTTTATTTATTATTCTAATTAATAGAATAAGTCACCATTGCGCCAATCTGAACCCAACCCGTAGGCTTGCTGTTGTCCGGTGGCGGTCCGCCACCTGTGAGAGCAATATTGGCTCTGACATAAGGCTTCACCAAAATGGGTTGATTGGGAACAGCATAATCAAAAGAAGCACCACCAACAACACCCACGCTGTTTAATAGCCCTGCACCAGCAAAAACCGAAATAGGTCCTTGAGGTAATTGATATACTGTAGCATTTGCAACCGCGAACATACCAAACATTCCATTGGCTGATTCAAGGCCAGCATTGAAGCTAACATCAAAGGGGCCGATTGGCATTCCATAGGGTGTACCTACAACCAAACCAAATACTGGTTTGACTCCCAGATCATCAAAAGCTTCCCCAGTGACAATAGGGTAGCCAACGTTTATACCCACTTTATAACCCTTCAGTGCAGCCAAGGGATCTTTTTTGGATTCTTCAGCTGGTACTTCTGCAGAAACTTCCGCAACAGCTTCTACTTCAGCCGGGACTTCCGCAGGTGCTTCAGTGGGAGCTTCTGTAGGCATTTCAACTTCGACAGGGACTTCTACAGCAGGAGTTTCGACTTCTGTTCCTTCAACTTGCGCTTGCAATAAAGAAACTGTTAAAAAAGCAATAAATAATAAAGAAATACGTTTCATTTCTTACCTCCGATTCAAATAGTTATTTGTATTATTAAGCATACTACCCACATTTTACGGTATTGTTAGACGTAAATCAATTGTTTTTGAGAACTTTTTTAAAAGAGATAATGATGATTGATTTTGGATTTGGATGGAAAAGATTAAATGAATCGGTTAAATTTGAAATATTGATCCATAAATGAAGATTTCTCAACCACCCCTTAATCCCCTTCTCACTGTATCCGCCAGTGGTCGGACAAGCGAGGAGAGGGAAAACAAAAATAACCATATTGTTATTCTTCTCCCCTAGCCAGCGGATCAAGATGACAGAGTTTTTTTAATTATTAGTTCTTGGGGTGGATTTATGCAGGTATGACATTTTTGTAATAACCACGGAAGCGGCCGCGGGTGTCAATAATCAGCTTACCTGATTCTATAAGTAAATCATAATCCACATTATCATGATCGGTAATGAGCAAAATACAATCGTATTTTTTAACGCTCTCCTCCGTTAAGTCAATGCTGTCCAGTTTCAGATTGTATTTGCGTGTCTTGGGCAAATATGGTAAAAATGGGTCATGATAATCCACGAATATTCCATCATCTAGAAGTGTTTCAATAATGTCCAGCGCAGGAGATTCCCTAATATCATCCACATTTTTCTTATAAGCGACACCAAGCACCAACATGTTGGCCTTTTTTGGATTCACTCCCCTATCTAATAAAGCTGATTTCATTTTTTCAATAACCCACACCGGCATGTTAGTGTTGATTTCACCAGCAAGTTCAATAAATCGTGTATCAATTCCAACCTGCTTTGCCTTCCATGTAAGATAAAATGGATCTATGGGTATACAGTGCCCACCCAGTCCCGGACCGGGATAATAGGATGTAAATCCAAATGGCTTTGTCGCTGCTGCATCAATAACTTCAAAAATATCAATCCCCATTTTATCTGCCACCATTTTCATTTCATTCACGAGACCAATATTCACCGCACGATGGATATTCTCAAGAAGTTTGGTCATTTCCGCTACTTTTGTTGAACTGACAGGAACAACTTTTGATACAACAGTATCATAAAGACATTCAGCTATTTCCAGGCAATATTGTGTATGTCCGCTTACAATTTTTGGAATGGTTGCTGTAGAATAATTTTTATTTCCCGGATCTTCCCTCTCCGGCGAATACAAGACAAATATATCTTCCCCAACAGAAAAACCTTTTTCTTCAAATGGTGCAACCAATTCTTCTTCAGTTGTACCAGGATATGTGGTACTCTCCAGAGAAACAGCCTGTCCGTTTTTCAGATAAGGGAGCATGGACTTTAACGTACTTTTTATATAGCTTAAATCAGGTTCCTTGCCATCAGCCAAGGGCGTGGGGACGCAGATAATGATAACATCCACATCAGAAATTTTCTGGAAATCAGTCGTAGCCTTTAAGCCATCATTTACCGCAGCTGCTATTGCATCATTCTGGATATAATTAATATAACTTTTGCACGATTCAATAAAGTCAATCTTGGATTGATCAATATCAAATCCAACAACATTGAACCCCTTTTCTGTAAAACGAAGAGCCAAAGGTAAGCCAACATAGCCTAATCCGACAATACTTACGACAGCAGATTTATTGGAAATTTTTTGTAATAAGATTTCTTTGTAATTCATATTTGGTTTCTACGAAGTAAATGATAAATAGTTTAATAATAGCATTAAATTTGAATCATTCAGTGTGTATGATGAAATATTATTAAGTACTTTTTATTAAAAATAAAAAAGGTTTCTTTCTAATGTTTCGGAATAATGTCCCTCAATACATCCACCATCCTATCAATATGGTTTTTGTCCAACGTCAGCGGTGGCGATAACGCAACAGTATCACCCGTAATTCGAATCAATAAATTATGCCCATGAAACGCATCTGTAAAAATATCATATCCCCGTGCGCCTATTTTTCCATCTCGCGGCGCCATTTCGATTCCGGCCATTAGGCCGATGGTACGAATGTCTATAATGGATTCAACGCCTCGTAATGAATGCATTGCATCTTCCCAATAAGAAGCCATATCAGCTGCCCGATCAATTAATCCATCTTCATGATAGACATCAATGGCTGCCAAGGCAGCCGCAGCAGCCAGTGGATGGGCTGAATACGTATATCCATGAAACAAATCAATTGCCTTTGGATCTCCTTGCTGAAATGCATCATAAATTCCTTTTTTAATCAATACAGCTCCCATAGGCACTGTTCCGCTGGTGAGACCTTTAGCGCAGGTAATCATGTCCGGTTCAACATCAAAAAACTGGGCAGCAAACGGTGTACCCAATCGACCGAAACCAGTAATCACTTCATCAAAAATAAGCAAAATATCATGTGCATCACATATGTCCCGAACTCGTTTTAAATATCCTTTGGGCGGAACCAGTACACCGGTGGACCCGGCTACAGGCTCCGTGATGAAAGCAGCAATCTTATCCGCGCCGTGTTTTTCAATCACTTGCTCAAGATCATCTGCTAGATGGCCACCCCAATTAGGTTCACCTTTGCTGAATGCATTATGCTCCAGATCGTGGGTATGACATATATGATCAAAGCCGGGGAGTAGTGTGAAATATTTTTTATTTAGAGGTAAACCACCTGCAGTAATTCCACCAAAACCAACACCATGATAGGCTCGTTTTCGGCCGATAATCATGGTTTTTTCTGTATGACCTACATGCTGTTGGTAAGCCATAGAAATCTTCAGTGCTGTATCCACCGCTTCTGAACCTGAATTGGTAAAAAATGCATATTGAAACGCATCGCTGGGTGCTAGTTTTAATAATGTTTCCGCTGCTTTAAATGCCAATGGATGTCCCAACTGAAATGAAGGTCCAAAGTCCAATTTGGCAGCTTGTTCTTGGATAGCAGTTACAATTTTTTCATGACCGTGTCCTGCATTACAGCACCATAAGCCCGCCGTTCCGTCCAACACGGGTGATCCGTCCGGTTTTTGATAATACAAACCTTTAGCTGCATTCATCAGCCGTGGTTTCGATTTAAAATCTCTGTTTGCCGAAAACGGCATCCATAAATGTTCTAGATTCAATAATTCATTCTTCATTGGGGTACCACCACTCTTTACTGGTATGATTGTAATCGATAAAAATATGTTTCGCTTCCCGAAATTCTTCCAGCGCTTCAATACCGTGTTCCCGGCCAATACCCGATTGTTTCATGCCACCAAACGGTGCAGCAATATTTTCCATAAGCGGATTATTGATGCAGAATGTGCCCGATTTTATATCATCCGCTGCTGTGAGCGCTCTTTCAATATCACGGGTAAATATGGTACATCCCAATCCATATCGTGTGGAATTGGATAATTGAATAGCCTCTTCAATAGATTTCACTCGTTGTATAGGAATCACAGGACTAAATGCTTCCTCTGTTACAATATCCATTTCAGATGTTACATTATCAAATACGGTTGGTTCATAAAAATATCCAGTTTCAAATTGATCTGAACGCTGTCCGCCGGTCAAAACTCTGGCACCTTCTTTTATGGCTAAATCAACCTTTTCATGTGCTTTCGCAAACTGCATATCAGAAGACATGGGTCCTACATCTGTTGCCTCATCCATGGGATTTCCCAATCGTACTTTTTTAGCTTCAGCTACCAACGCATCGGTGAATGCATCTGCAACTTTATCAAATACATAGACCCGTTCGATGGATGTACACACTTGACCAGCATTTAAAAACCCGCCCCAGGATGTCCCTTTGGCCGCCACTTCAATATCTGCATCATCACAAATAATAACCGGATCTTTTCCGCCCAGCTCCAGAGATACCTTTTTCAAATTGTCTGCAGCCAATCTGGCGATTCGTTTCCCTGTAACCACGGATCCTGTAAAGGTAATCACTGGCACATCCGGATGTTTGACCAATGCTTCACCGGCTTCTTTTCCATATCCGGTAACCACATTCATAACGCCATCGGGCATATCTCCCCCGGCAATATCAATCCAATGAAGAATAGAAAGAGATGAAATTTCCGATGGTTTCATGACTATCGTATTTCCCGCCGCTAATACAGGTGCCAGTTTCCATCCCATAAGAGATAAGGGATAATTCCAGGGAATAATACATCCCACCACACCAAAAGGTTCATAGCGCACTAACGACATAGACCGCGAATCTACAGGAGCCACAATACGCCCCACATGGTCTCTGGCTAACTGGCTGTAATATTCCAAATAGTCTGCCACCGTCTCGATTTCTTCCACCGCTTCACCGAAAGGTTTTCCCATTTCGGCTGTAATTGTTTTTGCCAATTCTTCAGCATGATTTCGGGATTTATTAGCCATATCTCTCATTAATTCACACCGTTCAGCTGCTACCATTTTTCGCCAACCATCAAACGCATTTTTTGCTACTTCAACCGCTCGATTGACATCCGTTTCATCACTGGCCGGAACATGTGTAATAATATCTTCCGTAAAAGGGTTTTCCACACCCAAGGTTTTGCCGCTGTGAGCATCGGCCCATTGGCCATTTATATAATTCTGATTTTTCATGAAATGTCCTTTTCTGATTTTTTTAACAATTCCGGTACATCCTTTAAAAAAAGTATAAAAACAATAATGGATCCAATTCCAAGTATACCAACACTAATCCATGTGAATATTTCCCAGCCGCTCATGATTGTTTCTCCTTTCCAAATATAATGCCTATTATGAATCCCATGAAAGAAATAGGGACTGTAATATACATGAGATATTCTTGAAATATATCCATGGAACCAATGTGAAGTACATAGGTTTCTTCCGCCACCACAAATGTCCCTTGGGTCATAACATATATATTTAAAATAACAGTGGAGGTTAATCCAAGACCAGTACTTAAGAGACCTGCTAATGGTTTATGAAATTTCGGGAAAAAGAGCCCCCCTAAAATGGGAATAAGAACACTTGAAATTAAAATGGATGCCATAAATACCCATAGGCCTAACATTTGATCAAATGCTGTTGCCATAATAAAGCCTAAAACCCAGGAGAGTCCTACACCCCAACGTGTTTTTTGGATCAATTCATCATCGCTGGCATCTGGATTAATGGCAGGTCTATAAAAATCATATGCCACATTACCTCCCGCAACCAAACAGTAAGAATCCAGCGTGGACATTTCTGTAGAAAGTACACCTGCCATAAAAAGCCCTAAAACGCCCGCTGGCAGCGCAACAACCATTATGGTCAGCAATGAAGCGTCCGGAGCTACATCTGCCGGTATAATGCCCTGAATAACTCCCGCCTTTGCTGCCATAGCCAATATGGTTACCACCCAATCGTATGAGCCCCAGATAAAGATGCCTATCACAAGTGCATTCCGAACATTTTTGTATGATTTGGCTGCAAAAATGCGCTGATAAAACGTTGGTTCCACTAATATGGTTAATCCTGTAGATGCATAAATAATTACCAGCCAAATGGATAAATCACCCATAGTTTCAAAATAGGCGGTGGGGAGTATCTCTATCATGGTATCAAAACCGCCAATAATATTAAACGCAAAAGGAACGGCAATTGCCAGCACAACACACATCATGACAAACTGGATGGAATCGGTCAATGCAACAGCCCAAAATCCACCTGTAAGTGTATAGACTAACGCGATACCGCCAAGAATAAGCATCCCAATGAAGGGCGGCCAACCCATGATAACGTCTCCCAGCATGCCGAAACCGTACAAAGATAATGCGGGAAGTGAATAAATAAAGGACGCCAATGCACCAATATACCGAGTCTTTTTCCCATAATATTTATCCAGAATATCGGGTAGACTACGAAAATCTTCTTTTTTCAAGCGGTGCGCTAATAGAAATGCAGCAATGAGAAAAAATGCATAGGTAGGTCGTGCATAGCCAAACCAAGCCACAACACCATCGGTAAACGCAAGCTGCGAATCACCAAAAAGAACATCAATACCGTAATAAGTGGAAATTAATGTTGTAATCAAAATGGGTGTTGTTAATGATCGCCCTGCTAAGAAATAATCATCAAAATTTGAATGGCGTTTAGAAAACCATATGCCGACCCCCACCATCATTAAAAGATAAATGGCAATGATGATATAATCAATTGGTGCAAGTGAATACATATTATTGAATTGTCATTTTATTTTTTTATATCCATTAAAGTCTTACCCCTCCTTTTACGCGGAGGGGTCTCGTGGGGTGGTGGAAAATATGTAAGGTTTTAAAGTTTATTTTAATATTCATCTGTAGTCTACGATACCCAATCTAAAAATTGGTAATACTTATTGGCAAATGGAATAAACCAAGGTTTATCACGATAAAAAAACTGTGTTTCATGATTGATTTCTTTGAAAGGACTCCTGTCTTTTTTTCCTGTCAGCAGTAACCCCATTTCTGTCCCCAAATATGTCGCAATGGATAATCCATGACCCCCATAACCCATGGCATAATGGATTCCTTCCTTCGTTTGTCCAATATGGGGCATTAGATCAAACGTAATGCCCAGTTTCCCTGTCCACGAATGGGTGATAGGAATTGCTTTCAATTCAGGGAAAACGGAATACAATTGTGTTTGTAATCGTTTGGCGCTATCATTCAAATCAAGGTTTGTGCTTAAGTTATTCCGCCCGCCCCAAAGCATTCGTCCATCAGGTGTTAGGCGAAAGTAATTTAGAAAATTTTTCGAATCATAATACATCCGCTTTTTAGGGCTTAATTGATTTTGCAGATCTTGAGTCAACGGTTCAGTCACAATAATATAACTGCCTACCGGGAATATCTTTGGCTTGAGTTTAGGTACCAGCCTATCAGTATATCCATTGGTAGCAATAATGACTTCTTTTGATTTTAAAGTTCCATGAGTAGTTGATATTTCAAAACAGTCCCTCTCTTTTTTTATATGACTGACAGATGAATGTTCATATAATAAAGCACCATACTTTGCGACTGCTTTTGCTAATCCGAAAACATATTTTGCTGGTTGAATTCCACCGCTTGATTCATCCACCAATCCACCAAAATAAGCATCTGTCCCAATTTCATTCCGCAGTTCAGTTTTAGGTATCAGCGTTTTTTTATGACCAAATTCTTTATCCAAGAATGTGGCATATTCTTCTAACCCATCATAATGGGATTGTTTACACGCCAGAGAAACATGCCCAGAACGATACCAGTCACAGTTAATATTTTCCTCTGTTACAATTGTTTCAATCAGGTTGATTGCTGCAACGGATGCCTGCCAGAATTTCCGACCATATTCAGAGCCGTATTTCTTATATATTTTGTAAATATCCTGTTTAAGTCCGGGAGTAGCCATGCCGCCGTTTCTAGAACTGGCTCCCCAGCCAATAGTATTCCGTTCAAATACAGCAACGGATGCACCGGATTTTGCCAGAACTCTGGCAGCGTTGAGACCGGTATATCCGCTGCCCACAATAGCAACATCAACGCTAGTTGGTAATTCGCTGGCTACCGGTAAATCATCCGGCCGTGCAAATTCATCCGTCCAAAAACATTCATTCTTCATATTAATAATCACTTACCCCTCCTTATACGAGGAGGGAATTAAGGGGTGGTGGAAAATATGTAAGGTTTTAAAGTTTATTTTAATATTCATCTGTAGTCTACGATACCCAATCTAAAATTTGAAAAAGTGTGTGCCCCTCGTACCTGTCCGCCGTAGCTGAAATGCAGGCGGGTAATAGGAGGAGATATAGGGGAGGTTTCAATACTGTCTATTCAATTTAACCTTTCACCGCTTTCACTGCATCTTCAAATTTATTTAATGTTTCATCAATAATTTCATCCGTATGTGCTTCGCATAAAAACCACGGCTCACGGGCGTCATCTTCAGCCCAAATACCTTTTTCATACATATGCTCCATGATGTTTCCATACATTTTATCATCATGATGAACCAATCCACGAACGTCTTGAATCGGTGTTTCTGTCAGCAAAAACCCCTGCATATTCGGATGTCCGGACATTTGATGAGGAATATCTGCTTCTGTAAGCACTTTATCTAAACCTGCTTTTAATCGCATGCCTCGATTAGCCAGATTTTCTAATACTGGAGTATCGTCTAATATATCTAAAACTGCTTTAGCCGCTGCCATGCTGCAGCCATTCGCTCCAAATGTGCCAGCATGAGTCACATTCCCAGAGCCGATTATACTCATAACATCTTTTTTCCCTCCGAAGGCAGCAACAGGATATCCATTGCCCAAGCTCTTGGCGTAGGTGGAAATGTCCGGAATAACATTATACGTTTCTCTTGCTCCGCCGTTTGATAGACGAAAACCCGTCTTTACTTCATCAAAAATCATCACTATCCCGTATGCATCACATAGTGTTCGTAAATGTTCCAAATAACCTTCTACAGGTTCTAATCCGGCAATATTGCCTAAACAGGGCTCAATCATCATGGCAGCAATGTCACCATGAAATTCCTTGACCGCTTTTTCTACTGCATCAAAATCATTAAAAGGTAGCATAATCACATATTCACGAATTTTTTCAGGAATTCCAATACCACTCTGAACAGGAATCGGTGTATCTCGCGGACCCATTCCTGAAATCGGAGAACTGGCTGTGCTGAAAAGAACATAATCATGTGCACCATGATATTGTCCTTCAAATTTGATGAATTTTTCTTTTCCTGTAAAACCACGCGCAACTCGAAGCGCATGCATGGTTGCTTCCGTCCCTGTATTTGTAAAACGAAGTAATTCCATTTCAGGAACCATGCTAACGATTTTTTCAGCGACTTCAACTTCAAGTTCGGTAGTGGCAGCAAATGTTGTTCCATTTTGGATTGCTTCTGATACAGCTTGATTAACCCTGCTATCACCATGACCAATATTGATGGGTCCCCAACCTAAACGGTAATCTACAAATTTGTTTCCGTCTGCATCCCAGATATGACCACCTTTTCCTTTAGAGATTATGGGCGTTTCTTCAGGCCCCCAATATCGAAAATTAGAACTGACACCTTGAGCGAGAACATTTAATGCTCGGTCAAAAATGGGTTGAGATTTGTCTCGATTATTCATAATAAATCCTTATAGTTGTTTGGGTTAAAACGTGAGTTAATAATGATTAATAATAGACCCATTACAATGGGTAATTAATCCATGGGTGCATGTGTGCAAAAAGTGGATTTAAATATATCGAGGCGGAGCTTCTCTGGATTGACAGCCACATGTTAGTATGCCGTAATCCATGATTCGGAAGTATGTAGTGTATGTAGTGTTTAAAAAATGTGTCTTATCGCAAAGCATAATATCAGTTTAATCTGATTCGAATTTACATTGGCAAGTTGAAATTCATAAATTATTTTCTGTTATGACTTTACGCCGAAATACGTCCCGTCTCCGATTCTGGCCCATGGTAGCTATCATGTATATTTTACTCTGTGGTGGTCCTTATGGGATTGAGGAAATTGTTCCCCAATCTGGTCCAACATTAGCCGTATTCGGAATGTTCTTTATGGCCATATTTTGGGGACTACCGAATATTCTGCAAACGGCAGAACTCGCGAGTGCCTTACCACTTCAAGGCGGCGCCTATAGTTGGTATCGAGAAAGCTGGGGCCCTTTCTGGGGATTTCAATTTGGCTGGCTTGAGTGGTTGAGCTGGATTTTTGAAACAGCCTTATATCCGACGTTAGTTGCAGCATATTTTACCTATTTTCTCTGGCCCGAAGCCGGACATTTAGCCGTATGGGGACTATCATTATCTGTCATTTGGTTTTCCATTTGGTTAAATATTCGTGGCATTGAAACTGTCGGAAAATGGTCTACATTTATGTCATGGTTCCAAATATTACCTGTAATATGTTTTATTATTTTTGGTATTCGCCATATTGATTTATCCATTTTCAGCCAATGGCATATTCCGGAAAATACATCACCAAAAGACGCGCTAGTTATGGCCTTAATTTTCGGATTATGGAATTTTTCCGGTTATGCTGGATTGGCCGCCGCTGCAGAGGAAATTGATGATACGCCTAAAACATATCCTAAAGCACTTTTAATAACGTTGGTGATTTCAATCTTTGCCTACATATTGCCCTTAATGATTGGAATCTCTATCGATCAAAACTGGGCAAACTGGGATGAAGCACAATTCAATTCTGTGGCACTTATTTTAGGTGGTGGAGCATTCGCCTGGTGGTTTATGATAGCGGCACAATCATCTAATTTTGGACTTATTAATTCAGAACTTATTGTTCTTTCCCGACTCATGGGCACCATGGCAGATGATGGACATTTACCCAAATATCTCACCAAACTACATCCAAAATATAAAACGCCCGTTAATGCTCTTTTGCTTCAAGGAATCATTTTAAGTATAATGACTTTTGGCATGGGCTTTGTAGATTTATTAGTTGTGGGTACATGGTTAAGTATTCCGACGTACATTATTGGTTTTGCCGTATTTGTTAGTTTACGTTTGAAAAAACCCAACTTGGATAGACCATTTAAAATTAAAGGCGGCTGGCCGGTTATAATTCCAATTATTGCCATTCCGTCCGGAATTGCCATTTTCATTTTCATAAATACACCGCAAGAATATTTTCTGGAAAGTATACCATTACTTTTTTCAGGTTTACTAATCTATTATAGTCGAAAAGTATTTTTTAATTAACATAATATATTGACCAATAACAGCTCACATAAATATTGTCATCTTGATCCGCTGGCTAGCGGAGAAAGATCTCAAGCATTATTCTTTAATAGTACTTAAGATTCCCCTCCTTATACGAGGAGGGGAATTACAGTACATTGAATTATTTATGACAATTGAAGGGGTGGTGGAAAAAGAGTGATTATGCCATCTAATAAAACACAAACAACACTGTCATCTTGATCCGCTGGTTAGCGGAGAAAGATCTCAAGCTTTCTTTTTACAAAAATGCTTAAGATTCTTTTCCCGATAAATCGGAATCAGAATGACATTTTTAGTGTATAAATTAAATAATAGTCCCCTCCTTATATCAGCTAGTGGTCGGAAAGGTATGGAGGGGGTATTTAGTAAATTGATATAACCTATTAATGCTATTGGGGTGGTGGAAGATAATTCTTCTTATCCTCTTAAATTCTCCCTTGAAGTGAGAAAGGTTAAAAAGTAAAAGAATCTTTATAAATTATTAACAATTAATTTTTCATAAAAAATTCAGGTTAAATTCATCCAAAATTAACGAAAGAAAATTATGAAATATCCAATTGTTGAAAATATTATTAATGGAAAAACCAAATCATCTCAAGGCGAATTACTGGCTGTATATAGTCCCATAAACGGCGAAATTATTTCACAAGTAAATATGTCAGGAAAAGAGACTGTCGACGAAGCGGTAAAAACGGCCAGCGCTGCGTTTGAAGAATGGTCTGAAAAAACATTAAAAGAACGCATTCAGGTTTTTTATTCATATAAACAATTATTAGAAAAAAATATGAATGAATTATCCAAACTTATTCAGGAAGAAAATGGAAAAACCATTGGAGAAGCGAAAGCAGAAATTGAAAAATCCATTGAAGTGACTGAATTTGCATGTTCGTTACCCCAGATTGCTTCGGGTGAAATTCAGGAAGTAAGCCGTGGTGTGGAGTGTCGCATAGATCGTGCGCCGCTGGGAGTTGTTGCATCCATTACACCATTCAATTTTCCATCCATGGTTCCCAACTGGACCATCCCAAATGCTATTGCTCTGGGCAATACCATGATTCTTAAACCATCAGAACAAGTTCCATTAAGCGCCAATCGTATTGCTGAACTCTTGAATGATGCTGGTTTACCGGAAGGTGTACTAAATATTGTTCATGGCGGACAAGAAGCAGTAGAGGCTATCTGCGATCATTCCGGTATTGAAGCTGTCACATTTGTCGGTTCCACAAAAGTAGCCAAAATTGTGTACCAGCGTGGAGCGGCCAGCCTTAAACGTATGTTGGCACTTGGCGGTGCAAAAAATCACCTAATTGTTCTTCCTGATGCTCATCCAGAAATGGCAGCGTCCAATATTGCTGCATCCATGTCCGGCTGTGCCGGCCAGCGTTGTATGGCAGCGTCCGCCATGGTGGCTGTCGGTGAATCCGACCATATTATTGAAAAATTATGTGTCGAAGCTAAACACATTATTCCCGGTGAAAATCTAGGCAGTGTGATTTCCCAAGCAGCCAAAGATCGAATTGAAGAATATATTACAGAAGCTGAAGAGCAGGGAGCTGTTGTGCTTGTAGATGGCCGTGGTGCTGATGTGAACGGTAATGGGTATTATGTTGGACCAACGGTAATTGATCGTGTGACGCCGGACATGAAGATTGCAAGCGAAGAAGTGTTTGGACCTGTCTTGGCAATAATGCGGACAGATACTGTAGATGAAGCACTGGCCATCGAAAATAGTTCTGCCTATGGCAATGCGGCAGCTGTATTTACTCAATCGGGAAAAATGGCGGACTATGTAATAGAAAAAGCCAGCGCCGGAATGATTGGCGTTAATATTGGCGTACCCGTTCCCCGAGAACCTTTTTCATTTGGCGGATGGAACGAATCCAAGTTTGGATCCGGGGATATTACTGGTAAAAGTTCCATTGATTTCTGGACAAAGTTGAAAAAAACCACCACCAAATGGAATCCAGAATCCAAAGTCAACTGGATGAGCTAACAAATAATAAACGTAATCGTTTGTAAAGTAAAACGTGTTTTCTTATATAATTACATTTTAAATAAGTATTTATTTTCATTGAAAATCTCTGTGAACTCTGCCTGCCAATTCGAAGCTTGCTCGTTTTCCATAGATGAAGCGTATGTAGTAGCGTAGATTTGTGGCTAAATAAATGAAAATTTCTGTTATTATTCCAGTATACAATGAAGCAGCTACGTGCCTTGATTTAATCAACAGAGTGAAGGCAGTCTCTTTAGAAAAGGAGATTATTGTGGTTGACGATGGTTCAACAGATGGCACGTCTGAATTACTTTCACAAATGGAATGCATTACACTATTAACTCATACAATTAATCAGGGCAAAGGTGCCGCGATACAAACTGCAGTTGAACATATTTCAGGAGATGTGGTTATTCTCCAAGATGGCGATTTAGAATATAATCCTGAAGAGTATCATGCGCTTGTGGAGTCGATTAAAAATGGTAAAGTGGATATTGTTTTTGGAAGTCGCTGGTTGGGGAAAAATAATCCATGGTCATTTCATTATCTGGGGAATAAACTTATTACACTATTTTCAAATATCATTAATCAGCGTTGGGTAAATGATATGGCGTCTTGTTATAAGGCAATCCCTGCGGATATTTTCCGCAATCTTGAGCTAAAGTCAAACGGTTTTGGGTTGGAAGCTGAAATTACAGCGAAAGTATTCAGAAAAGGTTTTAAGGTAAAAGAAGTTCCCATCTCGTACGATAGAAGAACAAGTGCCCAAGGGAAAAAATTACGTTTAAAAGATGGATTTATTTCCGCCCTTGCTTGCCTCCGCTTCCGTTTTTTTGACTAATTGTAGGTTAAGCTTCTAGCCTGCCGGCCGAAGGCGGGCTTGACTATAATAAGCATTGGCCGATTTAAAAAGTATAATTTCGATAACTAGGATGGTCGTCGTACATAATATTTAAAAGAATCTGCTTTTGGTGGAAAAGATCTCAAGCTTTTTTACAAAGGTGCTTAAGTGTCCCTTCCATACCTGTTTGACTACTGGCGGATATGAGAAAGGGGAATTACAGTACATTGAATTATTATTAACAAGTGTAGGGGTGGTGGCAAATATTAATAAAGTCATCCAATCCATCCGGCTGCTCACAAAATAAGTCATCCTGAATGAAATGAAGGATCTCAAGCATTATTGTTTACAAAAAAGCTTATAATATTTACCTCCCGCTTATTTTTCGATGACACGTAGAACGGACTTGATCTAAAATTTATTCAGCGTAATGACAATAGGAATGTAGATGAATCCAAAATCAACAATCCAAAATTATTAAATCTTTCTTATCCTCTGTGGCTACTTCTTTTTTCTAAACGGTATTAAATCAGCAATACTCGACTTTGTCAATTCAGTAATTTCCCGAAGTTTCACTTTTTCTTCATCATCACTATTGCTGGCGTATTCTTTTATAAATGCGATTACAACCGCCATGCCAAAACCCAAAATAAGTGAAAGTAATACAGATAATTTACGCTTGGGTTTATCCCTATAAAGCGGAGCTTCCGGAGGGTCCAGAACCTGCACCAGAGCCGATTCTTTTACTTCCTCAATTTTCGTCATTTCTAATTGTTGTTTAAGTGTAGTAAATACACCTGTTAAAACAGTTGCTTCTCTAGTGAGCCGTTGCTGTTCCAACAATAATGCCGGTGACCCTTGTATTTGACGATTGCGATTAACAAAATCTTTTAAATCTTCTTCTGCTTCTTCCAATTCTTTTTGTACATCAACGATACGCCCCTCAATGAACAATCGCGTTTCTTTTACTTTGGCCGTTTTATATGTTCGTTGATGTGTATCCAGTTCTTCTATCAACGCTGCACATAAATCGGCAGCAAACTGCGGTTCAAATGCATTAACAGTTATAGTATAAATAGATGAAATTTTATCTTGATCAACGTCAATCATTTCTAAATAAGATTCAGTCCCTATTTTCATTAATGTATCCGGTCCAAACTCCGGTTCTTCATCTCCATATGTTAAAATTTGCAAGAGTGATTTTTGCGGTCCATATTCATTTGTATCAAATTTTCGATCCAACAATATTCGTGCAAGTGTTCTGCTTTTGATTAAATCAGTATAAACCCATTGAGCACTTTCGCTCGCACCGCCCGGAACAGAAACGCCAAACTGCGCTGCAAGTCCTTGGAGTTGAGATGTTGAACTGCCGCCGCCGGAAGACATAATCTTGGCCGATGATACATAAACAGATTGGGAAATAAATAACACATATAGCGCCGTTAAAAACCCTAATAGGAGAGGTGTAATAATCAATAATTTCAGTTGTTTGGCGAGCACCAAAAGAATATCAGAAAGGGAGATTGTATCCTCCTCATAGTAATAAGGTGATATAGGTTGTGGCGGTGATTGAGGAATATTTTTCTGTTCGTCCATATTATTTATTTACCATTATCGTGTTTCGTTTTTATTTGTGTCATTCGTGGACAGTTTTCTTTTTTTCTTTTCAATCCAAAATTAATCATCCAACATCATTCTCCAACATCCTTAATCATTTCTCTGTGTTCTTTGCGCCTTTGCGGTTTAAGGTTGTGCCAAAATAATGATTGCAATCACCTGGGCCATACTTGCCAATATTGCAGTAATTTCTTTTGCCAGTTCAGTTTTATCAATGTCTTCACGAGTTTCAGCCGCAACTGAAATAATAGAGCCATCCATAACTATTGGAGAAATCCAATATTGACTCACTGAACTCCCTTCACCATTGGGAAATTGAACGGAAATATCTTTCTTATCTGCTTGCGAAGTATATCCGCCCGCTTCATTGATATAATCTCTTACTGATTGCCCGGGTCTAAATTTTAATGCGCCCGGATTATTAACTTCACCATTAACATATACTAAATTTGGATGTTTATTTATGTATATTTCATCACCTGCCAATATTTGGAAATCAATATTGGAACCTGAAGATTTCATAATTTTATTTAAATCAATATTTATATCAACATTATTTCTCGTAAGAGTAGACGCTTCCGGGTATGCATCTGGATTTAATCCGCCGGCACGCTTAATAATATCTGACACGAATTCATTAGTATGAAGAATTGCATATTCACCCGGGTAGAACACTTCTCCGGTGATTTGTGCTCGTTGGTTTAATTTAAAATATGGATCAGCTCGTACAAAAACAACATCATGCGCTTGCAAAACACCTAATTCATCATTATGAAAATTATTTCCAAAATCATCAATTGTAAAAAAATGTGGGATAAGGAGTAATTGACCTAATTGTAATGCATTAGGATCATGCGGATCTACACGCATTACTTCCAGTTTTACACGGTATACATTTTTGCTAAAACCACCAGCATGAATCAATAAATCATTCATAGTCATTCCTTCAAAAAAAGGATATCTGCCTGGACGTTTCACAGATCCATTTATCTCTACTGTTTTAAATGCGTTAAAAAGAGTATTTTTGTTATATATAAGAACAGCATCGAATGGTTGTAATTCCATGTTTTCATTTTCATCTCCATCAAGTGCTGCGCCTATATCGATTTCAAATAAATCTTCTGTCAAATTTTCATTGATTCGAACCAAATGAGCTAAATCTAAATATACGTCACTCATTAATCCTTCAGCCAATTCAATCAAATCACTGATACGCATTCCATCTTCAATTTCATATGATCCTTGTCGTTCCACGTTTCCACGAATTTCAACATAATTTTTCCGTAGATCTATTATTGGAAAAATTTGAATTACATCTCCGTCTAACAGTTCATAATTATTAGCTGAATCAATCAATTCCTTTATATTTACATCAATATACATTCGATCCATACCTAAGGATTCTCTCTCGTTAAATGGAACTATTCGATCGATTTGAATCCGGTCTAAATATGCGGATACTTTTAAATTTCCCGCCAGTTTTACAACGTCAAGCAATCCTTCTCCATCAATTAATTCATAAATGGCTGGACGATTAACTTCTCCTTGAATAGAAACCGTTTTCCCTCGAGGAGGAAGAAAAATAGTATCATCCAATTGCAAACGAACGTCTGCCTGTTTTTTACCAGATAAGAGATAATCGTAAAAATCTATAGTGGCAATTTGCTTTCCACCGCGGATGAGCTGTACATCTCGCAATGATCCCAAAGTAGTAGGTCCATTGAAATAATAGAGAGAAGAAAAAAGCGTTGTCGATGGACTCACTCTATATGCTCCCGGTTGGGCAACTTCACCTACGACCAAAATGCGCAAAGGGCGTAAATTTCCTAAACTAATATCAAGAAATGTGGTTGCATTCCCACCATTGGATCTCACCAAACTTGAATATCGTTGGGATAGCACATTAAACATTTTTGATTCAAGTAAATCCATCGAAAGACCATTTACAAATACTTGTCCCACTTCCGGAATAAAAATAAAGCCTTCTCTATCAACCCTTAATACTTGCCGGAATTGTGTTTCGCCCCAAAGCATAATAATAATCTCATCTCCCGGGCCAATATTATAATTCGGGTCAACTGCACCAAAAACGGATGCCTGAAATAAAGCAGGATCACGTTTAAAAATGTCATAACCAAAATATAAGATCGGTTGTTCACCGGGCTGGACCATTGATTCCTGTTCAATTTCAGTCTCTTCCAGTAGTGATTCTTCAATGTTTAATATTAGGCTAACTTCATCTAATCCAACTTCAGGAATTTCTTCAATAGAAGACATAGGTGCATCACCACCTGTTTCGCCTTTGATTTCTTTCGCTTTCGCATCAATTTCGGCTTCAGACATGCCACGTTGTTTGGCCATTTGTCTAATCTGGGATTCGGATAATCCCGATTCTTTGATTTTTTTCTTGATGTCTGCTGCATCTTGGCTGAATAAGCCAGCAATAAATAAGCAGAGTATAAGTAGTATCCGCACGATGTTCCTCAAATGATTAAAAGAACCCTATGAAAAAAACTCCTGTACAAATTAAAAAGTTTACAATTTCCATCTTTTTCGTTGGAAAACTTATCTATAGCATTGCTATCGACTGTGTTTCCCGCTTCAATCAGAAAAAATGTAATTCTTTTTTCTTTATCCATCAGGTTTACCAAAGGATTCTAAATGTGAAATTATCCATATGTTATAAAAAGCAAAGCTAAAACGTTAGAGTGATTAATCACTATCAATTTTTATATATCTGAATCGGTTCATTTTTTCAATTATATTGCATAAAAGGTACCCAATATTAAAATAGTTAATTACACAGTCATTTATGGCGGCGGTTTTTTACGAAGTCAAGTAATGAGCGCTTTAGCCCAAAGTGAATATCGTTATTCAACCAATCATTGCTTACTAGAGACCACTCACCAAATATCCCCCTGGATTATCGTCAAAATAATCTCCTTCAACAGGGTGATATGAATAAAATACCAACCATGAAATAGATATATCTTTTTCAGAAAAATGAGCATTTTCTCCTTGGGCCATGGATATTCCAGTTTCAGTTTCACTGTATAAACAAATAACCAAACTAATGAATTCGTCATATTGTTCCCAAATTCGTATGCATAATTCTCTTAATGCGGTTTTATCTTGACTATTTACAGTGGCATAAATTTTTGCTTGTTGAAAAGACCCCGATAATTGTTCTATTCTCTGCAGAGTATATTTTAAAGTGTCTGCTTTTGAAATAACAGTTTCAACAACCGTTTTTTCAGATGGGATAATAACGATTGATTTTTTAGCTTTTGTTGAAGATAGCATTTTGCGGCTATAACGTTGGCTCATATGTAAGAAAGGTTCCTGATTAAATTGAAAAGACAATTTTTGCAGTTCTCTTTCATATAATTCTTCATGGGTTAAATGGATAAAATCTGCTAAATCACTATTTATTTTGTTCATAGATTTTTTGTAATCATCAGCGGATTTAACGTTTAACAAGATGAAAAACAGAGCAATAACCAATACGAATAAAACTAAAACAACCTTTTTCATGAAATGTAATTTAATTGTAGATCACGTTTTTTGCTCGACTAAAAATAAAGCCAATCGATTTTAAAGTGCTTTATTCCTACAATCAGAGATGGTTGTCGTAACATATAGGTCAAGTTTCTAGCCTTTCGGCCGAAAGTGAACTGCACTTACAGTCATACCAGAATATAATGACAGTTAGCTTGAGGCAGGGAAATATTAAAGGGTGATTAAGAAAACATAAATCATAATATGTTATACTTCACATTTCATTGTATAGACCAAGATGCATAGGTTACACGCATTCTTTGTTATCGCCCACTTTAAATTAAAAAGGAAACTAAAATGGATTTAGTAAAATCAATCGCAACACATATTGTTATGGCTCTCATATTGGGCGCTTTTGTGCTTTTTTTGATAAATTTGGCTTCGTAGAATATTCCTTGCGTTATTATCTAATTTTCACGGAAATTTCGTCGTATTAAAAGATAGCTATATTTCACGATAAGCCTCACGACGATGTGATTCTCGTTTGCTTATGGAATCGCTCTCTGAAAATAAACATATTGAAATTCTTAAAATCAAATAAACAAGGAGAACAGCATGAATCGTAATAAACGATATTACATGTTTCTTGCGTCTTTTCTTCTTCCACTATCACTCTTTGCCCAAATGACCGTTTCCGGTACAGTATCAGATGCTGCCACCGGCAATGCGTTGGCTGGCGCAAATGTGGTTGTAGAAGGAACTGACCTCGGAGCTGCCGCAAGTGCAAATGGAAGTTATTCCATCGCTAATGTACCTGCCGGCGCAACCATAACGGCCTCAATGATTGGTTATACCAGTTCAAGTGCCGCAGCAACAGCTACAGTGAATTTTTCATTGGACGCATCTGCTATTCAATTATCTGCATTAGAAGTTTTGGCTTCACGTGCGGATGAAAAAACACCTGTTGCATATACAAATGTAACAAAAGCAGACATGGAATTCCGCTTGGGTTCACAGGATATTCCCATGGCATTGAATTTGACTCCCAGTGTGTACGCTACCCAACAAGGTGGTGGAGCCGGTGATGCACGTATCAATGTTCGTGGATTTAACCAACGTAATGTTGCCGTTATGATTAACGGTGTACCCCAAAATGATATGGAAAACGGCTGGGTCTATTGGTCCAACTGGGACGGTGTTGGCGATGCTACATCTTCCATCCAGATGCAGCGTGGTTTAAGTGCTGTTAATCTGGCTACCCCTTCCATTGGCGGTACCATGAATATTCTAACCGATCCAACAGCTCATGACAGAGGTGGAAAATTCAAACAGGAATTAGGTGACGGCGGATTCAAAAAATCAACAGTGAATTACAATACTGGTTTAATTAACGACAATATGGCATTCAGCGCAACCATCGTTCGTAAAACAGGTGATGGTGTTATTGATAAAACATGGACTGATGCCTGGGCTTACTATTTTGGTGCCAGTTACCAAATGGATGAAAGCAATCGTTTTGAACTCTATGCTATTGGCGCTCCTCAACGTCATGGACAAAATCTATATAAGCAAAATATCTATGCTTATGACAGTGATTTTGCTGCTACTGTTGTTGGGAAATCAACTTTGGAAGGTGAAGATAGCGATGAAGACGGTAAAAGTGATTGGGAAGAATATTCTTCACAATTTGATAAAGAAGATGGTTCAATTGCAGGCCGTACGTTTAACCAAAACTGGTCTCCAATCAATTCTTCATATTCAGGGAAACAATACTGGTATATGTATGGTGATCGTGAGACAGACCGCCATGATGCCAACTTTCTGAATGAAAGAGAAAACTTTTTCCATAAACCACTTGTTAACATGAACTGGTTCCTTAACATAAGTGAAACAATGAATTTGTCCAGTATTTTTTACTGGTCAGGTGGTTCAGGTGGCGGTACCGGTACATACGGTAAAATCCCAACCATGGATGCAGACGGCAACCTAGGTGATGATGATTACAAATTCTATTATGGAAGTGGGCCATGGACACGTGATTGGAATACTCTCATTGACTATAATTCAGGTAGCGCAGATACTGTTTATGTGGATAAAAGTGCTCTTGTTAGAGATGCTGCAGGCGGTCAATCAGTTGGTATCTTGAGAAATAGTATTAATAGACAAAGTACCATTGGTGCAATTTCCAAACTTAATATCAATGTAAGTGAAGCATTAACTGTACAGGTTGGTCTTGACTGGCGTTCAGCCGGCATAGAACACGCCAGAGAAGTCCGTGACTTACTGGGCGGTACATATTATGTTGATTATGCTGATGATAATTCACCTGACGGCAAACAAGTTGGTTTGGGTGATATTATTGCTTATCATAATGAAACAACTGTTGATTGGATTGGGTTTTTTGCACAAGGTAATTATTCTGCAGGTCCATTAAATCTCTATGGAATGGTCGGCTGGTCATCTATTGAATATTCCTATCAAGATCACTTTACAGTGGCTAAAGAGAAAATTGAAGCGGATGCAATTGGAGCCATACAGTTCAAAACAGGTGCAATGTATGACCTCAGTGATAATTTGAGCTTATTTGCCAATTTTGGTATTGTGGAAAAACCACCTATCATGGATAATGTAATCTATTTTGATGGAACGGTTGCTTCAGAACCTGCAAATGAAAAATTCCAAAGCTTAGAAGCTGGTGTGAATTACAGTTCAGGAAATATGGCTGTTAAAGCAAGTTATTACAACACAGACTGGAAAGATCGTAACTTGACAAAATCAGTTTCATCAGGTCAAGGATCCAGTGGTGATACAGACGTTATTTTCCTTTCAGGCGTTAACCAAAACCATAGTGGTATTGAAATTGAAGCAGAAGCACAGTTAATGTCGATGTTACGTATTAATGCTGCTATCAGTATGGGTGACTGGAAGTTTACTGACGATGCTTCTGGGGATTATCAGGAAGATGAATTCAACGAAGAAGGTCAGGTAATTGGTCAAATAACAACAACGTATGACTATGCACTTAAGGACTTAATGGTGGGTGATATGCCTCAAACAGCCTATGTTTTTGGCGTAACATTGGCACCTATTTCCGGTTTAAGAGCAAATATTTCATACAATATGTATGCTGATAACTACTCTAACTGGGGCCCTGATTCCCGTGAATACAGCGGTGATGATGCTGATGCTGATAGAGATCAAGTTTGGATCGCACCAGATTATTCAAAGATGGATGTCCATGTAACCTATGATCTACCAACCATGGGTGGTTTAAACCTCCAAGCATTTGCACATATATTCAATGCAACAGATGAAGTATATGTCCAGGATGCAACTGATCAAAGTCAATACAACGGATTCAAAATCAAAGATGCAGATGGTAATACAATTAATAACCATTCTGCCGAAAGAGCCGAAGTATTTCTTGGTTCACCAAGATACATGAATTTTGGTATCTCAGTACAATTCTAAACTTCTTGTTTAGTTAAAACAAAAAACCCCGTCGGGAAACTGACGGGGTTTTTTTATATCAGTATAATTAGCAATACAATTCCGAGTTCCGAGTGGTTGTTTTAATGAGATTTCATTCTAGCTATAACTAAATTCATTTAATAAATATTAAATTAATTTATATTATATTTTGACCATGATAACAATTTGTAGAAAAAAATAAAATAACGGATGCGTTTCTAATCGAATATATTTTAAACTAAATTTTTAAGTTATTTAATGCCAAAAATTGAATGAAATTCTATATTGAAATACTGATGAAAGAATTCAGTGTAACCCATAAGGTGACAATAATTAATAAATTTGCAGATATTATCAAGAGTTTAAAACAGGTTTTTACTTTTCTTCTTCCACTATCACTCTTTGCCCAAATGACCGTTTCCGGTACAGTATCAGATGCTGCCACCGGCAATGCGTTGGCTGGCGCAAATGTGGTTGTAGAAGGAACTGACCTCGGAGCTGCCGCAAGTGCAAATGGAAGTTATTCCATCGCTAATGTACCTGCCGGCGCAACCATAACGGCCTCAATGATTGGTTATACCAGTTCAAGTGCCGCAGCAACAGCTACAGTGAATTTTTCATTGGACGCATCTGCTATTCAATTATCTGCATTAGAAGTTTTGGCTTCACGTGCGGATGAAAAAACACCTGTTGCATATACAAATGTAACAAAAGCAGACATGGAATTCCGCTTGGGTTCACAGGATATTCCCATGGCATTGAATTTGACTCCCAGTGTGTACGCTACCCAACAAGGTGGTGGAGCCGGTGATGCACGTATCAATGTTCGTGGATTTAACCAACGTAATGTTGCCGTTATGATTAACGGTGTACCCCAAAATGATATGGAAAACGGCTGGGTCTATTGGTCCAACTGGGACGGTGTTGGCGATGCTACATCTTCCATCCAGATGCAGCGTGGTTTAAGTGCTGTTAATCTGGCTACCCCTTCCATTGGCGGTACCATGAATATTCTAACCGATCCAACAGCTCATGACAGAGGTGGAAAATTCAAACAGGAATTAGGTGACGGCGGATTCAAAAAATCAACAGTGAATTACAATACTGGTTTAATTAACGACAATATGGCATTCAGCGCAACCATCGTTCGTAAAACAGGTGATGGTGTTATTGATAAAACATGGACTGATGCCTGGGCTTACTATTTTGGTGCCAGTTACCAAATGGATGAAAGCAATCGTTTTGAACTCTATGCTATTGGCGCTCCTCAACGTCATGGGCAGAATCTATATAAACAGAACTTGGGTGCATATGATGCAGACTTTGCTAAAAGTTTAGATGATTATGACCATGGTGCTATTTTTAGAGCGTATGGGGATCCAGTCGCTCCGGATTCTACCAGCGGAAAATTTGCAGATGTTTCTGGTCGTAATTTTAACCAGAACTGGGCTGCTGTAGATACAGACTACGATGGATTACAATATTTTTATATGTATGGGAAAAACCAAGTTCGCCGGCACAATTCAAAATTCCTCAATGAAAGAGAAAATTATTTTCACAAGCCGTTGGTTAATTTTAATTGGTATCGAACAATTAATGAGCAAATGAAATTGTCGACTATTTTTTACTGGTCAGGTGGTTCCGGCGGTGGAACGGGAACTTATGGTAGTTTGAGTAGACAATCTGCGATTGAAGGACAGGCGTGGTATGCTGTTTCTCCCTGGACCTGGGATTGGAATACAACTATACAAAACAATGCTACAAATATAGATTCAAGCTACTCAACTATATACAGCAGGTCCGCGGGGATACTAAGAAATAGCATTAATCGACAATGGACAATTGGCGCTATATCTAAAATGGATTATATATATAATGATGAGTTGAAATTTCAATATGGGCTGGATTGGCGGACAGCAACAATCGAACATGCTCGTGAAGTAAGGGATCTATTAGGTGGAGATTATTATGTATATACAGGAAATGATTTTGATAATGTTTATGATGAGGACGATGTGCTGGACGAAGAAGCTACACTGGTCAATCAAATGAAAGAATTGGGCGATATTATAGCCTATCATAATACCAATACCGTAGATTGGTTAGGTTTTTTCGGGCAAACTGAATATAAGACTCCGAATTATGCATTTTATGGTATGTATGGATTTTCCACAATAAAGTATACATTTTTGGATCACTTTACAGATGATGGTTCCGGAAATGAAGTTTCCATCGAAACGACTCCCATTGCAAGTTCCCAATTAAAAGCGGGGTTTATTTATCAAATGTCTGCAGAAGCAGATATATTTGTTAATTATGGGAATGTTCAAAAAGTCCCCATTTTTGATGCAGTAATAGATGATAATAATGGAACAGTTTCTTCAAATCCAGCCAATGAAGTGTTTAAGAGTTTTGAGGCGGGAATGAAATATAAATCACTTGATGGTAAAACTGTTGTTAAAACAAATTATTATGAAACGTTATGGCTTGACCGCACTCTCACCAAAAATGTTGAACCAGGTCAAGAATCAAGTGGCGACACAGATATTTTATTCTTAAAAGGATTAGACCAAACACACACAGGATTTGAAGTCGAAATAGCGTATCAACCGATAGATATGCTACGTTTTGATGGTGCGTATTCTAACGGTACGTGGGAATTTGTTGATGATGCTACAGGCGATTATAAAGATTATAATAATGATACAACTTATTACTATAGTTATGCTGTAGATGGTTTAAAAGTAGGCGATATGCCCCAAAAAAGTACTTCTTTGGCTGTATCAGTTTTTCCTATTAAAGGTTTAAGGTTACAAGCAATTTTGAATTCATATAAAAATCATTATGCTGATTGGAATCCATTAAGCCGTCAAGTAAATGACTGGGGAGATGATGGAGTTGAAAAAGAAGACTATAATAATGATGGGGATTATGAGGACGAGAATGATGTTGCACCGGATAATGGCGAGGCCGATGGTGAAATAAGTTCTATGGAAATGAGTTACGCTGACCGAGAAGAAAGCTGGATGACTCCCGGATATTCAAAAATGGATATTCATATTGCTTATGATCTACCGTTGAATCCTATGATTCTTGGGAGTGTTAAGATCCAAGCTTTTTTCCACATATTTAATTTATTTGACACAGTATACATTCAAGACGCTACAGACAATAGTAAATATAACAGTTGGGATAATGATCATGATGCCGATGATGCCGAAGTATTCCTTGGTTCACCAAGATATTTTAACGCAGGGTTTAATGTTTCTTTTTGAATAAAACCGATAAATGTACAGTATTAGCGGTTTTTGATTACCACCATTTAAACGGAAAATTAATAGACGGAATATTAAAGGGGTACAACACAGAAATAAATCCTGATAGATAACCAGTCATTACATCATTCCCATCTATACTGCTTGCAATAGTAGTATTTACTCCTAAAACCAACTTGACGGGACCAACTTCTCTGCCTGCATACATTCCAGAACGAATTCCATAACCGGCACCCACTTTCCCAAATCCACCTTGAATAGCAATTGGGAAAAAAGGAAAGGGGATAAAGTTCAGCGACTCTACAAACACCCATCTCCCCCAGGAGAATTCACCTGAATTAAATGAAACATATTCCATTCCTATACCCCCATGGATATTGAACCAGAATATGTCCAAAGTGTATGGAAATTTTAATTCCAAGCCAAGAGTGTTTACTTTACCACTATCTAAATAACTACCTACAATTAGACCACTATTTAAATTTAGAATAGCTGTTAATTTTTTTTCAGTTGTAGTTATTGTTTTTACACTAGATGAATCTAATTCTACTTTTTCAATTTCGGCTTCTGGCTCCATTTCTACAATATTCTTTTGAACAAGAGTATCCATTTCAACTGTTATATCAAATCTACTTTCAATAGATTGAACTAATTGGTTTAAGTTTTCTTTAGATGTGTCCTCTAAAAACAATATAATATCTGCTAACCCTGTTTTATCTTTTGGAGGCCCAAGTTTCCGTTTGTATTTATTTGAAAAAGGAATAATTCGCTTTTCCAGCAATTTTCCACGTTGATCCGTAGTTGTTAGAATAAGCTCTTCGGGCGCATTGCTGTAATTATATGTTTGAGTCCGAAAACGATAATCTTCATTATCATAATACTCAACTTTTTGCAGATATTCCTTTCGGTTATAAAATAGCTTATGCATACCTACTTTTGTGGAATCATACTTAAAATATTCTGACACAATTATTTCTTTGTAACGACTATTATTTCCTCCATCCATATATTGTAGAGTATAATAATAATATACTTGTCCAATTTTATCTGTTATGGTTACCGTATGGGTTCTGTTATCTTCCCTTTCTTGCATATCTGCTGACCAGTTTTGGCGCATTTCACTCAATTCGTCTACAAATAAAAATTCATCAAAAAATGTTAAAGGTTCACGTACATGAAACACAACTTTGTATTTTGAACGCGTCCCTGCTTTATTCCAAATCAATACATAAGACCATAATCGGCGATTATTTTTGTCTATAAATGTTACATTCTTTATTTGACCTTTACTGTTGAATGTTACTTCGTAGTAGTTTTTCCCTGCCAATTGATCGCGGGTGAGGCCATCGGCTAAATCTCGCTTTTCAATATCCCAATATCCGTAATATAATTTGAGGCCCGACAATTTTTCCCTTTGTTTTTCTCTACCTGAAACAAATTCCACATTCAGCAATTCACCCGTTTCCGAATATGTGGATTTAAAATGTGCTTTACCTTTTACGTCTTTTTCTGATACTTCATTGCCCAATATTTCGGATCGTTTAATATCTGTAGGGAAAAATTTTATAAGAGTATCTTGTTCCTGTCCCACCAAAATCATACAAGAGAAAAATAATAGACTGCGTTTAAACATAGGCCCATACTAATATAGAAATGAGAACCAGTATCATACTGAAACCGAAATAGTTGCCCGTACGAACACTGTTATAATAATTGTCGATATTTTGGCCAAGGGATTTATAAGACATTGAAATATGAACCGTTTCACTTACCTCCACCAATACATCCTGTGTACCTAAACGAAGAATATTACGAGATACTTTTCGCGTATCTAAATCTTCATCATTTATATTTGGGAAAAAACTGACTGTATGCCAACCGGGTCGTACATCTACATTCTGTTTAAGTGGAGTATAACCTATTAGTTGTCCATCAACATAAATGGGAATATCTGGTGTATCACAAACAATGCTGATTGCGGTTTTACTTTGAGGGAATGAGACCGTTGTAAGTGTCGCAATAAAAAGTAGTTTTGCTAAATATATATTTTTTTGTTTAATTATTCTTGATACCTTTAATGTATGGGTACAATTTATTCATTCCCATCAATAAAAGTTGTTTTTATATGTACGACGACCATCTTGGTTGTCGGAATAATGCTTCTTCAACCGATTAACGTTCATTTTAATCAAGCTGGAAGATTGACCTACTTTTAAATTGCTCGCAGCTGCTGGTGTAACCTGCCTACTTCCAATATCAAATCACTACTATCTTTTCCAGCAGCTTCCAGCTCTCGAACCTTCAGGCGTGTGTCTTGAATTTTCATACGGATAGGATGTGTCTTTAACGTTTGGATACATTCTTTTACAACTGTTTGAGAATCATCAATTTTCTGTTCATTTATTAGTATTTTTGCAACTATTTCTCGTTCATTTTTTTCTTCGAATTCCTCTAAAACTTCTGCCGTTGAACCATTTCCGTATTCTAAAAGTAACTGGGCCGTCTTTTTCAATAATGGTTCAGTAAAAAGATCAATGTTTGTTAGTACATGTTCTTTTACATCTCGGAATGATTGTACCAACGATCTAATAATTTCAATTTGGGCTTTATGAACAACTGTTGAAAATGAAATTGACGGCGCTGAATTCGTTTCTTTTGGTTGAAATGATTTCCGTTTACGACTCACAGCTGTTCGAAATTGTTTTATCATTTCATTTTCACTAATATTTAATGTGTTTGCTAACGTCTGTAATAAATCGTCGCGGATAATACCATCGTTTACACCAGCAATTTCTTCCAAAATTTCCTTTACAAGATTCGATCGTTCCACTGCAGGGAGTTTTAATGCTTCAGATTTTACCAAATGATAATCTAAAAGTGGTTTCGCATTTTTAATTCCGTCTAAAACAGCGACGCTACCTTCATTCCTCACCCAATCGTCCGGATCCAGACCTTCCGGAACAGGGACGACCAATGCTGCAATATTATTTTGCAAAAGTGCGTAACCGGCTCGCAAGGTTGCTTTTTGCCCTGCCTCATCTCCATCGTAGGCTAAAAATACTTTTTGAGTAATTTTCCCAATTTGAACTGCATGTTTTCCAGTAAATGCTGTGCCGGAAACAGCCAATACATTTTCGACCCCGCCTTGGATTAATTGGAGGAAATCCATATAACCTTCCACCATAACAGCTGATCCAGCGCTACGAACGGCAGGAGCCGTTTTATGATATCCGTAAAAAATGTCACTTTTATGATAGAGGGGCGTTTCGGGGGAATTCATATATTTTGCAGGATCGTCATTATTAAATACTCTCCCACCAAAGGCAATCACTTTACCTGTTCGGTTCATTATAGGAAACATAATTCGTGAACGAAAACGATCCACAACACCTTGCTTTCCTTTTCCAAATAATCCTGATTTATCCACGCTCTCCCTAGAATATCCTTTCCCTTTTACTTTTTTGGTAAGGAATTCCCAAGCATCTGGCGCAAAACCGACACGGTAATCCTTCAGTGTTTTTTCAGTCAAACCACGCTCAAGCAAATATGCCAAGGCGTCTATACCTAGATCGGTAAACAAGGTTTCTGTATAGGCATTCGCTGCAATTTCGTGGAGTTCATATAATTGAGTAAATAGTTGTTTGGACTCATTGCTTTCGCCGGATAAAACCACTTCAATTCCAGTATGCAATCCCAATTGTTGAACAGCTTCAATAAAAGAGAGGTTTTCTTTCTCCATAATAAAATTAAAAACACTTCCCCCGGCACCACATCCGAAGCAATGATACATTTCTTTTTCTGGTGCAACACTAAATGAAGGTGTTCGCTCATCATGAAATGGACATAATCCAAAAAAATTTCGTCCGCGCTTTTTTAGATTGACATATTGAGATACAACGTCAACTATATCTGCGGAGTTGCGGATTCGATCAATTATTTCTTGACTGATGCGTGCCATTATAAGTCCTCTTCCGCTACTTCCATTAATTCTTGTATAAATTTTTCCCCTTTGGCAACTGGATCTTGTAAATGAAATACATTAATTATTTTTAATCGTGTTGACGTCATGAATTCAGAAATTGATGATTGTTCATGAACAATGTTTGACCATTCTTTTTTTGGATAAATGTCCATTGCCCAAATAAATACCATTACAATTAACATTGCTTTAATACTCCCAAATACAAAGCCCATGCTCCTGTTCAATAATTTGGTACTTTTTGAAAGTAACAGCACATGGATAAATTTTGTTAATAATCTTGCCAATAATAACACAATTAAAAATACAGTTACAAAACTAAATACCATAACCACCCATGGATTAATATTAATCACATTTAGAACAACGCCGGATAATTCCACATAATAACCCCAAGAAAAAGAAATAGCAATAATAAAACCCAATAAGCGACCCAATTCTTCTACCAAGCCGCGCTTGTAACCAATGATTCCCAGTACAACAATAAATATTGATGTTAACATATCAAGAAAAAGAATCATTATTTTGTACCTATCCCTAAATCATATCCTACAAATAGTACATTTTGTTTTTCTTTAAAAAGGTTTTTTCGTTTAGCCGTTACCATGCAAAAAATTACACCACTTTATCTAATATCAATTAGCATTATTCATAGCATTTCTTGAACAAAACATAAGCTATCTATTTCTATAATCTTTGTACATTTAATCTTAAATATATTTGTAAAACATAGGAAACCATACATGAGCCGCCCATTAAATAAACAGTTTAAACTTATTTCTCGACCCGTTGGGTTGCCAACCAGAAACAATTTTGAATATTCTGAATCGCCCATTCCATCATTAAAAGAAGGGGAATTTCTGGTGAAATCTGAATACATTTCTTTGGATCCTGCTATGCGTGGTTGGATGAATGATGGGAAATCATATATTCCTCCTGTTAAACTTGGTGACGTAATGCGTGCTGGAGGAGTTGGGTGTGTTTTAGAATCAAATAATACAAAATTCGACAAAGGTGATTATGTCCATGGATTATTGGGCATTCAATGTTATTCTGTTTCTGATGGGATAGGTATGACCAAAATTGACACGAACTTGGCGCCCTTGCCTTTATACTTAAGTCTTTTTGGACTTACAGGAATGACAGCATATTTTGGATTATTATCCATCGGAGAACCAAAGAAAGGCGATACGGTACTTGTTTCTGGTGCCGCTGGCGCTACTGGATCAGTTGTAGGTCAAATTGCCAAAATTAAAGGATGTCGTGTGGTCGGCATCGCTGGAGGGCAGAAAAAATGTGATTACATAATTAATGAATTGGGTTTTGATGGAGCCATTGATTATAAATCCGGGAATTTAGCAAGCGCATTAAAATTAAACTGCCCTGATGGCATAGATGTCTTTTATGATAATGTTGGCGGAGATATTCTAGATTTAGTTTTAACCAGAATTAATTTGAATGCACGAATCGTAATTTGCGGTGCTATTTCCCAATACAATAATACAACGCCCGTTAAAGGTCCAGACAATTATTTATCCCTTTTGGTCAACCGAGCAAAAATGCAGGGGTTTATCGTTTTTGATTTTGCCAACCAGTACAAAGAAGCGGCCCTTCAAATGGGGCAATGGATGGCAGAAGGGAAGCTGAAGTCAAAAGAACATATTGTTGAAGGTCTTGAAACATTTCCAGAAACGTTACTTATGCTATTTTCAGGTGAAAATTTTGGGAAATTAATGTTAAAAGTTTAGATTAGTAATTTTTAACCAAGTTTATCCTTAACCAAAGATTGAACCAATTTCCCATCTGCTTTACCAGCAGATTGTTGCATAACAACCGGCATCACTTTGCCAAAATCTGACATGGCAGCGGCGCCCGTTTCTACAATTACAGTATTAATTAATTCTATTAATTCATCTTCGTTCATCATTTGAGGCAAGTATGTTTCTAGTACTTCTCTCTCCAATATTTCTTTTGATGCTAAATCTTTCCGATCAGCTTTGGTATACATTTCAATTGCTTCATTGCGTTGCTTTACCAATGTTTTAATAACCTGTAATTCCTCTTGCTCGCTTAAATCGTTTCTCTTGTCAATGCGTTTATCTTTCAATTTTGAATACGCACCTCTCAACGTGGTTGCTTTTTCCTTTTCACCCTTTTTCATAGCGGCATACATATCTTTTTGCATTTGTTCAACTAAACTCATAGTAACCCTTTTTAGCTTTGATCAATTCGTTTCATAGACATCAATACGTTATCTTGATCAGTTTCAAAACCAATGAAACGTCGACCCATGCTTTTTGCAATAACTCCAACACTTCCCTTTCGCATAAATGGATCCACAACCCAACTCAATTTAAAGCTGCTTGCTTTGAGAATCTTTCCCAACATCATTTCAGGAAGGTCTCCTTTTTCCTGGCCAGAGCCCATGGTAAAATACTCCAACCAAAGATTAGACATATTATTTGAACTGTTAGCATTTTCTATTTTTTTATCATTAGCAACCATTCCTCTATCAAAAACGAAGTCTCCCGTTTTTGTTGCTAACCAAATATCACCTATTTCATTATGCCATGTAGGCGTATCATCTTGATTCCCCGCTTTTCTATCTCGCCATGTAATGCGTGTCTGAACTCTAAAATAATCACTCAACAGCGCATGATACATCCCAGAAAAACGCCAACCACAGAGCAAATATATTGCACCTGTACTTTTCAAAACTCTATGACTTTCTATTAACCATTTGTTATTCCAAGAATAATATTCCTGGAGAGTCATTTTTTGATTTTGATTTCCGATATTCCGCCATGGACTTACGGGCGGCGCTGTAAGTATTAAATCAATAGAATTATCCGGAAGACGTTTAAGCCCATCCAGTGCATCTCCTAAAAACAACCCTTCTTTCATGGTGTCCAACGTCATGGATATTTCTTCTGGCTTTAGGATTGCCGGCAAATACCTATTTAAATCATCTACCGATAAGCCAGGGTATGGTTCCAGTGGATTAGAGAATAAAGGGTTAAGTTGTTCTTTTTCCATTCCTGACATGGGAAAATTTACACGCTTCTATTGTCAAATAAACACTGATTCAATAATTATTGACATTCATCAATTGCCACAGCAAATTCACACTTATGTTTAAGCCAAAAGTTATATTTATTTGTACTGGGAATTCATGTCGTTCCCAAATTGCGGAAGGAATTTTAAGAGATGCTGCAAGTGACATCTTTGATGTTTTCAGTGCTGGTAGCCATCCAAGCCGCGTTCATCCCATGGCCATTAAAGTAATGAATGAATGGGGGATTGATATCTCAGAACATACGTCGGACTCCATCGATTATTATTTAGACAAAGGAATAAACATTGTTATTACAGTGTGTGATCATGCCAATCAAGTTTGTCCGAGATTTCCCGGAAATGTGGAAAGGCTGCATTGGAGCATTAAAGATCCGTTTTCCGGTTGGGGTGAAAAAATCGAATATATAGTTGCTTTTCGAAAAACACGAAAAATAATTTATGAACGCATTGAAGATTTTTTAAAAAATAGAGATATTGAGTAACAGATTGCTGAATATTAAAAATGGATGGATTCTTTTATTATTTACTAATGTTATTTTAAGCCAAATTCGAATCACAGAAGTTATGTATGATTTGGATGGTTCTGATTCTCCTAATGAATATGTTGAAATATACAATTTATCATTAGTTGATACTGTCAATCTTACCGGTTGGCAAATCCGCGATCGTTCATCAACAGATGTTTTGCACGATTCCGGTTATGGTTTAATCATACCACCCGCATCTTATGGAATCATTTTTGAAGGTGATTATAATTTTAATACAGGTATTTATTCTGATTTAATTCCAGCTCAAGTTGTACTTATAAAAGTGGACGATTCCAGCATCGGCAATAGCCTTTCCACTAGTGATTCACTTTTTCTCATTTCGTCTGCTGGCATTGTTCAAGATTCTATCGGTTGGACAGATATTTCTCCAGATGGTTATTCAATTGAAAAAATACGCATGGAATTACCCAATAATTCTTCAAACTGGTTACCAAGTCTCGATTCTCTGGGGACTCCAGGAAACATTAACAGCGTGGAGCCATTGACAATCGACGGAGAGTTGATTGGTGATTCGTTGACCGCTTCACCGAATGTAGCCAATAGCGATGAAACAATAACTATCCATGGATATGTGACCAATAGCGGCCGCACATCCATTTCCGGGGATATTGAAATATGGGATGGGAATGATATCTTGGAATCAATCTTTATCAGTTCTTTGGATGAACTGGATACCACAGACTTTTCTGCAGTTATAGGCCCGTTTAATTCGGGAGAAAAGAATTTGGATGTCCATTTTGTTATCAGCGGTGACCAAGATTCAACCAATAATATTTATTCTATTTCTTTTGGTGTGCGTTTTTCAGTAGGACTATTTACCATTAATGAATTTCTGCCTTATCCCGAAAGCGGAGAAGACGAATTTGTTGAATTATACTATCACGGAACCGAATCACTATCATTGGCCGGCTGGGGAATTGCAGACCAAAATGATAATCCTGCTTTATTTGGAGATATACGTGTTGAAAATTATAACTATATAGTTATTGGCGCAGATTCATCATTGTTTACTGACATTCCCGATTCCAGTTTATTCTTAACTCCCATTTCATCCTTTCCTACGTTGAATAATGGCGGTGATGCTATTCGGATTTATGATCCATTTAATACATTGATTGACTCGTTAATCTATTCCAACAACTGGGATTATAATCGCGGTCAATCCATGGAAAAAGTAAACACAAATCTTGCTTCTTCTGATTCTGCCAGCTGGCTTCCATCAGTTAATAATAATGGCATTACACCAGGAATACGCAATTCAGTCATGCCGTGGCCCATCGATGGTGGCTTATTATTTGATTATATTAGCCTCTATCCGATTATTCCAACACACAGTGATTCTGTTGAATTATTAATCCCCATCGTTAATCTTGGGCAAAATTCCCTTTTTGGAAATATGTATATTGAATACAATGAAGAGGAATTAGCCAGCACAGATATTTCTATTCCAACCCCAGGAGATACTAGTGTAGTCACATTAATTATTCCTCCACTCGCTTCTGGAGAAAACGAACTATTATTAGCCATTGATGTGTTGGATGATGGAAATACATCTAATAATACGAATACAATTGTTGTTAAAGTTCGATATCCATTTGGGACTGTTCGTTTAAATGAATTCATGGCAAGACCTAATAATGACCAAACAGAATACATTGAGATGGTCAGTTTTGATTCTTTTAATCTATACGATTGGTCATTTAGCGATAACAATCAACAGAAAAAACGTATTAGTAATTTCACAGTTGAAAATGGGCAATATATTATTCTATCTGCTGATTCAAGTTTGTATCCACTGCAAAACACCGGAGCTCATTTTGTTGTTTCTGAAGATGGCTGGCCATCGCTAAATAATTCAGGCGATGCTATTTTCCTTTATGATCTTACCGGCAGTATTATTGATTCTCTTTTCTATGATTCAAACTGGGAATTGTCAGATGAAATTTCTACTGAAAAATTACGTCCTGAATTTGAATCATTTTCTATTGGAAACTGGGCACTGTCGACAGATAGTTTCGGTGGAACACCAGGCAGCGGAAACTCCATTGCATTATTTGACTTAGATGGTTTGTTAATCCAAGATTCCACTTGGCATTCACCTCTTTTCCCAAGCAAAAATGAACAAATTACTATTTATACTTCTATTGTGAATAAGGGTGTTACTGCATTTTCAGGTTCAATTAATTTATCAATAGATGGGGACGAGTTTGGAACAACAATCTTCCCAAGCATTGACACCGCCGACACCCTTAACTATGTGTTAGGATTTGGACCACTCATTTCTGGTTATCATAGTGTAGAACTCAATTTAAATATTTTCGGGGATGAAAATAGTTCAAATAATATTGTTAGTGATTCCATATTAGTCAGTTATGATTTTGGAAGTGTAACGCTGAATGAATTCATGACTGTTCCTGATTCCACACAAACAGAGTTTATTGAAATTGTAACTCTTAATTCTGTACAAATGGATAATTGGGCGATCAGTGATAATACACTTTCACTGAAAAGTTTCAGTTTTGGAATCGTGGATGAAGATCAATTATTTATTTTAGCAGCAGATTCCATTATAACTGAATATATGCCCGAAAATGGAAATTGGAAAATACCATCAGGCGGATTTCCGGGGTTAAACAACACCAGTGATGGAATTTATTTATATGATATGACTGGAAAAGTGATTGATTCATTAATCTATACTACTGATTGGAATATAGTCGAAAATCGTTCATTGGAAAAATACCGTCCAGAGTTTAATTCCAGTGATTCCTCACGTTGGGGAACAGCTGTAAATGAGTTGGGACAAACACCCGGCTTAACAAACAGTATTTATTATAAGGAATTAGCGAAAACTGGGAAGTTAGTTTTAGAACCAAATCCGTTTTCTCCTGACGGTGATGGGTTTGATGATTTGCTATATATTAAATATAAATTACCCTTTGAATACGGATTAATAACAATTCAAATTTTTGATGTTATAGGGAGAACAATTGCTGCGCCTTATTGGAATATGTATACTGCACAAGAAAATATTTTAACATGGGACGGAAAACGTACAAATGGTAATCTTGCTCGCATGGGTATTTACATTATTAAACTAACTGTAAAAGATCAATCCAGCAGTAAAACATGGGAAAATATCCAAACAATTGTATTAGCAAAAAAGTTGTAAATTTGTTGAATTTATAATTACATGAAAAGAGGATTCAATGCGTTATCTAATTATTATTCTATTACTAATTTCATCTTTATGTGCGGATACAAAACACTTAAATGCTCCTGACGGAACTACCGTTGTTATAGATCGAGATGAATATGGTGTCCCCCATATAAAAGCAGAGAACGAGGCGGCATTATTTTTTGGACAAGGTTTCGCAGAAGCCAATGATCGCTTATACCAAATTGATTTAAACCGTAGAGCCGGAACTGGCCGATTAAGTGAATGGTTTGGCAGCTTGGCATTGGATTTTGATAAGGATGTCCGTAAAAATGGCTATACTAAAGCTGAAATAAACACTATGGTTGGTTTATTATCTGAAAATGTTCAAGCTGCGTTTGAAGGATATGTTTCTGGAATAAATGCGTATGCGGATACAATGAATCTATATCCAGATTTATATAAACCATCTCAATATGCAACAATGGATTTTGATCCAATTACGGTTCAAGACATTGGAGCGTTTGTTGTTTATATGCTTTGGGATTTTGGAAAATTTGGAGGCTATGAATTGTCTCGATTAAATGAATTACAAACTAACGGTTGGGATTGGTTTAATGAAAATAGACCCGTTAATGATCCTTCATGTTCTACAACTATCCCTGATTCAGGTCAAGCAACAACACAATCATGGAATTATTCTGGAATGACTATTCCTGCTGAAGTCGCAGAAGAATATGAAACAACACAAGACTATTTACTACAGTTCAAGAAAGATCATGGCCTCATATATAAATTTGGTAGTTTTGCTACATTGGCATCTCCTGGGTTTTCTTCTACAGGAAACGTACTATTATTAGGCTGTCCCCAAATGGGTACTCCGGAATATGATAATCCAACTATAACCATGGAAGTGGAATTAGAATGTCCCACTATTCATATTGGAGGAATGACAGTTCCAGGTATGCCCTTTGTTGTTTTAGGTCATAATGAAGATGTTGCTTGGACGTGGACCAGTGGTATTAGCGATAATGTAGACACGTACATTGATTCAACCCAAAGTACAAATTTTAATGACGGTTACTGGTATGATGGTGCGTGGCAAGATTTTGAAGTAATTGTTGATACAATTTATACAATTACAGGTGAAGAAATTTTTACTCATTACCGAACAATTCACGGTCCGGTTGTAGGTTCTTATTTACCTTTGAAACAGGTGTATTCCCATAATATGACCTTTTGGAAAGATGAACTGCTTATGGCTGAATATGTTTATAATGTAAATAAAGCTACAAATATCAATGAATATGTAAATGCATTGAGTACAGCTTCCATGTCATTTAATTGTTTTGTCATTGATCAAGACCAAAATATTGGTTTCTGGCATTCAGGTCGATTTCAGGATCGTAGTGATGGCGTACATCCTTATCTTCCCCATAAAGGCGATGGTTCGGAAGAATGGGGCGGCTTTATTCCATTTGAAAATTTGCCTCAATCACTTAATCCGGAAATGGGATATTTTACAAATTGGAATAATAAACCTTCACCCGATTGGAATAATGGAGATAATGGTCCATGGATATCCGGAAACTCGATTTGTGATCGTGTGGATGCTATAACTAATTATGTTTCAACTTTTTCTGCTATAACATTGGAAGATGTTAAAAATGTTCCCCAAGCTATTGGAAGTCACGGGACATATCAAGGAGCATATGAATTAACGGGAACAGATATTATAGATTTTAATATTAATCCTCCTGGGCAGAGTGATTTAGTCCATTTGAACGGAACCCCCAGTGAACATAAAAATGATCAATGGTCATTACACGAAAATTACAATTTTAAAGAAATGATTTTTGGTGAAGATATCGCTGAAACGGTTACAGATATTGTACCCAATCAATTCAAATTATTTGCGGCATACCCCAATCCATTCAATCCAACTACAACAATACGGTTTAGCGTAGCAGCGACGCATACTACACAGTTGGAGATTTATGATATAGTCGGTCGTTTGGTCGAAACATTAGTTAAAGAAAAGCTGTCAACCGGGGAACATGAAGTTCTTTGGAATGCTGAAGGGTTGGCTAGTGGCGTTTATTTTATAAAATTAGAAAGTGGACGTTTTTTAACCACTCAAAAAATTGTCTTATTGAAATAAAAAGGGGCAGATATCTGCCCCTTTTTACATCTACATTAAGTTTAGTTTAAATACCAAATCCTATGCGGAGGTTTATACTGCCATAGCCACTAGCATCTGGTACAACATCTTCCACAATGGTGTAACGATAATTCAGAAATGTATCCAACATTAACAACTTGAACTGTAGCCCTGTTTGAAAATGAAAACCCGAAGCATCAATTGTATTATCTTCTAAATAATTCACAAGATTATCTTCAAGTGCTGATGGATCACCATTCGTTAAATCACCCCCTAATAATTCAGTTATCATTTCTATATCAGCGATAGGTGTTGACACATGCGTGTTATAACCGCCACCGGCATGTATTTTTGCTCCCGCCAGAAATGGAATAGAAAGTCCGAAAACTTTCTTTCTTAACGTATAATATATATCTGTGCTAGCCCAACCAAAGTTGATTGGATCCATTGAACCGGCTACATTTTCAAAATTGATATCGTATTTGTTTCCACGAATATTTGCATCAACTTCAAGATCTATAAAGGGAATGGCATCAATGTATAAATATCCGCCAACAACGTACGCCCCATCAAAGCTACCGTTTGTTAATGAAACGCCAGGGATTCCTGATTCTGGACTGGATTCAGCAACGCTGAATGAACTTTGTCCTACCTGCAGGCCAAATCCACCAATGGCAAAAAGGTTTGTTGCTAAAACAGTCATAATGAATAAAGCTATTTTTAAATTTCTCATTGTATTCTCCGTATGGTTTGTGGTTTAACTAGCAATAAGTTAATTGAACTTTCACCAATGATTAAAGTTTTATAAATCGGAACTTATCTCAATTAAAAATCGTAGATGAAGAGTAAATTCTAACAACGTATTGAGGTAAAAAATGAAAAACATATTCATAATAATTCTATTCACATTTTCTGTGAGTCTTCTACAGGCTGATGATAAACATGTTATTGTTAAGAAAATAATAGTTGGCTCTGATCAGGAAGAAAGTAATGTAGATGTTAATGTTGAAGTGGTAGATAATCAACTAACGTTAACAATCACTCAAGATGGAGAAGAAAATATCTATTCAATCAACTTATCTGATGAAAATGCTCTAAAAAATTTGGAAAAAGAGTTAAGTGATTTAAACATTGATGTAAATGTAATGGCAATGATGTCTCCCGAAAGAAAAGACGATGGGCACGTTTTCTTTAGTCGTGATTTGCATGAATCGCATACTGGTATGGGCGCTGGTGGTTATTTAGGAGTTCAGATACAAGATATATCAGATCAGCTCCGGGATTATTTTAAAGTAAAAGGTGCAGGGGGCGTCCTTGTTTCTGAAGTGGTTGAAGATAGTCCAGCAGAAAAAGCAGGTTTATTAACAGGTGATATTATTTTGAAAATCAATGATGTCCGTATAGGCGATTCGGATGAATTAACACAAACAATTCGTAAAGAGGAACCAGACACTGAAGCTGTCATAACCGTCATACGTAAAGGTCGAGAAAAATCATTAAAAGCAACTCTGGGAAAAAGTGAAAATTCTTTTTCATGGTTTGGCAAAATGGGTAACCACCCAAATATGGGAATGAAAAAACACAAAATGATGATGAAAAAAATTGACCATGTTTGTACATCTGATTGCGGAAATGATTGCTCAATGAAAGGTCAAATGGAAATTGATATTGATATGCCTACACCAAGTGGAATCAAAAATATGAAGAAAAAGAAAATGTTTATGGGCAAGTGGGAATATGGAGATGAATTAGAAAGACTGAAAAAAGAACTTGAAGAATTACGTGAAGAATTGCAGAAACAAAGTGATTCATAAGCAAAACTATGCACTTTATTAAGAAAAAGGCTCCTGAAGGAGCCTTTTTCTTTTCTATACTATACATACCGCTATAAATTAAAGGTACCTCTTCAATATTTATGAATCGATTTATCATTTACATTACTATACTTTTGGGGTTAATGACCGCCCAAGATTACCATTGGCCTACAGATGCCGGGAAATCATTAAAATCTAATTTTGGGGAATTTCGTGACGGGCATTTTCACATGGGTATCGACATTAAAACGAATAGTAAGGAAGGTGCGTCTGTTTTTGCTGTGGAGGATGGATATATTTCTCGAATGGTAACCAATTTCAAGGGGTATGGAAGGGCGTTATATATTATTCATCCTGATGGCCGTACTAGCGTATATGCACATCTTTCCAGATTCAATCCAAAGCTTGAAGGATTTCTTAAATATTATCAAAATAAAAATGCATCCTATATATTGAACCACTATTTTAAGGCAAACGAAATTAACGTTAACAAGGGAGAGTTAATCGGCTATACGGGAAATACCGGTCATTCCTTTGGGCCACATCTACATTTTGAACTACGTAATCAAAATGAACAACCATTAAATCCACAATCCAATGGATTCACCATAGATGATCGCCAGTCACCAAGGTTAGAAGAATTGGCTTTAATTCCACTTGAAAATAATTCCAAAGTAAACGGTAGTTCTCTTCCGGTACACATTCCATTTTTTCGTAATTCAGATGGGTCTTATGAATTGGCGGATACATTAAATGTTTTTGGCGCTATTGGTCTTGCAATACGCACAAGAGATAAACGCCAAGGCTTTTCTGAATCTTATCAATTGAAAACTATAGAATTGATTATTGATAGCAAACTGGAATACTTACTTGATTATGACGTTTTGGACTACAGCAGTAATGACCGCGTTCAGTTAGTTCGTCATCATTCATTACATCGTTTAAACCTTGGTTCTTTCCACACTCTTTACGATTTAAAAAACAATCCTAAATCAACTGTTCAACCTGAAAATCTATCTGGAATATTAAAATTACCTCCTGGTTACCATAAACTGATTATTAAGGGAACTGATGCAAATGGAAATACATCTGAAGTATCTGGATGGATTTTTACGCATCCCCCAATCGATTTAGTTATTCAAGATATAACACATGAAAAAACCAATACCCTATTCAATATCCAGTCAAAATCCATAAGTATTCCTTTGAAAAATATAACGTGCTATTCGTTCTCTCCTTCCGGTTTTGCTGATATTAAAATTGAACCATTAAAAATCAGCAAGCAAGATGGTGGCTTACTTGTTTCTATAGATAAGAGATTAATTCATAATCGTTCAATCCAATTTATAGCAAAAAATAAAATGGGCGCATTTTCAAAACCATTAAACTGGCACCCTAAAAATATGACTGTTAATTATAATACTAGGCCAAATATAAAAGTAAATCAAACGGCTGCAGGTATAATTATTCAGATTGAAACGGGGGATATGGGGACTGCGGCTCCAACACTAAATTTAGATTCACCGCAAAAAGTTATTGATATACCACTTGAGCAAATTCAACCCTTTACATATATATCCGAAGCCCTGAATGTTAAATTATTTGAAAATGTAAGCTCATTAAATGTCAGCATAAATAATGGAACTGATTACACATATAAATATACATTTAAACCTTCTTTGGGTAAATCAAGTGGACAGACAGTTGTTGTTTCCGAAGATAAAATGTGTTCGCTGCAATCTGTTAAATCAACCTTTTACTCCCAAAAATTAATCTGGATAGATGCTGTGGAGCAAACGGTGCCACCCGTTCATGGGGAGCATCTATCAAATGTCTATCAACTCCAACCGTTTGATGCGCCACTACAAGATACAGTTCGTATAGGGATTCGTTATGATGAAACTGTAGCAAGACTGGATAAAATCAGTTTATATTATTATAATCAAGAGGATGGCTGGACATTTATACCTTCGAAGAATTCACAAAAACGACAAGTGCTAACTGGAAGCTTGAACAGTATGGAAGCTGTATGTATTCTCCAAGATATTGTTCCGCCGGTTATCAAGTCAACATTTCCTGCTCACGGTGGTCAGTATTACGTGGAAGACATTACTCAGTTACAAGCCAGAGTAGACGATCTTTTATCTGGTATTAATCCTAAAGAAACATCTATGACCATGACGCTAGATGGGAAGAGATTATTATATGCTTTTCAGCCGATTAAACAACAACTATCATACAACTTGCTTGATCAATTAACTTTGGGAAACCATACAATGACAATTTCTATAAATGATCGTGCAGGAAATTCTGCTAGTACCATAATAGACTTTATAATTAAGTAATGTTTTTCCCTTATAAAGATGATAACCCTCGAGTCTTGGTTCCTATTGTAACGTATGGAATTATTGCTGCTAACATTCTTATTTTTTTATACCAATTTTCTCTAATAACTTCTGGAGTTGATGCTGAAGCTCAATTTATTTACATGTTTGGGCTTGTGCCTGCCCAATTTCACATTATCAATTTATTCACTTCAATGTTTCTTCATGGCGGACTTGCTCATATACTTGGAAATATGTGGTTTCTATGGATTTTCGGCGATAATGTGGAGAGTGCATTAGGTCATGCCCGTTATGCAATGTTCTACCTTTTATGTGGTCTTGCCGCTGGATTAGCACAAGTTCTATTCAACATTGACTCAATGATTCCTATGGTGGGAGCCAGCGGAGCAATTGCCGGAGTTTTGGGCGCATACCTGATACGTTATCCTCACGCCCAAGTACATGTATTTGTTTTTATATTCTTTTTCTTTACAACTATCAGAGTTCCAGCAATGATTGTTCTGGGTATCTGGTTTTTAACTCAATTAACAAATGGACTAGGGACTCTCGGTCTTGATACTACCGGTGGCGTCGCTTGGTTTGCCCATATAGGCGGATTTATTGCCGGTGTTGGCTTTAACTATGTTTTTCAACAAATAAGATTCAAAGAGTATTGATATGGAAGAATTAATTGCAATTGCACAAAAAATGAGAGAACGAGCCCACGCTCCTTATTCTAACTATACAGTTGGCGCTGCGGTGTTAACTTCCAATGGAGAAATGATCGGCGGCTGTAATGTTGAATCCAGCAGTTATGGTTTAACCTGCTGCGCTGAACGTGTGGCCCTTTTCCGAGCAGTTGCTTCAGGAAATTCATCTTTTAAAGCGCTTGCTGTAGCAACGGAAAATGGAGGTTCCCTTTGTGGTGCTTGTCGGCAGGTTGTATGGGATTTATGTGGAAATATTCCTATTTTTATTGCTGATGAAAACGGTAAAATTGAAGAAACTACATCGACAGATTTACTTCCGGATGCGTTTAATCAAGCTAACCTAAAATGATGAAAAAATCTATTTTAATTGGTATTGCTGGCGGGACCGGTTCCGGTAAAACATCTGTTTCTCGTGAAATTATTAAAGAATTTACAACGGGTGAAGTTGCCGTAATCCAACTCGATTCTTATTATAAAGATTTAGCACATATGTCTTTTGAAGAAAGAAATAAACAAAATTTTGATCATCCAGATGCTATGGATTTTGAACTACTGAACAGTCATTTATCAAGCTTGATGCAATGGCAATCAGCTAAAATCCCTTGCTACGATTTTGGATTACACACACGTAAAGAAGAATCAGATTGCATCGAACCGCATCATGTACTTGTTCTAGAAGGTATATTGACTCTTTGGGATTCAATGATAAGGGAGTTGATGGATATTAAATTATTTGTTGAAACACCCGATGATATTCGCTTTATACGTCGTTTAACACGGGATCGCGTTGAGCGTGAACGTAGTACACAATCTGTCATTGACCAATATTTACATACAGTACGTCCCATGCACAAACAATTTGTTGAACCTACAAAAATATATGCAGATTTAATTATTCCTGAAGGCGGGAAAAACACTGTTGCTATTGATCTTATACAAACAAAAATTAAATCTATACTACCAAGAGAGAATAAATGACACTTACACCACGTTCAGGCGGATGGATAGAAGTAATATGCGGACCCATGTTTTGCGGAAAGACTGAAGAACTAATCCGTAGGTTAAAACGAGCCCAAATCGCTAAAATGAAAACAGCTATTTTCAAACCAACAATCGATAATCGATACAGCGATGAACATATTGTTTCTCATAATCAATCAAAAATGAAGTCGTACCTCATTGATGATGTTACTGAAATATTAAAAAAAGCGAACGGAGCAGAAGTAGTGGGAATTGATGAGGCACAATTTTTTAATGATAATTTAATTGATGTTTGCAAAGAATTATCATCAAATAATACCCGTGTCCTCGTCGCTGGTTTAGATAATGATTATTTGGCGCGCCCTTTTGGGCCGATGCCAAAAATAATGTGCGCAGCTGAATATCTTGACAAACTACGAGCGATTTGTATACAATGCGGAGAACCAGCTAGCTTTACACAACGCATATCAACCGATGCAGGACAAGTGGTCATTGGTGAAACGGATAAATATGAAGCACGTTGTAGAAAATGCTATCTACACTCTGATGAATTATAATGGAGCGATTCTATAAACTATGTCATTATTGGTCAACAGCAACTATTGCAATATTACTCATTTAATTCTTATAATTAGCAAATAATTTTGCCTTATGCGATTAATTTTTATTGGCCCACCTGGAGTTGGAAAAGGAACTCAAGCTAAAAATATCTGTACCCATTTTGGTATAGTACACCTTTCAACCGGCGTTATATTACGGAATGAAATAAAACAGATGTCTTCCATTGGACAATCTGCAAAAATATTTATTGATAAAGGTCAATTGGTCCCAGATAGTGTTTTAATAAAAATGATGTCAAGTCGATTAGCTCAAAATGACTGCATTAATGGTTTTTGTCTAGATGGTTTTCCACGTACAACCCCTCAAGCTGTAGGATTGGATAAAATTCTTTCAAATTTAAATTTATCTCTAAATGCAGTTGTAAGCATTATTGCTGATGAAGAAGAATTAATTAATCGATTAATCTTAAGGGGTGTTTCATCAGGAAGAACAGATGATTCTCCTGACATCATCCGAGAGAGATTGAATGTATACAAAAGACAGACTGCTCCATTAATTGATTTTTACGAAAAAAGAAATCTCATAAAAACAATAAATGGGATTGGGGATATACATGATATTTCAGAACAAATTTTTAATATTTTAAAATAACATGTTAAAGGTTGGGTTAACGGGCGGAATTGGTTGCGGAAAGAGTACTGCAGGTGTCGTTATGGCGCAATTAGGAGCTTTTATTTTTGATGCTGATAAAGAAGCAAAGAACATGATAGGTGAAAACCTAACGGTACAAAGTGAATTAATTGCTGAATTTGGAACGGATATTATGGGCCCGGGGAATGTGATTGATTTTAAAAAATTAGGGCGTATTGCTTTACAGGACGAAGATCACCAATTACGACTTAATTTAGTTGTTCATCCTTACATTTATGATTTAATAGATGAAAATTTCGATAAAATATCCTCTAAAAATGAGCATACAATGTTTATTGTGGATGGAGCGTTAATTTATGAATCTGGATATGACCAACACCTAGATTATGTAATTGTTATAACTGCATTAATGAAAAATAGGATGGAACGAGCTCTGGATCGAGGAACGCTTTCACGTCAACAAATATTGCAGCGTATAGAATTACAATGGTCCGAAGAAGAGAAGACTGGGTTGGCTGATTATGTAATTCATAATGACAGAACTGAAGAAATTTTACATAAAGAGATTACTTATATTTACGAACAAATTGTTTAACGAATGCTGTGCCGTAATGCCCTAGGTTTATCCATAATTTCTTTATAAATCATTGCCATTCGCACATCATCTTGATGTTTGAAAAATTTGTAATGAGGGGGTTTCTTTTTTCTTTCTTTATGTTTAATGGTGCCAACTGTTTGACCTCTCTGAGATACTGAAAAATTCACTTTATGTGCCGGTGGCGGTATGTGTGATTTCTCTTCAATTTCATTTTCAATCAGTTCCAAATCTAACTCTTCTTCTAATTCTGTATAAGGAACCTCTTCTAATTCACTTTCTCCCTTATCAACGAAATCAGCAAATATTTTCTTTACAAAATCAGGAGTCGACCAGTCATTCTTACCATCTTGATCCATCTCTTTTCTAGCTTCTTTTTGCTGTCGTTTTTTCATCATTGCAGACAACATGTACATTATTAAAAGAAAAAGCCAATAACCAAAACTATCCATCAATCATCCTTTTTCTCTCTTGATGGTGCTTCTTCCATACCAGATATTGATTCCCGCATTCCTGTATCTGATTTAATATTTTGCATATTATAATAATCGAAAATTCCCATATTCCCATCTCTAAATGCCTGTGCCATTGCTTTGGGGACTTCAGCTTCAGCAGCTACAACAGTGGCTTGCATTTCTTGGGTTCTTGCTTTCATTTCCTGTTCTTCTGCAACTGCCATCGCTCTACGAGTTTCTGCTCTGGCCTGAGCAACTCTTAAATCAGCTTCAGCTTGATCTGCTTGGAGGCTTGCACCAATATTTTTACCCACATCAAGATCTGCAATATCAATAGAAAGAATTTCAAATGCTGTCCCTGCATCAAGCCCTTTACTTAAGACCGCCTTGGAAATATTATCCGGGTTTTCTAACACAGCTGTATAATTATCTGAAGAGCCGATTGCACTCACGATACCTTCTCCCACGCGTGCAATTATTGTTTCATCTGTTGCACCACCAATTAAGCCAGGAATATTAGTTCGTACTGTTACACGTGCGCGAGCTTTCAACTCAATACCATCTTTCGCTACAGCAGCTAAATATCCTTCTTTTGGGACATCTATCACTTTTGGATATACACTAGTTGCAACAGCTGATTGAACATCGCGCCCGGCCAAATCAATGGCTGTTGTAGTCTCAAATGTAAGAGTAATATTTGCTTTTGCTGCAGCAATAAGAGCAATAACTACATTTTTTACATGTCCACCAGCTAGTTGGTGGGTTTCTAGCATATCTGTGGAAATTGATGGGAGTCCTGCTTTATGTAGATTGATTACTCCATCCACAATCAAGCGTGGAGGGATTTTCCGTAAACGCATTCGGATTAGATCTATTATAGAAATAGGTCCTATCCCTAAACTCACTATGGACTGCACCCATAAACCCAAGGGTACAAAATAGAAAAACAACATTATGAAAAGAATTAGAAATGACAACAGTATTATTGATCCAAACGCCATAATTATTACCCTTTATTTTTATTAAATTTTTCTAACAACAACTCTATTTCCATCCACAGAAAGAATTTTAACATTTTCATTTTGATCAATATATGATCCTTCAGTTACAACAAATATTCGTTGATCACCAACATTAACCCAACCGGATGGACGTAAATCAGTATCTGTAACACCTTCTGCTTCGATTAGATTTTCCAAACCTATGGTAGACGAATATCCTTTTTCTTTTTCCTGGACATTTGGAGATGTCAGTTTTTGCCAAAATTCAGTTTTAGTCATCAGTTTAAATAATAAAATTAAACCAATGATACCACCTATGATTCCTATTGTAAAACCCGTTAGTGCCATGGTGTGAATTTCCTGACCTACAGGCACATCAGGCAAGAGCAATTCATACAATCCCCATAATAAAATACCAATACCAGATAAACCGGCTAAACCAAAACCGGGAATCATAAATACCTCCACTAATAACAGTAAAACACCCACAAAAATAATAAGTAAATCTGTCATTGTGGCTAGGCGAACAATATAGGATGCTCCCAAAGATAAAGCTAGACAGACAGCGCCAAACGTACCCGGGATTCCCCAGCCGGGACTTTGCAATTCAAACAATATACCCAAAAAGCCAAATGTAGTTAATAATGAAGCCACAACCGGATTGGTCAAAAAACGGACAAAGTTTTCAGACCAGTTTTCTTTTGCAGAACGTATAGATGCATTTGAAATACCCAAATCTGAAAGAACGTCTTCAAACGTTTCTTCTTCTCCATCAGCCATTTTGTATTTCAATGCTTTTTCTGTCGTTAATGTTATCAGCTTCCCTTCTTTTCTGCCTTCCATATCCATTACTTCCACTGAATCATTTGCAATTACTAAATGAGTAAAAGATAATTCCTCATCCACCATGCCTGTGGCAATGGTTGTGTTGCGACCTCGTTTTTCTGCAGTTGAAGCCATTTCTTCGCGCATATAACTAATCACTTTTTCAGATGCTTTTTTCCCCTGCATATCTACAGCAGTAGCAGCGCCAATTGTACCACCTCCAGTCATGTATATTTTTTCACAAGATAAAGATATCAATGCACCTGCAGAAATAGCTCGCCTATTAATAAATGCAACAGTCAATACTTTTGAGCCGAGAATGGCATCTTTTATCTGAGTAGCAGCATCCACTCGTCCACCAAATGTGTCAATATCAAAAATAATTGCGGCTGCATCTGATTCTTCAGCAGCTTTTATAGTTCTTTCAATAAATGGGGGGAGGCCTAAATCAATAGTGCCTTGAATGGGAACCCGATAGACAATCGGCTCGGCAATTAATATATTGATAAATAAAAATAGTATTATGGGGATTCTCATTCTAGTGATGTTACCTCAATTCAGCGGTAATTTCAATACTGTCGTCATAAAATATTTTTTACATTTACCATCAAATTTAATCATTATTAAATCCAATGCGATATCATCATAAATTATCTTATCTGTCCTTGACTCTTTTTTCTAGCTGGTTGAAAAGCTTATCAGAATCTGATAGAAACAGACTCGGGGTTAGGATTGCGCGATTTGCTTATTATCTTCTCGGTTTACGTAAAAAAGAAGCTTTAAAAAATATTGTTATAGCTTTTCCAGAAAAAAGTGAAGATGAACATATTAAAATTCTTAAAAAAACATATTCATTTTTTACTCAATCATTTTTACAGTTTTTATCTATTCATAAATCATTCCGATTCGTGGATTTTGAAATAGAAGGTAGAGAACTTTTAGATCAGGCATTGGCAAAAAAGAAGGGCGTTATTTTAGCGACAGGGCATTTTAGTAAATGGGAAATGATGTCAGCATGGCTTGGGTTTTCCGGATACCCCTGCGTTGCAGTTGCATTAAAACAAAAAAACAAGGGTGCGGATCTTTTCTTCAGAAAATTCAGAGATAGCACCGGAATGAAGATGATTTTTCGTAAATCATCTTTAGATGATATGTATCAGATTTTGAACGATAATAAAATACTAATCTTAGCGAGTGATCAAGATGCAAAGCGGAGAGGAGTATTTGTTAATTTTTTCAATACACTTTCATCTACACCAAAAGGTGTTTCTCGTTTCCATCTGCAGACAGGATCTGATATGTTTTTTATCACCTGTCATGTAGATAATAGTGGGAAATACAAACTTCATATTCAACCCATAATTCCAGAAGGGGAAAGCACTATTGAGTCCATTACTCAAACATTTACAACATTATTAGAGAAAAAAGTTCGACAATTTCCAGAGCAATATTTTTGGTTTCATCGCCGATGGAAGACTAAACCTCCTATTGCTTCATGATCACAATTGATGCAATAAATAAAGATGCTGTTTCAACTGCTTTAAAAATCATCGGTAATGGCGGTATTATTATTTATCCTACAGATACGATTTATGGATTTGGAGTAGACGCCACTAATAATGATGCAATCGACAAATTAAATGAAATTAAACGACGTAGTGGACCTATAAGTGTTTTAGCGCCTAATCAAAAAACAGCGCTTAATTGGAGTGATATTTCTAATGATGATATTAATCTTATTAAACCAAAACTGAAAAGGTTAACAACCATTATTTTTCCTGTTAAAAATGGAATTGTTAGTCCTAAAATATTAGGGAATAATTATTCTCTTGGCGTTCGGATTCCTGACCACCCGTTTTGTAATGAATTGTCAACATTATACCCAAACCCAATTACCACTACAAGCGTAAACAGGCATGGTAGTGTTGCTTTAAATAATCCAAAAAGCATTTTGAAAGAGTTTAGGACCGAAGTTGATTTGTTCATTAATAGTGGCCATATAATTGGAAATAAAGAATCTAGTATATTTAAACTTGAACATGGTAAACTGATTCAATTAAGGAGTTGAAATGCGGATTGCAATTATCATTATTTTAACAATATTAAATGGCCAGGGCCATCCTTTTCAAATTGGGGAAAAACTGATTTATTCAGCTAGTTTCAACATTATTCCTTCCGGAGAAGCTGTGCTGGAAATCCTTGGCCGTGATACTATAAATAATAATCCAACGTTTCATGCTAAGTTTTCAGCTAGCACTAACCCCACGCTTGACCGCTTATATAAGTTGAGAGATCAAGTGGATATTTGGATGGATGAAACTGAACTTTTTACTCATCAATTAAAAAAGAATTTGAGAGAGGGCAAATACCATAAAAACATTCATACTACTATATATTATGATGATGCTTTCGCAATTGTTAATTCTGATACAGTACCAATTACAGAGCCGGTCCGAGATCCATATTCCCTTTTTTACTATTTACGAACATTGCCATTAAGCGTAGGGCCAATAATGGAATTCACATCATTCGAAAATAAAAAATCAACACCCTTTAAATTAGCTGTAACAGGAAGAGAAACTGTAAAAACATTAGCAGGCACATTCAATTGTCTTGTGGTAAAACCATTTAGCCAAGGAAAAGCTTTATTCAAAAATGAAGGTGATATGCAAATTTGGTTTAGTGACGATGAAAAACGTTTACCCGTTCAAATACAAATCAAAATGAAATTTGGATCTATGCGTTTGAGGCTAAAAGAAATAACTAACCGAAAAGTCGGCTAATATCGTTTACGATTACTGTAGCAATTAATAATAATAGAAAGGCCATTCCCACCTGCTGAATTACCATCCTAGTTTTTATTGTCAATTTTCGGCGAATAATTCCCTCGATAATAATCATAAAAATATGCCCACCATCCAAACCTGGAATCGGTAAAATATTAATAAAAGCTAAATTACAACTAATCAAAGCCATAAAAGTTAACAGAGCTATCCATCCCGCCCTTGCTGTTTCACCGGCTAACTGAGCAATCATAATTGGACCACCAATATCTTTCATAGACGCTTCACCACTGGCAAGCATGGATAGAGAAGTTATAATCATACCAAATCCATTTACTGTTGCTATTGAACCTGTTCTCAATGCTTCAATCATTCCAATGGGTCGATAACTATAATTTTGGATAATGCCAATTGCTCCAAGTGTATCTATATGACCATCAATGATGGCTACTTGATATTTTGTTGTAATATCAATATCAAACTCATCCGCTTCTCTTTGAATTTTTAATACAATTGGCGTGTTTGGCTTGGTGTGGATTCGCGAAGAAATGTCTGACCATGTTTCAACAGTTTCATTATCAATTTCACGAATTATATCGCCAACTTGCAAACCTGCAGCTTGAGCAGGCATATCAGGAACAAGCTGAGCAATCACGGGAGTGTCACTTAATTCCGGGATACCCATATATCGGGCAATTCCTGCAAATAACACAAATGCCAGGAGAATATTCATCAAGACTCCTGCACTCATAACCCAAACTTGTTGGAGTGGAGTTTTGCTCATTAATTCATCTTCGGCATTCGTAATATTATCATTAAGACTTTCATCTATTGTGCCAGCCATTTTTACATAACCACCCAATGGAACTATGGCTAAACAATATTCAGTATTACTTCCTACTCGTTGTTTATTACCTAGTGTTTTTTCAAATATTGGACCCCATGAAAATTTGTTATCTTCATTGCGATAATAAAAAAACAATCTAAATAGCCAACCACCCTTAATCGAAGTTAATGTAAATAAACGGGGTGGAAAGCCTATGGAAAACCGGTCAACACGAACACCGACAGATCGCGCTGCCAGAAAGTGTCCCAGTTCGTGGACAGTCACAAGAACGCCTAATACTATGATTGTTGCCCAAAGAGTAGTCATAAATTATTTACCTTATCTTTCAATTATATTCATTAACATAATCGGTTGCCCAGAGTTCCAATTCTAATAAATCGTTTAAAGTTGGTTCAGCAATATAATGATGATTAGCACATGCTTTTTCTATTATTGCCGGTATTGAAGTAAATTTTATTTCACCATCTAAAAAGCGATATACCGCTTGTTCATTTGCAACATTTAATACGGCAGGTGTTGATCCTCCAGCCCGAAGAGCTTCATATGCCAGCTTAATGCAGGGGAATTTTTCAAGATCCGGTTCTTCAAAGGTGAGCTTTCCATATTTTACCAGATTGAGCTGTTCCCAATTTCCAGAACAATGGCGAGGATATGTTAGGGCATATTGAATAGGTATTTTCATATCTGGGATACCTAATTGAGCCTTAACAGATCGATCGGCAAATTCAACCATTGAATGAATTATAGATTGAGGATGGATAACTATTTCAATTTCATCTGCTTGCAATCCAAAGAGCCATCTTGCTTCAATAACTTCAAGCCCTTTATTCATCATAGTTGCGGAATCAATTGTGATTTTATTTCCCATATCCCAATTGGGGTGATTTAATGCTTCTTTTGGCAATATATTTTCAAATGTACTAATATCTTTTGTTCTAAATGGGCCCCCGCTTCCTGTTAATATTATTTTTCTAACATCAACCATATTCTCTCCCGCCAAACATTGCCAAATTGCTGAATGTTCACTATCCACAGGAAATAAAGTTGCCCCAGATTTCTGTTTTGCTGAATCTATAATTGAACCAGCCATTACTAAGCTTTCTTTGTTGCTTAATGCAACGTCTACTCCAGCTTCAATAGATTTCAATGTCGGCTCCATACCCGCGGTACCCACCAATCCGTTCATTACAATATCTACATCATCTCGCCCAGCAATTTCTAACAATCCCAACCTACCGGTTAACACTTCAATCGTATTATCTAAGGCATCTCGTACTATTTTACCTGCCTCTTCATCAATTATCGCAACTGCTTGGGGCAAATGTTTTTCGGCTTGAGCAATTAGTTTTTCTGAATTACTATATGCTGTTAAATATTGAACATCGAATTGTTCTGGAAGGTTATCAGCAACTAGAAGCGTATTCACTCCAATGGAGCCTGTTGACCCAAGTATAGATAGTTTTTTTGTCATCAGAAAAATAAATGAAAAATTGTAAAATTAAATTGAAAGAATTTTGAATTAAGTCTGACTTGCAATTCTACATTAACTCCTTCTATTATAAGTTCTGTCCCAGTAATTAAATAAGATATAGAATTGTCTATTGATTTAGGAATATCAATATTATCAAACCCCTTAATGCTTCCTCTGTAATTATTGTACCCCACGCCTAATAAAATAGGCACTTTAGCCAACGTTCTTTTTCCAATAATCGAACTGTCTACATAGCGGACACGTAGATGAGTAGGCCCTTCTAGCCAACCCATAGAAATATTGGTTGCCCATGAATCTGAAATGAAATTGCAACCATACCCTGCAGCATTTATTGTTTCTTTACTATTAGAAAAAATGTTCATTTTTCCAATAAGTACTAGGTTTTCAGTAACTAAAACTTGACCTTCTAACATTAGCGGATTTAGTAGAGGATTAGACTCATATGAGGATAATGATAGATCCCACCCCATGGGTATTGAGAAGGTAATCCCAAATCGTTGATTTTGTGTAAGGTTTAACATTGTTGATTGACCGCCTGAAATGGCTACTGAAATAATTGTTGGTTCTACTTGTTTTTTAAAAGTAACTACGTCCGCTTCAGATAAATCAAAGGATAACCATTGACTATTAAGCCGTGAGAAACAAATTAAAATAAATATAATAGAGCGAAAATCCATTTTCAAAAAAGACCATTTCAAATTATACCACGATTACTTGATTCGATAAAATTGATAATCGTTTTAATTTCGTCTGATTGTTCAAAATCATCTTTAATTTTTTGAAGAGCTTCACTCCGATTTAAATCTGATCTAAAATAAAGCCCATATGCTTCTTTTATCACTTTTCTAGAATGGCCTTTAAATCCTCTTCGTCGCATTCCAATTTGATTAATTCCGCTATATTGCAATGGTTCTCCAGCTCCAAGTATAAAAGGTGGAACATCTTGTACTATGCGGAAACCGCCCCCTATAAAAGAATGTGCTCCGACCTTTGTAAATTGATGTACCAGAACTCCGCCTCCTAACGACACCCAATCTCCTAACTCTACATGTCCTCCCAAAGTAGTCAAGTTTGCCATAATTACATGATTGCCTAAAATACAATCGTGCGCTACATGAGTACATGCCATTAGTAATACATCGTTTCCTATTTTAGTACTGCCGCTTGCTGAAGTCCCTCTATTAATCGTCACAGACTCTCGCACTATAACATTATTACCAATTATTGTGGTTGTTTCTTCTCCGCCGAATTTTAAATCTTGTGGGATTTCTCCTATGGAACAATTATGAAATATTTGAGTGTTTTTACCAATTGTAGTCCCAGCTTTAATAGTGGTATGATTACCTATACTAGAACCATCTCCAATATTTACATTATCCTCAATAACGCTATAAGGGCCAACGGAAACGTTGTTGCCCAGAATTGCATCATGTGAAATGAGAGCAGAAGGATGAATAAATGTGGAAATAATTACGCTCCGGTGCGTTTAACAATATTTGCCATAATGATGGCTTCAGTCACTATTTTATCATCCACATAGGCAATACCCCGTAGGCGAACTGCGTTCATGCGAATTTTTAATAATTCCATTTCAATTCTAACTTGATCACCAGGAATTATTGTTTTACGAAATTTGGCTTTTTCAACAGCTGAGAAAAACATGTTTTTACTCATTGGATTTTCAACTGAATTTAGCGTCAGAAAAGCACCTGCTTGTGCCATGGATTCTAAAATTAGAACTCCGGGCATTACAGGTTGATTAGGAAAATGCCCATGGAAATACGGTTCATTTATGGTAATATTTTTTAATGCTATGCATCGTTTTCCCGGTTCCATTTCAATAATTCGATCAATTAATATGAATGGATATCGATGAGGAAGGAGTTCCATTATTTCTTCTATATATAGCATAATAACTCTTTAAACTATTTATTATATTTTATGTTTATTAAAATACTCGACATACTCTTGACGAACCATTTTGACAAACTCGACATTGCTAGCATGTCCACTTCTTGCAGCTGTTACATGACCTTTAATTGGAACACCTAATAATGCCAAATCACCAATCAAATCAAGCGTTTTATGGCGGACAGGTTCGTTACGAAAACGTAATGCTTTACCATTCAAAATTCCGTTTGCTCCTGAAATAATTGTTTCTTCAATCCCAAATAAGTTTCTTAAATGATCCATTTCTTTTGTATCAATTTCTTTATCGATTATTACCACAGCATTCTCTAGGCTACCCCCTTTTATCAACCCCTGTTCTTTTAACATTTCAACTTCACTCATGAAACAAAATGTTCGTGCGGGAGCTACTTCTTTTGCAAAATCCTCTTTCATATTATAGATTGCTTCATACTGTGTCCCAAGCTGTGGAAGTGGGTATTCAACCATAAATGTTACACGAAAACGATTTGCAGGTATTACATGAATATCTATTTCTTTTACAGGGTCTGAATACGTCACGGCTTTTCCAATTGTCAACACTCTTCGTTCTGCATCTTGGGTTATTTGACCTGAAGTTTGTAATGCTTCAACAAAGTCTTTCGCGCTTCCATCCATCACAGGAGTTTCTTTACTGGTCAACTCAATAAGAATATTATCTATTCGTAACCCTGAAACAGCTGCCAATGTATGTTCCACTGTATGGATACGAACACCTTTTTGTTCAATCGTCGTTCCACGGGAAATATCAACGACATGATCAATATCAGCTTTAATAACTGGACTGCCCTTAATATCAACTCGTTTAAATCGAATACCATAATTTTCTGGGGCAGGTTTAAATGTAATTGTGCTTTCTACACCCGTATGTAATCCAACTCCAGTGCAAGAGGAAGGCTTTTGTATTGTACGTTGTTTTTTATGATCAACTAATGGCATTTTCGATTTTTTTTAATCGTTTCTGTATTGAAGCTATTTCAGTCATTACAGCTTCTCTTTTATGCTGTTCTTTAATTTCCCTAGCAGGCACTCCAGCATATGTTTTCCCACCTGGAAGAGATTTTGTTGCTACGCTTTTTATTGCAAAAACAGCTCCGTCTCCAATCTTTACATGCGGAATAGCTCCTGAGTTTCCTGCAAATATACAAAAGTCTCCTAATTCAACACTCCCTGCAATCGAAACGCCTGCTGTAAATAAACATCCTTTACCGGTTTTCACATTATGAGCAATATGAACCAAATTATCAAATTTACTACCTTCACCAATCACTGTATTACCAACGGTTCCTCTATCAATAGTACAATTAGCTCCAATATCAACATTCTTTCCAATGATAACGGTTCCAATTTGAGGAATTTTATTATGAATACCACCATCTTCAACATAACCAAAACCATCTCCACCAATGACAACGCCACTTTGAATTGTATTATTGCCTCCGATTGTACAATCATGATAAATGTTTACATTATTATGCACATGACATTTCTCACCAACGCTTGAACCGCTCCCAATTATCGTATTGGCGCCAATTGTTGTGCCCTTGCCAATGGAAGCGCCTTCTTCAATAATTGAATAAGGGCCAATACTTACATCATTAGCAATGGTTGCTGATTCAGATATAATTGCCGTTTCGTGAATTTCTGTTTTTCGTGATGGAGATATATAAAAATGATTCATGACTTTTGCAAAAGCCAATTGTGGGTTTTTAACTACAATACCCGGAGAGCCCAATAATGCATCTTCATTTGCTGCTATAATAGCTGATGCGCTCGTATTTTCAACAAATTTACGATACTTGGAATTACTTAAAAATGTTATTGTACCTTTTACCCCATTTTGGATTTCAGATACACCTGTAATTTCATAATCTGAATTACCAACAACCTGACCTTCTATTAACTTGGCCAGTTCCTGCAATGTTGCCAAAGTAATTATTACTTATTGTCTTCGGAAAGATTATACTTTCGAAGTTCATAAAGAATATCGTCTGTTACATCATAGGCAGGATTGCCAAAGAGTAGTGAAACAGAACCGTCAATAATATAGTCATATTCTTTTTCAGCGGCAACTTTGTCTACTGCTCGCTTTACTTTGGAAAGAATTTCAAATTCCATCTGCGCCTGTTTTTGGTAAAGCAACCCTTCAGGACCGACTTTTTCTGCTTGAAACACTTGCAAATTTCTTTCCATTGTAGCTACTTCTTGTTCTTTTTCTCGACGCCATTCAGGTGAACTCATTAAACGTTGAGTTTCATAAGCATTTTTAAGACTATCCAAAGCCATTAACTTTATCTGGTATTCCATTTGCACTTTACGGAATTCCATCTGCAATTGAGATTCGGCATCACGGAACTCTTCATATTCTGAACGAATACGATCTGATTGGACAAATCCGATTTTCATTTCACCCAGCAATGCTGATGTCAACATAACTGATGCAATAATTGTATTTATGATGTATTTAGGCACAAGACCTCCTTGTTTGTTAATTAATTAAAAAGTTTGACCAAAAATGATTGTGTAGTTCCATCCGTCGGGTTGTCCCGTACCTGCATTATCGTCAAAACCATACCCCATATCAAAACCTAACATACCTATCATAGGCATAAAAAACCGTATACCAAGCCCTGCTGATCGCTTTAAACTTAAGGGACCTGATCTTGGAATGCTAAAGGGTTCGCTCATAGAGGCAGCGTTCCATACATTGCCCGCCTCTGCAAACATTAAACCATAAATTACAGGGTTTTCTGAAAACGGGACTCTAATTTCAGAAACAAGCCTTAACATAGTTGTACCTGGAACAGTATTCCCGCTTGATGATTTTGGACCGATTGAATTTTCAGCATACCCTCGTAGCATATTACCATAAGGAATGCCATTTCCGCCCATAATAAATTTTTCATCAAACGGAATTATAGAACGCTCTTCCTTTGATGGCAGCGCTTCAACTACACCCATTTTCAATGAACTCATCAATACAAATTTCCAGAATGTAGGTGTATACCATTCCAAATTCAAGACGTGTTTAAAAAAGTCTTCATTACCTCCAAATGGGCCTCCGGAAAGGGTGGTCTCCCATGTAAAATGCGATCCGCGACTAGTAAACTCTTGGCGATCGCGACTATCTCTGCTTATGACTTGGGTAATCCCAAGTCCTCTCGTTTTATTAAGTCCTCCAGCATATGTGTCAATATCGCTTTGTGCGCCATCATAGGATTTTGTAGATGAATTTAAAACCCAATAACCCCTAAAATAATCATCCGGCCATTTAAAACGCCTACCCCATTGCACAGATCCACCCACAACTTGAATATCCAAAGGAATCCCATAACTCATTGAACGGCCTCTAAATGAGTTATAGAATGAAAAACCAATTCGATTTGGTGTATCAAAAATCATGGGATCCATAAAGCGAACACTAAACGATTCATATTTTGCACCCTGATTTTGACTATAATAATTCAAGGATTGTTGTGAACCAACATTATAGCTCATAACAAGCTGCTGACCTAAACCACGAAAATTGTTGAACTCAACTCCACCACCGCCCATAATGCCATACACACCGCTATAGCCAACATTTGCATTGGCGCGATCAGATGATTTTTCTTCAACAGTAATTTCTAAATCAATTTCATCTTCATCAACAGGAACGACGTCTGGGACCACATTTCCAAAATAATTCAAAATAAATAATTCTCTTGCGCTCCGCTGCAAAAGCTGTCTATTAAATACATCTCCAGGGAAGACATGGAGCTCTCTACGAATGACATTTTCCCGTGTTTTATCATTCCCCAGTACATAAATATTGCGAATATACACTTTATGGTTCTCTATAATTTCAAAATGAATATCCAAAGAGTCTTTGCCGATAGGTGTAAATTTTGGAGTTACATTACTATAAATATAGCCCCGGTCCATATACAACCCATGCATACGTTCATAGACAGCTATATTAAATTCTTCCTCATTGTATTTTTCGCCTTTAGATAGGTCTAGTGCACGGCTCAATTCCATTTCCGTATATAAAGAATTTCCTTCCCAAGTAAAATTTCTGTAGATGTATTGAGGGCCTTCATTGATTTTGATTAGAATAGACATGGCTCTTTTGTTTTCATTATAATAAACCGAATCAGATACGATGGTTGCATCTCGATAGCCAGAGTTTCGATAAAAATTAACAAGATTTAATTTATCTTCTTCAAATTTCTTGTCGTCAAAATGGGATCGCCAAAATAAATACCAGCGTTGCATTTTTGTTTCTTTTAATTCGCGTCGTAGTCTAAAAGATGAAAATTGTTTGTTTCCTTCAAAAATAATCTGGCGAAGTTTTACTTTTTTATTTTCACTTATCTTTAACTCTAAATCACGTGTTTGTTTTTTCTTCGATGAGCTTGATTCAGAAAGACCGACTGGTTCTTTTATTTCTGCACTAATTTCCACTAATAAATAACCATCGTCTGCATAGAGATTTTTCATTTTTCTCATCGTTTCATTCATTAGGTTTGGACGAATTCGCATTCCGCTTCTTAACCCTAATTCTTCTTCAAACTTTTTATCTTTTATTTTTTTATTTCCATCATAGCGAACTTCACCTAGTATGAAATTTTCCTTTACGACAACAGTTAGGATTAAACCATCATTTGTTTCATCATCCATCCTAATTTGAATATCACTAAATAACCCAAGCTGCCAAAGTCGTTTTACTGCCCGTGAAAAATCTCCAGGAGCTATATTTTCTCCTTCACGCAATCCAGCTGTATAACGTATCATTGTTTCTGATGTTAGATTATTCCCCTCAATTTTAAATTCAAGAAGCTTAATCTCTTCTTGTTGGGGAAAAAGAAAATTTGCCATTAAACATATCATTGGTATATATTTTAAAAATTTATTTAGCATGTGTTTTTCCCAGTTGCTCGCTTACCTTGCCAAAGCGTCTTTCGCGTTCTTGATAGTTTTGAATTGCAGACAGTAATGCCTCTTCCCTGAATGCAGGCCAATAAATATCTGTCACATACAGTTCTGTGTATGCAATTTGCCAGAGCAGAAAATTACTAATTCTGTTTTCGCCACCTGTACGAATGAGCAATTCTGGATCCGGTGTATTGGCTGTGTATAAATAATTTTTAAACACGTCTGAATCAATATTATCCGTTGTTATTTTTCCCTTTTCCAAATCTGTACATAATTGTTTAACAGCCTTTAGAATCTCCTGTCTCCCGCCATAACTCAGTGCAAGCACAAGGTTTAATCCAGTATTATTTTTTGTTTTCTCTATTCCGTCTATAATCCCTTGGCGGGCATCTTTCGGCATATCTTCTAATGCGCCAATAGAGGTTAAACGAACATTGTTTTTATTCAATTCACTTACTTCTTTATTTATTGTTTTCAATAGCAATTTCATTAATGCAGATACTTCAGTTTTGGGTCTCGACCAATTTTCCGATGAAAATGTATAAAGTGTCAAATGTTTAACATTAATTTCACCACAAACACGAGTAATTTCACGAACAGAATTGATCCCCTCTCCGTGACCAGCAAAACGAGGTAACATTTTTTCTTTTGCCCAACGACCATTACCATCCATAATAATAGCAATATGGTTGGGAATATTTCCGTTATTAATAATACGGTCCCTTAATGATTCAACTGACATATAATGGTTTGATTATTTATAAAAATAGCTGGCGAAATTACTCTTTACACTATCCATAAACAAACAGTGTCTCTTTGCTTGTCACGAGTATAACGCACCTTTTTCAATCCGGTTCCTCATACAATTCAGCTATATGATGATCAAAGGGTAGTATACGTTTAGGAATTTCAATATTTTTAAATTCTTTACGGCATTTATAGCAAACAGCTTCATCAGGAACTCGTTTATAGAGAAGCCAGTCGATACCAGCAACTACGGCGAGACTTAAACCATACGTGAAAGGGACTAAAATGGCTCCAGCCATTATTACTAGACAACCAATAGCGCGATTAAAATCTTTTTGTCGATAAAAATGTTCACATTTACAATGTGGACATTTTGAAAAATCCATTTCACTCATAATAAAAATCCATCCTGAAAAAGGACATATTTGTAGCAAAGATCACCCACCATAATAACCAATACGCTAATGTATAATAAACCCGTAGCACTTTGAGTCGCTTGAAGTTTTAACGTCCGCCAAATGAAATAGTGCAATACGAGTGGAACAATTAATCCAAAAAACAATGCAACTCCGAGGAAAAAGCCTTCCAACGTAATCATATATTGAAAGGCAGAAAGCATTTGCCCGTATTGGTCTATAATCGTTAATGATTGAAGTTGAGCCACATTCCAAACTAATCTTATGACTAAAAGGAACGCCAGGGCATTGGATGCTTTACGCAATAAAACGATGGGTAGCTGAATTACATTCAAATACCAGTGGCCAAGAATCATTGAAAACAGTACACCTGCAAGAATTGACTGGCTGATATATCCTGTAAAAATCACCTGCAAAAGATTGCTATCGGGAAACATGGCTTGCGCATAAATAATAAAAACTAAACTGCCTATAAATGAAACAAATGAAATAATTAAATTTGAAATTTTCTCATTATTCCAATACAAGTATGTTACAAGAAGATGTAAGCCCAACCAACCTGCAATACCATACGTGTGCATTTGATTCATACCCGTAGCCCAAGATAAAACAAGTGCCATACCACCCAGCGTTCCAATGAGGCCCAAATTAAAATTATAAAAACCGGAGTCGATTTTTTTTCTTGGAGTGAACCACAAAAAGAAAGGATAAAAAACGGAAAAACCCAATAATGTATACACTAGAATATCAGCTAAATGGGCTGTCACAATAACCCTAGCAATCTATGATTGTAAAATGGTGCTAATTCTGTCAACTATTTGAATATATATCTGTGAAACGGGTGAGTCTGGACTGCTCAACACCAAAGGTTTTCCATTATCCGTGGCATCCATTATTTCTTTGTTAATGGGAATTTCTCCTAATAATGGGACGCCCAAACGATCGCTTTCTACAACACCTCCACCTTTTTTAAATATGTTTACTTGGAATTCAAAATGACCATTTTCATCTACAGCCACTTCTCCGACTCCTGATATATCCATTTTTGTATTTGATGCACCTGAAACACTTCCTTCAAGAACCAATCCGGACATATTCTCAACAACGCCTAAAACGGGCGTTTGTACTTTTCGAAACATATCAGCACCTTTACGTACGTCAGATAAAGCAATATCTTGAGGTGTTGTTACAATGACCGCTCCGCTTAAACGAAGTTTTTGAGTAAGCGTTAATTGAACATCTCCAGTTCCCGGCGGTAGGTCTAAAATCAAAAAATCCAATTCTCCCCAAATAACATCTTGGAAAAACTGTTCTGTCATTCTGCCCACTAGTGGACCACGCCAGATGGTCGGTGTCTCATTTCCACTTATAAATCCAAAACTCATTACTTTCATTCCGTAACGATCTAGCGGAATAAGTTTTTTATCTTGTGTTAATTTAGGATTTTCATTGAAACCTAGTATTATGGGTAATGATGGTCCGTAAATATCTAAATCAAGTAAACCTACTTTGTGACCTTTTTGTGTAAGTGCTACTGCAATATTTGCAGCCACAGTTGATTTACCCACTCCTCCTTTTCCACTAGCAATTGCAACGATATGTTCTATCCCTTCCAAAGGTGTAGGCCCTGAAGACGCTTGTTGCTGTTGAGTTGGCGGTGGCGTATGACCTTGATTCGCCAGGGAAACATTTACTTTTTCAAATGCATTCGTTTCTTGCAATATGTGTTTAACTGCATCCACAACTGATTGTTTTTTATCATCTTTATCGGTCGTTATTTTTAAAGAAACTGAAACATTATTTTCTTCAACTTCAACATTTTCAATCATGCCAAAGGAAACAATATCCCGACTGAATCCTGGATAATTAATTTTCTTTAAAAGATTTAATACGTCTTGTGTATTCATGAATTATAAGAAGGTAAAAAACGGCTGTAATACACAGCCGTTTTTTAAACTATGGTTTATAGGAATCGTGAATCAGCCGGTGTATTCCTGGCCGAACCACTCGTAATTGATCTTGATATATTTATTCCATTCTTCAGGAACTTCGCTTTCTTCAAATATTGCTTCTACAGGACATTCCGGTTCACACGCACCGCAGTCTATACATTCTTCAGGGTCTATATATAGCGAATCTTCATCCTTTGGAATAAAACCATCCGCTTTTGCTTCTTCACCAGCACCTGTTTTATCATATGGACCATGAATACAATCCACGGGGCATACTTCTACGCAGGCAGTATCACATGTTCCTACGCACGGTTCAGCAATTATGTAAGTCATCCTTTTCTCCTAAGTGTTGTTTGTTATATCTATTATGTATTTTTAGTAAAAATGTAGGGTGAAAATTTAGGTGGGTTTTTTAAAAGGTGGAAAGGATTTTAGACATTAACTTTCCAACTAATTTACTCCCAAAAAAATATATGAAAAATCGTAACATAACCACTCTTTGGCTGGCTCAACTAATTACATCTATGGGTGATGCTATTTACCAATTAGCCCTAATCTGGTTGATATTGGATTTAACAAACTCCTCTATAATTACAGGATTGGTGGCAATGAGCGCATATTTACCCGCAATGCTTTTTGGATTACTCGGTGGCGTTTTTGCCGATAAATATAATCGATTAAAAATCATGCATATTTCTAATATTAGTCAATCGTTGACGGTATTGGTAATACCTATAACACTTTATTACGGTGTTGCTGATGCAATGCTCATCGGTATTCTAGCATTCTTTCGAAGTAGTTTTGGCACACTATTTCCACCCGCGCTGAATGCATTTATTCCAGAAGTAGTTCCTAAAGATAAATTAATAAAAGTCAATTCTGTTATAGCAACCAGTTCTCAACTAGCCTATTTAATCGGACCAGCAATCGCAGGCATTCTCTTGGGAGCAATATCATTAAATCAGTTATTTGCATTTGATGCAGCATCATTTTTAATTGCCAGTTTTTTATTATTATTCATTATTAAGCCAAAACACATTCCTCACCTTGAAACACATGCTACGTTACAACAACTAAAAATTGGTTTACGATACATTATTAAACATCGCAGCATTGGATATTTAATCCTATTGACAATTCTCAATAATATTTTCATTATGGGTCCCGCTATCGTAGGTATGCCCATTTTTGTGAAGACTACTTTAGGTGGCACCGCTGCTGATTTCGCCTTTGTAGAGGCAGGAATGGCCGGAGGGATGCTTATAGGCTCATGGCTTATGTACAAAAGAAGTAAAGGGATGAACAATGGAGCATTATTGTTGTTAGCGCTCATTTGGGATGGGTTAACATATTCATTCTTTTACTGGGTGCCCTCTGTTTCTTTGGCTATAGTTATGATATTAATTCATGGAATTGGAATACCTATTATTACAATATCACGAACATCCATCATTCAAAAAAATACACCCAATGAGTTGCATGGACGTTTATTTTCTATGGTTCACCTAGCTGTTGTGGGTATGACGGCTATGTCATCAGCGTTAGTTGGCATTCTTGCTTCTTTACTGAACATTCGTATCGTTTTCTTAATATTCGGATTAGGGGCTGTCATTACTGGATTAATTGGACTTCTGTCAAAAAAGTTGAGACAATTGAATTAACGTTTGGTTTTACATAAAGCCAACATAATTTCACATTAAGCATAAAGAAGTAAAATGACAAAAACATATAAATACGAACATTATAAATCTGTTCCAGAACCTACGGAAAAGATTAATAAAAAGAAAAAAAAACCAAAATTGATGGCTGTCGTTGATGAAGACAACTGTACCGGATGCCAAGTATGTGTTCCTTTTTGTCCTGTTGATTGCATTGAAACAGTTCCCGCCGAGAAATATGGAATACCTATACCACCTGTTCAGATCCGTTTTGATGAATGTATTGGTTGTCAAATATGCGCTCGTGTGTGCACCAAACTCACTTGGGATGCCATTCGCATGCTTCCCACTCAAGAATTTGAATCTCTTTACGATTATATTGTAGCTGACTAATCGTGCCGGACGCCTCCGGTTCCACATCTTTTCTTATTATTGACCAAGGGACATCTTCCACAAAGTGTTTTTTGTTTGATAAAAATGGAAAAATTGTTTTTTCTCATCGGATTAAACATTCTTTAACACGACCAAAAACACATCATGTAGAATGTGATCCACTCGAAATCTTTCATGCGTGTGAATCCCTAATACACGTATCTGTTGATTACGCAAAAGAGCATTCTTTACATATTCATTCCATGGGGTTGGCTGCACAAAGATCCACATTCCTTTTTTGGGATAAAGAAACAGTAGAACCCCTTATTCCTGCTTTAAGCTGGCAGGACAGCCGGGCAACAGAAATTGAAAGTGAATACGCTCAATATAGCAATATGATCCATTCTCGATGTGGCGTTCCATTGAGCCCCCATTTTGGTGGTTTAAAATATCAGCATCTAATTCGTAATAATGATCAACTGAAGATTAACGTAGAACGAGGAGATGCTTGGTATGGCACATTAAGTTCATTCCTCGTTCATAAATTGACTGGAACTCCAGCCATTGATCATACAATTGCAGGAAGAACTCAATTAATGAATATTGAATCATTGGAGTGGGATAATGAATTATGTTCCTTATTCCAAATTAGGCAGGATATTTTACCAAAGATTGTTCCAGCTCTTGGATATTTTGGAGAATATAATGGAATTCCAATCATGTGTGTGCTGGGCGACCAACAAGGAGCCCTAATCGGACAAGGCGGAATAAAAGAAGGATTTCTGGCAATGAATTTTGGTACATCCGGTTCAGTATTAATGAATTCCGGCAATCACCCTTTTCAACATGATGGTCTACTAAACAATGTACTGTTTTCTGATAATAAGACAGTTTCTTACCTAATAGAAGGATCCATCAATGCCTGTAATTCACTTTTCTATTGGTTGGAGACAGAGCTGGGAATTCCTCATGAAGAAATGAAATGGGATGTGCGTTGTGAAAATGCAACAACAAACGGAGTTCTAATTCCGGGTTTTTCCGGTTTGGCGGCTCCATATTGGAAAAGTGGTTTTGAAACTATTTTTCACCAACTGGATAATGCATCCCATAATGAAATTATTCGCGCCGGAATGGAATCTATCGGTTTTTTGGTGAATGATATTTTAAACACCATGAATGTGAATCTTATAGATAAAATGATACCGGCAAGTGGGGGTGGCGCAAGAAAACCGTTACTTCAGTTCATATCGGATATTACAGGAAATTCTATCGGTCATTCATCCATGAAAGATAGAACAGCGTATGGCGTTTTCAGCTTATTAAAAAAGGCATCCGGTGAACCAATAGTAGAAGAAATGGTAGAATATGATCAAATCTTTACACCCGAAATGGATGAAAGTATAAGACTGTCTAAAGTGAATCAATGGCATTCTGCTTTAAAAAATGCAGAAATATTTTAGAAAAAATTATTATTACGAATCTAGTGGACTTTTAATAGCCAATGGCCCTTTTTTCATAACGTGGGTATAAATCATAGTCGTTCTCACATCTTTATGACCCAATAATTCCTGTACGGAACGAATATCATAACCATTTTCTAATAAATGTGTTGCGAAAGAATGTCGAAAGGAATGACATCCTGCCTGTTTATGAATCCCTGCATTTCGAATTGCTTTTTTTACAGAACGTTGAATATTGGACTCATGAACATGATGTCGCCTGACAATTCCGGAAATCGGATCTTTACTCAATGATTTACCCGGGAATAAAAAATACCATCCCAATTCTTTCCCAGCTTTGGGATATTTTTTCTCGATTGAAAATGGAATAAAAGCACCTGGAACATCATTCTTTTGATCCAACTCATGAAGATAAGCCACCCGATCCATTTGGTATTGGATTAAATCCCTTAATGATTCCGGTAACATAGTTACACGATCTTGTTCCCCTTTGCCATCTCGGACCACAATTAGATTTTGGTCAAAATCTACATCTTTTATTCGGAGTTGTAAACATTCAGAAATACGCATCCCAGTGCCATATAATAATTTAACAACCAACGCATTACGACCTTCTAACTGATCAATGACTCTTCTGGCCTCATCTTTTGAAAAAACTGTGGGTACTTTTCTTGAACGCTTGGCGATAACATAGTTTTTCGAATCACCCATATCTTTAATGAGTACATGCTTATATAAAAAGAGAACCGCATTTCTCGCCAAATTTTGTGTGGAAGCAGAAACATTTTTTTCTTTTGCTAAATAGGTCAAATATTGATTTAGGGATTCTCCATCAAGTTTATCAGGATGTGTTTTATTGTGGTATAAAATGTAATGTTTAATCCAGTGTTTATATGTTTTTTCGGTTCGATGGCTGTAGTGCCTTAATCGAATTTTATCGCTGACTTGGTCTAACAATTTTGACATGGATTATTAATGAAATAATTTATAATATTGGAGTGGAATTTAACATATGTATGACTTATTACAAATACAGTATAGCGTGCTATTTTCGACCGCTATATTGCACATTTGCTGTATAGTAAGTAGTTATATCTTAAAACAATTCCCCTAGCACTTCAATCAATAGATCCGCATCTTTTTCATCATTATAGGCATTAAAAGATGTGCGTAATAGAATTTTATTTTTCCATTGATAAACGGGCATTTCAATTTTGTATTTTTCCATTAAGTGCAGTTTAAAATCAAGCGCATTTTTAATGTCTATTTCAACAACTGCCATTTGTCCTAACCATTCTTCTGTGTTTGGGCAAATAGGTTCTGTATCAATAATCTCATAAATGCGGTCTCGTGTATTTCGTGTCAAATTTCTACACCGTTTTTTCACTGACTCCCAATCATTATTCGTTTGAAATTCTATAGCAGTCGGAACCGTTAAATATGCACTTGGGTCCCACGTTCCTTGATATTGATTCTCAAAAATGAAAGGTGATTGTGATGGGTCAACCTCTGAACCCCAGCTAATTATTAATGGATTAACATCCTTTTGTAATGAATTCTTCACATACAAAAATGAAGATCCTTTTGGTGCCGATAGCCATTTATGGCACGCTCCAACATATACATCCGGATCCATTTCAGAAATATTTAAGGGAATATGCGCCGGTACATGTGCTCCATCTATAATTGTCATAATTCCTTCTGATTTTGCACGGCGGCAAATTTCTTCAGCGGGTAAAATCACACCAGTCGCGCTTGTTATTTGACTAATATAAATAACTTTCGTTTTTTCATTAACATTAGACCAAAGTTGATTCACAAAATCTTCATGAGTTGTCATTGGGAGTTGAGTAACATGTTCAATTAAGTTAAAACCGCGTTTATCAGCATATTGATTCCAAGCGCGAATAAGAGCTCCGTATTCCTGATCTGTTATTAGAATTTCATCGCCGGGGCCAAAGTCAAAACTGCGGATGATTGTATTGACTGCCGTTGTTGGGTTGGTAACATAAACTAAATCATCACCAGAACAACCTACAAATTTTCCTAACGAATCTCGCGCAATTTTTAAATAATCATAAACATCTTTGGCTAAAAAATCAACTGGCTGCTTTTCTAATTGACGTTGCCAGCGTTGGTATTCATCTATTACGGGAATTGGACATGCTCCATAAGAACCGTGATTCAAAAAAGTGATTTCAGGGTCTAATAAATATAAATCTTTCATAGTTTATTTTGCCAAAGCGCCCATTGGATCCCACGGGGAAAGACGAACGGGGTCTTTACTATACATTGATTTTTCTTCACTGCTAATGTATTTCTTATGAATAACCACTTCATAATTATACTCATCAAACCAAGCGCTAGTCATAATATCAAATCCTTTGTCGCTTCGTTTATTTCCCCAACTATTTTCAACTCGAAATTTATTAGCCTTTCCTTTATTGTCCAGATCCACTCCAGTAAATAACATAGCATGTGTCATTTGACTTTCTCCATATTCAAGTCTGTCAGCTTTTGTCATAGGAAAATCTGTACTATAAAAGAGTTCAAAATCGAAGATATCCATATCCATTACACCTAAATTTCTGTGAAAATGTTTACCCACATCGCAACCAAACCAAACAGGGTCATCATTCTTAATAGAATCGATGGCAGCTTCTTTCAATCGATTAGACGGAAGATTCAGATAACGTATTATTTTGCCTTCCACAACATTCCCTAAATAATCCACAGTATACACTTCATTGTATGTTTTGTCTGACATTGGGCAATTGATTAAACAAACATAATCATTTAAATCTAAACTTACATGGTCATTGAAAAATGTTTTAGGTGTCAGCTTTTCAAATCGATGAAATTTCTTTTCCTTATCCCTAATTTGCCAATCAAATGAATCAGGCGGCGATCCTAAACTAATGGATAACATTTGATAAACAGTGCCCAACATTTCACCTTTCATTTGGCGCAGATCTTTTACACTAGTATCTTTTTCGCCTGCATCGCGAAGGTCTTTGGCGAATCCTCTTAATTTTCGTGTAATCATTCGATTCATTCTCATTGACTGGCTAGACTGAAAACTTTCTGGCATTTCCGATTGTGGAAGAACACCGTATTTTTCAATCAAATTCACAAACATTTGCCATTGCCCCCCGTCTTGAATAGGATCCATTAGCAAGTGCATGATTAAACGCCCGTCAAATGGTTCATCCACCGTTTTTATGATACTTTCCAAAAAATAATTAGACTTTTCTAATTTATCACAAAACATGAAGTAGTTTTGGCTGAATTCAAATTGTTTGAGGTTGTACTTCCTTCCTAAATAAATCCTAAACAAATTGAGGCCAGCAAATCCCCAACAACGTCCACTGGATTTTTGATTGGTAACTTTCATCTGCCCACTAACCATTTCAGAAAATGTATGATCAATTTTTCTAAATGCGTCCCAATCCATTGCCAAGTCCATTACATCACCGCGGACTGCTGCATTTCGAGCCAAACGAACCTGGGGATTATTTATAGCTGCTTTATTGTATTTTTTAATATTCTTTCGTGTGATTTTTGAACTCATGATATTTCCTTTATTAAATTATGAATGTAAATAATCCTAGAATGACTAATATAAAATACCCCACTAAAGTTGCGGCACCATCGTAATCTTTTGCGACTCGTTGACCAAAAAAGAGCATTAAAAAATTAGCGGCTGATATGGTTAAACCATACATTAGCCAGAGTGAACATTTTCCAAATAAAACCATCAATGCACCTATACCGCACAATAAACCACTTGCCAGTTCTAGAAATGTAATAACTGTTAGCATAATAGGAACGCTACTGCTTAAAAAGGTTTTGCTGAAATGACCCACCAGCCAGTCCATATTCCCTTTTCGATCGCTTATTTTATCTAAACCAGATTGTATAAGTGCGGTAGCTAAAAACAATCCTATCAACGTCTGAATAATTGCTAAAACTGAAACTTCACATCCAAAACATGTAATCATAATTAGTTCTCTTCGTTTTTGTTATCTATCAATTGTTGAATTTTTTCACGAACATGTGATTTAAGCGTGTCTAAATCCATAGATTTATATTGATCTTTATACACCGGTTCACCAAAACGAATCGTTAAAACACCTGGTGATAGTCGCCAGTCTGTTTTTTTCTTCGCTTCATATGCTCCCATTAATGCTACTGGAATTATAGTAACGCCTGTATTCAACGCAACATGAAAGGGGCCTTTTTTAAATTCTCCAAGTTGGCCCGACACAGTACGCGTTCCTTCTGGAGAAATAATAAATGAAATGCCTTTTCGAATCGCTTCTTCTGCTTTATCTAAACTATGGATCGCTTTTGATAACTTATCCCGTTTGATAGGAATTGCTCCATGGCGCCTTGCCAATATTCCCCAAACTGGATATGAAAATTGATATTCGGCGCCTACAGCAGTAATATAGTGTTTTACGGACCCTCCCAACATAAATGCATCCATTAACGATTCATGGTTAAATAAATATAAATATGGTTGCCCCTCTTTATTGGGACGTATTCCTTCAATTTTAAGCCATTGCCCTCCTGCTATTAACATTAATCTGCATACTATATTTGCTACAGGGTATAATTGGGTGGGCTTGAAAAGGAACGTTAAAAGAATATATACAAATGCTCCTAAAACAAATACGGTTAATGCCAAAGGCCATAAAATAATAGATATAATAGTTCTAAACATGCCAACCTTGTTCTTTAAGGATAGCAAACAGTTTATGATTGGCTTTGGGAAATGGTAAATTTTTTATTTGGTTGGGTTTTATCCACATATATGGCTGAGTCGTCCTCAAAATTGTGTCGTTTTTTGAAACACAGTGAAAGGATGTCATTTGAATGGAAAAATGACTATAAACATGTTTTATGCTCCCAATTTTTGACTTCACATCCACTTCAAAACCGCATTCTTCTTTTATTTCTCTTTGCAAAGCTACGTTGTGGCTTTCTCCATTTTTCATCTTACCACCAGGGAATTCCCATAATCCACCCAGATGATTTGTTTCATTACGTTGTAAAATTAAAAATTGATCATTATTCCATATTATACCAGTAACTACATCATAATTGGGAATGGCTTTTTTTAGTTTTGGCGAAGGATAAGATTCAGGTGATTCTGTTTTAAATGCAAAGCATGAACGTTCTAAAGGGCATTTGTAACAATGAGCTTGGTTCGGTCTACAAATTTGACTACCAATATCCATGAGTGCCTGATTTATATCGCCAGGAGGACCTAACTCCATCCATTTGTTTAAATGATTATGAATCACATTTTTGTTATATGGTGATACTTTTTTCTTTTTTAGAAATCTAGACATTACACGTATTATATTTCCATCCAGAGCTGGATAACATTTTTCATACGCAATAGATAAAACAGCTGAAGCTATATATTCACCCACACCTGGCATTTTAATAAAATCATTATAATTAGAAGGAATTTCCCCTGCATAATTTCTCAAAACAATATTACATGCTTTCTTAAAATTTCTACAACGATTGTAATATCCAAGACCTTCCCATATTTTTAATAAATCACCTTCAGCTGCATGAGCAACGTCTATTAATGACGGATATTTATTAAGCCATTTCATGAAATATGGTTTAACAGTTTCAACCTGAGTCTGTTGAAGCATAACTTCAGACAACCATATTTTGTATGGATCCTTTGAATTTCTCCAAGGGAGATTTCTTTGTTCTTTACTATACCAACTTAAAAGCATTTTGGTGACATTGCTTGTATTATACAAGTTATTCATTTTTCATTAACATCTTTGAAAGTGTCCAGTGAAACGAAGATAATATTTCTTTTACTTCATCTCTATCTTCTATAGGTATTGTTTCATAAACAGTGTCACCAAATAAATCGATACGTTCTTCAATCTTTTCCTGAATGTCTTCACCTTTTTGAGTAAGCCCTAACAATGTAATGCGCTTATCGAAATTGTCTTTTGATTTTTTAACCCAATCACGCCTAATTAAAACATCTACTAAACGTGTGAGCGTGCTATTATCCACCCCTAACTGTTGGGCCAATGAGGTCATGTCAATACCATCGTCGGGTATACACGAAATAAGTAATATTTGGGAGAGGGTCAGCTGACCCTCTACAATTTTTGATCTGAACAATCGTTGCAGATCCAAAAGGAACAATTTAAGAAGTTCACCAAATTCCATAGTTGTATATTACAAATATATTTAGTGAAGATGCAACATTAGCTTATTTTTGCTCCATTTTGAATACAGGTATCCAATTCAAGCAAAATAATTCCTCCTTCTTGACCATCTGCGCCAAGAATAAGAACTTCGGATGTAAATGATGCTATTTTCTTTGGAGGAAAATTCATAACGGCTACAACTTGCTTGTTTAACAAGTCACCCTTTGAATAATGATCTGTAACTTGAGTGCTGGTTTGCTTTATTCCATACCCTCCAAAATCAATTTTAAGCTTACATGCGGGCTTATCAGCTTCGGGGAAATTATTTAAAGCAATAATAGTACCCACACGTAATTCAATTGTTTTATAATCTTCTATATTTATCATTGTATAAGTTGGTATTTGAATTATTTATTACTATTACCCTTAATTGGGAAGTGAGGATAATAAGCGACAATGTTCATCAAATAATTCTAACATAGATTGTATATCTTTTTCATCCTCAAGTCCATGCCCCAGTGGAGTTTTATGATCCATATTGATTATTTTCATATGATACCATTGCCCTGGAATTAATAATTCACCCTTACGATATTCTGCAATAGGGTCAGCTCCATTTAATCCACTTGTAGGGCCATATTGAGAAACTGTATTTACTATACCATCATTTTCAAACCATGTGGAATCCGTTGCGGATCCGATAGCCCAATATGCTTTGTTTCGACCCATCACTCTAGCATTAGCACGTAAAATCAAGCTCATCGTTTCGTTCGGGACATGAAATCCGCTAGAACTATCTAATCGTGTATTTGCAGTAGAAAATGAAAAATAATATATATTCGAATTTGCAGGGGCGACGGTGTTTAATTTTCTGGCGCCTTCGATACTTACATCCCAAGCACACATATTCTTTGTACCCCAGGCTTTGTGTTCTCGCATACGCCTGTAATAAGCAGCCCACGTTTCTTCTTCTTGTTTTTCAAATCCCCACTGTTGAAGATCAAAATCATAAAAGTTATTACCCACAACAGCAGCAACTCCAATAATATCCTGCAGAAATGGAATTCCTTTTGTAATAATATTTGATAGAGTTGTTCCATCATGAGGGGTGGAAATGGATGTAATAGAATGAATCCACCCTTCATGGATATTGCTCATTAATAAGTTGGTTTCAGGAATCGTTTCTTCCTCATTCCGATAGATTACATTTTCCAATAAATATTGCAACATTCTAGCCGTTTGCCCCCCCATACTATGTCCGATAATATGTACCGGATGCTCTTGATCCCAATCTGGGTATAAACCTGTATATATTTTTTCAGACGGTTCTTGTATTAATCCATATGTTTCTGAATGTTTATACCCATAATCGACTTGACCGCCTTTTATCTGATAAAATAATTCTACTGCGCGATCCCAATTAGATGAAACAGGTCCCACGGATGCTGAAAACACTTCAAATCCTTGTTGGCGTAAATAAGCTTCATAATCATTTCTGCCACCCCAATATTTATACCCTGCCATTTCATCTGTCCCCCAACCCATGAATCCATGAACCAAAATAATAGGGTGGTTATTTTCTGCAAAAATGGTTGTGAAAAGAAAAAGGAGTCGGATTCCTTTTCGCATAAAATAACGGACCAAGGGTAAACGTCTAAATTCTATTAATCAGTATAATAATAGCCGAAGAGAATCATCATTTCATCTTCGCCTAATAAACCGAACCGGAGAGTTTTATCGGTCCAATTATCGTAAGTGGCATTCAATTTCAATCCCTCACCCGCTTCAAGCGTTATGGGAGGATCCAAGTCAAGAATGGGAGGATGTTCCCAATCGTAAGTAAAATAAACAAGCTCACCATCTCGATTTCCTCCAACAATTTCCACTGAAAATTCCAACATGTGTTCGTGTGCATGTGAAAACAATTGGAATATATGTATGCGTTCACCAACAGAAATAGTATGCTCTAGTGTTGTTATTTCGTGAGGAGGTAATTCAAAATCTGTCTTATTTATAAACATGACTTCTGCTTCGTGCTCTACTTCTGATGGGTCTGCAAAATAAATATTAGTGTAGACTTCTCCAATTTGCACTTCATCTGTTCTGTTTATATAGTGGGAGTTTTGATCTAATCCATCATTTATATCAACCTTTAAAGCGACTCCGGGAGGAAAATGATAATTCATATACGGCCATTGTGTACCGGCAAAATAAACATGGTAAGATGTAACTGCTAGATTGTTTATTAGATAATTTCCATTGGAATCCCGATAGTCTCTATATTCACCCGGATCAGGAACAAGCATCGGCGGCATAACATCCTCAAAAGTATATAATATAAAATGATGGCTACCGGGGCGCATAGAAATTTCATATTGTTTAATATAAACCTCATTTAATGTATCAACACTCACGAAGTTTAAAAATTCACGTTCATAATTAGGCTGCACTTCAAAAGGGCCTAAATGTACTTGAATACCGTTTTCTGGAGGGGTGAGGGGAGCGAATTCAACTTCTACAAAACGGGTTGTATCATTCAATAATGACGAATCGGCCACAACTCCCGTTTCAGGTGCGCCTGCAACAATCCACTGGCGAATAAATTCCAGTTGTCCATTGGTTAAATAAGGCATACCTAATGGCATTAATGAGCCATAATGAGGGTGTTCACCATAAAAATGTTCTTTATCTGGTGCATTTATTTTTTCCCACAAAAAACTCTTATACAGGCTGCTTAAGCCTTCCGTCCCAAGTCTTTCCAGATTATTATCCAGCGCATCCTGATTATTTACTGGATCATTCATTAATTGATTGTATGCCACATCAGGAGTCAGTAATAAACCAGATTGATTTGCAAAGGATGTGCCAACTGTATGGCAGTCAACACAATTTGTAGCAAATATGTCTTCTTGAACAATTTTCCATGTGTCGCGACCTGAAACAGTTTGGTCTTTATCTTTTGATTGATCGCCTGATTCTTCACACCCAAAAACCAGAAACAAAAAGACTGTTAATATTATTTTTATTATATTCATAATCGAGCAGAGAATAGACAATCTATTTCATTTTTCCAAGACTCTTTCGATGGTGATAGTAAATAAAATATGATACTTAATTACAACATGTTTCAATCAATGCCGCACAAACTAAATATGGATCCATATTAGCCGAAGGACGACGATCTTCAAGATACCCACATCCATCTTTTGCTGTTTGCATTGGAATACGAATAGATGCACCGCGATCACTCACTCCATATCGAAATTCGGAAATTGAACATGTTTCGTGAAGGCCCGTCAGACGTTCCTCATTGTGCGCACCATACACTGCAATATGTTTATCATGGGTTTTTCCTAGGGCTTCGCATGCAGCTTCAATTACTTTTATTCCACCGCTTTCTCGCATGTATTTAGTGCTAAAATTTGTGTGGGCACCAGCGCCGTTCCAATCTCCTTTCACGGGTTTTGGATGAAGCGTGGCATTTACACCATATTCTTCAGCTATACGATATAACAACCAACGGGCTAACCATAGTTGATCCCCTGCATCTGTTGCGCCAACAGGGCCAACCTGGAATTCCCACTGGCCAGGCATAACTTCAGCGTTAATACCTGATAGCTCTATTCCAGCTTCCAAGCAAGCTTCCATATGATCTTCAACAATATCACGGCCAAATACTTCATCAGCGCCCACTCCGCAATAAAATGGACCCTGAGGGGCTGGATAACCACCTTCAGGCCATCCTAACGGAGAACGCCCTACAAAAAATGTATATTCTTGCTCAATGCCAAACCAAGGCTTATGGTGATTAAATTTTTCTGCTATTTCAGCTAACTTCGCCCGAGTATTCGACTCATGGACAGCCCCATCTGGTTGGCGGACTTCATTCATTACCAATATATCATGCTCTCCACGAATTGGATCTTTTACATAATACACAGGCAAAAGCAAACAATCGCTATCACTACCTGCCGCTTGCATTGTACTTGAACCGTCAAAACCCCACTCTGGAATATCGTCCAAACTATTAACAGGACCATCAAGAACCTTTGTTTTGGATCGGAGTTTAGCTGTTGGCTTATGACCGTCTATCCATATGTATTCTGCTTTTACTTTTCCCATAAGTTTATCCTTTATTTATTACCTTTGTTATTTGAAGTTAATTCTAGTTTGTACCCTTCTTTATATGTACTCATAATTACAGATGTATGAGTCCTAATTACACCCGGCCATGATTGAATATCCCTAAGTAATCTTTCCAGCTCGGTAGAATTTTTTACCCTCACCTTTAACATGTGACTACCATCACCGGTTACTGAATGGCATTCTAAAACAGCTGGTTGATGAATTGCTTTTTGAATTATCTCTTCGTAGCGTTCCGACGATGAACTAACTACTGCAATATATGCAGATAGGTCAAATCCTAATGCTTTTGCATTTAGCTTGGCAGTAAACGATTCTATAATTCTATTGTCGACTAATTTCTTGATGCGCTCCCCCACAGCAGGAACAGACATTTCAACTCGATCAGCAATATCACTTGCCGTTGCACGTGAGCTTTCTTGCAAAATAGTTAGGATTTTAATATCTTTTGAATCAAACATTTACAAGAAATTATAATGTATATCTGTTCCAAAACAATAGTATTTTAATATATATGATTAAATTATTAATTATTTTAATTATTTAGAAATAAAACCCCCACTGCATAAGCACTCTAAAGGCGAAATTATTTTCACCTTTTTCAGTGAGCGAAACCCATAGTGGAAAGTATAAGCCTATTTCCATCATGGTCTGAGACTCAAAACCAACACCAGCGGCGATAGATACTTTATCGCCTTTATTAAGATGATCTATGCGATCTAAAAAGGACCCCTCATAGTCACTAACAACTGCCCCATCAATATAAATCATAGGCCAAGCGACTTTGTTGGTTTCCCATCCAATACTTAAACCGCCACTTAAAATATTTGGATACCAATTTTTCTCTATTTCAGATAGTCCCCGGAATAGAGGAATGTGCCCTTCGCGCTGTTGCCATACCTTTGGCACATATAACAACCTATACGTAAGCTCATCACTTTTTCGTTCATCCCAAACAAAACCCGCTTCTCCATGTAAGCGGATGATATACTCTTTAATTTTATGTGTTTCAATATCAACAGAGATACCCATATTATAAAAAACATCTTCATCTTGAAAACCGCCGAGTAAATGAGCCTCTAATAAATAACGCAGATCTGGCGAATATGAAAAAAGCGACCATTTTTCTTTTAATCTCATGCTCTGACCTTGCGACCACCAGTCAGATGAATCTGCTTGGGTATATTCAGTTTTGGAAAAAGTTGTGGTGAGTCGAGAATAATAAGATTCTCCATGGGATTCTAAATATTTTGGATCTCCAATATAATTATTAAAAGAAATTTTTGTCCATTTTTTAGGATATTCATATCCTGTTTCTAATTCCCAATATGTATTAGCTGTGGATTTCAATGGTGTTCTATAATTGATTTTCCCGCCCCAATTGTTTTCAGGAATTCCTGTTGAAAATGTTATTTCAAAATCAAACACATTTTGATAAAACGCCGGAATGATTGGCATCATATTAATCCCCAACCCTCCAGAAAATTTTAATCCTGTCCGCCAGTTTCCTCTCCAGTCTCTTTTAACTCTAGGTCTGTAAAATACTTTATATGTCTCCCAACTCGGCAACCCATAGTCTGGCTGTAAAGAAATCCGCCTTGGCCAGCGATTGTTAAAACGGTTAACGTCAAACTGCTGTTTATTAGGATCCAAGACTACAGACACAAGAGGGGAGGGAGTGTTAAGTTTAATTTTATTATCAGTAATAATATCAACTTGTTTCATCAGTGTACTATCACCACGTTCAGTAATGAATAAAATATCAACTGGCATTATCCACCCCCCCTCAAACGACGTAGTTATTAGATTATTCCAAACTCTGTTCCTGTTATACTTCGTTTCAACGCTATGAATCTCAAGGTCTGATTTTAGATTCGTTGAAAGCGCTAATCTAAAATTATCTGCTAGCTTGTTATTTGTATGTTTCTTAATTACTTGAATAAAGTTTTCTGTGTTTGTTGTTTTCCCTTTAAATATTCTATAATAATCAAATATAATTTTTTTCATTGTGGAATCACCTACAGACGCCTGAAGAGTTTGAAGAGCGTGATTCCCAACAATGTATTTACTGTATATATTGGCGGCAGTTTCCCAATCTGTTTTCTTACCGGGACGATAAACAGGAGGTAGCGATTCTTGGCCAACTACATCCAATAAAAAACGTGTCCAATCCTCCGTATCCATTGCTTTAATCTCTGACCATATATTTAAATTTGGAATCGGATCTGAAAAGGTAAATGGGTCGGATTTTTTCTTTTGGGATTGAGCAAATAACCAGCTCGCATATTCAGCAAAGGATTCATTTAACCATGTTTCGGTATTTATATCTGTTTGAATAGAATGGCCAAACCATTGATGGGCTAATTCGTGATCTAACACATGTTTATCATCAATAATATCCTGGAAAATCATATAATTATTTTCTGTTAATATCCTTGCGCCAAGAGTGTATCCACTAACAATAACCAATTTATCCATGGGCGCTTTCCCAAATTGTTCTTCATAAAAAGGTATTAGGTTTTTCAATCTTTTAATAACGTATTGAATGTGTTGAGATTGGCCCGATGAGAAAATAATTTCTATTTCAACTCCGTTAATTTTTATATTTCTTTTTAACATTTCTTTTACAAAAACAGCACTGAATAACAATGAATAATCATCTTTAATAACATATTTGATATGCCCTGTTTTCATCTCATTTTCGTATAATACCTTCCCAGACGCCCCAATCTGAATATCTGTCGGAGCAGTTAAAGTAATATCATATTTCGCAAAATTTGTGTAGGGTTTAATTGAGTGACTGTAGCTCTTTGAATGCCACCCATTTGGATAGAAATACTCTAATACTGGATAAAAATATATTGCATTGTAAACAGTTGTGTCTTTTTGTGAACCTTGGGTTGACAAGTACGGATTATTTTCAGTCGTAAAAAGTGTTTTAAAAGAAATATCAATAATGACTGATTCGCCCGGATAAACAGAGGGAGATAGGTTTACTTTCATCACTAGACTATCTTGTCCGCTTATACGCCCTAAATGAGAACAACGCACAGCTGATATTTCAGTCAATGAGTTTTTCTTTGAACCTTGATTTCCGGTTGAGTGAAAATACAATTCCTTTAGTTCTATCTGTGAATTATTCACGATTCGAACATGGTTCACGCCTTCGATAAATCCTACTGTTTCACTTGTGCGTGGATGAAAATAAATATCAAGGTTATAGTATATATCAAGTCCATTTGCAAATAAACAAGAGGATAAGAGCAACCATCTTATTATAAAGTGTGTGATGCGTATATTAATCACACATCAAAATTTGATACCTACGGCCAATCCGGATATAAAACCGCCGGGACCGTAGGAATACATTCCAGTTTCAAAATGATATATGTCATAATCCCAACTCAATCCAAATCCTGTATCTGCAAAAAAATCTTTCGCCAGGTTATTATGTGTTGATTGTTTTAATCGATTTGTTGATGTTCCAAGTTTTAATTGTATTTGATAGGGTAATAAAAAAACGCCCCCTAGTCGTATTTCAGTAGTCTCATCTCCGAATCGATTATACATATCAACTGATAATGATAATGGTAAGTATGCGAGACTTTTAGATAGTGTAAAAACGAGCGCCGAGGGTAGACTCTCTTCATTATCTGAATATTTTTTTATAACTGAACCTGCATTAATTACGCTCATTCCTAATTTTGAATTAAGTTTTTTAGAATCAATTACAATTCCACCGGAAAAAGTAAATAAAGCAGCTTGTTTATTTTCAAGAGAGCTGATAAAGAATCCTGCGCTAACACCCCAAGATAATGGCCATCGTGTTGAATGCCCCGCCGCTGCCCAATTTAACCATGTATCTGCAGCTGAATAGTTATCTGTTTCCTGATTTAGTTCATCTCGACCTTCAAATAAACCATAATTAATTTGGCGCAATCCATAGACCGTCACAGATTGTTTTCTTGGCAAGGATAGATGTACAGATTGTGCAGTAATATCAGCTGGATATGAAACAAAACTAACCTCAAAAAGTCTTGGCAATGACCATAATGCTGCAGGATTTACAATATCACATGTAACATTTGGAACAGTTCCGCCGGCACCTGTAAGTGATACGCGATGTGGATGATACCAGTTTTCTAATCCGGGGAATGTAACTCCTGCAGATAGTGCGCTTAATAATATACTAAAAATTACACCCTTCATAAGACTGACACCGGATTTACATCAATAAATGCTTTTATACTTGAAGGCAGTGAGTCGAATAATTTTGCGGACATTTGTTTTTGCAAATAATCATGCAGCTTTTTACCATTACTATCATGGGTTTTATCTGACTTTAGCATAATATGCATACGATATTTTCCTCGTAATCGTTCCCGATAACAATTTGCCGGCCCTAATATGTCTATTCCCCTTGGAGAGGGGAGTAATTTTCTTTTTATTTTTTCGGCATGCGTTGCCACATGTTCTTTTTTTATCCCTTCAATTTCTATGCGAAGCATCCATGAAAATGGAGAGTAATTAAGCTCCTGACGTTCGCTTAAGGCAATATTATAATATGTTTTTTGATCTAGTTTTGCAGCATGTTTTAAGACTGGATTATCTGAGTTATATGTTTGAATAATAACTTCGCCAGGTCTTCTTCTTCCAGATCGACCCGCTGCCTGATAGAGTAATTGGAACACTTTTTCTCCAGAACGAAAGTCTGGTAAAAAAAGACCTGTATCACCATTCACAACCCCTACCAGTGTTACATTTTCAAAATCTAATCCCTTGGCAATCATTTGCGTACCAATCAATATATGAATTTCTCCTTTAGAAAATTTTTCTAATATATTTGTAAGCGCAGAAATATTCCGTGCAGTATCCGTATCGATTCTTGCAATTGTTATATCCGGATATTGCTCATGAATAATGTCTTCAACTTTTTGGGTGCCAATTCCAAGAAGCTTCATATTGATGCTTGTACATTTTATACATGTAGTAGCAATATTGCGTGTTTCATATCCACAAAAATGACACTTCAATGAGCGCTCGTGACTATGGTATGTTAGTGCAATTTCACATTGGTTACATGATTCAACATAGCCACAATCTCCGCACCTCATTATCGGGGCAAATCCTCTTCTGTTTTGTAGCAATATCACCTGCTCGTCTTTGGCGAGTGTGTTTTCTATTTTTTTCTGTAATTGACTAGAAAGCACCTGTTGAAATTTACCTGTTTCTTCCTGCTCCTTTATCATATCTACAATGTGGACTTGAGGGTAGGGCACTCTGCCATATCGTTCATTTAACCTCAAATAAGAATATTTCCCCTGTACATGATTATAATAACTTTCTAGGCTTGGAGTGGCACTCGACATGATAACAACCGCATTATTCAGCTTACCTCGCATTAATGCAACATCTCTGGTATGATATCTAGGCGCTGGAGATTCCTGTTTAAAAGAATATTCCTGTTCTTCATCAATAATAATTACGCCAACGTTTTTTAATGGTGCAAACACGGCACTTCTAGCACCAACAACAACATTAAATTCCCCTGCACAAATTTGTTTCCATGTCCATGCTCTGGCGGCATGTGATAATTTTGAATGCCACAATGCAACTTGATTGCCAAAAACAGCCCTAAATCGACCGGCTATCTGTGGCGTGAGCGATATTTCCGGCAATAGCAATATTGCAGATTTTTTCATCGCTAATGCTTGTCGCACAATTTCTATATATATTTCCGTTTTTCCACTACCGGTCACTCCGTGCAACAATGTAGGACTGAATTCACCATTCTTCAATTTTGTACTTAAATCATCAATGGCTAATTGTTGTTCATCTGTGAATTCAATTTCTTTATGTATTTCTGAAAATGTAAACCCTGTCACGTCAGGAAAATTCGTTATTTCATCTATAGTAACGAGACCTTTTTTAAATAACGCTTTACAGGCTGTATTAGGATTGCTGACCATTTGTTTTAGTGCGGCAATTGGAATTGCATTTTCTTGATCCGAAAGGTATTGTAATATTTTTGCTTGGACCGGAGCTCTTTTCTTTAACGTTTCTATATTCTCACCGAACGACTTAAATGTAACACAATGTGTTGTGGGTGGTGAATAATATGTGGAGAACTTTGCTGGCAAAACAGTTTTAACAACTTGACCCAGTGGTGTAAAATAATATTTACTCATCCATTGCACCAATTTCCACAGCTTCTTATCCATAACTGGCTGATGGTCTACAAGCTCTTTAATGCTTCTATGTTTACCTTTATAATCTGATTTAGTAGATTTAGACACTATAATTCCTGTAACCAATCTTCGACCTAATGGCGCTTTAACGCGTGTTCCTATTTGAATTTGGCTAATGAATTCTTTTGGGACACTATAAGTAAACTGTGTGTAACTGGAGATAGGAAAGGCAACTTCTGCAAACATAATCATTGAAGGTAGATTCTGTTAAAATATCGAGCAAGAATTCTTTATATAAAAATATAGCTCTCCGCATTGTTACAAAGGGCTTTAGAAGGTAGTAATGATTTTCTAATTTAAGCTTTTATTACATACACTTTTAATTCTGGTTTCATATCTGCAGACACACGAACTGGAACATGGTAAATTCCCAACGCTTTAATAGATTCACTAAGTTCAATACGGTGGCGTTCAAGACTGATTCCTTTTTCTTCCAGCTTTTTATGGATATCATTCGAGGTCACAGCGCCAAACATTTTTTCTTCTTCCCCAACTTGAACTTCAAATGTCATTTCTAAATCTTTAAGTTGATCTGAAAGTTCAAGATTTATTTTCATATCATGTGCGCGACGTTTTTCTGAATTACGTTTTCGCTCATCTGCAATTGCCAGATTACGCTTTGAAGCTCGCAATGCTAATCCCCTAGGAAATAGAAAATTACGTGCAAAGCCAGGTTTTACATTTACAATATCTCCGGCAGTGCCCAATATATCTACATCTTGAAGTAATATTATGTCCATTGTTTAATTCCTTATGGTTATTGAATTTTTTAACTATCGCCTAAATGTGTATAGGGCATTAAAGCAATATTTCTTGCCCGTTTGATAGATCGAATTAATTTCCGATGCATTTTTGCACTGGTCCCTGTAACGCGCCTAGGCATTATTTTGCCTTGTTCAGTTACAAATCGCCTAAGCAGCTTAACATCTTTATAATCGATATCTGATATAGCGTTTTCTTTAAAATAACAATACTTTTTACGACTTAAGAATGCCATAATTTCCTCGCTTAATTATTATGCTGAAGTTTCTTCTTCAACGGTTTCGGCCACTTCTTTAGCGGCCTCATTTTCAACAGAAACGTCCGTTGTTTCTATCGGCGTTTCCTGATTATTTTCCACCTTTGGTTCTTCTTCAATTGATTTTTTACTTTCGCTACTGACTTCATTTGCTTCAACTTTTTCCGGTTGTGCATCAAGACGCACATTTTGAAAACGCAAAATAGATTTATTCAGTTTTAAAATATTTTCAAACCCAATCAAAGCACTTGGGTCTTCTGATTCGAATTGTAAGATTACATAAAAACCATATTTATGTTTTTCAACAGGGTAAGCCAAACGTTTTTTATTCCATACTCGATGATTTATTACATCGCTAAATTTGCAGACTTCATCATCGACTTCTTTTATAATATTATCTATTCTTTCCTGTTCAAATTCAGGGTTTAGAATATATAGTGTTTCATAGTATCGCATAGATTCTCCTAAAATTCCTTTATACTAGTAATGGTGCAATTACCAATGACACCACTGACATTAACTTAATTAAGATATTTAATGATGGTCCGGATGTATCCTTAAACGGATCGCCAACTGTATCACCAACGACTGAAGCCTTATGGGCTTCCGATCCTTTTTTAAGCATTTCACCATTCACATCAACACCTACTTCTATCATTTTTTTGGCATTATCCCAGGCGCCACCTGCATTGGATTGAAAAATCGCCATTAGTACACCTGTTACAGTGACACCAGCAAGTAATCCACCAAGCGTTTCCGGACCAAAAGTAAATCCAACCAATACGGGAGATGCAATCGCTAAAACCCCGGGCATTACCATTTCTTTAATAGCTGACTGTGTAGAAATTTCAACACAGCGGCCGTGCTCTGCCTTTGTTAGTCCCAACTCATACGTTTCCCTATCTTCTTCGGTCCACGTTGATTCATCACCCTTTTTCATTACTAATAGAGCAGCCTTTAACTCGGGGATATCTCTAAACTGACGACGAACCTCTTCTATCATAGCCATTGCTGCACGACCCACAGCGCTCATAGCCATGGAAGAAAACAAGAAAGGGAGCATACCGCCAACAAATAATCCAGCCATTACTTTTGGATTAGAAATATCAATGCTTTTTATTCCCGTTTGAACCATGAATGCAGCAAACAATGCTAATGCAGTAAGAGCGGCAGATCCGATTGCAAAGCCTTTTCCAATAGCTGCAGTTGTATTGCCGACAGCATCAAGCTTATCTGTACGTTCACGGACTTCTTCAGGTAATTGAGCCATTTCAGCAATGCCACCAGCATTATCAGAGATAGGCCCATAGGCGTCTACAGCAAGTTGAATTCCCGTGTTTGCTAACATCCCCAAAGCTGCCATGGCAATTCCATATAATCCTGCAAAATGGTGGGCACCCATAATAGCCGAAGCTAAAATTAAAATTGGGACTGCAGTCGATTGCATTCCAACGCCGAGACCAGCAATAAGGTTTGTAGCCGGGCCTGTGACAGATTGCTTAACAATGGATAAAACGGGTGCAGTTCCTGTTCCGGTATAATGCTCGGTTATCATTCCGATTCCTAACCCTGAAACTAATCCTATAACTGTTGCCCAGAATACACCCATTGAGTGAGTTGCGGGTAAAAAATGATTAACCAAAAAGTATATAACAGCTACCATTATCGCTGAACTTCCAAATTCCCCAATATTTAATGCTTTTTGTGGATCCCCGCCCTCTTTAACAGAAACCATAAATGTTCCAATAATAGAAACGATAATTCCGGCGCCTGCAATTAATAAAGGAAGTAATACAAAATTTAAACCGTCAGTAACTCCTGAAGCATAGATACTTGCACCAAGCACCATAGAACCAACAATTGATCCCACATACGATTCAAACAAATCAGCACCCATTCCGGCAACATCCCCAACATTATCACCTACATTATCCGCAATTGTAGCAGGATTAAGCGGATGATCTTCAGGAATTCCAGCCTCTACTTTACCCACTAGATCAGCACCAACATCTGCAGCTTTAGTATAAATCCCACCACCAACGCGAGCAAACAAAGCAATAGATGATGCGCCTAAAGAAAACCCAGAAATCACATTTAATACAATTCTGATTGAAATAGCATCAGAGCCAAAATAATTTGTATAATATATAAACAATCCACCCAAACCCAGAACACCAAGACCAACAACACTTAACCCCATAACTGTGCCGCCGGTAAAAGCAACATTTAATGCAGAAGCTAAACTGCTTCGAGCTGCATTTGTTGTTCGGTTATTTGCTTTTGTGGCCACTTTCATTCCTAGAAACCCAGCCAATCCAGAAGCGAGTGCACCTACAATAAATGACAAGGAAATCAAAGCACTTGAATCATCTCGCCCTGAATTTGCAACACCAAGCAAAACAGCCACTGCAATGACAAATATTGTCAATACACGATATTCAGCATTGAGAAACGCCATTGCACCATCAGCGATACTCGCTCCAATGTGCTTCATTCTGTCCGTACCTTCATCTTGTTTATTAATCCACGTTGTTTTCCAAAATGAAAACACCATGGCCAAAACACCGGCACACATAACCAATAATAGATTATTCATTTAAGTTTCTTCCTTTTATTTAATCAGTTAAAGTCGTTCATCGTTTTTTGCAGTCCACAAGTCAAAATAGATTCTACAGCATCAGCTACATTTTGAACCATATCATCAGCTTCTGGCTGGTCATTTTTCTTAAATGGTTTAAGTACATATTTTTCTGCAGGTCGTTTATGATCATTAGCTGCAACTCCAAATCGTAATCGCGGAAAACCTGTATGTCCTAAATGATAAATAACAGATTCCATTCCCCGATGGCAACCATCGCCACCTTTGAGACGTAACCGCATAGACCCCAACGGTAAATCCACATCATCTATCACAATATTTAAATCAACCAGGTCAATATTCCAATCTCTCATTACCGTTTTCACTGCAATACCACTCGCATTCATACCAGTGGTGGGTTTAATCAACAGCGTTTCTTTTCCTGATGATTCAGCGTACACAAATGATCCTTTCCCTGGTTGAAATTGAATTGACCATCGTCTGGCCAATTCGTCCACAACCCAAAAGCCAGCATTGTGTTTTGTGTTGGCATACACTGGCCCGGTATTTCCGAGGCCTATAAACGCTTTCATAATTATTCAGCACTTTCCTCTTTACTATCGCCGCCTTCAGCTTGATCATCATCACCTTCTCCTTCTTCTCCTTCTTCGCCGTCTTCGCCTTCTTCGCCTTCTTCGAGTTCTACTACAGGTTCTTCCTCTTCTTTTGGAGGTGCAATTGCAGCGATTGCTATATCTTGTTCGGCAAGTATTGTATAGTCACCTGAAACAACGATGTCAGCAACAGACAAACTGCTATTCATTTCCAATTCTGTCACATCAACTGAAATAAATTCAGGGACATCTGTTGGTAAACACTCAATCTCGATATTGGAGAGAATTTGAGAAAGGACTCCCCCATCATTGACACCCACTGCTTCACCTTCCAAGTGTATTGGAACAGTAATGGTCATTTTCACATCCCGTCGTACACGCATAAAGTCAACATGTAAAACATTTTCTGTTACTGGGTGGTACTGCATTTCCTTAATCATCACATATTGAACATCACCATCAATATCCACCTCAAACACTCGATTCCCAGAATGCAAGGCATGAAATAAATCCTTTGAATCAAGAACCAAATTGATATTGTCTTGTCCTTTATAATAATAATTTGCCGGAATTTTACCATTTCTGCGCAAGAATCTTGTAGCGCTTATTCCGATTTGTTCTCTTTTTTCTACAACTAATTGATAATAATCTGCCATGGTTTTACTCCGATTAAAATTCGAACAGTGAACTTACAGATTCGCCTTCGTGAATACGTTTAATCGCTTCGGCAAAAATATTGGACACTGTTACAATTTTCATTTTATTTAATATTTTTTCTTCTGATATATTTACTGTGTCTGTTACTATCAACTGATTTAAAGGTGATCCGTTAATTCTGTCTACTGCTGGACCAGATAGAAGCGCATGTGTTGCAACTGCTGTTACTGAATTTGCTCCGTTTTTTATCGCAGCTTCTGCAGCGTTCACTAATGTACCAGCTGTATCAATCATATCATCTATGATAAGAACATCTTTTTCATGTAAATCTCCAATAAGATGCATCACTTCTGCTTTATTTGGAGCATATCGACGCTTGTCTATTAATGCAAAATGCATACCCAATCGTTTTGCATACGCTTGGCTCATGCGAGCTGAACCAACATCTGGTGCAAGAACGACTGACTTTTCTGGATTCATATTCAATTCTTTAATTTTATCCATCAGAACCATACGACTATATAGATGGTCAAATGGTATATTTGCAAATCCTTGAATTTGGGTTGAATGTAAATCCATTGTAACAATTCGGTCTGTTCCGGCAGTGGTAAACATATCTACCATAACGCGAGCTGATATAGGCACTCTTGGCGTATCTTTTCTGTCTTGTCGCGCATAGCCAAAATAAGGAATCACTGCTGTAACGCTTTTAGCAGATGCTCGAACAGCCGCATCAAGAATAAGAACAAGTTCCAAAATATTCCTAGATGGTCCGTGGGTGCTTTGGACAATAAACACATCTCTTCCTCGAATATTTTCCTCAAATTTTATCCAGATTTCGCCATCAGCAAAATCTTTTATGGACAATTTTCCCAGTTGAACATTAAGGTGTCCTGCAATTTGTTCCCCAAGCTGGGGATTGCTGCGACCTGTAAATAATTTTATAGTTTCTTTACTCATATTTTTTCTGCTGGGGCGCAGGGATTCGAACCCCAACTGCCTGGACCAAAACCAGGTGTCCTACCCTTAGACGACGCCCCAAAGGGTTGAATGGATTGAAAATTTCAGTTGTGAATTGGGTGGGTTAGGATGGTTCGGTAGTCGGACGATAAAATAAACTCGGCTGCTTTTGCTGCAGTGTCTTCGTCAAACATTCCGAACACAGTCGAACCACTGCCCGACAGACTAGCAAATTGAGCTCCGTTTTCAATCAGAGCATCCTTTATTTTACCAATCTTTGGATGTGCTGGAATCACAATCCGTTCAAAATCATTCTTAAAAAGCTCAAAAGGAATTATATCGCTTCTGAATAAGTCGGCAAAGTTAGCTTTATCAACCCTGCCCTCCAAAGCATTTTTAAGCTCTTTATATGCCCATTCGGTGGATATAAAAGTTGTGGGGATTACCAATAAAACTGTAGAATCTAATTTTATATTTATGGGTGATAATTTTTCTCCAATCCCTTCGCCAAGCTGTGTTCCGCCTTCTATAAAAAAAGGTACATCAGCTCCTATTCTTACCCCAAACCCTTGAAGATCTTTGGAAGATAAACCTAACCCATATAAATTATTTATACCTTTTAAAACTGTAGCGCCGTTACTGGAACCACCACCCAACCCTGCTCCTTGAGGAATCATTTTTTCTACGTGTACTTTAATTCCACCAAAGTCAGGGAATTGTCCAAGAATCGCTGTATACGCTTTTGCGCATGTGTTGGTTGAATCCAGTGGAAAATTCTTGTCGTTTGATGTTAATTCACATCCGCGTTCAATTTTTTCCAAGGTTACAACATCATGAAATTCCAATTCCTGAAATATGGTGTTGAGATTGTGATAACCATCGGGACGTTTATTCAACACCTGCAGGCCAATATTCACTTTGGCATGTGATTTAAATGTTATTGAAGACATGAAAATTATTTTGAAATGGTTGCAACTGCCACAGCGCCCACACCTTCTCCGCGACCAATAAAACCCATTTTATCCGTTGTGGTGGCTTTAATGGATACAGATGCTTCTTCAACTTGGAGGGAATAGGCAATTTTATATGTCATTTCCGGAATGATATCAGCCAGCTTGGGTTCTTCCAGAATAATTGTGCTGTCAATATGGTCAATTTCAAATCCCTGTTCTCTTACCAAATTTATGGCGTGTTCTAAAAAATGAAGACTTTCTTTCCCTTTCCAGCGTTCATCGGAACTGGGAAAATGTTGGCCAATATCTCCCAAATTCGCTGCGCCCAGTAGAGCATCTACAATGGCATGAAGCAACACATCGCCGTCTGAATGGCCTACTGAACCAACAGGACTATCAATCTTGACACCACCAATGATGAGTTCTTCCCCTTTGGCAAGGGGGTGAACATCGTAGCCTATTCCTGTTTTAATCAAATTAGGATACCATCCTTTCAGCCAATTGCCAATCTTCAATGGTTGTGATCTTAAAATTCCCAGCAAACCCTTCTGTTACAGCCACTGTGCCGCCGGATGCTTCCACCATGGATGCTTCATCGGTTGCTTCCATTTCTTGTTGTAACGCTTTGATTAAAATGTCTTTGTGAAATGATTGAGGTGTTTGCGCCAACCAAATAGAACTGCGGTCTAACGTTTTTTGAATTTGATCTCCGCTCACTTGCTTCACCGAGTCCTTTGAAGGTAAAGCTGCAATACATCCATCTGCTTTTTTACAACCATTGATTGTTGATGATATAAGTTCAGGTGTTACAAAGGGACGGGCTGCATCATGAACGGCAATAATTTCTACATCGTCAGATAACGCCCGGCAACCATTCAAAACAGAGTCTTGTCGTCGCATTCCGCCAGCCACAGTTGTTACTGGTTTTGCTGATGTAAATGAAGCTAATTCACGTGATGTGTTGACCACATCTTCTTCCGGAACAACTACAACTATTTCAACGATGCTTGGGCATTGCAAAAAGGGAGATAATGTGTGAAACAGGAGAGGGCGACGTCCAAGCAGTTTGAACTGCTTTTTTTCACCAAAACGCACCCCCATGCCGGCTCCAGCAATAACAGCACCGGCTTTGAATTCGGAAGACATTATTTTATAAACATAGCATCGCCGTAACTCAAGAAGCGATACTTATGTTTCTTGGCTTCTCGGTATGCTTTCATTATCAAATCTCTGCTAGAAAATGCAGAAACCATCATAAGAAGCGTACTTTTTGGCTGGTGAAAATTGGTAATGATTCCATTAACCATTTTAAAGTTATATGGCGGATAGATGAATTTGTCTGTCCATCCCCGTTTTGGAGAAACCTGAAACCCAGAAACAGCTACAGTTTCAAGTCCGCGTACAGAAGATGTGCCAACTGCATATACTTTACGTCGTTTTTTCTTTGTTTCATTAATGGCTAATGCCGTTTTGGGTGATACTTCAAAATACTCGGAATCCATTTGATGGCGGTTTAAGTCTTCTACTTGTACCGGGCGAAAGGTTCCTAAACCAATATGTAGAGTTGTGTATTCAATCCGAACACCTTTGGCTTTAAGACGATTCAAAAGATCTTGTGTAAAGTGAAGACCTGCCGTTGGTGCAGCGACAGCGCCACGTTCATCAGCATAAACTGTTTGGAAACGTTTCTTATCTTTTGCTTCAGCTGGTCGTTTAATATATGGAGGTAAAGGCGATGTTCCAATGCGATCAATTATATCGTAAAAATTGTCACCTTCATATTCAAAACGCACCACACGGCCACCGGAGATAGTATTATCTATTACGTCACAAAAAACGTTTTTAGCAAACATGAGTTTGTTTCCGATGCGCACTTTTCTTGCAGGGCGTACCATTACTTCCCACAGTTCATTTTCCAGTTCTCGGAGTAAAAAAACCTCAACTTGTGCATCTGTTTTGTCTTTACTCGCATAGAGCCTAGCAGGAAACACTTTGGTATTGTTCAAAATAATCAAATCATTTTTACGAAAATACTGGATTATATTTGAAAATATTTTATGTTCTATTTTTCCTGTCTCTTTATCAACAACCATCAGTTTTGATCTGTCGCGGCGAGGAGCTGGGTACTGTGCAATATATTTTTCCGGTAACGGATAATCGAAATCAGCCAGTTTGTACTTTTTCTTTTTATTTATCATTTAAATAACCTCTGTTGTATTTTTGAATTAAATGTTCTGTTTAATAATTTGAATGCTTTTTCCTGAGCAATACGTCCTCTTGATGTTCGTTGAATAAATCCTTCCTTTATAAGATAGGGCTCATATACGTCTTCAAGCGTAGAGGCATCTTCACTTACAGCAACAGATAAAGAACTGACACCTACGGGGCCGCCATTAAATTTATCTATAAGTGCTATCAAAATTCGACGGTCCATATCGTCCAAACCGTGAATATCAATTCCCATGCCGCCTAACGCTTCTTTGGCAACATCTTCATCAATTTTTCCATTGGCTTTCACCTCAGCATAATCTCGAGCTCGCCTTAAAATACGATTTGCAATCCGGGGAGTACCTCTGCTTCGTCGCGCTAATTCTTTAGCGCCTCCATCGTTAATATCGACTTCGAGTATTTCTGCAGAACGTTGAATTATTTGAAACAGGTCATCCGCATTATAAAAGTCTACACGGAGGATTACACCAAATCGATCCCGTAAAGGCGACGTCAAATTCCCCAATCGTGTCGTTGCACCGATTAATGTGAATGGCTCTACATTCAGCTGTACGCTACGGGCGCTGGGACCTTTATCTATCATAATTTCAATCCGATAATCTTCCATGGCGGAATAAAGATATTCTTCAACGACTGAATTCAAACGGTGAATTTCATCGATAAAAAAGACATCTCTCCCTACAAGATTGGTTAATACTCCAGCCAAATCACCGGCACGTTCAAGCACAGGCCCTGACGACTGTTTCAGGCTTACGTTTAATTCTTTTGAAATAATATTCGCTAACGTTGTTTTTCCAAGTCCCGGCGGTCCAAACAGTAGCACATGGTCCAAGGATTCCTTCCGTTGATTAGCTGCTTCTATATACAGTTTTAAATTATCTACAACTTCCTGTTGACCGATAAATTCATTGAACACTTCAGGACGTAAAGATTTTTCAATAATTATATCTTCTTCAAGAGGCGTGGGGTCTGTTATATGTATTTCAGTCATAAATTGAAGTGAATTGATTGTAAATCATACAAATAAAGCCTTGAAAGGTACTAAAATGAAAGAGGGACGTCAAATTTTGCATATCCTTAATTATTTATTTAATTTTCCGTTTTTTATGCCATTCAATGATGTCTTTAAAAATGTGCCCGTATACGAAGATGTTTCCATGCTCAATTCTTCCGGCGTTCCGGCAAAAATCAATTCGCCGCCTTCATCGCCGCCCTCCGGACCTAGATCAATAATCCAATCTGCAGATTTAATAATATCCATATTATGTTCTATAACAATTACCGTGTTGCCTTTTTCGATCAATCGCTGCAAAACGCCCAAAAGCATCTTTACATCTTCAAAATGCAAACCAGTTGTTGGTTCGTCTAATATATATAATGTGCGATCTCTAGTGACACGTGATAATTCCGTGGCAAGCTTTACACGTTGTGCTTCGCCACCGGATAATGTGGTGGCCTGTTGTCCAAGGCGGATATATCCTAATCCTACTTCAAATAGCGTTTTTAATTTTTTCTTAACAGATGGAATATTTTCAAAAAAGGTAAGCGCTTCTTCTACCGACATACTTAATACATCAGCTATTGTTTTACCTTTATACATAATTTCTAGCGTTTCCCTGTTGTATCGCGCACCTTTACACACTTCACAAGTAACGTATACATCTGGGAGAAAATTCATTTCTATTTTAATAATTCCATCGCCATCACAAGATGCGCAACGACCCCCTTTAACATTGAAGGAAAAACGACCTGGTTTATAGCCACGAATTTTAGATTCAGGCAATTGGGAAAATAAATCACGGATAAATGTAAAAACACCCGTATATGTTGCTGGGTTAGAGCGAGGCGTTCGCCCGATGGGTTTTTGATCAATTTCTACCACCTTATCCAAATACTCTAAACCGCTCACTGTATCATAAGGCAGTGGGTATGATCTGGCATTGTTTAATTCTTTATATAAAATTGGAAAGAGCGTTTCATTCACTAGTGTGCTTTTTCCGCTGCCCGACACACCCGTAACAACTATCATTTTTCCCAGGGGAAACGATATATCTACATTTTTCAAATTATTTCCCCAAGCTCCTTTTAAAGATAGCGCTTTCCCATTACCATTTCGTCGTTTTTTTGGAATGGAAATTTTCCGTTTCCCGGACAAATATAATCCAGTAATGGATTTTCTGCATTTTAGGAGTTCTTTTGGCGGACCTGAAAAAATAACTTCACCACCATGCTCACCAGCCCCTGGACCAATATCTACGACCTGATCTGCTGATTCCATGGTTTCCTGGTCGTGCTCTACAACAAGGATAGTATTCCCAAGATTGCGTAATGTTTGTAATGTCCCAAGTAACCGCGCATTGTCCCTAGGATGGAGACCGATGGACGGCTCATCTAATATATATAAGACACCAACAAGTTGTGAACCAATTTGTGTAGCCAATCGGATTCGTTGTGCTTCTCCTCCCGAAAGAGTTGTAGCAGAACGATCCAGCGTTAGGTAATTCAAACCTACATTCACCAAAAACCCTAGTCTGTTTTTTACTTCTTTTAAAATTTGTTCAGCAATCTGGTTTTCCGTTTTTGTGAGTTTAATATTTTCAAAAAACTCCAGCGCTCCTTTTATGGATAACGAAGCAACATCTCCCAAGCTCATTTCGTTGATATACACAGAACGACTTTCTATACGCAAGCGAGCGCCATTGCATTCCGGGCATGGACGCATACTCATAAATTGTTCAATCCAGTTTTGTATATGACCCGATTTCGTCTGCTTGTATCGGCGCATTAAGTTTGGGATTGCTCCTTCCCAACCACCAGTATAGGTTCCAGACCAACGCTTGGAAGAATAGGACATTTTCATTTTCTCTGAACCGGAACCATATAAAAGCATTTCACGAACTTTTTGGTCTAATTTCATCCAGGGTGTTGTAAACCTGAAATCATAATGGCGGGCTAGGCTTTTTAAAATACTACCGTACCAATTTCCTCTGGGTTGCTCACCCAAAGGCGCAACTGCTCCTTGAATAATGGACTTGGTTTTGTCCGGAACAACAAGTTCAGGATCAATTTCCATGTGGGAGCCTAATCCATCGCAATGTTGACAGGCTCCATAGGGAGAGTTAAAGGAAAACATACGTGGAGACAATTCTTCTAAAGACACTTCACAATGAGGACAGGCAAAATGCTCACTGAATAAATGATCCTTTTTAGGCAATTCATGAATAATGACTAAACCAGAACCAATCTTTAAGGCAAGTTCAATAGATTCAGTAAGTCTTTCTTGATAATCTCCTTCAATAATGAGTCTATCAACAACAACTTCAATGGTGTGTTTCTTATTTTTTTCTAATTTAATCTTGTCATCAATTCCATACACTTTTCCATCTACTCGGGCGCGGAGGAAACCTTCTTTTTTAATTTCTTCAAACACTCCTTTATGTAAACCCTTTCGTCCGCGTACCACCGGAGCTAAAACAAAAATTTTGGCTCCTGTTTCAAATTTGCAAATAGTATCAACAATCTGCTGAACTGTTTGTTTTTGAATGGGGCGACTGCATATCCAGCAATGGGGCTTACCAATATGAGCATAAAGCAGCCGTAAATAATCGTGGATTTCTGTAACGGTTCCTACTGTAGATCTTGGATTGCGCGCTGAAGCTTTTTGTTCAATAGAGATTGCAGGAGATAAGCCTTCAATAGTATCCATGTCCGGTTTTTCCATAAGCCCCAAAAATTGCCGAGCGTAGGATGACAGTGATTCCACATATCGTCGCTGGCCTTCCGCATAAATTGTGTCGAACGCCAAGGAGGATTTTCCTGATCCAGACAGACCGGTTATAACCACTAATTTATTACGAAGAATCTCTAAATCAATATTCTTGAGATTATGTTGGCGAGCGCCCTTAATGATTATTTTATCTTGCTTCATAATACCGTTTTTGTCATTTCAAAATGACAGCCTAGAAATTACGACCTTTTCAGCCGTTTTCATAAAACCATTTGTAATTTTTGTGTTAGAGCATGCTTGATTTGTAAAATATTTCCAATCAGCTTGTTTCAAAATCTCAAAAACCTTACATTTAAACAATGGCGTCATTAAAAAATCAAATAATTATTTCCATGCCTCACATGCAGGATCCCTATTTCGGCCGAGCTGTTGTGTTTATTTGTGAACATAATAAAGACGGCGCATTGGGTTTTATTGTTAATAAACCCTTTGAAACGCCGGAGCTTCAGGATTTATTCTCTGATTTTTTTCCAGAAGATGATGATATATTGAAATTGGTTCCTGATGTTTATTTTGGCGGGCCTGTTCTTGTAGAGCGGGGGATTGTATTACATTCTGCTGATTATGAAACAGAAAACACTATAGCAATCGGGGATGATTTTTCATTAACCAGCAATAAAGCCATAATTAAGGAAATTGCAGAAAAGAAAGGTCCTAAACATTCTAAACTTTTGTTGGGACATGCCGGCTGGGCACAGTATCAATTAGAAGCAGAAATTGAAAACGGAGACTGGTTGTTACAGCATACAAATCTTGATTTTATTTTCAATACAGAAGAAAAATTTATGTGGGATATGGCAACCAAATCCTTTGGTATTGATATGTCTGAATTTACCGGGCTGGGTGGTTCTGCCTAGCGAGTAATTTTGATTATTTAGTTTTTCTTATTAACTTTAGCCGAGTTTCAAAATAAAAGTGATTTTATGAAAAAGTTTGCATTTATTACTATCGGAGTCCTTTTGCTTGTATCATGTAATCAAGATCCAGAAAAGGAATTGGTCTTTATTGATCCTGTCCAGTGTCTTGGCAATTCTTGGGATGCGGCATGGCTGGAAACACACGATTATGATGAATATCCAACCACAGAAAGTGAACAGTTGAAAATATTTACGGATTATTATGTAGCACATGGTGTTAAGATAGTTGATGTTTACAATGAATTGATATATGATGCTGTCTGTGACGCTTGCAGCTGCCCAACAGGATATAGGAATTATTGTATGGTAGAGGCAGGCGATGTTGATTTCCTGCTCGATTCAGGATTTAGTCAACATTAAATTATTGGTCATATATTTGTTAACTCACTAGTGTATTACAGACGGTAAATCCTGTCGTACTTTTACGTTAAGACAGCTTAATTTCCCGACCATGAAAAAATACCTTCCACCTCTGGCTGTAATAGTAGCTGCATTTTTATGGAGCCTTGATGGCCTGCTGCGTCAAAAACTATTCAGCGTATCCTCTTTTTTAATCATTACATTGGAACATACATTAGGCGCTCTTCTATTTATACCTTTCTTAATTAAAGGTTGGAAAGATATAAAAAAACTGAACCAGCGCAGTTGGGGTTCTATAATGTGGATTAGTGTTTGTGGTGGAGTTTTGGGTACGTTTTTCTATACAAAAGCATTGAGCTACATCAATTACATTGACCTTTCTGTTGTTGTTTTACTTCAAAAATTTCAGCCCATTTTTGCCATTATACTCGCATCCGTTATATTAAAGGAAAAATTAACGAAGCGGTTTTTGTTGCTAGCCCTTACTGCTTTTGGTGGTGGGTATCTAGTTACGTTTGGAGCCAAACCAGTAGCTGCTTGGGATGATAAAACAATTATCGCATCTTTATTGGCTTTATTAGCTGCATTCAGTTGGGGCAGTTCCACTGTGCTAGGTAAGCACGCATTAAATAAATTGCCATTCCAAGTTGTAACATCATTAAGGCTTTCCATTACCGCTTTAGTGGCAGGTTTAATTATGATAAGTATGGGGGACATATCCTCGATTGCCTCATTAAATTCAGATCAATGGGGAGCCTTAGCTGTCATTGTTATTTCCACTGGAGCAGTTGCCCTTTTCATTTATTATTACGGACTAAACCATTTACCTGCATCACACGCAACTATTTATGAATTATTCTGGCCGTTTTCTGCTATTTGTTTTGATTGGTTTATTCGAGGGCAAGCTATGTCACCCGCTCAAGCATCTGGTGCAATTATCCTGCTAACAGCAATTGTATTATTAACGCAGGAACGGCAAAACACCCATGGTTAAATTGACCAAAAATGAACTTTCCCGAAATTTATATTTAAACTGTTTTCATGAATTCAGCTGGGGATTTGGATTTGCGTTTCATACAACCTATGCAATTATACCATTATTTTTGAAAAAACTGGGTGCCCCAGATAGTGTTATAATTTCAGTTGCCGGATTATTTAGTATTTTAATTGCATTTCCTATGCTGTTTTCTGCAATCCTTAGCCGGAATATTCTCAATATTAAAAAAGCTGTTTTTATATCTCATTTATTTGCTCTTCCACCTATGTTTTTTGCTGGATTTCTATTTGCATTTTTGACACCGACAGGACCGAATGCTTGGATGTATTACTATGTATGTTTCATTTTATACTGTTTATCTTTGGGGTTTATTATTCCTATTTGGGCAGATTTTCTTTCCCATATTTTTCCACGAAAATCCAGAGGTCATTATTTGGGTATTTCATTTGCATTTAATAGTATTGGTGGTTTTTTTGGAGGTATTATTGTTAAAATATTGCTGAATAGTTCTGTCCCATTTCCAAATAATTTTGGGTGGGGATTCATCATTATGGGTGTTTCAATGGCTTTGGGTGTTTTCATTTACTTATTCTATAACGTTGATAATAAACCAGAGAATATGCCACATAAAACAATTGCTGATTTTTGGCATGATACAAAAACAATCATTAAAACACATGAAAATTTTAAACGTTATTTATTCAGCCGTATATTTATTACTGCACATTTCCCCGCCATGAGTCTTTATGCTGTTTACACGCAGGAGCTTTTTGGTTTTCAAATAAGTACCGCAGGTACATTTATTGTTTTACAAGTTATTACGTTTGGTCTAGGGAGTGTTCTTTCTGGAAAAATTGGTGATCAATTTGGGCACAAAACAGCTATTACAGTTTCTTTCAGTGGTTATTTGTTAGCAATTATATTTACAATTTTTGCAACATCAATGGTTCATGTATATTCAATTTTTCTTGCATTAGGTTTGGGTCATGGAGGATTTATGCCATCTGCAATGAATATGGTTTACGAATTTGCAGAATCGCGGGACAGTAAAACGTATATGGCGCTCATAGATACCTTTTTGGCTCCTTTTGTTTTATTTATGGTTGTTGGTGCAAGTGTATTAAATCCAATTATTGGCACCCAAAATTTGTTCATTGTATTGGGTTTACTCGTAACCGTTGGAGTGCTGTTACTTACTTTTTGGGTTAAGGAACCAAAAAACCATCCCCATAAGACAACTAGTTAACTTTTGAGCAAATTTTCTCTTGTTTTCTAGACGGTACGCAATGAAATTCCATACGGATTCTGAGGATGATTAAACACCTGAAAAACATATTACTGCCGCTTTTGGTTGTATTGGCATTAACTGGATGCAAAGAAGAACCACAACGCCATTTACAATTAGCACAATGGTATTCTCAAAAAGGACTCATTGATGAAGCAATTCTTGAATACCGTGAAGTAACCCGACTTTTGCCCACCGATATTAAATCTTTAAGTCGTGCAGATTATAAATTGTTAGCCGATGCACACTACAGGCTTGCCCTTATGTATACAAAAAAGGATTGGTGGGGTTATGCGCTTCAGGAAGCAGAAACGTGTTTTGAACTTTTGCCCACCCGGGAACATTATGATATGGTTACGCTATTAAGAAAGCGAATTGATTTACAGAATACAGAATCCTGATTAGTTAATAATCAATGCCCAACCTAAAAAGACCCCGATCGGCTTTCGCCGCCATCGCAATAAATAATAGAACAATTTATAAAATCTGCCTCTGGACGTAGAAGCAGAGAAATTGTATTGGCTACATCTTCGGGCTGTGTTGTTCGGCGCATGGGATTGCGCTTTTTGGTGTTTTCAATCCACGCTTCCCAATTATCAGTAATTTTTGTTAATGCTCGAGTTGGGGTTACTCCCGCTTGAATCGAATTTGCTGTTATTCCAAACTGTCCAAGCTCCCAACCAATCTGACGAATGATGGCTTCCATAGCAACCTTAGCAACGCTGACTGGACCATAACCTTCCATGGCTACATAGTTCCCCTCACTGGTTAGCCCTAAAATCCGAGATCCTTTGGCAAGTAGTTTTGCATCGAAAAGTTTTTGAGTCCAATACAATAATGAATTCCCCATTACATGGACTGTCATATCCATTTGTTTTTGGTTTACAGGTTTTTCACCAAAAAAGTTTGTTGTTGTGCCAAACGCAATAGAGTGTAGCATTAGCTTCAGCGGTTGCCCTCCGGTAATTTCTGCAATCTGGGGAATATATTTATCCATGGTTTCTAGCGCAGCTGCATTCGTATTAAAATAATGGCACTTTCCACCAGTCGTTTCATTGACCTCATCAATCGTTTCGCTTGCAATTTTTTTTGCTTCCCCACGATCAAAGTGAAATGCAATAATACCATAACCATCTTTGGCTAATCGTTTTGCTGTGGCAGCTCCGTGACCTGTTGATCCGCCTAATATCAAGACCCATTCAGACATGTTTTTCTCCAATTAATTAAAGCATGAATTTAGGAAAGACTGCAACAAAGCCAAACCACGAACACAAAAGAATAATGAGCAATTAAGCATTATGATTAACTTACCCGCTTATAAAGGATATTATAATGGACAGAAAGTCTTCATTTACAAAACAAGATTTGCTTGATATGGGTTCTGGGAAAATGTTTGGTAAAGCCAATGGGAAATTACCAACGCCGCCTATGCTGATGATGGACCGTATCTTGGAAATTTCAGATTCCGGTGGAAAATACGGAAATGGATTTATTAAAGCTGAATTAGACATAAATCCGGAGAAGTGGTTTTTTGATTGTCATTTTGTAAACGATCCCGTCATGCCTGGTTGTTTAGGGTTGGATGGTTTTTGGCAATTGGTTGGATTTTTTCTATCCTGGGCCGGCGGAAAAGGTCGCGGTAGAGCACTGGGTGTAAAAGAAGTAAAGTTTAAAGGACAGGTCAGACCCTATCATGACAAAATTACCTATCAGATTGATATTCGAAAATTTATCACTCGACCCATGTTTATGGCTTGGGGAGATGCGGTATTACAGGTGAAAGATAAAACGATTTATTTTGCCAAAGACTTGCAGGTTGGTTTATTTGAAAAACTAGTGTGGGACACTGGAATGGATCCCGCTCTCGATCCTTTTTAAATAACAGAAAACATCTAATATGGCATTACGCTGCGGTATCGTCGGGCTGCCCAATGTGGGCAAGTCCACCATCTTCAACGCTTTGACAGCTTCATCTGTCCCTGCTGAAAACTACCCCTTTTGCACAATTGACCCCCATGTAGGCATTGTAGAGCTTCCAGATTATCGACTGGATAAGTTGGCAGAAATTTTTAAACCGGAAAAAGTAACTCCTGCGACAGTTGAATTTATTGACATTGCAGGTTTGGTTCGCGGTGCTAGCAAAGGCGAAGGATTGGGAAACCAATTTCTGGGGCAAATACGTCAAGCGGCCGCTATTATCCATGTGGTTCGCTGTTTTGAAGATAATAATGTTACTCATGTCGAGGGTGGAGTTGATCCAGTTCGTGATGCAGAACTTATTGAGACAGAACTCCTTTTAGCAGATTTAGACACATTGGAAAAACGATATACTAAAGCAGAAAAAGGGACACGTTCCGGCGTTAAAAAAGAACATTTGGAATTTGATGTAATCAAAAAATTATTAGACCACTGCAATGCAGGTCATCGGGCGCGTACATTTCAAGCAAATGAAGATGAAAATGAAATTATCCGCTCATTGCATTTGCTAACACGTAAACCTATTTTATATGTAGCCAATGTAGATGAAACAGAAATTACCCATAATAAAAGGGGTGAAATGGAAGAAAAGCTTGATACATTTGCTAATAAAGAAGGAAATATGGCTATACGGCTCTGTGGAAAACTTGAGCAAGAAATAGCTATTTTACCTGATGAAGAAAAATCTATGTTCTTGGAAGAGTTTAATCTGACAGAACCGGGATTAAATAAACTAATTCATACCGGGTTCAAACTTCTCGAATTGGAAACATTTTTTACCTGCGGTCCAATTGAAGTTAGAGCTTGGACCATTAAACAAAACGCCCTTGCCCCAGAAGCCGCTGGCGAAATCCATACTGATTTTCAACGTGGATTTATCAAGGCAGAAGTAATCAAATACAATGATCTGGTTCGGCTAGGATCAGAAAAAGCGGTAAAAGATGCTGGATTGGCAAAACTCCAAGGGAAGGAATATGTGGTGAAAAATGGTGATTGTATTTATTTCCATTTCAATGTGTAGTTTCTGATATGTGGTTTTTCATGATTCTATCTTATATAATGATTGCGCTGGCTGGAGTCGGGTTGGCGTTTGTCGGACTAAATCATTATTTGAATATCTGGCCCACAACTCATATTACACTCGACTTATTAGTGAGTATCATTTTCATCGCTGCTCAAACGTTGGTCATGTTCTTTTTTGTAGGAACGGGTGTCAATATTAAAGAATATACTCAAGATCACCCTGAAATTGGCAATTCGTTTTATAAGGGTGTTTTAGGTTTAAAACGTAAACTCTATCCGCCCACTATGATGGTAACCATGTTATTTATGGCGGCCGTTATTTTAGATGGTGCTTATTTTTTAGGAAAGGTGAGCGAATGGTGGTTTCATATACTATATTGGCTTACGGTATATTATTTTATAAAAGCAACGCTGGCTCAACACACAGCATTCATCGGCAGTACCAATATTGTATTGGCTATGACAGGGACAAAAGCAGAAAATTAATATTATTCTAATACCACAATATTAATTGGTGTGTAATCTATTGCTGGTAGAATAATTTTCCTTTCACTAGAAATAACAGGTTGTTCGTAGGAAATGTTTGGCAATTCTATTTTCCAATTTAATAATCCATCTTGGTTGAAACTGCTTATAAAGGCACCATCCGGGACGGAAGATCTCCCTTGAACATAAATATTATTATTAGAGTCGCATAATAGAGATGTCCATTGATTATGATCCAATTCGTTGGACCAATTCAATTCTCCATAAAAACTAAATGACAACAATTCATATTGCTCATAATTGTTTTGCCCTACGATGTAAAAGTTGCCGTCATAATCCATTGTTCCACTTTCAAGACTAATTTCTTTTCCATTATTTCTCCCAAAAAAATATTTCCAAATGATATTTAAGTTTGGATCTGTACATACAACAGAAGTATCATTAATACTGCCGAAGAACAAATGGCCTTCGTTACTAATGGTAGGTGTGCTCGCCATGGTAGGAATTGATGAAAGAATTTCTCCATCTGATAAATCAATTTTATATAAATATGATACACTAGGAAAATAGCCAAATTCACCGTCTTGGGAAAGGCCTCCTGATTTGTAAATCCTGAAAAGATCATTTGTCCACACAACCGTTCCGCTTTGATCAAACTTTTGTAGTTTTGTGTCTCCTGAAACTATCAAATTACCAGATAAATCAATTGAAGGAGATAACCAGACATTATCATCCATATATACAGAGAAAAGCAATGAATCTGTTGCCAAATCAAATTTATATAAATAACCCTCCCATCCAGCAGTGTACACAAAACTATCACTAGTAAAAATAGGTGCTATATAGCTAGTAATATTGTCAGACATATCAAAAACTTTGTTCAACTCCAATTGATCATTAAGAAAGTAAACAACTGCATCGCCATCTTTATCTAATGATGATGTAATATATATATTATTCTCTGAATCCAATGTTAATGCGGATTCTATATATTTGTTAAAGGTGACAGTTGTCATAGAAGGTGTTGTTGGTGGTCCAGTAAACTGGCTCCTATTTGTGTTTTGAACATCATGGTTATAGATGGGCCATGGTGTATCGGCCAATGAAACCCAATTAATATTTTTTTGTGTATATGGAGAACTTTCTTTATTTACTTGGTCTTCTTCACAAGAAATAAAAATAAAAAACACCATTATTAATTGAAGTATCGTTTTCACTTTACATACATCAATTTTCGTGTTTGTATTTCATTATCAGATATTAACATAACAAAATATGTACCAGATGGAACTTTATTTCCATACTTATCAATTCCATTCCAAATAATTTGATTGCTAGACCTCAAATCTGTAAATGAATATTTCTTTAATGTCTCACCCAAGATATTGTATATAACAATGGTTTTTATTCTTTCTTTTATAGAAATTGTCACGCTTGAATTAAATGGGTTTGGATAAATATTAAAATCATCAATTTCATTAACAATTTTTCCTAATGGACCACTCCAGTTTCCGGTAGTTGTAGTTACCTGATTACTTTTTGGTGATTCATTGGTGGGGTGGCTTAAATATGCAACTTCATACTTAATTGTATAGTTACCAAAACGGAATCTCCTTAAATCATTATCAACCCATGAATTTAATGTTACGACTGGAGGCCAAACCGCTGTTTGACCGTTGAAATCACCATTTTCCCAAACAAATCTAAATATTTTATATGCCCCAAGTGTATCCGGATGTTCAATAGACCACAATAATTTGGGTTTGTTATTAACATAACTCAAAGAAAGATTTGAAGGCGTAAAAGAACTTAAAAAGCAATCTATCGTTGGTTGCCCGGTTGCACCTAATGCTTCCCAAATATTTAAAGTATCGCCGTCCGATATCTCAATATAAGTACCTCCGGATGGTTTAAAATAATATTTGTTTTCATTACCATTATATTGCAAGTACAAATCTTGAGTAGGATAAAACGAAGATTCTCTGGTGTATCTACAATCACAATAATTTAAATAAAAATAAGGGCTATTCTGTGCTGATGAATAAAATTTATAAATACCAAATCCTATTGTATCTACATCGGCGTAAGAATCTGGAGCTCCAGGATGTTTAAAATCCCACCCTGTTAATAATGGATTAATATTACCTGTGATGGTAATATTAGAAAAATAATATTCCTCTGTAGGAAAAAGATTACTCTGTTTAAAAACTGGAGTAAAAGCTTTTGAATAAAAAGTTGTGGTTTGATTGTTATGGTTTGTTGTTGATAGAAATATTTCTAGAGGATTTGCATTGGGTGGAGTATCTGCAAATAATTGATAATTATTTAAATAAATTAATAAAGAAAACAATAATAGATTTTTCATTTTATGGGCCCACTTATTACTGTTATTTCGTATTCAAAATAATATAGCTCCTATTATATCACTCCTCAAGCATATCCTCGTTTCATGATTTAAACAATAGAAATAATTAGTGTTTTTAGGGTGTAATGACTGGTATTTAATTCTACCTGTGTGGTCGTATTTTTACCTGTTCCTTTTTTTCATATACAATAAAAAAAGGGCAGAAATCTGCCCTTTCAAAATTGGTCTTAATTGAGGATCAGTCAGTCCTCGTCTTCATCTTCATATTCATCATCGTCATCATAATAATAGGGGAATTCATAATCATACTCATCATATTCTTCGTAGTCATCTTCTTCATCGTCATCATCAGCTTCTTCTTCAGCTTCTTGTTTTACAACAATAATCCTGGGGTCATTTTGTCCCTGTAAAGCATTATCCACTAATTCTTTCTCTCTGGCTGTTAACGATTGTGCACCAGAAATTCGTTGTCTAAACATGACACCTATCAACGTACCAAAAAATAATACCATTAGCGCCATGACAGAGCCTTCAGTTTTGAACTCAATTCCACCCCAAATGTTTTGCTCCCAACCAAAATTCATAAAGACTGCCATAGCTAACAATACACCAAAAAGTATAATGAAATTGCCCATGGTATCGGGCGTTGCTGTATTCATCACCGCCAAATACAATAGCCAAATAAGAATTCCAGCCACCGCAAAGAAAATACCTAAAATATAATTTTCTGCAATAATAGACAGAACAAAACCAATGATGGCTCCGAATGGAATTAAAAACCCGATTCCTGTTTTGACGTTAGACGCCATTGAAAATGTTTTTACCTCGGTTCATATTGTTAGACTTGCCTCGAATGATGGTCTAAAATTGGTCGTTTTCTGAAGTAAAAGCAAGGAATTTTCTTTCCAGTTATTTTTTGGAACCCTTATAGTTTTTATAGTGGAGAAGTGTAATTTCCTCGACTATTTATGGCTAATTTAATTTCCAAAATAGGTGTGATTGGCGTGGGTCATTTAGGTCAACACCATGTAAAGCATCTATCTAATAAAAATACAATTTCCTTTTCTGGGGTCTATGATGTGGACATTCAGCGCGCCAAGGAAATTGCTGTTAAATATAATTGCAACTCATATGAAACGCTCGATGAATTATTAAACGGGTGTGATGCTGTATCAATTGTAACACCAACCATTACACATGCCAGTGTTGCCGAAAAATGTATCAAGGCAGGAAAGCATGTATTTATAGAAAAACCAATTACTAAAACTGTTTCTGAAGCAGATCGCCTTCTGCAACTAGCCAATGAACACAATGTACTTATCCAAGTAGGACACATTGAACGCCTAAATCCAGCATTAATTCCCCTGAAAAACTTTGAACTAAATCCAAATTATATTGAAGTTCAACGTCTAGCTCCCTATACAGTGAGAGGGACCGATGTTCCCGTTGTCCTAGATTTAATGATTCATGATATTGATATCATTTTATCTTTGGTTAATTCACCCGTAAAAAATATTCATGCCAGCGGGGTGTCTATATTATCTGACTCTGTGGATATTGCCAATGCTCGCCTTCGGTTTGAAAACGGCACGGTTGCCAGTATAACATCCAGCAGAATTGCCCGGGATAAAGTTCGTAAAATAAAAGTGTTTCAAAAAGATATGTATATAACGATTGATTTTCTTTTGGGTCTTACAGAAATATATCGCGTTCTGGATTCAGATCAAGAGGACCCTGATGCATTGGAAACAGCTTCATTAGAAGCGTATGGGAATCATAAAAAAATTGTGTACGAAAAACCGGATATTAATCAGTTTGATGCTTTAGAAATGGAATTAACAAATTTTATTCAATCAATAAATGGTAAAGAAAAACCAATTGTAAATGGGCAAGCCGGAAGAGATGCGCTTGACGTTGCTATAAAAATTCATGATATGATCTTGGAGGATATACATTGACGGATATTCGGAATTTCTTTTTCAAAAACCGGAGCTATACGCCTATCCCTTTGGCATTATTAATCATTTATTATTCAAACGCTGATTTTGCAATTATATGGGTTGGGTTAGTGTGTTTACTGTTGGGTGAATTTATTCGTTTTTGGGCCGTAAGCTATGCTGGAGGAATTACCAGAACAATGAAAGTGGGGGCTCCTGCTCTTTGTTCTTCCGGGCCATTTGCATATGTTCGCAATCCATTATATATTGGAAACTTATTCCTTTTTTCAGGAGTTGTTCTCATTGCTGGCGCACCAAATATTTTGTGTATGTTGTCTATTACATGGATATTTTTCCTTACTCAATATGCATTAATCATTTCTCTTGAAGAAGAAACCCTTGTTGATTTATTTGGTGAGAGCTATGAAACCTACCGACAAAATGTGCCTCGTTTGCTGCCACGATTAACAACGTGGGAAAATACCGATAATCGGTCACCCCTGACGTTTATAAAAACACTTAAAACTGAAAAACGTACATTGCAAAATATTGTCCTAATTTTGCTTTTAATTACATTACGTCAACAGTTTGTGTAACGTTGATTCACATCCATAAAAATCTGTAATCTGTTTCAATGACCCCTAACCCAAATACAGTATTTTTTCTTGTGGCTGGAGAAGAGTCCGGAGATTTTCATGGTGCTCGACTCATTTCTGCACTAAAAGAAAAATGCCCCGATGCATCCTTTGTGGGTCATGGCGGAAATAAGATGAAATCTGCAGGAATGGAGATTTTTGAGCATGTAGATAACTTGGCAATGATGGGTTTTACAGAAGTATTAAAACACCTTCCTTATATGATAAATGTCATGGGGAAAACATTAGAAAAGATTCAGGAAATAAAACCCCGTCGATTAATTCTTATTGATTACCCCGGGTTTAATTTACGTTTAGCAAAAAATATTCATCCTTTAGGATTACCCATCACATATTTTATTATGCCACAAGTGTGGGCCTGGAAAGAAAAACGGGTAAAAACAATCCGTAAATATATTGATCAGGCATTATGCATTTTCCCTTTTGAACAAGAATGGTTCGAACAACGTGGAATAAATGCTCATTTTGTAGGGCATCCGTTTACAGACTTTCACAAACCGACAATGCATAAGAAAGCTTTTTTTAAGAAACACCATTTGGATATAAACAAACCATTGCTGGTTCTTTTCCCGGGCAGCCGCCAACAGGAGATAGATCGTCATCTTCCAATTTTGATAAAAACAGTCTCTTTAATTAATAATAACAATCTTCAAATCATCATTGGCAAAGCACCCAACATTTCATTGCCAACCATTCCTAATCATTGGAAAATAGAGGAGGAGGATACGAGCCTTTGCCTAGAACATGGTACTGCCGTATTGACATCTTCAGGGACGGCTACGCTACAATCTGCCGTCCAGGATATACCAGCTGTTGTGAGCTATAAACTTTCTACTGGAAGCTGGTTTCTTGCTAAAAATTTATCAAAAGTACCGTTTGCAGCAATGACAAACCTTATTGCCGGGAAACAAATCGTCCCTGAATTTCTTCAGAATGAAATGACGCCGGAAAAACTAGCTAACGCTGTTAAACCATTGCTTAATAATTCTCATGAAAGAAAAAATATGCTCATGGGCTACGAAGAAGTTCGGAGAACATTGGGTATGCCGGGAACTTACGAACGTGCTGCAGATGCTATTTTAGGAAAGATTGCTGCAGAGACGCAGAGGTCACAAAGGTGAATAATACATTCTATTTTGGGCATAATATGTTTTGTATACTTTTTAATACAAATAATTTTAAGTTTCAAATCTTTTTATGAAGAAAAAAATTCTCTTTTTTCTAGGGGTATTTTTTGGCAAATGGGCGTTGAAATTTCTGTATGGTACCAACCGCTGGAATATCGAAGGCGATAGGCAAATTGAAAAATTACGAGCAGAAGGAAAATCCATTATTTTTACAACGTGGCATGGAAATTTATTGCCAGGATATTTATATGTGGCAGATAAACAACCCTACGGTGTAGCAGGAAAACATGGCGACGCAGAAATCATTTCGCGAATTGCTGTCAAGTTGGGCTATATACCCATTCGTGGTTCAAGTTCTGATGGTGGTCGGGAAGCCTATACTAAAATTGTAAATGTATTAAATAATAAGGGCTCCCTTGTATTTATTACGCCTGACGGGCCCAAGGGACCGGCCAAAGAACTAAAACCCGGAACTGTAAAAGCAGCCATGCGCACCGGCGCCGTAATATTACCCACTGGAAGCTATGCTTCAAAACACTGGTCATCTACAAATTGGGATACATTTTATGTGGCTAAACCATTTGGTAAAATTCAATTGTTGATTGGCGAGCCGCTGGCGTTTTCTGAAAATGACGATTTTGATGAATGTTCAAATTTATTAAAAAATGAGCTAAACAGATTGGAAGAGGAGGCAAAACGTCGTGCCGCAGTTTGATCCACAATCCATTAAAAAATATCGAATGCTTCTTTGGCCTTTGGGATTTTTCTATTGGCTGCTCATTTTCTGGCGAAATTTTTTCTATAATATTGGATTTTTCGTATCACGAAAACTACCGTGTAAAGTCGTAAGTGTGGGCAATCTTTCTGTGGGCGGAACAGGAAAAACACCCTTTGTATTATTTTTGGCCAACACATTAAAAGCGAAAGGAATGAATGTTGCTGTATTGAGCAGAGGTTTTAAACGCAAGTCAACCGGAACACATGTTGTCAGTGATGGAAATACGCTTAAATCTACTTTGCATAATAGTGGCGATGAGCCGTTTATGCTGGCGAATAAATTGCAGAATATTCCTATCGTTGTTGATGAAAATCGTTATCGTGGCGGACAATTTATTTGTAATGAATATAACCCGGATATTATCATTCTGGATGATGCCTTTCAACACAGGCGAGTCTTTCGGGATGTAGATATTGTTTTAATCAACAGTAATCACCGCCACCCAAAACTGCTGCCATATGGACTACTCCGGGAACCATTAAGAAATATAAAGCGTGCAGATGCAGTCATTTTCACCAAAGCAAACTTGACGCCTCCAGATGAAAAATTGCTTAATTCAGTTTCCAACTATCGCAGTTTTACTATGGAGTCTAACCTAATGCCAAGCACAAGAGTAATCGGATTAGAGGGTTCAACAAAACCTATAAGCGATATAAATGGCCCTGTGGTTGCCGTGTCCGGTGTGGGTGATCCGGATAGCTTTGAAGTTATAATGGAAGAAGCAGGTTTGGATTATGTCCATCATTTCCGTCACGATGATCATGCAGATTATTCCCCCATGGATTTGGAAGTCATTCAGGAGGTTTTTCTAGCGGCTGAAGCACAGGCTATTATAACCACGGAAAAAGACCTAGCCAAATTGGAGGATTTAAAAAACCTGCCTGTTTATGCTTTGCCAGTAAGCGTTTCCCTCAATACTGATAATGAAGAGCAATTATTAAAACTCATTTGTTAGTTTGCTAAAGATATGCGCTTTTATTTCAACAAAATAACTTTCTGATTCTGAACAAACTCACCACTCTGTAGCCGTACAAAATACACACCGCTGGGTTGACTGCCGGCATTCCATACAATTTCATGCTCTCCTTGCGTAAGTGGTTCATCAATGAGCGTCTCCACCAACCGCCCGGTTATGTCGAATATTTGTATTTGCAACGATTGTGTCGAGGCCGCGCTAAACCGGATGGTGGTGGCTGGGTTGAATGGGTTGGGGTAGGGTTGGTGGAGTTTAAAGCTTTGGGGGAGTGGAGTTTCATTTATAGAATTACTTAAAAATGTCCCCCACTCTTCTCCATCTATAATTGCACCAAGCAAACTGTATGAAGATCCCTCAAACAAGAATTCTGTTTCCCCAAGCCCACCTTTTAATTCAACAGACTCTAACCAAAAATATATAGAATCACAACTGCCTGATAAATAATCAATATTTAAAAAATATCTATTTATGTAATCATTATACCCGGCATTATCAACAATTGCCACACTTACGGAATCAACTTCCCAACAATCACCTTCAAACGTATTTAATTTATAGATTAATTTTTCATTATCATTTAAATGGCTTTTTTCATATACATATGACGAATCAACGATTCTTCTATAAGGACCACTTTGACCATATTTAAACCAATAAACACCATCTAAATCAATTGTATCGCCAGTGATTTCTTTATAAATATAACTTGAATCAAAATATTGTATATATAGCCATTGATTATCAATCTTCAATGGAAAATCTATAAAAGTGGAATCGCTTTGATTTCTTGTAATTTGCTTAAAAGGATTATAGGAAACCCATTTGGAAGGAGAGTTTTCCGAAAAATTCTGCTGGTTATCAAATGCGGTAATGTAGTAATAGGCTTGAGCGGGTGTAAAGCGTGCAATTGTAACATCATTATCAGTATAAGATGTGGCATTTGCAGGTAAAGTGACTAACAATGAAAAATCAGTTTGTCCATCTAATTTTCTATATAACTTATATCCTACATGATCCTGTTCATTATTTGGGGCCCATTTTGGTTTTGCTTTTTGACCTATTCGCCCTGTTATTCTAAAACTTGACGGTGTTTTTGGAGGCGAATTGTGATTTATTGAGATGACTGCAAAAACGTTATTCATTTCTAATAATTCAATTGATATATCTGTAAAACCAGAATTATCATTATTCCAACCGTGCACAGTGTTTGGGCTTGTCCAAGTGGCAAACAAAGTTTTATATCCTACATTCCAAGAATCTACATCATCGCCGTGAACTTGTACAGATTCCCCCTCACATAAATCATCTACATCAGACTTGTAATCTTGAACGTTACCATTTACATATATTATATCTAATCCATCAATTCCATTTACCAATGTACTTTCTCGTTGTATTTTGTCAGGTTCACAAAATTCCCAATTCCAGTTACTATCAGCACATTCAATATCTACTCTATTATTTTTTATATGTGATATAATTAACCCGGAATTGTACTCTCTATCATAAATACTAATTTGCTGTCTGTATTCAATTGTAAAAGATTCATCATTGGGCAAAGGAACTTTAATTGCGTCATTTGAAGTTAAGTAATCCTGTAAATAATATACACCGTCTTGACCTCCATCAATAAAATCAAGATAACCTAATATGAATTTTTCTTGAGAATGCATTCCCATACCCATTTGCCAACCAGCATGAGGTCTACCAGGATACCATCCTTCCATTAATCCATTTTTTCCAAACCCACCTATATGAAAAGCACCAAATAAATAATGAGAATATTCATGGGCCCACACACTAACGGCATTACTTTCTGTCATCCTATACCCTTTGGTAATTGTTACACCAGATTGAGGAAAGCTTTGCATATTTATTGTTACATTGTCATTTGTTTGGATATTAGGCACATTAAGTAAACTAAGCCTGGCAATATGCCCGGTGAGTCCGAAATGAGTACAATTATGTGGTGTACTGTCTTCATAACAAAATAACCTTCTATATATAATAAATATCATATCAACTTCACCGTCTGGTATATTTTGAAAACTAGAAACTCCATTTACAGTCCAATTATCGTAATCACTAAAATCAATGGAGTTGTCAAGAGAAAGTAAAACTTGTTTATTAATATGCCCGAAGTGCTTATTGTTGTCTCTGTACCATTGTGAAGTATGTGTTGTATAAACTATACTTGGATATACATCACCATAGACATGGTATTGTCCATTAGACATTTTATAAAAGTAATCGCTGATACTGTAATCTCGATAGGAATTTCCAGAATTATCTACATTAGGTGCCAAATAATCATTGCCTAAAGGGGCATCTGGGTATTCATCCAATGGCCATGGTATATTATCTGTATAATCGTCATCTGGGAATTGTACATAAATAACTAAAGCTTTTACCTCGCCTTCTTCTGGCAAATGTCTGCCATGGTGTGATACAAAAAAAACTTCTTCTTCCACCATATCGCATATTGTTTCACCCAAAATAATATTAAGACTTGCACACGAAAATATTAGAACTGTTGTATAAATTTTAAAGAATATCTTCTTCATGATGAATGAATCATTTTCTATTAGGAAGTACTGCCTCATTTAATCAATAAAACTTTCTGATTCTCCACAAAATCACCACTCTGCAACCGCACAAAATACACACCACTGGGTTGACTGCCGGCATTCCATACAATTTCATGCTCTCCTTGCGTAAGTGGTTCATCAATGAGCGTCTCCACCAACCGCCCGGTTATGTCGAATATTTGTATTTGCAACGATTGTGTCGAGGCTAATCTAAACCAGATGGTGGTGGTTGGATTGAATGGGTTGGGGTAGGCTGGATAAAGTTTGAAGTTTTCTGGTATATTGATTTCGTCAACATTTACCATTTCTGAACAATTTTGCCAATATAGACCATCTAATTCATCATACGAGTTATTTGACAACCAGCCTGGTATAAGAGATGAATCCTGGGTCCCATCAACGCAATAAAGATAATTATAGCCTATATGTAATTCATACAAATTTGTCAAATTTTCCATAGAGTCAGGAAGTACCGTTAAATAATTCTCTGATAGCCATAACACTTCCAGATCCATGAGTTGACCTATTCCATTATCTATTTCAGTTAATTGATTTCTGTCCAGATCCAAATCAATGAGATTTGTCAAATTCCATAATGACTCGGGAACGGTCGTTAATTCCATATCAAATAGATATAAATGTTTCACGTTGACAAGGTTGCCAATTGAACTGGGAATTGAACCTATGGGGTTAGAATAAACGCCCAATGCTTCCAGATTGGTAAGCATCCCAAGACTGTCAGATATATATTGAATTTGGTTCCCGGCAATAAACAAACTTTTTAATGAGTCAAATTGCCAAAAAGTATGTGGAATTGATTCTATGCTGTTAAACGAAAAATATATATTTTCTAAATAGATAAGATCATTGATGGAATTGGGAATGCGGTGTATGTTAAAACCACCTCTATATTGACCAACTTCTAATTCAATCAACCGACCTTGATTCCATTCTTGTTGCCCCAATTCTATGGGTTCAACAATTCCATTGCTGTTGTAATCACACGAATTACAACTATCCGGTGTAACATTATTTAGATCAACAAATGCCTGCAAAATAGAAAGGTCTATAGAATCACAATCAGCAGCAACAAATGAAGAATCAGGGGGATTACCGTTGCATAGGTTGGTCAGAGTTTTTGAGTTTCCAGTTGGATTTGAAAATAAACTATTAAAAGAAAAAAACCCTGCTATTATTATGGATTTATTCATTTTAACCTCCGATTTTTTGAAAGTTAAACACAAATACCCTCCCCCAACAGTTTTTTATAAATATAAAAAATAAAGTTATTTCTTAAAAATTAGAACTGCGCCACGCCCCAAGCAAACATGACGCCCACAAAAGTGAGCATCAGCGGCCAGCCGGTATTCACAAAACGACGTGCATCGGGGTTTTCAAATACATGTATTTGAAATTGATGGGCTGTTGTAGCTCCGCGGGCATCAATGGCGGTAATAATTATATCGTGAGGTCCGCGCTGATTATTTCGGGGACGCCATTTGAATAGTCCTGTCTTTTTATTAAAGGACGCATATTTGGGTAAACGTAGAGAACGGAAAGCTACACGGTCGCCATTTAGATCTTCTGCCACAATTGTATAACGATATTCATATCCTGTTAAACCCACAGGTTTTGGTTTCGAAATGATAGAAGGTGGAATATTGACAAAGACGCGGCCTGTTTGATTATCTTCATGATAACCATCTGATACTTTTATGGAAAATGTATGCTTATTCACTTGAGATGATTTTGGAATCCAAACAATTTTTCCAGTGTTGGACATCTGCATACCTTGGGGACCTTTCACAAGTTCGTAATGGAGTTCAGCATCGGCATTTTTATCTTCCACCTGAACTTGATATTTATACATTTCTTCAACCAACGCAGCTTTCGGTGCTTGAGAAACTATTGTTGCCGGATGATTCACATACAGTTCAAACGATTGCTCATCTTTAGTATATCCATCAGACACTACCAGTTTTATAGGATATGTATCGTATTGGTCTTTCCCTGGTGTCCATAACAACGTTCCGGTAAATTCGTCCACTTCCATGCCATCAGGAAATTCTTCTAATGAATAGCGTATTGCGCTCCTGCGTTCCACGATAACTTTGGGTGGCTTTCCTTTCGATCCCTGGAAAAATTCCCAGAGAACATCTTTAACACTCACAGAGCGATCATCTTTTTCTTCGATGATTACCATCAGCCTATCATCCTCCCAAAAAACAGAGTGGACATAACGCTTCAAATTCAGTCGGTTAAATTCCTCCGATTCCATATCTCCCTGGCTGGTAAGATATATAACGTCGGCGGCATTCCAATCACCGATATATCGATCCACATTTTCACGATACACATCATCGGCAATATTAACTGCATACACTCGTGCTTTTTCTGTGTCTTCAACCTTTACTACATGTCCAAAAGGTAAAAGGGATCCCTTGTTCAAATCCGTTGTCATAATTTTATATTTATACTGCTGTCCCACCGTTGCCTGCATGACCGGAATCGATACTAATTTAATAGGGGAATTGATAAAGAAATCTGCTTCAATTGTTCGGACATCTTTTCCGTCATCCACTTCAATTTTCAAGTGGCCAAAGTCCATTTCTTTGCGAGTAGGCTCCCAGCGCAAACGTCCGGTAAAAGGGTCCATACGCATTCCGTCGGGCATTTCTACTGCCGTATAGGTTAAGACATCATTCACATTTGGGTCTGTTACGTCCAGTTGAAAATCCCAAACATAACCCAATTTAACCTTATTCATGGGCGGAGGCGCGCGATCAATAACCGGCGGATGGTTGACAAATAAAATAACTTCTTGTGTATCAGCTGCAACGCCGTGATTGGCAACAATTGCAAAGTTTTGCGAATCAATTTGAGAAACGGCAGGTGTCCATTCGATTAATCCCGATTCAGACAACGTCATACCTTCCGGATGATAAAGCATTTTATACGTCAGCTCCTGATCTAAATCCGGTCGCCACACATTCACTTGGTAATAAAACAATTCATTCACGCGAATAATGGAATCCGCTTCTGATAGGATTTTTACACCGGCGCGGGCAAACAACTGAAATTCCTGGGCTGCGCGATCGAATCCATCGGAAGCAACAATGCGCACATCATAAATATTCACATGACTGCTGTCCGTTTGCCAATACAGGACACCACTGGAATCCATTTCCATTCCATCGGGAGACACTTCCAACATAAACTGAATATTCGCATCTTGGTTATAATCATTAATAATGGGAGAATATGTAAATAGTGATTTGGCAACAAATTCAGTAATGGTTGGTTCAGAAATAAATTCTGGAACATCATTTACATAAATCCATAGGCGCTCGTCATACCCCTCTAAATGAGGGACAACTTTGTACGTGAGTAATGAATCGATTTCTTCAGATTCTAACTCAACCGTTTCTCCTGTTTTCATTTCTACATGATAGGCCAACTTGTAAGCGCCAAGCTGTGTACCGTTAGGCACCCATTGAATGGATCGCGTTTCATAATGGAAAAACATTCCTTTTGGAGGCGGAAGTAACCAGCGAAAACTATAAAACTGATTTGCTTCATCTTCCGGAATTGAATATACAAATAATTGTTCAACAGGCAGAACATGTCTGGGCAAAACGCCTTTGGGTAGTGGTTGGCCCAACGATTTTATCGGCTTTATACCAGTTGCGAGTGAGCCAATCTCCCTGCCTTTTATTTCAGGAAAAATATCCAATAAATCAATAGGATCTGTTAACGTATCCTGTACAGTTGGTTTATCAACTGGCGGTGGTAAACCCAAGTCTGTTAGAAAAACGGATGTTTCATCACCATCCCAGCCGGCGGCGATGGACGTGCCCGTGTATTGACCCTGCTGCATAATCGGCAAAGCTGAAAAAACCTGAATGTCCACTGTATCAACAGTAAGTGTAAAATAACTTTCACTTTTTTCTTCCGGAATTTCTGCTCCAAAAGAAACTGTCATCATATTCATTTCACCGGATACTAATAATAAGTCTTTATATGTATCATGATCAAAATCAGCAATTTGTACGTCGGAAAGAGGTCCCGCATCATTGGGAATATTATCTATATCAATCCCAGCTTGTGACAATGTTAATGCAATTAAATGACCGCTTTGAAAGGGAGCAATGACATCCAAAAACCCATCAGCATCCCAGTCTGCAATTGTAACGGACCGATTAAGAAACCCATTCATTCCAGAAATAGTAATATGATTTGCTTCCCCTTGGATAAATGAACCATTTTTGTTAAAAAACGGTTGTGCTTTCATTACATTTCCTTCTGGGCTGAAACTGATAATATCATCAAAACCATCATTATTCCAGTCTGCAACTCCGGCATAAACAAACCCCGACCCGAAGCGCATTGCTTCCGGCTCCAAGCGGTTGGTTATAAAAAGTTGCCCATCCTCATCCACATCCACAATGGCCAACCCGCGGACAGGACTGCCAAGAGAAACAACCAATTCCTGATCGTCATCGCCATCTTGATTAAGTAATTCAAAATTGTGGCAGCGCAGAAATGTATTACGCTCTGAGAGGTTCAAAGTACTCAACGGTGTTTCGCTGAAACCTTCACCATCCCAGGGATAATAATACACAATTGGGTGTAAAATACGTTCCTCATTTTCATCCGTGAGATTCATAATTGTTATCAATTCAGGATTGCCGTCTCCATCCAAATCGCCCAATTTAAAATTCACAAAATTACCCAACAAGCCATCAGGTGCAGCTAATTCCCAATTTAATTGCTGATATCCATCGCCATCAATCTCATAGTAACGAATCATAGAAACGGATCGACCGTTGTCTTGACCCGCTTCAATTGCAGCAAACTCATACAGGCCGTCCTTATCAAGATCAAACGTTCCTTCCATATGAATAACCTGAAGGTCTTTGCTTAAAACAACACTCATTATCAGAAAAATGATTGAGGTGAATCTTTTCATTGTATATTTTTTCCTGTTGAATCCCCAGCAATACTATCAACACCCATAAACATTAATGTTTTGTGCTGTAAATCCTTCATGCGATCAGCAAGTTCCACATCGTTGAACATCTCGCTTTTCATGTTTCTAAAATTAATATCGCCAGAAAAAGTAATATTCGTTGTCACAGTTTTATTACCCGTGCTATCAATTGTAATATCTCCTGTCATATTCCATAATTCAATTGCTCGTCCAAAAATAGACAACCTATGTCTGTTTTCAGATAGCGGAGTCAATACTGAAATATATGAATTTTTTTTGGTTTTCAACTCTTCTTCACTTTGAAATAATGAAATACCATTTTCCGCCTCACCTAAACGCATTGACCCCGAAAATCCTGTAAATAAATACGCAGGATAATGAATAAGGTCATTGCGCCAGCTAGAAGGAGCCAGTTCAACCGTTGAAGAATCAATTGGAGGTTCTACCACAGCCGAAAATTGATTGGTTGCCAGGTCATGAGTCAAGGTCATTGTGAATAAAACTACACCGCTATCCGGTTCAGATGAATAAGAAAATTCCACATGTTTATTAGAATTTACTTGACCAAGATTTGTTGAAATTGAATGAGACGAGGAAGGATATTGGGGAAGAATGTGTTCATTTACTATCATATTAAACGAAGGTTCCCCATCAAAAATGAAGCGCTTTTTCCCTTCTTCTTTTATGGGAGTATGGACTGACACAGAATATGGTTCATAGGGCGGCGGAACATAAATAATAGGTGGTTGTGTTGTATCAATTACACTAACCGCATAGGAGCGCTCTAATCCTTCCAGAACAGGGAAGATTCTATGGCGATCGCCAAGCTCATCTTCATCCGATACCAGTTCTTCCTTTAATCTTTGCTCTATAAAAAATTTAAATTCATGAATACCAATATCTTCTCGTCTTGGTATCCACGAAATAATTCCTGAACTCGGATCAAAATAGGCATTGGGTGGAGGTTTTAATAACCAATTAAAACTATAAAATTCCATGGTAGAATCCACCGTAGCTTTGTAATTGAGCGCGTCTCCCAATCTTAACGTATCGTCAGGAATGATAACAATAATAGAATCTGGTTCGAGTCTTTTAACTAAATCATACACTCCAAGAACTGCTCTATTTGACAGGGTTTGATTTATTGCTTCGCTGTCAGCGCTATCCAGAAGAACAAAGAGATTCTGTCCGCTCAAAATGCTTTCCGATAACACCAATGCACTATCAAGAAATGCCAGGGTTAATACTTCACCACTGATAAAAGGTAATTGCAGTTCTTCAAATCCATTTTTATCTAAATCTGTTTTTTGGATTGCGGAACCTATCAAGTTCCGAACGCCATTCAGGGGTAATATATTTTCTGTTACAACTATAGCTTTTTCATCGGCACGATACAAAACAACTTTTAATGAATCGTTTTCTGGGCTAAATACCGCCAAGTGAGCCTCACCAGATAAATTCATAAAACTAGAAAATACAGGTCCAAACCCATTGTGTAGCTTATCGGGCAATTCAATATTCATAGTTGAACCAGCAAGTCTTTCTTCTTGATTTTGAACCTCAAGCAATACAGCTGCTCGATAAGGCGTGCCAACGGCTATTGATAGTATTCTAGACTGTGCATCAATATCACAATTATTTGGATGCAATAAATCGCTATTATCCATTTCGATGGTTTGCGGAACAAAAAGAGAATCTGCCCAAGAAAATAAATGGAGCCACTTATTTTCCTTACTTCGCTTACCGGGTAAATAATCAGCCACAATTATTAACTCTGTTTTGCCGTCATTGTTAATATCATAAATATTAGCATCTTTTATTATATAATTTTCTGGAATAATTTCCCACAATAATACATGTGATCCACCATTTTGAATTTCAACATATCGGAGATGATTTTCATTAAACAAGAGAGCTTCGTCCATATTATTACTATTGAGATCAAATGGACCGCCAATATTCAAGGTGCCCGCATAGATACCCATCTGCAGAAAAACTGCGTATATATACAACTTATTTGAGTTCATTTAATCACCGTTTTGAATTACCTCGAATCAACTCTTGGAAGGAAAACGAATTAAATCAGTAAAAAATGTCTCTTAAATGACGTTCCCTTACCTCAACTGAAAAGGAATATAGTTTACACATCTCGAAAAATACAAGGAAAAGGGCCTGTTTTACCCATAGAATTGTCTAAATTTGTTACAATATTTCCCTTCTCAAATTGAAGTCTGCAAATATAAATTAAATAACGTATTTCACAGAAAAATGCTTAAACGAATATTATTCATATCACAATTAATTCCGCTGTTATTAAGCGCTCAAAGCGATTTATACCCAATACAGGACTATTATGGTGGCGGTATCGGGTACAGCCCGATGTATATATCATTGGATTCAATACCCGGAACTAAAATGATGACAACCTTGGGTTTAGAAACGAAAAACTTCGACAGTCCGTTTATCGTTCACGGAGGAGAAGGCTTTACTCATATATCCGGACGATGGAGACTTGGGGGTTATGCCGGAATTGGGTCTTCAAGAATCAGCAATATTATGGATGTATATTTTTACCAAGAAACCAATGATTCTATAGGTATTCAACAAGATTCGTCTCCATTGTTAAGCGATGGGGATAAAATTGTAGCGTACGAGGGAAGTTTTCGCCCAACCGTCACCGCTAAGTTTTCATTTACACTTGGAGCAGTTATGTTGGAATATGTTGTACCTGTCTTCCGTGATTTGGAAATTTCAGGGGGCGCATTAATGGGGCTTGGGAGAGTAAATGTTAGCATTGACCAACATACAGGTGAAGCTCAGTGGAATAACTTATTTTCTAACACATATGGAACTGTTTCAAATGGTGCAGTTTATTACAGCGTTGATACTTCATATACATCCGCTGAAACTGATTCAATTATTACAATCATGCAAGGAACAACCCTTTCTCCGGTAAATGGATATGGTGGAATGACTGACTTGAGTGGTACATTTTTTAATTTTCAACCCTATGTGGCTATTAAATGGCAAATCATGGATCGAGTGGGATTGCGTTTGAGCCTTGGCTATAACCAGGGGACTATTGGAGCAGGTGAATGGCGCTTGAATGATAGAAAGCAAATTGCTGATTCACCAAAATCAACACTACAGGGTTTAACTATACGTACTATGTTCTATTTTGGTTTATAGTTTAACGCTCGATTCATTTCTCTTAATCAAATAATTAATACATGAAAAAGAAAATAACTTTTCAACGTGTTCCTTTTGTGCTTACTCTAGTTACAGTTACACTATTTGCACTCGTTCCCATATCTCAGGTTCTCTATTCTAAAAACCCCTATAGTGCCATTGAGGGCAAATTTAAGGTAATGAATCAAATATTATATTATATCAACCAACTTTATTTTGAAGATGTTGATATGGATGAACTGATGGAAGGCGCTTTTCAGGGTATCTTTAAACAATTGGATCCGCACTCTATTTATATTCCTGCGAAACAGCAAGAAGAAATGGATGAACTCTTTCGAGGGTCTTTCCAAGGCATTGGAATTGAGTTCGATATTTTGAATGGTTATATTACCGTTATTTCACCTGTGGCGGATAGTCCATCAGAGCGGGCAGGGCTTATGCCGGGCGATCAACTAATTGCAATTGATGGTGAAGATGCATATGAAATCACTAAAAAAGATGTATTTAAAAAACTGCGTGGGCCAAAAGGGACGAGTGTTGTAATCACGATTTTGAGATTGGGTGGAGATAAATTTGATGTAACAATTATACGTGATGATATTCCTATTTATAGCGTTCGAGCAGCATTAATGCTAGAGGATGACACTGGGTATATTTGGTTAACGCGATTTTCTGCAACAACGGATGAAGAAGTTCGCACTGCATTTAATCAACTCGAAGCTCAAGGTATGAAAAGGCTAATTTTAGATTTACGAAATAATAGCGGTGGTTATTTAGAACAGGCTGCTGCTATCAGTAATTTATTTATCGCTCGAGAAGACACGCTTGTTTTTACAAAAGGAAAAAGTAAAAAAATGGAGCAGGTATTTATCGCCGACCCAAATCGAGGGCGAGAAGATTATCCTCTCATAGTGTTAATAAATCGTGGGTCTGCCAGTGCAAGTGAAATTGTGGCTGGAGCAGTCCAAGACCTTGATCGTGGTCTTGTGGTGGGCGAAACCAGCTTTGGGAAAGGTCTTGTCCAAAGACAATTACCGTTAAATGATGGATCAGCCATGCGCGTTACAATAGCTCGCTATTATACTCCTAGCGGCCGACTAATTCAACGACCTTATTCAAATGGCGATGCAAAAGAATATTATAAAGACTTATATATTGAAAACCGGGAAACAGTTTTGGATTCTTTAAAAGAACTAAAGCCTAAATATAAAACTCGACTCGGAAGAGTTGTATATGGTGGTGGTGGTATTACACCTGATCAACATATAGCTTGGGAGTTAAAAATTCAAAAAAATACGCAAAAAATTCTTACACATTCTAAACGACCCTTTTTTAATTGGGGTTCTAATTATGCTAACAGCCACCGCGATGAATTAGACACCTATGAAAATTTTAAATCTTACTGGATGTTGAATGAAGATGATTTTCTTGCATTTTTAGATTTCGTCAGAAATGAAGAGATTGAGATTGTTTTAGACGAGTTAGAAATAGATAAAGAATATATTTTAAACATGCTAAAATCAGAGGTTGCTAGTTCTTATTGGGGAAAAGACGAGGCAATTGGTATTCGATTACACTATGACAATCAGGTGATGAGTGCTTTAAGTTATTTTAATGAAGCTGCTGGTTTCATCAATATTTCTCAGTAAATTTCCCAATTGGGTTGTCATTGACATTTCCATTTGTATTTGATAATTTCAGCGGCAATTTTTTCAAGCAAAATTAACAATCAATAAAAAAACGGAGGACTAGATGCTAGTCGAATATTTCGTAAACGGCGGACCTTTCATGTGGCCCATTTTGTTGTCACTGGTTTTTGGTTTAGCTTTTGTAGGTGAACGCTTTTATTCATTGATTATGTCATCAATAAACACACAAAAGTTTTATGAAGATGTAAACAACACACTCGACGATGAAGGCGTTGATGCAACCATTGAATTGTGCAAAAAAACAAACGGCCCTGTCGCTGAAATTTTTCACGCAGGACTTTCCCGTATACATAGGGGAAATGCTGAAGTAGAAAAAGCAATTCAAAATGCTGGTTCATTAGAAATGTCTTTTTTAGAAAAAAACATGATCTGGCTTAATGCAGTCATTACGATTGCACCTATGCTTGGCTTTACGGGTACAGTAGCTGGTATGGTAAGCGCTTTTGATGCAATTGCGGCGGCAGATGATATTTCACCTGCGGTGGTTGCGGGTGGTATTTCACAAGCATTGCTGACAACTGCTTTCGGATTAATCGTAGCAATGATTATTCAAATTTTTCAGAATGTTTTTGTTTCTCGTATTGATAAACTTGTGCTGGAAATGGAAGAACATTCAATAGAGCTTGTTGACCATCTATATGAGATGGAAACAAAGAAAAATAAGAAATAGCCAACTAATCTAATGAATAAGAAACGCCGCTTTAAGCGCGGGGAAATCCCTACATCCTCAATGGCCGATATAGCTTTTTTGTTGCTCATATTTTTTCTAGTGACAACTACGATTGATATGGACAAAGGGTTGGGTATTGTTCTACCGGCAGAGGGAGAAGAAATTGAAATTAAAAAGGACAATATTCTTAATTGTTTAATTAATTCAAGTGGGAATGTTTTACTCGGTGGTGAACCGATTAAAACAAAAGAAATTGGAAAAGAGGTTCGACGAAAAATTGCTGAAAATGAAAAACTGATTATTTCGGTTAAAGCACATGAAAAAACAAAATACAGTGACTATATTGCTGTTATTGATCAGCTTAAAATGGCAAATGCTAAACGTATTTCTATTGCGGAAGTTGAATAGTGAAACTTAAACGTAAAACAAAAATTTCAACTGAAATCCCCACAGCGTCTATGCCTGATATCATTTTCATGTTACTGATTTTTTTTATGGTTACAACTGTTTTACGTAAATATTCTGGTCTTCCTATTGAGCTTCCAAGGGCTAAACGAATTGAGAAACTTAAATCTAAACGACACACGTCTAATATTTGGATATCAAAAGAAGGCACGGTTTCCATTCAAGATAAATTGCACAGTGTCGATAATGTTCGCCATGTAATGTATGATATACGGGCCGCAGACCCACTGTTAACGGTATCCCTTAAAGCGGATAAATCTGCAAAAATGGGGTTACTGTCAGAAATTCATAATGAATTAAGAAAAGCAGATGCTTTGAAGCTAAACTATTCAACCAAAACAGCTGTTGAATAAAAATGGTTAAATATTCACCCGCATTAAAATTCAATTACCCTGTAACTGTTCGTATAGCAGGTTTTTGTGGACTTTTATTAATCACATTTAGTTTTTTATTTATTCCTCGAAGTTTTGAAGTTGTTGTATTAGAAGATGCAGATCAAATCATTATTGAACAAATTGATATTCCTCTAACTCAACAAATTGATTTACCACCTCCGCCTTCAAGGCCCTCTGTTCCAATTGAATCTGAAGATGAAGATTTAGACGATGTTACAATTGAAGAAACAGATTTAGAAAGTTTTGAAGCGTGGGATGCGCCACCCCCTCCTCCCGAAGGTCCAAGAGTTAAATTTATTCCTTATGATGATCCTCCCCGTCCCCTTACACCTATTCGTCCAAAATACCCTGAAATAGCCCAAGAAGCTGGAATTGAAGGCACAGTTATTGTCCAGGTTTTTGTAGATAAAAAAGGGCGTGTAAAAGAAACGAATATTTTAAAAGGAATTCCAAATACTGGGTTAGATGAGGCTGCTATAGCTGCTATCCGTAAAACAAGATTTATTCCTGCGAAACAGCGGGAGCGAGCCGTTGGCGTTTGGATTTCTATCCCTGTTAATTTTAAATTAAAATAAACTAAAAAGCCCACCATTCAGGAGGGCTTTTTTATTTAATAGTTAATCTGATTGTTGTATCTTATTTATTTCGCCTAAAAATTTTCCTGTATAACCACATAACTGGATCATAATATTTATCCACCACGCGTTCCTTTAGGGGAATAATTCCGTTATCTGTTATTTGAATATGCTCTGGACAAACATCTGTACAGCAGCGGGTAATATTGCACATACCTGAACCAAATTCTTCTTTTATTGCTGGAATACGGTCTTCTTCATCTAACGGATGCATTTCTAAAGAAGCTAGTCTAATCATAAATCTTGGGCCTACAAATTTATCTTTTCTGGAATGGTCACGAAGTACGTGACACACATCTTGACATAAAAAACATTCAATACATTTTCTGAATTCCTGAATTCTTTCTACATCCCGTTGAAGCATGCGATGGTTTCCATCTTTATTTCTATCTTTAATTTTTAGGGGTGGAATTTTTTTATTCTGTTCATAATTCCAGGAAACATCAGTTACTAAATCTTTGATAATGGGGAATGCTTTAATGGGTTGTATTGTGATTTCTTCATCTTCTTTATAATCGTTTAGTCGAGTCATACACGCTAATTTAGGTTTCCCATTTATTTCAACACTACACGATCCGCACTTACCTGCCTTGCAGTTCCAGCGGGCAGCAAGATCGGAAGCATGTACTGTTTGTATTCGATGCACCGCATCTAAAACAACCATTCCTTTTTCAACGGCTACAGAATACGAAACAAATTTTCCCTCTTCTTTATTTCCTCGCCAAACATTAAAATTACGATTCATTTGTTGCGCCCTCCAGTTCCTCTAAAGAAGAAAAAGCAATTGAAGATAAATCTTTCGGAGGTTCTTTTCGGTCAACCTTTTCTGCTATCATTCCAGAATCTGTATTTCGAATTACAACATTATATAACACACCTTCTTCTCTTTCACCTTCAAAATCTAATCGTGTATGGGCGCCACGACTCTCTTCCCTAATAAATGCTGCTTTTGTAACAGCTTCAGCTGTTACCATAAGGTTTTTTAGATCCAGCGCTTCATTCCACCCTGGATTATATTGAGGCGATGCATTAGCATACACTTTTTTCGCATCTTCTTTGAGCTTTTCAAGTTTTTCAAGCCCCGATTGAAGTTCATCGCCCGTTCGAACAATACCAACATACTTTTGCATAGTTTCTTGTAAGTTTTCATGAAGAACAAATGGGTTAATACCTTCATCGCGATTTAATATGTCAGTAGCAGATGTAATAATTTCTTTTATTTTTAAATTGTTAACTTTGGGTTTGTTTGAAAGATTCTCAATATAATTTGTTGCTCCATCACCAGCCAACTTTCCAAAAACTAGTAAATCTGAAAGTGAATTTCCACCTAAACGGTTAGCTCCATGCATACCTCCGGCACATTCACCACAAGCAAATAAACCAGGTATATTCGTTTCCTGCGAATCGCTATTTACACGTATACCACCCATAAAATAATGTAACGTCGGACCAACTTCCATGGGTTCTTCTGTAATATCAATCACGGCTAATTCTTTAAACTGATGATACATGGAGGGCAATTTACGCTTGATAAATTCTGCTGATTGTTGTGATGCAATATCTAAAAAGACACCTCCATTCGGAGAACCGCGCCCAGCTTCAACTTCTGTCTTAATAGCTCTTGCAACAACATCTCTCGTTAATAATTCTGGTGGTCGCCTAGCATCTCTATCTCCAGACAACCAACGATTTGCTTCTTCAACGGTATCAGCTGTTTCATTTGCAAATTTCTTTGGTATATAATCAAACATAAAGCGATTACCATCACTATTTTTCAATATACCGCCATCCCCACGAACACCTTCTGTAACAAGAATTCCACGAACGGAAGGTGGCCACACCATTCCAGTTGGGTGAAATTGAGTGAATTCCATATCAATTAATTCAGCACCTGCTCTATAGGCCATTCCTAAACCATCCCCGGAATATTCCCAAGAATTAGATGTAATCCGCCATGCTTTACCTCCACCTCCCGTAGCAAAAATTATTGCTTTTGCTTTAATTAAAATAAATCTGCCAGTTTCTCTCCAATAACCAACCAATCCAGCGACACGCCCATCATCGAGTACTAGGTCAAGCCCAGTACACTCCATGTGTGTGTGAATTCCTTTATGAATGCAAAAATCTTGAAGGGTACGTATAATTTCCAATCCTGTACGATCGCCCACATGTGCTAATCGAGGATATCGGTGACCGCCAAAATTACGCTGGTTAATTAAACCATTATCTGTACGATCAAAAACAGCGCCCCATTCCTCTAGTTCACGTACGCGCTCGGGTGCCTGTTTTGCGTGCAATTCTGCCATTCTCCATTGATTTAAAAATTTTCCACCCCGCATCGTATCCCGAAAATGAATTTTCCAATTATCTCTTGGGTCCACATTACCCATTGCAGCTGCCACTCCGCCCTCTGCCATTACCGTGTGGGCTTTACCCAATAATGATTTCGATATCATACCCGTATTTAATCCATTTTGAGCACATTCTACAGCGGCTCTAATCCCAGCTCCACCTGCACCAACAACCAATACATCATGTTCAATTGTTTGAATATCAGAAAAATCCATTTAAAAACCCCATGTATTATAATCGGTCCAATTTCCCATAGAAACCTTACGAACATAAATATCTGCAAAAGCAACCCAAACCATGCTTATCCATGCCCAAAACATATGTCTACCATTTAACCATGAAACACCTTTCCATAATTTATGAGAAAATTTTTCTTTTCCATTGGGACAGGAAAAACAATCCATTCTTCCTCCAGATAAATGCCTTAAAGCGTGGCAACCAAAGGTATAACCCGCCAACAAGATAGGATTAATTAGCAAAATAATTGATCCAACGCCGATGCCTAATTTTCCATTTTGAAAAAATGATAAAAAAGCATCATAAGAAAGAATAACAATGATTCCGAAAGCAATATATAGTGTAAATCGGTGAATATTTTGTATTACAAGTAATCCCGTTTCACCGGAATAGTTCTTTTGAGGTACCCCTTCGACAGCGCAACCTGGTGGTGATAAGAAAAAGGATCTATAGTAAAATTTTCTATAATAATAACAGGTTAATCTAAAAGATAGGGGACCAGCTAAAATCAAAATAGCGGGTGTCATTGGAATTAATTTTGGCCACCAACCAGGAAAAGAACCAAACAATGCGTGGCCAACTGGTGCTGCTCCGGCAACAGTAGGATTAATAAATATCAATGGAGAATAAAAAGGAGATAGATAACCCCCAAACCCCTCTTGGCCAGCACTCCACCAATAATATTGCCCCTGGAGCATAGACCAAGTCGTATATAAAACAAAAGCAAGAAAGCCAAAGCCTGTAAGAGTCGGCTCTAACCACCATCTATCATTTCTCGAAGTGGATAAAAATCCTTTTGGTTGGCCGTCTGTTGATATGTTCACAATAAAATTAGATTACAGTATATAATTATTAATTTTTAGGGTAACAAATTATAATTTATCTAACCATTAATGAAATAAATTCATTGAGTATTATTTAATAATGCCCAACTAATCCTGCGCCCAAATGACTCCCATAAAATAAAATGCACACAAAAATCACTCCAAATATTAAATAAATAACAGGTGGTCTTTTATATGTGTTGTTATTAATGTAACGCCAAAAACACAAAACCATAAAACTAACGGTTGCTATAATTTGCGTGGAACCATGTGTTTGAAATATTGGAAAAGGTTCTATCATATGTCCATAAACATTATCTGCAATAAAACCTGTAACTATTGCTATTATTGAAAAAAGAACACCTGTCAATAAAGCACACCAGCTTGAAAAAAACAATTTATCATTATTCAAATAAATACCCAAAACATCAAATAAAATACTTATTGATAACAATGCAATAGGAAAATGAATGATTTGATGGTGGAGAAAGTTCAAACTAAACATATAATTCCCTCTCCATTATAAATTCATTTAATGTCATTTTTTGTTTTGCAAATTGTTTCTGAACTTGTAATGTAAAGACTCCTTTTGAAAAAACATTTTCTATAAACGGTTCAAAATATATTCTCTCTGATTCAATATTAAGCCGATCTGCGCGTTCGTCCAAACTATCATATACTAATTCTACTAACCATTCAAGATGTTGAATAATTGTTTTATTGTTTGGCCCCGTTTGGTTTAAGTCTAATATAGAGGCTTTTAAATTTAATTCAGTCCGATCAAAAACAGACCAAGAACCAACTTCTTCCAATAGAGTATTTCGTATTTTTCCTTTCTCCATCAACGCTTGCCAAAAAGCGACAGGTGCTAATTCATATCCAACGGGTGGTCGATCGGTAGAGCGAATTTCTAGTACAGTTTTATATCGCTCATGTGTAAATATTTGGTGTAAAGCCGTTTTAATATCATTTGAATTAAGTTTATTATTAAAAGCCATGCTTTCCAACCATTGTTTAATAGTTCCTTTAAAAGAACCTACTTCTCCTGATTTATCCTGTGTAGTAAAAATAACCGGAACCTGTAAAACATATTGACAATATTTAGTTAAAAGGAGATCTGTACCATATATATCATGATCCATTAAATGGCCACATCGCGTTGGGTCTGTATCCTCCCAAATACGATAACGCATATTTTCAATTCCAACAGAATTACCTTTGATGAAAGGTGCATTTGAAAATAACATTATAGCCAATGGACTGATGCAATCAGCAATATACCCACATTCTTCAGCGTCTTGCTTATCCAATAAATCAATATTTACTTGTACGCTGGCTGTATTGCGCATCATCCAAGTTCCATGTTTTCCAACACCAACAAAACGTTTATGCATCAATTTATATTTAAGTTGATTGATTAATATTATATCTGTAGGCTGAAAAATGGGTTCCAAGGCTAAATCAACAATTGAAAGTTGGTTTTCTCTACAAATATTTTTTATTGTTTCGTAGACAGTATCCCATTCTTTTTGAATTTCGTGCAAATTAAGGGCGGGATGTGAGGCCCACTCTACTTGACCGCCAGGTTCGAGGGAACACGTAATATCTGTACCCATTCTTCTATAAATGGACTCTATACCCATAATAACATCTACCGCTGAGTGTTTTGTCTCGGAACTTACCGGAATTCGATCTCCATCATTATTATATATTATCGTTTCAACTTCCACCCCTATAGCCCGTTCTTTGCTAAACGTACAGCCGGAGAGAATATAGGCTTCTATTTGTTCTACAAAATGATTCAATTTTCACCTTTTAATTGGTAGTGAAAATAAAACAGCCTTCACTGAATGCGAAGGCTGTTTACACTAAATAGCAAAGTTTTTGTAAAAATGTTTATTCCACCATTTCACCACCACCAACCAAATCTGCTAAATTGAAAGCGCCATCTTTTTCCATTTGTTTAGCTACAGCTACGATTTCTTTTCGTGCGTTTTCTACTTCTCTTTTTGCAACAGCGCCTTCGACCGGTTCAAACATTGCTTGTTTTTTCTTTGGAAGATTTTCAATTACACGAGTAACTATTTCTTCCGCAACCCCCTTTAACGCCATTGCAATCGTGTCAAGCTCTACTGAATTCATAAGATCCCGAATAATGCTATCGGTTAATAGATCAAATAAAGCATCCCAAGTAAGATGATATTTCTTTACCTCTGCGGCGAGATCTGGGTTTTCCCTAACAATGTTTTCCAAAAACTGTGTTTCTTCTTCAGAGCTCAAACCACCTAAAATTTCTGCAACTTCTTTACCGCCCCCCCTGGAAAAGGAAATTGTTTTTGGTAAAAATTTCGATTTTTTGTGGAGATCATTCGCCACGTTCACCATTGCCTCTAGTGGAATATCGTTCAAATTTCCCATCTCCATAATTATGTTTCCTTTTGACTCCGCAGATAATCTACCCATTACTTTATTGCGCCGTTCTCCCGAAACTTGAGCAAGTGCAATTGCGGATACAGAATCAGACTCAGGTTTAACAAGGGCAATTAGTTGTTCATCTGTTAATTCATCTAAAAAATTGAATGGTTTTTTTGGTTCATCAGATTCATCTTCTTGAAATTTATCGCTTACAAAACTAAAGTAAAATTCTTCCATCACTCGCTTTTTCACAGCAAATGACACATTGTCAATATCTCGCATTGCTGCTCTAACTTTTCGTACGGATGTTTTAGATAAGTCTTTTACCAACGTAAGGGCAAGTCCTTCTCCTAAAACAGAGAACAGTATTGCCGCCTTTTGAAGGCCTGAAAGTCTGTTAATATCAGTAATCATGGGATTGCCTTATTTTTTCTTCTTTTTTTTCTTTTTCTTTTTACCGCCAACATCTTCAGGTTCGGCGGTTGCAGTGACTGCAAGTGGTTCAGGTTCTGGCGGAGGAATATCATCTTCCATCCATTCATTTACAATTCTAGTGGCTGTATTGGGCTGACTAACGCTCATCGACACGACCGCTTGTCGCATATCAGAAATTTCACTTTGCAATACACTGGGGTCTACCACTGAGGCAGTTGCCTGTGCTATTGGTGCGGGTTGCGGTGATGTCATCGGTTGATTTTCACTTTTTTTTTTCCGCTGTCTAGGAGGATACATCCATGGTGGTGGTAATTGTTGTTTTTGTCTATTACCCATTATCATTATAACTAAAACAACTACAAGCACTACAACCAAAGCGCCCAATAATGATACAAACACTATCATCATAGTTGAAGACCCACCACCTCTATTCATACTACGGTCTAAATCTGATTGAACCGCATCAAGCATAGCTAATTTTTCAGCTATCTGTGTATCTAGAGCTTCTTTTTCACTTACTTTTTCACCCATGGCATTTTTTGCTTGCGTCGCTTCATCTCCTGAAATTTCTTCCGAGGACATCATAGATTTTAAGCTTGTAATTTCATTGTTAAGAGCCTGCAGTTTTAAAGAATCACGGCGTAAAATATCTCTTTTTTCTGATTGATATGCTCTATCGCGAGCAGCGGATTCAAGACTGGTTAACTGTTGCTGAAAATACGATTTGTCCTGTTCTCGACGTTCTTCTTCTTGCTCTTTATAATTATCCAGTTCTTCTTTCCAGTTTACAAAACCGTCACCAGACTGTTGTTGTTCTAACGATTCGAGCTTTTCGGCTATATTTTTCAGTAAAATTTGCTCCGCTGTTTTTTCATCTCGACGTTCTTTGAATGTAGCGGTCATAATACTCAAAGCATCACCGCGGGCACGGTTAAAGCGGGAAGCAACCATTACAACTTGACGGATATTTTCTATGAGTTCTGGCGCTGCGCCTTCTTGAAGAATAATACTTATATCCAGTTTTTTAATGTACGCGGTAGATGGTCTTCTGCTGGTTACCGTGCGCGATCGATACGGGTTTTGACCATTATTTGATTGAACTGTCGCTGGAGAATCTGTAATAGTTGAGACATTGCTGGGGGCGGTAGTCGTTTTACCGGCATCCGATTCAAACTCAAAACCAGGTATAGGTAAACCGCTAGAAACTCGACTGCTTTGGCTTGTTGTAATACGATCAATCTCGTTCGAAGCGGACGATGAAACTTCTTCCAATGCTTCCACTGTGCTTTGTTGATTATTGTCCAAAAATGTTATTTGTTCTTCTGAACCAGCACTGATTTCAATATCTGCATTCACATCAATTACATATTTTCTATCGTCAATTATTTTTGATAGGGCATTTGTAATGCGTTGCCGCAAATCATTTTCTACCATCAATTTTTGTGCCAAATAACCGCTACCTTGCCCAAAAGTAATGCTTAAGCAGAAGACTGCTGATAAAAATTGTTTTTGAAATACTTTTTTCTTACTCATGATAGCTCCTTTGCTTATCAGATATAAATTTCATTTTATTTAGTTTTATTATCGCTCACCACGTAATTGGCCGAATGGTGTGCTGGTTTTAAAAATGTAATTTCTATGCGCCTGTTTCTTCCTTTTTTCTCCGGTGTATCATTAAATTTTAAAACAGTTTCTCTGTCAAGTGATTTTAGAGCTAAACCAGCATCACCTCTATCACGAGGGACCCAATCAGCATAACCTGCAGCAACCAAACGCGTTGGAACTACACCTTGAGTAATTATACTTCTCACCACCGATGCGCCTCGTGATGTGGACAGCTCCCAGTTTGAAGGAAATTGATTTTGATATTTTTTTGGCAATTGATCGCTATCTGTGTGTCCGGCTACTTCAATTTGAAAAATTGAATTCTTGATTTCAGGAACAATTTTTTCCTTAAGCAATTTCTGCAACCCTGGGCTTATTGCAGCGCTTCCAGATGAAAAGCTAAAATCGCCACTAATTTCCAAGGTTACACCTTTTGGGCTTGTTGCAATTTCTACAGGCGGATCGCCTTTAACGTCTTTCATTTCATCTTTTATATTTTTTACCATCTCATCTAATGATGCTTTTACCTCTGCAAGCTTTGTTGCTTTTTTTTCAAATTTACCCTCTAATTCTGCTCTGCCTTCTATTTTAATTTTACTACCCAATGATTTTCCGGTAGAGTTTGCCATTTCCATAATTTTCACAGGGTCCATTGTTGATAAAGCAGCCAACAAAACAAAAAATGCAAATAATAAAGTCATCATATCAGCAAACGTTCCAAACCAACCGGGTAAGCCTTCATCGACCTGGGTTTTCCCAATTAAAATTCCAGCCTTTAATGCTTTTTTTTCTCCTGATGTTTTTGCCATTTAATTATTCTTCTTTTTTCCATTCCTTTGGAGGTATAAAAGAATTTAGTTTTTCTCTAACTATTAACGGGTGTTTCTTTTGATGAATCAATCGAGCAGCTTCAACTAACATTGCCTGGAGTGTGCTGGTAAAACTTATTCGCGTATTTAATTTTTCACTCATAGGTAGAAAAAACAGGTTTGCAAAAACTGCACCATAGAACGTTGTAATTAACGCTGCTGACATTCCCGGGCCTAAAGCGTCTGCACCCCCTTCTCCACCAAAGCCTGAAAGCATAATAACCAAACCAATCAATGTTCCAATCATTCCCCAAGCAGGTGCCATATTCCCCATTGATTTAAATAAACCTGCCTGTGTTTTTTCACGAACTTCGCGATATTCAATTCGCGTTTCTAATATTTCTGTTAATTCGTCTAAACTATAGCCATCCACTACCATTTGAACACCGTCTCTGAAAAATGGATTTTTGATACTTTCTACAGATTTTTCTAATTCTGCAGCACCTTTACGACCCACCTCTGCAGCTTCTACAGCATCGTCGACCACCTCACCCAATTTAAGTTTTCCACCTTTAAAAACAGCACCTATAGCAGTTCCCAGTTTGAGAACATCCGATAGAGGAAAAGCAACAGATACAGATGCTATCATTCCCCCAAAAACGATTGCAAAACTTGAGGGTGAAACAAATCCTCCCATCCCGGCATTTGCAGCAGAGGCAGCTAAAAATATTCCTCCGAATATTGATCCCAAGCCAAGGACAATCCCTATTAATGTTGCAATATCCATACTTTCTTACTCCTCCACTATATTTGTGGAATTTAAACGGTTTTCATGCAATGCTTTTAAAATATTCCGAACATCGTCGTATTCTGGATCCATACGCAAGGCCAAATTCCAGTTAATAGTTGCACGTTGAGTGTCTCCAAGTTTATAATAAATTGAACCGCGTCTGGCATATGCTAGAGCCATATTTGGATTCAAGTCTAAAGCTGATTCCACCTCTTGTAATGCTGTTCGATAGTCACCAGCATAAAAATAACGTAATGAGCGCGATAAGTGCCGCATAGCTTCATTCATATTTTTTTCATCAACATTTCGGCTCAACTTCATTGATAATAATGAATCTTCTAAAAATTGAGACTCTTGCTCTATAGCAGCCAATTGAACCATAAGGTTTCGCATTTCGTTTCTTAACATACTCATGGAATCCCGCACGGTATGAACAGCAAAATCAGCCATAGCCAACGTGGAATCTGTTGAAGAGGATAATAATTCAAACTGACCCGTTGCTGGTAATTTAAGTTGGCCACTGAGCAAGGGAGACGGTCCTCCTCCTGTGCGATTTTTTAATCCGCGGGGAACTGCCATGTCAAACCCCAAAGTAATCCCAGGATGACCTTCCCAATATCTTGATTTCCAATCGGGCATTTTTTCTATGTGGGTGAACCCTAGGTTCAAGCGATAATCCGAGGTAAGGGGGATGCGGAGTCCCACATTGATGCCCGTCCCGTCGAATTCACCCACAATATCTATTCCACCCCATTTTTTTAAATAAGGTGTATTCATAATAACGCCCATAAAAACACCAGATTTAGTGCCTCCTGCTTCCGTTACTTCTATTGATGATGATGTTTCTTCAAATGTGCTTAAAGCCGCTATTGTATCTGCCGGTGCAAATCCACCTGACCCAAAACCCATAAAAGTGCTTAAATGATATTTACCTAAATCTTTTTCACTGCCCACCACTACAAATAATGATAATTGTTCAGGGTCGAGGCTCAAACCACTCCCACCGCTGGATTCTGCATTTTGAAACACAATGTCCTGCAAACCTATAGAAAGAGAAACGTTGTTATATGTGTATACGCGCTGTTGTAAATGAAATCCAAATTCTACAGGCGGAGTGTATCCCGTTTTGCCTAAAAGCGCAGCTGAAGTGCTATCTGCTGTCTGCACCGATGAAAATCCCAATGTAAAATTCTTCCCCAGCTCCATATCAAAATAGATCCCCTTAGCTGAGTTAAAGGGATCAAAACGATGGAGCTCAATGCCAAAGCCTGTTCGGAATAAATATGGAGCTTGAGCTGTGCTAGACGTCGGAATTTTCATCATAAACCCAGGTCGGGTATATGAAACTCGAGAAGCGCCATAAGATATAGACATTACTATTAAAGTTAGTGATAGTAAAATATTTTTTCTGTTTTTCACTGTATCGCTAATTCCCCGCGTTTAATTTCCAATGTAGCTAATCGAGAGTATTCACTTTCAGGGTGACCTATAACGACTTTTTTAAATGTATTGATTGCTAAATCCATATCGCCCAGATCTTTATATAACAAACCTTTTTTAACCAGAGCATCATCGGCCATGTCTGATTTTTTATATGATAACAATTCATCTAACGATATTAAGGCTTGTTCATAATCATGCATTTGCAAGTAAGCATCTGCTTTCCAATATAGAACATTTTCAATTTTTTCGAGCGATGCGGATTGAAGATTTAAGTCGTCAAAGCAATGTAGCGCTGTGGCAAAATTTCCACATTGATATGCGTACATACCTGTCATATATAAATCTTCATCAAACTTATTAGATTGTTCTAGCATAAGAATCTCAATGCTTTTTACCAAGGGAGTCTCTTTAATATCAATATTTTCCAAAGCAAGAAGGTCAACAGGTTTTGTTTTAATTTCTGGAGTGGCGGGTTTTTCTAATGCTGGCATCAATGCGTCTGCCAAAGTTTGTTGCAGTTTAATATTTTCAGACGTCAATACCATTACTTCATTATTGAAAGAGGATTCTAAATTTATTAGACGAAAATTAATGCGCTCAATTGAATCAAATAATTCTTGCGAAGCAGTTGTATTTAACGTTCCACTTTTAACCTGTTTAATTCTAATGTCAACCTCTGTTGACGTATTCTCAATCTGCCGATTATAAACCACATCTCCATTAGACGGATTTATAACAACCCCTAAATCAATAAAGTAAATTTCTGATAAAGATTGTGTATGGCGTTGTTGACCATTAAGAGGAATAAATAGGAATAAAGTAATTCCAAGGCCGAATAAAATACGGCGGTAAAAAGACACCGCCATCATTATTCGTATTCCTCCCAATCAATCACATAAGAATACCCAATGAAAGAACCAAAGTCATTAGGTACGAATAGTTCAAAAGCCCCAACTGCCCCAGGGAGCAATGTGGCATCAGTGGTGATGCCCGAATCGAAGGTGTGGTATGTTCCGCGTATAAACGTCGTAAGTGTCTTAGTTTCACCACTCCAGTTTTTGCGAAAAACAAAATCTACTTTTACAAAATCTGCTCTGCGACCACCAATATTTTTTACTTCACCTGTAAAGATGATTGCACCTTGGTTGTCTTTTCGCTCGCTGATGTTTCCAACCAAAACACAATTTGCAGAATATTTTTTTCCCGCTGACCGACTCAATGGATCGGCTGATGTATATTTGGGTTGTGCTAGTTTTGGCATTGGCGGCGGCGAATAACTGTCGCGAATCTGTTCCGGTACATATTCTTGCGTTTCCTCTGTTACCACATTGTCGATAACTCTGACAATGTTTTTACGTTCAATAATCAGATACCCCAACAGTGTTTCGATTTTTAGTGTTTCTTCATCTTGATAAACAATCTTTCCAAAGACGGTGCTGCCGTTTTGTAAAATGATTTCTTTAGAATAAATAGCAAGTGGATTTACCCACATTTTACTTAATGCCTTTAGATCTTCTAACTCGGAGTTCAAATGTTTGATTTCAGCAGAAAGCTTCTTTAGTTCAAAGCTTAATTCTGTTGTTACATAATTTTCATCACTCCCGGATTCAGTCGCCTCTTCTGGGATTACCACCACATTGTCTGGTGTACCATCATCACCTTTTAAGACTATTTCTTTTTTGGCTTCTGCTTTTACAGATAATACTAGTTCTAAATCTTTTAAGTTATCATCTGAAACAGTAATAGGAATATTTGCTTTTCCTTTTTTACCCGCATCTGCTTCTAAAATATAGTCGCTAGGTAGAACGTCTTTAAATTTAAAAGAACCGCCACCCATGCCCATACGCGGTTTAGAGGATTCGGTTCGTTGGGATTCAACGCCATCTGATGTAAGTAATAATACGGTTGTTCCACCCACTTTTTCACCATCTGCATCCAATACAGTTCCTTGAATTTTGTAATCTTTAGCATTGAGGGTAGAGCTATAAGCAAAAATACTTATTACAATAAGTGCATATTTACACAACGCTTTTATGTTCATTTATTTACCTCGGTTTTGCAAGAACCAAGACGAACTACTGCCTTGGCTAGATGAGTTTACTTACAACTCTGACCAAGTGTCAAGTAGAAATATAGTAGTATTTTATCGAGGAGAAACCAATTTAAGTTTTAACCTTGCATATATATTAATATATAGGACAAAATTATTTATTCAGTTATCCATGAAATACTGAAAAAAGCAATTGGAGAAAGTATTGCTCGAAGTGATTCGGTTTAATTCGTAAGTGTTTTAATCAAAGCGTAAGCGCAAATGAGTCAACAAGTATCCCGGGGCATGTTGTTGCGCCCAGCGATCGACCGCCATATGTTTCTACTTCCGGGTTAACGCTGTCTTTGTCTTCTACTTCAATTAGTTTTTCTCCAAAAAAGTTGTAAAAAGAATCGTCAAACCTCATCGTTTCAATAGGGGCAACTATTTCTCCATTTTCTATCCAAAAGCATGCATACCTTGTTAATCCCGTTATTCGACCGCCCGCATTATCGCTCCAGTTTAAATAATGAATATTTGAAAGATATAATCCTTCGCCTATTTCACTAACCACGTTTTCATGGTTCAACCCTCCAGTCGCCATTTTTGGTGAGCGCATATATTCACCTGATTCAGCACTATTGGACTCTACACCATATTCTTTTGCAGATCTGGAACTCACCAGTGTGTTTTTCAATTCCCCGTTTTTAATTAAGGAGAGTCTCTCTGTAGACACCTCTCCATTAGAATTAAACTTAGGGCAAAACCCCAAAGAAAAATCTTCCACAATCGAAAACTTTGGAGACAGGCGAATATCATCATGACGCATACGACCAAAGCCGCTACACCCTTGGCGCAACGACGCTTCAGAAATTCCGTTCCATGAAAACATTCCTAAAAAATCTGCTACAGCAGCAGATTCAAACCATGTTCGGTAATTACCGGTATTAATCTTAACAGGTTTTCTTTCCATTAGAATTAATTTTTCGCGGGACTGTTTTACATAGGATTCATATTCTTCCTGACTCCAATTGTTTCCAGCAAATGAACCCTTTACCATTTGATGTTCCGGTGTAACCAAAGAATAGTCTAAGCTAAACGATTCTGTCTCAAACCAATGTTTCTGCCCTAAACTATTTGCATTACCGCGGTACATTCGTCCATTTGCCCAAACACCTACGAAATCAACACCGGACATGGCTGGCAAAATTGCATCCACCGCTTGTTCAAACGGCAAGCTTTTGGCTGGTTTTATTTCATGGCTAGAACCAGCATTCTCCGGGTAAACAACAAATGGATCTTCTGGAATTTCCAGAGCTTCCAATCTCATCCGTGCAATCTCTGACTTGCCGCGAGCAATATCTATGTCAAAATTACCAGACACTGTAAAACCGCCATGCACACTTCGTTTGTTTGAGATAAATTTTAAGCTCAAATCTGAATCATCAACTAAACCAGTCTGGCGAACATTTGCATTGTTAAACCGAATAAACTGACTTGATTCTCCTGAAAAAGAGAGAATCAGGTTTTCTCCGTTTTGTAATTCAGAAAAAAGTGATTCGCTTAATTTATTAAATATTATTTCCATAACTAAACTCCTCCAAAGATTTGAATGTTTTCAAATAAACAAGCGGGTGAAGCATGTCCAACGCGTATAACCTGATTTGGCTCACCTTTTCCACAGTTTGGCGTTCCATAAATACCAAAAGTATCCGCATTCCCCACACCTTTCAAGCTGCGCCAGAACGGATTTGAAATACCCCTATAGTTTGGATTTTTGACTGTTTTTGTCATTTTACCCTTTTCAATCAATTTGCCATATTCACAACCAAACTGGAATTTATTTCTGTAATCATCAATGGACCAGGATTTATTACTTTCCATAAAAACACCGTGCTCAACCTGTGAAATTAATTCATCAAATGAACTATTGCCCGGCTCGAGATTTATATTTGCCATTCGATCGATAGGAGCGCGATTCCAATTGCTTGCACGGAAATTTGCAACACCATTTAAGCCTGATCTGATTTGGCTTTCTTGTCCACCTAATCCACGAACCAGTAAGCCATCTTTGATTAAATATTCCTTTGTTGCTTTTAACCCGCCATCATCAAATCCATATGATGCAAATTCAGTTTCCATAGTGGGGTCAAACGTAATATTCATTAATTCAGAACCGTATTGCAATTTTCCAAAATCGTCTAATTTTACAAAACTCCAACCAGCATAATTCCGTTCATCCCCTAAAATTCTATCCACTTCTAGCGCATGTCCAACGCTTTCATGGATTTGCATCATCATTTGATCGGGTGCAATTACAGCGTCCATTTCTCCCGTTGGACATTCATCAGCTGTTAAAAGTTCTATTGCTTGTTCTCCTATTCGATTTGCATTTGCAAGAATCTCATATTTATCAAAGTATTCCATCCCCATTTGTCGGCACGTTCCGCGCATTCCGCCAAACGTTCGGGTTTGCTGATTGGGTCCATCAGCAGCAGTAGCGCTCAAATCAAACTCCAACATGAGAAACTCTTGGTGTATATCGCTTCCATTGGAGCTAACAAACCGAAACGATGTTTCAATTACCTGACATAAAGATGAGGCACTTACAATTTTATCCGATACCTTTAAGTGGGTGTACGCTTCCAACAAAATTTCATTCAATTTCCCTGCGGAAAGATCGTTCCGGTTTTTAGTAAAAGGAGATTGATAGTTACCTTGGTGACTTGGTCGGGCGCTTTCATCAAATTGAAAATGAGCATTTCGGGATGCAATTTCCGCTTGTATATATGCTTTTTTTGCTGCATTTGCGATACTTTTTGGAGACATATTCGGAGTTCCGTAATAGCCGAATTGACCATTAACCAGCACCTCAACCATAATGCCGTGAGTGGAGGAGCGCCCGTTGGCTACAGGGACGCCATCTCGAATCATTCTTGGTGTATGTGCTTCATAGACTTCTCGCAGACCCACCCATTGGGCCGGCACATCTACAGCATTTAATAATTGTTTTATATCAATGTCTAATTTCATTATACTTCTTTCTATTTATTTATTTATTTCCAAAAATCTTCATATGTTTTTTGTTTTTTCAACGTTTTACTTAATCGCTGTTCAGCATCAAGCGCAATTTCTTCAGACAGGTTACCTTTTAGTGCTTTTTGATATGCTTCGATTATAAGTTCAAAATCTTTAGAATCTTTTTTTTCATAGGACCGACCTATCCAATAATTTGGCTCATTATTTTCAGGGTTATAATAAGCAGCTTTGCCAAACTGTTCTAGTGCTTTCCAAAGAGCGGGGCTACTTCCTTTTTTGAAAAAACGATGACCAGAAATCATTGCTAATCCATATTTTGCTAATTTATTTTTAGATTGAAGCTCCAGTATATTATTAAATTGGTCTTCTGCGGATGAAAGATCTCCCACCAACAATGCTTTTTCCCCCAAGTTATTGTGTGCGTTAATTAAAGCTTGAATTGTTTCATCTGGAATATTGCTTCCTTTTAACAATTCCTCTTTATTGGCAATGACTGCTTTTGGGTCAGAATCTGCCAATTCAATTACGGTTGGCGCACAACCAACTATTATTAGAGTTAACACCGTCAATAGATATTTTTTGTTCGGGGTTATCATGTAATTATCCTAAATACCAAAATAAGTCTTTATTTTCATTAAAAGATTTATATAATTCTGACATAGAGTTAATCACATAATATCTATCCTGTATTTCGCTATAGTCAAAACATGTCATTACAACTTCTTCTATATTAAATGGTAAAAATATTGAATGAGTTGAGTTTCCCTTGGCACAGGATACAATATTATTTGTTTCATCGTAAGATGATATAATTCCTGCTCCATAAATTTCATAATCAATGTCGTTTCTTTTTCGTCTAAACTGATCCGTTTCACCTGTATTTTTAACCAGTCCAAATTCATATGTCCACCATGCAAAGTTTTGGAGGCGTTTCAAATTGTGCGCAACTAATTCTAATCCTAACTTTTTCTCATCTTTTATTATTTCAAGGCCCAACTTTCCCATATCACATAAAAAATCTGAATAATCTTTATTCATCAAAAAAGGTATATGCCCCTGAACATCGTGGAAAATATCTGGTTCTGGTGTATAGCCTTTTTCGTTTTGAATATTTATACCTTCATATTTTTTATCAAACCTCGGAGATTGTCGAATGATGTCTGTTACAGGGAACATGCGTTTAGAATTCATATCAAAAAACAACTCTTCCTCCAAAAAACCAGCCACAGGCAAAAGCCCCCAGCCTGTAGAGTTTTCCAGCAAAGGCGACACTGCTTCAAATTCTGGAAAACGATCGTTCGGAATAGGCAGGGTTCGGAGACCAATTAAATATTCTCTTGATGCATATTGGTTCAACAATAATTCTAACCTTACAAAAAGATCTTCCCAAATTTTATTTTCCTTATTAGTTACTTCATCGTATTTCTGTGGTTTTTTATATGGGTCGTTTTTTCCATAAATACGAATTCCGCCAACAGCATTTGGAATAATGTTTTTAAATAAATAATCGTATTGGGTGAAATCTTCGGTCATAATGTGTTTTATATCCTTTTAATTTACACCAATGAGTCACAATTGTTCAATCTACCAAAGCCATATATATGTTACAGAACGGTTTTTAGTTCCATAATGAGAGTCTTTCGGTAAACCGCATACTGATCGCATATCCACGCTCTCTTGATGAAACATATCATATTTTTCTCCAGGAATAACAGCTTTAAATCGCCCCTCTTGATCATTGCACCATGAGCGTACAGCTTCTCGAAGGGCGCCTTCTCCGTGACCATGAATTATTTTTATTGCTCTTATTTTCCCTTCATAAAGAGCAGTGCTAACATCTGCTTCTAAAACAGAAAGTGCTTTATCTAGGTGGTAATTTTGATGGCCGATATCTACAGTTTTTAACATAATATTTCCACGCCAAGTTTACGCTTGTTCAAGCTAATTTTACCTCTAAATCAAAGGGGATAAATGAAACAAATTACACTAGGTAGAACCAAAGCTGTTGTATCGGCTATTAGTTTAGGAACGTGGTCTTATGGTGGCGGAAATACGTCTGGGAAAATTCCCGTTGGTTGGGCCGGACAACGCGATGATGATTCAAAATCCGCACTCATAAGATGTTGGAATAAGGGAATTAATCACTGGGATACTGCAGATGTATACGGAGATGGCCGCTCTGAACAAATTATTGGATCTATGTGGAACAGTGTTCCGCGAAATGAAATCTTTCTTGCTACAAAAGTAGGCTGGAATCAGGGCTCGTTTGATCATTGGTATAATCCTCAACACATGAGAATTCAAATGGAGAATTCATTGGTAAATTTAAAAACGGAATGTGTTGACCTCATGTATCTTCACCATTGTGGGTTTGGTAAACAAGATGAATATTTTGATGATGCTTTAGACCTTATAAAGCGTTTTCAAGAAGAGGGGAAAACGCGGTTTATTGGATTATCAGATTGGAATCTTTCCAAAATAATGCGTTTTATTAAACAAGTTGATCCAGACGTGGTGCAACCTTATAGAAATGTGTGGGATGATACCTACGCATCAAGCGGTTTACAAAAATATATTGAGGAACATAATATTGGCGTCTGTTTTTTCTCTCCTTTATTGCACGGATTGCTAACGGGTAAATATTCAAATCCTGCATCTTTTGATAAAGGAGATTTTAGAAACAATGTAAAGGCATTCAAAGATCAGAGCATTATTGATAAAATAAAAGAAAACGCCCATTTTCTTCAGGAGCGCTTTTCAAATCATTCCAATCCAGTTTTGAGAGGAGTCATTGATACCCTCCTTTCAGACACATCAAATAGTTGTGTATTGTTAGGACAACGAAATGTTGATCAGGTAAATATTGCAACAACGCTTGGGGAGCATTTATCAGAAGAAGATGCGTGTTGGGTCAAACAGCTTTATAGTCACTAGCGATTCCAAGAATGACCATTCGCCAAATAAAGCAGACTGTAAACGGCAGGAAAACAACAGACGGAGCCGGAGTAAATCTTACCCGGATTATTGGTGGTCCTGAATTGGATATGTTAGACCCTTTTCTGCTCTTGGATGAATTCGGAAGCGATAATCCCGATGATTATATTGCCGGGTTTCCATCTCACCCCCACCGTGGGTTTGAAACAATTACGTATATGTTAAATGGCAAATGGCAACATAAAGATTCTGGCGGAAACGAAGGATTGTTGGGCGACGGTTCCGTCCAATGGATGACAGCCGGGCGTGGAATCGTCCACAGCGAAATGCCTCTACAAACCGATGGGCTTGCACGGGGGTTTCAACTTTGGCTTAATTTGCCAAAAGAGAAAAAAATGATTGAGCCCGCTTATCAGGATATCCATGCTGAGCAAATTCCCATTATTGAAGAAACGTCTGGAACTGTGAAAATTATTTCAGGAGATTTTCGCGATACACTGGGACCGGGTAAATCCCATACGCCTGTCCTAATCTTGGATATACGATTAAACGCGGATAGCGAAATAATTATTCCAATTGAAGATAGTTGGAATGTATTCAGTTTTATTTATGACGGCGATGAATTAAGGCACACCAAAGGCCAATTGGCCGTTTATGAAAAAACTGGAGATGTTCATTTCAAAACCGGCAAATCAAACGCAGGTATTTATCTTGCTGCTGGGGAACCGTTGAATGAACCCATCGCTCGGGGCGGTCCATTTGTTATGAATACACGGGGTGAAATATTTCAAGCATTTGAAGATTATCAGAATGGTAAATTTTGACTATGAAAAAAATACGTTGGGGAATATTAAGTACGGGAAATATTGCAAATAGCTTTGTGAATGATATTAAACATGTTCCTGATGCGGAGGTGATTGCCGTGGGTTCCAGAAATCAGGAAACAGCAGACACCTTCGGACAAAAATATAATATACCTCATTGTCATTCTTCATATGAATCTTTGGCAAATGATCCCGATGTAGACGTTATTTATATTGCAACACCTCATGTATTTCATGCGGAAAACAGTATTTTATGTCTGGACGCTGGAAAAGCAGTTCTGTGTGAAAAGGCTTTTTCTATCCATGCTGGCGAAGCAAGGACCATGATACAAGTAGCTCGGCAAAATAATGTTTTTCTCATGGAAGCGTTAATTACTCGACATTTCCCTGTAATCCATCAAGTCCTCGATTGGGTCAATACAGGACAAATTGGAGATGTTCGACTCGTGCAGGCTAGTCGATGTGCCCGGGGAGAATTCACTCCAGAAAGCCGAGTGATGAATCGAAATTTGGGCGGTGGGAGTTTATTGGATCTTGGAATTTATGTTATTGGATTTTCATCAATGATTTTTGGGAAAGCACCTCAACACATTTCCGGATTTGGGTTTGTTGGAGATTATGGGTCTGATGAGCAAGGTGCTTCATTGCTAGAATATGAACAAGGTGCAATAGCTGTTTTAACCTTTGCGTTGCGAACTGACACTGTTAATGAAGCTTATATTTATGGTACCAAAGGTTATATTAAACTGCCGGATCTTTTTGCAATTCCCCATAAAGCATTTCTACATATTAAAGGAAAATCAGAGATTGAGTTTGAAAAACCCATTGTCGGAAACGGTCTACATTATCAAGTTAAAGAAGTTCATCGTTGTTTACGAGAGGGTTTATTAGAAAGTCCCCGTATGCCTTTGGAGGAATCTCTACAAATCATGGAAACTATGGATACGATTCGTTCTTCTTGGGATTTGACATATCCAAACGACTCAAACCAACGTTTATGATGCGTTGCAAATGGGCAAACACCAGCCCCCTTTATCAACAATACCACGATGAAGAATGGGGTGTTCCACTTCACAACGATCAAACCTTGTTCGAATTCCTGATTTTGGAAGGTGCCCAAGCGGGATTAAGCTGGGAAACTATTTTAAATAAACGAAATGGATATCGTGAAGCCTTTGACCAATTTGATGCAGAAAAGATCTCCACTTATTCTGAATCCAAAATTGGAATTCTACTTCAAAATCCCAATATAGTTCGTAACAGACTTAAGGTTAGGTCTGCAGTTTTGAATGCAAAATTATTTTTAGATGTCCAAAAAGAGTTTGGCAGTTTTGACAAATACATTTGGCAATTCACTTCTGGAAAAACGATCCAAAATTCATTTAAGAAAATGTCGGACCTTCCAGCAAATACGCCTGCATCCGATGCCATGAGTATAAACCTAAAAAAACGAGGTTTTAAATTTATCGGTACCACCATCTGCTATGCCTTCATGCAAGCAACCGGCATGGTAAATGACCATGTAATTAGTTGTTATAGGTATAAAGAATTGACAGCTGAATTATAATTCACCTAATGTAGCTCAAGGTCTTTATTCAATACTATTTGAGCAATAATGTTTTCATGACAGTTCTTTTATTGCCTGTCTCTAGCTTTATAAAATAAACACCGCTGGGAATTTTGCCAGAACTCCAAACTACATTGTATTTTCCAGGTGGCTTTTTATCATTAACCAATACAATTATATCTTCACCGAGAATATTAATAACCGAAATGCGTACCTGTGAATTGATAGATAATTCATAAGGGATTACAGTGCTACCGTTAAAAGGGTTGGGAAAGTTTTGCTGCAGTTCAATTGATTGGGGAAGTAATTCATTTCCATCTTCATTTATATTCAAATAATAGGGAAAATCATACCAACCCGTATTTTGAGGATCGTGGCCATTCATGGGCCAGGGGAATGTCTCCGTCTCAAAGGGTACACCCGGAATCGTAAAGACATGTAAGCCCACCTGATTAGACGCTAAATAATCAGTTACGGCATAAACGACTTCCACAGAGCCATCATTATCCAAATCACCTAAAGCTGGGGCAATAAAAGCAGCAATGCCGTTCAAGTATTGGGGTGACCAAGATATTTCTTCGCCATTATGGTGATACGCATGGTAGCGAGATGAAACGCCGCCATAAACAATATTATTATCTATAAATATTTCCATATCACCATCACCATCTATATCGCCTATGGGCGGGTTGATTCCTGCGGTAATACTATTGCCCGGCTGAACCGGAAAACCGTCTAAATAAGAACCATGGATATCCATAACATGGAGTAAACCATCATCATCACCAAAGACTATTTCTAATGTATCGTCTCCATTAAAATCCGCCCACGAACAAGGTTCATAGATAAACTGGTTGTCTTCCAACCATTGGGGCCAACCATTAACAATGCCCGTTTCCGGATCAAATAAGACTGTACCCGCAGCCCACGGTCCACTTCCTAATTCATATATTCCTGCAAATATTTCCGTCGTTCCATCCATATCAATATCTGCAAAAGAATGGGACATAAAACCTATAGACCCTTCGTTCATAATAAAGGAGTCAAACAATTGTGCGCCGTCCAAATTAAAAAATTTAAAAGCGGTGCGTGCTCGGCAAACTACATCAATACTATTATCTCCATTAAAATCTCCAACTCCAATATCATAAATTCTTTCATCAAATATTTTTGGCCAGCCATTTATATTATTTCCAAATCCGTCTAAAATATATACGATGCTGTCTGTATTAAATACTATTTCGTTGGGTCCATCCCTATTCAAATCAATCAAAATAGGTGTTTGTGGAAATGAACCAATATTGAATTCAACTAACAATGGAAACCCAGAAAGAGAAACACCCAGATTATCCCAGGCATAGAGATATGAGTTTCCATTAAAATTTCTGTCAAGAGCAACCAGTTCCTTATACCCGTCACCGGTTATGTCTCCAACTGCGGCATTTTGCTGTAAAGTGTAAACTGTGCTTTGTGGCCAACCGTTTACAATCTGCCCTTCATTATCATACACATACAATTTATTCCCAGCATTTTGAATTATTTCCAAATTTCCATCGTTGTTAATATCAGACACAACTGCCCCTGTTAATAGTGGGGAACCAAATGAAGCGTCAATAGGCAAGGGTAATGAAAATAATAATTGGGGTTGGCTTTTTGCTATGTCCAAAACCAAAAAATGCAAAGTAAGTAGGTAAATATATATTACTAGTGAATTTTTCATATTTAAGTATATACATAAAACATCAATTGAAAGTTTAAAAAAAGGTGTTAATATTCATTTAATAAATACAATTGAATAAAACGGAGGATCATATGAAAAGTCTCAAAATAAGGAGAATAGCTATTCTTTCTATTTTTTCATTACTATCAAACGTATATGGAACTGACCCAAATTATGCTGGTGACGGTACGGTAGATGGGACGGGTACTGTAACAAATCTAAATGGAGTTGGAGTTGCTGGTGTAGAAGTGGTGTTTTACAAGTGCATATCACCCACAAAACGAGTTGTTATTCATAAAGAAACCACAAAATTGCTTCCACATATCGGATATTATGATTGGGATCTTGTTACTGATAATTATGATATAGTTGTTAATAAAAACACAAGTAATGAAGGTGGTTATTATAACACATATTGTCCTTCTGGTACGTGGCCAAATTTAGTTAGAGATATACAATACGGCGCAACCAGTGGATCACCATCAACGTGCCCATCTGAAGAAGATTAAGAAACTTCTTGTTGATTTAACCTAATTCAGCTTGTGCCGCTGCCAGTCGAGCGATGGGAACGCGGAAAGGAGAACAGCTTACATAATCCAAACCCTGTTTTTTGCAGAAATGGATGGATGCCGGATCGCCTCCGTGTTCACCGCATATGCCAATTTTTAAACTGCTATTTATACCGCGACCTAATTTCACAGCCATTGAGACTAACTTACCCACACCCTTTATATCCAAGCTTTGAAATGGATCACCAGGAAGAATATTTCTTTCTAAATAGTCAGGAAGAAAGGAACCTATGTCATCACGGCTAAAACCATACGTTGTTTGTGTTAAATCATTCGTGCCAAAACTGAAAAATTCTGCATGTTCTGCTATTTCATCTGCTGTGAGACACGCCCGTGGAAGCTCTATCATTGTTCCCACCATAAATTCAAAAGAAACACCCGTTTCATTTAATACCTTTTCTGCGATTTTTCTTACAATCGCTTCCTGATCTGTATATTCGGTTACGGTTCCTACTAATGGAATCATTATTTCAGGAAAAACAGATACACCTTCTTTCGTGAGTTCTGCTGCTGCTTCCAAAATAGCTCGCGCTTGCATTTCAGTGATTTCAGGATAGGCAATTCCAAGTCGACAACCGCGATGCCCCAACATAGGATTCAGCTCATGTAAACTTGCGATCCGTTTTTTAACTTGATTTTTATTTAAATCTAGATTATCAGCTAATTCTTGAATTTGTTCATCTTCCAGAGTTATGAATTCATGAAGAGGGGGGTCCAAGAGTCGGATTGTAACTGGTTTTCCTTCCATGGCTTTTAAAATACCTTTGAAGTCTTCTTTCTGGAATGGAAGCAATCCCATAACTGCCGCCCGCCGATCTGTTTCATTATCCGCCAAAATCATTTTCCGCATAGCAAGAATTCGTGTTTCGTCAAAAAACATATGTTCAGTTCGGCAGAGACCAATTCCTTCGGCGCCAAATCGAATAGCTTGTGCTGCATCGGCAGGGCTTTCTGCGTTGGTGCGAATTTTTAAAGATCTGAATTCATCTGCCCATATCATCAATTCTTTGTATTCCATATGAGTATCAGGGTCAGCAGGAATAAGACTAACTTTTCCTTCGTAAAAATTTCCAACTGTTCCATTCATAGTGACCCAATCGCCCTCTTTTAAAACAGAGTTGCCAATGGACACTTCTTTTTCTGCAACATTAATGTGAATTGCGCTACATCCAACAATACAACACTTCCCCCAACCGCGGGCAACAAGCGCCGCATGGGATGTCATTCCGCCTTTGGCTGTTAAAATCGCTTCGGCGGCATGCATACCATGAACATCTTCCGGTGATGTTTCTTCCCGAATTAGAATAACTTTTTCACCTTTTTTGTGCCAAGCTTCTGCATCATCCGCTGTAAAAACAATCCGACCCGTTGCTCCCCCGGGCCCTGCAGGCAAACCTTTAGCTAAAAAAGGTGCATTTTTCTCGGATTCTGTATCAAGCATAGGATGTAGAAGTTCGTCTAATTGTTCTGGCATGACTCGCATGATGGCTGTTTTTTTATCTATCATACCTTCGTTACACATATCCACAGCCATTTTAATAGCAGCGGCTCCGGTTCGTTTTCCTGTTCGAGTTTGAAGCATCCATAGGCGACCGTCTTGGATTGTGAATTCAATATCTTGCATATCGCCATAATGGGATTCAAGATTGGTACGAATGTCAAACAATTGTGTATAAAGATCAGGCATGGAAGATTGTAATGAAGGTAAGTTTTTCGTCTCGGGTGTTTTTGTATCTTCGTTCAAAGGGTTTGGTGTTCGAAGTCCCGCGACGACATCTTCGCCTTGAGCGTTTGATAGCCATTCACCAAAAAATTTATTATCGCCCGTGGCTGGATTTCGGGTAAATGCCACTCCTGTTGCAGATGATTCTCCCATATTTCCAAAAACCATCGCTTGTACATTCACTGCAGTTCCCCATTCGTTTGGGATGTTTTCAATTCGTCGATAACTTATGGCGCGACTTCCGTTCCAACTTTGAAAAACAGCTTTAATTCCGCCCCAGAGTTGGGCAATGGGATCATCTGGGAAAGTTTCACCAAATGTAGATTGAATTTCAGCTTTGAAGGCGTCTGATACACTAATCCAATCATCCGCGGATAAATCTGTGTCATTCGTTAAACTTTTTTCTTCTTTATAAGCATCTAAAATTGCTTCAAGTTTTTGGCGAATTCCTTTTCCATCAGCAGGTTCAATGCCAGCAGCTTTTTCCATAACAACATCAGCATACATCATAATGAGTCTGCGGTACGCATCATATACAAATCGGGGGTTGTTGGTTTTTTTTATGAGGCCTGGAATCGTGGATGAAGCTAATCCCACATTGAGAACCGTATCCATCATTCCCGGCATTGATTGCCTTGCGCCGGAACGCACAGACATTAAGAGTGGGTTGTCTTCATCTCCAAATTTTGAATTCATTATGCCCTCAGTTGCAGTAATAGCCTCCATTACTTGTGAATCTAATTCGTTGGGAAAGTTGAGATTGTTTTCATAATAATGAGCGCAAACATCTGTTGTTATGGTAAAACCAGGGGGGACTGGAACGCCTAATAGGTTCATTTCTGCTAAATTAGCGCCTTTACCACCAAGCAGGTTTTTCATTTCAGCCGTACCATCGGCTTGTCCGTTTCCAAAAAGATAGACATATTCCATCTATTAAACCCTTTGTATTGAAAGGTAGTTAGTTGTTCCGGGAACACCAATCGGTACCCCGCCTGTAATAATATAATTATTTCCTGATTTTATAATGTTTCTTGAAATCAATTCTTTTTCCACAATAATTGTAATGTCTTCTGTGCTTTTGTATTCTACTATTAAAAATGGGGATATTCCCCAAACTATAGATAGTTGGCGACACGTATTTTTTATAGGTGTTAATGCAACAACGCGTCCATTTGGGCGATACCTTGATATCATTCTTGCTGTACTTCCGCTATGAGTCATGGTAACAATACACTCAACAGCTAAATCTTGTGCAACCTGACATGTAGCGTGACTTATGGCATCTGCGGTTCTTTTATTTTGTCCGATAGGTTGCCGCACCAAATCAAAATTAATCGTTTTTTCTGTTTCTAAAATAACTTTTTTCAACACCTTTATTACTTCGATCGGATGAATGCCTATAGCTGTTTCACCCGTAACCATCAGGGCGTCTGCACCATCAAAAATTGAATTGGCAATATCGCTCACCTCTGCTCGGGTTGGAACAGGTTCACTCATCATAGATTCTAGCATTTGTGTAGCTATAATAACCGGTTTACCCATTTTATTCGCTTGTTTAATAATCATTTTTTGTGCGAGCGGAACTTGTTCTGGCGGTGTTTCTACACCTAGGTCTCCACGAGCAACCATCACAGCGTCAAATTTATCAATAATAGATTCCAAATCTTGGAGTGCTTCCCATTTTTCAATTTTTGCAATTATGGGAATGTCTGATTCTAGTTTTTTTAACTCTATGTCAATTTCTGATTTATCTTTTGCAGAGCGCACAAACGAGAGAGCAATCCAATCGACTTTTTCTTTTGCTGCTAGTTTTAAATCTTTAAGGTCTTGTGGTGTTAGGGCTGGTAATTGTAGTGTTACGCCTGGAAAATTTACCCCTTTGCTTTTTTCAATTTTTCCACCAATAGTTGTAATACATTTTAATTGTGTGGGTGAAAGCTTTTTTTCCACCTTTAGCTGTATTCGTCCATCGTTAATTTTTATACTTGCGCCTTTTTTTACTTTTGAAAACCGTATCCCTTTTGAAACTACAATTGTATTATCACTTTTTGCATCTTCACTGCTTATAAACACAATGTCTCTATTTTTTATGACAAATTCCTTCACCGTTTTTCGAATACGAATTTTTGGGCCAGCCAAATCAGCAATTATACATGGCCTTTCTCCGTTTGGCATTTTTAATTCTTTAATCAAGTTTATTATTTCTTTCTTATCTTGTTGATTACCGTGAGACATATTAACCCGAAAAGCATTTATACCTGCCTTTACCATTTTTTTTAGAACAGCTATTTTTATACATGCGGGGCCAACGGTTGCAATAATTTTTGTTCTATTCAGAATCATTATATTTTATAAATCTTAACTTTATGGGGATTAATTGATTGAAAAAGGGACAGCCAGTTTAAATGGTTTAATGCGAGCATTAAACGCATCACCATCGTCAGGAAGCATATTAAATATGCCATGCATAACTCCAAACTCTGTTGGCAAAGGACAAAAACTTGTGTATTCAAACGCTTCGCCTGATTTTAAACTTGGTTTTTTACCAACGACCCCAGGACCCCGAATTTCTTCAATGTTTCCATTCGAATCTGTTATGTGCCAGTAACGGCTCATTAGTTGAATTATATTATCCGACTCATTCGTTATAGTAATGTGGTATGCAAAAAAATATATGGGCTTGGTGGGGTCAGAGCGTTTGGGCACATATTCTGACTCCACTTGAATTCTAATTCCTTTGGTGAGTGTATTTGACACGTTAACTTCCTAAATTTAAAATATCAATAACCATTAATTTACTCAAGTAAACCAACGGAATTAAACATGATTAAACTATTAACATTTATTTTTTTCACCTTCTCTCTCTTTGCTAAAACGGGGAACTCTGTTCATAGTAAAACAAGTATAACTACAGATGAAATTCGTCAACATATTCAGTTTTTATCATCGGACAGACTAAAAGGTCGCCAGCCGGGTACGCCGGGATCAAAACAAGCAATTCGTTATCTAGAAAAAGAGTGGAAATCTACAGGTGTTTTACCTGCTGGAGAAAAAGGCTTTAAACAGCCGTTTACTTTTACAAGTGGTATATCTCTTTCTGGATATAATCGTTTAAAAATAAATGAACTTCGAAAAACATTTCGCGTTAAGCAGGATTTTATGCCCATTGGTTTTTCAGCGGTCGGACAGGTTAATGCGAATGTTATATTTGCCGGATACGGTTTCAGCACTAAAGACAGTGTTTCTTGGGATGATTATTCTAATATCGATGTTGATGGAAAATGGGTATTGGTCCTTCGAGGAAGCCCTGATGGAAGCAGTCCACATTCTGCTTTTTCTAACTATTCCCCATTGCGTAAAAAATACTTGGCGGCACGGGACAATAATGCAGCTGGCATTCTTTTTGTAAATCCATATAACGATGATAATATGGAAGAGTTTGTTGAGTTGCGGTTTGGGCCGTCTTCAAGCCAAGGCTCTATTCCAGCTATTCACATTTCACAAAAGCTTGCTCAGCAGCTTATTCCACATCGCATATTGCTTAAAGATTTGCAGGGTGATTTAGATAGCAATCGGACCAGTATCTCGTTTGATTTAAATATTAGCGTAAATGCAACGGTTGGCTTAAGGATAAAAAAATCAAAAGGAACAAATGTGTTGGGAATCGTCCATGGCGATGGGACTTCAGATGAAATAATAATTGTTGGAGCCCACATGGATCATTTGGGAATGGGTGGAGAGGGGAGCGGTTCTCTTCGACCAGACGAAATTGCAATACATAATGGAGCCGATGATAATGCTTCTGGAACTGCTGGTTTATTAGAGGTCGCAGAAATCATTTCTACCAATTCTGAAAAGCTAAAAAGAGATGTTTTATTTATCGCTTTTGATGCTGAAGAAAAGGGGCTTTTGGGGTCCAAATATTTTGTAAATAACCCAAATATCGAATTAGAAAATGTTTCAGCAATGATTAATATGGACATGGTGGGCCGTTTAAGGGATTCATCATTAACCGTCGGTGGTACAGGAACATCCCCTATGTTTGAACCGCTTTTGGATTCATTACAAAATATACACAATCTAAATATTTCTTATAGCAAAGAAGGGTTTGGTCCAAGCGATCATAGCAGTTTTTATATAAAAGACATCCCTGTTTTATTTTTTTTTACTGGAACCCACGATGATTATCATAAGCCTAGCGATGATTGGGAAAAAATTAATGCGTCAGGAGAAAAAACTATTCTTGACCTTGTTTATGATGTTATAAAGCACATTGGAACAATAGAAGAAAAACCGTTTTTTACAGTTTCCGGCCCCAAGGAGCGTTCTCAAAACAATCGTGGATTTAAAGTAACCTTTGGAATTATTCCATCTTATTCAAGCAGTGGCCCGGGGTTAACCATTGACGGTGTTCGGTCTGAAGGTCCCGCTGAAATAGCGGGTATTCAGTCTGGGGATATTATAGTAGAAATAGATGGAAAAGATATTCAAGATATTTATGACTACATGCACCGACTTGGAGATCTTAAAAAAGGACAGAAGGTTGAAGTTAAAATCAAACGTGGAGACAGGGCTCTAGAATTGGTTGTTAATCTCTGATTCAACCTCTTTTTGTAATTCGTCACGCAAAGCCAAGATAGCGTTAACATAGTTATCTGAATGATTATAAGCATACACTGCCTTATATACTTTTTCACTGTTTGAATAATCATTTGCTGGATAACCATTCTTTACCAAATAATTTGCAACACTTGCCATAACATCCAACCATTCATATGCTCGCCGTATTCCGTCTTTGTCAAAATCTACAGCATAATTATTAAAACTAGATGGAATAAACTGCCCGTAGCCAAACGCTCCAGCATAAGATCCATATATACTGTGTGGGGGAATGCTGTCTTTATAACAATAAGCAAGAAATTCCACTAATTCTTTTCTGGCCCACTTGGCCCGCCTCGGCATTTCTGCAATTTGAGTATATAGTGAATTAAACACCGTAAATTCTTTGTGATGACTACCGTAATTGCTTTCTACTCCTAAAATACTCAATATTAAAAACGGCTCTACTCCATAACTGTCAGCTACTTTATTAAGATCTTTTTTTTGGTTGTTATAAAATGTGACTCCTTTTTCAATACGAGACTTTTTTACAAATATTTTTTTGTATTCTTCCCAAGTTTTTTTTTCATATGGACGCGAAAATCGTTCAGGAATTACAGGGTGAATTTTAATCTTTTCACTCGCAAACGAATTATTTATAAAAGAATTGGGAATCCCTTTTTCTAGCGAAAGTTCTGCTATTTTTTCGCGTACTATATTCTTTTTTTCTAATGATGAATCCTCACTGGCGAATAAAAAGGAGATTACTAAATATATAATCGCATTTCGTTTCATCAGTCTACCCATTCACATATAAATATGTTTGTGTCACCGCGCTTGGCTTGATTACGATTTGAGACAAACACAAAAAATTTACCATTAGGGCTAAACATGGGGAATCCATCAAATCCATCAAAATATGTTATTCGTTCAAGGTTTTCTCCATTAACATCTATTGCATATAAGTCAAAATTCCTTTTCTTTGGGTCATTCATATTAGATGAAAAAATAATTCGTTTATCATCTGGGAAAAAGAAAGGTCCAAAGTTTGCCGCATCATTGTGGGTAATTTGTTTTTTGTTTTTTCCATCTGCATCCATTGTTCTGATTTGTAGCGCCATGGGTCTAATAGCATTTATGCTTAATAATTGTTTATAGTCTGATATTTCTTTCTCCGTTTTTGGATAATAAGCTCTCCATACAATTTTTGTTCCATCGTGGCTATAAAAAGGTCCACCATCATAGCCAAGATCATCTGTTAATTGGGTCTTGTTGGAACCGTTTGGGTTCATAGTCCATACTTCTAAATCTCCACTGGATATTGATGTATATACAATTTTCGACCCGTCAAACGCATATGTTGCTTCCGCATCGTAGCCATCTGTATATGTAAGCCTATCTAAACTGTTTCCATTTTCATTTGCACGAAAAATATCAAAGTCCGGATATAGTTTCCAAATATAACCCTCACTATAGTCTGGCTTTGGTGGACACTTTTTACCACCCAAATGAGTTGATGCATAAATAATTTTTGTATCATCCGGATATTCAAAGTAACTGCACGTTGTAACCCCATCACCCGTAGAAACCAGTTTTGTTTTTCCGGATGTTAAATCCATTATAAATATCTGATCACATAATCCTTCTCCATCGTGTGATTGATAAATTAGCTTTGTCCCATCTGCGTTGAAATATGCTTCTGCATTTTCTCCAGAGAATGTTAGTTGGCGCATATTTTTGAAATGCGTCTCACCCTCAATTAAATGATCGTTTCCGGCTATTAATGCGTTGATAATTACAACGCTTATAATAAAATTATAAATTATTTTCTTCCGCATATGTTGCTATTCGTTTATCCCCTTTAACTATGCCGTGAGCATCCTCCGGCAATAATGCAGCAATTCTGCAAATTATGTTTTCACCTATCGTAGTCATTTTTGTTTCTCTATTTAAAGACTTCTCAATACCGGCGCTAGGTAAAAACGGCTTTCCTATTTTTATTGTAACGTTTGGGCGAACCCCTTTAAACCAATTTGGCCAAACATTCATTAGTCCGTGAATACTGACGGGTAAAATAGGAGTATTGTTTATAGTGGATAAATACACAACACCTCTTTTAGCTTCGCGCAATTTTCTTTCCGTCGAAGTTCCCTCTGGAAATATTCCCAAAATATTATTTGTATTCAAAACTCCTTTAGCAGATTTTATTGTTGATGGCGCCAGCTGTGTTCTATTTGTTGGAATAAAACCATAAAGCCAAGCTGCCCATTTGAAATACCAATCTATGACTTGATCGCTGGCAGCTAAAAATGTAATTGGCCGCTGTAAAGCATAGACAACAAACGGTGGGTCAACATAGCTGAAATGGTTTGCGGCAACAACATATGGCCCCGATCCTGGTATATTGTTTCTCCCTTTCACTTTTACCTTTGTTAATAAACATCCAATAAAAAGGGCAAAGTATCCCAGTAAATAACGCAACCACTTTGGGCTGGGGGAATAATTGTCTAATTTTGTCCGGACACTCATCGTTGTTTAAAACATGTAATATTAGGGCACAAAAATAAAACAGTCGGGGGTCAAAAGAGACCCCCTTTTACAACTGTTTTAATCTATGGTTTAATTCATAGAGTTAAAATGGAAGATCGTCATCGCTCCCTTTATCAGCAGGAGCTACACTCTGATTTTCGCTTTTTCGACCCAGCATGGTAAACCTATCGCCCAACACTTCTGTCGTATAGCGTTTCATACCTTCCTTGTCTTCCCAGGAGCGGGTACGAATACGTCCTTCTATGAACACCAATTGTCCCTTTTTCATGTACTCATTAGCTGTTTCAGCTGCTTTTCCAAAAAGAACAATGCGGTGCCATTCTGTTTGGTCTTCATATTCCCCGCTACTATTTTTCCATGATTCATTCGTTGCCAGATTAAAGGTTGTTACCGCAACGCCTGATGGCGTAAAACGGCTTTCCGGATCTGCGCCCAGATGTCCAACCAATACTACTTTATTTACGCTTCCTTTTTGCATAACTATACTCCTTTCGTTATCTATTATACTTCAAAGCGATACTCTTAACCTGCGATTTTTGTCTCGCACATTAATATTTACTACAGGATTTGAATATATGTCAAGCGTTTTTTGGGAATTTTCTTTTTGTTAAAAAAATAGGGGCCATAAGGCCCCTATAAATTTTTGTTTTGATTTTTATTATTTAAGCAGAACCAGTTTTTCCATGGCAACATAGGTTCCGGCATGCAATTTATACATATACATTCCCGATGGTAATTCTTCGCCCATGTCGTTTTTCCCATCCCATTGTAACATATGATATCCTGGGTCCACAGCGCCTTGAAATAACGTGCAAACTCGCTGACCTAGAATATTATAAATATCCATACGGGCATAGCTCAATTCAGGAATATCAAAACGTATACTTGTTGCTGGGTTAAACGGATTTGGGTAGTTCTGGTGTAAAGCAAATACCCCTGGAATACCTTCTGGCAAATCAATTTCAGATTCACCAACTGTCATGTTAATGTCTAGATTAACTTCATAAGCTGGGCTTCCATCTGTTCTTGTTGCTGTTAAAGCAGCCGTTTCATTAGCGGTAAAACCATCCATAACGCCATACATGCCTATGGTAATATTTATTGTTTCACCCGCACCAATTGTACTTTCAATAGGTGAAAGTGTTAACCATGAATAGCTATCGCCCTGTTTAACAGCTACATTATCAACGCCAATACCATAACCCCAATGACCCCCACAATCACTGTATCGAATTGCTACCTGCAAGATAGAACCACCTGTTGTATAGGGCGTTATATTATATAAAAGCTTCTGCCATCCCGCCTCCATATTGGCATAACTGCTATCAATCATACTCCATGTGTTGGCGCCATCTGTTGAAACCCAAATTGATGAATGGTCAACATAAAAACCATCATCAATATGTGTGCTGCCGCAAGGTCCGCCCGTTTGCGGATAAAACATATCCATCATTAAATATGCATTTTCATTTCCAGAAATAACTATAATGTTTGAAGTTAAATATGAATCTCTAGGAACACTGTCTGCTCCCATTACATCATCGTTATAGTATGCAAAAAGACCGCCTTCGGATTGTCCTGGATAAATTAAATACACCGATGATGCTCCTGAAGAATCACTAATCTGCCAAATTGCATCAGAATCATACATGTTTCCCCAAAGCCCCATATCAAAGTTTTCGGTCATCATTTCTGAAGCCACTTCAAGGTTGGCAACCTCCATGCTAAAGATTGAATAATTCAAACTTTCTTCTTCATTATTTGTAACAGAAACCGTTTCAGTGAACAATTCTCCAACGCCTACCGTTGCGTTTATATCCATCGGTGTCACAATAAACGGATCCGTGGGCGATGCACATGAATTGAAACATGTATCTGATGTGCCTTCAGCATAAACAGCTGAAACAGAAAAACAATATTCTTGAAAATTTGTTAATCCAGTTGCTGTGTATTCATTGGTGGTAATGTTATCTATAAGACTTCCATTTTGGTAAACATTATAACTTTGAAATGTCCCGCAGGGGGTATCCCTATTAACACTGTTATTATTCCACGCTCTGGCTGGAGGTGAGCGCATTACAGTTTTGCGCTTATGCTGACGTCCTTTTTTACCTTGAACAACTGAATATCCTAAAATGCGATGTTCTGTTCGTCCGCCCGTTCCTCCCCATATACGTATATTATCTACATACCAGTTTTCACCATCACCCAAAGAATCGATGTATCGAAAAGCCACCATAACATTCTGTCCAGCATAAGAAGAAATGTCTAACGTATGTCCAATAATATTAGATTCCACATCTGCAGCTTTAGAAACATATACAATATTCCACGTGGCGCCACTATCTGTGGAAACTTCTACAGTGTTTGAATCATTCGCATATGAATACCATTCATATCCTTCAACAAATTCTATTGTTGCTGTTGTATATGAAGACAAATCCAGTTCATCGGTAATAAGGCGACTATCTACAGACACTCCGGCGTTAGGATAATATCCAATAGCACTATACGTATCACTACCTCCATCTGAACACGCCAGCATTCCACTTCCACAATCAATGGCGTCTCCACTGGCATAGCGAAACCAACCGCCACTATTGTTATCAATGCTATATTCGATTGAAAACGCATTAATTGCACTATCACAATCCGAAAAACATTCTGAAACTAAAATATCTCCATAATAGGCTGTGTCCGGGGGTGTCCATGATAAGGCGATTTCTCCATTTCCGGGATTTGTATTCAAAAAAGAAGGCGGGCAAAGCGTTTGATTAAACGCTATTGTTGAAAACATTAATAAGAAAATTAAATAGTTGATTTGTTTAGTCATTACGAACTCTCCTTTGTTTCAATTCGGAGATATTAATACATGAAGTTTGGTTATGGCAAGAATAAAATAAAAAGCCCCATTCAACAAAAGAAGAACAGGGCTTTTTATTTTTAAAGTGAATTGTACTTTATTTCATTAGGACCAATTTTTTCACTGATGTGAATTTACTGGATTGGATTCTGTAAATATACATACCAGACGCCAATGGTTTACCTATGTCGTTTGTACCGTCCCAACGTACAGCGTGAAAACCTGGCTGCATCGTACTGTTCATTAAAGTACGAACTCGTTGACCCAAAACATTATACACATCCATTCGTACATGACTTTCCTGAGGAATATCAAATCGAATGGTGGTAACCGGGTTGAATGGGTTCGGATAGTTTTGATGTAAAGCAAATACATCTGGTACACCAAGTTCATCGCCTACACCAAGGGCAAATCCAGCATCAAAGGTAATGGTTCGAGGGCCATTGCTGGCTTCTGTTTCGTCCATGCCGTCTGATGCATATGCCTGCCATGTAATATCAAGGGTGTAACCATGACCAGCTTGTTGCAATGAATCAATATAATCCACTATATCCTGGAGAGGTACAAACTGTGCTGTAGATGTTAGTCCTTCATCGCAAAACTGATCAAAAGGAGATACAATGTTCCAGCAAACTTCATACTCAACCGGAGTACCGTTCGGATCAACCGAAGCGTTCCAAGCAAACAGCTGGTTGCTGCCAATATTGTCCAGAGAAATCATAACTGTATCACCATCGTTTGGTGTTAACAATGTGAAGTCTCCAGGTGGTTGGTTAACCATTGCTGCGCTGATTTCATTGGAAGGTTCTGTTTCAATCAATGTGTCAGAGGTTGCATAGCCCATATCAAAAGATCGATACGCTGTGCCGCTCACATAATAGTCACTTGCAAGCAAGGATGCATTTTCATCTACCCATTCCACGTCATCCAATTCATTGTCGGCTAAACTACCATTCTTATATACATTGTATGTTAAACCTGGATAATTCCAGATTGCTCCTACCTCAAGCACATATGTTCCTTCGTCGGACCCATAACCATCCACAACAATATAGTAGGTTCCTGCGGCCAATCCTTCAGCTTCTATATAAGATGTAAACTGTTGACCGTGAGAGGCTGTACAATAGTCATCGCTACAAGCAACTTCATTACCCGCAGAATCAAACACATATACCTTTGTATCATAATAAGATTCGCATAAGCTGACAATCAACTTAACCGGAGAAGCTGGTAATGTAATTTCATAAACGACATCTGGCGAACCTGCACCAGTATATGGACAGACAGCATCATAATCATCTGTGAAACCAACTGTGCTGGCTGAATCCCAATAGATAAAATGGTATTCTGAATCATCAAAGTATTCTACAGAATCAACGAAAAATGGGTTACCAATACTGTCGCCCTGAGCCCTAGAAAAGTTCGAATTTGGCGGAAGCACATCATCGTTACCGCCCAACGCTATTGCTAGGTCTTTTTCCAGCTGATCAGAACCACCTGGGTATTCATTGGGCCTGCTTACATCGCTTGGCGCTGACCACGTCAATGTAATATCATCGATAGAAGCATCTGCGGCAAGATTCGTTGGACCAGCAAGATTCGTTAGTGAAAGGTCATCAATAGCAATACCATTACCATAGCCTGAGTTATAACCACCCGTATGGGTATAATAAATGGCAAACTGAACTTTGTCTTCTCCGGCAACCACATGATTCACGGGGCCAGAATAAGCACCCCAGCCACTCATATGATCATAACCAAAATTGATTACCTCTTGCCATTCACCCAAACCTGTTCGCGCTAACAAGTAACAGGCATTCAAATCAGCGAAGTTGGAATAAACCTGGGCGTAACCAGCCATGCTTGCAACGCCAGTTTTAAATTCACTAAAATCCATGAAGGGTGAAATAAGGAGAGATTCAAAATTTCCATCTCCCGCTCTTCCATCGCTCATAAAAGCAAATTGTGTATGATCGTCTGGCAATACAGCACCCACTCCAAAAGCATTCATGGAGTCTGCCAGGGCCGAATCACCCACGACCCAATGTGCGGCGTCTGTGCTGTAAAACTGTTCCCACTCATCAAAGTTAAAAGCAGCATCTTCAAAATCCTCAAGGGTGTTTTCAGGATCAAAGACTGTAACAACCGGCGTTCCGGCAAGTGCAAGAACATCGTCTGTACCATATTCACTTTCACCTTCGTCATATACAGCTGTAACGTAATATTCGGCATATTCGCCGTCTGCTACATTGTCGTCTGTATATGAAGTAGCATCTGTGTTGGTTAATAATCCCCAGTCTCCAAAAGGCCATTCACGTTTGAACACATTATAGCTGACCAAATCTCGTGAAGATGGACCTGTAAAAGTCTGATCAATTTCAAGCTGTTCAAAATTGCGTTGACCGCGTCTATTTTCTACTGTGTTGCCATTATCATCTACAAATGTTGAATATGGAATATTTTCAATATCATTTAAATCTGCACGATAGAGCGTGTGACTAACGCTACCTGCCGCTGCCGGACCACCCCATGATAATGGGATTGAAGATCCATAACTTTCTGCCATAAGGTCTTCTGGTGGCGCCAAGTAAAACGGATTACCAAATACTTCAATATTGTCAAAAGCGCCTCCCCAGCCATCTACCCAGCCGTAGTCAGACACAAATGCTATAAAAGGTGTAACTGATTGAACACCAGCCTCGAGCACATATGACATATCACGCGTGAGGGTTAACCAGCCAACAGAATTTCCCCAGAAAGTTGAGAAATAAGAAAGTCCATCATCACCAACCAAACCAACAAGAAAAACATCAAAACCTTCTTCTGTGGCAATGTTCAAATCAAAACTCAAATACAGATAGCTGCCAGATGAAAATTCAGAAATATCAATTGAGGAATCAGCCATCCAATATGTGTATGCATCATTTGCATAGCCATAACCAGAGTCCGGATAAACAAGCATTGCAGACGAATCTGGGGAATAAACCCAAGACGTATCTACATAATACATTGTATCGGGATCTGCGTAAGTGTACACAGTCATAAAGGAATCTGCTACAACTGTAAAGTCACCACCGCCGTATACAACAACAGAAGAACCCAAATCATCACCTGTTTCAAAACCGGTAGACCAATCAGTTAAGTCTTCTGGGGCAAGGGCCATATCTTGTTCTATAGAATCACCTTCGGCTACTTCAACATAAAAACCGGCTGAATTATAACCGTCTTTGGAAAACATAAGATCAAAGTCGCCGGGCGTAAAGCCATAGAGGGTGTATTCCCCGGCGGTATCTGTATATACAGTATTGCCATTAATGTCTATTGCAACACTGTCAACGCCCGATCCTGTTTCTGCATCTGTAACTGTACCCGACACATAGGTGTTGGGCAAGGCCACTACAGAAACTTCATCAAGGTTGAAATATGTATAGGCTGTGCCGCTAAGAGTAAAAGCAACGCGCAGGCTGTCTACGTCGGGCAAAATAACTTCATACGTGGAGGCATAAAACCCGTCTACATATTTTGTAGCAATATGGGTAAGCTCTGCAGATGAATCAATCGTGCCGGATACCGTATAGCCCACATCCAAGTTGTAGGCGTAATCATATGCCTGGAATGTCACTTTTGAGGGGGCATCAAGATGTATCATGGGCGTAACTATGGTCTCATCACCATCATAATTGTTACTGAAACCGATATAAGCAACCATATTACCATCGCCCGCCCCACTAACGCCGTAGTCATCGTGGTACCACGTCTTATATAGCTGTGGTATGCTGTCGGCATCGCCATTATTATCAAGTATCGTCCAGCCATCCATGGGTAGTTCAGTAGCCGAACCGGTATAAGGATCAAAGTCTTCAAAGAAAACAGCATCCACGCCATAGCCAAATGCGCTAACTGAAGAGGTGTCGCCGCCATTGTACAGAACAGACACCTCGGCTTCTTCATTGCCTTCTGCGCTAGCTGTGTACGTAACTGAAAAACTAGCGGATTCGCCGGCTGCGAGCGTTGCCGACACGGTGCCGGAAACAGCAAAAGCTGTGTTGTCAGATAAAATTGCATCAATAACCATTATAGCAGAATCGCCATAACCAGCGTTTGTTACCGTCAAAGATTTTGTATCAGATCCGCCGATTACAACACCGGCAAAATCAACATCGTTAGCTGTAAACACAGGCAAATTGAGGGCAAAGGGAAACTCAACCCAAGTATCAGCACCATCTGATGATTCCACTGCTCCAGAGGCGATAACGGTGCCGTCATCTGCTGTAATCGTATAGGAACCGCCGTTCCAGCCGTCACCATAATCGTCCATCCCCCAGAAAGTATACAATCCATCATCTAAACAAAGACCATAAGAGTCTGTCTGGTTGTTGGCCATACTGCCTTGGGCTGCGGCCACCAGGGTGTCTCCATCCGCATTGGTTAACATATAGCTGATTTCAGATCCATAAGATACGGAAGAAACGGATAAGTTAATGGCATTGTCCCAGCAGGGATCGTCTGGGTGACCGCCAATGTTAGCAAAATAGTTTTGATCATAAACCATCCATTCTGAATTTGATGAGTCTGTTCCTGCTGACGCTGCCCAATCGGTATTACCCATTGTAACAGACGATTTCCTGATTATCGTGTGGTCTTTTGTAGCATCTGAAACGCCAGCCACGTCCCAGCCTGAGCCAGGATCTACAAGGTCATAGAGACCTATATAATCAATAATCGTTGAGTCGCCATCATGTAATTTGACCAAGGCCCTGACATCATCACCATTAAAAGAAGTTATATAGGCGCCATCGCCATAGGCATAAGCAGAGTCAGCTGCTTGTAGGACGTCGTCGCTTGCAGAAGAATGCGCTGCGACAAAAACTTCTCCGGGCAATAACGACGCTCCCGTAGGAAAGGTATAAGTGCCGCTCCAGGGATTGCCATTATAATTCGTGTAGATAAGATAATTGTCCATGCTTAAAGTATCATCAGTTGGGTTATATACCTCGATAGCTTTGTTGTTGCTGCTGCCTTCAATATATTCGGAAAAGAAAAGATCTGATGTAACAGCAACGGGGGCAACCACATTAAATCCAAACTGCCCAAAAGAGCCGTATGAGGATGTAATGGTTGCTAATGTGTTGCCATCTGCATCAGAAACTGTTCCGGAAACACCGCCGTCGCCATAACTGTCCCAAACGTCTACTGAATATGCGCCTGCTACAAAGGAAAATAAAGTTGTCTGGTTTTCATAAGCGCTGGAGAAGGTCTGGTTAGACGAATAATAATAAGCACCAGCAGTAGAGTCATACACGTTCCAGGATGATTCGCTGTACCAGTAGTCAGCGTCCAGAGATACTGTAACGTCATATAGTCCAATTGCAAAACTAAACTGGCCAAAGGCGCCATATGAGGATGTGATAGTTGCCAAAACAATGGCATTAGCGTCAGTGACAGAACCGGAAACGCCGCCATCGCCATAGCTGTCCCAAACATCTACTGAATAAATTCCAGCTTCCAGGGCCAGCGTAACCGTTTGATTTTCATAAGCACTTCCGAAAGTCTGATTGGAAGTATAATAATATGCTCCGGCTGATGAATCATAGACATTCCAGGATGATTCACTGTACCAATAATCAGCGTCTAATGAAATAGTAACGTCAAATGTTGGCGGATCAACTGTAAAGCCGAATTGGCCAAAGGCGCCATATGAGGATGTGATAGTTGCCAAAACAATGGCATTAGCGTCAGTGACAGAACCGGAAACGCCGCCATCGCCATAGCTGTCCCAAACATCTACTGAATATGCGCCGGGATCAAGAGCAAGGGTAACGTTTTGGTTTTCAGAGGCGCTGGCAAATGTCTGGTTGGAGGTATAATAATATGCGCCGGCCGTAGAATCATACAGATTCCAGGATGATTCGCTGTACCAATAATCTGCGTTAAGGTCAATTGTAATATCTGCAGATCTTCCTACTCTAAATGATCTTGTTGGGTTGGAAATTGCCTCGTGTCGAGACTCGGGAGTAATGTTTAATAATTCACCCTGAGTATAATCAGCAATATCTATTGTCCGCGCTACAATATCTGTTTCCGTTCCCGCGGTAACAAACGGTGCTTTTTGCATATTATTGATGGCGCTGTGTTTTTCTGCGGGTGTTATATCTAAATATTGTTCTTTGCTCCAAGACTCAATGGGAGTGGTTCGTAATTCACCGTGTTGTTCTTTTCCCTCTGTTATTGTTGTCTTGGGGTAGTTGTTTCTTAGGGCTCTATTATTATAGGCGCCCATGTTTAACAACGCATTATATCTATCTTTTGGTGAGGCGTTAATATAGTCGTCGATGCTCCAAAAACGAATACCGGGAAGATCTTCTCTTTGGACCGCATTCGGTGTCATATCTGGTCCTTTAAGAAAAACCGCTTCCGCTTCTTCCTGGTTTTCTATGTTTTGACCTTCAAATGCACTTTGAAGTTGATAATGTTTTGGAATCTTCTCGTTATCTACAGCATAAATAGCGCTGGTCCAAAGGATAAAAAGTGAGATCGTTGTTATAACTGTGCGTCGCATAAACGCCTCCTTGCGGTTTATTGTTTTTATACTTTAGGGCGGAAAATTGTTTAGGTTCCCCATCCCCACCTCGGTTCAAATTCGATACAATATAGGGCTAGATTGTTTATTTGTCAAGAATTTGGTAAATATGAATATTTTTACCACTTCTTCTCGATAGATAAACAACTTAATTATTAAAACACTCTAAAAACACCTGAAAGCTGTCCAATAATTTGATTTGGGTCTCTGTTCCAAGAGGCGCTTTGAAGCGATTGGGCACCCGTTTTATTTTCAACAATTATAGGGCCCGTTGATTTTTTTGTTTTATTGGAATCCACAATGATATAATCACCCATTATAATGTTATATTTATCTAATGATTTCGTTTTTATATATATAAGGAATGTATTGTTATTATGAACCGTATCAACAGGAACGCCAATAAGGCTATACCTAGGTTCTTTCCAATTAATTCCATCTTCTCTCCATTCGCCTTTTAATGGTAAAAAATTTGCTGTCTTTTTTCTATTCCCGGTCAATTCAATAGACCTCACCCTGTTCCATTCTTGGCGAATAAGACCCTTTAGCTTTAATGCTTTGATGTGTTTATATACTGTTCCTTTGGATTTATATTTAAAACGATGGGCAATTTCTTCAAATGTAGGCGAGAATTCGTTTTCAACTATATAGTCTTTAATATATTCAAAAACGGCTTTTTGTTTCGGTGTAATTGCCATGGCGTACAAACATTGTACAATGGAGAGGGTTATTAAATCAAGGAAAAGGTGAGATCTTGTCTGAGGGAGCGAACTAAATAACCAACTCGCCGATCACCCTTAATCTTCTTTTCAATGTTTCTACATGCATGAAGAATTGTTGTATGATCCCTACCGCCAAAATGCATGCCGATATCCATCAAAGATGTTCCCATGATTTCACGACAAAGATAAATAGAAATTTGTCTGGCTTCCGCAATGGGCATTCTTCGACTGCTTCCAACAATTTCTTTTTCATCTATTTTTGTTGCTTCAGATACGCGCTTAACAATATCTGTTGCTGAAATATCGATTGGTGCACCATTACCCAGTCTTTCGCGCACTACTTTTTTAACAAGATCAAAATCTATTTCACAGTTGGACAACGAAGAATAGGCAAGCAATCTGATTATTGTGCTTTCCAATTCACGAACACTGCTTTTTATATGTGTTGCCATAAATTCTACCATGTCATATGGCATGTCTAACCCGTTTTGTTCTGATTTTTCCATTAAAATTGCAACTCGCGTTTCAAAGTCGGGCGGCTGAATATCTACAACCAATCCCGATTCAAATCTTGAAAGCAGGCGCTCGGTTAAACCCTTCATTTCACTTGGAAGCTTATCAGCGGTTAATACAATTTGTTTTCCGCGCTGGTATAAATCATTAAAGGTATGAAAAAACTGTTCTTGTGTTTGTTCCTTTTTCTGAAAAAACTGAATATCATCAATTAACAAAACATCTGCTTTGCGATATGTTTTTGAAAAATCGATTGTTTTATTTTTTTGAATAGATGAAATAAAATCAAGGGTAAACTTTTCACTTGATGCTACTACAATTTTTGAATACTCATTTTCTTCAAGTATATAATTTCCTATTGCATGTAGCAAATGCGTTTTTCCCAACCCAACGCCACCATAAACGAGTAACGGGTTATAATTTACCTGTCCTGGCGAATCTGAAACTGCCAATGCAGCAGCCCGTGCAAATTGGTTATTAGAACCTTCAATAAAATTAGCAAAGGAGTATCTTTTATTTAGGTTCGGTTTATACGTGTTTGATTTTTTGATATTTTGTGAAACGCTTGTATCTTCCACTGTCGCTGGCTTTTCCAAAGCAACGGTATATTTTATATTAAGAGCGTCACCTGTTAAAGATTGGGCAGTGTTATTAATTTGATTTTTATAATGACTTTCTATCCATTCGTAAAAAAATTGGTTTGGCACTTCTAAAACCAACTCACCGTCAGAATGCCCTATGAGATTTATTGGCTCAAACCATGTATTATAAGCATGGTCGGGAAGAGAAGCCCTTAAACGGTCTTTTATATTGATCCAAATGTTATCCACAAGTTTTCCACATATGATTATAACCCTAATTTATGGAATAAATTCTCTTCATAACAATTCCGTTTTGCTGATTTGTTAATAAAAATGTATTATACTATTGTTGGGTATTTCTTTTGGACTTCTTTTCAGAGGTTGTGTAGCTTCCCCGGCTAAAATTTAGGAGTTATCTTATGAAACGTACATATCAACCAAGTCGACGAAAACGTAAGAATAAACACGGTTTTCGGGCGCGAATGAAAAGCCCCGGCGGAAAACGTGTTTTAGCCTGTCGTCGCAAAAAAGGTCGCAAAATACTTTCGGCCTAAAAGTATGGCTTTGTTAAAAAAAATTATCTCAACTATGAACAAGGTGGCGGCTTCTCCTTTAATCTTGTGTGTCTATATATATAAATACACTCTGTCGTCTGTTTTTGGGGGACGATGTCGTTTTTATCCAACATGCTCTAGCTACGCACTGGATGCATTAAAAACAAAAAACGTCATTCTTGCAACCTTGTTAATTATTAAACGTTTGTCTAAATGCCACCCATTGCACAGCGGTGGCTTTGATCCTGTAAAATAAAAAATATTTCCTTATTTAAACGATGGACAAAAAAACACTTTTAGCTTTTTTAATTATAGCAATCATTATACTGCTTACCCCGGCTTATTATAATATTGTTTATCCAACAATTGAACAAGGCCCGACAGACAGTTCTTCCGTTTTTACCAAACACGTTCCCATTCAAAGCGAGATAGCTAAAATACCGACCAAGAAAACTGTCTCCCCCCCACCCATTAATAAAATTGAGAAAAAAACATATTCTGTAAAAACAGATTTGTATTCTGCGACTATCAGCTCTATCAACGGTGGTTCTCTAACGTCTTTTTCGTTAATCAAATACTCTTTTTTAAACAATGGTTTTGTTGAGCTTATTAACGAACACAATCAGCAGAATCTTCTAGTTTCTTTTCGCAGTGTCGATGGAGAAGAGGTTGAGTTGGCTGGACCTTGGGAGCCGACAAGCAATGTTTCCCCTGGGTATATCGATAGAGAGTATTCCCTTCAGTTTAAAAGGCTCATTGGAGAAAGGTGGATTTATAAAACACTAACATTTTATCCAGACAGTTATATTATAGGCGTTCAAACCGACCTGTCCAATGTTGAGCAATTTATTTCTCAAGGTGTCTATAGTTTATCATGGTTTGGCGGATTACCAATTACCGAAAAAAACATTACTGACGATGCTAGTTATTTTAATGCATACATTTATCAAGGCGGTGAGCTGCACAGCCCAAAACTTTCAGACAACAAAGACACTAAAGAAGACAATATAAAAGGGGAAACGGCCTGGGTCGCTATTAGATCAAAATATTTTGTTAGCGCTCTAATTCCCGAAGAAACAGGTTTGGGCGGGAAAACCTCTGGATATAAAAATGGGGATGTTGAAAAAATTTATAATGTGTCGGTTTCTCTTTTGGCGCGACAAAACAAAAATACGCGCCTGTATCTCGGCCCATTAGAATACAGTCGAATTAAAGCGCTTGGTGTCGATCTAGATTCCATCATGAACTTTGGATGGGGATTCATACGACCGATTGCAAAAGGGGTTCACTACCTACTTATAAAAATGAACACAGTTATTCCAAACTATGGCGTTGTGTTAATTATTTTCTCGCTCCTTATAAAAATCCTTGTTTACCCATTAACAAAAAAAAGTTATGAGTCCACCCAAAAAATGCAAGCAGTGCAGCCACAGCTAAACGCGCTAAAGGAAAAATACAAAAACGACCAGCAAAAAATGAGTCAAGCTCAAATGGCACTTTTTAAAGAACACGGGGTTAATCCTCTCGGCGGGTGCTTTCCTATCCTATTACAAATGCCTCTACTTCTTTCTTTGTTTCAAGTTTTTAGATCTACAATTGAATTAAGGGGTGCGCCTTTTGTACTCTGGATAAAAGATCTTTCTAGCCCCGACTCTGTCATTGACCTTCCTTTTTCTATTCCTATTTATGGTGACCATATAGCTGTTTTACCAATTTTGATGGGAATTACAATGTTTTTACAACAAAAAATGATGCCCACACAGTCTACCGGACAGCAAAAATATATGTCTTATTTTATGACAGGGTTTTTTACGCTTTTGTTCAACAATTTCCCTTCCGGTTTAAATTTATATTATACTCTTTTTAATGTTTTAACAATACTACAACAAAAATTTCTCTCGCCGGCGCCCCCACAAATACCATCAATACCAATTAAGAAATAATGAATATTAATGATACGATCGTTGCTGCGGCAACACCGTATGGTTATGGTGGAATTGCCGTTGTGCGCATAAGCGGAAATAACGCTGAAAATATTGTTCAAAAAATTTGTCATCACCCCTCCGCGTTTAAAAACCGTCATGCTACTTTGGTTAATCTTTATGACCGGTCCAAAAATCCTTTTGACAGCTCTGTTGTCGTTTCGTTTAAAAGCCCTAATTCATATACCGGTGAGGACGTTATTGAATTATCGTGCCATGGTAACCCTGCAATTGTAGAAAGAACAATCCAAACAGTCGTTGCTCTTGGGGCCAGAATTGCAGAACCAGGAGAATTTACACAGAGAGCGTTTATCAACGGAAAACTTGATCTTGTTCAGGCAGAATCTGTAGCAACCACCATTCAGGGTGAAGGCGAAAAAAGCAGTCAATTAAACCATCGAGTTTTAGCGGGCGAACTTTCAATTAAATTAAAAAACATAAAACACTCAATTGTTGAGTCGCTTTCATATATAGAATTTGAACTTGATATTTCTGAAGATGAACTGTTATCAGAGTCTTTACCCAATATAAAAAAAGGGATTTCTTCGGCCCTATTGGAGATTTCAAAACTTATAGATTCTTTTGATGAGGGTCGTTTTTTAAACCGTGGCGCGACTGTCGTTATTACCGGACCGCCTAATATAGGAAAATCGACCTTGTTCAACGCGCTCTTAAACGAGAACAGGGCCATTGTCAGCCCTACCCCCGGAACAACAAGAGACATTGTTGATGCTAAAGTCGTTTATGACGGTATAAGCGTTGTTCTTTTTGATACTGCGGGTATTCGCGCTTCAAATGAGAATATTGAATCAGAAGGTATTCGGCGCGCTACTGAAAAAATAAAAACAGCAGACTTGGTCATAAAAGTGTTGGGCGTAAACCAACGCGAAACGGAAACAATTAAAAACATTAAGAACCCCTCCCTTCTCGTTTTAAACAAGTGCGACTTATATTCAAAACAACAAATTGCAGATTTTCACAACACCACCTTGGACTGTGTGTGTATTTCTGCTAAAAACGGCGACGGAATAAATAATTTAAAAAAGGTTATCAAAGAAAGATTACATATTTCAAAAGAAACGTCGAGCTCTGTTTTTTTAATAACCCAAAGACAATTCGATACAGCAAGAAATTGCTCAAAAGCCTTAAAACGCGCACAAAAACTTTTAAAAAATGAAAACAAAAGCTATGAGTTGATTTCGATTGAAATGAGGGAAGCGCTAGGGTCTATAGATAATATTCTTGGTAAAACAACCAGCGAAGATATTTTAAATAACATCTTTAGTCATTTTTGTGTGGGAAAATAAGTTTCACGTGAAACGTATTTCTGAAAAATATGATGTTTTGGTAGTTGGTGGTGGCCATGCGGGTATAGAAGCATCTCTGGCTATCAGCCGCATGGGTAAAAAGTGCTGTTTAATAACAATGGATAAAAAAGCAGTGGGAAGAATGTCTTGTAACCCTGCAATCGGCGGACTGGCAAAAGGTCAAATGGTTCGAGAAATTGACGTCCTAGGTGGAATTATGGGGCTTGCTGCCGATACATCAGGTTTACAGTTTAAAATTCTAAATCGGTCTAAAGGAAAATCTGTTTGGTCCCCAAGGGCCCAGGTTGACAAGCGAGTATATGAACAATATATTAACAAAGCTGTAAATACCGACCAAAACATAACCGTTATAGAGGGTGAGGCTATTCGACTTATTGTAAATAAAAACACTGTGGGGGGGGTTGTTTTAAGAAGGGGAGAAAGCGTCTTTTCTCGAACTGTTATTTTAACGTGTGGTACTTTTTTAAACGGGCTGGTTCATATTGGAGAAAGAAAAATACGCGCCGGTCGAATGGGGGAACAAGGCGCAGAAGGCATAACAGAACATTTGGTTTCACTTGGCTTTTCTAGCGGTCGCTTAAAAACGGGCACCCCGCCACGACTGAAAGCAGATTCTATCAAGTGGGATGCATTAGAAAGGTCTGGTGGGGATAAAAAACCCACGCCCTTTTCATACAAAAGCTCTAATTTTAATCCCCCAAACGTTCCCTGCCACACCGCCCAAACAACTCCCGACTGCCACAGCCTTATAAAAGAAAAACTGACCTCTTCGCCAATGTTTTCTGGGGACGTTACTGGCGTTGGGCCGCGATACTGTCCCTCCATCGAAGACAAGGTTCACCGCTTTGAACACCGACAAAGCCACACTCTTTTTCTTGAGCCGGAATGGCGAAATTCCAATCAAATTTATACAAACGGTTTTTCAACTAGCCTTCCAGAAACAACCCAGCTGGAAGCCATCAGGCGCGTTATAGGTCTTGAGGGCGTTGAGTTTTATCGACCAGGGTATGCCATAGAATATGATTTTTTTCCATCTTCACAATTAAAGTCATCGTTAGAAACTAAAGCAATTACAGGCCTTTTCTTTGCCGGTCAAATAAACGGAACATCTGGATACGAAGAAGCGGGCGCTCAAGGGCTTATTGCTGGAGCAAATGCTGTAAACCACACAATGAACAAATCGCCATTAGTGTTGGGGCGAAACGAGGCATATATTGGGGTACTTATTGACGACCTTGTTACCAAGGACACGCTAGAGCCGTATCGAATGTTTACATCAAGGGCAGAATATAGAATATTAATTCGCTATTCAAACGCAGGGGAAAGGCTGGTGCATAAATCCCTAAAACACGGGCTTATTACTTCACGTTTTTACGATAAAATTTCTAGCTATTTTAGTCTTTGTAATAAAGCCATTAAATGCGCGGACACCTCTATACAGCCCCGGGAAATCAACCCCACTCTTCTTGCTCTTGGAGACCCGACCATTAAACAAAGTTTTTCTGCTAAAAAAATATTAAAGCGACCCTCAATAAACATCTCTCATTTACCCCTTCGTCTTTTTAAACAAATTAAAACAAACCATATTCCTGATCATTTTATAGATGAAATGTTTTTAGAAGCAGAAACATCTATCAAATACGATGGTTATATAAAACGACAATTAAAACAGATATCTGATATGAAAAAACAAGAACACTTGACTATTCCTGATCATTTTAATTATTTAAAAATGTCTGGACTTTCGCTAGAGGCCAGAGAAAAACTGGAAACCGTAAAACCGGAAACCCTTGGGCAAGCCTTTAGGGTTTCCGGCGTTTCTCCGGCAGATGCATCTGTGCTATCTGTTTATTTATCAAAATAAAATGAGCGTTTCACGTGAAACAATCTCGCCCTGGGTAACCACGTGTGAAAACTTAAGAAAAACACTATTTTACAAACATCTGTTTTTAAGTAACTCTCTTTCCACTTTGAACAAGTGTTCTCTTGGTGCAGTCGAACTTTTGTTTGCTGTTAACACATTTCAAAGCAAAGAAGGCTTTGTTTTAATTGCGGAAAACAAAGCTGATGCGGAAAGCGTGTTTCTGGGGTTGGGCGACTTTTTCCCTACTCGCGTCTTTTTTGCTCCAAACAATAAAGACCAACAAGAAAAACTTGATTTTTTTGTGTCTGAAGATGATAGAAATTTTGAAGCTGCATTCGCTGCAACTTTAAAAAATAACCACTCTGTTATTGTCTCAACAAAAGCTGCGCTGGACCGACCTGTTCGACGCCTAGACAAAAACCAAAGACAGTTACTTTTTGATGTCGGTGGAAGCGGTTCGCTAAATGGATCAGTAAAGACACTTTCAAACTGGAACTACGATTCGGTTGATACAACAACAACCCCCGGCTCTTATGCCCTGCGGGGTGGCATTTTAGATATATTCCCTTTGTACGCCACTCGGCCAACCAGGGTCGAGTATTTTGGAAACACCGTTGATTCTATTAGAGAGTTTAATCCCATTTCGCAACTTTCAATATCTAACAAGAAAAACTTTGTTCTTTATGCTCCTTCGGGTTATAAGTCCGAAAATAAAATATTATTTGGCGATGTCTTGGAAAGCGTTTTTAACCGTTTTTATTACATGAAAAAAGGGGCAAAAGATTATGCGCTTTCTAATAGCTCTTTATTTGACGGTGATCAATTAAGTGCTGATTGCTACCCATATAGCCGTGGAGATGTCTTTAAAAATCCTCATTTAAAACCTATTGTTTTTGGTGATGGTTTTTCTAAACAACTTCTTCGCAAAGAGGGTGTTTTAGGCGCCCTTATGGTAAATAAACCTTTGCGGAGTGGTTTTACTTCAGAAGATATGGGGCTCGCCATCTTGGGGTATAAAGATTTAAATGCATATAAACCCATTTTTTCTACCGACACCGTTGAACCGTTTTCGCAGCGGCAGAATATACGAAAATTTGAATGGGGCGATTATGTTGTGCACGAAGATTACGGCATAGGCGTTTATAAAGGATTGTCTTTTGTTGGTAAGAAAAAAAATCAGAAAGACAGTGTTGTAATAGAGTTTTTTGGTGGAGATGTTATTCATGTTTCTGTTGACCGGCTTGATAAAATTCATAGGTATATATCGCCAAAAAATGGTGTTATAAAGCTTTCAAGCCTTGGTACAAAGACCTGGAAAGGTAAGGTTGCGCGCGCAGAAAAATCCACAGATAGAATTATTGAAGAGCTGGTAGCGCTTTATTCTTTCCGACAACAGCCCCGCGGTTATTCATATGTATCTGACAATGAACTTGTTGGGACTCTGGCTGATTCGTTCCCCTTTGAAGAAACAGTAGATCAAAAAAAAGCAATCGAGGATGTTTTGAAAGATCTCGACAAGCCTTGCCCTATGGATCGTGTAATTTTGGGTGATGTTGGCTTTGGTAAAACAGAAGTGGCCATACGGGGATCTATGAAAGCAATTGCTAGTGGTCGCCAAGTTTTTTTTATGGCGCCTACAACTGTTTTAGCTGACCAGCATTTTATTACTGCAAAAAACAGGCTGGGAAATCTTGGGGTAAACATAGACCTCCTTTCTCGGTTTCAGAAAAAAAAGGAACAAAAAATTGTTCTTGAAAAAATAAAAAATAAAAAAACAGATATCATTATAGGTACCCATAGGTTGATGTCGGACGATGTTGTAACAGATAATCTAGGATTACTTATTATTGATGAAGAGCATCGTTTCGGAGTTAAACACAAGGATCGTATTCGTTTATTGAAAAAAGAAGTAGATGTTTTAACTCTTACAGCCACACCTATTCCCAGAACATTGCAACAATCGCTTGTTGGGGTTCGAGACATTAGCCGCATCGACACCCCACCAAAAGAACGCCTGCCTATAAAAACAACTGTTCAGTATTCTAACTGGGACAGTGTTTACCTTCAAATTAAAAGAGAGATTGACCGGGGCGGGCAAATATATTTTTTGCAGAACGATATTCGCTCAATTCCATTTGTTGTAGAAAAAATAAAAAAACGTTTTCCGCTTTGTGTTGTTGGAGGAGCACATGGTTCTATGTCTAGCAATCGTTTAGAAAAAACGGTATTGGCTTTTTTCAATGGCGATGTAGATATTCTTGTGTGTACAACTATTATTGAGTCGGGGTTAGATGTTACTAACGCGAATACGGTCATTATAAACAATGCCCACCGGTTGGGGCTTGCACAGCTTTATCAAATCAGAGGAAGGGTGGGCAGAGGAAACAGACAAGCATATTGTTGGTTAATGGTTCCTAATAAAAAACTTAATGACGGTGCGCGAAGAAGGCTAAAGGCGATTGAACACTATTCTGCCCTTGGGTCTGGTTATCAAATTGCTTTGAAAGATTTAGAAATTCGTGGAGCCGGAAGCCTTTTTGGATATGAGCAAAGTGGACACATTAATGGTGTTGGTTATGATCTGTATTGTAAAATTCTTAAAAAACGACTAGATAGGACCGTTGGTCTTGGTATAAAAGAAAATAAAAACATGCTTGTGCCCGCGGTGTCTTTTCGTGGTTCTGCTTATTTGTCTCGCTCCTATGTTTTATTGGCGGAGGATAGAATTTATTACTACCAACGACTGGCCACCGCTCGCAGTGTAGACACTGTGGTAAAGGTTCAGAATGAAATAACAGATAGGTTTGGGCCCCTTGAAAGAGAGGCAGAAAATTTGATTATAATTGCAAAAATAAGAGAAAGTCTAACGAGCTGTGGTGTAAAAAAAGTGTCTGTATATAAAAAATTATTGGGGCTTACTTTTTCAGTTGTTAAAAATGATTTTATGTTTAGCGCAGAAAAAATACAAAAACACATGACGTTGGTTGGGAGGAATTTTCGATTTAACAATAATGAGGCTTTTCAAATTTTTGTGGAAACAAAATCCCATAAAGATTCTTTAAGTTTTGTTTCCCGTTTTGCTGAATGGGTACAAACAGATATTTTATCTTAACTTTACAGCTAATGGTTCGGACATTATTCATGCTGTTTGTTTTTATGTCTCAAGGCTGTAACCGTTCTGCGGATAGCTTTGAAAGAGAAGCGCAAAACGTGAAGAATCAGTCAATTGAAGAAAACACATTATATCGCAATGCTTTGAGTTCTGGTTTTAATATGGATGCTTCATTCAAAAGCTCTTCTGACTCTTTTCAAAAAAGATTGTTGGGTTTGCGTTATTTGAGATATTTAGCTATTGAAAACATAACCGTTTCTAAAGAAGAGGTGTTTGCTTATTATAAAAAAGAAATTAGTGGATTTAGAAGAATAAAAAACCAAGTAAAAGTTTACCATTTATATACATATAAAAAATCAGAGGCAGAAGGGTATATACAATCTCTAAGTTCTGCTGGTAAAAAAAATGAAAAAAATGAACTTTTTCTTAAATACAAAATTCAACCTCGCACTGTTTCTAGCGGGGAACTTATTCCTGAACTAGAGAAAGTGCTTTTTCAGCAAAAGTCAAAAAAACGCCTACATGGGCCTATTAAAAGTATAAAAGGTTATCATGTTTTATTTATTCTTGAAAGATTTTCGACAGGAACAGTTGTCCCAATTGAAGAAGTTTATGATGAGATTTATCAGCGAGTTTTTCAAAAAAAATACGCTTTGAAATCTCTTCATGTTCTTGATAGTTTGTTAAACCATACACCCTATATATAGAAACCACAACTATGAAAAAAAGAATCCTTTATTTTTTAACTATTTTTACAATTACCTTTGGACAGGACAAAAATGCTAGCGTTTTTGCAGACGGAATAGCTGCTATTGTTGGGGACCATCTTGTTTTAAAAAGCGATATTGCCCAGTTGGTAAACATGTCCGCAGTACAACAAAGATTAAACCTTACAACTGATGTTGAAAAACTCCTCTTGTTGCAAAAAGAAGTGGTTCGTTCGGTTGTTGACCAAAAAATTATTTTGGAAATGGCTGCGGTGGATTCCATAGAGGTAGAAGATAAAGACGTTGACAGGGCGCTTGATCAACAAATAGAAATGTTTCTATCTCAATCTGGAGGAGAAGAACAGGCAGAAAAAATGTTGGGACAATCTTTAAAATCTTTTCGGCGAGAGTTTTGGTATGAAATGAAAGACAGACTTACAACTGAAAAATATCAACAAACACTCATTGATAAAATAGGTGTTAGCCGTGGTGATGTTGAGATTTTTTTCTCTACATATCAAGACAGCTTACCTTCTTTTCCTTCTATGGTAAAAATGCGACATTTGCTTGTTTCGGTTGAAGCTGGAAAGAACAGTAGGGATTTGGCTTACAAAAAACTTTCTGAAATTAGAGAAAAAATAGTTAACGGGGGTTCTTTTGATGACTTCGCGTTGCTTAATTCACAAGACCCTGGAAGTAGCCAAAAGGGAGGGTCTTTGGGTTTTGTGCGCAGGGGGTCTCTTGTGCCAGAGTTTGAAGCTGTTGCTTTTTCACAAAATATTAATGTTTTAAGTGAAATTGTAGAAACGCAGTTTGGTTATCATATTATTGAAACACAGGAAAAGCGGGGCGATAAAATCCGCGCTCGCCATATATTAATCACCCCTGAAATTATCGAAGAGGATGAGTCCATCGCTTATACGTTTGCCTTAACTTTAAAAGATTCGGCAAAAACGTTGGGTGATTTTAAACGTCTAACTGCTCTTTATTCAAAAGATGTTCAAACGAAAGAAATTGGAGGAGACTTGGGGTGGATAAACCCTAACAATTCTCCCATTCCTGAACTATCACAAATTATTAATTTTTTAGAAGTGGGTAACTGTAGCTTACCCGTTCGCACAGAACAGGGGTACCATCTATTCTGGATTGATTCTTTTCGGCCGGGTGGGCGACCAAGCCTGTCTGTGCATTGGCCAGAAATTGAAAACATGGCTTTAAACCATAAGCGCGCTGAATGGTATGGGGAGTGGATAGGGAGCGTGAGGGAACTATTTTTTATTCAAATTAATGATTGGTAGATATCCACAATTTTATTCACAATCTAATCACAAAAAAGTTCGGGCTTAAAAAAACAACCTAAAAAAACTAATTCATTGTGGTTTTGATTCTATTATCCACATCTTCAATCTTATTATCCACATAATCTATTACTTTAATTGCTCTCTTTTTAACGTCTGTTGTTGTTGGGTTTTTGTGGACTTTGCCAAAACTTATCCACATTATCCACATGCCTTAATAATACATATAATTATTTTAACTTTATTCTTATATAATATAACAGCATTCTTGGATCAAAATATCTTGTCAGAGTATACCTTCTTTGGTAAAATTGTTAGCTGAATCACAGCATAATATTTTATGTTTACAACAACATTGAACGGATTATAAAATGCGTATATCTACATCCTCTGAAGAGCTTCTAAAAGTATTACAAACATTATCAAAGGGCACCCCAGCGCGGTCAACTCTTCCAATACTTAGTTGTGTTTTATTTGAGGTTGATAATAGTGGAGTCTCATTACGTACAACGGATTTAGAAATTGCTATACACTGTAAACTAGAAGCAAGTATTGAAAAACCAGGTGCGGCGGCAATACCTTTGCAAACACTTATGGATATAACAGGTGAATTATCAGAAACTAGAATAGTTTTAAACGTTGATGATAATCAAAAAATTGAATTAATAACAGATTCTGGTGTATATGATTTAATGGGTAAATCCGTTGAGGAGTTTCCAGCGCTTCCTGAAGTTGACAATCGAAAGGCGAGTGGAATAGAAGCAAAGATATTAAAAGAAATTATTCAAACAACAGCATTTGCTATAAGCAAAGATGAATTAAAACCTGCTCTAACGGGGGTCTTATTTCGTTTTGAAACAAACAGACTAACTGTGGTTGCTACAGACGGTCATCGCCTTGTGCGCTATATACGAAATGATTTTGAAGGGAAAGAATTTTTAGGAGATGTTATAATACCAAAAAAATTCTTAAATCTAATGAACTCAATATTGATAGGCAGCGACAGTGTGCAAGTTTGGATGGGGGATAATAATTTAACAGCAAACGTGAGTGGTCATTCTATATTTACCAGAACAATTGATGAGCGATTTCCAGACTTTGAAAGTGTTATCCCCGCTGATAACGATAAAGAAGTTACAGTTGAAAGAAAAGCATTATTATCCGCAGTAAAAAGAGTTTCTATTTTTTCAAACAGATCAACACAGCAAATTGCATTAGACGTTTCCAAAGAAAAAACAATTGTGCGAACGGAAGATCCGGAAAAAGCCTCAAAGGCGAAGGAAGAGATTAGTTCAAAACTTAACGGCGACGATATAACCGTTGGTTATAATGCAGCATATTTAAAAGAAGTCTTAATGCATATAAAATCACAAAATATAGTTTTTCACCTAAAAACAGCTATAAGCGCCGGACTTATATATCCAGACACACAAGAACCGGGCGGTGAAATAACAATGCTGCTTATGCCTATTCGGCTAAATGATTAATTGGCTAATAATAAAAACCACAAACAAAGTAAAAAAAACGGTTTTCAATGTCACATATTGAAACGATTGACCTTTTTAATTTTAGAAATCACACCTATGCCAAATTTGAGTTTAAAAAAGGAATTAATGTGATTTGGGGGGAAAATGGATCTGGGAAAACAGCCGTACTTGAAGCCGTACACACCCTCTCTATAGGAAGAAGCTTTCGCACACGAAATCACAAAGAAGTACTTAAGGAAAAAACAGAAAACCTTTCTATAAAAGGCCTTTTTAATGAAAAGGACATTATAAGCGAAATTAGACTTAATCAGCTTTCGACAGGAAAAAGGCGTTTTTTTGTTAATAAAGTGGCTCTAAAAAAAACAAAGCAACTTATAGGCGAAAACCCGGTTGTTTTACTTTCTCCAGAAGAACAGCGCCTGACAAAAGGAACACCTGGAGACAGAAGACAATATTTTAATAAAGTATTTTCAACGGCATCACAAAAATATTTAAATATCCTCATTATTTATCAACGACTAATTAAACAACGGAATGCAGCATTACAAGAAGCCAGAAGATCAAAAACAAGCGTAGAATCTGTAGAGGCGTGGAACGATCAAGTTGTTTCTGTTGGAAAAAAACTTTGGGAGCTAAAAGCAATTGTTTTAGAAACGTTTACAAGGGAAATTAACATCATAAACGAAAAATACAGCGACGAAGGAATTGATCTTGTCTTACATTTTGTACCCGAAGGGGAAGCGGAAACTTTTGATGAACGTTTAAAAAAATCGATAGATTTGGATATTGCAAAGGGTTGGACTACAGCAGGTCCCCACAGAGACGACTATCGGTTTATGCTGAATGGAATGCTTTTAAAAAAATATGGATCTCAAGGGGAACACAAACTTGCCCTTATCTTAATAAAAATGGCAGAAATTAATATGGTTAAAATAACGTCTGGGAAAGACCCCATACTTATGCTTGATGATTTTTTTGCAAAACTTGATTTTCAACGATCAGACAAGGTTTTGTCTTTATTAAACGGAAACTATCAAACGATAATTACAACAACAGATATCGTCGATTTTGAAAAGCACGGAATTAATTTAAGCTCCAAAAACAACGCTACTTTTCAGTTGGAAAGAAAATGCAAAGCTTAAAACAGGTTTTAAATATTTATCTTCACAAGGCGGGACTGGCAAAAGGAGTTGCTCAAAACACGGCTATTCAAGCATGGCCAGAAATTGTGGGGCCCGCGGTTGCTCAAAATACAATAGTAGAAAGCGTAGAACACGGCATTTTAAATGTAAGAGCATCTACTTCAACCTGGAGACAAGAGCTTCTTTTCAAAAAAGAAGATATTTTAATCAAGCTAAATAAGCAAATAGGAAAAAATACAATAAAGGACATTCAGTTTTTATGATTGACAATCAAACAACAGAAAAATACAGCGCAGAAAAGATAACGGTACTTAAGGGACTTGAGGCTGTGCGCAAAAGACCTGCTATGTATATAGGGGACGTTGGTAAGCGTGGCTTACACCACCTTGTGTATGAGGTTGTGGATAACAGCGTCGACGAAGCCCTTGGTGGTTTTTGTTCAACAATTAAGGTTGTTTTCGAGAAAAACAACAGTGTTTCTGTTGAAGACAATGGCCGCGGCATTCCTGTGGATATGCACAAAACAGAAAACAAACCGGCGTTGGAGGTGGTAATGACCGTTCTCCATGCTGGCGGAAAATTTGATAAAGGTTCTTATAAGGTTTCAGGAGGGCTCCATGGCGTGGGAGTTTCGGTAGTTAACGCTCTTTCAGAAAAGCTGACAGCAGAGGTCTATAGAAATGGGCATATTTATTCCCAAACATATGAGCGGGGCGACGTTGCGTCGGAACTAATAAAGACAGGCACAACAAAGAGAACGGGAACAAAAATAACCTTTTTGCCAGACAGTGAAATATTTAATGTGATAGAGTGGGAATTTGATATAATTGCAGATCGTTTACGCGAATTGGCATACCTAAACAAGGGGTTGGAAATAAATTTGCGTGATTTACGCAAAGAAGAAACAAAAGAAGAGACTTTTAAATTTAAAGGAGGATTGTCGGATTTTGTAAAATATTTAGACGGCTCAAAAACACCTCTTCACAAGAAGATAATTACAATCGACAAAGCAGACGGCGCGGTGCCCATCGACGTGGCCATGCGGTATGGAGAAAATTATTCAGACAGTATTCTTACTTTTGTTAACAATATAAATACAGTTGAAGGCGGCACTCATCTTTCTGGTTTTAGATCTGCTCTTACTCGGGGGATGAACTCATATGGTATTAAAAATAATCTTCTAAAAGGCAACAAGGGAGAAAAAATAACATTAAGCGGAGAAGATTTTAGAGAAGGTTTGACAGCAATTTTATCTATTAAAGTAGCGGAGCCACAATTTGAAGGTCAAACAAAAACAAAGCTGGGAAATGGAGACGTTAAGGGAATTGTTGACGCTGTTGTTTATGAAGGATTAAATGATTTTTTAGAACAAAACCCGTCGGTTGCCAAACGAATTATTAACAAAGCTCTTTTAGCCCACAGAAGCAGAGAGGCCGCGCGCAAAGCCAGAGACCTTATTCGTAGAAAAAGCGCGCTGGAAGGAGGTTCTTTGCCTGGAAAACTAGCCGACTGTTCAAATAAAGATCCCTTAATGTGTGAAATCTACTTGGTTGAGGGCGATTCTGCTGGGGGGTCGGCAAAACAAGGAAGAGACAGGCGTTTTCAAGCAATACTACCATTAAGAGGGAAAGTAATAAATGCAGAAAAAGCCCGTATAGACAAACTTCTTTCTAACAACGAAATTCAATCTATTATTACTGCTCTGGGCACCGGTTTTGGTGGTGACGATGAAGACGAAAACGGAGAAAAGAAAAAAAACACCGCAGATTTTGATATAGACAAGCTTCGTTATAATAAAGTCATCATTATGACAGATGCTGATGTGGACGGCAGCCACATAAGAACATTGTTGTTAACTTTTTTATATAGAAAAATGCCACAATTGATTACAGGTGGAAATGTTTATATAGCACAACCACCCCTCTATAGACTAAAGCAAGGTAAAAAAGAAACATATGCATACAGCGACAACGAGCAAGAGGTTGTAATTGCACGAATGAAAAAAGACAATAAAACAACAAAGGTTGATATTCAAAGATATAAAGGGTTGGGCGAAATGAACCCAGAACAACTGTGGTCAACAACAATGGACCCAGAAAAAAGAACACTTCAGCTTGTTACAATTGACGATGCTGCCGAAGCGACAAAAACATTTACAGATTTAATGGGCAGCGATGTAGAAGCCCGAAGGACTTTTATCGAAACAAACGCAAAGTTTGTTGTTAACCTTGATACTTAAAAACTAAAGCAGAGTAAAATGGACAATCAAAGAGATAATATAATAAATATTGACATTGTTGACGAAATGAGAGAAAGTTATCTCAATTATTCAATGTCTGTAATTGTGTCCCGGGCACTGCCCGATGTTCGCGATGGGCTTAAGCCGGTACATAGAAGAATTTTATACGGAATGAAAGAACTGGGGGTTCAGTGGAATCGATCATATAAAAAATCAGCTAGAATCGTTGGCGACGTGTTGGGCAAATATCACCCACATGGGGACTCTTCTGTGTATGATGCTCTTGTGAGAATGGCTCAAGATTTTGCTATGAGGTATGAATTAGTCGATGGTCAGGGAAATTTTGGGTCGGTTGATGGCGATAGGGCTGCGGCAATGAGGTATACAGAGGCCCGAATGACCAGAATTGGTAGCGAAACCATGAATGATCTTGATAAAGATACAGTAGAATGGCAATTTAACTTTGATGAAACTCTCGAAGAGCCAACAGTTTTACCAACCTCTTTCCCCGCTCTTTTAGCGAATGGATCCGAGGGAATTGCTGTGGGAATGGCCACAAAAATCCCACCCCACAACTTAACAGAAATCGTAAATGCATTAATTAAGATAATTGAACGCCCAGAAATAGAAACAGATGAATTAATAAAAATAATTACCGGTCCAGATTTTCCAACAGGCGGAATTATAATGGGAACAGATGGAATTAAAAGCGCTTACACAACAGGAAGGGGAAAAGTTGTTGTTAGGGCCCGGGCATCAATAGAAACAGACAGCAAGGGAATGTCGAGTATTATAATAAAAGAATTGCCCTATCAGGTAAATAAAGCAAGGTTGATAGAAAAAATAGCAGAACTCGTAAGAGCAAAAAAGCTAGAAGGCATTCGAGATATAAGAGATGAGTCTGACAAGGACGGAGTAAGGGTAGTAATAGAAACGAAAAGAGACGCAATACCAGAAATAATACTAAACCAACTTTTTAAATATACACAGCTTCAAGACACGTTTGGAATTATAATGCTTGCGCTCGTTGGAGGTGTGCCAAAACTTTTAAAATTAAAAGATATGCTACGGCATTTTATTGAATTCAGACATGAAATTGTTGTGCGACGAACGCAATTTGATTTAAGCCAAGCTGAGGCGAAAGCACATATTTTAGAAGGGTTAAAAATAGCACTTGATAATATAGATGAAATAATAGAACTCATTAAAACGAGTAAAGATCCTTCGTCAGCAAAAGAAGGGCTGATGAACCGTTTTGATTTGTCAGAAAAACAGGCACAAGCTATTCTTGAAATGAGGCTTCAACGCCTTACCGGGCTAGAAACGGATAAGATTGTAGAAGAATACAAAGTAATAATTAAAGTAATTGCAAAGCTAAAAGGTATACTTGAAAGCAAACCCCAGCGAATGAGCATTATAAGGCTTGAGCTTGAGGAAACAAGAGAGCGTTATGGCGATGAAAGAAGAACAGAAATAATGCCTTTTGGGGCCGATGTTTCTATTGAAGATATGATAGTTGAAGAAGATATGGTTTTAACAATTACGCATAGCGGTTATATCAAAAGAACACCCCTAACGACTTATAGAACACAAAGGCGGGGGGGAAGAGGCATTCAGGGCGCGTTATCAAAAGATACGGATTTTGTTGAACATTTATTTATTGCTAATACGCACAACCATATACTCTTTTTTACTGATAAGGGAAAATGTTATTGGCTTAAGGTGTATGATATCCCTCAGGGGGGCAGGGCAACTCTCGGAAGGGCAATTGTAAACCTTATAGGTTGTGAGCCGGGCGAAAAAGTAGAAGCTTTTGTAAGTGTAAAAGATTTTAGCGATAGTCAATATATTGCTATGGCAACCCAAAATGGTATTATTAAGAAGACGGTTTTATCTGCATATAGCAAACCTAGAAAAGGAGGAATTTATGCAATTGATATTCGAGAGGGTGATCGACTAATAGAAGCAAAAATTACTGACGGAGAAAATGATATTCTTCTCGGAACAAAAGAAGGTAAATCCATTCGCTTTTCTGAAAAAAATGTAAGGCCAACGGGTAGAAAAACAATGGGCGTAAAAGGAATTTCATTAAGCTCTGTAAATGATAAGGTTATTGGTATGCTTATTGTTAAAAGAGAGGGTACGATACTTGTGGGCACAGAAAACGGTATTGGTAAGCGGACAGATGTAATTCAGTATCGAACTCAAACTCGGGGAGGTAAGGGCGTAATGACAATGCGCATAACGGAAAAAACGGGTAAAATGACGTCCATTATGGAGGTTGTTGACTCAGACGATCTTGTTATTATAACCAATAAAGGCGTTTTGATGCGTCAACATGTCTCTGAAATAAGAACAATCGGTCGCGTAACACAAGGAGTAAAGCTTGTAAAGCTTGACGACGGAGCTAAAATATCATCAATAAATCGCGTTATTCACGAAGAGGAGACTGCGAATCAAACACCCGAAGAACAAATAGAGCCAGACAAACAGGAACAATCAGAAATAGAAAATGGTCCTTAAAGGGGATTTGATTCTCAATAATCTTTCTTGTGTTATGGAGAATATTTTGCACGAGCAAGAAAAGAATGGCCTAGAAAACACTGTTTCAATTGTAGGTGTAACAAAAACGCAACCCCCGCAAACAATAATACTCGGAATAAAGGCAGGGTTGACAAATATTGGAGAAAACAGGGTTCAAGAAGCATCCAAAAAATTTAATAAAATTGAATTCAGCGAAAAGACAACAAAACACCTGATTGGTCATCTTCAATCTAACAAAGTTAAAAAAGCGGTATCTCTTTTTGACAGAATAGATTCAGTTGACTCAAACAAGCTTGCAATTAAAATTAATAATGCTGCTTCACAGATACAGAAAACCATTCCAGTTTTAATAGAAATAAACACAAGCTGTGAAAAAGAAAAACAGGGGTTTTTAGTAAGCGAGATAGATGAAGTTTTACAGTGTATGGAAAATAAAAATTTAATAGTTGAGGGACTAATGACGGTAGGCCCAAATACAAAACACAAAGAAACAACTAGAAAGTCTTTTAAATCATTAAGAGAGTTGTTTCTCAAAATTAATAAACAGCTTCCCAGTGGCTACCCTGCGCTAAAAACACTTTCTATGGGAATGAGCCGTGATTATTTAATTGGAGTAAAAGAGGGGAGCACAATGGTAAGAATAGGGACAGCTATTTTTGGTGCTCGTTCTATAAAATAATAATTTACTGAATTGTTTAAACAGATCTTGGCTTATTGGCAAGGTTAGTGGCTATTTCAGAACCTAATTCCACATTGTTTAACGCTAATGCAATATTTGTTTTTAAACATGCCCCATGAGATTTTTTAGAAATTGTTTTTAATAAAAAAGGAGTAAGGCTTTTTCCGGCTATACTGTCTTCATTTGCCAAACTCACTGCGTGTTTTATATATTGTTCAATTTTGCTCCTTGGGATTTCTTTTTCTTCAGGAACAGGATTGGCAATTAATAAAGAAGATGTAAGCCCAGAAGCAATATGGTGATTATATATAGAAGCAATTTCTTTGGTAGAGTCAACGATATTTGTAAGCGATAAACCAGACCCCCTTGAATAGAAAGAAGGAAATTCGTTTGTTTTATACCCTATCACAAGAACAGAAAGAGTTTCAAGGGTTTCAAGGGTTTTTGGCAGGTCAAGAATTGCTTTCGCCCCAGCTGAAACCACAACCATTGGAATAGAACTTAGCGCAGATAAGTCTTGAGAAACGTCAAACGATTGATGTGCGCCCCGATGAACACCTCCAATTCCTCCTGTTGCGAACACCTTTATGTTTGCCCGATGAGCTAAAAAGAGCGTAGAGGAAACAGTGGTGGCTCCTGTCAGTTTTTTTGATTTCACCCAACCCAATTCACGAAGGGATGTTTTTACTACACTATCGTTTTTACATATAATCTCAAGCTCTGACGGGGAAAGCCCGACTTTTATTTCCCCATCAATTATGGCAATTGTCGCTGCTAACACACCTTTATCTAAAGCAAGTTGTTCAGCTTGGTGTGCGAAATTAAGGTTTTCCGGGAACGGCATACCATGAGCTAAAATTGTAGATTCAAGGGCAATAACGGCTTCATTTTTATCCAGCGCTTTTTTTATGTCAGGACGTATTGTAAAAACAGATTTTTTCATGGATAAAGTTATCAGAGACTAACATAATAAATTGCATTAATTTCAACGCTGTTATAACCCTAATTAAAACAATGAAAAAAATATCCCCCAAAACATATGGTTTAAACAGTCGCGTCTCTCTTTTTCGAACAAACCGCAGAGGCATTCAGGTTCTGATAAATAGAAAAAGCCGAATTATAATGAAAGATGGCTATAAAATATTGAAATACATTGAAAAAATTAATAAAATAGAAAAAGAGGTCAAAATTACTATCAAAATCGACGCACCGCTTTGTAGTAAAACGAAACAGTTTCTTGAAAACAATGGTGTCACATTAGACCTAAAGCATTAATGATAAAGACTATAAAAAACTTTATAAAGCCAAAAGACGCTAAAATATCAGATAATGTAATAAAATTAGCATACCCGGTAATTATAAGTAATTTAAGTCGCGTCTTAATGAGCGTTGTTGATGTTGCAATGGTTGGAAGACTGGGCGCCGCAGCATTGGCAGCAACAGGTATGGGCGTTATGCTGTTTTGGGCGGCGTTAAGCTTTGTAATTGGTATTCGAACAGCGACTCAAACGCTTGCATCTAGAAGGTTGGGCCAAAAAAAATTCAACGAGTGTGGGACGGCTCTTCATAATGGAACTATTATGGCTATACTTTACGCAGTTCCTATTTCGTGGGCAGGGTTTAAACTAGCTGATAAAGTTGTTCCTTTTTTTCTTACAGAGCACCTCTCTCTTTCTCTGTGTATTAATTATACGTCAATTATTTATATAAGTCTCATTTTTTCAAGCATCAGTTTTGTTTTTCAAGGCTTTTTTACCGGAACAGAGCAGACAAAAACACATATGAATGTTTCCATCACAAGCAATATTTTAAATGTATACTTAAATGCGGGATTAATATACGGGAGTCCAAACCTTGAAGTTTTTTTTACAACAAAGGGATTCGGTTTTGTTTCTGTTTTGTGGTCTTGGTACGACTTTCCAGCCCTAGGTGTTAAGGGAGCCGCTATAGCCACGTTGCTGGCGTCGGTCTGGATGACGTTACACTATGTGTATTATTTGTTTAATAAGGTAAACAAAAACAAATATAAAACACTTACACCAACCATTGATTTAAAAATGATGAAGCGGCAGTTAAAACTTGCAATTCCACAGAGCACACAAGAGGTTGTAATAACGGTTGGTTGGTCTATGTATTATAAAATAATGGGAATGATTGGATTATTAGAACTAGCAACAACAGAACTAATCTTTACAATTATGCACGCTTCATTTATGCCGGCGCTGGGCGTGGGCCAAGCGTGCGCCACTCTGGTAGGAAAACATATGGGTGAAGAAAACATAGAAAAAGCTGAAGCAAGCATTTGGGAATCTGTTCGATGGGCAGAAATTATCATGGGCACCATGGGCATAATATTTATTTTATTTCCAGAATTCATTTTATCCTTTTTTACAAACGACCAAGAAGTCATTCGTTTGGGTGTCTTTGGTTTGAGAATATTGGGCTTTTTACAATTTATTGATGCGTTAGGATTTACTTTTTGGTTTGCTTTGTCCGGGGCGGGAAACACTTTTTTCCCAGCCGTGGTTGAGTCTTTTCTTGTTTGGATTCTATTGTTACCCGCCAGCTATTTTTCAGGAATAGTTTTGGGGTATGGTTTTTATGGACCGTGGCTAGTCTTTCCTGTTTATTTAGCAATGTTTGCAATAATATTGTATATGAAAATAAAAAAAGGGGACTGGAAGTATATTAAAGTATAGGCGTTTTATTGTAATTTTATATACTCGTTTAAATGTTTAAACCCTACCAAGATACCGACCCAGAAGAAACACAAGAGTGGATAGAGTCCATTGAGGGTGCGTTACAAGAACACGGATCAGAACGTGCACGCTTTCTTTTAGAAAAACTAATTGATTTTGCGGAACGTCAAGGCGCTCGAATGCCGTTTAACACCAATACGCCATTCATAAACACGATCCAACCGTTTGAGCAAAAAGCGTTTCCTGGAGATAGAAACATAGAGCGGAGAATAAAGTCTCTTGTTCGATGGAATGCAATGGCAATGGTAACGCGCGCCAATAAGGAGTCTGATGGAATTGGTGGACATATTTCTACATTTGCCTCTTCGGCGACGCTTCTTGAGGTTGCTTTTAACCATTTTTTAAAAGGCCCCGATCATCCAGAGGGTCCCGATATGGTATTTTTTCAAGGTCATGCGTCTCCGGGGATATATTCAAGGGCTTTTCTTGAAGGGCGATTAAATGAAAATCATTTGGAAAACTTTAGAAGAGAATTAGCAAAAGACGGCGGCCTTTCTTCTTATCCGCACCCTTGGTTAATGCCAGCTTTTTGGCAGTTTCCAACCGTGTCAATGGGTTTAACATCAATAATGGCATTGTATCAGGCCAGATTTATGCATTATTTGGAAGATCGGGGGTTTGTACAAAAAACCAAAAGAAAGGTTTGGGCATTTTTAGGCGATGGAGAAATGGACGAACCAGAATCGCTAGGAGCCATTACGCTGGCCTCAAGAGAAAAATTAGACAACCTTCTTTTTGTTGTAAACTGTAACCTGCAAAGACTTGATGGTCCGGTTCGTGGAAACGGGAAAATCATTCAAGAACTTGAAGGAACATTTCGAGGCGCAGGTTGGAACGTGATAAAGGTTATTTGGGGATCGGATTGGGATGCGCTCTTTGAAAAAGATTCAAGTGGTGCGCTTGCAAAAAGACTAGAAGAGGTTGTTGATGGTGAACTGCTAAAATATGTAGTTGCGGGAGGAAAATATTTTAGAAAGAATTTTTTTGGTAAATATCCAGAACTTCTAGACATGGTTAAAGATATAAGCGACAAAGATTTATTGCGCTTACAGCTGGGAGGACATGATCCAGAAAAAATATATGCAGCTTATGCAGAAGCAGCAGACTTTACAGGAAAACCAACGGTTATTTTAGCTAGAACAATTAAAGGCTATGGGTTGGGTGAAGCTGGAGAGGGTCGAAACATTACCCACCAACAAAAGAAGTTGAACGAAGAAGAATTACTTAAATTCCGAGACAGGTTTAATATTCCACTGGAAGACAACAAAGCCATGAGGGCTCCATTTTATAAGCCACATGATGACAGCCAAGAACTTATTTATTTGAAAGAAAAACGAAAAAAATTGGGCGGATCATTGCCGTTCAGAAATTCAACATCACCAAAACTAAAGATACCAGACATTTCTTTATTTGAAGAAGCATTAAAAGGATATGGGGATAGAGAAATTTCAACCACAATGGCCTTTGTTCGATTGTTAACAAAATTAGCGAAAGACAAAGAAATTGGAAAACACATAGTTCCCATTATCCCAGATGAAGGCAGAACGTTTGGAATGGAAGCCTTGTTTCGACAGCTTGGAATATATGCTCATAGTGGCCAATTGTATGAACCTGTAGATTCGGACCAATTCCTTTATTATAAAGAAGAGATAGACGGTCAGATTTTAGAAGAAGGAATAAACGAATCCGGAGCAATGTCATCGTTTATTGCAGCTGGAACAGCGTACAGTAACCATAAAGTCTCCATGATACCTTTTTACATTTATTATTCTATGTTTGGTTTTCAGCGCGTGTGGGACCTTATTTGGGCCGCTGGAGATATCCGAGCCAGGGGTTTTTTGTTAGGAGCAACAGCTGGGCGAACAACTCTAAATGGTGAAGGCCTTCAACATCAAGACGGGCATAGTCATTTGGCTGCGGCAGCAACGCCAAATATAAAAGCATATGATTTGGCATATGCATATGAAATAGCGATTATATTGAGAGAAGGCATGAAAGAAATGTTTTATGACCAAAAAGATATTATCTATTATCTCACCCTTGAAAACGAAAACTATAAACACCCTGAAATGCCAAAAGGTGCAGAAAAAGACATTATAAATGGGATGTATAAAATTCGAACAACTAAAAAACCAATAATTAGATTGCTGGGCAGTGGGTCACTAATAAATGAAACGTTAGAAGCGGCAATTCTTTTAAAACAAGACTGGGGTATAGATCCGGGCGTTTGGAATGTTACAAGCTATAGTGAACTACGTCGCAACGCAGAAGAAATAGAAAGGTGGAATTTAATTCACCCTGATAAGAGCCCGAAAAAGTCGCACCTTGAAAAACTATTAAGTAATTATAAAGTCCCAACGGTAGCTGTATCAGATTATGTAAAAATGGTATCTGAACAAATTGGGCCCTATGTGCCAGGAGATTATTACGCGCTGGGAACAGATGGTTTTGGCCGAAGCGAGACACGTGAAAACCTCCGTAAATTTTTTGAAGTAGATAGATATTATATTGTTTTAACAGCTATAAGGGCTCTAGTGAATGCCGGGAAGCTTGATAGTTCTATATCTAATAAAGTAATTAATAAATATGGAATTGACCCCAATAAACCAAGCCCTATTACTGTTTAAAAATCCATGAGAAAAATAAAGCACAGTTAAATAAAGAGAAGGTTTTTTGTGAATAAATACTACGCGAATTTTTTTTTAATAATTATAATTTTAGGGAATCTAATGGGAAAAAATAGAACAAACGGCTTTGAATATGTGCAAAGCTCATATGGCATTGAAGAATATAAAATGACCTCTAACGGCCTTACGGTTTTATTAATGGAAGATCGTTCTGCTCCGGTGGTGACCCTTATGGTAACGTATCACGTTGGATCTAGAAATGAAGCTATTGGACATACTGGATCCACACATTTATTAGAACACTTAATGTTTAAAGGGTCTAGCCGATTTAATAAAAAGAGAGGCACAGCTATTTGGACGGTGCTGCAAAACGTTGGTGCGCGCATTAACGCAACTACTTGGTTGGACAGAACAAACTATTTTGAACTTCTTCCAAGTGAACACCTAGAAACAGCGATTGCCATTGAAGCAGATAGAATGAGAAATGCGTTTTTATTGGATGAAGATCGAGAACCAGAAATGACGGTTGTAAGAAATGAATATGAACGTGGTGAAAATGATCCTTTTGATGTGTTAGATAAAAACATTTGGGCAACCGCATACCAGGCTCACCCTTACCATCACTCAACGATAGGCTGGAGGTCAGATATAGAAAACGTATCCACAGAACGCCTTCGAGAGTTTTATAACACATATTACTGGCCTAACAATGCAACGGTTACCATTATTGGTGACTTTCAAAAAGAAGACGCATTAAGATTGACCAAAAAATACTTTGGTAAACATAAAAAAAGCCCAAATATTATTCCTGAAGTATATACAACGGAACCAAAACAAGAGGGTCCGAGACGACTTATTATAAAACGCAAAGGTGAAACAGGAATAGTGGGGATTGCTCATAAATCTCCAAAGGGTCTTGATGTGGATACGTACGCACTTCAGGTTTTATCAAAAATTTTAAGCGGTGGAAAATCAAGCCGTCTTTATAGGAAAATTGTTGATAAAGGTCTGGCCACAGGAATGTTTATGTGGGATTTTCCATTTAAAGACAATGGTCTTTATGCAACATATGTGTTTATGACTCCAGAAACAAAGCATGAAGACGTAGAAAAGCTGGTATTAAATGAGTATGAAAATATTAAAATATCAGGGATAAAAAAAAGCGAACTGGAAAGAGCAAAGGCTCAAATAAAATCTGAAATGGCTTTTAGTAGAGATGGATCATATTCAATTGCATCAGCTTTAAATGAATCGATAGCCATTGGTGACTGGACATTTTACACTACATATAGTGAAAAAATTTCAGCTGTAACAGCGGATGATGTAAAAAATGTAGCAATGAAATATCTACAAGAAGATAAAAGTACAACAGGTTATTTTATTCCTGAAAACAGTGGAGCCGGTGGCGATGCAAGTAATGGAAAAAATGTACACCAACCATTAAATTATAGATTAGAAAAAATTGATGAAAAAATAAGCATAAATGAACATGGTAAATCTGGAAAAAGAACGAAAAACAAACAGTCAATCGCCAACCAAATTCATACCTCTTTACCAATTAGCGGAGCCGTTCTTAAATCGATTAAGACGCCAATAAAAGAGGTGGTAACAATAACAGGAAGTTTTTTAGGCGGCGACATCTTTAGCCCTGAAACAAATAAAGCCGTAGCTGACCTCACGGCTGATATGCTTGATGAAGGAACAGAAAATCAGAACAAATTTGAAATTAGTGAAAAATTAGAATCGGTAGGTGCAAGCATAAGCTTTTCTAGTGATAAATACAGAGTTAGGTTTAATGCGCACTGTTTAAAAGAAGACATTCCTCTTGTTGTTGAGCTGTTAGGGGAACAATTAATATCACCTATTTTTAATAAAGAAGATCTGGATAATCTGAAAAAACGCCGCATAGGTAGCCTGCAACGATTAAAAGACAACACGCGATCACAAGCTATGGGCGAATTTAAAAGAATCATTTATCCAGAAACTCATCCAAACTATTCCAGAGAAATTGAAGACGAAATAGCAGATGTAGAAAAAACAACAGTTGCGGATATTCAAACGTATCACAAAAATAATTATGGTCGTGGAAATATGTTATTTGTGGCTGTTGGAGACGTAGACAATGGAATTATTACCAAAGCTATTCGTGAGACGTTCGGCAATTGGAAAGAATCAGATTTAACGATTCCAAGTCGAAAGGTATCTGCAAACAAGGTTTTAGCCGAAACGAATTATATATCAATGGAAGACAAAACAAGCGTTGATATGTTTATTGGGCTTCCAATTGGAATTGATAGTAAACATGAAGATTATTACGCTCTAATGGTAGGTAATTATATATTGGGTGGAAACTTTGCTGCGCGTTTAATGCAAACAGTGCGTGACCAGATGGGTTTAACATACGGTATTTATTCGAGCATTCGTGGTGTTGGAAATGGCAACGATGGTTATTGGGGTGTTTGGGGGACGTTTTCACCCAATTTATTACAAGAAGGAAAGAGCGCCTCTTTAGACCAAATTAACAGCTGGGTTAAAGGTGTCACTCTTGATGAGCTCAATGCAAAAAAAGAAACAATTAAAGGGTCGTATAGGGTTGGTTTGGCAACGACGGGCGGATTAGCGGCACAAGTATTAAGTAATGCCGAAAGGGGTTATGAAGATAGAATGTTAGATGATTATCCCTTACTTATCCAAAAACTCACCTTAAATCAAGTTAATACCGCTATAAAAAAATATATTAACCCAAAAACCCTTATAACGGTTGCAGCTGGAACCATTGATAACCAAGGTAAACCGCTTGATAAATAATTTGGCAAAATGACGCCCATAAGGGGTATTGATAAACCCACATTCAAGTTATAAATGGATATTATTTTAATAGCAGCTGTAACAGCTGATGGCTTAATTGCTAGGCACAGCCATGAAATGATTGACTGGTCACAGGATTTACACGTATTCAAAAAGCAAACAATGAACTATCCTGTCATCATGGGTTCAAACACATTTAAATGTATGAAAAATGAACTATCTGGCCGAATGATTATCGTTATACATAGAGGTGATAAACCCAAGACAGTATTAGAAAATATAAAATCAGATAAGTGCTTTATTGCAGGTGGTGGTCGAACAAACGCTCTTTTTTCTCAATATTTAACCCACCTATATTTAACGCCCCATCCATATGTCTTTGGAAAAGGGGTTCCTCTTTTCTACAAAATGAAAGAAGAGCTACAATTAAAACTGATTCATAAGTATACAGTAAACGAAGAAATAGAACAGCTACAGTATAGAGTAGTGCGTTAAACGCATAATTGATTCATTTGATCAATTATATTATCAATAATGGAAGAACCCCCAAATCGTACAATATCATCAGAGGGAAAGCTGTGTTCCTGGTTATAATTGTAAATAGTTTTTTTAGCTTCCCTGTCATTTTCTGACAGAGTAATTAAACAAGCCCCCACACAAACAACTGGCTTAAAGGGCTTCATCAGGTCAATGTTTAATTGAAGATTGTTTTTCATGGGTAGCATGGGGAAGTCAAAGGTATCCATTTTTCGAGATGGCTCATGACACATTATGAGCATATCTGGCATAGAACCGTGGAGTAGTCCCAGAGTAACACCAGAATAAGCAGTGTGCAATAAAGACCCCTGCCCTTCTACAATTATTATATCGCTTCCCTTTTCCACCTTATCTATTTCCGCCTCAATGGCACCAGAAACAAAATCACTTATAACTGCATCCACGGCCACCCCAGACTCTCCAAGAAGAATGCCGGTTTGGCCCGTTCCAACAAAGGCGGCTTTTATACCCCTTTCTTTCAATTTATTTTTTATTTCCCATGCAGCTGTCATTTTACCAGAATCACAATCAGTTCCAATTGTTAACAACACGGGTGTTTTACGGTTTTTCCAAGAACCCTTTGTAAATGGAAGTGGCCTTGGGGGTTTACGTAGATCAATGATAGAAACACCGTGCTTGTTCGCAAGGTTAGACATTTCAACATCGTTGCTTAAAAATTCATGCAGGCCACTTACAATATTTAATCCCTTCTCAATTGCGCTTAAAACAATTTTACGCATGTTGTCAGGCAAATAACCTCCTTGGGTTGCAACACCTATTAATAAAGAATCCGGATTATACTGAAGAGCGTTTGCAACATTTTTTACAATAGGCGTTTGACCGCCAATGTTCAAAACGGAATGAGTTGTTTTTCCTTCATTTTTTGAATCAATACAACAAACAGCTTCATTTTGTTTATATCGTAAAAGGCTATTGCATGTTTTTGCGTAGAGATTAAAATGCCCCTCAACTAAAATTGCATATCGTGGCATTTTATTGTAAAACTACTTTGATGCGCGTTTAGCGCGAACAACGGCAGCTTTGATTTTCCCACGCAATACTTTGTTGTCCAATGCATTTATCTCATCCATGTTTCCAGCTACACCTGCGCTAACAAGTCGAGCAATTAGTTCTGCCTCGTTTTCTTGATCAGCGGTAATTGCAGTTGGGGGTGGTGCGTTTGGCACGGAAGGCATGGGAGGATTTTCCCCTGTGCGTTTTGCTTTTATCATTGCTGCTTTTGCTTTTCCACGTAACGGTTTTTCGGGAATACTGTTTATTGGATCCATGTCTCCATCAAGCGCTTTATTAACCACATAAGCAATTAGATCTTCATCGGAGTCAAAAGAGGGTAATCCACTCGTTGATGGATCCGGAGAATTTTCTTTCAGCGAAGGAACGGGAGCGGCGTTTAATGCATTAATAAGTTTTTCAGGCATTTCGCCAAGACGCTTGGCCCTTACCAATGCTGCTTTAGATAAGCCGCGGGTTGGTTTGTCTGGAATAGCATTTATTAAATCCATGTTACCATCTAGGCCTGCTTGTACAGCTCGTGCAATAATTGTTTCACGGCTTAATTTAGGCCCCGTATCAGTTATCGTTTTTTCATCTTCTAATTCTTTACCTGTTAAGTTTTCTGGTAAAAAATGTGCAAGATTGTGCAAGATTGCAGACCCTTGATTCGTAAATCCCCACGTTGTTAAAAATGAAAATAAGCCATGACTACTACGCTTGCAAATAACCTCTGAAGCACCAGAAGGCGTTAAGTTAATTTGGAAAGAAACAGTCTCTTTGTTTACTGGATTAAAACGCATTTCCATTTCAAGTTTTTTATTGGGTTCAATTTCTAAAATACGTCCATTGAAAGAAGGTAAAAATGTTTTAGGGCGAATTTTTATAAAAGAACCGGGCTCAAATGAAAAGCGCTCAAATGAAAAACGATGAACATACCGAGAGGTATCAATTACAGGTAAAAGTCTATTGATTCCCGGAAACCAGAGGGAATAATTTTGAAGTGAAATCAAAGCTTTCCAGATTATTTCAGGTTTAGCAGTATAATTATGTTGTACAATTGTTTCAGCTTGAAAAGGTTTATAAAACGAGTCAAAGCGACTGCTGATAACCTGCTGACTCCCCATATCTTTAATAAACAGATAAATGGTTAAAAATAGAGCAATAAATGCCAGTGATAAAATCATGAATTTCCTTTAAAAATTGGTTGGAATTTTACAGCTTTTTAAGGGAATTAACCAATATGGTTGAGGAAAGAATATTATTAGATTACAAGCTTATTTTCAATCGCAAGGCGAACCAAACCCGCGGCGTTAGAAACACCCACTTTTTTCATAAGATTTTGTCGATGTTTGTATACTGTTGGCAGACTGATAAAAAGGTTAATCCCAATTTGTTTAGAAGATATTCCTTCTGCAATTAACTGTAGTACTTGTTTCTCTCTTTTCGTTAAAAGGTCTAAACGTGATCTCTCGTCGTTTTCATTAAAAGTCTTTTGAGCTGTTTCTAAAACCGTTTTTGAGATTGATGGGCTGAAATATGCTTCACCATTTATAACTGCTCGAATAGCTTTAATTAATGTTGGGGCGGCTGTTTGTTTGTGTAAATATCCGGAAACGCCCATTCGAATAGCCTGTAACACATATTCTTCATCTGTATACATAGAGAGTAAAATAATTTTTGTTTCCACGAATCGTAAAATTTCTTTCGCTGCTTCAAGACCGTTGATATTTGGCATGGAAATATCCATGAGCACAATATCGGGCTTTAACTTGCGAGCCAGTTGAATAGCTTCATCGCCATTTCCAGCCTCACCAACAACATGAATATCTATTTCAGCAGATAAGAGCATTTTAATACCATCGCGCACAATAGTATGATCATCTGCTAATAAAATATTAATTTTTACTTTATCCATTATTTAACATCATATTTTTTTGGTATTTCAACAAAAAGCCGCGTTCCGCCCCCTGGGCTGCTTTGAATGTCAAGACTACCCCCGATTGATATTATTCGTTCAGTCATTCCAACCAAGCCTAACCCGGATGAAGTTGAAGATATTAAATTAAAATCAAACCCCTGTCCATTATCCTCAATACAACAATGAAAGTTACCATTTTGCTTATTAAGGGTTATATTTATTAAAGATGCATTCGCATGTTTAGCAATATTGTTTATTCCTTCTTGATATATGCGGAACAGGATTGTTTTTACATCAGAACTGAGCGTTTCTACTTTTTCATCTCCCTCAACATTTATGAGCAAACCTGTTCGTTCAGTAAATTTTCTGGAGTGTGATTTAATGACAGGAATAAGGCCAAGGTCTTCCAGGCCGGGTGGGTGCAGCTCCTCAGAAAAATGATGTATCTTTTCAGATGTTTCTTCCACAAGATTTTGACAGTCAGCAATACGTGATTTTATTGTTTTTTCATTCGAATCGCTGGTACGGATACTTTCAAGGGTCAAGCTAATGGCTGTCATCGCTTGCCCAATAGCATCGTGTAGCTCCATGCTGATATGTTTACGCTCTTTTTCTTGTATTAACAGCATTTCCTTTGAAAGGTCTCTTAATTGCTGACGCTGAACTCGTAGATTTTCAACACTTTGCATCAACCCCTGTTCTTGAAGTCTTTTTTCAGTTATTTCGCGCCCAATACATAGAATAGACTCTAAAGAATTTGATGTGTTAAACTGTGGAATTAATGAAAACTCAAACCAAAGAGAAAAACGAGAAAAATCAAGCTCAACATCTATTTTTTCTCCCTCTGAAGATTCAAAAATTTGATTCAGAGTTTCTGATATAATAGGCGTTCCTTTTTCTTTAAAAAGCGATGAAACGCTTTCACCAATCAACTCAGATGTTTGTTTACTACTAAAAATGATTAATGACTGGTTTACAAATAGTATACGACGGTCGTTATTTATGATAAAAACAATGTCCTCCATATTTTCTACAAGCAAGCGGTATTGCTCTTCGCTTTTTTGTAGGTTTTTTTCAGTTTTTCGTCTATCAGTAATATCCCGAACACCTGAAATAATTTCTTTTTTATGAAAAGGTAACATAGCCGCCTCAAAGATGCGAGGCTCATTATCAATTTCCAGCTCATACTCTATAGTAATTCGTTTTTGATCAGATAAGACTTCTTGAATAGCGCTCATTACTTTTTCCGCAACAGACTTAGGCAGCCGGCTTGATATTGTTGATCCAATTATAGTTTCTCCGCCTTTGTATAAAAGGTTTTCTGGTCCATGATATTCTAAATAGGTACCGTTTTCATCTACTCTGAAATAAAGGTCTGGCAAGGCATTAAAAATCGCCTCAAGGTTTTTTTTTGAAGCAAGTAGTTTTTCTTCTGCCTCCACCTCTTTTGTAATATTTTTTATATTCACAATTATACCCGACGGCGCATTGTGTGAGTCACGTAAAAGAGAAGATGTAACCGATAAATCTATAATATTACCATCTTTTCTTTTTGATTTTATCCGAAAAGATACCACCCCTTCGATTAGCAATTTTTTTCTACTTTCCATAATTATTTGAATGTTTTCTTCATCACAAAAGGAATTAAGTTTTATGTACTCCAGTTCTTTTTTAGAAAAACCAAACATATTTTGATAGGCTTTATTATATGTTTCTAGCATTAGGTCGAGAGACATGCGAGCAATCCCATCTCCAGAAGTTGAAAAAACAGTTTCAAGGCTGTTTTTAGTTTCTCGCAGTCTTTTTGTTTGCAGCAAAACTTCTTTTTCTAATTCTTCGCTCCAGATTTCAACCTTTTCAGTGGCATGGATAAATCGATTAAATAAAAGACCTGCGATTCCACTCATACAAAATAAAAATCCATATTTACTGAAAAACAAAGCCTTTTTCCAGTACAAAGAATCCATGACATCAATAAAAACGGAGAAGAGCAAAATGGAAAGACAAATGCTAAAAAACATTAATTCTTGAACCGGTATTTGATTCCAATCTTTTATGAACTGATTGAATTTTTTATTAGAATTATTATTTATTGTATAACAACGAATAGACAAGGACAATAAATATCCAGCGGACAAAGGCAGTGTTAACTGCCACATCCGAAGAAAGTCTAGTACAATATTTGGCGAAGCCCAAATGGAAAATAAAACCAATAAACCACAAAACGCACAATACCCTTTTATTATCATGGTTATTTTATTCTTAAGATATGTATTAACAACCAAAACAAACATTAGTGAGATTGAAAATATGGAGACATACTCTATTCTGAATGATAAAAAATCAAAAACGCCAGAACTGACTTCTACAAATGCCCTTTCTGCGCTATAAATAGCAAATACAAAGGCAAGAAAAGAAAAGCTCAAATATAATAATTGCTTTCGTTGTCTCAAAAAAAGATATAGCCAAATAATCGCAAATACAAAGTAAACAGCAAAGGATGAAATTGAGAAAAAGCTGAACGAAAAAGGATAGAGGTCAGCCGTAAGGCTAATTAAATATGGCTCACCATAATAAAATCCGGTACCGTAAAAAGTAGGGTCTCCTATTATATGGTAGGTTAAAATATTTTCACCCCCCCGGATCAATTCGTGAGGAAGCGAAATAATAAGCTGGTGACCGCGCACGGGAGAGAAATCTCCGTTTTTATTAAAATGTATTTCTTTTTCTATAGACACACCATTTAAATATATTTCCCAATTATAACCAATGCCTTTTAAAAATAACGAGAAACCATGAAAGCTATCGACGGTGGGTTTGTCCATGTGGAATGAAGTAATAAAGGTAAACGATTCTTCCGAATAAGTAGCAAACGAAAGAAAAGAATGTTTTGGGATATTATTAAATCCAAGATTGCGAACCACAAGAGAACGGGGTCCATTTTTTCCTGGAATAAGCTTCCAAGCATTGTTTTCAACAGGAAGGGAGCCCACCCAACGCGCTTCAAATCCTTGTCGAACAAAGATATCTTGTTGATTTAAATCAATAGAGGTTGTTGCAGAAAGCTGGAAAACAGCAAATAAAAAGGCTGTTAAGAAATAAGACTTTTTTATTAAGTAGATCATCTAAAAGTGAAATTAGCTCTAACTGTTACACAATACCACAAAGTAGTGGAAAAACTTTGTTTATACCATAAAAATCATAGTGATTATACCATAAAAATACTCAATTGTGATAATTGACGAACGTGAGATAAAACGGTAATATACATGCAAGAATCACACTGTATTATACCTTGCTACACATTTGATTTATAAGAAGTAATTACATTATAAAAAAAGCCCCCCTGCACCGGGGGCTTTTTGTTTAACGAAGAATTCATATCTTGGCTAGGCTTAACTTATCCGTGAAAATTCAATGTTATATTATATAATCATAATTGCTTTAGTCTTCGTTTCTGCCCTTTGTTTATCTTGGCGCCCAAACAAGACAAGTAAAAGTCTTAATCAACCAGCGGTTTGGTATGCCCATCGAGGGGCTAATAGTCACGAACTCGAAAACACAATACCGGCATTTAAAAAAGCGATTCTTTTGGGATTGCCTGGAATCGAAATAGACACAGTCTCAACAAAGGACGGCGTTGTTGTATGTTCACATAATTTTGATTTAGAAAGAAACACAAACGGTTTTGGATATATTCATCAAATGAACTATAAAGATATAAAAAATCTAAACGTTTTAGCTAAAAAGGAATCCATATGTACACTGGAAGACGTTTTTAACAAACTAGGAAACGACACTCTAATTAATATTGAAATAAAAACGCATAAACTGTTTGATTTAAAAACAGCCTACCATGTAGTAAAATGTATAAAAAGGGCCGAAAGATCACAGAGGGTTATTGTTTCAAGCTTTAATGCGTTTACGTTGCGGGTTGTGAAAATATTAAATAAAACTATTAAAACAGGTTTTATTTTACAACTCGGGGAATTTTTGCCTCTAATGTTTATAGCTCATCCCGATTATATCCATCCGCGAGGAGACATTGTAACCAAAGACTTGCTAGCCTACGCAAAGAAAAAAGGTCTTCGCATAAACGTTTGGACAGTGAATACAAAACCGGCTATAGATTGGCTGCTTGAACAAAATGTTGATGGCATTATTACAGACCGCTTGGAGTTTTATAAAGCATGAAATCAATTACAGCAACAGAAGTAAAATAAAAACTGGATGACGGCATTGATGCTTGGTCTCAATTGGTGGATATGAGCCTGCCTAGATATTGGCTTTACCATTTTCCACACAAAAGCGGGGCTTGATGGGTTTAAAATACTTTTTGAGAATATAATCTTATCCACATTTTGGGTCGAAGCAGGCATCATAACCATCAAGCGAAAAGGTTGCAAAAAAAATACCTACTACAACTGCTCCAGTAACAATGGTAGAACCTACAATATATTTAAACTTTCTTTTCTTGAGTTTTTTAGAATAAACTTTTTTGTAGTATAATCTATCATACTCATTCGCCAATGATTCAGGATAACTAAATTCCACTTTTTTTAGATTTAAAATGAGATAAGAAATAGCCAGACTAGCCGGTATAGAAACATCTTCTTCCCAAGCTTCACCTTGTGCCAAAAACATAAAACCTGCAATAGTAACACCACTTAATGGTCCGTAAAAAGCCCACCGCCACATATTGACTAAATTTGCATCATGAACGGCTTTTTCTTTTGTACTTAATTTTTGGTATTCTTCAAGAGCTAAACTATTTTTTACCTTCCCACCATCAATGATAATTTGCCCATCTTTTAATTCTAATTTCTTAACCCGCTTAACAGAAATCGGTTGAAGGCCGAATGATTTTTGTGGTTTAAAATATACGATTCCGCCTTCAAAGTGTGAATATTCGCCAACATATTCAGTGCCATCTTTTAAAACTAATTTATCCAAATTGGTTTGTCCCCAAGCAAACCCAATAAATAAAAACATTATTATATATTTTATCATTTTGTAAACCCTCCTCTATGCAGGTTAGAACAAACTACGGGGGGGGGCAGTTATAAACAACAAGAATTAAAATTGAGTGTTCAAGTGTAGAGTGTTCACGTGTTCATGGGCATAATCGTGTGTGAACACTAGAACACATGAACACTTTAAACATATTTAATGTTTAAAACACCGCGTTCCGGTAAAAATCATTGCAATGCCGAATTCGTCGCAAGCGTCAATCACTTCTTGATCGCGGATGGATCCGCCGGGCTGCACCACCACTTTGATACCCGAATCTTTGATAGCATCAATACTATCTCGAAATGGGAAAAAAGCATCCGACGCCAAGACGCCACCGTTTACATTGTCGCCACCTTTTCGCAGAGCCATGTGGACTGCATCTACACGACTCACTTGTCCCGCACCGAGACCGACTGTTGTATTGTTTTTCGCAATCAAAATGCCATTTGATTTTGCATGACGCAAAACTTTCCATGTGAAAAGGGCTGTATCTAAATCTTGTTCCGAAGGTTGTGCTTTTGTCACGACTTTTAAGTGTTCGCGCGTTAATGTATTTGTGTCGGTATCTTGGACGAGCAGTCCCCCATCCACATTCCGAACTTCCAGCTTGGGTAAACGTTTGCCGAATTCGCCAATTTCTAAAATACGAAGATTTTTTTTCTTTTTGAAAATTTCCAAAGCTTCAGGTTCGAAGTTTGGTGCCAACACAATTTCTACGAATACTTTACTGATGGCTTCAGCCACCACTTTTGTACAAGGTTTATTGAATGCAATAATACCGCCGAACGCAGAAAGAGAATCCGCATTGAAGGCACGATTGTAAACATCCAATAAATCGTCGCCAATTGCCACACCACATGGATTGGAATGCTTCACCACCACACAAGCAGGATCGTCAAATTCACGGATGCAAGCCAAGGCGCCGTCCGCATCCATGATATTATTGTAAGAAAGTTGTTTTCCTTGGTGTATGGTCGCGTTCAAAACATTGGGCTCGATATTTCCTGGAATTTTATACGAAGCGGCGGACTGATGGGGATTCTCACCATAACGCATTTCAGAGTGCTTTTCAAATGTGAGCGAAAGGTCGTCTGATAGTTTTTCATCCTTTAAATAATTGTGGATAATGGTATCGTATTGCGCTGTATGTCCGAATGCTTTGGAAGAAAGTTGTCTTCGAGTGTCGAGCGATATATTACTGCTAGATTGAAGTTCATCGGCAATTGTGGAATAATCGGATGGATCTACGACCGCACAAACCCAACCTACGTTTTTTGCGGCAGACCGAATCATGGTAGGGCCGCCAATATCCACATTTTCTAACGCCAATGCTAAATCGCAATCTTCCTGTGAAATGGTTTCAGAAAAGGGGTAAAGATTGCAAACGACAAGATCAATCCATTGAATATTATTTGCCTTGGCGTCATGAGTATGCTGATCCCGAAGCCCAAGAATTCCACCTTCTACCAAGGGATTAATGGTCTTCACACGACCGTTCATAATTTCTGGGAATTTTGTATAGTCACTCACATCCGTAACAGGAATATTGGCTTCGCGCAAAACTTTCGCCGTGCCACCGGTGGATAGAATTCCTACACCATGATTATGTAAAGATTGGGCTAATTCAACTACGCCTGTTTTATCAAAAACAGAAATGAGTGCTCGGTTAATTTTGATTGGGTTTTGATTTATCATAAAGTGATTAAGTGAATAAAGTGTTCATGTGTTTAAATATTCGGGTGTTAAAGAAAAGCTCATCGTGAACACATTAACACCCAGACACTTTCGCACCTTGAATCAACTTGATTGCTTCAATAAAAGCATCGCCTTCCAGTTTTTGAACTTTTGTTTTTAATGTGTCCACTGTATCATCTGAATTTACATTACATTTTTTCTGAACCAATATCGGTCCGCCGTCCACTTCATCCGTAACAAAATGGATGGTACAACCGGTTTCTGTTTCACCATTTTTTAATACTTCTTCATGGACATTTGTATCCATTCCACCGGCGTATTTGGGCAATAAGGATGGATGTACATTTAACAACTTATCTCGCCATTCTTGGCAAAATTCCGCGGACAAAATTCGCATGAATCCAATAAGCAAAACCAGATCAACATTGTACTCTTTTAAATTGGTCGTTATTTCAGCGTCAAATTCTGTTCGAGTTTTTCCTTTTTGAAGAATAAATATCGCCGGTACATTATGATTCTCGGCCCGCTCAAGTATATAGGCATTTTTCCGATTAGAAAGAACCACAGAAACGTCTGCATTTAACACGCCAGAAGTTATGGCATCCAAAATGGCCTGAAGGTCGGTTCCTTTGGTTGAGCCTAAAATTCCTAAATGTAGAGTGTTCATGTGTTTTTGTGTTCAAGTTTTGATGTAATAAAAATATTGCCCACCGCGAACACTTTAACACCTAAATACTTTCGCACTTCAATTCCTTCATATGATCAATTCGTTTTTGAATCACTTCATCTGTCCCAATATCGACTCGGTGAAATAATGGGCCCTTAATAGATGACACTTCTTTTTCTGCAAATTTTTCAGCGTCAGAAATAGTTTCAGCCATGCCAACAACAGCAACGGTTCGGCTTCCTGCTTCGACTAGTTTTCCATTTTGAATATCTACGGAAGCGTAAAATAGTCCGTCGGGATTTTCGATTTTCGAAACATCAATCGGTTCACCTTTTATAGGATTCTCGGGATATCCTTCTGGTACGGCATATTTGCAAACGGTGGCTTTATTTGCAAATTGAACATGAACTTTATCTAATGTTCCATCGGCAATACCATTGCAAATATCAATAAAATCTGATTCCAGTAAAGACAAAAGATTCATGGCTTCCGGATCGCCGAATCGGGCGTTGTATTCAATCAATTTAACGCCGTTCGCTGTGGCCATAAATCCGCCATAAAGAATGCCTTTATACCCAACTCCGAATTTATCTTTTACCGCCTTGGCGGTTTTAATATTGATTTCATGTGCTTGAGAAATATCATCATCTGTCAAAAAGGGGAGCGAATGATTTGCGTCAGAATAGGTTCCCATGCCACCCGTGTTTGGTCCCGTATCTCCTTCGTAAGCACGCTTATGATCTTGAACTGCCGGCATGTGTTTCAGCGTTTCTCCATCACAAAAACTCATGAGCGAAAATTCTTCGCCGATAAATTTTTCTTCAATCACAAATTCTCCACTGCTCGCCACCAATTCATTACAATACGCCAATGCTTCATCGTGGGAATGCAAATGGTCTCCCGACACTTTTACACCTTTACCACCGGCGAGACCATCAAATTTCACCACATAGTTTTCACCAAGTTCATTCAAGAATTCCGCCACACCATCCATAGAATCAAATGTCTCATATTTGGGTCCGCCGGGGATTTTGTATTCTTTCAACATATCTCGAGTAAATGCTTTGGATGTTTCCAGTTGTGCTAAATCCTTTTTGGGTCCCACCACTTTTACGCCGGGATTCCACAATGCATCCGCCACACCGTTTGCCAATGGATTTTCAGGTCCAATGATGGCTAAAGTTGCACCTATTTCTTTGGCATAATTCACCACAAAATCCGGATCATTAAAATTGCCAATCAATATTTCATCGCACAATTCTGCAATTCCGGGATTCATATTAGAAGCTAGACAGTAAATCTCTTTGTATTGGGGTGAGCGGTCCAATGCTCGAACGATGGCGTGTTCTCTTGCGCCGGAACCGATAACTAAAATTTTGTTATTCATTTAATTTATTAAGTGTTCAGGTATTTAAGTGTAAATGTGTTCATATGAATACATGAGCACTCGAACACTTTATAATTATTTTTCATTTATTTTAGGGATACTTCGAAACATAGAGATTAAAAAATCATTTATCATTTTTGACTTCAGCGAGATGGTTTTGAATTTCAATTAATTTGTTTTTAAAATTTTCGACGCGACGTTTTCTCTCGCCATGAATAGATACAACCATTTTTAGATGGGCAAACACGATGGGATCATTTTTTGTTAAATCAAACAATTCAAACAAATTATTTAAAATTTCGTATTTTTTAAACGATGCCGCATATTTTGTCATAAAATGGTTTTCTAAAAAATCCCTCCAGCCCCGTTCTTTTTTCTGAACACCGTTAATATCATCCATGTATTTGTATAAGCGTCCAAAATATTTGATTGTTTCAAAATCAACCAAGTTTATTTGACCATTATTCATAAGTGTTTCATATGTGGTAAAGTCCGGGTAGAATGCATTTTTAATTGATGACCAAATATCGCTGATGTATAAATCTTTGTTTTTTATGGTATCAAACTGAATGGTTTCCCACTGGTCAATAATTAGGCCAGAACGCTTTACCTGTAATTCATAATGATTCAGTTTACTATTAGAATAGTTTAATAATTCTTCCATTTGATTTTCTAACAGCTGGTAAGTATCTTGACGCTGTGATACCAATTCCGCTTCTTTGTTATTGCTATCTATCCAAAGCGATGCGGAGATTCCCAAGAGAACCGCCAGGAATTCAACACCACCGCGAGCCAGCAAATTTTTCATAACACATTCCCCAAATTAATTTTCATCAATTCTTTCTTTTAACCATCGACTCATTTGTAGAATTGATTTTTCAGTTCTTTCGTGACCAAAATCGCCTTCATAATATTCCACATCAGCGCCTAACCGTTTAAACAAGTTCACGCCTTGCGTCGCCCACTTTGTTGTCAACACAGCATCATTCTTTCCATGAATAATCAACATATCCAAACCTTCATAAGGAGCGGTCGAAGTTTTTATTGAATATTTTACAGGTAGTCTTGCACTGTGGACAACGGCCCCAGAAAATTTTTCAGGGTATAGTAGAGCCAATTTATATGAAAGAATAGCGCCTTGGCTATAGCCGCCTATATAAATTCGTTCATTATCAAATTTGTATTTATTCTGAATAGCATCCATTGTCGCAAGCAATCGGCTGATGCTGTATTCAACCTGAATCTGGTTTGAAGTTGTATCACCGTTGCTAATTGCAAATTCATACCACCAATTCGATAAACGAAAGAAATTTCCATAAGGCGCATTTATGGAAACAATTAAAAAACGCCTATCGATCACTTTCATTGCGTCCTTAAACTGACTTTTATTTCCACCATATCCATGTAATAAAAACAATACAGGGGGTTGGGCGCCCGCTTCTATATGTTCTCGGACCTTATAATTAAGGGGTTTGTTTTCTTGTTGTGCGGATGTCGTCCCAATAAGTAAAAACAGTGAAAGCGCATATATTATGAATTGGTTTTTATTTTTCATTTTTATTCTCAATGTGTTTTGTTTTTTTGTTATCATCCTTTTTTATTTTTTCTCCGCCCTTTTCTGTGCGCTCTGTGGCTAATTCCCATTCCGATCCTGAACCCGCATCGCTTCCATCTCGGCGATCTTGGCGTCATCAATATCGTTTGCAACATAGTTTCCATCCAAACAGGCCATACACGGCGTATCAATATGGTGGTCTCCTTTCCGGGTTACCGCTTCCACTAAATCATCAATTTTCTGATAGAGTAAAGCATCCACTTTAAGGTAATCTTGGATTTCATCTTCAGTCATATTTCCGGCAATGAGTTCATCTTTGGTGGGCATATCCACGCCATAAAAACAAGGTGATTTCACTGGCGGACATGCCACTGTAAAATAGACTTCTTTGGCACCAAAATCTTTCAGCATGCGAACGATCTCGCGGCTCGTATTTCCCCGGACAATACTATCATCCATAATCATTACTTTTTTATCACGAATTTCGGTCTCTTGGGGGACCAATTTATATTTTACAGATTTCTTTCGTTCTGCTTGTCCCGGCATAATAAAGGTTCGGCCAATAAATGTGTTTTTATATAAGCCTTCAGAATAGCGCACACCCAATTCATGAGCAAACGAAAGGGCAGATGTGTTGGCGGTGCTGGGCGCAGGAATCACAATGTCTGGAATTATATCGGGGTATTTCTTTTTCCATGCATTCGCCAGGTTTTGTCCCATGCGTAGGCGGGAGCGATATACACTCACATCATTCAGGGTCGCATCGGGCCGGGCGAAATACACATATTCAAAAATGCATGGATTAAATGTTTTTTTCACCAAACGCTTGCTGAATACCTTCCCGCCTTCATCCACATAAATCAATTCACCGGGGAGTACCGTTCCTTTTGGCTCGTATCCCATAGCATAAAACATGGTATTTTCTGAAGCGAAAATGTAATCCTTTCCACCATTACCATTGGATCTTTCACCTTTCACCAGCGGGCGAATTCCCTGGGGATCGCGAAAGACCACAATCCCTTTCCCAATAACAAGACTGACCACAGAATAAGCGCCCTTAACATGTTTAAAAATTTTGGTAACCGCATTGCACAAAAGATAGAAAAACTCTTCACTGTCTTCAGGCGGATTGTTGGTGTGAAGTAAATCAGCGAAATAATGAAGCAACACTTCGGAGTCTGATGTGGTATTTAAATAACGACTATCTTTATTGGTTATTTCTTCTGCGAGTTCTTGATAATTGGTGAGATTACCATTGTGCGCCAAAGCGATGCCATAAGGAACGGACGTCCAGAAAGGCTGCACTTCACCATGAGAAAATCCGCCGTGGGTGGGGTATCGATTGTGCGAAATTCCAATATTCCCCGTGAGCAATTCCATATTATCTTCATTGAAAACTTCCTTGGCGAGTCCCATGCCTTTTTCTTTATGCATACGATCATCGTAAGTCATGATGCCTGCAGCATCTTGACCGCGGTGCTGCAAGTGGATGATACTGTCGTAGAGTTCTGTCGCGACAGGTTTATGAGAATATATACCAGCTATACCGCACATTTAAAAGTTCTCATGTGTTAAAGTGTTTATGTGTTGGGGTTTGGAAGCGTTACAGTGTTCACGTGCGGATGTGTTCGGGTGATTACGAACACCTGAACACACGAACACTTGAATACTTATTTTATTCATAATAAATCCACGAGTTTAGAAGAAAGCCCAATATATGATTCCGGAGTTAGGCTCAATAATGTCCGTTTATCTTCATCTGAAATATTTAATCCGGAGATAAATTTAGCCATGGAATCGGCTGTGATGGATTGCCCTTGAGTTAACGATTTCAATTGTTCGTAAGCATCTTGTTTTCCATTTTTTCGCAGGATAGTTTGGATTGCTTCTCCCAGAACTTCCCAATGACTATTGATTTCTGCTGACATTTGTGTTTTGTTAATTGTAATGCGTCCCAACCCTTTTAAAATGTTTTGCAATGCCAAATAGGAATGGCCCAAAGCAACACCCTGATTTCGCAATGTAGTTGAATCGGTCAAGTCTCGCTGCATTCTTGAAATGGGTAATTTTGTGGCAAGGTGACTCAAAAGTGCATTGGCGATTCCCATATTTCCTTCTGCATTTTCAAACTGAATTGGATTTATTTTGTGGGGCATAGTGGATGAACCAACTTCACCAGCTACTTTCTTTTGCCCAAGAATACCGCGGCTGATGTAAGACCACATATCTCGACATAAATCGGTCAAAACAGAATTCACCCGAATGACTTGGTGAAAACTTTCAGCTAAAGAATCGTGGGGCTCAATTTGGGTGGTAATCAAATTGGGTTCGAGTCCTAACGATTTAATAAATTTGGAAGCAAACCGCGTCCAATTTACTTTTGGATATGCCGCAACGTGGGCGGACCAAGTTCCAGTAGCGCCGCCAAATTTCCCCAATAATGTATGAGATTTAATTTGAGAAATTTGTCTATCCAATCGTGCACAAAATACAGCCAATTCTTTTCCGAATGTGGTTGGGGTTGCGGGTTGGCCATGAGTCAGTGCCAACATAGATGAACCTTTATAATTCCGTGCCAGTTTCTTTAATTCTTTATTAACTGAATTGAGTGACGTCAAGTAAACTTGTTTTAATCCGTCTTGCCACATGAGCGAATAAGACAGGTTATTTACATCTTCAGACGTAAGTGCAAAGTGAATCCAGGGATGCAGCGCTTTTTTCACTTTACCCTGAATATAATACTCAATGGCTTTTACATCATGATTGGTGGTGGCTTCGATTTCTTTGACTTTTTCAGCGCCGGTGGAATTGAAATTCTCATATATTTTTCGCAGGCGAGATTGTTCATCTTTGGAAAAGGGCGGAAGCTCTTTGATTCCTTTTTCATTCCCCAATGCAATGAGATATTCTATTTCAACCACCAAGCGATATTTCATAAGGGCCGATTCAGAAAAATAGGCGGATAGGTCTTTTATGCTATTAGCATAGCGACCATCTAATGGGGAAATATTGTTTAAAGTGTTTGAAGTGTTCATGTATTCGTAGTGTTTAAGTGTTTGAGTATATCAGTTGTTCGCGGTTGAAAAACTCATTCACCAAAACCGTTAATACTTGAACACGTTTTAACTTTAACACTCTAAAAACTCTTTTCTTTTATTTTCAAACCATTCACCCATTGCTTTGGGGTCTTGCATCAATTCCTGCATTGCACCCATGGCTTTTAGATGGTCTTCATCCTTGGCTTGGAACATTTCCATTCCATGTGCTTTGCTCATGTCTGCGATTTCATCAAATGTGTCGGCTGTGAATTCTTTTTCACAGGCGCCACCCAATTGGTTGCATGTCATTGTTTTCATTTTAACTCCTTTTCTTTATAGTGTTCATGTGTTAATATAATTACAAAGATTCAAATTCTTTTTGCATGAAATATTTTCATTCCGCGAGTTTTACTCTTCTCCTTCAAAATAATCGTATGATTCTTTACCTTTTGATATATTCCATAATTCTGAATTTTTTTCAGAAGTTCCTCGAGTTAAAATTTTATCCGAATCGGGGTATTCGCAAATATCAAAATCATTTTTTGTGCCCAGGGCTAAATATTTTAAATCACTATCACTATCATTTATTATTTGATGAGCCGCCGATCTATCACCGGTTGGGCAAGCAATAATATCATTCTTTTTTATTGGGTAATTACTTTCCCCATACCTTAAAACACCAGTCCCATCTAAAATTAGGAACATTTCTTCACTTACATGATGATTATGGAAGGGCCAAGATTTTTTACCGGGTGGAATTATGGTAATATTGTAGCCTAATTGATTTGCGCCAATTTTACTTCCAACATCAGCATATTGAGCTTTAAATGCTCCATGTTCATGGCCTTTGAATTTAGTGACGTCGTCAACATTTATTATTGGTTTCATTTTTTTATCCAGATATAATTATTGAATAAAATGTTCATTTTAAGAATTTTATACCAACGCTATACATTCTATGGAAATGTGTATTCCCTTAATTGGCATACCTACAATAGGCGTTGATCTTGCTGGCGGGTTATTTGGAAAAAACTCAACAAAAAGATCATTTAGTTTTGCGAAATTATTTGCATCGCAAAGCCATATTGTCGTTTTAACTACTTTACTCATATTGCTTCCGCAATTCTCAAGTAATGTTGAAAGATTTTTAAACGATTGTCGCGCTTGGGATTCAAAGTCATCTCCAACGAGTTCACCAGAATTATAATCAACGCCAGCTTGACCGGATATATATAATAAATTTTCGGCTCGCACAACATGTGAATAGGTATTTGCTACTTGAACATTGATATTTGATAGGTCTGGGATTTCATGAATTGTTTTCATTTTAACTCCTTTTTAATAGTGTTCATGTGTTTGAGTGTTATAGTGTTCGTGTGATTATCGTTTCTAACTTTAACACCTGAACACCTTAAAACTTTTCACACTTGTAGAATTCTTTTCACCGCCAACGCACAATTTCCTGGATCAAGTATTGTCAAGACCGGTGTATTGCTTGGCATTTGTAATGTAGAATGAATATTCACCAACATATCTGTTTTATCAGAAAATGGCGGACAACCTAAAGTTGGGAATTCACAATTAGCGGCTACAAAGCCTGACAGTGCGTTAGATCGACCAGCGATGGTGATATAGACAATATCTTTTTCATCTTTATTGTTTTCTAAAATTTCCAAAACTTTTAACGGGTTCTTGTGGGCCGAAGCTGCATGCTGTTCCCAAGTGATGCCGTATTCATCTAATTTATTGGTAATTTTTTTTGCGTGGGGCTCGTCAGATGTGGAACCCATTATTATTATTGTTTTCATAGTTTATCCTTTTTGTTGCCGCAGAGACGCCAAGAACGCATAGAAAACCATATTACAAATCTCTGCGGATTTTGCGACTTCGCGGCTAAATATATTCATTTAAGTTTTCGTTCATTCTTTCATTCACAGGTTTCCCCGCATCTGGGAATGGAAATACCCCACCCGTAATTGTTTCATATAAATAGATGTAGCGACTCGATAATTCAGCCACCAATTCTTCCGGCGCATCCGGTAAAGTTTCATCGTTATATGGATCACAATTATCCACGAACCAAAGTCGTAAAAATTCTTTATCAATATTCTGCGGATTCTTCCCAGCGGCCATGCGTTCATCATAAGTTTCAGCAATCCAGTATCGGCTTGAGTCCGGTGTATGGATTTCATCAATGAGCATTATTTCGCCATTTGCATCACGGCCCATTTCATATTTTGTATCTACCAAAATCATGCCGTTTTCCGCCGCTTTCTTTTGTCCGAATTCAAACAGTTCTAATGCTTTTTGACTGCAGTAATCCCAATCTTCTTGTGTCATCCAACCTTCGCTCACAATTTCATTCGGTGCGATAGGGCGATCGTGATGTTCTTCTTTCGTTGTAGGCGTTAGCATATTGGCATCGAGTTTTTGATTTTTAATTAAACCTTCCGGCAAATCATTTCCGCAATAGGTTCGGTCGCCATTATTATATACAGTCCAAAGGGCAGTATTGGTGCTGCCGGTAATATATCCGCGGACTACAAATTCGATTTGGAAAACATCGCACTTTTTCGCCAATGTAACGTTTGGATCTGGAACGGAAATGACCTGATTTGGAATAATATGTTTTGTCTGTTCAAACCACCATGCGCTGGTGAGATTGAGCACTTGCCCCTTAAATGGAATGGAAGCGAGAACTCGGTCGAAAGCACTCTGCCGATCCGTGGTAATGAGAACAACTTTGTCGCCATAATCATATTGATCTCGCACCTTGCCGATACGCCGATCCGAGAATCCGCCGGACAAAGCAGTCTCTGTTAACGTGTTATTCAGTTCCGCTTTAATGCGGTCTTTGTAATGTTCAGTTGATTCTATAGCATTCATGAGATAGTGGGTTGTATAGTATGTGTGTATTCAAAATTTCGTTTAAAACAGTTTCAAAATTACTGCCGTTTATGGTCACATTCCAGATGACACCGCGTTTTATTCTAGTTATGCCATCAATTTCAAATCGTTCTGTCAAAGATTCAAATTTTGCTCGGCCAATCATATCTTCTTTTTGTCTGACCAAAAAGGATCTTGTGTTTTTCTGGGATACAGATTCACAGATGAATTCCTTATTGGAATTATAGAGTTCACCCGTTTTTTCAATTTTTTGCAGGATGGATTCCCGATCGCCACGCATAGATATTTCCCAATGGGTTTGCCGCGTGATAGAAACATTGTGCCCCAAATGATTCAACGCTTTTTGAACGGACGATGCTTCGTTATCAGTAATAATCATATCAACGATCCATTCGGTAGCGTCAATGTTAGCTTTATAATTTGCCACTTCATAATGGGGACGATCAAAGGATAAGGTATGGCTTGTAACGGGATTCCCGTTTTCAATATAATCTTTCATGGATGAAAAAATAGTGTCGCCATTTTCTGTCCGCTCTGGATGGGGCATCATGGCCATTACGTTTCCTTTCGGATTGCATACGGCCGCCAAGTTGTGCATTGATCCGTTGGGATTGGTGGGAAATTCATCAGAAATGATTCCATCATCATCGCAATAGCGAAAGACCGTTTGTTCGTTGGCAATCATTTTTTCTAATAATTCATCCGGTATGATGAATCGCCCTTCGCCGTGAGCCAATGGAACATTTATCCATTCGCCCGTTTTTAATTTACGTGTAAACGCACAACGCCCAGCTGATGCGGTGAGTTGCAAATTTGCCCAAATATTATAATAACCCACGCCAAGAACATGGCCGCCCTTCACCCGTTTATTATCTGTGAGCGCCACACCAACGCGATGATCATTCAACCCAGGAACGAGTCCACTTTCTACCAGAATTTGAGCGCCGTTACAGATTCCGAGAACCGGCTTTCCGGATTCCGCTTCAAGTTTAATTTGTTTCATGATGGGGTCAAGCGCAGCAATCACGCCGGCTCGAGAACGGTCTTCGTAAGCGAATCCGCCTACAATTACAAAGCCATCAAAATTTGATAAATTTTCGGCTGGCTCATTCCATAAAAATTCCACGGGATTTAGTCCCACTCGAGGACAAGCCATGAGCGTTTCACGTTCCGTATTGGAACCGGGGAATTGGATGATGGCTATATTTTTCATGTTAATAATTGCGGAATAATATATTGCGACACAAGTTTGATTGTTTCAATTGCTTGAGTGGGTGAATTATAATTAGTGCGTGTAACAACAATCACCGATTCTAATTTGGGAAGAATCAGAACAATATTCCCACCATTGCCAGCCATAAACCAACCATTAGTCATTGATTTTTCACCAATTGGAAATTGGAAATTCCAAAAACAATATCCATATCCAGCGCCAGAATCATCATCCATTCGATGAACAGTTAAACAGTCATTGATCCAATCTTTTGGTATGAGTTGATTCTTTTGAAAAACGCCATCGGCTTGAACTAATTCACCGATTTTTAAAAGGTCTCGAGAACGCAGTTTTAATCCGCCACCCGTCATAACTTCATTTGTTGGGGAATATTGAAATTCATAATTTTCAATCCCCAATGGTTTGAAAAGCGTATTGATTATATATGCATCCGCAGGTTGATTTACTGCATTTTTTATTACTTCCCCCATTAATACCGCATTAATTGTGGCATAGCGAAATGGACCGAATCCATTTTTATCTCTTAAATAATTTTGTTTAACAGGCAGGTTTATAATCCAATGTGACCAATCATTTTGATTATGCATTTTATCTTCATTTCCGGGGCTTGAATCATCAGAGTCATTTGCCAAAAACCCCGAAGACATTGTTAGAAGATCTTTGATTTGTATATTTGATTTTATTGAATCATTTTTTATCACAGCACTATTGAGATAAATAGATATTTTGTCTTCTATCCCAGAAATATTTCCATTTTCAATCAACTTTCCGGTAACAATTGAAGTGATAGATTTTGTTACGCTTCTTGTATCATTCAATAAATCTGCGTGGCCATTTCCAAAATATTGTTCATAAACTAATTCCCCTTTTTGACTAATAAGAATAGATGTGGTTTTCGGAAATTCACCAAGGCCTAATTTGGTTTCTAATTCTAAAAGGTCTAATTGATGCTGTGAATTCGATGATGCACATCCGCCTAAAATGAAAATTATAAATATTGCCAATAAAATTCGAACAGTTCCCCGTATGCTTTGTGACCTAATTAATTGAAACATTCTTTTCTCCACTGACCACGGTGCCGATTTCATATACTTTAGATAAATCTTTCAGTGCATCTTTCACTGAATTCATATCGGTGGAATCCACAATAAAGACCATACCGATTCCCATATTGAATGCGCGGAACATTTCATCTTCATCCACATCACCAATGGATTGCATTACATCAAAAACTGGAAGTGATGGCCAAGATCCTTTTTGAAGTTCAATGCCACATCCGTCCGGTAAAATCCGTGGAATGTTTTCAACCAGTCCACCGCCGGTAATATGGGCGATTCCTTTTACATCAAGGCCTTTATCCAAAACTGAAAAAACATGATTCGTATAATTTAAGTGCGGTTCTAATAAAGTGAGTCCCACAGATTTTTCCAATTCGGGAATCGTATCATTCACATCATAACCGCCGATTTCAAAAAAGAGTTTTCGTGCGAAGGAATAACCGTTGGTGTGTAATCCGTTTGATGGAAGTCCCAACACCATATCGCCAGGCTTGATGGTTTCGCCTGTAATAATTTTTTCTTTTTCCACCACGCCCGTAATGATGCCCACCAAATCATGTTCGCCGGGTAAATAGGTATCGGGCATTTCTGCCGTTTCTCCACCCACCAAAGACACGCCCGTTTCTTTACAGGCTTTTACCATTCCGGATACAATTTCTTCAACAATTTCCGGTTTCAGTTTATCGTTAGCGATGTAATCCAAAAAGGTAAGGGGACGCGCACCCATGACTAAAATATCGTTAGCGGCAGCACTTAAAAGATCAATACCAATAGTGTCAAATTTTCCCAATTTTCGGGCGATGATAGTCTTTGTTCCAACGCCGTCAATACTTTGAACCATGACGGGATGATTATAATTTTCGAGTATGGGTTTTAGATCGTATAGCGAACCAAAACTGCCAAGCCCCGTCAGTACATTGGAAGTAAAGGTGGACTTCACGCCATCTTTTATCCGATCGACTGCTTCGTTGCCAGCATCAATATCTACACCAGCTGATTTGTAATCTACTTTTTGTTTAGCCATATTATTTTACCACGAAGACACGAAGGCACAGAGAATGAAACAAAATATTTTCTCCGTGTGCTCTGTGTCTCTGTGGTTTAAAGTTTGTTTCGAAGACCATTTGTCCACAAATCTTTTGCTTTATTAACAGGTAATTTTACAACTTCGTTGATTTGAATCGAATTCCCGCCTGTTGATCCAATTTTAAAAACATCCAGTCCATATTTTGAAAAATTTTCTTTTACTGATTCCACATTTCCCGACGATACTTCCAATACAAACCCACCTGTTTCAGAAAATAAAATTTTATCCAGTGTAAATTCAGAATCAATTTTTACTTTGCATCCAATCGCATTCCCAAAAGTCATTTCTGCAAGTGCAGAAGCAATACCGCCGTCCGCAATATCATGACAGGACAACACCATGCCATCATCAATACAATCTGTGAGAGCAAAGATTTGATTTTTTACTTCTTCAAAATTTGGTTTGGGAACATTTGCGCCCAACTCATGAAATAGACTATAATAAACAGAGCCACCCAATTCATCTTTTCGTTCGCCAATCATAAGTAAAACAGAATCGGTTTTTTGGAAATGTGCCGACACCGTTTTATTCACATCTTTGAGCCGGCCCAAGCAACTCACAATAGGGCTGGGTGGAATCGCGCCACTTTTTGATTCATTATAAAAACTTACATTTCCCGCAATAATGGGCGTGGCATGGACCGGATTGTCTTTCAAAGTAATGGCATGGCACGCATCGGCTACGCCGCGGACACCTTCTACAAATTCCCACATTTGGTGGGGTTTTTCGGGATTCCCGAAACAGAGACAGTCCGATAACGCGTGCGGTGTTGCCCCAACGGCTGCCACATTTCGCATGGATTCTACCACAGCATTTACGCCACTCCAATAGGGGTCGATAAGTCCGTATCTTGGATTGTGATCGGTGGAAAGGGCGATACCCACATTTCGAATTTCTTCTGGATATTTTTCAGAATTGAAGGGCGCCATTACGCCGGAATCTGCCAAACCAGTTTCCGTATGAATCCGTCCTTGAACTTGTTTGTCATATTGCTCAAAAATGGGTTCACGACTGGCCATATTTTCGTGAGATAAAATGTCTAATAAAGTTTGATTGTAGTCAGCCGGTTCGGGCAAGTTGGGTTCGGTAAAATTTGACTCCCGCGCTTCAAAAGGCCGGTTGTACAAAAAGCCTTCCGTCACTTCCTTGGCTTTCGCATTTACAATTTCTTCATCACCCTTGTGCACAATATATTGACCATCGTTGCGAATTTTTCCAACCACGGATGCGCGTGCGCCTTCACTTACCCCAGGTAGATCGTACACATTATTATAGTGGTCCAAAATCATGGGTGTTACTTCTGGGGAACAGACCCACATAAAACGTTCTTGGGTTTCACTGCAAAGGTAAACGGACGGATGAAGCCCATCCATGCCAATATGAATTTTATCCATCCAAACTTCTGCGCCATAACCGGATGTTTCTGCCAACTCCACGCTGGCGCAAGCCACACCGCCGGCACCGAGATCTTTAAAGCCAATATCATCGATGAGCCCCTTTTCTTTCAGGATATCAAAGAGCGCGTAGGATGATTTCAGAAGATGTCGTTCCAAAAATGCGTTGGGCTCCTGAACGGCTCCTTTGTTTTGCTCTTTCTTTTCTTCTTCCAATTCTAATGAAGCAAAACTGGCGCCACCGAATCCGCTATTGTCTGTGGGTTTCCCTAGTAAAATTAAATCATAACCTTCTGCATTTTTTGGTGCGTAAGAGTGAATAATATTTTCTTCTTTTACAATGCCCAGTGTAACCAAAGTGACCAAACAATTTTCGTTATATCCTTCATGATAATATAAATCGCCGCCTACATTGGGAATCCCCAGTGGGTTTCCATAACCGGCAACACCGGCGACAACACCATCGTGAATCCATTTGGTTTTATTATTTTTAATATCTCCGAATCGGAAAGAATCAGTCACGGCAATGACTTCTGCGCCCATACATAAAACGTCACGGACGTTGCCACCCACGCCGGTTGCCGCTCCTTCGTAAGGCACAATTTGAGATGGATGATTATGGGATTCATGGCTCATGACAATACACCAGCGATGACCATTATTATCTGTGGCAATTGCCACCACACCCGCGTCTTCTTTAGCGCCAAGTACAACGTCTGGACCTTCCGTGGTAAATTGCTTTAAATGGTTCCGACTGCTTTTATAACTGCAATGTTCTGAACCTTGGATTGAAAATAAAATGAGTTCTGCCAGAGATGGCGCACGGCCCAACATATCATTCTGAATTTGTAGCGCTTCGTCTGTGGTGAGTGGAATGTTGAGCTCCACCAGTTTGGCTTTGATGTCCGTATCAGATAGCCCGGCGAAGTCGATAATTTCTTTTGTGAAAGCCATTTTAATTAGCCGCAAAGACGCAGAGAGCGCAAAGGATTAATTAAAATATTAAATAAACTAAAAAATCTTTTCTGATTTGATTTATAAATTATTAACAAACCGTTTAATGCCATTTTTCAATAATTTTGAATTAAAATTTATTAACAACCCCAAACGATAATCTCCCAACTTTAAATAAGATAGAATTGTTGCTTCAAATACAGGATCATGTCTTTCTACGCTTTTTAATTCTAAAACGATTGTTTCTTCAACTAAAACATCTACTCTGAAAATTCCAACCGGTTCTTCACGATAAGTTACATGTAATGTTTTTTGTTTTTCGAATGCTATGCCTTCCCGTTGAAGTTCAATGCAAAGAGCTTTCTCATAGACGCTTTCCAAAAGACCTGGGCCTAATCTCCGATGAACTTCAATCGCACAGCCAATGACTCTTTCAGAAAGTTTATTGATTTCTTCTTTAGTCATTTCTTTGCGGCCGTGGCGTCTCTGCGGCAACTATCGTATGATTGTCTCATGGCGTTGTGGCCCCACCGATACAATTTTCACAGGGCAATCCACTTGACGTTCAATAAATAAAATATAATCTTTTAAAGTTTGGGGTATGGCATCGTAGCCTTTATCCCAAATATTTTCAGGGAGGTTACCCCAACCCTGGAGTGTTTCATAAATGGGTTTTGCATTGCGGTATTGGGTTAAACTTGCAGGCATTTCGGTGATGCGTTCACCATCCACATCGTAAGCGACGCAAACGGGAAGTTCGTCAAATCCATTCAATACATCTAATTTTGTTAGGGCGATTTCTGTCAATCCATTCACGCGAACCGCTTGTCGTACTTGCACCAAGTCGAGCCACCCGACGCGCCGTGGACGTCCTGTGGTGGTGCCATATTCGCCACCTTTATCCCGAAGACTTTTTGCTTCATCTCCATGAATTTCGGATGGCAGTGGACTTTCACCTACACGACTCAAATATGCTTTTGTAACGCCGATGATTCGATCAATATCTCTAAAGCTTACGCCAGTTCCGGTGGAAATATGCCCCGCGGCTGTGTTGGAAGAAGTGGTGTAGGGATAAACGCCGTGATCCACATCCAGACTAATGCCTTGTGCCCCTTCAAATAAAATGGATTTCCCCGATTTGTGTGCTTTGTATAAAATGACCGATGTATCATGAATATAGGATTTCAATTTTTGACCATAATCAGAATAAGTATCAAATATATCATCCATGGAAATATCCAAAGATTGGTTGAGCGTTTTTTCAATAATGCTTTTACAAAAAGCATATCCTTTCTCAAGCTTTTCTCTAAATACATCCGGCTCTAAAAGGTCCACCATTCGAATGCCGTTGCGGAACATTTTATCGGCATAGACCGGTGCAATTCCACGATTAGTACTGCCCGCGGCTAAATTTCCTTGATGTCCAGAAAGAGCCCCATCCATGGCAATATGATAAGGCATTATTACGTGCGCCCGATCGCTTACCATAAGTTTGGGGTTAATCCCTTTTTCTTTCACATAAGCAATTTCATCCAAGAGCGCTTTTGGATCTACAACAACGCCATTACCAATAATGGACATGGGTTCGCCATAGACAATTCCGGATGGGATAAGATGAAGTTTGAAAGTGGTGCCCTCTACAATGATGGTATGGCCGGCGTTGTTGCCGCCGTGAAAACGGACCACGTAGTCAGATTCGCCGGCAAAAAAATCGGTGATTTTTCCCTTGCCTTCGTCACCCCACTGGGCGCCGACGATTGTAGTGATTTTATACGGGTTTGAAGACACGTCGCTCGATGGGCAGTTTTATTTTAATGGCCGTAAATATCACAGAAATAGTTAAAATATATTAATCGAGATTACATCTTAAAACAGATTAATTAAAAGAGAGATTGTGGGAGTCTTCTAACTTTTTTGCAATTTGACTTGAAACAGTGCTAATGAAATGAAATTAATAATTAATCCCCACATACCCGCATGTATTCCCCAGGGTTTATTGGAAATCACTGGAGATAATATGATAATTAAAGTAGTCAATGTTCCCATTATTACACCCATTAAAACAGATTTTGTTTGCAAATTTTTCATGTGAACCCCTAAAAAAATAGCTGGCGCAATTTGACACAACAACTCCAGTTTTATTTCCATAAGCCGCCAAATAGTTTGTGGTAATTTAATAGCGAGTAAAACAGCCAATCCCATAATTAGCCAAGAAAATATTTTGCCAAGATGAATTAATTGTTTTTGGGTTTTGTCTGGGTTTGATCGCCCATATAAATCTTTTGTTACCATGGCTGAAATTGCGAGCAATGCAGAATCAACCGTACTCATAATAGCCGCAACAGCAGCCGAAAGAAACAAGACGATCAACATTCCCATAGCTGGAACTCTACTCCCAATATCCTGTAGCATCAAAATTGTAATCTGCTCACTCCCCTGTCTATCAAGGTTTGGAAATTGTGATAAACCAACCCAACCAACGATTACCATAAACATTGTAGTAATTAGAGGCATAAAAACCATAAATTGAAAAGAACGTTTTAATGTGTGTTCATTTTTTGCTGCATATATGCGTTGAATGGCGTGTGGATAAACTGATATACCGAAAAAGGCTAATCCAAGAGTGCTTATCCATAATCGTTTTTCTGTCCAGTTTGGAGGGTTAAAAAATTCAGGGCTATGACTTTTGATGATTTCTGCAGAAGCGACCATTCCACCATACTCTATTTGAATAACTATAAAGATTAGTATTACACCTATCAGCAAAAGAACGCCTTGAATAACATCCGTCCAAGCAACGCTACGCATACCGCCCAACGTTTCGTAAATGACCATAATAAGTGATAATAAAATTATTCCCTGGGCAAACCCAACTTTTCCACCGGTAGCGGCCACCACAATGTATCCAATCGCTTTTAAATTTGTGAGAATATAATTTCCAAGGGCAATAATTGAAATTAATACAATTAAATTTGTCAACAATTTGTTCTTGAAACGATAATGAATAAAATCACCTATCGTAATAAATCCATATTTTTTTGACAGATTGAATAATTTTGGAGCATAGATTAAATAAGCACCTATAATAGAACTCATGAAAATAACCATAACCAAAGATTGATAACCGCCACGGTATGCTTTACCGGCGAACCCAATCATTGTATTTCCACTGTATTGTGTTGCATATAACGTTAAAAAAAGAACAAATACACCCATTCCTCTTCCAGCTAGATAAAAATCGGACAATGTGTTTTCTTCGCGCGCCCTTCTTCCGGCCAATCCAATTCCAATTAACGAAAATAAATATAACCCCATAAAGGTGATTCCAGCGGTTCCCAATAAAGGATCAGGGTTCATTCTGTTGTTTTTTTAGTTGGCCAATAAACGTGAAGAATTATTGCAACAATAAAGGAATAAAGGATAGTCATTATTAACGTATAAAAAGCCCAAGCAGGAAATCCCAAAATAATGAATGTGGACTTTGTAAACATGGGTGTTGTTAAAACACCAGCCAGCGTTGAAAGAAAATACGCTTTTTTTGGAATCAATGTATATTGCCCTAGTATCTTAGTAGTTCTTGAAGGTCATTCAAATTGTCTGGGAATTGATTTGATTTATTTTTTAAAAATTTATCAAAAAATGAAACAACAACTTTATTGACAATAGAAACAGTTTTTATTGGTGCAACGCTTCCTGTTTCTAATAAATAGTCTGATATAGTTGAATATAGAGGAACATCACTAAAATCCAAATGCCGCGCCCCCTGCAACGTATAATGTATTTTATCTTTTTTTACATTTTTTAAAAACCTTACGAGCTTTGTGGGGCTAGAAGGGTAATCAGAATCATTCCAGTGAGGCCTGCCTAAATACAAAAACGGTTGTGAAATTCCACTATCTATAATCAATTCGGGTATAGGGTTCATCCAACTATCTAATGTGAGCACTGCTTTAAAACGACTGTCTTCATATGCAGTTTGAATAGCCGTGGCGCCACCATAAGAATGACCAAGCACACCCACTTTTTCAACGTTAATCACGTTGTGGAAATCATCACTAGAAAGCATTTGATCTAATATATATCTAACGTCTGCTACGCGCGTGTTTAATTGTTGTCGTCGAATTCGAACGCTATCAGGATAACCAGTAATATCAGATCTGTAATCAGCTGTATGACCGTCAGGAAAAACAGTTAGGTTACAATCATAAGTATGATCTGGCGCAACAACAATATAGCCATGGCTCGCTAGTTCTTCAATTAAGGCAGTGTGAATTTCTTTATAACCCGTAATACCATGAGATAATATTAAAAGAGGAAACCGTTTATTTGGGATTATTGCTTCATTTAAAAAAGAATGTGTTTTTACCAAATCAATGTGGCTAACCAAAAACCCGGGGATTCCGCCCGCAGCACCAATTCCATCAGCTCTTATGTTGAGATTATAAAGATAGGGCACTGGCTTGCCAGTTGTTTTTTCCACAGGATACCATACCTGAACTAACAATTCACGAAAGTCGTTTGGGTCTTCAGTGTCCGGGGTAAACCATTCTGGACGAGATGAGTCGACCCAATGATACAGTTTTGTACCAATGGAAAAAGGTCCGGTTGGTTCTGGAAGATCAAACACGGGCGAAACCACAGGAAGTGAAATAGAAAGGAAAATCCAAATTCCCCACAAATATTTATTAAATCGTTGTGAGAATTTCAGCTCGCCTATTTTTAATCGCAGGTAGAGTATACCAAAACTTAAATAAGTGGGTACCATTTGCCAGCGATAACCTTCAAACATTACATGGACCACGATTAAAATAAGCGCAAAAAGCAGCAATTGCATGGGCTGTTTATCTTTTTGTTTTGAAAAAACTAGCTGATATATCAACACAATTAATATTAATAGCAATATGGATTCAAATAAGCGCATGGGCAGTATTAATGGTAATTTCTCCTTTGAGAAACTAACAATGAAAGTAACGCTATGTCATTCCATAAATTAGATTTTAAAGAAATAACTGAAAACGAAATGAAAAACCGATCCCAGAAATTTTATTATAAAATGAAATCAAGGCGAACTGTTAGAGACTTTTCTGATCGATCGGTTCCCTTAGAGGTTCTTGAACGTTGTATAAAAACAGCGGGTCTAGCTCCGTCCGGTGCGAATAAACAGCCTTGGAGCTTTGTATTGGTTCAAGATCCAGGTATTAAGAAAAAGATTCGATTTGCCGCAGAAGCAGAAGAAAAAGAATTTTATTCTCACCGCGCCACAAAAGAATGGCTCGAAGACTTAAACCAATTTGGCACAGACTGGCGCAAACCTTTTTTGGAGATAGCTCCCTTTTTAATTGTAATGTTTAAACAGGTGGTGGATTCGTGCTATGATGAACCGCGTAAAAATTATTATGTAAATGAATCAGTGGGTATTGCGGCAGGATTTTTATTAGCGGCAATTCATAATGCAGGACTCGTTTCATTAACCCATACGCCAAGTCCAATGAAATTTTTACAGAAAATTTTAAAACGCCCTGAAAATGAAAGAGCATTTTTACTTATTCCGGTTGGATATCCTGCAGATGATGCGAAGGTGCCAAAAATTACAAAAAAATCTTTTGAAGAGATTGTTGTTATAAAATAATCAAATGAGAATTATACTGATTATTCTTTGTTTTAGTATTGTTAGTAGTGAATCAAATCCTTTTTTAAAGTTTAGTATTTATGATGAAACGATTTCAGGTTCTAATTATAAAATTAAGATGATTCCTATAAAGGGGGGATCGTTTCAAATGGGCAGTCCAAATAATGAAAAGGGTCGCCATGGAGACGAAGGTCCTCTTCATAGTGTTACTGTTAATGATTTTTGGATGGCGGAAATTGAAATTAGTTGGGATATTTATGAATTATTTCTAAATAGAACAACTGACCACACACAGACAAAAGAAGGTAACATCAGTTTAGACGTTGATGGCGTATCGGGTGCAACGCCACCCTATGTGAATTATAATAAAAATGGGTTTCCAATGATAAACCTAACCCAGTATGCTGCATCACAGTTTTGTAAATGGTTAACGGCTAAAACAGGTCATTATTATCGACTACCAACAGAAGCAGAATGGGAATATGCTTGTCGAGGTGATGAGGCAACGGCATATTCGTTTGGGGAAAAATTAAAAAAGATTAATCAATATTGTTGGTATAAAGGCAATAGTGAAGGGAAACTACATAAAAGTAAGAAAAAACGGCCTAATGCATTCGGCCTTTATGACATGCATGGGAATGTAGCTGAATGGGTCTTGGATAGCTATGATGCGGATGCATACATTTTATGGGAGAAGGGAGCTCTGAATCCCGTAAAAAAGAATAGGGCGCTTTATCCAAGGGTTGTTCGCGGTGGATCGTTTAAAGATAATCCGTATCGACTTCGATCAGCTGCGAGGGGGTTTTCGAGCCACGTGTGGAAACAGCGAGATCCTCAAGTTCCCAAAAGTTTGTGGTGGCACACTGATGCAACCCATATTGGATTCCGTATTGTTCGTCCACTTCATGAACCTATCAAGGGCGATTTAAATAAGTTATGGGTTCGACCTAAAAAAGAATATTGAGGTATTATGAATAAACAAAATAAAAATATCGACAGAAGAAGATTTATTGCTCAATCAGCCAAAATTACAGCTGCGGGACTAATTATTGGACGCTTACCAGCATCTTCGAAAAAACTTGTTTCATCTGAAGGTGAAATAAAAGTGGCGCTTGTGGGATGCGGTGGTCGAGGAACGGGCGCAATTTCTCAAGCGCTGGAAGCAGATAAGGACGTGAGGTTGGTTGCTATGGCAGATGCGTTTGGTAATAATGCAGAAAATTGTCTAAAAACACTATTTGAAAAATTTGGAGAATCAGATAGAATTAATGTTAATAGAGAAACTATTTTTACAGGTTTTGATGCCTATAAACTAGCTATTGACATGGCGGATGTTGTAATTCTTACAACGCCCCCAGCCTTTCGCCCCCAACACTTTAAATATACCATCAGTCAAGATAAACACGTATTCATGGAAAAACCAGTTGCTACCGATGTGGCTGGGATACGGAAGGTTTTAGAAGCGGGAAAAGAAGCTCGCCGCAAGAAGTTGAATGTAGTTGTAGGGCTCCAGCGCCATTACCAGCGTAGCTATGAAATGGTTAAAAAACGTATTGATAGAGGAAAGATTGGTGATATAGTTTCGGGGCAAGTCTATTGGAATAGCGGTGGCGTTTGGGTAAGGCCACGCCAACCCGGACAAACAGAATTAGAATATCAAATGAGAAACTGGTACTATTTTAACTGGCTCTGTGGTGACCATATTGTAGAACAACACATTCATAATATTGATGTAGCCAATTGGTTTATAGGTTCCACTCCTGTTTCCGCCCAGGGAATGGGTGGTCGGGAAATTAGAAGAGGAAAAGATCATGGTCAGATTTTTGACCATCATTTTGTAGAATTCACTTACCCGGATGGGCAAATAGTAGCAAGCCAATGCCGCCATCAAAAAGGATGTATGAATCGAGTAGAAGAAGTGTTTCAAGGTACCAGGGGAAACGTAATCACAAATAGCAGTCATTTTGGGTTGATGAAAAACAAACATGACAGAGTTGTTTATGAACACGAAGGCGAAAAAGATATTAATCCATACCAGAGGGAACATAATGAATTATTTGCAGCTATCAGGTCCGGTGAGCATAGGATGGATGATACCAATAGGGGTGCCCAAGCTACCATGACGGCAATTCTTGGGCGTATGGCAACCTACTCAGGTAAATTAATTATGTGGGATGATGCTATGTTGTTTGATCATAAACTTGTACCAGAATTACATTCATTTAACGACACAGCGCCAGTGCTGCCGGACGAGTTAGGTAAATATCCCATTCCGGTTCCAGGTGTAACACAATATGGATAAACTATGAAAAGAAGATCATTTTTTAAAAAGGGGCTGGCTTTTACATTGGCTCCGTTTGTTAGTGCAGACTTGATTGCTAAATCAAATTTAGAAATAAAGGAGATGAGCAAACCTTTCAACCTTAATTATGCTCCCCACTTCGGCATGTTTAAACATAACGCTGGAGAGAGTCTGTTGGATCAGATCCAGTTTATGTACGACCATGGTTTTAGATCTTTGGAAGACAATGGTATGAAGAATCGGACTATAGATGACCAAAACAGTATTGCCAAAAAAATGAGCAACCTCGGTATGACAATGGGCGTTTTTGTAGCTCATAAGATTTACTGGCGCGACCCAAACCTCACAAGCGGAAATAAAGAGCTGCAAGATGAATTTGTTCAAAATGTTAAAGAGTCTATAGAGGTTGCTAAAAGAGTAAATGCTAAATGGGTGACGGTCGTTCCAGGCCATGTAGATTTAAAGTTAGAAATGGCTTACCAGACAGCAAATGTGGTTGTTGCTTTACGCCGGGCAGTTGAATTATTGGAGCCACACGGGTTAGTTATGGTACTAGAACCTTTAAATTGGTGGGCCAACCATGCGGGGCAATTTTTAAGAGAGATACCCCAAGCATTTGAAATTTGTAAAGCTGTCAACAGTCCATCATGTAAGATTCTTTTTGATATTTATCATCAGCAAATTAGTGAAGGTAATTTAATCTCCAATATTGATAAAGCTTGGAACGAAATAGATTATTTTCAAATTGGTGATAATCCAGGGAGAAAAGAACCGACATCAGGTGAAATTAATTACTTAAATGTGTTTAAGCATATCCACAGCAAAGGATTCAAAGGTGTGATGGGTATGGAACACGGCAATTCCAAGCCGGGTAAAAAAGGCGAGATGGCAGTTATTGATGCCTATCGAGCTGTAGATAGTTTTTTATTTTAAAATCTGTGTATTTTATCTCTAATGATCAGCTTTTTGTTAGGGTTTATTTTCGTTGATATCAGCCCCCTTTTTAAGCTTGTGCGTGTTCTCCGGACTTAACATCAGGAATAATATTATCAGATTCAAACTGTTCTTCTTCTGTTGACCCATTCATGGCTGTCGTAGATGCAAGTCCTTGGGTAACAGCATTCTGTACTGCATCAAAATAACTTGTTCCAACAAAAGACTGGTGTTTTGCGGATCGCAAGCCATCTTTTTCGCTGGCAAACTCACGTTCCTGCATTTCTGAATATGCAAACATTCCTTCCTCTTTATAGGCTTTACTTATTTCAAACATACTAAGATTTAATGCATGCCAACCTGCAAGCGTGATAAACTGAAAACGGTAACCCATTTCAAACAACTCTTCGCGAAATGTTTTCATTTCTTCATCGGTTAAGTTGGCTTTCCAGTTAAAAGAAGGTGAACAATTATATGCCAATAATTTTCCCGGGTACTGTTCATGTATAGCATCGGCAAAATAACGAGCTTCGTTTAAATCGGGTTTTGATGTTTCACACCAGAGCAAGTCTGCATAGGGAGCATATGACAACGCCCTATCTATCGCTTGCTCTATACCGTTATTCACATAATAAAACCCTTCAGTTGAACGGTCACCTGTAATAAATTTTTGATCACGGATGTCATGGTCGCTAGTAATTAATGTTGCAGCATTTGCATCTGTTCTAGCAATTATTATTGTAGACACGCCCATTACATCTGCCGCTAATCTGGCTGCAACGAGCTTATTGATGGCTTCTTGTGTTGTAACAAGCACTTTGCCGCCAAGGTGGCCACATTTTTTAGCAGATGATAATTGGTCTTCAAAATGGACACCCGCAGCTCCGGCTTTTATCATATGTTTCATAAGTTCATATGCGTTCAAATTTCCACCAAAGCCTGCTTCTGCATCTGCAACCAAAGGCACCAACCAGTCTATATCGGAATTATCATCAAGCCAATGTATTTCATCTGTGCGTTGTAAGGAATTGTTGATGCGCTCCACAAGTTTCGGAACCGAATCAACCGGGTAAAGACTTTGGTCGGGATACATGGCGCCAGCAGAATTGGCATCGCCCGCAACCTGCCATCCGGAGCAATAAATTGCCTTGAGACCCGCTTGGACTTCTTGAATTGCCTGGTTTCCAGTCATGGCACCCAACCCGCAAAGCGGTTCATTGTCATTCATGTGTTTCCAAAATTTTTCTGCACCTAAACGAGCCAATGTATATTCAATTTGTACTGATCCGCGCAAATTAACCACTTCTTCGGCTGTAAAAGGGCGATTAATACTTTCCCAGCGGGAGTTGTTGTTCCAATCGTTTTTTAACTGTTGAATTTGTTCGTTTTTGTTCATTTCTATCTCCGTTATTTAATATGTTTATATGCCGGCAACGTTAGGAAGTCAATAAAATCCTCTTTTAAAACCATTTCTTGGAAGAGGGTTGCGGCGAGTTGAATTTTGTTAATGGTTTGCAAGTGTGATAATTCTTCATTTAAAACTGTTTTGAAGACATTTACTGTTATTGTCGTCCCGTCGCCCATTTCAGCTTCATGTTTTATCCATTGCCATAGCTGTGAACGGCAAATTTCAGCTGTGGCAGCGTCTTCCATTAAGTGATACAGGGGAACACAGCCATTTCCGTTTAGCCATGCAGCAATATATTGAATACCAACACGAATATTATGGCGAAACCCTTCGTATGTAATTTCACCATGAGGAACCTTTAAGAGATCAACGGCAGAAACAGAAATATTTTTCCGCTTTACATTAATTTGATTAGCTGAAGGCATAACATCATTAAATGCGTCTAATGCTATATCTGCTAATCCAGGATGAGCGATCCATGTACCATCGTGCCCAGCGCGAGCTTCCCGGACTTTATCCTGACGGACCTTTTCCAAAGCGGCATTGTTTTCGGTTGTGTTATTTTTAATTGGAATTTGGGCCGCCATACCACCCATAGCGTGAGCTTGGCGTTTATGGCACGTTTTTACAAGGAGGTCGACATAGCTTTTCATAAAATAGCTATCCATGGTGACGACGGCCCTATCCGGCAAAACAAAGTTGGAATGATGACTAAATTTTTTGATAAAACTGAAAATGTAATCCCAGCGACCACAGTTAAGGCCGGCGGAATGTTCTCGGAGTTCGTATAATATTTCATCCATTTCAAATGCGGCTAGGACTGTTTCCAAGAGTACAGTTGCCTTAATTGTCCCTCTGGATATTTTTAACGCATCCTGAGAATAATTAAATACATCGTTCCATAATCGTGCCTCCAGGTGGTTTTCCAATTTCGGAAGATAAAAATAAGGCCCTGTTCCCTTTTTTATAAGAAAACTGGCATTATGGAAAAAGAACAACCCAAAATCCAAGAGACTTGCGGCCACCTCTATTCCATCAATAAGAATATGTTTATCTGTTAAATGCCACCCGCGGGGTCGAACCATTAGAGTAGCTATTTTTTTGTTTAAGTGGTATTTTTTATCCTTTGTTGGATGTATAAAAGAAATGGTTCCTTTAATCGCATCCCTGAGGTTAATCTGTCCTTCAATCGTATTTTCCCAAGTGGGTGAATTAGAATCTTCAAAATCCGCCATAAACACCTTTGCTGGCGAATTTAAAGCATTAATAATCATTTTTCGATCAACAGGACCGGTGATTTCAACACGGCGATCCAGAAGGTCGTGTGGGGTTGGCGCTATGGTCCAGTCGCCCGAGCGGATATGTTCAGTTTCTGGTAAAAAGTCAGGGAAAGCGCCCTTATCTATTTCCAACTGCCTTTCTTTTCTTTTTTGCAATAAAGCCAACCGTGAGTCATTGAATTCACGATTTAAATTGGCAATAAAATCCAAAGCTTCGAAGGAGAGAATTTGTTCATAATCTGTGCCTATACCTCCAAGTATAACAACGCCATCTGGCCAGTGGGACGATAATTGATTTGGATGTGTTTGCAAATATGTGCTCATAAATATATACTATTGTAATTAAATACTATGATAAATATTACTAGCCTGAGAAATATATTAAAAGTAAACTTTACACATAATACTTTACAGTGTAAAGTTTACAATGATGAATAAAAAGCAAATAGAAAAAACAATTCCATGTGATGATATAAACTGTGTACTGGAGCATTATACAGAAAAACTTGGATATAGTATCGAGAGCATATTTCCAGCTGATAACCCTAGAAGTGCAATTGTTTTTAAAGGTGAATCTCGTATACAACTAGGAACAGAAGAAATAATAAATACAGCAACTATTCCACCAATTAAACAATCGTTCACTATTACGGAATTGGTTAGTGAGAGCGCATGGATTGCCGGTCGGGCCGGTATGATGTATAGAGATTTAATCCCAGACCTTCAAGGAGGAAGGTTCATTGCATCGCATATAAAAATACCTGATGGCGGCCCAGTAGAAGATTATGTCCATTATCACAAAATTCGTTTTCAAATTATATATATCCATAAAGGGTGGGTAAGGTTGGTTTATGAAGATCAAGGTTCGCCGTTTATTATGAAGGAGGGCGACTGCGTGTTGCAGCCTCCCGAAATTCGCCACCAAGTATTAGAATGTTCATCAAGTTTTGAAGCAATAGAAGTCAGCTGTCCGGCCGAACACTTAACAAATGTTGATTACGATTTAACATTGCCAACCTCTGTGTTTCAGCCGGACAGAAGTTATAAAGGACAAATATTTCATTTGCACAAATCAGAGAATGCTCATTGTGTGCCCTGGTATATGTCTGGATTTGAATACCGTGATATTGGTATAGCCGCTGCCACCGATGGATTAGCCAGCGCCCAAGTTGGAAGATTTAATAGGTATGATACTCTAACTAATTATAGTCATAACGGGGAGTTTTTGTTCATGTTTGTTTTGAAGGGCAACTGCATATTGCATTGTAATGGTCAAAAAAATCTAAAGACGGAAACAGCTGTGGTAATTCCGGCACAAATGAACTATAGCTTGAAAAACTGTTCTGATAATTTTGAAATATTGGAAGTAGTTCTACCCGCCAGAAAAGTTTCCTTCGTATGAAAACACTAAATGTTTCCCAGAAAAAAGCTCATTTTTTAGGTGCAAAAATTCGTGCTTTGCGAAAACGAAACGGCATGACCATGGATGACTTAACATACCGGTGTTATCAGCTGGACAGTCAAACGGCTCCATCTGTACCTTATTTAAGTTTAATTGAAAACGGTCATAGAAACCCTTCTGAAAAACTGTTGGAACTATTAGCAGAATTATTTCAGAAAAATGTTTCATGGTTCAGGGATGACAGCACAGCTCTACAGGAAGATCAAAAACAGGAAGCAGGGTTCCCGGAAAATAAACTTTTGCTGGAACCGGGTATTTTATTTTCTAAAGAATTGATGGAGATGGCCATTCCAGAATTATTATCGCAAGCCAGTATTTCCGGAAGACAGTTTACCCACATTTTATTAAGGGCCTATCAGGAACAAAATAAAAATAAATTTCCAGACCTTGAACGGCTCGCGGATGAAACAGGTAGAAAAAAGTTTCCCTTGGATGTAAATAATTTAATGGCGCTGTGTAAAAAATATGGTTTAAATGTGAAGTGGTTTAATCGTCCTACTTTTTTAACGAAAAACGATGCCGGACAAGAGATTAAAACACTATTTCGTTCATTTTATGATAGCCCTAACGTTGTATATATAAATAAACAATTAGAAAATCAACCCCAACGATTGAAGTATGAACTGGCGCTTTATTTGGCTCATAAAATTTTACACAATGGTGATGGTGTTGTTTCTTCCCATGCTACGGGTGGCGAGCTGGGCGGTTCACCGCGTCCATCAAATTATCAAGTTAGGCAAGTAAGTCAGGAAGATATGCTCATTGCTTGGCGTGATTTTGAGTGCAGTTTTTTTGCAGGAGCACTTCTGTGTCCGCGTCAGCCGTTTCGTCGTTTTCTTGTACGTAACGGGTATGATATACGGGCATCACAAAAACTGGAGCTAACACCCGCGGTCATAATGCGACGAATGACAATTGTATCGCCATATGATAATTGGCATTATTTTGATATTTATCCACCGGGGATGATGAGGGTTGCATACCGAGGAAATGGCATACCTTTACCTTGGGGTAGTATGCAAGCAGGTGTACCGGCCTGTGAACAGTGGGCATTGTTTAGAACGGTTAATGATAAAAAATTACGCAAACCAATGGCCCAAATTTCTTTATTGAAACAGGATAATGTATTACGATTATATGCTTGTTCTGCAATTCGCACAAAAGATGCAGCAGGCAATTCACATGTTTTATCTGTTGGTATCGATTTAATTCCCATGCTGGAATCCCAAAATTATAATACGGGTGAAATTTTAGAAGAAGTGGATAAAGCATGTTTAATCAGAGGACAGTCTATGATGCCTAAAAATGCTACTAAAGCAATAAAAACAGCTTCTGGAATTTTGAATATATCATGGGTTAAAGAAGGATTAGAAAATCCTGTTGTTGTCATATGTTCAAGAAGATCAAATTGCCCCCGAGTTAAACCTTGCAAAGGGGCTACTGGAGAATCGCCCAAAAAATTATCTTGGGTAGATGAGATTAAAGAAGATATTTTAAATTCATAAATACAAAAAAGGAAAATTAATGAACGAATTTACTATTTACCATAACCCCAGATGAGGCAAGAGCAGGCAGACACTGCAACTGTTGCGTGACAACGGTATTGAACCCAATATAATAGAATATTTAAAAGACATTCCCACAGCAGGTGAATTAAAAAACCTGTCAGTCAAATTAGAAAAACGTCCCAACGAATTTGTGCGAAAGGGAGAATCTGATTTCAAGGAAAACAATCTAAAGAGCGTACTTGATGATGATAGGGCCTTGATGAAAGCCATGAGTCAACATCCGAAGATTATTGAACGCCCCATCGTTGTTAAAGGGGATAAGGCTGTGGTGGGGCGACCTCCGGAAAATGTTTTGGACCTACTCTGATGGATGATATTCTTCATCCGGATAAATCGGGATTCAGGATGACATGGAATTGGTGTGAATTGGTTTAATCAGCTCACCACGATGATGTTTGAAGTATCAAAAATGCCCATTGTTTCCCTTCTCTTCATAAAGAGAGGGGCTACCTGCCCGCCGGCAAGCAGGGGGGAGAGTAATTAAAAAATAGGATAATTATACCGATTAGAATTTTTAATACCGGCGAGACCTTTGATAGGGAATACAAAAAAAGGGTGTTTGCAGAGATCTTATTATTTAAGCAATAAAACCTTCTTCGAACCGGTAAATTCGGCTGTTTTAATGACTACAAGGTATGACCCAGATGGAACCATTTTTCCATAAAAATTCTGACCATTCCATTTTAGAAAATGAGTTCCTGATGGCCAATTTTGTTCCGTTAAATTAGTGATCCATCTCCCGGATACATCATAAATACTGATACTGATGCGACCAGATTTTGAGAGGCCGAATTCGATTTGAGTCGAGTTGTTAAAAGGGTTGGGATAACTGTGATTTAAAAACGCTTTTTCCGGGACAATACCAAACTCGTCTTCTGTTCCGACTTGAGCCTCTTCGTCCATTACAATGTCAAATACACCGTAAAGCCCATCTCCAGAACTCTCTAAAGGTATAATCAAACCGGGGTGGCCATCTACCCATTGTTGATCTATTTGAGCATCGCCCTCAAAATAACATTGAGTCACCAATTCCTGGTCTTCCGGTGTGGATATCTTATAATGAAAATGTTTAGGGCGGTTTCCATAATGCCCAGGCCAAATAGATTCAAAAGCATATTCTCCATTTTCATTGGTAAGCATTTGCCCCCGAAGATTGTAAGGGTCCTCTTCTGGGTTTCCTAAATTACATTCCTCAAAAACTGTATAGCAACCATCGTCATTTGCATGCCAAACATCAACAATTGCGTTTTGAATAGGTGTTTCACAATCATTTGCCCAAACAGTACCAGAGATATAAATACGAGTTCCGGGTTCATCCGTATGAGCCAGCACAGTTCTATATGGGTGGTTTTGATCCCAAAACGGTCCGAGTATGTCATTGCTGGTAGGGTCGCAATCTATTCCTATCAAGAATGACCCAGGCGTGGTTCCAGCGACGGCTGTTCCTAATAAACTCAATTTTATAAACGTTCTTCTTTTCATTATTTAATTAAATCTAACTCAATAAGTTAAAAGCTTTTCTTCTTCTGAAGCATAGTTTTTAATCCATTCTTCTAGACGAGGCTCCATCATCCTGCGGTAAACCCATGGAAAAAATGTAACTAAATACAACGTTGTTAAATAGCCGTAGGGCATTTCAGGCGCATCTTGATAAGGACGCAATTTCCAGAATTCCAAACTCCCTCGCTCATGGTGATGAGAATGGCGTGTCAGATTATATAATAAAACACTGCTTAATCGCCTATTGGTATTCCAGGAATGACGTGGTGCAACAGGCGTACCCGGGACTCGAACTAAACCGTAGTGCTCCATATAGTTTACCACTTCCAAAAAAATCTTTGCAAAAACCCCCGTACCCATAAAAATAACTATACCAGCCAATCCTCCTATATAAAATGCGACATAAATTAGTAGAGCACTGCTTAAATAACCTTGAAGCATGCGGTTGTGGAATCCTAAAAACATAAATTCTCTTTTTTGCAATCGAGCTATTTCAATTTTCCAACCATCGCGATGTTCCAGGTACGATGCATTTAATAAAAAATGAAATAAACCTTCACCGCGTTTGGCCGTGGCAGGGTCGGAGGCAAGACCGACATTTTTATGGTGACCGTGAACGTGTTCAATTGCAAATGCAGTGTCACAGGTAAACGCCATCATAATATTTCCTATTATCCAATCGGCTTTCTTCTTTTTATGATGGACGAGTTCATGTGCAGGAATTGTCAATGCAGATCCCATGAGTAGACCTCCTGCAAAAATGAAACCGCCTAAATGCCAGAGGACCGTACCTTGCCTTGTAACTGCAATATCGCTGCCGGTTAATGTGAAAATGACTTGCTCAAACAATGGCCAGGATGTATTGCCACCCATGTAAACTGCGATGGTTAGAAAAATGAGAAATAGGGGGAGGTTTATATAAACTAATACGGTAAGGATGTTAGGGTACTTGTATTCGGGAACTGAAGTGTCCTCGCCCAAGAAGGCATCTCCAGCAATAATTATGGTATCTAAAATAATCAAGTATACCCACGCCCAATATTGACCTTTGGCGCCTAGATAAATAGCCGTTAAAATAAGGACAGGCATTCCTAAATATTTTAAATATTTCATTTTAAGAATGTAAGCATGAATTGACGCAAAGGTCAATTTGACTTAATGTCTTTTAGTTATAATAAAGGAGAAAGAATGCGTAAACATATTTTATTTACTATTTTGTTCATAGCAGAAAGCATGGTAGTCGCCCAAGGCGTGCGCCCGGTTAACACCTATTCTATCGTAGCTTTGGATGAAGAAACGGGCGAACTTGGCGTTGCCGTACAAAGTCATTGGTTTTCTGTGGGGGCACTGGTTCCCTGGGCAAAAGCCGGTGTGGGTGCCGTGGCGACACAATCATTTGTGAAAGTAGAATACGGTCCTGACGGATTACAACTCATGAGCGAAGGAAAATCAGCGGAAGAAGCGCTGACTGCTTTGCTGGTCAATGACGAAGGAAAAGCTGTGCGTCAAGTGGGCATGGTGGATGCGAACGGAAACGCAGCGGCACACACAGGAAAAAACTGCATTGATTATGCCGGACATATTGTGGGGAATAATTATTCGGTGCAGGCAAATCTCATGGCAAATAATACCGTTACCGATGTGATGGCTAAAGCATTTGAAAACACATCCGGGGATTTAGCCAATCGTATGTTGGCAGCTTTGGAAGCAGCCCAAAATGAAGGGGGTGATTTGCGGGGTAAGCAATCGGCGGCCATGTTAATCGTAAGTGGAAAGCCAACAGGAATTTCGTATAAAGATGTGGTGTTGGATTTACGTATCGAAGACCATCCTGAACCCATAAAAGAACTGAAGCGGTTGATCCGAATTCATAAAGCGTATAATCATGCCAACAAAGGGGATCATTATATGGAAACAGGGCAAACGGAATTAGCCCTAAAAGAATATGATCAAGCTGCTGAACATTATCCAGAAAACCCCGAATTGCCCTTTTGGACTGCAGTCACATTGGTGGGGGCTAACCGTATCGAAGAAGCATTGCCCATATTTAAAGATGTGTTTATCAGGGATCCCAATTTGAAAATTTTGGTACCGCGGCTGGTTAAATCCAAGCTGTTCCCTGAGGATAAAGACATTTTGCGGCATGTTATGAATCAGTAATAAGTTCAATCTATGTTTCAGGGTAAACCACTTTTTTATTTCCTCTTAATCGTTCTGTTCAGCTGTGAACCGCTGGTCACAACGTTTGATGATGTGGAAGATGCTTTTTTATACGAAGCCAAAACATACACCACGATTCCGAATCCTGATAATGCCTTAATCATTTTATCCTGGAATATTCGTTTTGGTATCGGACGTCTGCCTTTTTTCGGCGACTCCTGCGGGGACCGAACCGTCATGACGGAAAAAGAAGTATTGGATGCCCTGGAACGAATTGCCGCAGAAATCGATGCTATTGATCCGGACATTATTTTGTTCCAGGAAGTGGACCGGGAATCCAAACGCACCCAATATATTGATCAGGTTCAGTGGCTGTTGGATCATACCGATATGAATTACGCCGCATATGCGTCCATGTGGAAAGCGCAAACAATTCCCAGCGATGGCATTGGCAGAATTGATGCCGGAAATGTGGTAATGAGCAGGCACGAAATCAAATCTGCTGAACGGATTCAGCTGCCCCTGCGCACCGATCAGGATCCATTAACAAAAATGTTTTACCTACGCAGGAATATATTGAAAGCAAAAATAGCCATCCCCGATCAAGATAATTTTTATGCGGTTGCAGTTCACGCCACTGCTTTTGCAACGGATGATACGAAACAAAAACATATTGATAAATTTAAAGACGTTTTGGATGAAATGGACGAAGCGGGAGATGTGTTCGTTGCTGGTGGAGATTTGAATTCTGTACCTCCCGGAGGGGGAATAGATTATTGTTATGAAGACGCCTGCGCGGATGATGTGTTTCATATTGATGTTGATGGTGGGCCGCACTTGGAAGGTAGTTATTTCGAGAATTTTTTAAATGAACCAATGCTGCTGGAATCATTGTATGATACATATAATACCGCTATTGATTTATCTATTGCTGTTGGGGAAGGCCATAATACTCACAGCACATCTGTGAACAGGTTTTGGGACCGTAAGCTGGATTATATTTTTACGAATAAAAATGTTGTCTCTGGTAGCGGTACCACGCACCAAGGTCAACTTCAAGAAACTATTCATTTGTCTGACCATGCGCCGGTTAGTTGTGCGATTTTATTAGAGTAATGAAAAATAGTCTCCTAATCGCTATTTTTTTAACCCAAGCGCTCTCTCAAGGAGAGTGGCTGCCAGGCACGGCGCACACTCTGCCTCAGGGCCGCTGGGAATATGGATTATTTCAGCCGGTTCGCTTGGGGCAGTCTGAAGATAGGGAAATTTCATTTTATAAGCTGACTGCTTTACTCATGCCCGGACTAACTGTTAAGCAGAGATGGATTCAGCGCTATGATTGGACAATATCGACCTCACATTCAATATATTATCCAACACCTTTATTAAAAATGGTAACAAAATCTGGGATTGGCGGCATGATTTCGCCAGAGTTTGAAATACCAAACATGGTTTCTTTGTGGAATGCGGTTCTCGCAAGTAAAGATATAGATAGTGATAAAATTTTTACTGCAAAAGCAGGTATTGCATTTGCGTTTGGCGGAAGTGATTTGGCTATGGAATCCACCATTGATTTACCGTTGATTTATCACAGGTTGGCCGTGTATTATAATAGTTGGTTGATGCGTGTTGGGTCTGATGTTAACGGGCGATTAAACAAAAAATGGACCTATTTGGTCGATGGTGATTTATTTTTAATATCGGGTATGAAAGGTTCGTTTGCTCTGGAACATAAAGGGTTACTTGCCTGGGAAAAATCATCACATTTTATTATTTCATTTGGTTATAAAATGGTTTACGGTCAATATCCCGACGGATATCCAAACGAAAATATAACCCGATTACACATACTGCCCCTGCTAGATTTGCAATGGGCCAAAAATTAATCAATAAATTACTGGAATTAATTTGTTCCCTTTTTCATGTGGGGATGGGCAGATATTTGCTCACGAAGATGTTTTGTTAGATTATACTAATTGGTCTATATAATATTTGTATAGTACAACTAATATGAAGTCGTTTTATTTCTGTTTATCATTACTCTGGACAATACTGCACGGGTTATCCATAGCGCAATCGGCTTTAATTAAGGGGCAGTATTGGGCAAGTGGACTAACGGGGAACGATGTTCCTGCGGGGCAATCTGCTTATGAATCAAACTTGGGCTACATCCCCACACTTTCCTTATCTCGGGATTTATCTGATTTCTCCTTTATTGATTTTGAATGGGCTTATCGTCTTGGCCGTTCTTATTCCGGTGATTCCCTTGTTTCCAATCATGAAAAGAATCACCGACTTTGGATGAGATATTCATTGGAAAATTTTGAAGCTCGATTTGGCTTGCAAAAAATAGTATTTGGTCCGTCACAAATCTTAAGAACACTTTCTTGGTTTGATACCATTGACTTAAAAGACCCGACCAATCAAACGAAAGGCGTGAACGCATTCCGGCTCAAATGGTTTCCGAATAATTCTCTTTCACTTTGGTCATGGGCTATTCAAAATGAACAAGATACTTTATCATTTGGGGGTCGAGCTGAACTCTCATCTTCTATCGGAGAGTTCGGATTTACCTTTCATTCAGACCCATCCACAACGCCACAGCAATTGGGACAACTAGGACTTATGATTTACGAACCACATCAACGATTTGCTTTGGACATTCGACATGATGGATTTATAGGGTCTTGGATGGAAAGTGCGGTTATCACATCCGAGAACTCAAATATTAAAATGATGACGATCGGTGCTGATTATACTATACCGATTTCTAACGGACTCATGATCATGACCGAATCCATGTTTATTAACAATGGTGAAACTGACGATCAATCCTTTACGGCGATAATGGCAATGATGCCCATGGGAGCGGTTCATTCTCTCATGTTAATTTCACAATTTGATTGGGAAGAAGAGCTGACATATTCCTATTTACGATGGAGCGCCACGTATGACAAATTCAGTCTAAATTTGCTTTTATCTCAAAGCCCAAATCGGACAGAAGATAGTATTCCACTAGAACATTTACCAAACACGGTTGCTGGATTTGGGTCAGGAATACAATTCATGTTCATTTACAATCATTGAAATATGGAGTTGATTAACCGTGTTAATCCGTGAATCAACAGTGTTGATGCAGTCCAAAGGAAAGGAGAACGATGTCAAATAATAATGTAGTCGAAATAAGAAATCTTCTTAAACAGTTTCCTGTTGGGGGTGATTTTTTCACCGCATTGAGCGATATTACTCTCAACTTGAAAAAAGCAGAATTCATGGGATTAGTGGGTCCATCCGGCTCGGGAAAAACAACCCTTTTAAATATTATTGGTGGTCTGGATTCTCCCACAAAAGGCGATGTGAATGTGCTTGGAATTGAATTGGGCTCTTCATCTCATAACAAACGGGCGAATTTAAGAAAAACGAAAATGGGATTTATTTTCCAGAGTTACAACTTGCTACCTGTTTACACTGTATTTGAAAATGTTGAATTACCTCTCATCCTCAATAAGATTGAAACAAGGGAGCGAAAACGACTGGTGGAGCAAGCAGTAGAATGGGTGGGACTTTCAGACAAAATTGAATCTCGTCCAGCACAGTTGAGCGGTGGGGAATGTCAGCGGACCGCCATTGCCAGATCAATCGTACATAAACCCGCCATAATTTTGGCAGATGAACCCACGGCAAATTTGGATGCAGAAAACTCTCATCAAATTATGAATATAATGGTTCGCTTAAATCAAGAATTAAATACATCCTTTATCTTTGCAACCCACGATGAAAAAATTATGGCCTACCTACGACGAATCATTCATTTAGAAGACGGACAGATTGTGAAAGATGAAAAAATTGAAAATCCAGAAATGGGAAACTGATGCTCTTTCATCTCGCCATGAAAAACTTAATCGGTGCCGGCATACGAACGTGGCTAAATGTATTCGTTACAGCCATTTCATTTTTTATGATTATTTTTGTGTCGGGCATGTATGACGGCATGCGGTCTCATGCAAAGCAAGTAACCATCGATACAGAAGTGGCTGGTGGAGCGTATTGGCATCCGGAATATGACCCATTAGATCCTTTTTCTTATGAAGACGCTCATGGCGCTCCACCGACTGAAATCAAAGATCTAATTAAAAAGAAAAGCGCTTTTTCAATTTTAGTAAGCCAAGCATCTATTTATCCCAATGGGCGAATGATGCCCGTCATGATGAAAGGGATTAAACCGGAGCAATCCATTATTAATCTACCCACCGAATCGCTCCTTAAGGATGCGGATGGTTTGATTCCTGTGCTTATTGGAAGCGGAATGGCAAATTATACTCAATTGAAAGTGGGCGACACTTTTGCTATTCGGTGGTTGGACGCAAATCGAACGTATGATGCAGATGAAGGCGTGATTGTTTATATCATGGAAACTGAAAATTTTAAAGTTGATTTGGGCACCATTTGGATTCCACTTAATCGAGCACAAACTATGCTTGATATGAAAAATGAAGCTACCTATGTGACTTTTGCCGATGATATTTCCAGGGTTCATGAGATAGAGCATTGGATTTATCGAGATGTAAATTATTTGATGCGAGACATGGAAGCCATGATCGCAGCCGATGAACCCAATGCTAGAATCATGTATGCAATCCTATTAGCGCTGGCGGGTATGGGTATTTTTAATTCACAAATTCTCTCCATTTTTCGACGTCGGAAAGAAATAGGCTCCCTTATGGCTATTGGCATGACACGATCCCGCGTGGTAGGGTTATTCACTTTGGAAGGTGGAATGAATGCATTTTTTGCATTGATCACGACCTTGATATTAGGCGGACCTGTATTAATTTATTTTGCCCTGTATGGGATACCATTGCCCATTGATTATACCGAAATGGGGCTCATTATGGCGAAAAGACTTATCCCGGTTTACACCCTGGGACTTTTTGTCTCCACCACATTATTTATTTCATTTGTTGTTTTAATTTTGAGTTATTTACCGTCGCGACGTATTGCAAAAATGAAGCCCACAGATGCGCTTCGTGGAAAAGTCGTCTAATGCTAAAATTTGTTCTAAAAGGCATTCTTCGAGATCGATCTAGAAGTTTATTTCCTGTTATAGTGGTGTCACTCATTGTGGCATTGGTGATTTTCAACCGCGGGTTTCTTGTGGGTACCATGAATGGAATGTTCAAAGATACTGCAGTGATTTCTTCTGGACATGTGAAGGTTATGACGCATGCCTTTCAGGAAGAAAGTCAACTACTCCCCAATGACCTTGCACTCATGAATGTGGGCGAAATAACCGATATTTTAAATTTAATGTATTCAGATTATTTTTGGACGCCACGCATATCATTTGCAGGATTATTGGATCTACCTGATGAACAAGGCGAAACAAAATCTCAAGGACCAGTCATGGTTTACGGTATTGATTTTTTATCATCGGAATCTCGGCAATTTGAGCTGTGGGAATTGGAAAAGCGAATTGTATCGGGGCGACCGATACAAAAATCTGATGATGCTTTGGTGGGACACAAATTAGCCGAAAAACTTGGGCTAACCTTAGGGGATCAAGTCACATATATAGGCACCACCATGAATAATGCATTTACCACATTCAATTTTACCGTGGTTGGCACATTCAATCTTGGTATGGGGCCCTTGGATAAACAAATGATGTTGGTGGATATTGAAGGGGCACGCGTAGCATTGGATATGGAGGATGCAGCATCAGAAATTCTCGGGTTTACACATGATTTATATTACAACGATGATGTTGCTATTATAATTCGAGATGAATTCAACGCAATCCATTCGGACACCACCGATATATTTCGCTCCAGTATGATTGCGCTTCGAGATGCAAATCAAATGGGCACCATGATTGATCTTGTGGATTGGTCTGTATTTATCATTCTTGGAATATTTCTCTCCATCGCTATGATTGTTTTATGGAATATGGGCATCATGAGTGGTCTTCGTCGATACGGTGAAATTGGTGTTCGTCTTGCTATGGGCGAAACCAAAGGACAAGTGTATCGGTCACTCATTTTGGAATCGGTCATCATTGGAACCATCGGCACCATCATCGGAACGCTTATTGGATTACCCTTAACCTACTATGTGCAGGAAGTGGGCATTGATTATTCGGCAGCATTTGAAAATTTAAATTCATCATCTTTGATTATGTCAACCGTATTTTATACCCGAGTCACACCAGATTTATATTATATCGGAATTATTCCCGGCGTATTGGCAACTGTTTTCGGCACGATGTTAGCGGGACGAGCGATTTATAAACGGGAAATGGCACAACTATTTAAGGAACTTGAAACGTAATTTTTAGCCACAGAGCACACAGAGTTTTAACAGATAAAATGAATATTTTTTCTCTGTGATCTCCGTGGCTATTAAAAGGAATAAGAAATGAGATACATTATTTTAATATTTTTAATTTCTTCTGTCTTCGGGCAAAATGACATGACAGTTGAGGAAATTATCCAGGAGATGGATGATAATCTAAATGCAAAAAGTAGAATTTTAACGAGCAAAATGGTGGTTCATGGGCGGCGAGCAAGCCGAACAATCGAATCAAAAAATTGGGTTATAGGGACAGATTTAGCCTTTACGGAATATTTATCACCCCCACGAGAAGCAGGAACAAAAATGTTAAAAGTGGGCGACAAACTCTGGACTTATTCTCCCCAAACAGATCGTGTGATTCAAATTTCAGGGCACATGCTTCGGCAATCTGTGATGGGTTCAGATATGTCTTATAACGACATGATGGAAGATCAACCACTCATGGATCGATATTCTACAACACTTGAAGGGTCTGCCAAAATAAATGAACGAGATCATTGGATTATTTTCATGGAAGCAAAAGTAAAAGGAATGTCCTACCCCAAACGCCGAGCATGGATTGATAAAGAATATTTTTTGCCCACAAAAGAAGAACTCTATGCCAAAAGTGGAAAACTTCTAAAAACAGCCACAATGGACGGAATCAAAAAAGTGAAAGGACGATGGTTCCCATCCCGATATATTTTTAAAGATGAATTGAAACGAACCAGCAAAGGGACCGAATGGATTATTGATGAAATTGAGTTTGATACGGTGATTCCGGATTCTCGTTTCTCAAAAGCACGTTTACGAAAGTGATTTTAACCAACTCTTTTTCAGACTTAAAAGAAAAAGGAAATTAATTACTCGCTAGTATGAAACCTGTTAACTTCACGACTCTTTTTTAAATCGTTATGCATAAAAATCTGTTCACAATATTATTTTTAACTGGCTTTCTATTTGGACAAGTCAGAGAAATAAATGGTATTACCAATGATGCTACAGATGGTAATCCCATCCCCGGAGTTAATGTTATCATCGAAGGGACGACAACCGGAAGTGCTTCGCAATTAGACGGATCATTTTCTTTTTCATCTTCCCAAGAATTTCCATTTACGCTCACTGCAACCCATGTTGCCTATGATCCTATTACCTTTGTTGTGGAAAAAGATATATTTATTACACTCGTATTAACACCAACAGTAATAAAAGGACAGGAAATAGATGTTATGGGTGTTCGGAGAAAAGTAGAGCTAGATGTTGCTTCAGCGGTAGACAGAATTGATATTGAAGCAATTGAGTTACAAGGTGCTCGCGATATTGGCGGCGCTTTGCGCCGAGTTTCTAGTTTGCAGTTAAATTATGCAAATAGCGGAAAACAAACAATTAGCATTCGTGGTAGCAATGCAACAGATGTGGCTGTTTTTTTAGATGGCGTACGTATAAACGATTCCAATACTGGGGTTGCGGATTTGTCGTTCATTGATTTGAATTCTATTGAACAGATTCAAGTAGTAAAAGGCGGTAGTTCGTCTCTGTTTGGAAGCGATGCTATTGGCGGAGTTGTCAATATTGAAAGTAGGAAAGCAGTCAAAAACTCTATTTATTTTTTGGATGGTATTGGTCAAACATATTCTGATGATCTAGATCTATCATACGGTGCAACGGGCGTATATGGCCCCGTGGGACTTGGGGGGCGTTTTACGGGTAAAAAACGCGCTTTTGGCGGACGGACAGTTACAACATCCATTTTTAATAATGCATTTGCTGGATTGAATTTTTCTCCGGGCCGCTTTGATTTAAGCTGGTACGATTTAAGCAAAACGCTGGAATTTGAATCAGGGAGCGTTACATCAGATGATGTGTTGGAAGTCGTTAGCGGTAAATATACAGGTTCTATTTTAAATACGCATGATTGGACTTTTATGGTGGGGCAGCGGGCGTGGCAATTAGATCAGAATTATTTTACGAGCGTTAAGGAGTTGCTAGATGATGGTGCTCTTGCGATACAAGCTTCAAAAGGATTCGCCATCCGTGAAATAAAAAACACAATTCAAATTGAATCTGAAGAACAATTTTTTAATGGTGATCGCAAATATTTTAATGTAGATGAAATTGCCACAGAAAGCCACGTTGCGGATATGTCCAGAAAAACAAATGCCATGGCTCTTGTTTCTCGCTGGGCAATTGTTAGCGACAGTCCCATTGTAGACCATATTAATTGGGAGTTTGGTTATCGGTTTAATAATATTAAAACAACTCTCAACGAAACATATAATTATTATACCATGGAAAATATTCCAGCAAAAACTATCAAGAGTGAATTTTCTGCGTTGGTTACTAGTAAAAGGCTTGGGGTTCATGTTGACGGCCAAACTAATAAACTTCGATATTCATTGTTTGTAAATCAAGGGAACAATTCTCGATTACCAACATTAAGTGATCGTTTTCGTTTTGCTCACGCGGCTTTTGATAGTTCAATGGATTCAGTTCTCACCCGTGAACATTTGTCCACAACAGAATTAAATATAGACATGACATTTATGGATATTCAAACAGAATTACCCATTTCTGAAATGAACTTAATCATCGGTGTTTTTATCAATGATTTCACAAATAAAATTGCATATCGCCCGGTTGAAAAAGGTCCGCCTGTTCCTTTTAATGATATGACAGCTGATATTCGCGGATTTGAAGCAGCATTAAAGATGTTGATGTTTGATGGAAAGTTTTCTGTTAGCGGTGCTGGCACATGGCTAGGTATTAGCAATATTTTAGTATTTCCCAATAAGCCTGAATATCGTTTTGTGTCCACCGCTGAATTAAACTTGGGTTGGCTCACAATGAGCTATGATCATGTGAATGAAGGTGAACAATATTATTATGTGGCTGGTTTTGGTGATGGCGTGCGCAAACCGCGTGAAAATGCTAACCTAAACATTACACTCCAGAAAAAGATATGGAAGGTAAATTGCAGTTTATCATATACAGTGCGAAATATAATGTCAAAAGATGAATTGGATATGACACTTGAAGAAAGCATCCGTGAGGGGTTTAATTATTTTGAGCGTTACAGAGAAATTGTTACGTTTAAAATTAGTTTGTAGAAGATGAAATATTTTCCACTCATTTTTTTATCCATGATTTTTCTTTCATGTGAGTCCCCCTTTGCAACGAAACCAACAGAGGGAGATGTTTTTGAAATTAATCAGGACTACAATGGCGAGAAAATTTATCACCCAACTGCTGTAACAATTGAATGGTCAAGTATTACAATAAAAAAATTCAAAGAATTTCTTGTGGAGCGTTCAATTACCACTGGTGATAGTACAGTTTGGGAAGAACGCGCTATAATTTTAGATTCACTTTCCACTGTGTTTACAGACACGATTGATGATGATGCTACCTTTCAATATCGCGTTCGAATTGTAGATAAAGATGATCAATTTATTGTTGCTCATTCTGAACCGCTAAATGTTCCAAATGTACAAGCGCTTCGAGTACCGGGTGATTATGAAAATCCGCAAAAAGCGTTTGATTCAAAATTCATTGATGATGGAGACACAATAAAGATATATCCAGGTCTTTACCGTGGCCATTTCCAATTCTTAAATAAAGAAGCTGTCATCCGCGCCATTACAATTCCAGAAATAACACTATTGGGCGCTGCCGCTGGGATGGGATCAGTCGTAACAATTAATCGGGGAATATTAGAAGGAATCACCGTTATTGGGGGCCATGCTCTCTCAGGCGGTGGAATCCACGCAGATAGTACAGCCATTATTAAAGACTGTATAATAAGAAATAATAGAGCCATAATTGATGAAACTGCAAATATACAGATTTACCCCAATGGAATGGGTGGGGGTATACACTTAGAAGGAGAATCAAAATTAATTTCCTGTCGTATCACCCGAAACCATTCTCAGCGTGAAGGCGGTGGAATTTTAACGGACGGTAGTAACAAAATTTTAAACTGCACTATCGATAATAATAATATTTATTCTGCGTATGTGGGCGCAACATATAGTGGTGCCGGATTACACCAAGAAGAAGGTGCGTTAGTGTTGCGCAATACCAAATTTAAACGAAACAATACGCAAGGCTTTGGTGCTGCTATCAATAGCAAAGCAACTATTGAGGTTGCCAATTGTTTATTTGAAAAAAACAAAAGTGGCGGTGGCGGTGGATTTATAATTGGCAGCACAAGCAGCGCGAATATTGTGAATTGTGTATTTTTTGGAAACAGAACATTTAGCTCGTCCTATAGTGGTGCTATCGTTAATTTTGGAAATGTATCTATTTTAAACACAGTTGTGTGGAAGAATGGCGGTGAAATTGATTATAGACTGTATCCTCGATCTGCCACCTATACTGACACCGACGAATTTAGAGTGGAGTCTGGCACGGGAAATATTAACACAGATCCCCTATTTGAAAATCCATCAAATGGGAATTTTCACCTTCAATCGGATTCACCATGTATTAATGCAGGCGACCCTGATAACATATATAATAATTCAAACGGTTCACGCAATAACATGGGTATTTATGGCGGACCCTATGGAAACGATTGGTAGGGAAAAATCAATTTAAATAAGAAATAATTCGTTTTTTGTCTTATGCCATGTTCTCGTTGAAAAATCTTTTAATAAGCTTGGTTGTTTTTCTAGTTATATTTTTTGGAAAACAAATTTTTCAACCAAAAAAATCCACACGCTCTGAATTCAAAAACCTAAACCCCTCTATTAAATACGTAGGCGATGAAGAATGTGCCGCATGTCATGATGATATATATAACAGTTTTATCAAAACAGGCATGGGTCGTTCTTTTTATCCATCAGAAAGCGCAGAAGTCATAGAAAATTATGATAATAATAATCCGGTGTATGATTCAAAAAACAACTATTATTATTTATCGTCAATCGTGAACGACAAAATAGTTCAAACGGAGTATCGTTTAAATAAAAGTGGTACAAAAATTCATGAACGTAGCAAAGTGGTGGACTACATTATCGGTTCAGGGAATCATAACCGCACCTATCTGACAATGCAAAACGGTTTTATAACTGAATTGCCTTTAACATGGTATTCAGATAAGAAAAAATGGGATTTAAGTCCAGGATACCATTCAAACAATATGCGTTTTTCCAGACCAATAGTGGAAGAATGTATGCACTGTCACAACAGCTTTACAGACTATGAACCATTAACACCAAACAAATATAATGCTCCTTTGCCAAGCGGAATTGGCTGTGAGCGCTGTCATGGCCCCGGCCAGCTTCATGTTAAATCGCGAATAGATAATGTGAACAATCAAAAAGGGGAAATAGACTTTACAATTGTGAACCCCACACACCTCCCTTTTCAAGAGCAATTAGATGTGTGCCAGCAATGTCACTTACAAGGGGAAATCAGTGTATTCAAACAAGGTAAACAAAGTAATGATTTTCGCCCCGGAATGCTCTTAAGCCATGTAAAAAGTATCTTTATGGATTTGTCACCAGACTCTAATGAATTTCGGATTGCCAGTCATGCAGAACGCTTAGCCAAGAGTGCCTGTTTTAAAGAAAGCACAACTTTAACATGTATTACCTGTCACAACCCCCATGTGCCAGTTAAAGATTACAGAAGACAGTCATTTAATAAGCGCTGTATATCTTGTCATGAATTGAAAATGATGTCATTGAAGAATGGATCCGCCAACCATCGCCCTGCAGCAGATTGTGTTCGGTGCCATATGCCACAAGGCAACACGGCGGATATTCCACATGTAAACTTTACAGATCATAAAATTCAAATCATCAAATCTTCCTTATCTAAAAAAACAGGCAAAAACGGTAGTTATAAAAAACCGATAGAACTGACGAATTATTTTCGTGAGACAGGTGGTTATGCAGATGTTCAAAAAGGGATAGCATATATACGTTTTTATGAATCTCGTCACGAACATAAAAACTATCTTGAACTTGCAGTCGCATTGTTAGAAAATAATTTAATCAACAGTGAACAGTATATCTCAGGCTGGTATCATTTGGGACGGGCGTATCACTTGTTAGGGGATTTAGAAAAAGCAGAATCAGCGTATCAGCAAACAATAAAGCTTGATTCAGCTCATGTTTTGGCGAATGCACAACTGGGGATTTTAAATTTGGAGTCAGAAAAGCTAGAGCAGGCTGATTATTATTTTAGTAGGTCAATTAATCATAATTCTGATATTCCTGTCGTGTGGAATAATTTTGGTCAATCGCTAATGCTATCTGATTCTATCGCATCAGCCTTGACCGCATACGATCGAGCAATTAAACTGAATCCAGATTATGCAACCGCATATAACAATAAAGGAGAAATATTACTGTATAAACAAAATGAAATTGAGAAAGCTAAAGTCAATTTTTTATCTTGTTTGAAGATAGATCCGGACAATGTATATGCTCTGCATAATATGAGTAATATTTCAATTGTTGAGGGAGAATGGAAAAACGCAATGCAATATGCGAAGAGGGCGCTGGACATTGACACTAATTTTGTACCATCATACGGAACACTTTCTACTGTATACCAGCGTTTCGGTAAAATAGATCAAGCTAGAGACGTTTTATTAAAAATATTAGATATTGAACCAAATAATGCGGATGCAATAAAAATCCTTGAAACTATCTCTGATTAACCTAAATTCCTCCGAAGCTAGACTGACCTCAAGGCAATAAATATGCTTGACAGTTTAGCTGGGTTCAGTTAATATCACGGTCGTCTTTATGATATGCGGAGTTCATTTGTGTCCTTAACGACTAAAAATTAAATAAAAAATTAAATAATCGGAGAATGGCTATGTTAAATCATATCCTCAAACTATTTACAACACTATTAATCCCAATGATGCTTTTTGCTGGTGAAACCGGAAAAATATCGGGATCAGTTACTGATAAATCCAACGGAAATTTATTGTCAGGCGTAAACGTTATTTTGGACGGAACGAGCATGGGTACTGCAACACTTCCAAGTGGAGATTTTTATATCCTGAATATCCCCCCCGGTATTTACAGTATAAAGTTCAGTTTTATTGGTTATGCAGAAGTCACAATAGAAAATGTTCGAGTTGCAAAAGATCTTACTACAAATTTATATAATATCGAGCTTTCTTCTGAGGCGATTGCTGGAAAAGAGGTAGTTGTTATAGCAGAAAAGCCTCTTATTGAAATTAATGCAACCAATGAAGTGCGTGTGGTTCGCGGAGAAGATATTAAAAATATGCCTATTCGTGGATATGCAAGCGTTGCGGCATTACAAACAGGTGCCGTGGTTGATGCAGGCGGAGATATTCATATCCGCGGTGGCCGAACAGAAGAAGTCGGATACTATGTGGACGGTGTTTTAGTTAATAATTCATTTACACTTGGCCGCGCTGGCGATATTCCTAATTTAAGTTTAGAAGAAGTTTCATATCAGGCAGGCGGATTTGGTGCGGAATACGGTTCTGCAAATGCAGGTATTGTAAGTACAACAACCAAGACGGGTTCTAATAAACTAGAAGCCACATTTGAAGCAATTACAGATGGATTTCTTCCTTCTGGTTTAACAGACGAAAAAGAGTATAGTTATTCTTATGGTTATAACCTTGGTTCATTTGCTGTGGGTGGTCCTATGCCTGGCTTTGGTGCGTTGAAACTTTTTGCAGCATTTGAAATGAATCAACGCGCAGACGCATCTCCAACAAACTCTACAGTTCCATATTATGATCCTGCAAAGCTTAATAGTATAACCGGACTGCCTAATACCGCAGAGGAATTTGTTGATGCAAATAATAATAATGTATATGATGATATTGAAACGTTTACGGATGCAAATAGCAATGGTCGTTATGATAAAGGATATTTGGAAATTGATCCAAATGATATTCAATATAAGTGGGGGCCTAAACCTGACAATGGTACAAATACAAACAGTTTGGTGGCAAATGCGCTACTAGACCTTAAAGACCTTACCGGATTAGCTTGGAAATTGCGCGTTGGTATAAATACAGCCTCTACAGACCGCTCGCATTATACACACGATAGAACTCTTTTTGATTATTACAATGATGCCAGCACAAAAGATGCTTTGGGAACCAGTGGTAATCTTACGCATCGTTTCAACACCTCTAATACCACATTTAATTCAAGCCATATTCGTCTGTCGGGCGCAGTCCCGGGAGTGGATAAAATGTTTTTCTCCACTCAGTTAAGTATGTCTGATGAAACATATAAATTGCAAGACCCTGTATTTGGCAAAGGTGAAGGTCATTGGGTATATGATGATGGAACAATTTCATCAGAAACGTTGCCTTATTTACAAAATGGCAAACGAGAAGATTACGCTAACCCAATGTGGGTGTATGAAGATGCTGATGGTAACCAAGTTGAAAGATCATATTGGGATTATTCGGATGATTTGAGCTTTGTGCAGATTAATTATGACACTTCATGGATTAATCCATTGTATCGGATGACGGGTTCTGGTCCATCAACGCATGTGCAGCTTGCAAATTATACTTTAGCTGGTGCTGCGAGTACAAGTTTTCAAAAACGAAACACATCCAGAACAACCGCAAAGGGATCTTTAACGTGGCAGTATAATAAGCACGAATTAAAAATGGGCGGTGAGTTCAAAGAAAGCACCGTTCGCTATTATCGTTTAGGTTCTGGCGGTTCATTGTCTCGATATTTTGCAAACAACCCCATGTTTAAAGAGAATCAGGATCGTTATTTGTGGGATCCGGAGTACAATAATGGTTCGGGAGCATTGTTAATTGGCCAAACAGATGATATTGCAGATTACCTACAGGACCCATCGGACACATGGCATAATTCTGATATGGATGGAGATGGCGACGCTGATTATGATGATTATTACTTAGATTATATATCACAAGCTTATATCGGCTCCTATGCGGAAAATATTGGTTATGATGTAACGGGAGAAAAAGAAGTGAATTCTGGGCAGGATGCTGCACGAAAGCCCAAAGAAGTAGCCTTTTTTGTTCAAGACAAATTTGAATTAAAAGACCTTATTTTAAATGTTGGTTTTCGTTATGATATGATTGATGGTGCTAATAAAGTGTTTAACCCTGAAACGGGTGGTAATACTAATATTGTAATCACTGACGCAAATACAATTGCCGAACAGGTTTATGCTACCGATAAGAATGATAATGGTATTCTGGATCCAAAAGAATACACATCTGATGAACCTACCGATGATGACGCAACTGGTTTGCCTCATCAAATTGCCGCCACTGCAACAACGCAAATAAGTCCCCGTATTGGTATTGCATTTCCGGTAACAGATAAGACAGTTTTTCACGCACAATATGGTCGATATTTACAGAACCCAGAATTAAGTAGACAGTATATTAGTTACTCAAGATTTTCTGCAAATTTGCAACAGGGAAATTTTACTATTTCAGCCAACCCTGATTTAAAGCCTGTTCGTACAACAGAGTATGAAATTGGGATGAAACAGATGTTGTCTCAAGATGTTAGTTTTGATATAACGCTATTTTATAAACAAATGGCAGATTATGTTCAAATTAGAAATGTAGCTGCAGTACCCACTGGTTATGCTTTGTATGTAAATGGCGATTACGGCACCGTTAAGGGATTAAGTTTATCAGCAAATACTCGTCGAATTAATAATGTACAGGTAAATGCTAATTATACATTGTCATGGGCTGGTGGTACAGGTTCAAATGCCACAGGTTTATATAGAATAGCTTGGCAAGGCGGAAATGATCCGACGTTTATTTCCCCTCTTGATTTTGATCAACGACATACGGGTAATATAACATTGGATTATCGTACGGGCGCGAGGTCAAGTATCCCTTTCTTAAATAATTTTGGTACCAATATGCTTTTCAGGTTTGGGAGCGGTCAGCCTTATACAGCAACAAAAGAATATACAGCTGTATTTGGCGCTATTGGGTCTCAACCGCTTGGTTCGCTTAATTCTGCCAACATGCCGTGGACATATAATCTGGATATGAAAATTGACAAAGCCTTTTCGATTGCCGGTGTTCGTATGAGTGCATTTTTATGGATCATAAATGCTCTAGATAATGTCAACGTTGAGGATGTCTATTCTCCAACTGGCATGGCGAATAATGATGGATACTTAACCACGTCATCGGGTGAAACATGGTTAAATAATTATGCATTGGGCGGAGCTGAAACGGGCGCTGCATTATATGAGTCCAGACTAAATAATCCCTATAATTATGGATCACCAAGGATAATTCGCTTTGGTATCCGAGTCGACTTATAAACTCAAAAAATTAAAATGGAAATAAAGCTCATGAAAAAAATTACACTATTAATACTAATTACAACCGGCGTTTGGGCAGCGCGTCCTTACCACGATATGCCACAGCCTTTGCACAAATCTTCATTGTCTGGTGATGTTGAGCACGTTATTTGGGATGGGAACCAAATTAGCACCACCCATGGTAATCACGGCGATATTGCCAGTTATCATTTGTCTGGAGAATCTGGACTACAATGGCCAAAAGGCAGCGGTAAAACAGCTATTTTCCAATCCGGTTTATGGATGGCTAGCGGTAAATCGCGAGTTGCGGGCAGTAGCGTATGGGCAGAAGATATTCGAACAGCTGCGGCTGAATATACTGTAGAATTTGTTCCTGGCAATATTGAAGGAACCGAAGGGGGTCATATTTACGAAATTTCAAGAGCAGAAGTAGACGCATTTTTAGAAAATGATTATGCCACATTTAGCTCAATGACGCTAGATATACCCATTACAACAGTCGAGGGCGCAAGTGCTTTTACAGTTATGACAGAAGTGTCCCTTCCCACAGATGATTTTAAGAATTTTCCGGCACACGCTGGAGCGCCCTGGGTAGATGCAAATGGCGACGGAACGTATGATATTGAAGATGGTGACTATCCAGACATATTGGGAGACATGTTTCATTGGTATGTTATGAATGATGGTGACGCTTCAACACATATACCTCTTTGGGGAACAACGCCCATGAATGTAGAAATTCAAACATCTGTTTTTGGTTTTGATCAGGCAGGTCCGCTGGGGAATATTTTATTTATTCGCTGGGTGGCTATTAATCGGGGTCCGGACGATTTAGACAGTGTTTTTGTTTCCATGTGGCACGATGATGATGTGGGCGATGCGATGGATGATATGGTAGGGTGTGATACAACGCTGAGTCTTGGTTTTACCTATAACGATATTGCTCCAGATCAAATTTATGGAATTGAAGCGCCAGCGGCTGGTGGTGATTTTTTCCAAGGACCCATGGTTCCTTCTCCGGGTGACACAGCATCATTGTTAACTTGGAGTAAAAATAAAAGTTATTATATTAGAAAATATCCCGATCTTCGCCAATTGGGTTTAACTTCTTTTATTAAAAATATTAACGGTGATGATGCTTTAAGTGATCCAGAGACAGCTCAAGAAGCATACAATTTTATGAATGCCAAAGTGGGTCTAACGGGTGAAGATTTTATTGACCCAATTACAGGATTAGTTACAAACTTTATACATGCAGGTGACCCCGTTAGCGGAATTGGATGGTTAGACCCCGAACAAGATGATAAACGATATATGATGACGTCAGGTCCGTTCAGATTTATGGTGGGAGATACAGTAGAAACAGTTGGGTCTATGATTGTTGCTGCTGGGTCTAATTGGGCAAAATCCATTACAAAAATGAAATATTATGATAAATTTGCCCAAGCGGCGTTTGATGCAAATTTTGATGTGTGCTCACCGCCGTCTCCATCGGTTGAAATAGCACAATTGGATAATAAAGTTATTCTTTCTTGGGAGTCGGGATCGCAAAAAATTGAAGAATATGCATGTACAGATTATACTTTCCAAGGTTATAATGTATATCAAGGAGGCTCTGTTGCGGGTCCATGGGAAAGGATAGGAACGTATGATATAGTTGATGGTCAAAAAATTCTTTTAGACTTAACGCTAGATGAGGCGACGGGTGAGCTGTTAGAGGTCCCTTCGCAGTTTGGGTCTGATTCTGGAATTGAGCATTTTATAGAGATTACCAATGATAAAATCAATAGCACCTCTTTGATTAATCACAGGAAATATTATTTTGCTGTTACGGCGTATGCATATGACCCAGATGCGGCACAGCGAGTTATTGAAAGCCCTCAAGCTGCATACATAGTTGTACCAGGCGGCCCCGGAGTTGGAAATGAATTATCCAGCGCTTATTCCGACACATTAGTTGTTACGCATGCCGGTTTATCAGATGCAATTTTTCTTCCTCATATTATTGATCCATACCAGTTAACAAATCACAACTATTCTATTACATTTGATTTGGTTGATTCGTCTTACTATTGGTATTTAACGGATACGGACGACAGTCAATTAATTATGTCTGATTTACTATTTCCTTCAACTCGTGACTATTTTGATTACACAACTTCAGATCTAACGTTTGAAGATTGGCCTTCATATTATGAAAATGTGGAAATTGCTGATGGATTCATATTGGCTTCTCGTAATGCTACATATGAAGCACCATCAACAAATTCTTTTGCTGAAACAACAACAGATGATAATCTAGATACTGAAATTATATTTGGTGGAATAAAATCTGATGGAACGTGGGCTTCTTTTTTAACATCGTTACCGGTTAGCCCGCCGGATGCAATGCCCATAGCTTCAGATTTAATGAAAGATATTGAATTCCGTTTTACGGATAATGGCTCAATCGGCACATGGTTTAAATCAAATTTATCTGTGATTGATACTGTGCAGCTTCCATTTGAAATGTGGACTGTAGAAGATAATCAACAAATTGATATTTGTGTTTATCAGGTCTCCGGCACAAAAGAAATATTTGGTCTATCAGATGATTCGGTCAGTTACCAGATTAATAAAAATGTATTTTTTATGCCACTATATAGAACATATACGGGTGTAATGTTAGCTGATTATAATTCGACTGCTAGTAAAATTGGCTGGATGTTGCAATTAAACAAAGATGCTACCCGGTTTGAATCAGGTAATGTATTTACGGTTGGTTTTCGCAATCCCATTTTGCCAGGCGAAGATATATACACATTTGTAGGGAAGGGATTAAATGCATCCGACCAAAGCGATATCGCTGCTCAAATTGATTTAATAAATGTATTTCCAAATCCATACTTTGGCAATAATCCAGAGGAAGCAAATCCTCAAGATCGCCGAGTGTTTTTTACGCATTTGGGCGTTGGAACAACCACAATTCGCATTTTTACGATTGCGGGTGATTTAGTTTCAAAGATTGAAAAAGAAATTTCGGAAGAAAACTCACCCGATGATAGGGCAGAGTGGGATTTAAGAAACCAAAATGGAATCCCAGTAGCCAGTGGAATGTATATTGCACATATTACTGTTGAAGATGAAAATGGTAATAACTTGGGCGAACGCATAATAAAACTAGCTGTTTTTCAGCCTGAAGAACGTTTGAGCGTATTTTAAAAAATTGAATAAGAGAGTAAAATAATGAAAAAAATAACACACTTTTTAATTTTCACATTATTGCTAACAATGGCATCTTCTGCATTTGCTGGTAGCAAATCTCGCAGAGGGACGGCAGGTGCACAAGAATTGATGATACCAATGGGTTCTAGGGGTATTGCAATGTCTGGTGCGTATGTTGCTGGTTTGTCTGGTATTGAAGCAGCGTCTTGGAATATAGCAGGATTAGCAAATATGGACAAAACGGGCGAAGCGCTATTTTCGAATAATAATTGGATTGCTGATATAGGATTAACGTATGGTGCTGTTGCTGCAAAATTGGGTAATAGTGTGTATGGCATATCTTTAAAATCGGTCAATTTCGGAGATATTGCCGTTACAACAACCGATGAGCCTGACGGAACAGGTGCTATGTATACTCCAAGTTATATTACAATGGGTTTTTTATATGCCCGAAAAGTAACAGATAGAATACTATTTGGAAGTAGCATGAAACTGGTGAGTGAAAGAATTATGCGTGAATCTGCCTTTGGAATTGCCTTGGACGCAGGGGTTCAATATCGCACAGGAACTGGCCTACAATTGGGAGCGTCCATTCGTAATCTTGGATTAAATATGCAATTTGATGGGTCCGATTTAGAAGAATTACATCAACCATCCGGTTCCGAACCAGGCACACCTATTGAGCCAAGACGTATTGTGTTGCAAGAATTTGAACTGCCCACTACTATTGAGCTGGGGGTTGGTTATGGACCCATAGATTTTGGACCTGCTAAAGCAACGTTTGCAGGTTCATTTTTGAATAATAACTTTTCCTTTGATGAAATTAGACTTGGTGCAGAAATTAGTTTGATGAATACGTTAAACCTTCGCGGTGGCATTGCTATCGGCGTTGATCCAGAACCGTACGGTGCAGATATGATGCAAGATACGGATGATGATAGTGATGATGATGCGTTTGAAAACGGTACTGAAGAATTTATTTGGGGCCCAACCATGGGGTTTGGCCTTGATCTTTCCCGCTTGACGGGAATGGGGCTGTCCGTAGATTATGCTTATAGGACAGCAGAATATTTCGATGGTGTACAATGGTTAACCTTTAAGGTTGCATTTTAACAAATCGGAAAAAAAATAAAGACGAAAAGCGGCGGTTATTGAATTAACCGTTGTCGTCTTTCTTGCAAGAAAGAAAAAAAAGTAAAAAAGGAGTAATCATGAGTAACAAGCTAATATCCTTAGGTATTTTGCTTTCTCTCGCTTTGCCAATAAGTGCCCGTGATCTGGGTACCGGCAATGGTATTCCCGCAAAGGATTTGAGTTCATATCAACTCCTGGGAAATTCAGAGCAGGATATTGTAAATGTGCCTGGATACAATTATGAAAATAACTATAGTAATCATAGTTATGGGCGTGGTACGCCTGATACAATGGCCTATGATTATGCCTGGGGAGCATATTTCTATATGGAACCGGGTGATGTTATGGTCACAGCGCACCAGATGCAAGCAGATGGTATTTTAAAAGGCGTAAATGTACGCGTCCATCGCTGGGGTACGGGTGAACAGCTGACTGTTTCTCTGCATAAACTTTCTTATCCTTATGGGTCAGATGGTGCTATGTATGACCAAGCAGCCGTAAATGGCGACGGTTGGCTTGCTGGCTATAATGATGGTTCTGGTATTACATTAGAAGGAACCACATGGAATAGTGCAGCAGGTGCATGCGAAGGCGAAGCAATGATTGGTAATGCTACCGATCCGTTGGGAAGCACAGCTGCAGCAAGTGGCCCTCCTGGAACACCCACAATGGGTCTTTTATGGCCAGACGGTTTTACCGCAGCCACAATGGATCCAACAAACCATACCGGTATTGATGTAGGTGGTTCTGGTTATAACTGGATTAATTGTGCTGATTTTGGTTCAGAAATGAATGTTCAATCAGGAGACTGGATTGGTATTGTCGTAAAGTACTCAGGTACGGGCGGTGATGGATCAGATCCTGGCATTGGTTTTGAATATGCCACAGCATCAAGTGATCCTTGGAAATCAATGAAATTCTACTCAGAAGATTGTAGTGGAACAAGCGGCGAAACTGGCTGGTATGTCCGTGGATTTGCATTCAACTATGAACTCGCAGTAGAATTAACCGGTGACCGTGGTCCAGTGTTTGAAAGTGTTTCAAGCTTGTCAACGACACTGTCAACGGATGCCCGCACAGTATCTGCTGTGGTTTCTGATGATAACCCAAGTGGTGACGCAGCTGGTGTTGCAGCCGTAACATTATCCTATCAATTGGATTCTCTTACTGCAACCATTAACACTGTTTCAATGAGTATGACCGATGGTGATGCAACAAATGGTACATGGGAAGGATCACTTCCTGGTCAAGCTCCCGGTACAGTTGTATACTGGTCATTATCAGCTACAGATGTAGGCGCTTTGTCTACCGGTAGCGATATGGCTTCATACTTCATTTTTGCACCAACAGCAGATTATGACCTGATTTTTAACAATCAGGGAGCATTGTATGGTAATATTCTGTATTCGTCTTACCTCTATTTCTACTGGGGTGGCGCACCGTTTGACATCTGGGATGCAAGCTATGGCGGTATTGTAGATGCTGTAACAGCAGAGTACAGTACAATTATTGAACTGGCTGGTACAGGACCATTCTATAATAATGATGCTGAAATTTCAAACTGGTTTGGCGGTGGTAAAACATACATTGTTGCTGGTGATGAATGGCTCGGCGCTCGTTCTGGTTGGACCGATGGTGAAACATTACCTGGTAGCGTAGCTAGAGACGTTCTGGGTATTGCCTATGAATACAATGATGTTAACTATATGGCATCTGGCGATCAAGGCGGTGCTTCACGCCTCATGGCCGGATCTGATGGTTATGCTAGTTCATTGGCTGGATTTGTTTCAGACTCATTGTTTGTAAACTACAATCCTGATTATGAAACAGGTGGCAGTAACTGGTTAGACGGTGTTGACCCAATTAGTGGTTTTACCGTTGATATGACAGGTTATGGTGGCGTTATTGATAGTACAGGCGCTCCTGATATGACAGATACATATAATGTCATGATTCATGGTCAACAAGGTAACGGCGGGAGAAGTGCTTTCTTATCATTTGATCCTGTTGCATTGAATACTGCTCCTAGCTATCACTGGGTAGGTGCTTCATACTACTGGAATGCATTAGGAAATGTTTCTTGTCCTACAGATGCAAGTCCATTGATTCAAGCTTATGAAGGTCTTGCGGCCGAATCAAGCGTTGATGATGATGTCGTTGGTAACCCGAATGCCTTTTCTTTAAAAGGCAACTATCCAAACCCCTTCAACCCCATTACGAATATTGCGTTTAATCTCGATATTCGCAGTGATGTAACGGTTACCGTTTATTCGCTTTTGGGTGAAGAAGTTGCTACAGTCCATAATGGAATTTTGCAGTCTGGTCTGCAATCCATTAAATGGAATGGATTAGATAGTCGTGGTACACAGGTTGCATCAGGTGTATACATTTATCGCATTGAAGCACAAAACCGTGCTTTAACCGGTAAAATGATGCTCTTGAAATAATCTTACATCACTATAGATTATTGTGATATAAAAAGGGCGGCTTTTTGCCGCCCTTTTTTTTAACTTTACGCCCTCAAAAATGAAGAAAATACACTTATTAACTATTAGCCTTTTTTGCCTCCTAATTTCATGTTCACGTTCGGATAAGATTGTTGCCTCTATTGATGGTGAACCCATTTATTTCAAAGATATATTTTCAGTTATTGATGAAAGTGATTTTAATAAACGTTCAAATGATGAAAAGAAATCATTTATACGAAGCTATGCTGCAAATAAAATTCTTTTATCAACGCCACAACAAGAATTAGATAAATTTGGGTTTTCCTTTAAGGCATCAAGTAATCGATTAAAAAATAAGCTCATAATTAAAAATATTGAAAAGTATATTTTTAAACAACTTGTTATTTCTGATAGTATATTAGATTTTATAATTAATGCTGTTAATATGGATATATATGTAAAAGCAGTTACTGTCAATCACCGGTTTTCGTTTGGTAAAACAAATCCTCGCACGAAAAAAGAAGCCTTGAACAGAGCAGAGGTAATTTATAATAGACTTTTGTCCAATGAGCTTACATATGAAGAAGCATTATCAATATATAGTGAATCAACAGTATCAAAAATCAAAGGGAATGAAATGGGTCAATTGTATTATGGACTCATGCCTAAAAAATTCAACGATGCTATTTGGACATCAACCATGGGTTATTTACACAAACCTCTAGAAACACCCATTGGCTTTCATGTTGTTATAGTTGATCATAGACTTCCAAAGCTTGGATCAAATAAAAGAGACGTTGACAGAGAGAAAATGGTTAAAGATCTGAAAAAAGGAAAATATGGTTTTCAAGAGGAAAATTTTATTCAGTTTGTTGAGGAGCTATATGAAAAATATGATGTATCACTCAATCAAGATGAGCTTTACAATGCGTGGGATTCTCTCAAAACAATTGATGGCGTTAATACCATGTCCGGCGTTTCAATAGATCGATTGGCAGAGGTAGAAACGTCAAATATTTTAGCAAAAATAAATGGTTCGGATATAACATTGGGATGGATAATAAACGAAACGGAGAACTATTCATTTTATAAAAATATATCAGTAAATAATGGATTCTCATTCTATAAATTAATTTCTGATGTTGTAGCTAGGCACCTAATGTTAAAATGGTATAAAGATAATAAAGAAAATTTTCCAGATCTGGATAAAACAATTAAGTATAAAAGTATCCAAAAAATAAACACCCTTTATTTTGATAAAATGGAAAAGCTAAACCCAGATTTAACTAAAGAAATTATAATGAATCGTTTTATGTTGGAAAAGGGTGTTGTAATCAATAGCGAATTATTCGCTGAAGATTTTTAATAGCTGACTGTATAAGTCTTTGCTATTGAAGCCCTGACCTAAGTAGTATTCTCCACCGGCATCCTGTAAAATTAATTCCCAATGAAGATGAGCGCCTGTACGTGTTCCTAATGTGCTGGGTTCTGTTCCGCTGTTTCCAGATAGACCAATTAAATCTCCAGTATTAACAACTGTTCCCGGCATTATTTCCGGGTTAATATGTGATAAGTGAGCATAAATAGAGTATGCTCTATATCCTGGAACAAGATCAAATCCATGATCAATATAAATTGATTGCCCAACTAACGCATGTTCAAATACATCAGATGGCGTATGGCCTAATTGTTTGGCTTCAGCCAAAAGTTTTTTCCTGAATTCCGCGGGTAATTCTTTATAATGATGATCCGCCCGAACAATGGTCCCGCCAGCTGCTGCTCGAACAGGCGAACCCCAGTTTATGTAAAAATCAATCCCTCGATGAGTTCCATGTCTATAGCTCCTTGGAGCATTAGGCAATAATAACGCTCTGCTAGGGACCGAAACACCTTCACAAGGTAAAAGAAGAGATAAGTCAGCCACTGATTCAAGCGTGGGTAGTTGATGATTTTTTGTGAATAACGGCACAATTGATTTTTGGTCCGGATATCCATACGTGTCTAAATAAGGTTTAATTAATCGAGTTATAAATGGCCTATTCAGTTGATATTGAATGATAAGCGAGTCGTTATTAATGTCTGCAGAAATAAACTCATAACTTGGGATCTTCGATTCATAATCTTTAGCAATTATGTGATTTATTAAATGAGATAACGAATCATCTTGAATAGATTCATTTAAAATATGTTGTATTGCTTTTTTAGATTTATCATTAAGAGACTCATCAATAAATTGAAGATGTTGAGCGCTGATTTCAGTAGGTAAAATAAATGTAATTTGAAATCCATCATTTGATGTATTTACTTGAGGTATAATTTTAATCGTATTTGTTGGTTCAATAATTTCTTTAGCAACAGGTGAAACATTTTCAATAATGACAGATTTAACAGCCTCGCTTATTGTTAGAGACTTTTTGTTAAAATTCATTATTTCAACAGTATCGCTAATAATAGATATTATTTCATAAGGAATAATGGGCTCAACAATGGTGCTATCAGTTGAACTAACAACATCAGGTAGCGCAATAGGTTGGGGCGGTGGTGGCGCACAACCATTTAACCAAAGAATGATCGCAAGCACAAGAGGATAAATTGATTGTACTTTATAGATCAAAGGTGACTATTTAGAAATGAGTTTTAATAATGCATCAAAAGCGTCAATAAACACTTTGAAGGGGTGCCCTGTTACCGTTTCATTACATAGAGATGTATAAACGGAATCCGATTCATTTAGGGAACCATAATTTTCATCAAACAAAACTTGAGCGCAAGGCAAATGTGTTAACTTTAACGCATCTAGAATTGAATATTCGTAGTGCCCCCAAGACGTAGGAGCAAAAATAATTCCACTGGCATTTTTCCGATTCCGCTGGATGAAGGAAATTGCTTTTTCTGCTTTGTGGGTTTGCAAAAATCGAAGCTGAATTGCCCTATCAATGCTGTGGGCATGGATTCGTAAGCCCCTATTTATTTTATCTAATGTGACTTGCTCGCCGACTTTTGCCGATTGAACACCAATTAGATTAATGTTGGGACCTTGCAATATGAGGATTTCCATCTTTTTACCTTATAGGTATAATATGTCCAATTATATAACCCACAACAATACCAACTAATAATGCAAGTGTTAGCACTCGTGATTTCATGAGTTCACCTGAATAACCTTTTTTAATAGCTATTATACTAACAAAGTACCCCAAACCATTCAAGAACCAGAAAAATGGAATAGCTAGAACTTTAATGATTAATGGACCAATAAATGGAATCATTGCAATAAGGGCACCCAATCCGACAAATAGCTGTGTAAATAATCCCAATATTAATGTAACAAACACAATGATTTTTTCATCGATGCCTAATTTGAGTGCTATCGCTATTGAAATAGCAATCGCCAACCAGATAATAATATGTTTTTTATATTGACGGAAAAACGTTGTTTTAGACATGGCGAATTTTTGCGATAATATTAATTCCATTAATATTGACTGATGCTTTTATGATTCGGCGTAATCCATATTTTTCGACCCAAATTTGGCGAATAGCTTTTGGTGAAATGATATTATTCATAAAATAGTCTGATTGCTCAGGTGTAGATGTTACATAATCTTTAGCTTTGATGTCCAGCCGGTAATGATCACAAAGAATAGTGCTATTATCTATGGAAAGTGTGCTTGTGTCCGCCCAAAGAAAACGCGCAGAATACATTTTCCCATCGTGATCCATTGGAAACCATTTTGTATCCATTTTTTCAACTGATTCTTTTTGTATCCGTGCTAGAAGAGAAAATATTGTTTGTATTTCAGGTACTCGCTTTAAGGATTTCCCCTCATAATGAAAGACACTATCATACGAATCATACACAGCGGCCACTTGAAATTGGGTGGTTCCTTGTTTTATTATTTTTTCATAATTGATTAATCCATAATGGGAAGAATCATATGTAACGGAATATTGATTATCTGTGGGCCATACAATATTTACTAAACCAACTGTTTGAACATTAAATTGAATGCTGTTATTATCAAATCCCATTTTTACATTTACAGCCGGTATACTAAAAAAGGTTATTTTGTATTCTTGGGCTTGCATAGAGCAAATCAAAAACAACATAAGATTTAATATTCGTTTCATTATGGTTTCCACTTGAATTTACCAGCCAAGCCCGTGAGCCCAATAAAAGGAATGTAAAATGGTTGCAAGGTGCTCCAAAGAATAAAAATACTAGATGGAAAAGTAAGATGTAATTTTTCTGCTCCTCTGTATATCACAAGTGCATCACTTACAAACTTTAAACCAAAAATCATGGGCAGAAATGAATGGATACTTGAAGTAAAAAGTCCCACCAGAATTGCTGAATTAAACACAAATGTATTAAATAAAAATAAAAGGAAAAAAAGATCTATCTTTGCTGCAAATCTGGAATTAGACGACCAGCGAATACGCTGACTTATAAACTGCTTTACTGATACGGCAGGCCTGGTTTTAATAAAACTGTCAGAATTTGGATTAAATGTACAACCATATTTTTTTCCTATTGCTTGTACTAAATAAATATCATCACCAGATATCCGTTCTCTAACTGGGTTAAATCCATTTATTTCTTCAAATAACTCTCGTTTATAAGCAAGGTTTTGCCCCGACCCTGTCCAATAAAATCCCCAACCAATTGCTCCGGCATTTGCCGCCACTAACGCCAGAAAATCTACAAGTTGATAGTGAGAAAAAGATGAGTGTTTGTGAGTGTCTATACTGGAGGAACCTACAACAATCCCTACTCCATTTTGCAACTGTTCAACCATACTTTTAACCCACCCTCGAGGGATACGACAATCAGCATCTGAAGATAAAATAATTTCTCCGTTCGACCGTTCAATTGCTTTTGTTAGTGCATATTTTTTTGGCGTCATTGATATTGATTTTACTTTAATTTGCACCCCGAAGATAAAATCATGTTTATCAGAAAAATGTTTTATTAATGACCAAGTATTATCTGTTGAACGGTCATCGGCTATAACAATTTCCAACAATTCAGTTGGATAATCTAGGTTACTTAAATCTTGAAGAATGTGTGCCAAATTCTCTTCTTCGTTTCTAGCGGCGATTACAATTGCAACGGTCGGCCAATTAGTAATGTTATTTTTACTGATTTTTATACGGCGTAGCCCTGTAAGAAAAAAGAGCACAAAAATAATATAAACGCCCAGACTAATTGTCAGGGCAAAGTATAGGAGGTTCATCCCAGAGGAAGAAAAAATGATGCAATCAGAAAATAGAGTGTAACACCTACAATATCAATACTGGTTGTAACAAATGGACCCGTTGCTACAGCCGGATCTATTTCAAGCTTGTTAAGAAATAGAGGGACAAATGCACCAATTGTTGTTGCAATCAACATAGAGATTGTAATACTCAATCCAACAATAATGCCTAAATATGGAGACAGATCCATAAAGCGAGTAAACGTAAACAGCCCCAACAGAGCTCCATAGAGTAAACCTAGAATAAGCCCCACGCGAATTTCTTTGAGTAAAATTTTCATATTGTTACCCACATTTACCCGACCGGTCGCTAATCCTCGAACAATAATCGTGGATGTTTGAGTCCCAATATTTCCACCCATTCCAATAATAACAGGTATAAATGCTGCCAGTATAAGTGTTGTTTCCAAGAGGTTTTCGTATAGTCCAATAATAGTTGCTGCTGCAACACCACCAATCCAACTGGCGAATAACCAAGGAAATCGGCTTTTAGCATTTTCCCAAGAAGATTTAAGTAAAATTTCTCTATCTTTTCCTACACCAGCCATTTTCAAGAAATCTTCAGTCGCTTCTTCTCGAATGACATCAACCACATCATCAACAGTTACAATGCCTAATAGATTATCATCGTGATCAATGACGGGGACGGCAAGATAATTATACTGTGAAACAATTTGAGCGACTTCTTCCTGATCTGTATCAGGGTTTACAGTATGTACTTTCCGAATCATCATTTCTTTTAAATAAGAATCGGGAGAAGTGGTAACAAGATCCCGAAGAGAAATAACACCTGTTAGTTGATTCACATCGTTGGTAACATAAAGGTAAAATACCATTTCTGCAGCATCTTCATGCTGTAGAGCTGCGATAGCATCTTTGGCGGATGTTTCCTCATGTAAAGTAAACACATCAGTATACATCAAAGAACCAGCACTATCTTCAGGATAAGCCAGTATTTCTTCAAGCTCTTCCGCCTCTTCCTTTTTTAATAAGTGAATAACATCTTGTGCCTGTTCGTCGGGCAAATGATTTAGAATTTCAGCTTGATCACTTGAACTTATGGGGTCTATTAATTCAGCAATGCGCTCTGGGGACACTTCTGCTAAAAGGTTTTGGAGAATTGATTCGTCCAATTCTGTCATGAATTCACCCGTTTTTTCATGAGGACGCATCATTGCAAAAAGTTGATCTTGTTCAGTCTCAACAAAATATCGGAAAAGCACCGCCAAATCCGCTGGGTGAGTTTTGTCAATAAGTTTAATCAGATTGGTATGAGCGTGGCGACGTAATAACCGACGAAATGTATCACGCAATACATGAATTTCGCGTTCAAACATTTGTTGTTTCATGTGCGCTCCTTTGTGAGTGAATGCAACCGGTTAAAACCAAAATATAAACATCCTGCTCCAATGAGCAATATCCAAGGAGCTACATGGCCGTGCCATGTGTAAAAACCATCTAGAGTTTGATCGTAATTAGTGAATAATAAAGCCATCAAATTATTTGCTGCATGAAGGATGAAACTAGACCATATAGATCCAGTTCGCCAAGCGAGATAACCTAGTAGAACACCCAATAAATAAATTTGTATTAACCAAAATGGATTTAAGTGAATTATGGCAAAAAATAGACTTGTGATTAATACTGCACGAGTGACATCTTGCCAATGCTCTTCAAGGAATTTCTGGAGAAAACCTCTGAATAACAATTCTTCCCCAAGAGGAGCTAGAATTACAATTCCAAATATTAAAAAAACCGCCATATTGAACGAATCAAATTTGAGCATATAACCCAATTGATCCAGATATTCCGGAGGTGAAAAGAACAAACTGGCTATTCGATCAAATTCATCTACCGCAATTATAATTCCTAATGACAAGACAAAGGTTGCAAGTATGATCGGCGTAGATAAACGCTTCAGACGCAAGCGGTCAACAAACGATTCTTTTCTTGCCTTCAAAAATAAAAAAAGAGGTACAATCATAAACCCCTGCCCGATAAATAAAGCCAGAAAGCTAGTAGCTTGGTTATCCTTTTCGGGAGAGTAAATGATTCCTACGGAGGCGATAACAGTACCTACCACCAGTGCTGAAAACACAGATAGTATTACAATTCCAAAAACATTTTTTGTAGTTAAAGTACGGTTCATTATAAGGTTCGCTCGGTAAAGGGTCGTTATCCGTTGAATTCATAGACCAAAAAATTACTGCAAGACTTCCGAAAAGCAAAGTATCCTTGTATTTTATGTTGTTTTCGATAGTAAAGCATATATATGTTTTGGGGCGCTATTTATACTAAAAATAATTCAAACCGGCACTTGAAAAGGCCTCGATATTTTCGGGGCTTTTTTAATTGATTGCTGTCAACTGCGCCATCATCACTCCCCCGGCTACGGCCACATTTAAAGATTCTCCTGCGCCTATTCGTGGAATCGCGATAAAGTGTTTAATACATTTACGAGTATTTTTAGAAATACCATGGGCTTCACTTCCTAAAACTATCACCCAAGGAGTAGATATTTCAATCTGTGTTAAATTATGACCATGTTGATCGGCAGCAATAATTGTATGGGTGGTTGCAAATTGTTTTAATTTCGAATCTAACATACAGTTGATATTAAAATGAGCGCCCATTCCACTGCGCACCACTTTTGGGTTATAAATATCAACACAATCCCCGGTTAAAGATATTTTGTTTATTCCAAACCAGGCAGCTGTACGTAAAAGTGTACCCATATTCCCCGGGTCGGAAATATTATCTAGAAATAGCCAATTGCCTGCTAATTGATCTTTCGGTCTATAATTATCAGGAATAGTACAAATGCCCAAAATTCCTGAAGGAGTTTCTGTCGTTGACACAGTTTTCATTTCAGTCGCTTTTATCTTTTTAGTTGGGCATTTTTTTATAATATCATTCACTAAATTAGGATAACTATTTTGAAAATTTTCAGTATAATAAGCCAGATGAAGAAGTTCATTGGTAAGTATTGCTTCTTGAAACAACCGACGTCCTTCAATAATATATTGACCATAGGTATAGCGACCTTTTTTATTGTGCAGCGAACGAATATGTTTTAATTCAGCATTGATAATCATATAACTCCAGAACAAACAGTTTGATTGCCCCAACGAACCCCGGTAATTTCACCCTCAAAATTTATAAGAGCAATCAATATGTCAAAAGGTGTAACACTCCAATCCAAAGAATATTCAGCCTGGTATACTGACGTTGTCGTTAAAGCAGGTTTGGCTGATTATGGCCCTGTGAAAGGAACCATGGTTATTAAACCGTACGGTTTTGCCATATGGGATAATATAAAAGAATCATTTGATCGCATGATAAAAGAAACAGGTCATGTTAATGCGTATTTCCCCATGTTTATTCCGAAATCTTATTTTTCACGGGAAGCAAAACATATAGAAGGGTTTGCCAAAGAATGTGCTATTGTAACTCACACTCGTCTGAAAACGGACAGTGATGGTAGCCTTATTGTCGATCCAGAATCTCGTTTAGAAGAAGAGGTTGTTGTACGACCTACTTCAGAAACCATCATTTGGTCCATGTATAAAAAATGGATTCAATCATACCGCGATCTCCCGCTTTTGATTAATCAATGGGCGAATGTTGTCCGTTGGGAAATGCGTACCAGATTGTTTCTTCGAACCACAGAATTTCTATGGCAGGAAGGGCACACCGCTCACGCAACGGCAGAGGAAGCCGAAGAAGAAACGTTGCAAATCTTGGAATTGTATCGAGAGCTCGCAGAAGATTATCTAGCTATGCCTGTTTTAACGGGATTGAAAACAGAGGCAGAGAAATTTGCCGGCGCAGAAAAAACATATTGTATTGAAGCAATGATGGGGGACAAACGTTCTTTACAAGCGGGAACCTCCCATAATCTTGGGCAGAATTTTGCAAAAGCATTTGATGTAACGTTCCAAACCAAAGACAATAAAGAAGACCATGTGTATGCCACCAGTTGGGGTATAAGTACTCGATTGGTTGGAGCTGTTATTATGGTACATGGTGATGATAAAGGGTTGCGTCTGCCTCCAAAAATTGCTCCCCACCAAGTTGTTATTGTACCCATAGGGAGAAACGAGAACCATGAAAAATTGGTCAAAGATTTTATCGAACCAATCACATTTGGTTTAAAGGAAAATAATGTTCGTGTATTTGAAGATTGGTCGGATAATTCACCTGGATACAAATTCAATGAGTGGGAAATGAAGGGAGCTCCTTTGCGTATGGAAGTGGGACCACGAGATGTAGAGAATAATCAAGTAGTCGTGGTTCGACGAGATACAAGTGAAAAACTAATCATCACCAAAGGTGAGTTGATGAATAAAATCCCGAGTCTTTTAAATGACATTCAAGAAAACCTATTTAACCAGGCAAAAAACTTTAGAGAAGAGAATACCCATACGGTCAACAGTTATGAAGAACTTAAAAATATTGTTTTAACAGGTGGGTTTGTTCGTTGCGGATGGGATGGTGACGCCGAAACGGAAACAGCAATCAAAAACGAAACAAAAGCAACTATTCGCTGTATTCTCTTTGATGAGCAAACAGATGGATTAAAGTGTATTTATTCAGGTAAACCAGCCAAACACGAAGTTATTTACGCAAAAGCGTATTAACCTATAACGGTCATCTTGATCGTTCAAACTCCAGCTATTATTTTAAAAAGATTTCCTTATGGAGATACCAGTCTTATTGCCCATTGTTTTACACGTGACTATGGAAAAGTGAGTTTAATGGTAAGAGGTGCACAGCGAAAAAAATCTCCTCAAAGTGCCTATTTTCAACCTGCTAATTATCTTGAAGTTCTCATGTATTATAAACCTATGCGCGATTTACACACAATGTCAAAAGTTAGTTTTATAAAAAACTGGATTCATTTTCAAGATGATTTGAAACGATTAACTTACTCACTTGTAGCGGTAGAAATTGTTGATAAAACAATTACAGATCATGATACTCACGAAGATTTATTTGATGAATTCGTAGCCACTTTATCCTTTTTTCATAATGAGGAAATGTATTTTAATTTGTGTTTTTGGTATTTTGAATTACGATTACTAAAATTGTTGGGTTTTCAACCTCATCTGCCTGACCGGGAATTTCCAGGAATGGTTCTTCCTGATCCAAATGGCGGCCCTAACAGTCGTAATATTCTCGAATTTCTGATAGATGCGAATATTTATCACCATTCGTTTCTTGATGATTTATCTAAACAAATTGTTACACCTAAAGATAGATATGTTATCGGTAATTATATAATGGCAAATCTAGAATATCATTTTGAATCGTGTCGCCACCTTAAATCTTTAAAAATACTTAAACAGCTTCTTACATAAGATGGGCCCTCACGTAATAAAAGGTCAGTTGCTAAAAGAGGACGGACAAACGTTTATTAAAAGTGATAACAAAAGGTATTTTGAAGGACGCTTAATTTGGGATGGATATTTGAATCATTGGTTGGGTCAAAATGTTTGCGCTCGAGAACTAACTCAAATTGATTACAAAACAAAACAGCCAATCGTTCTTATTTGGCCGGAGACTCCTCCATCTGAAGAACCGATTGTCGATTTTTATTTTAATGAACGGTTGGTAAAATATCCCGCTTCATTATTTGGTCATAATGCCATAAATGTTAATGGGCATATTTATAATTTTTCCCATTTATTAAATGAAAATGAAATTATGACACCGGAAGAATTTTTTTATCGTCCGGCATTAGGTGAATTTGCCCCCTCGCCTGTTAATGGTAAATTTGAAATTCTTGAAAACGGGCAAGTATTTTATGATAAGTTTGGTCGTAATTTTATGCGATCAATCCATGTGTTGCGTATAAGAGGCATGGATATTAAGCGCTTGAGCAATATTTTGGATGAAGAATTGGACATTATACATAACACACCAATAAATACAAAGAAACCGGAGAAATATGCAGATTTCAGTTTTTTTACAAGAAGTTGTTCAACAATAATAAGGGATAGCCTTATTAAATATGGATTTTATAATATTGATGGAATACTCCCTAGGCATTTATTTATCAGCACTGCCTTTAATATATATAAACAAAAACAAAATATGAATATTGAACTGGAACTTTACACGATGCCGCAATTAAAAGTCTCGGAAGCTCCATTATCAGTTATGACCCCCATATTTAATATGAAACATAGAAAACAGTATAAAAAATTAATAACAGAAGGTCTATTTTGAGATATCAATTTCAATCTGAACAAGGTAATCTTTCCTTCAAACCCAAAATTTTTACGGATGCTATCAAAATTCTTATTTTTATAAATGTTGGATTATTTCTATTAAGATTAATTGCCAAAAGCCAAATAGATCTTGCCGGCATATTTGGATTATCTCCTAATACAGTCTGGCCCATGATTTGGCAGCCCATAACTTATATGTTTATCCATGGCGATTTTTTTCATGTATTAATTAATATGTTCGTTTTGTGGATGTTTGGGTCGGAAATGGAATCTATTTGGGGAAGGACCCAATTTTTACGTTATTATTTTCTAACAGGTGTTGGCTCGGGTCTCGTTTGGTTATTGTTCAATGCAGGTCAATCATATTCTGTATTGATTGGAGCAAGTGGTGCGATTTATGGTATTCTATTAGCATATGGAATGATGTTTCCAAACCGTACAGTCTATCTCTATTTTATGATTCCAATTAAAGTAAAATGGTTCGTGATATTCTTGGGATCTGTCGCCTTTTTATCATCATTTAATAATCATACTAGTATCAGCCATTTAACTCATTTGTCGGGAATGGCGATTGGTTTTGTTTATTTACGCTATTATTGGCATTGGAATGATTTTCGTTTTTCCATGCATAAACAAATAGAAGAATTCCGTTCTTCAATAAGCAGCAAAAGGGATCAGAAAAAAATAGAAATGCAAAACAAAGTTGATCAATTACTAGATAAAATAAACGAAAAAGGTTATGACAATTTAACGGAAGAAGAAAAAGATTTACTTTATAGTGCCAGTAAAGATTTTTCCCGAGGAAGAAAAAAAGATTAATCTTTTAATAGTTGACTTGCATCCCTAACGGCTAAAATACCTAAAATTAAAAACAACGCTTTATATACTTTCTCATGAACATTTGTCAGGGGAGCCAGCCAAGTAAACCCATACATCATCCCAAATGCTGCAAGTGGAATAATGACAAATAGTGCCAAATTATAATTCCAAATGAGACGACCAAAATGTTTGTTTTTTGTGGGCCAGATTAACGCCATTGCAAGCCAAAAATAGCCGTTAAAGGGAACCTCTATTTTTACTCTTGGAAATGATTGTGTTATTGATTCTATAAAAAACTCATCTTTCCCGAGTTTGGTAATAATATCGCTGTCGGGATTAAAGAATGCGTCGAATGTGGGGAGAATAAATTCCCTAACTGCAAACGATTGAATTGGACGGATGAATAATATATAAACGAGACCGATAGCAGTCAGGCTGATGAAAAGCTTCCGCCAGAAAAGATATCGGCATGATCGTTCACTGTAGTCCATAGATACCATAATGTTAACACAATTGGATAGAAAAAAACATAGGAACTATAATAGTGTACCGGTTCCCAATATTGAGGAAAATACAAATTAGATAAAGCAAAAAAAGCAATCCGAAAAACATTGGCTATAAATAGCATTCCCATTCCGCCAAAAATAAACAAAAGTCTTTTTTTCATATCACCAGAGTAAGCAATAATGAAACCGGCATAAAGGCCGAGTAAATCCATACCATTACATCCATTCTGAATCTCTACACCCCTGTTTCCGGCACAGGCGATTACACGCCCTGCAGACTCAATTTCCCAACCTAAAAAAGATAATCCAGTGGCAGCGATTTTTACACCAGTAATGCTTAACCATGTGTCTAGTCTACCATCGGGAAGTACAACAAGATCATATAATAGTTGCCAGACAGCGTAAACGCCTCCTGTTTTTAGGAGAAATAGTGCAAGTGGAGAAAACTTATTTTTTACGTTTATCACGGAATTTTTTCAATGCCATGGCTCCACCGGCAGCAGCAAGGAGTCCAAGTCCGCCAATGGGTGCCTGGTTCGGCGCTCCAGGGAAACTCGGTTGGGCGGAGATGATCGTGATCAGCGGTAGTGCTAATAAAATGATTTGCACTATTTTATTCTTCATGATTTATCCTATTTGATGAAAGTTATTTTCTGGTTGAACGTGTGTTGTCCTGCTCGCAGCTGAACAATATACAGGCCTGATGACAGGTTTTGGGGCTGCCACAGAATTGTGTGTGTGCCCGGTTTCATTTGTTTGTTAATGAGCGTTTCCACCAAACGACCGGTGATGTCATACATGCTCATGGTGATAAACCCCTCTTCAGGGAGATCAAAGCGTATGGTGGTACTGGGATTAAAAGGGTTGGGATAGGCGGGATAGAGAGCGAAATTATTAGGCAATGAATTGTTATCAAAACCAAGCGCAAAACCACTGATGGTTATACTAAACCGAGGCGGTACAGTATTACGGTACACTGCATTTGCATCGACTGTAACCGGCAGCAGCAGATCGGTCTGCAGCTGACCTATCGGATTTTGAACGTAAAATGTGTAGAATTCATCTTCCTGCATATTAACCACAGCATCTGTCTCCAGATCGGTCAGATTAATTTCCCAACCAGATGGTATATTGTCCATAACAGGCCAGCTGATCTGATAAGTTCCGCCCACGCCGGCATCTAGGATAGCCAACTCATAGGTCTGGTCCGCTTCAGGCTGGTAGGCTCTGGCATCCTGCACTAACAAATGCTCTTCACCGTTAAATTCCTGGATAAAAGCCAGACTGGGACTGCCGTCCAGGGGCAGCAGTTTGCCCCCGTCAAAACCATCCTCACCCTCATGGGAAATTTCCGTGAAGTAGAATTTATTGGCTATGTCAACATTTTCATTTGGTGCATCAAGCCGAAATTCAATGGTTCTCCTATTTGTAACCATCATTTTTGAGAAAATTGAAATAGTAGCATCACTGCTTGTTTTTGCAGATGTGGGTATGGTTAATTGAGTTGTAGTGGTACTGTTACTTTCTAGGAAAAATCCCTGCCAAGCACTTACGATTTTACTTGCACCAAGGTTATATGTCGTCCATGAACCAGAATTATCAGTACCAGCGCCATCGGTCCAGACGGAAATTGGACTTTTCAAACCATCCTGAGTCCCCTCTCCACTGTCATTGCCCGTGATATCATCCAAATTTATATTGGACGCAAATGGATTACCCACAAGTGTGTATGTATCTGACAGGGTGACCGTGACATTACTGCTGGGTTCTGAACCGGATACATCCAGCGTAACAGGAAGTACAGAGCTGCCGTTGCTGGTATTATCGAAGAAAAATAAAATAAATCCTAACCCATCACCCCAGGCAGTGGTCACGTTGGTGGGTTTAGCCCAGCCGTCTGTCCCAGTTCCGTCCGAGGCCGTATTGATATAAAAGTTGGCCTCGGCTGAGGCATCGTCACCGCTGGTAATGCCCTGCACCGGAGTATCATCAGACACGTCATCAACTGTACCACCCGTTATTGGTAATGAGAGCATACGCCAGCCGGCATCTGCGGATGCATCCCCTATGGTGACAGTGGGTATGCCTGAAATAGAAATATCATCAATTGCTATATCTTCATCACCTACATTCAACATAAAAGTCACTTTAATGTCAAGTAAACTTCCCGTCCCGGAAATGTCAGCTGTAAACAGGGTAAATGTGTTTGTGATTGCTGTGCCATCACCGGTTCCATCAAAATTCGTGTCAATGGAAGGTTCTGTATTTGTACCTCCAGAACTTTCTATGTGAAGTAAATTTGAAAATGAAGCCGAATTATCTATGTCGTAATCAAAATGTACATAATCAGCAGCGTCCCAATCTTGATTTGATCCATCATCATCTTCGGCGAGATAAACCTTCAACTGCAAATCTGTGTATCCAGAAATATCAATGTCATCAATAGTTAAAGTTACAGGCAAAGATGCACCTTCTCCGTCAATATCCATACCGGCAAAAAAATAACTTCCCTGAACACTGTTAAGTCCTCTTGGGCTATCTAAATCTCCAAGTAAATCGCCATCAACATTATATGCCTTCGGATTATCTTCATTCCAATATACTTTACAAAAATAATCATGTGCTTCATCTGTAAATTCAGTTATACTTGTTGAGTATCCTCCAGCTGCTTCAAAAGTAACGTTATTGATTGTTCTCTGCCCATAAATCAAACTTACGCCAAAGATAAACAAAGCGAAAAATAAAACAATATTTTTCATTTAATTTCCCATAATATTATGAAAACTTACTTAAAACAATAGTCTGAGAGTCTTATTAAAAAGTGTTCAGCAGAATATAAATATTTTATGTTTTTTTGTATGATATTGGGAGCAATTGCACCAGTTTTATTTGAAAGACTGCTCACTTGACTGTATACAGTATATGGATTAATGATATGAATAACAACCATTTCTAATTATGGCTTATTTTAACAATTTTACTTTACGTAAGAACTTTTTATTCTCCGCCTGCTTTAGGTACAACTTTAAACACTTTTTCTCCCGGTTTGGCCATTCTATAGCGTTCACGTGCTAGCTCTTCAATATATTCATAATCCGTTTCAAGTTTAATTTTTTCATTCCCAAGTTGCTGTTTTTCTTCTCGAAGGTTTGTAATTGCATTTTGTATTTCTTCTTTTTCAGCACTTAAACGGTACAATTGATAGACGCCGTGATCACCAAAAAAGAAAATAATTAACAAAACAATTGCGCCCAGAATTAAAACAAAACGGACTAATCTTTTTTGGAGCTCAATCTCTTGGCTACCTCTGTTTTTCTTTCGTTTACGTTGCATTGAAGAATACCGCCGCATTATTATCCCAAAACCTCTTTTCCTGGAAAACGTGCTTTATTTCCTAATATTTCTTCAATGCGCAAAAGTTGATTGTATTTACAAATTCGATCTGTTCTGGATGCAGATCCCGTTTTGATTTGTCCGGCATTCATAGCAACTGCAAAATCAGCAATGATTGTATCTTCTGTTTCTCCGGATCTATGGGAAATAATCGTGCCGTAACTATTGGCTTTAGCTAATTTAATCGCATCTATTGTTTCAGATACTGTTCCGATTTGATTCAGTTTAATTAAAATTGCATTCATAGAATTTTCATCAATCGCCCTTTGTAATCTGTTCATATTAGTAACGGTTAAATCATCACCAACAATTTGAATTTTATCTCCAAGCTCTTTATTCATCTTATTCCATCCGCTCCAATCATCTTCATCTAGACCATCTTCAATAGACACAATGGGATATTTATTTATAAGGGTTTTATAATAGTCTACCATTTCATCAGATGAAAGAATACGCCCTTCAGATTCTAGGTGATATTTTCCATTGTTGTAGATTTCGCTGGCTGCCACATCTAGTGCGATAAATATTTCTTCTCCTGCTTTATAACCTGCTTTATCCGTAGCCTCCAATATAACGTCTATAGCTTCTTCATTTGATTTTAAGTTTGGAGCAAAACCGCCTTCATCACCCACAGCAGTATTTAATCCTTTCGTTTTAAGTACAGATTTTAGGTTATGGAAAATTTCTGTTCCCATCTGTAAAGCCTGAGAAAAAGATTCCGCGCCAATAGGAAAGACCATGAATTCCTGGATATCCACGTTATTGTCGGCGTGACTTCCTCCATTTAAAATATTCATCATGGGTATCGGCAAAGTTGCAGCGATTTCTCCACCCAGAGATTGAAACAAAGGCAAACCCTTATGTTCGGCGACTGCTCTTGCGACAGCCATTGAAACTCCTAATATGGAATTAGCACCAAGTTTGGATTTGTTATCCGTTCCATCTAATTCAATCATCAGATTATCTATTCCGCGCTGATCCAATGCATCTTGCCCGTTTAAAGCTTGAGCAATGGTATCATTTACATTTAGAACAGCTTGCATTGATCCCTTGCCTAAAAATCTTTTCCCACCATCACGTAATTCAACTGCTTCGTGCTCACCTGTGGAGGCGCCAGATGGAACTGCCGCCCGCCCAAAGCTGCCGTCATTTAATTGTAGATCAACTTCAACGGTTGGATTTCCGCGAGAATCGAGAATTTCTCGGGCGTGAATATGTGTTATGTAAGTATCTGACATGAATTATCCTTAAAAGAGGTAAACAAGTTAGAGAGTCGATTTTACTGGTGCAAATGTAAATCAAACAGGAATTGTTTATGGAAACATCTCCGCCTAATTTTCGTTTGATTTTTTCATATGATTACGGTTAAACGATTCAATAACAATTCTCTGTCGTGGGACAGCTTTGTCTCCTCGGCAAATAATGGTACCCTGTTTCATACACGGCATTTTTTAAGTTATCACCCAAAAGAACGTTTTAATGATCACAGTCTTGAGTTTTATAAAAAAGGGAAGCTGGTCGGCGTTTTTCCGGCAGCTGTTATTGAAACGGAAAATGGACGTACACTGGTTTCGCATCCCGGCGCCTCTGTCGGTTCGTTTGTTGTTCCAAAAGATTTAGCTTTTGCAGATGCCCTCGAAATAGTTGATTGTTTAATCACATATTCAAAAATGGAAAATTTCAATTGTATTAGATTAACACAGCCACCAACGATTTATAGTAAACGCCTATCTCATTATATAGATTTTGCACTTAAGAAAAATAATTTTCAGTATACAAAAAGAGAAATTTCCAGCGTTTTATTTTTGGAAAAATCTATTGATGAAAATTTAATCAAGTTTAAGTCCACCCATCGCACCGCCGTTCGTAAGGCGGAAAAATCGGGAGTAATCGTAAAACAAACGGATGATTTTGCATCATTTTATAAAATTCTTAAAAAGAATTTGAGCATTCGCCATGATGTTACTCCTACCCATTCTTTAGATGAGATGTTGAATCTTAAAAAATTATTTCCCAAGCAAATTCATTTATTTGGTGCATTTATAGAAGACATCATGGTTGCCGGTGTAGTGAATTTTATTACAACTGAAAATGTAATATTAGCATTCTACATTAGCCATGACGAAGATTATCAAGATACGCGCCCAATTAATTTATTATTTTATAAAATTTTTGAATGGGCAATTAAGGAAAAATATAGTGTATTTGATTTTGGCATTTTTACTGTGAATGAAGAACCCAATATGGGATTAGCTCGATTTAAAGAAAACTTTGGCGCGAGTGGACAATTCAGAGATACTCTAGAAATTATTTTTTAAATCAGTGTTTGATCAAATAAAAAAACTTTCTCTCCAATCTGTTATTTATGGCGTTGGTCATATAATGACACGATTAGTTACTTTTTTACTTTTACCTCTATACACCAATATATTTACCGCTGAAGAATATGGTGTTATTTCACTGGCATATGCATTTATAGGATTTGCATTAATATTGTTTCGTTATGGAATGGATACTGCACTAATGAAATTTTATATAACGGATAAAATCGAAGTGAAATATGGAGTTTTTTCTACTATTTGGGTATTGCAATTATTTTCGAGTATTGTTTTCGCTACATTATTAATTGGGTTATCCCCATTTATTTCACACTATATAATAGGGAAATCAGCGCCCAGTTTCATTTTACAGCTCATTTCAATTATTTTGGCAATGGATGTTCTTTGGAATCTTCCTATGTTAATTTTACGCACAGATGAACGCCCCATGGCGTTTGTTGGTTTAAACTTAGTGAATGTCTTTACAACAATTGTCTTTAATATTTATTTCGTTGTTTATGCAAAATTGGGAGTAGTCGGTGTTTTTTATGGAAATATAGTTGCGTCTACGATAATGTTAATTTTTTCTTTTCCAATCGTTTTAAAACGATTGCGCATCAAAGCTATATCTAAAAAACATGTAAAAAAAATCCTCAATTTTGGATTACCATTTATACCGGCAGGAATATTTACAATGGTGATGGAGTTGGCGGATCGATATTTATTAGAATGGATGGTGGGAACATCAGCAGTTGGGATTTATTCAGCAGGATATAAACTAGGGATGTTTGGCTTGTTAATGGTAATGGGCTTTACGATGGGGTGGACTCCGTTTTTTCTAAAGAAAGGAAAAGATAAATCAGCGCCGGAAATGTTCTCTCGAATCACTACATATTTTTTAGGATTATATGGTTTTGTAGCTGTTTTCTTTACATTAATAATAGATGATCTTGTAAAAATTAATATTGGTGACTTTTCTTTTTTTGGAGAAACGTTTTGGTCTGCAACAAACATTGTTCCCATTATATTTTTAGCTTATTTCTTTTTTGGCCTTTACGTTTTACAGCTTCCAGCTGTTTATTTACCTGAAAAAACAAAATGGATACCTTTCTTTCGTTTTTGTGGCGCTATAACAAATGTAGTTTTAAATATTTTAGTGATACCAACATACGGTGTAATGGGTGCGGCTCTTGCTACTATGGGCGCTCAAGCAATCATGGCATTATCTATATTCCTTAAATCTCGAAAAGAGTATAAAATTCCACTTCGTAAGATTGGTATAATACTTCCTCTTTTTGCAATAATTGGTGCAATATTTGTGGAAGGAACAATGATTGTAAAATTTATGTATCTATCTGGATATTGTATTTTGTGGATTCTCATTGTTGCTGATAAAACAGAACAAAATTTTATTTTTAGGAAACAGTCATGATAATTATTGTTTCCTGTGGACACAATCCAGACGATGAACGCATTTATCATCGAGAAATAAAGTCACTTCTAAAAGCGGGGTATGACATACGATATTTCACTCGATGGAATGGTGAAATGGATTTATCTGCAACCAACCTTCACCATATAAATGTAAAGAGAAAAAAATATCCCATAAAAAAGTATATTCAATTTGTATCAGATAGAATAAATGATGTCTCTGTTTTGCATCTTCACGAATTTGAATTACTTCCATTAGCGAAAAAAATGAAGAAAAAAATGAACGCTAAAATTGTATATGATGTTCATGAAAACCTCCGTGATATGTGGGATACTTTTTCCTCAAAAAAAGGTTTATTTAAAAAAATCACTAACAAATTATTATCATTTTTTGAACTATCTCATTTAATGTATGTGGATGAAGTTATTTTGGCGAATAGAGTATTCGGTGAGAATTATTATGAGCAAAAAGGATTAAAAACGACTGTAGTCGAAAATTTTCCATCTATAGATAAAATATCTGATCCAAACTTTCCACCTGATTCCAAACTGATTATATATCAAGGTCAAGTAAGTGTTGAAAGAGGGGTTTCAGTATTAATTGACGCATTTAAATTGGTTCACGATGTACATGCGAATGTTCGTTTGCGAATAATAGGGTCACCGCGCACAGATGGATTATTTTTTCAGATTAAAAACAAAATTAATCAAATGAAATTGTCAGATTATATTGATTTAATTAAAGCAGTACCCCACGATGTTATTTGGGAAGAAATGAAAAAAGCAAATATTGGTGTAATTCCATTTTTGGACACACCATTAGTAAGAACAAATACTCCAACAAAATTATTTGAATATATGGCCGCAGGGTGCGCCGTTGTAGCATCAGATGTTCCGCCCATTAGATATTATCTCGAAAAAAATGGAGAATTGGTAACCCCTGGGTCCGCCCAAAGTTTGGCTGATGGGATTATTAAAGTTATGGGAAATGATTCCCTTTTTAAAAAGTATCTTTCAGAAGGTAAAAGTAAAATTAGGAATCATTATAATTGGGAAATGGAAGAAAAGAAATTATTGAACGTATATGAAAGTCTAGAAATTTGAAAATTTTATATATAGCACCGGAAAACACAGTTGGAACATTAACTCTTTGGAAAGAAGCTCATGAAGCACGGGGAAATAAATGCACTTTTGTAACTTTATATCCAACAAAACATGATTATGATCCGGGAATTTGTCTTAACCTGCCTTTGGTGAAAGCCAATTCTTTATATATGAAAGGTCGTCATCAATATTATAAAGTAGCTCGAGGGGGAGAGGGGGATTATCAAGAAAGGCAAGGTTGTCCTCCAGTCTGGGAACCGAATTCATTTTTGGAAAAGAAGTATTTTCAGTTTCGAGATTGGCTCTGGAGTTTCAAGGTAGAGCGCGCGATTAAAGAATTTAATTTACTCGAATATGATATTGTTCACTTGGATTGGGGATTGGAATTTTATCGTGATGGACGTTTTGTAAAAACGTTAGTTGCTACTGGGACACCAATCGTATGCACGTATCACGGGCAAGATCTTCGAACAAGAGGCGTGATATCATCCATAGACGCTGCTAGCTGTTTGAATGTAACCAGTGAATTAGATTTGATAAAAAAACATCCAGACATAAAGTATCTTTTTTTACCTTATGATACAGAAAAGCATGAACCTATTTTCAAAATGAAAAATACTATTAGAATATGTCATAGCCCAACCGACCGCTATTATAAAGGTAGTGAAACCATTATTCCCATATGTGAAGAATTAGCTAAAAGAGACAATGTAGAATTTGTTTTAATTGAAAACATACCCAATGCTGACGCACAGAGCATCAAGCAATCATGCGATATTTTAGTTGATCAAGTTCATAACCGAGGGGGCTGGGGCTATGGTATGAATTCCGTAGAAGCATTATCCATGGGCCTGTGTTGCATCACTGAACTGGTGGATGAATATGTAAAATTTATCCCAAACCACCCTTTTGTTAATGTGGATGGGAATAAACTAAAAGAAACACTAGAGAATCTGATTAAATATCCAGAAAAGATTTTAGAGTATAAAAAACGAAGCAGGGAATGGGTTATTCATTATCACGACATGCATAATACAGCAGGTATTTTATACGATTATTATAAAGAGCGAAGAATCACATGAGCTGGATGCCTACAGTAGATATTGTGATTCCGTGTTATAATGTTGCCCATATTGTTGAACAGTGCGTTAAAAGTTTGCTCAAACAATCTTATCATGATAATACTGTTTCTATATATTTAATCAACGATGGTTCGTCAGATTCAACCGGAAGAATATTAGAATCATTTTCAAATGAAAGTCATGTTAAAATAATTCACCTCGATGAAAATAAAGGCCTTTCAGCGGCTCGCAATGCTGGAATTAAAGCTGGGTCGGGTGATGTCATTTGCTTTTTGGATAGTGATATGACAGTCCAGTCAGAGTGGGTTAATGCTCATTTAGACCTGTTGAGCCAGGAGAATATTGTTGGAGTTATTGGTGAATCTCTTTTGCCAGAGGACCAAACACCCAATGAGCTTGATTGCTATTTGTATGACCCACGAAGGGGTGCGCGAAGCATTGGTGAAGGCACCCCAATCCCATTTTCTTATTTTCTATTTAATAATACATCAGTTAGGCGATCCGTATTTGATGTTATTGAACTTTTTGATGAAAAAATCACAACTTATGGCGGAGAAGATACAGAACTAGCGATTCGATTTTGGGAGGCATATCCAGATGGTTTGCGATTTTCTTCCTATGCATCATGTATTCACCATCACCCAAGAGAATTAAATGATTTCTGTAATTCTATGTATAGTTATGGAAAAACCAATTTACCGTCGTTATTAGAGCAATTTCCTCAGTATAAAACAGAGCTGGGTGGAGGATGGTTGAGTTCAATAAAAGGGCATTTTTTGTTTAATTCGATTATACGCTGGTTTGTATCAAAAATTAGTCTTTATTTTAGTAATTATTGGTTAACCAGGTATAAAGTGATTGATGCTGTAATAAGAGGTGCGCGGTCTATCTATTCTCGATAAAATAGAGAATTTGGAAAGATTTTACATATATAATAAAAATGTTGTTAATTATCGATTTGTGCTTAAATTCCTACGATTTGAAGATATATAAGTCAAATCTTAAGAAAGAACACATGCAAAAACGGGGGCGCAGTGCCGCCGTTTTTATCAATAACCAAACCAAGGAGGAACATCATGGCTGATGTGAGTTCAACTGTCAATAGCGTCGTCGCTGGAATCGTAAGTCTTATTAAAGGCTTAATTGTATTCTTTGTGTTTGCTAACATTCTATACTCAACGGGATTTGATCCTGTAGGTGGTGTAGTTGATCTGGTAAATACATTCTTAGATGGCGGATTGGCTGGTCTATTAGCACTGCTATTTCTCGTATCAATGGCATAATTGACAGGATGACAATAAACAGGGTTCCTATTGAAAAACTGGAACCCTGTATCCTGTTAACGTCATCATAGGAGGAAATATGAGTGCTTTCGACAGCGTAAATGAATGGATAGCCAAAATAACCGACCTGCTGAAAACGCTGGTGGTCCTCGGTATCGTCATAGGTATTTTGTTTGACGATCCATTTGGCGTGATTGCTGGAGTTGGTAGAGTTATGGGACAATTCGGTGATGCAGGTCTTGCTGGCCTGTTAGCATTGATTTTTCTTGTAGCGATGCAATCCAAGAAGTAATCCACAACCAAATATCCATTTAACTTACAAATGCGCCCTGCTTGTCGGGGCGTATTTGTTTTTATAATGTTTTCACCCAAACTATATAATTTAAACTTTTATTATCTATTATCTTGATTACCGTGATAGAATTAAAAGTAATTAACATACCAAGAGCCATATTCAAACATGCAAGTATGTTGATGTTTATTACGCATTTATTTTCAGCTTTTGAACACTATCCTTCCAATCCTTCTGCAATTGGGTCTGGTCTACTGTCAAATAATATTTCCGCAAGTGCTATAGATGTTTTTGTTGATCCAGCAAGTGTGACATTTTTTCAAGAGCGAAATATAGGAATTGTTTCTGGGAGAAGGTTTGGGTTAAAACGGCTTCAGCATCAAAGTGCTGCAATTGCTCTACCATCAAAGAACAAACAACTATATTACGCAATTGGGGCAAGTTATTTTGGAGATAAGCTATACAATGAAACAATCTGGGGTATAGTTTTTGGTAAAAAAGTAACGGAAAAAATAAATGTAGGATTAGGCCTTATGTACTATAGTTTACAAATTAAAAATTATGGTCAAGCCAGTAGTTGGGGTATGAATTTAGGGTGGCGAATAAAATTAGATAAATCATTACAGTGGATTGGTAGTTGGAGAAATATAAACAACCCAACCATGGGGTTATCAAAAGATGAAATCCCTCAAGTATTAGTATCGTCTCTTGTATTTTACCCTACATCAAAGGCTACAACTATTATTGAATGGGAACAGGATACTTTATATGAAAGCAGATTGAAAATGGGGGGGCAATTAAAATTATTCCCCTGGGCGACAATTCTTGTAGGCCATGCTTCGTCTCCCGGGCAAACTACAGCAGGTTTTGAAATACTTTTTAGAAATATAAAAATAAATTATGCAGTTTCAACACATAGTTATTTGGATCTATCTCATTGGTTTGGTGTGGGGGTCTTACTCAACTGATAAAATTCATTCTGTTGAAGAATGGCTTATCCTATCGGGATATGATGCTGAATCCATAATCCCCGAAGAAGATTTAAATAGCATTCAACAATTATTACACACGTCTGTATCAAATGCAGATGCCTTATTAATACTATCAGAAATATCTGTTTTATCTCAATCTGATTTGAAAAATATACGTGGTTCAAAAAACATTGAAAGTCTTAAATCAAACAATAAATTATCTCCAGCAGTTCATCAACTAATTAATAGTATTGATATAATTAAACATGTGCCTATAAAATTGTTTATAAAGGAAAAGGTGTCTTTTCAAAATGGCGCCCGTCATGACTGGCGTGCCATTGGAAGTTTTGATAATTATGATTATGGCATTCTTTTGGAAAAAGATCCGGGTGAACAAAATATATTAGATCATAACAGTATTTATTTGAAGTGGAACTCCACAAATATGAGTTTAATAGTCGGGGATCACCAGCTCGTTGGAGGGTATGGTTTAGTTTCATGGCGTACGAATTCAGTTCATAAAGGATTTGCTACACTCAACTCCTTACCGCGTCAAGGGAAAGGTATTTCTGGATATCGTTCAAGCAATGAATATTGGTGCACGCGAGGGTTGGGTGGAGATTGGGATACTGATTACGGGAAGTTTACATTTTCTTTAGGTAGAACCTATCAAGATGGATCCTTATTTGATAATGATATTAAAATAGATAAAACGGGAATTCATATAACGTCCAACGATTTATTAATACAGAACCAATTATTAGAACATTCCGCTACGTTAATGTGGATTAACAACATTCGCTCGAACCCTTTAGGTATAATATTGAATTCACAAAATGTAAATGATAGATTAGGTGAAAATATTAAAAATCAATCAATTTCTATTTTTACATCTGGTAATTGGAATGATTGGAGTTGGTTTGGAGAAGGAGCATTGAATAATAATAAAATTGCATTTTTGGGTGGTATTATATTCAAAAACAAGTTGTTAAAATATCTCATTTCAATACGCCATTACCCAACTTATTTTAGAACATTTAGAACACAACCGTTTTCTGAATGGCAAGGGCAAAATGATGGTGAAAAAGGAATATTTCAAAATATTCAATTGAAATATGGAAAGCATGTAATTTTCTTATATAATGATATGGTAGAAAAAATTGAAGATGATGTTTTCTTGACAAACAATAATATTAAATATGAAACGGGAATGCGTTGGCAATGGGGAAATAAAAAACATATTACACATACTCAATTAAGAAAAAGCACTCAATTGAATACGACACCAATGTTTTACCCCTCCATAATTAATTACGATATTTCTCGCACCACAGCTAAGGGGTCCTATCAGTATAAAGCAACAAAATATTTAGATTTTCGTTGGCAGGTTAACTCAACATTGTACAATAATGAATCTGATGGGGTCGGGCTTGAGACCCAATTTAATTGGAAGACTGATAATTTGGTTTTAAGGGGTAGTTGGATTGTAGCACAAATAAATGATTATAACGGAAGAGTCTATTTTTGGGATTTGAATTTGCCTGGTGAAATGAAAAGTGTAGCTGTTTCACAAGATAAACAAATGCTAGGTATTAAAATTCAAATGCACAGTCAAAATAATTATCGATTATATTTAAGATGGCGCTCTTCGTGGGATTCAATTCATTTTAACGGAACAGCAAAACATTCATATGCGTTTGCAATTCAAATGAATCTATAACCGATCATTACATTGCCATGCTTAACAAAATTAGAATAATTTGTAACCTATGATTCAATCTTATAAATATATACTTATTTCATTTTTATTGGTAACAAAGGTATCTGCAACAATCTTGGTTGTAAACAGTGTGGATCAAAAAGAAAATGAATTAAAAGTGCTAGACAATACAAAGGTTCTATATGTATCAGCTAATGACCTTTCCAGGGTTTTGACTTCCCGTTCCCCTTATGTAAATAAAGAACGAATGAAAATGGTTTTATATTTTTCTGATACCCGAATAAAGATTTCCAGCAATTCCAGTTTTGTTCTTGTAGATGAAGAGGTTTTTCACATGCCCGCATATGCCAAGGGCGATGGGGATGATATTTTTCTCCCAGCTGTTGCAATTTTTCAAATATTAAAACAAACTGTTTTACCCGGTTTAACCTATGATCCTATTAAACATCGCCTTGATATTGAAATGGTGGAATTCAACATTACTAATTTAGAAATTGAACAAAAGGCTAACGGTACAATTTTAACATTGTATACACGTGAACAGTTTGCAGCGGGGCATATAAGTTCATTTGAACATGAAAATGGCTGGTTTTATTTGACAGTCCAAAACGGTATTGTTGACACAACACAAATTAATAAAGCGGATACCCGAGGAGTTGTTGCAAAAGCCATAGCTAATCAATTTGCAGAATCTGCACAGATTGCCATTCGCTTACGATCGGGAATAATTGGACATGAAGTATTTCAGAGTCCCGACCCGAATGCAATTATCATTACCTTAAGAACACCATTTGATAAAAGCGCAGATAGAATTCGTACTTTACGAAAACGTTGGCAACTTGATACAGTTGTATTGGATGCTGGTCATGGAGGTAAGGATGGCGGCACTGTTGGTAAAAGCGGTGCGAGAGAGAAAGATATAGTACTAGACATAAGTAAGCGCCTAGGGTTGCTTTTGGGAAAGAAAACCAATATAAATGTTGTATATACTCGAGAAGAAGATGTTTTTATTCCTCTTTGGAAACGAACAAAAATTGCCAATGCAAGTAATGGAAAGATTTTTGTAAGCATTCATGTAAATAGTAATCCAAATCGATCAGCTAGAGGGTTTGAATCATATCTTCTTAAGCAAGGAAAGTCAGATGATGCGATTGAATTGGCTTCGCGAGAAAATGCTGTAATAAAACTTGAAGAACACAGTGGAAATAAATATAAAGAATTAACGGGTGAGAATTTGATTATGGCTACAATGGCACAATCAATGTTTATGAAAGAAAGCGAAGAGTTAGCTTCGTTGATTCAAGATGAATTGGGTAATCGATTGGACTCTCCAAATCGAGGGGTTAAACAGGCAGGGTTTGTTGTTTTGATAGGCGCTAGTATGCCAAACGTTCTCATTGAAACAGGATTTTTATCAAACCCAACGGAAGAAAAGCGATTAAGACAGGCATCATATCGACAAAAAATTGCTGAAGGAATATTCAGCGCTATTGTAAAATTTCGTTCTCAACGAGAAAAATTATTGACTGAAGGTTAATGTCAGATTTAAGACCCATAGGCGTTTTTGATTCTGGATTAGGTGGCTTGACTGTTGTCAAGGCACTGCAAACTCTTTTACCAAATGAATCTATAGTTTATTTTGGTGATACTGCACGTGTGCCATATGGAAACAAAAGTAAAGAATTAATCCAAGAATACTCGAATGAAATAACACAGTTTTTAATAAAACATAATGCAAAAATGATTGTTGTTGCTTGTAATACAGCGTCAGCACTATCGTTAAATAAATTAAAGGTACACACACCTATTCCCGTCATAGGAGTTATTGAACCAGGCGCGAATGAAGCCGTTAAAGCGACTAACAATAATAAAATAGGTATAATTGGAACCGTAGCAACCATTTCATCTAAAGCGTATGAAAAAACGTTGGTTAGATTAAATAATGAAATCCAAACAATTTCTCAAGCGTGTCCACTATTAGTTCCATTGGCTGAAGAGGGCTGGCTGAAAGGAGATGTTGTTAATTCAATTGTGAAACATTATGTGTCTCCTTTAAATAATAAAGAGGTTGATACACTAATTTTAGGATGCACACACTATCCTCTTTTAAAAGATATTATATCGAAACATGTTAGTAATGGGACGGTTTTAATTGATTCAGCCTCTGCCGTTGCCAAGGCTGTTCAGCTGAAATTATTGGAAATAAACCAACTAAATAATAGAAATGAGCTAGGAACACTTTCATGCTTTGTCACGGATATTCCTATGCGTTTTGAGTTAGTGGGACAGCGATTTTTAGGGACCCCCATGGACCATGTCAAAACAGTACATGAAATCTGAATTTCAGATACTTATTCAGGATTTATTCAATTTACAGCGCTTGGGAGTTAAAAAAGGGCTGGGGCATACATTTCAATTGCTTGATGCCTGTGCCAATCCTCATAAACGATTAAAATTCATTCACTTGGCAGGGACCAATGGGAAAGGATCAACTGCTTCATTTATACATTCAATACTCCGATCTTCTGGGTTAAAGGTTGGTCTCTATACTTCTCCACATCTTATCCGGTTTAATGAACGTATTAGAGTGAATGGGATTCCCATTACTAATGAGAAAATTGTTGAATTCATGCAATTGTATTCTGATGATATTAAACGCATTGAAAGTACGTTTTTTGAAACAACTACGACTATGGCTCTTTGGTACTTTGAACAAGAAAATGTTGATATAGCTATCATAGAAACAGGATTAGGTGGCCGTTTGGATTCTACCAATGTTATTACACCTGCAATATCTGTTATTACGCCGATAAGCATGGATCATTGTGAATTATTAGGAAACAAGCTAAAATCGATTGCTCAAGAAAAAGCAGGTATCATCAAAGAAAACATACCTGTTGTTAGCGGTTTTCAAGAAAAAATCGTAAAAGAAGTATTAACCGAAAAAGCTATAGAGATGAAAACGCAGGTAATGTTTATTAATAAACCTCAAAAAAGTGTTGTTACGATTGACGGTACATATTTCAAAGAAGATAAAATAGAATATAGTTTATCTCTTATAGGTAAACATCAGGCTCAAAATGCTTCTTTAGCAATAAAAGCAATAAGGGGGATTAGTTATTCTGTTAAAGAGGGGCATATTAAAACTGGTATTGAAAATGCATATTGGCCGGGTAGATTTCAAGTTGTATCTAGAAACCCTTTTGTTATATATGATGTTGCACACAATGTACGAGGGATAGAAACGGCTGTTCAAACATACAGAAATATATTTGAACATAAACCCATAGGTCTATTTGCTTTAAAAGAAGATAAAGAATTGAAATTAATTATTAGGAGTTTGAAAAATCAATTCGAAAAATTGTTTGTTATTGATGATAAAAACGGATTATTAATGAGAGCAAATGATTTATCTTTAATTTTAAATAATCATGGAATTAAATCAGAACCGATTAAAGGTTTAAAGAATTTTACATCTTATTTAAAAAATAACCATTCTGGGATCATTTTTGGCTCCCATTATATTGCTGAAGCTGTTTTTAATCATTTTCAATTTTCCTTTGACTCTGGGGCGATTTAGGGTAATTTCTACCATCAAAGTCACCTGCTCCCGCAGGGGCATCACTTTTTTTAGACAAATTTTAAAATTCAATTAGTACATAATATATTGGAGTTATTTATATATGGATGTTAATCAATTACAATCAATGAAAATTAAAGAACTGGCAAAACAAGCCCATGAGTTGGACATCCCGGGCTATTCTGGTTTAAATAAACAAGAATTAATTGTCAAGATACTAGAAACTCAAAATGAAAAAGAAGGTATTTTACATGCCAAAGGTGTTTTGGAAGTATTAAAAGAAGGCTATGGGTTTTTGCGAAGTCCAGATTTTAATTATTTACCTGGCCCTGATGATATTTATGTAAGCCCATCTCAAATTAAACGCTTTGGTTTAAGAACGGGCCATTCTGTATTTGGTCAGATTCGTAGACCTAAAGCAAAAGAGCGTTTTTATGCCTTGTTAAAAATGGAAACGGTAAATGATAAAAGTCCGGATCATGTTAAGCAGGCAATTCTTTTTGATAATTTGACGCCTCTTTACCCTGAAGATAAATTCAATCTTGAATGGGATCCAAAAGACATGTCTACACGTATCATGGACTTTATATCACCCATTGGTAAAGGTCAGCGTGGCTTAATTGTTGCCCAGCCAAAAACAGGTAAAACAATCTTATTACAGAAAATAGCTAATTCACTTTTAAAGAATCATCCCAAAGTTAAATTAATCATTTTACTTATCGATGAACGACCGGAAGAAGTCACGGATATGAAACGTCAAGTTGAAGCTGAAGTTGTGAGTTCAACATTTGATGAGCCACCAGAGCGACATGTTGCTGTTGCTGATATGGTTTTGCAGAAAGCAAAGCGCATGGTGGAATATGGCGACGATGTGGTTATACTTTTAGATAGTTTAACGCGATTAGGACGGGCTCATAATGCTGTGATTCCTCACAGTGGGAAAATACTTTCTGGCGGTGTAGATGCCAATGCGTTGAAAAAGCCAAAACAGTTTTTTGGAGCAGCGCGAAATACTGTGGAAAGTGGTAGTCTAACAATTGTTTCAACTGCGCTCATTGATACGGGTAGTCGAATGGATGAAGTAATTTTCGAAGAATTTAAAGGTACTGGAAACATGGAACTCGTATTGGATAGGCGCTTGAGTGATCGTCGAATTTATCCGTCCTTTGACATTGTGCGATCTGGAACAAGGAAAGAAGAATTATTGTTAGATAAGAAAATACTGGCTAGGATGTGGATTCTACGTAAACTGCTAAACGAAATGAATGTGATTGAGTCTATGGAGTTTTTAATATCAAGAGTGAAGCGCACAAAGTCAAATGAAGAATTTATGGAAACAATGAGCCAGTAAGCTTAATTTCCCTTGAAAAGTGTAGCAAGGTGTATCGCTTTTCAATTATAAAGTAAGTGTAAGAGGTATAAATGGAATATAGTGGTCCTGTCATTCGGACAATCATTGCTCGAATTATAACAGATAAACCTGTTAGGAAAACTCCTTATCAGGTTAAAGGCGTTTTTATGCGTCAATACCCTGATTTACAAATTATACCCATGATGGATGGCACATATAGAAATAAATTTTTATATCCACGCGTTCAAATTAAGATTTTGAATGAACAAGTATATATGGTGGGCATAAATGAAGGCGTTGATCCCATTATTGAATTAACTGAACGGTTGGATATTTTAGATTTTGGAAATATAACTTTTCAAGTATTTGACACAGAAACGGATATAAAAGACGATCAATTCAGACCAGTCGATCGATTAATTCGCTATCGCTTGCTAACACCATGGGTTGCATTGAATCAAATGACCGGTAACCGTTATCGATTTTTAAATAATACGGAACGTATTGGATTTTTAAATCGATTACTCGGTCAAAATGTCGTCTTTTTAGCCAGAGAAATGGGTATAGAACTTCAGGAAAAAATATTCACAAAAGTAAACTTAACATCTATGTTTCCAAAACCAGTAGATGAACGTAATTGGGGTGCCTTTTCGGGTGAATTCCGAACCAATTTTCTTTTACCAAATTATTTAGGAATAGGTAATGGTATTACACGCGGCTATGGAGCAGTCTATGGAATGTTTAATCCGAAATCATTTGCGTTTGATGAAGCCAGCCTAGGAGATGCAAGCACAGATGAGTTAGAATCTACCTCGTTGACTGAATCAGATTTAGAAGGTGTGTCGGTAGAAGATGTTCCAAAACCTAAAAGGCATAAAATCAAAAAGAGTAAACCAAAAAAGAGTACTAAAAAAGTGCTTTCAGAGGAATTTGAAATCGAAGAAGATGAGCAACCTGTAGTTAAAAGGCCTAAACGGGTTAAAAAAGAAAAATCGCCTCCTGAAGATGACAAGTTCAATAGTCCAGAATTTCATAAAAAGCAGCACGAACTGTAAATGCTACAAAAAACTGTAAAATTAGCATCCCGAGTAGATCGGGTAAAACCGTCATTTACTCTGGAGATGGCTTCGAAGGCTGCAGATATGAGATCTCAAGGAATTGATGTTATTAATTTCAGCGTTGGGGAACCTGATTTTAACACTCCGGATCATATTATTGCGGCCGGGAAAGCTGCTATGGATGATGGATTTACAAAATATACAGCCGGTCCGGGAATGATTGAGTTACGCCAAGCTATTTGTGAAAAATTGCAACGTGAAAATGATTTAGTATACTCTCCGACTGAAATCCTCGTTTCTAATGGTGAAAAACAAAGTTTATATAATGCCTGCCAAGTGTTATTTGATAAAGGAGATGAAGTAGTGGTTTTTTCTCCGTATTGGGTGTCATTTCCTGAATTTGTACGTCTTGCTGACGCAGAACCAATTTTAGTAGATACACTTCCAAATAAGCAATTTGAGGCTGATTTTGATGATCTTGAAGAAAAGATAAACCCTGCAATAAAAGGAGTAATTGTCAATTCACCTTCAAATCCAACTGGCGGTGTATGGGGATCTGATGCCTTAATACGCTTATTAAAAATAGCCGCATCCCATGATTGGACTATAATTTCAGATGAATGCTATGAACGTCTTGTGTTTGACGGTGAATTTGTTAGTACTGAAAAGCTCAATCGTGACCATAATATTGGTGCTCGAGTTATTACATGTATGAGTCTTTCTAAAACATACGCAATGACAGGGTGGCGCATTGGTTATGCTGCAGGAGAACAAACAATTATAAAAGCAATGAGTAAAATTCAAGGACAAGCAACATCTTGTGCTAACTCTATAGGTCAACGAGCTGCCATTGTAGCACTTACAGGTGATCAGCGTCCAGTGGAAGACATGCGATTGCAATTCAAAGAGCGCCGGGATTTAATGGTAAATCTTTTAAATGATATCCCGGGAGTTTCATGTGCTTTACCCGGAGGAGCCTTTTATACATTCCCAAATTTTTCTGAATATATAGGTAAAAAAGTAAATGGAAAAGTTATTCAGGATTCTTTCGACTTGAGTGATTATATATTAAATTCGGAGGCTGTAGTCACAGTGCCTGGCGATGGTTTTGGCGCGCCGGGGCATATAAGATTTTCATGCGCCACAGACAAAGAGACGATTAAACGCGGTTTGTCGAAGGTGGCAAGCGCTTTAGAAAAATTGACTTAAAAGGAGTTTTACGATGAAACAGGGAATACATCCCGATTATAAACTTGGTAATGTGCATTGTGCATGTGGCCATACATTCGAAGTATACAGTACGTTGGGTGATCAACGGATTGAGATTTGTTCAGTTTGCCATCCATTTTTTTCTGGCAAGCAGAAACTGATAGATACCGCTGGTCGTATTGAGAAATTTAAGGCAAAATACGGCAAAGCAGCTCAGTAACTATCTTAACAATAATATAATGGCTCCGAGAATAGGTCCGTCCTTTTTGGAGCCATTTTTTTATCTATGAAACATCTACTTCTAACTATAATGAAACCATCAATCCTTGTAGGCGGTCAAGCCGTCATAGAGGGTGTAATGATGCGTGTGCCGGGAGCATATGCAACAGCAGTTCGCGATCCGGAAGGTAATGTCCACGTGGACAAATACGATTTCACTTCAAAAGTGGAAACATCCAAAATTTGGAATAAACCTATCTTGCGTGGAATGATGGCTTTATTTGAATCCATGAAAATGGGTATGAAAACTCTGCAATGGTCAGCGGAAATTGCTTTTCCTGAAGAAGCAGAAAATCAACCTGGGAAACTCGCCAATTTCTTTTCAACATTGTTTGCTGTTTCATTGGCTGTTGGAATGTTTATGATTGCTCCTTTGGCATTAACTACATGGCTAATGGATATTGAAAGAGAAGCGTTGCCATTTAATCTAGTCTCCGGATTCTTTCGCATAACCTTTTTCATATTGTATTTGTTAGCTATTTCGTTAATGAAAGATGTTAAGCGATTATTTAGATACCATGGTGCGGAGCATCGAGTTGTGTTCAATTTCGAATCTGGAAAAGATGTAACCATAGATAATGCTCAATCATTTTCTACTTACCATCCCCGTTGCGGAACAAGTTTTATGTTTATTGTATTATTGTCAGCTATTCTTGTGTTTGCCATGATAGATACACTTGTAATGGCCATTTTTGGGGATATAACTATTTTTCATCGCCTTGCTTTTCATTTGCCATTAATGCCTCTTGTTGCTGGTATCTCTTACGAAATCATTAAACTAACGGCGCGCAAAGGAGATTTATTCCTCTTTCGTGTATTAAGGGCGCCTGGTTTATGGTTGCAAAGAATTACAACGCAACCACCTGAAGATCAAATGGTGGATGTAGCCATTACTGCTTTGAAAAATGCCTTTGGAGATAAGTATAATGAAATGGTTGGTAAAGAGTATACAGCCGAGGCTATTGGGTGAAAGATAAAATACAATCTGTTCTTGACCGCCAAGAAACATTAGCTAACGTATTAGCCGATCCCGCCGTTATGAATGATCATAATAAGTTAAAAGTAACAGCTCAAGAGCATAGCCAATTGGCTCCAATTGTTATCAAGGGAAAAGAATATTTAGATGTGCTACAGCAAATTACGGATGATGAAGAAATTCTTAACGGTGATGATGTTGAGCTAAAAGAAATGGCTCAGGAAGAAATTTTAGAACTAAAAGATAAAAAGGTCAACTTGGAAGATGAGTTAAAATTTATGCTTATTCCAAAAGACCCAAATGACGATAAAAATACCATTGTTGAAATACGGGCAGGTACAGGTGGTGATGAAGCTGCCTTATTTGCAGCCGATCTATTTAGACTTTATACTCGATTTGCAGAACGTAACAACTGGAAACGTGAAATCATGGAAATGAATGATACTGGAATTGGCGGATATAAAGAAGTCATATTCTCGGTAATAGGAAAAGGTGCTTACGGTCTCATGAAATATGAAAGTGGCGTTCATCGAGTACAACGTGTTCCTAAAACAGAAGCGGGTGGAAGAGTACACACTTCAGCTGCAACCGTCGCCATTCTTCCTGAAGCAGAAGAAGCGGAAATAGAAATAAATGAAGGTGATTTGAAAATTGACACATTCAGAGCCAGTGGGGCTGGTGGTCAGCATGTTAATAAAACTGAATCAGCTATACGAATTACCCATTTACCCTCTGGATTAGTTGTCTCCTGTCAGGATGAAAAATCGCAACATCAAAATCGTTTGCTCGGTATGAAAGTTTTACGTTCAAGATTATTAGCACAAGAACAGGATCGATTAGCTCAGGAGCGAGCATCTGTTCGTAGATTGATGGTTTCGACAGGAGACAGATCAGCAAAAATACGTACATACAATTTCCCCCAAGGAAGAATTACAGATCATAGAATTAACTATACTGCTTATAACCTTGAAAGTGTGATGGACGGAGATATAGCTGAATTAATTGAACAATTGAAATTGGCAGATCAGCAGGAACAATTGGCTAGCGATTAAATGTCTGCAATCCCCCAAGACGGCCAAATCAATAACTGGCTGAAATGGTCAGCTACAGAACTTTCATTAACTTTGGAAGAGAACACTCAAGAAGCCGAATGGCTTTTATCCTCTTTATTAAATTGTTCTAAATCTGAATTATACATTCAAAAAAACGAACTTTCTCCACCCCAATGTGAATTACTGCAAGATTGGATTAGCCGTCGTATTAAAGGAGAACCGGCCCAATATATAGCCGGTTGGACAGAATTTTACGGTCACCGTTTTAATCTAAATTCATCTGTTTTAACTCCTCGACCTGAAACGGAACGTCTGGTAGATGTGGCCATTCACTCTCTACAGGAATTTGATAAACCACATGTTGTGGATATAGGAACAGGCTCTGGGTGTATTGCAATTTCAATGGCAGCAGAACTGCCCTCCGCCTCTATTCTTGGGTTAGATATATCTGCTGGTGCTTTAACAATAGCTGAAGAAAATGCAGTATTAAATAAAATTACAAATATTCAATTTTTACACACAGATTTTTTGCGTTTTACACCCGATAAACCCTTGTACGATTGTTTGCTCATGAATCCACCGTATATTCCGTTAAATGAGATGGAAACACTAATGATAAACGTTCGTGACTATGAACCGAATCTTGCATTAACGGATCAAAAAGATGGATTAACATTTTATAGACGATTGGCTAAAATGGCTAAAAAATGGGTTTATTCAGGGGGCTGGCTAATTATGGAAGTAGGTTTGGGAGAGCATCCGAATGATGCCAGTACTTGTTTTGATATGAATCAATTTTCAAATAAAGAATTTATTGCAGATTTTAATGGTGATAACCGTATCCTAAAGGTAAAGGTAGTATGAAATCGCTTTGGCGCCACATTGAACTTTTACGCCCTTTAAATTTACTCACATCTGCTTTCGCCATGGTTGTTTGTGCCAGCATAATGGATGGGATAAATGATATAATAACACTATCGTTAACCATTCTTGTTGTTGTGTGTTATAATGCAGCTGCAAATGCCTATAATGATGTAGTTGATTTTAAAACAGATATGATTAATAGACCCCGCCGGCCATTAGTAACGGGTGCTGTTAAAATTAAAACGGCAACTATTCTTTCTACAGTTCTATTTATTGCAGGAAGTATTTTTGCACTAAAACTGCATCCAATGGCGACATTTATTGCTATAGGTTTGGCTCTTCCCACATTGATTATTTATAGTAAAAAACTAAAGGGGACTCCACTAATTGGCAATATAGCTGTTGCTGCTACTTTGAGCCTCTCGTTTATTTTTTCTGGTGCTGCGTTTGGTAAAATAGAAATGATGATTATACCAGCTGCTCTAGCCTTTGGTCTCACATTTGTCCGTGAGCTGGTAAAAGATATGGCTGATATCGAAGGTGACACATTGGCGGGATTAAATACGTATCCGGTAAAAGTCGGATTAATTAAATCTGCTAATACTGTCATCGGCGCTGCTCTTATTATTGGAATTGGAGCTTTCATTCCATTTTTGAATAATTATTATGGTTTCCCTTATTTACTAATCCTTGTTTTAGGTGTAGAAATACCTTTAGCAATGATTGTATTTTCATTCCTGAAAACACCTGCAATTAAGCAGGCTAAACGATTTTCCGAGGTATTAAAATTCAGTACAATTGCAGGATTAATGGCTTTCTTTTTGGATAATTATGTCCGCTGAATTCGTCCATTTACATAATCATTCTGATTACAGTCTATTAGACGGCGCACAAACCATCCAGACTTTGGTGAATACTATCGATGATATGAAAATGGATTCGGTAGCACTTACTGAACATGGAAACATGTTCAGCGTCGTTCCCTATTATAAATCAGCAAAAAAAGCAGGTGTAAAACCCATTATTGGATGTGAGATCTACGTTGCTCACGGCAGTCGTTTAGATAAAAAACCACGAGCAGAAGGCGGCTGGGGGAACAATCATCTTATTTTATTAGCCCAGAATTATGCTGGATATCAGAACCTCATGAAATTGGTAACCATTGGTTATTTAGAGGGTTTCTACTATCGTCCACGAGTTGATAAAGAATTGCTTAAGGAGTATAGCGAAGGTTTAATCTGTACTTCCGGGTGCTTAAAAGGCGAGGTAACTGAAAAATTATTAAACGATGATTGGGAAGGCGCTAAAGCAGCTGCATTAGAATTTGCTGAAATGTTTCCCGGGCGGTTTTATTTGGAAATTCAAAACCATGGAATTGATGCTGAAAAACGGAATATTGAATTGATTACCAAATTAGCTCGAGAATTAGATTTACCTCTTGTGGCGACGAATGATGCCCACTACGCCAAACATGAACATTGGGAAGCGCACGATATTCATATTTGTTTGGGAACAGGTAAAGAAAGAGATGATCCTAATCGTTTGCGATATGCTACACCAGAGTTCTATTTCAAGACTCAGGATGAGATGTTCAAGCTTTTTAAAGATTACCCGGATGCTCTGGCGAATACACGAAAAATAGCTGATAGCATCAATCTCGAATTGCCTATGGGCAAATATTATTTACCCACATTCCCTATCCCGAATGATGCGCCTGATCAAAACCCGGATGCATACTTACGTTTTTTATGTGAAAAAGGAGTTCGAGATATTTATGGTGATATTACACCTAATCTTCAAGGCCGTCTGGACCATGAATTAGATGTTATTCGTAAAATGGGTTTTGCAGGATATTTTTTAATAACAATGGATTTTGTCAAATATGCAAAGGATAATGGTATTCCTGTCGGTCCGGGAAGGGGTTCGGCGGCAGGTAGCTTGGCATCTTATGCATTAGATATAACGACAATTGATCCCATGAAACACAATCTACTTTTTGAACGGTTTTTAAACCCAGACCGTATTAGTATGCCTGATATTGATATTGATTTTTGCATTGAACGCCGTGGTGAAGTAATAGACTATATCAAGCAACAATATGGTGATAATTCTGTAACACAAATCATTACCTTTGGAAAAATGAAGGCACGTCAATCAGTCCGTGATGTTGGAAGAGTCCTTGGCTTTTCATTTGGAGAAGTGGACAAAATTGCTAAAATGATTCCTACTGGGCCATTTATCACACTAAATCAAGCATTAAAACAAAACCCTGAAATGCGAGATGCTGCTGATGGGCAATATAAGGAATTGATTGAACATGCATTAACTTTAGAAGGTATGAACCGCCACGCATCCACCCATGCTGCGGGCGTTGTAATAACTCCGGGAGACTTAACAGACTTTACACCATTGTTCAAATCCAACACTGGCGATATAACCAGTCAATACGATATGAAGGGATTGGAAGATTTAGGGTTATTAAAAATGGATTTTCTGGGTCTACGTAATCTGACGGTAATTGATCATGCTTTGAAACTGTTAAAAAAGCAGGGAGAGAATATTGATATTGCCAAGATTGATATGGAAGATCCTAAAGTATATAAATTATTTGCGAAAGGATTAACCATTGGTGTCTTCCAGTTTGAATCTTCCGGTATGCGTGAATTTTTGAAAAAATTGAAACCAACCCAGATTGAAGATCTTATTGCTATGAATGCGTTGTACCGTCCAGGTCCGATGGAAAATATCGATAATTTTATAAAGCGAAAACACGGCAAGAAAAAGATTACGTATATCCACCCAACTTTAGAACAAATCCTAGAAGAAACGTACGGCATTATCGTGTATCAGGAACAGGTGATGCAGATCGCCCATGAAGTCGCCAATTTCACCCTAGCAGAAGCTGATATTATGCGCAGAGCCATGGGTAAAAAGATTAAAAAACTCATGGATGAAATGGGAACGAAATTTGTAGAAGGTGCTATAAAAAACGGCATTAATCGTAAAAATGCTGGAGAAATCTATGCACTCATTGAGAAATTTGCAGAGTATGGATTTAATAAAAGTCACTCCACTGCTTATGCATATGTGGCCTACCAGACGGCATGGCTAAAGACCCATTATCCAGCGGAATTCATGTCGGCAAATCTCACCAGCGAAATGTCCAACATTGACCGTGTGGTGATTCTGATCAATGAATGCAGAAAACTCAAAATTACTGTGGACTCACCGGATGTTAATGTTTCGGATATTTACTTTCGCCCAGTAGATAAAAAAACAATCTCGTTTGGTCTAAATGCAATTAAAAATGTCGGAGCTAAAGCCTTAGAACATATTTTGGAAGCTCGTGATGAAGAGGGTCCTTTTGAATCTCTGTTAGATTTTACATCTCGTGTCAGCTTACGTGCTGTCAATAAAAGAGTATTAGAAAGTCTAATCATGGCTGGAGCCATGGATGGTCTAGAAGGAACGCGAGCTGAAAAATTTGCAACAATTGATATAGCGATAAAATACGGCCAGCAAATCCAAGAAAATAAACATCGCAATCAGGAAGATCTTTTTGTCCAAGTATCCAATGGCCAGTCATCAATGATTCCCAATTTGGTTAGCGCTGATAGTTGGACAGATAGCGTTTCACTGGAAAAAGAAAAAGAAGTTCTCGGCTTATATGTTTCCGGGCATCCACTGTTAAAGCATGCAGAAGATTTGGAAGAATTCAGCAACTTTGATTTTTCTGAAAATGTTGAAGAATTAAAATTAGAGAAGGTTCGTATTGGAGGTTCCGTTCAGGAATTCAGATTACATTTTGACCGTAAAAATAACCAGATGGCCTTTTTTAAACTTGAATGTCTTGGGGGACAAGCAGAAATACTCACATTCAGTTCTGTGTTTGAAAAGTATAAAGATCTTTTGGATAAAGATGAAATTATTTTTGTAAGCGGTCGTCCAACAGATACATCAGATTTTAGTGATCTGAAAATTATTGCGGATGAGATTGTTTCTTTAGATAATGCCCGTGATTATTTTTCTAAAAATGTAAATATTAAATTTGAACCTGATGAAATGACCCCAAATGACGTTGATTCAATATTCATCTTGGCACAAAAGTATCATGGCAGTTGTGGGTTGCTATTTCATATTCCAGTAAACGGTGGAAAAGATCAACGAATCTTTGCACATAATATTCGTGTTTCATCTAGACGAGAATTCATAAAAAAACTACGGGATGTTTATGGTAAAGAAAACATTTGGGTTTCGAATTGATTGCAGTTTTACAACGTGTTACATCTGGGAATGTAACAGTCAATGACCGGATTTCAGGTGAAATTGATAAGGGACTTGTTATACTATTGGGAGTCATGGACAATGATGATGAAAACGATGTGGATTATTTAGTAAAAAAGGCTTCTGGTTTACGAATTTTTGATGATGAAAATGGTAAAATGAACTTATCTATTAAAGATGTAAATGGATCAGCATTAGTGGTAAGCCAGTTTACGTTATGCGCAGATACACGCAAAGGTAGGCGACCCAGTTTTGTTCATGCGGCGCACCCAAAAAAGGGCAATTCACTGTATGAAGATTTTATAAAAAAATTGGCGTATAATAATATTCCAGTGCAATCTGGAGAATTTGGTACTATGATGAATGTAAATATCCAAAATGATGGCCCAGTTACAATTGTACTGGATAGTAAAAATTAATCTTATTTGTAAAAACCCATAATTGAAATTTGACTGAATTCAACAGCAATAGAGTTGTAATTTTCAACATATCGAGTTAAACACTATGGAACGAAAAATCAGAATATTAATGGCAAAACCCGGGTTGGACGGACATGACCGCGGCATCAAAGTATTAGCGTCAGCTTATCGTGATGCAGGTATGGAAGTCATTTATTTAGGCTTGCGGCAAACGCCGGAAATGATAGTATCTGCAGCCCTTCAGGAAGATGTGGATATTATTGCACTCTCAAGTCTGAATAATGCTCACATGACTATCTTTACTCATGTGATAGAATTGATGAATGAAAAAGGATTGAATGATGTTCTACTCACTGGCGGAGGTATTATTCCCGAAAACGATATAGCCGTATTAAACAGTATTGGGGTTGGGAAATTATTTGGTCCCGGTACACCCGTTCAAAAAACTATCGATTATCTTACAGATTGGGTTCAGAGCAACCGTCGATAAATATGGATTTATTAAGTCGCACCGCTATGGAGCTCAATTTTGCTAATAATTTTGAGACGTATTTATTTCCTGTTTTAGCGAATCATTATTTGAAAGATGGTGATTTAGAACGAGCACGTAAAGTATGTGCAATCGGCTTGGAGTATCATCCGGAAAATTCAGATGGTCTTTTTGTTTTAGGACAGGCAAGTCAATCTGCGGGTGATTTGCAGCAAGCAGAGCAATTATTCAAATCTGTGCTAAAAAATGGGACGGTACACTTACAGGCAGCCACACGTCTGGCTGAAATACAGCTTGAATTGCAGCGAACGGAAGCCACAGTAATGAAATCATGGCAACAGGTGATAAAATGGGATCCAGGCAATCATGTAGCTCGAGAATGGTTAGATAGTCATGCGGTGAAAAAAACACTACCAAAATTAAAAAAGAAAAAAAGTAAAAAAATACCCCTCCATAAACAAAATGATAATGTTGATATAAGCCCGAGGCTTGCAACGTTTACTATGGTTACTGTTTTGCGAAACCAGGGTTTACATCATCAAGCATTAACTGTGTTGGATATATTAGAAAAAAAAGGGTCAGATAAAAAACGTATTAAAAGTGAAAAACAAGACATTATAAAAACATTGGAAGAATAAAATGAGTGAACAAATATTTACGCAACGGCAAATTAATTTAAAAAATAAACTGGCTGAAATGGGTGTGGATGGTATCTTGCTTTCAAACCTAACCAGTATCCGTTATCTTTCTGGATTTACTGGGTCGGCTGCATCGTGTCTAATTACGACTGATGGATCATACTTTATTTCCGATGGGCGTTATGATGTACAGTCAAAAGATCAAGTGAAGGGATTAGATCGGTTTATTGATTTTGGTACACATATTTCCATCATAGATAAAAATAATTTGATACCAAATGGTCTAAAATTAGGATTTGAAGGCGATCATACCAGCGTATGTCAATTCAAAGCTATGCAGGACACCTTTTCAAATGTTAATTGGGAATCCACATCCATGTTAATGGAAAATCTCCAAGCAGTAAAAGATCAATCAGAACTGGATGCAATTCGAACAGCTGTGGAAATCACAGATGCTATTTATGAAGAAATTATACCTATGCTCAAGGTTGGCACCACAGAAAAGGAAGTTGCCATTCAATTGGTGACTCGCTACCGTCAGGAAAGCGATGGTGAGGCGTATTCTCCCATTGTTGCCGGCGGTCCAAACAGCGCATTGCCCCATGCTGTTCCTGGAGATAGGCCATTCGAGAAAGGGGATTTTATTGTTATCGATGCGGCGGCTAAAATTGCCGGTTATCATGCGGATATGACCCGAACGCCTGTCGTGGGTGAAGCAACGGATAAGCATCGTGAAATTTATACTATTGTAAAAGACGCGCAACAGGCGGGGTGCGATGCAGCCAAAGCGGGAATGTCTTGTAAGGAAATGGATAGCATCACTCGGGACCATATAACCGCTCACGGTTATGGTGAATATTATAATCATGGTACTGGACATGGACTTGGTTTAGAAATTCATACGGAACCACGCTTGAGTCAATTGAGCACCCAAACCCTGGAAGCAAATAATGTTGTTACGATTGAGCCGGGAATTTATTTAGCAGGCTGGGGCGGAGTACGCATTGAAGATGATGTTATTATTCATGAAGACGGCTGTGAGGTGTTGAATAAAACCACCAAGGAATTGGTGGTGCTGAATTAATTTCGCAATTATTTAAAACACCTGTGTGCCAATCGATATCGAAGGGAGGTAATACATTTCACACACAAAACATAATTAGCAAAATCAATTTTGATTAAAGATATTTATTCTGATCCGGGGCTCTACGATGCAGCGCACGGGTGGAAAACAAATGATATAAATTTCATCGCTGATGCAGCGGATGAATTTGGTGGTCCCGTACTTGAACTTGGTGCCGGAACAGGGCGATTATCCCTACACATCTTGAAGCATGGTCATACCTATACGGGCATTGAATCCAGCTCTGCTTTTGTAGAATGTGCAAAAAATAAAGTTCAAAAATTTGGTAACAAAGCTACGATATTAAAAGGAGATATGCGAAGCTTCGATCTTGATCAGCAGTTTCAGTTCATTTTCGTCGGCTTTAATTCTATTTTCCATTTAATGAATGAAAAAGATGTATTGTCGTTTTTCCAGTGCGTCAAAAAACATTTAACGGATAATGGGGCCTTTTTGATCGATACCTTTATTCCCGACCCTCTTTTTCTGTATAGAGATAAACAAAAATATTATGTTATGGAATTTGATACCCCAGATGGTGTGCATTGTATTGTAAGCGAAACAAATGAGTATGATAATGAAACTCAAATAAATCACATTCAATGGTATTTCAATTATGAAGGCAAAGATGATCCTGAAATATTTAATTTTGATATGCATATGATCTTTCCCGATACTATGGACAGATTATTATCGGATGCCGGTTTTATGATCAGAGAAAAATACGGCGATTATGAAAAAACACCTTTGGGCCCTGAAAGTCAATTGCAGATATATGAGTGTAAAAAATGAATATTGACAAAGGGTTGGATCATTTAAAAAATGCTGATGTAAAAATGGCTCGCTTGATTGATAAATTTGAAAAACCAAAATTCCGCAAAGAATCAAATTATTTTGAAGCACTTGTTCGAGCTATTGTCTATCAGCAATTGAGCGGCAAAGCGGCATCAACTATTTATAATCGATTTAAAGATTTATTTCCAGTGGAAAAATATCCATCCCCACAAGACGTCCTTATTAAAACACACGATCAACTCCGTGCAGTTGGCTTATCAAATCAGAAAGCAGCATATATACATAATATTGCAACGGCCTTTGACTCACAAACTGTGACTCAAAATATAGATGCTTTGAAAGATGAAGACATTATTAAAGAGCTAACAACTATTAAAGGAGTGGGCCCTTGGACAGCGGAAATGTTTCTCATGTTTACTTTATATCGTCCTGATGTATTTCCTGGAACTGATTTAGGTATTCGAAAAGGGTTGCAGTTATTCTGTGGACTGGATGAGTTGCCTAACGCTGATTTCATGATCAAAATAGCCGAACCCTGGCGGCCGTACCGAACATTGGCATGCTGGTATTTGTGGCGGTTAGTAGAAGGCCCTTTTGAATGGTAATTAAGCATATTTTCTTTGACATAGGCGGTGTATTGCTGGAGATTGACCACGTGCGGTTATTACAATATTGGAGTGACTGTACTGATCTGTCAATTGATGTTATAAAGGATAGGTTTCCTCAAGAAGAGCATGACCAATACGAGATTGGTAAAATAACGGATCATGAATTTTTTCGATCTGTGAAAGATGCACTTCCCCAACCAAATTGTCTGAAAGAAGATGATTTCTGGCGGGGATGGAATAAATTGATTGTAGCTGAAACAGAAACAGTAAAATTGCTTCCAATCTTGAAACAATCGGTTAATGTGTACCTGTTATCCAATACCAACCCCCGGCACATTAAACATGAAGTAGCAAGTCGGTTTAGTTTTCAAAATAATGTCAATCGGGCATTTTACTCCTTTGACCTGGGCTGCAGGAAGCCGGATGAAAAGATTTATTTAAAAGCATTAGAACTGGCCGGCGCAAAACCGGAAGAATCGCTTTTTATTGATGACTTAAAGATCAACCTTGAAGTAGCAAAGTCTCATGGAATGAAAACGATCCTCTATAATGATTATCATAAACTATTTAATGAATTAAGTGTGATTAAAGGTTTAAGCTTGAATTAAATGATTTATAGACTTCAATTATTATTGCTGACCATATTGTGTAATTTATCTGCCCAGGATAATGACTGGCAATTGGTTGGTAATGAACGCTCTGTCGCAATGAGTGGAGTCACTATCGTTGACGGCCATACCATTGTTGTCCATGATAATAAGCGAGAATATGAAGGGCGCATTGGCATTGTTACAGAATCCGGTGATGAATTAAAATATCGTATTCTTGAATGGCCTGATAAAACATTGCCTTTTGATTTAGAAGCTTTAACACTTATTCCAGGAAGCGTTACAGACATGATTGCAATGGAGAGCCAGGGCAAATGTCATTGGCTGGTTTTTGATCAGGAAAAAATGCGCCTGGCATACAACGGCTTTATACAGATTCCCAAGATCAAGTGGCCCACAAACCTGGAAGGATTTGGTTTGATGAAGGTTGGGGATAAATTTGTTGCAGTTTGGGGTCACCGGGGCAAATCAGAACATCCCGGTAAGTTATACTGGGGTTGGCTGGATTTTAATTCCTGGACAGTCGAACTGATAGATTCCATTGAGATAACTGTGGAATGGCCCACAGAACACGTTCGTCATATTTCTGATCTCAAGATTGCTGAAAATGGAGATTGTTGGGTGTCTGCCAGTTCTGACCCAGGAGACGATGGGCCATTTTCATCTGCAATATATAGAATAGGAAAATTTAAGTTTGAAAACAACCAAGTATCTTTTAAACACATCGTAAATTCAAGACCTGTTTTTAAGTTTAAAACACGAAAAGTAGAAGGTATTGCATTGGTTGAAAATGGAATCATTGTTGCTACGGATGACGAAAATTTTGGCGGATACATAAAAACAGTTTATTTTAAATAAGGATTATATCTATGAAACAATTCAAAATTATATTTTTAGCTACTTTTTTGTCTATAGGTTGGGCGCAAACCTGGCAATGGACCGGCAGAACGCACGGTGAATTGGAATGGACAACTATCGAAACGGAACATTTTCGAATCCATCATCATCAAGGGATTGAAGATATAGCTAAAGAAGGCGCCTCCATGGCAGAACAAGTTCGTTCTACTCTGTTAAAACAAATGGGCTTGGAGGACATTCCCACAATTGATATCATATTTACAACAGAAGATGAGATCATGAATGGTTTTGCTCTCTGGACATATACGACCTTTATTTGGGTGGATCAGAACGATGCCGCCATCTGGCTGGAAGATGAAAAATGGTTGTACCAGGTTCTTTCCCATGAACTGCAGCATATTGTCTTTTTTCATAAAGTCAAAACTTGGCTACCGGAACCGTGGTCATTTTTACTGTCTCAAATCCCCGGGTGGGTAGTGGAAGGTCTTGCTGAATATGAAACAGAACGCTGGCGGCCTTACCGTGCAGATATCAGCCACAAATTTCATGTGTTAAAAAATAAAATGGATGAAATGGATCCTCACCATGACGGTTATTCAAAACTGCTTTACTGGTCAGACAGATTCGGCGATTCCACCATTGTTAAAACATTATCTGAACGGAATGGAATGGGATTATTCATGTTTGAAGATGCGTTCAAAAAACATACCGGCATTACAGTTGAGCAGTTCAATGAAGACTGGCGGCGGCATATGAATACCTATTATTATGGTTACAGGGCACAGAAGGAAGCTATTGAAGAAATTGGTAAAGTTGTTACTCTTCCAGTAAAAAAAGTAGCAGGTTTTTCATTCCACCACGATAGCACCCAGATTGCCATTGCAGGAATTGATGATAAAGGCCAATGGGATATGTCTTTATATGTTTTGCAACGCGATACGACCAAGGAACGTGAAAAGCAGGAAGAAAGGCAAGAAGCCTTAAAAAAGGATAAGGATAAGGATGAAGGGAAAAAACCTGGGTTTTTTGCTAAATTATTTGGCAAGGATAAAGAAGAAGATAAAAAGAAGAAAAAGCCCAAACCCATAGTTATCTGGGATAAAGACGAAGTGGATTATGGGCAATTTCATAAATACATGAACTGGTCAGCGGATGGTCGAAAACTAGCGTATGCAAAATATCATTTTGGAAAAAATCAATCAATGGTAAATGATATTAAGGTTTATGATTTGGGTTCTGAAAAAGCTGTATGGCTGACTCAATCTCAACGAGCAACATATCCGGACTGGTCTCCTGATGGGAATCAAATTGTATACGTTGCTCATGAAAACAGTGTAGCAAATCTATTTATAATAAATGCAGACGGATCTGAACAACAGCAGATTACTGAATACAATTATGACACCCAGATTTTAAATCCCCACTATTCTCCTGATGGGAATTCAATCGTTTTTGCCATGGCGGATCAGCAAGCCAATCTGGATTTACACATTCTGGACTTGGCTAGCGGAGACGTTAGTAGATTAACGGATAACCCCGCAGCGGACTATAATCCCGTATGGCATCCCGGAGGTGATTTTGTTTCCTATACGTCTCACGCCGGTTCAACGCCCAATATTCATACAGTGGATGTAGCTAACGGCGAATCAAAACAAGTGTCCGATGTGGGCGATGCTGTTTGGGCTGCGCAATGGTCCCCGGTTGACAGTACGATTATGGCAACAACGCTACCCGATGTAGATACAATTCGGATTGTGAATGTGGATCCCCATCGTGAAATAACGACAAAAGAGCTTGTTATAAGAGATATGTATACTCGATGGCGTACAGCGAAACCCGATGAACTTTTAACGGGAATAGATCCTCAAAAAGATGTAATTATTACGGACACTCATGAGTATACACCTTTGCTTGGAATAAAGCATATGACATCACTGGTACTCCCTCTCGGTGAAACTGTTATTGGATTTACTCAATGGGCAGATGCCATGAGTCGACATATTTTTACCGGACTTGCCATGAGAGATAATGGGATAAATAGATTAATGCTACAATATGCTAATGCAATGAATGGCCCTATTTGGTCAGTAACATTTTTGTCTGACTTGGATATTAAAACTAAACCTTACGATCGTACGAAATGGGGCTTATTGGAAGAAAATACAGCTTTATCATTTGATATGAGTCTTCCCTATAATGGGGGAAACAGCATGTCTGCAAATCATTCGTTTAGTGCTGGGTTAAAATTAACGGATAGAATTGCTAATATTATACGTGATGTAAATGAAGAAACAGATGAAATGATCTACCTTGATTCCACCCGCTATTTACCCATGCCTGTATCCGGGGAGGAAGGATTAATCAGTTTATCGTATACATTTTTAAATCGTAGGCCTCATTTACAAAACTCAATGATTCCGAAACAAGGGCACGGATTACATGTTCTATTACAACATTCAAACTCCGGAATTTTCGGTCAATTTGATTATACACGGATTACGACCGATGCCTTTTTCAATTTTCTGCCCCATAAGAAAAGCCCTTTTGTTTTATTCGGACGTATAAAATCCGTCACTATGCTGGGAGATAAACCCCCGCCCCAAGATATGCCGGCAATTACGAATGATACACCTATTTATAGTGGCGGGATTAATATTTTGGGAGTGGATGAAGTCGTTCACTTGCGAGGCTGGGATGAATGGCGGAAGGGAAATCGGCTGATTTTTGGAACATTGGAAGCGAGAACTGGATCTTCACAATTTTCAGTAGCAACCTTTCTTGATTTTGGAAATGCCTGGTTTTCAGATGGAGGAAAAGAGGATTGGTTAATCACCGGTGGTTATGAATTGCGAGTAAATGTGTTGGGTTTTCTCATAGCGTACGGAACAGCCCAAGACTTTAATCTTTGGAAAGATAAAGAAATTCCTAACAATTATCTACGCTTGACACTTGTCAATCCATTTTAAGTTATAAAAAAAACAAAAGTATTTTAATGAAAACTAAACTATCGTTTCTATTTCTCATCATTCTTTCCATATTGAATGCTAAAGAAATAAAACATAAGGATATTCCACTAGCGGGATTGATAACAAACCCAAAACAGGAAATTTCCGGATTAGATTGGTATGGGGATAACCTTGTTCTTTTGCCGGAAAATTTGGGTGGATATTTATTTATGATTTCAAAGGATGAACTATATTCATCTATTCAATCAAAAAACCCTATACCTATAGAACCAAAACAAACACCTTTTATAACACCTGACTATTCAGAAATAATTCCAGGGTTTGAAGGGTTAGAGTCCATTGCGTTTTATGGAAATCAATTTGTGGTGACTTTGGAAGCGAAACATCAAGGAGACATGCATGGATATATTGCATGGGGGACAATAAATCCAAAAACAAATGAAGCAACAATAGTCGAACAAAAACCATTAGAAATTCCCATGCCAGTTCAAGTTAAAAACATGACGTTTGAAAGCGCTCTCATTGATGGAGGAAATGTTATTCTTTTTTATGAAGCTAATGGAAAAAACATCAGAGATTCCGCTTGGCAACCGGTTGTGTCTATGGAACACACTGTGTCAAGAATTGAATATCCACATATTGAATATCGTATCACCGATGTAACAAGACTTAATGAAGAAAATAAATTTTGGGCGATTAATTATTTATGGCCAGGAGACAAGAAAAGGTTGAATCCTGCAACTGATTTTATATCGAAAAAATTTGGGAATGGAAAATCTCATAATAAATCTGAAGCGGTTGAACGATTGATACAATTTGAATTAAGAGATGGAATGATACTGTTGACGGATAGAGAACCAATAGAAATTGAATTGGACGAAGATGGTTCAAGAAACTGGGAAGGAATTGTTCGGTTAGACAAAAATGGGTTTTTGATAGCAACAGATAAATTCCCTGGTTCATTTTTAGGATACGTTCCAACCAAATAAATATGAAAAAGATTGTTTTCTTTTTCCTAGTTTCAATTCTTGTTGGCAATACGTCAAACGACTCATATGTTTTATTAATCTCTTTTGATGGTTTTAGGGCAGACTATTTAGATTGGTATAATACCCCAAATTTTGATAGGTTAGCCCAACAAGGTGTAAAAGCAGATGGTTTAAAACCTGTTTTTGTGTCCAAAACATTTCCAAATCATTACACCATTACCACAGGCATGTATATTGAAAATCATGGATTAGTTGGAAATCATTTTTATGATGAGAAGCTGGATGAATTTTTTACTTTATCTGATCGTTCAAAAGTAGAGGATGCACGATTTTATGGCGGGGAACCTATTTGGGTGACGGCTGAAAAACAAGATGTTAAGACAGCGTCATATTTTTGGGTTGGAACTGAAGCCCCCGTGGGTGGAATTCGATCGAGTATCTGGAAAAAATATGATCACGATTTTCCTTTCAACGCACGAATCGATTCAGTGGCAAAATGGTTTAGTCTACCAGAAGAAAAACGCCCCCATTTGATTTCGCTATATTTCCATGAACCTGACGGAGCTGGACATGAGTATGGCCCAAGGTCTTCAGAAGCAGAAGCTATGGTAGAATCCATGGATGAAATCATGGGTAAAATTATGAATACAATGGAATCGTTGGAAATTTCTCCAAACTTAAATATCATTGTCGTAGCCGACCATGGAATGGTAGCCATTAGTCCCACGCGTGCTATTGATTTGACAGATTATGTAAACTTAAAGGACATCACTCAAGAAAGTTCAGGTCCCTACGCATTTCTTTACAGTAAAACGAAAAGCAAGCTGAATCGTATTGTAAAAAAACTAAAAACGGTTCCTCATTTAAATGTGTATAAAAAGGAGGAAATTCCTGAACGCTATCATTTTAAAAATCATTATCGCATAAAAGATGTTCTTCTTGTGGCAGAAGAAGGTTGGTATATATTAGATAAGAAATATTATGGAGCCGATAAATTAAGTTTGAGATTTTTACAGGGCGGCACTCACGGCTACGATAATGAATTGCGCAGTATGCATGCTCTTTTTGTTGCAGATGGACCAGCGTTTAAGGATGGCTATTCAAGACCAACAGTTGAAAATATTCACATTTATCCCTTGATAGCGGAGATATTGGGGATTATACCATATGATAAGATTGATGGAAAGCTTGAACTAATTAAGGATATTCTTAAAGACTAAAAATCAATATCTAAATAACGGATACTAAAATTAAAATACATTCCCGATGCATCTAATGTCGGGGCTAATCCATCCCATTCAGCATTGAATTGTTTTGAATCATCGCCTTCACCTTCATTGTATTGCCAATCACCATGAACGCCGGAACTGCTGACACCTACCTGGAAAACGATATCCAGTTTACGGTTCAGCATTATTTCAGTTTGTAAACCAAGTTGAGAAGATATTAACATTGTAGAAACATTATGGCCCTCATCATCACTGCGAAATACGAGATTAAAGGGGACATCAGCCGTAGCACACAAATTGAACTTTGGTGTATAGAGAAAACGATAAATAATTCCACCACCAAACGTAAACATTCCGTTACGTCTGTTGCGGTTATCAATAATATTACCCCCACCCAAAAACCCATTGAAAGACCAACGGTTGAAAGGCTTTAATTGAAAGGAAAGGCCTCCCCGATTAAATCCTGATCTTTCAAAATTATAAGAAAAGTATAATCCCGAGGCCGCATTGGGCGGATGAATCATTTCCACTGCTTTATACCCTTCTTTAATGCGTCCCCATTTACGTACAATTTTGCCGGTACTTGCATCCCCGCTGACCTTGTCTATTCTGATTAGGCCGATAGATTTACCAGGGATAATAACTTCACGGTCTCTTAATGTTTTCTTTTTATCTAATCGGGAAATTTCATACATAATTCCTTTTTTAACGCCCATTTCCAACCCTAGGTACAGGGTAACATTGCTTCCGTCCACATCTAACACTTCTGAAGTAATCGTGTATAATTCTCTCAATGCCCGTGACACGTTCCAACGTACGATTGTTAATGCTTTGGAGAGTGATTCACCACGACTTCCACCTGTATGCATAGCGCTGATAGGGAACGTGTTCAATGTTTTACCTGATTCTATATCCAGAAATATGATATCAGCCTCGATAATGGTTTCCATATTATTGGCATAGGGTTCGTCGTCTTTTGGTGTTGTTGCTAATCGAATGGCACCCTTGACTGATTCATAAACAACCATTTCCCAAAAACCACGGTCATCTTCATCTTCGTCATCATCATGATCGTCTTCAGGGGGAACACCCTTTTGACTATAATGAGTAATTTGAACTTTCATAGCTTCATTTGCAGATGCAATATTTCCGAGTTCAAGGATGTCTTTTTCAGCAATTATGCCTGATTGATGTAATGCAAGTTCATTTAAAATAGATTCAAGTTGATTGCGATCAATCACTTCATATCGCCCGAGATTTGTAGCAACCTCAGCAACAATTTTTGAGATTTTACGATTTAAAGCATCATCAGGTTTAGACTCATCCGCAGTTAAGATAAGCAGTCGTTTCTTTACATCCGTTACATCAGGCGCGATAGTTTGGGAAGCAAGGAATGAAAGAAAAAATAGTGTTAGAGTAACGATATGTTTAATCATGGTACTTTAATTTAACCGTCAATTTATGATGGTATTTATTGTATGTTTGTGTCGAATATCACAGAATTACTTCTGCCAACCCAATGAAAAATAATATGATAGGGGAATCTGATTGTTTGACGTGTAGTAATCTTGTTCAAATCCCACAATGAATGAAAGTGAATTTGTTAATTGATACGATATTTCAGCAAAAATTTGTATACGCGATAAATCGTTTGTTACCACATCGCTTATTTGCTTAAACCATTCTATTTCCAACTTGGTCTTGATTTCCCACAAATTATGATCCCAAAAAATGCCACTTTTTAAATAGGATGTTTTTCGAGTATCATTGAGAAAGTCAGACATGTCATAAGCATGTCCTAACTCCCCAGTCACATGCCCATTCTTGTATCCTTTCATAAAATATCCAAACCCTTGATTGAAGTGGTAACGCATAGCCAAATCGGCTCGTGTATTTTTTTTATACGATGCAGTTGTGAAATTATATAGTTTTCCATTCTTTGAATATCTAGCACTACTTTTATAACGTAAGTAAATATAAGAATCGTCACCCAGCCCATATCCAAAAAAACGTAAATCCCTGAATGAGGTTGCTGTTTTTCGATTGATTCGATAGTAGCCATGTCCGCCATTTTTCCCTTGATCGTGGGATAATCCTCCACGGACATATTGGGACCAAAGGGTTGAATCAGCGTCTTCTGCTCCAGACGCCAAAGAAACAGTAAGAACGGCTAATATAAATTTCATTGTTTAATTTTTTTGCCGCTTTTCATTAATAAAATTGCAGCAGTTGTAAAAAGTATAGTCATAAATAACGCCATAAAAAAACTGTTTAACGGTGGTGAGTCATAGACGCCAAGAACAGTATAGCGAATTCCATTAATCATATAATATATAGGATTTACCAGAGATAATTGTTGCGCCCAATCAGGCAGCATTTTAATTGAATAAAATATGCCCCCTAAAAAACTCAATGGTGTTAAAAAGAAATTTTGCATCATGGCTAGTTGATCCCACGAGTCCGCAAGTTGCCCTAATAATAAACCCATACTGGAAAAAGCCCAAGAAACCAGAAAAATAAATCCAAGAGTTGCCAAAGGATGATGGACGGGCATATCTATTAGTAACACTCCCAAAAGTAAAACTAAAATTCCATTTACCATGCCCCTGACTGTGCCGCCAATAATATAAGCCAAAGAAAGCTCTAAGCTTGACAATGGTGCTGTTAGAATATCAGGGAGCTGCTGTAGGAGTTTCATCTGCAGCATGGACGACGAAGCATTGGAACTGGCGTTAGTAAGTGTATTCATCATAATTAACCCAGGTAAGATAAAGAGAGTATAGGGGACGCCGTCAATTTCCTTGATACGTTGCTCAAGAGTAAAACCAAAAATTAGAATATATAATCCCGATGAAATGAGCCCAGGCAAAACGGTTTGGCGGTAGACTGAAAAAAATCGTCCCACTTCTCTTTTTGTAAGTGTATATAACCCGACCCAATTTGTACCGGTCATTAGTTGAGTCCTTTACCTGTGAGATTTAAGAACACATCTTCTAAAGATGATTTTTCTGTGGAAACGCTATGAATTTGACAACCATGGATGGATAATATCTGTATAATACTGGCCATGACTTCTTCGGGATCGCGAACGGTGAAATGAAGCCGATTATCTTCAAAAGTGTATGAATAATCTGAAAAGGCATTTTTCAATTCATCATTCCAGCCAGTGATGTGAACATTAATTCCTGCTTTCCCCAATTCACGAGTTAGTTCTGCGGGTGAACCTTCTTTAATTATTCTTCCTTTATCAATTATACCTACTTTTTCGCAAAGTAATTCAGCTTCTTCAATGTAATGGGTAGTGAGTAAAATGGTCTTTCCATTTTGATGAAGTTCTCGTAAGTAATCCCAAAGTTCATGACGAAGTTCCACATCAACGCCAGCTGTGGGTTCGTCCAAGATGATAATTTTTGGATCATGGACCAATGCTTTTGCTAACTGATATCTCCGTTTCATACCGCCGGATAATTGCCTCAATCGTGCTGTGCGTTTATCTTTCAACCCAAGTCGTTCCAATAATTCTTCAACGCGTGGTTTAGCCTTTTTTTGGGTTATACCATAATAACCGGCATGGAAGTAGAGTAATTTTTCCAGAGGAAAAAACCAGTCTATAGGTAATTCTTGATGAGCAATACCAAGCTGTGATCGTGTAAATCGAAAATCTTTTACAATGTCTTTCCCATAGACTTCTGTTACGCCCTTATTTTTTAATACCAGCCCTGTTAAAATGTGAATTGTAGTTGTTTTCCCCGCGCCATTTGGTCCCAGCAAACCATAAAATTTGCCATCTTCAATTGTCAAGTCGACCCCACAAAGAGCCTTCGTATCTTCATAAGATTTATGAAGACCGGATATATGAACTGCAGGAGTGTTCAATTGTCTAAATCGAATCCTATCTTTGAATCAAAAGGATTGGGAAAGTCAAACCCCTCAACGTTTGGGAAATGAACAATAGAGGAAAGATACCCCCACGGAATCAGAATAGATGCTGTTACGGACTTATATGCTTTCTTGCTTTTTTTTGATGAGTCAGGAATTCGAAAATCCGGATTTTCAATCCAAACACCGTTTTCGTCATACCCTATAATTTTTGCAAAAAGTTTATTTTGTTCTATACCCAATTCTTTCAATGGTTCGTGATCTGAAAGAACGAGTAAAACAATGTCATCAATAATATCTTCTATTTTCATCATACTATTTTCCTTTAATCTGATGCTGTGAGTTTAAAGATTATTCCGTTATAGTCCACAATATAGAGTTCACCATCATTGTCTTCTCCAAAAGAGGAGATATAATTTGTGAAATCACCTCCACCCAAATTGATTTCTTCAGTTCTGTTTTGAAATTTAGTTGCTTTGCCATTATTTTCTTTAATCGTCCAAATGTTGCCGGAACAATAATCAGCAAAAAAATACGTTCCCTGTAATCCAGGGATTGCTGAACCGCGGTATACATAACCTCCGGTCACTGAACAACCGTCCACGTTTGGTTCATCCATTCCCGTTAATACCTTCATATAATTTGCATCATTTGGATATTCAAAAATGGGCATCACGCCAGTTTGGTCACAATCCTCTTTAGGATTATAGCAATGATTTCCTTCCATGATTCTCCAACCAAAGTTTTGACCGCCGGCATTTTGAGAGGATACAAAATTAATTTCTTCCCACATGTCCTGACCGACATCTCCCAGATAAATATCTCCAGTTACACGATCAAAAGAAAACTGCCATACATTGCGTAAACCATATAACCAGATTTCCATCTTTGCGTTTTCGCGTTTAAGAAAAGGATTCTCCTGTGGAATTGCATATGGATCACCGTTATCTACATCAATACGCAGGATAGAACCAAACACGGTTTCCAGGTTTTGGGCATTATTATATGGATCACCAAATTTTCCACCGTCGCCAACAGAAATATAGAGATAGCCATCAGGGCCGAAAACCATGTGTCCGCCGTTATGATTGGAAAAGGGTTGCTTTAGTTTAATCAGTACTTTTTCAGAATCTACATCCAATTTATCCGGGTTTTTACTGATAGAAAATCTTGATATAATGGTATAATCATCTTCATCTATATAATTGATGTAAGCAAAACCATTTGATTGATAATTAGGATGAAAGGCTAAACCAAGAAGGCCTCTTTCATCTCCCGGCATAACTGGATTATGTACTCGATCACGGATGTCTGCGAATGGTTTCCTGATCTTTTCCCCGTTTTTAATCATTTTTACGACACCCTTTTGTTCAAGGACAAACAATCGATTATTATCTCCGGGCGGCTGACAGATGTAAACTGGTTTAGAAAAACCGTCGGCGATTTTAATTGATGAAAGATTAGGTTCGCCGGCAATTAAAAACTGTATAAAGAGGATAAGTGAAATAAACTTCATGGTATTGGAATAGCAATTTTCAATTGTGGTATTACACCAGAATAGCCTGGTTTGTTAATATGCAATTTATAGATAAAAGAAGCGACTACGTATCCCAATACCCACCCTGCAATAACATCAGAAACATAATGATTCCCAACGTAAACTTGGCTATATCCGCTTATAATAGCGTACCCAATCATCGCTGGCGCCATTCTTGGAGAAGCCAATGCTGTTGATGTCGCCCAAGCTGCGGTTGTTGCAGCATGACCTGAAGGGAAAGAAGGTGTAAAGCGGGAGTTCCACAATTGAGGTTCATAGTGTCTTTCAGGACGTTTCCGTTTAAAGATGTATTTTCCAAAAGCAATGGGGAGTTGAACTCCAAGGCTTGCAGCGAAGGAAGGAATCAGTTTTTCATCCCCAAATTGATTTAACCCAGCAGTGCCAAATTCAATAAAAGGCGTCGCAAGCGCTAACCCTTCCATAGCAATATCCTTAAAATGATTGTTATTATCTCCTTCAATCGCAGATGTTAAAAAAACATCAACTTTTGATAAGTAGCTATGTGAAAAAGTAAACGAAAAGGAAATCAGAAAAAAGAAAATATTCTTCATTTAATCAAATCCATAAATTCGAATTCTGTCAAAACCGGAACACTTAATTCTTCCGCTTTCTTTAGTTTGGAACCTGCGTTTTCTCCTGCTACAACATAATCTGTTTTTGCGCTTACAGATCCGGCTGACCGCCCACCTCTGTCTTCGACTATTTCTTTTCCTTCATTACGTGTTATTGTTTCCAGTGATCCGGTGAAGACAAAAGTTTTTCCAGTAAAAATTTGAATCAAATTATTTTGATTATTTTCCAAAACAACACCCAGTTCAAAACAATTATTTACGATTGTTACATTGGTTTCATCTGACCAAAAGGTAATAATAGTTTCAGCCACAATGGGCCCCACTTCATCTATTCCTTTGAGATCTTCAACATTTGTTTTCATGAAGTTTTCTATGTTTCCGCCAAAGGCTTTTTCCAATACTTTGGCAACATGTTCTCCCACATTACGAATACCCAAGGCGTGGATAAATCGATGAAACGTTGTGGCTTTCGAATTGTTTATAGCAGAAATTGTATTTACTGCTGACTTTTCTGCCATTCTTTCCAACTCTGTAAGTTGGTCTACTGTAAGTCTAAAAAGGTCATCAACCGATTGGGTTAAATTCTTTTCTACTAATTGATCGATTAGCTTTTCGCCTAGACCATCAATATCCATTGCATTTTTGGAAACAAAATGTTCGATGCGCCTTTTCACTTGAGCTGGGCAGGACAAATTTTGACATCGCGCAACCACTTCACCTTCTGGGCGATGTACATCATGGCCACATTCAGGACATGTGTTTGCCATTTTAAACGGTGATGTAATTGTTGGACGTTTTTCTTTAATAACTTTCACAACTTGTGGGATAACATCACCGGCTCGCTGAATTAAAACTGTATCATCCACGCGAATATCTTTTCGATTGATTTCGTCCTGATTGTGAAGGGTTACATTAGATACCACCACACCGCCAACTTTTACTGGATGCAGTTTAGCAACGGGAGTAACAGCGCCCGTTCGACCAACTGAAAGAATAATATCTTTAATCACGGTCGTTTCTTGCTGTGCCTTAAATTTCCCTGCAATTGCCCAGCGTGGTGATCGGCTACGTACACCCAAATCTTCCCTTAAAGCATAGTTATTTACTTTAATAACAGAACCATCAATTTCATAAGGGAGAGCGTTACGCCGTGATTCCAATTCAGAATGAAACAAAACAGCATCTTCAATTCCGTTTAATACTTTGATTTCCGGATTTACGGGAAAGCCCCAGCTTTGCAGTGCTGTCAGAAATTCACTGTGATTTTCAAATGAAACACCTTCAATAATTCCTGCCTGATAACAAAAAATGGATAAAGGCCGTGTGGCTGTAATGCGGGAATCTAACTGACGGAGACTGCCGGCGGCGGCGTTACGTGGATTGGCAAACACAGGTTTATCATTTGCTTCCTGTTGTTTATTCAGTGTCTTAAAATCATATTTTGGGATAAACACTTCTCCCCGGACTTCCAATAATGCCGGCGCTGACTGTTCTTCTATGCGCAGGGCGAGGGGAATGGCTCGAATCGTTTTTAAGTTTTGGGTAATATTCTCACCGGTGGTTCCATTGCCACGGGTGGAACCATTTATAAATAGCCCATTTTCATATACTAACTCAACAGCTAGTCCATCTAACTTTGGTTCTGCAATATATTCTATTGCTTGTTCTTCACCCAACTTTCGGATCAAACGATTATGAAAACTCAGGAAATCATCTGTGTCCATAGCATTAGCTAATGATTGCATAGGAATGCGATGCTGGATACTTTCAAATCCTTCTAATAGTGGAGCCCCCACACGTTGAGTAGGTGAATTATCTGTAATTAAATCTGGATGAACATCTTCAAGTGATTGCAACTCGCGGAGTATATGATCGTATTCTGCATCGGAAATAATCGGATTATCCAACACATAATACCGGTAATTATGGTCGTTTAGTTCTGACCGTAAATCGTTGATTTTATTCTGGACGCTCATCGTCGCTGTGCTAGCTTGCGTCTGAAATATTCAGCAGGATCTTCTAAAATACGTTTTACAATAATTAAATAACCATCCTTATCCAGCGGAGCTGCATAGATTGATTTGTTTTTCATTATTACGACGAAAAAATATTCAATTGTTTTGGCGGGTGTTAACAACGGATTAAACATATGGCGGTATCGAGCTCTGGATGTATTCATGGGAAATTCTATATAGTTTTCCATAGCATCCGTTTTAATGAACACACTGACTGATTCAATTTTTTTTTCATCAAATTCAACAAACAGGTCCATATTATACGGACGAGTATTAAATAATACTTTTTCTGGATGGTGAAACACCTTTGGCGTAATTGGAAAAGGGCCTTTCGGTGGAAGTTTTTCGTTGAAGGCTTGAATTAGGCTTGAAGCAATAAAAAGCAGTAAAAACTTCAAGATATTGATTAACCGTTAACGTATTTATCGATAAAATCGGTTATGGAGAAGTGGTTTTTGAGCGCAAGATTAAATGTATTATGACGATAATTATCACTTTCATCTACATGATACTGCGCTGTGTATGATTCAGCATTTTCTGTAATATCAATTATTGCTTTTTCCAAAGCATATATATCTGCCAGTGTATTATAGATTCCAAAAGATGCCCGAACCATTCCCGACTTCAGTTTAAATACCTCTTCAAAGTATTCTTCATCAATAGTTTCCGTAGCCTCAAGCAAATCGTCCAAGATCATTTCCTTAACGTACGGATGTGCACAAAAGCATTCATTTCGAACAGCAATATTATGGTAATCATTCAGTATGGCAGCCACCAGACCATGATCCATTCCTTTAACGTTGAAAGAAATTGACGCCGCCCTTGGACAAATATTACAATCAATTTCACCATAAATAATGACACCGGGAATTTTCTGTAATTTATCCAATGCAGCTATACAGAGTTTATCTTCGTCTTCATATATGTTTTCCATTCCAATTCGGTCTAATACGTCAATTGCTGTAGCAAGCCCGATTGCGCCTGGAATATTGGGCGTTCCGGCTTCTTCACGATCAGGAAAATTAGTTTTAACTTCATAACGCTCAACAAATACATTTTCAACCATTCCACCACCCACTTCTTCCGGTTCAATATTTTCTAATATTTCCTTGCGGCAGATAACGGCTCCTGGCGAACCAGGCACATATGTCTTATGACCAGAAAAAACGAGAGCATCTATATTCCTATTGGGGTTTTTATGCCCACTCATTTGTACAGGCAAATGGGCAACCAATTGTGCACCATCAATTAAAATGAGAGCACCGTATTCATGGGCCAATTCAGCTATATCGTAGATAGGATTAATAATACCCGTTACATTGCTAACACCGGTTACAGCAACGTAATTTACCTTTCCCTGATTATTTTTAAGTTCATATTCTAATGCTTCCATATTGATGCATCCGGGACGCCCATCGTGGCTATCCAAAGGAAGATGAAAAACTTCTTTGGAATGTTTTCTATGTGGAAGATCATTGGAATGATGTTCCATAAGCGATATTAATGTAATATGCTTATTTGGTTGGTAATCTCGAAAAACCCGGGCAAGCCGATTTATACCGGACGTAGTTCCGCTTCCTGTGAAAAAGCATGTATATATTTCCGGATCTGCTTTGAGAAAAGATAAAATTCGTTCATGAGCCCAGTTATATTGTTCTGACGAAATGTGAGCGGAAAAATGTAGAATACTATGTGTATTGGCATAGTGTTCATAGAAAGCTTCAACGGCATCGTGGGCAGCTCCCATCATTAATGTGGATGCTGTTGAATCCAAATAAATTCGGTGTGTTTTTTTATTGTTAGCTAAAGTATACACAGTATCCAGACCGATAAAATCTGTAGCCACTTTTGCCAATAATTTGTCTTTTATTTGTGTTGTTTCCATAGCTGGAATTTAAAATTTATTGGAGCAATTTCAGAATAGAATATTTTTACAATTCTTTAAAATAGAAACAATCCTTATACCATTTTTCATAACTTATTTTTTTATGAATGAACGTATCAATGCTGCACTTTGCTTTCCCAACGCACACTTGAGGTGTTTCTCCACGTACGTCACTATGCATTACAACAATAAATTGGTTGAATTTCTTTTTTGCAAATTGACCCATATTGGTCAAAGCTGAATAGGTAAATCCCATGTCTTCATTGGATCGATTGCGATCTGTTCGTATATCAATTTGAAATACTCGCCCTTGCCGAGTCTGATAAATATTTACCCCCAATAATTTTGGAGCTGTATGGTCGCGCTGAAAATAACGGGGAGTCATGGATTTTAAATCAGCATCATTAAATTTTGGTTTTGCAAAAACCAATAATGGTAAAAGTAAAAGTATACATTTTTTCATTTCATTGTCTCCGTTTGTAAGCTAAATATAAGATGACTAATACTAATACCGCAGATATTAGAATTGCAATCTGGATTCGTTGAGGAGAATACACGATAGAAGCTGCTTCAATCACATAGTCATCATTTATGTATTGTTGAAGCCCAAATGACCACTTTAACGTGTCGTTTTCTATTGTATCTGCATTTGTTGAAGTAACAGCGCCGGGCATAAATACACAATATAGAAATTGATCATCTTGAAGATCGCTGGTTAGACGCAATTCTTCTTCATATATGTCTGTGGACTTACTCAATATTTTGCTATAACCATTAGGCAATTTTTTGTTGAATGGTTTTAACATTTGATTAATAAATGTTTCCTTATTTTCTAATTCATCAAATAATTTTTTTTGACTCACCCTCGCCAATGTATTTTGAATATGATTATTAACTCTGTCGATAATTTCATTATCAATTATGGTATTAGGATCGTTTTGCAGGTCTTTTAATCCTTGTGAACACATATAATAAAAAGCTTCATCTAGCCAACGCGTTGAATCTGCATCACTTTCTTGAAGACTTTTACCAAAAGCTGGATACTTCCGATATATTTGCCGTCCTTTGAAAATATTTTTTAATGTATAGCGAATTGCGAAAAAGCCAATCTTTTTTTCGACTTGAATAGGATAATTCAGAGCGACTAAAGAATCGTCTCTTGAAGTGAAAATATTTGATCTATTTAATATTCCTTTTGTGGACATTAACCATATATCTCCCTCATCACCAGGTCTCTTGGCAATGCTGGTTGACCACTCTAGCCCAGAAGGGTGCGGAAAATCATAATCAAAAACATCTGATGAATCACCTTTAGTTAAGAAACCCATTGTATATCGACCATCCGGGTGGATGCGGACATTTATAATTGTTTCGACGCAACTGGTAAAAAAGATGCCGAAAAGAGCAAGAATAATAATATAATATTTCTTATGTTCGAAGATAATCATAGATACGAGGTATGTAAATATAACAAAGCCAACCTGAAATTATTCCAACAAGACTATCGATTGGATAATGATAGGAACACGCAATTGTTGCTGTGGTAATCCCAATAAAAAAGAGAAACCATAACCATCGCAATTGAGGTAGAAATTTATAAGCATACATGCACGTAATAAATCCGCCTGCAACATGAAGGCTTGGAAAAGCGCCTCCTCCGTGGTGAAGTTTATAAACTAAATCCATTATTGGGATCATTATTACACCATCTGGTATCAATCCCTCCCGAAGAGATACAGGGCCATCGGCCGGGAAAAAAATTAAAAACCATTGGTGAAGAGCAGTGGTCATCATTATAACAAAAAGGTATTCGTTGATTAAAGAGTGTCTTTTTTTATACACAATCCATGCTGGGACAGCGAGCATTAAATAATAAGAAAAATAAAAAAAGTGGAGTATTTCCAACGTGAATACATTTAGTTTTCTAGGAATAACTTCATAAAGGGGAATTTGAAAAATGGATAAATCCCATTTTGTTAAAAGCGGGTCCAAGCTGTAAGGTATGATTGAATACTGCAATGCACATGCTTGAGGATATTGCCAGGTAAGCAAAAACAATGGATAGAATGTATGTAGGAACTTAAACGGTTGACGTTTTAAGCGGGAAGCAACCCAAGCTGAAAGAAGAATCCAGCTAGTAATGACAAAATTTAATTGAAGGTGCCCCGTCAAATCAGGAATTGCGCTTTTGAATAATAGAATATGTACCGTAAGAAGCAGTTCATAGAGCAGAATTAGCTTATCGATTAAATTTAGCATAATAAAAAAGGCACATCAATTTCAATGTGCCTTTAATTTAAACCAAAACCTGAATTAAAACGTCATACGCAAAGAGCTTTGAATTTCACGAATAATAAGTAGCGCATCTGCTCCTGTTACGGGGCCGGCAGGGTTAAAATTGCCCGTAATTATATCAGCACGCATAATGCCTCGTTCAGAACAAAGAGCCATTGCATTGTATGCAAAATGACTGCTGGGAACATCGCTAAAGCGGGATTGGCTTTCCCCAAAATACCGAGTTTCTAAACCGGCATCTCGAGTAGCTACAACTAGCAAGCGCTGTACAGCCATGGCATATTCTGCCCTGGAAATAACTTCATCAGGGTAAAATTTTCTGTCTGGGCTTACTTCTAGAATGCTGTACTTATTCATTTCATTAATCCATGTTTCCGCCCAATGCCCGTGACTATCAATTGGGTTTGCAGCCAAGTTTCCATTGGCATTGGATTGCCCTGGCGTCTGGAATCCGCCATTTTGTTGAGGCATTTTTGCAAAGAGTTCACTTATTTTTAATTCTTCTGCAAATAAAACTGCAAGGTCCCCTCTAGTTACTTTTTCATGTAAAGCTACTTTTTTCCCAACAGGGGTCCCGGGCATGGCACGAACAATCTTCTGGGCTAGATTCCATTTAGCGTCAGCTTTTCCTGCGTAATCACCTTTTTTATCCACTACTTTTCGGAAATAAGACCCAGCGTCTTCAAATTCATAATTATACAAATGTGCTACACCATAGTAATACTGTGATGCTTCATGGTTTTTCTTTCGTTTAAGTGCTTTATCCAAAAGCTTGGATGCGCGCTTGAACCATTTCTTTTCATGCTCTCGCAATGTAATCCATACTCGCGCACCTAATGCAAGGACATCGGGATCTTTCTTACCTTTCCCCACACCTTTCCCCACATTTTTCTTGGCCTCTTTAACGTTCCCAATGTGTGCATTTGCAAGGCCCAATCCACAGTAGCCAAGTGCAAATTTCTTATCGAGATCGACGGAGCGTTGAAATGAAGTTAATGCTGCATTGTATTCACCAGTTTCAACAGCTCTCATACCTGCTTTAAAATGATATTCTGGTGTATCAACATCACTTTGTGGCTTTTGACTGCAACCAACTAGTAATAAGATGGTAAGTGTTAAATATAGATAATGTTTCATGGTAGAACCCTTTTTGGTTAGTAAACTTGCTGGAATATAGGGTAAAATTGATGGATAATAAAAGACCATGAATTAGGTAGTTTGATGTAGGTCACACGGTACGATATTTATCGTTGCATATAGAGGTACAATTAGATAATTTAACTTAATGCTCAATGAAGGGGATTAACGAAGAATGAAGGCCATTTTACATATGAGAGTAATATTAATAACTATTTTCTTGATTGCATCATTCGTTTTAGGGCAAGGACAAACAGCTCAAGGCGTAGGTTATGGACAAACAAAAGATGCAGCAATTGAACAAGCAAAGCGCGATGCGGTGGAAGTTGGGTTGGGCGCATTTATTTCTTCAGAAACAATTGTAACAGCCACATCGTTAAGTGATAATATTTATTCCAAAGCACAGGGATTTATAAAAACATTTAAGATTGTTTCTGAAAGTCAGGGTCCAGATGGGCTTTGGGAAATAACTATCGATGCGGAAGTTACACAAATGTTGGACCAGGTTATGCAAGATGAGGCTGCACTCCAAACATTGTTGAATGCCATGAATCGCCCTCGTATTATTTTTATGATTAGAGAGGAAAATTTAATTGATAACATTCCAACAGATTTTGCAGAAACAAAGCTGCTAAGCATGTTTTATGATAAAGGGTTTGATGTTGTTGATCGTCAATTGGTTCAAGCTTTAAAAGGTCAACAGGATTATGAACAAGCATTGGCAGGAAATGTGTCTGCAGCTGCAAAGATAGCTAGTATGCTTGGAGCAGAAGTGATTGTTATCGGTACTGCAAAAATATCGTCTGGCGGTAAGGTGTATAATATGTATTCTGGCCAAGCGGATATTAATGGGAAAATTGTACGAGCTGATACGGGAGAAATTTTAGCGGTCGTTCCTAATGCTCATGGAAAGAAACCGCATATTTCGGTTTCTACAGCTGGTGTGAATGCAACAAATGATGCTGCCGGGAAGCTTGGGAATAAAATTATTCGTCAGCTAATTCAAAAATGGAGTACCCAGCAATCCAATTTCATTAAAGTATATATTGTGTTGAAAAATGCGGATTTTATGTCCTACATGACATTTGAATCTTTTTTAAAAGCACAAACAGTATCAGGAATTAGGAATGCTTACGCCAAGAGTTTGAACGATGGTGTGGCGGAATATGAAGTGGAGTTTGAGGGTAAATCCCAAGCATTAGCAATGGGGTTAAGTAGAACATCCCCAGATGGATTGGATTTTAAAGTTACAGGTCTATCCGGTAATCGTTTAACAGTAGAAATAATTCAATAACAACGAGGTACGTTATGAAAAAGCTATTCAGCATATTATTTTGTTTGAATATTTTAATGGCACAATCGTCTTTTGTAGGCGAACAGTTTGAAAGAGGTTCCATTAATTATTCAGATAGGACTATTCAAGCAACTGGAATAGGATTTATTCCAGAAAATGTGATAAATGCAGGACAAGCTCGTCGGGCTGCGTTGCGGATTGCAAAGCAGGATGCGCTACGTCAACTCATTGAAATTGTGAATGGTGTTGTTATTACGAGCGAAACGACCATGAGTAATGCTATGTTTGATGATGTAATCAAATCACGGGTTCAAGGCGCGATTCGCGGTGCACGTCAAGTAGGTGAAGTTTCATATTTGAGTGATACATCAATCGAAGTAACCTATGAAGTGCCCATGAGTGGAATTTCAAATGTATTAGCACCGCCCACTGGTTTTTTACAGCCCACAGCTCCAGGATCAGCACCCGTTGTTTCCACTACGGATGGACCAACCACTTCAGGTATCACTGGTTTAATTATTGATGTTAGGGGTTTAGGTTTGCGCCCTGCCATGTCACCAAGAATTTTAGATCAAAACGGTGGAGTTGTGTATGGGCCAGGAAATTATACTCGGGAATATTCAATACAAAATGGTGTTGCCGGTTATGCTAAAGGTCTTGATAAAGCATCAGCGGATGACCGTGTAAAAGGGAATCCATTGGTTATTAAAGGTGTATCAGCTAGTGGTGCAAACAAGGCAGATGTTGTTATTGCCAACTCCGAAGTAATGAAAATACAATCTGCTAATAGTGCCCACGGTGTTCTACGGGACTGCCGAGTACTTTTTGTTTTAGATTGATAGATTAAACTTATTAGAAAGGAACGATGTGAATCAGATGAATAAATGGATTAGTATATTTATAATTACAGCCAGCCTTGGGTTTGCGCAAGACGTTGGAGAAGTAGCTGTTGTGCCGGATGATACAACCAAAGATCCGGGGTTAAAACCTGGTGATTTAGCTCCGTCATGGGCCCTTATGTATGCTCCAGGGAAATTTGAATTTTTGAAAAACTGGACGGTAGAACGGGATAAAAAATTACGCAAATTTATGTCCCAACCAGATCGTTATCCCATAGTATTAAGTTTTTTTGCCACATGGTGTAAGCCTTGCATGAAAGAATTACCCCATCTGGAAAATGTATACCAAGCATATAAAAATGAGCCAGTCAAATTTTTCCTGGTAGATATAACAGAAGCAACCCGAAATAATCCGGGCTTTGAAGATTCTCCTAAAGCAGGTCCATTTTTAGCTGAAAAAGGGATAACAATTCCTATCTTATTTGATACTCGTGGGGTAGCAAAAGAACGTTACGGGGCGAAAACATTGCCTCGACTCTTTGTTATTGATAAATTTCAAACTATCCGAGATGCAAGGCAGGGTTTTCATGAAGGTGAAGATTTAGAAGGTGAATTATCTGTTCTCATTGATGAATTATTAGCTGAAGAAGAATAAAGTGTGTTCTAGCGCACTGAAAAATGTTAACACTATTTGATAAATTGGAGAGCATTATGCTTCAAACCAAGGGACATATTATAAAAACATTAATAGGGCTGTTCTTGCCGGTCTTTGTATTGGCTCAAGGAAATCCTTCGCTCAATGAAGACACTGCAGCTGATTTAGCCGCTGGTAAGTATACGGTAGCTATATTGGATTTTGAAGGACGCGGTATATCTCAATTAGAATCAGCAACTTTAACAGATCGCCTTTCATCTGAACTAGCAAATACAGATGCAATTATATTAGTTGAGCGGGGACAAATGTCAGAAATTTTAGATGAACAAGGTTTTCAACAATCGGGTTGTACGTCTGACGAATGTGCTGCTGAAGTGGGTGCATTGCTTGGTGTTAAGAATATGATTTCCGGGTCTTTTGGTAAACTGGGTAACACCTATACTATTGATGCCAAAATGTTTTCCGTAGAATCCGGCGCCACTATTAAAACAGTCAGTAAAACCTATAAGGGTGAAATTGACGGTCTCATTACTGAAATTGAAATATTGGCTTGGGAAATCTTGGGTTTAACAGCTCCCGAACATTTACTTGCAAAGAAGAAACAACCAGAAGGGCCTGTCGCTCAAGTATCCCAAAAGGAAAAAGGCAGTAGTTGGTTACTATGGACAACGCTGGGTCTTGCTGCTGCTGGCGGTGGAGCATATGTATTGTTAGGCGGCGATGAAGCGCCCGCCGTATTGCCGGAACCACCGGCTATGCCTGAATAATTAAAAACACAAGAGACATTTTATGAATAAAAAGATACTACTTTTTCTAACGCTATTTTTGACTTACGGGCTTTTTGCTCAGGAAACTGTTACGGATATTGACGGTAACATTTACCAAACAGTAACCATTGGCGATCAGATTTGGATGGCAGAAAATCTGAAAGTAACGAAATACAGAGACGGTTCATCAATACCTACGGGATACAGCAATTCAGAATGGGAGAATCTCTCGACGGGTGCCTATGTAGTTTATGATAACAATGAAAACAACGCCGCTACTTACGGCTATTTATACAACTGGTTCGCAGTGGATGACAGCCGAAATCTTGCGCCGGAAGGATGGCACATGCCCACAGATGATGAATGGAAAACATTGGAGATGTTTCTAGGCATGAGCCAAAGCGAAGCTGATGGCGAAGGCTATCGTGGAACAAACGAAGGTAGTAAACTTGCAGGGAATACTGATTTATGGTATTCTAGTGCTTTAGTAAACAACTCTGAATTTGGCATAAGCGGGTTTACGGCTCTTCCGGGTGGTTACCGCCGCGACACAGGTCATTACAACTTTATGGGTTCCACCGGATACTTTTGGTCTTCTACCGAGTTGAATAGTCTCCACGCATGGTACCGGTTACTGAATGAAAATGATTCAGAGGCATTCCGTGGATGGCGCAGTAAGCAATACGGTTTATCTGTCCGTTGTATAAAAGATGATTACGGGACATCCGGTTCAAATGACGGTTCAATTGAACTTCTCACCGGCAATACAGAAACAGGCATAAGCGGAAATGAACAAGGTTACCCCATCAATACTTGGTATCATGATGTAAAACATCAGTCGTTGTACCATGCATCTGATTTAGGGAATGCGGGTATTTTATCCGGTTCTATGATAACGGGGATAAAATTTAAGGTGAATGAAGAACCCGGCCGTGATTTAGACAACCTCCGCATTGCGTATCAGTGGACAAGCAATACATCCCTCTCTAGTTTTGATACAACCATCGTTGTTCACGGTCCAACTAATTATGAGAAAAATGAATTTGATGATAATGACTGGTTTCAGTTTGATTTTACATCCCCAATAACATGGGATGGGATCAGCAATCTGGTTATTGAGTATAGTCACGATAATGATGCTTACGTTACAGGCGGTGGTATTTATGTCCGTGAAGCAGGTGCTAATCGTGGACGTAGGGGTTGGTCTGATAGTGGCGCAGGTAATTACCCATTTGGTGCGTTGGCCGAAGCGCCAGATTCAAAAGTGGCTTCTATCCGTTTATTAGTACAAGAAGCTGGTGTTCAACCTCCATCGGCTTTAGCGGCAGCACCTTCCTATCAGCAAGTGGATTTAAACTGGACAGCATCTACATCTGACAGTATAGCCAATTACTTGATTTTCAGAGGTGACGGGAGTGGAGATGCCGCAAAAATTGATTCTGTTGGCCCAACGGTTACTTCATATTCAAATTTGGGATTGACCAATGGTACCACCTATTATTATGCTGTAAAAACAAAACAGGAGGACGGTGATTTAAGTTCCATGTCCACCCCCGCTTCTGCCATGCCAAGCGTTGAAACACCAGAAAACTTATCTGCTTCAGCCGGCTCACAACAAGTAACTCTTTCCTGGGATGCTCCTAGTGGAAGCGGCGTAGATTCTGTATACATCTATAAAGGAATAACTGCCGCCACTCAGGAGCAGGACACTGTCATCGCTGGATCTGTAACTAGTTATACGTTTACTGGATTAACTAATGGTACAACCTATTGGTTCTCAATTAAGCATAAAGGATTAGATGAGTCATTTAGCGCGACCTCTGAATCTGTTTATTCTACACCCGATTATACCGGGCCAGCCTGGTTTGTATCCACTTCAGGCAATAATTCCTCTGGGGATGGTAGCAGTTCATCACCTTTTTCCACAATTCAGCACGCCATAGACCAAGCCAGTATTAATGATACAATTAAATTAAAACCGGGAACGTACACAGGTGACGGTAATAACGATATTGATCCCCAGAAAGATTTGGTTATTATGGGTATTGGCGGCGCCGATTCAGTTACAATAGATGTAAACGCTAGTATAAATAACCGTCATTACGGCTTTCATTTTTATGGTTATAATTATTCTTCAATGAAAATCAAAGGTGTTACAATTTTAAATGCCATTTCACCAGATGGGAATGGCGGCGCAATAAAAATTGATAATGCTGGATCCGTTGAAATTGAGAATTGTGTTATTGGTCCCGGTAATAAAGCTGTAAGTGGGGCAGGTATTTATATTGTCAATTCAGATGTTACTATTACCGGAACAGCTATTAAGGGTAATTCAGCACCCATGACTTCCGGATATCTATCTGGAAATGTTTATGGTGTTGGTTTACATATCAGTAATAGTAATTCCAATACTGTTACTGTCAAAGACTGTATCATTAGAGGTAATTCAGGCACTGCATCCGGTAATCAAAATGATATGTATGGTGGGGGTTTTTATGTAAATGGAATTTCCACCACCAATTTTATTAATTCTTTTATTTATAATAATGACCTATCCCGCAGTGGTACACAAGGCTGGTGGAGTCGCGGCGGCGGCGGCGCAGTTACAAATGGTGCCCAGGTTTATTTTGTACATACAGATATTCTAAAAAACAATGCTGAGAGCACATCATCTGCTACAGATGGTCGAGGCGGCGCACTCTGGGTGGATGGACAAAGCTCCGACGTTTATTTCTTAAATTCAATTATCTGGGGTAACACTGCTTCTACAAGTGATGCCAGTGAGCAAATGTTTGCCAGTGAGAATTCTCCTTATATTGAGATGAATTATTCTGACGCCCAGGTGGCAACCAGCGGCACGGGGAATTTTAATGAAGATCCTATGTTTGCGGATGAGAATCTTAATAATTATGCTTTGAGCGTTAGTAGCGGCCTGCTGGGTGCGGGTGCTACCTCTGTGATGACATCTATTGCCGGAGCCAGCTTAATTCCTGATACGGATTATTTAGGTAATGATCGACCGGGCAGTGGTGGTGGAGATCCTGATATTGGCGCTATTGAAAATCCACTGGGCGATTCTCCTGTCCCGGATGCACCCAGCGGTTTAACTGCTACAGCGGGCGATGGGCAAGTTGCACTGTCTTGGAACGCCAGTTCTGATGCTGATGTTTCCAAATATGGGATTTATTACAGCACCAGTTCTGGGCCTTCAGTGCAACAACAGGAAGTGAGCAATGATACTTCGGTAACAATAACGGATTTAAGCAACAATACCACTTATTATTTTCGTATTACAGCCATTGATACGGCTGGATATGAAAGCAGCTTTTCTGATGAAATAACCGGCACTCCGCAGTTTTCAGGTGAAGACATTTATGTAGACGGCTCTGCAACAGGCGCTGAAGATGGTAGTTCCACCAATCCCTACCATACGATCCAGGATGCCATTGCTGCTGAAACTACGACTGATGGAAAAAGGCTGCTTGTTTTAGCAGGGACATATACATCTGACTCAGGTAGTGGAACAGAAACAACATATAGTTTTAGTTATGATGATTTTAGTTTTGGTTATCAATCAGGAAGTTTTACCGTAACAAATGGTAGCCCCTCATCCTTGAGTTTTACACATACTGAAGAATTTCTTTATCCTGGCAGTGATTGGACGATAAATACAAACAATAGCTATTTTAATAGTATATACGATTATTCGATTGAGGCATCTAATACATCAGGTACATCTTTTCAGTTTGAAAACTTTTTTGTTGAAATTCGGAATCAAAATAATCAGAATCAAGGCGGGCATAATCAAAGTGTCAATCAAATATCATTTGCTGCCAATGCCGTCATTGATTTACAAGGTAAAAATATTACCCTTGAAGCCGTCAGTGGTCCGGACTCCACATTCATTGATGGCGAAGGCCAGAATACCGCATTGAGTTTGGATGCTGAAAGTGAAGATTATGACGGCTATGCATCCTCCACAGAATTTATTGGTTTTACATTTAAGGATGGTCCCGATGATGCACCATTGATCAAAATTGTTGGACCTGATATATCCAGCAGTCTTGACTGGGCACCAACTTTCACAAATTGCCGATTTATCGATTCAGAAGTTTCAGCAGATGATGATGATGGTGGTTCAGTTGATATGTATGTAGCTCCGGTGGTAATAAAAAATGCTGAACCTGTATTTGACGGTTGTGAATTTAGAGATCTGCATGTTGAACCGAATTCAAATTATAATAATGATAAAATTTACGGCCCAATTCGGCTCTATGGAATATGGGGAGGTGATGCGACAGAAGATGATACCACTGCATTCCGCCCGCAGTTTAAAAACTGTGTCATAGCTGAGAACTCGTTAAAGCGAGGCGGTTATAACGAGAGTTCCAGTCTTTCTATGCGGGGTGGCGCTGTTTATGTGGCTTTCGGTGTGATTCCCTATTTTGAAAATACGCGCATCGATTCCAATACGGTTGATTTTGAATCATCCCTTAATAACACAACAGGAGAGGCCTATGGTGGTGGCATATATCTGGATAATTACCTTTCCCGGGGTGAATACATCAAATTTGTTAATAGCTCCATCAGCCATAATTCTGCTTTAGGCGAAGCAATTGCTGGCGGCGGCATTTATGTCAGATTTCCAGCGGTAGAATTGGTCAATTGTGTACTGGTAAATAATTCTATAGACGGAACCTGGACCATCGAGGGTGAAGAGGAGACAGACGCTCAAGGCGGGGCTATTTGTTATCGTACGGATATTTATGCTTATGAACAAGACGGCAATCCCTCTCATGATCCGGAACTCCGCATCGTAAACAGCACCATCGCTGATAATTCCATATCTAATATTGCCACGGGATATAATAATGGTGTCGTTGGCGCTGGTATCAGTAGGGATAATACTAATAACAATCCTGTTACCATTTTTAATTCCGTTATTTATAATAATGAAATTGAAGGATACCTGGAATCAGAAAACTTCCGAATGAATTTAGGACAATTCAATGGTGTAAGTGCTTTTGATGATGATAACGCATTAATAGACTATTCCATTATAGAATATTTTTCCGAAACAAACTTGGAGGAGGACGACCTGCTGGACACAGACCCAGGTTTTGTAGGCGGCGGTGATTATTCTCTATCAGATGCCAGTGTGGCGATTGGAGCTGGTATTGACGAATATGAAAATATTGATGCTCCGTCTTTTGACTATAATAACGAAGCTCGTCCGGGAAGCGGTGGTGGTAATCCGGATTTAGGTGCCTTTGAACACGAATTTTCTACGACTCCCTATCCGGCAAAACCGCAAAACTTAACCGTGGATTCAGAGGGTGATTCCTCTGTTACAATTTCGTGGACTGCAAACACTGAAGATGATTTATCGGTATACAAAATTTATTACGGCACTTCATCAGCGTCTACATTGCTAGACAGCGTATCCGGTACACCTTCCTATACTGCTACAGGTTTAGATAATTATACAACATACTATTTTGCTGTGTCTGCAGAAGATTTGGATGGCTATGAATCTGGTAAATCAAATGAAGTAACTGGCGAACCCAAATGGTTCGGTCCCAATTGGTATGTAGATACAGATAATGGTTCCAGTTCAGGTGACGGTTCACCGGCTGATCCATTCCGTGAGATCCAGGACGCTATTGATGCTGTGGATCCTTCATCCAGGGCTGATGGCCTTGCGGATACTATTTTGGTCTTGCCGGGGACCTATAATCGCAGTGATGATCAGGAATTAACTTTTAAATATGACAGCGGTAATAACCAAGGACAACCCAAAAATCTTGTACTCAAATCTCGCGATGGCGCCGCAACAACCATATTAGATGGCGAAGGCAGTAAACGACTTTTTGAAATTGTGGACGGAACAGATACCACATTACAGATTATAGGTTTTACAATTTTTGATGGCGGCAATACAGACTGGTATGGAGGTGCAATAAAAGTTCAAGGAACATCTTATTGGGATCCCGGCACGAATCAGGAAGTAACTGATTTTTCAGGAGTTACATTTAAAGACTGTATAATTACAGGTACTCATTTAACAAACAGCGGTTCTCCAATTCGGATTGATTATGGTGTGGCTCAATTTCTCAATTGTATATTTAATGACAATTCAAATACGTCTGAAAATTCAAATCATGAAACATACGGCGGTGTATTCAGAATTGAATCGGGTAGTATAGTAAATTTTGTTGGTTGTGAATTAACGGATAATGCATGTATAAACAATAATTATTCTTATGCCTATGGTGGAGCCATATTTGAAGGCGGATATAATAATAGTCAAATCAATATTATTAATACTATTATAGCCAGAAATAGAGTTGAAGTTAATGGTGGTTCTGTTGCTGCAGAAGGCGGAGCGCTATGTCTTCGCGGCGGCACAACAACTATTATTAACTCGACAATTGTTGATAATGAAAGTGAATTTATTAATGATGACTCTCGTGAATGGGGTGGTGCTATATTTTTAACAAGCTGGAGCGGGTCACCGACTTACATTAATATTTTTAATAGTATTATTTATGGAAATACACCAATAAATGATCCTATTTATATCGAGGGGAGTTCAGTAGAACATTATATATCATATTCCTTAATTCAAGGGGAAGATGTTAATGATTTTGAAGATGCTGTCATAGACGTTGACCCAGATTTTGCAGATACAACGTACGTTCTTCATGATCGCAGTCCAGCAATTGGTGCCGGGGAAACGGAAAGTGAAGATACAGAAGGTGATCCTATTTATGCTCCGGCAGGTGATATTGCCGGAAATGCTCGTCCAAATCCAACCGGTTCCAATCCGGACTTGGGTGCCTATGAACATGAATTAGCAGTAACACCTTATCCGTCAATGGTAGAAAATCTTGTTGCAGATGCGCTCCATAAATCTGTGGAGTTGGAATGGGATTATCATGATGAAGAAGATGTCGTCAGTTACGTAACCTACATGAGTTTAGATTCAATTACTTTTACGGCCGTGGATACCATTGCAGGCAGATTTTCTACTCGTACCACAATTGATAGTTTAACCAATGGTGATGATTATTGGTTTTATGTAACAGCAGTAGACACAGCTGATTTTGAAAGTACTTCCTCCATCAAACAAAAAACATCTCCATTTTTCCAGGGACCGGTATGGATCGTGGATGCTGATAATGGTACTTCCAGCGGTGAAGGTAGTCCGGATGACCCTGCAAAATACATAAGAGATATGATTGAAGAAGCGGCTAATGGTGATACCATTATGCTTATGCCCGGGATCTATGATCATTCCAGGAATCGTAATCTGGATTTTCAATATAGCTATGATGGAACAGGTGTCAGAAACCTGACCTTAATGAGTAAATACGGCCCCGATACAACCACCATAGATGTGAATGGTGGTGATTTCCTGGACCTTATCAGCGATGAAACAGAATCTAGGATTGAGGGGTTGACCATTTCAAATGCTGGATCAGGTGCTATCTATGTCAGCTCAAGCGTAGAGATAGATAACTGCATTTTTCTGAATAATAATAATGGCGATGATAACAGCTTTGAAAGTGGCGGTGCCCTTGCTTTGGAGAACAATTGGGAAAGCAGCAATAATGTTCCTGTTAGAATAACCAATACAATTTTCCAGGGTAATTATACAGGAAATTCAGGCGGTGCTGTTAATGTTCTTAATGATGGTGGCAAATATTATTTTGAAAACTGTATTTTTTACGACAACAGTAGTGGAAATTTTGGTGGAGCCATTTGCCAAAATAGCAATTCAGATGTCGTAATCGTTAATTCGTTATTTTTGGATAACCATTCGCCCAACTGGGGAGGTGGAATTATTTCTTTTGCCGGAACGAATAATGGAAACACGACGGTTATAAACAGCATTTTTTCTGGAAACACTACAGGAAATGGTGATCATGATTTGGAATTACAAGGGTTTGTAATGGACATTGACCATTGCATCCTTCAATCCACTGGCAACTCAGCGTTCAATTATGGTGAGAACTATGTACTTGAACCCATGATCAATGATACTGCAAACGGTGATTTTTCATTAAATGAATTTTCGCCTGCCATTGGCTTGGGTATCCACGAATACTATGACCCCATATCGGATGACGATATGCTGGTGCCGGAAACAGATTTTCTTGGAAATTCTCGCCCCGGAGCTGGCGGCGGAAATCCAGACATTGGCCCCATCGAGCACGAACGGTTTGAGCCTAGACGCATGGTTTTCTATTTAGACACTGATGGTGATGATGGCAACGATGGTCTTTCAATCAATGCGCCATTATTGTCCCTAGCTGAAGCATTGAATAGAGCTGTAATACGCGATACCATCGAACTGGCCGCGGGCACCTATTCCGGCGCGGATAACCGTGACCTGGACTTCGCAGGTGTTGACCGCATTATCCGCTCCACGGATGGCGCTGCAACAACGATCATTGATTGTGAGAATATGAGCCAGGCCTTCATTCTGGAAAATGGCGAGACAGACTCCACTATTATTTCCGGTATTACCATTCAAAACGGTTCGGCAGAAAATGGCGGTGCGGTAGATATTGATGGTGCTGACCCCATATTTAATGGCGTTATATTTATGGATAATTCTGCATCTACCAGTGGCGGTGCGGTATCTGCATCAAACTCAAATACAGAATTTGTAAACTGTGTTTTTGTAGGCAACCACGCCGCAGAATCGGGTATTATGAATGCAAGCGGTGGTTCTGTCGTGGTGGATTTTGCCACAGCAGTGGGCAACAAAGGTGATGATGATGTAAGCTTTAGCGGAGATATAACTATTGCCAATTCAATCCTCTGGGGGAATAGTGATGTAGATAGCGGTATTTCAGTATCTTATTCAGATGTCATGGGTGGAAACACAGGAACAGGCAATTATAACGGACGTCCCGGATTCGTAGATGGACTTAATGGTGACTTTAGTTTACAGGATTGGTCGCCGGTCATTGGCCAGGCCGATGATTCAACAGGAATTCTTTTTGATATCGAGGGTAACGCCCGTCCCATAACCAACCCTGATATGGGCGCTTTCGAAAATGTACTTGATGCTGCAGCTTCATATGCACAACAATCTTGGTATGTATCCAATTCTGGTTCAGATTCAGTCAGGTCAGGAATGGGATCTGCAAGTGATCCATTCGGTTCTATCCAGTTTGCCATGGACCATGCCATTTATGATGATGAAGTCCATGTGACCGCAGGAGATTATAGTGAATCATTGAATAACTGGAGTAAAGATATATTACTGGTTGGCTATACTGGCAGTCATCCTGCTGATGATGTCAATATTGATGGGTATTTTGAAATTAATGGCGGTTCTCCAGCGCTCTATGACCTGCATTTGACCAATATGAACGGTACTAGCGATGCCCTGCAGATAAACAATGATGCAGTTGTAACGATGTATAATTTGTTGATTACTAACTCCAATTATGCCGGGGTAGCGATTAACAGTGAAGCGATCGCCTACATGGATAATATGACTATCTATGGTAATGCTACGGGAATATATGATAATTCAACCGGTACTGTTTCAGCTGTGAATTCCATTATTTGGAATAATATAGCTACTACATATGGCACTCCAACCATTACATATTCTGACGTAGAGGGTGGATATACCGGTACGGGTAATATTAATTCTAACCCTGTTTTTGAAGATTCATTAAATGGCGATTTCAGTTTGCAGATTACTAGTCCTTGTATTGATACTGGTGATCCAGCGTCAACGTATGATCTTGACAGCACTATCGTTGATATGGGTGCATTCCCCCTAATTCGAGAATTTTTAGCTGGAAATTCTTCAGGTAATATTGATGTTACAGAAGATGAATCAGCAATAATAACGCAGGACTTTACATTGAGCACCGGCGACACGATGACAGTAGAACCTGGTGCTACTGTTTATTTTGACCCGGGCGTAACCATGACCGTAGACGGAGTATTGGGCGCAAGTGGTGAAGCAGGAAACCCTGTTTCATTTACTAGCACCAATCCAGATTCCAGCTATGGTGGAGTTATTGTTAATTCCGGTACCGGTGGTCGTGATGAAACTGACAGTTTTTATTATATGGTTATTCAAGATGTTGGCGCAGCATTTATACCGCTTACGATAAATGGTGACGCTACAATAGAACATGTTACAATTGCTGGAAATGATAATCTAGTGTCATTAGAAGTAAACAATGGAACTGTTGATTTAAACTATTCAATTCTTGAAGGGAGCACATCCGGAAGCGGGACCATTAATGAAACGGAATCATTTACAAATAGCACTGATCAGTTTGTCAGCTACAGCACGGGTGACTTTTCATTATTAAGCACGGCTGGCGCCATTGATTTGGATACAACTGAAAATTGGATAGATCCTGATAATACTTATGCAGATGCAGGAAGTTTTTATCACGATCAAACAGGATACATTTCTGACATTGCAGTCGTCTTGTATCCGACATATGGTGATACAATATCCGTTAATCCTGACACAAGTTCAGTTGTTGGATCTGGTCTTGAGGTAGAAGTACAGATTTTCAATACAATTGGTCACTATATGACAAACCCCACAATTCAATGGGGCAACGCCGGCAATCAACACGGTACATTTTCCAGCGAAACAACCTATGGTGCAAATTTAAGCGGTAAGGTAAGTAATATATTTTATACCACCACCGTTACACATGATCTAAACTCCATTTCAGTAGATGAAAGTGGTGCGACAGCACAAGGCGGATATTTTAAAATTGTTCCTGGCAATCCTGATTCTGTTTGGATAAATGAGCAAACAGATATGACTATTACACAGTTGGACTCTTTTGTATTTGAAGCCAATATATTTGATCAATTCGATAATTATGTTGCCGACAATGAAACAGTCACTTGGGATATTATTCCTGTTGTAGGAAACGGAGATGGATTCACATTGGATAATTCTACTGCTTCTACCCAAGGTGGAATTGTGAATGTTACTTTAAACACAGATCCAACAGGAAATAGTTTAGCTGTAGGTGATCAAGTGAAGATTTCAGCAACTTCCGGGTCAGGGACACACGAAAGTGCACTCATTACTATAATACCAGATGATATCTATAATTTGGCTATGCCAAATGAAATTACAGAAGTACAAATTGACGTATCGGCTGATGTAGCGACAATATATATAGAAGCGGCGTTAATTGATACATTTGACAATCCTTTAGTGGGTGTTGAAGTCAATTGGGAAGTGGTTACAGGAAATGGAACGGGTGAAAGTTTGAGCGTTACTTCGTCAATGACTAACGTTAATGGAATTGCCTGGGTTGATTTAACAACATCCGTTGTTTCTGGTAGTGATTATACTGTTCATGGCTGGGTAACAGATGGTGCTCTATTATCTGTATTGATGGGTAATAGCCAAAATAGGAATTTAAATGCTCATCTCCAGCAACCTGTATTATCCAATAACAAGAAACGTGGATTAAGTGAAAAATCACCCACATTTAATGAAATACAAACAGTATCAATTCCATTGAGAATTCTGAATGAGCAACCTGTAGAGAATGATGACCAAAGCCGGGATCATTCTGTATATGACTTGGATGATACAACTGCCGTCATTCATGTTGTTCCGGGTGTTACAGCAGCGGTCAGCCTCCCTTCGGATTCAGTCGATGTGTTGCTGGGTGATCAATTCCAGATTACGGCAAATGTATTTGATCAATTTGGAAATACAGTTGCTGTCGGCACACCGGTTACATGGGAAATATTACCAGCTAATAATTTCGTAACGATTGTAAACTCAGATAATGTTTCTACAGATGGTGAAGCAACAATTGAATTATTGATTGAACAAAATGCACCATGGGATTTTGACTTTGAAGTGAATTTAACTTCGGAAGGAATTACCGGAACAACCGGTATACATAATATAGACGATATAACTGTTCCAGAGCCCATTTTTGATGTGTCAATCAGCCCAAATGTTTGGACAAGTGTTAATGATTTTAACTTGAATTGGATAAGCATGGCTGATCATGCTGGTATAGCCGGCGCTCATTATAGTATTGATGGGAATGGTGACAATTATGTTGAAGGGCAAGAAATCGGAACGTTAACCGGGCTAATATTACCAGCTAACGCACTTTCCTCATTTGATATTTGGCTGGAAGATAATGCTGGAAATCATGAACCAGGAAATGCAGTCTCCATTGTTGCTAAATGGGATGATACTCCCCCAACAGATTTTAATGTGACAGGGCCCATGGATGCATGGTACAATTCAACTTTCCTCCGTTTTGAGTGGGCTGCTTCATCTGATGCAACTGCGGGTCTAAAGTATTATGAATTAGACGTAGATAGTGGAAATAAATATCAGCAACATCCTGATTCTACCGGGTTTAGCGTCCCAGACGGATTTGCTACAGGAACACATACCTGGACGATATCAGCCTTTGATAGTTCTGGCAATGAAACTGAAACAAGCAATCCTCAAACATTTTATGTTGATTATTTCAATCCAACAATTTCTCATAATCCAGTATTGGAAGGATCCGACAATTCGCCTGTAAATATTGCAGCATCATTTACGGATGATGAATCCGGGATAGATATTGCCGAACTCTATTATCGTAAAGGTGGAGAAACCCAATGGCAAACTCCAATAGATATGAAAACACTGAATACGTATCAGATAGCTAGTAGTTTTGTTACATCAGTTGGTGTGGAATACTATATTTATTCACGGGATATTGCCGGTAATGAAACGTATAAACCAGATCAAGGTCACTACTCAATTTCTGTAACTATTCCCGGCGATGGATTGGTTACAACAGATCGTTGGCCAACGGGTATCCCAAATGGGTCAGCTGTATCGAGTTATCAGTTTATTTCCTTCCCAGGACAAGCTGCAAACGCTACACCAACGGATGTACTTGTAGATGATTTATTGCCCTATGATGATACAAAATGGCGATTTTTTACATATTCTGGCAGTGTTTGGGATGAATTCGCTACAATTAATTCCATCGATCCCGGAGTGGGATATTTTCTGATTGTGAAAGATGCTGGTTTAAATATAACAACTGGTCAAACGAGAACAGTCACAACAGATGATGATTTTACAATTAATTTCACATCAGGAGAATGGGTAATGCTGGGGAATCCATTTGATTTTAGCATCCCTGTAGAGAATGTAATGTTAACTGATTCCACATCCATTGCAGAAGATCCAAATTTTTATACATATGATGGCGCCAATGGTTGGGTAACAGCAAATAAACTTGACCCTTGGAAAGGATATGTATATAAATCAGCAACTGCAAACCAATTGCGCATTAAGCCACGAAAAAGTAATGGCGGATTAAAAATAATCCATCCGGAAATTGTTTTGGAAGAAAACGAATGGCTCATTGATATCTCTGCTAGAAATGGATTAGGTGTTGACAATTTAAATACAGTAGGTGTTATGTCAATTGCAAATGATGAACTTGATAATCTAGATGCATTTGAACCACCCATGCTTCCCGGTGGTGTTTCACTGCGTATGAATAATCGTGATTGGGTACAGCATGGCGATCTATATTCAAAAGATATCCGGACAGTAAAAGAAGAAGGTGAATTTTGGGATATGGAAGTGGCAGCTGAAGATGATCGCTATAACGTCTATCTTAATTTTGATAATATTTCAGACATACCTGCAGACTTCGATGTATTTGTAATTGATGTTACATTGGGAGTGGCTCAAGATCTCCGTTGGAATCCGATATATCGTTATGCTGTAAGTAATTCAAAATCAATTCATGACATCCGATTTATTGCCGGAACAAAAACATTTGTAAATGAGAATAATGCTGGTGTTGACCTTTACCCAGATAAATTCAGCATTAGTCAGAATTATCCGAATCCGTTCAACCCCCAGACTTCTATTTTGATTTCACTTGAGGAGATGGCCATGGTAGATTTAATTGTTTTCAATCTATTAGGTAAAGAAGTCATTCGAATGACAAGTGGGGAAATGTATCCTGCTGGTTATCATAATTTCATCTGGAAAGGTCTGAATAGCGATGGTAAGCGAGTTGCAAGTGGTGTTTATTTTTATACAACTAGGATTACAGATATGGCCGGAAAAGTTATTTTGAACAAAACCAATAAAATGATAATGGTGAAATAAATTCAGCTAAAAACCACACCTTCAACAAAGGGCTTCCTGTTTGGGAGCCCTTTGTATTTCATACATTTCCCCCAACTTAATTACATTTTGTTTAATAAATTATCCATTTAAGCAAATGTTGCCTTCTTCACAGGATTTGATTTAGTTTGAGTCTATATTATAACATCTCACATTCAATCATTAGATAAGGGTACAAGAAATGAAAGTTAAATCATGTTTAATTATGCTAGGTTTTATGTGTGCTGGTTTATATGCTCAAGAAGCAGAAGCAACTACTGTTTCTAAAGTAACAGCGGCTGTTTTGGATTTTGAAGGAGCTGGCATCAATAAAATGGAAGCAGTTACACTTACACAGCGATTGGGGTCCGAATTGGTGAAAACTAAAGCCCTAATTATAGTAGAACGGGGTCAGATGGAAGAAATTATGAATGAGCAAGGGTTCCAGCAATCTGGGTGTACATCTGCAGAATGTGCTGCTGAAATTGGAGCATTATTAGGTGTTCAAAAAATGATTACTGGCTCCTTTGGAAAAATCGGTTCTTCATATACAATTGATGCGCGAATATTTTCTGTGGAGTCCGGTCAAACAGAAATATCAGTTAGTAAAACATATAAAGGTGAAGTGGATGGTCTTTTAACTCAAATTGAAATTGTGGCTTGGGAGCTCGTTGGCATTGAACCACCCGATGCTTTAAAAAAGAAAGCGGGTATTGAGACTGAAGAGCCTAAAGTGGTTAAAAAAAGTGGCGGAAAAAAATGGTTATTATGGGGTGGATTACTTGCATTAGCAGGGGCAGGAGCAGCAGTTGCAATGTCAGCTGACACGGGTGGAGATTCTGGGGTTAATGATCTTGGCGAACCACCAGCGCCTCCTTCATCGCCTAGAGTATTGTTTGGAGGTGGACGATGAAAAAGACACTTTTATTTTTATCTCTATCTATTTTTATAAACGCCCAGGTTGACTATGAAACACAGATACAGCCGATTTGGGATAATAACTGTACATCCTGCCATTCAGGAGCCAGCCCAAGCGGTCAATTGGATTTAGGTACTGGCAGTTGGAATAATCTGGTTAATGTAACTTCAGCAAATTATTCGCCTGCACTGCGCGTAGTACCATACGAGCCAAATAATTCTGTATTATATCATAAGGTTTTTTACACCAATCAATCCGGAAATGGTATGCCGCCATCAAGCGCAGGTGGACAATTACCATTAAGTGAGCGTCAACTTGTGGAGCAATGGATAAATGACGGAGCCCCTGCTACTGGCGGCGGCGGATCCAATGGTCGCATTTGGGGAGAAATAACATTAAATGAAGAATGGGAGTTCAATCAAATTCGAATGAAATTAAATTTACCAGGTGGTGGATTTTTGGAACAGTTTTGGGGAGAAGATCCTCCTTTTTCAAATATTGGGTTTATGTTTGATGATCCACAAATTACAGAGGGGGCCCCCTATGAAATAGTTGCCTATTTTGATGGGAATAATAACAATATGTATGATATAGATGAACCCTATGTTGAAGAAAATGATCTTTATGTACCCGCCACTTTGGAATTGGGGGACATTTATTTAACATTAGAATCTGGTGGCGGAGGTGGTGCAGGTCCCACATATATTGATATAACAACACCAAATTCAGGTACAAATTGGAACGTTGGTACTGGTGAAAATATTGAATGGAATTCTTCTACTTCAGATGGGAATAATTATTATGTAAATATTGAACTATTAAAAGATGCTTCACATTATCTGAATATTGAATCAGATTTTATAAGTAACAGCAACGGCGGAATGTTTTACTGGTCAATTCCAAGTAGTCTACCTGATGGGAACGATTATCAAATATTAATCGAACATCCCAATACGGGAGTAGAAAATATAAGTGATATGTTCTCTATTAATATCGGTGGTGGCGGTAATACCGGAATGATTAGTGGAGATATAAAAGTAGATAGAGCTATTAGTGGAAATCTAAACTTGGGTTTATACTATCCAGGAAATTCACCGGACAGTGGTCCGCCTGATGAAGGTCCAGCACCTGAACATGTAAATCTTGCTGGAGGTGCTAATTGGTATTATGAATTTTCAAATCTGCCCGATGGTAATGGGTATACTGTGGTTGCTTTTATTGATGCAGATGGGTCTGCAAATTCCGGACCTGAAACGTGTGATGATGGTGAAGATTTGCAAGGAATGACTTCTTCGACCATAAATATAACAGGTGGCAGCCTAGAAAATGCTGATGTAAATATGGACGAATGTGGAGGCGGTGATGATTTCCCAACTATCAGTAATTTTGCTGTAACTAACGGTGATGCATATGTGAATAGTTCTGATGTGGAAATCTATGTCCAACTGGATGCCAGTTCCGGAATTGCAGAAGCAAAATACACATATTATTTAGGTAGCGACCCTTCTTCGTTGAATGAAGAAAATTTAACTTTAGAGACTGCTGGAACGGGTGACTGGGTGGGAACAATATTTGCAAATGATGTAACCATGGAAGGATTAATGGTTAAGATTTTTGCCAAGAGTAATGATGGATATGAAACTTGGTCTGAATGGTTTGAAATTCCAGTTCATTTTAACGAATATAGTTTTACAGAATTACCTCATAAACAATATACGATGGTTTCGTTCCCGGGTGACTTGGATGATGATAATGCTGAAAAAGTAATAGAAAACACGTTAGGCAGTTCTGACCCTACTCGATGGAGATCATTTGGGTATAATAGTTCAACTGGAAATTATGTGGAAAATGCGGGATATTTTTCTGCTGGTAGATCTCTCTGGATAATAACCAGTGAAACTTCAAATGGATTAGACGGTGGAAGTGGAATGGTAACATCACTTGAAAATTCATTTTCTCTTTCACTGAATCAAGGGTGGAATATGATTGGAAATCCTTATGCATTTAATTTAGATATTTCTAATAATGTTGGAGCATCTGGAGATTTAGAAATGACGCTCTACGGATACGATGGCAGTGGTTATGTTTCTGAAAATGAAATGATTCCCGGAGAAGGATATTGGATTTGGTCCAATGAAGATGGTGCCTCTCTAGAGTTTGATCACACAGCTTCTGGAGGAGGTTCACAAAAACAGATGATAGGTGGTTGGAAATTCAATTTATCAGCGGCGATTAATGGGTATCATGATTCTGAGAATAGATTAGGCGCGCATCCTCTTGCCGATGATCAACGGGATAATATAGATGCACATGAACCACCAGTCATTGGTGATTATGTACAATTGGCTTTTGATAATACTGATTGGACAGATAAAGGAATCTATTCCAAAGATATTCGCAAAGAAGGCCAAACAAGCTATATATGGAATGTGGATGTTAAATCAAATATCGCAGGACAGCTGAGCGTTAAAGGATTTAACACTAGTTATATACCATCGGAATATGACGCTGTTTTAATTGATCTGGGAAACAGAGTCCAACATAACCTTCGTTCAGGAGAACCGTATAAATATGTAAGTATTGGTGATGAAAAAGCTCACCCTTTTCAAGTTGTCGTGGGCCTTCCAGAAAAAGTCTCAAAGAGCATTGTAGATCTTGGAATTTTACCCACGGAGTTTTCAGTGGATCAAAATGTCCCCAATCCATTTAATCCAATTACATCCATTAGAGTACAATTGGTTGAAGATGCACGTGTAACCATAAAAATATTTAATATTATGGGTGAAGAAGTTTTAACCTTAAATGATAATGAATTCATGGAAAGTGGTCATCGCCAAGTTATTTGGAATGGTCGAGACAACTTCAATCGTCAATTACCCTCTGGTTTATATTTGTATCAAACAGTGATTATGAATAATCGGGGTAAACTTTTACATATGAAAACACATAAAATGATTATGGTGAAATAATGAAAAAAATAACTCCATCTTTTAAAATTTTTGTTTTTTCCCTTTTGGTATTTTTGATTAGTGATGCCTATACTGCTGGAAAACAATTTGGCAAAATATCTTTACCATTAGGCAAAGTGGAAGTTCAACCCTCTGGAAGTGATTCATGGGAAAAAGCAAAACCCAATCGACCTGTATTCGAAGGTGACGTTATTAGAACTGCTGCTAAATCTCGTGCAGAAATTTCTCTTAAGGGTGGTGGAAAAATTAGATTGGGTGAAAAAACAGAACTAGAATTGAATGAAGCTAACGTAAAACCAATGACCAAAAATTTCAAGGCAAAGCTGAAAAAAGGGAATGTATTTGTATCTGCAAAAGCTGCATTTGGAGAAAAGAAAAATATCCAATTACGAACTCCCACTGCTGTAGCAGCTATCCGTGGAACAAAATACCGTGCTAAAGCCGGCGATGATGAAAGTGAAGTTCTGGTGTATAACGGAAAGGTAGATGTAAATGCCGCCAAAAATGTGATTGACGAACGCAAAGATAAAAGAAAATCCTTTGCCCCTGGGGCACCCACCGGCAAACCAAAATTTACACTTGGTCCCGTTACAGAAATAAAAGCACCTACTCAAGTATCCGGTCCGTATGAAGTGACTCTTGAAGAATGGGTCACTCTGGCCGAGGGTATGCAGATTAATGTACGAAAAGATGGAAAATTTCATATGTTTGAGTTTGACCAATCCAAAGACGGCGATCTTGATTTTGTACAATGGAACAAGGAATTAGACGCTGCTGAAGAATAAATCAGCAGAAATAAGATTCTTAAAAATTCTTATTCCCCCAATAATCTATAAAACTATTTATGAATGAACTATTAAAACGGTTGTGCATTGGCGCCTTAATCGGTCTTGTAGCAGGTCTAGCTATTAGCTTTGGGACCAATGCTAAAGGATTCTTTCTCACCGATCTATTAGATGGTTATGAATTTCAATCCTATGATGCTCGAATGCGGGCCAGTGTGGCTGGCGTTGAAGAAGCATCCATCGATACAGTTGTCATTATTGATATTGAACAGCAGTCAACTGCACCCACAGAAGATGGTGGACTTGGTCGTTATTATAATTGGCCGCAAGCGTATCATGGTCAATTAATTGATGTTGTCAGTTCCGGTGAGCCATCAGCTATTCTTTTTGATATTATTTTTGATCCGGAAAACACGTTTAACTTTGATTTAGTTAATGCGCTCAATAGTGATAACTCTCCGAACGATGAATATCTAGCGGATGTTACCAACCAATTTCTCTTGAGTAATGATCCCTCACGAATGGTGTATTCAACATATGAAAGTCAGAAAGCATATCATTCGTTGGTATTTGAATCAGAGGACACACTCATATTTTTGTATAAAATGGATTCGGAACCGGAAGGATATGACCGTCCGGACCATTTTATTCAATTGCCGATTGAACAGGCCAAGCGACTTCCAAGAGCAGACCGCTTGGGGAATACGTATGTTGATTTATTACAAGCTTCGGTCCGAACGGGGAGTGCCAATTTTCCGCAAGATGGAGATGGTATAATAAGAAGATGTCCTACTGCAATATGGTTTGAAGGTCCCAACCATATTTATCCATCTTTAACCATGGCAGCGGCCATGGATGTGCTTGGCGTCCCCAATGACGGTTTAGATTATGATTTTGATAAATTGATTCTAACCATGCGGGATACTGCAGGTGCAGTTGTGAGAGAAATTCCCATCGATGAAAAAGGTCGGATGTATGTGAATTATTACGGTTATTATAAAACGTTTTATTATTTGCCCTATATGTACTGTATGGATCCGGAAATGCTGGATCCTTCTTACTGGAAAGGGAAAGTAGCGTTAGTTGGTGCTTCATTACCGGGGTTAATGGATTTACGTAATACACCCGTTCAGGAGACGTTTGCAGGTGTAGAGATCCACGCCAATGTGATTCACAGTATTCTCCAAAATGAATTTGTTTCTATCACAAATTCTAATATAAATCTTTTGATAATATTAGTAATTTGTATATTATTAGGTGCTTTAGTAAGTATCCCGTCAAAACCGTTATACACACTTCCCGTTCCATTAATAGCAATTGTTGCTTGGGTAATTTTCACGTATAATGAATTTTTCATGGGAAGAGTTATGTGGGAAATTGTCCGGCCAGCTCTATCCATGGGCAGTACGTATTTAGGTATATTTCTTTATAATTTTTTAATTGTTGAAAAAGATAAGCGATTTTTAAAAGATACGTTTGGTGCATACATTTCTCCTGAATTGATTGATCAAATGTTTGACGCGAAAGAAGAACCGTCTTTGGGAGGAGAAGAAGGATATCATACTGCATTTTTTACTGATATTCAAAGTTTTTCTGCTTTTTCAGAAAAACTATCCGCATCAGATTTGGTGGAATTGTTGAATGATTACCTAACGGAAATGACTGACATTCTTTTGGACAATAAGGGGACACTTGATAAATATATAGGTGATGCAATTGTGGCTTTTTATGGTGCACCTGCTTCTGTGGAAGATCATGAATATTGGGCATGTATTACAGCCATAAAAATGCAAGAAAGTTTAGACGAATTACGAACAAAATGGCAATCTCAAGGTGATCGCTGGCCCGAGATTGTACATCATATGCAAAATCGAATTGGCATAAATACGGGACCCATGGTAACAGGGAATATGGGCTCAACCATGAGGATGAATTATACTATGATGGGCGATACAGTAAATTTGGCGGCTCGGTTGGAAGCATCCGCAAAGCAGTATGGTATTTATATTCAGGTGGCTGATGAAACATATAAGGCATGTAAGGATAAATTTATTTGGCGCGATTTGGATTATGTAATTGTTATGGGAAAATCAGAGCCTGCACAGGTATTTGAATTAATTGCAGAAAAAGGAAAAATGCCACAAGGTTATGATAAGTTACTTGATGCATATCATAAAGCATTGGCGTTTTATAGAAATCAAGAATGGGAAAAAGCCATTGAGGCATTTAATGCATCTGATAAATTAGAGGATATGTTCCCGGGTCGTAAAACCAATCCAAGTCGTATTTATATTCCTCGCTGTGAGCATTATAAAGATAATCCTCCAGGCGATGATTGGGACGGTTCCTGGGCTTTAACAAAAAAATGACGAAATTGAATTTCATAAAACCCTAAATCCGTAATAAATTCATTTATGGTAATTCCTAAAGCGGCCGTCCTTTTATTGCAGGACGGCCGTTTTTTTCCCGGAAAAAGTTTTGGAGCAGAAGGTGAAACGATTGGGGAAGCTTGCTTCAATACAGGCATGACCGGTTATCAGGAAATTTTGACGGACCCCTCTTACTGTCGTCAAATAGTCACGATGACTGCACCGCATATTGGTAATTATGGTGTAAATATCAACGACATTGAATCAGATAAAATCCAAGTTGCCGGATTTGTAATTAAAGAAGAAACAGTGAACCCTTCTAATTGGCGTTCTACGCAATCACTGGGTGATTATCTGCACAATAATAAAATTGTTGGTATTCAGAAAATTGATACAAGAGCACTCACTAGGCACATCAGGGATAACGGTGCCATGAACGCTATCATTTCTACGATAGATTCAAATGTCGACACCCTAAAACATAAATTAAATAAAGTACCAGATATGACGGGTCTGGATTTGGCTAAAGAAGTCACCTGTCAAAACCATTATACATGGTCTTCAACCAGCCAATCATCCAATGAATCTGCCCACTTTAAAATTGCAGCTATCGATTTCGGAATAAAGTTTAATATTCTGCGATTATTGGAAAGTTACGGGTGTAATGTAACTGTTTTTCCGGCTGATGTTACTTCTAAAGAAATTATGAACTTTAATCCAGATGGGGTGTTTTTAAGCAATGGGCCGGGTGATCCCGCTGCTGTAACATATGGAATTAAAACAGTGAAAGAATTATTAGGGCAAAAGCCCATTTTCGGAATTTGTCTAGGCCATCAGATTTTGGCATTAGCGTTGGGAGCAAAAACATTCAAAATGAAATTTGGTCACCGTGGAATAAACCACCCAGTTAAAAATTTAAAGATGGGTATTGTGGAAATCACGAGTCAAAATCATGGCTTTGCTGTTGATTTGGATTCTCTTCCTTCAAGCGTTGAACCGACTCATGTGAATCTAAATGATAATACATCAGAAGGGATACGTTGCAAGAATGTTCCGGCATTTTCTGTCCAATTTCATCCGGAATCAAGTCCTGGACCCCATGATAGTCGGTATTTATTTGAAACATTTATTCATATGATGCAAAAATGATTCTAGAAACAATAAATCTATCAAAATCATTTGGGTCACGAAGGGCAGTGGACAATTTATCATTAGCAATTCCAGAAGGGTCTGTCTTCGGTTTTCTTGGTCCAAATGGAAGTGGTAAATCCACCACCATTCGGATGATGACTGATTTAATTAGTCCAGATAATGGTGAAGTTTTAATCAATGGACAATCCGTTCAAAAAAATCATCAGCAGGCTTTAGCAGGTGTAGGGGCATTTATTGAAAGAGCAGATTTTTATAAACATCTTTCGGCAAGAACAAATTTGGAAATGCTGGCTAGAATGGATGGAAATGGATTTGACAATATTCCCATTGTTCTTGATAGAGTTGGGCTTTCAGATCGTGCCAATGATAAAGTAAAACATTATTCACAGGGAATGCGACAGCGATTGGGGATTGCCCAAGCATTGTTATCTAAACCTAAATTGTTAATTTTAGACGAACCAACAAATGGGCTTGACCCCCAAGGAATGAAAGAAGTACGTGATTTAATTCGTGAGTTGAGTAATGAAGGAATTACCATATTTATATCCTCTCATTTATTAGACGAAGTTCAAAAAATATGTTCACATGTTGCCATTATTTTTCAGGGAAAGTTAATTATTTCTGGAGAGATGGAAGATTTACTCTCTGAATCTGATTTGTTTACAACCGAGATTCATGTCCAGCCCATTGAAAAAGCAAAATCTGTATTGAGCGCCCAAGATTGGATACATAAGTGTGTTGAAAAGCAAGGGTCTCTTTTTGTAAATGCTGATCAGGGAAAAGTTTCTGAAATAACATCATTGCTTATTCAAAATAGATGCAAGGTAAATGCGATTATTCCAAAAACGTCTTTAGAAGATTTATACTTATCAAAAACAGAATCAAACGAGAATCACAGTTAAAATGATTGGGCTAATTTATAATGAATTATTAAAAATTACCGGACGATGGCGGAGCTATATCGGCTTTATTGGAATCGCCATTCTTATGCCATTGATTCTTTGGGGTTTTTCGTACGGCGGCGGAGAAATTCATGATGAATACGCTAGTCAGCTTGGAAACAGTTTTATCGTGGTAGGTTCTATTTTCAATGCGTTTTTAGCAACCTATATTGTGATGAATGCATTTTGGATTCATATGCCTTTTTTAGTGGCTTTGGCTGCAGGTGATGCAGTGGCTGCTGAAGGTGCAGCTGGCACTTTCAGGATTATTTTGACTCGATCCACAAGTCGCATGAAAATTTTATTTGCAAAATTATTTGCTATCTGGATTTACACTGCCATCCTTATTTTATTTTTAGCATTTATGAGTCTCGGAATTGGATCGCTTTGGTTGGGGACTGGAGATTTAATTGTATTTGATAAAGGTATTTTGATTCTTGATCAAAATGAAGCTTGGATTCGTATGGCACTTTCATTTGGATTAGCTATTATGGTTATGTGCGTTGTGGCCACTTTGTGTTTTATGTTTTCATCTATGGTAAATAATGGCATCGGGCCAATTGTAGGATCTATTTTTCTTATCGTCATCGGTTATATTATTATGGCAATCCCAATCGACATGTTTGAAAAAATGGAACCCTATATTTTTGTCACGTATTTCGATGTTTGGCAACAAGCATTTAAAGACCCTATTCCATGGGACAGAATAGGGAAAAGTCTAGGAGTTTTGTTATTATATACTGCAGGATTTATTGGAATAAGTATTGCTGTGTTTTTAAACAGGGATATAAAATCATGATTAAATATTTAATTTTATTTACAGGATTTCTTTTCGCCGGTACACCTACAGTTGAATCCATTCAAGACAGCCTTATTGCGCGTTTTAACCGCATTGAAGATTATTCCGTTAAAATTAAAATATCAGTTAAAATGACAGGTTTGCGCATGCCCAGGAAAAAGATTAAACTTTATTATAAATCGCCAGACAAAGTGAAAGTAGTATCTAATGGATTTGCTATTGTTCCCAAAACGGGATTGGGTGGGTCTCCGAATCAATTTTTAAATATGCTAGAATCTGTTCATGTTTCCGGAAATGAAGAATTGAATAGAAGGAATCATTGGGTGTTAACAGGATCAGTCAATCCGGATTCAATGGATATTCCTATTGATGGTAATGATTTTCCGGATATAATAATGAATCTGTGGGTGGATACAAACTCATGGGTGATTTCAAAAGTAGAAACCTTGATTGATTCCCAAAGTGTTTTTCAATTGATCTCTGAATATGTAGAAGTAAATAACTTTTTTCTTCCTTCCAAAACAACACTCTCCCTTGGATTTAAAGGGATGGAGCGATGGTCAATGAGAGATCCATTCGGAGGGCCAGCAGAAGATAGAAAAGATTTTAGTAAAGTTGCTAAAGAAGCTGGAATTGATTCAGATAAAAAGGAATTCGCCGGAACCGTCATTATGGAATTTTCAAAGTACAAAGTAAACCAAGGATTAGATGATTCAATTTTTAAATAAGTGTTCGTGTGTTTAAGAAACGTGAACGCCCTAACGCTCAAACACATTAACACTTAATAAAATGCCTAAACGTACCGATATAAAATCCATCTTAATTATAGGTGCGGGACCAATTGTCATCGGTCAAGCGTGTGAATTTGATTATTCTGGAACTCAAGCAACGCGTGCATTAAAAGAAGAAGGGTATCGAGTAATTTTGGTGAATTCCAATCCCGCCACGATTATGACAGATCCTGATTTAGCAGATGCGACATATATTGAACCCATCACTACGGATTATGTTAAAGCTATTATACAAAAAGAAAAACCCGATGCGATTCTCCCCACTGTAGGTGGTCAAACTGCTCTGAACCTTACCATGGACTTACATAAAGAGGGCATTCTTGAGAATTATAATATCCAGCTTATTGGGGCACAGATAGATGCAATTGATAAGGCAGAAGATCGTGAGCGTTTCAAAATAGCCATGGATGAAGTTGGAATTGATACTGCAAAAGGTGGCTTTGTGCATTCTTGGCAAGAAGCAGAATCCTTATTAAATGAAATGAAATTTCCCATTATTATTCGCCCTTCGTTTACCATGGGCGGAACGGGTGGGTCCGTAGCGTATAACAATGATGAATTTCAGTCATTAATCGAGAATGGACTTAATGCTAGTCCCACCACAGAAGTGTTGATGGAAGAGTCTTTGTTAGGCTGGAAGGAATTTGAGATGGAAGTCATCCGAGATAAGGCTGATAATGCTATTATTATCTGTTCCATTGAAAATATTGACCCGATGGGAATCCATACGGGTGATTCTGTAACTGTGGCTCCAGCCATAACTTTATCTGATAAAGAATATCAGCAAATGAGAAATTGGTCTATTCAATGTTTACGAACGATTGGAGTGGAAACAGGAGGCTCCAATGTGCAGTTTGCCGTGAACCCTGAAAATGGTAGAATGATCGTAATTGAAATGAATCCCCGAGTCAGTCGATCTTCAGCGCTGGCTTCTAAAGCAACAGGTTTTCCGATTGCTAAAATAGCTGCAAAATTAGCAGTTGGCTATACTTTGGATGAGTTACCAAACGATATTACAGGAAAAACTCTGGCAGCTTTTGAACCCACAATTGATTATATTGTGACCAAAGTACCTCGATTTGATTTTGAAAAATTTCCCACAGCATCAGGTCATTTGGGAGTTCAAATGCAAAGTGTAGGTGAAGTGATGTCTATTGGACGGACATTCCGAGAATCACTCCAAAAAGCATATAGATCATTAGAAGTTGGTTTGGATGGTCTCGAACCGAAGCCAGTAGCTGAAGGCGATGCAGATGTTAGCCGTGCCCGCGCATTGGATATGTCTACATTACGGTATGGGACGGCATTTAGATTGCTGAAAGTTCGCCAAGCCTTTTTAGAGGGCCAATCTATTAAAGATGTATTTGATATAACAAAAATTGATCCCTGGTTTTTACACCAAATAAAAATATTGGCAGATACGCAACCTGATATACCTCTGTTGGAATTAAAACAAAATGGATTTTCTGATAAACAGATTGGACGGTTGATTGGAAAAACTGAATCAGAAATTCGGAAGTTGCGCAAGGATGGAAAGATTTCCCCTTCATACAAAGTGGTGGATACATGTGCCGCAGAATTTAATGCACAGACGCCTTATTGTTATTCGACTTATGGCGAGGAAAATGAAATAGAACCTTTGGAAGGGAAAAAGGTTATGATATTGGGTGGAGGTCCAAACAGGATCGGCCAAGGTATCGAATTTGATTATTGTTGCGTCCAGGCAGTTTTTGGTTTAAAAGATTTGGGCTTTAAAACAATTATGGTGAATTGTAATCCGGAGACTGTAAGCACAGATTTTGATTTGGTGGACAGACTTTATTTTGAGCCCGTGACATTTGAAGATGTCTTGAATATTGTAGAATTTGAAAAACCAGATGGTGTGGTGATTCAGTTTGGTGGACAGACGCCACTAAAGATAGCCAATGCTCTTGCAGATGCAGAAGTCCCAATTATTGGCACATCTCCGGTAAATATTGATATGGCTGAAGATCGGGAAAAATTTGGTAATATTATGGATAAACTGAATATAACATGTCCAAAATATGGCACAGGACGAACTCTGGATGAAGTTGTAGAAGTTGCAAAAAGAATCGGGTTTCCTGTATTAGCTAGACCCAGTTATGTTCTGGGAGGACGCGCCATGGAGATTGTGTATTCAAAAGAACAACTAATCGATTATATTGCCCGTTCAGCAGATGTGACAGAAGGTCACCCCATTTTAATAGATGAGTTTTTGGAAGATGCGTTTGAGTTTGATGTGGATGCATTATGTGATGGAGAAACAGTTTATATAGGCGCTGTTATGCAGCATATTGAAGAAGCTGGCATTCACTCGGGTGATTCTGCGTGTGTTTTACCCCCATATCGCATAACAACAGAAGCGATGGATGAGATTATCCGCATAACAAAAGCATTGGCATTAGAATTAAAGGTAGTGGGTCTTATTAATCTGCAATTTGCCTATAAAGATGGGCGAGTGTATGTATTGGAAGTAAATCCCCGAGCCAGCCGAACTGTACCATTCGTGAGTAAAACAACAAATCTATCGTTGGCACGAATTGCAGCACAATTGGCGGCTGGAGAAAAATTAAAAAATATGCAATTAAAATCGTGGGATGCGTTAAATCATATTGCAATCAAAGAAGCAGTTTTGCCATTTAATAAATTTCCAGAAGAATCCATTTTCCTCAGTCCTGAAATGAAGTCCACTGGAGAGGTTATGGGAATTTCAAGTACGATGGGAGAATCATTCCGCCGAGCTTCAATAAGTGCAGGGAATTTTATACCAAATTCAGGAACTGTTTTTATCTCTGTTAATGATGCAGATAAACTTGATGTAATTCCAATCGCCAGAGACCTACATGAAATTGGATTTAAAGTTGCAGCAACTTCAGGTACAACTCAAGATTTGCGGAGAAACGGAATTCCAGTCCAATCAGTATTCAAAGTTGGTGAAGGTCGACCAAACGTTGTGGATGGAATTAAGAATGGTGAGATTAATTTGGTAATAAATACGCCCATGGGCGCACAAGCAAGATATGATGAAGAAGCGATTGGGCGATCCTGCATTCATAAAGGGATTGTAGCAATTACAACATTATCAGGAGCTGAAGTAGCTGTAAGGTCAATCCGAAGGGCAGGTCAAAAAATAAGCGTTAGGTCAATTCAAGAATATCATTCTTGATTAACTAGGGTTTTTAATCCTTCAAGGTAACTATGCTTCCCAAATCCTGATATTTGTTTTAAGCAGACTTCTTTTAGAACAGATATTTTTCTAAAATCTTCCCTGTTGTTAACATCGCTTAAATGAACTTCTACCGTTGGTATATTAACGGCAGATATGGCATCGCGAATGGCATAAGAATAATGAGTGAAGGCACCCGGGTTGATTATTATTCCTTCTACGTTTCTCATCGCGCTGTGTATGCGGTCTATGTTTTTACCTTCGTGATTGGATTGAAACCAGGCTATAGAATGGCCAAACGCTTCAGGTTGTTTATTTAACCAATTTTCAATATCGGATAGTGTATCGGTGCCATAAATATCCGGTTCCCGCTTCCCCAGGAGATTTAGATTTGGTCCGTTGATAATGAGAACCTTCATTGAATTTCCTTGAGTGAATTTAGTATCAAATCGTCTGATACATCATTTGTTGTGCTTGATGAACCCAAGCCATCCAAAATAACAAAATGCAGTTTCCCGGACATGTTTTTTTTATCATTTTTGATAAAGGGAAGAATTTGATTTTGGTCGAATTTATTTAACGGCGGTAACGGAAGTTTTTCAATCGTTTCTTTCAATTTCTTATAGTCATTTTCTGATAAATGACCAAGCTGATTAGAAATCCAACCAGCACAAATCATCCCGTAAGATACCGCTTCTCCGTGGCGTAATTTACCATATCCAAAATGTGCTTCTAGTGCATGCCCGATGGTGTGTCCAAAATTTAGTATACGTCGAAGGTTTCCTTCTCTTTCATCTTGAGCCACAATATCAGATTTAATTTTACATGCACGGTAGATGATATTTTCGAATGGAAATGATTCAATATTTTCCAAGCCATTAGATATTTCATTGAAAAATTCCTTATCCATAATGGCGCCATATTTAATTATTTCACCTAGGCCTGATATCACTTCTTTTTTTGGAAGTGATTTTAAAAATATTGGATCAATAAATACAGCTTTCGGTTGGTAGATTGCGCCAACCAAATTTTTCCCCTCTGCGATATTAATGCCTGTTTTACCGCCAATAGCTGAATCGACCATTGCAAGTAATGTTGTGGGGATTTGATAATAATCTATCCCACGCATAAAAGTGGATGCAGCAAACCCTGCTACATCACCAACGACACCACCACCAAGGGCTAAAACAGATGTCGATCGGTCACAATTCATTTCGATCATTTGACTTATAACTCGATTGAATTCGTTAATGCTTTTAGCCGCTTCTCCAACGGGGACTGTAATGAAATCTGTTTCAAACCCCGTAGAGTTTAGATGGCTAATTAGATCAAATCCGTACAATTCCATTAGTCGATATTGTGAAATAATTATCCATTTTTGTCCATGATTATTTTCACTTAAAATAGAAGAAATTTTATTGAGTAATCCGGATGTGATATGGATTGGATAGGATCGATCGCCAAGATTTAAGTTGATTGTATTCATAAATTTAATTGTTCAATTAAATTATTAGTTATTTGTTCAGGCGTTCTATCATTTACATCAATGATAATATTTGCTACTTCTTTATAAAGATTATCCCGTTCTATTAATATAGGCATTAACTCTTTTTCAATATTTTCACCTTTTAAAAGAGGGCGATCTTTTACCATTTCAAGTCGATGAGCTAATTCTGAAATAGAAGCGTTTAAATGAATAACTGTACCAGATTTAAGTTGATTGAGGTTAGAATTTTTCAATACTATACCGCCTCCACAAGCAATAACCATATTTTTACCATTGATTTCTTTTAGAGCCTCCGATTCCAATTTTCTAAAATGTGGTTCCCCGTTCTGGTTAAAAATGTCCTTAATAGATTTCTCTGCCTTTTCCTGGATTAAATTATCTAAATCTAAAAATGGTAAATTTGTTTTTTCAGCAAAGAATTTACCAACTGTGGATTTTCCAGAACCCATCATCCCAACAAAATAGATTGTCATCAATATTTGGCTGATACAGAAATATGAGCTTTGAGCTGATCTAAAGAATCACCACCAAATTTTTCTAAAAGAGCATCCGCTAGAGCAAAACACAACATACTTTCAGCAATGATTGAAGCTGCAGGAACAGCGCAGGAATCCGTTCGTTCTTTATGTGCATCTTTTTCTTCTTTGGTGTGGATATCTACAGATCTCAATGGTTTTATCAATGTTGGAATTGGTTTCATAGCCATTCGTAATACGATTGGTTGCGCATTACTCATACCTCCTTCAATTCCACCAGCGTTATTGGAATAGCGAGTAAATTTTTCTCCATCATGACCTATTTCGTCATGGACTTCACTTCCAAATTTTTCTGCACCTCCAAATCCACCACCAATTTCTATTCCCTTAAAAGCATTTACACTCATCATTAAAGCAGATATACGTGCATGTAATTTTTGATCCCATTGGGTATAAGAGCCAAGACCATAAGGCAGTCCAGTGGCAAATACTTCAAATATACCGCCAACAGAATCTCCTGCAGTTTTGGCTTCATCAATTGTGCGCATCATCAATACTTCTGCATCATTATTTAAACATCTAACGGGTGATATATCAGCTAACTCATTTAATTGGTTAGGAGTAAGGTTATCTGGTATAGCATCATCATCTTTCACATCGTGGATTTCAACTACACGACTACCAACTTCAATACCAATATCTTCCAGCAATTTTCTACATACAGATCCAAGTGCAACGCGCATGGTAGTTTCTCGAGCGCTTGAGCGCTCTAATACATTGCGAATATCATCAAAACCATATTTTTGTATTCCAGCCAAATCAGCATGACCAGGTCGAGGGAGCGTTACAGTTCGAATTACATCTTCAACGGGAGAAATAGACATCTTTTTTGTCCAGTTTACCCAATCTTTATTATGAATAAGCAGACCAACAGGCGCTCCAAGAGTTTTACCATGACGCACGCCACACCAAATTTCAGATGAGTCAGTCTCGATTTTCATACGACCTCCTCTTCCGTGGCCCATTTGTCTTCGAGCCAATTGAACGCCTATATATTCTTCGGTTATTTCTAGAGACGCAGGCAGGCCGTCAATAATTCCTAAAAGGCCACGGCCATGAGATTCGCCAGCAGTAAGAAATGTAAGTTTTTTTAACATAGTCTAAATTTAATCATTCAATAATATTTTGTTACAAACAAATAAGAAATATTATTATATTGACCACCTGGTCAATTTACTATTATTCAATGATTAAATAACATGAAACCTTTCGAAAAATTACCTGAAGAAAAAAAGGCTCGAATTATGAATGCATCCATTTCTGAATTTGCAGAAAACGATTACGAAACGGCATCCATGAATACGGTTGTAAATCAGGCAGGAATTTCTAAAGGCTCCCTATTTAATTACTTTCAATCGAAAAGTATTCTCTATAACCATATTTACGAATTGGCTTTAAGAGAAGTAAAAACCTACCTCCGAAAAGTTAGAGATGAAACAGTTAATTTTCCTTTTAATGAACGTCTGTCCAAAATTGTTGACTCTGGAGTTCATTTCATTGGTGAACATCCACGATTAGCCAGAATATATTTTCGATTGGTTTATTCTGGAGATTCGCCAAATCGAAAAATAATTGTTACAGAACTTCAAAACATGTCGGAAGATTATTTAGGAAATATTATACAGGATGCCATGGACCGAAATGAATTGGATCCCAATTTAAATAAGACTCAATCGGTCTTTTTTCTCGATGCAGTGTTGAATCGATTTTTGAAAGAATATCATGAAGCTATTGAAATGGGGAATCAGCAACAGATTAATAGAGATGAATGGGTGAAAGGGATTACAACATTTTTTAGCAAGGGTCTAAAGTGAAACGCAAAGATGCAAAGATGCAAAGTGTAGAATATCCATCCGTCCAGGAGATGAATGATGAACAGCGTATTGGAATCGTGAAAGATATTTTCGCATCCGTGACAGATAATTATGATTTTTTGAATCGATTCTTATCCGGGCGAAGGGATGTGGCATGGCGAAAGCGAACCGTATCAGAAATGCAATTTTTTAATACTCACCGATTTTTAGATGTGGCTACAGGAACAGGTGACCTTGCTTTAGATTGTGCCAATACATATCCTGATGTAAACGTTGTTGGAGTGGATTTTGTTCAGGAGATGGTGAATAATGGAATGAAAAAAGTGGACACACAAAATTTGAATCATCGTGTTGATTTAAAGTGGGGCGATGCGACGAATATTGAATACGAAGATGACTCTTTTGATGTAACAGCTATTGCGTTTGGGATTCGGAATATTCCAGATAAAGAAAAAGCATTGTCTGAAATGAAACGTATTATTGTTCCCGGTGGTCAAGTAATGGTTTTGGAATTGACTACCCCAAAATCGGGATTTTGGCGAAATACGTACAACTTTTATCTCAATGGGGTTCTGCCAAAACTGGCAAAATGGTTTACAAAGAATCCATCGGCATATGAGTATCTTGCTGATTCCATTATGAATTTCTCCACTCGTCGAGAATTTTTGGCATTGATGGAATCGATGGGAATAAAAAATTGCAGAGCAATTCCACTTACATTTGGGGTTTGCACACTTTATATAGGACAAAAATAATGAATAAAAATGATGCACTACAAAAAATAAATGAATTTCAGAAGAATACTATTACGGATGTGTTGGGGATAGAAATCACGGATATTGGGTCGGATTATATCTGTGGTAAAATGCCTGTTGATGAGCGAACAATGCAGCCCTTTGGATTGCTTCATGGTGGCGCATCTGCTGTGTTGGCTGAATCTTTAGGGAGTATTGCTGGTGGAATACAGGTTAATCAAGATACTCAAACTGTTGTGGGTATAGAAATCAATTGTAATCATTTACGAAGCGCCCGAGATGGATGGGTTTATGGAAAAGCGACACCTGTCAAAATCGGACGAAAAATCCAGGTGTGGAATATTGAGATTAAAAATGATGATGGAAAAATGGTGGCTGTGAGTCGATTGACGTTGGCGGTGATTGATAAATGATCTTTAACGCAAAGGCGCTTAGTCGCAAAGAAAAGATTTAATGGATATTATTACTGATAAGAGGACGGAATTAAAATCACTCTGGTCCAGCGCCATGGCCATGATTGGATCGGTTGCTGTTTGGCGATGTCCACGAGAAGATAAGGTTCATTTTCTTGTGGACATTTCCAAATCTCCATCCAAAGGTCGGGTCGATCTTCAAAATACAGAGCCAGGATTTTTAATTAGCCCCTTTATGAATCCAGAAGGAAATGAGACGCTTTTTTTGAAAGCCGATATTTTAGCTTCTACAGATAAAAAGGGGAATTGGGAAGTAAAAACGGGAGAACCACAGAGTCACGGAGACACGGAGAAAAGGAGAACAACGACGTATCATTTAAATACCAGACCTGATACTGAAATTTCCGGTGAGAAAAGTCATTTCATTGAAATGGTTCAAAATGGTATTAATGCTATCGAAGAAGAGGAATTTGATAAAGTGGTTTCGGCTCGGACTTATGATGAGCCATTGCCAGAAAAATTTGATATTATTGAACAATTTAATCGGATGGAAAAAGCATATCCTGATGCATTTGTGAGTTTGGTCTCTCTTCCTGATCGCGGAACCTGGATTGGTGCCACACCTGAACTTTTGATTGAATCATCATCAGAACATTTTCGTACTGTTTCTGTTGCTGGAACTCAACCCTTTCCATTGGACAAAGATGTGTCTGAAGCGACGTGGAATCAGAAAGAAATTGAAGAGCAGGCCATGGTGAGTCGCTACATCATTGAGCAATTCAAAACGATTCGGTTGAGAGAATTTGAAGAGTCCGGACCCCGATCCGTTCGTGCCGGAAATATGATTCACTTAAAAACAGAGTATAATGTGAATTTAAAAGAAGTGAATTTTCCGGAATTGGGTACAGTGATGCTTCATTTGCTTCATCCTACTTCAGCCGTCTGCGGGATGCCGAAATTTTCTGCACTCCGATTTATTGCCGCAAATGAACATTTAAATAGGGAGTTTTACAGCGGATATTTAGGTCCCGTGAATATGGATGGTGTGTCTCGATTATATGTAAATCTTCGATGTATGCAAATTTTAAGAACACGAGCAGTTTTATATGCGGGAGCGGGAATTACCCATGATTCTATCCCGGAAAAAGAATGGGATGAAACAACGTTGAAATGCCGGACGTTGTTGGATGTGATGAATGGGAATTCTTTATCACAGATTCTCGGAGACACGGAGAAAAATTGAAGACAGATATTTCTCTGGTATTGCAAAACACTCAACATATATATGAATTAGTGGGGCTTTGCGCAAAATATGACATTGAAAAAGCTGTTGTTTGTCCTGGGTCTCGCTGTGCCCCATTACTTATTGGGTTTGGCAAACATCCGGATATCGAAACAATTTCTGTTACAGATGAACGTTCAGCTGGATTTATCGCGCTTGGGCTTGCCCAGCAATCGGATAGGCCCGTTGTTTTAGTCTGCACATCAGGGACGGCGGCACAAAATTTTGCTCCAGCAGTAACAGAAGCATTTTATCAATATGTGCCTCTCATTGTGTTAACAGCAGATCGTCCACGGGAATGGATCGATCAGTGGGACGGACAAACGATTCATCAGAATGATTTGTACGAGCCCCATGTGAAGGGAAGTTTCATTTATAATGAAGAAAATATTGAAGTTGGGGAAGAATCATTAACGTTGGCATTAGATGGTGCGAAGGGGCCGGTGCATTTGAATATTCCAATAGAAGAACCATTTTATCCTGATTCATTTGAAGAAATTAGATTTAACGTAAAGGCGAAGAGTGCGCAAAGAAAAAGTAATTCTAAAATTGAAGAATCATTATTGGTCGAATTTGAATCCATTTTAGAAACATCAGAAAAGGTGTTGGTTTTAGGTGGGCAAATGGAGCCGAATTCTGAATTGGTGGGATTATTGAACCAAATGAATGTGCCTATTGTTGGAGATGTCATTTCAAATCTGCACGGGATAAATGATGTGTTATTTTGTGGCGATTTACTATTTAAACAAGCAGACAAATCAATGAGTCCGGACTTTCTTATTACATTTGGTCGTTCTGTCATTTCCAAGAATCTGAAATTATTTTTAAGAAAGCATAAGCCTAAAATTCATTGGCATATTGGCATGGGGCTGGCGGGTGATCCATTTCAATCTTTGATAAAAATAATTGAAAATGATCCTGTGGTGTTTTTCAAAAAGTGGGTGGAATTAACCACGGAGACAGGGAGACCCGGAGAAATTTATAATTCGAAACTTTCGAAGGCTCAAACCGAGACACACAAACGGTTTGGCAAGTTATTGGATGAAACAGAATTCAATTATTTTTCAGCTGTACAAAAAGTATTGAAACAATTACCCAGAAATAGTGTGCTTCATTTGGGAAATAGTATGCCGGTCCGTATTGCCAATTTTATTGGCATGAATGATTCGACCACTGATGTTTGGTGTAATCGGGGCACATCTGGGGTTGACGGTGTGATGAGCACTGCAGTAGGGCATGCATTGGCAGAGCCAAATCGGAAACATACTTTAATACTCGGGGACCTTTCCTTTTTCTATGACCGAAATAGTTTATGGTTGAATCATGAATTCCCTACAAATCTACAAATCGTCATTTTGAATGATGGCGGCGGCGGGATTTTTAATATGATTTCTGGTCCAGCGAATCAGGATGGACTAACTGAACTTTTTACCACACCGCATAATAGAACAGCGGAACTCACGGCAGAAGAATTTGGATTGGCTTATCAATCAGCAGAATCATTGGAAATAATTGATGGATGGTTTTCTGGCATCTTGGAAATATTTACAAACATGGAAATTAACACAAAAGTGTTTAAAAAATTATAAGTGTTCGAGTGTTCATATGTTCACGATCATGAACACCATAACACGTAAACACTTTTAAAAGGAGCATAAAATGAATTGGAAACAGAATTGGGAAACCATTAGAGAATACGATGAAATCAAATTTGATTTCTTTGAAGGGATTGCAAAAATAAGTATCAATCGCCCGGAAAAGCATAACGCATTCACACCGCGAACAGTGAAAGAAATGATTGATGCTATGAACATTTGTCGCGACGATAAAAATATTGATGTAATCATTTTTTCAGGAGAAGGTGGCAAAGCATTTTGTAGCGGTGGTGATCAGAGCGTTCGGGGGCACGGCGGATATGTGGGGCAAGATGAAGTGCCCAGACTTAATGTATTGGATTTACAAAAACAAATTCGATCCATTCCAAAAGTGGTGATTGCAGCGGTCGCGGGTTGGTCCATCGGTGGCGGACATGTGCTTCATGTGGTATGTGATTTAACCATCGCAGCGGAAAACGCCATGTTCGGTCAAACTGGTCCGAAAGTGGGGTCGTTTGATGGCGGTTTTGGCGCATCTTATTTAGCTCGAAGTGTGGGACAGAAAAAAGCTCGGGAGATTTGGTTTCTCTGTGATCAATACAATGCAGAACAGGCTTTGGATATGGGTTTGGTAAATACGGTGGTTCCTTTGGATGAATTGGAAGATACGTTCATTGCATGGGCGAAAAAGATTCAGGAAAAATCACCATTGGCAATTCGCATGGTAAAATCATCCTTCAATGCGGAATTGGATGGGCAAGCTGGCATTCAAGAATTGGCTGGGAATTCCACTTTGCTTTATTACTTGTCCGATGAAGCGAAAGAAGGGCGGGATGCCTTTGTAGAAAAACGTAAACCGGATTTTTCGAAGTATCCAAAGTTCCCTTAAAAAGTGTTTACGTATTTAAGTGTTCAGGTGTATAAACGTGAACACGTTAATACTCTAACACTTTAATACATTAGGATAAATCAATGATAACTAAATGGCTCAATGCTTTTCGTCTTCGGACTCTGCCTTTGGCCTTCTCCTGTATCATTATGGGGAGTGGGTTGGCGTATGCTGATGGACGATTTAATTTATCTGTTTTCGTGTTGGCTCTTGTTACGACACTCTTTCTTCAGATTTTATCTAATCTTGCCAACGATTATGGTGATTTTGTCAAAGGAACCGACAATGATGATCGTGTTGGTCCTGATCGAACCATGCAGTCTGGACTCATTACCAAATCTGAAATGATTAAAATAATGTGGATGATTGCACTTTTGTGTTCAGTGTTTGGTGTATGGCTTATTTATGAAGGCACATTGGGATTGGGCCTACAACGAGCGGGACTTTTTGCCATTTTTGGTCTTTCAGCTATGGGCGCAGCGGTGAAATACACCATGGGGAAAAATCCGTATGGATATGCTGGGATGGGAGATATTTTTGTATTTTTATTTTTTGGATGGCTTGGCGTTTTAGGCTCTTATTTTCTTAATACACATACATTGAATTTGAATTTACTGCTTCCAGCATCATCAATTGGTTTATTTACAACGGCTGTTCTCAATATCAACAATATGCGAGATCATTTAGCGGATGCAAAGTCGGGAAAGAATACATTAGTCGTTAAAATCGGGATTGAAAAAGCAAAAGACTATCATCGTGCACTGATCTTTACTGGAATTTTACTGGCAATTACTTTTGTATTTCCGAGCACAAATTATTTTCATTATATGTTTGTTATCACGATTCCAATCTTTGTTGGTTTTGTTCAATCCATTCGAAAGAGAAATGATTTTGAGAATTTTGACCCATTTTTGAAAAAACAAGCTATTGCCACATTTCTGTTTACGATACTGTTTGTGGTTGGAATAAATTTATAAAAGTGTTTATATGCATAAGTATTCGTGTGTTTACGTCAGAAAACGATTCAATATGGTACACGTGAACACTCTAACACCCGAACATTACTATTTATGAAAGCCAATTGGTCAAAAAGAACGTTGATGTTCAAAATGCCAGCTGGCACGTCTCGTGGTGTCTTGGAAACTCGGAATGTTTGGTATCTCACCCTATCTGAAAATGGAATCACAGGGATTGGTGAATGCGCCCCTTTATCGGGATTAAGCCTTGATGATTTTAATCAAATTGAATATAAATTAGATGAAGTGTGCGCAAACCCAAAATTATTTATTAATGATCTTTCAATTTTAAAGGATTTTCCATCCATTCGCTTCGGGTTAGAAATGTCTGCTTTGGATATGAATAATGGTGGTGGACAAAGTTATTTCGGTGATTTCAAATCAATCAATATTAATGGACTCATTTGGATGGGTGATCCCGACTTTATGCTACATCAGGTAGAACAGAAATTGAGCGAAGGATGGAAGTGCCTTAAGCTAAAAATCGGTGCCTTGGATTTTGAAAACGAATTAAAGATTCTGCATTCCATTCGGTCACGATTTAGTCGGGATGAATTAGAACTTCGTGTAGATGCGAATGGTGCTTTTACAGAAAAGAATGTGTATTCTAAATTAGAGAAATTAGCTGCATTAAATCTTCATTCCATCGAACAACCTATTCAGCCAGGACAATGGAATTTGTTATCAAATCTATGTAGAACATCAGCAATCCCCATCGCGATAGATGAAGAATTGATTCCATTAATTAGTGAACGTGATCGAATTGAAATGTTGGATAAAGTAAAACCCCAATATGTCGTGCTGAAACCAAGTTTGTTTGGTGGATTTTCTGAATCTGAAAAGTGGGTCGAATTGGTGAAAGAACGAAATATCGGCTGGTGGATTACATCCGCTTTGGAATCCAACATCGGCTTGAATGCCATTGCTCAATGGACAGCTAAAATGAAGCCCAAAGGATTTCAAGGATTGGGAACGGGTCAATTATTTACGAATAATATTCCATCGCCTTTATGTGTAAAATCCGGAGAACTCCATCAAGTTGCACTCTCAATTTGGAACGATGTAAATCAATTTATTTCTGGTTGGTATTCGCCAAAAGATAAAATAGAGTTTCAAACTTCAGGCTCAACGGGTAAACCTAAATCTATATCTGTGAAAAAAGAATGGATGAAAAATTCCGCTCATCTCACAGGAAATACATTCGGATTAAAAGAAGGTGATTCCGCTCTACTCTGCATGCCCATGAAATATGTAGCCGGAAAAATGATGGTGGTCCGATCTTTAGAATTGGGATTGGATCTGAAAGTGGTAGAACCGTCGTCATCCCCGCTAAAAAATATTGACGATCAAATAGATTTTGCCGCCATGGTTCCATTTCAGTTAGAAAAGAGTTTGAACGATTTAGATAAAGTAAAAATGCTCATTGTTGGTGGTGGAAAGGTGAATACACAATTGGTTGAAAAATTGCAATTTGTTTCAACCCAAATTTATGAAACATACGGCATGACAGAAACGATTACCCATGTGGCAATCAAACCGTTGAATGGGCCCAATAAATCGGATGTATTTCAAGCATTAGATGGTATCCATTTTGAAATAGATAAAAGAGATTGTTTAATCATTCATGCGCCAACGATTCACCCGGATTCTATCGTGACCAATGATATTATTGAATTAATAGATAAAAAAACTTTTCGCTGGCTAGGACGTTTTGATAATGTAATTAATTCTGGTGGGGTCAAAATTATTCCGGAAGTTGTGGAAGAAAAACTGGCTAAAGAGATTCCGGATCGCCGGTTTTTTCTTACGGGAAAATCAGATCATTTATTGGGAGAAAAAGTGGCATTGGTGGTGGAAGGAGAAAAGATCAAAATCTCCATGGAATCACTAGGGGAATATGAAAAGCCGAAAGAAATTTATTTCGTTCCTGAATTTGTTGAAACTGAATCTGGGAAATTAAACAGAGTAGAAACCTTTTTAATTATGAATTTAAAAACTGCCTAATTTTTTCAATATCCACTTTTCCTGAAATATTTTCCCCAAACCAAATATTTGCTGATGCCAAGCCTTGGGCAATAAACATATCTAATCCGCCGATGACTTTTGCACCTTTTTCTTTACCGGATTTGAGCCATTGTGTTTCAATCGGATTATAGATTGTATCGACCAATGTTAAGTTGGGTTTAATCTCATTTAATACCATAGGAATAAATTCAGTCTCGGGCCACATACCTAAAGGTGTGCAATTAATAATTATCTCTGAATTTTTACAGGGGCCATTTTTGGGAAAGATGGAATTGATCCAATCTAACAATTGATTCGCTTTAACTTGAGTTCGATTCTTAATAGAAATGGATTTAACGCCAGCATTCACCATTCCAAATGCGATGGCCCGCGCCGCACCTCCGGCTCCGAGAATGGTGCAGTCTTTTCCGTTTAGACTTATTTCATTTATTTCTAATCCTTGAAGAAAACCAATCCAATCTGTATTATATCCCTTTCCATTATACACACAATTTACTGCCCCAATGGTTTGTGCTGATTCATCCAACTCATTTAAAAAAGGAATGATAGCTTGTTTGTGGGGAATCGTTACATTAAATCCATCCAATTCATTTGATTTTATAAATGAATAAAGTTCATTGGTTTTAACCTGGATTTTTTCAAATTCGGCTTCAATACCCGATTGGTAATAAATCTCCTTGTGAAGAACCGGACTCAAACTATGGGCAATGGGATCACCAATAACAGCAAATCGTTTCATTGTTTTAGACTCTCCAGCACATGATAAAATTTCGGATAAGAGATAGAAGCACATTCGGGATGATCCAATTCAACATCTCCATCCGAGGCTAAACCGGCTATGGTAAAAGCCATGGCAATTCGATGATCATGGAATGTTTCAATTTCTGCGCCATTCAAATTTGTGGGACCATTAATAATAAATCCATCGTCCAATTCTTCTATATTGGCACCCGTTTTTTTCAGATTTTTACAAACAGCATGAATCCGATCGCATTCTTTTACTCGTAATTCTTTTGCTCCGCGGACTTTTGTCATTCCTTGGGCTTGGGTAGCAAGAATAGCAATAATAGGGAGTTCGTCAATGAGTTCCGGTACATCTTTTTCATCAATATTAATACCGTGTAATGGTTGATGAAATATTTTCAAATCGCCTATAAGCTCACCGGCTTCTTCCCATTGATGGATACATTCCATCCCAGCGCCCATTTTTTCTAATGCAGCAAAAAACCCAGTTCGGGTTGGATTGGCTAAAACGCGATTCATAATAATTTCTGAACCGGGGACCAAAGCGGAAGCTGCCGCGAAAAATGCTGCAGTGGATGGATCTCCGGGAACGGTTAATTCAAAAGATGAAAGGGGAGAAGAAGATTTTGAAATTGTGCTTATTAAGCCATCACTGGAAAATCCTTCCCCAAGTCCAGTAAGCATTTTTTCAGTATGATCGCGAGATAATGTAGGCTCTGTAATTTTCGTTTTTCCATAGGCGCCAAGTCCCGCCAATAATACCGCCGATTTCACTTGAGCACTTGCAACGGGAGATTTGAATTGGATTCCTGTCAATTCACTTTTATGAATGGTGATGGGCAACTTTCCATCATTACTTTCGGAATTTAACCCCATTTGAAAAAGTGGATCTAAAATGCGATTCATAGGACGGGATGAAAGTGAATCGTCTCCATTAAATGTAGCGTTAATGCCTTGTCCTGCCAATAGTCCTAAAAGTAAGCGCGTTGTTGTGCCGGAATTCCCACAATCCAATGGTTGCATGGGATCAGAGAATTTCCCGCCTTTCACAATTACATCATCTTTATCATCCCAAATTTCTATACCACACGCTTCCAGACATTTTCGCGTTGATTTCACATCTGAACCAGTGGACAGATTAGATATCCTGGATTCATCGTCTGCCAAAGCAGCAAACATGAGTGCTCGGTGGGAGATTGACTTGTCTCCCGGGAATGTAATGTTACCTTTAATGGCCATTTTGCTTCAATTCATCTGCAATCAAAAATGCCAGTTCAATGGCTTGATTTGCGTTGAGCCTTGGATCGCAATGGGTACGATATCGATCAGTCAAATCTGATTCGGTAATATCATCTAATCCACCAGTACATTCGGTTACATTTTGGCCTGTCATTTCTAAATGGATGCCACCCATTCGAGATCCTTCTGATTTATGAACTTGGATATTTTGTTTTACTTCATCAATAATTCGATCAAATGGGCGTGTTTTAATTCCATTACTACTTTTAATTGTATTCCCATGCATGGGGTCGCAGGACCAAACCACAGCTCGACCTTCAGATTGAATTTTTCGGATTAATTTTGGTAAATAGGTTTCAACTTTATCATACCCGAATCGGGCAATAAGAGTGATTCGCCCCCCTTCATCACTGGGATTTAAAACATCCAATAATTCCATAAGTACATCCGGATCTAATGAAGGCCCACATTTGATGCCGATGGGATTTTTAATCCCGCGACAAAATTCCACATGGGCGCTATCTTTAAATCGTGTGCGATCACCTATCCACACAAAATGAGCGGATGTATTATAAATATCTCCAGAAGTAGAATCTACGCGTGTGAGAGCTTCTTCATATGGAAGTAATAATGCTTCATGACTTGTATAATAACGAACTTGCCGAAGTTGGGGTGTGTTTCCGGAATTAATACCCAGAGCATCCATGAAATTGAGACTCTCTTGAATTTGTTGGGCCAAGTGACGATACCGTTCGCCTTGAGGACCACTTTTTACAAATCCCATATTCCAGGAATTCACGTGACGCAGATCTGCATAACCACCGTCCGCAAAAGCACGGAGTAAATTCAGCGTTGAAGCCGATTGTGAATAGGCTTTTAACATGCGATCCGGGTTGGGTTGCCTATTATTTGGATCAAAATTCATGTCGTTAATAATATCACCTGTATAACTGGGGAGTTCAATACCATCAATTATTTCGGTGGGGCTGGATCTGGGTTTAGCAAATTGACCCGCCATACGGCCGAGCTTGATAACAGGCAAGTTTGCGCCAGATGTTAAGATGACCGCCATCTGCAGAATGACCCGAAATGTATCCCGGATATTGTCTGCATGGAATTCAGAAAAACTTTCGGCGCAATCTCCGCCCTGGAGCAGAAACCCATTCCCTTCTACAACATCGGCCAAAGATTTTTTTAATGATCGGACTTCTCCTGCAAAAACCAGTGGCGGAAAATTTCCCAGCGTTTTTTCCACTTCTGCTAAATGATTTTGATCCGGATATTCCGGCAAATGTTTTGCGGTGAAATTCCGCCAACTATTAGGTTGCCACATTTTGTATTTCCTTTAAGCGAGTATCTAAAGATTCTGTCGCCTGTTTAAGTTTGTCAATCATTTCATTCGTGTAAGGATTGTAAAGTTGAAGATCCGTATAAAGCTCCCACGTATCGTTACATGTTTGATCCACCAAATCCAATAAATCTCGAAATCCTTGTGTATCAATGGACGTCTTTCGAATGCCATATTCTTTTAGCATTCGCCCCAGAAAATGAGTAACACCTTGTGTTTTTGCAGCCAGTTGGTCATGCTGATCCGGCGACATTTCCATCACCTGAATACCTTGATCGTTGAAGTATTGTCGCCAAAAAGTAAATTGATTATGGAGATCTCTTGTATTATTCATCATCATTTTAGGACGATTATTTGACATGAATGAATCTGGCCCAAACATGGGATGAGTTGCAATAATGCCGACATTTTTAGGTAAATATTTATTCATTATTTTTACTGGATGATTCTTTACAGAACAAATATCAATTAGAGTTGTGTTATCTGAAAGTTGAGATGAAATATCTGAAATAACTTTTTCAAAGTGCCGAATCGGCACTGCAATAAAAATGACTTTTTCCTTTAAAACAACATTAAGATCAACAAAATCCACACCTGGGAATTCACCAGTTGGCTTAAGATCATACGCTTTGATGGAAAATCCTTTTTGTAAAATATTGGACAGCACTTTTCCAAATCGGCCAAATCCAATTATGCCAACGCTATTCATGAGTCCCCCAATTTTTTAATACCAAGGAAAAGAGTCAAATTATGTTTTAAGTCATGAATACTCTCTTGCAGAATTTCCAAACCATACAAATCAGCACAGGCTTTATTGGCAATCACTCCTGCAGTAGGGGGAAGCTTTCCTTCCGAAAGACGTCGCGCCGCTTCCGCCGTATCATCATCTTCAATGAGCGGGCGCGTCCAGAAATTCTCGCTCAAATAATCTTTGCATTGACGTAACGCTTGACGGTGAGAATGAATTTCGGTTAAGTCTCCCACATGCATTCCGGCGAGCCCCAATAAGTTTTGCGTAATGGGAATATGAAACATTTCAATAATGTCGCAGCGATATTTTGCCAACGCTTCCACACTCTCAATTACCACGCCACCCTGGGCATTCTCCATGGCAAAGATTCCGTAATTTGTTTTGCCATTTTCAACGTCAGCTAACACCTGTTCAGATGAAATTTGGTAAATAATTTGGGGCTCTTCTAGCCCGTGGTTTTGGGAAAACTTGCTTGCAGCTTCTTCAGAAAAGCTACCTTTTCCCCCTTGAATTCCAATTGTAATCATGTTGTTCCTTTTAAGTCTTGAATTAAAGTTTTTGATGCTTCAATAGGATCAAGTTTTCCATCCATATTTTTAATAATGGCTGATCCTACTACGGCTCCATCCGAATGTTTATTGAACCAAACTACATCATCCCGGGTGCTGATTCCGAATCCAACTACAAATGGCGTCACACTATTTTCTCGAACGCGATATAGATAGTCGGCCAATGCATCTTTTGATGCCAAATCATTCCCGGTGATGCCCAAAATACTTACAGCATAAATAAGATCTCCCGCCAATTCTGATATCTTTTTGATGCGCTCATTGGGCGTATTGGGCGCCACCAATAAAATAGGCGAAACGCCTTTCGATTTTGCCAATTTGCAGAAGGGTTTCGCTTCATCCAATGGAAGGTCAGGAAGAATGAGTCCATCTACTCCGGAAGAAACACATTTATTTAAAAAAGTCTCATACCCCATTTTTAAAATCGGATTGTAATAACCCATAAGTGCTATTGGCACATCTGTTCTTTTCCGAATCTCTGTAACTTGTTCAAATATTTTGTTTAATGTCATACCATTGTCCAGCGCTTGTTGACTGGAGACTTGGATGACAGGACCGTCAGCTTGGGGGTCTGAAAATGGGATGCCTATTTCCACCATATCTGCTCCTGCATCTACAGCAGCACAGACTAATTCTACTGTACTTTCCAATTCCGGATATCCCGCAGTAAGAAATGGAATTAATTTTTCTTTCGGTTCCTTGAATAATTTTTTAATGCGATTCATAAGTTAATCCCCAAAGCTTCTGCAACAGTATGGACATCTTTATCACCGCGACCGGAGAGACAAACAACTACGTTTTCGCCAGATTCAATTTCATTATTATTCTGACGTAAATATGCCAAGGCATGGGCTGACTCTAGTGCTGGCAAAATGCCTTCCTTTTCTGAAAGCCATTGAAATGCATCCAGCGCTTCTGTGTCTGTTGCTGAAAAATATTTTACACGTCCGGACTCATTAAGATAACTGTGCTCCGGTCCAATTCCGGGATAATCGAGCCCTGCAGAAATTGAATGGGGGAGCGTCACTTGTCCATCTTCATTTTGGAGTAATGTGCTGGCGGCACCATGCAAAACGCCGAATTCACCTTTGGTTAATGTTGCCGCATGTTCGCCACTTTCCAATCCTTTTCCTGCAGCTTCTACACCAATAATTTTGATATCATCTTTAATAAATGGATAAAATAAACCCATGGCATTTGAGCCACCACCAATACACGCCACAAGTCGATTAGGCAACTCTTCTCCCGATTGTTCCGCAAATTGGATTTTTGCTTCCTTTCCGATAACTGATTGAAAATCCCGTACCAACATAGGGTAAGGATGTGGACCAACCGTGGAACCAATAAGATAATAAGTGGATTCCACATTCGTAACCCAATCGCGGATTGCTTCGTTGGTTGCATCTTTCAGTGTCATGCTCCCGGAAGAAACGGGCCGAACTTCTGCGCCCAATAAATTCATACGAAATACATTCAATTTTTGCCGACGGATGTCTTCTTTACCCATATAAACAATACATTCTAATCCAAATAAAGCAGCAACAGTTGCAGTAGCAACACCATGCTGTCCCGCACCTGTTTCAGCAATAATACGCTTCTTCCCCATTCGGCGTGCCAACAAAATTTGCCCCAAAGCATTATTGATTTTATGAGCGCCGGTGTGGTTTAAATCTTCTCGTTTAAGCCAAACATTGAAACCTAATTCTTTTGAAATTTGTGTTGCAAAATAAAGTGCCGTTTCTCGTCCTGAATAATGTTTCAACAAACCATCCAATTCATTTTGAAATGATTCATCCATTTTTGCTTCAGCATAATATTTTTCCAGTTGTTCTAAAGCAGGAATGAGCGATTCAGGCACAAACTTGCCACCAAATTTTCCGAAATGTCCCCGAGCATCTGGTAGGTTGTAATCTTTAAATTTATTTTTCATAGTTTTTTCCTTTGCGGAAGTTCCAAACTTCCGAAAAGTTTTCGGTTTCGTAACTTTTTAATTGGTTAAATAATTGTGCAATTTTGGCATGATCTTTAATTCCCGGCGATGACTCCACACCACTGTTTACGTCCACCGCTACCGGATTCACAGATGCGATTGCATCTAAAATATTGTACGAATTCAGACCGCCCGATAAAATAATTGGCGTTTCAGTTTTCCCTCTTACCAATGACCAGTCAAAGGTTTTGCCTGTTCCGCCATATTCATCATTTGAAAATGTATCCAGAAGGAATCCATCCACATCATAATCAATCATGATAGATAAACTTTTTTCATTTTTAATTCGGATTGCTTTAAGAATAGGGAGAGTAAACTGATCGCAGAACTCAGGTGTTTCATCACCATGAAGTTGAATCATATTTAATGGAACAGAACGAATTGCTTCATCAATAAAGTTTTTGTCATGATTCACAAAAACACCAATCTTTGAAATATCATTTCCAATATTTTTAGAAATAGATTTCGCATCTTTAATTGAAATGACCCGCGGACTCTTTTTATAAAAAATGAATCCAAGCGCTGATGCGCCATTTTTCACGGCACATTGCGCATCAGACAAATTTGTTATGCCGCAAATCTTTGTCGGAATCATGATATGTCCCCAAGCAATGCTTCTAAAGCTTTTCCTGGGTTGCCGGTTTTCATAAGTGATGTGCCATTTGATTCGTTATATTTAACCGCTGCAAGGATTAATGCTGCACCGAAAAGATTCACAATGAGTGTAATGACTGTAAATGTTATATTGATGAAAGAATGCTTTATTTTATTGTAATCCATCTTAAAAAGGGGAATCCCGAATTCAAGAAGAAAGAAAAAAGCCAGTGTCGAAATAAGAAAAGCCGCACGAGCTTCATCTGATATATTGGTGAAATATTGGATCAATTCCTGCATATTTATGCTCTTTATTTAACCAATGAGAGTACCATCAGTTATTAAATATTGCAACTAAAAAGACATTATATCTGATTATTAGTACATATTTATCAACACTGTACTTGTCAGGATTACCTTGGAAAATCCATGCAGTCATAGAGAGTATGATTTGGATGAAATGCGAGTAGCTGGCAGCTTTTGGACAAAGATATTTAATATACAAAATAAGAAGTATAGTGCAGTGTCATGCACAAAGTGCTCTTATACGGAATTTTTTAAGGACCAGCCAGCTTCAAAGCTTGCAAATGCATTTGACTTTTTTACCAACAAAAATAAATGAAACGCCTCTGGCTCATTTAAAGGAGTAAAAAATGAGGAGATCTTTTTCAAATTAGGTAATATGATTTGCAAATAAGAGGGGCTCCCAGACTCATCTCTAATTCTCACTGTTGAGATTGATGATAAACCTGCCGCGCGAAGAAACCGGCCAAAGGATAAGAGGGATATAGATTATGCTGGTTATTAGAATAAATGTAAATACCAATTGTATAGTTGTTCACCCCAAAATAATGTCATAATGGCCCCCAGGGCAAGAAATGGACCAAATGGTATCAACTGTTTCCGGGACAATCTTCCAACAGCCAGGCCAACGACAACAAAAAGAGCCGCTACTAGAAACGCCAATAATAAACTGATCATACTCATTTTCCAGCCCAGGTACATCCCCAATACACTCGCCAGTTTTACATCCCCTCCGCCAAGGGCGTCCATTTTATAGACCAGTTTTCCCACGTATCCTACACCCGCCAGCACCCCGCCGTAGAGCAGCGCGCCGTACGCCGATTCCGGCCAGCCGATGGGTAATATATTAAAAATCGAAGCCATCAGCCCGAGCAGCGCGGCGGCAAGTACAAGACCATCGGGAATGATCATATGTTCCAAATCAATAAAAGAAATTGTAATTAGGATGTAAACAAGGGACAGATAGAAAATGGTTAATATTGTAAAATCGAATTTCCAAACGACAGCTATTGTTAATAATGCTGTTAGCAGTTCTACTGCAGGATACTGCAGACGTATTTTTTTGTCACAATTACGGCATCTTCCTTTTAGTATTATAAAGCTGATAATGGGAATATTATCTAGTGCGCGGATCGGTTTTGAACATTTGGGGCAATATGATCGCGGCCGGGCAATAGCAATATTTTGCGGGATTCTATAAATACATACGTTAAGAAAACTGCCTATTACAGATCCAAAAACCAGGGCTAGGGCAATTGTCATTGCATTCCTAAAGATTATGCTGAATGATGGCTACAGCAAGCAGCTCCAGCGAACTGATCCCTTTTTGCTTGTTGCTGTTAAACATTAATAATTGAATCATTCCATTACTGTAATAATAACCTTGCCATAACTATCGTTGCGCTCCCACGTACCTCCGTCTCCAGTTGCATTTACATTTTCAACACACTCTCCACCTGATTGGTCGCCACAATAGGATCCGCCGCCGCCGCCAGTTCTGTTATTCGGATTACTGCCTCTATTACCGCCTCCACCAGAATAGCCGCCGCCGCCGGCAGTGCCCATATTATCTGATCCGCCGCCGCCGCCACCGCCAAAACCGCCATCGCCGCCTTCGTCATTGCCATCATTCCCGCGTTCACCACCTTGACCTCCATTAAGTGGTGTACGACCACCATCACCACTTTTTGATGTCGGCATCTGTGATCCTGCACTTTGATAATTATAATTGGTGCTATTAGCACCTCCTGTACCATCATTCGACCAACCAGCGCCGCCGCCTGCCCAATAACTACTGCCACCTGTATTCGATGTTCCACCATTTCCATTCGTGCCTCCATTATTCAAACTATTGGCGGCATTTCCACTTGTACTGAAATTAGCATGTTTACCATCATGAGAAGTTCTTCCTCCGCCACCACCTCCACCTGCAGCAATTAATAAAGTTTCTTCTGATGCTGATTTCCATACAAAACTACCGCCGCCGCCGCCAGGCGCCGCGTTATCGCAATGGGTCGGACACTGAACACTCGTACGCGTATCCTCACCTTTCTGGCCAACTATAATCTTTAATACATCATCCTCGGTAAGCGTAAACGAACCAATTATTTTTGCACCATATCCTCCGGGATAATCATTTTGATATAATTGTGTTCCCCCTGCTGCGCCCCAGGCTTCAATGCTATACGTTCCATTGCCTGGAACAGTCCAGCTCTGAATACCACTATTTAAGGTTACTGCTTCCTCAAGGGGTGTTCCAATATACAGGTCTGTTGTGGTTGGGCCCGTTCGTCCTGATGCACCTAAATTGGTAAACGTATAATCAGTGCCTGGAAGCGCACCCCCGCCCCCGTCTTGCTCTTCTCGTTCGTCTAATTCTACAATCCATACAATATTTGAATCGGACCCTGTTTTGCCTATGCCCTTCATTCTCGTTGAGTCAATTATGATTTCACCTGTATCCCAGCCGTTTTCTGAATCGTAAGTCGTCGTTGCTTCGAACTGCAGGGTCGATTCCCAAACAGAAACTGCCGAATGAGCGTTCCAGTAGGCCTGGCGCTCACTGTACGAGTCTATCCCGCGATTAAGAGATAATATTACCCGCGTTGAAATGGCCAATATGGTCACAGACATAATAAGTACGATAACAATCGCAAAGGTGCTGACCATCCAGCCGCCGTTATGTTGCGTTTTCATCATTCCAAGAAGTCTACCTTGTTTTCAGGAAAGACAACCGTTGCCATGGCTGTTGTACCCTCCAAATAGTTCAGCACCAGTACAAATTCAATATACTTAATTGTATCGATTTTTTCATGTTGAATGGGGTTGCTGCTCAGTAGTCCGCCAGGGATAATAGTTACTGACATAAAATTTTTATCGAAATAATTAAAATCTATGCTGCTGATCCCTGTGGCTAAATCGTGAAAATCTCCATCATCACAATCCTTGTCCGTACACAGCTGCAGTGATGAATCACTCATCCTGAGGGATACAAACTGGCCGGTGGTTGTTGCAAACTTAATGTTTGTATCATCAGCAATCAGCAAACTGTCTAAAGCATTAAGATCCTCGGTGACCCGGTCCAATACGAAATCAAATTGTTCCGTAATTGCAACAGTAGTCCGCATTTTATGATTTGATTCCAGGATATTGGAAAAAATCACCGCCATGGCAGGCACTATAATACCAATTAGAGCCACAACCACCACCAGCTCCAGCAGAGTGAAACCTTTTTGCCTAATGTTTTTGTCAAATTTCAAGAATTGAATCATTCCATTCCTATTGCCGCTGTAGTGTAATAATTAGTTTAGTATTCACCGCTGCGCCGCCGTTACTTAATCGTCTCCAAGGCCAGTTGATGCTTGTGTTGGAACAATAGTTACATTGAGAACATAATTGCCCTCATCAGTGGGAGGGTTATAGTGATTAGTGCCCATATCTCTTTGATAGGATGTCACTTTGGCATAGTAAACCCCATTATAGGCGGCGACAATTGAAAGGTGCGGATCTTTAGGATCGATGCTTCCTTCGCCCCCATATTGATTGTCATTAGCATCATCAAGCCACCCTAGAAGAACATGAGCACTGGTATACAATCGCATAAGAATGTCAACACCATCTACCACATCCTGCGAATCATATCCATAATCTATATCGAGAATCAGCCTTTCTCCAGTTTGCAGCTCAAACTGGTAATAGTCATCATCAGTACCAGGGCTCACATTACTATTAATAGAGGCCCAGGGGTTGTTGTCATCACCAACATCCAGGTTTTCTGTTGCATAAAAGCTTGTGCGCGGGATTCTTTGGGCCGTATCAAAAGAATTATTCAGTTCTTCTTCAGCAATTACCTGGGACCCGCCGCCTACTCCCGAGCCTGCCGCACTCATTATGGTCTTTAATGAAACAGGATTGCTTAACATATCATTCTGCGCTGTTACCATTATTCTTTTGAAAAATTTGGGGTCCGCACCCTCTGCAATTTCTTCAGCGCTTATATCTGCCCAGCTCACCGCCGCTGCGACAGTATATGCCGGATCAATAGTAATCTGTTCATCAGTGAAAATAAATCCATCAAAATCATCTACATCGTCAAATGTAGTCATGACGCTTTCATGCCCATCCACCCCGATAGAACCATCAACGAAAACGGGATCAGCAAAATCGTAGCCGCTTATAACCTCCATGGCGCTGTTAGCCATCCAGGTGGCTCGTGTTGTTTCGAAGGAATCAACCGATCTTTGTATCAGATTAGAATATGTTCCGGCCAGCATTGCTGCCATAATGCCCAACAAGACAACGCCAATAACCAGGTCAATGAGCAGGTTACCGGCTGCCCGGCTCCGACCAGCTGTACATTTATGCTTATTCACTGGACCACTGGACGGTTACAAGTCCTGTCACCTGGTTGATAATAATTGTCTTTTCCAAATCGGGGTCTTCCGGGGTCAGCGTAATGGCTACCTCATTTTCGGGCCGGCCGGTGGCGGTGAATATAAGCGTATTCCCGGGGCAGGTAATTGTTACATTGTCCGGAAAAGGAATATTATGAGCCGGCTCAGAGGGCAGAACTATTTCTGGTCCAGCTTCAGCGGTTTCATTGAAGCGGTAGGAGCCATTATTGCCACCTTGTGGGGAAGTAATGGTAAATACACAGGGAATGTTGCGGGCGCTTGCATAATCACGCACATAACGCAGCTCGGACGCCATTTTCGCAGCGTTTTCAGAAATGGTGGCGCGTTTTAAATAGTCAAAATAGTTGGGCACAGCAAAGGCTGCCAGAATAGCAACGATGGCGATGACCACAATCAGCTCAAGCAGAGTGACACCTTTTTTATTCAAAACAAGGGGGCACCTTTTTAAGCCGGCTATGCTTTTACGTTACGAACAATTAAACCAATTGATGGGGGGAGTCAATCTCACTAAATATTAATTTTGTCCGAACATGGCAAGGCCGCCTTGGCCACCCATTTTACTGTACACTGGGTCAGCCGCTGTGGCGTTCATAGTATACCCGACTACAAATGTTTTGTTAACGGCGTAGTAATACACTACATAATCACCATCATTAGCAAAGGTCCAACTCATATAATTGGATAGATTATTATCAGCCCCACCGTCTCCTAATTCGTTTGTCCAATCATCGGGGTCGCTGGCCAATAAATCCTCCGCGGTATTTACACCGTTCGCTGGGGGCATCGCTGTCATGGTTTTATCAAAAGTCATTTCAGCATAATTCGACTGCCCTCCGGCAAGAACGCTGGAAGCGAAGCCTTTTACAGCTGCTTCTTTTGCTCTGTCTTGGGCATCAAAAATTGTCGGCACTGCAATTGCTGCTAGAATACCAATAATGGCAATTACAATAATTAGCTCTATAAGTGTAAACCCTTTAGTAGTATTTCTCATACTTTCCTCTCTTGTTTTTCAAGATTATGCAACGTGAATAAGACTACAATATATAGATATCATATTAGCAAAGCAATCATTAAGACATTTACAGATCGTACATCTGAAACATGGGCAAAAAGATGCTGGCGACAAATCCTGCAACAAAAATTCCAATTACCAGCGTAGCTATAGGCTCAATGGCGGCCGTCAGGCCATCCAGCTTTTCTTCAAGTTCTGCTGAATAAAAATCTCCAAGGGATGCCAGCATTTCATGTAAGGCGCCGGATTCTTCACCTATGGCAATCATATTTATCATCACGTCTGGAATATAATCACTTTTTAAGGCCTCGTGAATGGCATGGCCTTCTATAATTTTTTCGCGTGCATCCGCAATCGTGTTGGCATATACTTTGTTGCCAATTGTATCCTTTGCTATTTCCAGAGCTTCGGTAATGGCAACACCACTGTGAGTAAGTGTTTTTAATATTAATGAGAATCGAGCCATAACTGATACTTCAATAACAGTTTTTGCCACCGGCAGCTTAAGTTTTATACTATCCCACATAAGTTCACCTTGTGGGGTTTTTAGATAGAAACGTAGCCCCACAATTATAGCTGCCACTACACCTAGTATGAGCACCCCAAAAGACTGTAACAAGCCGCTGAGGCCCATTAAGGCCTTTGTCAGCAGAGGTAACTCTCCTCCCCGGGCTTGAATCATACCTGCAAATGTGGGAATAATGTCAGTCACCGCATAGCCGCCGCCGATAAACATCACAGATAGGACAATAAGCGGATAGCGAATTGCTTTTTTAATGCTTTTTTTTGTTGATATGTCGATTTCCGTGAATACTTGTAATTGTTTCAAAATCTCATCTGTAGCCCCGGCGGCCTCACCGGCGCGAATCATATTCACAAATAAATTATTAAAAACAGTGGGGTGGCGAGCCATGGAGGCAGAAAGCGATTCCCCGGCATTTATATATTTGATGAGATCCTTTATCACATTTTTAAATTTATTTGACGCAGCTTGTTGTTCTAACATCTCCAGAGATCTCACCAGAGGAATACCGGCACGAAACATTACTTTCAGTTGATTGGTGAAGATGCTCATTTCTTTGGGGGTTACTTTTTGAAACCGCTCAAAATACTTACCTAAATCCTGGGTGCCCCTCATTTTTTTAGCAGAAATCAGTTCTTCGTTCTGTTCTTCCAGAAGTGCAGGCAGTGCTTCCATTGAATCTGCCGTAATAGTCCTTTTCAGTATTGCGCCCTGGGCAGAAACGATTTTACATATATAGTCAGGCATCTCTTACAAAACCCTCACTAACTCTTCGATCGTTGTTTTGCCATCTAATAGAAACTGATGACCTTCTTTCTCTAATACAGACATGCCTTGCTCCACGGCAAGTTTCTTGATTTCAATATCGCTTTTAGAATCTTTTACTAGATCTTTAATTTCTGGTGAAGGAATCAAAAGCTCATAAAGTCCGGATCTGCCTTTATACCCTGTTTGACGGCATTGGCGGCAGCCGCCCGGATTGGTCTTGTAAATCTGGCGGTCTACTGTTTCCAACCCTACAGAAAGCAGTTCTGCTTCGCTGGGAGTATACTCTACCTTACATTTGGAACATAAAACCCGAATCAGCCGCTGGGCTAAAATAGCTCTGACTGTAGAGCTCAACAAAAAGGCGTCTGTGCCCATGTCAAATAATCGAGAATAGGATGCTGCCGCATCGTTGGTATGCAGCGTGCTGAAAACGAGGTGGCCGGTAAGCGCGGCTCTTATAGCTAGTTCTATTGTTTCCCGATCGCGCATTTCCCCAACCATTATAATATCAGGATCTTGACGCATCATCGCCCGCAGAGCGTTTGCAAATGTCATACCGGCGCGATCATTTACCTGGGCCTGGACAATATTTTTAAATTTGTACTCAATGGGATCTTCGATGGTGATTAAATGCTTGGTCACTGAAGACACCAGGTTTAATGTGGCAAATAGGGTGGTGGACTTGCCGCTTCCTGTAGGACCGGTAACCAAAATAATTCCATTGGGATTTTTACAGGTCCTTTTCCATTGGGTTATTGTTTTATCGCTAAACCCCAATTTATCCAGAGCAATATTTCCTTTCGCAGGATCCAATAGGCGCATCACAATTTTTTCACCGAAAACAGACGGAAAAGTTGATACCCGGAAATCGAGCTTATGCCTTTTGCTTACTTTATATTCAAATCGTCCGTCCTGCGGTTTTCTGCTTTCCGCAATATCAATATTGGACATGACTTTGAAACGTGATACCAGCGCTAACGCGACAGATTTGCTGTATGTTTTAAATTTTTGCAGCACGCCATCGATTCTAAAGCGAACAAGCACATTGTCTTCGTAGTGTTCGATATGAATATCGCTGACTCCGGTGCGTACCGCGTCTCGTAATATTTCGTCAGCAATACCTATCACCAGATGGGTTTCTTCTTCTGTCAGTTCCTCTTTTTCTTCCCCATCTTCTTCTTCAACTACTTCCTGCTGCAAGCCAGAGTAATAGGTTTGGATTGCGTTCATAATTTGTGATTCTGTAGCTAAGGCCAGCTGTACTTTTTTGCCGGTCATGCGAATCACCGTATCAATGATCGTTACATTGAGCGGATCGGCAGTCGCAATAGCTAATTCATCATCAAAGGTGTACAAGGGCAATATTTTAAGATTATGCGCTGATTCACTATCTACAAGCATGATTGCATCCGTGTCGGCACTAAAATAATTCAGGTCAACGCGGGGGAGGTGCATTTGTAATCCTAAGGCATGAAACAACTGTTCCTTATCAATAAAACCCAGCTTAATGCAGGCTTCTCCAAAAAGTATTCTGTTTTCACTTTTGTAATCCATCACTGTTTCTAACTGCTCTGCAGTTAACAGCTGTTCTTTGACCAACACTTCGCCTATGGTAGCAGACATGGTTTACATTATCCTTTGTTCAGTTGACATGTATTAAAGCTCTTCTGTTTTTTCTGTTTCTGACAATAAATCCAACAACTGATTAAGTAATATTTTTGTCTGGATCGGTTTGCGGATAAACAAGTCTCCGCCGGCACGTTTTGTATTCAGAATAGTTTCATTATCATCATCGCCAGATATAAATACAATCGGAATAGCCTTAAAGCGATCATCATTCTTCAATAATTTACTTACATGGTAGCCGTTCATGTATGGCAATGTAATTTCCGTAATAATAACTCCGGGTTCTGACTCCCTGGCTTTATTGAATCCTGAAATGCCATCATTGGCCACCAATATCTCTATTCCCAATTCTTCCAGAACTTTTCTGGTTTGCTGGATAAATATTTCATCAATAGAAATAATTAGAATTCTGTTATTCATGGTAAAGAAATGTCAGAATACAATACTTGATGTTATAAAAATCAATAGTTCCCGCTGCTCTTCAACAGTCACCTGTCTGCTGAAAAAGCGCTTGATAAGAGGCAGGTCTCCCAGCAGGGGAACTTTATTCAGCGTTTCACCATCGGATGTAAATATTAAACCGCCCATCAGCAGGGTTCCACCGTCTTTTACCATAACGTTTGTATTCGTGGATCGCGTGGAAACAATGGGCCGCTGCTCGGCACCCACATAGCCCACTATGGCCTGCACCACGGCATCCACCTTAAGGGATATAAGGCCGTCAGAATTAATACGCGGCAACACATCCATACTGATATCTATATTTTGGTCTTTGTAGGTATAGGGAATAGCACCAAAAACACTGCTTTCAAGCTGTGGTACCAGCACAGGAATAGTGGTCCCAACGCGTATATTGGCCGGGAAATTATTAAATGTGGTTACCTGGGGCTCCTGAAGCAGTTTTGTATCAGAATCTGTAGCTAAAAGTTCGAGTAATGCAGAAACCACAGGCGGCGTTAGCGTGGCAGTATGCAAAGTTTTACCCCCTAGAAACAGTTTACCAAAGTTCACAAAATCTACCGCACTTTTATTTGTATCGGTGTCTGCGTACTCGCTGCCAGGGGCAGACATGGAAGCCCGCAGGTTCCAGTTGATGCCCATTGTTTCATCTTTCTTAAGGGTTGTTTCAATAAACTTAACGGCAATATTAATTTGTGGTATTTGTTTGTCCAGCTCTCTGATGGTGCGCGTTATTTCCTCAAACTTATAACGTCTATCTGTGACTTCAATGCGGTCCTTGAATGCTGTACTGCCGCCAGTTGAAAACGGAATCGTTGAGCCTTTATTTGTTAATACGCCCGCCAGTGCGGTTTGAACCATGTCTCCGGAGGCAAATTCCAGATTATAAATTCTTGTTTCCAGCTCTCCTTCTAACGATGTTTCTATCTGCTTTATCACAACTATATCATCGGCATAGTAATATTCATAGCCATTGACATTCAAAATTGTTCTTAATGCGGAATTAAGCGGAACATCTGTTAACGTTAGCGTTATTTGCGGGCCAAGCTGGTTTGCACCCATAAGGTCGCCCATAACGAGGTTCAGCCCGGTATCATCCATCAGAAGTCTTATAACATCAGTCAGGTTGGCAGAGTTGAGCTGCAGCGTCACCGGCTTGGAAAAAGCGTTTATTGGACCGGGGCCTTTCGGCGCGGATGCTGGGGAAACTTTTTTGAACCAGGAAACCACCAGCGCGCTATCGTTGGGCATGGTGATAGTATAGTCGGGCGGAGTTTGAAAAAAGAGCTTCAGCCGCACCGTGCCTGATCCAATTGTTTTTTTCTGAAAAGACAGCCGATACTGGTAGAGCGACCCGGCAGACAGTTTTTTATCGAAATCTCCCCTATCCCAGTGGGCGCCGGGCAGCTGAACCGTAACTGAAGGCGGATTCATAATTTCTGAAGATAAATATTCCGGCGTACCGTTAAACTGCAGGATTAAATGGTACTGCAACGAGTCTTCCGAAAGAAAAATGTTTTTTAACTCCAGGTCAGCTGCGCTTAACGGCGCTGAAGAGAGCAGCAGGATGATCAACATTGTATTTTTTAACATGTTATTTCCCCATTTTGATAGTTATAATTTCATTACGCTTTGATAGAATTACCGATCCATTTTCTATGTTACCAATTAAGTAGCCGTCTATCATCATGCCTTTGGTATACAATTTTCCATTAATTATAGCTTTATTCTGTTTAACAGAACGCATAATCCCAGTCAATTTATAAATAATGGGCTCTGCTTTAACGGGCCCGCTATTTTGAAAACTGAAAATATCGCGGCCCCATGCAGAATTTGTTTCTATTATGTCCAGCGGCATTTCCGGCACTTGCTGATTGATTGAACTAATGATTGTCATGGGATCAGCCTCAACCTCATTTTGTGCTTTTTTGATGGCCGGGGTATTCGTGCTTTTTTTTATAAAAGTCATCGCCACATATCCAACAACTAATATCCCCAGTAACAGCAAGAGGCGTTGTTCACTTTTTTTCATATTTTTTTAACCCCGTATGAAAAGAGTTCAATAGACGCTTGTACATCACTGGAGCCGGGTATCGAATAAACTTTCAGTGAGCTTACATAAAATTGATGTGTAATTAAGTGTTCTAGGTATTTCCCCACATCTAGAAAACGGCCTGTGATTTCTAGTGCTATAGGATATTTTTCCAAAGCATAAGGAGTAAATGTTAAATAATTTTTTACAGGGGGGAAGCTGTCCGTTAATTGTGTCTCTAACTTGACGATTGTAACCAAAAATGTCTCTTCATGTTCATGCAATAAATCCGATAACTTTAAAGAATCTACTTCCTGATCGTAAACAGTTGCCAGTGTAAGTGTCTTTTGGGCCTCATCGTCATATTGCATTTTGATGTTGTCTACATCGCTTATATTATTTGCAATCAAATTTATTTGTTGATCCAGATCGGCAGTTTTGTTTTTGAAATGACCGATCTTGCTGTAAATCGAAATATTGAAAAACACCAAGGCCAGAAAACTCACAACTGTAAAAACAGTAGTAAGTATAAAAACTTTTTTATGGTTGAAAATTTTCATAAATGTATAGTCATTGCAAAAGTGGATAATGACTTTGTCTTATTTTTTGATGACAGCAACTGGGCATCCTTAATGTATTTATTGTCTTTTAAAGCATTAATAAGGTTATTTAACTCCAAATCGAGCTTTGAGCCTGTGTACATAATTTCGCCATTAAGAACGGCATCCTGTTCACCAGTTAATTCCAAACTGAAGATTTTCGCATTTTCAGGGAGCGTTTTACTAAACATTTTTAAAAGGTAAACGGTTTTTTCTGCCGCAAACTTATCCTGCTCTTGAGCCCGCGCTAAAGTTTTCAAGGCTTCCGCTTCAGTAAAAAACTTGAAAAACGTGTCCCGCTCCATTAAAGCTGATTTTACCTGGTGCTCTTTCTCGGCAACAGGTCCTTTGATACTTATGAACGCATTATACTGAACATATATCGCAGCAGCAAATACCACCAGTATCCCGGCCAAGATCACTTTCATCAATTTAGTTGGAAAGACGAACTTAAAATTTTGTCTGTGTGTGTAAGGCAGCAGATTCAACTGATCTTTTGGATCCAGGAGCAGGCCGATATTATCGTAGTATTCTTCCAAATCTTCATGCTGTTTTTTCTCCAGGTTCTTTGGAACATTGAGGGATGTTATATCCATACCTAATGATGTCTTCATTTGGTCAACAAACCGGGGAATTGTGGAAACGATTCCACTGATTAAAATATTATTGCCGATTAAGAGATTCTTTTTTCTAAAATGGCTCAATGATAGCTCGATTTCAGAAATAAGCTTTTCATAGACCGTTTTCAATGGTGTGCTGTCATCACCGATGAATGGTTGGGTTAGCATATATTCTCTAGCGCTCTCATAATCTATATCCTCATCACTTTCGTTTAGTTTTAAGTACAAATCTAGAAAATCGTCTAGCCCGATAGATGATTTTCTGGATTCAACCAACTTCCAATCGTTTACCAGAGTAATGCGGGTGAAATTTCCACCAACATACAATAGCAATGCGTTTCCATCTGAATCGGGCCCATGATTAAACAGAAACTGGTCATACTGAATTTTTGCAATTGAAGTTGTGTAGCGTAGCTGGATTTTTTGCTCTAATAAGTATTGTGCATCGTTCAAAATGGGTGTTTTGTCACTTATCAAACAAATCGCGTCCCGGGTGGGGGTTTTCTTATCCTGCACATCATTTATGATCCAATCAATAATGAGATTTTTTGGATCCGCCGAGAACATTTTACCTATTTTCATTAACATGTAGTCATATAGTTCGTTTTTTTTCAAAATCGGTATCTTCAGGAAATCAATTTCAAACATGTATTCTGATGAATACACAGCCACATAATAATTTTTTCGTACACTTGGTTTAAAATTTTCTGTAAACACATGATGCATCAATTGGGGAAGCGTTTGTATAGTAGTATCTTCATTAACCAATAGTGGCAGCATATAGGTCTGTTTTTTGTGTATCCGGAAACCTTTTCGTTTAATTGTCGCGTGCAAAAAAGTAACCTTGTTCCCTTTTTGTACAAAAGTGACCGTTTTAGAATATCCGCTTAATACCCTATACAGATAGAGCCAGTTTGATTGCAAAAATGGTTTTTTCTGCTTTTTTTGTTTCTTAGCTCTCTTTTTTTGATCTGTATCGGTTTGTTCGTCTTCAGCGTTTTGTGTAACAGAGTCTTTGGTGGATTCGTCATCTATTTCATTTAAGCGCAACTCACTAAGGTGTCTTCGGACCATGTTATTATCACTAATGGTCATGGCTTCGCCTGATTTCTTTTGTGTTTCGTTGGCTCGGTTTTCTATATCTTCATGACCCAACCCACCTTCGGGGACTAAAAAAATCTCATCGTCTATGGTAATCTCCATCCTATGAACTATTTCTGGTGGGGATGAGGGATCTGGGGATTGGCTCCTCTGTGCCTCACTTTCAGTATCGGGTACAATTCCCTTAACTTTCATCAAATTTTGTACCAGTGTAGTATTACCGCTTTCTTTTTGAACAATTTCTTGAGCTTCTGACGGTGATAAATCGGTTATATCAGAAAATACCTGTTCTGGTTCATCGGCAGTCTCATCCTCAACGCTGTCTACAGAACCGCTATCTTCGTCAAGGTCTTCATCCTCTTGATCTAACACGGTCATATCAGGAATTTCCTGTTCTGGTTCATCGGCAGTCTCATCCTCAACGCTAGCTGTGGAACCGAGATCTTCGCCAATGTCTTCACCCTCTTGATCTAACACGGTTATTTCATTAATTATATTTTGTTCCTGCACAGTCTCTTTTTCATTAACTCCACGTTCTGAAGCGCCTTGAGTTAGTTGTGAGGTGACTTTTAGGTATTTCTTTTTTGTAATACCGTTGATAATCTCTGTTTCAGAAACAAATATTTTATTCGTTTTCTCCAATTTTTTTAGATGATAATAAATTTTTTCACGTGGAAAATTGATTTGATTAGCAATATCCAGAGCTGACATCGGCTCCGATCCCATAATGCTTAAAATTGCTTTTTGTGTCGGGTTCTTCATATTTATATGGGTATTATATTCCTTATCAATACGTGTATTGTTTTATAAAATCTTTAATTAAGCTATAAGAATCCGAATATATATATATAAACATATATTATCCAACGTTGTAATTGCCCTATTTCTCTTTATATAACACCCAAGGTTTCAATCTGGTGTTAGGGGATATTATGATATATTTGTGCCTATAGGTATGTTTAGAAACATTAAAGCTGCGGTAATCTCTTGCCTTTTCTCCCTCGGTTATTACATTTATTACAACGTTGTGCTGTAACGGCACAATATATACAAATATCATATTTATATTTTAAGATGTATATCCGTAAAGAGTAAGCCTGCCATTAACTCGATAAAAACTCAAGTACTCTCGGAAGGATTAAGATAAAACACTTATAAACCTGGCTATTACGGTGCATAGCTACATTTAATCATACTTCATCATTTTTATATATACTGTGTTTATACATAAACAACTATCCAACGTTGTAATTATCAGTTCTACCAAGTAGCTCTCTTAGTTTGTAATAGAAAGCATAACCATCGTTACCATATGTTTTAGATATAGTTCTTACAGCTTTACTTTGATGAGTATCGTGTGGAAAATAATCCACATGATTCTTTTTCTTTCGGGCCATCAATATCTCCTATTTTTATTCTATTCATACATTTCTAACTAGTGGCTCTTTTATAGGTTGATTATTAAAACAGTGATAATCTAATTGGTTGCAAAATTCGGGAGACTCATCGCCATGGAGTTGAATCATATTTAATGGAACAAAACGAATTGCTTCATCAATAAAATTTTTGTTATGATTCACAAAAACACCAATCTTTGAAATGTCATTTCCAATATTTTTAGAAATAGATTTCGCATCTTTAATTGAAATGACCCGCGGACTGTTTTTATAAAAAATGAATCCAATGGCGGATGCGCCATTTTTCACGGCACATTGCGCATCAGACAAATTTGTTATGCCGCAAATCTTTGTCGGAATCATGATATGCCCCGAAGCAATGCTTCTAAAGCTTTTCCTGGGTCGCCCGTTCTCATCAGTGATGTGCCAACGAGCGCCGCATCATAACCCAAATCAGAAACGGTTTTTAAATCGTCGGAAGTATAAATCCCACTTTCTGCAACTTTCACAGAATTTGAAGGAAGGGAAGAAATCATTCTTTCAAAATAGGAAATGTCGGTAGTCATGGTTTTAAGATTCCGACAGTTGATACCTACAATTTCCGGATTTAAAACAAAAATAAATTCAGCGTGTTCTTCATCGTGATATTCAACAAGAATTTCCAAGCCTGATGTTTTACCATTCTTCATTAACTGTTGTAAGGTATCTTGATCTAATGCATCGGCAATAAGTAAAAAGGCATCAGCTTGATGATGAACGGTTTCTAAAATTTGCTTTGTATCAATAATAAAATCTTTACGGATAACAGGGATAGTCACTGCCTTTTGAACGGCGGTTAAAATATCTAAACTGCCCCCAAAAAATTGCTCATCCGTTAATACAGAAATAGCGGAAGCACCAGCCGATTCATACTCTTTTGCAATTTGAACTGGATCGGCATTAGGAAGAATTTCACCTTCACTTGGTGACTTCATTTTTATTTCCGCAACGACAGAAATTCCGGGCGCAGAAAGGGCATTCTTTAGACTGCGTTTTGGTTCAAGCAAATCTCCGAATACTGTATCTTGGATTTGTTCAACTTCTTGACGTTTTACATCTAATATTTGTTCAAGAATATTCATTCTGCCAATTGATTTAATATGTTTAGAGCTTCCCCGGAGTCCACTGATTCGGTCGCTTTTGCTAATCCATTTTTTAAGTCTTTGGCTTTGCCACCAACGATAATTCCCGCAGCAGCATTGAGCAAAACAATGTCTCGTTTTGGACCTTTTTCACCATTCAATATTGCTCGAATCATTTCCGCATTTTCTGTTGGTTCTCCCCCTTGAAGTTCATCCAAAGAAACGCGACCTATCCCTAATTCCGTGGCATCAAATTCAAAGGTAGTCACATCATCACCCGCTTGCATTTGACTAATCTTTGTGGTCGTTGTAGTAGAAATTTCATCTAATCCGTCTCTACCGTGGAATACCATCACATCCGTAGATCCCAATGCTTTCAAAACATTGGCTTGAATTTCTGTTAAGTCCGGATGAAAAATTCCCATAGCTTGGGCCTTTACATCAGCAGGGTTGCAGAGCGGACCCAATATATTGAAAATTGTTCGAGTGGCCAATGCTTTTCGTGCGCCCATGGCGTGTTTCATGGCAGGGTGGTAGGCTGGTGCAAACATAAATCCCAATCCAATATTTTCTATATCTTCTGTTGATTCTTCCACTGATTTATCAATGGATATTCCCAAAGCTTGAAGCACATCAGCAGAACCAGATTTAGATGTCATGGAACGATTGCCATGTTTTGCCACACGAACGCCGGTTCCGGCCACGACAAATGTTGCGGCAGTAGAAATGTTAAATGTACCAGAAGCATCACCGCCAGTACCGCACATGTCGATAGCTGGAGAGTCCAATTGAATTGTAACCATTTTCTCTCGCATGGCCTTTGCGAATCCGGTAATTTCATCCACCGTTTCACCTTTAGCCCGGAGCGCCATTAAGAATCCGGCGATTTGTGCATCGTCAAATTCCCCTGACATAATAGATAGCATCACATTGCAGGATTCATCTCGAGTAAGATTTTGTTTAATAAGTAATTGTTCTAATATTTGTTTCATTATTATATCTTTGCGTCTCTTTGTGAACTTATTGGCGAATAATTTTTATTTGTATGATTTGTAATCACGATATTTAAAAAGTTTTGAATTATCTGCTTACCATTTTCTGTTGCAATAGATTCCGGATGAAACTGAACTCCATAAACTGGATGCGTTTCGTGTTCGATTCCCATGATGAGGCCATTTTCAAGTTCCGCTGTAATCTTTAATTCTTTCGGCAAGCTACCCCGTTCTGCCACCAATGAATGATATCGAGTTGCCATAAATGAATCGTCTATGCCTTTAAATAATGCTGAACCATTGTGTTGAATCTTTGCCGATTTACCATGGACTATTTCAGACGAATGGATTACTGTTCCACCATAGGCGACTGTAATAGCTTGATGCCCCAAACAAACTCCAAGTATTGGAATTGTGTGACCATATTTATGAATAACATTTAGGGAGTGCCCAGAATGTTCCGGACGGCCCGGCCCGGGTGAAATCACAATATGAGATGGATTCCAATTCTCAATTTCACTCAATTCAAAATGGTCATTACGGACCACTTTTACATCGGGATTAATGGCACCGATGTATTGCACCAAGTTGTAGGTGAATGAATCGTAATTATCAATAACGAGAATCATGAGACCAACCCATTTTCTGCAAAATCAATGGCCGCCATTATAGCCTTTGCCTTATTCACCGTTTCTTCAAATTCTTTGGTGGGATCTGAATCATGAACAATCCCAGCACCCGATTGAAAATAAACTGTATCATTTTTCATAATCATAGTTCGAATGGTGATGCATGTATTCACATTGCCCGTAAAATCAAAAAAGCCAACGGCGCCGGAATATATGTCTCTGCGATCGGGTTCAAGATCATGGATTATTTCCATGGCTCTAATCTTTGGTGCACCGGTTACGGTTCCAGCGGGGAAGCCGCTCATGAGTGCATCAAAAGGATCTTTATCTTTCGCCAATTTTCCTTTTACATCGGAAACAATATGCATCACGTGGGAATAATTTTCAATCACCATATTTTCTGGAATCGTAACGGAACCGAATTCCGCTACGCGCCCCACATCATTCCGGCCTAAATCTAGAAGCATCAAATGTTCGGCACATTCCTTTTCATCATTTATAAGATCATCAGCCAAGACTTTATCTTCTTCTTCAGTTCCGCCGCGTTGACGCGTGCCAGCAATGGGGCGGATTTCCACCGTACCGTCTTCGACTTTCACCAAGAGTTCTGGTGATGCACCAATAATATCAAAATCTTTTATCTTTAAATGAAACATATAGGGAGACGGATTAATAGTCCGGAGTGCGCGGTAAAGAGTGGTGGGTTCTACCAATGTTTGTCGCTCAAATCGCTGACTTAAAACCAATTGAAAAACATCGCCTTCCACGATATGTTCTTTAGCTTTTAGAACTGCAGATTCAAAAGAATCCTGATTGAAATTGGATGATACTTCACTTTTTTCCACACGGACCGGCGTTTGGAAATCCACGTCGGAATGGAGTGATTCTCCAATTAAATCCACCCTTTGATGAGCTGCATCAAATTGTTCTTTTAAGTCTCTGGTAGAATCCACATTAATATTGGAAATTACCAACGCCGACCCTTTCAAATGATCGAAGGCAATCATATCTTCAAAAAGCATAAACACAGAATCGGGTACATCCATGGGAGTATCTGTGTGAGTAGGAATATCTTCTATCCAAGCGATGGTTTCATACCCGAGATAGCCTACCAATCCACCGGTGAAAGACGGAATTCCCGGGAGTTTCATCATATTATATTGGGATTGAGTTTCCCGAAGCAAATCGAGAAAAGGTGTATTTACATTAATGGAAACTCCATTTTCTGTAATAGTAGTTTTTCCATCTTTGTGCATCAAAATCTTTTGTGGATTAATCCCCACATAAGAATATCTGGAATATTGATTCCCCTTTTCCACGGATTCCAACAAAAAGGCATAATCTGCTTTCTTTGAAAGATGAACCCACGCCGCTACCGGTGTAAGCAAATCCGCCAAGATTCGTTTATACACGGGAATGGTTTCGCATCCCTGGGAAACCAAGTCCTGAAATTCCTTGTATGTGAGTTGTGTTTTATCCATTTTACATTATTATTTCAATGACAACCACTCAATGGTTTCACTGATTTTGAGCAAAAAAAAACCCCGAAATTATCGGGGTTTAAGCATAGTCAGCATGTACAGGTATTCCTGGGACTATGAAACCCCTTCTTGGTTAAAAAACCAATACCAACTGTAATAATTATTTGTGTTAATGTATTTCATAGGCAAGGATATTAAGGACTGGAAAGAACCAGAACCAACCTTATTTTACTTTTTCTGTATTTTTTTTGAAATATGATAAATAGGACCAAATATGGCGGCAATGTCGTCTTTATCTAATTTTCCTTCAAGTTTATTGGCAAGGCGATCGATAATCTCCTGTTCTCGATTTGGGTCACCAACGTTAAGATTATGTGATGCTTTGATAGCGCCAATTTCTTTGGAAATTGCAAACCGCTGAACCAACAAGTCTAACATTTGATTATCGCAATCATCAATCTTTTTGCGGAGTGTATTAATTTTTAGATTGGCTTCTATTGAATCGCTCTTTTTAAATTTATTAAATATGATTTTTTAACAGTGGGCTTTTTCCATGCCTGTCAAGAAATTATTCAATGAATATAAGGCTTCTTGTACTGCGGTCATGGTTTCATTCTCATTCTCATCAGAAACATTAATTTCTTCTATCAATTTACGAATCACTTCTCTATGCCATTTGTCCGCATGCATATGAACAGTAAAAAATTTCAAAGTTTTTTCATCTTCAATACCATAAAATTTTTGCAATCCATCTTTTTTAGTTTCTGAAATTTCAGGTTGCATAGATTCATAGCAATAAAGAGCCGCCAAACCAACATGATAACGTTTTGACTTTGACAATTTCATAAAAGTATCAACTAGTTCCTGCGTTTCTGGCATTGCCACGGTATGCTGGACATTCTCTCTTGTATTACCTATTCCTTCAGCGAAACGCATCCAAAGTTCAGGATGATTTTCATCACCCATCTCTTCATCTACTAGATTTTCCAACAATATCTGTCGGATACGAATATCATCGCAATTAGAATGAATGGACGATAGGTATCGAGGGAAGGCGGAAACATGTTTATAATATTGTGCGGCGTATTCTTGAACCACAGAAACATCCAATTTACCAACATTCCATGCTTTGTAAAATGTATGGTTTAATAAATGCTGTTTTTGGATGAATTCATCGACTTTATCAATAAATGATGTTTTATTCATTGGAGGGTATCCTTTCTTCTTGGTGTTTAAACTCAATATAATATTAACCAATCATATCAATTGATGGAAAGTGTAAAATTGATATATTGCGTTAGTATTTAATTTCAATCAAAAGTTCATAAAATATATATCTATGATTTTTCAAGCGCTTGTTCTAAATCGGCAATAATATCGTCTACATGTTCAATCCCCACTGAAATGCGAACCAATCCGTCAGTGAGTCCCCTTGCTTCTCGATCAGCTTTGGGTACATCAGCGTGGGTCATAGTGGCAGGGTGGGTAATCATGGTTTCTACGGCACCAAGGCTTTCCGCCAATTTTGCCAGTTTTACTGAATTCATGACCATTTTCCCAGCAGGGATACCTCCCCTTAATTCAAATGAAATCATGCCACTGAATCCGGACATTTGCTTTTTTGCGATTTCGAAAGATGGATGAGAAGCCAACCCGGGATACATAACATGGGCCACTTTCGGATGTGCTTCCAAATATTCTGCCACGGATTGAGCATTTTCAGCATGTTTTTTCATACGGAGATCCAGTGTTTTTACGCCCATGATAGTTAACCAACAATCAAAGGGGCCAGGAACAGCACCAATCGTTTTTTGAACAAATTTTAATCGGTCAAACAAATCTTTTCGATTAGTAATTACAATTCCGCCAATGAGTTGATTATGGCCACTTAAATACTTGGTAGTGCTGTGCATGACCAAATCAGCACCAAATTCCAACGGACGTAAATAAACCGGTGTTGCGAAAGTGGAATCTACTCCAAATAAAATGTCGTTTGTTTTTGCAATTTTCCCCACAGCCTCCAGATCCGTAATCTTTAAGAGTGGATTTGTAGGAGTTTCTATCCAAATCAATTTTGTGTTAGGTTGAATTGCATTTTCCACATTTTTTGCATCCGAAGAGTCTACATATGTGAAATGTAAGTCATAATTAATCAGTATTTGATTAAAGTGTCGGGAAACACCGCCATAAACATCATCAGAACATATAACATGATCCCCCGCTTTTAATAGTTTCATGCAACTATCTACAGCTGCCATTCCGCTTGCAAAGGCTACTCCACGATTTCCACCATCAAGGGTTGCCAACTGCTCTTCCATCACTTGACGAGTTGGGTTGGATGAACGTGTATAATCAAATCCTTTATCCTTCCCAACTTCTTCCAATACATAGGTTGCTGTTTGATATATAGGTGGTACAATTGCGCCCGTAGTTTGATCAGGGATCATGCCAGCCTGAACAACTTTTGTTTCAAATTTCATAATTACTCCTTTGGTTTAATCAATCAGGCTGCTAACAAATATTCCTTAAGTTCAGAAAATTGATTTGACATTTTAATAGAAATTTTCTCTTTTTTCGTGGCAATTTGTAAAATTTCTGGAAGGTTTATCTTTTCCCCAATGACAGGTTCAATTATAACTGAAAATTTTCCAGGATGGGCTGTAGATAAAACAACACCATTTGTTTTAGAATCTGATATTTTTCTATATTTATTAAACCCCAGAATACCTACTGCTGTATGTGGGTCAATTATGTAGTCAAATTTCGTATAGATATTTTGAATGCAATCTATAGTCTCTTTATCTGAAAAACTCCAACTGGAAATATCCACTTTTACCTGATTTACATCCTGTTGAAATAGGTTTTGAATTCGATCTAAATTACTGGGGATGCCCACATCCATGGCATTGGATATTGTATGAATGGCATCTCGTTTTTTTACATTTCCTGTTTTTAAATAATTTGGGAAAACATCATTTGAGTTAGTGGCTGCTATGATTTTCTCTGTTGGGATACCCATTCTATTTGCTAATAGTGCACCAGTAATATTTCCGAAATTTCCACTGGGAACACTAAAAATTATTCGTCTAGTTTCATGACTTTGGTTCCATGCCCACGCATAATAAACAGACTGGGGGAGAAGTCGCGCCACATTAATGGAATTGGCTGAACTTAAAGAGAGTCGGTTTTGCAAATCTGCATCTTGAAAAGCAGTTTTTACCAATCGTTGACAATCGTCAAAAGAACCGTCTATTTCCAAAGCTGTAATATTTTCACCCAAAGTAGTGAGTTGTTTTTCCTGGATTATGCTTACTCGTTGAGATGGATAAAGAATAATAACATTAATACCATCAACATTGAAAAAACCATTTGCTACTGCACTGCCTGTGTCACCCGAAGTTGCAACAAGAATTGTTAATTCCTGATTTTGATTTTCTATATAATGGGACATCGTTCGAGCCATAAAGCGGGCTGCAAAATCTTTGAACGCTAAAGTAGGACCGTGGTATAATTCCAACACAGAATCGGTTTCATTTAATTTTTTAATTGGGAGTGGAAAATCAAAGGCAGATTCACAAATATTCGATAATTGTGTGCGCGTTAAATCATCTTTCGTGAATGGATGAATCATACCAACAGCTAATTCTGGATAGTCTAATTCTGAATTAAAAAAGTCAGTTCCTAAATGCGGGATGGTTTCAGGCATATAAAGGCCGCCGTCCGGGGCTAAACCTTGAAACAGTGCATCCTTGAATCCTACAGAATCAGTGTTATTTTTTGTGCTAAAAAAGCGCAAGATTCAGTCCAATATTTCCGGAGGTTTTGTATGAATGGGCGAGAAATACGCTTTGCTGTTTAAACCAGATTTTTGAAAAGCATTCACCATGACTGATCCAATATTTTCTGCTTTTTCTAAAGAATCTGATAAGGCAAAAACAGCGGGCCCGGATCCGGAAATGCCACAGCCAATTGCACCAGAATCCAGAGCGGATTGCCTTACATTTTCATAGCCCGGAATGAGCTTTGCGCGATGTGGCTCTGCAAAATGGTCCACCATGGATCGCTCCAATAAATCAAAATCTGATTCGTGAAGCCCCAGGGTAAAACCAGCCAGGTTTCCGGCCTGTTCTACCGCAGAACTCAGAGGAACTTCTTTTGGAAGTATTTGCCGTGCTTCTTTGGTATTGATAGTCATATCCGGTAAAACGGCCGTACTGAATAAGTTTTTTGGCACCGGCAAGTTTAGGATATCCAACGGCTCATAACTGCGGATCAGGATGATACCGCCGAAAAGTGCTGGTGCAATATTGTCCGCGTGGAATCCGCCGGATGCCACAGCTTCCCCTGCCATACCATGAATCAATAAATCATCCATAGATTTTGGATTGCCTAACAATTCGTTAACACCAAAAACAGCCGCTGCTGCGCTGGCAGAACTGGAGCCTATTCCACTTCCCGGGGGAATCCCCTTTTGGATATGGACCTTAAATCCCTGTTTGCTTCCCAGGTCATCCAAGAGAGATAAAATTGATTTTCCGGCAGTATTCTTTTCAGGATCAAGTGGAATTGATTCGGATTTCAACCCTGACATTGAAATTTCTATTCCTAGTGATTCTTGCTTTTCAATCGTAACAATATCGCCTGGATCCGAAATAGCATAGCCGATACAATCAAACCCACAAGAAACATTTGCTACGGAGGCCGTTGCCCGGATTTGAATTGAATTATTTGCCATGGATAAATCCTTTTTGAACCAATAGTTCTCCCATCAGAATTGCACCACCAGCAGCACCACGAACCGTATTATGAGATAAACCAATAAATCGGATATCAAAAAAATCATCTTCAGCAATTCTGCCGACTGTTACAGTCATTCCATTTCCTTCATCTCGATCTAATTTGGGTTGGGGACGATCTATTTTATCCAAAACGATAATAGGATTTTCAGGTGCTGAAGGGAGACACAAAGACTGTGGTTCTGCTGCAAATGAAGATAATATGGATTTAAATTTTTCCAGAGATGGGGTTTTATCCGAAAATCCAATATGGACAACAGCCGTATGCCCATCTACAACTGGGACACGTGTACAGAGTGCATTGATAATTAATGATGTAGATTGCACAATGCCATCATCAGTGACTTGACCAAATATTTTTAATGGTTCTTTTTCTGTCTTCTCTTCTTCTCCGCCAATATATGGTACAACATTCTCTTTTAAATCCGGATTGGTTAATGCTTTATATCCGGCGCCTGACAATGCTTGAAGGGTGGTCACCTGCGCACGACCCACCGGAAACCCGGCCTGTTTTAATGCTGCTAAAACGACAATATAAGATTGGATGGAACAATTGGGTTTCACTGCCACAAATCCCGAACTTGGTAAATTTCGATTCTTTTGTTGAATAGGAATCACATCTGTATGATCGGCATTTATTTCAGGAATGATCATGGGCACATCATGGATTTGGCGATTCGCAGAACTGGTAGATATGACTGCATAACCTTTTTGAGCATACCCAAATTCAAAATCACGCGTATCTTGTTTCTCTTCCAAGTCTAAAGCCGAAAACACACAGTTTACATCGCCAGGAATTGATGCAAAGTCATGCACATTCCGAACAATTAAATTTGAAACGGCATCAGGAATATCTGATTCCATAACCCACTTTCCAGATACTGCATTCGTATACGTTTTTCCTGCTGAATGTTTTGAAGCAGCCACATCTACCACATGAAACCATGGATGATTCTCTAATAATCGTAAGCAATTTTGCCCTACCATACCAGTGGCGCCCAAAACACTAACTTTAATATTATTTTTTAATGACATTTTAAAATATCTCCTAAAACACCGGCAGCTGTTACTTCAGCTCCGGCGCCATGTCCTTTAATCACCATGGGCGCTTCGTTGTATCTTTTGGTTGTAAACACAATAAAATTCTCACGACCATTCTGATGATAGAATGGATTGTCTTCGGCAACTGCTTTAAGTTCAACAACTGCTTTTTTGCCATCCCAAGTTGCGATATACCGCAACACCATATTTTCACTTTCAGCCGATGTATATGCGCTTAAGAATTGATTATCATATTGGGATAATTGATTTAAAAAGTCATCAATAGATAAGGTAGGGTCCATTCCTTCTGGAATCAAGTTTTGAATTGAAACATCATCCATTTCAAGTTCTGCACCCGTTTCTCGAGCTAAAATGAGAATTTTTCTAGCAACGTCCATTCCATTTAAATCATCTCTTGGGTCGGGTTCTGTAAATCCTTTTGACCTCGCATTTTTGACTAATTTACTAAATGGAGTTAAACCATCAAATTTGCTAAATAAATAACTTAATGTGCCTGACATGACGCCTTCAATTTTTTCAATCCTATCTCCCGTATCCATGAGAGTTTTTAATGTTTCAATAATAGGAAGTCCAGCGCCCACATTTGTTTCATATTTAAATTTGGATTGGCCTTTTTTTTCATTATTACGAATCAAATTATAATATCCCTGATTCATGCTGTTGGCTAATTTACTGGCGGATACAACAGAAATTCCTTTTTGGAGAATATCTGCAGTTTTTTCTGCAATGGTTAGCGATGATGTTACATCCACAAAAACAGCATAGCGAGATTCAGCCGCAATAGAAACAAAAGTATTTAAATTAGCTGGTTTTCCATCTGCGAGTTCTTTTATATAATTGTTTGGTTCAATGCCATTTTGATCTAAAATCATTTTGTGACTGTTCATTATTCCACAGATACTTATGGATGGTTTATTTTGAATTAATTTAATCAAATCAGATCCAACTAAACCAACACCTGCAATGAAAACATTTATTTTCCCACTATCTGAAAATATATAACTATGCAAAGATTGAATGGCTACCCTGACATCTTCATTTTTAATAATGAAAGAAATATTTCGTTCAGATGATCCTTGGGCGATGGCGATTAGATTCACATTCTTTTCACCTAAAACGCTGAATAATTTCCCTGAAATTCCTGGAGTGTGGCGCATGCCTTCACCGACAACAGCAATGAGGGATAAATTATTTTCAATTTTAATTGAATCAATAAAATGATTATTCAACTCAAATGCAAATTCTTTCTCTAAAAGTGATTGAGATAACTCCACTTCTTCAGGTTGAATAGCAAAACATATGGAATGTTCACTAAAGACTTGAGACACCAGAATAATATTAATTTTCTTCGTTGCCAATGCATCAAAAACGCGCCCAATTACCCCATACTGTCCTACCATCCCAGCCCCTTGAAACCTGATTAAGGACACATTATATAAAGATGAAATGCCTACGGCATAATGATCATCTTTTTTTCGGAATTGTGTAATAACAGTCCCTGGATTTTCTGGCTCAAACGTGTTTTTAATACGAATAGGTATTGATTTATATAATGCAGGAATCATGGTTGGAGGAAAAATAACCTTTGCACCTGCATGGGCCAATTCCATGGCTTCTTCATAGGTGATGTGAGAAATTGTTTTTGCTTCTTGAACAATGGATGGGTCTGCTGAAAGAATCCCATTTACATCTGTCCAAATTTCAATCTCATTTACATTTAAAGCTGCACCAAATATTGCTGCAGTATAATCTGACCCGTTACGGCCAAATGTAGTTGTTTCTCCAGATGCTGTGGCGCCAATAAATCCTGTTATAATCCTAGTTTTGGATATATCTCTCCATGATTTACGAATACGATTATAGGATGTCTGATAGTGTACAAAAGCAGATCCATAATGATTATCGGTTAAAATTACATTTCGTGCATCAAGATAATCAGCATCAATTCCTTTCGTAATGCATGCTTCGGTTATAATATTTGCAGACAATCGTTCACCAACACTTAAAACAATATCTTTTAATTGGGCGGTACATTTTTTCTTGTTGCCAATTGTTTTTAAAGTATCATATAATTCATTTTCAATTTCCTGAATAGTGCCAATTAATAATTCACTTACTATATGAAGTTCATGAAGGGTTTTCCTATGTCTATCGAATAATGATTGTAAATCATTTTTAAAATCTTTACCCTGTTCAGCATTTTCAATTAATTCAATGAGTTTATCTGTTACGCCACCAAACGCAGAAACCACTACGCCAGAAGGGTGTTCGGATTTGATGAGTTGAATAACACATTCAACTCTTTCAGGCGTTTTAATAGATGTACCGCCAAATTTGAGTATTTTTGTTTTTGTTGTATTCATTTTCCTTAATGTCATGATACTAGAATATAATTAGTTTATTTGCTATGTAAACTCAACACTTAGAATTGAAGTCAGTAATAAAATAATCAGAGAAAAAGCCAAATATAATGGCGACAGATTAAAATTATTAAGTGGGAAAAAGAATGAAGAAAGGAACAGCATCATTTATTCTTATCTTTCCCCAAATTAAGTTCGGAGCAGGAATTAGCACCTTGAGCCGCTTTCTGCGAATAAGGTTGCCAAGGTTTCATAGGGCCTGATCCCTCCACCTTTCTGGATAAAATCCGGTGCTGAATTGTCAATTAGCTAATAAAACTATGAAATAGCTTACGCCTTGATTTTAAGCGATGTCAACAAATAAATTTAATTTCTAGAATATATATAAAAATGAATTACTAAATTATTGCTTAATTTTTTTAATAAATCAGATTTACAAATAAAAAGACAAAATGGAATAAAAATGGATATTAAAAAAAATAATCGAATTTCAATCATTGGTGCAGGGAATCTTGGGCAAGCTATCGCAAAAGGGTTAGTGAAATCAGGGTCTTTTACTCCTGATAATATTATTTTAACTCGTCGAGCCCTTTCGGAATTAACATATCTCGGAGAAAATAGTTTTGGTATTACAGATGATAATTCATCAGCTGTAATCAAGAGTGATTTGATCATTGTTTCCGTCGGGCCACAGGACGCAGAACGGGTATTGAATTCTTTTAAGGATGACTTGGGTTCGGACAAACATACTCTTATTTCAACAATGACAGGTGTGTCGATAAAAAAATTCAAACTATGGTCGGTCAACAAATACCTATTGTAAGAATTATGCCAAATACAGCTGTGGCTATTTGTGAATCTATGACCTGTCTTGCAGCGATGGATGAGCATTTAAACTCTCTGGATGTTGTCAAAAATGTATTTGATCAATTGGGTCAAACTTTGGTCGTGAAGGAAAGTTTGATTGCACCCGAAACAGCACTGTGTGGTTCAGGATTAGCTTTCTTCCTTCGTGCAATTCGGGCAGCATCACAGGGAGGGACGGAAATCGGATTTCATGCAAATGAAGCGATACTGCTGGCAGCACAAACGGCCCGCGGTGCAGCATCTCTAACTATTGATTCGGAACTACATCCAGAATCGGAAATTGACAAAGTGACCACACCAAAAGGGATAACAATTTCAGGTTTGAATGAGATGGAGCATCAAGGATTCAGTTCAGCCATGATTAGAGCAATTGTTAGGTCAGCTGATAAAATTGATGAAATAATTAATGAATCTTAAATAAACGTAAAAGGTGGATGTTGGGTATTGATTTCAGTAAGATTTATTCATAAAATTAACCATGGAAATACAAAATATCTTTTGGCAAAAACCTACCATCAAAGTGAATCAATTTAACATTTTGTTTAATAACAATAATAATATGAGTGGGGGCGAAGCTTTGTAACCATAAGGTCAAGCTTTATAAAACCCCCAAGGATTTCAATTTTTGGGGGTTTTTTTTTACTTAAAAAAAGGAAGAACAATAATATGTGTGGTATCTATTTCTATAAGGGAACAAAGCATTCATGGGAGTCTCTTGAAGAAGACATTAAATCAATCGAATATCGCGGTCCCGATAATACGCATCATGAAATGATTGGAAATGATGTATTGTTTGCGTTTCATCGATTAGCCATTATGGGTACTACAGAAATGGGAGATCAACCCATGAAGCATCCCAATGATGATTCGCTCACGTTGATTTGTAATGGTGAAATCTATAATTATAAAGATCTAGCTGAAAAGTATAGCTTCAATTTGGTAACCGGTTCGGATTGTGAAATTATTTTACTCATGTTTAAAGAATTTGGGATTGAGAAAACAGTAAAAGAATTGGATGGTGTTTTCATGTTTGTGATTTTTAATAAGAATACTGACCAACTTTTCGCTGGCAGGGATCCTATGGGCGTTCGACCCGGATTTATTGGTCGCGATGGTGATGAATGCATGATAGCTTCTGAAGCAAAACCATTAATAAAATATTGCACGGACATTTCTCCCTTTCCACCAGGGACTTGGTGGCATTCTGAAAATCCTAATCAGTTTAATCCATATTTCCAATATAATGGAGTTAAAATCCAGGAGAAAACTGAAGAAGATATTTGTGATATAATTCATTCTTTATTAACAGATGCAGTTAAGAAACGGCTCATGGCAGAACGGGAAATTGGATGTCTTTTATCCGGCGGGTTGGATTCAAGTTTAATTTCCGCTCTGGTGAATAAATATTATGAAGGACCAAAGCTCAATACATTTTCAATAGGACTCCCTGGTAGCATTGATCTTGAATATGCCCAAACTGTTGCAAATCATTTGGTAACAAAACATCACCAAATCGAAGTGTCTGAAGATGAGTTTTTGGATGCAATTGAGACTGTGATTTACAATATTGAATCTTATGATACAACCACTATCAGAGCCAGTGTTGGCAATTATCTTGTTTCTAAATATATTTCAGAAAATTCTGATTGCAAGGTTATATTTAATGGAGATGGTGCTGACGAAGTATGTTGCGGGTATGTCTATTTAAAAAATGCCCCATCAATCTCGGTATTGCAAATAGAGAGCGAACGCCTCATAAAAGAGATTTACTATTTTGATGTCTTGCGTTCCGATCGGAGTATCAGTTCAAATGGTCTAGAAGCCCGAACGCCTTTTTTAGATAAAGCTTTCGTGAAATATTATCTATCTATTCCTCCAGAATTAAAACAATTTGATGGTATCAATAGATTGGAAAAATATTTATTACGGAAAGCATTTGATGGACAAAATATTTTACCAAGGGAAGTGTTGTGGCGAAGGAAGTGCGCATTTTCTGATGGTGTCAGTGCAAAAAAGAAATCTTGGCATCATATTATTCAAGCATTTATTGATAAAAAAATTAGTGATAGTGAATTCCTACAAGAAAGTGGAAAGATTACTCATTGTACTCCAGTCTTGAAGGAGAGTTATTATTATCGAAAAGTATTTGAGTCTTACTTTGGTAAAAATGAAAAATTAATCCCACATTTCTGGATGCCCAACTGGACAGACGTGTTAGATCCCTCTGCTAGGGAGCTATCTGGTTATAAAGAATAAAATATATCGTATACACATTTTTTTCATTATGAGAAAAAAGTGTTGTATCTGGTAGACTCCTTCTTTTAACGTTCACGTCGCATTTTTTAACAATAGATAATGTGATAGACTAGAATGAACATAAAAAATACATTTACAGCTAAACTACCCAAAAGTGGCCGAGCAGGTGCAATCGCTTTAGGTGTTGATATAGATACCTTGCGGCTGAATGTGTTAATTATTGATTTACTTATTCTAGTGATTATTGGACTCGCCGTCCAAGTCGCCTGACTGAATAATTAAATTACAGTAGGTGAAGATGACGGCGGAGACAAACTCCCACCGAAATATTGAACCTACCTTAAAACATATTTAGTCTGGTTTTGGTATATGTGCGTCTGTAACGTGTGAAAAAATGAAAGTTTAAATGAGATCAGATACAATTAAAAAAGGATTTGAGCATGCTCCCCATCGGAGCTTATTGCGAGCAACGGGCGTTATTCAATCTGAAGCAGATTTTGAACGCCCCTTTATTGGGGTGGCTAATTCCTACATAGATTTGATTCCCGGACATGTCCATCTTCAGGAGTTTGGAAAGGTAGCCAAAAAAGCAATCCGTGAAGCAGGCGGTGTCCCCTTTGAATTTAATACTATTGGAGTGGATGACGGAATTGCAATGGGACATATTGGAATGCGATACTCTCTTGCAAGTCGGGAGTTAATTGCAGACAGTGTAGAAACTGTGGTGGAAGCTCATCGTCTCGATGGACTAATGTGTATTACCAATTGTGATAAAATTGTTCCGGGGATGCTCATGGCAGCTGTTCGGGTAAATATTCCAACAGTCTTTGTTTCTGGCGGCCCAATGAAAGCGGGTGAGATAGATGGGAAAAAGGTTGATTTGATTTCAGTATTTGAAGGAGTTGGACAAGTCAAGGCTGGAAAAATTACAGAAGAGACTCTCTTTGAATTAGAGAAAGAAGGGTGCCCTACTTGCGGTTCATGTTCTGGGATGTTTACAGCCAATTCTATGAATTGTTTAATGGAGGCGTTGGGTATCGCATTGCCTGGGAATGGTTCCATATTGGCAGTAGATGAAGGACGTTTGGAACTTGTGAAACAAGCAGGAGAAAAAGTATTAAAAATGGTAAATAATGATGTAAAACCGCGAGATATCATTACAAAAGATTCTATTCGAAATGCATTTGCTTTAGATGTAGCAATGGGCGGGAGCACAAATACAGTTTTGCATACATTAGCAATTGCCTATGAAGCAGGAATTGATTTTGACCTAAAAGAATTAAATGAAATTTCAAAGCAAACACCCTATATATGTAAGGTGAGTCCTGCAACTCCTGATGTCCACATGGAAGATGTAGATCGAGCTGGTGGCATATCTGCTATTTTAAATGAATTGTCCAAAAAAGAAGATGTATTACAATTAGATCTCCCCACTATAACGGGCCAAAGTTTAGGTGAAAATATTGCTGATGCATATTCGAATGATGAGTCAGTTATACGAGCAATTGACGATCCCTATTCACAAGAAGGAAGTTTGGCAGTATTATTTGGAAATTTGGCTCCCGATGGATCTGTAGTTAAAACGGGTGCTGTAGATTCAAAAATGTTAATTCATTCCGGACCGGCTCGGATTTATGAATCACAGGAAGAAGCACTCTCCGGTATTATGAACAGTGAAGTTCAACCTGGAGAGGTTGTTGTTATACGATATGAAGGGCCAAAAGGTGGCCCTGGAATGCCCGAAATGTTGTCTCCTACAAGTGCTATTATGGGCATGGGACTAGGTGATACAGTTGCTTTAATTACAGATGGAAGATTTTCTGGCGGAACTCGTGGCGCCTGCATTGGTCATATTTCTCCTGAAGCAGCTGTACGTGGACCTATTGCTGCACTGCAAGATGGCGATACAATACACATAAATATTTCTGAAAAAAGCTTAAATGTAGATTTAAATGAAGAAGAGATCCGAATCAGATTGGAATCGCTTCCAAAATTTGAACCAAAAATTACTCATGGGTACCTTGGGAGGTACGCGCGGATGGTTACGTCAGCAAATACTGGCGCAATTTTAGAATAGAATGGAAACGAATATGAAAAAACAAAAACTTTCAGGGGCTGAAATCATCTGGGAATGCCTGATAAAAGAAGGAGTGGATGTCGTATTTGGTTACCCTGGAGGTGCCATATTACCAGCATATGATGCGTTAAATAATTATAGAGATAAAATACATCATGTATTGGTCCGCCACGAGCAAGGTGCTACTCATATGGCAGATGGATATGCCAGAGTCAGCGGAAATGTAGGTGTGGCGATGGCGACTTCAGGTCCAGGTGCAACAAACATGATAACAGGATTAGCAACAGCTATGATGGATTCATCTCCTATTGTCTGTATTACTGGACAGGTCCCTACAGCAGTTATTGGTAGCGATGCATTTCAGGAAGTTGATATAACAGGAGCTGCAATTCCTGTTACAAAACATAGTTATTTAGTTATGGATATTAATGAGTTGGCAGATACAATTCGTGAAGCATTTTATGTAGCTAGATCTGGGCGCCCAGGGCCTGTTCTTGTAGATATACCAAAAGATATTCAGAACGCAGAAACAGAATTCATTTATTCGGAAAAGGAAATAAATCTTCCAGGTTATCAGCCGACTGAAGATGTTCAAGACGATGATATAAAAGAATTTGCTAAAATGGTGAATGAAGCTAAAAAACCAGTCATTTTAGCTGGGCATGGTATCTTATTATCAGAAGCGAGTAAGGAAACCTTAGAATTAGCAGAAAAAGCATCAATCCCCATTGCTACAACCTTGCTGGGAATTGGTGGGGTACCAGACAGTCATCCGCTTGTTTTGGGTATGATGGGAATGCATGGTGAAACATGGGTTAATAACGCCATACAAAACGCAGACCTTCTCATCGCTTGTGGTATGAGATTTGATGATCGAGTTACAGGTAATTTAAAAACGTATTCGCCAAATTCTAAAAAAATTCATATTGATATTGATCCATCAGAAATCAATAAAAATATTAAAGTTGATTTAGCAATTATTGGTGATTTAGGTAATGTACTTCGCCATGTCAATCCATTCATAAATAGTGCTAAAAAAACTGAGTGGTTCAATGTTATTTCTGGTTGGAATAAAGAATCTCAACAACGTGATGTATTGAATATTAAAACCAATACTTTATTAGGCGCTCAAGCGATTCGCAAAATATGGGAAGGGACTAATGGGGATGCATTAATTATTACAGATGTCGGACAACATCAAATGCTTGAAGCTCAATATTATGAACACGATAATCCAAGAACATTGCTTACTTCTGGGGGGCTTGGTACAATGGGATTTAGTCTACCTGCAGCAATTGGAGCAAGTTTCTATGAAAAGGATCGAGAAATTTGGGTCATAGTAGGAGATGGAAGTTTTCAAATGATGTTAATGGAATTAGCTACAGCCATGCAAGAAGGTGTAAATATAAACATTGCTATTATAAACAATGGATATTTAGGGATGGTTAGGCAATGGCAACAAATGTTTTATGAAGCAAGATATGCTGAAACACCTATATCCAGTCCAGATTTTTTAAAACTTGCAGAAGCCTATGGTATTAATGGTTATCGCGTTAAATCGTTAGATGAAATTATTCCTACCATGAAAAAAACAAATAAAATTGCAGGGCCAACTCTGATTGAGTTTATAGTGGAAGAACATGACATGGTTTATCCAATGGTTCCAGCAGGTGCCAATCTTAATGAAATGATTCAAAGACCGCTTTTTAATGAGAACGGTCAAACACAAGAAAAGGAAGAAATTTTATGAAGCAAACTCTCATCACATTGGTAGAAGATAAACCGGGAGTATTAAACCGAATTTCCAGTTTATTTAGGCGTAGAAATTTTAATATTGAAAGTCTTGTTGTTGGGAAAAGTGAAACGCCTGGTGTAAGTCGAATGACCATAGTAGCCAATGAACCTGAAGCACGGAAAAGAGGAAATATTTATTTTAATCTTTTAAAATTGGTAAATGTGATTGCTGTGAAAGATGTATCGAAGCTTCCATGTATTTCGCGCGAATTTATATTAATTAAAATCAATATTGATCTCGATCAACTTAATGAAGTAAATGCTGTTGTAAAACAACATGGTGCAAGAATTGTTGATATGGGAGCTGAAACAGTGATTGTTGAAGCAACTGATGAAGAATTAGTCATAAATAATTTAGTAAAAGATTTACAACCGTTTGATATTACTGAAATTGTACGAACAGGTAAAATTGCAATGCGTCGTGGAAAAACATACAAAGTCAATTCTGAAAAATTAAATGAAAAAGATGGTGAAATTAATTGGAAACCAGAACAAGTTAGTTCTTATCAAAATTAATAAGATATAAAAGAGGACAAAAATCATGAAACAAACAATTATAGTCTTTGTGCAGGATGAGCCGGGTGTTTTAAGCCGAATTTCTCGACATTTTTATAGATTAAACTATAATATTGGAAGTATTACAGCCGGAAGAAGTGAAGCTATGGGGGTAACCAGAATTACCATCGTCTGTAATCATTCAGATCAATATAATCAATCTCTTATAAAAACTCAACTTGAGGAATTAGAGACAGTTTTAAAAGTCCAGGATATAACAAACGTACCAAGTGTAATAAGAGAATACGCATTAATTAAAGTTCAAAGCCAAAAGGTTGATGCGGAAAAATTAAATGAAATAATTCAAAACACTAATGCAAAAATAATTGATGGTGGCGAGTTAGTTAGTATAGTTGAAACAACTGGAGAAAAGGCAGAAGTTGAATCACTCATAAAAGATCTGCAGCAATTTAACGTACTTGAAATTATGCGCTCTGGTAATATGGCGATGGTTCGAGTAGATCAAGATAAATATCGAATTGAAATTGAAGACATAGACAAAAAACAAGGTTGGGCAACGCAGAAAATGAGTGATGCTCTTTCATAATTTATTAAACTTAACGGAGAAAGAATGAAAGAATTAAATATTAATGGATATTCCGAAACAATCATAGAGCGGTCGGATTATCCACAAGAAAATTGCAAAGCTATATTAGATAATGAAGTGACCGCAATTTTGGGTTATGGCCCTCAAGGGTTCGGTCAAGGTATGAACATGCGCGATCAGGGATTTAATGTAATTCTTGGTTTGCGTCGTGGATCCAGTTGGGAAAAAGCGATGCAGGATGGTTGGGTTGAAGGCGAAAACTTATTTGAAATCGCTGAAGCAACTCAACGTGGCACTATTATCCAATTCCTGTTATCAGATGCAGGACAAATACAAGCTTGGCCCACAGTGAAAGAAAATTTGAATGAAGGTGATGCTCTTTATTTTTCCCATGGGTTCGGTGTTGTGTTCCATAAAGATACGGGCATTATTCCCCCGGATAATGTAGATGTTATTCTCGTTGCACCCAAAGGAAGCGGGCTTACAGTTCGTACACATTTCCAAGCGGGTCGTGGAATTAATTCTTCATTTGCAATTCACCAAGATTTTACGGGAAGAGCAAAAGAGCGATGTGTTGCCACTGCTTTTGCCATTGGATCCGGGCATTTATTTGAAACGACTTTTGCCAAGGAAGTTCATAGTGATCTGACCGGTGAACGGTGTGTATTAATGGGACTTCTTCAAGGTGCATTTTTAGCGCAATATGAAGTTTTGCGGGAGCATGGTCATTCCCCATCCGAAGCCTATAATGAAACGATTGAAGAAGCGCTACAAAGTCTTTATCCGCTAGTTGCGGAAAATGGGATGGATTGGATGTATGCCAACTGTTCTACAACCGCACAGCGAGGCGCATTGGACTGGGCACCAAAATTTCGTGATACGTTAAAACCAGTTATTGAAGAATGTTATCAAAAGGTGTTGAGTGGAGAAGAAGCACGTCGTTCTATTGAATCCAATTCAAAATCTGATTACCGTGTTGAGTTAGAAAAAGAATTATCAGAAGTAAATAATCAGGAAATGTGGGTCGCCGGGAAACAACTTCGTCAGCTACGTCCTGAAAATTTATAGAATTTTAGATTTATTGAAATGAGAACCTTCAAAATAACTACACTTCCGGGAGATGGAATTGGTACTGAAGTCATGGATGCTGCCTTGGCAGTATTGGATGTGGTTGGCAATGAATATGGCTTGAATTTGTCCGAATCATCATTCAGCCATTCACAAATGTGAAGCCCCTTTTGATTATTTAAGTTCTTCTTTTTTATTTCCAACACATCAAGCGTCACTATTATTAAATCATCATTTTTAACTATTTGAACCTTTCGGTTCCATGAAATAAAGTACGGAAGGCAATGGATGGGTAAACCAATTTTTAATGTAATTTCCGCTCCGAATTTTCTATTTGTTAAGGTGTAAACGTATTAGTGTGTGAACGGCACATAAACACATCTGCACTTAGACACATAAACACTTGATAAAATGAGTACACCAACCAAACGCGTTGCATTCCATACATTGGGATGCAAATTGAATTACTCCGAGACGGCAACTCTCTCTCGTGATTTCATGCGCCATGGATTTGAAAAAGTTGACTACCGGGAAACAGCAGATATATACGTCCTGAATACGTGTTCAGTGACGGAAAATGCGAATAAAGAAGCCCGGAAATTGATTCGCCAAGCCAAACGCCGGAATCCGAATTCTTCTATTGCAGTGATTGGATGTTATGCCCAACTCAAACCCAACGATATTGCAGCAATTGATGGAGTGGATATTGTATTAGGCGCGAAAGAAAAATTTAATTTAATGAATCATTTGGATGTCATTGATCTGAATGGCGGTACAAAAGTGATTCAATCCGATATTGATCACGTTCACAAATTCGCACCATCTTATTCTTTAGGGGAAAGGACTCGATCCTTTTTAAAAATTCAGGATGGCTGTGATTACATGTGTTCATTTTGTACTATTCCTCTGGCTCGGGGTGAGAGTCGAAGTGATTCCATTTCCAATACGTTGCAAGTTGCAAAAGAAGTTGCAGAAACAGATGCGCAAGAAATTGTTCTCACCGGTGTAAATATCGGCGATTTTGGGAAAGGGTCTCAAGAAACATTTTTCAATCTCATTCAAGAAATGGATCAATTAGATGGAATTGACCGCATTCGAATTTCTTCTATTGAACCGAATTTGCTCACCAATGAGATCATTGAATTCTGTGCTGAATCAAACAAATTCATGCCCCATTTTCATGTGCCGCTTCAATCTGGATCGGACAAAATTTTAAGCGCAATGCACCGGAGATATAATCGGGATCTGTATGAAGAACGCGTCACAAAAATAAAGTCAGTTACCCCAGATGCCTGTATTGGAGTGGATGTGATTGTGGGATTCCCCGGAGAAACAGATGATGATTTTCTGGATACGTACCATTTTCTAAATGAGTTGGATATTTCCTATTTACATGTATTTACCTATTCGGAACGTCCCAATACAGATGCTGTTGAAATGGGAGAAATCGTATCAAGAGAGAAACGAGCAGAACGTAGTAAAATGCTGCATATTCTATCCGATAAAAAACGCCGTTTTTTCCATGATCAATTCATCTGTAAAGTTCGTCCGATTCTTTTTGAGACGATGAAGAATGGAAAAATTCAAGGGCATACAGATAATTATATTCAGGTACAAGTTGATGGGAGCTCTGATCTAATCAATACGATCCAATCTGTAAAACTGATTGAAAACCATGGCTCAATTGTTGATGGAACATTTTTATAACATTTATTGAATTTTCAAAAATAAACTATGATCCGTCTTGAAAACCTATCCAAATCCTTCCCGGATGGTGACTTATTTAACAATGTAAATATATCCATTAAACGTGGGATGCGTATCGGACTTGTGGGTCCAAACGGGTCTGGAAAAACAACGTTACTTCGAATCATGTTGGGAAAAGATTCACATGATTCAGGCAATGTACAGGTGGATAAATCCATCACCATCGGATATTTAGCGCAGGATATTGTAGCTGGTACTGGGCGATCCATTCTTGAAGAAGTGCTGGCGGCTTACCCGGAAATACGCGATCTGGAAGGAAAGATCCTTGCCTTATCCGAGGCCATTTCCAAAGATCATGATAATATGGAATTAGTTGATAAATTGGGTGATGTGCAACATCGTTTTGAAGCTTTGGGTGGTTGGAATCTTGAAGAAAAGGCAAAAAAGATATTGAGCGGACTTGGGTTTTCCGATGAAAAATTCACCGAACCCATGGATGTCTTCAGTGGTGGTTGGCGAATGCGTGTAGCCTTGGCATCCATCCTTTTGCAGGAACCGGATATTCTTTTTCTCGATGAACCCACAAATCATTTAGATCTGGAAGCAACCATTTGGCTGGAATCATTTTTGTCTAGTTGGAAAGGCGGTATGGTGATGATTAGTCACGACAGGGCTTTTTTGGATCGATCCATAAATAATATTCTTGAAATTGATCTTAAAAAGATTACACTGTATCATGGTAACTACACAAAATACACAGAAGAAAAAGCGTTGCGTATGGAACAGCATCGGAATACCTTTCGAAATCAGCAAAAGCAAATTAAAGATACAGAACGATTTATAGAACGGTTTCGATCTAAAAATACAAAAGCAACCCAAGTGCAGAGTCGGGTGAAAATGCTGGATAAATTGGAGAAGATTGAAGCGCCTACAGAACAAAACCATGCTATGAATTTGAGATTACCCCAGCCAAACCGATCACCCTTGAACGTAGCATCCTGTCGGAATGTGACCAAACATTATGGGGAAATTGAAGTATTCAATGATATGGATATGTTAGTGGAACGAGGACAAAAAATTGGGTTGGTTGGACACAATGGTGCCGGAAAATCTACTTTATTGAAAATGTTAGCAGGCGTGGAATCGGTTACATCCGGCGCAATCCGAATTGGCTCAAGCGTGGAAAGTGCCTATTATGCCCAGCATCAATTGGAAATTTTAGATTCCAATGATACAGTATTTGATTCGATTCAAAAGGTGAGTCCAGGTTGGAGTGAAACTGAAATGAGAACCTATTTAGGTAGTTTTATGTTTTCCGGGGATGAGATAGAAAAATATGTAAAGGTACTCTCCGGTGGTGAAAAAGCACGAGTAGCCCTGGCAAGAATGCTGGTAAAACCATCTCATTTACTACTCTTGGATGAACCCACAAACCATTTGGATATGATTACACGAAATGTGGTGGAACGAGCACTTATTCAATTTTCAGGATCTATTGTTTGTATTTCTCATGATCGCCACTTTTTGAATAATGTAACCAATCTTACGTGCGAAGTAGGTGGTGGCGGCATCCGATTGTTTGAAGGGAATTATGAATATTATGAGTGGAAAAAACAAGAAGAAAAACAAAGTCAATCTGTGAAACCAAAAGTTAAAATTCAGTCTAAAGAGAAGTCCGATTACAAAGAACGAAAAAAAGTTCACAATCGATTAGCATGGATAGAGAAACGATTTATAACGATTGAAAGTGAAATAGAAAAGGAACGAGCATTAACTAAAAATCCAGACTATACTGATAAGTATGAAATGCTTGAGCAAGCACTAAAAAATATGAATACATTGGAGCAAGAATACTTGGAATTAATGGAAGAACAGGAGATTCTTCATTCTAAACATCTGCTTAGTTAGCTTTAGATTGAATACACTAAAACAATATAATATTTAAGGAAATAATTAGTTGAAAAGTCATCCATTTGTTGGTCTTGCCGGAAATATTGGTGTAGGAAAAACCACATTTACAGAAATTGTTGCAAAAAATTTAGGATGGTTCCCGTTTTATGAATCGGTAGATGATAATCCCTATTTGGGTGATTTTTATGGAGACATGTCGAGGTGGAGTTTCAACCTTCAAGTATATTTTCTACATAAGAGATTTAAATCTCTTAATGGTATGAATATGTCTAATTGTGGAGTAATTCAGGATCGAACTATATATGAAGATGTAGAAATATTTGCCCGAAATCTTCAAGAAATGAATTTTATGGACCAAAGAGATTGGGAAAATTATAAGGGCTTATTCTCTATTATGACATCCTATCTGCGCAAGCCGGATTTGATTATTTATCTTAAAGCATCAACAGATACATTGCTCACTCGTATTAAGAGCCGTTCTCGTCATTATGAAAAATCCATTGATCCTGAATATTTACATACGTTGAATGTGGCCTATAATAAATGGATAAGCAATATCAAGGATATTCCTGTTCTCATAGTTGAGACAGATGGATTTAACATTTTTGAGCATAATGAACTATTGGACAATATTATAGATGAAATGCAACAGCGGTTAGCAACGATTGACTCTTAAAGTTTAATTCCAAATTTCCCCAAAATAACAATCATCAAATAGTAGCAAGCAACCGTCACAGATGTGGCCAACCCGAGGCTTGGGTAAAAGCCGATTCCTTTTTTTAATAAAATTGGTAATGTTACAAACAAAGCCAGAGATGGAATAACCAACCAGAAAATACTGGTGGAGAGATTGGAAATTTTTTCAACTTCTTTTGTATCTAGATAAAGCCAGATAAATCCCAAAACAGAAATCAATGGAATTGAAGCCAATATCCCGGCCATCATGGAACTTCGTTTAGCAATCTCTGAAATAGCCACCACCAACCCGGATGTAACTAATATTTTTATTACTGTATATAGCATGATTTATGTTTCATAATCCTCAATGGGCGGACACGAACACACCAGATTTCTATCGCCATACGCATTATCCACTCGTCCAACAGCAGGCCAGAATTTATCATCTTTTGACCATTCTGCTGGATATGCGGCCTGTTTTCTGGAATAAGGGTGCGGCCAATTATCAGACGTAACTTGGCGGGCCGTATGAGGGGCATTTTTCAAAACATTATCGTCTTTATCAGCTTCCCCATTTTCGAGAGCCAAAATCTCTTCTTTAATCTGAATCAACGCACGGCAAAAACGATCCAGTTCTGATTTTGCTTCACTTTCTGTAGGTTCAATCATGAGTGTGCCGGGAACGGGGAATGACATGGTCGGAGCGTGGAATCCATAATCCATCAAACGCTTTGCCACATCTTCATCGGTTATACCACTGGATTTTCTAAAAGGGCGCATGTCCACAATAAATTCGTGCCCCACCATTCCATTTTGTCCTGTGTATAAAATATCAAAATGTTCGCTCAATATTTTGGCCATATAATTTGCATTAAGAATCGCCATCTGGGTTGCTTTTTTTAAACCATCACCGCCCAACATTTTTATATAAGCCCAAGATATGGGTAATATATTGGCACTTCCGTAAGGTGCAGCAGAAACTGCATTAACTCCACCTTCGCCGCTTGTGCTGACAATCGGATGATCGGGGAGAAATTTTGTTAAATGATCTTGGGTAAAAATGGGTCCCATGCCAGGACCTCCGCCGCCATGGGGAATGCAAAAGGTTTTATGCAAATTTATATGGCAAATATCGGCGCCGAAATCAGCAGGTTTGCATAAACCCACCATTGCATTCAGGTTGGCTCCGTCTAAATAGACTTGACCGCCATGATGATGAATAACGTTGCACACATCCTTGATGTGAGCTTCAAAAACGCCGTGAGTGGATGGATAGGTGACCATAAATGCCGCCAATTGATTACTATGGGATTCAGCTTTTATTTTGAGATCCTCCATATCAATGTTTCCGCCATTATCACATTTTACAACAATCACTTTCATACCGTTCATTACAGCGCTGGCGGGATTAGTACCATGGGCTGAAGCAGGGATTAAGCATACATTTCGATGCTCATTTCCGTTGGATTTATGAAAAGCTGAAATAACCATTAAGCCAGCATATTCTCCCTGGGCACCCGAATTTGGTTGAAACGAATATCCCGTAAAACCGGTCATTTCGCACAGCCAGTCGCCAAGTTCTGTAATAATTTCTTCATAGCCTTGTGCGTGTCCCCGAGGAGCAAATGGATGGAGGTTTGCAAACTCCGGCCAGGTAATGCCCATCATTTCTGTGGTAGCATTCAATTTCATAGTGCATGAACCCAGCGGAATCATACTTGTAGCTAAAGAAAGGTCTTTTTGCTGGAGTTTATATATATAACGGAGCATTTCCGTTTCTGAATGATGTGTATTAAAAACAGGATGTACTAAAAATGGCGATGACCGAATAATATCTTTTTGAATTGTTTGACTACTTGGTTCTTTCGCTTTGACATTAAATATATTAAGAATATCTTGAATATCCTCTATACTTGACGTTTCATCAATAGTAATTCCTAATGTACCATCACCATAATCCCAAAACAACATTCCAGCATCAATTGCTTTTTTAGCAAAATGTGAATCAGCTCTAAATCGAATTGTATCAAAGAAATGGTCGTGAAGGAATTCGTAACCGGCTTTTCCCAACGATTCGGACAGTATAGCAGTCAAATAATTTACACGTTTAGCAATGCGGTTAATTCCATGAGGACCATGATAAACAGCGTACATGCCGGACATGATTGCCAGTAAAACTTGTGCTGTGCATATATTAGATGTGGCCCTGTCTCTGCGAATATGTTGTTCTCGTGTTTGCAGTGCCATTCGTAAAGCTGGATTTCCATGCACATCTTGAGAAAGTCCAATAATTCTACCGGGGATCTTGCGCTTATATTTTTTATGAGTGGCAAAAAACGCAGCGTGGGGACCGCCATAACCCATGGGTACACCAAATCGCTGGGAACTGCCCACGACAATATCTGCACCCCATTCGCCGGGAGGTTTTATCATAGCTAAACTTAAAATATCTGCTGCAACAGCAACTAAACTTCCATTTTCATTTGCATGTTTACACATTTCAGAATAATCACCAATGCGGCCATCAGCTGCAGGATATTGGATAAGAACGCCCAAAGTATCTCCATTAAACTCAAAATCTCTTTCATGTGTAATGACTAATTTGATTCCCATGGGTTCAGCCCGGGATTTGAGTACATCTATTGTTTGAGGATAACAATCAACTGATACATAAAAAACATTGCGTTTGGGGATCAATCGAGCCATCATAGACATCGCTTCTGCAGCAGCGGTTGCTTCATCTAAAAGGGATGCATTGGCAATTTCCATACCAGTCATATCACACACCATAGTTTGGAAATTCAACAGTGCTTCTAATCGACCTTGACTGATTTCAGCCTGGTAAGGAGTATATTGAGTGTACCAACCTGGATTTTCCAGAATATTTCGCAAAATGACAGGAGGCGTAATTGTGCCCGTATACCCCATTCCTATATAAGATCGTGTTACAGTATTTTTTCCAGCAATGGAACGCAGAGATTTAATAGTATTCAGTTCATCTACTGCTTTGTCAATATTGAGGGGAGCATCATCCAATATTTTTGCAGGAATCGTTTTTTGGACTAATTCTTCAAGGTTCGTGACCCCTAGGGTGTTTAACATTTCATTTATTTCATCGGTACATGGACCTATGTGCCGATTAGAAAACGAATCTGTTGGAGGTGTGTTTTTAAACATAGAGACTATACTTATTTATATGTAAATCTTGCGTGTAATTTAGGGTGATTATTTTAAATGTTCGAAAAAATAATGTTTAAATATTCATTAGTATTTTGACCAAAAAATCACCCAATAAATAATTATAGGTTTTTAAATATACATATGTGAAATTGGTGCCGCTTCGAAAAGGATTTTTAGTGAGATTATTGAGTGTGCGAAACTAATTTAAGCAATAAACCTTCTCGAGCTTGAGGAAAGAAATAAATTTGACACTAACCAATAAGGAGTCAGGAATGAAAATCCTTAAATCTATTTTAATTGCATCGTTATTCGTTGTTTCAGCTTTTGCAGCTGTTTCAGGAACGATTTCAGATGCAAAAACAGGTGAACCACTTGTGGGGACATCTATATTTGTAAAAGGTACATTTGTTGGAACAACGACAGATGACCGAGGAGTCTATTCATTGGATGCATCATCTGGGGATGTTTTAGTGGTGGCTTATATCGGTTACAAAACGCAAGAAATTACTGTCACCGGAGATGCTCTGGATGTTGCTCTTGTAACTGACGTGTTAAGACAGGATGAAGTTATTGTAACTGGTCTCGCAACCACAGTGAAGCGTAGAAATGCTGCAAATGCAGTTGCAGTCGTTTCAGGTGATGATTTAGTCAATGCTCCAACGCAAACACTTGATCAAGCTTTAAGCGGGAAATTCGCAGGTGTAAATATTCGCAGAAATTCTGGTGCTCCCGGTGGTGGTGTTAATGTGAACTTGCGTGGATCATCCACACTTACTGGCAGTACGCAACCACTTTACGTAATTGATGGTGTTATTATTAATAATGATGCAAACCAATCCGGTATTGATGTTGTAACTGCTGCAACTGGTGCAGGTAGTTCGAGACCCCAAGGTCAGCCCACCAATCGTATTGGTGATATTAATCCGAATGATATTGAAAGCATTGAAGTACTCAAAGGTGCTAGTGCTGCAGCCATATATGGAGCAAAAGCATCCAATGGTGTTATTATTATAACCACAAAACGTGGCAAGGGTGGAAAAACAAAATTCAGTTTTTCAACTCGAACAGGTTCTTCTACACTGTTAAGGAAAATGGGACATCGTGTATTTGAAACATATGCAGAAGCTGAAGAACAATACGGAGCTGATGTTGCCGATCTTGGTAATGACGCTAGTGGAAATTGGGCTAATAACAATTTTGACTATGAAGAAATTCTTTACGGCGAAACAGGAAAGTTAACGGAGCATACATTTAGCGCCATAGGCGGAAATGAAAGAACCCAGTTTTATTTAGGTGGTCAATATATGGATGAAGGCGGAATCATTAAAAATACAGGTTATAAGAAATTGTCTGGCCGTGTTAACCTTTCTCACCGTTTCAGTGAAAAAGCAAAGCTTTCTGTCTCTACGAATCTTATTCGTTCAGAATCGGATCGCGGTGTCACAGGTAATGATAATACCAATATGACCTATGGGTTCTCCATTGGCTTTACACCCAGTTTCATTGATATTCGTGATACAGATGGTGATGGTGTATTTCCTTCCCATCCGACAAACCCTTCCAATCCGTTAGAAACAGCCGAATTTTTTGTGAATAATGAATTAACGCACAGAGCATTGGGTTCTCTTACGTTTGATTACAACCTTTTTAAACAATCAAACCAAAGTCTAGGCTTTTTAGCAGCGGGTGGTGCAGATTTTTATAATCAGCAGAATGAAGTATTTATTCCAGCTTTTCTACAAATTGAAGAATCCAATGATGAGCCGGGGCAATCCGTTATGACAACAACGGATAATTTGAATACTAACTTATCATTGAATCTGGTTCATAAGCTGAAAATGTCCGGTATGAATTTTACTACAACGGCTGGTTTGCAATGGGAGACATACGATTGGAATTCAGTATTTGTCCATGCAAAAGGTATGATCCCTACTCAGACGAATGTTGACAAGGCCAGTTCTCAATCTGTCTATCATGACAAGTCAAAACGTCAGGATAGAGGACAATTCTTTCAGGTAGAAAGTACTGTAGGCGATAACATATATGTGGCATTTGGCATGCGAGGTGATGTGTCCAGCACGATGGGGGACACGGAAACAATGGAATGGTATCCTAAATTGGCGGCGTCATACCAATTTGGTGAATTTGCAGGAATGTTTGACAACCTAAAAGTTCGTTTTGCTACAGGAGAAACAGGAAACATGCCTCAACCAAAAGCCAAATACACAACAATGTCATCTTCTAATACAAGTGGTGTGAATGGTCTTGTTCCTTCTTCTACAAGGGGAAATTCTAAAATTAAACCGGAACGAACTGCAGAGACAGAATTTGGTGTGGACTTTTCTCTTATGGGAGGCTTTGCGAATGTGGAAGCAACCATGTATCAACAGAATATTACGGACTTAATTTTGCTAGTAGATTTACCTGCTTCCTCCGGTTCTCTATATGGTTGGGAAAATGGTGGTGAAATGGAAACCAATGGAACTGAACTAACACTTGGATTAACTCCGACTAAATTGGTGAATGCTGGAATCCTTGATTGGAATTTCCAAATGACATATTACAAAAGTGAATCGAAAGTGACTAAGCTGAACGTAGATCCATATAATTTTGGTGGTTTTGCCACATTCTTGGGTACTTATCGTATTGAAGAAGGCTGGTCACCTACTGCTCTTATTGGATCAGAAACAAATCCAGATGGAAGTTATCAAAAGCTGGGCGATGAAAATCCTGATTACAGAATTTCATTCCATAACTCTTTCCAATTGGGTCCAGTAGAGTTTGCTTTTTTAATCGACCACAAGGAAGGTGGGCATGCAATTAACTTAGCTAACTTAATTTATGATCTGGGTGGTACAACTGCAGATTATGAAGAAAATGGTGGAGATCGATTAGGCGGTTTGGGTGCAGTAACACAACCGTATATTGAATCAACTACATATACTGCCTTGAGAGACCTCAGCGTGAACTACACACTCCCTGGGAATATATCTGATCGACTGGGACTTGATTATCTGAAAGTTGGACTTTCAGGTAGAAATCTATGGTTAGATACAGAATATACTGGATTGAGTCCTGAAGTGAGTCAGTTCGGCAATGAAGCGGTAGGAGGTTCAGTGGATACGAATCCATTCCCCCTATCGAGTAGTTTTTATTTAACCTTATCACTCGGCTTATAGAGTAGGAGGCTAGAAATATGAAAACGATAAGAAAATACACATTATTGAAGATTCTACCATTTATAGCAGTGCTATTTTGGACAGGATGTGAGGATTTGGATTTTCCAGATCCCAATAACCCTACAGATGAAACAGCCACAATTCAATCTCTCTTAACGGGAGCAGAAGCGGTGATGCGCGTTGATCTCGGTGTATATCTCCGAGACCTTCTTGTAGTTGGAAGAGAAGCCTATTACCTGGAACCTGCTGACCCCAGATACACGGGGGAATTAATGACAGGTCCAATCGATCCCGGCGGCTTCTTATGCTATCGTCCTTGGCAAACTGCCTATAAGGTAATAGCTAACTGTGAAACACTACTGGCTAGCAGCGATGCAGATGCTGGTGTTAACGGAGTAGCAAAAACCTTGAAAGCTTACAATCTAATGCGATTGGTTTACTTGTGGGATGACAATGGCGCGCGATTAAATTATGATGGTGATATAAACGTTGATGTGGCTTCCAAAGCTGAAGTGCTAACGGAAATAGTACGCTTGTTAGATGGTGGTAACAGTGATTTGCAATCAGCAGGCAGTTCATTTTCATTCTCACTATCTGGCGGCTTCGCTGGATTTGATACTCCTTCAACATTTGCTTTATTTAACCGTGGATTAAGAGCTCGTGTTGCTGTTCGTCAAGATGATTGGAGTTCAGCTCAATCAGCTTTGAACGACTGTTCAGCTTGGGCTACTTCTTCAGATCCGGATGAAGGCGTTTATCATGTGTTCAGTTCCGGTGCAAATGATCAGGATAATCAAATGTATGAAGATCCTACAGCTACAACGATTAAATTAATGGTACATCCTTCTTTTTATACGGATGCTGATGCTGGTGATACTCGTTTGAGTAATAACGTTGTTGTTAGATCTGATACCATTAAGTATGATGAATTGGAAAGTTATCTGGCTCCAAGTCTTTATAGTGGTTCATATGACCCTGTCCCTATTATGAGAGCAGTAGAATTGCAATTACTGCAAGCTGAAGTTCATATTGGTAATGCAGATTATTCATCTGCTGAAACAATTATGAATGTTATTCGTGCAGCAGCTGGAGTAGCTTCATATTCAGGAACAGATGTGAGCAATGCAGTTGATCGTGTTCTTCACGAAAAACGTTATTCGCTTTTTCTTGAAGGTCATAGATTGGTTGACATGAGACATTATGGAAAAACAGGTGATTTACCCATTGATCGTCCAGAACGAGGGGATTCAATTGTGACTTTCCCTATTCCGGAAACAGAAACGCCCGGTTAAGTCACTTATTAATAAATTAAAACACCAAAGGCCTCAACTGAGGCCTTTGGTGTTTTATGGAGAAAAGGAGAATACAATGAGAAAACTTATACTTATTTCTTTCACATTAATATGGGTGCTTTCAGCTCAAAATACTGAAACAGATAAATTAGTAAAAGGTTTATTGGGAGATACTCAAATTGAAGAAGATTTAAAAGAACTTTGTGATGTTATTGGTGGCCGTCCAACTGGGTCTAAAGCTAATATTTTATCCATAAACTGGGGATTGGAAAAATTCAAAGAGGCAGGAGTCAGGGTTAGAAAAGAAGCCTTCACAATGCCGGGCCTTTGGTTAGAGAATGAGTCATCCGCCCACATTAGTGGAGCTACAGAATTTGAACCCAGAGTTGTAGCACTAACCTTCTCTAAAGGAACCCCCCGAACAGGTTTAAGAGGAAAACTTGTAGATGGTGGACATGGTACAATTGATGATTTTGCGAAATTGGGTGAAAATGCAAAGGGGAATTTTGTACTTATTGAAACGAACGAATTGCTAGATATAGATGGCCTTTTTAAAGAATATGCTGACGCAGTTTTGATTGAAGATTTGGCATATGATGCAGGTGTAAAGGGGTTAGTTTATATGTCTTCTCGCCCCATGCGGTTACTTTATAGACATAATGCCTCTAGAAGTTTCGAGAATACATTACCTATGGTTGTTATGGCTAGAGAAGACGCTAAAAGATGTTTGAGAGTATTACGCAAAGATGCATCTTTATCTATATTGGTAAAAATAAACGTAAGAAAAGGCGGCCCTTACAAATCTTATAATGTTATAGGAGAAATCAAAGGTTCTGAACGACCTGATGAAGTAGTTATAATTGGAGCACATTTGGATTCCTGGGGTCTTGGAACAGGTGCAAACGATAATGGTTGTAATGTTGCAATGATGATTGACATAGCGCGACAAATGGTAAAGCTGGAAATAAAACCAAAAAGAACTATTAGATTTGCACTGTGGAATGGAGAAGAACTTGGATTATTTGGGTCCATGGCTTATACCAAAGAAAATGATTCAGAACTTGATAATCATGTTATGGCAATGTCGATAGATATTGGTAGTGGTCCAATTACTGGTTTTTTTACAGGGGGTCGATCAGATGTCTTAAATGTTACAAATAAGATTTTGGATCCTTTGACGGATCTAGGGGTGTTTACAAATATTGATATACCTCTTGTTGGGACAGACAATTTTGATTTTATGATGCATGGAGTTGGAAATCTAATTGCAAATCATGACCCAGCAAATTATGCACCAAATTATCATGCTGAATCTGATACCTACGATAAAGTCAATTTGGAGGCATTAAAGCGAAACTCGGCCATTATAGCTGCAGTAACCCTTGAATATGCCAATGACCTCAATATTAATATTCCGCGACAGTCAAGACAAGATATTGAAAAACTTGTTGAATCTACAGACCTTGAACAACAAATGAAATCCATGATGGGTATATGGTATCAGTGGATAGATGGGAAAAGAGGAAGATAAAGGTTACAAAAAAACCAATTAATTGATTCCTAATTTTTCTGCTGTCAAATCCAAACACAGCAGTGCTTTTTCAATCAATTCATCAATTTCATTATTCGACATGACAAGAGGGGGTGAAATAATCATTTTGTCACCCACGGCTCTCATGATGAGTCCATTGTTGAAGCAGAAATCCCTGCAAATTGTACCTACACCCAACTCATCAGGAAATGCTTCCCGGGTAACTTTATTTTTAACGAGTTCTATGGCAGCAAACATACCCATGCCGCGGGCTTCGCCAACAAGTGGATGATTCTCTAACTCTTTCCACAGTTTTTGTAAATAGGGTCCAGTTTTATTTGCGACATTTTCAATTATTTTTTCATCTTTCAATATGCGAATATTTTCTATAGCTACAGAACAGGCTGCTGGATGGCCCGAATAAGTGAAACCATGATTAAAATCACCTCCCTTATTAATAACTGTTTCTGCTACACGGTCACCTACCATGAGTCCACCAATAGGTAAATAGCCAGATGATAATCCTTTTGCGATGGGCATTAAGTCTGCTTCAATTCCAAAATGGTTAGATCCAAACCACTCACCCATTCTTCCAAATCCACAAATGACTTCATCTGCAACAAGTAGGATTCCATATTTATGACAAATTCTTTGAATTTCAGGCCAATAAGATTCAGGTGGAATGATAACGCCGCCGGCGCCCTGTATTGGCTCTCCAATAAAGGCTGCTACTCGATCTATCCCAATCTCTTTAATACGCGTTTCTAAGGCTTGGGCGGTTTTCAGTCCAAATTCTTCAGGATTCATATCGCCGCCTTCTTTATACCAATACGGTTGAGCAATATGTTCAATATCATGAAGAATTCCCCCTTGGGCATGCATTCCTTTCATTCCCCCAAGGCTTGAACCAGCAACGGTGCTTCCGTGATAGGCATTTTCCCGGCTTATAATAACAGTTTTTTCTGGTTTACCTTCCAATGACCAAAAATGACGAACCATTCGAACCATTGTATCATTGGCTTCTGATCCGGAATTTGTAAAAAATACATGACTGAATTGAGGAGGAGAAATATCAACCAACACTTTAGATAATTCAATTGCTGGTGGGTGCGTAGTTTGAAAAAAATTATTATAGTAAGGCAATTCCTCCATTTGGTTTGTGGCTGCATCTACCAACTCCTGCCGTCCGAACCCAATATTTACGCACCACAGGCCAGCCATTCCATCTAATATCTTGTTGCCGTCTGAATCCCAAAGATAAACACCATCGGCCTTTGTAATTACTCTGGTTCCCTTTTCCATTAACGCTTTGTGATCTGTAAATGGGTGGATATGATGTTGTCCATCAAGTGCTTGGAGTTGATGTGTATTATAAGTTTTAGTCATAAGAAATCCTGTCTATTTTGTATTAGCTTGATTAAAACATGCTTTTCCAAATGCTTCTAAAATGGCTTTATAAAAAGGTATTTCCATCACTTTCCATTCCGGGTGCCACTGTACACCCAAAGCGAAGTTTTTAGCATTCTTTGCAGAAAAGGCTTCGATTAAACCATCGGGTGCGAGGGCTTCAATCTGCAGACCTCCACCAAGAGTATTGATTCCTTGTGAGTGAACAGAATTCACCAATGGATTTACTTCGTCAGTTAATTTTGCTAAAACGCCATTTTTTGTAAGTGAAACACGGTGTGAAAAATCATATTGAACATTAATATTTTGTTTAGTATCGGGTCGATGATCGTTCATACCTTGAGCTAGATGAACTTCTTGGTGTATTGAACCACCGTATGCAACATTCATTTCTTGAAATCCTCGGCAAATTGCTAGTATAGGAATTCCAAACGCCACCGCCTCAGTTATAAGAGGCAAGATTGTTCCATCTCGTCTGGGATCATGTTTTGTATTTGGTTTACTAATTGGACCATTATAATGATGAGGTTCTATATTGGAATAACTGCCCGTTAGCATAATACCATCAAGTATTAAAAATAATTTATCAAGATCCAATTTATCAGCTAGAGAAGGAATTAATAGTGGAAAACCATCAATGGCATTTATAACAGAAGCAATATATTTATCTCCCGTTTGGTGATAGGTAAAAGGACCTTGCTTGTCAAAACAAGTTGATATGCCGATAATGGGTTTTATCATTAATTATTTTTTAAATAGTTTTAAAAAAGTAAAAAATCATATGCGAAGGTAATTACAGAGAATTAAACATAAAAATCTTTCTTATTTGTTAATTATAATTTTTAATCACAAAAACTGAATACTTGCTGATAATATTCAGATGTATTATTCTCCATGATTGAAAATGGCTGAAACGAAACAAAAAGAAGACATTCCTTTTCTTAAAGAAAACCCAGATATCAATGCAGTTGATTTATTAATTGCTGATCTAAACGGAGTCATTAGAGGAAAACGCATTGCCACGAATGCTTTGGAAGATGTGTATAAAGATGGGGTTTATTTTACAACATCATTATTTGCATTGGATATCAACGGTAATACAATTGAAGAAACGGGTCTAGGGATTGTTCAAGGTGATGGAGACAGCACATGTTATCCAATACCAAGGACACTGACTATTGCACCTTGGCATAAACAATCTATGGGACAATTATTATTGACTATGGTTGATGGTAATGATAAACCAGTATTTGCAAATCCACGCCACGTTTTAAATCAAATTTTAGAACGCTTTAATGTATTGAAGTTGACTCCTGTAGTAGCTGTAGAACTGGAATTTTATTTATTAGATAACAGAAGGGATGGGAAAAAACGACCTCAACCACCTATTTCCAATGTAACCGGAAAACGGGAAAATAATACCCAAGTTTACGCCATTGATAATTTGGATGATTATGGAGATTTTTTAAGCGATGTTTCTTCAACTGCAAAAGAACAAGGAATTCCGGTGTATACAGCTGTTGCTGAAAATGCACCTGGTCAATTTGAAATAAATTTAAAACATGAAGCGGATCCCTTATCGGCATGTGATAATGCTATTTTGTTAAAACGGTTAATAAAGGGAGTTGCGAAAAAACATGGTATGCAGGCCACATTCATGGCAAAACCCTATAGTGATTTAGCAGGAAATGGTATGCATATTCATTTAAGCCTATTGGATGAAAAAGGGAATAATATTTTTAGTAATCCTAAAGAAATTATAGGTTCTAAAACGCTTCAATATGCCATTGGAGGACTAACGACTACTATGAATGATTTCATGGCAGTATTCTGTCCTAATGCAAATTCATATAGACGGTTTCAACCCAATTTATTTGTTGCAATGGCTCCTACGTGGGGGATTGATAATCGTACAGTAGCTGTTAGAATACCCACGAGCTCTGAAAGCGCAAAACGAATTGAACACCGTATTTCTGGTGCGGATGCCAATCCCTATTTAGTAGTTGCTGCTTTGCTGGCAGGAATTCATTATGGTATAACTAAAAAAATAAAACCGCCAAAAATTTCCACAGGTGATGCAAGTGTGGATAATCTTCCTTCATTGCCCTTAAGTTTATCAGAAAGCTTAAAATATTTTGAAAATAGTTCCTTTATAAAAGAGTATTTCGGGCAGAATTTTTGCAAGCATTATAGCATTTTCAAAACTATAGAAATGGAACGATTTAATAAGCATGTTACACCTATCGAATTAGATTGGTATTTAAGAACTGTATAAAATTTAAAATGACACTGAATTCTATTAATCCTGCAAATGGACAAGTAATTGCATCATATGAAGAAATGAATATGGATGAAGTAGGGTCTATCGTTTTGGATGTTAATTCTGCCTACCAGGAATGGAAAGAAATTTCATATTCTCATCGGGCGAAATTAATGAAAAATGCGGCACAAATTCTTCAAGACCGAAAGGAAGATCTGGGCCGGCTCATGACGTTGGAAATGGGAAAACCCTATATCCAAGCTATTGCCGAAGCGGAAAAATGTGCATCTGTTTGTGAATATTATGCGGATAATGCAGAAAGAATATTATGTAATCAGATTATTGAAACAGATGCATCAAAAAGCTATATAGCCTATCGTCCCATCGGAATCGTTTTTGCTGTTATGCCCTGGAATTTTCCATTATGGCAAGTGCTTCGGTTTGCAGCTCCTGCACTCATGGCCGGGAATGTAGGCGTTTTAAAACATGCATCCAATGTGCAGGGATGCGCTTTGGCGATTGAAAAGATATTCCACGATGGAGGCTTTCCAAAGAATGTTTTCCGGACCTTGGTTATTGGTTCAAAATATGTGAAAGATGTCATTAACAATCCACTTGTGAAAGCAGTAACCTTAACGGGAAGTATGCCAGCAGGAAAGGCGGTGGCATCCCAAGCCGGAAATGTCTTGAAAAAAACTGTTTTAGAATTGGGCGGTAGCGACCCTTATATTATTCTGGAAGACGCTGATCTTGATCAGGCGATTTCGGCCTGTATGATTGGGCGTTTTTTAAACACGGGACAAAGTTGTATCGCTGCAAAGCGGTTTATAGTGGTTGAATCTATTCTGGATGAATTCAGAAGTAAATTATTGGAAGCTATGAAAACCCAAAAATGGGGTGACCCATTTGATGAAAATGTGAATATCGGTCCTATGGTAAATATATGGTCCCGAGATGAAATTCATGAGCAAGTAACAGCCAGTATTGAAAAAGGGGCTGAATTATTAGTGGGTGGAGAAGTGCCGGATGTGGAAGGTGCCTTTTATCCTGCAACATTGCTCCATAATGTGAAACCTGGAATGCCCGCTTTTGATGATGAAATCTTTGGGCCCGTTGCATCAATTATTCCAGCGAAGAATGAAGCAGTAGCCATTAAATTGGCTAATCAAACACCCTTTGGATTAGGCGGCGCAGTTTTCACGCAGGATATTGAAAAAGGTGAAAGAATTGCAGTAAATGAAATTGAAGCAGGATGCTGCTTCGTGAATGATTTTGTCCGTTCGGATCCCCGTTTACCTTTTGGCGGAATTAAAGAATCGGGCTATGGCAGGGAATTATCTGAAGTAGGTATTCGGGAGTTTACCAATATGAAGACTGTTTATATTCGGTAGATTTTAGACTGAATCGATTATTTATTTAGTTCGCTCAAATAATATTTATCAAAAGCAGCGAGCAAACTTTCCTGCCCGGAATAAGGTGCCGGGGAATATTTTTTAGACTGGATTCCTAATTGAGATAATTCAGAAATATACCAGTCTTGCTTATTGGTCATATCCCAAAAATCGATGGCATCTTTTGTATTAAATTTTCCGGACTCAACCACATCTTTTGCAAATAACCATGAGCAGGTAACCTTGCATTTATCTACGCCATCTGGCCAAACTGTGTGATACATGACATATTCAGGATGAAGACTCAATAGCATATTGGGGGAGATGGCATAATAATAAACACGGTTTAAGTTTTCATCTGTTACGCCATTCAAAGTCGGGCAACACAATTCTCCACTGGCGGTGATGCTGTTTTTGTCATCATTAAAATCCATATAACCACCCAAAAAAGGACCGTCGTGAAGATCATTCCGTCCACCCATGTAATTGTGAATGGACGCCAGTTCAGGGTGTAGAATGGGGCAGTGGTAACATTCGCAATAATTCTGGATCACCAGTTTCCAGTTACCTTTAACTATATATTCTTTTGTTTCCTTCACGGCCAAATCAGAAATATTCCAGGGACTAAAACGATTATTGATTTGGGCAAAAACAGAATCAAAATCTTTTGGTTCATCAGATAAATTGATAAAAATAAATCCTTCCCATTCTGCCAAAGCAACGGAATGAAGCGGGTAATCATCTTTCTTGAACCCGTCCACAGCATCCATATGTGGGGCACCTATTAGTTTCCCCTTCAAATCATAAGTCCAACCATGGTAACCACATTGGATGGATTTAGAAAATTGGCCGGTTTCATTTTTACAAATACGAGTTCCACGATGTCTGCAAACATTAAGGTGAGCTTTCAAATCTCCATTCTTGTCCCGCAGAACAATGACGCTTTCCGTATCAATATTGATCACTTTGTATTGGCCATTTTTGGCCAAGTCTAATGATCTTCCCGCACAAATCCAATTATTTAGGAAAAGGTTTTCATACTCTTTTTTGAGAATTTCCGGATTTACGTAATAATCCCGATCCAAAGTGTGTGCGCCTTTAGGTAAAGTTTCAGCTGTTTTTTTGAAGGTTACCATTTCAACATTTCCCGTGCCGCATTAAAGCCATTGGTTCCATGGAGACCACCACTTGGATGGGTCCCCGGTCCACATAAAAAGAGATTCTCAATAGGTGATTTATACTGGGCTGAACTTATGGTCGGACGCATGAACATGAATTGATCCAATGTCATTTCTCCATGATTCAAATTTCCTTCGGTCAACCCAAACTGGTTTTCCAAATCCACAGGAGATAGTATTGTAGATGATTCGATCATACCATGAAATTCAGAGCAATAATTTTCCAAGACACGAACTACATTATTCTTCAATTGGTTATTTAAATCATGAATCCAATTTTGATTTCGTAAATGATAGGGCGCATATTGGACTGTGGCAGATAATACGTGTTTCCCATCTGGTGCAAAGTCTGAATTTATAATTGATGGTATTGTGAATTCCACGAATGGGTTTTCCGGAAGCCGTCCATATTTTACTGCATCGGATGCCCGTTCCAAATATTCTATGGATGGGGAAATTGAGAAAAGGGTTCCCATTTGTTCAGCAGGAACACCTTTGAATTTTGGAAGCTCGTTTAAGGCAAAATGAATACGGGCTGTACTGCCGCGATAACGGACATTGTTTAATTGGGTATTAAAATTAGGATTAAGATTTGAAGGCCCAACCAGATTAATAAATGTATTGTTCGGATCTAATCCAGATACAACTTTGTTCGCATAAATTTCTTCGCCATTTTGCAAAGTAACGCCGTTACATATTCCATTTTCAACATTAATAGAGCTGACTTTAGAATTGGTCAGGATTTCAACATTAACAGATTCAGCGGCAGATTTTAACGCTTGAGCCAATTTGGCGGTGCCGCCTTTAACAAATTGAGCATTGTGGAATACACCATTACTATGGACGTGTTGATGCAATAGATTATATCCCGTTCCCGCCGCAAAGGGTCCAAAAGATAAATGATGAATTCCCGCTGTTGAAATAGCACCACGAAGTAATTCATTTTCGAACCATTCGTCCATGAGTTCCGGCATCATCATTGGAACCACCCGCATTAAATCTACCATTCCACGAGAGCCATGTTTCGTCACTGGTCCGAGCATAGATCGCATACCCAATAGATCTTTTAGTCCAACATTTGGAAGACTAGGCGGCGTTATGGCATAAAGTTTTTCTAAAAAATGAGTAAGCTTTTGGATATATTTTGTGAAATTTTCCCACGTCTTTGCATCTTTTTCTGAATGGTTAGCTATGGATGCCGCAGTCTTTTTTGGATCTTGGTGAAAAGTAATATTTTCCCCATTTTCTCCCAACGCTATTCGAACCACATCCGGTTGAATCAATTCCAATCCGTGAGCGTCTAAACCCAACTGTTGTAAAACCCGTGGATCGATCCATTTTAATACATCATTTATATCATTACATTTAAATCCCGGGGCAAATTCTGAAGTGGAAGCCAATCCACCAACTTGGTCTCTTGCTTCAAGAATAAGCACCTTCTTCCCGGCTTTTCCGAGAAGGGATGCGGTAACAAGGCTGTTTATTCCGCCGCCAACAACAATGATATCAAACTGACTCATGACCAAATCCCTAAAATCTTTTTTGCCGCCATTTCGCCGGGTGATCCTGTGATTCCACCGCCGGGATGGGTTCCGGATCCGCATTGAAAATAGTTTTTTATCGGCGTTGTATAGTCGGCCCATTTTACGGCTGGCCGCATGGAAAACAATTGCTGAAGCGTTAGTTCGCCATGGAAAATATTGCCTTCGGTCATGCCGAAAGTGGATTCAATATCTGCCGGTGTTAATACTTGCCGATGCAAAATAATATCTTTGATATTGGGCGCAAAACGGGCGATTGTATTTATGACGGCATCACCGAAATCTTCCCGTTTTTGGTCATTCCAACCGCCTTTTATATCGTAAGGTGCATACTGAACAAAACAGGACATAACATGTTTTCCCGGGGGCGCCATGTCTGGATCTAACATGGATGGTATAATAATATCCATATAAGGTTCTTGGGAAAAATTGCCATACTTGGCATCATCATAAGCTCGTTCTAAATGATCATAACTGGGACTGATAGAAATAGCGCCACGGAGATGATGACCTTCGCCGGGGAGACATGTGAAATTCGGCAAACCATCCAAGGCAAGATTCACTTTTCCTGAAGACCCGCGAATTCTGAAGTTTTTAATATCGGTTACAAAGTCAGATGGAAGATCGCTTTCATCCACCATTTTTAAAAAGGACAATTTTGGATCTAGTCCTGAAATAACAATATTCGATTTGTATTCGTCGCCATTTTCTAAAGCGACCCCGACTGCTTTTCCATTTTTTACGATGACTTTTTCTACTGCTGCTTCGGTCATAATCTCTGCACCAAAATGTTCAGCGGATCGTGCGATTGCCATGCTTACACCACCGGTGCCACCCCGCTGAAATCCCCATGCGCGAAAAGCACCATCAATGTCGCCCATATAATGATGAAGCATTACATAGGCAGAGCCGGGAGAGCGGGGACCCATGAATGTGCCAATAATTCCGCTGGCAGCCATGGATGCTTTCAGGGGCTCAAACTCGAACCATTCATCCAGAAAATCAGCAGAACTCATGGTCATGAGTTTGGTCAAATACTCGAATTGTTCAGATGATAGCGTTTTAAAGTGGTCTAATAATTTTTTTGTTTTAGATAAATCTGATAAAGATGGGCGAATGGCATTCGGTGCAATTGTTTCAAGAATAGGACGAACAGCCATTCCAATTTGCCCCATAAGTGGGCCAAATCGCATATAGGCTTCAGCATCCCGGACAGAATGGCGAGCAATTTCACGATAAGTCTGATCGGCGTCTGCCGTGCGTAAAAGGTAATCATTATTCAACGGAGTAAAAGTGCTTTCTAACGGAAGGAGCTCCAAACCGAATTTGGGAAGCATCAATTCGCGCATGACGTTAGGCTTCATGAGACTCACCACATAAGAGCAAACAGAAAATTTAAATCCGGGATAGATTTCTTCTGTGACTGCTGCACCACCGAGAATGTATCGTCGCTCAAGCACAAGAACTTTTTTACCGGCGCGGGACAGATAAGCCGCTGCCGTGAGACCATTATGACCGCCACCAATAACAATGGCATCATATTTTTTTATGCCGGGCATGAGCGTTTCCTTTCTGGATCGAAAAAGGGTGTTTTTACCACTTTGGCGGGGGTGAGTTTTCGGTAATGTTCCACCTTTAATTCAAACATGAGTTCTGATCCTTCAACCGCAAATTCAGATTTAACATGAGCAAGTGCAATGTATCGTTTCAGGATGGGTGACCATGCACCGCTGGTGGCATAACCCACTTGTTTATTTCCTTTATATAAGGGGGTGCTTGTTCGCCAAGCAGTGCTGGGAAGACCCGGCGCTAATCCAGCTTTCCGAAAATGTTTTTCCAATTCATGCCACTGGATTTCTATACCCACAAAATCCCATTCCAGGCCGCGAGCCAATTCAGCTTCCAGCGCTTTTTTCCCTATAAAATCTTTTTTCTTCATTTTCACTGCCCAACCTAATCCCAATTCATATGGAGAAGATTTACGGGATTCAATTATGGCGTGACGGGATGATACATAATCCACATCCAGTAGAATCAGTCCTGCTTCGATTCTAGCAATGTCCAAGGCTTGAAGCCCTGTTGGTGTGATACCGAATGATTTTCCTTTTTCTAAAAGCAGATCCCATATCGATAATGCATCTTTCGGATCCATCCAAATTTCGTATCCAAGATCGCCGGTGTAACCGGTGCGGGAAATAGATACAGAAATATCACCAAATGTTGTATCCATCATCCAGAAAAATTTTAGACTATCCAATGAATCAGATGCCACTGCATTGAGAATAGCTCGTGAGTTTGGCCCTTGGAGCGCCAGTGCTGCCGTGGTGAATGAATCATCCGTTACAGTAAGATTCATTCCCATAGCATTATGTTTAATCCAATCCAAATTAGGTTCGGCACTTGTAATACGAAATTTATTTTCTGATAATCGTTGAATCGTACCGTCATCGATCACCTTGCCAAATTCATCACACCATGGACTATACATAACCTGCCCAACTTTGCAGATGGCAATATTCCGAGTGACCAAGCGATTAAGAAAATTTTGTGCGTCCGGCCCTTCAATAATATATTTTTTTAATGGCGTTATGTCTAATAAGGCTGCCTTTGTCCGAATAGCAAAATATTCATTTTCATGATGAAGCTCATAATTAGTGGCCGCTAAAAACCCGGACCACCGCCGCCATTCTTGAGATTCATTGAGTTTGGATGTTCGCTCAAAAAAAGGAGAAAGCTTAAGTTGAGTGTTTGCTGTGAATTGGTTTTCGTAACTCATTGAATCGATCTTAAAAAAGGTCGTGTTAAACAAGTTGGGCCACCTGCGCCTTTGTTAGAAATTTCTGTTCCATCGTAGGAATGAACTTCCACACCTTCATGCTCTAGTTTTTGTTTTGTAATTGGGTTTCCGTCAATCATGATCACTTTTCCGATGGTTAATGTGTTTTGAAATCTTGCGCTCGACTTCACATCAATTATATTCATAATTGTGAGAAGAACAATGGTTAATATGGCAATTCCTTTTACTTCCAGATCGGATAAGGAGAAAAAAAATCGAAGGTATTCTGCCCCTGCAACGCCGACAGCAACCATGGATGCTGAATTGATCACAGCCACTGCTGTCCATCCATAAAGATATCCCCAAACCGGCTGATAATCCCGCCAAAGATCCAGACCATAAAGAAGAGGGAAGAGTGCATGGTATAAAGCGCAACGGTTGCGGGCACCATAAAAATACCGGACCCGATAATACCACCGGCGTTAATCATGATGGCATCCATGAGGGATAGAACACGTTTTAGTTGTTGAGGATGGGAAGTAAGTCTCATAAGAATGGTAAGTTTATGAAATACAACTAGGTCATAACAATAAAGAAAAAACAGCTAACACTGCTTAAAAAATTACTTAAAATGTATAAATAAAAAGGTGTTGATGATTCTCGCGTCTTGAAAAATTGAGTAGCGGACAAATCAATTGTGATTCCGGTGCGACTCGAACGCACGACCAATGGCTTAAAAGGCCACTGCTCTACCAACTGAGCTACGGAATCAATAAAGATATTTTTTCGGGGCGAAAATTACATGTAATCAATCCCTGATGCATAGAAAAATACACTAATATTTTCTGTTTATTTTCTTGTAAAATAGTAAAAGTGGACGTTATTTCACGTTCATTGATAAGGTAAAAAGTAAAAAGGTGTAGCAAAAATGGTGACAGAAAAACTTTCTGACCTTTCACTTGAATATGAAATTGGCAAATCAGTGTTTATTGAAAATAGGGAATGGATTATTGCTGAAGTCCAAACAGGGTTGATAAATCTTCAGAGAGAACGAGTAGATGGCACAAGTAGTAAAATGGGTATAAGCAAAAATGATTTGCAAAAACGAGTGGAAGAGTCAAAACATCAGTTTGAAAACTAATAGAAATAAATAACTATAGATTAATCGAGTGTCCCTTCGATACATGTTGTATCGAACCCCCCTCTTGTATTATAAATGGATGTTACTTGTAAACGGCTTGTTTCAAGTAACATTTTTAAATCAGTGTAAATTTTCTTTGTGGCCTGCTCTTGGAAAATTCCTACATTTCGGTAACTAATTAAATAATATTTCAACGATTTTAATTCAACACATTTACCACCTAATGGAAAATATTCAATTATAATATAAGCTAGGTCTGGTAAACCACTAAAAGGGCATACAGCGCTAAATTCATCTGTTTCAGTCTTAATATATTGATTTGGGCTGTCAAACTGAAATGTTTCAAGATAATCTGGCTTTATGAGTTCTTCTCCAACGTAATCTAGTTTCAATCCTTCTGCTTTTGCCATGATTTCATTCCTTTTTATAATAGTTAAGTGACCCCGGAAGGGCACGATCCTTCAACCAATGGCTTAAGAGGCCACTGCTCTACCAATTGAGCTACGGGGCCAGTAAATAATTTCTTATTTATCTGTACCGAAACTTTCTAACAAAAAATAAGCGCGCAAAGTTAAATATCAGCATACGTAAGTCCAACATTATTGCCGAAAATTATTAAAGAGTACAAAAGGAGCACTAGAAATAATAATTTATGTATTTTCTTTATTGCTCAGAATTTCTCTACCATGTATTTTTGGTTTGCCTTTGAGCCGTGAATTTAACGATTTGAATTTGCGTTTGTAGAGGTTGGCAAGTAAGAAGTGAAATGGCTCCGGGTTGGCGTTCGGAGCCATTGTCGTTTTTATTGGTTTTTAATTCTAACTGTTTTTTGAAAATGGGGGCGACCGGTTTCGACGGGATATGATCGTTGTTAAACTGCATGCGGAGATTTCGGAATTCTCCTAAAACATCCGAATATTCATACATGCCGATTACGGCTACATGGCAGCAGCTTAAGACTACTGCCCGTCCTTTACTTAATTTACTTGTGGTTAGGTAAAAGGGCGTCGACTACGCAAGTTGCTATCAATACGCGCCCATAGTATTGAGATAAGACCTTTTGGGCTGGTTCCGCTATATGTTTGTCACTGGTCATTTGCGGAATAAGATCCTGCCAGTAGACTAAGCGTGTAGATGTTTTATGAAGATTTATTTCGGACGGGAGTTCGAATCTCCCCGCCTCCACTCAACTTCGCTCTTTTTGAGTGAAGTCGACCGCGCTGAAATTCTTTATAACAACAACAGAAGTGGAAAAACCACTTTACATATATCGTATTACAGCAGTTACTCCATTGATTACGAATTGAACTGCGATAACCATCAAGATCAAACCCATAATACGCTGAACAATTCTCATGCCTGTTACGCCAAAGCGCTGGGTGATCTTATCACTGCTCATAAATATGAATCGAACTGTCAACATTACGAGTATAATTGAAAAAATTAATGTTCCAAAATTAAATGTTGATTGCGTTTGACCCGAAAATAGCATAGCTCCTGTAATAGCACCAGGACCGGTAATTAGCGGAATCCCTACAGGTGTATAAGCAATCTCATTAGCGGAAATAAATTCTTCCTGTTCTTGAGCTGTTGTCCGTGTTCTACCTACTTTTGCATCCAGCATATTCAATCCGCTACGGAAATAAATAATACCGCCCATAATTTGAAATGCAGAGTATGAAAAATTCTAATTCAGTATTGATTAAATTTAACATTTACATGCGTTCAGGTGCATTAATACCCAAAATTTTCAAACCATTATTTAATACTATCTTTGTTGTCAAAATTAATGCTAATCGTGCATCAGATAGATTTTTATCATCTGTAATTACCCTACAATCAACATAAAACCGATGAAAACGGGCCGAAAGGTCCTGTAAATAATTAACAATATCTTGAGGTTCAAGAATCTTCAATGCAGTATCCATGATTTCAGGGAAATCTCCAATTGTTTTTAACAGTTCAATTTCAGAAGTATGTGATAGCAAAGAAAGATTACAGCTAGTTGTATATTTTATTCCTAACCCTTCTCCTCGTTTAATAATATTACAAATTCGTGCATGAGCATATTGAAGATAAAAAACAGGATTATTATCTGATGAGTCTTTTGCTACATCAATATCAAAATTGAGATGTGAATTCATTCCTCTCATAATAAAAAAGTAGCGTACTACATCCACACCAACTTCTTCTATCAATTCATCCATGGTTACATAGTTTGCTTTCCGGGTAGACATTTTCACTTTTTCACCATTTCGGAGTAATGTCACAAATTGATATAACAAAATACGAATATGATCTGTATTCAATCCAAGGGCATTTAGGGCCAATAATACATCTGGATATGTATCTGCATGATCGGCACCAAAAATATCAATAATAAGATCAAATCCCCTTTTAATTTTGTCCCTATGGTATGCAGTATCGGGGACACGATAGGTTGGTTCCCCCGTGCTTTTGATATATACCCGATCTTGTTCTTTTCCCAAACTTGTTGCACGAAACCATGTTGCTCCATCTTTTTCATAAATAAGGTTTTTAACTTTTAGTTGTTCAAGTAATTGATCAATCGATCCGTTTTCATAAAATGTTTTTTCATTAGTAAATTGATCAAAATGAATACCTAGATTAATAAGACTTTTTTCTATATCAGTAAAAATTATTTTTTCTGCTTTTTCCTTAAAAATAAGGTCAGCAGACTTTAAGTCTTCCCCAAATTCATCAATAATTGAAAGGGCGATTTCTTTAATATAATTTCCTTGATAACCATCTTCTGGAAATTCAACATTTTGTTTTAAAATTTCAAAATAACGTGCTTCAACCGATTGGCCCAAGATACGCATCTGCCTCCCAGCATCATTAAAATAATATTCTCGGGTTACTTCATAACTATGATTTTCCAAAATGTTAGCAACCGTATCACCAAGGACAGCATTTCTGCCGTGACCAATTGTCAAAGGACCGGTAGGATTTGCACTTACAAATTCGACATTTGCAGTTTTACCTTTCCCTGTTTCAGTTCGCCCATACGAATCTCCATCTTTAATAATTTTTGGTATCAAATTCTGATAAAAGGAGGGGTTAATTTTAAAATTAATGAATCCGGGGGGAGAAGAAAAAATATTAAAGACTAGATTTTCATCTTTTTCAAACTGATTAATAATTAATGCTGCAATTTCCATGGGTGGTTTTTGAGCAGCTTTAGCCATGGACAAAGGTAAACTTGAAGATAAGTCTCCATGTTTTTCATCTTTTGAAGACGTAATAATAACGGAATGGGGTGTTAAGCCTGCTTTTTCCGTTGCTTCAATCAGTTTTTTCTGGAGATTTTCCTTCAGGTTCATCAATAAATTTAGTTAAAGGTGCATCTGTCCAGAGACTTTCCAGATTATAATATTCTCTTTCATTTGTTTTAAAAATATGAACAACAACATCTATATAATCGAGCAAAACCCAATTGAGCTGTTCATATCCTTCTGTCCGCCAAGGTTTATGATCAGTTCCTTTGCGTATGCTATCAGCTATAGCTTTAACCTGAATAACTGTATCTGCAGAACAAAAAATAAAATAATCTGTCATACTTGTAATTCCACTTACATTAAGTGAAATTATATTATCAGCTTGTTTTTCAAGTGCAAGATTAGCAATACCCTGGACCAATGTATTGATCTCATTTTTGGGTGTAGAAAGTCCGGTTGTCAACGTTATTTTAGGTAATCTTCTAGAGGTTTGATTGTGGCAAAATCACTGCCTATGATGACAGTAATATCAACGTTTAATTGGTCATCTGGGATATGTTTGATTCGAGTCTTGTCATCAATATCAATTCCAAATGACTCTGCTATTTTTTTCAATCCATCAGAATTTTCATTTCTCAAAATGAGAATAGTTCGGTCATAATTATAATGGTCAGCATTTTCTGAACGAACAACATCCATTTGTTGAGAACGCAAATAATTAGAAATCTTTCCAGCTAATCCAGGAATGCCGCAACCGTTGAGAATCTCAACTTCAATATCCAGAACTGGGTTTTGTTCATAAATTGCAACTGCAAGTTGAGGCGTTTCAGGTAGAGATGGAAACGTAACTTCGATTGGAACACCTGATTGTATCTGTCTATTTGAAAATGAAAAAATAAATGCAATTAACAGTAATGATAAAATTGCTATTGCTGAATTAATTAATGAACCTTTTATATCTCTTCGCTTAGTAGGGCGGGAGGATTTGGAACTGAATAGGTATTTGTTTTGTTTTCGACGTTTTATTTTGGCCAAGTGCTAATTGCCTCTTAAGTGAAGCTGTTGGTTTGGTCTTCGGTAATATGTGGGGTAATTATTTATTTGAAAACTGAAAAAACTATTTTCCGATGCTTTATAATTCAACCCTACTCCATAATATACATTGCCTTGATTTTTCATCGAACCCATTGAAGGCTGAATAAGACTAACTTGAGTGTTTAAGCTTAAGGCTGGTGTTAAAGAAAGGGAGAAAGAATTGGTATAAGCGCCCACACCTACTGACATGCCACCAATATTCGTCATGCTCATGGAAAAATTATGGTTCATCTGGAAGCTCTGCGCATCCAACAAACCTGGGATTGTGGGGTTCCCAGCTATTGATTCCCTGATATTTTGAAAGGGAACATCTGTTCTAAATTGACCATAAGTTATGATAGGTGCAGTCAACATTACAGCTGTAAGTGTAATAGTGTTTAAAAGTATATGTTTTTTCACGGTGTTAATTTCGCTTTGTTTAGGTCTATTTTGCAATCCCCCAATTAAAAATTAGTTCCGACTTTTAATAGTACCACCACCAAGGCAAATATCGCCATCATAAAATACAGTTGCCTGGCCTGGGGTAACTGCAAATTGGGGTGTTTCAAACATTACGACAGCTGTACCATTTATTATATTAACTGAACAGGGTTGGTCCGATTGTCTGTATCGTATTTTTGCATTTAAATTATTTGCAGTAGGCTTTTGATTTGAAACCCAATGCAGATTTTCTACAGTAAGAGATGTGTGAAATAAATTAGGATGATTATGTCCTTGGGCAACAATGAGTATATTGTTATTTAAGTCTTTATCAACTATGTACCAAGGTTCTTCTTTTTCACCATGTCCTCCACCAATCCCCAAACCTTGTCTTTGACCCAAAGTGTAAAATGTTAAACCATCATGTTTACCGACTATTTTTCCATCAACTGAAATTATATCTCCAGGATCAGATTTAAAATACTGGTGAAGAAATTCATTAAAATTCCGTTCTCCGATAAAACAAACACCCGTGCTATCTTTTCGACTGTGATTGGGTAATCCTTTTTCTCGAGCCAGATTACGAACATCTTTTTTAGTCATATCTCCAATGGGAAAAATTGATTTTTTCAGTTGATGTTGATTTAACATGAATAAAAAATAACTCTGATCTTTATTTACATCATTCCCTTTATGAAGTAAAACGAAGCCATCCCGTTGATCAATTCTGGCATAATGTCCTGTCGCTATGCGGCTGGCTCCAAGCTTAAGGGCATAATTAAGAAATGCTTTAAATTTTATTTCTTTGTTACAAAGTGTATCAGGATTAGGTGTTCTCCCTGCAGCATATTCTTTTAAAAATAAATCAAATACTCGATCTTTATATTCTTTAGAAAAATTTACAGTTTTTAATTTTAATCCCAATTCATCGCACACCAATAATGCATCTTTATAATCCTGTTCAGACGTACAGTATTCACTATCTTCTTCCCAATTTTTCATGAAAATACATTCAACATCAAATCCCTGTTCTTTTAAAAGTAACGCAGAAACTGCACTGTCCACGCCACCGCTCATTCCTACAATTATATGTTCAAACATTCTAAAAGGTGGAACGAATTCGTTCCAATGTGTTTTTAAAACAGGAGGTTAAATATTCAACATCCTCAAGGGTATTACCAGAACCAAAACTTATTCGGAGTGAACATATGTTAATGTTGTCATTTATTCCCATCTCCGATAAAATCCTCGATGGTTTTATGTCTCCGGATGAACAGGCAGAACCACTGGAGACTGCAATTCCTTCTCGATCTAAATAAATCATTAAAAGATCGCTTCTATAACTCGGGAAGGAAAGATTAACTAATCCTGGAAGATGGTATTCGGGATGGCCGTTAAAAATTGCGTCAGGAAAAATATGTTTAATTTTCTCTTTAAAGGTATTCGCTAAAGATTCTAAATGCAGATGAGTATCTTGTACACTATTTAATGCCAGTTCTGCCGCTAATCCGCAACCAGCAATTCCAGGTGTATTTTCGGTACCGGCTCGTATTTGTCTCTCTTGATTTCCCCCAATGATCAATGGCTTAAGTTTTAGACCTTTTTTAATATATAAAGCTCCGACACCCTTGGGTCCGTAAAATTTGTGAGCGGAAAAACTCATATAATCCACACCTAAATTTTTTGCATTAATAGGAATTTTACCCAATGCTTGAACTGCATCAGAATGGAGAAATATTCCCTGTTTTTTTGCAATGCTTGATATGTCTCCAATAGGTTGAATAGTGCCCATTTCATTATTAGCCAGCATGATAGATATAAGTCCCGTTTCTGCAATTATGGCATTTTGAACATCATTTGGATTTACCATTCCAGTTTTATCTACTCCAACTGCTGTATAGGTTACCCCAAATTCTTCCAGATTATCTAATACCTTTAGAACAGCAGGATGTTCAATCACAGATGTGATAACATGTTTTTTATTTTGATGAATCAAATTCCACAGAACTAGATTATTTGCTTCAGTTCCGCCGCTGGTAAAAAAGATTTCATTGGAATTGCAGCCTATGGCTTTGGCCATTTGCCCCCGTGCAGTTTCAATCACTATTTTGGCTTTTTGTCCAATGGTATGTACACTTGAAGGATTGCCAAAATGGATATCGCCCACTTCACCCATGAGTTTTATTACTTGTGGGTGCAGAGGTGTGGTAGCGCTATGATCGAAGTAGTGCATTATTTATTGGAAACTAGTTGGGGAAATTACGATATATTGAATACTTATACGTCGTTGCGAATGGCGGCGTATTTTACTGTGTTCTGGAGATTTTGATAGAAGGGAGGCTGGCGGTCTTCCAGCAAATCAATGGTTATTTTTTGATCATAATCATAGCGCACAACATCCCATTCAAATGAATCATCTGCTACAGTTAAAAATGCGACAGATCCACGGGGATCTTCATCAAATGGTAAGCCAGTGGCGCCCTGACAAAGGATAGTTAAGTTTTCACCTGTTTCATTTCTCGGTGTATGAACGTGGCCATGAACAAAGACAAACTTGTTGACATCGGGGTGTGCATTTTTAACATGGTTACGCCAATTCAATGCTTCATCAATTGTGGGTGGCATATCATCACGTTGATACCAAGCATGAGTCATTTCCACAAGTGTATTATCAACAACTTCCCTGTAAGCTATATGCATTGCTTTAGCAAATTCAACTCCCGCATCGCCTACTTGATCAGCAGTCCATTCTTCATTAGCAATAATCGCCTGGCAAATGGGATCATCTGGATTCATCCCTTCCAAAGAAGGACGTTCTTGTTCCCACAGGCGTTCAATAAGATAGCGATCATGATTACCACGAAGAAAAATGCAATTTTCAATAGACAAGAGAATTTCAAGTGTTTCTTTTGGAGAGGGCCCTAGAGCAAAACAGTCACCAAGACATATTTTTTGATCAATACCATCTCGGTCTTCAATAATCTCCAAGGCTCTTTTTAATGAAGCAACATTCGAGTGAATATCGGTAATGATTGCAAATGTTTTACCTTCCATAAGTAGAAATATACCGTATTGTACTTAAAAAATACAAGTTAAGTAATGAAGGATATACTTGATGTCAATTCTTCAATCCTTGTAAACTATTGGGATTGGGGAATAGGTTTCTGGGACTTTTACAGTTTCCTTTTTCTATATTATTTTATCAAACATAACGGAAGCAGACTAAATGAAAATAATCGAGGCAACTATCTTCGGGATTGGAAACCCATTAATAGATGTTTTGATAAACATTGAGGATGAAGATTTAAAAAATCTGGATGTAGAAAAGGGAGTTATGCATCTTGTTAATGAAAATCGGCAAAAAGAAATTGTCAATTATTTCAAGAATAAATCGCCCATTTACCATCCAGGAGGTTCTGCACCAAACACTCTTATTACCTGTGCCGGGTTAGACATTCCCGGAGTCATTTCAGGTAAAATAGGAGATGATAAGTTTGGAGAAATTTATAAATCTCAACTAAATAAATATGGGATTATTTCTCGATTAGTTATAGGTGATGGTCCTACAGGTTCCAGTATTATACTCGTGACACCTGATGGAGAAAGAACCATGAATACGCATTTGGGCATGTGTCAGGAATTTTCAATTTCAGATATTGATGAATCATTATTGGCAAAGTCCAAATTTTTATATTTTACAGGATATATGTGGGATACAGATTCACAAAAATCGGCAATCAAACATTCGCTTGAAATTGCAAAAGAAAATAAAATAAAAGTAATTTTTGATGTAGCCGATCCATTTGCAGTTCAGAGATTTAAGGATGCATTTTTAACGTTAATCGAGGATGAAGCAGATGTTGTCTTTGCTAATCAAGCAGAATTATCAATATTATTTGATACAGAGAATATTGAAGAAGCAACAAGATCATTAGGGAAAATTGTAAATATTGCTGCTGTCAAATTAGGGAAGAAAGGATGTTATGTAGTTGAAGATGGCGATTTATCCAAAATTTCTTCTCGACCCATTCTTGCGTCAGATTCAACGGGTGCAGGTGATATTTTTGCTGCCGGATTCATGGCTGCTCTTTATAAAGGATATAGTGCAACAGTCGCAGGGGGAATTGGTGGTTATTTAGCTGAAGAAATTATTCAGATTACGGGAGCTCAATTTGAAAAACCTGTTATAAAACAGTTAAATAAAGAAATTTTATGGCCAATAGAAAATTTTAAGATAGAGGGTTAAGTCTTGAAAAATGATAATATAAATTCTACAATGGTAGGTGATATTTTTGCCAGCGCATATGCAGGTACACTGAATTTGGGCGTTACGGACGTGGAATTATTAATATATGGGTCTGAATTGATATAAAACGTCATTTCTTAAAGGTACTCTAGGTCTTTGAAAATCGAAGAGTACTTGTTATTTTCTCAATCCTATTTTTTAATAAAAATTATATAAGAGGACGCATGTTTCATACAAAACGTAAAACAACACTACTGGTTATACTGTTTACCATGGTTTTTTGGGGTTGCCCAAGTGAGGAATACACATCAGCAAAATTATATTTACAGCAAAATGATTTAGAAAAAGCTGAAGAATTTTTAGTAAAAGCTATGGCGATTGAAATCGATAATCCAGAAATCCACTTTCAATTGGGTCACCATATTTATGGAAAAGATGGGCGTTGGGCTGAAATGAATGACGTATTTGATAAAGCGTTGGCAATTGATCCTAATCAAAAAATCCTAGATGGGAGCACAGTTGAGAAAATGATTGAGATTTCCAGATATGGTTATTGGAGCGACGTATATAACAAAGGTGTAAAAGTATTTAATGCGTCTAAAGGATTAGATGGACAAAGTCGAAATGATGAGGTTCGTAATGCAATAAATGAATTTCAAAATGCAGTGAAAATTAAATCAGATGAAAGTTTAAACTATACTATGTTGGCAACATGCTACTTTGAATTGGGTGATGCAGACAAATCTAGTGAATTAATTACGAAAGCTGTAGAAATTGCCCCGGAAGACTTCAATGCTAATATGGCTGCAGGGCAAATTTTTATACGGAAAAAACAACCGGAAAAAGCATTACCATTCCTTCAAAAAGCGGTTGAACTTGACCCCAAAAGTAGTGCTGTAATACGTAATCTTGCTCAAACATATTACGATTTAGGTAACACTGAAGAATCGATTTCAACATATGAAAAAGCAATTCAAACAACGGTTGAAATGAAAGCAAAAGCAGATTTGCATTTCAATCTGGGTGTTCTCTATAATCAAGTTGAAGATTACGATGCGGCTGAGGATCATTTTGTATCAGCCTTGGATCTTAATCCTGAAGATATAGAAGCGATTATGGGAATGGCCCAGACATTTGAAAGTATTGGTAAATGGCGGAAAGCTGAAAAGTTTTATAAGGAACTTATTTATTTAGACCCAGAGAATTCTGAACATTACAGGGGAATTTCTCGAGTATTATTGCAACAGGGAAAACAAAAGGAAGCACAACGTTATTTCGAAAAATCCAAAAAATACGACTGATTAATATTCAACTAATTCTACTTACTAAATTTACTAAATCCCTCGTGAAAACGAGGGATTTTTTTATCCCAACTTTTGTCTTTTATTGAGATAACTGTGTAAAGCAATTTCTAAACTCTGATCGGTAAAGAGCGGAACATAGTCAATTAATAGTTCTCGACATTGTTTTTTGTACTCATTTTGTAGGCGTTGCATACGTTGGGTATAACTATGTTTTATTTGCCAGGGTTCCGTGGTGAGGAATGATCCACTTTCCATATCTTTAAATCGTGTGCGTGTATTGAATTCAAAATCCAGTTCTTTACGATCCAATATATGAAAAAGGATAACTTCCTGTTTATTATGTCTAAAATGTTTCAATCCGCTTAATACAGCTTCCTGATTATCCATCAAATCAGATACAAGAATGACTAGTCCACGTTTTTTGATTCGTTCAGCCATTTCATGTAGAACAAAACCAATTTCAGTGTCAGATCCCATTTTAGGTTTTTCAAGTGTTTTAAGAATGGTATTCAAATGGTTCGGAGTAGATCGGGGAGGAATAAATGTTTGTATTTTTTCATCAAATAATATGAGGCCGGTTCCATCTCGCTGATTCAGCATAAGGTATGTAAGTGCTGCTGATAAAAATGATGCATAATCTAATTTTGTCACCGATCCACTGGTATATTTCATTGAGCGGCTAGTATCCAGTAAAATATATGCTTTTAAATTTGTTTCTTCTTCATATTGTTTAACATAATAACGATCTGTTTTTCCGTATAATTTCCAATCTATGTGACGTATTTCATCGCCTGGGCCATAAGACCGGTGTTCAGCAAACTCTACGCTAAATCCATGATATGGGCTTTTATGCTGGCCAATGATATATCCTTCTACAACCAATCGAGCACGAAGAGCCATATTGTCGAGCTTAGCAACAATTTCCGGCTGGAGATATTTTTTTTTATTTAACATCTAACCTAATAGTTTTAAAATAATATCATCCACACTTACACCTTCCGCTTCTGCATTAAAATTTGTTATTAATCGATGACGTAATACAGGAAGAGCAAGTGCATTTACATCTGCAATATCTGGTGTCGGTCGACCATCCAAAATTGCCCGACCTTTTGCTCCAAGTATCAAGTATTGAGATGCACGAGGTCCTGCGCCCCAATCAATCCAATTTTTAATAAAATCTGGAGATTCCTCAACTTTTGAACGAGTTTTTCCTACTAAATCAACAGCATATTCAATAACATTTTCTGCAACGGGAACACGACGAACCAATTCTTGAAATGTTAAAAGTTCATCTTTTGAAATGATTGATTTTAGCGCAGCATCACTACCGCTTGTTGTTGATTGCACAATTGCAACTTCTTCGTCTCGGCTGGGGTAATCAATTTTAATATTAAACATAAATCGATCTAATTGAGCTTCGGGAAGGGGATACGTTCCTTCTTGTTCGATGGGATTTTGTGTTGCCAAAACAAAAAAAGGTTCATCCAGCGTATAAGTTTTTCCTCCAGCAGTTACATTATGCTCCTGCATGGCCTGCAAAAGAGCAGATTGTGTTTTGGGTGGAGTACGATTAATTTCATCAGCAAGAATTATATTACCAAAAACAGGCCCATGAAAAAATTTGAAATTCCTTTTTCCTGTCACATGTTCTTCTTCGATTACTTCGGTGCCTGTTATATCGCTTGGCATTAAATCAGGAGTAAATTGGATTCTACTAAACTTAAGATCGAGTAATTCAGCCATCGATTTAATTAATAGTGTTTTCGCTAATCCAGGTACACCCACCAAAAGAGTATGCCCTTTACAAATAAGTGCTATGAGAAAATGGTCAAGGATATTCTGTTGGCCAATAATGACCTTGCCAATTTCATCTAAAAAGTCCTGACGAAATTGACCTAATTGTTTTACGAGTTGTGCATCATTTTGTTGTGTCATGTTTTCCCCGATATTATTCCTTAATTAAAGGTTTGAACTTAAAGGTCACTTTAAATTGAAACAATCATATTGTCTTGCGCTCCCATTTCAAATAATCGAAATTCTTACACTGTGCCGAACGTTTTAAAATCAAAAACCGCATTAGTTGGTTTGAATCGTCAAGAATTGGATGCGATTCTTTCTGAATTTTCTGAACAACCATTTAGGGGGCAACAAATATTTGAATGGATTTACCGAAGTTGTGTTGATTCATTCGATCAAATGGGTAATCTTCCGTCTGATTTTAGAAATGCACTTTCAGAAAAATTTATTATTCATCCCTTAAAGGAAGTTCATGTTACAGGTTCATCGTCAGAACCCACCCAAAAGTTCCTTTTTGAATTACAATCAAGTGAAAAGGTTGAATCTGTGTTGATGAAAGAAGGTAAGCGTACAACACTTTGTATTTCATCGCAGGTAGGGTGTGCAGTTGATTGTGATTTTTGTGCAACGGCGTCCATGGGTTTTCAGAAAAATTTATCTGTTGGAGAAATTGTTGATCAATTTATACTCGTTAGTAAAGCATCAGAGACACGTATTACGAATGTTGTTTTTATGGGGATGGGTGAACCATTTTTAAATTATGACCGAGTCATTGCAGCAGCTGATTTGATGAATGCAGAAAAAGGAATTAAGCTTGGAGCAAAACGAATCACAATTTCAACTGTAGGTATTACGTCAAAGATTAAACGATATACAGATGAGAAGCATCGATATAAACTGGCAATCAGCTTAAATGGATCTTCTCAGGGAAGCCGTTTACAAACGATGCCCATCGCAGAAAGATACCCATTAAATGATTTATTAACAGTTATTGATCATTATTCATCCCAGTCCAGACACCCTGTTACGTTGGAATATGTTTTAATGGCTGGAGTGACGGATACCAAGGAGGACGCCCAAAAGCTAATTGCCATGCTGACCGGACGGCGATGTAAACTGAATGTAATTCCTTATAATGAAATTGGTGGAAAATATAAACGTCCTGCAGATGATGTTATTGAAACGTTTATTAATGCTTTAAAAAATGCGTCCTTTCCTGTTATGGTGCGTTGGAGTAAAGGTACAGATATTGCGGCAGGATGCGGGCAGTTGGCTATTATGAAAAATAGTTAAATATATTTTTCTATCATTCCAGATTATAAATGTACTCCCGGATAATTTCAATACCCATATTATGATTGACCGAACGGCCAATTTGAGGCATAATATCTGGAGCTTCTGTCTGGGTCATTCTATAAAACAAAATTGATTCATCAGGATTTCCCGGTACAACATCATACTGTAGTTGTGGAGCATTATAATTTGTAGGGATTTTGTAAACTCCTGTATGAATTTCAGCTCCATCAAAATCCCAATTAATATATAACCCATTCGCATTTGCTGTACCTCCCTGGCGATGACAAAATGCACAATTTGCGTCTAAATAAGCCCTTCCTCTTATGATAGGATCAAGAGTAGAATCAGAGTAATCGGGTATTTGAGTTGCACTATAATCATATTCATCGAGAATTCCGTTTTCAATAAAATAATCCAATTGATTTAGTGATTGATTATCTTTTATCATCAAATTGAGATTTGCTGGTTTAGGCCCGATAGGAGACAATTCTTTATTCAGATTATGACATGTTCTACAATCCAATTCTCTTGGGATGACATATCTTTCTATTTCTTTCAAAGTGCCATTATCAATAATTGTTGTAGCTGCCGTAGTGCCACCAACTATTAACCTTGTTGCTTCGGTTTGTTCATTATTCCATTTGTAGGCAAATGGTTTCCATTTTATTTCTTTTTTTACAAGAAGCCTAGTCTCTATTATTGTTCTCCCAAGAGATTTATTCCTGATATCATTGTAATAAATAAAGTTTTTTATAATAATTGTACCCATTGGAAAATTAAATACATTGAAGTCACCTTGATACTCCATGTTCGTACCTTCAGGTAAATAAATGAATCGTTCCTTTGAAGTATAATCTGAAAACAATGATGATGTAATTGTATACGAATAAATACCTTGGGCAGGGTTTAATTCATTCAAATCTCCTGTAAAGAACTTATAATCTGAAAGTTTATTATAGGGGACGCTTTCTAAATCAATGTTAACATGTTCATTTATTGAAGTATCATCATTTTGAACATTACATGCACTTCCCACTAGTAAAAGTGATGATAAAATAAAATAAAGTATATTTTTTTGCATATTCGAAAATATGCTGCCTGTTATTCACATTCTGATGGTTCATCAACTAAAACGAATTCGGTATGAATAGCTCCAGTTCCCGGGAAATCATCTACGGTCGTAGAAGTAAGTACAATAATTCCTTCTGTTGCTTGAGCAAAACTAGCCTCAATTAAAATGGGAGCGGAAGGTTCATCAATCACAGGTCTTGAACCAGCATATGGAATTCCTACAGAAGTATAATCTTGGTCATCCAAAAAAATATCGGGTTTTACAAACCCGTTCATGGCTATGGCTATCCATACTAGCAACCCGCTTGGTCTATCTAAAATTCCAGCTTGATTATACGTACCGCCTCCAGTACTATAAGAATTATCATGAATATAAATATCTTCATTCAAGAAAGTGAAAGATGTATCACTGGCTGGATTAAAATTGAAATCTACCAAAAAGTATGCAACACCTATAATTGAGCTAGTTTCATTATCAATGAATGTATTATTGGTAATTTCCAGAGAAGTAGTGGCTGAATATACTATTCCAAAACCTGGCGGAACATCTGCTGCTAATGTGCTTCCTAATTCAGCAAAGTTTGTTTGATTATTATCTGTAAAAGTATTGTTATATACTTTACAGTTAGAACCAGATTTTATTCTGCTTACACCCGCAAGATCATATACTAATAAACCCGCTGTATTTACATAAAATTCATTGCCATAAACTTCTGCATCAATATTGTTTTCGACTTCCATCCCAAATACATTCATGGTCATTTTATTATTTCTTAAAATAACTCTTTGATTTTGTCCTGAATATATTCCAGCATCTACTGCTGCATGTGCATAACAATTTTCCACAATAACATCATCACTTTCAACAGGATATATGCCATATGCTCCATTATTTGGACTGCTTTCCGGCCATACGATTCCAACGCCATCAAATCTTAATCCGTGTATGTTTCTTGCGGTAATACCATTTCCACCATTTGTGTTTTGAATTGTAAATCCGCAAAATAGAAGATTAGAACAATCTATAGCTGCAATTCCTTCACCAGATGTTGAAGCAGAATTACTAAAGTCAAAAAAAGTTTCATCCATTCCAGCGCCTGCTATAGTAAGGTTTTCAATATCTGCTAGAGGAATTGTATTTGAAAAATTATATGTACCAGTTCCGAATGAAAATGTTTTCCCATTTGGGTCATCAGTTAAATGAATGATGAATTCATCTTCAGAAAAAGTCGCAGATTCAAATGAAATAATATTTTCATCCACATTATTTTCAATAGTATCATCTGCTTCATCACACGATGAAAGAATGATTAGAGAAACAAAGAAAAATAACGTTAATAATCTGGAAATATACATTTATAGTCTCCTGTGTTTAATTAATGCATTCAATTTATACATAATTCAAATTCATAAAAAACATATAAAAATTGTTCTAATTCAAATCAATTAACAACAGAAAGTTTGAAATTGGTATATGTATTTAGTATAATACTGAAAGATGAGCTAATGCAATTAAATAAATAATATTGTTTGTATGGTGCGCTAATAAACATATAATGAATAAATTCTATGACTATTAAAAAGGGTATTAATTAAAAAAATATGAAAATAAAAATCACCAAAGAAATCGAAAACATATCAGAAGAAATCATAACCACCCGCAGGGATTTCCACAGATATCCCGAACTTGGTTTTGAGGTTCATAGGACAGCTGGAATTGTAGCTGAACGATTAAAAGAACTAGGAATGGATGTCCAAACTGGAATAGGAAAAACAGGTGTGGTAGGTGACCTAAAATGCGGTGAGGGCCCCACCATTGCCCTTCGGGCGGACATGGATGCTTTACCCATGCAGGAAACAGGAGACATCGATTATATATCGCAAAATGAGGGAGTTATGCATGCCTGTGGCCATGATGGCCATACGGCAATGCTTTTAGGCGCAGCAAAAGTATTAGCTGATAAAAAAGATCAGATTAAGGGCACAGTGCGATTTTTGTTTCAGCCAGCAGAAGAAGGAGCAGGCGGCGCACGGTATATGATAGAAGATGGCTGTTTGGAAGGCGTGGATGAAGTATATGGAATCCATTTGTGGAATTACCAGAAATACGGTGAAGTAGGCGTAAAGGAGGGTCCCATTTTAGCTGCGGCGGATGAATTTATAATTACCATTAAAGGTGTGGGCGGGCATGGTGCGACGCCACAAGGAACTGTAGATGCCGTTGTTGTTTCTGCTCATTTGATTACAGCGCTGCAAACCATAGTGAGTCGTAATACTAATCCCATAGAAAGTACTGTTGTAACAATCGGTATGATAAACGGTGGTTACAATTTCAATATTATTGCCGATGAAGTTGTCTTAAAAGGGACTGCAAGGGCATATACGGAAGAAAATCGACAAATGATCAAAACACGAATGGAGGATATTATTAATGGTGTTGGCCAAACATTCGGAGCAGCAATCAATTTTGATTATCGTGACGGGTATCCTCCAACAATCAATGATGAAACGGCCTATGAAAAACTACTGGCATCAGCGAAAAAGATTGTGGGCGATGGAGCAGGCTTTCCTTATTTATCAATGGGAGGAGAAGACTTTAGTTATTATGCGCAAAAAGTCCCCGGGTGTTTCTTTTTTGTTGGCTCTGCTCCGGTAGACAGACCCTTTAGAAGCGTGCCCCATCATTGTTCACACTTTGATATTGACGAAAGGGCATTGTTGGTTGGAGCATCTGTTTTTGTACAATTGATCAAAGACCAATTAATGATATGATAAAAATTAATTTATTCGTTTTAAAGTAAGCTTACTATAATGAAGTGATTTTCGTGCTGATCGATTAGAAAATCTATTAAGTAATTTTTTGGCTTGAAGACTATTCCCACTGTTCACATATTTTTGTGCTTTCTTTTCCCATAATTTTTGATCTGAAAAAAAAGTTGATGTTACCGATTCAGTTTGATTCCTGATTAATTTAATTCTTTCAGCATACGATATATCTACCTTTTGTTGTAAATGACGATATACCCACCATGCAGATGTATTATTTTCATTCGGATTATCTACTGTAAACGACTTAATCATTTTCGAACCGAATGGATATAATGGGAAATATGGACCGTAAGCAGGCGTAGCCATTGTATACCAAAATACAGGACCAAATTCCCTAGACAAATAAGGTCGCAAATGAGCCACAAAGGATGATTGACATAAGTTTGTACAAATAGGTCTTTTTGCATTTTTTGATCGGCACGTGATTCTATCTGGTTCAAAAGACGTTGGAGGTGTATATTCATCAGAATTATGAAAACGATCTCTTAAAACAATCATTAAGTCTTCAGGCTTTATTTCACCAAATTTTTCTTTTAATAATGTTTCAACTCTTAATTCTCGTTCAGAATCATATTGCTCACTCATAAACTCTGAATCGCCGTATGCAAGTTTAAAATTGAATGGACCTTCTTTGGGATTGTACCAACCTTTATCAATAGCATTTTGAATCAGATTTATACTGGCGAGATCAAATTCTTCACCGATTGAATAGCGATTTGCAATAGCAATTATTTCATTGTCTTTAAGTTTTTTAGCCACCCAATTATGTGTGGTTGTTTCAACAATCCAAGCCTCATGTGGATCTGCTAAAACATAGGTTAATCCGCTCCAGTCAGCTTGACCAAATGAATCAATAAATGAACTTATTAGATCGACTGCTTCCCGGGCAGTTGCCGCTCGTTCTAAAATCAATTGTCGAATAGCGTAACGGCGAATCCCCACATTCTCTAAGCTTATTTCTTTGGAATACATCCAATTACAACTCATGGTTAATCCCGATTCATTCATTCCAACAAGAATATTGTCATAAGGCAACATGGTTTGATTTAGTTCATCTTTGTTTATTTGCTTGGTATTACCTGAAGCCCAATAAGCTAAATTTTTTCCTGTATTTGGAATTGTAACATAGGGAACCCATGTTGAATCATCTTCTGTTGAGAAATTATTTATCCGCCATAACCGGCCTACCGTTAGGTTTCCCATATCTTCATTATGAGCATGTATGATGGACCCATCTGCTGTAAGCCCTTTACCTACGAGAATGGTTGTGCATGGATAAAGCAGGGCTCCACAAAAGTAAAAGACTAATAATTTTAAAATATTTTCATACATATCTTCTCCAAAACTTACGAAAGTTGTTTATGGATAGAAAATTTATTGATGTATTTTTTTATTCTGTTCTTTTGCAGTGTTCCTTATAACTGCTTACATTTTGACACTTTAGAGCAAGCCCTTATGCTTGGATTCTCTAATTGTGTATTTAACCAATTGAAAACTAATTTATGAAATGAAGAAAATATTATTAATCTTATGTAGTCATATCTTTTTGTATTCTCAAGTGAATATTAAAGATCTTGTGGATAGAATAGATTTAGATGGTACAAATCGTAAATACCTTTTGAAGGATGAAAATCCATATAGTGGAGTTGTTTATTTTAACTACCCGAATAGACAACCAGAATTTGAAGGGTTTTTGAAAGATGGTTTACAGGATGGACATTGGGTTTGGTATTACAAAAATGGTACTAAAAAACAACAAGGTGAATTCCAGAACCTACAGAAAATTGGATTATGGACTACATGGTTTGATAGTGGGCAAATAGAGCAGGAAGGAGAATTTGTCAATGGTAAAAAAGAAGGAACATGGACATCTTGGTATAAAAGTGGTGGTATTTCATCTGCTGATCCATACCGCGAAGGTCTATTACATGGGAAAATGATTTTGTGGTTTGAGAATGGACAAAAAGAAGGAGAAGCGCTTTTCATCTATGGTAGAAAAAATGGATATGACAGAGGTTGGTATAAAGATGGTTCTAATCAATGGGAATTTTATTGGAGTGGCGGCAGAAAAGATAGCGTTCATACACGATGGTATCCCGAGGGCCAATTATTATACATTCACAATTATTCTAATGGCGCACCTCACGGTATTCAGCAGGAGTGGTACGAAGATGGTAATAAAATGTTGGGGGGAGAATTCCATAATGGCTTGTATATGAATCACTGGACATGGTGGTATCCAGATGAATCTGTAGCGTTGGAAGGAGATTTTGCATTAGGGAATCCAAAAGAAGATTGGATATGGATTACGCCAGATGGTGAAATTCAGGTAAAAGAATATCCTACATTAAAATGGGTAGAAAACCGAATTAAAGAATGGAGAAAATTTATTACGTCAAATCCTTAATCATATATCGAACCCGTTTTTTACCGCCTTCAGTATCCTGTTCTCCAACAGATTTAAATCCATAATTTTCATGAAATAAAATAGATCCATTGTTCATGGGTTTAACATTTACTTCACAGGCCATTATGGGTTTTTTTATTTCTATAGCTATTTTTTGCCCATCATTATACAAGGCTAATCCTAATCCCTGTCTTTGATATTTTTCAGCTACCGCAATCCTGTCAATATAATAAAATGAATCGTATCGATCAGAAATCCAGGCATAATTCATGCTGTCATAAGAGTGTCCCTCTTCCATTCCCATAAGAAATGCAGCAATAGAATCATTTTCTCTAATGATTCGGAAATGAAACGTCATTTCAGCTAATTCTTTTAATCTATTAAGTGATAAAGAGGAAAGATGCGGTTGGGAGATTTGATTTAATTCCAGAATCTGGGGAATATCATCTGGGGTAACATTTTCAATTTTCAACGTTTTTAATATCCTACAGCAGTATTTTCTCCACGACTGTCAGCTCCGCCATAATATCCATTTTCATTTATCATAATGCAGTTTGCTTGTCCCCACTCAACCCATGGATGAATTTTAGTGACATGCCCTTTTTGATTCAAATTCATAAGAACATCTTTAGAGAGCCCATTTTTTTCATAAAATAGAATATCCGGCAACCATTGAGAATGAACACGGTTAGCAGAAACAGCATCTTGAATATCCAACCCATGAATGATCACATTTAATATAGTTTGCATTGAAGTTGTTATGATAGTTGCTCCCCCGGGAGATCCAATTAACAAAAAAGGTTTTTTGTCTTTAAGTACAATGACGGGTGTCATAGAACTTAAAGGGCGCTTACCAGGTTGAATTGCATTGGCTTCATTTCCCATAAGACCATACATATTTGATGTTCCCGGTTTGGACGAAAAATCATCCATTTCATTATTCAGAAAAAACCCAGCTCCTTCAACTAAGTACCCACCGCCATAAGACCAGTTTATAGTTGTTGTTACTGATAAAGCATTTCCATCTTTATCGACAACAGAATAATGTGTTGTTTCCCTACTTTCATTTTGTGTGGGCGGTCCGGAAAACACATCTGCACTTGCTGATGCTTTAGTTAATGAAATATCACTAATTCTTTGTTCTGCATATTCAGTTGAAAGAAACATCTCAACAGGTACGTCCCAATAGTCCGAATCTCCCATATGTTCAGCCCTGTCGGCATATGCCCGTCGTTCAACTTCAGTTAAAATGTGAATATAATCTGATGAATTCCAGCCTAACGAATCTATGGGGTAATGTTCCAGCATATTTAACATATGAATCAAAAGTGCACCTCCAGAACTTGGAGGCCCCATAGAAATAATATCATGCCCATGGTAAGAACCTGTTACTGGTTTACGATATATAGATTTATAGTTCTGCAAATCTTCATGTGTAATTAAACCATTACCATTTTTCATTTCTGCTACAATGAGATCAGCTGTTTTCCCTGAATAGAATCCATCTCTGCCTTCCCGGGTGATTCGCTTTAATGTTTTTGCGAGATCTTTTTGAATGAATCGATCACCTTCCTTCCAAGGTTGGCCGTCTTTTCGAATAAAAATTGCTGTTGCCGCTTTATTTTTTAAAAATAGATTTTTATAATTATTGAATCGCATTGCCTCAAAATAACTTAATTCGAATCCTTTTTCAGCCAGAGCAATGGCAGGTGCGAGTAATTCTCTTCGAGAAATATTACCTGATCCATAATCTGCCCAAACTTTTAAAAGTCCGTCTACGGTTCCGGGGACACCGGATGCAGCTCGAGTACTCAAGGACATATTTTCTATAACATTTCCATCTATATCTAAATACATATCCCTATGTGAAACAGCAGGTGCCATTTCACGATGATCCAGAGTAAAGGTTGTTCCATCAGCCATATGAGCAACCATAAATCCACCACCACCAATATTTCCATTGGAAGAAGATGTAACAGCAAGAGCAAATCCAACTGCACACGCAGCATCTACAGCATTACCACCTTTTTTCATAATTTCAATACCCACTTCTGATGCGTGGCGGCTGGTGGAAACAACCATACCATTTTCTGCAAAAACAGGGTCAGGACTTGCTCCGTAAAGATGAATGGTGGAAACAAATAATAAAATTAGTTTTTTCATACTATTACTCCGTATTAAATAGTTGTACGAATTGGACTTGACTTAATCGACGTAGCCATTGAGTTAAGAACGATGACACCAAACTATATAATTTGGAAATTTCATCCCCATTGTTCTTATGCAGGACGTAAATACAAGAAAATTTTTCTTCATGCTATTCCTTTAACCAATCAATCAATTTTTCAATTCCTGCTTTCACATTATCAACATGTTCACCTAAATCTTCCATGGTTAACGTTGATTCTTTCGATAATGATTTACTTAATTTTAGCGATTCTTTACCATTGAAATTGACATAAGCAAGACGAGCTGTCAATTCTTCTGTATTACAACCAAATGATGCCCCAGGTAATAAAGCAACTCCTGCTTCTTTCAATAGTTTTTCGCAAAAAGTAGATGAATCTATAATTCCACGAAAAGCTAATTTTTCACGATAATTTTCAAAATCAGGAAATAAATAAAAAGCACCTGTTGGTGAATTAACTTTAACACCTGCATCTGATAATCTATCAGAACAATAGCGCCCAATTGTTTGTAAAATTCGTCTAGAATGAAAAAGAAAATCCTCAACTGTTTCATGTTCTGTATATGCGTTAACAGCAGCATATTGCACCGGGGTAGTTACACACGAATATGTTTCACTGGCAATAGATGCCATGGCATCTTTCAGCCAATATAATTCTTTAGGAAGTGCAAAATGCCCCAATCTCCATCCGCCGGCACCGCACCATTTTGATAGACCAGAACTAACGATTGTTCCTTCTGGGTAAAACCGTGCCATGGACACGTGTTCACCTTTATGATGAAGCCTTCCATAGATTTCATCGGATAAAACAAGCACTTCATTCTTTCTGCAAACGTTTGCCATAGCGTTTAATTCATCAATTGTATATGTGCCTCCATCAGGGTTCCCTGGGTAATTCAAAATGAGTAAATGGGGACCATCAATATTTTCTACAGCAGATTCCAATTGCTCTGGAAGTAAGCGCCAATTATCCTTAAAGTTGGTTTTAATGTAGTGAGTTTTGCGCTTTACAATATCACCTTGGGGAGCATAGGAGACCCAACATGGAGCAGGAATTAATGTTGAACCTTCCAGCGCTAATTGAAGAGTAAACATGAGTTCTTTTGAGCCAGGGCTTACCAACACGCCTTCAGGTTCAATATTAATCTGATCTACTTCTTGGTGAAATTCAGCCACTGCCTCTCGCAATTCTAATAAACCCTCTACGGGTAAATAATTTTTTCGATATGCATTGTCTTGGAGAGCCGCAACAATAGAATCTGGAACAGGGAAAGGTGATTGGCCAAAACCAAAACGATATATGGTTTGACCAGCATCTGCCATTTCAGCGCTACGTTCATTAATCGCCAATGTGGCAGATTTCTCAAGAGATTGAAGATGTGAGTGGAGTTTTTGATTCATAAAATACTAGCGAAATTAAGCACTATTAATTCGTGAATAAATAAAAAAGCCCCGAAAAAATCGGGGCTTTTTTATTACTAAACGTTTATGTTTAGAAATCGAGAGTTAATTTCGTATAAACGAATTTACCGTTCATTCCAAATGGAGATAGTCCATCATAGACAAAGGCTCCATTATTACCAGATCCTGGTTGTGCACCTTTTTCAGGCATAACATCAAACAGGTTGTTTGCACCTGCAGAAATTGTTGCCATTCCTAGATCATAACCAACTTCAAGATCCGTAATAACTTTATTACCGAAAACTTGAACCCATTCATGGTCAGTTACAGATTCACCGGCAGCATTAGAGTATGTACGCGTCCATTCTTCCCATGTACCGCCTGCATTTTCTGCAAGATCAAGTGGACTGTCATTTACTCCATCGCCATCAAGATCTTTCTTATAAGCACCACGGCTTAAAGATTCTCCAACTCTCCAAATATGATATTTAGCATACCAGTTACCTTTAGAGAGGTTCGCTGTTAAATGGAGATTATCTTTTGGTTGGGAACTTTCCATTGTCCGGCGCTCTTGGTTATTGAAAAGAGTTGCATCTGCATTTAAGACATCTGCCAAGCCAGAAGGTGTTCTAACTTCGGTTATTTCAGTAGTTGTGGTGTTGTAAGCAATTGTTAGATCAAGATCTGCCAAACCAGCTAAACTCATTGAATAAGCTGCTGTTAAATCTAAACCACTTGTTTTTGTATCTACACCATTAAAGAAAAACCGACCACTGGTTGCTTCTGGGACACCACTTGCTACAAGCAACTCTGCGATTTTTATACCCAGTTCACTATCTCCAGCGGAGAAGTTACCCGTCATGACAATCCTATCTGTGATTGTAACAGAATACGCATCAACGCTTACTCTGATACCACCCAGATTTGCATTTAAACCAGCACTCAAATTAAATGAGTTTTCAGGAGTGAGTTCTTTCGCTCCTAATGCTTGAGAAAATGGATTATCAACAGGGAAGTTTCCAACTTCAAATGCCAGTGTTTGACCGTAAGTAGAAGACTCAGGATCATCATCCAGCATAAAGTTGGTAGCCACTTTAGATTGGAACGCTTGAGCTAAAGCAGGAGCTCTAAAACCAGAGCTAATTGCCGCTCTTGCAACAATACCATCAGAAACTTCATATCGGATTGTTCCTTTGAAATTTACAGTTGAACCAAAATCACTATAATTTTCAAATCGTAAGGCACCGCCTACTCTCATTGCGCCTAAATCCATTTCGGCATCAGCATAACCGGCATAACTGGTTCTATTTGCGTCTTGTGTCGCCGCAGCATTTGAGGGTCTAAAACCACTAAAGCACTGACATCCACCACCAGCAGTGTTTGAATTAACACCTGTGATAAAGGTATCTGCATATGCAATGCCATTTGTATCAGAAGATGTCGTATACGCATCCCAACCTGTGATGTTGGTTCCAGCCTGCCCATTGGCATAAGAAGCTGTTTCACCAGCATAAATACGATAACTTTCTTTACGTGTTTCTGCACCAACAGCTAGATCAATATTACCCAACTGAGTCGTCAAATCTAGATTGTTGGTCAATTGAGTGAACACAAATCCACCAATATCATAATTACGTAATTGTTCAGGACCAAATGAAGCATTTGTACTTAACATATTGAAATGAAAATCATTAGAACCAAAAGTGCTACTCACATCATAACTCCAGTCTCCAAACACGCCTTCCATTCCGGTAGACATAGAAAAGTCAGTTACTGTAGGTTGAATATGAGGCACAAATCCTGTTGGGTTTGAGCTTAACCAAGTTTTGTTTCCTTGATTAGGTTTTCGTGTATAACAACCGGTATCAGCATGGCGTACTGTATAACCACCAAATGAATAGAACCGTTTATCACCTACAGGCAATTCTGCATTATACATTGCTCCAATATTGTTTTTGGCTTGGTCGCCCCAAATCATTCTTTGAGGGTTAATATACCAATCACTACCTGGCTGTAAGCGTCGTGTTTCAGCTTCGTCATCAGACCAATAATCTGAATTAACTTCATACAATCGCGCAGCTTGAAAACCAACACGATTTGAAGCTTCTTTAGTTCTAGCTTCTAATGCAATCATCAAATAACCATCGTTACCAATATTTACACTATTGCTGTATTGGACTTGAAGCTGTTTACCATCGGTGACTAAATAATCTTCACTTCCGGTAATATGTGCTTCAGAACCAGCTGTAAAATCTTTATTAATATCAACGGATCCAGTTGGGTTCCATTCATATCGTTGGCCATTTCCAACCCAGTCGTAGAGGTTTGCATCTTCAGGTATTGCTTCAGCTACATGATTGTTTTCTCCCCTATATATCGAGAAAGTTCCACCATCTGCAGCCGTTTTCAAAACGATATTAATAACACCAGCAATGGCATCAGAACCGTATTGTGCAGCAGCACCATCACGTAAAACTTCTATTCGTTGAATAGCAGCAGCAGGGATTGCATTAAGGTCTACACCTGTATCACCACGACTAGGACTATTGTTTACATGTACTAGTGCGGTTGTATGACGGCGTTTACCGTTAACCAAAACCAATACTTGACCAGAACTCAAACCACGCAAGGTCATGGGTCGGACAGAATCAGAACCATCTGAAATAGTTGTTTTTGGCATATTGAAAGAGGGCGCTAAAGCTTGTAGTACTTGACCTGTTTCTGTAAAGCCAGCACGGCGGATATCCTGAGCTGTAAAGACATCTACAGGTACCGCTTGATCTTCAGCTGAGTGAGCGAAACGAGAGCCAATAACAGAAACAGCCCTTCCTGCCAAAGCACTTACTGCGAGTGAGAAGTCAGATTGACTTGCTCCAGCACTTACTGTAACATTTTGACTTGATGATACATAGCCAATGAAAGAAGCAGTTACTGTATAAGATCCGGCTGGAACGCCAGAAATCGAATACGAACCATTTCCATCGGTTGCTGCTCCAAGAGATGTTCCTTCTACGGCTACATTAGCGCCAGGTAAAGCATTTCCATCTGTGTCGGATACTGAACCGACGATGGATCCCTGGGCCATAAGGCCGGAAAACATCCCAAGAGTTAGCATAATAATGATTTTCTTCATCATTTTCTCCTTAGGTTTGTTGTGTTTGGTATGTGTTTTTACACACACATTGTTGTTTGCCTTGTGGCAAATTCCAGTGAAACTATAGCTAATTGGTAAAAATACCAAGTTTTATATAAAATAGGATTTTTATTAAACTTGAGTGTTTTTCAGGAATAATTTAAAATATTTAAGTCTATTTTCTCGAGGAGTGAATCCATATTTACTCGGTCCTGAACTTGCGTATCTCTATGGCGAAGTGTAACCGTGTTGTCCTCGAGAGATTGATGGTCAACAGTAATTCCAAAGGGGGTACCTGCTTCATCTTGTCGATAGTAGCGTTTACCGATTGAGCCTTGTTGGTCGTATAAAACGTTAAAATGATTTTTTAGATTATCCGTTATTTTACGTGCTAACTCAGGTAAACCATCTTTTTTTGTTAACGGACAAATCACTGCTTTTATGGGAGCCAAGTTTGGATGAAGTTTCATAACAATACGATTATTGTCTGTATCTTCCCAATATGCATCAGCCAAAACGGTAAGCATCATACGGTTGAGTCCAGCGGACGTTTCGATAATATAAGGGAAATATTTTTCGTTGGCTACTTGATCAGAATACTGCATATTTTTTCCGGAAAATTCCTGATGGCGATTAAGATCAAAATCCGTACGATTGTGAATACCTTCAATCTCTGACCAACCAAAGGGAAAATCATATTCAATATCCCACGCTTCCTTGGCATAATGAGCTAATTCACCATCACCATGCTGATGAAAGCGAATTTTATCTTTATTGATTCCCAAACTGTCTGTATAAAAACGAAAGCGCTCATCTTTCCATGAAATCATTTCAGTATCATCTGTTCCGGGTTTTACAAAATACTGCATTTCCATTTGCTCAAATTCACGTGTGCGGAAAATAAAATTTCTGGCCACAATTTCATTTCGAAATGCTTTACCAATTTGGGCAATACCGAAGGGTACTTTTAAACGTTGGGACCCCTGAACCAATAAATAATTCACATAAATACCTTGAGCCGTTTCCGGACGCAAATATGCGATAGATCCTTCATCTTCCACAGGGCCAATCTGTGTTTTGAACATTAGATTAAATTGCCGGGGGTCTGTCATTTCTCCAGTGGTTCCGCATTTCGGGCATTGAATGGTAGACCAATCTATACCATCCGGATTTTCAACCGTGAATTCATCTGCTCGAAAGCGAGCTTTGCACTGTTTGCAATCCACAAGCGGATCATGAAATTCTGCAATATGTCCGGATGCTTCCCAAATTTTCGGATGCATGAGAATACCACTATCTAACCCAACGATGTTTTCATGTTGCTGCGTCATTGTTTTCCACCAAAGTTGAGAAATATTATTTTTTAACTCAATGCCAAGTGGACCGTAATCATACACAGCTCCAAAACCACCATAGATTTCGGAACTTTGAAAAATGAATCCCCTTCGTTTACACAAAGAAACGATTTTTTCGATTGAGTTGTTTTTATCTGTCATGCGTCCAATTCCTGCAGTTCTTTTTCAATTTGTTCATTAAATGGAATGGAAGAGTCCGTAGTAGACTCATCTGCAGGTTTATCATTATTAATTTTAGGTGATCGAATATATAAACCCAAAACTGTAAATGCTGCAATGGCGATTAATGCTGGAGCAATCCATACCATAAAATTAAATCCTTGAGCTACAGGAATTGCGAGAATTCTTTCGCCATATGTTTTTACAAAGTGGTCTATAACCTGTTGTCGAGACTGCCCTGTTTCAACCATTGATTTAATTTCACTCTCTAGTTGTGAATGACCATGATCATTAACTGTCCCGCTCCAGCAGCAGGGCGCCATGAGTGTTTGCTCAATATCCGCGATTAACTCTTTATGTGTTTGAGTAGCAAAAAGAACAGATATTGAAAAAATGATTAAGATGTTCTTCATTTCTTTTTCCGCCGTCTACGTTTTACAGGCCCTTTTGCCCGTCGATCATTTATTAAACTTACAGCTGTTGCAAGATCAATATCATCCGGTGAAATATCCTTGGGTAAGGCAGCATTGAATTTTCCATCTGAAATGTAGGGTCCATAACGACCATCTTTCAGGGCGATTGTTTCGCCAGTTTCCGGATGTTTCCCAAGGCTTTTTAATTCACCACTGGGTTTATTACGGTTTTTTATCACATTAACAGCTGTTTCCAATGTGACTTCTAGGGGATCATGGGGGTGAGGCAGTTTAACATTCTTATCACCGACTTTTAGATACGGTCCATATCTGCCAAAATCTGCTCGAATTTCATCTCCCGTTTCCGGATGTATTCCTAAAAGCCTAGGCATGGATAGTAATTTTGCAGCTAATTCAAGATCTACATTTTCTTTGTCTGTCCCTCTGGGAAGAGATTTTCGTGTTTTAGAATCTCCCAATTGAACATACGGTCCATATGGCCCTTCTTTTAAATAAATAGATTCCCCAGAATCATTGTCGACTCCGATTAGTTCTGTTTGGGAAGTATCTTTCGCCAATATTTCCATTGCTTTTTCAACTGAAATATCACCCAGATAAAAATCAGAAGGGATATTTCGACGTTCTTCACCCTGTTCTAAATAAGGACCATAATTTCCCACTCTGATTACAATTTGTTCTATACTGCCATTGGCAATTAATACAGTACACGCTTTCCGTATATCAATTTCATCTTCAAGCATTTTTGCAAGTCCGGGGTTTTCGTCGTTACCAAAATATAAACTATTCATAAAAGGTAATGGAGCAGAATCGCCTCTGGATATAGAATCCAATTCATCTTCCATATTAGAAGTGAATTGTGAATCCACAAATGAAGCAAAATGGTTTTCCAATAATTGGGTAACAGCCACAGCTAGAAAGGTAGGTACAAGAGAACCTTTTTGATTTCGGACATAATCTTTTTCCTGGATGCGTCCAATAATACTCGCCCAAGTGGATGGTCTTCCTATTCCTTGTTTTTCCATTTCTTTTATGACAGACGCTTCAGTGAAACGAGCCGGCGGTTTAGTCTTATGTTCTTCCGGTTTAAGGTTTTTACAATCTAAACGTTGTCCTTTTTCTAATGCGGGTAAGAAACGTTCCCGGTCGGCTAATTTCCCATCTGGATCATCGCTGCCTTCAACGTACACGCGCATATAACCTGGAAAGAGAATGACACGGCCGCGAGCACGAAAAACTGAATTTTTATTTTCTATATCCACACGTGTCCGTTTCAATTTGGCCGGTTTCATTTGACTTGCGACCGTTCTTTTCCAAATTAATTCATATAGTTTGCCTTCATCACTTCCAACTTTTGATGTAACAACATCTAAATTAGTGAATTCAACTCCAGCTGGTCGAATTGCTTCATGTGCTTCCTGCGTATTTTTCACTTTACTTTTATACATGACAGCCTTTTCGGGTAAATATTCTTCACCATAGAGTTTTTTAATGACATTCCGTGCGCCTTTTAACGCTTCTTGAGATAACTGAATGGAATCTGTACGCATGTACGTTATAAAACCTGCCTCATATAAACGTTGAGCTATACTCATTGTTTTCCGAGCAGAAAAACGTATTTTTCGTGATGCCTCCTGCTGGAGAGTGCTGGTCGTGAATGGAGCATAGGGATTAGACGTTTGCGGTTTTTCTTCAACACTGTTTACTACCCAAGGACCGTTTTGTAATTCTTTAACGAGAGTATTGGCTTTTGAAGAAGAAATCTGAAGCACTCCTTCTTTTAATAATTCACCTGTATTACTATCAAAATCTTTTCCAGTTGCAATACGTTTTCCATCGATTGAAATTAGGTCGGCGTTAAATCCTTCCAATGCATCATTTTCTAATTCAGCTTTTAAATCATAATATGTGGCAGATTTGAAAATGGCTCGTAACCGTTCTCGATCGACAATCATTTTCAATGCGGCAGATTGTACTCGGCCGGCTGAAAGAGATCCTTTTACAAAACTCATTGTTTTTTTCAACGTTCTCCATAATAATCCTGATAGTTTGTAGCCTACCAGCCTGTCTATCACTCTCCGAGTATATTGAGCATTAACCAAATCTGTATCCACTTCATGGCGTTGCTGCATACCTTCAATGATGCCTTCTTTAGTAATTTCTGTAAATTGTACTCGAGAGATATTTTTATTCGTCACTTCTTCAGCTATGTGAGCAGCGATGGCCTCTCCTTCACGATCAGGGTCAGTGGCCAGTATAACTTCTGGTGCTTTAGCCGATTTCTTTTTAATCGATTTAACAATATCTTCTTTACCCTCCATTACAACAAACGTAGCTGCAAACTCATTATCAACATCCACAGCTAATTCTTTGCGGGGTAGATCTTTAATATGACCTACACATGCAAAAACCTCATACTCATTGCTAAGGTATTTTTCAATTGTCCGGGCTTTGGCCGGTGATTCAACTATTATTAGTGGTTTACTCATATTTTTTGTGTTTTACCTTTCGTTCATGCGCGTATTATAATGTAGATAAAATTTTAGAAAAGTCAAATAGTGAAATGATTAATAAGTGCATTTTTAGCAATTTCAATCTGTTCACCAGAGGAAAGATCTTTTATTTGAACCGTTTTATTTTTCAATTCGTCCTCACCAATTATGATAGCTTTAACGACACCAACTCTATTTGCATCGCGTAATTGAGCTTTTAAACTGCGCCGCAATGTATCTGTAAGAACATCATAACCTAACCTGCGTAATTCATTTGCTATAGACAAGGCTTGACCATGTGCCGAATGAACGAGATTAATTAAATAAACTGAATGTTGATTTTGATTTATTATATCATCGCCCATTGACATGAGTATTCGTTCCATTCCTGCCGCAAAGCCCATGGCAGGTGTTGGCTTTCCTCCCAATGTTTCTACAAGTCCATCATAACGACCACCGCCGCAAATGGCATCTTGAGCTCCCAAGTTACTGGAAATAAATTCAAATGTTGTACGGGTATAATAATCCAAGCCGCGAACCATTTGATTATCAATCTCAAAGGGAATATTTAAATCATTCAATAATTGTTGAACGGTGCTAAAATGGGTTTTATCATCTTCAGTCCAATAATCAGCAATTGTGGGTGCATCTGCAATGAGCTTTTGTTCGTCTGTATTTTTAGTGTCTAAAATTCTTAATGGATTGGATTCTAACCGTTGTTGGCTGGTTGCAGACAATTGATCTTTAAGAGGAATTAAATAACTTTTCAATGCGTGTGTATATTGATTACGGCATTCTCCAGAACCAAGACTATTCAATTTTAGAGTTACATCTTTTAATCCTAATTCTGAAAAAATAGTATGGCCAATTGCTATAATTTCTGCATCTTGTTCCGGGAATTCTGACCCAAATGCTTCAATACCGAATTGATGAAATTGCCGTTGTCGACCTTTTTGTGGGCGCTCTCTGCGAAACAATGGACCCATATAATACAATCGTTGTAAAGGTGATTTCCTCCCCAAGTTGTGTTGAATATATGCACGGACTACAGGAGCCGTTAGTTCGGGGCGTAAAGTTAAGGAACCGCCTGAACGATCTTCCCATGTGTACATTTCTTTGGAAACAATATCCGTATCTTCGCCTACACTTCTAGAGAATAAACTCGTATCTTCAAAAATAGGAGTACGGATTTCGCTATAACCGAACCGGGTTGCAGTATCATGAATAATGCGTTCCAGTTTCTGCCAACGTCGGCTATCTTTCGGAAGAATATCGTGAGTGCCTTTAATCGTTCGGTATGTCATATTAATCCATTAAATCCATTAAAATATTTTCAGCAGACGTTTGTGAATCTTCCGGAACAAACAGTTTTATTGAGCCACCGGGAATAGTAGCAGCAGAAACGATATGGCTGACGGATAACCAGTCTGATTTCAAAAAATATGGAATATGATTATTTGTTAAAATTTCGCCCGCCATTTCAGCAAAAAGTTTACCAGAAAATTCTTTTACTTGAACCCATTTAATTTCAGCAAGGGGTTCTTTACTTATTTTGACATTTACCAGTGTAACATTACAGTCTGAGCAAATCTCGACTTGAGGTTTAAACTCTGTATGGCACTCCGGACAGTATTTTAAATCGATTTTTTCCATGGTTGAATTTGCGATAATTTATTTAGAGAATGAAAATAGAATTAGAAAGGAACTGTCCGATTGAATCCGCCACGATTTTCTAATTTTAAATCTCGTAAAGTTGGCGATTTTACATTTATACGCAAATAAAATCCATTTGCATATCCGCTTGGAGTCCAGTCCAATGACAACTCCCAACAATGCAAATCTCTGTTAATGGAAAAACGGTGACTAATGAGTTCATTTTCCATCAAGTCAAAACGAGCAGAATAAGATATGCGCCATTTTTGCGTTATGTTTAGTGTAGAATTTGTATTGAGCCAGAATGTTTCCTTCTTTAAAGCAGGATTGCTTTGCTGCAATGAATAGTTAATGCTAAAACGTGTACTCCAAAGTTTACCTTTTGAACCTAAACCATTTTTGGCTAATGGGGAAACAATCGCCAAACTGTCTTGGGTATCAGTTGTATCTGCAGATTCACTTTTTATTCCCATTCTCTCACCGGAAAGCTGAAAACCTGTCGATAAACTCATGCGCGTTAAGCGGGGTAAAGGTATTCCATTTTCATTACGCCGAATTGTATTTATACGCTTTTTTAAACCTTGGTCAAATTCATAAAAATCATGTGTCATTCGTAAATCAATATTCGAAGGACCAATTTTAGATCGAATAGAAGAGGATAGATTTTTCAACCGAAATTCTTCTCCTACAAAATTATAGCTTGATCCCATTCGCCAGGAAAAAAGATTAATAATTTTATCTTTTTCACCCTCTTTAATTTTAGCTTGAAAATTATTATTAACACTAAAATTCATTGATTGTGATTCATTTCGCGGCGTACCTCCGGCCATGGTGCCGTTGAAGCGATCATGATAAAGTTCATTTCCCGACGTATCCAATATTGTTTCGAAATAACCCAAGTCTGAACCAAAAACAGGTTTCGAAAAATCAGGTCTGAATGAATAACCAATGGATGGGGAAACAACATGGCGAATTGCGATTAACTTTCCAATATTGAATGGAAATAATCCATAAATCTGTGTATTGATTGAAGCTCCAAAATTTCCAGTAGTTCGTGTAGAAAATCCGGAGATTTCTCTGGATTGAATTATATTGGTTGCGCTATCCAAGCGTCCGGAAAATGTCCTGTTTACCCAATCTGATTTAAAACTGGCGTTAGGATTAAATGTTATATAGCGAAAGATTTTTGTTGGAGAATTAATGGACAATGAATGACGCATAACATTATCACTAAAATTCTGTACTTCATCTTTCCAATTGTAAATGCTCGTTGAATCGTCAATGATTGTTTCTTCAGATTCATAGTACAATCGTTCTTTATTCACCAAAGAGGTATTGTATCTCCAAGTTGTGTTATTAAACCAGCGTTGTTCACCGCCTTTGTTTGGAAAAAAGTTGCGTTGGCCAAGATTAAAGCTCATGGAAGGTAATGTAGATGTAGTAACATTTGTTTGCATTCCGTCACGAGTTGGTTTTGTATAAAAAACAGATGAAGAATCAATGCGATCATCCGCCATCAAGTTGGTTGTGGAAGATAAATTCATGCTCATGGACGCCTGGATAGACGGCCAGCGTTTAGAATACGTAGCATTGGAAATTGTTTGCTGCTGGCTCATCCGAGTTTGAGGGTTTGAAGTATACTTTCGACTGAATTCACCACTTGTGGAATAATTAGCACTCACATTAAAATTTTGATTATAACGTAATGATTGAGTGTGTTGCCAACGGGCTTGATAGCTTGTTCTGCGGTCAGTTCCAATATCGGTAATATTATCCGTAGCCGATAATAACTGTCGACTCTGCAGATTAAGTGAGCCATTAAATTTATACCTTAATTTATAGTGATTATTCAAATTGAAAACAAAGCCTTGACGATCACCAAAACTCATGGTGAATTTTGTTCCCCAGTATTCACTGGGTGCCCAAAAATATCCAAAATTATTAATGTACTGACCACGGACACTATTTTCGCCATAACCTGGCATAATCCATCCTGAATGACGTCCGCCGCTTTTATGTGGAAAAATGCCAAAGGGTAACGCAAAAATGGGAATCCGACTAATATAAAGTACGATGGGTCTAGCAATCACCTTATCATTATTGATAATTTTCATATTTCTGCTTTCAAAATGAAAGTGGGGAGTTTCTAGGTCACAAGTGGTATAAGAACTGTTTTCGATATAATATTCTTTTTTATCATTGTTACGAATTTGATTGCCTGTGTAATAACCATCATCTGCTTTTGAGCGTCCCTGTATGACGCGTCCTTTTCGGGATTTCAAGTTATAAACCAACGTATCACCCACCATGGGATCCCGGCCTCGTTCAACAATGGTCGGCTGTTTAAATTCAACTGTCGAATCTGCCGGCGGTGTGGGAAAAGCCTTTAGCAAATTACCGTTCCAATCAACATTAATATATCCGGATGTCAAATCCACATCGGTGTATTTGATATTTGCATCACCCGTTAAGTCCGTTTTCTCTGTTTGCATATCGTACAATATTTCATCAGATGTATAGGTAATAGGTGCTTCCATATCCTTGTTGGTTGTATCGGGAGTAAAAACACCACGAGATCCACCTGATATATGAATATTGTCTAATTGAACTTCCGCGCTGTCGGCTGACTTGAAGGACATAACAATCGTATCACCGGAGGCTAGATTATTGCCTTGATACAGTGAATCTTCAAAAATATGGTATAGTGTTGTAGCCATTCCTTCCAGACGTACAGAATCCAAACTGCCATCCACAAAATAACCTTTTAAAGCAGAACCGGTCATATCATCATTAAAGGAGATGGATAGCCGTTTAATGATGGTTGAATCGAGTTCAATCATTTCAGTTTCACGAAATCCGGATGCTTTATTTACAATGTGTGCATTAGCAGGGATAAATACATAATCGAGGGAATTATCCGCATAATTCATTTGGATTTCGCTCCCTTCCAGAATGCGACCTTCCTCCTCTAGTTTTGGTTTGATGCGTAGCCATGTTTTGTCATGACTCACATCATAAATTGCTAACCCGCATGTAGCTACACGACCATTTTCGACGATAGTTACATCCTGTTCAGCAGTGTAGGAAACAGCATCTTCACTTTCCACTTTGGCATAACGCAAATGATGGGCAGTAATAGTTTGACTTTTCTGTATCATTTTTGAATTGCCATTCGCAATACCGCTATCCAATTCTGAATAATAGATAACCGTATCAGCTGTAAGGTCATAATCTTTATCCCAAATGTGAACATTATTATAACAGGTGAATTTATCATTGGGCGAATCATAATGGACGGAATCAGCTGTTAGGTTTTGGCCTTCTTTATCCATGACCACATGTCCAATTAAGAGTCCCTGTCCAGTGCGTTCTATGTATCGGGCGTTGTCACAGCGAATAGTCATTTGTCCTTTTTTAAAAATAACATTTCCAGTTAAAAATTGTGTGGATTTTCCATTAATATTTTTATTTTCTAGCAAATCGGCTTGTTGTAACCGCAAGCGATTATCTTGAGCTGCAAGCAGTGATAAAAGAACAAAAAATAAAATTGAGAAGAGGCTTTTCAATGTAGTGTGTTATTTATATCTGTTAGGCCAGCATTTTTGTAAACGTTTAGACATAAATTCTTCATAACCTAAATGAGTTGGTTTATAAAAAGTTTCCTGAACATTTTCCGGGAAATAGTTTTCATCAATAAAGTGGTCCGGATGGCTATGAGGATATTTATAATCTTTGCCATAATCCAAGTCTTTCATGAGTCCGGTAGGGGCGTTTCGCAAGTGCAGAGGAACGCCGGGCGTTCCGTCTTTCCTCACTTTTTTCAGAGCATTTTTTATAGCCCAATAAGATGCGTTGGATTTCGGTGCGCTGGCCAAGTATGTTGTTATCTGGGATAAGATTAATGCAGCTTCGGGCATGCCAATCATATGGACTGCCTGAAATCCGGATGTGGCAATTGTTAACCCTTGAGGATCGGCATTGCCGATATCTTCCGATGCAAGAATTATAAGACGTCGGGCAACAAATTCGGGTTTTTCGCCTCCTTCCAGCATGACCGCCAGCCAATACACGGCTGCATCAGGATCGCTGCCTCGTACAGATTTTATAAATGCGCTGATGGTGTCATAATGGTAATCACCTGTTTTATCATAGAGTTGCGTTTTGCTTTGGAGAGCTTCCTGCAAAATGTCATCCGTAATGTTACCAGCTTCATTAATTAAGCTAATTGCCACTTCTAATGTATTGAGCAATTTCCGCGCATCTCCTCCGGCAGAATGAACTAGCTTTTCTTTTACATCATTGTCCATTTTAACAGTGTTTTTTGACAGAAGGATGTCCAATTCAAATGCTCTGTTTAATACAGTGATTAAATGCTCATCCGATAAGGGTTTCAGCGTTAAAGTTCTACAACGAGATAGAAGGGGACTGATAACTTCAAAAGACGGATTTTCCGTCGTAGCACCAATAAGAGTGAGAATCCCTTCTTCAACAGCGTGGAGTAGCGCATCTTGCTGGGATTTGCTGAAGCGATGAATTTCATCAATAAAAAGAATGGTTGATTTACCGATTTCCAGATTTGTTTTACCTTTTGAAATTATAGTTCGCAAATCCTTCACACCGCTGGACACAGCGGATAGCTCATGAAAAACCGCTTCTGTCGATTTAGCTATAATCCGGGCTAATGTTGTTTTTCCCGATCCCGGCGGACCCCAAAAAATCATGGAAAATGGTTTTTTCTGTTGGAGTGTTTTTGCAATAATGCGGTCTTTATCCACCAAATGGTTTTGTCCGATAAATTCATCAATTGTGGCTGGTCGTATGCGATCGGCCAGTGGTGGAAGGTGATTAGATGAAAACATATTTTCTGTTTTTGCCATAGTCTGCTGTAAACTCCAGCGGAAATTACGCTTAAAAAATGCTTATATACACAAAACGACTTTTAATACTTATGATATGTCTGGTCTTAATGTCAGGTTGTCAAAATGAAAGGGCTACAATGGAAAATGGACTTATTATAGAAACACTTATAGAAGGCGAAGAACCTGCTGCAGAACAATATAGTATTGTAACTGTGAATTATACCGGTTCTTTGGAAAATGGAACTGTATTTGATTCGTCCCTTAATCCAGGAAGAGAGCCTTTTCGTTTTACACTTGGAGTGGGTCAGGTTATTGCTGGCTGGGATCAAGGTGTATTGGGAATGAAAACGGGCGAAAAACGTAAACTTACCATTCCACCAGAATTAGGCTACGGCAATCAGGATATGGGCGTTATTCCGCCCAATTCTACATTGATATTTGAAGTAGATTTATTGGAAGTGGAGTAGTTATACTCCCTTTGGTGCAACAGTAGACTTCTTTTTAATTAGGAAACCATTCATAATAATTTGACAGATGAAATAAAAAATAATTATCGATCGATTTATAATTTGCCCTATCAATATACCATACGGGCAAAGGTATTGTTTGGACGAAAAATTATGCGATACAAACAATGGGAAATGGATCAAATTACCGATTTCATTCATTCGAACGTTAACGATGGTCCAATATTAGATATGGGATGTTCCACCGGACATATGGTGGAAATATTATCCAAACGTTTTGGACATGACCGTGTTCATGGTGCCGATATTCATCTTGATTCTGTTGAGCGGAACAGAACGGTTTATCCACAAAATCAATTCCATCATATTCAAAACGGATTCTATAAGAAAAATAAAGAGCAGTTCAATGCTGTAACTCTTATGCATGTTTTAGAACATGTGGATAATCCGGTTCATTTGCTTAAAGATGTTAAATCTCTTTTGTCGCATGATGGGATTTTAGCCTTGAGCGTTCCTTTGGAACGAATTCGAGGTGATGCAGCCGTTTTTGAAAATATACTAAATTGGGGTCGGGGAAAATTTATAAATGTCCATGTGCGAAAATATGGATTTGATAGTTTATGCGTTGATGTAAAAAAAGCAGGGTTGGATATTATTTCTCATCGCTATATCCATGGTTTTTTTCCTTCAGCTAATCGGAAACGATTCGCGAATTATAGTTTAATTATGTATACGAAAAAGCCTGAATAATTTTTTCTAATAACTCATATAGAACGAATATCCACCACCACCACCGCTAAATCTTGGATTGACTATATTATTATAAATGGATCCGAATGAATAGGAAAATCCAACAGATGCAAAATAGGTAAATTGTGTTTGGAGTTCAGCACGCTCAAGTAAAACATCTTCAATAGAATAATCTCCTTTGGGAATAGAAAGTTGGTTGTGTACCATAGATCCGGAACCCATAATATTTAATGACAACCCTTTTATTATTCGCAATGATAATCCTGTATTTAACGAAAAAATATTTTTTGAAAAGTCATGAAAATAATGATTCCCGCTTATAGATGTATTAATAGAACCCCAGGGTTTGACTGTACTATACGTAATGGATAAACCTTCGCTGAATAATAATTCATCTGTTTTAAAGTAAATAGTTGTATCAGTGTAATTCACTTGCTGGCCTCCCAATGAATATACTAAGCGCAGTGCCTGCTGATTAGATTTTGAGTAGGGGAAAATATTGTATTCAAATTTTGGAGTAATAGATAAACCAAGATCCGTATTCCCATAGGATGAGTTCCAGGCAGATGTCCATAATCCCGCAGACATATGATCAGTTAAGGACATGATAGCTGATCCGCTGATTCGCTGACTTTCTGAAGTACTTAAATATTCTGTACCGCTATATTCGTACATATTCTCATTATAACTTCCATTCATTGATAAACTAAATTTCCAATCTTCCGTAACTCGACTGGCGCTCACACTCCCAAAAATATTTATTGAATGAGATGATTGCTGGGCATTTAAAAAACTGTTTCCCCTAACTTTGAACACCCAATTATTCCATTTATCCGCAATAATTTCATTCACGACTTTTTCTTTTTCAACTTTTATTGAAATACGTGAGGCAATAGATGTTTTCATCAAATAGGGTACTAGCCCTGCTTGCAGAATCCTTATCCTTTCATTCCTAATTTCATCATTGGTATCATCTACATCTGTAAAATATGATAATGTATCATTTTGCCCTTTAAAGTCAGATTGACCAATAAAAATTAATGTTTTTTCATTTCCACCTGAACCGGTTCTTTGAGAAGTTTCAAGAATATGAATATCTGCATCATAGCGATCTCTTACGTAACCCACATAGGGAATTTCTTCTTTAATAAAATCCTGATTACAATAACCACATTCTATAAAGACGGTTGTTTTCTCATTGCCAGAATCGTTACCTATTGCAATAGTTTGTAATATAATAAAAGAGAGAGCTATTATTTTCATTGATTTTCCTTTTGTTGGATTTTATCGATCTAATCAATAAAATCTCAACAAGTTTCATTGTTTTAATTAAAAAGGTATTGAAATTTTACATAAGCTTGGGATTGAGTCACTTCCCAATTAATTTGATTATTTGATGTTCCAATATAGAAAATAGTAAAAGGGCTCGGCTGATAACTTAACAAAGGTTGCAATTGAAATGATTGGTCAAATTCATTGTATTGCCCGATTAAACGAAAACTGATGGCAGTGTTATATTGGTAATTCAACTTCAGAGACGCCAAATAACCGGAATAATATTCTTCCTTTTTATCCAAGGTAGTCATTTTGTGGTTTTCATAACTTCCGTTTATCTGCATTCGATCAGAAATTTTCAATTGGGCCCAGAGAGAAAATGAATTTCTGCTTCCTTTTTCAGGTATATCCAAAAATGTAACCGTGTTCACTCCTTTACTGAAACTACCTCCAAGTACGAGGTATTTATTGAAATGGCTATTCATGTTTACTTTTAGATCCCACAAGTTTTTTAAATCGATATTCTTAAAGCGGTTAAAAGGTATCGCAGTAATATTAACATTCAACCGCGTTTGACGGGGTAGCACCACATTGCCAAAAAAGGCCGTATAACGTGATTTTTTCTCCCCCTCAAAATTGTATTCTACACCAGTATGAAACCCACCGACTATTTTGCTGATTAACTTATCCGGGGTATACACCCAGAAACTTTGCAGGTAGACACGACGCTGGTTATTATTGGAAATAAACCCATTATCTGCCCTGAATGTAGGTGTTCTGTGATCATAGCCTGTTTCCAAACCCCAGTGTTCTGTTTCGCGACGAAATTCAAGCTCCATCGCATTTCCTGTAAAGGATTCCCCGTCAAAGGTGAAGTTGTGATCATCTCCGAAAATTGTATTATTCACTAATAGAGAGTCATTTGGCTCTTGGGTGTGGCTGAATAAAGTCTGGAATTCCACTTGGTACGTTTTATTAAATTTATAGCGTGTATCAAAACCCATTGTAGAGCCACTTCCATCATTGTCTGTCATGCGTCGATCTGTAGCTAAAATTCCCAAAAAGCTACCATCATTCAAGGTCCGTTTCATCCTGAAAATATTTGAAATACTTTGGCCTCCCAAAGCAGAAAAACTTTGTTCTTCCCCGGGAATTGTATAAGGAGAATTTTCATCCATAGCCGAGAGTAAATACCAAGATTGTTTTTGCCCGCGATTGATAATTCGTCCGGCGGCAATTGGGTCGTTTATAGATCGTGTATAAATTGGATTTATCCATGTATCGATCAGGTCATTCCCCGCATTAAAGAAGGGACGTTTTTCCTGAAAAAATAAAGCAAAAGTCGTATTTACATCAATCTGTTGTTCATCAGCTTCCACTTGACTAAAGTCGGGGTTGATGGTCAATTCGGCAAAACGATCGGAACTAAAGCTGTATTTTATTCCCAAAGATGCTTCGCCGATCGGGCTATTGTTTTGAAGGATATTTTTTTCGTTCAATTCAGAAACCCGGGACCCCACAATGGCAGGTAAAAATTCAAAACTACCCTGTTGTTTGATTCCTTCAATTCCGGTCAAAGTTCCTAACTGACATAAAAAACACGGATCTGTTCTGTCATATCCTCCCCAAGTGATTTGAGATCTTTTTTCTCGCGGTAGGCTTCGATAAAAGCCCACCTTCCATTCCTGGATTTCATTATCGGGAAAAGATAAGCTGGAAAAGGGAATGGCCATTTCAACTTGGTAACCATCAGTGGTAATCTTGCCTTGAGATTCATAAACCAGGTCAAAGGAAGCATCATCATTATTGCCGTCATTTTTTGCGTCCATTTGGATGCCATATGGATTCGCACCAATCATGGTTCCAACATTAGCATCACCATAAGTATCCAAAAAAATAGCAACAAAATCATCACCCCAAGCCCGGTCTCGTTTTTGGTAGGAGGCCCGGATGTCTTCAGGATTGGCAGAAGCCCAAAAAGCAACATATAGATTCTTATCATCATACCCGACTTTGACCATCGTTTCTTCCGCTGGTCGGATGTTTTCACCCGGGTCAATTTCAACAAAGTAATCGGTTCCGGTGGCGCGCCCCCAATCCGCTTCATCTAATTCTCCATTAATGACGATGGGGTCATGAAAGCGTTCTACAGTGTAAACCGGGTTTTTTAAAATTTCCATTTTTTCAGCCAATATAAATTGGCTCAATAAAATGAGAGTGATTATACATGTTTTAAAATAGTTCATTTTTCCCTATTCAATTATTTTGTTACCCTTCTGACCTATAACCATATGAAAAGGTTGTCATGCTTTTTTGGGAGAATTGCCATTTTCCCTTCTCACCCTATCCAAAAAAGAATTCTATTCCTTTCAAAGAACAAAAAAGCCTTTGAAAGGTTTTGTTTGACTTTAGAGACTGACTCTATTTAGTCCAGTCATCATTTTTAATCTCCCGCCGAAGACGGACAGGCATTCGTCTATTTAAACAACCGTCAGCCAGTCGATGCACTCCAAATATTATTCATTTTCAGGCGCGATTGTTTCCCGCAAGATCAACCCCTCCACGACTTTCTTTTTATCAAGAGCTTGCCTTAACAAGTCCAATTCCTTATTCATTTTCAATTCCTCTAACATTAGGTGTTTTTCATTGAGACCGCTTTTTTGGAGTGTCTTGAGTTTGATTTCGATATTTTCTATTTTTTCGTTCATTTTGTTTGGATATAAATCAATTACAGTTTTCCAACTGGTTTCATTATTATCACAACTTAAACAGGCCAATCCTCTTTTCGTCATTCTCCAAAAATGACCCACCATTTCTCTATCATGTGTACGATGAACATTACGAATATCATAAATAAAGTATTTCAACTTTTCATCCAAATAAACTGATTTTCCTATGGGAATAAAAAGAGTCAGTTTAACATCTTGTTGTTGATAGGGATTATTAGCAGGCACTTTAAAATATTGATCAAAGAACAGGGATGATTGATCTTCCAGAAAATTATAGGAGATATTTTCCGCATAATCTTTAGCATCATAATATGAGCTGGCGTGAGCACGTTTTTCTACGTTTAAGTGAAATAAAGTATCTCCGGAACTGCGGATATTCAACTGAATATTAGATGCCAGTCTAAACGCGCCATTTTCTGATTCAATAATTTTTGTATCTCGCTCATTCCAATAAAAATAGTCATGCAGTGCAAGTTTCAAATTCAAGGTGTCCGATGAAACCTGATGGAGCGTAAAATCTGATTCTTTCCTGGCGGATTCAGAAAATAACGTGGCACTACAAAACCCGAAGAAAATCATAAAAAGAAGTCCAACAATCCATAAACTTAACAAGGTCCCTTTCACAGCATTGGACTGCTTTGCCATATTGAACATTAATCTTAATCCTAAATAAATAATTTGAAATAGAGGAATGCCAATAAACAGGATGACTCCCAGAAATACAAAAATTTGAGGCAGTGGAAAATGACTGAAAAAGGATTCTAATGTATAAGTCATTACGGAAAATTCACTTTTAAAGCCTAGCCCAGTCGTGATTACGATAAAAAAAGATAAAGCTATGGCGGAAATCAGACCAATACATAATAAAAGAACTCCCATTAAAGGTTTAATAATTTTCCCCAAAATAGTGAAGAGGTTTTTTAATATTTCAAAAAGAAAATTGAAAATGTCACCCAAAAAGCTAAATACTTTTTTTAACACATTTTTTCCACGCCCTGGTTCTAAACCTTTTTCTACCTGTGTCGAAATGGCCTTTCCAATTGCATTTGCTGTTATGGGTTTTCCTTCCATTTTCAAGCGGTCAGATGTGCTGTCTGCTTCCGGAACAGCTATCCAAAGTATCAAATAAACAAAAAATCCAAACCCACCTAATAACATCGTTAGCGCAAACCCCAGACGAAACAAAACGGGATCCACATTAAAATACACTCCCAGCCCTCCGGAAACACCTCCAATAACTTTTTCATCCGGATGAAGAAAAATTCTTTTTGTTTTACTTTTGATTGTGGATGTTTCGTTAAAATCATCTTCAGTGCCATCCACACCATATTCTTCCGGTTTACCCATGATTGCAATCACATCGTCCACATCAGGTGATGTAATAATGCTGATCTTCTTTTCTTTCATAATTTCAGCAATCCGGGATTCAATATCGTTTACAATTTCATCCTGCCCTTCATAGGTGGAAAAATGTTTACGGATATCATTGAGATACGTTTGGAGTTGGGTAAAAGCATCTTCTTCAATGTGAAAAATGATTCCACCTAGATTGATTGTATTTGTTTTCTTCATTATTTTATTATTTTTTTTGTGGTTAATCGAACTGCCATAACAAGGTCTTTCCAAGTTTCATCTAATGCGGATAAAAAGACAATTCCTTCTGTAGTAGCAGAATAATATTTCCGCGGCGGTCCTGATTTTGATTCTTCCCAACGGTAAGAAAGGAGACCTGAGTTTTTTAAACGAGTCAGCAATGGATATAATGTTCCTTCAACTACAATCAAGTTTGATTTTTTTAACTTGAGTAATAGTTCTGATGGGTAAGCTTCACCGTTTTTCAAAATGGAGAGGATACAATATTCCAATACCCCTTTTCGCATTTGTGCTTTAGTATTTTCAAGTTTCATCAATAATTTTAATAGTTGGCATTGCAAGTATACAGGTATAATAAGGTACTATGCAATACATTATAGTAAAATAAATATTCACATTTTTTGTGGTAAGGGTAAGGAAACTCGATTATGTGTTAAATACTATATTTTGTCTGATTCAAAGACTGTTACGCCATTCTCGGAATTATCCAAATGATACACCATCCCTTTAGCGATTGTTTGTGCGTGAATTCCACGATATTTTTTTAATGATCCAATCATAAATGGGCTGATCAAAGTCATTAACGCTTTTCCAACCATTTCTCCAATTCTTAATTCCTTTCTTGGCCCCATGATAAGTGAAGGTTGAAAGATATGTGTTTTAGGAAGTATCCTTTTTTTCAACTGATCTTCAAGTTCGCCTTTCACTTTATTATAAAAAATGGATGAATTTGAATTCGCGCCCATGGCTGTCACGACTGAAAAGGAATTCGCATTTGTTTTTTCTGCCCAATAGGCAAAACGAAGTGGTAATTCATAATCCACAAACCGGAATGCCTCTTTTGATCCGGCTTTTTTAATTGTAGTTCCCAAACAGCAGAATATATGATTCACCGGCTCAAGTGATTCTATTGCAGCTTCATTATCAAAATCAAAAATGATTTCTTTTAATTTTGGATGTGAATCAAAAGTGTGTTTTCTGACTAGAGCTATTACCGAATCAAATCGAGGTGAATCTAATAATTCATTAACAAGATTAGATCCAACTAATCCGGAAGACCCAATGATGATAGCTGATTTATTCAATTTAGCAATTTGTAGAAAATCTACTTATCCAACGTCTTCATACCAAACTGATATGAGATGTTGACCCGGTTCCATACTTCCTCCGCAAGAAGATTGTTTTATTTCAATAACCTTTAATTCGGGATGATTTGCCAACCACGAATTAATATCTTCTTCAAGGCGATCGGCCGTATTTGATTTACCAAAGTATTTTCCACCTTTAGAAAATATTTTTACTTTCATACAATCTCCATTTACTCGATTTTATTTTTCATGTATCCGTAAATAATTGCAACCACAATTCCTATAGTTGGGCCGAATGATATCCCCATAGGTATCCAGAAAGAAATATTTCCAGTTATAGCACCTATAACAGAACCAAATGTAACGCCTAAACTCACTCCAAGAGCGATCCCAATTCCAATGAGTTTAGTGTTGTTCATTCGCTTAAGCTAAATGGTGGATATTTGTCTGTAATTAATAATAATGCATAAGTCTGAACTCTCAAAACCCATCTTAACGCACCTACAACAAAGTCGAACATTTTTTTCGGATATTTTCCGGTAAGTAATATAGTTATCCATGCAAAAATTGTACTAAACATGACACCAATCATGATTGGGCAGAGCACAATAATATGTGGTAATACGAGTATCCATTTAACTAAAGGCAACCATTGATTCAAATCGTTTTCTACATCTGGATATTCAATTTTTATGTGCACAGATTGTTCTTCATCTGTTGAAGGATACTCATGGCGTAACAATAAGAGATAGGAAAAAACTCGCAAAGAAAATTTGGTAAGTTGAACATTCCAATCAAACCACCATCGTGGGTATTTTCTTCTAAATACAATCATTAACAATGTGGGTGCAATCAGTATTCCTACCCAAAACGACTCTTCTGGAATATGTTCGCTATTGTGCCCATGGTAAGATAATAACCCTAAAATAATCATTATGGGGATTGCTAGAACGAACCGAAAAAACACGGTGAGACGATTGGCTTTTTCCGGGTAGTCGATAGTTAAAGTAGCGGGATAATTATTCCCCATATTTATTTCCTTTTATGTGTAAAGCTTTAGACATTTTGGTGGAATTTTGGTTGTCAATTATTCTTCGCAATTTCCAATATTTCTTCAGGTTATTCTTTATATACATCAAAATTAATATTATCTATTTGAATTGCTTGAAAAGTAAAAACTGCAAGGACTTGGAAGTATATACTCATAAAAATAGAACCCAAATATCGAATTTCAAATGTATGGGCTAAAATTGTAAAAATGGCATAAAGCGTCATACCAATACTTATAAGCGCCAATTGTTTCACTACAAGTGATATTTGTCGTCGTCGATCTTCATGAGATTGATATGGATCTAATTTTTTCCCAAACATATTCCAGGCGGCGATTCCGGAGAAAAAGAGATAAGCTCCAGTGATAATTACAATATTCAAATTTCCACCAAACCATGGATAATCGAATCGTTTAAAATAGAGAATGAATACAACAAATGAAACATACACAAAAACCACAATCCCTAAGAGGATGGGTGAAATAAAGTCGAACAATTTCCGAGGCTGCAGTTCTGCTTTTCGTGTTGTGCGCAAATCAGCTTTACGCATCTGTCTAAAAATACTGAACGATGATATTTCTAATAATAATAAAGGGAAAAATTGTAAAATAAAAAAAGCATTTACTATGGCCTGATCCCATCTTTCCCTTTGAGAGTCATCCGGAAAATTGCTAAACACTATACCAAGAAAAAATAAGCCCAAACCCAAAACAGTTGAATTCAATAATATATAATTCCGGTTTTTTTTTGTATAATATTCAATCGGCTTGGGATAAAGTTTAGGATATTCTGATGGGGAGTAGGTATCCAAAACAAATTGGATTCGATTGGCTATTTTTCTCGGAAAAAAATATGATATAAGAAATAACTGGCTTAAAACTACGGTAACGAATAGAAACTTTGTTTCCATTTTAGGCTCCTGAATTATTTGAATTTTTTAATACAGTAGCAAATGCAATTCGGATTTCGGAATCGGTTGCACCTGTATTTCGCAATGCTTGAATGGTTTTACTTAATTTAGATGTGACCACCGTATTAAGATCAAAATTGCAGTTCGCTTTGGCATCGGTATGGATAAATGTTCCACGATATCCTTTGGACACAATCACAGAATCCCGGATTAAATGTTTGTATGCCTTTGCAACCGTATTATGATTCAGGTTCAAGTCATTGGCCAACTGCCGAACCGAGGGTAAATCATCACCGGGAATTAAATCACAATCAGCAACGGCCTTTTTAACTTGATCAATCAGTTGGGAAAAAACCGGAACCGAATCGGCGGTGTTTATGATTATTTCCATAAACTTGTTATTTTAATGTACTGCATGTGCTAATAGTACAAGTATAATAGTATATATAGCAATAAAAAATAATTTCAGGATATCTTTCTTCCATTTTATTCGGATGAGACTGATGAAAAACCTACGGAAGGATTCGATGGGTAATTAAAGTATTATTTTTCTTTTACACAGCGAAATCCTGTTTGGGAGTAAGGCTCATCATTTAACATTCCTATTCGCTGATAAGCTGGATAGGGAGGAGACCAAAAGCTCCCTCCACGAACGATGCGTAATTCATACGATGAATAATCCGCCCAAATTGGAGATGCTCCGGAATCAGGATATTGTGGATAAAAATCACCAATCCATTCATACACATTTCCACCCATATCGTATAAGCCCAAACCGTTTGGTTTTTTACTGCCTACATAAAATGAATACCCAACTGAATTTGTTTCATGTCGGATATATTCATTGATACGATGTTTGAAATTTGTTCCGTAATACAAAATATCTTTACCACCATCACGGGCTGCATATTCCCATTCAGCTTCTGTGGGCAAACGAGCGCCGTAACATTCACAGAATGCTTTTGCTTCTTCCCATGTTGTTCTGGCAACAGCCCGATCTTCCCGACCAAAGCCCTCGTCATCCGGTTTGGGTAAACCCTTTAATTCAGCATAGTTGTCATATTGTGCATAGGTAATTTCGTATGTATTCATATAAAAGGAGGGAAGTGTTACTTCGTGTAATGGAAGTGCATCCTTATTTTTTTGATTGGCAAAATCCCCCATCATAAATGTACCACCGGGGATGAGCGTCCATTCCAACTCTGAAAGTTTTGATTTTATATAAACAGATTGTATATGAGAACAGCCAAAAAGCGTCAAGAATAACAGAAAAGGAATAATAATCTTCAATTGATATCCTTTACTGTTTTTATAAATGATTTATTTTCATCAATGATGTTTCTATCAGCGTCCCAGTTGGCGGGATTTGAATAATCCCAATGTTTCAATCGGGTGGAATCAATACGGTATTTATTTTGGTATTTCATTTATAAAACAAATTACCATTTAATAATTATTAAAAAAAGAGCCACTGAGGAGAGTCGAACTCCTGACCTACGCATTACGAATGCGTTGCTCTACCAGCTGAGCTACAGTGGCATATATTTAGCGGGCAAAAATACACTTTTTTACACTACAGATTTTGGGAGTAAGTTAGCTTCTGATAGTGTTGATCATCATTTTGCAGAAATCTTTTCAATAGCAGTAATTGTGAACTTCGTCTTTTTACCCTGGATTTCAAGCGTAAAATCTTCATCAATCTTTTTCCCAACTATGGCTTGGCCAAAAGGTGAATGGTAGGTTACAATCATTGGATAAAGATCCAAATCAAATTCGATGGGACCTAACAGGTAATAGTCTTCGGCTTTATCCTTGCCCTCTTCATGGATTGTAACCTTATTGCCAAATCCTACTTCGTCGGTATCAATATCGCTTTTCTGGATGAACCGGAATGGCGCATGGGACTGCAACAATTGTTTTTTACGTACTATTAAACTCTGCTCCTCCCTGGCAGCGTGGTATTCAGCATTTTCCTTAAGATCTCCATGACTAGCTGCATCTCTAATCTTTATTGAAGTCTCTCTCTTTAATTTATCAATAGATTTCATTTCCTCTTCCAATGCACGGTATGTATCCCGCAAAATCAACGTTGCCATATTAACATTCCTATTCTTTATCGGATTAAATAAATTGTTTGGTTGAGATTGCAATTATCTGCAATTCAAGAGAAAAATTAAGTCAAAGAAACATTCTAATTAAGTAAAAAAACATAATTATTTAAAAAAACAATTATAAAACTCAAAATTCCACTAATCAGAAGGTTTTAGACCAAATTTATTTTCATTTTTCTCACTTTTTTTGCAAAGAAAAATGATAAGAATAATACCTAAAGGTTTAACGCACATTAAACACCACCAACCGCTTCTATTTATGTCATGTAATCTTCTTGATATTACTGCTAAAGATGGAAGAATAATCAAAGGTCTATAAATTACAGTTAACAGTCCAACTTATTCATAAAGATTTGCTAATGGTATATATTCAGAGAAAGGCAATGTTTTAAGATTAATAAAATTGAACCCTAAAACTCTATCAACGGCAATTATGATAACATAAAATATTGCCCAATATAAAATGAAATACCAAAACTCGGTTCTGCTAGCCCTTCCTTTAAAAAGGGTATAGTTTTTTATACATTTAATAAACCATTTCATTATCTAATCTACACATCATCCCACAAACAACTCCCCCCCCATACTTTTGTTCAGATTTAGTACTCTATTTCCTAATAATTATTGATTTACAGAAATTTTAGGCGATTATTATTTACCATTCTCTCTATTACAGAACCAATAGATCCAAGTCCTTCACAACAAGAAACCTATTTCATTGTAAAATTACGAATGCGTTGTTTTACCGGCTAATCTACAGTGCAAAAAATTCACTTTTATTTAAACGTGCACCAACTATTGACGTTGATAATATTTTGCTGTTCTGTATGCACCATAAATTTCTCCCACATAAAAAACTCCTGCCATTGAATAGGAAAAACTTTTTTGAAAATTATGTTCACTTTTTGATGCGTCCAGTGCGGAAGATGCTGTTATATAAACCATAAGGAAACCCATAAAACCATCAAACCACCTGCCGACATACATCCGCCCGGAACCGGGAAGAATAGCAGACATTAGACCTGCCACAACAGGTGATTTTTTGGTAGAAATATTTAAATGAGACGTAGGGTGATCGATTAAGCGGCCATCTTGTTCATGGAATCCACCTCGTAAGTGTAATTGATTAAAAAATGCTGATGGATTGCAACGGACGATGCGATCGGCTGTCATGGGAATTCCTTTTAGAATTCCATTTTCTTTAATGGCGATTGCACCGTATTGACTGCAGCTGGGATAAAATTGGCAATCCAGTAAACGAGTATTATGGGAAAATCGTTGCCAACCAGCAATAGGTAAAATCAGCGCTTTTTCTATAAGTGTAGAATTTGACGAAACGAGTACTGAATCAGCAGGATATTTTGTTTGGGTAAAAATGAGAGAACTGAATAAGAATCCGTAACCAATTAGGAAAAAGAGAATATAATTTCCACCATCCCTAAATCCCTGCCTGTCGGCAGGCAGGGCCTTCTCATCATATAGACTAGAAGTTAATAATTTTCTTTTCATCTTTTTTGAACGTGTCCTCGAATACTGCGTGCTAATAAAGCAATGAGTAGCAAAGATAGAGAACCTAAAATTGCTGTTTCTTTAGCCGGAAAGAAAACCTCAATTGTGGATTGCAAAAAGCCGATGGTTCCTTCTCCGCCAAGTATTGCAGCTGATATCACGATTGCAGTGAGAGTTTGTTCAGATCCTTTTTTAGTTATTTTGAAAGCAATAAGTCCACCTATAGCAATGAGGAACGCCAAGTTAAAACCTAAAAATAATCCAATTCCCAACGGCATTAAATGAATAGAGGAAAGTTTACCTTTAAATCGAAAAGATTCAATTATAATCGCCAAAATTAGACCACAAACAAAAATCAATGGATGAGGAAGCCCCTTTAGGTTCATGGCCACAATTTGTGCTTGAGGTGCAGGAAATTCAGGCGTAAATAATGAGTCGGCAATAACAGGACTTTGAATAACACCAAGTAATAACGGAATCAATAATGCAACCACAACCGCAGCTATTAGATCAACAATCACTATTTGTTTATAATCAGTTCCAACTATTTGTGCTGATTTATAATCATGACCGATATCACCTGCAATCGCCGTAGCAGTTGCAATGAAAAATGTTATAATATATCGGTGCTCCAAACTAAGTTCCATATTTGCCATACCAAGGAAATATGTGATTAATAATGCGGACAATAATCCAAATTGTTCTAATGGATCAATATTGGTCAATCCGGTCATTCGGCTGGCAAGATTTACGGTAAAAAAAGTCAATATTAAGCAAAGAGCGACTGCGAATAACGGTATGCCCATAAAAAATAAAATTAATCCGCTAACAATTGTTATTCCCCAAACCCACGGTTGTTGTTTGAAAATAATTGATTTGGTCGGAAGAGCCGAACCTGCATGAATAAGCATATAGCCAATACCTGATCCAATAACCAGTCCCATTCCAAAATTTTGAATTCTTGGTATAGGTTCAATTCCGACAAATATTGTTGTTAGTATTAGTGTAGCAATAACCGATAAAATACCTCCGGTGCCCCAAGAAAAACTATTTTCCGATCCCAAAATAACACCTGTGGCAATAACCATTGGCATAATCAGGATTAAGATGGGTTGAGACCCAACAGTCCCAAGATTGATAAAATTCAAATCAATCGCTTCTCTCCCAAGAGTAAAAAGTGCAGCTAGAATTCCAAAAATTATCATGAGTCCAAAGCGATGATCTTGGTTGAAAGCTGTTTTAATTACTTCACCTCCAGCTTTTCCAGCCGGAAAAGGTAAGTTACGTTTTATGATATATTCTTCACGCAGTGGTATAGATAAGCCAATTCCTAGAATTGCAGCTGTGGCACAAGCCAAGACCAGCCAACCATTAGAAATAAAATTTGGATTTTCAACAATTAACCCCGGTAAAGTGAATACAACTGCTGCTGCTATTAGGCCGCCAATGGAGCCACCTGCCTGAGCAATATTTACTTTATGTGGAGTTAATTCATTAAAAAGTTTTAAAAGTCCTGTAGAAACAATAATGGAAAAAATAATGGGCCAAGGTAATGCACCCATTTTAAGTGCAATAAAAGCACTTGTGAAAAATAGAAACACAGCTATGATGACAGCAATTATAATGGTTTTCAGCATGATTGAGTTTAGGAAAAATTCTCTTGAATTCTACATGCTTTTACGGCAATTTGAAGCAATGTGATGAGGATGTTAATTATAATTCTGCTCCTGATTTTCTCCAGCATATTAGCTGAAGACAATTCTATATATATATTGCATACCAATAATACAAATGGCGCATTAGAAAATTGTTATTGTCCGGATCATCCTTTTGGGGCAATTGAAAAAAGATCAGTTTTTATAAATAATTTCATTCGAGAGCATCCAAATACGATTGTAGTTGATGCTGGAGATTTCTTTTCAGTCACTCATCGACCATTTTTGGATAGCTTAATTATTGATGCATATACATCATTGCCATACGATGCTATCCTTGTTGGAGACCAAGAATTATCACGAAATAATTTGAATCAGCATGCAAAAAAATTAAACAAACCACTTTTGGCCGCTAACTTATTAAACCATATTGATCTTGGCATAAAAAGCCACATTATTATTAACCGAGGTAACTATAAAATTGGAATAGTGGGAATAATCAATCCCAAAGTATTTCGATTTTATCCGCAAGAAATTAAAGATAGTATTAAACTGGAAAACCCCGAAGAGTCAATTAGCGCATTTATTAATGAATTTTCAGATTCTCTGGATTTGATTATTGCGTTAACTCATCAAGGCCATGATAATGATGTTTCATTAGCCGAATCAATTACCGGTTTAGATATTATAGTGGGCAGCCATACACAAACAAAGTTGGATTCCGGCGATGTAGTTAATGGAAGCTTAGTTGTACAGGCTGGAAAGGAAGGGTATTATATTGGCATAGTGGAAGTTCAATTTGACAAAGAGAAAAATATAAAAACAAAATCCGCAAGAATAGAAACCATGACTCTAGGCATGCCAGATGATCCGTATATTATGAAATTAATAAATGCTTACGAAATAGAAACTGGTCATATAAACCGCAATAAACTTAAACATCAGAAATCTAAATAATGGAAACCATCATACAAGCACTCATTGAAAATCCTGTTTACCTGGCAGTCGCAGTTGTACTGGCGATTGTTATCTTATTTGGTGTTATTCGCAAATTGATAAAGCTCGTGTTAGTTGTGGCAGCGATTTTAGTTATATATGTGGCTTATCTTGTTTGGAGCGGTGAAGACGTAGATATAGAAAGGATTAAAGAAGGCGTTCAATCTGCAGGAGAATCCATTTCTGAAAAGGCAGGTGAAATGAGTGAATCTATGAAAGAAAAAGTGGGTGAAGCGGTTGAAGAAAAACTTGATGAAAAGACAAAGGAATTATTTTCTCCTAATTAATTGCATCCCGCAAACGCCCTGTTAATAATTTTACAATTCCTTGCATAATTTCTATATTACTACTCATGATTTCATAAAAATCTTCCTGAGTAATTTTTAATAATGTTGCATCTGTTTCTGAAGTTGCATCAGCTGACCTCGGTTCTTGATCCAATAGCGCCATTTCACCCAAACAAGCGCCTTTTCCTAATGAAGCTATATGACGATCACCCTTATGGATTTTAATATCACCATCTACAACAATATACAATGAATCGCCAAAATCACCTTCGGCGAATAGAGGTATATTTGCATTAAACTGTTCCTCTTCAGCAATTTGGGCCACTTTAGACAAATCTTCGGTGGGAATTGTTTGAAACAGGTTTACGGTTTTTAACAGGATTGTTTTTTCCAATGTAGAATACATGGCTAATTCCTCTTTATTTAGTTTGAATTTTTGTAATGGATCATTCACTTGCTCACTATCATCATACTTGGAAATGATTTCTTGTAAAGCCAATGAGTCGGTAATTTTATCCCAATCAATATTTTTTAATACGTTTGTTCGTTTATGTTTTAAAGTAAAATCTGTTGCAACTGCAGCTGCCCATTCTTTATCACCAGAAATCATTATACTTAAATGTTTTTCCAAGCCGATGGGTATTTCATCAAAATATTTTTCTCCAATCTCTGATAATTCTTTTGTAGTAATTCCTTCAACTAAAGGTGTAATTAATTCTTTTTCTTCTCTCTCAAAAATATTATCTAGAACTTCTAAAACAAAAGGCATCTGTCTTTGGTCTTGTTTTTTAATTGTTTGTAGATAAGACTCCACAGGCGTTGCTGGTGTATCTATAATTCCTAATTTTAACAGGATAGGGACTTGCTTTGAAAGTTCATGTTCTATGACTTCATTGAGCGTATGCTCTTTATCAACTTGCTCAACACTATGTAAAAAATCTATTAATCGATAGGCATGTTTTGATATTTTTTTGACTTCATGTTTAAGTCTATCTGCATATTCTTCAGCAAGTGGATCTTGACGTGCCATTGAGAGAAGAGTATCAATAATATCTCCAATTACACGTTTATCGTTGCGCTCTAATAATCCAATTAAAGAGTCGATAATTTCATCTGATCTAAATACTTTTGATGTAACGACTATACCGCGCAACAGATTTTGATCAATATTCTCATCCATTAAAACGGTCGTTAACTCAGAAATGACGGTTTCTTCTGAAAACTGTTGTAATGTATACCGAGCAGTGGGGAGAGTTTTTGGATTACCCAGATTTGTAATGATAGCAGGAATTAATTCATCATTTTTTCGTTTTGCAGCAACGCCTAAAGCAGAATTACTGGTTATTTCTGAAGGATTGTACAAAAATTTCAAAAGTAAAGTGTCTGTCAATATTTCATTATGATCGGATAAGTGCTTAATGGCCATTGCTTGAATATTTGGGTCTGAACTGCTCATTTTACTTTGAATCAATTCTCTGGCATCTTCTACTTTTTCTGATTCCAAAAATTGTAAAGCAGCAGCAGCAGTGATTTGCAATTCAGGATTCTCATTTAATAAATATGATTCCACAATAGGTACTGCAGATATTAACTTTCGTATTCCGGCAATATCAATGGCAATATCAATGGCAATATCTGCAAAATCATGATTCTGTAAAGCATTCATTAATTCTTCGTCCGAAACCACTTTTGAATTATCTGCAGATATTTTTAATATGGTTTTGCTTACTTCGTGATTTTCCCCATGAAAAAGTTCATTCAGAGTTTTTGCCCAGGGTGTAAGGGGAATATCTTCAATCAATTCTAATGCAAAAAGTTGTTTTACTTCTTCATCAGCTCGAAGAGCTTTTTCAATTGTGGCTACCATGGCGCTATCAGCTACATCCACTTCAAGTTCTTCAAAATTCAATTGACGTTTTTCAATAGCTTTTTGCAAAGCTGACACATATCCAGTCTTTGTTTTAAACGTGTAGAAAATCCATACACCTGCCACAATTAGCACTGCAATACTTAAAAAATTAAGTGGAACCCATTTTGCCACAATAAATATTGATAATCCGGCAAACCCCTCAATGAATGCTTTTATAGTACCATCTATAGCCGGTTTTTTCTCTTTTTTGGTTTTAGGTGGAACAGGCAGCCATAATAATTGTACTGTGGCATTATTGACTGTGAATTTGAAAACCTGGTCCGCGAATTTTGGGATAAAAATAGCAGCTAAAACAGGAATCATTAAAAAGCCAATCGACCCAGCAAAAAGGGCAAGTGGTAAAATTAACATTCCTATTAAAACACCAAAGCGTGATAAAATTCTTCCTGTGAGGAAAAATTGTACAATAAATGCTGCAGCTCCAGTTACAGCATAGAACATGCCAAAAAAGTTCACCAATTCGTCTTGAGTTGGATACGCATTTGAAGCAGTGATTTTAAACTGGTAATCCACATATTTTGATACAAAAGCCATTGAGCAAATCACTATAGTTAGTGCAATCAAATAACTGTCAAATTTGATTTTGCTTTTTTCTTTAACCTTGGGATTTGATTTTGATGGCCCACTTTCTAATTGCATTCGATGAGGACGAATCAACATGGATGTAATAGATGTTGCTCCAACAAAAAAAGAAGTGGCTAAAAGAAGTTTGTCTGAACCGAATGCTTGAACAAATGGGCTAATACTGGAGCCGATAACCATGGATGCAATGGCTCCGCTACCACTGATTAATCCAAAAAGTCGTTTAGCTTGCCGGGCATCAAACACTTCACCTGAAAGAATCCAAAATTGAGTTATAGAAAGAACAATTATTATTTCCACCCAAATGTATAAAATAGGAATAAGCCAGTCCTGCAGCAAAAATGTAAATGGTATTAAACTGCCTGCAAAAATTAATCCTGAAAACATTATAATAGTGGTCAAGTCTTTCCCTCGAGTTATTTTTGTATATAAAGGAATAACACCTGCCATTACAATAGCAATGGCTACAAACATCAACGGTAAGTATTTTTTTTCAAACTGACTTAAGAAGAATGCATCTCGGGCTGAACCAGCTGTAATCCCCATAGCTGAAAAACAGAAAAAGTGAACAAATAAAATAAAAAAGGGCTTTCCTTCTCCTTTTTTTACATCGAATATTTTAGATAAAAAACTCACAATAAATTATGATTAAGTTTAATTAAATGAGATGACACATTCTTTTGCAAAATTATATGTGCATACAGAATAAAATGTATTGTTGTTGGGATTTCTTTAGGCACTGGTTGTTAATGAGTGCGGATTAATCTATTTTCTAAATACATAATATGAATAAAATATAGTCAGATGACTTCTAGTAAACCAAGTGTATCTGAAAAAGGTTGGAATTAATTGATTATTTGAATCTATAACAGGAATATTAAATATGTTTAGAGAAGATTTATTAAAAGGAAAAACGATCATAATAACCGGCGGTGGATCAGGATTAGGAAAATCCATGTCAACTCGATTTGGCGAACTGGGAGCCAATCTTGTCATTGCTGGAAGAAGGGAGCAGGTCATAGAAGATGCGGCTGATGAATTACGTAAAACAGGTGCAGATGTATTAGGATTTTCCTGTGATGTTCGAGATATTGATAGTGTTCAGACTTTAGTAGAGAGCACCAAAAAGCAATTTGGGTCAATAGATATTTTATTGAATAATGCAGCTGGAAATTTTATTAGTCCAACTGAAAATTTATCGCCTAATGGTTTCAAAGTTGTTGTTGATATTGTGCTGAATGGAACGTTCAACTGTACACATGCCGTTGGGAAAGAAATGATTGCAAACGGTGGTGGTTCAATATTAAATATTGTTACAACGTATGCTTGGACAGGATCAGGATATGTTGTGCCATCCGCAGCGGCAAAAGCGGGTGTGTTAGCGATTACGCGATCTTTAGCAGTAGAGTGGGCAAAGTACGGTATTCGGTCCAATGCTATAGCGCCAGGACCTTTTCCGACAAAAGGAGCATGGAGTCGATTGGCTCCTCCAGGGCTTGGAATTGAGAGAAAAATGAAAAACCGTATACCACTTAAACGTTTTGGAGAACATATTGAACTAGCAAATCTTGCATCATATTTAATCAGTGATGAGGCAGGTTATATTAATGGCGAAGTGGTTACAATTGATGGAGGTGAATGGTTAAAAGGAGCTGGCCAATTTAACGATCTTGATAAAATGCCAAAAATGGCTTGGAAAGCTATGGATGCTATGCGAAAAAAATCTAAAAAGTAGACTTCAACACTTCACTTATATAGTTTCCAATTAATTTATAAATAAGTATCGTATAAGGTACAGCTATCACAAATATGATGAATGGGCTCGAGCGAAATTCTTCTGAATAAGGGCTATTTTGTGTTTTATCCACTATATTTCTGAACCCTTTCATTGTCAAATGAGCCAACCATCCTCCCATTGAAAAAATGAATAAAATTACAATGTGGTCAATCCATGTTAATGAATTTAACCATTGACCAAAATTCATTGACTTTCTCCTAAAAGAGCCGCCCCATAAACTCCTGCAGAATCTCCAAGTTTGTTTTGTAAAATTGGGGTTACAACATTATTGCTGAACACTTCACGATGAACAGCATCAATTCCTTCAGTATAGAGAAGGTTAATTTTTGATAGACCGCCCCCAAGGACTATACAATCTGGGTCAAGAATATCAATTATGTGACTTAAAGCTCTCCCAAAATTATTTATGAACCCTTCTCTCCATTCAGGATGATGTTTATATAAGCCATTATCTAATATATCTGTTACGCTATGATTTTCTCCTGTTAATTCATACCATTCCTTTTCGAGTGCTGTTCCACTGATATACGATTCAGTACAGCCTTTATTTCCACAGTAACAATCTCGACCATTCGGGTCAAGAACATGGTGTCCCCATTCACCTGCAATAAAATTCGGACCTCTGTGTATTTCACCATTTAAAATAATTCCACCTCCTACACCTGTACCCATAATGACACCAAATACAACACCATAACCATTTGCCGCTCCCAATTTAGCTTCTGCAAGAGCAAAACAATTTGCATCATTTTCCATGAATACAGGTAAATCGAATTCTTTTTCTAAATCAATCTGCAATGGTTTACCAATTAGACAAATAGTATTGCTGTTTTTCATCACTCCCTCAGTTGGGTCTACCGATCCAGGAGTACAGATTCCAATTTGTTTAACATAACTAGATTTGCTTAATAATTTATGACCCAAATCAGTAATTCTTTTAACTACAGCTTCATAGCCTTCATCACGATTTGTTGGAATCCTTTTCCGGTAGATGGGATTATTATTTTCATCGATAACAATTCCCTCAATTTTGGTCCCACCAAGATCAATTCCAATTCTATGCATTCATCGCCTCTTTTAAAATTGCTTTAAATTCAGATAATATCATTGCTGTTGCACCCCAGACTTTATGATCTGATAATGAAAAATAAGGGATATCCACATCATAACCACGAAGAATTCTACTTTCAGTTTTCATACTTTTATCATTTATTAAATCATCAGTATTAACAGAAAAGACAGCTGCTACTTCACTCGGTTCAGGAATTACATTTAATGGTACAGTTGTGACTCCTACAAAGGGATAAATCATAAAACCAGTTATACTTACAAACAAAGGAGTTAATGACCCAAGGATTTTGATAGTATCAATTAATATTCCAAGTTCTTCCTCTGTTTCTCTTAATGCTGTATCTGAAAGATTTTCTTCTGATTCATTTGCTCCGCCAGGCAATGAAATTTGACCACGATGATGTTCTACCGTGTGTGTCCGTTCAGTTAGGGTGAAAAATGTATGTCCATTATTTTCATGTAATAATATTAAAACAGCTGATTGAATCGCATCCTTTTCCGCTTTTTCAAAGGTATATGGCTGTTTAGTTTTAACAAGCATTCGGTACTGTTCTTTTTTGCCAGGTAAATTACTTTTTAAACGGTTTTGCAACTTTTGGGATAATTTATTTAATTCCATTGTGGGTAAAAGTTATCGTTTTTTTCATTAATCTGCCCGATGTTTCATAACGTCTATGGAATTAAAACACATAATTTGGGACTTGAACGGTACACTGCTTGATGATCGATGGTTGTGTGTAGACGCAATAAATAAATCTCTTTTATTAAGAAATCTTCCAGAAATAGATGAAAATAGATATTTAGAAATTTTCTGTTTCCCTGTTGAAAAGTATTATTTAAAACTTGGATTTGATTTTGAGAAAGAACCATTCACTATTTCAGGATCTGAATTTATTAAAAATTATAATTCCCGTTTTCATGAGCCGATACTTCATAAAGGCGTTATTCAACTGTTGGATTTTGTAAAGACTGCTGGGTTATCTCAATCAATTTTGTCTGCTGGCAAGCAAGAGTATGTAGATGATTGGGTTATTTATCATCAATTGAAAGACTATTTCATTAAAGTTTTGGGTATTGATAACCATTATGCTTCTGGTAAAAAAACTCTTGGAATGAAATGGGTTAAAGAAATGGAATATAATCCGGACAACGTTTTGATGGTGGGGGATACGCTTCATGATCTTGAAGTTGCTAATGCAATGGGAATAAGGTGTGCATTGGTTGCTCAAGGGCACACAAGCTATACCCGTTTACAAGATACAGGGGCTTTAGTATTTAATGATTTATTTGAGTTTAAATCGTATTTACAGAATCATTTACCAATTAACGGTAGCGTTAGCACCTAATCCTGGACCATAAAACATTGCATTTAGCAATAGTCGTTCAGATCCTCGAAAATATCCTCTAAAATTAGGTTGCGTGGCAAATAATATAACTTGACCATTTCCCAATCTTTCACGTGTAGCCCACGACCCGTTTGCAATTCGAGCTTTAGCTTCCGGCCATAATAAACCGCTTAATCGTAAATCTTCTTCAGACGCTAACCTTGCAGGTGTATCAGCAGGATTTTTTGTCATTAATACAGTTGATGTATTAAACAAAACGGGTACCATATTTCCACAGCCAAAATTAAGCCAGTGGTCCGGGTCGAGGTTTACTCTCAATATTGCACCTTGTGGGCTCAATCTTCGCCCAAGTTTATCTTTAGACTTTATATCTTTAAAAGTGGATTTCTCCTGCTTTTCAATTGCTTCTTTATCATCAGTAACAGATTTACCTTCCCATAATTCTACACTATCAACACTAATTTCAGATGCAGCTTGATATTGATTTAGATTATAATTGTAACTATTTAATTCTTTAAGAATATCTCTTTTTTTCCTTACACTACTCAACCCTGATGCTGAATCAGCCAGAGAATTGGCTGTCCCACCCAAGGCAATGAGTGTACCACCGTCGCTTACCCAGTTCTTCAGTTTTTTTAATCCGTTTTCGCCAATTACTTGTTTTATGGAACCTCCCCATGATGAAGGAATAACCATTACATTATATTTTCTTAAATCAGTTCTACGTAAATCCATATAATTTAAAAGTGTTGTTCGTGTAGCTAAACGTGAGTCCAGTAAATGCCATATTGCGCCAAAGCTATAAGCACTTGTGGGTGGTCCACCAACGAGTGCAATTCGTGTTTCTTGAAGCAAATTGACTTTATTGCCGCCTAAATCCGGCCCCTTTTCTGCAAGAGCAGTCCCAATGCCTACAATATTTATTTCACTTTCTTGTGCAATTATTCGAAGTATCTTATTATCTAAACCAGGATTAGATTGCTTGCGTATAAGAATGCTACCAGCAGGGTAATTAGTCCCTTCGATTTGCACTGTTTCCTCAATAGCATGGATTCTTATGTTATTTTCCATTAATCTTGAAATTGCAATATAAATACCATCTTCAGATCCATTTACAATAAATCCATAGTCAGCTTCCGTGTTTATCAAACCTCCTTCTCCAGATAACTTTGAATAAGGTACTAAATTTAAACGAGGAAATTTCGTTGTATGAAATCCATCGAGCCCAAAGGCAAGAGGAAGTGACCATGCAGTAACATCATATAAAGTAGAACCATCATTTTTTAATACTTCATGCCGTTCTTTTTCCATTGATTTAGTGTCCAATCGAATATCAAAATCTAAAATATTTTTTATCAAAGCTTTCAACGGTTGATTCACTTTAATCACTACAGCCCCATTTTTAACAACAACATTTTTAACTATTTTATTTTCATGAGACCTTGCTGAAGATAACTTTAATTCATTTGAGGTTGTATATACTTCAATTGATTGTCTTTGTAATGTTTCTACAAAATCATCCAAGCGGTCCAAGTTGTTCGTAAATGGTAAAACATATGCTTCATTAGGACTGCTCTCTACACTGGCTTTACGAATTTCATAAAAATCAGTTAGTAATTCTTCTCGATGATTGGCTACTGTGGATAGGTTGGATATAGAACTTATAAATTGATGGTGAACGGCTTCTCTGAATGTTGTAATAGAGCCGTCCGGACGTTTCACTTGTTGGCCCGACGTACGAGATTGTTCATACAAAATACCTACCACTCCTGCATAAATACCCCAAGAACTTCCATAGCCAGGATAGATTTCCTCATTCCAATCCCGGGTATAATAACTCCAGCCATATTGGTCAAAAGCGCCAGCCTGGTCACTTGCGAAACGATTCCACCATTTGTGAATAACTGAATGGTAATAAGGATTAAATGGTTCACGAGGCGGATTAAATAAATAGGTATCATATGCACCCATTTCATGAGAATCTACCAGAAATTGCGGTTTCCAATCTAAAATTGCTTTGACTTTTCCTCGAGTTTCGGGATGAACAGTTGCGAACCAGTCCCTATTTAAGTCAAAAAGGTAATGATTAGTGCGACCCCAAGGCCATACGCCACGATGATTCAAACTTTGCAAATCAGAATTGGGCACAGCACCTTGCCATTGTTGATATTGAGATAAAATGCGTTCTCGGCCATCTGGATTTTCCATGGGATCAATACCTACGATTACATTATCTCTGATTAATTGTGTTTGCTCATCTGTTCCTGCAGCCAGTTGGTATGCAACTTGAAGGGAAGCGTCTGCACTTGAAATTTCGTCCCCGTGAATTGCGTAAGCCATCCAAGCAACAGCTGGCGTTTTTACTATTATATTTTCAACGTTCTCTTTACGATTCATAGTACGAGGATCTGCAAGTTTGCTAATATTCCCCCTTAATTTATCTAGTTCATTATGGTTTTCCAGACTTGTAATTATAAGATAAATCAATTCACGACCTTCATAAGTCTGTCCATAGCTGTACAAAGATACATTTTCAAATGTGGCGTCTAAATATTCGAAGTATGTTTTTGTTTCCCAATGTCTTACTGGTCTAGAACCTAATTTGAATCCTAAAAATTCAGTTGGAGATTGGATTTCATTATTATACGAACCGTTTGTGTAAAAAGGAAAATTATAATCGCCCAAACCCGAGGTATCGTTCGTTCTCATAGTTTGACTATTAAGGGATATAGTTAATGTTAATAAAAAAAGAGTGTTTTTTATCATTTTATTTCCTGTTTTAAGTTAGAATGAAAATGTAAGGCCGATAGAAACAGTATAGTCCTCTGGCTTGTAATATTCATTTGGTACCATTATATAACCATCGTCATCGGTAGTATAAACAAAATCAATGGCATCTCCATAATAATACTCATAATCAATAGCAGTATAATAACCAATTGAATCATCATATGCATATTGGTAACTCCGGACTACATTTTCTAGATCATATCTAGAGTTGTAATCATATTCATAATTTATATCTAGAGTTAATGCATCATGAAATGTCTGAAATGAAAAGACTATAATATTTTTTAAAAGATACTTTGAAGCATCGTCAAATCGAGGTTTATAAAAGATTTGCCAATCAATAAAAAGACCTATTTCTTCAAAATATCGTTTATATTTAGGTCTAAAAGAGTGTCTATAAAGTGTAGCGGATGTATCAACATTAGAATATTCTTCTTCTTCAAAGAGAGCTGCGTAGCTGATGGAAAAGTGGGGTCCAGCCCGATATTTCCCTCCTAATCCAATATTGGCTCTTTTATCCAATGCATAAAGCGAATCAAACTCTAATTCAGCAAAAATAAAGGGAGAAAATTTTTGATTGGCGAATAAGTCTACTTTCAAAATTGCGCCACCGTCATCTTCATAAGGTTGACCTTCATAGGTGGATTTAGCTCGGTTAGTTGCAAAAAGAAATTCAGTATCAGGCATGGATAAACCTCCTAATTGAATATGCCCATATTTGGAGAGTGAAAACGCACCCTTATAATAATGATAGTCCAAGTTTCCTCTTCTACCATAATATGAACCTGATAATTTAAGGGCCATAGGTTCAGCTAAAATTATAGACATAAAGCACATGTATGTAAAAAGTCTTTTCATAATTTCCTCATTTTTAGCTTAAAGTAATTGCTTTAATGTAAGGGTAATTTAGAAATGATAGTAAAAAAAAACAGGGTAGAAAAACTACCCTGTTTTTTTTACTTAATCAAATTAATTGATTATTTAGCCATCATCACGTTTATCTTTTTGTCCTTCGTCAAGTTCTTTTCCACCGCTACCAGCAGATGGTCCGCTAGTTGCGCTTGCATCTTTGGTTTTAGCACCTTTTTTAGAAGAACCACTCCTAGATGAAGGAGAAGCAGATTTGCTAGAATGACCTGTAGGTGAAGATTTTCCACTTCCGCCAAAGAGTCTACCGAAAAAAGATTTTTTATCTTTAACGGCATCTGTGCTTCCAGTATCTTTAGTGGGTGCAGCTGTATCTCCACCGAGACGACCGGCTGAAGATCCCTTTGTTGATTTTGTATTTGATGATTTTTCTTTTACAATTTCATCTTTGGTTTTATCTACAGGCCCTTGGGCGTAAACAATACCAATCGATGAAAGGAGAAATGTTACCATCAGTGTTTTGACTATTAGTTTCATAATGAAACCTCCTTTTATAAGGTTATCTTTACCTGAACCAGAAAGGTTTTTAAGGTTATCAGTTAGTAAGATAATATGACTGTATTTGTTCAAAAACAATACTCTTTTTTAATGTATTGATTTGTATCACATTATTAATAATAAGAAATTTCCAACATTGAATTTATTTTACCATATCAGGTTCTAAATCAACACCCAGTCCATCTGCTATTCGATTTATATAATTAAAATACCCAATTACTTGAGCAGCATCACTAATAGCATTTTGAGAAAAACCAGCTTCTTCCAACCTACGTACATCTGATTCGTTCATTTGCCCTGGAGTTAGGGTTAGTTTTTCGGCCCATGAACATAGTGTTATATCTTTTTGAGATAAGTCTGCCATTTTCCAATCGTGTTTCAAATGGTTTGCTAATTCTTCATTAAGGACTTCATCACGGAAGTCATCTCCATGGGATTCTGTTCAGTAATGGCATTGATTGATTTGGGATACAACTGTAGCAATCATTTCCCTTTGGGCTCGAGATAAGTCTGATTGCCCATACATGATTGTCAAGTACATCCGCATTGATATTTTTAATGTTTCCGGGCTGCGGCTCATAATTTTTAAAATATTAAATACTCGCCCTGACCGACGAATACCTTTATCATATTCCTGTTTAACGATTCCTTCGGCATCCACTATTTTTATAGTATCTATATAAGTCATCATTCCCCCATTTAATCTAATAAATGAAAATCTTGTTCCATGCGTGCATCATAATCAAATCCATCTTTGTTACCTTGGCGCCTACCCAAAATATATAAAGTCGTTCCAATAACTAGACCAATAATTGTGAATGTTAATACATCCATTATAGTTAAAATAATAAAGTATGCCATGGAGAATGCTGATATAGATCCAATAATATATAATAACCATTTAGGTAATTGAACTCGCGCAGAATTATAAAGACGTTTATTTACATTTGGTAAAGCCATTAAAGCTATTCCTTGAAAACAGTATATAATAAATATGCCTATTAAACCAGCATTCATTAAATATCGAGAAGATTGAAGCCAAATAAGTGCTGTACAAATTAGTGCACTTATTATTAAACTAATATGAGGCGTACGCCATTTGGGGTGTATAGCTGATAAAAATTTTGGCATAAGTTTGTCTTCACTAAAAACAAATAACATCCGTGATGGTACAAGAATAGATCCATTAATACTAGTTAAAAATGCACTCATAGCACCTATTGCAACTATTGAAGAACCCCAAGGTGGAAGGTATTGAGCTGCAACATCAGCCATAGCAGATTTGGATGTGGCCAACGTTTCTGCTGGTAATACTCCAAAAGCAACAAAAGACATAATAAAAAAAATGAAAACTGAAGCTAATACTCCTTTTATAAAAATCATTGGAAGAGTGCGTGTAGGGTTTTTTGTTTCTCCGGACACTTGAGCCAATGTTTCGAATCCTGCATAACTAAAAAAGAGCATAGGCATAGCAGCAAGTAATCCATCAATACCTTTTGGTAAAAGAGGATCATAATTGGAATAATTTATTTTGGGAATGCCGGGGATAACAAGAATGAGTATACTTATTATAAGTACGATAAGCATGGCAGTTTGGAACTGTCCGTAATATTTGACCCCAATAATATTAACACAGTAAAAAAATAGTAAAACAATCGTTGCCCACATGCGAGGATCATGATGTGGAAGAAAATAGGTCATATATTCCCCGAAGCTAGTGGACATAAATGAAATAGCACCCACAAATGCTACCAGCTTCATCCACATTGCAATGAAGCCTAAGTAGTAATTATTAAATGTTCTGGAAATATGTATATATGCACCGCCTGGACGCATGCCCAAGGGAGTCGACATAAATACACTATATGCGATTGCTGTAGATAATACAATTGGTGCAAAAAGAAGATATGCTAAGGGACAGCAGATCCTGCAACAGCTCCTGCTTCGCCTGTAACACGAAAGATTCCAGCACCAATCAATATTCCTATAATCGTTGCATAGCCTGAAATGGGACCTAGGTCACGTTTTAATGAAAGGTGTTTACTTGGTTGCATAATTAAGGGTGAGAAGATAACGGAGGTGATTGGATTATGTCAATAAGCAAAGAACCCCGCAATTTGCGGGGTTCTTCAATCTTAAAGAAAAATGAATATTTAATTAATCATCATCTTCGTCACTATCTTCATTGTTTTCATTATCATCGTAATAATCGTCTTCATCATTATCATGATCAGTATCAATATGGCCCTCATCTGCAACGTGTTGGTCCATTTCTTCTTCAGTCGCAAAATGAAGGTCACAGATTGCGCAATAGAAACCATCACCTTCTTGCTCTTCATCCATTTCTTCTTCGCCACCATCATCATCCATCATATCTTCAGGTGGTTCAGATCCTGCCATAAATTCGCCTTCATCAACAAAACCATCGCCATTCATATCATTTTCGTTAAAAACAGCTTCAAAGTTCGGATCTTGTCCCCAAACGGCTGATGCTTCTTCCATGGATATATTTCCATCATCATCGCCATCAATTGCATCAAAAAAATCCAGAAAAACTTCTTCACATAATGGGTCGTCATATGTTGCAAATTCATCATCTTCAATCCAGTATGATGGTGCTCCCATTGACAATGCTTCACAATTCAGCCAAGTATGATCACCAAAAGCAACGGCAACTTCATCAATGGGATCCATTTGGTCTTCATCCATGTAATCATCACCTTCTCCCATTTCATCCATTTGATCTACAGCTTCCATAGTTGCATCCCAAGCTTCACCGGGATCTGCACCATCATCAATTGCATTATTAAATGCATCTGAAGCCATAGCATTTCCTTGCTGAAACTCTTCTTCGGACATATCGCCATTTATAACTTCTAACTCATAAACAACATTAGAAGCAGCTTCGAATGCTTCACTTGGATCTGCGCCATCATCAATAGCGGAAAAGTATGCATCTGAAACAGGATCCATCTCGCCACCTACGTTGTCTCCCATATCGCCAAAATCGCCTGTGTCACCGTAGTCACCTTCAGGGGGGGGGGCATCGTAACAAGGTTCGCCTAAATCGAATGCACCATTGTCGTTACAATCATTATAATCCATGCATCCAGGTTCACCTTCACCAGGCGCTTGAAACATTGTTAAGTCATCGGGACAATCATCCTGACCGTAAAGAAAAACAGTAAAGATGAACAAAATTGGTATGAGGAAGTTTTTGATTATTCTATTCATGATATCTCCTTATTTAATGTGATTGGTGCCTCATTATAAACAAAATATACAGAATAAATCAAAACAAATATATGCGATAAATCACATCAGTGAATTACGTTTATTTTATGATTAAATCAACAAAAGCAGAAGTTTTACGGTTAAACACATCTTCGAAAGCGCCATAATAATCATTTATTTCATAGAAATATTTCGCAGCATCTCTATCAACAATATGGTAATCTTTAATTAATACTTCTGGTGAGGGGAAAAGTATTTCAATACCCGGTTTAAAATAATCCAATTCGAGTGACAAATCAGGGTTTAATTCTAGTACTTTTTTTAATACCAATATTTCGTATAATCGACGTTCGTTTTTTTCTTCACCTATTAAAATTGTATAATCAATATCACTTGAAATTGTACTGTGCATATTTTTAATGCGGTTCAATTGTTTAAAATTATATTTTTCACTTTTATCATCATATGCTATTAAAGCAGTGGGACGAACAAATGGTTTATCAAGTGTTGCTTTTCCTCGCACAGAGTAAGATAGACGTAAATATTTTTCACCTTTCAATTCTAAAACACCACGAATATATCCAGCCAAAGGTTCCACTTTAAATCCAGCGGGGTCACCTTTTTCATCAAGAAAAAACATTACTTTTTCTGGATCGATATGTTTATAATAATCCATCTTTTCTATGATTTCATAAATCATCCTACGTACGAGAATTTCTTCTCCAAATACACGCCCATCCAAAACACTTTTATAAGGTTGTTCAACATACATGGTTTTATCTTTTTTTGCAGCATCACTAACTGCTAGTCTGATTTTTTGATATATTGGACTGCTATATATAAAACTTAAATCAAAAACATCTGTATTTTGAACTCGATAGCTATTTGGAAATGAGCGGTTCCCAAATGCGTTAAATAGATCAGAATCTTGGGGAATTACGCGACTGAAATTATTTTCTGATTCCTGAATTATATGAGGTGTAATAACAACTATTACTTCTTTTTTAATGGTTCTTTCAGTGGAAATCGAAAATAATTTTCCTAAAAAAGGAAGGTCTTTAAAAAAAGGAATTCCACCTTCACTTTGAGACTTTTTATTAGAAATTAATCCACCGATTATAAAAGGTGTATTATTGGCAACACGAACGAAGGACTGTACTCTGCGATTATTTATTACGGGTGCTTCTAACACACCACCTCCGGAAGAAGCGCCGATACGTTCTTCAGTTTCACTTATAATTGTTTCCACTTGAATTGTTATACGAGTGTTATCCTTATTGATCCTAGGTCGAAGGTTCAAAACAATACCAACAGGAATATAATCAACGGACTTCGTTGAGGAAATTTGTGTGCTTGTTGTTTTTACTATTGGTATCTGCTGTCCCACTTGAATGCGTGCTTGACGGCCGTCCAGTGCTAGAACGGAGGGTTTTGATAATATTTCTGCAGCTTTCGTACTAATTAATGCTTCGATATTTGTTCTGAATGTGTTTGCATTTCCAAGCAAAGTTCGGTCTAATATAACTGTAAAAGGTTTAATTTCACCTGACGTAGGATCAGGTGGTGGAAACGCTGCCGTAAATCCTGTTCCTGTTCCACTATAATCGATCCCTAATTCATCCAACTTATCCGAGTCCAACTCAATTACCAAAGCTTCTATTAATATTTGAGGTGCTGGTATATCAATTTTATTTTGAATCAAATTTAGTAGTTGGGCAACACCTTCAAATTTTCCTGCTTTATACCCAACCAGAAGTCTTTGCATTTGATCACCGTCAGTAATGCTTTCTAAAGGTATCCCTCCTAGATTAACACCCAACTCTGATCCTTTTTTACTTGATTTTATTGATTTTTCTTCTGTAACCAAGGTAACTGAATCCGTATCCGGAAGTTTGATGATTATGGGTAATTCATCAGGTTTAATATTATTGATGTTGATTTTTTTTGATTGGGTTGGATCATATTGACGTTCACCGGCTGGATCATCTTTACCTGTATCAAATTCAATAACGATATAACCCATAGATTTTAAAATACCTACCGCACGGTCCGTACGGATATAACTTAATTTGATTACTTCATATTCAAGGTCACGAAGTGGAGTTCCTTTTATTGTTGTGTTTTTGCGTTGGGGCGTTTGTCCCTGAATTGCGGAAAAACATAATATTACAAGCAGAGTATAAAGTAGAGTTCGACGCATTAATCCTGGATAATATAGATGGAAATAGTCAATGTAAGATCATTGAATTGAGTAGAAATGTAACCGTTAGATCCTGCACTGGAACTGGGTTCAAAAAAGCAAGTTGCATTGAATTCCTCTCCAGTAGCGCTGCCAATTTCAACTTCAAAGGATTTATATTCGGAGCCGAAAGTGGAATTCAATACTAAAATATCACCTCCTAATGCAGAAACAATTAAGTCCATATCCAAGTTTTCAAAATTAGGGTCGGAATAACCGGGATCGTTCTTCTTTTCAAATGTGTATTGATTTTCATTAGTTGTCCAATACATATAACCGCCTTCAGGGACAACAGAACCAGGAGTGTCAAAACTAATATTACCCGTTTCTTCTTCATTATTTAGAGTAGTTGTAACTGTTAAAACATCAGCGGATTGGGAGAATGTCCAGCCCCCCTGAAAAGAAGCTGTTGAATCATCTGGAGTATTAAAGATTGTTGATGAATTAGTTTTTTGCAGGACAACGCTGTGTGAATTATCACTGTTCCAATACATAAAACTGCCCACTGGAATTGTTGCTACATCAATATCAAACGTAGTTGCAAATGTGTTATGCTCTCCACCTTGAATATCATAGAAATGAATAGTTAATGTTGCAATATTATCATGAGAATAATCCCATAAACCATCTCGATATGTACTCATACTGTCTATTGAATATGTTGTATCCCATGTGAATTCTGTATGATAAACAGTACTATTAACTTCGTAAGATGTATCAATTTTATTGACAGTCATATAATTATATTTAATTTTATCCGTAAGTGTCAATCCATAATCATTAGAAAAGGTATATTCAAAAACTCGAATAGAATCAATATGTATGATATCCTGTGTTGTAACAGAATACATTGTATCATCGATTGACCATTCATTTAAAGTGACTTCTACCGTGGTTGTCGTATCATAGCCATGGACTAATTGGTAATCTGAATCACTAGAAACATTCCATTTCCCCAAAACTTGAGACCCTAGAGATTTGCTGTTGAAGGAAAAGGTTTTACTTATACCAAATGTACTATCAGCTAAAAATTTATATACAATTTGCAAAGAATCTTCTTCAAGAGGCAGACCATCCATTTCTCTGAGGTACCATTCTCCCAGCATTTTATTGGGTAGGAAAAAAGGAGCATCAACAGTTCGTTCTAAAGAAACATCAACTTTAATATTACCATCTTCATGAACTATGTCATCAGAAATAGTCATTGACAATTTAAAGTTTTCATTACTAACTGATTTAGTTACGGATGGATCTAAAAGTTCATCCTGACAACTGAGTATAAATAAAAATGATATAGTGAAAAGTATAGATTTGGTCATTTTGCTGTTGTGAGTTTGGTTAAACATATAAACTATTCAAGGTGAAATTAAAGAATTTTATTGCCAATGAATCAAGAAATATTATCACCCTCTCATCCATTTCGCAGCTGCCCAACCAATAAGAATAAATATCCCTAACATAAGCCAGTTATCCGAATTGCCATAAGTTGTAACGGGGAAGTGACTGCTGATCATGATGAAAATAACAGGAATGGACATATAGGTATTATGTTTAGAGCAATTTTTAGCTTTGGCGCCCAATAACATATCTGGTTGTTGATTGTTTTCCACAGCTGCAATCATTTTACGTTGTGCAGGCAAAATGATCATCCAAACATTCGCCGCCATAATGGTACCAAATAATGCACCAATATGAAACATGGCTGCACGAGAACTGAATAATTGATCCATCCCTACGAATAAACCAATAATGAGTAGAAAGGAAATAGTTGTGCCTACATACTCATTTTTCCCCAATGGAGATAACCACAAAAGTCGATAAATACCAAATCCGATAATTAATACACTCATCCCGATTAAAGCTGCGGTTAGTTCACTCATTTCTGAATCCGGTTCCAGCATGAGTCCGCCCATATAATAGACAATAATGAGTAGAAAAAATCCGCTAAAAAATGTTAATGCGGATTCCCATTTAAACCAATGGAGGGTTCGGGGCATGATCTTGGGTTTTGATTGCTTTTCCACCAAATAAAATCCACCACCGTGAACCATCCAAAGTTGGCCGGAAACATTTTCATCTGCATTTGCATCAACTTCCAGCGGTAAAGTTCTTTCCATCCAATTAAAGAGATATGTTTGACCGATCCAACTGATACCGGCAACAATATGAAACCATCGAAACGCCAAATTCAGGTATTCAGAAATTGTGTATGTGTACCACTCCATATTTTAACTTCCCCTGTAGGTGGAATAACCGAATTGGCTCAATAATAATGGCACATGATAGTGGCGATTGGTGTTTGTAATATTGAAAATAATTGGAATGGATGAGTAGAAGGAATCCGATTCGAAGTAGGATGAAACGTCAAATGTTAAACGATAAGTTCCGGCTGAAATTGGATTGTCATTGTTTAACAAATTATCAATTCTACCATCTTCATCTGTTTTACCGTTTCCTATGGTTTCCCATGAATCCGAATTATTTAATTTTTCAAGAATAGCAGGAATATTATATGCTGGCTTCCCTTGGACTAAATCCAAAACGTGGGTTGTTATTTTACATATCATGATTGTCTCCCTTGTAAAATCTTTTTGAAGGATCGTGTCCGAATTTCATCCAGAGTGAGTCCTGTTTTTTCAGCATCCTTTTCTAAAATAGCGCCACAACTGATGCCCTGAAGAAAATAATTCAGGAGTGCTTGTCCAGTGGCCGCATCATCAAATACATCACCAATTAATGTTGCTTGGGCTGCTTTGCCCATAAATGATTTTAACCGCATGGAAGTAGATTCCAAACCATCCAGAAAAAATGAATATACGGCCGCATATCGTAATGGCAATTGGCTTGGGTGTAAATCCCATCCTTGATAATAACCATGTTGTAAGGAATGGTTTACATTGTTAAAATTCAATCGCCACGCATGTTGGACAACGCGCTGATTTTCTTCTAATTGACTTACCGTTAACGGATTCCCGTCACTGGGACGATGTGGCCCCACGGGCATGATATTGGTGGCACCATCAGAAAGACGAATTCCAGTTCCGCCCAATGCAACCTGCATCATATGTCGTGCGAAATCGCAATTCGGATGAGTAATACTTTGATATTCAGCGGTGATATTGGTAGATGCGGTATAATCATAGACACCGAAATGGGCGCCAATGCATCGACCATTAGATGCCTTTACCAACGCAGGTAATGCTGAATTTCCATTGCAATCCAATATAGATTGTGGTGTTTCAATCATTAATTCTAACTTGAGAGATCCAGAAGAAAGTTCTGTCTTTTCTTCTAATATTTTAAAGAATTGAATCAGTGCCGATACTTGTTCAGGGATGGTGACTTTTGGAAGTGTAACCACAAAATTGTCGGGCAGTTTTCCGTTTGTTTTTTCTGAAAGCGTGGAGATGAAAATATCCAGTGTTCGGATAGCTCTACGTTTTTGTTCTTCTGTAAATGGTTTTATTCGAATCCCAATAAATGGGGGAAGTAAATTTGAAGCCAACCCTTTGGCAACTTCTTCAGCAGCAGAAACTGCATGATTATCCTCTTCTTCGTCGGGTCGATTTCCGTATCCATCTTCAAAGTCAATTCGAAAATCTTCAACCGCTTCTCTTGATAATTTTTCTAAAACACGTTGGTACACTGTATATGCAAAATACCCAACATGATCATTTTTTTCTTCAGATGGTCCATTGGAAAAATAATTTTCAAGTTTAGAAATTTCATCTTGAGAATTTGGAAGCTGGTCATATCCTTTCAATTCAAGAATCTTTGCAAATTCTACAAAGTTTGGGGCATAATCTTTTATATGATTGGTTGCACCAATACCCATTTTATGAGCAGTTCCAGCATTAAAAATATGCGCACCACCATAAACAGTATGGACAGGTTGCCTTTCGGTCGATTCTCCAGGATAGTTTTCACTAAAACGGGTGTTTGCAGTTTTAAGGCGATTATTAATATCGCCAATATTTTCAGGTGTAAAAGAAGATGTCATAATAATAGTTTTTTTAATCGTAGTTGTGTGATTTTATTTTGTTCATTGGATGCATTTCGCATTTCTGTTTCTGCATTATTGTTGAGTCTCATTTTTATGAGACTTAACATTTCGTCCGCTGATTTTCCCGTAGCACAGACAATAAAGATAAACCCAAATTTATCTTCGTACAATTGATTTGATTTAGCTAAATCTTTTAAGGTGTTTTCAGAAGCGTCATTGACGCCCGATTGTTCATTTTCTGATATTGATTTTGTATTGTGGAATTTTTCTCTCAATGATTCAATATCTCCAATTTTCGGATGGTGGTTAAACGCTTCTACCCAATCATCAGATTTAAGTGAAAACCAAATTTCTTCCGCTACTTTTAATAACACATCTTTCGAATGGATAGGACGAGAGGCGACCATTCGCTTTACCCAATTCGTTGCGCCACAGCATAATTCAAATTCTTTAAATGCTTCAGAATTATTTAAAGAATTTAAGGATTCAATTGTCATAAGACTGGGTGACCTAAAATTCTCAAGCGGCTTACACCGCCATCAGGAAAAATATTAAATCGAATATGCGTCATTGGAGAATTTAAGTTGAGAATAAAAACGGATTCTTGATTTGCTACAAGTTTTGATTGGGATAGAATCTCCTTCCATTCCACAAAATTTGAGAGAATTTCTACCTTCTTTATATCAGGTGCATTGCACCCTTCAATCGAACATGAATCTGGGAAATTTCCTTTAAAATGGAGTGTGTCCACAATCACTCGCTCTATGGTGCATGGCGATCCTAATTTTAATATCGCCCAATCATATCCTGGTCCGCGACGGCGTTTCGTTTCCCAGCCATCACTCATATCAATGCCGGTGGTGGGTTTAATTAAATTTTCCATATGACTAAAATGCATATCGCTGCAGGAAATCATTTCACCCCCATTATCCGCCAATGCAAAATCAATTAATTTATTTTCGAAGCTGTCGGAATTATCAGGATTTCCATAGACTCGGAATCTTGCCACACCACCATCGGGATAAATATGGAGCCGAAGATGGGTAAATGATTGTTCACTAGAAATCTGAAATATATTTTGTGAATCTCCGTTGAGTTCAGTTCTGGGCAGAATTTCTTTCCATTCGCCTTTGTCAATAATTTCGTCTAATCCGGAAAATTCTGGCATAACACATGCTTCCACAGATGCATGAGAAGGGAAGTTGCCCACAAAGTGATGAGTATCAATATCCACTTCTGAAATGATGCCCGGTTTTCCCAATCGTAGGATGCACCAATCGTGCCCTATTGTTCGTTTTCGACGGGATTCCCATCCATCCATCCATTTACCATGATCCGTATATTTATCTTCAATAAATATGCCACGACCTGGTTTGAGTAGATTCTCTTTGGGTGCAAAAAAGTCATCGCTGGCTAATAAGGTGCGACCACCATTTGATTCTGAAACGAGATCAATCAATTTATTATCCATTATTTTAAAATTATTTCTCCTCTTGGGTTGCCTAAAAATTCCCCCTTTTCAAAAACTTTTTTCCCACGAAGAAAAGTGCTACTCACAACTCCAAACAGCGATTCACCTTCGTAGGGTGTTAATTTATTTTTATGGTGAATGGCTTCTTTTTTAATAATATATTTTTCATCGGGATTCCAGCAAACAAGATCGGCATCAAATCCGGGAGAAATCTGTCCTTTCAAATGATCCATTCCAACAAACTTTGCTGGTTGTTTACTCATCCAATTTATAAGTTGATCCAATGAATAGCCACGCCGTTTACATTCTGTCCAAATAACAGGAAGTGCAAATTGAATAGAAGAAATTCCACCCCATGCTTTTTCAAAATTACCCGCTTCTAAATTTTTTAATTCCGGGGTGCAGGGTGAATGATCGGATGTTATAAAATTGATTATTCCATCTTCCAATCCTGCCCAAAGATTTTCACGGTTTTCAGCATCCCAAATGGGTGGGGCGCACTTAAAACGTGTATCGCCATCCGAAATTCGTTCAGAAGAAAAATGGAGATAATGGGGACACGTTTCAACCGTAAGTGGGAACCCATCCTGTCGAGTTTGGGCAATACCAGATAAAATATCAGCAGACGACAAATGGACAATATGAATATGAACATCAAATTCCCGACATAAATTAATCAATAATTTTATGGCATTATTCTCCCACGATTTTGGCCTTGATTCCTGAAAATGCTTATAAGATTTATTATCTTCCGACGATGTTGCCCCATTCTCCAGTTCTGCATGAACCAAAACAGGAATTCCTTTTTTGGCCAAAATGGGTAGCGCTTCTCGTAGATGATTTTCAGAAACATTTGGAAATTCATCAATGCCGGAAGGGCTTAAAAATGCTTTAAATCCCAACACACCTGCATCAGCCAAAGATTCTAAATCCTGAATATTATTCGGAATAAGTCCGCCATAGAATCCACAATCAATCCAAAGTTGATTTTCTGTGGCAGCAATTTTCTGGTTTAGGGCATCCACATTTGTGGTGACCGGAATGCAGTTTAAGGGCATATCCACAAGGGTTGTAATACCGCCCGCCGCTGCCGATTTTGTCGCCGTTTCAAACCCTTCCCAATCGGTTCTTCCAGGTTCGTTTATGTGAACATGCGTATCCACCAACCCGGGCATGACCACATCATTCCCCATATCTTCTACTGGACAATCAACAGGGATTTCTGCAACAGAAACCACATCCAGAAATTTCTCGCCCTTTATCAATATTGCGACAGATTTTTCTCCTTCGAGAGTTAGGACTCGTTGGCTGGTGATTGCAAAATCGGGTATGGGTCGCATTTATTTTGCGTCCTGATTTCTTATTTGTAGAATTTGCGCCGCCACGCTGATGGCAATTTCTTCCGGTGTTTTGCTGGCCATGGGAATGCCTACCGGCGATGTAAGTTTGAATAATTGATCTTCGGAAATACCTTCATTTTTCAAACGCTTTTTTATTTCGGATATTTTCGCATCACTACCCATAACACCTATAAATGGAAAGTGTCGCTTAAGGACACCTAATAACCCGCGAACATCAGAATCAACATCCGTGGTCATAACAACCACTTGGGTCAATTCAGGGTAGTTAATTATTTCTGCGGCATCTCTATAATCATTCACAATTTGAACAGAATTTGCATATTTATTTTCGCCCACTGTGGACACATTGTTTCGCGTATCAAATACACAAACATCATAACCAAGTTGGTTCATTACCCGGGACAAAGCCAAGGAACAATGACCGCCGCCCATAAGAGCAATTCGTTTAATATTTTGGAGTTGTTCTTTATAAATCCAATCGTGTCCATCTTTTGACAATTCAATTTGAGCTTTATTGTCATCATGCTTTTGTGCCCGAATATCCAATCCACTCGAATCAATTGAAAGTACAGCAGATTGGTTTTGGTTTAATGCATGGCAGATTCGCGCCACAGTTTCACCATCTTTTTCAGGACGGCATAGATAATACAGATTGGTTTGTTGTCCGGCGCAGATCATACCAGACTTTTCTCCTTCGCCGGATTTTTGATGGCTTAAGGGTTGGATTTCTGGAGTGAAACTTCCAATCTCTAAAATATCTTTTGCCCGTTTCACCAAATTATATTCCATAATGCCGCCGCCGATAGTTCCAACAGGATCACACTCTTTTGCCACCAGTAATTTGGCGCCGGTTGTGCCTGGAGAGTGGGGAGTATGTTCCGCAACCATGGCCAGAAATACATTTTGTCCGTTATTCAACAAGGATGAAACTATATCCCAATATTTGGTTCTTGAATTTGAATCCGATATCGATGGATTCATGAACCCACTCGTTCAGATTCAGAAATCTCGTATAATCCCATTAGGATTTTTTCATGGGTAAAAGGCGCATCAAATGTGGATTTGAAATTTGGATTAAATGCTCGGACTGCATTTTCAATGGCAAAGTAAGCGCCGATGCCATACATCAATGGTGGTTCACCTACAGCTTTCGATTTTAGGATTGCCATCTCGTTGCCTTCCGTTTCCAATGGTTCGATAACCACATCTTTGGGGACGGAATAAATATCCGGTATTTTATAGGTGGATAGTGAATTTGAAAGGAGTTGTCCTTTTTCATTATAGGATATTTCTTCCATAGTCATCCAGCCCATGCCTTGAACAAGACCACCTTCAATTTGCCCAAAATCCACATTGGGGTTCATGGATTTGCCAAAATCGTGAACAATTTTTACGGAATCAAATTGTGAAGTACCACGGATGCAATCGAGCGTGATCTCCGTCAAAGCCAAGCCATAAACATGATAAGCAAAGGGATGCCCTTTCTCTTTTTTCATATCAAAATGGATAGTGGGCGTGGCATAATGACCATTTTCCGTTAAACAGATTCGTTTTAAAAAAGCCATCAAAACCAGATTATTCCAGCGAAGTTCTGTTTTGTTTCCCTGGCTAAAAATTGTCTCATCTTTTATGTCGATATCTTTTGTATCCACACCGAAATGATCGGCCGCACAATTTTTTAATCTTTCCAATAAAGCACTGCAAGCTTGGTGAAGCGCTTTTCCATTTAAGTCTGCGGTGGAACTGGCCGCAGAAGGAGACGTGTTTGCCACCCGTGTTGTATTGGTGGATTCCAGTTTGATGCGCTTTGGATTAAGTGAGAAAATTTGGGCAGTAATCTGTAGCATTTTTGTATTCACGCCCTGTCCCATTTCCACCGCGCCGGTGCTCACACCCACACTGCCATCGGTGTAAATGTGAACCAAAGCCCGAGCTTGGTTCATGGGTGTTTTGGTAAAAGATATGCCAAATGTGACGGGCATTAGGGAAAACCCTTTTTTCAAATCTGTATTGTCGGAATTGAATTTTTTGATTTCTTTTTCAACAGTCTTAATATCAAACTTCGATTCCAATTCGGACCAGATTTTTGTTAACTCCACTCCATCCGCAATTTGTCCATAAGGGAATTCATCACCATCCTTAATTAGATTATTTTTTTGAATTTCATGGGCTGAAACACCCAATTCTTGCGCCGCATGGGCCAAGGCAGATTCAATCACAAACATCCCTTGGGGTCCACCAAATCCCCGGAAAGCAGTGTTGGGTGGTAAATTGGTTTTACAAGAATAGGCTGTGGCTTTCACATTGGGAATAAAGTAGGAATTTGTGGTATGGAAAAGTGTTCTTTCCATGACTGCTGGCGATAGATCAGCCGCTGCACCGGCATTCTGGAAAAAAGTTGTTTCATAAGCAATGATCTTTAAATCTTTGGAAAACCCAATTTTATAATCGGAACTGTAGGGATGTCGTTTCCCTGTCATGCGCATATCATCAATGCGGCTCAAAATCACCTTAACTGGCTTATTCAAAATTTGGACACCCAACGCAGCCATAACGCCCCAAGGTGTTGCTTGGTCTTCTTTGCCACCAAATCCACCACCGAGCCGAACCACATCAACTTCAATCTTGTTCATTCCCATATTTAAAACTCTGGCTGTTATTCGCTGGACGACCGTGGGGCCTTGGGTAGATGAAGAAATTCTGATATGCCCATTTTCAAGGGGTACTGCATATGCGCCTTGAGTTTCAATATATAAATGTTCTTGCCCATTTGAATCCGCTTGTCCTTCAAAAATATGAACACACTTGTCCCAGGCAGATTCGGTATCTCCCAAACGGAAAGTCCGGGGTGGGAATATCAATTGATCTTTTTTTTGCGCTTCTCGTGGATCAACAATGACTTCCTTTTCTGAAATTCTAATGTCGATAAGCTTTCGCGCTTCAAATCCGATTTGATCTGATTCTGCAATAATTAACGCTATTGGCTGTCCGGCAAAATGGACATCTGTGGAAGCGAATAATTCTTCATCCGGAATAATACCGCCGATTTGATTCTCGCCGGGAATATCTTTGTGGGTGAGAATCGTAATCACACCGGGAAAGGCAAGGGCCTTCGAATAATCAACTGATTCAATATGACCGTGAGCCAATGGCGAATCAAAAATAATGCCAAAAAGGGTGCCCTTAATTATTGGAATATCATCCACATAAATGGAATTTCCCGTAACATGTCCTTTGGCATCAATGTTTTTCATCTCAATGATTCCAGGGTGATTTGGTTTGGAAATAATTTTATGAAATGGGCATAAAAAAGTTGCCGCAGCAACAAGCGTTTATAGTCGGCTGAACCCCTAACATCGCTGATGGGGATTATCTCACCTTGAAGCACATCATTGGCGGATTTGATATTTTGGGGCGAAAGTTTTTTCCCATTTAAAAAGGCGCGAGTTTCGCTCAAATACTTTGGTGTTGGACCTACTCCGCCGGCTGAAAGATGAACCATTGAGATTTCATTATCAACAACGGAAAGTTGTATGGCCGTATTCACACTGGCAATATCAAGGTGAATTCGTTTACTCACTTTTTCAAAATTGAAATGGCTATTTTCATTTGGCACTTTGAAAGAAATTGATGAAATAATTTCTCCCGGCGTTTTATCCAGAGCTTTATATCCTTGATAAAAATCTTTCAAACGAATGATTCTATCCTGCCCGTTTTCTGTCAGAGTAATCTTGGCATTTAGGGCCAGGAAAAACGCAGTAAAATCGCCGATGGGAGATGCATTCACAAAGTTACCACCCATGGTAGCAATGTTTCGAATGGGAGACGATGCTACCAATTTTATATGATCAGAAAGGTTGGGGAACATGTCTTGAAGCGCATCCGATTCCAGCACATCTGTAGCTGTATTTCCGGCACCCAATGAACAAATTCCATTTTCGACTTTTGTAAATATGAGCTCTGGCAATTCATTTATAAGATTTACATCATGGTCAATCAATTCATCCATTTGTTGGACATAAAGGTCCGTTCCGCCACCAACAAGCATTCCATTTTGATCTGTTTTATTAACATGGTTCAATTTGTTTATTTGCGTTGGAATATCGGTGAAATAGGATGGAATAAACTTTTCGTTTACGAGCCATTGGACAGTTTCATTTTTGTCCTTTCCGTTGAGTGAATCGGTTAAATGTTTTGCAGCTCGTTCGATTGGTTTATATCCGGTACAGCGACAAATATTACCATCGATAGCGGCGATGGCATCAGTATAACTGGGGGTAGAATTGGCCAGACAAAACTGTGTGAGTGACACTACAAATCCTGATGTGCAAAACCCACATTGTGATCCGTTTTCATCCACCATGAATTGCTGAACCGGGGTCAATTCTTCCATGTTAAGCCCTTCAATGGTTACCACATGTTTTCCCTGAACATTCCCAATAGGCGTAAGGCAAGAAGTGACTTGCTTATAATCCATTTGTCCATTTTTTAAATCGCCGATGAGAACTGTGCAGGCACCACAGTCGCCTTCCCGACAGCCAATTTTCGTACCGATCAGACTTTTATCATATCGGACAAAATCAAGGAGTAGCGACCCACTGGATTTTTCCGTTTTTATGGACTTATTATTGAGAATGAATTCGATCATTAATACTCAACTTTTTCGGTGGATTTTTTCCATTGTGTAAAAGCAGTTTGAGCTTCATCTCTCAATAATTGGATCGTTGGCAGTTTTCGTTCGGCGATGGAAACATCCAACTCACTGTAAATAAAATGGTCATCAAAATTAATTTTTGCCGCATCCTGTTTGGTGTTGGCGTAATATATTTTGTTGGGCCTTGCCCAGTAGATGGCTCCCAAACACATGGGGCAAGGTTCGCAACTGCAATAAATTTCGCAGCCATCTAATTGAAATGTTCCAAGATGATTACATGCATTTCTAATTGCAATCATTTCTGCGTGGGCCGTTGGATCGTTGGTGCTTGTAACTGCATTGACACCGCTGGCAATTATGTTGCCATTTTTTACAATGACTGCGCCAAAGGGACCGCCATTCCCGGAATTAACATTTTCTAATGATAACCGAATGGCTTCCCGCATGAATTTTTTCTGTTGGTCCATACTCATTTAATTAACGTTTATTTCTAATATCTCTAAAAAACAGCAGTGATTGAATTAATTTTTTACCCCTTTGTATTTCGCCTGTTACGGGGGAAATAATTGGTTTACAAAATGAAATCCATTGGCTATCTCCCCTGTCATAGGGGAGAATTAAAGTGGGGTCAATAAAGTGGATGGAATGTTGATTTTTTTGAAATGGATTCATAATTAATTGACTTTTTAAACAGGCACTAATTTATTTGATAATAGGTTTCAATTTTTTGAATCATTTTTTCTTTTTCATCATCCGGTAAAAAGCTGGATTTAAAACTGTTTTTCGCCAGTTCGGTAATTTGTTTTTTAGATAGATCTAATGCATTAGCAACACCGATATAATTTTCATTCATATATCCGCCAAAGTAGGCGGGATCGTCCGAATTAATCGTGACCATTAATCCTGCATCTATTAATTTAACTAAAGGATGATCCTTTAAATCTTCCACCACTTTTAAGGCAAGATTAGATAAGGGGCACACGGTTAAGGGGGTTTGTTTTTCTGCAAGGTGTTTAATCAATTGATCATCATCAAGAGATCGGTTTCCGTGATCAATCCTGGAAACATTCAGCAAATTAATGGCTTCCCATACATATTCAGAAGGACCCTCTTCCCCCGCATGAGCCACTGTTAAAAACCCTGCGTCGCTTGCTTTTGAAAATACGCGTTCAAATTTGGAAGGCGGATTTCCCATTTCGGAAGAATCCAATCCTACGCCGGCAATCCACTGTTTATAATGCAATGCTTGTTCCAGCGTTTCAAAAGCTGATGCTTCATCAAGGTGGCGTAAAAAACACATAATTATTCGGGAACTGATTCCCAGTTTTTCTTTACCGTCTTCCAATGCGCTGTGGATTCCTTGAATGACCGTTTCAAAAGGTATGCCCCGATCTGTGTGTGTTTGGGGATCGAAAAATATTTCGGTATGAATCAGATTTTGTTCATGAACTTTAGTGAGATAAGCCCAAGTTAAATCGTAAAAATCTTGAACGTGCTGAAGCACATTTGCCCCTGCATAATAAATATCCAGAAATTCCTGGAGATTATTAAAGTTGTAAGCTTTTTTGAGTTCATCAACCGAATTATAACTAATGGGAATATTATTTCGGTGTGCAATTTCGAACATGAGTTCCGGTTCAAATGTGCCTTCGATATGCAAATGAAGTTCTGCTTTGGGCATGTCTTCAATAAATTTCTCTATTTGTGTATGATTCATAGTAATCAGATTTTTATTGAATTTATGGAATATTCACTAAAACGTATTAGTTCATTTTATTCAAGTTTATTTATAAGTATAAATGTCATTTGAAGTTAAAAAATGAAAAAGGACTCTTTTTATAGAGTCCTTTTTCACCATAGTGGCTCGGGCCGGAATCGAACCAGCGACACAAGGATTTTCAGTCCTCTGCTCTACCGACTGAGCTACCAAGCCACAAAACTTCTTTTAAAAAAAGCTGGGGAAATTACCGGCGAAAATATCCTTCATGCAAACGCAAATTGATCTAATTTAAAATCCTTGTAGCTTCAATTTGTAGAATCTATTTTCACCAGCTTTTTTAATAACCCATATGAAAATCATACTCGCATCACACAATAAACATAAAATGGAAGAAATGACGGCAATGCTGAAACATATGAATGTTGATGTTAGTACTCTCGACAACTTTCCCGAAATAGGTGAAATTCCTGAAACAGGAAAAACATTGGAAGAAAATGCTTTGATTAAGGCACGTATTGTAAATGAAATAACAGGTCTTCCTTCAATCGGCGATGACACAGGTTTGGAGGTAGATGCTCTCAAGGGTGCACCTGGGGTATTTTCTGCTCGTTATGCTGGAGAAAATGTAACTTATGAAGATAATTTGAATAAGCTTTTGAAGGATATGCAATTTGTAAATGAGGAAAATAGAACAGCAAGATTTAGAACGGTTACTACATTTATTAATGGTGAAAATATAATTACGACTGAAGGCAAAATTGAGGGAATGATAACAAAAGCCCCAATCGGAGTTAACGGCTTCGGATATGATCCAGTGTTTTATATTCCTAAAATGAAGTGTACATTCGCGGAACTTTCCAGTGAAGAAAAGAATAGAATAAGTCATCGTGGACAGGCACTACAAAAACTGTGTAAACTATTATCTGCTCATTGGAGCACAAATATGACAATAGGAGAATAATCTATAGACCTACCGCTATCGGATTGACCCCCGTAAATCGGGGCTAAAAACACCGAAAAAATAACTATCATAGGAGTTTCCCTTTGTATAAAGGGTTTGCGGTCATATTAATACTTATAATGACTTCCTCGGCAATTTATGCCCTGGAGAGTCCGAGGGATACGTCTACCCAAAATTTACGGGAAAATTTCATTCCTATTTCTGATTTCATCACACCAGCATTTCCAGAAATACCAAAATCATTAAGTTTGCTAACAGATACTCTTTTAACTCCAATGGGCTGGATAAAAGCTGATTTTGGAGAACGAGATATTGAAGTATATATTGATCGGGATTGGAAATACATCACATTAACGGAATATATTGATGATGAAATTTTCCGAGTACCGTTTACAGCACCTTTAGATTGGTATTTTGAAAATATGATAAACATCAAACGTCAAATCATATTTTCAGAAAAGGTGTCATTGCGTAGTGAAGATATAACAGAAATATCTCGAAGAGGTGGAAAAGGTATCACGTTTGATTTAGTAGATATGGGAGCATTGGGTACAGCTTCATTACGAGTGCGAGGGAATATAAATATTTCAGGAAAGATGGTTTTTCAAGATCAAGAATTAATTAGGTCTAGTTTAGCTGAATCCCAGAATACACATCTTGAATTTGATCAAAAACAGAATTTGAATGTAGAAGGAAAAATCGGTGATCGTATTACTGTGTTAATGGATAATGATTCTGAAAGAGATTTTGATTGGGAAAACAATATCCGTATTTCCTATGAAGGTGTTGAAGATGATATTATCCAAAAGATTGATGCTGGAAATATTTCACTATCAATACCCTCAACTCAATATGTCACATTTTCGGGAAAAAATAAGGGACTTTTTGGTCTAAAAGCAGTTTCTAAACTAGGTCCCATAGATATTACAACAATTGCATCAATTGAAAAAACAAAGAAGGAACAATTAGAATATGAAGGAACTAGTGATGCCCAAACAGAGCGCATCAATGACTATGACTATATAAAATATCAATATTTCTTTATAAATACACTGTATCGTAATGGCGTCCAAAATCAGCCAACGGAGTATATGGGTCAATCCAAAAACATCCAATATATACCGTCTTTTTATCCATTAAAAGGTGGTCTCCACCGCATTGGGCGCTATGCGATACGTAATTTTGAATTATATCGCATGGATAATTCCACAGATCCAACCTCTGAGCCGGGTTCAGCTTTGGTCGATATAAATAATCCATCAGATGACGACAGAAATAATGTAAAGTTCAAACGGCTTGAAGAAGGTATGGATTATTCAATCAGCAGAGATTTGGGGTATTTGCGATTGAGAAACCGATCTGCTGATAATGTTATTGCTTGCCATTATATAATTGTTGAACTCGATGCTAATAATCGTGAAAACATTATTGATACAGTTATGGCAGTTGGAAACAGTGTATCAGATAATGATTCAACATTAATGTTACAAATGATTAAGCCGGAAAGCCTTACACCTTCACATGATTTATGGGATCTTATGTTTAAAAATGTGTATTACATGGGAGCCAATAATATTAATCCGGAAGGTTTTAGTGTAAAAATTTGGAATACGGACTTTCAGCCTGATAAGTATTTTGACCCCAATGGAGTTGAATATATTACCCAATTTGGTATGGATAGTGTTGATACATCAAATCAGCCCAAAAGTGATAATTTAATTGATATGTCAAATCCCAATATTGTTAGTCTTCAAACAGGAGAATTATTTTTTCCCATGTATCATCCTTTTGCCAATGATTCATTAGAAGGTGGTAATACCAACACTGACTTAAAAGGAGTTTTGGGTAAAGGAGAAATGTATACATCTTCGCTTACAAGTGATTTCACACGGGACAAGCATTGGGAAATTGAAGTTGCATATTCTAATACAAGTTCCACGATTAACTTGGGTTTTATGATTGTGGAAGGCAGTGATCAGGTTTTTCTAGATGGTCTTGAGCTTAAGCGGGGGCAGGATTATCAAGTCGATTATTTTAGCGGTACTCTTATAATGAATACAGACATAAATCCTGATGCAAACTTGAAAATATTATTCGACAAACATGAGCTTGTATCTTTTGATAAGAAAACGATTGTAGGTACGCGCGCCCAGATGGATTTGGGAGAAAAATCATTTATTGGTGCAACTGCATTGTATTATAACCAGTCAATCATGAATGAAAAAATTGAAGTAGGCTATGAACCAATGCGAAATTTTATATGGGATTTAAATGGTCGATTTCAATATGATTTTGATGGATTAACTCGAGCATTGGATCGGTTACCTATAATTGAAACAGAAAAATTATCTTCATTTTCAATTGAGGGAGAAATAGCTCAAGTTTTGCCAAATCCAAATCCAATCAACAATACATCTACTGGTGACCCAAACGGTGTAGCGTTTATTGATGATTTTGAAGGATCCAAACGAACAACATCCATCCCGATTCAACGGCGTTACTGGCGAGAATCATCCGCACCTTTGGCTTCAGCATATGATGGTCAACTTAATCAACGACATCGCGCAAAAATTATTTGGTATAACCCTTTTGTGCAAGTGAGAACAAAAGATATATGGCCCAATCAATCAACCTCTATACGGGCTCAAAATGAAACAACAGATATTTTGAAATTAAATTATCGACCTAAAGATTTGCAAAATGGGTTACTCCAAGATTCATTGTGGGCAGGAATTACAACACCTTTGTACTCTGGAGATCACGACCAAACACAAACAAAGTTTTTTGAAATTTGGCTCTATGGAGAAAACGGGGAATTAACTATTGATTTGGGGCGGATAAGTGAAGATCGTGATGGAGATGGTCTTGTGGATACAGAGGATATACCTGAAGCTGGTATGAATGGAAATACCCTTTTAGATGATGGGGAAGATATTGGACTTGACGGTTGTTTGGATGAATATGAAGATGGTTGGGGAGGTTGTATTGACACATTTTATGTAGATGTTGTGGATGACCCTTTTTGGGCTGATTTAGTTTATACAGGTCAAGATCGCAATTTGAATGATCCAAATAATGACAATTGGACATATAAAGAGGGGAGCTCTGATTTTTCCAAAATTAATGGTACAGAAGGAAATGCACTTGATGCAGGGAAATACCCTGATTCAGAAAGCTTTGATCGTTCGACTGAATTGCAACGGGTAAACAAATATTTTACAAAATCCTTTTTTCTTACAGACACAACATACTTAGCAGGTCGGACAAAAAAATCTGATGGTAATTACACTGGTTGGAAATTATACCGAATTCCATTGAATCATTTCAGCAGAGTTGATTCGAGTATGAGCCCGGAATGGACAGAAATTCGTTATATGCGTTTGGTTGTTTCTGATGCAGAAAATATTAATATTAGTGTGGCAAAAATAGAATTGGTTGGAAATGAATGGCAGGAAATGGGCATTGCTCAAGATTCATCCAATACATTTTCCAAAGAAAATGCAGATAGTGTTTTTTCAATTGCCGTTATTAATACGGAAGACAATGATGATTATATACCACCGGATGGTGTAAAAGGGGAGTATGATAGATTGAACGGTATCCGATCAAAAGAACAATCATTGGTAATGAAATTCACAGACCTTCCTATTGGATTTAGCGGAGCTGCCATGAAAAGTTTGATGAAAAAATCAGGTGTGAATTATTTGACATATGATAAGATAAAAATGTATGTCTATGGAGAAACACCCAGTCCATGGATTGGTAAAGAGGAAACGGATGTGGAATTTTTTCTTCGATTTGGTCAAGGGAACAATTATTATGAATTTGTACAACCCGTTTACAGCGGTTGGGATGAGTCGCAAGGCAGAAATTCAATTGAAATAGATTTAAATTGGTTGACTAAATTAAAACTTCAGGATTCGTCGTCAGTTAAAAAGTATCGTGAAACGGATTTGTATGAAATATTAGAAGACGAAAGGCGTTATACTTTTACAGATGAAGATGGGTTTGAAACTGGGAAAAAGATACGAATAAAGGGAAAACCATCTTTGTCGAGTATTTTATTTTTTACTGTTGGTGTAACAAATAAGGCGAACGAATCAATTACAGGAGAAGTATGGTTAGATGAAATGCGTTTAAGTGGAGTAAAGAAAGACCGTGGTGTAGCCATGCGAGTGCAATCAAAATTCAATTTAGCAGACTTGGTGTCTTCCACAGTTTCTTACAGTAGAAAAGATGCTGATTTTCATATATTACAACAAAGATTAGGTAGTAATACAAATACAGAGAATTTTAGAGTAAATACAAATATTCAATTACACAAATTTTTACCTAAGACTTGGGGGTTGAGCATTCCATTAAATACATCCATTTCAAAATCCGAGAACAGACCAAAATATTTTCCGGATTCGGATATTTTGGTTGATGAGAATAATGTTCCTGATTCCATCATGACAAAAAGTCAGGAAGTTTCTTTCAGTACATCATTGATTAAATCCAGTAAATCAGATAATAAATTTATAAAAGCAACGCTCGATAAAATTAAACCCAGTTTTTCAGCATCCCAATCCAGTTCATCTAATTCGCTTAATTCAGAAGTATTAAATGAAAAATATTCTGGTTCTGTTAGCTATTCTTATCCTTTTAGTCGTGACAATTATTTTACACCATTTAAATGGCTAAAGGACATTCCATGGGTGGGGGAGAAACTGGGAGATATGAATATTTTTTATTCACCTACATCACTTAATACCAGTTTAAAAATGAATGAAACATTTTCCCAAACAACGAAGCGTGTTGGTGCTCGATCTGAAAACTATACCTTCGGATTAAATAGGCAATTTTCACTGGACTATAGTTTAACGGATAAATTGAAAACAAAATATAAACGAACAATTTCCAGCGATTTAAAGGATTTTCGTGGTTATGCATTAACTGCATTAAAAGAGATGGACCCTGGATATGTTGACAAAATAAATGAAACACTCAATACGTCGTTTAACCCTCAAATATTTTCATGGCTAAAACCAAACTTTAGTCATAATGCAGCTTATAGTTGGAATAAACCCCGTGCGAGTACGATTGATGGTGCAAAGATTACAACTCAATTTCGTTTTTCATCTAGCGTTAATATTTTACCATCACAAATTTTTGAATTGATTTATAAACCACCTACAAAATCAATCAAACGCCCAGGAAATTCGAGTCGGAGAGGGCGTTCTAAGGCCAAAGAAGAAGAAGTAAAAGAAACGAAACCTGTACAAAAGGAAAATGCTTTTTTAACTGCACTACATGGCATTGTAAAGAAGGTGAACCCTATTAGTATATCCTATATAGAAAATCTTAACCGAATGGGGCAGGGTGTACAAGGAGCAGTCCCAACCGGATATAAATTTGGATGGCTACCGGAGCACGGTCTGGAGCATGCGGATAATATTGGATCTGATTTGGGTTCATGGGATCATAAACGAGATTTTTCTATTCGATCAGGGTTGAATTTCACTCGTAATATTTCTACATCCATGAATTATGCACAAAATATCGCTACGACAATTGGGGCTTCAAATATTCAACAACGTTCAATGTCTCGGGATCATATATTTTGGGGAGAAAAGTTGGAGTCGGGCATTCCGTTTTTTGGTTGGAGTTTGCGTTGGACCGGAGTGGAGAAATGGCCATTCATTAAAAAAATAGCCCGTTCGGCAAGTATTGAACATTCTATAAATGGTAAAGAATCTCGTTCATGGAAATTTGAAAATTTTGATGGACCAGCCATGCCGTTATTTACACTTGATCAATTCATCAATGATTATACTGATAACCAACTTGCTGTTAGGAAAAATATTAGCTTTTCACCTCTTTTTGGTTTGAATATGAATTTGAAAAAAGGTATCTCCATGAATATTCGTCACAATGTTTCCAAATCCGTTCAAGATGAAGCAAATGGTTTGAATATGAGAAATGAAAAATCATGGACAGCAAGTAGTAATTATAGCCATCGTGGTGGTTTTACAATTCCGTTGCCAATGATGGATGACTGGAATATCCAAAATACTGTAAACTTCACGCTTAATTTCGATATGAATGAGAGTGAAACATTGGGGAGTAGAGATGGCGGAGAAGAGTTTGGTCAAACTGCCTTCAACTCCGGTTGGAAAACGTCTTTGCGTATTTCATATTCATTCAGTTCCCAGATAAGCGGTGGAATTATATATGAATATAGAGAATCAGAATCAAAAACAACTGGTAAAAAGATTGACCGTGACTTTGGATTTGATATAAATATTGCAATTAGTGGTTAAGGCTATTGTAATGGTAACACAATGAAAATAATAGTGAAAAAAATGTTAATCTTGTTTGGTTTTCTGATTGCTTTAGGTTGCGAAAGCGCTATACCGGAATTTTCTGGTCAAAACGCCTTCCAGTATCTAGAAAAACAATGTTCATTTGGTCCACGAAATCCTGGCTCAAAAGGATATCAAGAATGTCTTTCTTTTTTATTACAGCAATTGCAATCAACATCAGATACTGTTTGGACACAACCATTCAATTATAGTGATCCATATAGGGGAGACAATTATAATTTGCAAAATATTATTGCTCAATTTAATCCAAACGCTGAAAAACAGATTCTACTCAGTGCTCATTGGGATACTCGACCATGGTCAGATCAAGAAACTGACTTCACCAATCAGAATGAACCGATTATGGGTGCAAATGATGGCGCCAGTGGAGTGGCTGTTCTTTTGGAGATTGCGCATATACTAAACGAAAATCCATCTGAAACAGGTGTAACAATAGTTTTCTTCGATGGTGAAGATCTCGGGATGTCTGGCGAAAACAGTTCGTATGCTCAAGGGTCGCAATACTTTGCAAAAAATTTACCTATTTCCAAACCAGAACATGCGATTAATATTGATATGATAGGGGACAAAAACCTTCATCTCCCTATCGAACGTTTATCGTATCGCAATTCTCCTCGATTAGCGAGAGATTTATGGAAATTAGCTAATAGATTAAAATTGCCTGCATTTGATCAAAGGTTGGGTTATTCAATTTATGATGACCATATACCACTTTGGGAATTCGCAAATATTCAGTCTATTGATATTATTGATTTTGACTATCCCAATAAAAGGGATAACTATTGGCACACTTTAGATGATACACCAGATAAATGTTCGCCAGAAAGCTTGGCACAAGTGGGTACATTATTAACCAATCATATATATGGAATTGAATGATGAAACTGCATTACTTTTTTTCCATGCGTAAAACACTTTGGTTACTAATGGTGCTACTTTTATTTATTATGGGCTGTCCTGGTGGTGATACTACCGATGAAGAAACGGATTCATTGAATGATCTGCAATTCAATTATCATCAAGGCTTGAATAATCTATATTTTAGCGTTCAAGTGGAATCATCTTATTTAGGTAAAAAGCTCCAAGCTGTCCATGCTCTATATTTTGGATTTGATACCACTCAAACTGCAGATACACTCGTGTTGAATGATTGGGGAGTTTCGGGTGATATTATTTCGGATGATGGAGTTTTTTCAATCAGAATAAGTAATGATTCAAATAATATAACATTTGTTCTTGAGCCTACAGATACAGGAAATGTTTATACAAAATTTTTAGCCCAGTATGGATCTTCGATCAAAAGTAAAATGCTTGTAATTGAAACCGGCAATCAAGGACCTAAAATATTATCTGTAAGTATGCCGGATTCTATGCGGCGATCTGGCGGCGATAGTGTTTCTGTGGGTACGCTAGTCGTAACCCTGACAGACCCTGATGGACATGAGGATGTGCAAACGTGTTACCTAATGTTTCAAAAACCTGATAGCACATTTTCAAGTGGTAGTCCAATTTCATTATATGATGATGGCAACAAGGATTTCTCAATGTATCTGTGGGATGATATTGCTAAAGATGGAAAATATTCACGGTATATCATTATTGATTCAAGCAACCCATTGGGTACGTATACTTCCTATTTTTATGCTCGAGATTATTCTGGTATATTGTCTGAACCATTTATAACAACATTGGTTGTGTACTAATGAAACATATTTTAATTAGTATTGCAATTTTGGTCACGTTTATATTTGGACAAGTAACTCATCCTGCAAAATTTAGTGTAAGGAATGTAACTTATTCTAAATCAACCACAGCTTCTGATACATCACAGCCTGGATTATTAAGTAATGTTGTATCGGAAATTCGTTTGCAAGGCGATACAAGCTGGGTATGGTTGGGTACTGGCCGAGGCCTTTCTAGAGTTAAAGATTCACTCAATTTAGAAACATTTTTTACCAACTCAAATTTAACAAATGGTTCTAGCACTGGCGGGTTCTTTCCTGAAGGTGGAGTGTCGGCTATTGCAGTTCATAATGATACAGTTTTTGCTGCATTCGCCAGCAGTGAAAATGATTTTCCAATTGGTAAAGGGGTTGTTTATACATCTAATTCAACGGTAGAAAATCCAGTGTGGACGTATTATGATCAGCCAGTTGATTTCGCTGACGCAGAAGTGTTCCCATGGGGTGGAATAGGTTTTATACGTGGCTTACCCATTACTGTTTCTCAATATAATGTTTCCTATGATGCATCAATTGGTAAAGGGTATGTTTGGATTACGAGTTGGGCAGGTGGTTTAAGACGATATAAAATATCTGATGGAAGTTGGGAACGTGTACCCGTTCCTCAAGATGACCAATTAACTCTAATTACATGTGCAGATTCATCTTATGAAATAATTGATGATAAGAAAATTCTTAAAAATTTTTATATGAACCCCCGAGATCCCATCGATGGTGGCAATCATAACCATAAAGCATTTTCAGTTTTGGCTTATAGTGATACAATTTGGGTGGGAACTGCAAATGGTATAAATCGCGGTATTTATGGAAACCAAGGTTGTATTGATTGGCAACATTATGCCTATCCTTTTGAAAACCTATCTGGAAATTTTGTAGTAAGTATTGCTCGTCAATATTGGAATGGTCAGCGAATTATTTGGGCAGCAACGTTAAATGCCGATGATCCTACGGAACAGCGTGGCATAAGTTATACGTTGAATGATGGTGATACGTGGCATACAGCATTAGTCGGTGAACGTGTATATAATGTACATGCCAAAGATTCTCTCGTATTTGCAGCATCTGAAAAAGGGTTATGGAAATCAACTGATGGTCAAAACTGGGCATTATTCAAACCAGCAAAGAATGTGACACCTTTGCAGGGAGACGAAACATTATCCAGTGAAGTTTATTCTGTTGTTCTAGATGAACGGGGATATTATAACGGATCTGCTCTTTGGATTGGCACAGGCGATGGTGTTGCCAGATCATCTGATTTAGATGGTAGTAATTGGGAAATTTATCGAGCAGATTATGATTCTGAAAAAATATATGCATATCCAAATCCATTTTCACCAAACTCACATAATATGCTCGATGGCGATGGACATGTTCGATTTCATCTGGGAGATATTGCTTCACCTGATGTGGAAATGAGCATTTACAATTTTGCTATGGAAAATGTGTACAGTAAAACTCTAAACAGGCAAAAGCCAGAGACTGGTTCTATCAAGTGGAATGGAAAAGATGCTAATGGACGATTGGTAGACAACGGTGTTTACTTTATAAAACTGAAATATTCTCAAAATGTAAATGCTTCCCCAAGTGATTACTGGTTAAAGCTGATTGTTGTGAAATGAAGCGTTTATTCTACATACTAATGTTTGCCGGAATATTATTGAATGGTGCGGACTATGCAGGATATTCAGGTTCATTTTTACGTATGGGGACTTCTGCTCGATCTATGGCTATGGGAAGCGGATTTACAGCCGAATTAGATCGTGGATTTACAGCATATCATAATCCGGCCAGTATCGCATTTATAGAAAAACGACAGGTATCCTTTTCGTACCATTCACTGGGATTAGATCGCAATTTTATTGCGAGCAGTATTGCAATACATTTACCTCCAACAGCAGGACTGGGTGTCGCGTGGGTGAGTGCTGGAGTAGATGGAATTGATGGTCGAACATCTGCAGGGGAAGCCACACAAACTCTTTCAACATCAGAAGATGCAATCTATATTAGTTTTGCTCAACGTCTTCAGCCTTGGATAAGTGTTGGCATCAATGTAAAAATTTTATATAACCAGTTGCCGATGAATGAAAGTGATTTAATCGGTAAAGGCCCGGGTTTTGATATAGGTATACTATTACGTCCAGGTAAACGAATGACATTCGGTTTAATGATTCAGGATATGAATTCATATTATCAATGGAATACAAGTTCTGTATTTGACGATGATAGAGCGCCATATAGAGATATTTTTCCAACGATTTACAGATTAGGTATGACGTATAAAAAAGGAAAATTATATTTTACAGGCGATGCTGGAATAATTGCGGGTGATAAAACAGATGAATCCTACGGCTATTTAGGTCAGACGATTCGTGCAGGAGTTGAATATACATATAGAAAGAATTATTTTTTTCGAGGAGGTTATGGGAATGGACGAATTGGAGTAGGAGCAGGAATGAATTTCTCATTTTTAAAAAAGAATGATGCCTTTCTTGATTATGCTCTGATTACAGAATTCCCAGTGGGAATGGCTCATATTATAACCTATGCGTTTTATTTTTAAATATTTTCCTCTGTTTATTGCGGGTGTATTATCTGGCACAGGTACCCAATTTTTAGCGACCCCTTCCAATGGATTTGAGTTGGCAATTGGTGCTAATGCAATTCAAAAATATAGTATAAATCCAGCTACTCATTTTGTTTATGGCCCTGCTCCAACAATGGGAATTTCTTATGGATCATGGTTAGCAGATTCCAAAATATCGGCAATTAAAGTATCGTTTCCAGGTCAAAAGACATCATTCGGATTCGATTTAAAATATGTTGATTTGGATGATTTAGAACTTCGATCCGAAAGGCCAACAGACGATCCACTCGCTACGTTTGGTGCAAGTGGATTTTCATTGGGAGGATCATTTAGTAAAGAATGGCTCGGGATGTATATTGGCGCTGCATTAAGATATGTACGAATTGATTTATATACAGAAAATAGTCGTGGTTTAGCTGTGGACATTGGAATGACAAGAAATATATCTCACCGTATAAAAGTTGGAACTTCAATTCTAAACTTTGGAAAAATGTCTTCTTTGCGAAATGAAAAACCAGAATTGCCTTTAAGATTTATTACAACAGCAAATTATACATATGAGATTGATCAATTAGTAAATGATATTGCTATAACAGGTGAGTGGTCCAACTTGATAAACGGGAATACATTTTATGTATCTACTGTATCAAAATGGAAAGGTATATCATTTTGTTTAAGCAGTAAACTTGCAGAAAGCGTTACTGAAATTTCAGGGGGACTGGGTTTGCAATTTGGAATGTATAGATTAAACTATGGAATTCGATTTGGTTCACAAAATTTAGGAATGCCCCAAATGATTGATTTAACAATTCAACTGCCATAATATGGCCAATCAAAAAAATAAGGGTGATCGTCATCAAGTTCTGATTGTATTTCTGTTGTTCATTGTACTTGTTCTCATTAGTATTATGGTTGGCACATTTAATAAAATAAACCTACTTGAAAAATCGCCTGTTACAGAGCTTCCTAACATAGAACCTATTATTGAAGAAGTTGAGTTAAGTGTTGGAAAAATTGCAATTGTCATTGATGATTTTGGTTATCGTAATGATGAAATTTCTGAAGGGTTTTTGAGAATGAATACGAATCTAACATATGCTATTATTCCCGGCCATGAATACAGCCAAACAATGTCTAAAAAAGCATCAAAATCAGGATTCGAAGTTATCGCCCATATGCCCATGGGAACGACCGTGCCAAGCTTTGGAGAAGAGGAATATATTATAAAAGCATCCATGACCAGTGCGGAAATAGAAGATAGGATGGAAAAAGTGTTATCCCACTTACCTGAAGTTGTGGGTATGAATAATCATCAAGGATCAAAAGCGTCTGCAAACAAGCGGGTTATGAATGTGATGGGGACTATTTTAAAAAACCATGGAATATATTTTCTAGACAGTCGAACTACCAAAGAAACTCAAGCTGAAAGTACCATGCTCACTTTGGGTGTCCCAACAGGGCGCCGACATGTTTTTTTAGATAATGATTCAAATGAAAATGCCATAATCCAGCAACTGTATATACTTGCAGAAAAAGCAAAATCAAATGGATTTGCAGTTGGAATCGGACATGTGAAAAAAAATACGTTAAATGTATTACTTCAAGAAATTCCCAAGCTTAAAGCAGCCAATTTTAAATTCGTATTTATTTCCGAAGTGGTGAATTAATATATGTCGATTATGTGCAAAATAATGCGGGGAGATTTTATTGAAAGTATGCATGTTGCTTATGCAGTAGTTGTAGATGGGAAAGGTTGTATTGTCCAAAACTGGGGAGACCCACATTATCTAACCTGTATCCGTTCATCCTTAAAACCATTTCAAGCATCAGCATCTACAGTTTCCGGTGCTACGGAAGCGGCTGGTTTTTCATCCCCAGAGCTGGCTCTCATGTGTGCCTCCCATAATGGAGAGGATATTCATGTAAATACAGCGCGTGGAATGATGGAAAAATTGGGTTTTGAACTATCGCATTATGAATGTGGAAGCCAAACACCTTATAATAAAAAATCTAATAATGAATTAATCAAACAGTCTCAAAAACCCACTGCTCTTCATAATAATTGCAGTGGAAAACATGCGGGAATGTTAAGTCTTGCTAAACATCTGAAGGCTGATCCAAAAGGATATATTCATGTTAACCATCCTGTTCAGCAAGCTATCATGAAACAAGTGCGTACATATTCAGAGTTAAACGATTTTCCTTTAGCCGTTGATGGATGTAGTGCACCAGTTCCATTTATGCCTCTTTATAATATTGCACTCATGTACCAAAAGTTTGCCAGTGGGAAGTTTAATGAATTAAATATTCTTTATGATGCTATGGTGGCAAATCCCATGCTGGTTGCAGGAACAGATCGATTTGATACAGATTTTATATCAGTTATGTCTGGGAAAGCAATCACAAAAGTAGGTGGTGAAGCAGTACGGGGTTTGGGAATTCGCAAAGTTGATGGTGAAGTCTATGGTATTGCATTAAAAGTATTAGATGGGAATCAACGTTGTTCACCCATTGCAATGATGTCTATATTAAAAGAGATGGATGTGCTATCATCAAATAAATTCAACGAATTAGAAAAGTATACAAAAATAACATTAACGAACCATCGAAATCTAGACGTGGGTTCAATTAAAGTGGAGATAATGTGATTAAAAGAATTATGATTCTATGTGTATTATTATTGAGCCAAATTGTTGCTCAGTCTGACCATGTTTTTATGACATATAATTTGCTGAATTATCAAGATGAAAATGATCGGGAAGATGATTATGTTACTGTTTTAGAATACGTTCAGCCAGATATGATTATAGCTGAAGAAGTGACGGGGCAAACAGGTTACAACCATTTTTTATCAGATGTTTTAGATGTGTATGAATCGGGAGCTTGGTCTGGAGCAAATTTCACCAATCAAAGTGCCAGCCAAGATATTGCTCTTTACTACCGCCATGATGTTTTTTCATTTATCAGCACTGGCGTTGTTAGCACAGCTCAATCGTCCGGGTTACGTGATGTTGTAGAATGGGTCATGGAGCATAATGATTCCGGTGTACAGTTCAATGTGTATGGAGTACATTTAAAAGCAAGTTCAGGAGGAAGTAATCCCCAAACACGGTTAACTGAAGCAACAATATTACGTAATTATTTAAATGAACTTCCTGAAGGTAGCCACTTTATTGTTGCGGGTGATTTCAATATTTATTCCAATAGTTCATCCTCCGAACCAGCCTTCGAAATGCTAACTGAATCTGGAAGCGATAACGATGGTCAATTATTTGATCCCATAGATCGTATAGGGCACTGGCACAATAATAGTTCTTATTCCGATGTTCATACCCAAGCATCCCGGAGTGGAAGCTATGGTGGGATGGATGATCGCTTCGATTGGATTTTTGTGTCCTCTGCTGTGCTGAATGAAACATATGAAATGAATTATGTTGAAAACACATATTGGGCTGTGGGTAATGATGGTAATCATTTTAATCAAGCTATCAATGATGGAAACAATTCATCAGTGAATGATGCTATGGCGGATGCACTCCATGATGCATCTGATCATTTACCAGTTATTGCTTCATTCCAATTTCCTGGAGGTGATCCATCTCCATATAATGTTGTTGTTACAGAAGTGATGGTTAATCCATCTGTTGTATCTGATAGTTATGGAGAATGGTTTGAATTATACAATGCTGGTTCGTCTACTGTTTCTATGGATGGATGGTTATTACTTGATAACGGTAATGATGAACATAACGTTACTTCTATAAGCATTGATTCAGGTGAGTATATTGTATTTGGACGAAATACTGATAGTTCGGTAAACGGTGGTTATGATGCAGATTATGTATATTCTGGTTTTCAATTGTCCAACAGTGAAGATGAAATTAAACTTATCGATGATGAAGGTCGGCTTGTTGATGTAATTGAATACAATTCATCTTATCCATATTCATCTGGATCATCCATGTATTTAAAAAATATTAATTTTGATAACGCTGTAGATACGAGCTGGGCCATGTCAGAAGTGGCATATGGCTCTGGCGATTATGGAACTCCCGGTCGAGCGTGGGATGATACATTATCCACTGGAAATAATTTCGATTTCGGTATTCCGAAAACATTTGTTTTATATCCATCATTCCCAAATCCGTTTAATCCAGCCACAACCATCCGGTTTTCTGTAGAGTCGTCAGCCAGCCGGCGGACGTCTCTACGTATATTTGATATAACTGGTCATGTGGTTGCAACATTGATAAAAGGTGAAATCCCTATTGGAAATCATGAAATAACCTGGAATGCATCCAGGCAGTCTAGTGGAGTATATTTTGTTCAATTATCCAATGAGGAAACAGTCCAGACACAAAAGCTTATTTTATTGAAATAATTACGAGTCTTAATTGACTTCTCTCAACGTCAATATTAACTTGGCGGGCGCATTTTTTAGCAGGTGAACTCTTCTGCTGTCATTAACCGTGTTATAACATGAAAAAATACTGCCATCATTTCGCATTTATAATATTAATCATGGGTTTACTAATTCCAATCCATGCCCAATTTGCAGATGATATTTATGATAAATATACATCTGTAGGTCAGTTGGGTTTAGCTGTTACAAATTTCGGTGTTTTGGGTAATGGCTGGAATAAAATAGACGGCCGTATTCAACCTTCTTGCGAATATAAACAAAAAACAGAAATCCTTCGGGAACAAGTGGAGCATTTTTCGTATGCCGGACTATGGATAGGTGGAAAAGTAAATGAAGAACGACGTGTTTCAACAGCGATCGTAGATGGAGTATTTGAATCTGGTCAAGAAGGATTTGAATATTTTGCAAACTCCGGAGTTAAAATTCGTTCATCAATTTCATCGACCTCATTGGACTCTATGGCACAATATTTTTCACCCTTCGCTGTATCTCATCAAGATTTTATTATGGATTTTAAAGATTATGGAATTTCACCAACGGATGGGAATGGGATTCCTGGGCATGAAAACCCATTGGGAATTGATGTGCGATTAGAAACGTATGCTTGGAATTTTTCATTTGCTGATGCGTTTGTAATTTTAAACTATACAATTAAAAATTCATCTAATGAAACAATAAAAGATGTTTATGCAGGATTATGGATGGATGCGTCCGTGGCCAATATGAATTACACCAACAAATATGAACCAGGAGGCGGTTTCACTTGGAGTGATAATTTAGATGGATATGATCAATCCATAGATGATGCTGGTTTTAGCAGGGATATTGCTTATCAATATGATGCAGATGGTGATGATGGTTGGGCAGAATCATATATTGGAGTTTCATTGTTAGGGGGCACTGTTCCCAGACCCTATCTTAATTCTCATTATACCCAGTGGATCTGGAGAAGTTCTAATAACTCTGATTACCCCTTATACAGTATGCCTCTGCGAGATGAAGATAGATATGATGCTATGAAATCAAATGTACCAAAAGGTACAGGCGTCGATTATACTGAAGAGGGATATCCGTCTTCACCGGACAGTTGGTTATATTTACTTTCAGCCGGTCCATTTGGAAGTATTCCTACAAATGAAGATTCGTCCCAGTGGGAGTTACCCCCTGGTGATTCTTGTAATATAATTTTAGCAATTATATGTGCCCGGTGGAGTGGAACAACAGATGATTCACCCGGTCGCCGAGCGAAACTATATGTTAATAACGATTGGGCGCAAAAAGCGTATGATGGAGAAGATGCGAACCGAAATAATATTCTTGATGAGGGTGAAGATCTGAATGAAGATGGAAAAATAACGCGTTATATTTTACCTGAACCACCACCTATTCCAAATATTGCTGTAGAAGTGGGTGATCAACATGTAACGGTTTATTGGCAAAATAATGCAGAATCCTTTTCAGATCCCATTAGTCGCGAACAAGATTTTGAAGGGTATCGAATTTATGGAGCAAGAAAAACATCTAGTGTAGTGGATAAAGAATTTACATTATTGGGTGAATTTGATTTAGCCCACGATGATTATATGGGCATTGGTTATAATACTGGATTCGATTATATAAGAATTATAAATGAATTTGGTGAACAGGATAGTGTAGAAGTTGATGGACATTTTTATCAGTATAAATTTGTGAATAATGATGTAAAAAATGGGTGGTTGAATTACTATGCAGTAACAGCTTATGATCGTGGAGACCCCAATGCTAATCTAGAAAGTTTGGAAAGTTCAGTGTACGCTAATCGTCAGTACGTTTATCCGGGTGTAAAACCTACAAGTGACTGGGCAGGTAAACCGATTGTGTATCCCAACCCGTATCGAGGTCAGGCTGAATGGGACGGTTTTAGCAGTCGCAGTCGACAAATATGGTTTCAAAATCTACCGGAAAAAGCAGAAATAAGAATATTTTCTTTGGCAGGCGATCTCGTTGATATTCTCAATCATGATAAAGAATATAATGGGGGCGATATTCAAAATATCGATGACCGAAAGAACCCGCAATTCAGCGGTGGTGAACATGCATGGGATCTTATTACTCGCCATGATCAAGCAGCAGCGACCGGATTGTATTTATTTTCAGTCGAAAATTTAGATAGTAAAAGTTTATCATATGGTGAAATAAAAGAAGGTAAATTTTTAATCATTAAGTAAATGAAAAAAAAAGGAGTTCATAATGAATCGATTAACGATTATGATTATAACGATGTGTTCGTTGGCATTGGGTCAAACGACAGATTTGTTTTTATCAGAATACGCAGAAGGCAGCAGCAACAATAAGTACATTGAAATATATAATGGTACAGGTAGTGATAAAGATCTTACCAATTATGGAATTGTCAGATACAACAATGGTTCAACTACTAGTGAAAATCTCTATCTCCTTTCAGGTACTTTAATCGACGGAGATGTTTATGTAGTGGCCAATTCCAGCGCAGACGCAACGGGCATTTTGCCTTTTAATGATGATGATGGTACAAATTCTGGTGTTACATGGTTTAATGGAGATGATTATCTTGGATTAGTTTACGATGCAAATGCAGATGGTACTTTTGATAATACGACTGAAGTCATAGATGTAATTGGTTTGTTCGGTGAAGATCCCGGATCAGGCTGGGATGTGGCTGGCGTAAGTACTGGGACCGCTGAACATACATTAGTTAGAAAGGCAGCGGTTACAAGTGGAAATACAGATTGGGCATCTTCAGCGGGAACGACAACTGAAGATTCAGAATGGATAGTGTATGCACAAAACACATGGGACTATATCGGATCACATCCACATGTAGATCCTGCAATTGCAATTTCAAGTCCAACAAATGGAGCAACATTGTATTCTTCTGACCTAACGATAACATTTGAAGTGAGCAATTTTACAGTTGCTTCTGCAGGAAGTGGAGATGGTCATATTCATTATGCATTGGATGGCGGTTCAACTGTAATGCAATATACAGGTGACGATATTGTATTGTCAGGTTTGGCAGAAACGTCACACTCATTTATTATTTGGTTAGTAGATGACAGTCATGCAAATTTGAGTTCACATGTAGCTGATACTGTTTCATTTACAGTAGCCTCACCTCCAACTGCCACACCCATTGAAAATATTCAAACTGTAACCGATGCAGGGAGTGGCGACGATTGTTATCCTTCTCCTGAAGATGGAAATAATGTTACTGTGGAAGGAATAGTCACTGCAGTCATGAGCGTTGGTCAGTTCTATATTCAAGATGGTTCTGATGCTTGGGATGGTGTTTATGTTTATGATACGTCTGTTATGCCCACAGTGGGAGATGAAATAAATATGACAGCTGAAGTAGATGAATATTATGGACTTACAGAATTAAAAAATGTAGCTTCCTCAACAATATTATCTTCTGGAAATAGCGTATATGATCCAATTGTGATTACAACAGGTGACTTGTCTGGCGGATGTGCTGCAACTGGAGAATCCTTTGAAGGATTATTAATTAAAATTGAAAATGTAGTTGTTACAACTGCTGCAGATCAATATGGTCAATGGTTTATTGATGACGGTTCTGGAGCATGTGAAGTTGAAGATGCATTTTTTGCATATGCACCAGAAGTAGGCGATGTAATCCCATCAGTCACGGGTGTCGTTAGCTTTGGATATTCTGAATATGAACTTAATCCTCGTGATATGAATGATATCAATTTGAGTGGTGGTTCTCCTTCAATTTCAAATATAACTATGAATCCAACATCCCCCACAGATGCAGATGATGTTACCATTTCTGCAACAATTACAGATGATGGAACCATTGCAAGTGCTAATTTGACTTTTCATGTTGGAACAACTGATACAGATGTGGCAATGTCAAACACATCTGGGGATACATACGAAGGAACAATACCTGCTCAAGCATCTGGATCGACAGTTACATACTCTGTTTCTGCTGTAGATAATGAAGGCAATTCAAGTTCATCGGATGAAGAATATTCATATACTGTTCTTCCTTCAAGCGGAGCAATTACATCAATCTATGATATTCAATATACGACTGATGCAACTGGCGATTCACCACTAGATGGCCAAACCGTTACCATCAGCGGTATTGTTACAGCTGAGTTTTGGGGCGGTAGCAGTAATCGATATCTTCATGTACAAGATGCTGAAGGTCCTTGGAATGGTATTGTTTGTTTTAATTACGATGGCTGGGACACGTTTGATTTTGCTTCAGCTTCCGGTAGTGTAAATTCTGTTGCAGAAGGTGATAGTGTAACAGTTACAGGAACTGTCGATGAATATAATAATCTCACTGAAATTGTGGACGTAACAGAAGTAGTTATTCACGGTTCTGGAGAAAGCATGATAAGTCCTTCTGTGTTAACGCCTGGACAGGTAATGACTGGCGGTACAGAAACTGAAGCTTATGAAGGTTGTTTGGTAGCTGTGGTAAATATTACTGTGGATGATCCGGACTTGGGTTATGGAGAATGGTCCGTTACAGACGGAACTAACTCTATGAGATTAGACGATATTTGGGATTATTATTATGTTCCAGAAGCGGGTCAAAGTTTAGCTGAAGTTTCAGGTGTAATGACTTACACGTACAGTAATGCTAAACTATTACCTCGTTTAGCTCGTGATATAATTGAAGCGGATGGAGAGCCAGTACGTTTACAACGTATACAACAAGTTCTCTATAGTGATTTAATAGCTGCTGGTGAGGATGAAGAGTCTGATATTTCCTACATGTATGGAGATACAGTTACAGTTGAAGGAATTGTCACCATGCCCACAGGATTGAGTTTTGCTGGTGCTGGCATCAAATTCATATTCCAAGATGAAAATGGGGGTCCTTGGAGTTCAATTCTGTCCTATGATCCCGACAGTTCAGCTTTTCCGGTTCTCTATGAAGGAGATCGCATTCAAGCTACAGGTTATGTATATGAATATTCTACTGGCCCAGCGAATATGACAGAATTATTTATTACTGAACCTGTCAATATTATGGCTGTTGGTGAAGAATTGCCTGATGCGGAATTAATTGACTCTGGAGATTTGCGCTGGCCAACAACTGCAGAACAATGGGGTAATGTAACCGTTCGCATAGAAGAAGGTCTTGTAACCAATAATGATCTTCAGTATGAAATATTTGAAGTGGATGATGGTTCTGGTGGTGTATTAGTAGATGATGATTCTGATAGCATTCAGGTACATTTTGATGCTGTAGGTGCACCGCCGATTGGTACTTTTATTAGTTCAATCGAAGGCTGGGTTTATCATCATTATGGCTCCAATGAAGATTCGTCCGCCTATAAGCTAGAACCGCTATATATGTCCGATATTGATTTTGGTGCTGGTCCACCTGTGATTTCTGATGCAACAAGAACTCCCTGTGCTCCTGGCCCCAGTGATGGCGTTGTAGTATCAGCTGAAATAGTTGATAATTCAGCCATTGCGTCAGCAGAAATCATGTATTCAGTAGATGGCGGAGCGTATCAGTCAGCCTCCATGTCTGTTGGTGTCGATGATGGATGGTCAGGGACCATTCCTGCAACAGGTACAGAAAGTGCGCGAGTCTATTACTATATATCCGCCACTGATGACGGAACTGACCAGGATGCAGTCAAAACAAGTACCTTTCCATATGACATAGATGAAAACCAGTTTGGTTACGTGAGTAAAGACAGTGATCTTTCAATTGAGGATATTCAGTTCACCGATTGGAGCTCTGGTGATTCTCCATATGATGGATGTGAAGTGACAGTAACGGGAATTATTACAGCAGATACAGCACAGTACAATTCAGGATATGGAGCCTATGCATTCCAGAGTGGCTCTGCTGCATGGAGTGGAATAATCTTTGACGGTTGGGATGATACTGAATTGTCAAGAGGAGATGAGGTAACTATTACTGGAACCGTAGAAGAATATGATCCGGAATGGCATTTTAAATACGATAATAATACCAAGCTCATTAATATTTCATCTGTTACTGTCGAAAGTACTGGAAACAGTATGACAACTGTCGCAGTTAGCACATCTGATTTAGCTCAAGATGCAGATGAAGTAGAATCTTACGAAGGAGTTTTAGTTTCAATCGGCGATGTAACTGTTTCATCAGTAAACTCATACGATTGGTCAGTAGTTGATGGCTCTGGCGTTGAAAGTCTAATTGATGATGATATGGCAACCATGGAAGCAAATAGCTTCATGAGCGGATTGGAAGAAGGGACAACATTAACCAATGTAACTGGCATATTCAATTTCAGCTTTGGTACTTACAAACTCCAAATCAGGGATATGGCAGATCTTGGCCAGTTAGGGATTAATGATGATTTTGCTGGCATTGCTAGGGAATTTTCTCTCTATCCTAATTTTCCAAATCCATTCAATCCTGAAACACGGATTCGTTTTCAATTAGCTGAAAATTCTGATGTGAAACTCATGGTTTATGATGTGGTAGGTCGGAAAGTGAGAACATTGGTTTCTGACAGAATGGATGCTGGTTATCATGTCATTAACTGGAATGGATTAGATGATAAAGGGATTGATGCTGCATCCGGTATGTATATATATCGAATTAAAGCAGGTAATTTTATTGATCATCGAAAGATGCTACTAGTTAGATAAGTCATTCACAGGGGCGATGAAAATCGCCCCTGTATTGTTTTATATATGAAAAGACTGGGAATTTTATTTGGTTTACTCTTTGTCTCATGTTCCCTTTGGGATTATGAGGATCCGTCTATTTCTCATGAAAATGAATCACCCGAAACATATTTATCATTAATCGCCAATGATACAATCTATGCTCATTATGATTCTACAAGTGGGGAAATTACGTATGCTATTGATGAAGAACCGTCACCGGGAATGGTGTGGGATACTCTTGATCACGCATTCACATCCATAACCACAAGTAAACAGTATCTTCATTGGTGGGGAGAGGACAGAGACGGAAATATTATAGGATATAAATACAAGTGGAGTTCAGATTCGATTTGGACATTTACTGAAGAAGAAGAAGGTTTATTTTTTGTCCCAATTCGTACAAATTTGGATGTATTCAGTTTTGAAGTTGTAGCAGTAGATAATGATAGTTTAGTAGATACGACTCCAGCAAAACTGACTGTCCCTATCCGTAATTCTGCTCCAGAGATTAGTTTTCGTTATCGTAGTAATCCCTTTGTTGCAGATATTCAAAGTGACACAAGTTTAACATTTCCTACTCGCACATTTGTGTGGGACGTCTTGGATCAAGATGGAATTGAAACAATAACAGATATTTATTATGCCATAGATGACACCTGTGATACATGCTGGACACAATTGGATGCTGCGTCATATTCCAGTTTAACTCTAACAAATATCGAACTCGGTTATCATGTTTTTTATATTAAAGCCCGAGATATTGCAGGTGCTGAAAGCGATATCGTTTTTTTTCCTGATGGTACTAACCCTAATGAGCCGGGATTTTGGCGAGTTATGGCTATTAATGGTAATGTGTTATTAGTAGATGATTTTTCTCAAGATAGTCAAAATAATGCCCAGGATTGGTACAGATCAATTTTGGATACCATAATAGGCGCAGATCAGTTTTCAATATGGGAAATTGGTAAGGAATTACCTTATTCAAGTAGTGATGTATCGGCAAATCTTAAGTATTTCAATAAAGTAATTTGGTATTCTGCATATACAGGTGGAGAAACATATCAAGAAGCAGGAAGTAGTTTACTTAATTACGTTATGGATGGAGGTCATTTACTGATGAATGCGCCTGAACTTAAAGATTCTACTTTTACATGGTTTCCAATAAAATCTACATCTGTAATCAATCCATCCGGTCGTCTTTTCCAAGGGACGATTCTTGAATCTAATATTTCAGACAGTCTCGATTTAGCTCTTTCGCAATTGGTGGCAATTCGAGTAAAAGGATTCGAACCTGATTCGAGTGAATTCAGTTCAATAAAAAATCTTTATAATGTGGAAGAAGGCGATGGATCTGATGAATGGTCTGGTTCACCTAATGTATGTAGTCTAGGTCGTTTTCAGGTGTCACCAACTGTTGAATCGGGTAAAGTTGTTTTGTTTTCAATTCCTATGCATAATGGGTCCGTCCCAGTTTTAGAAGAAGGTATCACCTCAAAAGGATTCATCAATTATTTATTAAATGAGGAATTTTCAGAATGAGATTCCGTTGGCTTATTGTATTTATTCCTCTTCTGATGTTTGCCCAAAACACAGGAAAAATTTCAGGAAATATTATTGATAGTAAAACGGAGGAGCCGCTAGTAGGTGTAAATGTAATAGTAAAAGGAACATATTATGGAGCAGCTTCAGATTTAAACGGACGCTATTATATTTCAGGAATTTCAGCTGGAACATATAATATTGAAGCGTCCATTATCGGTTATAAAATATTACTCCAAACAGGAATAAAAGTAACTTTAGATAAAACCACAGTCTTGGGTTTCCAAATGGAAGAAACGGTTTTAACGCTCGGTGAAGAAATCGTCGTTTTAGGCTCAAAACCACTTTTTGATGTGGATGAAACGTCGAGTGTTGTTCGCGTTTCCAGTGATGATATTGCTAATAAAGTTGTTTCCAGCGTTGAAGATATTTTATCTGAACAAATTGGTGTTACCACTCAAGATAACGAGATTCATATTCGCGGTGGCCGCATAGATGAAAGTATGTTTATTGTTGATGGTCAGTCCGTAAAAGATCCACTATCTGGTTATTCAGGGAATCTGTTTGTTAACCCGGAAGCGATTCAAGAGTTGGAAATTGTAACGGGTGGTTATAATGCTGAATATGGTCAAGCCATGTCAGGAATAATAAATATTCGCTTAAAAGAAGGTCGGAAAAATTTTGAAGGTTCATTTAAATATGCCAGTGATAATTGGGGAATGGGACAGGATGTTATTTCTCATTATTCAACTGATAGAATAGAATTTAATGTAGGAGGTCCAGACCCATTCTTGGAATTATTTTTACCAAAGTTTGGGATTGATCTTCCTGGATCTTTTTCAATATTTCTGAATGGTTATGGAAAAATGTATGATAGTAATTTGCCTACTTCTAACCAACTTTACCCTCATCGTTATTGGTCTTTCCCAGGGTTGGAAGAAGATGCGCAAGATGATTTACTGTCTTCTTTAGCCGGGAGAGAAAACAACGACTGGCATGGACTATATAAGCTGACATGGAGAATTACACCTAAGAAAAAATTCAGCATTTCATATGATATTTCGTTAAATATCAATCAAGGTTACTTTATGCCACGAGCATTTTCATCTACTTATTTTCCATATACGTATCAACAAATCCTGGACAATTATAATACAATTACTCGTGAAACTCGTTTATTGAATATGAACTGGACCCATACGTTAAGCACCCGTTCATTCTATGAAATTACCATTGGCAGGTTTCTCACTTTAGAACATAGCGCTGTTCAAGACTTGCACTGGACGGAATATGATGAACGATTAGATCTTGACCCCATTAATTATACTGTTGTGGACCAAGACGGCAATATTACCATTACGTATGGAGATGAATTTTATGATACAGGATTTGCGCCAGAATGGTATGATGTGGCCAGCGATAATTATCGATTTGATATCGATTGGGTATACAGAACAGAAAAGAGACATAAGATTAAAGCAGGCGTTGAGAATACATTAACAGAAATTCAGGTTCTCGATATTGATGAGCCATGGGCAGGTACGTCTGGTTTTGGAGCAAACTATGACATGTATAATGCTCGCACAACATTTGGCGCATTTTACGTTCAGGATCGTATCACATTTGAAGGAATGACCGTTAATGTAGGTATGCGCTATGATTACTGGTTTCCGGGGAAATACGTTGAAGATGCAATCAATAATCCAAATACAGTTATTATTACGGATGCTGCACGTGAAAAATTTAATAATGAAACATTTGATCTTTTGGGTTTCAAGGGAAAAGGAAGGTTCAGTCCACGATTTGGCATTTCCCATCCTGTAACGGATAACGATGTCCTATATTTCTATTACGGACACTTTTCTCAATTACCCACATTTCAATATGTGTACGCCAAATTGAATTCTATATCTCAATCAACCTATCAGGTGTTTGGCAATCCGAACTTGAATCCTAAAACAACCGTTCAATACGAAATAGGAATTAAACACCGTTTTAGTGAAGATCAAGTATTGGAATTGAAAGCGTATTGGAAGGATATGTTTGATTATGAAACATCCCAAACGATTACACCCTCCAATCCAAAATATGCACACTTAAGATTCAATATGTATTTTAATGCTGATTATGCCCGTGCTCGTGGTATAGAAATTATACTTAAAAGTAGGGTGCTTAAACGCTGGTACGTGGATTTGAACTTTAATTATTCAATCATAACAGGTAAAAGTTCATCTCCATTGGACAACCTTCTTGTGCAGGCAGGAGCATTAAATGAAAAGCCTTTAGGCGAAAATTTCATGAGTTGGGATAAACCGCTTCAATTCTTTAGCAATATCTATTATAACCATCCTGCAAATTGGGGAGTTGCTCTACGCATCGAGTTCGGCACCGGCAGGAGATATACACGTTCAATTCTGGGAACAAATGATTATGAGGACGGCATTCGTTATGTGGAAGGTGTTCCATATTATGTTGGACCAAGGGATGGAGACAATCCGTATGCGTATTTCAGTGAACATACACCTGAATTATTCAAAAAATTAGGATTGAGAAATTTAAGTGGTTATAGTATGATGGATGTAAAACTTCACAAAACTTTTAACGTAACAGGATTGAAATACAAACTATATTTGGATCTTGAAAATGTATTTAATGAACAGATACCACGGAGAGTAAATCCATATACAGGTCAAGGATATAATCCAGGTGAGATTATTCCGTATTACATGATTAGCAGCCCGAATCCAAATTATGATCCATCTCGAAATGGGAAACGACGAACTGTTGAATTAGGAATACAGGTAATTTTTTGATGCAAAGAAAATTCATATTTATTCTTTTGCTGTTTACATTTGTGAATGGGCAAAATTTCTTCCCCATTTTGGGGGGTCAGCGTGTGGGCACATCCGTATATACTTTTCTTAAAATCGGTGTAAGTGCTAGAGCAGTAGGTATGGGGGAAGCTGTTGTTGCTTTACAGCAAGATGCTGCATCCGTTTATTATAATCCGGGTACAATAGCTCAATTCGACCAGACAGAATTTTCAGCTTCACGAATCCAATGGCCGGCGGAGATAAACTATGATTTTTTCAGTATTGCTCGAAATATAAAAGGTCGTCATTATGCAGGATTATCTTTTGGAATATTGCATATGTCACCCATGCAGGAAACAACGGAATATTTGCCCCACGGTTCAGGGAGTTATTTTGTTTATCAAGATCGTTTTGTTGCGCTGACGTATGGTGCCCGCATGACTGATCGATTTAGTTTTGGTATTACATTAAAACAAGTAGAAGAAAATTTAGCAGGGCAAACAATGAGTACTGCCATGTTGGATATGGGTACATTTTATTGGACTGGGTTTAGGTCATTACGATTTTCAGCTTCACTCTCTCATTTTGGACCCCAAGCACAACCGGATGGGACATTTGAGAAAAATGTATTAGATACGGATACAGGTGAAGAAAAAACGGTAACGACTGAATTTGAATCGTTTTCACCACCAACTGTTTTTAGAGTTGGAGCAGCTATGAATATTTGGGAAACAGTACAGCAGTCAATTCTAATTTCATTACAATTGAATCACCCAGTTGATAATGCTGAAAATATTTCCACAGGTTTGGAATACAATTATGGAAATATTTTCTTTTTGCGTGGTGGGTATAAAATAAATAAAGAAGAAGAGAATGTTTCATTTGGCGCCGGTTTAATAATACCCATTGGTAAACTAAAACTCCGTGTCGATTATGGTTACGCAAATTTTAATCATTTATCTGACCCTCAACGATTAACAATTGGATTATCATTTTGAAGTTGAAATTGATTTACTTATTATTTGGTTTCGTTTTATTCTCCAATGCATGTGTTGAAAAAATGCAGCTTCCGGATTCCCTTGATAATGTCGGTGAGTTTTCTGCTGGTGACACAACATTTTTACTTATTCAACCCATTTGGGATGAAGAAATGGGATTGCAGTATCCTGTAGAAATTTCAATTGCTTCAAATGGATATGTATTTGTGGCGGATTCTGGAACTAAATCTATAATTGCTTTTAATCAAAGTGGTGAAGTTTTGGAAGGGTTTGAAGATCTTCAAAATTTAAATATGGTTCCTATTGATTTGGATATAGATCAAAAAATGAATGTGTATTATACTGATGGAAGTCAGAAGATTTATAGTTGGAATCATTATATCAATTCTGTTGGCATTGAAAAAATAGCAGTGTCTGGTTCATTCAACAATGAAGGAGTTGGCTCTATAACAATTGATGCATTTTCTGATGAATGGTTTCAATATTTAAATGATGCTGAATGGACACTTGAATATGTGAATTGGGGTTCGCCTCAAGTTGAGATTGATTCATTGCTAGCTCCCCATGTGTTTTATGATGGCGCTTTATCAGTCCATTCTTTTAATGATATTTATTATGATTCAGAAGCATCAAGTTTCATTGGTCTTTCGGCAACCCAAGATAAAAGTAATTATATTTATGCTCTCGACCATCCCCATGATCGCATTATTCGAATTGATCTGCAGAGAACACATTTAATAAGATTGTCCAATGGAGAAGAAATTTGGACACATCGAGGTGTTTTTGCTCATAATGTTACAGATGAAGGCACAGGTGCGGGGAAAGTGGACGATCCTACAGGTATTGATGTAGATTATAATGGCAATATTTACTATTCCCAAACGGGGGAATTCTTTACGGTCCATAAAATTCGAAAAGCGTCTGGATCAAATTATTATCCATCTGTTTTTGATAATGGGATGAATGAAATAATGGATTTATATCGTTTTTCGAGCCCCGCGGATGTTGCAGTAGATAATAATCAGTTTGTTTATGTGGCAAATACGGAAGCTCAAGAGATTCAAGTCTTTGATTCAAATGGAGATTTTTTTCTTAAAGCTGGTATCGAAACATTTATTATTGATACAACCATGCAGGTTATTCATGGTTCAGATACAGTTGTTGTAGATACTTTCTTAACAATTGAAGAAAAAGGATTTCTTGTTGAACCATCTGCAATAACGGTAGATAACCGTGGGATTGTTTATATTTGTGATACAATTACTGGACGTATTTTACGCTATCGACTCTCCAATCAATTAGATGAAGATCTACAACCCATTCCTTAAGCTAATTATTTTTCTGTCTTTTTGTTCTATAATAATTGGGCAAGTGACAGAAACAGCTTTCATAAAATATTACAAATCTGACAGGGATTTTATTGCAGATGTGCCCATCTTTGCGACAGAACGAATGGGGCAATCCCATTTAGAAGTCACATTTAACGAAAATAATCATCCAGTTTTAAAACGATGGCTCAATGAGCGGCATGAATTGATTCGAGAAGAAATGTTTGTGTATAATGAAGAAAAAGCATTGAAAAAAAGACTCTATTTAAACAGTAATCGAAGAACCGAAAAAATAATACATTACGGGGAACAAGAACCTTGGAGTGTGGAATTCAGAAAATATTCAATTCCTAAATCAGACATTGTTTCATATCTTGGTCAGCAAACTGAATTTGTATTGAATGGTACCGACAAAATTTCCCAAATTAATTTCCGGAATATTAATTATATTGAATATGGGACAATTCATTTGAGTTATAATCATCTTGGTTTTTTGCAGGAAGAGGTTTGGCGTACACTGCCCGACGAAAATAACATTAGAAAGTTTGTCTATGATTTTGATATTATAAATAATGTGCAGCAGATATGGGAATTTGGTTGGGGAGAAGAAGAAGTCAGTCACGTCGCTTTGAGTATGGCGCCGGAAGATAAATTATACACAACGCCTCCACCCAGGACAGGAAATGAACTTGATGAGGTAGATATAATAATTAAAGAATTGAAATCCAAGCGAGTGATAACATCTATGCCTGCCATTATCCCTAAAACGGAATGGGATCGTTTAAAATTAACAAATAATGAGGTAATGGATATTGTTTTTGTAGGGATTAAAAACAATAGAATTCGATTCAGTTTGCCGCAAAGCAAAGATGTATTGAGTATTTCACTGGACCGAGTATCTTCCGTTACGACTAAATACGGGAAGCGGGTGTTTCCCTGATGTAGGTTGGTAGATTGGAGAGGAGTACCTGGTTATTGGTTCAGCCCAACTGGGACGGTTGTATGTGCCGTTCATGCAACGGTTGGAATCCCATTAAAATTTTACCTAAATTATAGCATGAATCATATACAAAAGTGTTTCCTTTTATGCATAATTTCGAGTTTAATACTTGCCCAAAGTGCGTATCCGCCACCTACAAATCTTGTTACTATTCCTACTGCAGGAACATTGGTCCGAGGAAGTTTTTCCATGGACATGCGCATCCAGAAAAATGGTGGTTTTAGTTCCGGGCTCAAAGTAGGTATTACAGATCGGTTTCAGTTTGGCATGTCATTTGGAGCCAGCAATCTTATCGGCGATGATAGTTTAAAATGGTATCCGCATCCGGAAGTAAATTTGAAATACCGGTTAATTGATGAAACGACTACAGTACCTGGGATAGCTATCGGTTTAAACAGCCAGGGATTTGGTACTTATGATGACATATTAGAAAGGTACGAAACTAAAGCCTATGGTATATATGCTTCTGCTAGTAAGAATTGGACAACACCTTTAGGAAATATGGGACTGCATGCGGGCGTGAATCAAAATTTCCTCGAAATTAAAGATCATGATGAAGATCAAAACCTGTTCATGGGGATTGACTTGGAATTCAATCCTGAACTTTCTTTGCTTGTAGAGTACAATGCAGCTTTAAATGAAAATGATAATGAAGCAGAAGATATAGCTCTTAATAATGGTGGATATTTAAATGCAGCTATACGCTGGACATTTGTTGAAAGATTACATATTGAAATTGATTTTAATAATCTCTTATTTAATAAAGATAAAGTGAATTATTTCAACAGAGAACTCAAAATTATTTATATAGAATATTTTTAAAACGTATTTATGTAAAACGTAAAATATTTATTACGTTTTATTTCCCATGTCTAAACTGAAAGAAACACAACTCTCCACAAAACAAGTTTATCAAGGTTCATTTTTAGATGTACGTAAAGATGAAGTGGAATTACCCAATGGAAAATCATCTACTCGTGAATGGATAAATCATCCCGGAGCTGCGTGTATCATTCCCATTCTGCCCGATGGAAATATTGCATTAATTAAACAATACCGATATCCAATTAAAGAAGAAATGATTGAATTACCGGCTGGAAAATTGGATTCTGGAGAAGAACCAGAAGAATGTGCTAAAAGAGAGTTAGAAGAAGAAATAGGATATGTAGTTGGTAAACTAACGTTTATATGTAATATTCATCCGGCCATTGGATTTGCCAGTGAAAAAATGTGGATTTACCTTGCTGAAGATTTAATAAAAACGGCTGAAAATACAGATCATGATGAATTCTTGGAACTTATGCCAACTCATCTTGATGATGCAGTCAAAATGGTATGGGATGGTAAAATTACCGATGTAAAAACCATTATTGGCTTACTGTGGGCCGATCGTCTTTTGCATAAATAAAAAAAATTAGAAATGTGAAATCTTCATATGTATGATCTATCTTCTCAACTTAAATCCAAAGCTCTTGAAATTGGTTTTCAAAAAGTCGGTATTACTCAAGCCGTTTCCACCCCCGTAGAAAAAGCAAATTTAGATACATGGTTGCAAAAAGATCATCACGGTTCTATGGAGTGGATTGCAAAAAGGAAAAGTGAACGTGGTGATATATTCGAATATTTCCCTGAAGCAAAATCAGTAATCTCTGTTGGGATGAATTATTATTCCGGACATGATCAACATGATTTTAAGTCAGAGTATAAAATAAGTAATTATGCCTGGGGTGATGATTATCATGATATTCTGAAATCAGATCTCTTTAAAATACTAGGTTGGTTGAAGGAAGAAGTTGCTGACGTAAAAGGGATTGTATGTGTAGACACATCACCTGTCATGGACAAAGTGTGGGCGCAGAAGGCTGGGTTAGGTTGGCAGGGAAAACATACGAATCTAATTTCCAGAGATTACGGGAGCTGGCTATTTTTGGGAGAATTAATTTTAGATATTGAACTTGATTACGACAAACCATTTAGTGAAGATTTATGCGGATCTTGTACAGCATGTATCGATGCCTGCCCCACACAAGCATTAGGGGAATATGAGATCTACGGAGAAAAATGCATTTCTTATTTGTCCATTGAACATCGCGGGGAATTACCTGAAGGTCAGACAGATTTACATGATTGGATATATGGTTGTGATATTTGTCAGGAAGTCTGTCCATGGAATCAGAAATTTTCACAAAATTCAGAAGCTGAATCATTTCAACCTCGTAAAGAAATAATTATATGGACAGATAAAAATTGGCAATCACTGGATGAAGAAGGATTTCGTAAATTGTTTAAAGATTCAGCAGTTAAAAGAACAAAATTTTCAGGTTTATCTAGAAATATAAAATTGAATAAAAAGGAGGCATCATGCCAAAAATAGGAGTGGTATTATCCGGTTGTGGAGTGAATGATGGATCAGAAATCCATGAAACGGTCATTACCATGCTAGAATTGGACAAAGCCGGTGCGGATATGATCCTTATGGCTCCCAACATTGATCAAATGCATGTAGTAAACCATTATACCGGGCAAGAAATGGATGAATACAGAAACGTTCTTATGGAATCGGCTCGTATCGCCCGAGGAGACATAAAGGATATGGCAGAAGTGACGTCCAAAGATGTGGATGCATTGATTTTCCCCGGCGGATTTGGAGTTGCGAAAAATTTAAGTGATTATGCCATGGCCGGCGCGGATTGTTCTGTAAATCCGGATGTCGTGCGTCTTACAAAAGAAGTCCATGAAGATAAAAAGCCCATCGGTGTTATTTGTATTGCTCCGGCAATGATGGCCAAAATTCTAGGCGAAGAGACAGAAATGACCATTGGTTTTGATGAGCAGACGGGTAATGATATTAATGCCATGGGTGCAAAACATGTACTTTGTCCTGTGGAAGATATTGTTGTTGATATGGAAAAAAAGGTTGTTTCAACCCCTGCTTATATGGAAGCTAAACGTATCAAGGAAGCGGCTAAAGGTATCTCAAAGCTGGTGGCAGAAGTATTAAGTATGATTTAGCGTTATTGCGTTAAAGTATTATAGTAATTAGTTAGGTTTCGATTTGGAGTTTGAATGACTTTATTGTTTTACCACACCCCTAAATCTCCTCCTCATATAAGGAGGGGTCTCGTGGGGTGGTGGTTATTATTTTTTAATTACAATTATAAGATCTATTAAATGATCAAAGTGTGCCATATAAACGACCTTCCAAAAAAATCAGCTAAAGTGGTCATGGTTCATGATACTCCAATTGCAGTATTCAATGTGGAGGGAAAGATCTTCGCTTGGGATAACCGCTGTCCTCACCGGGGAGCTTCACTGGCAGATGGATATATAACAGACAAAACTGTGCAATGTAAATTTCATTTGTGGACATTTGATATAAAGAAAGAATGTGCCGTGGCAAATGAAGCAATTAAGCTAAAATCATTCCCAGTAGAGATAAGGGAAGGGGAGATTTTCCTAAAAATCTAATCAGCTATATCTAATTCAATCGATCCCAACCCAACTGACATATCCAAGGATACGGTTGGTTGAGAGCTTTTCCAATCTTCTGAAACATATTTATTTCTTTTTTTCACCAAACTCTCAAGTTCAATTGATGATAGAAAGTGATCATGTACTTTTGCAGAAATATTCACATTATTAGGTAAAATCAATTCGATAGAACCTAAACCTACTTCAAGTTCGATTTCCATATCACGACTGATTGGATCAGAGAAATCAAGTTCAGCGGCTCCCATACCAACTTCTATATTGACTATTTCAGCATTTAAATGACTTAAACCACGACCTGTGAATTCGCCCATACCTGTTTCAATATCGACAATCTCACATTGAATTTTGTTTAGATTATTGATTTCTAATTCCACGCTTCCCATGCCGCATTCAATATTTAAAGAATTAATCTGGATTCCTGATAGATTGAGATTCGCATCACCCATGCCAAAATCTAGTTCAATTTCAGTAGGTAAACTTAATGGAAGCTTGAATTCGCTTTTATTATAAAATTGCTCTTTATCCCAGGGAAAAGTAAAATTATTTTCTTCCGAATGGTCACGGAGGTTTGTGCGAATATCTAATTGGCCACTTTTCCCAATAACATTATAATGAATATTGGGGGACTTAAATTGGATTGGGTTGTATTCAGAAAACCCATCGAAATCAGTGGGATTTTCTTTATTGGGTAATAAATCAAATTGCCCCATCTTAAAATCAATTTCAACCTCCAAACGATCAACCTCTTTGATAAAGTAATGAAAATGATCGCGAATGATAACGTCTTTATCATCATCAAGTCTTCCTTTTCCAATTAATGAAAGAGAAAACATTATTGTGTAAATGATTACATTTTTCATTTTAAAAATTGTAATTAAGTCTTACGGTTGTTTCCAGATAGTCACTGCCATCCAATGGTTTGGCAATATTCATAGACCAGTTTAAATCATCCTCATCGGAGCTGCCAAAACCAATACCCGCAGATGATATGCCGTAATTCATAAAATCCTGCTGATTGATGCTAAATGATGACCCTGCCCAGGCATAACCACCATCTACAAACAGCTTTAAGAAAAACCACTCATCTGTAAAATCTTCAGTGAAAATGAGTTCTCCATTCATTTGCACCATTTGATCACCGATTTGATATTTGTATGGGAAAGCACTGACAGAGCCGAGTCCGCCTACTCCAAATTTGCGAAATTCATGGAGACGTCCTTCGGACATTCCGGCCATAAATTGAGAATGAAAAACAAGCCCATAAGCCATTTCCCAATTCATTTTTACAAATCCAAAAATGCGTTTACGCAATTGAGCTGATTCCAGTGTATAGATGTGTGATCCATTATCCGCTTTTTGATAGGCTTCTCCTTGGACAAATATTTTCAACCCAGTAGAAATCGGAGAATAGGATTTGGTTTTAAATGCAGCCGTTGCCTGGATATAATCCATTTGATCCTGAACGTCAAATAAAGGGTTTGGTCGTAAATCTCGTTCTTTATTAAATAAACTCCAAAGATCATTATCCAAAGCAATGGAATCCTGTTTAATCGATGCTCCAATAAATTTTATTTTAACACGGTATAAATCCAATCCGATTCCGACTGACCATCCTTCTTCATCCCAGCGGTCGTAAAAATCCTGACGTCCAAGTATACCTGCCCACGTATTTTCACCCTCACCTAATCGATAAAAATCGTCTGTTCTGCTTTCTTTAAAAACACTTCCAAAGAACACAAGGTTGCTGTTAGAAAAGAATGATTTTTCTAATGTTAATCGTCCAGCAGGTTCATCTGAACCAAAACGGTATCCGAGAGTTGTGTTCAAGCGAACGGATGATTTTTTAGCACCATCCCATGTATGATTGAATGAGAGCACAAATCCTTCATTTCGATTAAATATCAAATTTTCTTTTTCCGGGTGAATCCAACTCTCCGTCGCCCGGATGGAACGATCTTTTATGATTAGCTTGGATTCACCATCCATACTTTCAGCCGGTTCCATTTCGCGGTAGACCAAGCCTTCTTTAAGATGTGTTTCAACAATCTTGCCATTAATAACAGCTGCATCATCTTTCTGAACGCTTCCGCCGATAGCAACAATCGTGCCGTTTACCACAGCAGTTGAGCCAAGCGTTACATCTCCTCCTACAACAGTTATTTTCCCGTCAACAGTTCCATAAACAAATAAATTTCCGCCTAAAATGCGAATATTATTACTGTTAATTGTACTAGTTTCGATGGTATGATCACCAAATAGTTTTGTTTCACCTGTAATTATATTTTGTTTAATCGGTTCTGAATAGTTTTCTTTTTCTTTCCCCTGCATGAAATCTTCAAGGCGCTCACCAGCTTTATCGAGATCTTCCCCAGCTTCTTCAAGTCGTTCTCCCGCTTTATCAAAATGCTCTTCGACAGAATCAAAGATAGATGCTTCATTCTCTTCCTGTGTAAAGACGAATGAAGAAAAAAGTGTGATAAATATTAAATATCTCATCATTTATTCCTTTTCTAAAGTTATATCGCCATGGCCTGTTTTCAACTCAATGGGAAATGTTCCCTTCCCGATGACGATATGGCCATGGATTTCGCTGTAATTTGATGTAAGAGTTATGGGAAAATCACTTTCAATATTGTGACCAGTATTACTTCCCTCAATCCGAGCATTAATAGTGGCTGGGAAATCGCCCGGTAAAGATAAGTCTATTGATCCATTTCCTGCTTCCATATGTATTGCGTGATTATCCAATGATTGATTCCAGAATTTTATAATATCAATATTCCCGCTGCCCGTTTCAGCTTTTATACTGCCATTCAATTCATTGCCGTCAATTGATCCTGCACTTGTGAAAATATCGACATTTCCATTCACTGATTCCAACTCAATATCCCCTCCGGATGTTCTTCCTATAATATTGCCATCTACATCTTCGATGATCAAATCTCCGCCGGATGTTCTTAATTCCATATTGCCGCGAACATCTTCAACTTCTATGTCTCCACCAGATGTAATTCCTATAATATTTTGTCCATTTATCCTGGCAAATTCAATACTGCCGCCGCTTGTTTTAACATCCACATTGCCTTCTATATATCGAATTTCAATGTCTCCGCCGCTGGTGCTGCCTGTAATTTGACCTTCGGTATATAATACCTCGATCTCTCCACCGGAGGTTGATAAGTTTACATTTCCTTCAGAATTACGGACTTCAACATCTCCGCCGGATGTCTTTGCATCAATTTTTCCAATTATGCCATGGAGCTCAATATCTCCACCGCTTGTGGTAACTTTTACGACACCGGAAATAGTTGAAATGTCAATATCTCCACCGGTGATCATTGTTTTAATGCTGAATTCAACTGGAACAATAATATTAAATTTATAAGAAACACTTTCCTTATGTTTTGAACTCCCTTTAATTTCGATGATATTTCCATCGTTTGATTTATTGATTACTGTTCGGCTTTCATCATAATATTTTTTAGCTCTCCGTTCAGAACTGGATCGCACTTTAATCTCTTCTTGAATATTAACTTTATACGTTTCCTGTCCTTCAATGGTGATGTCGCCAAAAATATCTTTGATGATTAATGTGCGGTTTTCCTTACCATCTTCATCAACGGTGAATTCGTAAGAATTTGTACCCACAAATGAATGTTTAGAATCATAGTCGAATGATTCAAAGATCTTTTGGGGAAAAAGAAATACAGAGATGGAAAATATGAATGTGAGAATTTTCACTGCTTAACCTCGATCTTTTCCGGATTTACTGCTTCTTTAAATGATTTGAGCGTTTGAGCAGCTTGGGTGCGGATGAATTCATTGTCGTCCATTACACTGACTATCTGTAAAACGGGAAGTGATCTTTCTACAGGGTTTGCTGAAATGATTTCCAATGCTTTCTGGCGGACAGCCTCATTTTCATCTTCCAATAACACTTTGATACTGGCATCAATAATAAGTTCAGAGGACTCATAATTTTGTAAAATATCAATTGATCGCAAACGCACACCTGGGTTTGTATCTGTTAACAGAGCTGAAACTATAACAGACTTTGCATCGAGTTGGGGAGCGGATTCTTGCAATAACCGGACTGCTTTAAGACGCTTACCTGGATTTTCATCATTCAATAATAAGTAAAAAAGTAATTGCTGGATGTCCGGGTCATTTACGCCGCCAATGACGTCATAATCCTTACCCGTCTCTAGTGCAAAGTGGATGCGGTTATCACCATTTAACCCGCTGGTCAGTTTTATATTTTTCAATTCATTTGCTCTCATAAGATCAACAACATTGATATCCATTCCCTGAACTGGAAACTCGCGATCGAAAGAAGGGAGAGGGAGGGTTCTGCTGATTAAAACAGCAATGGCCATATATGTTATTACAGCCCAAGCAGGTTGAGGAGCTGTTAAGAATTCTTTGATTCGAGATACTAAATTCGGAAGCGCAGATTTAAATTCTTCTGATTCTAATTGCTGTATCCTACCTTTTAATAAGAGTCTCTGGCTTTGGAGTTGTTCGTCACTTGGAACAAATGAAAATACTTCGGTCGAAAGATTTAATGTGGCTTTATAGTCATTAACCAGTGTCTTTAATTCATCATTTATATTTAGTTCTGATTCAAAATCTAAACGTTCCTGTTTAGACATTAAGTCAGATACGTAAGCAATAGCTTTGCTGTGGTAATCGTGGGAGTTTGTTTTAGACATAACGATATTCCTTTAATTCATTACGCATTTTTTCCATTGCCCTAAAAAGATATTTTTTTACAGTACCATTACCAATGCCCATAATATTGGCTATTTCCCTGATTTTCATTTGTTGTAAATATTTTAAAATAAAAACAGTACGCTGTTTTTCTGGCAATTTTTCAGCCGCCGCCTTTATTACTTGAGTTATTTCTCCACTATCAATGTCATTTGATGATTCTTTTATAATATCCAACGGATCATAATCTTCTCTCGAATCCTGGAGCCGCATACGGGTCAATTTTTGTTTCATATTTATTGAAGTGTTTAGTGTGATTCGGTACAGCCATGTATAAAAAGAACTTTCCATACGGAAAGTATGTAAACTTTTGTATGCTTTTACAAAAGACTCTTGGTACAGATCTTCAGCATCTTGTTCGTTTTTCATTAATTGATAGGATAAAACCATAATCCTCTCATCATGCATAGCAACGAGACGATGAAATGCTTTACTGTCCCCGCTTTGAGCGTTTATAATTAATTGTTTTGTTTGGTCCGTCATTATTTTGTGGCTTCATGTATCCTATGACATATAATACTTCCAAAAGGTTGTCAAAAAATTTACACAAAAAAAGAAACCCCCGTAAACGAGGGTTTCAATCAAAAATATATTGATAGAGCTTTATTTAAAGACCAGTTTCACCCACTGTCTTTTTGACAACCTCCAACGTATTATTTAATTCGGATTTTTCATTATCCGTTAATTCAAATTCGAGAATTTTCTCTACACCACCTGAACCAATCACAGTAGGTACACCGATGAAAAATCCATCGACACCGAATTCACCTTCACATAATGATGCGCATGGAATAACTCGTTTTTTATCCCTTAAGTAAGATTCTGCCATTTCAATTGCAGATTGTGCAGGTGCATAAAAAGCAGATCCATTGCCAAATAATTTTACAATTTCTCCACCCGCAAAACGTGTTCTATTTTCAATTTCAGCCAATCGTTCTTTAGAAATTAAATCAGTTATAGGAACTCCGCCAACGGTTGCCAATCGTGTAATAGGAACCATCGTATCGCCATGTCCTCCTAATACCATACATGTTACATCTTGAGCTGATAATCCAGTTTCCATAGCAATGAATGTCCTGAATCGTCCAGAATCTAGAGCTCCAGCCATCCCAACAACTTGATTATTACTAAATCCTGACACTTTATAAAATGCATATACCATTGCATCCAATGGATTGGAAATAACAATTACAAACGAATTAGGAGCCTGCTTTTTGATATTTGAGGCAACGTCTTTCATTATCCCTAAGTTAATTTCCAGTAAATCTTCACGATCCATCCCGGGTTTTCTAGGAATTCCAGCTGTAATAATAAACACATCTGAATCTTTAACGTCATTCCAATCGGATGTGCCAGTAATAGTTGAATCATAGCCATCATGAGGGCGTAACTGCATTAAATCAAGCGCTTTACCCTTTACCATGCCCTCTGCTCTAGGTATGTCGAAAATAACAATATCGCCTAATTCTTTTTGTGCAGCTAATAAAGCCAAGTTGCCACCAATCTGGCCGCCGCCAATTAATGAAATTTTAGGTCTGGGCATATAATCCTCTTAAAGTGAAATGATTAAGTTATTAAAGTTACTATGAATCAATTACAAATAAAAAACCCCTGCAGAAACAGGGGTTTTTGTATAATTTGATTAACTTTTTGAAATGGGAATTACACTAACAATTTTTTTTGATCTTCCTTTGCGGCCGAATTTAACTGTACCGTCAGCTGTAGAAAAAAGGGAATCATCACCACTGCGACGTACATTTGTTCCTGGATGTATTTTTGTTCCACGCTGTTTTAATATAATACCCCCAGAGAGTATAGTTTGGCCATCTGATACTTTTACGCCAAGTCGTTTTGCATTTGAATCGCGACCATTTCTAGAACTACCAACACCTTTTTTATGTGCCATAATTACGCTTCCTTGACAGTTTTTTCTGCCGGTTTCTTTTTTGCAGTTTTCTTTGCTACTGACAATTTGATTTTATCTACTTGCAACAATGTATAATCTTGACGGTGCCCGTTTTTGCGTTGATACCCTTTACGGCGCTTTTTCTTATAGATAAGAATCTTTCTATCACGCCCTTGTTTTACAACGCTGGTTTCAACGGTTGCACCTTTTAGAATAGGGGTTCCAATCAAATTTTTCTCACCATCATTCGCAAAGAGGATTCTGTCAAACGACAGTTTATCACCCACGTCTGATTGTTGGAGAGCAACTTTTATTTGATCTCCTTCTTTGACCGTATATTGTTTTCCTGAAATTTCTACTGTAACATTCATTATTTTAACTCCAAAAGCCGGCAAAATTAAGAGGAATTCTCCTTATTACCAAGGTTTACATAATCTGTTATATCTTCATTATCTTTTGTGCGGATAAAGCGAAATTCATCACGATTAATTTCTGTTGAACTTGTAACAGATATATGGACAAAATTTTGCCACATAAGTCCGCGCAATACTTTCTTATCCTTTATAAAATCTGCATTCTCAGGGTGTAACTTTAATTTGAGTCGTAAATCTTTATGCTTACTTTTATATCGACGCAGCCAATGATCTATTCGTGTTATAAGTGTTTCTTTCGATATAATTCTGCCTGATCCATAACACGTAGGGCAATTTTCGCTCATTGAGTCGATAAGACTTAAACGAATTCGTTGTCTCGTCATTTCAAGTAAACCAAAATCACTAATGGGTGAAACAGCTACTTTTGCCCTATCTTTTTTCAATTCTTTACGAATTTCATAATATACTTTTCGTTGGTTAGCTACTTCACGCATATCTATAAAATCTATTACAATTAAACCCGAAAGATCGCGTAGACGAAGTTGCCGTGCTACTTCACGAGCTGCTTCGAGATTTATTTTTAAAGAATTATCTTCATGTTGTTTTTTTCCAATAAATCGCCCACTGTTTACATCAACAACAACCATAGCTTCTGTTTTCTCAATAATAAGATATGCACCACTTTTCATCCAAACTTTGGGACGCATTAGTTTTACTAATTCATCTTCAATGCCCATACCCTCAAACAGGGGTGTTTTTAAGCGGTAATAATCCAATCGGTTTGCCATATCGGAAGAAACATCTTCTAAATAGCGGGATGTTTTGCGAAATAATTTTTTAGAATCAATGACTATTTTTTCAACATCAGATGTTAATAAGTCGCGAATAACTGAAGACGCAGTTTCGAGATCTTCATAGACTATAGTTGGTGCTTGAGTCTTTTCAGCTTTTCCTTGTAAACGGCCCCATGCTGATTTCAATTGTTCATAGTCATTTTTAAGAAGTTCTTCACTCTTACCTTCAGCAACCGTTCTCACGATAACACCAAAACCTTTGTGTTTTATTGAACTAATAATTTTCTTTAATCGCCGTCGCTCATATTTATCCCAAACCTTTTTGGAGATACCAATATAATTGGTATTGGGTACCAATACTAATAATCTGCCAGGAAGTGCTACCTCAGTGGTTACCCTAGGTCCTTTTCCTGCAAATGGTTCTTTTATAGCCTGAACATAAATATCCTGGCCTGTATGTAGATCTACTGAAATGTTGTCTCTGTTTTTACGGTGATTACGAGACGAATTTCCTTTTTCATCATCATCAATATCATTGAGATAATCGCTGTTTTCAATTTCAGAAAAAGGTAAAAATGCATTTATATCGAACCCAATATCCACAAAGGCAGCTTGCATTCCGGGCAAAACATTTTCCACTTTACCTTTATAAATATTGCCAACCATGCGTTGCTTTTCCTGCTTTTCGATATATACTTCAACTAATTGAGTATCTTCGAGAATCGCAATGCGCGTTTCACCCATACTTTCATTTATATATATTTCTTTTTTCATAACCTGTACCTATAAATTACCATCGTAATCGTCTATTTTATGTAGATAGCAAAAAATACTCCGCGTACGGAGGATTTTAAACTGTTATTTTAGATTGGAAGGGATGAAGGAGGGGAAAAATGTGTAAAAATCTTGAATTTGTTTCAAAAAAAATCCGCGTAAATAAACTGTTAATTAACCTTCGATTTCTTCCAAACCGATTGCAAAATTACCTTATTTTAGTAAACTTTCGCAAGTGAATTGTCCAATCAGCCTTTTCTTGAAAAATGTTAGATTTATTTTGTAAAATTGCCCTGTCGTGATTTGACCCTATTGCCGCGACATAAAAGAATTGTGCTAAAAAGGATTTATCCCCGGTTTAGCATCGGGGTTTTTTATTATGAAAAAAATTAAAGATAACCTAAATAACCGTATCCTGATTTTTGATGGTGCAATGGGTACAATGGTACAGTCCTATCATCTTACTGAAAATGATTTTAGAGGTGATCGATTTAAAAATCATCCAAAGGATTTAAAGGGCAATAATGATTTACTTTGTCTAACGCGTCCGGATGTGGTGGGTGAAATTCATAGAGCATACTTTGATGCTGGTGCGGATATTGCTGAAACCAATACATTTAACGCCACTGCCATATCCCAACTTGATTATGCCATGGGAGATTTGGCATACGAGATGAATTTTGAAGCGGCAAAGATTGCGAAATCTGTCGCCGAAAGTTATACAGATAAACCTCGTTATGTGGCGGGCGCATTGGGTCCAACTAACCGAACGGCTTCCATGAGCCCCGATGTGAATGACCCCGGCTTCCGCAATATTACGTTTGACGAGCTGAAAAATGCTTATTATGATCAAGCGAAAGGGCTTTTAAATGGAGGCGTCGATTTATTATTAGTCGAAACTGTTTTTGATACGCTGAATTGTAAAGCAGCGCTTTTTGCCGTAAGAACTTTAATGGAAGAACGGAGCGTTGAGATACCTCTTTTGGTGTCAGGGACGATTACTGACGCTAGTGGCCGAACATTATCTGGGCAAACGGTAGAAGCATTTTGGCATTCCATTCGACATGCAGATTTAACGGCCGTGGGGCTTAACTGTGCATTAGGTGCAGAACAAATTCGCCCATGGCTAGATGAACTTTCTTCAGTTGCTGATATTTATTCTTTCGTTTATCCCAATGCAGGGTTACCCAATGAATTTGGCGAATACGATCAATCACCAGAAGCCATGGCAGCTATCGTTAAGGAATTTGCTGAAGCTGGTTTCGTAAACTTAATCGGTGGGTGTTGCGGTACAACACCATCACACATTAATGCCATTGCAGAAGCGGTTAAGGATATTGCCCCTCGAAAAATTCCAAATATTACACCGTTAACAAAATTAAGCGGACTTGAGCCTGTAACCATTCGCCCTGAAAGTAATTTTGTAAATATAGGTGAAAGAACCAATGTCACCGGTTCCGCTAAATTTCGACGATTGATTAAAGAAGATAATTATGAAGAAGCACTTTCCGTTGCCAGGCAACAGGTTGAAAATGGTGCTCAAATTATTGATGTTAATATGGATGAAGGATTGCTCGATTCTCAACAAGCAATGGAAACATTTCTTCGTTTAATTGCTGCGGAACCGGATATTGCCAAAGTGCCTGTCATGGTGGATTCTTCAAAATGGTCTGTACTGGAAGAGGGTCTGAAAAATCTGCAGGGTAAAGGAATTGTAAACTCCATTTCTATGAAAGAAGGGGTAACTGAATTTATTCGGCAGTCTAAAATTATTAAAAAATATGGCGCTGCAGTTATCGTAATGGCTTTCGATGAAAAAGGGCAGGCTGATTCATATGAAAGAAAAGTAGAAATTTGTACCAAAGCGTATAATGTTCTAATCAGCGAAGTTGGTTTTCCACCGGAAGATATCATTTTTGACCCCAATATTTTTGCGGTGGCCACTGGAATTGAGGAACACAATACGTATGGAATGGATTTTATAAAGGCGACAAAAACCATTAAAGAAACATTACAAAGAGTGCATATAAGCGGTGGTGTTTCGAATCTTTCCTTCTCATTTAGGGGAAATAATGGCATTCGTGAAGCGATGCATTCTTCCTTTTTATACCATGCAATTCAAGCGGGTATGGATATGGGGATTGTGAATGCAGGGCAACTCACTGTTTATGATGATATTGCTCCAGAATTAAAAGAGCGGGTAGAAGATGTGTTGTTCAATCGTCGGGAAGATGCGACAGAACGACTTGTCGAAATTGCGGATGAATACCGTGGCATTAAAAAATCAGCGAAAAAAGATTTATCATGGCGGGAAAATTCTGTGGAAGAACGATTAAGCCATGCATTGGTAGATGGTATTACGGATTTTGTTGTGGAAGATACTGAAGAAGCACGGCAAAAATATGATCGTCCGATTCATGTAATTGAAGGCCCCCTTATGGATGGTATGAACGTAGTGGGAGACTTGTTTGGTTCCGGGAAAATGTTCTTGCCCCAAGTGGTGAAATCTGCTCGTGTGATGAAAAAGGCTGTAGCACACCTTCTGCCATTTATAGAAAAAGAAAAAGATGTGTTGGGGCTCACGGGCAAATCAAACGGTAAAATTGTCATGGCGACAGTCAAAGGAGACGTCCATGACATCGGCAAAAACATTGTTGGTGTTGTTTTGGGGTGCAATGGCTATGACATTATTGATCTGGGTGTCATGGTGCCCTGCGATAAAATTTTATCAACTGCTCGGGATGAAGAGGCAGATATTATAGGCCTATCCGGATTAATCACCCCCAGCTTGGATGAAATGGTTCATGTGGCCAGTGAAATGGAACGGCTCAAGTTGGATATTCCACTTTTGATTGGCGGTGCCACAACGAGCCGAAAACATACGGCAGTAAAAATTGAGGAAAATTATTCTGGACCCACCATCCATGTGATTGATGCATCCCGTGCTGTGGGCGTTGTGAGTAAACTATTGAATGCGGATGAAAAAGAATCACTTGTATCGGACACACGAGCAGATTTCGCCAAGATTCGAGAGGCACGTGCAAAAGGGCCCAAAATAAAACGCCTTGATATTCAAACAGCAAGAGAAAGAAAATTCATAATTGACTGGAATAAATATCAAGTGCCAAAACCTGACTTTAAAGGAGTAAAGGTATTTGAAGATTACCCTTTGGACGAATTGGTGGATTATATTGATTGGTCTCCCTTTTTCCATGCTTGGGAATTAAAGGGTGTATATCCAAAAATATTGACCGATGGAAAGTATGGAGATGAAGCGCAGAAACTTTTTGATGACGGTCAAACACTATTAAAAAGAATTGTTTCCGAAAAATTACTCACGGCAAAAGGGGTGATTGGCATTCATCCCGCCTATGGTGAAAATGAATCCGTATTTACAGATGGTGTGGCATTCAAATTTCCCCGCCAAACTGTAGATAAAGGCGCGAATAAACCGAATTATTGTTTGGCGGACTTTATTGCACCGAAAGATGATTTTATTGGAACATTTGCAGTAACTACGGGCCACGGAATCGAAACCATCGTAAAAGAATTCGAAAACCAGCATGATGATTATAATGCCATCATGGTTAAAGTATTAGCGGATCGACTGGCGGAAGCTTTTGCAGAACGGCTTCACCAAAGGATGCGGAAAGAATTCTGGGGATATGCCACTGATGAATCAATGAATAATGATTCACTTATAAATGAAAAATATCAGGGAATTCGTCCCGCACCGGGATACCCCGCATGTCCAGATCATGCAGAAAAAGATAAGATTTGGAAATTGCTCAATGTTGAGGAAAATACCGGTATTTCATTGACTGAAAACCGAGCCATGTATCCCGCCGCTTCCGTTAGTGGATGGTACTTTTCTCATCCCGAATCTCGATATTTTTCGGTGAGTAAAATTGACGAATAAAGAAGACAGTTCCCAATTCTGGGAAGATATTTATTTAGAAGATGATGCAGGCTGGGATTTGGGTGGAGTTACGCCCGTTTTTGAATCCATTGCTGGATTTGAAACACCGGGGAAAGTATGTATCATCGGTTGTGGCAAGGGATATGATGCCATCATGTTTGCCAAAAAAGGATTTGAGGTGACTGCCATTGATTTTGCCTTTTCGGCTATAACTGCAGTTAAGGATTTGGCTAATGAGGTAAAAGTTACTGTAAGTACAATGAAGACTGATATATTCTCAATATCATCCGAACACATGAACACGTTTGACTATATCATAGAACAAACTTGTTTCTGCGCCATAAATCCTGCACGTCGAATTGAATATGGAACAGTTGTAAATCAATTGCTCAAACCTGGTGGAAAATTGATTGGACTGTGGTTTCCCCTAGATAAGGTACTTGAAGATGGTGGCCCGCCATGGGGAACAACCATTAAAGAAGTAAAATCCATATTTAAGGATGGATGGAAGATTGAGAAGGAGGAATTCCCGGATTTATCAATTGGTCCCCGAAAAGGTCGTGAAAAACTGATTATATTTAAAAAACAATTAAAGGATTAAAATGATGAATTACTGGCTTTTAAAATGTGAACCAGATGATGATTACAGTTATAGTGATCTTGAAAAAGATGGAAAAACTATATGGGATGGTGTTTCAAATAATTGGGCATTAACATTTATACGAAAAGTGAAAATAGGAGATAAAGCATTTATTTATCATACAGGTAAACAGCGTTGTGTCGCTGGGATAGCGAATGTGGTTTCTGATTCATATCCAGACCCCAATAAAGATAATGAAAAACTGGCGGTATTTGATATAACTCCAAACCAATCTCTAAAGATTCCTGTTTCATTAAAGCAAATAAAAGGAGATAGTCGCTTCAAAGAATTTCATTTGGTAAAGTTCAGTCGCCTGTCTGTAATGCCGGTTGAAAAAAAATATTGGGATATGATTAAAGCTTTAGGAGAATAATTATTTAATTATAAACGCTTTATTCTTTCTGTCCCACCTAAATAAATTAATGGAGCTAAAGAAACCAAAAAGATTACATGGTACCAGACTGGCATGGTGTTCCAACTCATAATTTGCATAACTATACCAAATACTAGAATAAGGATACTTGTTGCCACTACGACTTTCAAATGATGGCTTGTAGCAATCAGAGCAGTGATATAACCTGTCGAAAATGAACATATAAAAGTCAAAATTAAGGTCGCTATTAACATCCCGGTGGTAACGGGTATCATATTTTCAAATTGATCGGGAAAAACACTCATAAGTATAGGGTAGAGAATTACATTGCAAAGAATTCCCCATACAAGCCAACCTGTTGGAGCTGCTAAAATATTTCTGATCATAAAATCTCCTTTTGGATAATTCAATTTAAAACATAATAATATAATGTGACCTTTAAGACTTTGTCCTAATTTTTGCACCATGAATTCAGAATTAAAATTAACTATTGATGCCGCCAAAAAAGCCGGAGCTATAATCATGAATTATTATAAAGCGGATTATGAAATTCGTGATAAGGGCTACCATAATCCTGTAACCACGGCAGATCACGCGGCGGACTCCTATTTGAAAAAGGTTTTAATGGATGCACGCCCGGAATATGGTTGGCTTTCGGAAGAAACAGTTGACTCTCCGGACAGATTAGATAAAGATCGGGTTTGGGTGGTAGATCCATTAGACGGAACCAAAGAATTTATAGAAGGTGTCCCCAATTTTGTTGTGAGTGTGGCCTTGGTGGAAAATGGTGATCCCTTCGTAGGTGTGCTTTATAATCCTGTGACTGGTGAAACATTTACCGCTGCCCGAAGTGAAGGTGCATTCTTAAATGATGAACCTATTCGGTGTTCCACTAAAGAAAATGTGGGCGAAATGGTGATCTTGAACAGCCGGTCCGAAACTCGCCGTGGTTTGTGGGCACCGTTTGAAGGCACGTTTGGTGAACTACGAGCTATTGGTTCTGTGGCTTATAAACTTGGACTGACGGCGGCTGGAAATGCCGACATTTTTGCATCACTTCGTCCCAAGAATGAATGGGATATTTGTGCGGGAAATTGTATTATAAATGAAGCGGGGGGAAAATTGATTGACCTTCACGGGAATCCACGAATTTACAACCAAGAAAAAACTTTAATAGAACCAGGACTCATTGCAGGTGAAGTAGTTGCAGTGGATAAAACTTTTCACGTGTTAAAAAATAAATAAAAAAATGCATTTCGTTTCCGAAGATATCGAACAATACTGTAAAGATTATTCTATGGGAGATTCTGAATTATTAATTGAATTATCAAAATCCACTTGGGATACCGAAGATAAGCCCCAAATGCTTTGCGGACCTTTGGTAGGTGGACTGTTACAATTCTTGATTAAAATATCCGGAGCCAAGCGCGTGTTAGAGATTGGAATGTTCACAGGATATTCAACTTTAAAAATGGCCGAAACATTGCCGGAAGATGGGGAGATCCATTCCTGTGAATTGATAGAAAAACATATTCTTACAGCCAAAGGCTGGTTCGAAAAATCGGATGTGAATCACAAGATTACGGTGCATCAGGGTGAAGCAGCAAAATTATTGGAAGAATTTAAAGCGGGCTCATTCGATATGATGTTTGTAGATGCAGATAAAACGGGTTATCCTGAATATTATCGCAAAGGAACACTGTTATTGAAAAAAGGCGGAATTGCTGTTTTTGATAATATGCTTTGGAGTGGTTCAGTGCTAAAACCGGATGATGAGGATGCAAAAGCATTAAGGGAAACCGCTGAACTCATAAAAAATGATAGTAGATTAGAACCAGTCCTTTTGCCCGTCAGGGATGGATTAATGATTTATCTTAAAATAATTTAAAGATATTTATATGACACAAATACCAGAAGATGCAATCAAATGTTTAGATAAAGGTTTTGTTCGGCTAGTGGATTCCATGGGTGGTGATGATGCCATTGTTCAATCGGCTCGTGTTAGTTATGGGAAGGGGACAAGTAAAGTATCCCAAGATAGGGGATTAATCCGTTATCTCATGCGTCATCGTCATACCACACCTTTTGAAATGGTGGAATTCAAATATCATTGTAAAATGCCTATTTTTGTTGCCCGCCAATGGGTAAGGCATCGCACGGCAAATATTAACGAATATTCACTCCGTTATTCTGAAGCGAGGGATGAATTCTATTATCCTGAGGCGGAGCATATTCAATTTCAGAGTGCTCTAAATAAACAAGGGCGATCCGGAAAAGTCCCCAAAGAACTCACGGATAAAGTTTTGAAATATTTTGAAGAAATTTCTGATCGTAGTTTTGAAATGTATAAGGAATTAAATGAAGCTGGTTTAGCTCGTGAATTAATCCGGGCAATATTGCCAGTGAATCTTTATACCGAATGGTACTGGAAAAACGATTTGCATAATCTGCTTCATTTTATTGGGTTACGTTCAGATCCACATGCCCAATATGAGATTCGTGTTTTTTCCGATGCCATGGCAGAATCGGTGAAAAAAGTAGCTCCATTTGCATGGGAAGCATATCAAGATTATGTGGTGAATGGGATGCGATTTTCCCGAATTGAACAAAGCTTATTAGAGAAAAAACTTCCTTCAAGAGTCATTGATGATATTTCAGAAGATATTGCATATCAGATAACGGCCACTTTACACAATAATAAACCAAGGGAAGATGTCAATCTTTTTCCTTTGTATCAAAAACAAGGTGGTTCTGATTCAGTAGTAGATTTCAAACTCAAGTGGGATTCTGGAGAAATTGAAATAGGAAATGTGCGAGAGCTTCGGGAGTTCAAAGAAAAACTTATTTCATTAAAATAATTTGGTATATTTATGTATTTGTGTGTTCAAGTATTAAAAATCATTAAAATAACACATAAACATGAGAACGTTAATTAAATCATGAATACTTCTAAAGATAACAAAGGTCACCGTCAAAGGCTCCGGGAAAAATTCCTGACAAATGGACTCAATGGTTTTCACGATTATGAAATAATTGAACTTTTACTTACTTTAGGTACTCCTCGTACCGATTGTAAACAACCTGCAAAAGATGCTATGCAAAAATTCGGGTCATTAAAGGCAGTTCTAGAAGCGGATTCAAAAGAATTAAAAACAATTAAGGGGATTGGAGACAATAATGTATTTGGTCTCAAATTATCTCAGGATGTTGCACGTAAATATTTAGCAGATCGAATTGTAGATTTGGATTATGTCCAGTCATCTGATGATGTTTTAGATTATTTGAAGCACAATCTCAGGGATAAAAATAGAGAAATATTTATGGTTATTTATCTTAATGGTCGTAATCAAATTTTAAAAGTTGAACAGTTGTTTGAAGGTACGTTATCTACATCTGCAGTTTACCCGCGAGAAGTTGTGAAGCGCGCATTGGCGAATGATGCAGCCGCTTTGGTGTTGGTGCATAACCATCCTAGCGGAAATCCAAATCCGAGTCAAGATGATCTGGCGATTACCAAAAAACTGAAAGATGCGGCTTTGGCCATTGATGTCTCTGTCCACGACCATTTGATTATTGCAGGGAATGATGTGTATTCCTTCGCGGATCATGGATTGATTTAGTAACTGGAGTGTGAAAGTGCTCGTGTAATCAAGTGTTATCTCAATCCTTACTTTAGCACTTAATTACTTTAACACGTGAATATTTAAAAACTATGTCCCTTTTTAACCGAGCAGAAGTAATTGATTCCAATTTCACAACATTCGTGAAAGAAGGAAGTCTTCCCCCAACTCGGACAAAGCTTTTATTATCCCAAACTAATATCCGGTCCTCGGAATTAATTTCAATATTTGAATCCCAAGTTTTAAGTCGACACATGGATTTGAAAGCGCGGTTATTGAAAGATGAAGGGAAGTGTTTTTATACCATTGGAAGTTCTGGGCATGAAGGGAATGCGGTTTTTGGAAAAGTTTTTCCATATACGGATATGGTATTTCTTCATTATCGAAGTGCACCTTTTTTTATAGAGCGATCTAAACAATTTCCCGGTACCACGCCGATTTATGATATGGCGCTTTCATTCATGGCTTCGTCAGAAGACCCAATTAGTGGCGGTCGCCATAAAGTGTTAGGTAGTAAAGAACTTAACATTCCACCACAAACTAGCACTATCGCCAGTCATTTACCCAAAGCGGTGGGCACAGCTTTTTCCATTGATCGGGCTAAAGATCTGGATATTTCTGAACGGGAATTGAAATCGGACAGTATTGTACTATGTAGTTTTGGAGATGCCAGCGCAAACCATGCAACTGCATTAAGTGCAATTAATACAGCGAGTTGGGCGAATAATGTTGGGGGACATGTCCCCATAGTATTCATTTGTGAAGACAATAGAACTGGGATTTCTGTTCCAACAGATTCTCATTGGATTCAAGAAAATTTTTCCAATCGACCTGGAATTGATTTTTTACAAACGGATGGTTTACATCTGATTGATCTTATCATAAAAGCACGTCGAGCTGAACACGATTGTAGAATCGATCGGTCACCCATTTTTCTTCATATGAAAACAGTACGACTTATGGGACATGCCGGGTCTGATGTGGAAGTGGGTTATAAATCACTTCAAGATATTGAAGCAACCGAATTCAACGATCCATTGCTCCATTCTGCGCGGATATTAATCGAGAATAATTGTTTAGCATCAGAAGAAATAGTTCGTCTTTATGAATCAGCTCGAGATCAAGTAAATCATATATTTGAAGCTGCAACACTTCGGCCAAAACTTGAATCAGCCGAAAGAATCATGGCATCTATTACTGCAAATCAATCATCGAGAAACACGCCGAAGCAACCCACAAAAAAAGCACGACAAGATCTCTTTGGGAAAGAGTTTAAACGGATGGATCAATCTCATCATATGGCAAAATTGATCAATTATACTTTATCAGATATCATGTTACGGTATAAAAACACATTGGTATTTGGAGAAGATGTAGCACAGAAAGGTGGCGTGTATCATGTGACTGCTGACCTTTATAAACAATTTGGTGTTCGACGTGTATTTAATAGTCCATTAGATGAAACTTCAATTATCGGGTTTGGAATGGGATTTGGTCACAACGGATTTATTCCAATTCCAGAAATCCAATTTTTAGCTTACCTTCATAATGCCGAAGATCAATTGCGTGGAGAAGCAGCCACATTGGCTTTTTTCTCTGATGGTCAATTCACCAATCCAATGGTATTGCGTGTCCCCGGCCTGGCGTATCAAAAAGGATTCGGTGGACATTTTCATAATGATAATTCATTGACCATTTTTCGGGATATCCCTGGGATAATTCTTGCAGTACCATCCAATGGTGTCGATGCAGTCAAGATGCTTCGTACCGCCGTTCGAGAAGCGTATGAAAATGGAAGAGTTGTTGTTTTTGTAGAGCCAATAGCTCTTTATATGACTAAGGATCTCCATAAACCAAAAGATGGAAAGTGGAATTCCCATTATCCTGATTTAGATGAAGAAATTCCACTCGGCGAATTTGAAGAATACGGTAATGGAAAAGTACTAACAATTATCACGTATGGAAATGGATTGTACTTATCGCTTCAAGCACAAAAAGAGATTGAGAAAAAATTAAAGAAAAAAATTAAAGTAATCGATTTACGCTGGCTTTCGGATATTAATATTCCGAAACTATTGAAGGTAATTGGTGTCTGTGAAAATGTGCTCATTGTAGATGAATGCCGTCGAACCGGTTGCCATGGAGAAGGCCTATTTACTCAATTGGTAAGTGAATCCAAAAAGCAATTGAAAATTAAACTTCATGCGGCGGAAGATAGTTTTATTTCCCTTGGTGTAGCAGCGACGGCGACGTTGCCCAGTAAAGAATCCATTATTGAAAATGCGCTGGAATTGGTAAATGGATAAGGAACGCATTGTAATAATTTGCCCGGGTCGTGGGACCTACACCCGAGAGACATCTGGATATTTAAAATCTTTCGGAGGGGCGGCCCAATCTCAAATTGACTGGATGGATAGTCAGCGTAAAAATAAAGGACTTTCAACTTTATATGAATTGGATTCTGCACCTTTTAAAGCAAAAGTCCACATGCCCGGCGAACATGCATCACCACTGATTTATGCCTGCAGCTTGGCTGACTTTCATTCTATCGATCGAGATAAATATGATATTGTTGCCATCACCGGGAATTCCATGGGTTGGTACATCGCCCTGGCTTTAAGTGGAGCATTGACTCATGAAAATGCATATACTTTAATTCATACTATGGGCTCCATGATGAAAGGTGGAATTATCGGTGGGCAAATTATTTATTCAATTGTGGATGATAATTGGCATGTGGATGAAGCCAAAAAAGAAATGGTTTTATCTGAAATTGAAAAATCGGGTGCATATGTGTCCATATTCTTGGGTGGATATTTAGTTATCGGAGGTGAACAGGATTCATTAGACTTTTTATTAAAATCATTACCAACGGATGACAAATATCCTTTTCAATTGCCATTCCATGCTGCGTTTCATACGCCGCTATTGGATGGTATTTCTGCCAAAGCTTTGAGTGATTTGCCATCTTCCTTATTTCAAAAACCATCTATCCCATTAGTTGACGGTCGAGGGAAAATTTGGTCACCATTTTCTACAAACAAAGAAAATTTGCATCGATATACATTGGGACATCAAGTGACACATGCCTATGATTTTTCTAATTCTATAAAAGTGGCCATGAAAGAATTTTGCCCGGATAAATTGGTTTTGTTGGGGCCCGGTATTACCTTGGGCGGATCCATTGGACAAATTATGATTCAAAACAATTGGCTGGATGTGAATTCAAAAAAGGAATTTTCTGAACGGCAGAAAAATAATCCCAATTTGATTTCTATGGGAATGGAAAATCAGCGAGATTTACTATGTTAAATCATCAAAAAATTGAAATATTAGATTCCACATTAAGAGAAGGTGAGCAAACGCCAGGGGTCTCATTTACAGTCGATCAAAAGATTTTATTAGCAGAACGATTAGATACATTTGGAGTCGATTTTATTGAATTGGGTCATCCAGCTGTTTCGCCAGATATTTATGAAGCAGTTGAAGCATTGAATAACCTTGATTTGAATGCAAAAAAAATGGTTCATGGCCGCGCAACAAAATCAGATATTAATGATAGTATTGCTATTGGTGTAGAATGGATGGGATTCTTTTATGGAACATCTCCATTAAGTTTGAAACACAAATTTAATGTAACAAAGTCTGAAGCATTAATTCGCATTGAGACTGCTGTTAAATATGGAAAAGATAAGGGGCTTAAACTTCGATTTACCGCGGAAGATGCCAGTCGAACCGATTTAGATTTTTTGATTCAAGTTGGACAATTAGTTCAAAAAGCAGGTGCAGATCGATTCAGTTTGGCAGATACAGTTGGGTGTATAACGCCCACCAAAACAAAAGAATTAGTGAGTCGCATGGTGTCGGAATTGGATATTCCAGTTCATGTCCATTGTCATAACGATTTTGGAATGGCGACCTCAAATGCTTTATCTGCATTGGAAGCTGGAGCCCAATGTGTGGATGTTGCGGTGAATGGATTAGGGGAACGATGCGGTCTTCCTCCGTTAGCAGAAGTGGTAACTGCATTATCCAATATTTATAAAGTAAATGGAAATTGGGATTTGGGCATGATTCCGGAATTAACTGATATGGTTGATTCATTTTCAAAATTGGATTCACACGCCAATCAACCGATCGTTGGGAAAAACGCATTTACACATAAAGCAGGGCTCCATGTTAAAGCAGTTGTGAAAGAACCAAAATCGTATGAAGCGATTTCTCCCGAATCATTAAATCGAACTAGGAAATTGGTCATTGATAAGTTTACTGGAAAAACGGCATTAAATAATCGATTGAATGAGATTGGGTTAATTATATCACCCAAAGATTTAAATGCTCTTTTAATTGAAATAAAATCACGTCCCAAAAAGGTGAATTGGAGTGATAGTGATCTCATTTCCATAACTAAATCATTAAAAATAAAACCGTAAATTCAGACACAAATTTTAAAGGAAAACCATGAAACAGCTTGGCCCAGATTTTTACAATATAACTGACCTTCTCACAGAAGAGGAACTTTTAATTCAACAAACGGCATACGATTTTGTCCAAACCGAATTCATGCCCGATATCAACGAACATTATGAGAATTCAACTTTTCCTATGGAACTTGTTCCCAAATTGGGCGAACTGGGTTTCATGGGATCAGCTTTGCCGGAAGAATCCGGTGGCGCTGGTGTGAGCAATGTGGCTTATGGTCTCATTCTCCACGAACTGGAACGGGGCGATTCGGGACTGCGATCTTTTGCCAGTGTTCAAGGTGCTTTGGTCATGTATCCAATCCACGCCTATGGTTCCGAAGAACAAAAAGCCAAATGGCTTCCGGGACTTGGTGCCGGTACAAAAATTGGTTGTTTCGGACTGACAGAACCGAATTTTGGTTCAAATCCCGGCGGTATGTCCACACGCTGTAAAAAAGATGGACATGACTGGATCATTAATGGAAGTAAAATGTGGATTACCAATGGATCGTTGGCTGATGTAGCCGTTGTCTGGGCTCGCGATGAAGAAGGAATTGTTCGCGGATTTTTATTAGAAAAGGGTATGGACGGATTCACATCTAGTGACATCCATGGAAAATTAAGTTTGAGAGCTTCGGTTACGTCTGAACTTTCTATGGTGAATGTCCGAGTACCCGATTCGGCAAGGCTCCCCAACATTGAAGGATTAAAAGGACCGTTGGGTTGTCTTACCCAAGCGCGGTATAGCATTTCTTGGGGAATGGTAGGATGTGCGGTGGATTGCTATAATACAGCTCTGGAATATGCAAAAGAGCGAAAACAATTTTCCAAACCTATCGGTGGATATCAACTTACACAGAAAAAATTAGCGGATATGGTGACACGCATCACCGAAGCGCAGTTATTAGTTTATAGACTGGGGCGCTTGAAAGATGAAGGAAAAATGACGTTTCAGCAAGTGTCCATGGCAAAGCGGAATAATTGTGAATTGGCCAGAGATATTGCCAGTATTTCACGGGGCATTCTTGGAGCAAACGGCATTACAGAAGATTATCCCATCATGCGCCACATGGCCAATATTGAATCGGTTTATACCTACGAAGGCACCCACGAAATGCATACACTGATAATTGGGCAAGCTGAAACAGGAATAGCGGCTTACGATTCCTAAATTATTAGGATTAAAATAATCTGAAATAACACTTTAAAAATAGGAGTTCAAATACAAATGAAAAAATCTACAATATTATTTTTTCTGTTTCCCATATTTATTATGGGGAATAATCAAACGGGAGTAAAATCTACGAAACCGGAGATTATACAAATTCAAGATAATCTGATGAGAGTGCTTTATACTTTTAAAGAATCGGAAGATTTATCAACAAACTTGATGATTGCGCCTAAGGGCTGGACAGAACCATTTGTGAAATGTGAATTTGAAATTCAAGGAATAGTTTTGAGTGGTCAATTGGGATTAGAGACAGAAAAAGGAATATTAATTATATCAGAAAAAGAAGGATTCCTGATTCCTAAAAACACAAAAGTAAGGATTCATAATAGTGGTAATTCTGAACTGAAAATTATAGAAATACTACGTCCTGCCTACAAGAAAAGTTTGGTGACGATATATCCTATGGAAAAATAGTTTCATTAATATTAATCAAAAAACGGAAATAGCCGCTTACGATTCCTAATTATTAAAAAAGTTGGGACTGTAATGCCAACTTGAATTTCAGTTTTAACGAGATTTCCAGAAAAACAAAATCCCAAGAACCACATCAGGCCCTAGATTTCCAACAATATTCGCAGTATCAGACGGGAAAAAGCCACTTTTCATTTGGTAAATGGACAAGATCAAATAGACCCCATGCCAAATAGCAAAGAACATGCCTACTATTTTAAGATTATCGCCTACCCATGAAGGAATCTGCCAGCTCATGTAAGCAACGGCTAATACCATTAATGACATTCCTTGGAGCAAATTCTCTCCTAAAGCACTTTCGCCAACATTAAAGCCTTCCATCATGGCTCCGGGTGCAAGCAACATGCCCATACCAAAAAGCGCGAATATCACAGCTTGTATTCTAAATACTAAAGTTAAAGTCATTTTATTCTCCTTTTTACTTTTAGTGAATGAAAAGTGGTGCAATCCACCAATTGGCGGATTGTCTCACCATTATTTTTGATTATTTAAATAACCAAATTTTCCATACGCCAGTTGAAAAATCGCAAAAATGGCAACAGTTGACCAACCAAGAGGGCCAATTTCACCCGACAATTGATTAACAATACTCACAGCAGCACTAATACCAAAGCCAATACTTAATGCTTTTGCTACCGCGGTTTTTGCATCAGAATCAGGTGCATTGCTCAAAAACCAGGTGATGAGTGCAATTAAAATATTGGCAGAGCCAAACCATCTAGCCATATTTACAGATGCTTCCATGACATCATGTGAGACACCATATGGCGTCATGACTGCAATGGGTGCAATGACGAATCCAATGCCAAACAATCCAGCCACCACTGTATTGATTTTTAATAATGTATTTAGATTCATTTTATTCTCCTTTTGGTTTGCTAATCCCTTTGTGGGATAGTCTAATATAGATATAATTTTTCGAACAATAATAATAGCAATTTGAATTGCTGTGAAATGTAAGAAAGACGAAACTGATTCAACGGTTTAAGGGGATTGTTACTTTGGCTTTGTAACAGACCAATTAAATGTAATAAAAAAGCCCCAAGTTTAATGGGGCTTTTTTATTTTGGTTAATTCTTTAGGTTATTTAACTACCTTTTGAAATTGAATCCAATGCAGCCTGCATAGTCATAACTGGATGAATATCTGCATGACCTAACTCTAGCATTGGATCAAAAAATTGAACAATTTGTTCCATTGAGTCCGCTTCTAAAACCATGTAAAATGTATGGCCAGGTGGGTCCACATAAACCCCATGGACATTTAAACCAACTTCATGTGCATTTTGAATCGCCGCCATCATTTTCGCTTTTTTGTTTTCATCATGTGCATGGCAGGTTTGGTAACTATGGGTAATGGTTGTATGAAAAAGCATTTGTTTCTCCTTTTTGTTTGATTAAGATTTTTTACTGTAGAAAAAGAATAGTCCAACGAACATAGCCATGAGTGCAATATTGCCGTATGCGGGTGGCCCGGATGCTTGTCCGGACGTAATTAAATATCCAAGATGCAGTAAGTTTATTGAACTTATAATACCGAACAATTGACCATAAGATGGTGCTGCGTCCCCGGCAATATCGGGTGTCCGCCAAGACAAAATCGCCAGGGATAATATCGCTATACCAAATCCTTGACCCACGTTAATCATATCGGGTGTGACGGTCATGCCTGCCATTTCAAAAAATACACGGGTCGCAAATATCACTCCTACAGCATTAATTAAGTTTACCACACCAAAGATGCGAAATACGAGTTTAAGATTCATTCTCTTCTCCTTTTAGTTTGATTAATCCCCAACGGGGAGTTCGAATATATAATTTTTCAAAGAAATATAAAAATAGCATTTTGATTTGCAGACCTACTTACACCCGGTGGGTGATAATTTGTAAAGACGTGGCAATCTCACGCCTCACCATTATAAATTACCCCCTATCAATCAAGGAGCTCATTATGTACGAACCTACCATTAACTATCTCGCCGTTCTTGTTTCGGCCATAATCTTTTTCATCATTGGCGGATTATGGTATTCCCCGGTGATGTTTGCCAATCCCTGGATCAAAGGGATGGGTTGGAGTGACGAAAAAATTCAAGCCATGAAAGACCATGGTCCCGGATCAAAACCATTTATCATTTCTGGAGTCGGTACGCTGGTCATGGCCTTTGTTACAGCCCACATGGTGGATTTCATGAAAGTAGTTTTTGCAGATTCGGGTATGTCAAATCTTACCATCGGACTCACAGCCGCATTTTGGCTTTGGCTAGGCTACATTGCCACTTATTCGTTGAATATGGTAGCATATGAAAGCAAATCCTGGACATTTTATTTTATAAATACCGGTTATCAATTTGTTGGACTCATGATTATGGGCGGATTGAACGGTGTGTGGGTGTGAAACGCAGGGATTTTTTTAAAACGGGTGCAATAGGTCTAGTGGTGCCAACCGTTGTATTTGGTGATACAAAACTCAAAACAAATATAAATAATCCCATTCTACTCTCTACTTGGAATCATGGATTGCCAGCCAATGAAGCGGGATTAATTTCTTTTCAAAATGGTGGCAATGCCATGGATGCGGCCGAAGCAGGGACTCGTGTACCGGAAGCAGATCCCACCAGTACATCCGTTGGTTTTGGTGGTTTGCCCGATGAACAAGGGAATGTTACTTTAGATGCTTGTGTCATGGATTCCACCGGTAATGCAGGATCTGTCGCCTTCATACAAAATATAAAACATCCTGTATCTGTGGCACGAAAAGTGATGGAAGATACAAAACACGTCATGTTGGTAGGGGAAGGTGCTCGACAATTTGCCGTTTCCCAAGGATTTGAAGAAATGAACCTGCTTACGAATGAATCTAAAGCAGCATGGGAAAAGTGGAAAAAGAAACAGCGCGAAATGACGCCCCATGAAACACACGATACAATTTCAGTATTAGCCCAAGATAAAAATGGTGACTTGGCCGGCGCATGCACCACCAGCGGCTGGGCCTATAAAATGCACGGCAGAGTAGGGGATAGTCCAATTATCGGCGCTGGACTTTTTGTGGATAATGAAATTGGATGCGCCGCAGCCACAGGTCTCGGTGAAGAAGTGATCAAAACCACCGGAAGTTTTTTAGTGGTGGAACTCATGCGCCAAGGATACGACCCAACGGTCGCCTGTGAAGAAGCATTGAATCGTGTTATTAAAAGACACAATGGAAATCCCGATTTTCAGATTTCTTACATCGCCATTCGCAAAGATGGAAAAATTGGTTCCGCCTGTATTAAATGGTCATTTGAATATGCCTTGGCGCAGGGTGGAGTGAATAAACTCCACAAGATCAAGGGGATGATTTAATAATTTGCAAAGTGTGTGTGAGTAATTTTCACTTTTTTATAACGTTGAGTATAAGCGGTCGTTTTTAATGCCGGTTATACATTGTTAGCACCAGTTTTATTTCTTTTCTTCACGTAAAATTTTCTCCATTTTACGACCTCTTGCCAATTCATCAATCAGCTTTTCCATACGTCTACATTGTCTATACAATTCAAATTCATCCTCTATTTCTTCAATTCGATAACCACAAACGACTCCTTTAATCAAGTGTGCGTTTGGATTTATTTTAGCTTTTTGAAAAAATGTTCTAAAAGTTGCTTTTTCATCAATAAGTGCTTGTAAAGCATCTTGATCAAAACCAGTTAACCATTCTATTACTTGATGGAACTCTTCTTTTGTTCTACCATGCTTTTCCAATCTATTCCAGTAAAGGGGGTAAATAGATGCAAAGATCATATTAGCAACTTTTTCATTTTTTTCAGCTGTAACCTTCATTTTTTGCGATTTTGAATTGGAGCTAACGTCTCAAACAGTGGCCCCTTTACATATCCTTCGTCAATTGCTTTTTTTAGGCTAAAAGTATTTCCTGCAGCATCCCTTACTGTCGTAAAACCACTCATCAGGTAAATCTCAGCAGCCCAAGCAGCCACATAACCCATATATCGAGTATCGTTAAAAAGCATCTTTGTAAATGGCATTTGACCTATCAAATGTTCATGTGCTCCAATATACCCAGGTGTTAGCACTTTACCGTTGGCATCTATTATGGTAGCACCTTCTGGTGCGTTAATTGTTACGCCTATTTCTTTGATGAGATTATTTTCAATTAAGATAGAATGGTTGGATGAAAGTTTTTCTTGCTCGCCGTCAAAAATCCTTACATTCTTAATTAAGGTATTGTCTTGAGCACTAACTGTATTAATGCAATATAAAGTAGTACAGATGATTGTAAAAAGAATGTTTAATTTTTTCATACTTAAAATTATTTATTTTTGCTATAGACTGATAATCGTTCTTTAATCGATTTTACTAACTTACCGATGAAGAATTTTCTTCTAGTAATTTCATTATAAAGTAATTGATTATATTATAAAATCTACCTTTCTGCTTCTTCCAGATACTTTCTCATAAGTTTAGCTACTTCAAGCCCAGTTTCTTTATACCAAAGATCTGGCACATGCTCCTCTTTTTTGTTATAAACATAGTCTATGTTCGTATAATTGTGGTCAGGCTTTATACCCACAGATATCCAAGGGTCTGCACCACCATTTACAATTATTAAAGGAACCTTTATTGCAGGTATTAGAGGGCGTAAATCCCACATAGGTTTTTCTAATGCAGGTGGTGTCATGCCATAAGAAGCCTTATAGTCTGCCATAATTTCTTCTTTGGTATGTGGGAAAGGAGGGCCAATAAATTGGGTGCCTGCTTCATAACTTTGTTGCCATTTCCATGTATACCAATTAAATTTTCCTGTTTGAGCTTCTTCATAGGTCAATTTTTCTTTTTTACGAGCGTCAATCATTTGGGTCATTGCTTCAGGAAGCATAGGTTTTAGTTGTTTCATAAAATCATCAGTTGGTGAATCAATAAACTTACTAATGTCCGGTTCTATTTTTCTAAATGAAGTGGTCTGAGTCATTAGAACAAGAGTAGCGCCTAGTAATTCTCTATCAACCCAGTTTTCATCATGGACTTTTACGGGTTTGAGATTGACCATATGTTGGGTCATTTTATTTACAAATTCTTCGCCCAAATTTTTGTAAATCATTTCATTGTATTGGGACATATAAAATGGCCAAATTACGGGAGGACTGGAGGAGATAACAATATCTAAATCTTCTGGGTAATCGTGAGCAAACTGTAAGACCAGTGCACCACCATAGCTATATCCGGCACCTACCCATTGTGCTTCGGGGTATTTCTTTCTTTCTTTTTGAATGAAACGATCGTAGTCCATTAGGGCCTGTTTTACGGTTACATAAGATGGAACTGTTTGGTCGCCTTTAGTTTGAGATTGCCCATAACCTCGATGCTCTGCTATAATAACTAACATATCTTGCGGGCTTCCATATGATTTCCAAATCCACTCTATTCTACTTGGGTCCGAATCTATTTCGTTACCTAAACCAAATAAAATATATTTAACATCTTTACGGTTTAGACTATCTGGGTAGAGGTAGATAATTTCCTCTTCGTAGGTTTCGCCATCCGGTATATCATGATCTACTGGTTGGGTGTACCAAGTTTCTTCAATAGTAAAACCTGAAGTCGTCTTGTTTTTAGGTTCTGATTTTTTGTCTTGACTATTATTACAAGATGATAGAATTAAGAAAAGTGACAAAAGTGTGATTAATTGCTTCATTTTTACTTATTTTTTATATACTCTGCTCGATCTTTTCCAAGTACAGATTCTCTGTGCCAATCTCCCCAGTAATAAGTGTGCATCGGGAATAAGGAAGGTTGAATTTGTAAACGAACTAAATCTGGAATTTGATCTTTTCTTAATGTTTGTCCATGGATCATAACCGACCTGTGATCTGGATAACCAAATTCTTTTTCAGCAGCATCTCCGTTGGTATGACAGAGTATTTGCCATTTATTTTTAAACGTTCCCATCCTTAATGTTTCTTTCTATTTGCTTGCTGCCAACGTCTCACTAAACCTAATATTGCGTTTAGCGGGTTTCATCTTTAATTGATTATTGCATTTAGCAGGTTTGAAACTACACAATTCCAAGCCTAAATTTCAAAAGCCACTATTAACGATTATAGAACCCTCCATTCAACAATAACTAAAAAATAACATGTTCGAATCATTAACCAACCGCTTTGTCCCCAAAACCAAAGAATCGGCTCAAATTTACCGAACAAAAATCGGTGTCTTTGAAGGTTGGGTTTCCGTTTTTGTTAATGGAATTCTTTTTGTTATAAAATTAGCGATTGGGATTATGGTGGGCGCCGTCAGTGTTATTGCGGATGCGATCCATACGTTGTCCGATGTTGTTTCTTCTGTTGTAGTTATATGGGGATTTAAACAGGCGGAAAAGCCCGCGGATGTTGAGCATCCTTACGGACATGGCCGGGCAGAATATATTGCCACTTTAATTATCGCTATTTTGTTAGTCGTTGCAGGAATTGAATTTATTCAAGTGGCCGTTAACAGAATTAGAAACCCAGAATTAGTATCTTCTGAATGGTGGATGGTTGTTGCATTGAGTGCCACCATCCTTATGAAAGAGGTAACAGCGCAATATGCAGAATTTTTATCGTCAAAGATTGCCTCGGGAACACTTCATGCCGATGCATGGCACCATCGCACGGATGCCATTTCTAGTTTATTAGTTGTGGGTGCCTTGATTGCTGGGAATTATGGTTATCCCGCAGTGGATGGTTGGGCCGGATTGGGTGTCGCATTCTTTTTAATTTATACCGGTTATGAGATTGCCAAAGAGGCTGTAGATGATCTCATCGGTAGACCGCCTTCATCTGAAGAGGTGGAAACTATTCGACAAATCGTCATGGGTGTAGATGGTGTTTTGGGTGCCCATGATATTACGGTTCACAGTTATGGGCATGATAAATTCATTAGTGTGCATGTGGAAATTGATGCAATAAAATCAACAGGAGAAGCACATGACATTTCTGAGGAAGTTGAAGAAAATTTGAAAATAGCTCTTGGGGTTGAACCGACTGTTCATATGGATCCAGTACAACCAGGAAATCCGCTTGTACAGGAAATTCAATCTTTTTTAAATCAACATTGGAATGAAGATGAACGCATAACAGATATACATGATATTCGTGTTGTTCAAACAGAAAACCACAATGTGATTTTACTGGGTATAAATGTTAAGGTGGGAATGTTACAAGGTCAAATTATAGAATGTTGTCAATCATTAGAAGGTAATCTTAAAGAAAGCTTTCCTGGGTTTGACATCAATATTAAACTATCCCCCATCCATCGTTTTTGATTAATTCAGGTCTTTATTTATATAATATAAACCTTTAAGGGTAAGATCATCATCAAAAGTGATTTTAGTATTGGAAATTCCTCCAATAACTTTACCTAAACCACCTGTGATAATGACAGGAATGTTACCCCATCCTTTTTCAGATTTGATTCGTTTAATCATGCCGTCAACTTGATCGGCTGCACCGAATAATATTCCACTTTCTAAGTTAGTTCGAGTATCAGTCCCTATTGCAAATTCAGGAATTTCAAAATCTATTCGGTGCAATAATGCAGCATTTTGAAATAAATATTTGGCACTTGTTTCAATCCCGGGAGCGATGGCGCCACCAATAAAGTCACCTTTTTCATCAATAACATCATAGGTTGTTGCAGTGCCCAAATCTACAACAATTGAAGGTTTTCCATATAATTTTCCTGCAGCATAAACGTTGGCAATTCGATCGGCGCCAACTTCGTCGGCTGATGACACACCCAGATTTATTCCAAGATCTACCGATCCATTCACTTCAAAAGGGGTGATATTTAAGTAATGGTTACACATTTTTTTATATACAAATGTTTCTTTGGGTACTACACTGCCAATCACTACACTTTCAATAGTTTGCAAATTATGACCAGAATCTTGAGCAAGTAATTTAACAGCAACCCAACATTCATCAATTGTTCGTGTAGAAGCTGTATTTAATCGCCAACTTTCTATAATTTCTCCTTCATTGAAAAGACCGAGAACAACGTTTGTATTTCCTATATCAATTGCCAAAATCATGATTGAATTAAATGAATATCTCCACTTGTATATATTTTTTCATTTTCATTTGTCTTAATAATGGCTGAACCATGAGAATCTAGTCCCATGAATTCACCAGTTAGTGTTTTATTATCTATTTCAAATCTAACAGTCTTATTCACATGATTACAATGGTCTGTCCATAATTCCTTTAAATGATTTATTTTTTTGTTTAATCTAAATTCAATATATAATTGTTCTAAATGATTGATTATTTTTGCTAATACCAGTTCACGCTGAACAGATGCCAACTTCTCTGTAAAAAATGATGTTGCATTCAATTCTGTTGGTAATTCATTATTCTGCTCATTGATATTTAAACCAATTCCAATAACTACCCATTCAAGCGTTTTTCCCCGAACACGGCTTTCGCAAAGAATTCCACCTAGTTTTTTGTTATTAACTATAATGTCATTAGGCCATTTTAATTTTACAATCAATCCTAATTTTGAAAGAGCGTTAACGATGGCTATTCCCGCTAATATTGGAAACCATCCGGATAGATGACTGTCTATTTCAGGTTTTAATATGATTGATACAGTTAAACTTTTCCCAGAAACAGATATCCATTCCCGTCCAGCCCGCCCTTTCCCGGCCGTTTGTTTATCCGTAACAATTACAGTACCTTCAGCTATACCTTCATCTATCAACTTCCATGCGTCAATATTTGTCGATTCAGTCCATGTATAATGTTCAATATTTTTACCAAGTACAGAAGTGGTCAGATTAGTTTGAATTAGGTTTGTGAACATAATTACACAAAAAATAATTGTAATTGGATATATGTAAAAATGAACCCTCCAAATGCTCCAGCTACCACTTGAGAAATTGTGTGAGCTTTCAATACAACTCTTGAGTAACTAACAGCTAATAAAATGAAAAAATATAGTAATGGAAATTGGAATCCTGCAATACACATTGCAGCTATAGGTCCTCCAACGCCCATGGCGTGGATAGATATTTTCCAATAGCGAGTAATCAAAATGGTAATAATTGTATTTGTCATATAGCAAAACATCAAACCACTTACTATAGAGTCAGCATTCATATTTGTAAGTATAAGAAAAGCAATTCCTGAATAAAGTATTCCTAGCGTAAGTGGAAAAATTCGTTGTTCTTTTTTTGAAGCATCCAAATCAGAAATTTTCCCCATATTTTTCAACACCAACACTGTGATAATGGGAATAAGATTAGAAAAAATGAAACATACGATTAGGACATTTAACGCATTGGCTGTAATCGATTCTCTACTAAATAAAAGTATATAAAATGCAAATAGAGAAATGAGCATTGGATGAAACATAAATGAAATTATTTTGGATAAAAGACGGGAATTCATGTAAAAAATATTATTAGAATTTGGGAGTGTATTCGCCAAATACCGAGCGAAGAGTATCAGAAATTTCACCCAATGTGCATTCATGTTTTACACAATCAATAATAACAGGTAGAAGATTATCTGTATGAGCTGCTGTTGATTTTAGTTCATTCAGTCTGTTCTGAACATGGTCATTATTTCGTTTTGTTTTAAAATCAGTCACACGATTAATTTGATCTTTCACAGCAGATGGATCAATTGATAATAAACCCGTTTCATCCATCTCATCAGACATAAACTTATTTACACCTACAATTATTTGATCACCGCCATCTACTTTGGCCTGATATGTGTAGGCACTTTGAGCAATTTCATTCTGAATCCAACCATTTTCAATAGCCTTTACTGCACCGCCCATCTTATCGATTTCAATAATGATAGCTTCCGCTTCAACTTCTAATTGATTTGTTAAATCTTCTACTACATAACTACCTCCAAAAGGATCCGGGTAATCTGTAATACCTGATTCATTGGCAATTATTTGTTGGGTGCGTAACGCCAGTTTAACTGCTTCATCCGATGGCAATGCAAGTGCTTCGTCTCTCGAATTCGTATGTAAGGATTGTGTCCCACCTAATATAGCAGACATGGCTTGAATGGTTGTACGCACAACATTATTATCAATTTGTTGAGCTGCAAGAGTTGAACCGCCCGTTTGAGTGTGAAAGCGGCACATGAGTGCTTTGTCTTCTGTGGTTCCAAATCTATTTTTCATAATATGTGCCCACATGCGTCGAGCTGCTCGAAATTTGGCAATTTCTGTCAAAAAGTCATTATGTGCATTAAAAAAGAAAGAGAGTCGCTTACCAAAACGGTTCACATCTAATCCTTTATCCATAGCAGCCTGTACGTATGCGATACCATCAGCAAGAGTGAAAGCCAATTCTTGAGCGGCAGTTGAACCTGCTTCTCGGATGTGATAACCGGAAATAGAAATTGTATTCCAATTAGGAACATGATTAGTACAAAAATCAAAAATATCCGTCACGATTCGCATTGAAGGTTCAGGTGGATAGATGTACGTGCCACGAGCAATATATTCTTTTAAAATATCATTTTGTATTGTACCCTTCAAATTTTGGTTTGAGACACCTTGTTTTTCTGCTGTCACGATATACAATGCTAAAAGTATGGCAGCTGTGGCATTGATTGTCATAGATGTGGATACTGATTCTAAAGGAATCTCTTTGAATAATTCTGCCATATCTTCAGATGTAGAAATTGGAACACCTACTTTCCCTACTTCACCCAAGGCCATTTCATGATTAGAATCGTACCCAATCTGTGTGGGTAAATCAAAGGCAACTGATAATCCAGTTACTCCTTGGTCTAGCAGATAGCGATAGCGCTTGTTGGATTCTTCTGCCGTGGTGAATCCTGCGTATTGACGCATGGTCCAATTGCGATCTTTGTACATCTTGGAATAGATTCCACGAGTAAATGGAAATTGGCCAGGTTGTTCTTTACTCAAGACATGCCTCGATCTTTTTTGATAGCTTGATAAGCATTATTTACGGATTTGAATTTTTCTTCAGCTAAATTTTTCAAATCTATACCGAGGTGCGATACTTTATCAGGATGATATTTCGAAGCCATTTTCCTATATGCTTTTTTCACTTCACTATCAGTGGATGACTTTTCAATCTCAAGTACTTTGTAAGCTGAAAACGTATCTTTAATAAACATGGCTTTTATTGAATTAAAATCATTTTGATTTACATTCAGATAACGGGCAATGGTATGAATGACCTTTGTTTCATCAGGATGGATATGTCCATCAGCTTTGGATAAGCCGAATAAAACATGTATCAATTCCAGCCGACTGGGGTGATCCATTGAGCGTTGAATTTGACGGCAAACATCACGAAGAGGATAATCCTGTTTAATAATATCCTTAAACAGAGTCATATAATTTTGGGTTTCTTGATGACCAAATTGTTGACGCAGAAATTGCTTAACATAATCCAGCTCTGATTTCAACAACTGATTATCAGCCTTCATTACGGCTCCCAATAAAACCAAAAGTGAAACCATAAAATCACCTGGTTTTGTTCTGGGATAATTGTGTGATGATGATTGCGTAAATGATCTTTGATTGGGATAGTCATTTGAAGAAGCAATATAGTAGCCAATAATTGCACCAATGGGTCCCGCAAGAGCCCAACCGAGTCCCCCAAAGAGAATTTTTTTACTTACATTCATAATTTCCTCAAATTATTTAAAGGACGAAACTACACAGATTCTTTTCTGTGAAAAAAGTTATATTCCACCGTGGATTTACCATTAAAAACACGATTGGCATTAAGGTGGAACCGTTCCCAGGAGAAGTCGAATAGAAACGTTGGACTTGCTTTACGAAACGAAAAATATCCTTTTTCAAATCTTTTAGTGTTATTACCGAAAAACTCTGACCATTCACGTAAGGCACGAATGTTTATACAATCCCTCCAAAATGCCATAGGTCCGGAAGGTCGAATTCAAGTACGCTATATTGCTATGCGCAGAAATTTGGAATTCGTTGATTCATCCATAAATGATCGATTAATTACCTATTCTAATGAGCATATTAACCGCTGGGGTTTACCATATAAGTCATTTCTAGAAATTGTATTTACAACTCAACCAGATGCTGTAATTGATCTGAATCTAGATTTTGATCCAGTATCGGCTACAATTGTTCAGCAATCAAATGCGCCCATGAGAATTGGATTTTATACTGAAGAAAGTGAAAAATATTATAATATTTTGATTGATCGTAAAGGAAGTGATTATATTGAAAAAGGTTTTAGAAATATCCAGCAATTGTTGGGACTTGTATAAATAATGTTTGACTACGATTACATTATTATTGGTTCAGGTTTTGGTGGATCAGTATCCGCTTTACGATTATCAGAAAAAGGGTATAAAGTTTTGGTAATTGAAAAAGGTAAATGGTGGCAAAGTAGCGATTTCCCAAAAACAATTTGGAATTTTAAAAAATGGATGTGGTTACCATTATTTAGATTTTTTGGATTTTTCAGGCTAACCTATTATCGACATATAGGCATTTTATCCGGTGTGGGAGTTGGAGGAGGCTCTCTTGTTTATGCTAATACATTACCCATCCCAAAAAACTCATTTTATACATCAAAAAGTTGGTCACATTTAGCAAATTGGAATGAGGAATTAAAAGAGTTTTATCCAATTGCGCTTACTATGCTTGGGGCTGACCGGAATCCTCGGATGGAACCGGGCGATATTGCATTACAGAAACTGGCAAAGGACTTAAACAAGGAAGACGAGTTTAAGGCGACAAATGTATCAATATTTTTTGGGAAACCAGGTGAAACAGTCTCGGATCCGTATTTTGATGGAAAAGGACCAAGCAGAACGGGATGCACCTTTTGCGGTGGGTGTATGGTGGGTTGTCGATTTAATTCCAAAAATACATTGGATAAGAATTATTTATATTTAGCTCAAAAAGAAGGAGCAAAGATTCAGGCAGAATCTAACGTTATAGATGTAAAGCCCATAAGAGCGTCTGATGGATCTGAAGGATATACGGTAATGTGGCAGAAATCAACATCACCAATATTTAAAAAGTCAGGTAAATATACTAGTAAAGGTGTTATTTTTTCTGCGGGTGTTTTAGGTACTGTCAAATTATTATTAAAGTTTAAAAAAACGTCTTTACCAAAATTATCGAACAAAGTAGGGAGTATGGTTAGGACAAATTCTGAAGCACTCATGCCTGTGACTGCATTGGATAAAAAGACAGACTATTCTAAAGGTATCGCTATTGGATCAATCTTGCACATCGGTGAGCACAGCCATTTAGAACCTGTTCGATATTCTAAAGGATCTGGTTTTTGGCGATTAATTATGTTACCCAGAGTTGAAGGGAATTCTTTTATTATACGATTTTATAAGATACTTACTGACTTTATTAAACATCCAATAACAAATTTTAAAACTCTATTTGTTGATGATTGGGCTAAACGAACACAAGTATTACTATTTATGCAAACACTAGACAGTACTTTAAAGCTAAAAGAAAGGAAATTTGGGTTTGGAATGAAAACAAAACTTGATAAGGGTAAAGCACCAACTCCTTTTATTCCTGAAGCTCAATTGTTGGCTGAAAAATATGCTAAAAAAATTAATGGTAAACCTATGATGCCCAATAATGAAGCGTTATTTGGCATTCCCACTACAGCTCATATCCTCGGTGGTTCATGTATGGGTGCAGACTCTAGTGAAGGAGTTATTGATAAAAATAACCATGTATTTGGCTATAAAAATATGTTTGTATGCGATGGGGCCATGATTTCAGCTAATCCCGGAGTGAATCCATCACTTACAATTACAGCTTTAACAGAGCGTGCAATAAGCTTAATACCACATGCAAATTCGATTTAAAACAATTATTCGTTTTCTAAATAAAGCTATTGGCGATACAGAAGCACTCGATTAACTTAACGCCCGATTTTTGATGGAAAAACTTATGTTAGAAGGACTTATCTGCCCAGCGTGTGAAACAACCCTTGAAGAGAAAGATCTCAAGGAGAAATTGACGTGCCCTGTTTGTCGTACAGATCTTAAAGTAAGAAAATATTTAGATTTTCTTGAATATTTGATGACCAATGGTATTGTTGATAATTTAGATTTCTTTAATACTGAAATATATAGTGAGGATATTGAAGACCTTGATCAAACTGAGGTTGAAGAAGTAAATCCAGCTGATTTCGAAAAGAAAAAGGACACATTTAGTTTATACGAAAATGAAATGGTTCGTCAAAAAGATGAAGAGGATAACGAGAAACATCCTGAATACACTGAATTTGATGGATTAGATGAAGATTGGGAAGAATTTAACCGAAGAGATTTCGATAATAATTAATTCCTTTTAAGGAGGAGTGATGGATAAAAAGAAAGTCCAGCAAATAAATATAGAATTAGATGAAAAAGTCAGTAGTGGCGAATATGCTAACTTTGTTGTTGTTACACACTCACCTGCAGAATTTGTAATGGATTTCACTCGCTTACTTCCGGGTGTTCCTAAAGCAAAAATTCATTCCCGAATTATTATGGCTCCACAACATGCCAAAGCATATATGTTAGCTTTGCAAGATAACATTAGAAAATTTGAAGAAAAGCATGGTGAAGTGAAAACACCAGGCCATGAATCTTTTCAGGAGTATGGGGTGAAACCGCCAGAGGGAAACCTTCCTAATTAATTATTTTTCGTAGAGGACCCACGTTTGTCCTCGTTTTATTTCCCTCATTTTCACAATTACCCAAAGAGAAATAAACAACCAACCCATTCCAAAACCAAATAATCCCCCAAAAATAACATCCCCAGGATAGTGTACACCAACGTATACACGACTAAAAGCGACTAATGTTGCCATCGTGTACAAAGCATATCTCCAATTGGAATAAAAATACGTTAATGTAGTTGCCGCACAAAACATGTTAGATGCATGGTTGGAAACAAAACTATACTTACCACCCTTTGAAACGAGTAGGTTGATTGAATCAATTAATTCATGTGAAGGTCTAATGCGGCCTATTAATGGTTTTATTACTTGAGCGGCAATTGCATCAGTAGTTATAATTGAAATTATTAGAATAGTAGCTGTTATTTTCCCCTTTTTTCCACCTTTGATTAGTAAACCTAAAACCAGTAGTAAAATAGGAATAACCCAAACATCCTGATTAGTAATGATGGGCATGATAGCATTAAAAATAGAGTTGGATAATGTGCCATTTAAAAAATAAAACAAGGCTTTATCGATGCTATCCAGCCAAGAAATCATTCGATATGATTTAATTCTTCAAGATGCTTTAATCCATGTTCATCAAAATAAATTTTGGAAAATTTTTCAGTTAAAGATAATAATTTATTCGCACTTTCATGTGTTACAGTTTGTTTGCATTTCATTGCAGCTACAAGCATTTGGTGAAGAATAGTTGTCATTTCAATATACTTATTTCTATCGCGGTCGCCTTCATTATTTGATTTGATTCTCTGTGTCAGAAAATAGTCTGAAATGATATCCTGAATTAAAGTAGCGTGCAATTCCTTCGTATTTACCCAACGAACTAACTGGTTATTATTTAGCGCACTAATGTTATTGGATAAAGAATTAATTTGTGCGGATGCTTTAATTATAGTTTGCGTATGTTCTTTAATTTGGTGAATACGCATAGCATCATCATAAATACCACATGGAACTTGGCAATGGCTAAATAAGAGCGTTGAAATACAAAAAAGGGTGATAGTAATGTGTTTCATCATGATGTATCCTCGTTTAAGAATAGTGTAAGTTAAAACGCCCCGGCATCTTTCGAAACTGGGGCGTTAAAATTGAATTCGATAATTTTACAGTTTAGCCTGAAGGCGTAAAATAATTGATCGTCCCAATGATGGACCTCCCATAATTTCCACATGGCGGTGATCAAGAATATTATTCACAGTTAACATAGCAGAAAGATTATCATTAAACTTATAACTGGTATGCAAATCACCAATAAAATATGCATTTATTGTTCCGTAATAAATGCCTGATGACCATGGAAATGCATCTACATATCTAACGTTAAATGTGCTACTGAAATCAAATTTTCTAGGGTTATATTGAATTTTAAGGCCACCTTTGTGTTTGGGGGCATTAATGGGATCTGCCGCACCTGTAATTGGATTATGAAATTGTGTTATACTTAAAAAAGAATAATTTAAACCCAATGTGATTTCCCTGTTGAAAAACCAAGCTAAACTTAAATCAAATCCGCCCATATCTACTTCACCATAATTAACATAACCAACAACAATAGGAGGATTTTGTCCACTCGTTGTATCCAATGCAGCTACGCCATCAATAAACTCCCGCCAATAATCGTACGATAATTCCAAATCCTTTTCATCAATTATATTATTGGGATCCCCATTTTTAATTCCATCGCCATTCCAATCTGTTGTAAGAACTTCTTTTTTAACAACGATGGGAGTAATAAATGTAATTGCACTAACGAAAGAATTATAATGGCTACCAAAAATATCTAATGTACCATATAATTTTGGAGTTAATCTGCCTTTATAACCCAGTTCCATAGTTTGTACCACTTCCGGATAAATTCCACCTTTATCTTTTACTTCATTTTTAAAATAACCTGGGATTTTAGGATCGACAGAAGGATAGAAAAATAAATGAGTTTCAGGATTGAACTCATTTAAGGCAGTCGAATTTCTAGGATCTTTCCAATAAATTTGATTGGTGTCTTCAGTTCGCGGGTAAACATAACCGCCATATGCTCCTCGTGCGTACACTTTAAACGTAACAACACGAGTAACAAAAATATCTAAAAATAATGCCTGATTAGATGGTGTATTAAATGCCTGAGCATATGTAAAACGTATATTTTGGTTTTCACGAGGACGCCATACTAAACCAATTTTGGGTGAAACTTGCAGACCGTCAGTTTTGTCAAAGTTGAAGCGCCAATTTAGAGGGCTATAATCGCGGCTTGAATTATTGTATTCAATCAAATCGGTTAATCGATCATGTGCATCAAATCGAGTGGCTTGAACCAGTTCAAACTTATCAGACAATTTCCAGTTGAGTTGATAATAAATACCCAACTCATTAACAACATATCGATTATCTTCTGCATTTTCATCTATACCTTCATCAATATTTTCATCAATTTTCCCGTCACCATCATTATCAATTCCATCTGCAATGACATTCCCTACGCCATTAACGCCAGGTTCAAAAGGATCTGGCTGACCATTACCGTTTGTGTCTTCATAATCATCGCTATCACCATCATTATCTACCCCATCCATAATTGCACCCAATACATTGTCCGTAGAGTCAGCAGACCAAACATTCAATTGTTCACCTGAATCATATAATAGATTATCATTGAAGTCAGCAAAACTTATTGGAGAGCCGCCTTCGCCATTCCCATTATTATCTCTTCGGTCAACCATTTCATTATCCGATAGAATGCTTCCTCGAGTGTCCGGCATGGTTAAAAAATAATCTATGCCCCATACAAATCTGAAATCGCCATCCATTAATTCAATAGCGTGTTGAAACTGTGTACTCCACTTGCCCGAACGATCATAAATAGTTCCGCCTGTGGCCAAATTTCGCGTAGGCCTATCTGAAGGGCCAGAGTAACTAGTATTCAAATAAGATTGTAAGAAGAAGTTTTTATATCGTAATCTGCCATGCCAATATTTATAAACCCAACCATCAGCTAAATATCGTGCTATACCGGTTATATTTATATTTCGTGCATACGCATAGCCATGTGAAAAGCTCAAGGTAAAATCATCATTCGGATCATAATCGAGACGCATATCATATCGATAATTTTTAACTAAAAAATCCGGATAGTCATCTATACCATCATCATTTGCATCAGATTCGTATCGTGGGAAATTAGATGGGTACGCTAAATTAAAATCATCTGGTCCGCCATAGATACCATCGGAATTTGAATCGAATAAAATATTCCCTGATTCATCATATTTATAATCACCAAAACCTGAGCCTGACCATTCACCCGTATCTTCGTCATAAACACCTGAATTGTAACTCCCAAATCGACTCATCCATCTGGAGCCCACTTCATCCTTTTCATCTACAATTCCGTCTCCATCATTGTCAAATCCATCATACCACACTTCAGTTATATCATCAATGCCCGTATCAATACCTTCATCAATTCTACCATCTCCGTCATTATCAAGACCGTCAGAATATGCCCTGCCAATAACACTTTCTGTTACTCCCCAAAGAATGGTTCCATTATCCAATGTATATCTATTATATGGGTCTGCAGCAGCTGCATCTACCATTTCTTGAGTTATTTGAGGGCTTCCTACTTCACTCCCAGCTGTGAATAATTCATCAATATTATCTCTATAAAAAAGACCTGCCCAGTCCGTACTTTCATCAATAAAACCATTGTTATTATCATCAATTCCATTATCTGGAATTTCGCCATCCATCAGATCCAAAAGCATTTCTTCGGAAAATTCTGGATTACCAAATTCTGCAGTATTTATTCCAGATAAACCTATTTCATCTACACCATTATGCACTAATTTGTTTCGACCAATAAATGCAGGATCGTGACCTTCATATTCATCCTCATTGAAATGTTCCCAGTCATATGCATTGAACCCAACTCCTGATATTTTAAAACCAAAATCTTTGTATGTTGCCGCATGACGAACAGTTAATTTTTTTATATATCCTCCTTCTTGAGAAAGATTACCTCCTTGAATATTTACAGTTGTTCCAACAGATTCACGGGGGGTGGATGTAATTATATTTAAAACACCACTATGTGCATTAGGACCATAAAGCGCTGAAGAGGGCCCCAACACAACTTCAAATTGTTTAACGTCTTCAAATGAGACAGGAATAACATTATAAGCTATTAAACGCAAAGATGGGATATTGGCCATTCTGCCATCTGTTAGTGTGAGTAGTCTTGAACTGAAGGATGAATTAAATCCTCTTGCGCTCAAATTGTAACTATCCACACCTGATTGTGTAAAATCTACACCTTTTACTTGCTTTAAGTAATCACCAAGGTTTGTATTGCTTTGTCTGCGAATTTCTTTTTGAGTTATGACACTAATTGCGGCAGGAGCATCTTCCACACGCTCACGCCGTCTTGAAGCAGTGACGACATATGTTTCCATCTGAATAGCTTCTCGAGCTAATGCTATATCTGCAGTAACTGTTTCACCCAAAGTGACTGTTAAATCAATTGATTGTTCTTCATAACCAATATACGAAACGTTTAAAGATACTGCTCCAACCGGAATATTGTGGATTAAATAATTTCCTTTCAAATCAGTAGCGGCACCCATGGTGGTTCCCACAACAATAACATTTGCTCCAATAAGTGGATCATTATTATCTGCATCTTGAATGCGACCTGAAATTGAGCCGCTTTGGGCAAATAGATGACTAAAGAAAATAGCGATGATTAAAGGAATAAATGTTTTTTTCATAATAACCTTGGTTTAAAAACAAACAGCTCCACCAAATGGCGGAGCTGTTTGTTTTATTATTTATTCAAACTGAAAACTGTATTATTTCAACAGCATCATTTTTTTAGTATCTACTTTATTTCCGGAGGCAACTTTATAAATGTACACGCCACTGGGTAGCATGTTACCATTTTCCCCGCGGGCATCAAAGGTCAGTGTATGACGACCAGCAGGAAGTTCACCAGAATAAAGAGTTGTTACTTTTTGACCTAACATATTCCACACTGTTACTTCAGTAGGAGAATGTTCAACTAGGTCAAAACTAATATTCGTTGTTGGGTTAAATGGGTTGGGATAATTCTCATGTACAGCAAATTTAGCAGGGAGAATATTTTCAGTTTCTATGCCCACAGTAATGCGGCTAAAAATAGCATATACATCTCTTGATTGAAAATCTGGTATGCATGAATTGCCGATTTGGAAAACAATGCGGCCATTGACGCCATTATAGTCATGATCAGAATCATCTACATCAACACCAAACGAAGCTAGAACACCTACAGCATAGAAAGCAGTAGCTTGGGCCGTGTTTTCCAATGCATCCGGATCTCCAGCTGCAACTAGAGCTGCATATGTTGACTGTGCATAAGCACCAACGGCTGCCGCACCAGCGGCTGCAGTTGTGGAATCAACACCGAAAGCTGTTGCTAAACCAACAAATGCGGCTTGTCCAACATAATCAATTGCCATCATTGTAGCAGTCGCTTGATCATAACCGGCAGCCATATACTGTCCAATTAAAGCCATTAAATTATCCGGAACACCATCACCATCTGCATCGTCACCGGCAGCTGTCAAAATTGCGCTTAAAGCAGCCAAATCGTTGTAGGTAAAATAGTAACCTGTAAACTGGAATGGTTCATCCCCGCTCATCATAGCTCCATCCGCACCTGCGGGATCAAAATAATAACCCCAATCTGTATCAAGGACTCCATCATTACTACCGTCTCCATCCAGATCAACACCTTCACCGCCAAGAATAGGATATGAACCCACATTAAAGGTTGTTCCTAAAGCAGCATTTAATGCAGCAACAGTAACTGTATCACCGGGAACTCTTGTAATACCAAGATGGCGATTTAGATAGCCAGCATCATCAATACCACTATCAGACCCTTGACCATCTTCAGCATGCCAATTCAATTCAAGCATATCAAACCCGTCCATTGCAGAATTGAAATGACCTGTAAGCCATCCATAGTTATCTACATCAGGATTTTCCCAGTCTGAAGCTGCTTCATACCAGTCAAATACGGATGATTGAGAAATTCCAAAACCCCATGTAAATGTACCAGCATCAGAATCATAAGAATTTGAAGTAGTTGTATATTCAATATTTGCATTATCAGTAACAGGCGCAATGGTGAAAAAAGTTGAACAATTTTCAGTATCCGTTGTTGGATATGTTGACGTTCCACCTTCAATACCAGGTATGAGCATTTGACCATCTTCTTGGTTCAACGCAACAGAAAGATCAATTCCTACAGCTGATAAACCAAAAGATGAAAGCAAAATATCGGGTGTTTCAATTACTGCAATTGTATCATAGGGCGCAAAACCAATCAGAGGCGTAGAAAACATAGAACTTGCTGCGCTGGGCCAATGGGCTTCCACTAAGTAATTCGCAACTGAATCATCTGCGCTTTCCGTCATACGGGCTACGTTTGTGTATTTAACATATACACCAGTCATTTGATAAGAACCGGTGAATGATTGTGCCTGTATCATTACAGACAACATTAATGTTAGTATTATAGTTGTTAACATTTGTTTTTTCATATTAACCCCTTTTTATTAGGTTGTAGTTAGTTAAGAACGAAATTTTCCTTCGAAAGGCGTTGCCTTGTTCGTCCAATCATGCAAAGTATACCACGTTTCTATACCTTTTTTCAAACTATTTTTTAAATAAGTGATATAAATCAAAAAAGGTGTTTTAGGTCAATCTTTGTAATTGCGACGTTGTATCCATCTCCAAATAGACCATAGTAAAATAATGGTTCCAAAGATGAATAATATATTTGCAAGTATTATATTAATCGTGCTACTCATGTGATTTTAACTGAATAAATTTACTATTGAGATTAAATTCTAACAAGTTATAGGTCTATTTACCTATCATTAATTAATTTTGAGAACTGTTAAAATACTATTTAACTAAAAATCTTTTAGGAAATCTTTAATGAATATTTGTGTATTAATAAAACAAATTCCAGGTAGTGAAGCACAATTCAATGTGTCTGGAGATGGATCCTGGATCCAGGAAACGGAGCTACCATTTGAAATGAATGAAAGTGATAACTATGCGCTGGAAGAAGCTCTTCAAATACGTGAACGGAGAGGAGAAGGTGATGTTGTTGTTGTCAGCCTTGGCCCGGATCGCTGCCAGAAAGTAATTCGTGAAGCATTGGCCAAAGGGGCAGACCGTGCAATTCATATTAAAGCGGATGCTCCTTACAGTACAGACCCGTATTCTATTGCAACTGCTTTAGCTAATGCAATAAAAGATGAACATTTTGATTTGGTTCTCTCCGGTTTGCAATCCGATGATTATGGATTTGGCCAAACTGGAGTTATTTTAGGTGAAATTTTAGGAATGACAACTGCAACACTTGTGGTGGAGACAGAAGTGCAAGAAGGTAAAATAAAAGTAAAACGTGAGCTGGAGGCTGGATGGTTCCAATGGCAAACTATGGATTTACCGGCAAGCTTAGCAATCCAATCCGGTTTAAATACACCACGTTATCCTTCGCTAAAAGGCATTATGACTGCCAAAAGGAAAGAAATTAAAAAGGTTAATTTTGATGAAGTATGCGCTGTGGATGAGTTGCAGTCATTCGCTGGTTTATCTGTTCAACGTGCGGAGAAACAAACGGAAATGATTGAAGGAACTGTAGACCAAGTGGTAAGCAAACTTGTTGATGTATTCAAAAACGAAATACGAATTAATTAGAGGGCATAATGGATATACTAGTTGTATTAGAAGATAAAAACGGTAGCATTCATAGAATGAGTTTGGAAGCAATTGCTGGCGCGCAACAGATTGGTTCTGAATGCAGTTTGAGTGTTGGTATTTTAGCCTTTGGTAAAAATGCTACATCGTTAGGTGAACAAGCTAAACAATTTGCTGTTGATGAAGTATTAACTCTCGAAAATGAGCATCTAAATGATTACACAGCTGATGGTTATGCTGATGCCGTAGCAAATGTGATTACCAGCGAAAACCCAGCGTTAGTTTTCTTTGGACATACATATCAAATACGGGATTATGCACCAAGAGTCAGCGCAAAATTAAAGCGCCCTTTTTTGAATGATATTGTTTCATACAAAAACGAAAGCGGAAAGCCGGTATTTAGTAAACAGGCTTTTAATGCTAAACTGATTGCAGAATTAAATCCCAACAGCGCCGGACCCATTTTAATCAGTTTTCAGTCTGCTTCATTTTCATCGGATACTATCCAAAGTGGATCAGCCAGCCTCCGACCAATATCTATTGAAATAGATGCAACTGATATTAAAACTGTTCCGGAGGACCCCTTCCTGGAAGCTTCAGGCGGAGTAGATTTGTCTAGTGCAGAATTGATTGTATCCATTGGTAGAGGAATTGGAAAAGAAGAGAATATTCCACTTGCTCAAGAATTAGCAAATGTCATGGGAGCTGAAATTGCTTCTTCTAGACCTGTCGTGGACTCAGGTTGGTTGCCGCCTAATCACCAAGTAGGTAGTTCCGGACAAACAGTGTCTCCGAAGCTTTATTTGGCTCTTGGAATTTCGGGAGCAATTCAACATGTTGTTGGGATGAAGGGTTCCAAAAATATTGTTGTTATTAATAAGGATCCAGATGCGCCCTTATTTGAATTGGCGGATTACGGCGTTGTGGGTGATGTGTTGGAAATCATACCTAAATTAACGGAAGCACTTCAATAAATAATGGACAATTTTCAATTCTCAAGTATTGAAAAAATAATTTTGGCATTAAGCACACTTGGGTGTTTAATATCTTTTAGTTATGAAATCTGGCGTCGATTTAAGATTGTTTTAAAAGGGCGTGAATCATTACCCTTTGACCATTTTGGAAAACGGTGTTGGCGCGTCGTGCGAGAAGTATTATTTCATGAAAAAGTAATGGGTGGCCGTTTTTGGCCGGGACTAATGCACGGATTGGTATTTTGGGGTTTTCTTGTATTTGGTTTAATAACCATCGACCATTTCGCGACTGGTTTTGGTTCGCCGCTATTAAGTACATCTTTTCATCACGCATATTCCTATTTTGGTATTCCTTTCGCTATCCTTGTATTGATTGGTATCATTTCTTTGGCCTATCGTCGTTTTATTACTCGTCCGGATTATTTAGGCAAAGCATCTCCAACATCAGGATTTGTTGCCTTATTCATTGCTATCCTTATGTTAACATATATATATGGAGAGTGGGATTTATCGCCTTTAGTTTGGAAAATAAATTGGTGGCTACACACAAGTGTTATTCTGGCATTTTTGTGGTTAGTCCCTAGGTCCAAGCATCTCCATCTTGTATTAGCGCCAGTGAACATTTTCTTCAAACCGTTTATTCAACCAGATCATACACCGGTTGAAATCGATCTTGAAGCGTCTGAAGAAGAATTGGATAATATGCTTGCCAGTTTAACTAAAATGACAATGAATCAGGCATTAGACGTTTTTTCCTGTGTGGAATGTGGAAGGTGTACCGAAGTCTGTCCGGCGAATCGCGGCGGTGGCTTGTTAGATCCCAAAAATCATTTTATACTGGATCTCCGTGAACCGCTCATGGAAACGGGCGATGTGGATGTGTTAGCCCAACTTAATGTGGAAGCAGGGTGGGAGTGTACCACTTGCCAAGCGTGTACGGATGTTTGTCCTGTGGGAAATCACGTTGAAAAATCGGATGAAATTCGACGATTAGAAGTATTGGTCGAAGGGAAAGTGCCCCAAGAATACCAAAAATTATTTAATAACCTGCAAGAATCCGGCAACACGGAAGGAGCTTTCAGCAGTCCATTGGCTGATAATCTACCACGATATAATTCAGATATGGAATATGTGTTATGGTTGGGTTGTTTCGCACGATATGGATTGGACCCGGATTTTGAAAATTCAGTAAGAAGTTTTACAAAAATATTGGATGCCGCAAAGGTGAGTTATGGCGTTTTGGAAAAGGAACATTGTTCAGGCGATCCTGCAAATCGACTGGGTGATAAATTGACATTTTCAATGTTGCGAGGCCATAATGTAAAAGAATTAGGCGGCGTTAAAAAAGTGGTAACTCTATGTCCCCATTGTGCAGTGAATTTGGGAAGTGAATATGCAAAATATGGTGAAATAAATTATAAAGTTGAACATCATACTCAAGTTATAGAACGGTTATTAAACGAAGGCAAAATTATTGTTGAAAAAGGAGAAAAAGGGAAGGTGACTTTTCATGATCCTTGCAATTTATCACGCATGATGGATGAGGTAGATGCACCTCGAAAAGCTATTACATCTGTAACGAATGATTTTATGGAATTAGAAGAATCTGGGCGGAAAACATTATGTTGTGGAGCGGGTGGCGGTCTTTGGTGGAAAAAAGAAACGAAAGGGCGAACGCATTTAGTTCGTGCAGAACAAGTAGTGAAATCTGGTGCAGATACTGTAGTAACAGGCTGCAATTTTTGTTATGGAATGATGAAACAGGGATTGGGGCCCTTAACGCCTGATGGTCAACCAGCAATCAATGTAAAAGATGTCGCCGATATTGTAGCTGAAAATATGATTACGTCCTAAGTAATTATATTATTTTAATTTAAATGTACTAACTCAATCCCGGCTTCTTTTGCATGTTCTAAAACTCTCTCATCGCGGTAGAATTCATCATAGTAAATAGTTTTGATTCCTGAATTAGCAATAATCTTAAAGCAATTATAACACGGAGAAGCAGTCACATAAATTTCTGCTGTATCCACACGAGCACCATTTTTGGCTGCTTGGGCAATGGCATTTGCTTCGGCGTGGGTAGTGCGAATACAGTGACCATCCACCATTTCGTGTCCGGCTTCATCGCAATGGAGCAATCCTTTAATGCTACCGTTATAACCGGTGGATAGAATATTTTTATCCCGTACAATGACTGCACCTACATGCTTACGATCGCAGGTAGAACGGGTAGCCACTTCCTTTGCAATATTCATGAAATAGGTTTCCCAGCTAACACGATCTACTGACATTAATCCATATCCTTTACAAATATTTTCACAGCCGAACGTAATTCTCCAAAATAAATCCTGTCAACAAATTGTGCTAATTGTGCTGTAAGTATTAAATATGCCCACGTAGGCACAACCACTTCTGCACAGCCTCTAACTAAAACGCGATCGCCTTTATACTGTGACCAATTAATTCCAGCGACCTGTTTTCGGAATGATTCTTCTCTTAATATTCCACCATCCAGAAAATCATCCATACTGATTGTTGTCATATAAGAATCTCTGTGATCTCAACTGTCATTTGTTTTTAACTTTATCTATAGACATATATACCGGCTTTTTATCACCCATGAAATAATTGTAATTCAGAATGGCGTAACCTTCGTTATTCCGAGTGGGACACGTAGAACAACTGATTGAACCATCATCTCTGTGCCTTAACAGTTCGAGTAGTTTTTGATCCGTTTCCGGAGCACCGGCGACAAGATTCTCATCCGTCTCCACATACCAGCGCATGGTTATCAAGTATTTAAAACGTTTATCTTCTGTTTTTTTTTCAGTCATTTTAACCTCTTTTCTAATATTATAAACGATCCTTATTTGCTTCCACCCATAAACTTAACTGTTTTTTCTATACTTTCACACAGGCGATCTACATCTTCTTTTGAATTGTATACATAAAAACTGGCACGGCCTGTGGCCGATACCCCGAGTTTTTTCATTATGGGCTGTGCGCAGTGGTGTCCTGCACGTATAGCTATTCCATCATTGTCAAGAAATTGAGCAAGATCGTGAGGATGAATATTTTCCACATTAAAGCTGATTACAGCTCCACGTTTAGTAGCTGTTCCGTAAATGTTAATTCCCGGAATCTCCAGCATTTTTTCTAAAGCATAATTCAAAAGTTCTTGTTCATGATTGTGAATTTCTTCTAATCCAATTTCGTTTATATAATCAATGGCAGCTCCTAGGCCAATAGCTTGAGCAATATTGGGTGTGCCCGCTTCAAATTTCCAAGGGATTTCATTCCATGTTGAATCATTCAAAGAAACAGTTCGGATCATTTCGCCGCCACCCAAAAAAGGAGGCATTTCTTCTAATAATTCAGGTTTTCCATACAAAACACCCACTCCGGTTGGACCCAGCATTTTATGTCCGGAAAAAGCCAGAAAATCGCAGTCCAATACCTGAATATCCACTTTTTGATGGGGCACACTTTGAGCGGCATCAATCAAGGTAACTGCTCCAACATCATGCGCCATTTTTATTATATCCTTAATTGGGTTTACCGTCCCAAAAACGTTGGACTGATAAATGACGGACACCAGTTTCGTTTTATCAGTAAACCATTTTTCAGGTTCAGATAAATCCAATTCGCCGTTTTCATCAAAGGGTATAAATTTGAGTACAGCTCCCGTTTCTTGTGCGCATATTTGCCAGGGGATGAGATTGCTGTGATGTTCCATTTCTGTCAGTAAAATTTCATCACCAGCTTTTAGATTTTTACGCGCCCAAGTATAGGCCACCAAATTAATGGATTCCGTTGTACCTCGAGTGAATATAATTGAATTTGAATCAGCGTTGATTAATTTTGCGACTTTTAATCGACTTCCTTCGTATTCAGCAGTTGCTTGTTCGCCTATAGTATAAATTGAACGGTGGACATTTGCGCTGTATTTGGAATAGTATCCTGCTACAGCATCAATGACAGATTGTGGTTTTAATGTTGTGGCTGAATTGTCTAAATAAACAAAATTATCAGGTTGTTCGGTAAATATTGGAAAATCTGAACGTAATTTTTGTACATCAAGCATGGAATTTTATAGTAGGCCTAACTGTAGACGGGCAGCTTCACTCATCATTCCTTGACTCCATGGAGGATCCCAGACTAAAACTACTTTTACTTCAGTCACTCCTGGGATTCCCAATAATTTTTGTTCTACTTCCTGTTGCAGGATTGGGCCCATACCGCAACCTGGAGCTGTAAGTGTCATGGCAACGTCTACTAAAGTTCCATCGCCATCAATAAGTGAAAAATCACAAGAATAAATCAAACCCAAATCCACAATATTTACGGGTATTTCTGGATCGTAACAGGTACGCATAGCATCCCAAACAGCACGTTCATCCACGTCTCGACCATTGTGGGATTCTTTCTGTTTTTCTACAATTTGCTCTTCCTTACCAATAGCATCAGCATCTTCGCCCTCAATGCGGTAAAGATTTCCATTGACTGCAACTGTGTAACTGCCCCCTAAAGATTGTGTAATAATACCATGTTCGCCTTCAATGATTTTCCCAATCGTTCCGGATGGAATCATGGTTGCTTTACATTCTCTTTTAAATGTTATGACTTCTTCTGTACTTGTACTATTTATCATGATGTTTCTGTTGTGGTTAATTCTGTGTTTCCTTGTAGAGCATTTTTCATTGTGTGCCAGCTTAAAACAGCACATTTTACCCGGGCAGGGAATTTATAAACGCCTGCAAGAACAATCAATTTGCCCATATCTCCATTCGATTCGCCTGTTATAATCATTTTATGGAATTTTTCAAATAATATTTCCGCTTCATTAATAGTTAATTCTTTGATCAATGTGGTCATTATTGAAGCGGATGCTTTTGAGATGGCACAACCGGTCCCTTTAAAACTTGCGTCAATGATTTTTTCATTTTCAATCTGTAGGAATAGTGTTATCTCATCTCCGCAAAGTGGATTATGACCTTCCGCTTTGGATGTGGCATTTTCCATATCTCTAAAATTTTGGGGATGTTGATTATGATCCAAAATGAGTTGTTGGTATAAATCTCTTAAATCATCCATTTTCTAAACTCTCCAACCACGAATTCACTTTATTAGTTAAATAATCTGCTGTGCTATCATCTTTAATTTTTGCCAATATTTCGCTGGAAAAACCTTCCACCATGAGCCTCTGAGCATCGGTTGTCTCAATCCCTCGGGTACGTAAATAATAAAGTGCATCTTCGCTTAATTGCCCCGTGCTTGAACCATGTGTACAGCGAACATCATCAGCAAGTATTTCTAATTGCGGATTGGATTGCATGCGTGCATTTTGACTTAATAATAAATTTTTATTAGACTGGCTTGAATTAGTTTTTTGACTGTCTTTTCGAACAATAACTCTTCCGTTAAAAACACCACTTGCTTTATCATCTAGGATATATTTAAAGAATTGATGGCTATTACAATGGGGCTGCATATGATCAATAATAATCCGTGTGTCCATGTGTTGATTACGTTTTAATAATGAAAGTCCATTAATATTTGCAGTGGCATTTTTACCATTAAAACTAACTCTGATATCGCCACGATTTAGTTCAGCCCCTTGATTATAAATCGTTGAATTGACAACGGAATCTTTATGTAAGTGATATTCTATATTACTGACATGATAACCGGTGTCTTCCTGGATGCGAGTGTGGTTGAATACACTATTCTTTCCCAATTCAGAAATAGTAACACAATTATTCCAATAATTAGTTGTGTTTACACAATGATAATGTTCAATAAAATTAGCTGAACTGTTTTCCCCCAATCTAATTAAAAGTCGCGGATGATTCATTATCTGATCTACAATTCCGGTAGTAATGAACTGAAAATGTATAGGCTTTGAAATTTGAACACCATCAGCGATATCAATCGAAAGTCCGCAATTCATCAATGAAATATTCAATGCTTTAAACGGGTTTTCTTCCGAGTTGGAAAAATCATCCATATCATTTTTCATAAAGACATCAAGAAGAGTTCGAATGGTAACTCCAACAGGTATGTAAGATTGGTCCTCTTGAAAATGGCCGTTAAGAATGACAATGGAATAATAACCGTTTAAAGGTTCAATTGGATTTTCTAAAGCGGGTGTTAGATCTTTGGCTGTAGTCAATCTAAAATGAGATTTTTCAAAAGGAGAAAAATCTGTGAATTGCCAATCTTCCCATTTTTTAGTAGGGAAGCCAAGTTCAGTGAACCGGCTAAATGCTTTTCTTCGCAAAGTTGAGAATGAATTCGGTTCTTCGATACCATTTGTTTGGAGTGACTTTAATTCTGATCTAAAGTGCTGCATTAGTTTACCAACCAAGAATATCCTTTTTCTTCCAATTCGTGAGCCAATTCCATACCACCTGTTTTAACAATTTTCCCATCGATCATAGCGTGAACAATATCTGGCTTCATATATTCCAATAATCGTTGATAATGGGTAATGGCTAAAATTGCACGATTTTCATTTCGATATTTATTTACACCATTGGCAATAATTCTTAAAGCGTCAATATCCAGCCCGGAATCTGTTTCATCCAAAATAGCGAATGTAGGCTCCAAAGTTAACAATTGTAAAATTTCATTCCGTTTTTTCTCACCGCCGGAAAATCCATCATTTACTGCACGATTTAAATAGCTTTCATCCATTTCGACTAATTTTATTTTTTCTTTAATAAGTGCAAGAAAATCCATGGCGTCTAATTCACTCTGACCGTTTGCTTTCAATTTTGCATTTAAAGCCGCTTTCAAGAAATAGGTGTTATTGACCCCTGGAATGACGACAGGATATTGAAAAGACATAAAAATCCCAGACAACGCTCTTTCTTCAGGTGATTTGTCTAAAAGACTTTCGCCATTAAATAAAACGTCACCTTCGATTTCGTAACCTTCTTTTCCAGCAATAACATGGGCAAGTGTACTTTTACCTGATCCATTGCGCCCCATAATTGCATGGAGTTCACCAGCATTTATAGTAAGGTTAATTCCTTTTAGAATTTTTTTATTATTAATACTAACGTGTAAATTTTTAATAACTAACATGATAGTAATTATGTAATTATGTAAAACGTAATTAAGAAATAGTGTGGCATCTTTGTTTAATTCTCATTGGTAATTATTGGAGCATTATGGATTTCGGTTTGATAATCCTCTATAGGTTCTTTTACCATATAGGTACGTTGATCAGGAACCATAGTAAGTAAAAGTTTGATAATTTCCGTTAGTATTAAAAATCGGTGTTCAATTATTTCATTATTGAGAATATGACTACCTTTGTAATACCAATCTCTTGCTTCTCTTGCGGAGCCGAGGGCATATTCATAATATCGAGCACGGTTTTTCCCTGTTCCCATGGAATATCCTTCTGCAACATTTGTCCCAATTGAACCTATTGCTCTATATAACTGACTTGAAATTCGCTTTGTTCGCTCGTCATTAAATAAAGTTGAAATATCTCCCCAACTAATATCTGCTAAAAACAAACTCAAACGATAAACTTTCATTTTCCACAAAGAATCATCTGTTATTGCTTGTGGTACATTTTCTAACCAGTCATCATATTTTAGAAATTTCATAAAAGTACCTTTACATAATTACGTTTTACATAATTATTCTTCACCCCACAGCCCCTTCTAGGCTGACTTCCATAAGTTTTTGCGCTTCAACAGCAAATTCCATGGGTAATTCCTTGAATACATCTTTGCAAAAGCCATTCACAATGAGGGATATTGCATCTTCCGTAGCTATGCCTCTTTGATTGCAATAATAGATTTGATCTTCCCCAATAGAAGAAGTGGATGCTTCATGTTCCATTTGAGCGCTGGGATTACGTACATCAATATAAGGAAATGTATGAGCACCGCATTGATCTCCAATAAGCATGGAATCACATTGAGAATAATTTCTGGCATTGTCAGCTTTCTTCATAATTTTCACTCCGCCACGATACGTTTGTTGACCTTTTCCGGCTGAAATCCCTTTTGAAATAATGGTACTTTTAGTGTTTTTACCAATGTGCACCATTTTTGTACCTGTGTCAGCTTGTTGAAAATTATTGGTAAGCGCGACAGAATAAAATTCGCCAACAGAATTATCACCTTTCAAAATGCACGATGGATATTTCCAAGTGATAGCTGAACCGGTTTCCACTTGCGTCCATGATATTTTTGCATTTTCTTCTACACAGGTTCCGCGCTTGGTTACAAAATTATAAATGCCACCTTTTCCCGTTTTTGGATTGCCGGGATACCAATTTTGGACGGTGGAATATTTGATGGTTGCATCTTTGTGAGCGACCAACTCAACGACTGCTGCATGAAGTTGATTCTCATCCCGCATGGGTGCTGTGCATCCTTCCAAATAACTTACATAACTTCCGGCGTCGGCAATAATCAAGGTTCGTTCAAACTGACCTGTATTGGCAGCATTGATGCGGAAATATGTGGAAAGTTCCATAGGGCAGCGGACACCTTTTGGGATATAAACAAAACTTCCATCGGTAAAAACTGCAGAATTTAAAGCTGCAAAAAAATTATCGGTATGAGGGACAACGGATCCTAAATATTTTTCAATTAATTCTGGATGATTTTGTACTGCTTCAGAAAATGGACAGAAAATAACACCGTGTTTTTCAAGTTCATCTTTAAAGGTTGTTGCTACCGATACTGAATCAAAGACTGCATCCACAGCTACACCGGACAGCATTTTTTGTTCTTCGAGTGGAATTCCTAATTTTGAATACGTGTCCAATAATTCTGGATCAACTTCATCCAAGCTTTTTAATTTTTTTTGCTTTGGAGCTGAATAATAGCTAATAGCTTGATAGTCAATTTCAGAATAATTCAATTTAGCCCAAGATGGATCATCCATTTTCAACCATTGGCGATAGGATTTTAAACGCCATTCCAGCATAAATTTTGGCTCTTTTTTTATAGTAGATATAGTACGTATTACATCTTCATTTAATCCGGGAGGGAGTGTATCCTGCTCTATATCAGTAACAAACCCGTACTTATAATCTTGCTCTATGGCTTTTTCAATTACGTTAGACATGATCTTTTATATTTTATTAAACAGAAAAACTGGTGCCACAACCGCACGTTCTATTGGCGTTTGGATTGTGAATTTTAAATCCACCATTTAGCATATCGGTAGAAAAATCAATTTCAATACCACCTAAATAGAGCCAACTCTTTAGATCGCATAATATTTTAAGTCCACCACTTTCAACTACCTTATCCATTTCACCCTTTTTTTCTTCGAATGTCATTTTGTAGTTCATCCCGGAACAACCACCACCTTCGACACCCATACGTAAAGCCCAACCTTCTTTACCTTCATTTTTCATTGCATTTTTTATTCGCTTTATAGCGCTTGGTGTTATTGTAATTGTAGCGTTAGCAAAATCTTCTATTAATTGGTCTTGTGTTTTTTCAGACATCTTATTCCCACTTTGTTGTAATATTTTCTGATTGAGTTTTACTTGGAGAAAACCCAAGCTTTTCCTTTGCTTCATTCGACATCATTTCTGGTTTCCATGGAGGGTCGAATGTTACTTCAACTGTCGTTTCTTCAATACCGTTTAGACTAGTCACTTTTGTTTTAATATCTTCAGCCATCATTTGTGCCATGCCGCAACCAGGAGTGGTAAGAGACATGGTAATCACTACGTTAGGTTCATCAATATTGATATCGTAAATAAGTCCTAAACTCCATAGGTTTACAGGTATTTCGGGGTCGAAACATTGTTTTAAAACATCTATAATTTGTTTTTTATTAATTGCCATATTTTACCTCACTGTGTTATTTCACCCACAGACATGTTTTCAAACATGTTGCGCATATTATCATTTATTTTTTGAATGGGTGAGCGAATATTGCATGCAGAAAAGAGGGTGCAATCTGAATCAAAATAGCAATCCATAATACCCAAAGGTCCTTCCATCTTTTCAAAAAAGTCCTTCATATTGATTTCTTCCAGAGGTTTTTTAATACGATAACCACCATGAGGTCCTTGCACAGCTTCAAGAATATCTTCACGAACCAATTGCTGTAATGTTTTAGCTAGCAATTCAACAGGCATATTGTATAGTTCGGCGATTTCCTTTGCGCTAGTTAATTCATCTGCACCTTTTTCTTGCAGTTGGCGTAAAGCCATTAATGCGTATTCAACTTTTCGTGTAATTTTAAACATTCTTATATACGACTAATTTAGTCGGTATAATTTACTAGAGTATTAAAATGTTACACAAGGGGTATTTACGGCGAAGTTAATTGGGCTTAATTAACGGAAATTAGATGGTCTGATTTATGAATAATTTTCCCAATGATAATAGGTTTGAAAAAATATTCACTATCCAAATTATTCATATAATCTGAAACTGATTTTTCTGGCATTGAAATGAGCAATCCACCAGATGTTTGAGCATCGGCCACTATTAAGTGTTCTAAATTTGATAAGCGTTCATCAAAATTCACTTCATTTTTTATAAAATCTAAATTTCGTTTTGTGCCGCTGGGTATAATTCCAGATTCCGCTAATTCTCGAACACCATCTAAAAATTCCAAGTTATCGAAATGAATATCTGCAGACACATTACTTGCAAGACACATTTCTCTCAAATGTCCTAATAAGCCAAAACCAGTTACATCGGTAGCAGCATGAATTTCTAATGGGTTCATTGCATCAGCCGCTGCTTTATTTAATGTAGACATGGAATTTATTGCTTCCTCTATTTGATGATTTGAAGCTATGCCTTTTTTAATTGCAGTAGAAATGATTCCTGTCCCAAGTGGTTTAGTTAAAATAAGAACATCTCCCGGCTGGGCACCATTATTGCGAACCAACTGACCTATGTCTACTTCACCTGTAACAACCAATCCATATTTAGGTTCTTTGTCATCAATTGAATGTCCTCCAACAATAGTAATTCCAGCTTCAGCTGCTTTATCAGCTCCGCCTTGGAGAATTTCAGTTAAAATTGAATGAGGCAATTCTTTGATTGGAAAACCAACGATATTTAATGCGAACAATGGAGTTCCGCCCATAGCATAAATATCTGAAAGAGAATTAGCTGCAGCTATTTGACCAAATTGATATGGGTCATCCACAATAGGGGTAAAAAAATCAACTGTTTGGAGAATGTATTTATCATCTCCCAGACGCACAACGGCGGCATCGTCGGCACCATCAAAGCCAACGAGAACACGATCGTCTTGCATTAAATTGAGTTGACCCAGAACCTGGGACAGGTCTTTTGGACCTATTTTACATGCTCAACCGCTGCCGTGAGAAAGTGTAGAGAGTCTAATCTGTTCTTTGGTTTTCATTAAAGTTTTTCTGTGAGCTTTCTTACATCTTCAATTGTATTAACATCTAAATCGGATAAATACTCTAGATGAATTGTTTTAAATACAGAATGGATATGAATTTGAGATTGATATTGATGAAGCACCATAGGAATATGTGTTGTTTTTAATGTTAATACTTGAAATGGAAAGTCTAAATCAGTTGCTTTTAATGAAGAAAGAGTTGCCTGTGTTTCAATGAGATTATTTCTACATTCTTGAATATCTTTTAATAAAAGTTTTTCTCTGAAAACCCAAGGAGCTGTTTCTGCCGAAGCATCTTTGATATAATCATACCCTTTCTGAAAATGATCTAAAAAATGTTGTCCAAAAATTCCTTTACTTAATGAATCAGTTAAATAGTGGTTTAACGATTCCTTTTGTTCGTGTAAATATATTTTCCAAGACGGGAAATGGCTTCTGAAAAGGAAATAACCAAACGATGTGTTGAATGAATTACCACGATTAAAAAATGATTTCACTCCATAGGTAAGTTTCTTTAATGCTTTTCGGGTATTTCGGTGAAAAAGATGAACTGTAATTGGAGAAAGCGGTACATTATTATTTAAGAAATCTGTCGGAATGTTTAACTCATTCAGATTCAAAGAATATATTTTATCTATACCTTGAATATTAATTTGAATAAAAGCTCCCAAGTCACTCATTTTAATAAGATTGCCTAAAGCTTTATCGAATTCAGGGATTGTAGCTATAGAAGGCGCAGAAAGATCTCCTGATATTTCAGGAAACATTGAAAGTTGACTCGGATTATGTTTCGGACTCATGAAAACGTCATCAAGTTTACACTTATAGTCAGTAAGGTGCAATTTTTCATCATGAATACATTCAATAACTATTACAATTGATTTACGTATAAACAGCATGTTAAATTTGCCACTGGACAAGACAGAAATGGATTGAAAACATTACTTTTAAATGCCCACATAGTCCCAATAATTACTGGAGTTTTTGTATTTAAACGCTAGATTACACCCCCTATTTATTTTATGGAAAAAACAATAAAAAATGTAAAAAATGTTGTCATCCGCTTTGCGGGCGACTCCGGTGACGGAATGCAACTTGCAGGTGGACGATTTACTGACACCACTGCCATTACCGGAAATGATTTAAGCACACTTCCGGATTTCCCAGCAGAAATCCGAGCTCCTGCTGGTTCATTAGCAGGAGTCAGTGCATTTCAAATTCACTTTAGTTCCAAAGATATTCATACACCCGGAGATAAGGTGGATGTGCTGGTTGCTATGAATCCAGCTGCATTAAAAGTACACCGAGCAGAATTAGAACCGGGGGGGATGCTTATTTGTAATACAGCAGCTTTTACCAAAAAAAATCTAACGTATGCCGGTTATGATTCTAATCCGTTGGAAGATGGACAGCTGGAAGATTATTTCAATGTATTTGCCATCGATATGAATAAGTTTGTTACAGAAGTCTGTGCTGGGATGGGTTTAAAGCCAAAAACGGTAACACGGACAAAAAATTTATTTGCATTAGGTCTGCTTTATTGGATTTATGATCGACCTCTTGAACCAACAAAAAACTGGTTAAACAAAAAATTTGCGAAACGACCTGAATTAATTGAAGCAAATGTACGCGCAATGGAGGCCGGTTATAATTATGGTGAAACGACGGAAATTTTCACAACTCGTTATAAGGTAGATAAAGCGAATCTTCCAGCTGGAAAGTATCGTAATATTGTTGGAAATTATGCAGCTACACTTGGACTAGTTGCTGCAGCTGAAAAATCGAAAGTACCTTTATTTTACGGTGGCTATCCAATAACTCCTGCCAGTGATATTCTTCATCATCTTTCTGCCTTAAAGCATCATAATGTGAAAACGTTTCAAGCGGAAGATGAAATTGCAGGAATGACATCTATTATTGGAGCAGCGTTTGCAGGAAACCTTGCTGTGACAGCTTCATCAGGCCCTGGAATTGCATTAAAAGGGGAAGCGCTTGGGCTCGCTATTATTGCAGAACTTCCCATGGTTATTGTAAATGTTCAACGTGGTGGGCCCAGTACAGGATTACCAACAAAAACAGAACAATCTGATTTATTACAAGCATTATATGGGCGAAATGGTGAAGCACCTTTACCCGTAATCGCTTCGGCCACACCTGGCGATTGCTTTTATGCGGCATATGAAGCATGCCGTATTGCTTTAAAATATATGACACCTGTTATTTTGCTTACCGATGGCTATTTGGCCAATGGTTCTGAACCATGGGCAATTCCCAATTTAGATGAATTAGAACCCATTGATGTTACATTCGCTGATACATCCAGTAAAGTGGATGGCCAATTCATGCCTTACCTACGTAATAAAGAAACTCTAGCACGTCCTTGGGCTATTCCGGGAACTGCCGGATTGGAACATCGGATTGGCGGTTTGGAAAAAGAAGACGTTACTGGAAATGTGAATTATGATCCAGAGAATCACCATCATATGACGCTCACTCGTCAACAAAAAATAAATAATATAGTAAATGATATTCCGCCAACGGATATTTTTGGTAAATCCAGCGGTGAATTATTGATATTAAGCTGGGGCGGTACCATGGGCGCCTGTCGTTCGGCTGCTGAAGATATGCAAGCAAATGGAAAAGCAGTCAGCCATGTTCATCTTCGCTGGGTGAGTCCATTACCAAAAGATTTAGGTGACATTTTAATTCGATTTAAAAATGTGTTAATTCCAGAAATCAATATGGGACAATTAATCAAATTAATTCGAGCTGAATATTTAGTAGATGCTCAAGGGTTAAACATTGTTAGAGGTAAGCCAATTGGTAAAGGTAAAATAATTGAAAAAATTAATGAAATGTTGGGAAGCTAATCATGGCTGAATCGAAAACAGTGGGAAAAAATAAATATACTCGAGTAGATTTCACATCGGATCAAGCAGTCCGTTGGTGTCCAGGGTGTGGTGATTATGCTATTTTAGCTCAAACTCAAAAATTATTTCCAGATTTGGGAATGGATAAGGAAGATGTAGTATTTATTTCAGGCATTGGCTGTTCCAGTCGATTCCCATATTATATGAATACCTATGGTTTCCACACGATTCACGGCCGTGCTCCTGCAATCGCGTCAGGCGTAAAGATTGCCAATCCTGAATTATCTGTGTGGGTTGTCACTGGTGATGGTGATGGACTTTCTATTGGTGGGAATCATACCATTCACTTATTACGTAGAAATCTAGATATAAATGTTCTCTTGTTTAATAATCGCATTTATGGACTTACCAAAGGTCAATATTCTCCCACATCTGAAGTTGGAAAAGTGACCAAATCTTCTCCATTAGGATCATTGGATAGGCCTTTTAATCCACTCACTTTAGCTTTAGGAGCAGATGCCACATTTGTCGCTCGAACAATCGATCGTGAAACGAAACACATGCAAGCAATGATTGAGCGATCGTATAAGCATAAAGGAACATCATTTTTGGAGATTTATCAAAACTGTAATATTTTTAATGATGGCGCTTTTGCACCTATGACAGATAAAGTGAGTAAAGCGGATAAGGTGCTTTGGCTTGAAAATGGGCAACCTATGTTATTTGGTGCTGAAAAGAACAAAGGTATTCATATGGATGGGAATACCCCAACAGTTGTTGAATTAAACGGAACATTCTCTACGGATGATATAATGGTTCATGATGAATCAGATTATGTAGTTGCATCCATGTTGGCCAACCTTACATATCAACCTGATTTTCCTGACCCGATTGGTGTTTTATACAGCATTAATGAGCCTGTTTACGATGATATGGTTTCAAAACAATTAGCCAAATCTGTGGATGTGCGCGGTGTCGGAAGTATTAAAGCATTATTGAATTCAGGTGATACGTGGGAGGTAAAATAACGTAATGTCCATTCGGACTGAACGTGATAGTCTCGGACCTGTAAACGTACCTTCCGATCGTTATTGGGGCGCACAAACACAGCGCTCTCTCCAAAATTTTAAAATTGGGAATGACCATTTTCCTCGCGAATTTATTCGTGCATACGGAATCTTAAAAAAAGCAGCCGCTACAGTAAATGAATCCTTTGGTAACCTCGATTCTAAAATTGCGGGTATTATTCGAAACGCTGCCGATGAAGTCATCGAAGGAAAACTGGATGACCATTTTCCTCTAGTCGTTTGGCAAACCGGCTCCGGTACGCAAACTAACATGAATGTGAATGAAGTAATTGCAAATCGTGCCATTGAAATATTGGGCGGTGATTTGGGGAGTAAAGATCCAGTCCATCCAAATGATCATGTAAATATGTCCCAGTCAACAAACGATACCTTTCCTTCGACGATTAATATTGCTGCTGTGGAATCAGTAACGCACCAATTAATTCCAGGATTGGAAAAATTACAAAAGTCACTTGCGGAAAAAGCAGATGAATTTAATGACATAATTAAATTGGGGAGAACACACCTCCAAGATGCGACACCATTGAGTTTGGGACAAGAATTTTCCGGTTATGTTTCACAAGTAGAACACGGCATTACTAGAGTTAAAAATGCACTGACCCATTGTTATGAATTAGCCATGGGCGGCACTGCAGTGGGAACCGGCATCAATTCAGTGGCTGGATTTGGCGAAGCTGCCGCAAAGGAAATTTCAAACTTGACAGATTTACCTTTTGTTACTGCGCCTAATAAATTTGAAGCATTGGGCGGTCAAGATAGTATTGTGGAATTATCATCTGCACTTAAAACAGTAGCTGTATCATTGAATAAAATTGCCAACGATATTCGCTGGCTGGGAAGTGGTCCCCGTTCAGGCATTGGAGAAATCAGTCTTCCCACAAATGAACCGGGAAGTTCAATCATGCCGGGAAAAGTGAATCCCACACAAGCAGAAGCAATGACCATGGTGTGTACACAAATAATCGGTAATGATGTAACCATAACAATGGCTGGCGCTTCCGGAAATTTTGAATTGAATGTGTATAGACCGGTCATTGCGTTTAATATAATTCAATCCATTCGATTACTAGCGGAAGTATCCGTTTCATTTGCAGATAATTGTGTGGATGGAATTGTCGCCAATGAAGATCGAATCCACAGCAATCTTCATAATTCACTTATGCTAGTTACAGCACTGAATCCTCACATCGGCTACGACAAAGCAGCAGAAGTGGCCAAAAAAGCCCATCTAGAAAACACGACACTCAGAGAAGCCATTATAGCCCTTGACTATATGAGCGGCGAAGATTTTGATAAATTGGTTCAGCCTAAAGATATGATCCAGCCCCGGGAAAAAAGCTGATTTCTAAATAAATTGGCATACCTGATTATGTTGTAGTAATTAGGGAATATTTAATTAATTACCTTATATTCTTTTACTTTTATCAAGAGGATAAAAAGCGATTGAGGCAAAGATATCACCCTATATTAATTATAAAACAGAAACTACGACAGGTTTCTACTATTTTTTTGTTTCTTATATTTATCCTCATCCAATTTGCTTGTCCAAATCCTCCAGAAGACAAACCACCGCCGGAACCGCCACAAAACAATTCAATCAATCTTTCTTTAATAAGCGCTAATACGTATACAGCACAGTTTCGTGTTTCTGCAGGAGATACATTAGTTGACTGGATGTATTCATTACAAAGAAATGGTGAGGAAATCCTATCAGCAATAGTATTCAGTTCAGATACAATGTTTACAGATTCAAACTTAACAGCAAATACAGAATATATTTATAAAGCATTTATGCAAGATGAAGATGAAAAAGTGGATTCTACAGCATCTGTTACCATTAACACATTAGAAGAAATCATAAACCTGGAACTTATCAGTACATTTACCACAACATCACGATTTAGAATTTCAATTCCTGATTCCACCATTGCTTGGTCATTTGATCTATATAGAGACGGATTTAATGTTTTTTCAACAAACGTATATCAAAAGGATTCAGTCATAATTGATGGAGGATTAAGTCCAAATACACAATACTCATATCAAGCTGTTTGGATATACGAAAATAGTGCTATTGATACCAGTGAAAATGTCATAGCCCAAACCATGGATACCACCAGCCACAATTTTGTATGGGAGATTGATACATTGGGTGGGTATAATAGTGTCATTTTTGACGTCAATATTGTAGATGAAAACAATATCTGGGTTGTTGGAATGATAAAGATCCCTGATCCTGATTCCAGCTTTAACGGTACAGGCTGGGAGAGTTTTAATGCAGCCCATTGGGATGGAAATGATTGGGAATTATTAAGACTTGAGTATTCAGATTATGGCGAAGCAATTGAGGGTATTGCAATTATTGCTTTTAGTGAAAATGATATTTTAGTATCAGCAGGTACATTATTTGACTGGGATGGAAATGAATGGAACAGGTGGGATATAGAAATTGGAACATTCCCTGGAGGGATAAATACATTTTGGGGCACATCATCCTCCAACCTCTATTTTGTTGGTAGAGACGGTAGCATCGTCCACTACGACGGCAGCACATTTACAGAGATGGAAAGTGATACTGAAGTAGACCTTGAAGATATTGATGGCACAGAAGATGGCCAGCATGTGTTTGTATCAGGTTTTAATTCATCAGGATATAATAATACATCGCCGTTGTTTCATATTCATAATGGAGAAGTAACCAAAGAATATGAATCTACTTATCCCTGGGGAAACGAAACAGACTGGGGAAGAATAGAAGCATTAGAGGTTATTGGTGATACAGCGTATCTTTCCACCTGGGGTCGTGATTGGATAGCCTATAATTACTTGACAGATGAATATATTGAACACAATTATAATACAATACCGGAGTTTTATGGTACTAGAGTAGTGGATATAAGTAGCAATGGTATTAATGATATAACATGTATAGATGCAACTGGAGAGATTATACATTTCAACGGATTGAATTGGAAAAAGAATATTGAGATTCATCAAACATTTTCTGGGGCACTTTCTGTAAAAAAATCTAAAATGAAAGATGATTTAGTCGTTTTTGTAGGAAGAAATGGTGCATGGATAAATGGAATAGTAGTTAGAGGAAAAAGAACTAATTAAAAGAATCAAATGAGAATAGTAATAATTACCATATTATTTTTTTCTAATCAATTATTTTGTCAAATAAGTAATTATTTTGATGAAGGTAGAATCATTAATTGGTCAAAATCAGGCATGCAAACAACACCTCCACCAATCGAAGTCACTTATACAGCAAATACAGTTAGCGACTTGATTGATATATTAGAAACTAAAGACCCAAGTGTAATGGTATTAATAGAACTGAGTGGTACAACATATAATTTTATTAATCAACAATTAGAAATACCTTCAAATACAATTATCCGTGGAATAGGGTCTTCAACAATTCTCAATTTTGATTTTACTGGTGCAGGAACAAAAGAATGTTTTTTAATAGATGGAGGAGGAAACATTGCTGAAACAGCTATATCTGATCAAGAATTATTAAAGGGTCAAATTGATATTGAAGTGCCGGATATATCTGCTTTAACAGCTGGAGATTATATAGAATTATTATTCGAAAGTGATGATATACATACTCATTCATCAAGTAATTCTGATCCTATTGACACTACAAATGGTTTTTTGGGGCAAGTGAATAGAATAGATGAAATTAATGGAAATATCATGACAATGGCAGATGGGTTAAATATGGATTTTACATCTTTTGCCAATCAGGGTACCATATACAAGAATAATGGGTATAAACAAAATATAGGCATCGAAGATTTAAAGATTACTTACGATTACAATGTAAGTAATAATGTTATTGGAATATTATTTAATCATGCAGCAAACTGTTGGGTATCAGGAATTGAGAGTGATAGTCCTTTTTATTACCATGTAAAAGTTGCAAGAAGTTCAGAAATTGAAATAACAGGTAGTTATTTTCACCATTCAATTGCCTATCAAGGAGGACAAGCCTATGGAGTTTTGGTAGAATGGAGATCAACAAACGTATTAGTAGAGAATAATATTTTTGAACATTTACGCCACTCAATGATAGTAGCAAGAGGCGCCAGTGGCAATGTATTTGGCTATAATTATTCATTTGATCAGTTTTCTCATGATAATAGTTATAATGAGAATTATTTAGGTGATATAAACGTTCATGGACATTTTCCTTTTGCCAACCTTTTTGAAGGAAATATTTGTGAATTTATACAAATAGATGATTTTTGGGGATTTGCTGGTCCAAATAATACATTTTTCAGAAACAGATCACTTCAAAGAGTTAATCAAGTTCAAAATCATGGATATCAATTAAATTGGGACAAGATAGATCAATCTTTCTATAATCTAGGATATGGTCAGAATGTTGTTGGTAATTGGTTCGATTATCAAAACAATGATGGTCAGGGGATTAGTTATATAGGTTTAAATGGAAATCCTCCGGCAAATGAAATCGAAGAGTATAATATTCAACACAATGTAGATAGTGGCGACCAAACAGGTAATATTAATTCAACAGAAATAGGAATTTCTTTATATCATACAAACCGTCCATCATTTAATACAAATGATTGGCCTTTTGACCCAAATAATTATCAATCTTTATCAGCATACTCTCGATATCAATCAGGAGATTTTACTTATAATAGAAACAGATATATTGATTTAACAAACAAATCTGTAAACAGTAATGACAATTTGGGCGGTTCATTGAACTTATCCATTGAAAATTCAATTATTGACTATAATCAGGTATCATCCGGAAATAAAATCCAAATTCCTAATAGAGATGTATCCGTCAATGCCAGGACAAATAATGAAATATTACAAGAACAGAAACATTTAAGATGGGATGACAATTCCAATAGATTTAAGCTTATTAATCTAGATTATGAAATACCCTTAAATAAAATAGAAATAATTGCAAATTTTGATTATCAATTATCAGTAATAATTAATAGTAATCTTCAAAACAATACTCAATTGCAAATACATGACCCCTGGTTTGTGCGGGAAAACGGTACCCAAACCGGTAACGATTGGTTGGATTTAAATGGTCAATACAGTGTTTTTCTAAATCAACAATCTACTCAACAAAATCCAAATGCACCAGAATACAGCCTAGATGCGCCATTATATGTTGGCCAAGTGAATGGAATTTTTCAATTTACCCATTGGTCCGGAAATGATGTTTTATTTGATGGGAACAGTACTTCAAATGAGTCACTAACAAATGTTGTATTTCTTTCATCTGAAGCTCACGTTACTGCCAATTACGATTTGAACAACCCTCTAAACCTCCAGCCGGGTGCATTGGTCATACCTCCGGATGAAACACTAATTATTTACGCTGATTCTGATATTCCATTTGAAAGTACAACATCTTATGTCGATAACCCAATTGACCCAATGTATATCGAATCAGAAGGATTTAGATTATATGTTCAAGGAAAATTAATCGTGGAAAATAATGCTACACTCAAAAAAAGTGGTAATGGCAAATGGGGAGGAATTGTTCTTGAGCCTGATGGCATTCTGGAAATGAATGGTGCTTTGGTTGAAGATGCGTTTATTGGTATAATTATTCCTGATCCCGGAGATAATTTTTTAGATACTATTTATTCAAAAATTGAACGATGTGTATTTAAAGATAACTCCATATCTTTACTGTATATAAATAACAGCAATTGTGGATATTCTCATCCAACTATTGAAATAAATAACAATACTTTTTATAATAATGGATTCACGGTGTTTACCCATTCATTTGCTGATCCGGACGAATGTGATATTCCAAAACCAAGCTCCAATTTAAAGATTCTTATGAATAATAATATTATTGCCAACTCTCAAATGATATATTCATTGATCGATACAATGAACTATACTTTCTTTTTCAACACACCAGTATCCGATGAAATAGAAGCATTAGGTGAGGGCAATGTTGAAAATGGAACTAATCCACTATTTATTGATCCTCAAAATGGAGATTATCATTTAACATATTCCAGTCCCTGTAGAGATGCAGGTCATCCTGACTTGGATGGAGATGGAGTTATGTGGCAAAATGATCCGGATGATCAAGACCCGGATGGAACACGCATGGATATGGGTGCGTTTTACTATGAATTGCCTAATACATATTTATCATTTCATCCTCAAATGTCCGTGGGTGAGAATCCTCGATTAATATGGACCCCAATAAATGTTGGAGAAGAAATATATTATGATATTTATTATCATATAGCGAATAGCAGTTCACTTATTTATTTAGCAACAACTCAATCAATGACATACACGGATTTAAGATACATTGTAACAGAAATTGAACAAGCAACTAATGAAAAACGGGTTAAAGTTAAAAAGAATCAGCAGAATCCTCCTGAACAAGCAACAGTGGGGGTTTATTATACTATTGTTGTAAGAGATGGAGATGGTAACATGAGTCCACCCTCCAATGAAATTATGGCAAGAGTGATAAGAGCACCAAATCCAAAAGAAATGGTAGAATTATTGCCGGAGAAATATGATCTTACACAAGGCTATCCTAATCCCTTTAACCCAACGTTAACTTTACCCTACGCATTACCAGATTTATCCACCGTGGTAATTCATGTGTATGATATTAATGGACGAAGGATAAACACATTAAAGAATGGAATGCAGGTAGCAGGATATCACAAAATTCGTTGGGACGGAAAAAATAAATCAGATAAGCCATTATCTTCAGGAATGTATATTATTCAAATGTCTGCCAAATCCATGGAAAGTGGTGAATTATTTACCAAAGCTCAAAAAATTGTGCTGTTGAAATAATTAAAACTTTTATCTCTGGAACCGTTTTTTCTTCACTCCGTACAATTCACCAATTTCAAATTCTTAAACAAGCAGTAAATTCAAGCCCATGAAATCCTGGTTTAACATAATAAAACGAACCATCTATACCGCTCTGGCGGGGATAGTCATTATTTTTGCCTATGTCTTTTACTTGTCGATTGATCTTCCTTCCATCGAACAATTAGAGAATTATGATCCGGATTTGGTAACGCGAATTTATTCTGCGGATGGTGCATTACTAAATGAACTCTTTTTTGAAAAACGAGTTTTTGTAGAGCTTGAGCAGATTCCCCAACATATGCGCGATGCTGTAGTGGCCAAGGAAGATCGGCGGTTTTACGACCATTGGGGAATTTCACTTCGAGATGTATTGCGAGCAGTTGTAATTAATACAGTTACCATGAGTTATAGTTCAGGGTTTAGTTCCTTAACGCAGCAGCTTGCCCGAAATCTCTACGATAATATTGGTTTTAAGAAAACCATTACCCGAAAATTAAAGGAAGTTATTACTGCCATTCAAATTGAGCGTACGTATACGAAGGATGAAATTCTTGAAATGTACTTAAACAGCGTTCATTTTGGACATGGGACTTACGGTGTGCAGGCAGCGGCAAAACGATTTTATGGAAAACATGCCCATGAATTGGCATTGGATGAAAGTGCATTATTGGTGGGACTGCTACCTGCACCGGCCCGATATTCTCCAGTTCGGTTTCCGGATAGGGCGTTAACCAAACGGAATGTGGTTTTACGTGTTATGCGTAATCAGGAATTTATAACTCAAGGAGAATATGCAGAAGCGCGAGTCCTTTTGTTAGATAATATCCAGCAAAATCAAACCAGAGGAACTGCACCTTATTTTACAGAATATGTCCGCAGATTTCTGGAAAGGGAAGATGATGAATTGGGTGTTAATATTTATCGCGATGGACTAAAAATTTATACAACGCTAGATTCTCGATTGCAAAATATTGCTGAAGATGCAATCCTTAAATCGGTTACATCTAATCAGCAAAAATTGAATCAGCGAATTTTTAATGATGAAGAAGAATTTTCCAAACTGGCGTATTTGGGTATCTATCCGGAAGATACCGTTAAACGTATGATGGCTGGAGAAATGGAATTGTATAAAGATCTCCGGGATAAACTATTGGTTCAAAGTTCATTCGTTGCATTGGATACGCGCACTGGAGCAATATTAGCTATGTTGGGTGGTCGGTCTGATTATCCAGATCAGTTCAATAGAGCCACACAATCTTTGCGACAGCCGGGATCTGTGTTTAAGCCATTTGTATATACAACAGCAATCGATAATGGTGTACCGGTCACTAAACAATTGTTGAACCAGCCGGTCGTTCTGAATGTACGTAATGCCAATGGTGAATGGGTAAAGTGGATGCCGCAAAACTATGATGGCAGCACAGGTGGACTGACTACCATTCGTGAAGGGTTGCGCCGGTCAATGAATTTGATTTCTGTGCGCATGGTTCAGGAAGTGGTTCCAGCCGAAGCTGTAAAACTAACGGCCCAGCGAATGGGTGTGTCCACGGACATACGTGCTGTGGATGCAATTGCATTGGGAACATCAGAAGTTCATTTACTGGAGATGGTTGCTGCTTACGGTACATTTGCTAATAAAGGTGTCCATTGTGAACCATTTGCCATAACTCGAATAGAAGATCGTTATGGAAATGTATTGAAAGAATATTTTCCCAAAAGAGAAGAAGTATTGAGTGCAGAAACATCCTTTATGATGACCAATTTATTACAAACTGTTTTAGATAGGGGAACGGGTGGAAGTGCCCGTTGGAAATATCATTTTTATCATCCTGCCGCCGGAAAGACAGGGACAACTCAAGGCTGGACTGATGCATGGTTTGTGGGTTTTTCTCCTTATATAGCTGCCGGTGCTTGGTTTGGTGTAGATAATCCAAAAGTCAGTCTTGGCAAAGGGTTAGATGGAAGTAAAGCTGCATTACCGGCTTGGGCTCGATTTATGCGAGATAGCCATGATACGCTATCCTATTCCAGAAAAGAATTTGAACAACCAGAAAGAATTATAAATGTGAAAATATGTCAAGTAACAAAAGACATTCCGGTAAACCTTTGTCCTTTGGAAACAGAGGTATTTATCAAAGGAACCGAACCAAACAAACGTTGTTCAGTTCATTAAAAATTAATTATATAATAACGTAAGATCTACTTTTTCAGTACCGACGTTAACTGAATTAGTGATTTTTTCTACACCCATTTTCAGTTTGTCAGCATCATTGCAAAAGCATGTAAATAAAACATCGCCTTTATGTACGATTTCCCCAATTTTATAATGACATTCTAATCCGGCTGTCGAATCTAAAATATCATCTTTGTGTTTACGTCCGCATCCCATGTCAACAAGTCCCCAGCCAATTTGAGTTGTATCCATTGATTGGATTATACCGCTCGTTTCAGCGATAATTTCGTGGGTAAAGGCAGGTGTATGTGTAAACGCATTCAAATCACCACCTTGAATAGACATCATGTTCTCAAATTTTTCAAAAGCTGAACCGTTTTTAATGAGTGCAGATAAAATTGAATTTGATTCTATTTCATTTTTTGCTTTCCCCGATTGAATCATCAGTTTTGATGACAGTTTCAGACAAACAGCCATTGTATCTTCTGGACCTTTTCCATTTAAACAATCTATTGCTTCCATCACTTCACATGCCATTCCAGAAAAGCGGCCAAGAGGCTGATCCATATTTGTATAAACCAAATCTGTTTTAACTCCAAAATGTTCACCTACTTTCTTTAGCATGTCAGCTAGCACTTTAGCTTTTTCAACAGTGGGTAAAAAAGCGCCACTTCCAACTTTTATATCTAAAACTAATCCTTCAATTCCTTCCGCAATTTTTTTACTCATTATTGAACCAACGATTAAAGGGACAGACGCAACAGTACCGGTGACATCTCGAAGGGCATATATTTTTCCATCAGCCGGACAGATTTCTGATGTTTGAGCCATGATTCCGGCTCCATTATTTTTTACTAATATTTGAAAATCTTCAAGAGAAATATCTGCACGAAATCCGGGTATAGTTTCTAGTTTATCCAACGTTCCGCCTGTATGACCCAGACTGCGTCCGGCAATCATTGGAAGATATAGACCGGCGCTTGCCAGCAAGGGTGCAATAATCAAGGATGTTTTATCTCCCACACCACCAATACTATGTTTATCACACACATAATCATCCATATGATCAAAATTCATTTGGTTGCCGGAATGAATCATAATATCAACCATTGTAAAAATTTCATCATCTGTCATTCCGTGATTAAATATTGCTCGGAGTAATCCAGTCATTGTTTCATCATTGATTGAACCATCTACATAACCACTAATAAAGCTGTGGAGGTCTGCAGTTTGGATGGATTGGCCGCTGTTTTTTACAGCAATCACATCATTCGGATTCATATTCACTTAGTGTCTTATTCCATGGTAGTTTAAAATCGATGGGCGCTCGTTCCCGTACCGAGTAAATCGTCAAGTAGCCGCCTAAAAGAGCCAACAAAACATTGGGTGTCCACATACCAATTGCCGGGGAAACAATATTACGATCGGCCATTTCTTCACCGCCAATCAGGAAAATATAATAAATAAGGAAAAACCCAAAGCCCAAGGTTATAGCAACTGTAAAACCTCCTTTTTGTGAAAGTGTACCTAAAGGTGCGCCCACGAGGACAAATAATATACACGCCACCGGCAGCGAAAATTTCTTATGAATTTCAACAGCATACTTATTCCAACTTTTAATGTAGGATTCTAACAGTCTGAATTCATTTTTAGCTTGGCGTTCAAGACTGCGAATCCGCCGTTCTTTCAACTTAAGTTGTGCAGGTGTTAATGATGTATCCTGTTTTACATTTTCTTTATACACATTTAACATCTTTTGAGTATCGTCAAAATTTTCTGGAAAGATCTCTGTCTCTGTAACTTTCGTGATTGTATTTTGAAGGCGTTCCTCAACACGCATTTTTCGATCAGCATATTTATTCTTTTTTTCCTGCATAAGATCCAGCGTCATTTCTCTATCGGAACGATTTGCTGTATCTCGTCTGTTTAGCATCAAGTCATCAGCAGGGATTGTAATAATGTGTTTTTCAAAATTGATTCGCCGGTAATTGTTAAATTTCTCAAGATCCAATTCATGAATTTCACCGTCATATAGTGTAAGTATTATTGCATCGTCTAATGTGGAAAGTTCGCCCGTTTTTGAATAAATGCTTGTTTGCACTTTTTTACTGGTTTTGCTAAATATTCGTACATCTTCCATAAGATTACCATCTTTTTCACGGATAATCATAGAATAGTCAGGAATATTATCAATAAAATGACCGGGCTCAATATCTAGCCCCGGACGCATTTTGCGGATATCACCCGCAAGTAAGCGGGCGTGAAAATTCATTTCAGGTAAAATTTTTGTATTAAAAAATATAAGAAGTAAACATACACCTGTACCAAAAAACAATGCAGGGCGGAGAATAGTGAGAAAGCTAATTCCCGATGCTCGAAGCGCATTAATTTCGTTATCTTCAGATAACCGCCCAAATGCCATGAGTGTAGCAATCAAAACAGCCATAGGAACAGCCAGAGCTACAATCCATGCCAGATTGAGAAAAAGATATTCTAAAATGGTAAATAAATCCAATCCTTTACCCAAAAACCTGTCTACAGCCCTTAAGAAAAAATTGATGAACAGAATAAATACAATAATGCCCAGAGCAAAAATAAAGGGCATAACAAGTTCTCTGGCGATATAGCGAGGTAGAAGACGCATAGTAAAACTTACGTAATCTCCATATCAGGATGCACGTGTAAAGGAATATGAATAGCATTTGGAGGAGATGAAAAACACCGTTAATTTTGCCAGCTTATTTTAAGGCAATAAAACGTATATGGTGGGCGTAGTTCAACTGGTTAGAGCACCTGGTTGTGGTCCAGGATGTTGCGGGTTCGAGTCCCGTCGCTCACCCAAATAAAATTAGTTTAAGTTTCGGGGTGTAGCGCAGCCCGGTTAGCGCACCTGCTTTGGGAGCAGGGGGTCGGAGGTTCGAATCCTCTCACCCCGACACTATAAAGCCTTATTTCTCGAGAAGGAATAGGGCTTTTTTCTTTATAACTTGTTTTAGACTGATCTCCTTAGAATTACCCTAAAATGCTTTAAATCACTGGTAATTCACTGGTCATTTAGTTTCGATTAAAAAGGCTGACAAACATTCCAGATTATATATGAAATATTTATTAATGTAACCTTGACTTCTCTTTTATAAAGTGGTAAGTTTACGTTACATTATTAATGAAAGATCAAAAAGAAGTTCAAAAATTTTGAGGAAAAATATGAAAGGTGACATTTATGAATGATATAGTACCTATTTTGGCAATATCAAGCGGAATGATAATTCCTTTAGGAGTTTTTGTGTGGCAATATTTTGATGCCAAAAATAAGAGAGCCACCATTGTAGAGGTTGCTAAAACTATTGATGATCCGGCAAAGATAGAAGAGTTGCTAGAGGCTCTAAATGACGAAAAGAAGAAAGAGCCCATTGAATTTAGAAGAGGAGGAACAATAACCATTTTTGTAGGTTTAGGTTTATATTTTCTTGGTGTGACTGCATTGGGATCTATTCTAAAGGGTGTGGGTTTATTGGTTGCTACAATTGGAGTTGGGACACTTATTGCTGGATACCTTTTTCCAGATGACAGTACTGGAATCACAAAAGCAGTTGAAGACTTTGAGAAAAAATAACATTGGGCAGACATCACAAAAACCTTCTAAACAATCTTAATGAACTCAGGAAATCTGCTGGTTTAACTCAACAAGAATTATCAGAGAGTGCTGAAGTTTCAAGAAAAAGTATTAATGCGATTGAAAATGGAATTTATGTTCCATCAACAGTTCTTTCATTAAAAATTGCAAATACGCTCGATTGTTCTGTTGAAGATTTATTCCAATTACCTCAAACACAACCCGATGAATAAAAAGATTATCTTAAAAACCCCACATTAGAGGTTTTTTTTGTTTGTGAGATGTTGTGTAGATTTGGATATGGTTAGGTTTATATCATTACTACTATTTATTGGGTTGGCTTGGGGGCAAGAGAATTCCCCTTACTTTCCTAAAATAGATTTATTTAGTTTTGATATCTCAACATGGTATATCCTAGGGTGGCTTAATATATTTTTTGGAAAAATTGTACTCATATACTATGGTTATAAGAAAGGTTGGGATGTTTCTCAGTGGTTAACTCTTATACTCTTTGCAACTACTGGGGCTGCAATAGGCTCATTGTTTCTACCTAATATTGTTGGAGTGCTTATTGGTTTCATTGGATGTTTGTTTTTAGGAAAAAGATTATTAGGGTTCCATCATGAATTAGGAACTATAGTAGCTTTATTTATAGCAATTGCTTTTGCAATTGGTCGTGTTGGCTGTTTAATTAATGGTTGTTGTTTTGGAAGCGAGACAGTATTACCATGGGGAATAAACTATCCGATTGGAACCCCCGCTCATTGGCTCCATTTATCCATTGGTTCAATTCCAAATAGTCATTTAAGCAGTCTCAGTATTCATCCGATACAACTTTATGAAACTGTTTTTCATCTTTTTTCTGCAATCCTTATAATAAAAATGAGTAAGAGATTAAAAAACAGTAATACTGTCTTGTTCTCTTACTTTGGTAGCTATTTAATTTTCCGATTTTTCATCGAGTTCATACGAGATATAAATAATATTTGGTGGTCTGCTTTGAGCTTCGGTCCATTATCGTTATTCCAATGGTTTTTACTTTTTACAGGATTTACTTTTTTAGCTTGCAGTATCAAATTAGAAAAAAGTCATCAACTCATCTCTAGAAAAAAACATACAGATGATTATTTAAAAAGTAACTTTATCATTTTAATTGGTTGTTTTGCTTCTGTCTTTCTATTTAAGAATAAATTTCAAACAATTCATTTAGTACAATTAGTTATTTTAATACCTTTAACTACCTTTATTTGCTTATTCCAATTAAGAAACAAGTTCATCTTTTTTAATTCTATATCACGATTTGCTTCAATATCAATTATTGCATTTTGTTTTTTTACACCTATAATTAGTCAAATAGAAAGCAGGTTAAATGAAAATTCATTGATAATACCTAAACTTCAAAGAAATAATAAAACATGGATTTATACAATTAATGAAAACAATAATACATTACTGAGAATTGGTAATAGAGATATCACATTTCAAGAATTTAATCGAAGAAAAAAATTACTTAATCTTTTTTCAAATCAAACAGTAAGTACTCTTGATATTTATGATGAAATGAAAAATAACAATAATTCAGGAATTCAATATTATGGTTCAATCGGGGGTGGGAAACAATCTTTTACAATAAGTGGTTGTGGTCACAGTGAAACTAGTTATGATGTTTTTCATATTGGTATGGGTAAAGGTGTAGAACATGTTAATGAAAAAGCAGGAAAACAAAAAGATTATCTTGGCATTAGAGGGAATTTTGGAATATCAAGTGTTCAGAAAAATTCAACTTCAACTAGTTATGGTGGACCTTTTGGTTTAACAGAGGAGGTGACTTCTTCTACTTCATCAAGTTATAGTTCAGTTTCAGCAATATTACATCTTTATGCTAATCTAAATTTTAAATGGATTGGGTTTGGTGGAGGCCCATCATTATATATTACTCCTGAACATGATGGTGTTTTCCCAAATCTACATTTAAGAATAGGCCCTCCCAAATTTAATATACAGGCAGGTATTTCAGATAGATATGTCGGTGTTTACAATCCTATTTCTGCTCATTTAAGCCTTGGATTTCTCAATAAAAATCAAATCCCAATTCAAATGGGATTAATGACTCAGTATTATGATTATCCTCTCGCAACAATGGGGGCATTTTTTCAATATAATGGGGGTTTAATAAATAATACCTTGATACTTGGACCAACTGGTGCGAGTCTTGCTATAAGGTATAATTTTTTAAAATAAAATTTCACACTAACCATTAAGCCCCGCAGTAGCGGGGTTTTTTGTTTCCCATACATTGATTCTTACATTCCATTATTAAGATTAAAAAAATGTTAGGTCAAACGTGCTAGCCTTTTTTGCTAACTCAAATCGTATTAGATTATGTACATGAAAAAATTATATGATAAGTTTATGGAGTTAAATATAGAAGCTGCCAGAAAACGATGCCAAAGAAGAGGTATACATTTTAATGAAGAAAAATTTGTAAAAAGACAAAAGGCTACCTTACCTATCTTGCTTTGGTATGTAATTGTTATTATTTTTTCAAAAATTACACCTGGCTTTCTTCCTGAAATGCTCATTGTTATTATTTTTTTAATTCTAATAATAAAAGGATTGAATGAATATTTTGGCTGGATTAAAATAAAGAATACAGATTAATTTTCAATTTTCGATCATTATGTTTTCCATACCATCAGTCACCAGCAACAATTTTACTGTATTTTGTGTGTAGCAATTAAAGATGGAAAGGTGTAAAATTTTTACCAAACGGAGAGTCTACATTGAATAAAAAAACGAATCGAAATGAAATATGTCACTGTGGTAGTGGAAAAAAATACAAAGTCTGTCATGGCTTGACTAATGATAAACCCTATAAACAATGGACATTAATTGGAATACTCGTATTGGCAATACTTTGGTTTTTCTTTTATGAAACTGAACCTGCAATAGCACCGAATAGCATATCATCTTCTTTAGAAGCGGTACCACCGGGGAAAGTTTGGTCCATGGAGCATGGTCATTGGCATGATGCGTCAACTCCTCCTGCGCCCGCAACATCAAAACCGATTCCTAAAAAATCAACATCTAAACCACCCGGAGAAGCACCTCCGGGAAAAGTATGGTCTCCGGAACATGGCCATTGGCATGATATACAAAAATGAATAAAATGAATAAAATTCATTTTCTTTTGTTTTCTTTTTTGATTCTGGTAATCTGTCAGGATATTAAAGCACAATTCACACTAACCCATGATGGAGTGAATAGGGAATATTATGTCTCCTATCCTGAAGGAGTTGTTGATCCTTGTCCGCTGATCATCAACCTCCACAATTTCAATGGCAGCGCCACATTCATCCAGCAATACAGCGAGATGGATGATTACGCCCTTCCTGCTAATATAGCTGTCGTATATCCAGAGGGTATAGATAATTCCTGGAATGTTGGAGCGCCGTGGGATAATAATACGAATGATGATGTGGGTTTTATCGACGTCTTAATTGATTCAGTCGCCGCCAATTTTAATATTAACCTAGATCGGGTATATGCTTGCGGTTATTCGAATGGTGGTTATATGGCTTATGAATTAGCCTGTGAATTATCACACAAGATTGCAGCGTTTGGTTCAGTCTGCGGCAATTTTATGTATAATTCAGACCAGATCTGTGACCTAGATCGACTCATACCTATAATTGATTTTCATGGCACAGGAGATCCATTTGTTGCTTACGACGTTGCATTTGATGGAGAATTTTCAGATGATGGCTCATTGTTGATAAATGAAAATATTGGTTTTTGGATGTATGTCAATAGTCTAACAGATACGACAATTGAGCAGCTACCTGATATTGACACATCGGACAGCACCACAGTTGAAAAGTATTCCTTGTACAGTGAAGATCACGATGCTGAATTAATTCATTATAAAATCAATGATGGCGGTCATCAATGGTTTGGCTCTGCTATGGGAGATGAACACATTTCATATATTGGATTAAATAATCATGATATCCACGTTAGTGAAGAGCTAATCGATTTCTTTATGAATTATCGTTTGTCAGATTTTATATCGGTAGGGATTATTGATGGACTGAGTTTCTCCATACCAACAGATTATTTTTTATACCAAAACTATCCGAATCCATTTAATCCCAATACTGTAATCAAATTTGAGATACCAGTAAGAAGCAAAATAAACTTAACGATTTATGACACACTGGGTAAAAAAATCAGAACATTGTTAAATCAAACACAGGATACAGGAACGAAAATAATATTATGGGATGGGAAAAATGAAAATGGCGATCCTGTGAGCGCAGGAGTTTATTTATATCAGATTGAAGCTGGGAAGTTTGTACAGAATAGGAAGATGGTGCTGTTGAAATAACCCCCACCCAAAAGGATGTGATTTAAGCAAGAGCCCTGCAGTAACGGGCTTTTTGTTTGTGGGATGTTGTGTAAATTTGGATATGCGTAGATATATAGTTTTACTTTTGATTACAGGCATTGTGTGGGCACAGACTGATTTTGATAAATTAGTTTTGAAAGATGGTACTACATACTTTGGTGAATATTCCAAAATTGAAAGAAAGATAATATATTTTAAACCTAACGATGCATTCGGTTTTCAACCAGTTTCTATTAAACAGGTTGAGAGATTAGAATTAAAAGATGGTCAAGTCGTGGTTCTTAATAGCAAAGTAAAAAGTTTAACTACTGAAGAATATTTTGAACTTTCTAAAAATACCTTAGCTCTTGAAGAATATCAAAAATTAAGTACTGAAGAAAAAGGAATTTATGATGCAAAGTCCAAAAATTTGGGTAAGTGGTATCTTTTTGGGCCAATGAGTACTATTCTTTTAGAGGGTTTTGTGCTTTTAAATATGGGTTTGAATGGTTTTTCAACCCCAAGCCCTATATTTTTAGGAGGTTCTTTAGCGGCAAGTTTGACTATACCTTATTTTGTTTTAAACAGGAAAGAAAAAATCAATTTTCCTAAATCAATTTTGACTGATTCTGAAAAAGAAATCTACAAGCAAGCTTATTCTAAAAAACTCAAGAAAAGAAAGATTAAATATGCTGCGGTAGGTACCATTGTTTCTTTTGTTACTTTTGCAGTTCTAGTAGGTCCCCCGAGTCTTAATATGTCAGGAGGTTTTGGCGGTGGCGGTAATTGGGGAATGGGAGGATATTCCGGTCCATAACAATAATTAGCCCCGCAGCAGCGGGGTTTTTTGTATGCAGGTTTAGGGTTAGATTAATGGTTACAACAGGGAATTAAATAATATGACAGATATACTTATCAACCAGTCCGTGGCAATTCTATGTGATGGCAATAATATTGAGCGCAGTATTCATGGAGTGTCCAAATCAACCAATGCCATGATCAATTTCGATGAACTGATCCCTAAGCTTTTAAACGGAAGAGGATTAAACAGATTAATCTATTTTCGTGAGGGAAAATCCATATCAAAGAAATTTGCTGAACGGCTTCATGAAAATTATTACGGATCTGTCGTACCATGTCATAAGTCAGCCGATATTCCTCTCTCCATTAAAGCGACGCAACTGTCGTCTAAAGTCGATACTATCATCATCATGTCAGGCGATTCAGATTTTGTTGAATTGGTGACCCATTTGAAAGCAGAAGGAGTCCGGGTTGAAATAGCTGCTGTTAAACAAACAACAGCAAAAATATTATTGGAGGAATCTGACCATTTCCATGAAATAACAAGTAATGATTGGTTTGTCTACAATTCACCTAAACGATCATCCTATAAGAAAAAGAAAAATTAATATTGAAGAAAGGTGTTAATTCACGAGTCTTTTCTTAAAATCATATACTACATTTATCTTTTAAAGATTTATGCATCGAATTAGCTTTTTAGCAATCGGGTTTTTACTTCAATATATTATATGCCAGTCTCCTGATTATTCTTTCGATAAGATTAATCAACTTAAGATTAATCAATTTCAAGTTATCGGTAGTCATAACAGTTATCGATTACGAATGGATGAAAATATATTTCGATGGTTATCAAGATTTGATTCAGGTGTAGCTGAAGATTTAGACTATTCTCATTATACATTAGAAGAACAGTTCAGTCAATTTGGAATTCGACAGATTGAATTGGATATATATTATGATCCGGATGGAGGATTATTCAATAAACGTATGGGGAATAGTGTGAGTAAAAATCCGGTACGTCCCAATTTCCCCGAATTGATGGAACCGGGATTAAAAATTCTCCATTTCCCTGACATTGATTTTAATACAAACTATTTGACGTTTAAGCATGCTCTTTCTGTTATCAAAAAGTGGTCGAATGAACATCCAAACCATTTTCCTATTTTCATTTTAATTGAAGCAAAAGATGATGGTGTAACGGACAAGAATTCCTTTTTGTCGCTATTTGGATTTGTTCGTCCATTGGAATTTGATATGGATGCATTAAATACCATTGATGATGAAATTTGTGAAGTATTTGGAAATAATCTTGAAGGTGTTATTACACCCGATGATGTTCGAGGAAACAGCCAATCTCTGGAAAATGTCATATTGAATGAGGGTTGGCCTACTCTTGGAGAATCCAGGGGAAAGGTTATGTTTGGATTGGATAATCAAGGTAAAGTAATGACTGATTATATTGTAGGTCACTCCGGACTTAAAGACCGAATAATGTTTGTAGAAGCTAATCCAGGAACGCCAGAAGCTGCATTTATTGGAATGAATACTCCCAACTCTGAAATTGCAAAACGAGTACAGCAAGGATATCTTGTAAGAACGCGAGCAGATACGGATACCAGACAAGCTCGTTCAGGAAATTCAACTAGAAGAAACACAGCTTTAGCCAGTGGAGCTCACTTTATTTCGACTGATTACTACACACCAGATTCTCGCCATAAAACGAGTTCAGAATGGACGGATTATACAGTCACTCTACCAGGAAAAGTTTCTGTAAGAATAAATCCTGTAAATGGACCATCAGAATTAAATGGAATGAATATTGAATAAATTGAACCAATTGCAGCTTAATTTCTAAATAACGTATTAATAAGGTATATGGATGAATACATTTGATTATTTTTTAATGGTCGGAGATTTTATTGTTGCAGTGGCAATTGTCATTGGTATGCAGAATGCATTTAGTAACAAAAAACTGTCCAAGTATTATTATTTTCTTTTTTGGATCGGTTGTTTGATAGGTGCCACATGGGAGTTTACATTTTTATTTCTTGGACCTGAATTTCTACATTCATTCAAAGAGTGGCCTTTTGGGCTTGATGGATGGCCACGAAAAGTAAGTCATTCCATTTGGGATGGTGGAATTTTTATGTTAGGTATTCTTTATTGCAAAAAATATTTACGTGGATCACGTTTTGAACGATTTGCTTGGAATGAATTATGGATAATGCTTTCTTGGGGAATTTTTCAAGAATTACTGGTAGAATATTTATTCAATGGACGAGTGTGGGTCTATGAGCCTTTGCCCTGGAACCCAATAATTATTCCACCTCTACCTGGTTCAGCAACAGACGTTGGATATACATTAATTCCACAAGCTGTTTGGGTCATAGCGCCTATTATATTTTATTTCTTTTGTTTACGGTTAAAGAAATAATGTTTAGGTTATGCTAGAGTTTTAAATAAAAGAAAGGAAGGGAATCTCTTGAAAAAAGCACTATTAATACTAATACCACTTATGATCTTTATCGGTTGTGAAGATGAAAAAGAAGAACCAGATGTATCAGCCTTTGTAGGCACCTGGGATTTAACATTTATGGGTGAATATGAAAATTCTGACTGTACCGGAAGTTTAGACTCGACTGATTGGGATTTTGCACAGGCATTTGAATTAGAAATGAGTTTAACATTGGATGACGATGGCACCTATGAAATGTCTGTGTCCATATTTGGAGAGACTGAAGCTGAAACAGGAACATGGTCTGAAAACTCTGATGGAACATCATTAATCATTGATGATGAAGAGGATGAAGGAATAATGGCTACTGATGGTAAATCGTTTTCAGTAACAAGTTTGGAAGATGCATATTGTGAAGATCCATATACTTTTGAAGAAACAAACCATTCAGATTCAACGTCATGCCAGGACGCCGGCAATGATTGGATCAATGCTTCATGTAGTATGATGGAATTCACAAAACAGTAAAAATAAATCTAGAATTATTAAAAAAATCCTCGCTACTGATTTTCAGAGCGAGGATTTTTGTTTACATTCCAAGGCACATTTTATACTAAATAATTAAAGGTTAACACATGGATGAACGTAAAGGTATAATTGTATTATTTATCATCGCTCTAGGGATGATTTTATTAAACCCTAATAAAGCGTCTTTAGAGCCCCGAGTAGAAGATGAATCAGCAAAGGCGAATGCATTCTTTGAAAAAGTATTTAAAGATAATGTAGATCGCAGTCCAGAATTCAAAATGTGGTTGGGGATTAAGGAAGATCAAGCACATTGGGATGATAATTCTGATCGTGCATCGCGAGTTTCGCTGGCCAGAACAAAAAGAGAATTGCGCTGGTTACGAAACAATATTGCCTACGACAAACTGGATGAACAAACACAATTAAGTTATGATTTATTTGTTTTTGAGCGTGAACGCATTATTGCCAATTATAAATATCGGTATCACAATTATCCTCTCAATCAAATGCATGGTTTGCAATCGGGGGTCCCAGCAGATTTAATTAGCATGCACAAAGTGGATAATATTAAAGATGCTCAAAACTATATTAGCCGACTTCGCCGATCCCAAACGCTGTTTAAACATGTACTCAATGGTTTGGAAAAAAGACGTGCAAAAGGAATCATACCGCCTGAATTTGTTTTTCCTCACGTTCTCCGAGATTGCCGGAATGTAATCTCCAATGAACCATTTGAAAATACTGGAGTTCCCAGTACACTTCTGGTCGACTTTACAAAAAAAGTAAATGCCCTTGATATTAAAATCCGTCAGCGAAATAGATTGCTTGTCCAAGCAAAAACAGCGCTGGTAAAACATGTACAGCCGGCGTATAAAGAATTAATTACCTATTTTGAAAATCACCAGAATGAAGCATCGCAAACCGATGGCGTTTGGGATTTACCCGATGGTGAAAATTTTTATAATGCGAGACTGGCAAATATTACAACAACAGATATGACTGCGGAGGAAATTCATAATGTGGGACTACAGGAAGTAGATAGAATTCACGCTGAAATGCGAGCCATAATGGGTCAAGTTGGATTTAAGGGTACTCTTCAGGAATTTTTTGTATTTGTGAATGAAGATGAACAGCATTTTTATGAAGATTCTGAACAGGGTAAAGCGGATTATGTAGAAGAAGCGACACGTATAGTTGATAACATGAGAGATGCATTGGATCAATTGTTCATTACTAAACCCAAAGCTGATATTGTTGTAAAACCGGTGGAAGCATTCAGGGAAGAGTCAGCCGGAAAAGCATTTTATCATAGTCCTGCATTGGATGGGTCTCGCCCAGGAACATATTATGTAAATACATTTGATATGAAAGTTGTCCCAAAATATCAAATGGAAGCATTGGCATATCATGAAGGAATTCCCGGCCACCATATGCAGATAGCCATTTCCCAGGAATTAGATAATATTCCCATGTTCAGGAAATTTGGTTGGTACACTGCTTATGGCGAAGGATGGGCACTCTATAGTGAATATATTCCCAAGGAAATGGGTTTTTACACCGACCCTTATTCTGATTTTGGACGATTGGCCATGGAACTTTGGCGTGCATGCAGACTCGTGGTAGATACTGGAATTCATGCAAAGAAATGGACACGAGAACACGGGATTGATTATTATATGAATAATACGCCAAATGTAGAAGCGGACGTTGTAAAAATGGTTGAACGGCATATTGTCATGGCCGGTCAAGCGACTGGATATAAAATTGGTATGCTGAAGATTTTAGACCTCCGGGAAAAAGCCAAATCGAAATTAGGTAATGCATTCGATATTCGTGAATATCATGATGTTGTTCTAACGAATGGCCGTCTTCCCTTAAATATTTTGGAAAGACAGGTTGATAAATGGATAGCATCAAAATTGAATTAAGATGAGATTTTCTACAGTAGTTAAGACAAACCGAAGATTATGGGCGTTAGGCTTTTTCAAAATTCCACTTATCTTTTTTTGTCGCCCAAAGATTCATGAAATCAGCGATGATAAATGTGTTATACGTATTCCCTGCAAACGCAGAGTCAAAAATCATGTAAAGTCCATGTACATCGGAGCTTTAACAATTGGGGCAGATCTTGCCGGCGGTTTTTTAGCCATGCGTCATATTGAACAAACGGGTAAAAAAATTATTCTCATTTTCAAAGATGTACATGCAGATTATTTAAAACTGGTTGAAGGTGATGCATATTTTACCTGTAAAGATGGGGATAAGGTTAAAGAAGCGGTTAATTTGGCTGCAGAAACGGGGGAGCGCCAAAATATTCCTGTGGAAATTATTGTAACAGTCCCAAGTCACTTGGGCGATGAGCCGGCTGCGAAATACACATTAACCTTATCTATAAAGGATAAAAGTGAATCATGATAACGGGAGAAATCAGACATTTTGATGAAGGAAAGAAATTTGGTTTTATCCGTGGAGATGATGGGGAAGATTATTTTTTCCATGGTGGTAGTTTGAGCCCGCGGATGCAACGGGTTTCAGGACTATTACGAGAAGGGTTTCGTGTCAAATTCGATACTGATTTTGATATGAAAGGGAATAAGGCTGTTAACGTTCAGCCGGAATAACGCTTATTAATTTATAATTTTAGCTGGCGAACTGTTTTTTGTGCTCTGTGATGACTCTTTCCGGAGAAATAGGTTTAGAGAGTTCCATAAAAAACGCCAGAAACCACATTACAAAAATACCAAAAACTAAAAATATTAATTGCCATACCCAAATGGATGGCAGACCAAAAGGACTCCACGTAGAAGGATTGTTGGGATCAGAAAAGAACGTATTACCAATAGTAGCAAAAGGTCCAAATCCAACAAGGAACCAAAATAGTGTTAATCCAACGGCAAGTGGAATGTATTTACGCTTTTCTTTAGGAACGCCGGCAAGATTTTTCAAAAATGTATGCTTATTCTTTTTTTCTGTTGTTTCATCTTCTGAATCAGGATACAAAAATGAAAAAACTATTGTAAAAAGTAGATTAAAAAAAATGCCCCATCCGGCACTGTGAATGGTTAGTGGATACGCTCCCCAAGGTAATCCGAACACAGATACAATTTTATCGGTAAGAGTTACACCAATCAATCCAGCGATTAAGCCAATGGAAATTCCTCGTCTTGAAAACCATGAAAAATAAAGATTTCCCAAAAGAGCAGGATACATTTGAAAACCATAAGCAACCGCTAATCCTCCTAGCATCACAATAGCTTGATTTGCTTTGGCAGCTACAATCAATGCAGATAATGCAACAACGATGACAAAAATACGACCTATTAATTTCTGGAGATCTTCCGATGCATCTTTATTAAAAAATTGTTTATATATATCTTTGGTAATCATTCCACTGAATGTGGACATATACGCTGCTCCCGTACTTTGCATTGCAGCTAATGCACAGACAGCCAATAATCCTACTAGCCATGGAGTCCCATCAGCCATCAGGTTGATTAATTTGGGTACCAGCGTTTTATCATTCACTGAATCAAAGATGCCTTTTTTAACCAGTAACTCCCCAGCCATTCCCTGAAAAATAGTAAACGTAAATAATATTATACCAATAATTAAAGATGAAGCAACAACTTGTTGCCATCGGAATGCTTTGGACGTTTTATTTGAATAAGACCACATTGAAAATGCAGGGGAAGCTTGAATGCCCATAAGTGCAAACATATATGTCATGCACATCATGCCAGTCCAAACTCCACCTACTGCTTTCCCTCCAGACGAAACTATTTGAATAGCTCCCGGCATGGCCACTTTTTTAGAAAAACCATCCGGAGTAAGATTTGAACCTGATGCCAAATCGTCACGTACTAAATGTCCGATTCCTTCAGTAAAGGCTGCCCAACCGCCAGACCAGGCAATGGCAATATTTCCAAGAATAATAATTCCAAGAGCTAGGAGAATTGCCTGTGCACAGTCAACATAGGCTACTGATCGTAAACCACCTGATGCAACATATATCACCACAACTGTGGTAAGCATAAACATCCCAAAATTGACGCTAATCATATTATCTGACAAAATATTGAATAATGCTCCAGATGCTTTTAGTTGAACACCTAAATAAGGAACGCTAAATAAAAATGCCACCAACACAGTTAAGATTCGAATCGTATTTCCACCGTAATAATGGGAATACATTTCCCCAGGAGTCACATACTTAAAAGCACGACCTAGAACCCATTGTCTCCGGAGAAATAAGACGCCTGTAAAAGGAATGGTTAATGCATAAAAAGAAGCGAATGCATAAGGTAAACCATCCGTAAGTATTTTTCCGGGATGACCTACAAAGGTCCAGCCGCTGAAGCTAGTTGCTGTGGCTGCCAATACAAAAACCCAAATACCTAATGAACGTCCTGCGATAAAATAATCTGTTGACGTTTTAGCGCTTTTAGCACCTTTATATCCCCAAAAAAGACAGTAGGCCCAATAAAGACCGACAAATGTAAAGAGCCAGATTATTTTTGTTTCCATTTATTGTATTTTTTTAATTAAGATGATATTAGTGGGTTTTTATTAATTGGGTCATTCATTATTTTAGAATTCAATCAGCCTTGCCACGGACAGTAGGCAATCAATCATTGAATCATCGTATTGCTTTTCGTAAAAGTTGAATAAAAGTAAACATGGCTTTATAATCCGCAGTGAAATTCTTTATAATATTTTCTGATGTTATATCAAATTCGTTTTTTGAAGCTCCAGCCAGAAAATCCTTATAGCGCAGCCATCTGATTTGAGGGTGGTCTTTTGGGTAACCTTTGGGAGCAATTTTCAACTGTTCTCCACTCATTTCGCCAAAGCGTTTCTTGAATTTTGTACCTAATACAATTTTTTCTAATTCTTCAGAGTGATCCACAAAGAAATTACGGATATTCTGCAATGCTTCTTTCGATGGATGCCAAATGCCTCCTCCTAAATATGTGTTTCCCGGTTCGAGATGAATATAATATCCCGGAAACATTTCATTCTTTCCAACACCTTTCATGGATGCACTAAACCATGTTTTATAGGGACTTTTATCTTTAGAAAAACGAACATCACGATAAATTCGAAATAAACAATCTTTGGGCTGTACACCAATTAAATTTTCATCAAATCCAGATATTTTAAGTAACAGTATAGCAACCAGATCTGTGAAATTAGAAAGTGCATCTTTATAATCATCTTTATGATCATTAAACCAGTTACGGTCATTATTTTTCTTCAACTTTTTTAGAAAATCGAGTGTATTATTTTCAATCATATTTATACTCTTCTGCAAAATCCAATCGTTCACCAATAGGCGGATGGGAATAATAGAGCCATTTTACCCACCAGCTAGGATAGGCGTTGGATAAATTTCGATTTGCCAAACCAGCCATGGCTCCTAGAAATGCATCTTTTTCTGGATAGAGTTCCAAAGAGCAGTTGTCAGCTTGACGTTCAAAGGAACGGGATATCCAATTATTTAATGGTCCAAATAAAAAACCGGATAAAATGCCCATTATGAGACCGATCATGGGAAAGAGCGCTAGGTTTGCTGCATTTGATGTAAGAAAACTCGGGAAGAAATATTTCATAACTAAATCTAATAGATAAAATGTAACCAATTGTTGAGCAGTGCCTATGACAATATTTTTAGGTAAATGAGCATATCGATAATGACCCACTTCATGGGCTATAACGGATGCTATTTCATTTTGACTCATTTTCTCTAAAAGATTATCTGCCATCACCACACGGCGTGTTTTGCCCAATCCACCCAAAAATGCATTTTCTTTTTTAGTCTGTTTACTCATATCCTGGCGAAAGAATCCTCCGGGTGTTAATCCGGCTTTTTCCAAAATTTCCGTTAATTGATTTACAAGACTTTCATCTTCGATGGGGTCATATTTATTAAAGATGGGAGCAATTACGACTGGAAATAGAGTGGCGAAAATCACGGATACAATGGCCATAGCTCCACCGGCAACAAACCACCAAATATTGGGGAATGTTGCAAAAACCCAATAGAGTAATCCCAATAAAAGTGGGAATATTATTAACGAAAGTAAAAATGATTTTAGTTGATCCAGTGCCCACGTCTTATGAGTATAATTAGAAAAGCCCCATTTATGTTCATGAACATATCCTGAATAGTATCCCAAAGGAAGTCCGATTAAAGTGGATAATGATAAAAAGACGACTACATAAATAAAAAATGTCCAGATGAATGGGTAGTCCAATTGTGCAATTTGATTACTGATTCCGGAAAAATAAAACCAAAGTACAAATATTAAAGAAATGATTGAACCCAATAATCCAAAGAGGCGTTTTTCTTTTTCATACGATTGAGCCTGGAGCTGCTTTTCAGCATCCAATAGTGGATGTATATTTTGCATAGGTTGAATTTAGTAAAGAAAGAAGGTATTTACTTCAGCAGGGTCACCCGCTGGGACTGGACACTGCCGGCCGTTTCCACTTGAATATGATATACACTGGATGACAAATCTCGACCATCCAATCTGAAATCATGCTGACCGGAAGTGAGTTTCCCTAGATAATGTGATTGAACTTCCCTGCCTTTTAAGTCAAAGACCCGTATAGTTGCCCTTGCAGCAGAGGGTAATTCAAAACGAATATTAGTCGCCGGATTAAACGGATTAGGAAACGCAGGGAAAAGAGTAAAGGAGTCCGGAACAGTAGGCGAAATATTGGTTGAAAGCGGATTTGCCACAAAAGGGATTGGGTCAAATGTATCCTGAAAAACAGATTGTGAAATGGATGGATCCATTCCAAACCAGTCCTCAATCAATGTTGAATACACTTGCCTGAAATCATGCTCCACTAACAAATTATTGTTATTATCTAAATTTGACAAACTAGGTTGTGAACCAAATACATCGCCAATGGTGGTCGTCCCAAAGGTAAAAATCGGACCGCTAGTTCCATGATCGGTTCCATTGGAACCATTTTCACCCACTCGTCGGCCAAATTCGGATGTGGTCATTACCATAACTCTATCATCCAATCCTTGATTTTTAAGATCTTGCAAAAAGGCGCTTATGGCGTTGGATGTCTGGTTTAGTCGTTGTGAATGGTCATTACTTTGGCCGGCATGAGTATCAAACCCACCAATATGAAGGCGATAAATGGGTGTATTTAAACCACCGGAAATGAGTTTTGCTGTGACAGCTAATTGTTCTCCAAGATTGCTGCCGGGGTATTCTACGGTTATGTTGCCATCTTGACCTGCAGCATATATTTCTTCTGAATACTCTAATGTTGTTAAATCCAATTCACGAACAAAATTTAATTCATCGCCGCCATACGTGGCCGGGGGGGGATCATTCGAACCGGGAACGTAATTTTCATTTATAATAGCATACATAATTTCTGGATCGAAAAGCATAGTTGCAAAATTTGTCTGGGTACTTTGGAATTCCAATAAATTTGCACTTCCAAATTGAATTGCAACCGGATGATCCGGTGCACCATCGGGAAAATTTGGATATTCATTCTGAAAAAGTCTGCCCAGCCAACCGGAAGACCAAATTTCATTTGCAGGGGAACTGGTAACCCAAATATCTGATGAACGAAAATGAGATAAATTACTTTCGGGATAACCAACGCCATGAATAATTCCCATTTCTCCATTTTGAAATGTGGGTACAAGGGAAGCCATTTGAGGGTGAAAACCACTGTCTTCAGTGACCATTAAAGCCTGATTCTCATCGAAAGCGAGTGTAGGTCTAGCTTGATGATAAAGTGAATCATACACAGGAATAACGGAATTTAATCCATCATTTCCGCCATTCATTTTAATGAGTACCAAGATACGGTCAGACTCCCATGTACCTGTTTTTCTATGAATAGATTGATGTGATTTCCCCAATGCCATGAGGGGAAGCTTGGCGCCCAAAATGGACATAACCATGCTTGCTTTAATAAAGTCTCTACGTTTCATATAAGCTGAAACTCCGGTTTACGCATCATGAATTTTATCAAATTCCTTAATCGATGAGGAGCGCCAGCATCGCTAATATCCCAATCATATACGGCAGCTCCATCCAAAAGTGTATCCAGTAATTGTGATTCCAAATCTTCAGAAATGGGCAATGGAAAGAAAAGTGTGGCAAAGTCCCGAATGATTGCTTCTGCATCATTAGGATTGCTCAATGTTTGTGCCAGAGCAATTACGTCTGGTTGAAAGTCAAAATTCCCCCCAAAAAGATTTGAACCATCCGTCATTGATGATGCAAATAATTTACGCATGGGCAAGGTAATAGAATTAAGCCAAGAACGATATCCTGTCCATCCATTAACATCAGGCGGCATATTTGGAATCATTCCCATAAAATATTGAAGGTCAATTAAGTAACGTAATGGCACATCTTCAAGCGCTATATCAAATTGTCGAAATATACCTTGAGTTACCGTTAATGGATTTCGAATCATACAGCCTCGATAATTTTCGTTATAAAAATGATCGCTGGATAACATGTATTCCATAACGGGTATTATTTCATAATTACTATTGCGAAAAATGGTTGCCATTTCATTTACAAAGGTCTCATCAGGGACTTCATACACAAACCATTTATATATTTTTTCACATATAAAAATGGCAGTTTGATCTTGCTGTAAAATAATATCGATAATATCATCACCATCAAAATTTCCTGTTTGGCCCAAAAATGTTTTTTGACCAAAATCATGGCGCTGCTGCCAATAGCTTCCATATCCAGTAGCCTGATTATAGTTATAATTTGTATTTACACCATTTGTAACATATCCTGTAAAGGATCGAGCTGCTTCTTCGACGTCAGTTTGTGTATAATTATCAACACCAATGGTGAAAAGCTCTAATAATTCCCGTGAAAAATTTTCATTGGGATGATTGACACTATTTGAATTTGTATTCAACCAAATCATCATAGCAGGGCCAAAAGAAACGCGTCGTAATAATTCTCTAAAATTGCCGAGGCAATGTTCTCGAAAGATGGAATTTTGTTGATACATGGCCTGGGGAAAAAAGACACCATCAAATGAAGTTGCAAAATGGTCATGCCAGAACAAGGTTAAGTTTTCCACAATTGACATAGGTTGTGTCGCCATGCGTTTCATCCACCAGCCCACAAGTTGAAAATGACGATTATAGTACGTTTCAACCAATTCCATTATTTCTTCTTCAGTCAGTGTATCAAATTGTGGCGGTGGTTCGGTCACCCAATCACCTGGAGGATCTGGTTGATTTTGGGCAGCAAGGAGAGTACTTACTATATTCTCCATGGAATCAATGCCCGTTGATGTAATTTCAGAAAATGTAGGTGAAAATAATGTTCTGCGTAATAAATGAGCAGCAGCATCTTCATTCCAATCGACAGTTGTCTGCCTTTTGGATGGTAAAATAGGTGATGGAGTATATTCTTTTAACGGTGGAAAATAAGGTGCAGGTTTATTCTTAAGAAATTGGCGAAATATTTTTGCAACTCGCTTTGTAGGCCAGTCGGACTTGACATTTTTTAGAGAGTCTGCCTTTTTGCGGTTGTTGATTAAAAAATCTCTTCTTGAAACAGCTTCAGCCATAATTACCTAAAATTACACATTACACATGGAATAATTTATAAGTTAGTCATTATTTGTTATTTGGACTCTACAAGAGACGATTGGTTAAAAACATTATTTTTTATAAATCCTTGTATTATTTTCCCTGATTGTAACGGAATTTTATGATCTGCTTTGTATGTTTCCATATGGACACAATAACCATTTTCATTGAGTAGATCATGTGCTTTTTTTCCGTCCTCAACAGAAATAATTTCATCTTCAGTTCCATGAAGAATAAGAATAGGTGTTTGTCGACTGATTTGAGTTGCATTATTGAAAAGTCGTTTTGGATTTCGAATAAACCCAGCGATGGGAATAATACCGCCAATGGAAACGTCCAATCGGAGTCCGACGTGTAAGCTTAATCCTGCTCCCATAGAAAAACCGATTAAATAAATATTCTTTGGTGCAAAACCATCTTCCAACGCGTGGGAAATGAGAGTAGAGGTTAGTTCAAATGTTTTTTCATATTTCCAACCTATTTCATCACTACCGCTGAACCAGGTATATCCGCCACCGGTATCTGCTTTGTAAGGTGCCCGAGGCATATACCATTTTGTATGTTCCAGTTTCATTGATTTGGCAACTGGCACCATAGAATGTTCATCTCCTGTCCAGCCGTGGAGACCGATGACTGCCCGTTTGGGACTATCGCTATCTTGAAAATAATTAATTATCATAGCTTACTGGTCGCAGCAACAGTCGTCAACGACTTTCACCGTTTCCAGATCAAATTCAGAGCCGTCTAGTGTATAACGGATGCAGACACCCTCTTCAATACCTTCAACTGCTCCAAGGGTAGTAAGATCATCTGTAGTGACTTCATTGAATAAATATCCATCCAAAATAGTACCACCACATTCATCACATCCTTCATCTTTTTCACAAGCAGTGAAAAAGATGAAGGTAAACAATGATGTTATTAGAATGCTAGTTTTCATAATATTACCTCATGGTCTTTCAAAGTTAGCGGCTGACATTAATGTCCATTTAGCATTATCCGGTGTACGGCTAGGTTCCAGACGAAATAACTCACCTGTGGATGTATCTAGCAAATAATGCCAATGAGTTCGATCAATGCTGAAACTTTGTAATTGATAACGACCAGACTCATCTTTCTTGCCTATTTCATCGCGCATGAATTGTTCTAATTTAGTTAAGATAGAATGTAATGAATCTTCTTCCGTTTCAGCTGCGCCAACAAATACGAAAAATGAAACAGTTAATAGCATTCCAGAAAGGATTCCAATGATGGTTTTTTTCATGATAGCTCCTTGTAGTTATAAGGGTTGATTTCGGCTGGCTTCAAAGGCAGCCATTCGTTCAATAAAGTCTTGTTCATTCGCTGCTTGAAGCAACGGACTAATTTCAATATTTTTGGCAATCGTTATGGTCGGTGATTGTCCATAATCATGTCCCGGATAAATAATTGTATCTTGTGGAAGAGTGAGTAATTTGGAATAAACAGACTTGTAGAGTTTCCCGTTATCACTACCTTGACTTACCGTTCTTCCTGTACGACCCACAAACAACGTATCACCGGTGAAAATAATATTTTCCGATTTATAACAGCACGAATCTGGAAAGTGGCCCGGAGTATGGAGCACATCAATTAATAATTGTCCAATTTGGATTTGTTCCCCATCCATTGCTGGATGAACATTGAGTGCGCTGATTCGTCCGGCGGATTGTTCATGGATAATGATCAGCAAATCAGGATAAGCATCCAAATATTCATCGATAAATGCAATATGATCACCGTGAGTATGAGTAATAAACAACGCAACAAAAGCACCGTCAATAAATGGACGAATTGAGTCTAATGGTAATGAAGCATCGATGGATACTTGCGCTTTGCTATGCAAACAGGTAAGTAAGTATTGAAAATTATCATCATAACCGCCCTTAAATGAACGAATTGCAAAATCTGTATTAATCATTTTAAAATGATACTGTTTCTAATCATAGGATAGTTTATCTTTAACAAGTAAGAAATGCACTATTTAAATTAATAAACCAGGAGTAAAAGGATTATGAAAGATGCAGGCTTATATTTAATTATTGCAGGTGTGGTGTTATTCGTCATTGTATTTATTGGAAAGATTTTTTCTTTTATTGCGAATAACCCAATTCTCGGTATAGCAACAATGGCCATAATAGGTGGTATTTTCTTGCTATTAATTAGTATGGTTAAAGAAAATAAAAAAGCGAAAAAGGATGAGCCATTTAGAGGGATTAGCAAATGATTATTGCAACAACTGATACAATTGCTGGATATAGTGTAACAAAAAACCTGGGTGTTGTTATAGGAAATACGATACGTGCACGCCATGTGGGAAAAGATATAATAGCAGGACTTCGAAGTCTTGTAGGTGGAGAAATTACAGAGTATACTGGAATGTTATCCGAATCTCGTGAACAAGCATTGCAGCGTATGATTGATCGGGCCAATGAACTGGAAGCGGATGCGATTGTGGGAGTACGTTTTCAGACGTCAATGATTATGCAGACTACGGCTGAATTGTTAGTGTATGGAACTGCGGTGAAAATTTCACAAAAAACAGAATAAGTTTTTTCCACACACTAGTCTGTTTTTGTATATTCCCGGACATTTTTTCATACGAAATCTCAAATTCAAACTTAAAGAAAGGTACAAAAAATGAAATTAAAATATTTTACAATCTTATCCGGACTATTTTTAGTTGGTTGCGGATCATCTGATAATGAGTCAACTGTAACGTTGGAAACCACCAAAGATTCTATCAGCTACAGCATTGGTGTTGATATTGGGAAAAATATGAAAACCCAAGAGCTGGAATTAAATGAAAAAGCATTATTTTCTGGTTGGAGTTCAGCATTTAATGGTGAAGATTTAAAACTGACAGATGAAGACATGCTTTCTGCATTAAATAGTTTTCGTAAAGATTTACAGGAAAAATCTCAACTGAAGGCAAAAGCTCAAGCTGTTGAAAATCTAGCAAATGGTGAAGACTTTTTAGCTGGAAATGCAAAAAAGGAAGGTGTAGTAACTACAGAAAGTGGTTTACAGTATAAAGTTGGAATTCAAGGAGATGGTCCTATACCAACTGTTGATGATAAAGTGACTGTTCATTATAAAGGATCTCTCATTAATGGAGAGGAATTTGATAGTTCATATAAACGAGGACAACCAACTTCATTTCCAGTAACAGGTGTTATTAAGGGCTGGACCGAAGCATTGCAATTAATGCCAGTCGGTTCTAAATGGGAATTATTTATACCTTCAAATTTGGCGTATGGTAATAGCCCTAGAAGTCCTGGTGGACCTAATAGTTCACTCGTATTTGAAGTAGAATTAATCGGTATAGAATAAATTATTTAACGAGTAAAAGTTTACTTGTTAAGACGGTTTTCTCTGTAGTTAATCTGCAGAAATAGATACCGCTGGAATAGTTTCCGGCATTCCATTTTATATCATAAAAGCCTGGTTCCGTATTGGTTTGGATAAGATTGGATACCCATCGTCCATTAACATCGAATATATCCATTGAGATATTTCCTACTTCGCTTATGGCGTAATTAATTGTTGTTATTGGGTTGAAAGGATTTGGATAATTGGGGTACAGTTTAAACTCATTCGGAGTAAGAACATTCAAACGTTGAGTCCCTGAACTAATCGTTTCTCTATGTTTATCATAAAATATATGTGTTATAGAAAAATGAGATGATTGATCCATGTAGGGTATAATTGAAAATGTTTTTTCAGCTATTTCATCCGTAAAACGACCAAATTCAATAATCATTCGACCTGTTTCTGAATCATGATGTGTTAATGCAAGCCCATTTGCTCCATAAGAGGGAGGTGTGATTTCAATACGTCCAGCTGACGGATCATAATTAACATAGATTTGTCCGCTCATTGTACCGGCGGGAATAATCACAGATTTTTTAAGCCAACTTGGCTGTTCTCCAATGGATGGTTTATTCATTACACCAAAACCAAAATTGGATTGCGCCCATCCCCACATTTGAACAAAAACCATTCCATCCTCTAATTCGAATTCACTATCAAATTCAGGAAGATAGTGGGGTATTTTTCCTTTTACAGGGCCCAACTCGTATGCATAATTTTTTGATTTCCAACCGCTGATGAAGTCTGTTAAGTCATTCACATCAATTGTATCATTCCAATCATAATCGCCTAATGCAGGTGTATAATATTCATAATAAAGATTTACAGTTGAATGGCCGGCATTATCGATTATTTCTAATATATCAATATCAATTGTATCAAGAGCTTTCAATGGCGGTGTCAAATGGATAGTCAATTCAGTATTTGTCGTATCTGCAGTGAAAGTCATATTACTGTATTGACGAGCTTTTACAGAATATTCAATAAATGATAAAGGTTCTGAAAAGGTAAAACGGATGCTGTTTTCTGTGTTTAGATTAATTGTTGTACTATTTGAAATTGACAATGTATCCACAGTTGGAATTAATTCATCATTCAATGTAATTGTGATTGGTGTTGCCTGCAGTTGAAGAGCATTCCCTGCCAAATCAAATACAGAATTAGCATCTACAGGATTAATTTCTATTGTTTCCACACCGCTTGCTGAACCATTCATACTTAAGTGTAATCGTATTAAATCGTCACCTCCAGACAATTGGTTTCCTGATGTGTCTGTTAGGCTACTAATTGTAACAGTGGAAACATTGCCATTATTTTGGTTTAATGTCAATGTAAAGTCTGTAATTGAAACACTTCCAGAACCGTCATTATTCCCATAAACTAATTCGCTAAAAGATAGATCAACATAGTCATTATTTACGGCCAAAGTGGATTGTTGAATAGTGGGAGGAAAAGGATCGCGAACCCTAAATGTTGATTCAATATTTGAAGTTGGATTATTGGCTTCATCTTCTAAACCAACAGCAAGGGAAACGTAGACTAGTTGATAATAATCAAAATTGGAAACAGGTGTAATAGTAATATCTTTATTATTTCCGCTTACTAATGATGAGTAGGCAATATTAGATCCTCCTGAATCTGTTTCTTTCAGAGATATTAGCGATTGGATGGTTGAATTTGTCATGACAGAATTATCTAAGAATCGTACTGATTCCGAGAATGAAAATGTTATATCTGCCGATTCAAATATGCCTTCAGAGCCATCTTGAGGATCGATTGAAACTGTGGGAGCTAACTGATCTGATAATGTAAAAATAGACGAAGTTTGTGAGGATGAAAGTGCATTCCCTGCTAAATCATAGATTGCAATATTACTGGATGGGGTCAATTGGATTGTTTCAACTCCACTGGGAAAATCATCGTAGGTTATGTTTACTTTTATGTTTAATTCTCCTCCAGATAAAATGGCTCCATTTGATGCTGTAATACTTTCGATTGATGCAGTGGATGTATTTCCACTATTTTGAATAAAATCAATATTAAAATCATTTTCATTCAGACCGCCTGTTCCATCATTATTGGTATACACACCTTCATTCATGGTCAATTCAATGGATGAGTTATCATTACTAATTGACGATGCATCCAGTGTTGGGGGAATATTATCTTTAATCGTAAATGAAAATGAGGATGTTGGAAAGGAAAAACCAACAGAATCTTTTAAATCACCTTCAATTTTTACTTCTATTTCGTGGTAGCCAAGAAAATTTTCTGTGGGGGTGAGTATAAAATCTTTACCATTCGATATGTCTGCATTATAACTCAAACTTTGGTTATCTGTAAGATCTGTAATTGAAAAATGGTCAGTTATATTCGCACTATTTAGAGCAGTGCTGTCTGCCTTCACCACGGGTTCATTTAAATGGATTTCTATTACAGAATCATCATCTACATCTAATTCATTACTTTCTGGGTCGGTATTATTTATATATGGAGCTAGTTGGTCGCTCAAAGAGAAATACATAGCATCTGTATTTATCAATGGAACACCTATATTATTAAATATCGATTTTTCATCTTTTGGGCCCATTTGCAAAATCTCTGCTCCGCTCGGATTGGCATCAAATTCCAAGTTCAATTTAAAGCTTGTTTCTCCTCCTGATAACGAACCTCCAGTTAAATCAGTGACAGAATTTATAACACTGCCTGTGGCATTATCCTGAACAGTCAATGTATCTTTAAAATCTTCCGTATCCAAGGCAGATCCTCCGGGATATTCACCTCCATATATTTCATCATTAAAAAATAATTCTAAAGAACTATTATCTCCTTCAAAGTATGATGAATCCAATTCAAGTGAATATCCTATCCACGTTCGTACTGTTCCATTTCCTCCGTTGCGATCATCTACAACTAAATAATATGTCCCTGCCTCCAATTGTAGTCCCGGCAACATATTAGCATATTCCGGGCTTCCAAACCCTGAAGCACATGCAAAATCATATTGTTTTGTCGTTTCATCTGGATAGAAAATTGGCGTATTTGAGTCGTCCTGAAACATAATCCATGATGCTTCATTGCAATCTTCAGTATATATAGCAATCTGAACATCTACGGTAGTTTGTAGATCACATGTTGTAACATAAATTTTGGCAGCTTCCGTTAAGGTTAATTTATATGTATAGTCATTTCCATCAGCTCCATTACTATGTTCTCCACCTGAAGGGAAGGTAAATGTATTCATATCCCAATCATTATCTTCAGTTGAAAGATCGCTCAAATGATTGTAAGGAAAATTTGCTGCAGTGATTTCTGTGTCAAAACACGGTCCTGTTACGCACGGATTTGGATCGCATGTTGTACCCTGACCTAGCCAAGTCCCACCATTTGCGGTGCATTCCCCTTCAGTATTTTCTTCACAATCTCCACCTGCATCGTCACAGCAGGCGCCGGTGGGATCACCCCCAGCAAAAATATCATCAAACCAAAATCCAGTACCGTTTTGATTTAATGTTCCGGGATACCCATTCCCAGTTTGATCTTGAACAGATGTGGATTGATTATCATTAAAATTCCAATATGCTTCTAATCCAATTTCTGCTCCAATAACTTGATTCATATTTGTTTGAATTTCGGCCTGTGTTTGAGCAATACTCCATACGCGTACTTCATCAATAGCACCTTCAAAATATTTATCAGTTGGCGTCCCACCATATACAATTCCCTTACTTATATCCAATTTTTTATTTATTGCAGTCCACTTGATAGCACCGCCACCGGTTGAATGTGTTTGGCTCAATACACCATTCTTATAAATCTTAACATCAGTGCCATCATAGGATGCTGCAATATGAACCCATTCATCAAATTCTAGTTCAACCCCTGGCCAGTTTTGTAACCCTGCTCCAAAAATATCCGCTTCATTAGCCACACAAACGATAAATCGCCACATACCATTAAAATAAATAAAGGCGAATCCTGCTTCATCATTAGGTCCCGTACCGGCTAAAGTCATATAGTTAACGATGCCTACATAATTATCAGGTTCAACAACAAAGGATTGCTGAACCCAAAATTCCAGCGTCATTCCAGTCGTAGGTTCAAGGTTCTCACTAGCACCGCTCGATTGATCCACTGTGCACTCTACATAATCTCCATTGCTTCCTTCAGGTACAGGTATAAAGAAAAAACTGTTATTTTGCTGTGCATATAAAAAACTAAAAGTGAATAGAAAAAATAATGTTATTTTATTCAACATCAATGGACCCTTTACCCAATTCATTAATCTTGATTTTCTCATTTCTGGGATTCACTACTTTTGTTTCAGAACCAAATTTTAATTCTGATTCTCCCAATGAAAGTGTGGTAAATACCAAAACACACAATGCGTTCGTTCCGCTAATGGAGTTCACTTCATTTGGCAGGAAAAAAAGATAAATATCAACTGTTCCATCATTATCATCAAAAAAGAGCAACGTATCATCACTGGCAGCAAAAAAATCGTCTGCAAGTACAGTATCCAATTCAACACTCCCCCAATCGTATTGCACTTGTAAATGCATCCCCGCAGCGCTGTCAATATCTAACGAATAAATTTGCACATATGCAGTATCATTTAAACTGACTTCCGCTTTTTTTGGATGAAAGAAGAGAGCTGGAGAATCTAAATCCTGAATATATTCATCAACATTATTATCCAAAACATAGTCCGGTGTTTCACAGGACCATATCAATAATATTAATATTAAGGTGTATAAATTTCTATTCATCATTTCAAGGGTATTGAAATATTAATGCCAACTTTTTCTTCATCTACATCTGCTCCAAGAATAATAGTTGTTTCTGGAGCTACTCTCCATGTGTGTATCATATTGGCAGTCCAAACTAGATAACACATATTACGGAGTACTTTTAAATTATTATTATGGCGATGCATTGCTTTCTCTTCAATAAGAACATCTGATCTATACTGTAAAATCCATTCAGGTTCATTTGTATCTTTATATTTAGAGTATAGCTTATTTGCGTTATTTTTTGCTGTATTGTATTTATAGTAATTGTAACCAAGTAAAGAAGCAAGAGTCCCCCACGTACCCATAAAACTGTATCCAGCTCTTTTTCGTTCCGAATAGATTTGCCCTGCACCCGGCATGGTTGCAGACAAGAGCATGGCTCGCAATCGATGATTAACATATCGGATTTCAAATTCATCATCATCGATTATTTCAACTGGTTTGAGACCTTCATCCGTAATTAAAAATCGACTAGCATAAATGGTAGGGTTAATTTCATCAGCAAATAAATCTAAAACCAATGAATCGATTTCTGCTTCTAAATAGTCTAATTCGCCTGAATAGAAACGTTCACGACTACGCAGGATTTCTTCCATTTCCACAGATACAAGTGCAACTTCCAAATGAAATTGATCTGACTTTTTTGTGATAGAACCCATCACGACGCGTTGGGCATCAACCAATTGTCCTGTTTTGACAGCACATGCAAGTTCAAAACATTTCTCATAGTCTGTTGAATCTTCATTTAAGATATTATACTGGAGAGATTGGCCCGCTCCTTTTATGTTAAAAGGTGCTATTTCACTGAGAACAAAACGAAATCGATCTGACTGTACTCGCGCTGCTGAAGATGAGAATCCGACTCCCTGAAAATGTAATACAGCTAAAGAATTAGCAGGATGAATGAAACACACTGAAAACAAATAGATTAATAAAGAGTTACGAATCTTCTGTGATGGATTATTGACTGCCATGCCGGCAGAATTTACGATAGGGCAGTATTATTGAAAGTAAAAGATTAGAATTGACGTCGAGGATTATCCGTATACCATTGGGAAATAAACAATTTCATATGATCATCAAGAGCGGTTAATAATCGTTCTCGAAGGAATTCATTATTACTATAGCCAATGGATTGATGCTCATATAGTTTACTTACACGAAAATTATTTATTTGTTCATTATATGTAAAACTCTCACTGTATTCTTCTACAGTAACCGTATGGTGAATGACAGAAAATTCAATTATATAATATGTTCCTGGTACTTCAACCATTGATTTCCCCATTAGTAATATTCGTAATAATGGGTATTCAATATTTTCTGAACTTTGGATTTTATATTCATCCAATTCTTCAACTATTTTGGATTGAATCCATTCCGAAGATAATGTCCCGTCAAATCCATCAACGACAACATTGATATTAAAGTTATTTAATCCAATCATATTGCCTTCATGCCAGTTTTCTTGACTAAAAAGTGAATTAATAATAAATATTATTGTAAAAAGATTTTTCATTTAATCAACATTAATTTATGTATTTGTGAATGATTATTTGACGATAATTTTAAAAAATATGTTCCCGATGCAAGTTGATTTAAATTCCAATTAATACGATGTTTTCCTTTAGATTGATTTTCATATTTTATTTTATCGATATGTTTCCCTAAAACATTATATATATCTAAATCAACATCACCATCTTCAGGAATTGAATATTTAATATTTACATTTGCATTAAATGGATTCGGAAATACAGAATAAATATTAATATCTTCAGGAATGTATACATCTTGTATCGTATCATTAAAAACTAATTCAAAGGTCTTCATTTTTGAATGTGCATTTATTGGGTACACGTTTAAGAAATATGGTAATGTGTCATTTATGGTAATAGGGAAAGTGATTTTCCGATTTAATTCAGTTTTATTCTCAATAAATAATGAGTCCATATAGATTTGATTATTTTCTTGAAGTAATTCAACTATAAATATATTATCCATCCAACCGAGATTTGACAAAATGATTTCAATTGCATTGTCAACATGTGAGATGAGTGGCTTTTGGTAATTTTTGAAAAATACATTGAATGCTATGGGATACAAACCTGGGATGCGTTGACTGCGAATCAATCGCATAAGTTGGTTATTATAATTAAATGATATATCCCAAACGATATTACTTTCTTCATCAACTTCGATAATGTGACCGCTTGCACCAGTATTAATAAGTGTATTACCATTATCCAATCGATCACAATCCCCAGCAAATTGACCAAATAAATTTTCCTCGAGCTTATATTGCCATACTTGAGAAAATAATGTTTGGCTGGAATCAACTTCAAATTCTATACATCTTGAAATATTAGGTACTTCAAACGAATGATTATCATATAATAAAATATTTCCATTTTCTAATACTTCAACAGCATGTTGCCCAAAAAAATCAAAGTCAATTGTGTAATCAACTGAATCCATAAATTCTTCTTGTCCTATTTGCCAATTAATATTACCTGTTTCATAATCGATATTTATGATTCTGGAAATGTTTCTTAATGAAACTAATACTGAATGAGTGTTTTCATCATAGAAAACTGAATTTGCATGGGTCCAGTCAACAACATTTGGGTCTATCCCTTCACAAAAATCCGGATTGTATTCTAAATACTCAAGATGATTATTTGTATGCCATTCCCATATTACATTTCCACTTGAATCATATTCAAAAAAAACATCTCCCAACCAGTTAACATATAATGGATCATTATCAATACAAATATTTTCTATGTAAGACATTTCTTTTTTTATACCGAAATATGTACCCTTTGATGATTTTATAAAATCATGATGGTGGCCATTTTCTTCTGTGCGAAAAATAACGTTTGTATTTAAATCAACTTCATAACCATATCCACTGATAGGTATTTCAGAATGTCCTATAATATTACCATTTGATAAGAATTGGGATGCATAAAAATTCGGTTCCCCTAATCGTGTTTTGTTTATGTAACCAATTGGACTTCCTGCCTTGTCAACAATAAATGAGTCGCCAGAATTATAAAATACCACAAAATTTAATCCGGGTGTATATTGGACATCGTTATATTGATGGACAATAATACTATCTGGATAATTCGAAGGAAGATCATTTATGGAAAAAAACATAGGTTGAAAGCAATCAGATCCTAAATCGCTTGAATAGCAAACTTGCCAACTGTATTCTACTCCCCATTCAAGGAATTCAGTGAGTAAAAAAGAATTATAATCATGTACTGAAACCCATGAACTGTCATTGTTTAAATCATAGATATATAATAAATAATTAATATTCCCACTAGACATTTGAGGCCAATTAAATAAAACGTGAATATAATCTAGCGATGCATCATCTGCAGGAAAATAATCTTCATCATTACTGTAGAGTTTTCCTAATATCAACAAAAATATCAATATGAGATTAAAATAATATTTTATCATTATTTGTGGTTTTAAATGAATAAATTTCACTATTATTCACACTTATTATAAAGTTTGTCAATTATTAAAAATTGTACTCTTGACAGGATTCCTCGCCTACATTTCATTACAGCGGGCAAGGAACCTGCTGGTTTGTACCCCGAGTAGGGCTCGAACCTACAACCCTCGCCTTAGAAGGGCGATGCTCTATCCAATTGAGCTATCGGGGCATTTTTGGGTAGAAAAATTAGTACAATTCAAGGATAAAATATTAGTTCAATTTTTAATGAAAAAGTGTTCATTTTTCTCCTCGAGGCTCCGACGAGAAAAAACTTGACTTGTTTACCGACGATAGTGTAACATTCACCGTCGAAAGACTAGTAGCCAATTTTCTTTAAACAACAAAAAGGAGCAAATCATGGCTGAAACAGTAAAAAGTACAGGCGTCTCAAAAGAGAAAGGTTATCTTTACTACCTCGGTAAAAATGGCAACGTCTGGCGTTCAAAGATGGCCCGTGCCGGTAAAGGCGGCGGTAATGCAGAAGAAGTTGCACAAGCAGGTGTGACCCGCGAATCTGGTTATCTTTATTTCATCGATAAAAATGGTGATGTGGCTCGTGCCCCAATGGCAAGAGGTCGCAAATAATAATCATACCAAGATGATTGAAAAGCCCTCCCTTTTGGGAGGGCTTTTTTTTTATTTGACTTTTCTGTAGATTTCCACCTACACACATACCAATGATTAAGCATTTTTCAAATTTAAATACATACTTAATTGGATATTCTCTATTCACAATGATTTGTTTATGGAGTTGTTCTGATCTAGGGACAAATCCTGAAAAGGATGATAATATTGAACCATCAGATATTGTCAGTTATAATGATGATATTCAACCAATATTTAATCAGTCGTGCGGGAGTTATTGTCATTTAAATAGCTCTTCGGGAGGATTGTCTCTGTCTTCTTATAATGGATTAATGTCTGGGGGAGATAATGGAGTTGTAATTGTTTCCGGGGATGCATCAGGAAGTGTACTCATTCAAAAATTAAGTAACAATCCGCCTTTTGGCGATAGAATGCCGAAAGGTAATTCAGCTTTAGATACGGATAAAATTGAATTAATAACAACTTGGATAAATGACGGTGCTGAAAATAACTAAACTACTATTATGCATGTTTGCTGTATTGCAAGCACTCCCCCGATTTGCCGTACAGGAAGGTGTCTCGTGCAATGTGTGCCATGTGGACCCCAATGGTGGCAGTTTACGGAATGATTATGGAATTACTGTTGCTAGTTTCGAATTAGCAAAATCTAAAGGGAATGATCGAATAGAAAGCTATTCTGGTATAATAAACGAATATCTTCGTGTAGGTGGAGATATTCGCTTATTGAATTATAACACAAATGATAATGGTCAATTACATAGTGCACTGTTTCCTATGCAGGCGGATATTGCAGCATATTTGAATGTGAATGACAATGTAGGTGTATTTGCAGAACAAGACCTTTTCCGGGGCCAAAATGAAATATGGCTATTGTGGACAGGATTACCATTAAATGGATATGTAAAAGCGGGGAAAGATTTGCCAGCTTATGGATTGAATGTAGATGATCATACATCATTTAACCGTGGTGGCAATGTCCGTAAAAAGGGTTTGCAATATGAAGGCCTTGCTTTTTCACCTTATTTATCTTCTCCGGGATTGGTCGAGTTTGGTTTGAATATTGGCAATGTTAACTTTAGCCAGAGTTTTGCTAATCAATTTATCAATGGTTCTAGCAGTGGTGGTTTTGGAGAATATCTACATGATAAAGCATTTACCACACGGTTGGAATGGTGGCCGTTAATAGGGCGCATTAACGGACATATTGGTACGTCTATGCTTCAACAGGGTTTGATTCAATTCAAAGGTTTGTTTGGTGGAATATCTTTAGGAAACATTACGTGGACAGGTGCCGTAGATATTGCAGAAGAATTTGTATCTACAGGAACAGTCTTGGCTTCATTCAGTGAACTAAATTATAATTTCTCTCCTGGTTTAAATTTGCAGTTTAAATATGGCTTTTTTGATGAAGATATTGATACATCCGGTTCATCTATATATCGTATTACATTCGGAGCAGAATTTTTCCCGATTCCCTTTGTGGAAGTACGATGTCAGGCACGATATACTGATGTAACAGGAAATTCTACGGCATTAAAGCCAGAATATTTATTAATGGTTCATACATGGTTTTAAAAGGAAAATATATGCGATTAATACTTTGTATTTTTTTGATTTCAAGTGTATTTGCTGAAGATAAAATTAAAAGTGAATTGAAAAATGTTCGTGTATTGCCTTATACGAAAAAGGCAGAAATAATGAAGTATATGAAAAAAACAGTCACTAAAGAATTAGGAGTTAAATGTAATTTTTGTCACAATATCAAAAATTTCGCCAGTGATGAAAATGCGCATAAACTTGTTGCTAGGGAGATGATGAGTATGGTAATGAATATTAATAAGAATACTATGAAACCCATGAAGTTGCATGAAATTTCATGTTGGGTATGTCATCGTGGTCAAAAACATCCGGATCATAACTGATGAAGAAATCGACAATAACAATAATTAGTTTATTATGGTTTGGTTGTGCGCCAACTCAAATGCCTGACTTACTGGAAGTGGTGAACGAAATACCCGTAATAACACCCAAAGAAAATTTTGTAATAATACCTGAAGAAAGTTTACCAAAAGGATGGGTATTAAATCGCGAAACATTGGCAGCATGGACATCGAGCCTTCCTGAAGTATTAGGAATAATGTCAGATACGGGGGCAGTCGCTGAATATTGGGACGACCAAGCTACATTACCTTCTGGAATAAAGCTTCCGATTAAAAGAGCAAAAATAACGTATCATCATAAAACTCGTTTAACCAGTGAAGTTGTTGAACTTCATTTCGTGAATATTGATAACATTTATAGTATTACCAATTACGAATCATCGCATTTTGAAATGAATGCTGTTGTAAAATCAGTAGAAATATTGGATACAGGCTTTCCACAGCTCATTGCAGATGATGTATTAAAACACAAAGTGCTCATGAAATATGGTACACCATTTGACTTTGATGGTTCTTGGCATCGATATCAAGATAGAGATTCAGAGTTTGCCGTAAGAGTAATTGATGATAGACATCTCGCAGTCCAAATAAATAGTCGACGTATTGAACGTCAGTTAAAACAAGCTATTCAAGATGTGTATTCTGAAGAAGGAATAGAGCTAAGGAAGCAACAGCTCATGGACGGTTTCGAACTTTAATTATAATTTAAATATGTTTGAATATATCGTTTCATTCATCGTTGTGATGACGATGGCAACTGCTCAAGTTGTATCTAGTATTGATATCCGAGGTCATCAATTCACAAAAGAATTTGTCATTGAACGAGAAATACAACATCCACTACTCGTTACACTTGATAGTACTTTAGCTCAAGCTGATAGAGATCGAATTGAAAATTTAGGAATTTTTAGTGACGTTACTTGGCAGGCAGTCCCTTTAGAAGATGGTTCTGTAAAATTGCGATATAATATTATTGAATCATCACGTTTTTTCCCCATTCTCTCACCGCAGTATGAAGAAGATACGGGATATTCTCTAGTTATGGGTGGTTTTTTTAAGAATTTTAGGGGACGGAATGAAACGTTAGTAATTGGTGGTTTGATTGGTGGTATTGATGCTTATGGAATTGAATTTAATAATCCGTGGATTTTGGGTGATCATATTTCATTTAGCCTCCAAGTGGGGAAACATTTTTCAAATCATGTCTTTCTTCCTTATGAAAGGCAAACATCTTCTTTTGAAATAAATGTAGGTCGTTATTTTGGATATGAAAAAAGAATTAGTATTGGCTTCGAATATGAAAGAAAAGATTTTGTAGGTGATTCCTCAACTGTAAAGTTTCTTTATGTTGCTCCTCAAGCCAGTTTTGCTTTCGATACACGAGACATTTATAACGATCCATCAAAAGGTATATATATTTACCACTCCATGCAGTTTTTTAAGTATTTAAATTTCAATGGAAGTTCGTTATCATGGAGTCAGTCTTATAGTATTTTTACATCTCCTATCAAAGGAAAACGTAAAACAACATTTGGTGCTAATCTATCTTTTAATTCAACTCATGGCGATTTCCACGAGAAATTATTGTTGACTGGATTGGGTGGTGGTTATTCTGTGCGTGGTTGGCAAATAGAAACGAGTGAATTATATGAACAGGAAAAGCAACCCTTCCGGTTCGGTTATTTTAACGCAATATCTACTTTAGAACTCCGACAGACGATTGTACCTCGTTTTGCCATACAGCAAGATTCACCCTTTGGCCCAATGAAAACAGAAATGGGCTTGCAAGTTGTATTATTTTTTGATGGTGGCGTTGCTGGAAATAATTGGGAAGACCTTACCCAACTTTCTCCAATGTTAGGTGCAGGTTTGGGGATAAGAATTCCAGTCGCAATGGCAGGAAATGTACGTTTGGATTACGGCTGGTCTTTTTACGAAGGTGAAGCAGTGGAATCTTCTTTCCACTTTTCAGTTGGGCAAAAATTTTAGTTTAGTTTTATTTTTTAAAAATCATCGCTTTTTCGAAGCGATTTTCATCTCCAGAACGAAGACGAGAAAGATTACCCCTGTGAGTAAAAATAATAAACCAAGGGACGAGCAAACTAAAAATCAGTAATGATAATTGTGGTGGATTTGCAAGCTCAAGTGGAGGCAGAATAAACAAAAATATGGGCAGGGACACGGAAGCGAAAATTGATCCGAGAGATACATACCCTGTCTTGATTAAAACAAACACAAATACACAAAGACATAAGGGGACTGCAACAGGAAAAAGCGCTAGTAGCATACCACCTAATGTACCTACACCTTTACCACCCTTAAATCCGGCAAAAAGGGTATATGTATGCCCCAATACTGCAGCGAATCCGCATAATATTTGAACAATACCAACATCTTTAACGGGTAAACCCTGTAATAAAGATGTCGCATATACTGCTGCGGGCAGCCATCCTTTAAATATATCTATTACAATGACTATAAGCGCCGGTTTCCACCCCAAAACGCGAAACACATTTGTACTGCCGGCATTACCACTGCCATGTTCCCGAATATCAATTCCATTAACTATTTTTCCCATAATAATACTAGTGGGTATTGAACCGGTTACATAACTAGCAAATAATAATAAAAATAATTGAACGAAAGGATTCATAAAAAAGTTTATTTAGGAAAATTATGCAATTCATTTTCTGGCGGAGCAATTAATCCACCAGAAATAACCATCTTAATTCCCTCTTCAACCGTCATGTCAGTCAACATAGTTTCATATTTTGGAATTATAATAAAAAACCCGGATGTGGGATTGGGTGTCGTTGGTACAAAAATATGATAATATTCAACTTTATTTGCATCAATTGATTCACCTGTAACAAATGCCAATGTCCATACCCCAACTCTTGGATATTGGAGGAATATAACTTTTTGGAAATTTTTCCCATCTGCAGTTCCTGAAAAAGCATTAATAAACTGTTTAATTGTTTTATAAATAGTATTGACGATTGGTATTGCCAAAACTATTTTTTCACCCCAACTGAAAAGCCTTCTTCCAAGGACATTTCGTATTATTAATCCCAAAATATAAACGGATAAGATTGTTAGTAATATTCCCAATCCGGGAATATGAAACCCAATTATGTTTAAAATTGGTGTTGAAATACCATTTAAAAAACGAAATAAAAAGGTCAGTATGTACCCGGTTAATGCAAGAGGTACAATTGTAAAAATACCTGCCAGAATTGTACGTTTAAAATGTGTCCACATTATTTTATAAAATCCCTTCTAATTCTAGAAGGTAAGCTTTACGTTGCAAATTACCGCCGTAACCACCCAAACTACCATTGGTATTAATTATTCGATGACATGGAATAATAATGGGCAATGGATTATTCGCATTGGCTGAACCAGCTGCTCTCACAGCTTTTGCATTCCCTGCACGTTTAGCTATTTCTGCATAAGTAGCCGTTGATCCAAAGGGAACTTTTTTCACTTCCTTTAACGCCTTTTTATAAAAAGGGGGGCATTTTAAATCCAGCTTTAAATCAAATGTTGTGCGTTTGCCTGAAAAATACTCGCCGATTTGATTTCTAATTTCAGAACACGCATAATCATTTTTCTCAATATTAGAGTTTGGAAACTCTCTTTGCAATGCTGACTCAAATGGTGCATCTTCAGGGAAGTAAATACGGCACACGCCTTTATCTGATTTGGTAATGCCCATTATCCCAAAAGGAGTTTTGACAGTGCTGTAGTAGATAGTTTTCATATTTATATAATTAAACTGTGTACGAAAGTTAACCAATGAATATGAAATTTGTTCTATCGTTTGAGATTAATTGCAACAGCACCGCCAACAACTAATATGGCGCCTAAAATGGCAAGAGGTGTTAACGTTTCACCTAAATATTTCCATCCAAGAAAAGATGCAATTACGGGAGGTGGGAAAGCTATATAAGCAATTTGAGTCATAGTCATATGTTTAAAAAGCCAGATATAAATAAGCCACGCTGCAATGGAACCAAATAATGTTAGATATACCATGGCGAAAATATTGTAGGGACTCCAAATCATTATTTGATCTTTTTCCAGAAAACTGGAAACGATTAACAAGATAATTCCTGCACCTGTTTGACAAACAGCATTCATAGTTAATGTATCAATAGCTTCATGATATTTTTTCAAATAAACATTTGGCCATGCAGCTAAAAAGACAGCAAACAAAATCATGGACATACCCATAAACACATCCTCGCCGCCGAGTGTTTTTCCCTGATACAGTAATAAAAAAACACCCGCTGTACCGAAACCAATAGTTACAATTTTAGGTAAATTTATTTTTTCACCGGATAGATAAAAATGAGAAATCAATACAACAATAATCGGAAAACAGGCCCAAAGAATAGACGCCAAGTTCGAATAAATAAATTGCGTGGCCCAGTAAGTAACTCCATATCCGATGACTAAATTTAGTAACCCGAATGAAATATAAATATTTAAAGCTTTACGAGAGTGTGGGATTGACCTTTTTTGGATATATGTAATTAACAGGAGAATTATTCCAGCTACAAGGAAACGAAGCCCTACACCATAAATAGCGGGCGTTCCAGCAATTAGGCTCTTTTTTAAAACAACCCATGTTGTTCCCCAAATAAGGCAAATTGCTACATAGAGTGAATATATTTTTGTTTTCAAATTATTGAAATAAAAAACTCCGCTAATGCGGAGTTTTTATAAAATAAATTATATGAAAAAATAAGAATCAGGATCCTTTATGCAATCGAACCACAATAGGGCACGCTACATACATACTAGAATATGTTCCAACTACAACTCCGATCATCATGGCGAAAGCGAAATAATGAATAACTTCACCACCGAATAGAAAAAGGATTAATACAACTATGAAAGTGGTAAAGGATGTAATAATAGTTCTGCTTAATGAATCATTTATACTATGATCTACCATTTCGCTATATGAAGTGCGTTTCATCGATTTTACATTCTCTCTTACCCGATCCAATATAACAATTGTATCATTGAGTGAATAACCTACAATGGTTAAAAAAGCGGCAATAATGGGAAGAGATATTTCATAATCCATTATGGAAAAAATACCAATTGTTATTAAAATATCATGGGCTAATGCTGCTATAGCACCTACTGCAAACTTGAATTCAAAACGGATGGAAATGTAGATGAGAATTAACAGAAGGGCAGACACAATTGCCATGACTGCTTTACCACTCAATTCTGCACCAATCTTTGGTCCGACTTTTTCAATGGATAAAATAAAATTATTATGATTCGCCGGTACAACTGTTGGGAACGAATCGTATAAGTGATTCAGGATTAATTGTGGAAAATTTTCAGGTTGTTCATCTCCAATAGGCAAACGGACTGAAATATCCTTATCACTTCCAAAATGTTTGATTTCAGCGCGACTGAAATCGTGAGATCGACCTTCGATTGAAACTGAACTCATGGATTGGCGAACATCATTCACATCCATTTCTTCAGTGAACTGCACCGCAACCATAGTACCACCTTTAAAATCAATACTTAAACGGGGTCCACCTTGTAATAACATAGATATCAAACCAGCAAGAATGACAACTCCTGATAGGAAGTATGCAAAACGCACCTGGCTCATAAATTTTATGTCAGTATCTTTAATCAGTCTCATATGCTTAATGTCTTTATGCCTCTGCGTTCTGTCAGAGTATTTAATATAGTTCTAGTTACAAAAATGGCTGTAAACATGGATATTACAATTCCCCAAAAAAGGACTGTCGCGAATCCTCTAATTGGTCCTGTTCCAAATTGGTATAATACCAATGCAGCTACAAGTGTTGTTACATTGGCATCAATAATTGTAGTCAGAGCACGGTCATAACCAGCATCAATTGCAGCACGGGGTGTTTTCCCTTTTCGTTGCTCTTCACGAATTCTTTCAAAAATAATGACGTTGGCATCAATCGACATACCTACTGTTAGAATAATTGCTGCAATTCCTGGAAGAGTTAACGTTGCATCCAGCGTAGCTAAAACGGCTAATACAAGTATAATATTCCAAATCAAAGCGAAATCAGCAATCAGTCCAAACATTTTGTAATATACAATCATAAAAACAAGAACCAAGGCAAGTCCAATTAAGACAGATTGTGTTCCTTTAGCAATTGAATCAGCACCTAACGATGGACCTACAACACGCTCCTCAATAATATCCACAGGCGCCGGTAATGCCCCAGCTCTCAAAACAATGGCGATATCTTTGGCTTCATCCATATTTGCAAAACCTTCAATCATGGTTCCACCATCTGAAATTTTTGATCGAATTACTGGAGCCATGTGTACTTTTTTATCCAATACTATTCCAACTCTTCGTCCAATATTTCCACCAGTGACTCGTGACCATGTCCGTGCGCCTTCAGCATTCATGTCCAATAAAACGATGGATTGTCCAGATGCGGAACTACCAGTTCCACCAATTGTAGCACTTGCTTTTTCTACAACTCCGCCGGTGAGTTCTGATTCACCTTCCAAATAAAACATGCGGTACATATTTTCTTGACCACCATCGTTATTTGAGAATGATTCAGGAGCATCGCTCAATAAAAATTGGCCATTTGAAGCATCCAGTTTAAACTGAACATCTTCCATCGCTAGAATTTTTTTAACTATGTATACATTTTTTTCAGGAACACCAATATCATTCCCTAATAATCTTAACAATGAAGAAAAGGGTCTATCTTCAACAATGTTTTGGTCAACAACAACAGCTGTATCAGTTGTATCTGAAAGAGATTGTGCAGCTTGATCAGAGAAAAGATCACCGACTGAAATTGTTTTGTCTTCGCTGACTGTAGGTTGGGTTTCTTCAATTATGTCTTTGTCTATTTCGTGCGTTAAATCAGCTAATTCGTCACTGCCTTTAATCACTTTATCTATACGCAAAAGCATATCATTAGTCAGTTCAGGAGATTTAATAAGAACAAATTCTAGAAGTGCAGTACTTTGTAGTAAATCACGGGCTCTTTCAGAATCCTGGATTCCAGCAAGTTCAACAATTATTCTGCGATTACCCTGTTTTTGAATAGTAGGTTCTGAAACACCAAATTGGTCAACACGATTTTGGAGAATTTCGAGCACTCGATTTATGGCATCGTCCGCTTGATTTCTGAGGCTTACAATTATTTCATCAATGCTTCGGCCAAAGTCTACATCAAAATATCGATGAATGCGTAAATCAGTTGAATTAATTTCATCTTGAAAAACCTGGAAAAAATCTAATTGTGAATCATCATCTATTTTTGCATCGACATTATCAAGTACTTGCTCAAATCGTTTATCTTTATTGATAGCTAAATTACTCACCAATGTTTGTAAGTCAACTTCAAGGACTATATAAATACCACCTTTTAAATCTAAACCTTGTTTGATGATTTTGCTTTCCATGTTCTGTAAAGTACCTTCTTCCCGCATGGTCTCTATTTCATCAGCGGTAAGATTTTGATACTGAACCGTCGGCCAAATAGCATAAAGTGCCCAGGCAAGCGCCAGAGTAATTACAATATATCGTGGTGTTAATTTACTTTTCATGGATTAAATAAAATTATTGTTTGCGAAAAAAGCCCGGGAATATAGCGCACCTGCTAAAGAACTTTCAAAGTTTATTTATTTGAATTGGATAAAGATTGAAAATTATATAGATCTTAATAAATCTTAACATGTCATATTTCTAATTTAATTTGGAAGATTACTTTCATAATTATACAAATAATCGTATGGTAAATTTAACATTATCAACCATTGATTTATTACCTCTCTTGTTTAACCTTAATCAGTCACCTAAATTCGACGGTTTAATAATGTTATAAAACCATTACAATGTCACATATCATAGCACTAACGAATCAAAAAGGTGGAGTCGGCAAAACAACATCGGCTGTTAATATTGCTGTTAGCCTAGCTGTTTCTGAAGAAAAAACACTCTTGATAGATTTAGATCCGCAAGCCAATGCCACTACAGGAGTTTCCAGTTTAATTAATGATTCAGATGATACAACAATTTATGATGTTCTTATTCGCGGTGCGTCAGTCAAAGATGTGATAAAAAAAACTCAATTTAGTCATTTAGATATTATTACAGCTAACAGCGATCTAGTAGGCGCAGAAGTTGAACTTGTTAGTCTCATGTCCAGAGAATTTCAATTACAAAAATCACTCAATTCATTAAAAAGAAAATACAAATATATATTGATTGACTGCCCACCTTCTTTGGGTTTACTAACTGTGAATGCGTTAACAACAGCTCATTCCATCATTATTCCAATTCAAGCTGAATACTATGCATTGGAAGGACTGGGTCAATTGTTGAACACTATCAGATTAGTTCAGCGTAATTTAAATAAAAAACTAAAGATTGAAGGTGTATTACTTACTATGTTTGACAGCCGCTTGAATTTGTCAAAACAAGTTGCGGATGAGATTAAAAGCTATTTTGGAGATAAATTGTTCAAGACAATTATTCATCGTAACGTACGTCTTGGTGAAGCACCCAGTTTTGGCAAACCGGCATTATTATATGATGCCAATTCAGTGGGCGCCAGAGATTATATGGATTTAGTAGAGGAGATATTAGACAGTGGTAACTAAACGATTAGGAAAAGGTCTTGAAGCATTAATCCGGCCATATGAAGAAATTCAAAAAGCTGAAGCACCCACAGGTGTGGCGACTGTTCTTTTGTCAAAAATTAAAGCAAATCCAAACCAGCCAAGAAAAGACGGTTTAGATAAAATTAGTCTGGAAGATTTAATTGCGTCAATCAAAGAAAAAGGAATAATAACACCCATTACAATACAGGAAACAGATAAAGGATTTATGTTGGTTGCTGGAGAACGTCGTTGGCGTGCTGCTAAATTAGCTGGTTTAAAAAAGATTCCTGTTCATATCGTGAAAATTGCCAATGATGCTGAGTTGATGGAAATGGCCCTAATAGAAAATATTCAAAGAGAAAATTTGAATTCCATAGAAGAAGCGGAAGCATTTGATATTTTGCATAATGAATTCAAGCTTAATCAAACAGCCATTGCCAAAGCTGTTGGTAAAAAGCGTGTTACTATTTCAAATTCATTACGCTTGTTGACGCTACCAGCAGAAATAAAAGCAAGTATACGAAAAGGTGAAATTACCGCTGGGCATGGACGAGCTGTTTTAGTATTGAAAACAACAGCAACGCAGAGAAAATTATGGCAACGTATTCTTGACGAAAAATTAAGTGTTAGGGCAGCTGAATCTATTGTAAAAGGGAAGCCTGCACTTAAACCAAAACCCAAGAAAAAGAAAATTCCCAGTTCTTCAGCAATTGTAAGATCATTGGAAAATGAATTGATAACGCTTCTGGGTACAAAAGTCCGAATTAGTCATAGACGTGGAAAAGGGACGATTGAAATTGAATATTTTTCGAATGATGATTTTGATCGGGTGATGGACCTGCTGCGTACAATAAAATAAACATTCCAATGAAATCAAATCGTTATACAATTCATATTGTTTCAGATAATGTGGATACACAAAAGCGTTTTTCCATTTCTGGTTTATGGTTACGCACAATAATTATTCTAGTTGTTTTAACATTACTAATTCTAGGTGGATCCGTATGGTATTTTATTCCAAAGGTTGCGGATTTTCGTGAAAGAGAAAAACAATTCGAAGAAATGATATCTGAACGCACACTCGTAATGGAATTGTATCGCGATTTAAATCGATTAGGGCAAATGGAAGACATAATACGAAGTAATTTGAGTCGAGTGAATTCAGATGACACGTCAACAGAAGCAGGCAAAAACGAATCGTTTTCAATCTCTTATATAGAGAATATTCCATCACAAGCACCTGTTGATGGATTTTTAACCCAAAGAATACTTGATGATTCTCAATTTTGGCAAAAGAATCACTACGGTATTGATATTGCTGTAAATGAAGGTGAACCTGTATTGGCTGCTGCTAGCGGACGAATTATTTTTTCAGGATGGACATATGATTTGGGTAATTTGATTATCATTTATCATGGAGATGATTATTTTACTCATTACGGTCACAATCAATTAAATCTCTTTAAAAACCATGGTATTGTAAAAAGAGGAGATGTTATTGCCTTGGCAGGTAGTACAGGTATATCTTCTGGACCACATTTACACTTTGAAATTTGGAAAAGCGGTAATGCAATTGATCCGTTAGTGTTTTTCCCCGAATACAAAGAAAGAGATATAAGCATTGAAGAAAATGGCTAAAATAAATTTTCAAAATATGAATAGCATGGTAGGACAAGATGCAATTTTCCGAGGTGATATGAAATTAGACGAAGGAATTATTGTCTATGGGACAGTTTTCGGCAATATTTCGACTCAAGGTGCAGTTCGTGTTTCTAGAACCGGAAAAGTTGTCGGTAACATTTCTAGTAGCGATATACATATTGGCGGCAATGTGGAAGGAAATGTAATTGTTGAAAGCAGAGCGATTCTCGGCGAAGCGTCGCTTTTGAATGGCAATCTAACGTATAAATCATTAATCATTGAAGAGGGAGCCCAGTTTCAAGGTCAGTGCATTATTCTTGGCAATGAAACAGAAAATGATGAGCCCCAAATGAATGAAAATGAGTCCGTATCAACCGGCGAGTCGCCCATATATAATGAATGAAAAAAAAGACGATTATTTAGCTCGCTCATTTCAATATTTCCAAAAAATTATAAAACAATCCGGACCTGCAGCTTCAGCATCATATACACTTATTGGTGGTGTTTTAATCATGGGTCTTTTGGGATATTTTTTGGATGATTTGCTGGATACAAAACCCTGGTTACTTTTGACAGGGCTTATAATGGGTTTATTTACGGGGTTTTATGAATTAGCAAAAACGGTCTGGCGTAAATAAGTATGTCAGCTATTCAATTTTCGATTTTTATAAGTGTTTTTTGTTTAGGAACTTGGGGGTTAATAGTTGGAGGAATGGAAGAATTTGCTAAAGAAATTTTCTTGGGTATGATTGCTCCATTACTAATGGGCGTAGGGTCAATTTTTCTAATATCCATAGCAAATCAAAAATCCCCTGAAAATGTAAACAGTGTTATGGTGAAATTATTTATAATTAAGATGATACTATATGCGCTATATTTAATTTATATTTTTACTTTTTACTCTTTTAATCCAATGCCTTTTATACTTAGTTTTGTTGGCTATTATATTACGCTTCACATTAGTGAAGCGTTGTTTTTAAAATCCATTTTCAAATAGATAAAATATATATTTACAAATGAGTGCAACTGCTGAGCAAAACCACACCGCTGGCACGAGTGTATTGGACCAGGTAGGAGATAACATTATCCATCATGTTTCCAATAGTTCATTAGACCATCCTCTTATTCATTTACCCCATATTTATGGTATAGATTTATCTGTAACTAAGCATGTTTTAATGCTTTGGATTGTAGCCATAATTATTTCTTGCGCTGTCATAATCCCTGTTAGAATATACATGCAAAAAGACAAGGCTATTCCCAGTGGCTGGATGAATGCACTAGAATCAATCGTAACGTTTTTTCGTGATTCAATAATTAAACCAAATATCGGTTATAAGTATTCAGAAACATGGTCACCACTTATTCTTACATTATTCTTTTTCATCCTTTTTGCAAATGGTGTTGGGTTATTACCATTCTTTGATATTTTAGGTGCATTGAATCGTTTTGTATTTCTTGTTCCTGCTAGTGATAGTCATAATTTAATTAATAATCTATTACATGGTGGTGTAACAGCTACGGGTAATTTTAATGTAACCGCAGGGCTAGCATTCATCACATTTTTTGCTATTATTATTGCCGGTACCCGAGCACATGGCTTTATTCATCACTGGAAAAATTTAGTACCAACCGGCCTGCCGTGGCCAGTTTACATCATTTTGATTCCGATTGAAATTATTGGCATGTTTGTTAGACCTTTCGCATTAACCATGCGTTTGGCGGCAAATATGACAGGGGGTCATATAGCAGTTTTAGCTATTTTATCATTTATGGCTATTTTTGCAGAAATGTTTCATAGTACGGCCACTGGGTTGAGTTTGGCGCTTTTTTCAATACCTATGGCTACAGCTATTTCTGGTTTAGAAATAATTGTAGTTTTGGTACAAGCATATGTTTTCACACTGTTGTCAGCTGTGTTCATCGGAATGGCAATCAATGTGCATCATTAATCAAAAGTAAAGGAGAAACGAAAAATGGAAAATCTTCATTTGTTTGGAGTAGGTCTGGGTCTTGGACTTATTGTAATAGGAGCAGGACTTGGAATTGGTCGCCTTGCAGCAGCAGCAGCAGAAGGTATTGCTCGTCAGCCAGAAGCATCTGATAAAATTACCGCTGCAGTAAACTTACCTCTGTTTTTGCTCGAAGGTGTGGCTATTTTAGGAGAAGTATTTGCCCTGTTAATTGTCTTGATGAAATAATAACCTCAAGGACATATCATGAATAACCCTTTAGTCCAACTTGATCCAGGACTATTTGTCTGGACCATATTAACCTTTTTATTGCTGTTGACGGTTCTAGCGAAGTTTGCCTGGAAACCATTGTTGAATATTCTGAAAGAAAGGGAAGATTTCATTAAATCTTCTTTGGATGATGCAGAAAAAGCACAACAAGAGTTGGCTCGATTGAATGCAGAAGGAGAGACAATTATCAATAAGGCTCGCGGGGAAGCACAGTCTATCCTCGCTCAAGGAAAAGTGGCTGCGACAAAGTTGAAAGATGAAACGCTTATCGATGCCAAAGAAAAAGCCAATATGGTAATTACTGACGCTGAAAAGCAAATTCAGGTTGAAAAAGAAAAAGCAATAGCAGAAATAAAAAGTGAAGTTGTCAATTTATCATTATCAGTAGCTGAAAAACTCATCAGGAGAAACTTAAATGCTGATGATAATAAAGCAATCATTGATGAAACACTTTCACATGTAAAAAAATATGAATCTTAACCAACAAGCAAAAAAACTGGCTACAATCCTTTTAGATTTATCTGGAGCTGATTCCAGTGAAGTGAATGTATCTTTAAAAAAGATAGATAATCTGATTAGGCAGGATGCGAGGTTTAGATCATTGCTACAATCAAAACGTATTTCTCTGGAAAAGAAAACAGACATTTTACGGAAAGTGCTTGTGGATTCATGTCATACAAACGCCATTGAGTTTTTGGGTTTAATAGCAAAAGAACGATCTGTTCAGCTTATTAGACAGGTGATAAAGAATTATGATACTTTGTATAAAGAAAAAGAAGGCATAATTGATGTTCAGGTTCACGTTGCCAATGAGATGAGTGCTGAAGAAGTAGATAGGTTACAACAAAATCTTCAAAGATCAATGAATATGAAAACGGATATTTCTATCGAAGTTGATGAAAAGCTTCTAGGTGGAATCAAGTTTAGAATTAAAAACACGTTTCTGGATGCATCTCTGAAAAGCAAGTTAAATCGCTTACAGAGAACATTACTGCAATCCTAGAAACAAGGAAAAAATAATGGAAATCAAAACAGAAAATATTACTGAATTACTTAGACAGCAGATCGAAAATTTTGATGCATCAATTGATGTTTCAGAAGTCGGTGAAGTAATCGAAATTGGTGATGGTGTTGCTCGTGTAAGCGGACTGGAAAATGTTATGAGTTCTGAATTGGTAGAGTTGCCCAATGATGTCTTTGGTATGGCTCTTAATTTAGAAGATGATAATGTAGGATTGGTCCTTTTTGGCGACAGTAGCAAGGTGAAGGAAGGCGATTTAGCCAAACGTACTGAACGTGTTGTAGAAGTTCCCGTAGGTGAATGCATGTTAGGTCGTGTGGTGAATCCTCTCGGTCAACCTTTGGATGGCAAAGGCCCTATTGATGCCAAAGACCATTTAGCTATTGAACGCAAAGCATTAGGTGTAATGCAACGACAGCCAGTGACACAACCATTGCAAACAGGAATTAAAGCGATCGATTCAATGATTCCTATCGGTCGGGGTCAACGTGAATTAATTATTGGTGACAGGCAAACGGGTAAAACAGCCATTGCAGTTGATACAATAATTAATCAAAAATATACTCATGAGACGGATAATCCAGTCTATTGTATTTATGTAGCCATCGGTCAAAAAGCATCAACTGTGGCAGCTATAACTGCCGAGTTAGAAGCGAATGGTGCCATGGAATACACAACTGTTGTAACGGCTAATGCATCAGATCCGGCTCCTATGCAATATATCGCTCCTTATTCGGGTTGCGCAATGGGTGAACATTTTCGTGACAACGGAAAACATGCGTTAATCGTTTATGATGATTTGTCAAAACAGGCAGTTGCTTATCGACAAATGTCGTTGGTTTTACGACGTCCTCCAGGTCGTGAAGCATTTCCCGGGGACGTGTTTTATCTCCATAGTCGTTTATTAGAGCGTTCATCTAAACTTGCGGATGAATTAGGAGGAGGCTCACTTACTGCGCTTCCCATCATTGAAACACAAGAAGGCGATGTTTCTGCCTATATCCCCACAAACGTAATTTCCATTACGGATGGCCAGATTTACTTGGAAACTAATCTCTTCAATTCTGGTGTACGTCCGGCGATTGATGTGGGTCTGTCTGTGTCCCGAGTTGGAGGGAATGCCCAGATTAAAGCAATGAAAAGTGTGGCTGGAACACTGCGTTTAGATTTAGCTCAATACCGTGAATTAGAAGCATTTGCAAAATTTGGATCCGACCTGGATAAAGCAACGCAAGCACAGCTGACCCGTGGTGGACGAATGGTTGAAATTTTAAAACAAAATCAGTATGTGCCAATGAATGTTGAAAAACAGATTGCCATTATTTTTGCAGGAACCAGAGGGCATTTGGATGAAATTCCTGCTGATCAAGTAGCTGAATTTGAAAAAGGACTCATGGATTTTTTAGAAGCAAATAATGCAGCTGAACTGAAGTCCATAGTAGATGAAGGTAAAATCACTGAGGAAGTTGAAGCAAAACTGGATGAAGCATTAACTGCATTCAAGGGAGGCTTCACTGCCTAAAAATGGCTAATCTGAAAGACATCCGCGATCGGATTAAATCCGTAACAAGCATTCAAAAGGTTACCAAAGCGATGAAAATGGTTGCGGCGGCTAAAATGCGAAAAGCGCAGGAACATATGGAAGAAGCACGACCATATGAGAATCGCCTCACGGGAGTTATCAATCAATTACTCCCCGATGTGGATCGTCATCTTTTGGAATTACTGGATATTCGTGAAGTGAATAGAGTGGGATTTGTAGTTGTGACTTCTGATAGAGGCATGGCCGGTTCATTCAATAATAATATCCTTAAAACGGCTCAAAATGAGATTGATACAATTGGAAAAGAAAATGTAGATGTATTTTGTATTGGTAAAAAAGCACGAGACCATTTTAAGAGACGAGATTATAGTATCATTGAAAATCATACAGATTTTTGGAATGAATTAAGTTATAATCATGCCGTAAATATTGGTGAAGGAATAATCAGTCATTTCACAAATGGTCATGTGGATGAAATTCATGTTGTGTACAATGAATTCGTCAATGTGGCAAGACAACAGGTCCAATCAGAAAAACTATTACCTCTCATATTTGATGAAGAAAACAGTCAATCTGTTGATAGACTTTATGAACCTAACAAAGAAGCTATCGTTAAGAGTTTGATTCCACGTCACTTAAATATTCAGATGTGGAAATATCTGTTAGAATCCTATGCAAGTGAGCAAGCAGCTCGCATGTTGGCTATGGAAAATGCAACTGAAAATGCACAAGATATGATTAAAGAATTAACATTGGAATTCAACAAGGCTCGTCAGGCTGCAATTACGACAGAAATGTTGGAAATCGTCAGCGGTGCAGAAGCTTTACAAAACTAAATAAGGAACTGATATGTCAGTTGATGGAAAAGTTTCACAAATTATGGGCGCCGTGGTGGACGTCCTTTTCGAAGATGGACAATTACCTTCCATTTTGAATGCGCTGGAAGTTAATCGTGGTGAAGATGGTACACTAGTATTGGAAACTGCACAGCATTTAGGGGATGGAGTTGTTCGTACAATTGCTATGGACTCAACAGACGGACTTGTACGAGGACATAAAGTGGTTGACAAAGGCGAACCTATTTCAATGCCTGTTGGCCCGGAAACATTGGGTCGATTGTTTGACGTCATCGGAAATACTATTGATGGAAAAGAGGAAGTGAAAACAGCCAAGCGTAATCCTATTCACCGCCCTGCTCCCAAATTTGAAGATTTAGCCACATCTACCGAAATGCTAGCCACGGGTATTAAAGTTGTGGATCTTATGGAACCCTACACAAAAGGTGGAAAAACTGGCCTTTTCGGTGGAGCCGGTGTAGGAAAAACCGTTTTGATTCAGGAATTGATCCGCAATATTGCCACAGAGCATGGCGGCTATTCTGTCTTTGCCGGTGTGGGTGAACGAACTCGTGAAGGGAATGACCTTTACCTGGAAATGAGTGAATCAGGTGTTATTGATAAAACAACCATGGTTTTTGGACAAATGAATGAACCTCCAGGAGCTCGTCTTCGTGTTGCTTTGAGCGGATTAGCTATGGCAGAATATTTCCGTGACGATGAAGGGAAAGATGTTTTACTCTTCATTGACAATATTTTCCGTTTTACTCAAGCAGGTTCAGAAGTATCAGCATTATTAGGACGTATGCCTTCCGCTGTTGGTTATCAGCCTACACTTTCCACGGAAATGGGCGACTTGCAGGAGCGGATTACATCAACCAAGAAAGGTTCGATTACTTCAGTGCAGGCTGTTTATGTTCCTGCGGATGACTTGACTGATCCGGCCCCAGCAACTGCCTTTGCTCACTTGGATGCAACATCTGTGTTGGAACGGAAAATTGCTGAATTGGGAATATATCCAGCAGTAGATCCTTTGGCATCTACGTCTCGAATTCTTGATCCTCGTATTATTGGCGATCGTCATTATAATGTAGCGCGAAATGCACAATCAGTTTTGCAGAAATACAAAGATCTACAGGACATTATTGCTATTTTGGGAATGGATGAATTGTCTGATGAAGATAAGCTTACTGTTTCACGAGCACGGAAAATGCAGAAATTTATGAGTCAGCCGTTTTTTGTGGCTGAGCAGTTTACGGGTAAAGAAGGACGATACGTAAACTTAGAAGATACCATTTCCGGATTTGAATCAATTTTAAATGGCGATTCGGATGAGCTTCATGAAAATATGTTTTCGTATGTGGGCGCTATTGATGAAGCATTTGATAATGCAAAAAAGGCCGCCGCATAATGAGTTCTTTCCAACTTGAGATTGTAACGCCAACAAAAATAAGTGACGAAGGTCAGGTAGACTATGTTCGTTGCCCCGGTTTAGATGGGTTTTTTGGTGTAATGTCAAACCACAGGGAAGCAATCTTTGCACTGGATGTGGGTGAAATAAAAGTGACCCAAAATGGGAAGAATCATTATTTAGCGACAAGTGGTGGTTTTGCCGAAGTCACAAAAGAAAAAGTAGAGTTATTACTTGAAACATATGAACGTGCAGACGAAATTGATACTGACCGTGCAGAAGAAGCGCTAAAACGTGCGCAAGAAAGACTAGAGACTAAAGATACTGATGGAGTCAGAAATGATGTTTCTTTACTTCGTGCGTTGAATAGACTAAAGGTCTCAAAACGTTGAATTCCTGTACAATTATACTTCAGCCGCTCGTAACTTCGGGCGGCTTTTTTTTATGCAAAAATAATTAAACTATGTTAAAAAGAACACACACTTGCGGAGAACTTGGAAAAAATCACATTGGCGAATCAGTGAGTTTAAACGGCTGGGTGAATACAGTCCGTCTACATGGCCAAGTGATTTTTATTGATCTTCGAGACCGCTATGGAAAAACTCAAATTATATTCAATTCTGAAGACTATGATGGTGATTTTGAGGCTGTAAAAAAACTGTCTATGGAAGATGTTCTTTCTGTCAAAGGCTCGGTGCAGGCGCGGGAAGAAGATGCTATTAATCCCGCTATGTCCACTGGTGATGTAGAAGTGATGGTTGAAACCATGGAGCTATTAAGCGAAACATCTCCACTGCCGTTTGTGATCACAGATCGTGACAGCGCCCAGGAAGACCTGCGCTTGAAATACCGTTATTTAGAATTGCGAACCGATGAACTCCAATACAATATTATTACACGCCACAAAGCGTACCAGGCTGTACGCAGTTATTTGTCAGGTAAAGATTTTTTAGAAGTCGAAACGCCCATATTAATGAAATCTACTCCAGAAGGAGCCCGGGATTTTCTTGTTCCAAGCCGACTGCATCATGGTAAATTTTATGCTTTACCCCAATCGCCCCAAATTTATAAACAGTTATTAATGATCTCCGGTTTTGACCGATATTTCCAGATTGTAAAATGTTTTAGAGATGAGGATTTTCGCGCCGACCGTCAGCCTGAATTCACTCAAATTGATATTGAAATGTCCTTTGTGGATGAAGAGGATATTTATTCAAACATGGAAGGGATGACACGGCATGTTTTTAAGGAAGTCATCGGCACAGATCTTCCTGAACCGTTTCCTAGGATTACTTACGATGAAGCCATGTCAAAATACGGTTCAGATAAACCGGATACTCGCTATGAATTATTCCTCCAAGATATAAAACAATTCACGGATAAATCCGATTTCAACACCTTTAAATCAGCAGAATGTGTAAAAGCGATTGTTGCTCCGGGAGGAGCAAAATATTCCCGAAAGAAAATTGATGAATTGAGTGACGTTGTTAAAACGTTCAAAGCTAAAGGCCTGGCTTGGATGAAAACGGAAGCAGGAAAACTTGCCGGCGGAATATCTAAATTCTTTGGAGATGATCTGCAAAAAGAAATCATCAATACAACAGGAATGAATGATGGCGATATCATATTCTTGATTGGGGACGAACGTTCAGTTACAGAAAAATCGTTGGGTACATTGCGTGTAGAAATTGCAAAACGAGAAAATTTAGCTGACAAAAATGATTTCAAACCACTTTGGGTGACAAATTTTCCCATGTTTGAGATGGATGAGGAGACGGAGAAATTAACATTTTTACACCATCCATTTACTTCACCAACAACTCAAGATGTTAATGAACTTGATTCTGATCCAGAATCATTAAAAGCTCGGGCGTATGATTTAACTATAAATGGCTATGAAATTGCCGGCGGTTCCATTCGTATTCATAGCCCGGAAATTCAGAATAAAGTATTCTCCCTGCTTGGATTGAGCCCTGAAGAAGCCAAGGAAAAATTTGGTTTTCTGGTTGAAGCGCTTACTTACGGTGCACCGCCCCATGGCGGGATTGCTTTTGGTTTTGACCGCCTGGTTATGCTGTTAACCGGTTCCAATAATATCCGGGACGTTATTGCGTTTCCGAAAACAACATCAGCACTTTCCCTCATGGATGGATCGCCAGATTTAGTCAGCGAAAAGCAACTGGATGAGTTGAACATCCAGATTAAAAAGAAAAAGTAAATTGTTACACCAAAGTAAAGTGTGTATCATTACCGGCGCCACAGATGGAATCGGAAAAGAAGCAGCTTTAAACCTTGCCAAAATGGGTTTTACTCTTGGATTGGTTGGTCGGAATACTGAAAAAATAGCCGAAGCCAAAAGTGAAATCATCAATACTACCCATAACCAAAATGTAACATTTTTTAAAGCGGATTTATCTTCTATGGAACAGATTCGTCAACTTGCGATAGAGATTCAAACCCAATTTGATCATATTGATATTTTATTAAATAATGCAGGAGCATATTTTTCTGATTATGGAAAAACAGAAGAAGGACTTGAAAATACGTTTGCTTTGAATCATCTGTCATATTTCTTATTGACTGACTTACTTTTAGATACACTTAAAGCAACGCCAAAGTCTCGCATAGTGAATGTTGCTTCGGATGCTCACTTAAATACCAATCTGAATTTTGACAATCTACAAGGTCAACATGGTTATAAAGGCTGGCCGGCTTATTGCAAATCCAAATTATGCAATATCATGTTTACATATGAATTGTCCCGGAGACTTGAAGGAAGTGATACAACTGCTAATTGCCTCCATCCCGGGTTTGTTAATACCAATTTTGGTAACAATAATAAAACAAGTGTTCGATTAAGTTTAACGGCAGCTAAAGTTGTAGGTGCGATTAATATTCGTAAAGGTGCAAAGACGAGTATTTACTTGGCTTCTTCAGAAGAAGTAGACGGTGTCAGCGGACACTATTTTTCAAAGTGTAAACCCAAGACAAGTTCTGCTCAATCTAATGTTGTGGAAGATCAGCGTCGACTTTGGAATTTGAGCAATCAGTTACTAAACTGAAACACTTATTGTTTTTAAATATACACTTACATCAATAAGTTAAATTCTTTAAAAAATGTGACGAAGCGCACGGTTCATTGATACCTATATATTGTAGTATCATTACAGGATTTAATAAGGATGAGCAATGAAGAAAAAAAAGCAGAAAATATGATTCGACAATATTTAATTCAATTATATATTCAACAACGTTGTGGGCTTATTATTACCGATTATAGAGATGAAAAAGTAAAATATAAAGATTCCTTTCTGAAATTGATGGAAATCATAGGTCCTTTAGCAAAAACTTAAAATATTTTGAATAAAATAAATAATAACTGTATATTATACATAATTAATGTATAATTAAATCAACGGGAGGCAACCATGAAACAGATAATCATTTCAATAACATTTATTTCTATGTGTTTTGGCGGAGATAAAATCGCAGATCTTTTTAAAGATCAACTTCAGCAATTACCGAAAGAAATACAGCAACAATTTTCCAAAAAAGCACTTACGTGGAAAAATATCCCTAGTCGCCTATCAAATAGATCTATGATGGATCCCAACGACTTATTGGGTGAATGGGTACATGAAGATGAAGATGCAACAGTTTGGATGACTGTGGGAACAGATCAAACAATAATGAACTTTATGCAACTTAACGGTATGGAGCCTGCAGAAGGCGGAGTTGATGTAACAGGAACTGCATCAGGCACAATGAATTATATGTGGGCACAAGCAGAGTCTTATTATGGGTATGACATTTCATTTATCGTTTTATCTAATAACCCATTGAATATGAATGACGATTACGATGATTATGATGACGAAGAAATTCCTGAAGATATAGAATTACCGTATTTTATTTTAATGCATATGTCATTTATAGGTTACGGTGGTACAGCTTTTATGATTGCTGATACAGTAGATGGTGAATTTTATGGTTATGAATATGAGATTGAGAATGGTGCTGATTATATTTCAGTAGATACAACAACAATGAGTGTGGATGTTTCTTCATTAACTGTTACGAGCGATGGAGGTGATTCAACCTACACAATTTCTGGGTCAATTGCGCCAGGCACAATAGACTTAACAGCAAATACGCCATTTGAAATGCCATTCTTGTCTAATGATTTTGGTCCGGATCCAGATGATAATGAATCAATGTATTTCCAATTTTTCGACGATGGTACCGGTTATGAAATCTGGGAAGGCTTTTATGAAAATTATTATGGTTTTTATTACGAATATACCGATTCTTCAGAATTTGAATGGTCAGCCACTGATGATTCACTTACACTAATCTATTCTGACTATGATTATTATTACGGCTATGAAGAGTCCGATACAATTTCTCTAGCCTATGAAGTAGCAAATGATACATTAACATTTGAAGCAGAAATTGATTTTTGTGAAATGATGGGAGATGATTACTATTACTATTATGATTCATTGGATTGTTTTGGAATGTTTGAAGAAGACTTTGGAATGACAGATATCCAAGATGTTACTCTCGATTTCTGGATGGAATTGAGTTTTGCCGGTCCATTGTCTATTGCCGGTGAAATTGCATTACAATCCGATCAATTCAAACTACATCAAGCGTATCCAAATCCCTTCAACCCTACAACAACGCTACAATATGAAATGGGTTCAGCCGGGCCGGTGTCCATCAATGTATTTGATGTAAACGGCCGTAAGATCCGCAGCCTGTATAACGGCATTCAAATTCCCGGACAGCACGAGATTCGCTGGGATGCGAAGGATGATCGTGGACGCAGTATGAGTTCCGGTGTTTACTTATTCAAAGTAAGCGCGAATGGCAAAACACATACAGCTAAGACTCTTTTGTTGAAATAATTACATTCGTTTAAACATAATAAAAGCCCTGTTTCGATTACTCGTGACGGGGCTTTTATTATGTAAATTATATCAATGAATCACCTCCTTATCATTACGGCTCTCCAATCTGAAGCAGAGCCAATCATAAAACAGTTTCAATTAGAGAAAAAATATCATTCTGAAAAATTGTTTTATTTTCAACGTGAAGGAATTACCTGTTTAACAACAGGAGTTGGTGAAAAAAATGTTCGTAAGCGGTTGGGTGTTTTTCTTCAAGGATTGGATTGTTCAAATACAATCCTTATTAATATTGGCATTGCTGGTGGGAAAAAAGATTCATCAATAATTGGGACAATGTATTTAATTAATAAAATAACGTCTGACAAAAGTGGAAAAGTATGGCTGCCTGATATTTTGTTAAAGAATGGTATATCAGAACAACAATTAACGACAGTTGAAAAAGGTGTAATGGATGGCGGCAAAAAATATAAAGGACTAGTGGATATGGAAGCGGCCGCTATTTTTGAAATAGCTGTTCAGTTTATTCCAACCCATTGCTTAGTTTTTTTAAAAATTGTTTCTGATTATATGGATGAAGTTTTGGACAGCTCCGAACACGTTCTTCCAATTATGAAAAATAATTTATCAAAGTTTGATAGTATAATTACATTGATGCAAAATTCTGAACTAGTTCGAACACCGTTATTAAATGGACAGAATAAACGATTACTAACAGATTTAAATAACATATTGAAACTAACTGAAACACAAAAACACCAATTAAAGAATAAAATTGAATGTTATATCGCTATCAAAAATGATGATATTTCATTTCTTTCAAATTATCTCCATGTTGAAATAAACTCAAAACAAGAACGATCAAAAATATTCTATGAAATCTGTACAAAACTTTCTTCCTGATTTTTCACATATCTATATTGAAGACGGAGCTGAAGAATATCCCTTGGCCCAAGATGTGCTAAAACGCTTCCCGAAAGCAGAACATATTTTTGTACATGATTATAAAACCGCTTTCAACCGATCTGGACAGGATTTTATTCAACAGAAAAAAAGCATGAAACTGATCCTGGCCGTGAAAAAACTACCTTTTATCTATGCATCCACTGATATTCTCCAGGATGCCGGTTTTGAGAATTTTGCCTATACTACACCCTTGTTGAACTGTCTGTATAATTGCCAATACTGCTTTCTTCAGGGCATGTATCCTTCAGCCAACCTGGTGGCATTTGTCAATGAGGAGGATTTTTTTAATGAAGTTAAGTCAGCTGTAAAAGAGCGTTCAAACGTGGACCAGCCACTGGTTTTATCCATTTCCTACAATACCGATTTGTTGGCTTTTGAGAATATAATTCCCTACTGCAAGAACTGGATCAATTTTGTTTCTAACGAAAAAGATTTATTAGTTGAAATAAGGACCAAGAGTACCCTTTTCAATACTATAAATAATATTGAACCAAGCAATAATGTATTACTGGGTTGGACGCTGTCACCCCAAGAAATTATTGACACATATGAATGGGATACACCGCCATTAGATAGGCGGTTAAATGCAGTTCGTCAAGCAATTGAAAGCGGATGGAAAGTTCGTCTTTGTTTTGATCCAGTAATGGTAATCCCCCAATGGAGGAAAGTGTATGGAGCATTTTTAGATGAAGTGTTTGATGTGTTGCCAATTAAAATGGTGTATGATGCAGTAGTGGGTGTATTTAGGATGAATAAGGACTTTTTCCAACGGGCTAGAATGAGAGAACCGAAAGTGGATATATATTATAAAGATTATGTGTTAAATAAGAGTGTATTATCCATTTCAGATGAAGTTCATGCAGACGTTAAAATATTTATGTTGGAAAAGTTGGAACAACACATTCCTTTAGATCAAATTGATATTTGGTAAGCCTTAATTAATTAAGCAGTTTCTGTAGTGGTTTTAGGGCGCCATATACACATTCATTCACAGCATTCGTCAAACTGATTGATGAATACCAATATGTGTTTGTCCAGAGCACATCTCCATTTGTAGCATTAATAAGTTGTGCAGTCATTCCAACTCTCGAAGAAATATATTCTACGGATTCTCTTTCAGTTAATGATCCCTTTTGCGTTGTTGTTGTTTCAGTGGACGTTGTTTCATAGTGAACGATTTCATTGCCTATTTTATCTTTGGTAATAATGGGTTCGTCAATAATTTCTAAAGTTGTAACTGATGACCCTCTATTTTTTGTTTTTATTGGAACAACAATGACTTGATGATCTTTGAATTCTGTTAGTGTACACAATAAAACAAAACGTGAAGATGTTATGTTAATATCAATTTCGTTATGTGTAATTCCAGTTTGAGATAGTGAAGCTTCTTCGATTAAGGCTGGTGTTGTTTCTCTTTCAACTATATTAATCCCCATTTTCATTAAATGATAAACGATACTTTTATTTACAATGGTCCCTGATCCTGAGAATGTTCGAAAATCAGGTGTTGGATAAATCACAATAGTTTCGATAGTTGTAAAATCAAAATCCGGTTTTACTACTGGTTTATCTGCACATGATAAAAGAAATAATAATACAAAAACCTTTTTCATAGATTAGTCTTTTAAATGTTTAAGATGAACTTTTGCTTCTTTTTTTAATGCGTCTGTTTTTGCGGAATCCAAACAATTAGTCCAAGCAGAAATAGCTTCTTTTCTTTTACCTAACATTTCCAATAATTGACCTTCCATCTGAAAAATTTCTGCTAAAATTTCATTATCATCTTTTGAAATTCTATATTGATTACTTTTAGATTGAGAAATATTTTTAGCTTCAATGATAAATGATAATGCCTCTTTATAATCCTTATCATGTATAGCAATAATGCTTTTCTTTATTAGATTATCTACCTTTTCATTTTTAGCTTCTCCCGCTATTGTTACATTTAGACAAAGCGCAATAATAAGAACAAAAGATTGAATACATTTCTTCATAGTAATCCTTTATGATAGTTTTTGAATTGCTCTTAACACATCTCTTCGACTTACCTGCCCTACAAGTTTCCCATTATCGATTACAGGAAGTCGTCGAAAGTGAGTTTCAAGAAAAAATTCAGCAAGGTCTACAATCCCCATGGAAGATGAAATGGTTTTTACATCTGTAGACATGAAATCTTTTACTAATCCGCCAATTTCATTGTGATAGGCAGATTGTACAAAGGTTTGCATACAGTCAATTTCAGAAAGCATGCCTATCATATTACCATCATCGTCAAGAACAGGTGCGCCAGAAATTCTGTATGAAATAAGAGTATCAATCGCTTTCAAGACTTGCATTTCGGAAGTAAACGTTATCAACTTTTTTGTCATAATATCAGCTGCATTCAAATCTTTGATCATTATGTTTCCTCCTCTTCGTTGTTATCGTTTCCAGTCTTATTATCTACCATTTCTTTTACTGTTTCCATGACTTTTGGCGCAAGGTCAAATAATTTTCCAGCGACACTTTCCTTATCGCCAACCGTAAGCATTTTGGCTCCATCAGCTCCTAAAACTACAAAGGCGACAGGCTCAATGCTCCAACCGCCTGCAATTCCCGATCCATCTCCAGACTTTTTGGATTCCTTTCCAGCACCTCCACCGGCTCCAAAGCCAAATGTCACTTTTGAGACAGGAATAACTGTATGGTCACCCGTTGTTATGGGATCTCCAACTACAGTTCTCGTTAGCATTAAATTCTGAACTTCTTCTAATGTACTTTTAATAAGATCAGTTACATTCATAATAATCCTTTCTAATTTTTAAATTTAAAGTATGTAAATCCCGCTTGGATAACAGTTACTAGCGGTGATAATCGAACATGCATTATTCCTTCCACGTCCGTATTTAATTTATTGGAAAATATCGGTTCCAATTCTAATGTTAATTTCTTCGGGTTTGTTAATCCTTTAAATGTATTCAAAATTCCCAAAGTTATTCCCGTTTGCATTGGATTAGAAAATCCCAATTTTCCTTTTAAGGAGAATTCTTCCCAATGGGTTGATTCTAACACTGATTTGATTAATTGCATAGCAGGAATTTTCCTAAAGGACAGATACTTTTCCTTTATAGACTTTCCTTTTTTCTCATTTTTTTCATCTTTTTTAGTATTTGTATTTTTCTGAAGAGATTTAATAAAAAATGGATTTTGATAAGTACCAATGGTAATAGTCTTATCTGGAAAAATATCAATACCAATGCCACGTTTACGATATCCAAGTAACAATCGTCCATTGCCATTGATGTCAGATTCTTTCAATTTTAATCTGCCTATTAAGCGAATATTAACAGGGAATGTGAGCACAATTAATAAAATGCTAAAAATGAAAAGAATAGAATATAAAATGAAGTTCAACAACATAGACTAATTTGATAAATGATTAATTGAAATCCCAAACTATTCCTACTCGAATAACATTTCTTCATCATCTAGCAAAAGTTGGGCTTTTTTTTGTTCGAATAGATTTTCAGGCATAAGGTCTGGAATAAGAGCTGGGTCAGCATGGATGACAAATTCCAAATCTGATTTGAATTTTTCAAGTTCACCTGCTTTGGTGTGCAAAAACTGCGCTCTTAAAACATAGGTACCCAGGTAATCTGGATTAGTATCAATTGCTTTCTGAAAATAATCTCCTGACCTAGACAATTCTACCCCAGGTAATCGTGCATATAACGCACCAAAAAATCGATAAGGTGCACTATAGAAAAATTCAGGATCAAGTGACAATACTCGATGCATAATCGCTTCAACAAGTTCTCTATAATCAAGGCGCATACGGACAGGTTTAGTTGAAAGATATCGCCCCATATTTGCAGCCCACCAATACAAGGCACTTATATATTTTTTTTCAACAACAGCAATAGCCTCAATTACATTTAACATTGAATCACCTTGAGCCGTTGCCATTGTTTGTTGATATGCTGGAGATTGTTCAATTAATCGAAGAGCTAAACGAGTACCCATCATAAATAAGCTGTCTTTTTGAGCGGGATTTGTTTCAATGTAATATGCTTCATAATGGTAGGCTCTGCACAAAAGTAAAGCAAACTCTAAATTATCAGGTTCGTGGGAATGTACTTTTTCCAAAAAGAAAGTGGCAATAACAGCTTTTTTACCATTCGATCGTTTATTCCAATGATCTGTAGCTTGAGTCTTAAGATATTGCACATTCTCTTGATATGCTTCTTCTTTTGTATATGGCGCTGACGTTTTACAACCGGCGATGAGTAAGAAAAAAAATATCAAAAATTGTGTAAATTGGATAAGTGATATTTTATAGACTTTATACATACAACAACGTATTTTTTACTGTAGTGGTTTTCTGCATGTTTCTCATGGCAGAAAACTTAATACAGAATCTCTAAAAGATGAAGAAGACTATTATATTAAAAGGGGTTGATTTACAAACACTACTGGGTGTCGCAGATACTCATGTGCGATTATTGAATGATACATTCACTACAGATATTTTGGTTCGAGGAAATGAAATAAAGCTGGATGGGCAAAAAGATGATGTAGAAATGGTACATGAGATTATACATGAAATGATTCAAACATTAAGTCGAAAAGGATTATTAACTAAAAAAGATGTTCAAAAACTAATCAAAATGACACGCTCTGAGAATGGGCATTCTAAAGACGCACCAGATGATATAATTCATTATGGTAAAAAAGGGGCAATTGTTCCCCGTACAACTGGTCAGAAAAACTATGTAGAAATGGTAAATAAAAATGACATTGTTTTTTCTGTAGGTCCTGCAGGAACGGGAAAAACTTTTATTGCTGTCGCTTTTGCAATTGCTGCACTAGAAAATCATGATGCAGATAGAATTGTATTATGCCGCCCTGCAGTTGAAGCGGGGGAAAGTCTGGGGTTTCTACCGGGCGATTTGAGGGAGAAAGTAGATCCATACCTAACGCCACTTTATGATGCATTGGATGAAATGGTGCCGACAAATAAACTAAAATTGATATTAAACAAAAATATAATTGAAGTAATTCCTCTCGCTTATATGCGCGGTCGAACATTGAATAATGCTTTCCTCATTTTGGATGAAGCTCAAAATTCAACTCCTATGCAGATGAAAATGTTTTTGACTCGCCTCGGTGTTAATTCCAAAGCAATCATAACTGGGGATATAACCCAGATTGATTTACCCAAAAATTCTGACTCCGGTCTGATTGATGTTTTAAAAGTTCTGAAAGGTGTTGATGGTATTGGCTTTGCAGAACTGAATGAAAATGATGTAGTACGTCATAAACTAGTGCGGGATATTATTAAAGCATATGATAAGGCCAATGGCGATAAGAAAGATTAAATACTTTCATCAATATTATAGAGTAAAAACCCATGTTTCTCGGGATAAACGATACTAACTTTCTCCGCAATTTTTAGCTATTTATTGCTTAATACTAAAACAGACTATTAAATATTAAACGATGTTTTTTTACATAAACCAGTGCTTAATAATGCAACTGTGCATTACTCAAAAATCGGTTGTTACAATCAACAGCCCTAGCCTTTTACAATATACACAAATATTTAAGGTAAAATTATGAATTCAAATGATGTTGTAATTATTGAAGCAAAACGAACTCCCGTGGGTGCTTTCCAAGGAAGTTTATCTTCTATTCCATCGCCTAAGCTTGGAGCGGTTGCTATAAAAGCAGTGTTAAATGAAACGGGCATTGATATTAGTTATGTGGATGAAGTGATTATGGGAAATGTTCTTTCTGCTGGTATCGGACAAGCGCCTGCGCGACAGGCGGCTATTTTTGCTGGACTACCAAATAACGTTGAATGTTTGACCATAAATAAAATGTGCGGATCAGGATTGAAAGCAGTCATGCTAGGCGCCCAGGCAATTCAATGCGGTGATGCTAATGTGGTGATTGCAGGCGGCATGGAAAATATGTCCGCTACTCCATATTTACTTCCAAAGGGGAGAACAGGATTTCGTTTGGGTCATGGTTCTGTTGAAGATAGTATCATTAAAGATGGATTGTGGGATGTATATAATGATCAGCATATGGGCAATTGTGCAGAACTCTGTGCCCGGGATAAAAATTACAATCGTGAAGAGCAGGATGCATTTGCAGAACAATCATACAGTCGAGCAATCAATGCTCAAAAAGAAGGTTTATTTAAGGATGAAATTATTGCAGTAGACGTTCCACAACGCAAAGGCGGCACTATGAGTGTTTTTGATGACGATGAGCCTAAAAGAGCTAATTTTGATAAAATGAAAACGTTGCGGCCGGCTTTTGAAAAAGGCGGAACTATCACTGCAGCCAATGCCTCCAAGATTAATGATGGCGCTTCCGCATTATTATTGATGTCAGTAGCAAAAGCTGAAAAACTTGACCTCAAACCAAAAGTTAGAATTATGGCTCAAGCATCTGCTGCGCATGAGCCGGAATGGTTTACAACTGCACCTAGTAAAGCGATAAAAAATGTTTTGGATAAAGCCTCACTCAATGCAGAAAATATTGACCTCTGGGAAATAAATGAAGCATTTGCTCCTGTCGCCATGGCAGCAATTGATGATTTTAATTTAGATATAAATAAAGTCAATATAAATGGAGGTGCAATTGCATTGGGTCATCCTATAGGTGCTAGCGGTGCACGAATATTAACCACGTTGATTCATGCTATGGAGAAAAATAATGCTAAAACAGGATTGGCGACATTATGTATCGGCGGCGGTGAAGCATCCGCATTAATTGTGGAAAAAGTTTGATGGATTTTTCGTATACAGAAGAACAACAGCTAATTCAAAAAACAGCTCGTAAATTTGCACGAGAACATTTATCTCCGGGAGTGATTCTACGCGATGAAAAAGCTGAATTCCCAAAAGAACAATTAATATTGTTGGGTGAGTTAGGTTTTATGGGTATGATGGTTCCCGAAGAATGGGGTGGAGCTGGGTTGGATACCATAAGCTATTGCATCGCCATGGAAGAGATTTGTGCTGCGGATGCTTCTATGGGCGTTATTATGTCTGTAAATAATTCATTAGTGTGCCAATTGTTATATAAGTACGCAAACGATGACATACGTGAGACATTTTTGAAAAAGTTGGCTACGGGTGAATGGCTAGGCGCTTTTTCATTAAGTGAACCACAATCAGGCTCTGATGCAAGTAATATGCTAACACATGCTGTTAGAGATGGTGATCAATATGTGATAAATGGTACAAAAAACTGGGTAAGTAATGGCATTAGTTCTGACCTAGTAGTTGTATTTTTAATGACAGAAAAAGGTGTGGGCCATAAAGGCATTTCTGCAATGATTGTAGAAAAAGATACTCCAGGTTTATCTCAAGGTAAAAAAGAAGATAAATTGGGCATTCGTGGCTCGGACACATGTGAATTATATTTTGATGATTGTAAAGTACCTGTCGAAAATTTAATTGGTGAAGAAGGCAAGGGATTCAAAGTAGCATTGGGAACTCTTGATGGCGGTCGAATCGGAATCGCCTGTCAAGCGTTAGGCATCGCAAGAGCAGCACTCGATCGATCTGTGGAATACGCAAAAGAACGTAAACAGTTTGGAAAAACGATTGGTTCTTTTGGTGCTATAAAGGATAAAATTGCAACTATGGCTACAAATGTAGATGCATCCAGATTACTCATTCATCGAGCTGCAAAATTAAAAGATGAAGGGAAGCCATTTAGTAAAGAAGCTGCAATGGCAAAAGTATTTGCATCGCAAACAGCCATGGATAATGCAACTGAATGTGTCCAAATCTATGGTGGTTATGGTTATATGCAGGAATATGGCGTGGAACGATTAATGCGCGATGCCAAGATTACTCAAATATATGAAGGTACATCTGAAATTCAGCAATTAGTTATCGCACGAGAAATTTTAGGAAATTAGAAATGGGAATAAATCCAAAAACAATAGATTGGGATAACCTCGGTTTTAACTTGACCGAAACAAGAAGTATGTATAAAGCTGTTTGTAAAAGAGAAGGTATTTGGTCAGAAGGTGAATTAATCCCCTTCGGGAATATCGAACTTTCACCTGCAGCCGGAGTGTTGAATTACGGACAAGGTGTTTTTGAAGGATTGAAAGCATACAAAACAGTTAAAAACCGTATCGTAATTTTCAGACCGGATATGAATGCAAAAAGAATATCTATGTCGTCTCAACGATTGTGTATGCCTGTCATGGATCAAGAATTATTTCTGCGCGGTGTGCTTTCAACGGCAAAAGATAATTTAGACTACATACCTCCCATTGGAAAGGGGAGCTTATATATTAGGCCTGTTGTTTGGGGAACGGCACCCGTTTTAGGTGTAAAGCCTGTGGATGAATACACTTTTATGGTTTATGCTTCCCCCGTCGGCCCGTATTTTAAGGGAGATGTAAAACCGTTAAACCTTGATGTAACGAATCATTTTCATAGAGCAGCACCAAAAGGGATTGGAAATGTAAAAGCAATAGGAAATTATTCAGCTTCTCTTTTACCTCTCATGAAAGCTAAAAATAAGGATTTTGATGAAGTCATTTATTTAAATGCGGGGAATGAAGAGCTAATTGAAGAAGCGGGTGCAGCGAATATATTTATTGTAAAAGATAATATATTAAAAACACCTAAACTTGCCGGTTCTATTCTACCAGGTGTTACTCGAGATTCAGTTCTCACACTTGCGAGAGAGATTTTGAAAATTGAAGTTCAAGAAACAGATGTTACATTAAAAGAAGTGTGTTCTGCAGATGAAGTTTTTTGTACAGGAACTGCAGTTGTAGTTACACCAGTTGGGAATATTTCTAGCGGTAATCAAGAGTTTATTATCAATAAAGGGAAAATTGGAAAAATAACAAATGAATTGAGAACGTTATTGATTGGAATCCAGAGAGAAGAATGTGATGATACTTTTAATTGGTTACACATAGTTGATTGATCAACAAATTATTGGATTAGATATTTAATTATGCATCCAAGACGCAAATCTAGAATTGGAGTAATAGGTGCATTATATGCTGCAGCTCAAGTAAGTGAAAAGAATGAAAAAATTCTAAAAGACGCTTTTAAACGAGATAAATATGATAAAGGAAGTAAAGATTTTATTCGTTCATTATTTGAGGCCTCTATTTCGCATACTAGTGAGTGTGATAAACTAATTGAAAAACAACTTAAAAACTGGGAGTTTAGTCGTGTAGCATTACTTGATAAATTGATATTAAGAATGTCGATTACTGAAATGTTATTTATTAAAGAAGTGCCACCGAAAGTAGCCATGAGTGAAGCAATTGAAATCGCTAAAGAATATAGTACGGATGAAAGTTCCAGTTTTGTAAATGGTATATTAGATGCTATCTATAAACAATTTATTTTAAAAAAATCTAAACAGGTAAAAGCTGACTAAATATGATCAATATTTTAAAGAAGATTTTAGGTACAAAATCCGAACGGGATACAAAAAATTTAAAACCCATTGTGGACAATATAAATGCTATTTATGAAACTCTGAATGAAAAATCAGATGATGATTTAGTTAATCGCACTGCTGAAATTAAAAATGAAATTATTTCAACGAGAGAATCTACCAAGGAAGAAGCTGAAGCAAAAGGGTTGGAATCGGAGGAGCTTAACAAAGTCGTTCTTGACGCGGAGAGTAAAAAATTAGACGAGTCTCTTCCAGAAGCGTTTGCAATTGTTAAAGAAACTTGCCGGCGCCTCATGGGGAAATCATGGCGTGTTGTTGGCCAAGATCTATCTTGGGAAATGATTCCATACGATGTGCAACTTATTGGAGCTATTACTCTTCATAGGGGTAAAGTAGCTGAAATGAAAACGGGCGAAGGAAAAACGTTGGCGGCTGCAATGCCTCTTTATCTAAATGCACTTACTGGGCGAGGTGTTCATTTAATTACCGTAAATGATTATCTTGCTCAACGTGATGCTGAATGGATGGGTGAAATATATAAGCGCCTTGGGCTAACGGTTGGTTCTATTCTGAATACGATGGATAATGACGCTCGGAAAGCTGCGTATAATTGTGATATTACGTATGGAACCAATAATGAATTTGGGTTTGATTATCTACGTGATAATATGGCTCTAACTTCAGAAGAGAAAGTGCAACGTGATTATTTTTATGCGATTGTGGATGAAGTAGATAGTGTTCTAATTGATGAAGCAAGAACACCATTGATTATTTCGGGAGCTGTGGATGCGCCGATTGATACAACGTCTCGCGATTTGACACCCTTAGTGAAAAATTTAGTAAGGAAACAGCAATCACTTGTAACAGAATTAGTGCAGAATGCGGAATCATTACTTGAAGAAGACAAAGAGGATGAAGCAGGTTTAAAACTTTTACAGGCTTCCCGCGGCATGCCAAAGCACAAAAGATTATTAAAAGTTTTTCAAGAAAAGGGCATGCAAACATTAACTCAATCCATTGAATCTAATTATTTGCGTGATAAAAATTTACATGAAGTAGATGAAGATCTATATTTTAGTATAGATGAAAAAACACATGTAATTGATATAACAGATAAAGGTCGAGAATCATTGGCGCCTAATAATCCAGATATGTTTATTATTCCAGATATCGGAGAGCTTCTTCTTGATATTGATGAAAATGATTCGTTAGATAAGACACAAAAGCAACAGGAAAAAGAAAAAGCACACCAGCTTCATGCTGAACGTAGCTCGAAAATTCATACAATTAATCAATTACTTAGAGCCCAAACGCTTTATGAAAAAGATGTTGAATATGTCGTTCAAGATGGACAAGTGCTCATTGTGGATGAATTTACTGGACGAATTCTTTCAGGTCGACGTTATAGTGACGGTTTACACCAAGCCATAGAAGCGAAGGAAAATGTTGAGATTAAAAGAGAAACGCAAACATTGGCGACTATTACAATACAAAATTATTTTAGGATGTATGATAAATTATCAGGAATGACAGGAACGGCAGAGACGGAAGCAGAAGAACTAGGAAGTATTTATGATTTGGATGTGATGGTGATTCCAACAAACGAATCTATCATTCGAGATGACATGGAAGATTTGGTTTTTAAAACGAAACGTGAAAAATATAACGCTGTCATTGAAGAAATTGCTGACGTTCATCGCAAAGGTCAGCCGACATTGGTGGGGACAATTTCAGTTGAAGCGTCAGAATTGCTTTCCAGAATGCTTAAACGCAAGGGAATTCCTCACAATGTTTTAAATGCAAAACAACATAAAAGCGAAGCTGAAATCATTACCAGAGCTGGACAAACGGGTGCTGTAACTATAGCTACAAATATGGCAGGGCGTGGTACAGATATTAAACTGGGTGAAGGCGTTATAGAATTAGGTGGACTGCACATTTTGGGAACTGAAAGACATGAATCACGCAGAATTGATGATCAGCTTCGTGGTCGTTCAGGACGTCAAGGAGACCCTGGTTCGTCACGGTTTTATATGTCGTTGGAAGATGATTTAATGCGATTATTTAATTCTGAACGAGTTGCTTCAATTATGGACAGAATGGGCGTTGAAGAAGGGGAAGTAATAACGCATAAGATGGTTACTCGTGCTATCAGTAATGCTCAAAAGAAGGTGGAACAACGCAATTTTGGAATCCGAAAACATTTGTTAGAATATGATGATGTTATGAATCAACAACGTCAGGTTGTTTATGATTTACGCAATCAAGCATTGCAAGGAAATAATTTACGTGAAAATGTATTGAATTTAATTTCTGATTTTATTGACGATGAATTTGATTCGCAAAATAGTGAAAATCCTCTTGATTGGGATTGGGAGCATTTAAAACATGTTTTTTCATTTGTTCTAATGGTTGATGTCAGTTCAGATGATTATTTACAGGAGAATGGAAAAGAATTGAGCGAGGATGATTTTCATAAGAAAATAATGGACGATGCTATTGTCATGTATCAAGCTAGAGAAGGGCTCATTCCGGAAGATATTATGCGCAGTTTTGAACGATTCATGATTTTAAGATCTATTGACGAAAAGTGGAAAGACCATCTTTATGCAATGGATCAATTAAGAGAAGGAATAAACCTTCGCGCTTATGGTCAAAAAAATCCATTATTAGAATATAAATCTGAAGGATTTCAGATGTTTAGAGAAATGATGTCTTCAACAAACAAAATGACATTGCAACGATTATTTAGAACACAATTACAAAGCGTTGAACAACAACCACTGAAACAACAGCAATCGCCAAAAAATGTACAACTCAGGCATCAGGAATCAACTGGAATGGGTATGACCGCACAGCCCCAAGAAAGACAGCAATCCAATCGTCCGCAACAAGCTTCAAGTGCTCCAATCCAAGTTGATGGTAAAATTGGTCGAAATGAAAAAGTCAAAATGGTGAGCCCAAGCGGAGAAGAAATAACAATTAAGTATAAAAAACTTCAAGACTTTATAAATAAAGGGTATACTAAAGTAGTTTGAGTAAAAAAGAAAAATTAAGTTTTTCTTCAAAAGCGGTTCATGTAGGAAATGAACCTGATTCAAAAACAGGGGCAGTCATTCCACCGCTATTTGCAACTACAACTTATCTTCAAGATGGTGTAGGTCAAGATAGAGGTTATGATTATTCTAGAGCATCAAATCCCACTCGTCAAATGCATGAAGAAAATATTGCTGCACTCGAAAATGGGAATTTTGGAATAGCGTTTTCTTCTGGGATGGCAGCAACGACTGCTTTATTTCAAACGTTTGATTCTGGAGATCATTTCATTGTTTCACGTAATACGTATGGAGGCACTTACCGAGTATTAGAAAAAGTGTTCAAACGTCATGGTTTTGAAATTGATTTTATTGATACAAAAGAATTAGAAATAGTAGAGCAATCAATCAAATCGAATACAAAAATGGTATTTGTTGAAACACCTACAAATCCATTATTGGAAATAACAGATGTACAATCACTTTCTAAAATTTGCAAACGTAAAAATATTCTTTTAGGAGTAGACAATACATTTATGAGTCCCTATGGCCAACGACCATTGGAATTAGGAGCTGATGTTGTGATGCACAGTTCAACAAAATTTATTGGTGGTCACAGTGATTTAATTGGTGGAGCTTTAATCACATCTAAAGGTGATTTAGCTAAAGAACTGTTCTTTATTCAAAAATCAGTAGGTGCAATCCCAAGTGCCTTTGATTGTTGGCTGTTACTGCGATCAACTAAAACGCTTTCGTTAAGAGTACAAAGACAAAGTGATACAGCAATGAAACTAGCTTTGTGGCTGGAAAAACAAAATATTGAAAAAGTAATTTATCCGGGATTGGAATCATTTCCACAACATGAATTAGCATCTAACCAACAATTGACACCTGACGGACGTCCAATTTATGGAAGTATCATTTCAATTGATCTTGGGTCTATTGATGCAAGAGATCGTTTCTTATCCAAACTCAATTTATTTTTATTGGCAGAAAGTTTAGGTGGGGTAGAAAGTTTAATTTCAAATCCCTACAATATGACCCACGGAGAAGTCCCAAAAGAAATTAAAATTGATATGAGTATTACAGAGGGGCTCATCCGTTTATCAATTGGTATCGAAGATTTCAATGATTTGAAATATGATTTAGAGAACGCATTGTGATGTGGGTCAAATTGTTCAAATTTTCGTTAGAAAATTCTTGTGAATTGTTTACTTTCACGAACTTGTATTTAGAAAGAATAATGTAGTACATATGAATAGATTTTATAGAATGATACTTAAAAACGTTACCTCTTACCGCTGTAATTAACCGGAGGCGATTTATGATTACGAGGAGACTTACGAATTTCTACCTGATAATGTTGTGCTTAACTGCACCCATAATGGCTCAAAGCGTAGTTGTCACAATTGGCGCTGCAACCGTTGATGGGTATACATCTGATATAGAAGTTCCTGTTATTTTAACAAATCCGAATGATGCAATTGCTGGAATACAATTTGATATGGATATAATTCCTGGTGGAGTTATTTCATTGACGGGTGTAGACGCTATTGGAAATGCATCTGGATTTTCAACTGATTTCAATGCTTTAACTGAAGATGGATACAGAGTTGTATTATATAATTCAGCAGGTAATTCTGTTATTTCAGTCAATGCTGATACAATTATGGTATTGCATTTTGATGGTTCTTCTGTTGTTTCAAGCGAAATTGATTTACAGATGTCTGGATTAATTGTTAGCGATTCAACTGGTGGGACTATCTCATCTTCCGGAAGCAATGGAGGCATTACTATAGGGCAAGTTGTTTCATTGTCTCTAACAAATGGTGAAGGTGATGTAAATGAAACAGTAAGTGTATCAATAGATATGGAAAACGGTGGTATTGTAGGCGGTGTCCAATTTGATTTACTTGATATGCCGGATTATGTAACAGTATCGGAAATATCAACCACAGACCGTACTACAGGCTTTACAGTTACAACAACTGAAATTGGAAGTGGAACTCGAGTAATAGTTTATGATGTTACAGGGAATAATATATCTGTAGGATCAGGATCTATTCTAAATGTTGATTTTACTGTTCATAGTAATGCATATGGTGGAGATGTTGCTGTATACTTTAGCGATGTGGCTATTTCAGATGATTTAGGTGGTTTATATTGGATTGCAGGACTTGATACTGGAATTGTAAGTGTATTTCCGGGATATATGGAAGAACCTCATAACCTAGTGGCTACCTCCGGGTTGGATGGAATGGTCCCCTTGGCCTGGGATGCGCCATATGGTCCAGTTGGAAGTGATGTTGAAGAAGATTTTGAAAGTGGCTCAATTCCAGAAGGTTGGACAACAACAACTAATTCAGCCATTGGTTGGTTTATGACACAAGATGGCTCAAGTGAATGGTGGCCGATTCCAACGCATACATGGTATGCATGTTCCAACGATGATGCAGCGGATGATGATGGATCTGTCGATTATTTAATTACACCAGCACTTAATACAAATGGTGCTACTGATTTACAGTTGAATTTCGCATCATTTTTTGATGGAGCATATGGTCAAACAGCCCACGTAGAAGTCAGTACAGACGGAGTTAATTTCACTGAAGTTTATGCTTTAGCAGCTGGTGCAGATTGGATGACAGAAACAATTGATCTAAATGATTATTCGGGTGAAAATGAATTATATATTGCTTTTCATTCAAATGATAATGGCGCATGGGCTTCCGGTTGGGCAGTGGATGATATAATGGTCAGTTTTTCAGGCGGTCGTTTAGCTCGTAATATTCATTTTGATTTTAATGAACTTGGAGAATGGGTAATTACAGCTGAAAAAGCTGAAGTAGTTAGACGTTATCCCAATGGACTAACGTATCAGCAGAAAGTAGATTGGAACAACCCTCGTGAAACACAAAATATTAACCGAGATGTCCCCGTTACTGCATACAATATATATCGTACTTCAGATGGTTCAAACATTGAAATGGTAGCATCAGTGGGATCTGATGTTTTGACTTATCTAGATGAAGATGTAATGAATGGTACTACATATTATTATTATTTAACAGCTGACTATTCACCCGATGGAACAGAATCTGGACCATCGAATACTGAAGAAGCGACACCCGTAGAATGGATTGAATTAAGGTTAAGTGATGGTGCGGCGTTATCTGGTGCAACAGACACGTTAGATATTTTTATTGAAAATGAATCAGATGTCAGTTTCTTTTATTTTGAAATCGAAGATGTCCCTGATGTATTGATTGCACAAGAAATTATTGCAACAGATCGAACAAGTAATTGGTCTTTAGATGTCTCTGAAGTTGGTGGAAAAATGGTGGTAACTGGCCTAGGATTAGGAAATGATATGCAACCTGGAGATGAAGCAGTGTGTCGAGTTATAACATTAGCTGCCAGTCAAGAGCCGCTTATGATAGATTTAAATATCACGACAGCTTTAGTGCAAGATTCGAATGGTAATGAAATGATTTGGACTGCAGAAGGAGCGACCTTTGAAGTAACAGTTGAAACGCAATTTTTAGTAATGCCAAATGCTTACGGAAACCCCGGTGATTTGATTACCATTCCATTATTGATTAATAATACTCAAGATGTATATGGGGTCCAAATTTTCTTAACAGATTATCCAGATTATGTTAGTGGTATTGCAATTGCTGGTACAAATTATCATGATTTCAGTAACTGGACAGTTGACGGTAATAATGTTGGAAATGAATACCGGATTCTTTTGTTTAATAATTCCCTGAACAATCCATTGCCAGGTGGATCAGGACATATTGCCGATATTTCTTTGTACATTGATCCAAGCGCACCAGTCGGATCTACAACAGAGTTATTTATGGTAGAAGTGGTTGTTGTTGATCAAAATAATATTGCAATGCATACTGAATTATTTGAAAGTAAAATATATGTAGGCACACCCGGAGCTGTTTATTCTATTGGTTCTGTAAATCATTCGGCTCAAACTATTTCAATTGAATTGGAAAATTCAACACCAGTGTATGTAGCTGATTTATTTCTTGCAGATGCGCCTGATGGAATCGTTGTGACTGATGTAACCGCATTGGGACGGTTTAGTGGAACAATTGATGGTGGCCAGACGGGTGAACAAGAAGATGGTTCAGCTCGTATATTAGCTTATGATTTAGCAAATGGTATATCAGTTGGTTCTGGTGAAATTTTGGAAATTAGTTATGATGTTAGAATGAATACAGGTTTAACAGGTGATGTTATTACTTGGTTAAATAGTGTTTTCTCTGGAGATGCAGGTTTGAATCCTGTCCCATCTGCAGGCAGTGGATTTGCAATACTTGATGCAAACTTGACTGTTAATGAAGAAATTGATATTCCGGTTAAATTTGCTTTGCATCCGGCCTATCCAAACCCATTTAATCCAATGACAAATATTCGTTATGATTTGCCCCAAGCAAGTATTGTTGATCTTCGTATTTTCGACCTCACGGGTAGAGAAGTAAGAATGCTCGCCAAGGGTTTTGACCAAGCGGGCACTAAATCTGTTATATGGGATGCAAAGGATAACCATGGTCAAAGTGTGAGCGCAGGTGTTTATATTTATAGATTAGAATCGGCAGGACAAGTGCAATCTCAAAAACTGATTTTATTAAAATAACAAAAAATAAATCCTTAAATAAAAAAAGGGCAGAAAATTCTGCCCTTTTTTATTTTTCTAATTTTAATTAACACTTAACTTTGCCTGCTTTTTTCATACACATTTAGCCGCGGTGGTGGAATTGGTAGACACGTCAGATTTAGGATCTGGTGCCCATTGGGTGTGAAGGTTCGACTCCTTTCCGCGGCACAAAAAAAATGACTGACAAAACCAAAATAGAAAATACAGAAGCACGGGAGACGGAAAAAAAATCAGCTCTGCGAGTTATTATACACAGCTTTTTTGTTGTCCCTTTTTTAATTGCTATTTTTGCTGTTATCGTTTTTTTAATGGTTAAAGTTCTTACTGTAGAACCAAACACAGCTCAAGATTATTTAGAACATGTGAAAATAGGTGGAACAACAAAACGTTGGCAGGGAGCATTTGAATTATCTAAAATTCTTTCCAATCCTAAAATGGTGCCGAAGGATGAAAGATTTGTTCAGGAAATGATTTCAACTTTTGAATATTCAACCCATGAGAGAAACCCACTAATTCGATCATACTTGGCATTAGCAATGGGTAGAACTGGAGATGAGCGATTTACCCCAACATTAATTAATGCATTACAAGATAAAAATTATTCAATTGTTTCGTCTTGTGCTCATGCTTTAGGGCTAATACGCACCAATGAAGGATTCACTGCTTTGAAAAATATTGCAGATCATGAAGATGCGCAGGTTAGGTTACAAAGCATCATTTCATTAGGAAATTATCTGAATAAGGAAGCAGAAAAAATATTTTTAAATGCATTAACAGATCAGGAAGTCAATATCCGATGGGATGCAGCTGTTGCTTTGGCAAAAATAAAAAATGATCGCGGACGTGTAATATTATTAGACCTATTAGATAGAAAATATTTAGATTCTTTTCCTAATATTGATCCTTTTGAACAGGATCAAGCTATGATGGTGGCAATTCAAGTTATACCCAATATTATCGATACAGAATTTAAATCTGTTTTAAAAGGATTAAGAGACGAAGACCGAAGCATGAAAGTAAGGGAAGCAGCTCGACTCGCTTTAAATGAATAAGAAAAATATGACTGAAATAAATTCAAAAGAATCTGCCACCAAAGATCCCGGACGTCGTCCACCAGCTGCCCTTGGTAAAGCTGACACTGAAAATCAGATAACGCGACGTTCATTTTTTTCATGGTTATCCATCGGTTGGTTGGCATTTATCGCTGCAACTGGCGGTTTTTTTACTATGATGCTCCGTTTCTTCTTCCCGAATGTATTATTTGAACCTGTTCAAACATTCCGTGCAGGATTCCCAGATGATTATACAATTGGTGAAGTAGATTTACGTTGGAAGAACAAATACGGTGCGTGGATCGTTAGAAATAATGAAGGAATTTATGCACTTTCAACAACGTGCACTCATCTTGGTTGTACGCCAAATTGGTTGAATTCTGAACAAAAATTTAAATGCCCATGTCATGGTAGTGGTTTCTTTAAAACGGGAATTAATTTTGAAGGTCCAGCGCCGAGACCTCTTGAACGATTCAAGATTAGCTTGGCAGACAATGGTCAAATCATCGTTGATAAAACGATAAAATTTCAACAAGAAAAGGGTCAGTGGTCTGATCCAGAAGCTTTTTTAAACGTATAATGGAAAACTTATGTTAGAAAAATTTCGCGAGACTCAATTTTATAAATCCATTTTTCGTGGAGGCGGTGTTCCTAAGAGTCGTCGGCAGAGAATGATGGTAGTACTGAATAGTGTATTTTTACACCTCCATCCAGTACGATTACCTAAACATGCTGTAAAATTAAAATTCACATGGTGTATGGGTGGTTTATCTTTTTTCATTTTTCTTATTTTGACTATTTCTGGCATATTACTTATGTTTTACTATCGTCCTACAATTGAATATGCTTATACAGATATTATTGATTTAGCAGAACAAGTGCCTTTTGGAATTATGAGAGAAGTCCATCGTTGGGGGGCTCATGCAATGGTGATTACTGTTTGGCTACATATGTTTAGAGTTTTCATGACAGGTTCTTATAAACCGCCAAGAGAATTTAATTGGGCAGTTGGCGTTATTTTATTATTGTTAACATTATTGCTTAGTTTTACAGGATATTTATTGCCTTGGGATCAGTTGGCAATATGGGCTATAACGGTAGGGTCGAATATGGCTAGAGCTGCACCTTTTGTTGGTCATGAAGGTCCTGGAGCCGCTTTGTTGGCTATTGGAGATATAAATTTTGTTACCATGGGTAGTGATATGCGTTTTGCTTTAATCGGTGGACGATTTATGGGGGAAGGTGCGCTTTTACGATTCTATGTTTTACATTGTATCGGCTTACCGTTTATCATTATGATTTTCATGGCTGTACATTTCTGGCGTATTCGTAAAGATGGAGGTATTTCAACTCCAGTTTAATCATGGAAAGTTTTAAACATTTTATAGATACAATTTCGAATCCGACGATTCTTTTTACGTCGACGTTAATTGTATTCTTCTTTATTTTTCCCATTAATGAATGGTTTGATAAATGGAACCGTCGACTAAAATTGTATGTTCTTTGGTCAAACAAATCCATGGTTATTGCTGCAATTATAATGGCAGCATTTTTCATGATTGGTATTTCAGACCCTGATTTCAGATCGATTGTATTAAAGCCAGATAATGTCCCCATTTCTGGTTTAATTTTTCTTGTATACTTTTTCACATGGCTTTCCATGCACCAGGCATACGAAAACGATGCCAAAATTGAGCGGGGTGAAGCGATTGATGAGCAATATGATGCACCCAACGATAAAGTGCTTGTATGGCCGGATCTAGTATATGTTGAATTCATAGCTCTGATATTATGTTCTGCTTTTTTGATGATTTGGTCCATTGGTTTGCCTGCTCCAATTGAAGAACCAGCGAACCCTGCTGAATCCCCTAATCCAGCAAAAGCACCTTGGTACTTCTTAGGTTTGCAGGAAATGCTTGTGTATTTTGATCCTTGGATGGCGGGAGTTGTTTTGCCAACGTTAATTATCGTTGGTTTGATTGCAATTCCTTATATAGATAATGAGCCTGCTGGTTCGGGATATTATAGTTTTAAGAATAGAAAATTATCGATTGCTCTCTTTATGTTTGGCTGGCTGGTATTATGGGATATGCTCATTATTGTTGGTACCTTTTTACGAGGTCCAAACTGGAACTTTTTTGGTCCATTTGAATATTGGGACATTCACAAACTTGAAGCACTTACTAATATCAATTTTTCTGAATATATTTATATTAAATGGATGAATACTGGATTGCCAAAAAATATCATTTTTAGGGAGATTTGGGGGATAATTGTCGTATTGGGCTATTTCCTAATTTTACCTCCTTTATTGGCAAAAACGATGTGTAAAAAATTATTTGCTCGATTGGGAAGCTTTAAATATTCGATTTTTATTATGTTGATATTGATTGCGTTAACACTACCGATTAAGATGTATTTACGTTGGATGTTTAATTTGAAATATATCATTGCTATACCAGAATATTTTTTCAATTTTTAATTGTTGATTTTATAATAAATGATTGACCAACAAGAACGATATTATAACATTCTTAAGCTAAACCGTTGGTTTGCGTTATCCAGTTTAGTTTTTGCCGGAATTTTTGTTCTTGCCTTTGCGAATGATTATCAGCGACCTTGGAAAATATTTCAAAAGGAATTCCGTACTGTTGAAATTGAAAAAATTAATAAAGATCTTGCTGAATTGAATTCCACGCTTGAAAGCAATGACGAATATAATGTGAGTTTAGGACGATTATTAGAAGCTGAAGAAAAATTACAAAACAACGTTAAAAAGATTGATGAACTAAACGCACAAATTAAAGATGTTGATGCAATACGTTATGGATTGAACCAAAATCATCAATTTGCTAAAGCTGAATATGATGTTGCAAAATACACTGCGGATCAAGCACTTCATGGGCATGGAGATTTAGCCGAAGCTGAAAAAAATCTTGAAGACCTTGATATTCTTACAACTGGGTTTAAGTTAGAATTAGAAGAAGTTGTAAATGAGTTAGAAAACCTAAAAGATCAATTAGCAAATCTATATTCTGATCAAAAAATATTCAAAGATAAAATGAGTTCAATGAGTCGCAAACGCGATCTTACTGTTAGAAAATTATCAAAAACTGATCCAGGTAAAATGTCATTCTCCAACAAGATTGCAAATGTAGTCCGAGATTTACCAGTACTGGATTTTATTGATCCTTATTATGAAGTAAAACAGGTTGTTGTTAATGATATAGAAGAAGACCTGATTTATATGGGTATGCCGAAAGTGGATCGTTGCATGACTTGTCATATGGGTATTGATAAAAAAGGATTTGAAACGTCACCCCAACCTTATACAACTCATCCTAATTTAGATCAAATGGTCGGTCCGAATTCTCCACACCCTATGAGCGAATTTGGCTGTACAACATGTCATGCCGGGCGGGGTAGAGGTACTGGTTTTAACTCAACTGCCCATTCGCCTTCAAGTCCGGAACAAGCTCACACATGGGAAGAAAATTATGATTGGCATCCAATGCATCATTGGGAAAACCCCATGTTTACTAAACAAAATATGGAAGCTGGATGTTTTAAATGCCATAGCGGGAACATGCCAATTGCTGGCGCAGAAACACTTACTCTCGGCATGGCACTAGTAGAGCGAGCTGGTTGTTTTGGCTGTCATCAACTTGATCGTTGGGAAGGTAAACCTAAAACTGGGCCGAACTTGGCAAAGATAGCTTCAAAGACAACCAATGATTGGACGTGGAAATGGATTAACAGTCCTAGAGATTTTCGTCACAATACATGGATGCCTCATTTCTTTAATATAACTAATAACAACGATTTAGAATCTGTAAAAAGAACTGAACAAGAAATTCATTCAATTACAGAATATTTATTTAATAATAGTGAAACGTACTCCATGGATAAACTGCCACGGAATGCTGATGCGGAAAATGGCCATCTGTTAGTTGCATCTTTAGGTTGTATGGGTTGTCATGAAATTCAATCTGATGTTGAAACTGAAGGTGTAACAACAATTCAATCCTTAAGGCGAGAACAAGGTCCCAATTTGATTGGATTAGGCTCAAAATCAACTGCTCAATGGATTTACAATTGGGTACGAAATCCTGCTTCATTTCATACAGATACAAAAATGCCAAATTTACGTATAACCAATCAGGAAGCTGCAGATATAGCTATGTACCTAATTGAAGATGTAAATATTGATTTTGATGCTCAAGAAGTTCCTGTAGTAAATGAAAAAATACTTAATGAAATAGCTGCTGAATTTTTAAGCCAGCAATTGCGAAAGAAACAAGTAGATACAAAACTGGCTGAAATGTCAATAGATGAAAAATTAGTTTATAATGGACAGAGGCTAATTGGACAATACGGTTGCTTTGGTTGCCATAATATTCCCGGATTTGATGATGCCAAACCTATTGGCACAAGTCTTACCATCGAAGGAAGTAAGCTTATAACCAAGTTAGATTTTGGGTTTCAGCATGATAATCTACCTCATACTCGCTGGGATTGGTTTGGCCAAAAATTAGAAGATCCACGAATATTTGATATGATTCCTCAAAAAGATGGCTCTTTAAAATCTATGGAAAAACAATCTCTCGATAAATTACGTATGCCTGATTATGGGCTAACACAACTTGAAATTGATGCGTTAACCACGGTTATCATGGGATCTGTTAAAGATGAAATTCCTACAAGTAAATTGCCCACAATGAATACAAAACAAATGGCATTGGAAGCAGGTGAGCAAATTATTCAAAGTAACAACTGTAAAGGTTGTCATAAGATTGATGGAAAGGGTGGAGCTATTTGGTCGTCAACTGCAGATTGGATACGAGAAATTTCTGATGAAACGAATGCTGAAGATATGAGTATTGTGCAAAGTTTTTCACCACCTTTATTGGATTCACAAGGTCGTAAGACTCAACCTGATTGGTTATTGAATTGGTTTAAAGATATTTCTATGATTCGTCCACAATTGCAAGTTCGTATGCCGAGCTTTGATTTTTCAAATAAAGAATGGAATATCATTATTGAATATTTTCAGCAAAAAGATGGACAATCACTTTCGTATGAATTACCCCATTCCATGAATAAAAATTCAGAATCCTATAAAGCGGGAACTGTCATTCAAGAACTGGGTGCTTGTACTAACTGTCATTTTTATGGAAGTCAAAAACCCAAACAAGCTGCACTAACGTGGGCGCCAAATTTAACGTTGGCAAAAGATCGTTTACGTCCAGATTGGTTATTAGAATTTTTTAGTAATCCACAAAATATAATGCCTGGAACAAAAATGCCTGCACCGTATATACCTACAGAAGAACCATCCGCAGATGTATTAGCAAATTGGGGTAAAGCTGTGGCTGGAATGGATGCGGATTCAACTAAATTATATCAAGGACTAATTGATTATATTTGGGGAATAAAAGGAAGGAATGATGTGTCTAGCATTGTGAGGGCTCATTTAGATAATGAAGGATATGGGTTTATTATTGAAGAAGAAGATGAGTGGGGTGATGATTGGTAAAATTAAAGAATATAACAGTTAATAAAATAAAGGAGAGTAAAATGAATAAATTAAGAACAATTATAACTGTAGGAATTATTAGCATAGGTCTAGTAGCTATAGCTGTTGCAAATAATGATGTAAAAACTGCAGAGAAAAATAGTGCAGATACTGAAAAAGTGGCTTGTTCACATAAATCATCCTGTTCTGATGAAAATAAAGAAACATGTGCGTATAAAGCATCTGTTAAAAAATGTGACAAATCTTCAGACAAAGTATCTTGCAGTAAAGCTGAAACAAAACAAGCTTGCAGCAGTAAATCTAACGGTTAGTATAAATTTATACTTTAAACAAAAAACCCCCAATTCTGGGGGTTTTTTGTTTAAAGTATTTTTATAGAATCAAATTATTTCTTTTTGGGTCTTGAAAAAGTAAAATTCAACGTTTGAGTATCCTTACCTATTGATACACTTTGTGTCATTATTCGTTTTGAACCAAATTTTTCCTGCCAAGCAATCACTTCATAATCTCCATCTGGAATTCCAGAAATAGTAAATTTCCCATCTAGTCCAGTTACAGCAAAATATGGATGATCAAAAACCTGAACATATGATTTCATCCAAGGATGGACATCACATTTAATAACAAAAACATCTTCAGCCTTTTTAAAGGTTATACTTTTCTCTTTTACAGTTTTAGGCATACCAAAGTTGAATTCTTTATTCACTTTGGGCAATCCATGGATATTATGCATAGTTTGATCACTGTTCAATATTTTTAACTCCTGACCTGCTTGAATTCCCAGAACATGGGGAGAATACATGCAGCCATTTTGATCAATAACTGCAAATTCTGAAGGTGCAGTATCAGAACTGATATTTATTAAATAAACAAATACATTGGCAAAATTACCATACTCATCTACAATGAAACTTTCTGTATGTACCGCATCTTTATGCGCTGCACCGCAAACTGGATCAGAATCCATCCGCAATGTTTTTTTCTTTGGTGCTTTACCATCATACGTAACAGTACCTGTAAGATCACCCGCAAAAGATGCCGTGGTTAACCCAATAATCACTATTGCTGAAATAAATTTTCTCATTATTTAATTTCTCCTGTAATTAATAATTAATTGCTTTTACAACCTTTGAATTTAGATGTTCAATAATCCTAATCACGACTAGTTCTTTAATATTCTATTAAAAGTGAAAAAAACGAATTACTGGTTCATCATTCTCCTTTTTTCGATTACGCGGTGAGCAAGTTCTTCCAAATTTTCACTGGACAACATTTCGCGAATATTTTGTCTTAAAGGTTTCCATTTATAATGGAGAGGGCAGGGTGTATCATCACTGCAAAGATCAAGTCCGATGGCACATAATTCCTTTTCTGGCGGCGGGCCATCGATGGCATCAATAATTTCGTACAAATAAATACTTTTTGCATCCCGACCAAGATTAATACCACCATTTCGACCGCGCTTTGCAATAATAAGTCGTCTTTTGACTAATGTTTGAACAATTTTTGCCAAAAATTGGTAAGGAATATCGTATGATTTCGCAATGGATGAAATCATGGTGGGTTTATCCGATTTATATTCCGATAAATGAATCATTGCCTGGATGGCATATTCTGCTGATTTGCTATAAAGCATGAAAGGAATTTTATTATTTATAAGAGTAGAAACCAAGCCCAATTATCTTTTATTTGGTGTGTTTAGATTATTTTCATTCGACAAATTCTTTAAGATTAATGTGAAAATTCCAACAAGGATATATGGAATACAAATAAGCAAACCGAGAGGTATCAGCGCTTCATTAATCGTATCTGATGAATCCTGAGCAGCACAATAGGTACAGGCAAGGATAGCATCGTAAAGCCCACTCATCAAAATGATTGGAATAATAAATCTCACTTTATCGTCCAGGTAAAAGTTGCATCATAGGCTAAAAATAAAAGGAAATAAATCATAAGTGGTATGGGGATAAACAGAATGCGGCGCAGGACTTTTTCTTCATAATACAAATGCATGAAGATATATGCCACTAATGCCATTTTTGCCAAAGCAAAGGTGAGTAATAGGCCGACTTGGCTGAACCTGGGAATATTCCAATAAGAAATCCCCACTTCTATCAGAGTCAGAATTGCCAAAACAATGGTTGTTTTAATGTAGAGTGATTTATGATTTATAGTCATGGTTAGTCCTAAATGAGATATATGATGGTGAAAACAAGAATCCAAACCAGATCAACAAAGTGCCAAAATAAACCTGCAATCTCAACATGATCAAAATTCGACGATGAAAATGCACCATTATTTGCCTTTACTAAAATAACGGTGAGATAAATAACACCTGATAAAACATGTAGCCCGTGAAATGCTGTGGTGGCATAAAAGGCAGACCCGTAGGCCCCTGTTGTCCAAAGAAAAGAATTCCCGGACAATCCAACACTCGTTAATGCAGCACCCATTTCAGGGCTCCCCATGATAAAATGAGAATATTCATAAACTTGGATCCCAAGGAAAGTGACACCTCCCATAATAGTCAGAAATAAAAACGTTTTTAATCCTTTTTGATTATTATGCTTAATGGCATTCATGGCCATGACCATGGTGAAACTGCTCATAATCAGTAGGAATGTATTCAAGGAAGTCAGGGGGATATTGAGAACGATTCCAGCGTCGGGCCAAAGATCGGTTCGGAGTCTTAAATAAATACCGCCAAGTAAAATTGTAGCGAATGTAAGGGCATCCATTATCAGGAATAGCCACATACCTAATTTCCCAGTTGTGGCGGTTCCAAATGGATCTTTGATCGTTAAAGTTTGATTCATAATTATCCTTTATTAATTAAAAGAGAATGACAGCAAAAAGGACAACCCAAAGGAAGTCTAAAAAATGCCAAAAAATGCCAACATGAAGAACGTGATTGTACGATAATTGTTTATTAACATTTGATTGAAGCCAGATTAAACTGATTAATCCTGAAATAATATGAAGTCCATGAGCGCCGGAAATGAGATAAAACATATCTGACAGTTGACCATCTGAGACCGCAATACCCATGGTTGTCATTTCGTTCCAAAGATATAATTGACCAATGAGAAACAGGAAACCGCCTCCAATGGTAAGCAATAACCAAAGGGAGAAACTATTGAGAATATTCTGTTTAAATCTATTAGCTGCAATTGAAAATGTGGCGCTGCTAATCAATAAAATAGCAGTGTTTATCAGACCGATTTGAATAATAATTTTGGGTAAATCCAAATAGTCCATGAGTCGAATTTTTAATACATAAAAACTCGATACAAATGTTCCGAAAAGCATAACAATGGATGCCATGGCAATGAGCAATCCAATAGTTGCAAGTTGTTTATTTTTATTGAGTGCAATATTTGTCATGATTTACGTCTGAAAAATCTCATCCTGTGCCAACCAGTCTTTGTCTTTCAGATTAGGTCGGCTGTATTCATGAGGACCATGATAAACGATGGGGACTTTTTCAAAATTACCGTGTGGAATTGGATAGGGCATAGTCCATTCAAGTGTTGATGCATTCCATGGGTTTTGGACTGACCTTTCTTTTTTCATCATAGACCAAACCATATTGATCAAGAAAATGACTTGGAATACACCCAAGAGAAAGGAAAAAATGGTGATCCATTCATTGAGTCCAGCCAAGTGTTCAAGGAAAGAGTATTCATTCGGATTGTAAATTCTGCGATGATGGCCTGCATACCCAAGAACCATCATATTGAAAAAGACAAAATTCAAAGAAATAAAAGTACCCCAAAAATGAATCTTCCCTAAACGAGAATCTAGTTTTCGCCCAAACATTCTTGGGAACCAAAAGTAAATCGCGGCAAAGCTACCTAACATAACTGAAGCGGCCAAGGTGTAGTGAAAATGACCCACAACAAACATAGTATCATGGAGGTAAATATCAGCAGTTATGGTGGCATTATAAAGTCCGGTTAACCCCCCAATTCCAAATACCCAGATGACACCCACAGAAAATAACATGGGTGTAGTAAAATGAATCGATCCTTTCCACATGGTGCCCAGCCAATTAAGAAAAAACATGGCTGAAGGAATGCTGATTAATAAGGTGAGAAACATAAAACTTTTCCCTAATAATGGGCTCATCCCGGTTGTGTACATATGATGCCCCCAAACCAAAGTTGACAACGCTGTAACAGTACACATGGCAATAGCAGTTACTCTATATCCAAAGGCAGGTTTTCGGGAAAAGACAGATAGAAGATCGGAAATAATACCCCAAACAGGTAAAATTAAAATGTACACTTCAGGATGTCCAAAGATCCAAAATACATGTTGGAACAAGAGTGGGTCACCCGGATCACCTGAAGCAAGTCTTCCTGCCAGAAAAAATTCAGTTCCAATGGTTTGATCCATTAAAAGCATAATCAATCCAGCAGCAATTACCGGAACAAAAACAGCGTTCAAGATAGAGGTGAGAAAGAGCCCCCATACAGATAAGGGCATTTTAAAATAATCCATGCCCGGCGCACGCAAGCGAACCACAGTTGTTATATAGTTGATTGCCCCCATCATTGAGGATGCTCCCATGAATATTATTGATATGGTCCAAATGGTTTGTCCATATCCTGGAATTCCACCCCCAGGTGAACTTAACGGAGGGTAAGATGTCCACCCTGCTGCTGCTGTACCCATTGGAAGTATGTACGAAGATAACAAAATCAAACTTGCAAGAAACATGGTCCAAAAAGAAATTAAGTTTAATTTTGGGAAAGCCATATCTCTGGCCCCAATTTGAAGGGGAATAATGAAATTACCAAAAGCTCCAATCAATAATGGTGTTATGGCCCAAAAGATCATAATCGTGCCATGCATGGTAAACATTTGGTTATAAATGTCTGGTGTAATGATTCCCCCTTCACCGGGCCACATCCATTTTCCAATTAATGGGACGGGTTGCTCGGGGTAGCCCAATTGCCACCGAATTAACATGGCGAGAAATCCACCAAAAAACAGGAAGAACATACCGAGCCACATGAATTGTTTAGCGATCATTTTATGATCCGTTGAGAAAATATATTTTGTCCAAAAGGACTGTTGGTGTGTATTCATTATTTTAACTCCTTCCATGTCCAACTCCAATTTTCAGGGACACCAGTATCATCATCTTCGGCGTCCCAATCATCCCAATCATCTTCTTCAATTTCTTCAGGAGCGTTTTCCAAAAGCCATTGTTGGAAATCTTCTTGGGATTCAACGGTTAGAAACCCTTTCATTCTATAATGACCGTTCCCGCATAATTCAGCACAGGCAATATCAAATACACCTGTTTCTGTGGCTTGGAACCACAATGCAGTAATCATGCCAGGTGTTGCATCTTGCTTAATTCGGAAATTGGGGAGATAGAATGAGTGAATTACATCCCAAGATGCAATTTGTACTACCACTGGTGTATTAACTGGAATATGCATTTGGTTTTGGGATGGAATGATATCATCATCTGTGCCAAATTCATTATCGGGTCCTGCGTAACAAAAATTCCAGGCAAATTGCTGTGGCATGACTTCAATGCGAATAACATTTTCTGTTTTAGGGAAATTCCAGAATGCTTCCTTTAAATCTTTGAAAGCCATTTTTTCAATCACAGCATCTACAGAAAAAAAGACAAGAAGTCCCAAACCACCAGTGAACATTACATTTTTTCTGGAATTTCCATGGTCGTATTCTGCCTTGTGTCCTAGGGATGCCCGATATTTGAAAATAAAATATGCAAGGGCGGCCACAACAATTCCAAAATAAATACCAATAACCAGATCCGTGTAATGGATAACATTGTCGATTCGATATCCATCCAGTGACACATCCTTTGGAGGATCTTTGAACCAAAACCCCGAAAAGAAATGTGGAACGGTATTAATTTTTTTATTTTGATAATTTTTCATTCTTTTAACCTTTTTGAATAGGAGTTATTCACATTTTCCAACAATAGATTTAGAATTGTTTTCTGGATGTATTATTTGATTGTCATTCGGACAAAAACAGCAATAACCGATTTCATCACATTTAATTTTCATTTTGTCCCATTCGGAATCTTCTGTGATTGTCCGTATAGCCATGGGGTATAAAATGTGATTTTCTTTATGAATATGCTGCCGGAGGGTGTCACACAATTCAATAATTATATAAGAGATTGAATTGACCTGTTCATGCCAGTTTTTACTAATTCCTTTCGTTTTCCTTTTTAGGTGATGCTTCATTTCTCGAATGACAACATGTTCTTGCTTCATAACTTGTGGAGGCCCGATAATTCCCCGTGTTTCAAGGGTAGGGAATAGGACATCCTCTTCCCGTTGGTGATGGGGTTCAGCGGAAATTAATTGAAGTGAAAGTTGATTAATTTGTTGTAAAAGATTTTTGTTTTCGGATTTATTTTTATCCGATAATTGCTCCCCTAGATCCTGTATTTCATTCAGAATACATAAAATATGTTCATGTTCTGTGAACATGGTTTTTATTACGTGACCGTCGTTTAATTCTTCAAACATTCTTGATCCATTAATAAAATTTGAGCTATACTTTTCTTTTCATTCTCAATAAAAGTAAGTAAAAACTTCCCAGCTAAACTGTAAAACACTCCATCCACTTTATCAGCCAGATTTTCAGCAAACATTTTTGCCCAATCCAAAAAGTGATCTTGACTAAAATCGGAGAATGCTTTTTCACAAACTTCTTTTTCTTCAACCAAATCATTTGTCATGGCCAACAATTCTTTTAAAAGCAAAAAAGAGAGAAATTCTGTTTGAGTTGAAATATGGTCTGCTCTTTCGATGGACTCCACTTCCATGCCGAAAGCTTTATAAAAACCGTTTAAGTCCGCCAATTTCTGTGTGCGAAAAAACACATCTGAATTTTTCAAATGTTCCAACGCATAGGGTGCAATTTGTTTGGATAAGGTATGGCCGAAAACATTCACAAATTCATTCCTTATATTTTCTTTTTTCTCGTCATCCAATTTTGGCATCAATATTTGGAAGGATTTCGATAAGGATGTTTCTTCACAATTCTCTAATTCTTCCAATTGGAAACATGCATCCAAAACGCAACCCTGGATTTTGGGTGTGAACAACATGGCAAATTTTTCACTTTCGGGATCTGAAAACAGTGCAGACACTGCACCATACAGTGTTGACCGAACTTCTAACAGATGGTTTTGTTTAGTTAGGGAATCCATTATCAAATCGAATTAAAGTGAATGCCGGGTCGCTCATACATGGGTTCTTCAACGGTAGTTCTAACGCATTCTTTACCCTGTTCATTGTAACCGATCACCGTATCGTTGTATATACTTAATCTCTTTTGTGAACCATCTGAATGGGTGACTTCTTTTTCATAAATCTTGGGACCTTTCTTTATTTGGTATTTATAGATCACTTCTCGTTGGGCACGGAAAAGTTGCAGAATCGCCATGAGTTCACGGGACGGGGCAGTATAACGATCGATGGCTTGTTCTACACCCGGACCAAACATTTGGGCCAAATAAGCTCTGGGCGCCCATCTGGGTGGGATATAAAAAATATTTGGCTCTGTTCCAAATTGCGGATAGAGCGGCAGGGCAACTTTTTCCTTATGGATCATCCAATATAACGGATTTTCTTCATCTTTTGTCCACAACCCGTCCTGATTCATTTTCACCAATCCTTGCATGCGTATTTTTCCAACGCAGGATGCCATACACCGCGTTTCTATCGAAACACCATCGGGTGTAATATGGTTATCCTGCCCTTCCAATCTTGGATAACAAGCGATACATTTTTCTGTAATTTTCGTCTGGCCGTTATACATGGCTTTTTTGTACGGGCAAGCTTCCACACATTTTCGGTAACCGCGGCACCGTTCCTGATCGATAAGAACCACCCCGTCTTCATCCCGTTTATAAATGGCTTTTCTTGGACAAGCCGCTAAACAGGCGGGATAGGTGCAATGGTTGCAAATTCGCTGTAAATAGAAGAAAAAACTTTTGTGTTCCGGCAGTTTGATGGGATCGGTGATATATCCCATTTTATCTTTTTTCGTTGAATTGGGCGGCGAAACATCTTCGCCAATATTGGGTTTGGTCCATTCATGATCTTCCGGTAAATAGCCCAAAACACGGGATTGACCATTTTCCGTTTTTTCTTTTTCCGCTGATTCAAAAATAGTCATCCCATTGTATTCACCATCGCCATTCCATGTCATGGATTTTTCCTGACGATCATGGGCTTTTTGCATCAGGTTCAGCAATTTCACATCCCAATATTGGGGATAACCGCCATAGGGTTTTGTTTCCACATTATTCCACCACATCAATTCCTGCCCCTTGGAAAATGTCCATGTACTTTTGCAAGCCATGGTGCAGGTTTGACAGGCAATACAGCGATTAATATTGAAAACGGCAGCAAATTGTCTTTCAGGATATTTTCCTTCATAGGGATAACTCATGTCCCGGTTTATTTGCCAATTATAGACTTTACTCATTTAGTTCTCCTGCCCATTTATCACATGGATATTTTCATAAACCTGACGAACAATTTGCCCAATGGATTCTTTTCCTAATTGGACATAAGCCATATACAAGCCGCCATAAAAAGGATTCGCAAACAGGGTCAGCAATTCATCTTCCGTCGTCCCCATATCTCGAAATTCTTCCGACATCACTTGCGCCTGGTGATTAATATTTCCACCGGGGATTTCCATCGCTTTCATTTCGAAAGGATCTTCTTTATTGTAGTCTTTTACCATTCATCATCTCCGATGGTTGTGATATTTCCGGCTATATAATTTTCCATGAATTCATTTTCATTAGCTGGCGTAAAACCAGTTTTGACTACTTCCAATTTCCCTTTGCCTTTCAAACCGCCTTTTTCAGCAAATGTAATTTTTACCAAGGTCTCTTTCGGAACTGTGTTAATGGCGTGGTTGTCCGCTTCGTAACCAAATAAAAATCCCATTTTCGCCTTTGCCTTATGAAATAAACTATCCAACTGCTGCATGGGCATTTGCCATCCATAGGTCAAAGATTGATGAGACCCATAGCGATAACTGGCTTGGTATCCCGTATCTTTGGATTGAGCTCGACCATCGGCCCGTGATTCATGGGCTAAAACAGATTTTTCTGTAGACATCCATGCACCGTGTTTTATCATTATCACATGGTATGGATAAGATGGATTGTAACGGCAGCGCACTTTCAGTCGCGCCACTTTATAAAAAGGATCCTTCACATCAAAGTTACGGTAAGGACGGTTTTGGGGATCCGAATCCACATAAACATAATCGCCATCTTCGATATCCAAATCCTTCGCCGCATCTGAATTCATATACATAGTATGCTCACCCACACCGGGTTGCCGTTTATCCTTTCGATATGGATCGCCAAAGGGATTGCTCCAGATAAAGTGCCAATCCGTTACCGCCCAGCTTGAATGAGTTGTATGGCGAGATTTTGGCGTCAGGCAATAAAAGGAAAATCCATCTTCCCACAAAAAGTTTTTCGTTTTTTTGACTTTTTTCCAGGGCATTTTCACATTCCTTGCCTGCCGTTCTTCAGCCGATTTAGCATTTAGGGGAATTCCATAATCTTCCGGACGAATGAGCGGATTGTTGGAAACAATCACATTGGGCAAATAAGGTGTCGCTTCCGGACCTTCCCGATGGACGATGAAATTTTCACCATATTCGATAATTTCCGGCTCATCGTTGTAGGCTTGCAGTCTTCCAGTGGGCGTATAAAAAGGTGTACTTTCCTTGATCTGCTCATAAAAAGGAATCCGTGGGTAAGTCCTGAAAAGCATAAGCGCAGAACCTGGCTCGCCATATTTCCCATCCATGATATCCTTGGTGGTATAACCCTTGGTTGTATTGCTGCCGTCCAACAATCGATCAATATAGATTTCTGTTTTCCCTTCCAGAACAAATTTCCAATAATCTTCAAATCGTTTATCTTTCAGGATTTTACCTAATTGCTTGGCCACTCTGGCCCAAATGAGTACATCATCTTTTGAATCGAACACGGGCTTTAAACCGCCATTCCATATTTGCAAAAATGGATTGGAACAGGACCCGGTTAATTCATAACTCTGTTGTTCTGCCCAACTGTTGGCGGGTAACACAATATCCGCATATTCGCAGGTTGCAGTCATTTCAATATCCTGACTGATCCACATTTCAATGCCAGGATTTGTATTTTTTACCATTTCATAATGGTATTTGGCATTGTTGAGCAGATTTACATTATTGTGCCAGACCGCTTTGGTGGGTGTGGGCATGTGGGATTCGCCAGTGAATGATTTTTTCCCAAATTTGGGTGTATTTACCAGTAATGGTCTATCTCCTACATTCCAATAGGATGGCTCTTCTCCCCGGGCATAACCCTTGATATTTAATTCCTTTGCGGTGGCTTTTGGATCCAAGTTGGGTGCAAATGGATCTTCCGCTACCCAGCCTTTAAATCCGGGTCCAACTTCAGCCGATCCCTGAAAAAGTCCTGCTTTATAATTTCCGGCCCAGGTATGGCACCCGGCACCCCGCTTGCCAATATTTCCGGTGAGAATCACCGGCAAATAACAGGCGCGATTATTTTCCACAGCATGGAACCAGTGATTTAATCCTTCGCCAATATGGATCGCCGCCGGCTTGATTGTGGCCAGATCTTTGGCCAATTGTTGAATCAATTCCCTATTTGAATGGGTGATTTCAACCACCGAATCGAGATCATAATCTTTTAAATGAATATGCTTATACGCCCAGAAAACGGTGCATATTTCAATTTCATTTCCGTCCTTATCTTTGATGGTTCCATCCCAATCAAGCGCCGGATCAATTTTTTTCTTTTTCAGGAATTCGCCAATATCTTCCCGGGTGAGCGGCTGGACAGATTTGGTCGTCCTGTCAAAAATGGTAAAATCACCAATTTTTTCATACTGCTCTTTTTTCATGCCGTGGATTTTGAAACTGGGACCATTTTCGGATAGTTGGTTTTTATAGTCTGGAATAAAATCTTCCGGCTTCAGGCGTTTCAGCGTATCTTTTCTAATTAATAAGGGGAAGTCCGAAAATTCTTTCAGGAATTTCTTATCGTGCCAGTTTTTATCAATAATGATCTTGGAAATACCGAGCAATAAAGCAGTATCTGTATTGGGTCGAACGGTGAGCCAATAATCAGCCTTGGAAGACGAAGCGCCGTATTCCGGTGAAATATTCACCAATTTTCCGCCCCGTTCCATGATCTCTGCCGCAAAGTGGTTATCAGCCCGTTTATTCTCCACCAAGTTTTTCCCAATCGAAACCAACAGTTTGCTGTAACGCATTTCATTCATATCCACATCGGAAGCCTGTAATCCATGAACAAATGGAAAACCGGGTGCCTGGTCACCATGCCATGTATAATTAGACCAATTGCGACCTGCCTTTGCATCTTCTCTACTCACCCCCCGAACATGTTGATCTACTAACGCCAATGTATTGCTGAATCGGTAGGCACCGTATTTCCCAATGACGCCAAGTAGGCCCATACCACCCCGCAACTTTATAGTGCGCGTCCCAGCACCTTCCCAGTGAGTGAGCATTTCTTCGGGATATCCCTGATCCAACAAACGTTTTTTCCCGATATCGCCGCTGTAAGTTGTGGATATATTGATGAGTCCATTGGCAATGTAGTTTTCAATTTTATCCCAGGAAATTTTTATCTGTGTGTCGGTTCCGCGGGAATTGAATTTATATTTATCACGGTTTGATGGAGTAAGATATGGAAAACCATCATCAGCCCATTGTTTCCATCCTTTTCTCACCATAGGATATTTCAAACGGTAACTGCCATAAATCCGCCGATGGAATGTAAATCCATTTGAACAACCCCGGGGATTCCAGGCATGGGTACATTGGTTGCCATATATGTCTTTTATTTTATGGGAATCATAATTTTGTTCCGTTCGAATCATAACGCCATTACGTTTGAAGCCCCGCATCCTACATTCGTGGGTACAATTGGGAGAACAGATAAAAGTGAAAGAATCGTCAAATTTGTATTGGTTGCGGTAGATCTTTTCCCAATCCCTGTTTGGATAATGAGTCAGGGGATTATCAATTTCAGGAATTCCTTTCAGGAAAAACATGCTCCCGGGCATTGACCATAAAAGCCCGGCGCTCCCTAACCCGGCTGTACCGACCTTTAAAAAATCACGACGGCTAATTGTATTTTTTGAATTTTGGTGTTCGGGACCGGTGTTACCTTTTATATTATGGTCTTTCTTCATAACTAATCCTTCAGTTCTAATTCATACCAGGTTGAAACCATCTTTTGTCCATTCCGATCTTTTTCACTGCCGTTCCAAATGGCAAACGCAATGGGAATAGATTTACCTTTCTTAAAATTCACTTTTTGTTCAGAATCGGATTCGAGTTTGCGGACAAATACAAGCTGCCATTTTTGTCCGTCCCAAATGCCGTTACCAATGACCTTTTGAGCATTATTTGGAAGGGGTGTTACCGTTTGGGGACCTACTGCTGTTACATTCTCAACAGGCGATGTTTTCCTGGATTCAGAATTAATATTGCCGGCATCCCTTCCGGAGAGATAAGCCATATCATTCATGAGTGTAGGGTAAGTATCCACATCTGAATCACTGACCCGATGGGCATAGGCCAATACGATATCGGATTCCGTATTTTCATCGGTTCGCATTTGCCATTCCGCTTTCCAAAACCAGATATCCGTGGGATGATCTTCCGAGCCCATGCCATGAAAACCCATGGTTCCATCAAGGGAAAACTGGATGGCCGCCCCATCTTGAAAATCCTGTACGCGATATAATTCTTGATCTTTTGACTGATCTTCCCATTCCAATTTGACCGCAATATATTTTGAATTATAGAGTGCCTGGACATTTACCATCTGGTAATTGACATTATCACTTTGCCATAAACGAGAGATGGGGATGGAATAGGAGACCGCGCCCTCCCATAGACTGCCTTTCCCATCAAAAAATTCTTCCGGTTGAATAGATCGGTTTGTTTTAGCAGCGATTAATATGCCGTTTTCGGGTTGTCCATTGGATACTTCAGACTTTATTATTTCTAAACTCTTTACATAATGAACCAAAGCCCAAGCCAGTTTATTCTCTTCGTTTTTTGGCTTGTCTAATGCTTCAGCCAGATTCCCATAGGATGGCATGGGCGTTCCATCCATACCGCCCACAAATCGCAAATATAGATCACGATTTGTTCCACCGCCTAAATAAACGCCGCTGGTAAAATCTTTGGGAACGATGGGAAATCCCTGTGTGTCTTTTAATTGATTGGATGATGGCCCATCACCTTTGCCATTATTCCCGTGGCACATATTGCATCCAACTTCGGTATAGATGGATTTTCCCAATGCAATTAACTCATCAGTTGGTGGTAGCTCATCTGGAATGATGAGTGGATCGACATTTTGATTATTAATTCCGCTGAATTCTTTAACGATGTCAACCAAGGATTTTATTTCACCATCTTTTAAATAACTGAAGGGCGGCATGGCCGTTCCCGGCATTCCATCGTGAATTGTAGTAAACAGATCCTGATCGGTGGGAGGGGTGCCGGCAGAAGTGGATTTTATTTTGAATACGCCATTGGTCAAGTCTCGCGGTTTTGGATAAAGTAGGTATGAATAATCTCCATTCCCATTTCCATCTATTCCATGACATCCGGAGCAATATTCCTTATATAAAATTTCACTTTCTTTATTTTGAGCCAACAGAAAAGAGAGCGTGAATAAGATTGGGAGCGACCGTAAAATAATTCTCTGGGTATTTATTTTATTTTTATTAAACAATTTCAACCTATCAAGTATTTACTTTCTCAACCAATTCATCGATACATCCATAAAGTTGGGATTTACTTTCTAATATGAATAGTTTTTTTTGCATTTCATCAATCCGAAATTCCTGATTAATGATCAATTCAATATCAAAATCGATCACTTCAGGTTCAAAAGAGAGCGCAAAGTCACATTCACCCAGTGATGATGCAATCCCGGCACCAAAAGCACGTGGACCTTCATCTGTTTTGATTAAACCAAATTCAATGGTGAACCAGAAAAACCGTTCAAACTGATGAAACTTTTTATCATCATCGATAAACCTGCATGCAGCTTCACCAATCTTTTGACAGAATTGAGCATAGTCCCTATTAACTAAAAAAGGGATATGTCCATAAAGATCATGGATCATATCCGGCTCAGGCGTATAACTCAAATCCCTTTTATCCCTGATAAAATTGCCAATGGGAAATAATCTTTTTGCTAACATTGGATAAAAGTTATTTCCTTCCTCAAGACCCGTTACATACACACCTTTAAAACCACTTCTTTCTTCAAGGACTTCATTTATTTCCCAAAGTTGTGGTATTTTCTCCGATTGGAGTTTCAATATGTCTAAACCAGAATGAAAAATATCTATGACCTGATTTTTCCGAGTCTTTTCATGTTTTGATAAAACAGTATGCCAAGCGCCCATTTCATCTTTGGTGAAAATCCTGTCTCTAATCACAGGCATTATATAACACCTCGTTTCAATTGGTCTTTTTCGATAGAATCAAATAATGCCTGAAAATTTCCCTCACCAAAGCCATTATCCCCTTCACGTTGGATCAATTCGATGAAGATAGGACCAAACAGGTTTTTGGTAAAAATCTGAAGGAGGTAGGTATCTTTCGCTTGGCTATCCACCAGGATTTGGTGTGCCTTGATCTTTTGCTTGTCTTCCCGGACCCAGGGTACTCGGGTAAAAACGGTATCATAGTAGTTTTCGTGAATATCGAGAGTTTTAATATTGGTGTTTTTTAATAAATCACAAGATTCTACCAGATTGTCGGTCAAAAAAGCCAAATGCTGAACACCCGGTCCATTGTAATCATCCAGGTATTCATCGATCTGATTATTGTTGTCATCTCGGCCTTCATTGATCGGGATACAGAATGAACCATCAGGGCTGCGTAATGCGTAAGACAATAATGCAGTCTTTTGACCTCTAATATCAAAATATCGAACCTCCTCAAATCCAAAAACATCTTTGTAAAACCTGGCCCATTTATCCATAGTTCCTCTATGAACATTATTGGTTAAATGATCGATCGTTTTAAATCCTTTAGATTCAGTGATTATTGGTTCTTTCAAATCAACAAAATTTTCGTCCCAGTGAGAATTTCTCTCATCGTATTGATCAATAAAATAAATGAGACTATCTCCAATTCCATAAATTGCAGGGTAAGACAAATCCTTTATGGCTTCATCCGCTGGTTTTGCTCCCCGTTTTATGGCTTCATCGAATGCGAATTCTGCATTTTCCACCCGCCAACCCATAGAACAGATTGCAGGACCGTGTTGCTTTGAAAATTCTGAAGCAAAACCAGCTTTTTCATAATTCAGCAAAAAGTGGATGTTATTTTGACGATAATAAATGATTTCCTTATTTGTGTGTTTTTTCAACTTGGAAAAACCAAACTCTAAAAATATTTCAGCCATAAAATCATTTTTTGGGGCTGCGAATTCCGTAAACTCAATACCGCGCATATTTAAGGGATTATTTATATTCATTATAATGGTCTCTAAATGGGTTTATATATGTTATTCTGCTTTAATGGATTCAAATTCTTTCTCATGGAGCCAGGCAGTTTCGGACGGGGGTAGTTTGGTACGATCCCATTCTTCCAGCATGGCAGGCGCTAATGATTGCAGTTTCTCCATTTCGTCCTTGGCTATAGGCGTGTTTACTACCAATTCAAGCCTGTGGCCATTAGGATCAAAAAAGTAGATTGACTTGAAAAGGCTATGATCAATGGGACCCAAGACCGCGAGCCCCGCTGCTTCAACTTTAGTCTTGGCCTTAAATAATGTTTCCATATCTTCCACTTCAAAGGCAATATGCTGCACCCAATCCGGTGTATTGATATCACGCCCCATTTCGGGAGAATTGGGTAACTCGAAGAAAGCCAGTATATTCCCCATTCCTGCGTCAAGAAAAACATGCATATAGGGATTTGGTTCTTTTGTAGATGGGACATAGTTTTCAGCAAAAACCAACACAAATTTCATATTAAGCAGATTCTGATAAAACTCAACAGTCTCCTTGGCATTGTGGCAACGATATGCCACATGGTGAATTTTTTTGATATTCATGTTTAAATCCTTATGTTGTGCAAATGGAAAGTATGGATATTCATTCCAATTTCCCCTACGTTGTGATCCGTAATAATTAATATGAGTTGACCCTTACACAGTTTTCGCTAAATGATTTTCTTTAAAATATTCAACTTGACCCATTTTTTATTCATAATTCACTCATGGGGGTTTTTAATGAAAATTGAAACCAAAGTCTACTTAATGAGAAGAAGAGAGGATTGGAAGGAATAAGGCTCATCAAGGACGGACTTCTGTTTCAAAATTTTATATGAGTGCTAATTATCATGGGTTATGGCGATTAATTAATTATTTTATTTACCAAACTATAGAGATATTTAAACAACATAATTGTTTAATTAATAAAAGATAATCGCATCCGATAGTAGTTATAAAATTTGCAATAAAACAAGTAAATAAGATGTTATTATCATATAAAACCAGTTGCGTACATTAGATGATTTCACAGAAAATGGTGAAATTATATGTATTTTGAAGTAATCTGTAGTGGATTAAACGAAATGTTTATAGAAAATGAATTAACGCAAAACACGTACCCGGCAACTGGCGGGTTCAATAAAATATTAAAAGAGATAGCAATCTCGTTTATCTTTCTAACATATCCATAATATTCAATTAATATGCACAACGAATTACATAATATAATACCATACATCTATCGGTAGGATTCCGAATAAAATCGCTAAAACATGGTAGAATAAACAAATAGGACAATAATATCCCATAATAGTCTTGCGTTAATAACTTCTGAGTTTGTAAACTTATACAAGATAACACTATCCATTTATAATGTTTTACACAAAATCAGCAAAATACGCAATTCAAACGATGATATATTTGGCCGTCAAAGAGGAGCAAGGTCTCATTATGGTGTCGGAGATTGCCAATGCCTATAAAATCCCTCAATCATTTTTATCCAAGATAACCCGAACGCTTCGTAAACATAATTTGGTTCTTTCCACTCGAGGGCGAAATGGAGGAATCAAATTGGCAAAGCCGATTAAAGATATTTTCATTAATGATATTTTATTAGCAATAGATGGTCCTGAATCCATTATCCCTAAATGTGGATTTGGTTACGAATCGTGTTCGGACAAATATCCATGTCCTTTTCATCATCGTTGGAATGATGTGATTACACAAGTTCATGATTTAATGGAATCTGAAACATTAGAAAACCTTGCAAAGGATGTAATAGAACGGAATTATCTACCGGGATTAAAATCAATCGACTCTACTATTCTTACATAAAAAAATGAGATTCAAGCTATGAAAAGCATATTTGAAAAATTCTTTATTATTTTAATCCTGCTATCTGCCGCCATTAGTCAAGATGTTCAAAAATTTTATAAACAAAATTGTTCCAGTTGCCATACCATCGGTGGGGGGCGACTCACAGGTCCAGATTTGAAAAATGTACATCAACGAATAGATGACGAATGGATTAAAGGATTTATTAATGATCCCATGGCTGTCATTAATTCTGGAGATGCTTATGCGCGACAATTGGTGGATGAATCGCGCGGTATCATCATGCCAAAAGTGGGCGGACTTACACCATTTATTGTTCAATCTCTATTGGATTTTATTAAGGATGAATCGACAAAAGAGAAATCGGTATTTGGTGGTTCTACTTTAGCAGATCGATCATTAACGCCAGGTGATATTGTGAATGGCCGTGCATTATTCATAGGTGAAACCACATTGAAAAATAATGGGCCATCTTGCATTGGTTGCCATTCCATCTCTGGTGAAGGTGCATTGGGTGGTGGATTATTAGGACCTGATTTGACGGATGTGTATGGACGATTGGGTGGTAAAGTAGCATTGGCGGCTTGGCTTTCTAGTCCTGCCAGTGAAATCATGGGACCTATTTATGGTAAGCATCCTATTGACGAAGAAGAAGTATTACCCTTGGTGGCGTTTTTTAAAGATAAAGGTCAATCCAATATAAATGAAGCCGGCATGCACGACTTCAACTTTTTAATTTTAGGATTTGTTGGTTTGGCCATTTTCTTGATTCTATTTGATTTATTCTGGGGAAATCGTCTCCGTTCTGTACGAAGAAAAATGGTAAAAGGAAGTTTGTAATGAGTGAAAAAAATGAAAAATTATCCTGGATTCAGGATGAAGTGGTTCCCCAAAATAGGAAATGGGAAGAATTTTACCGTAATCGTTGGCAGTATGATAAAATAGTCAGATCTACACATGGAGTTAATTGTACAGGAAGTTGTACATGGCAAATCCATGTGAAAGACGGAATTGTTACTTGGGAAATGCAAGGATTGGATTATCCCAAATTGGAAAGTGGAATACCACCGTATGAGCCGCGGGGATGTCAGCGTGGCATATCATTCTCATGGTATTTGTATAGCCCGTTACGGGTGAAATATCCTTATATCCGTGGAATATTATTAGACTTATGGAAAGAAGCACGCGCAGAATTTTCTGATCCCGCAGAAGCATGGAAATCTTTAGTTAACGATCCGAAGAAACGAAAACAATGGCAGAATGCTCGGGGAAAAGGAGGATTCAGACGCGCAGATTGGGAAGAAGCAAAAGAAATGATTGCGGCATCCATGGTTCATACAATTAAACAGCATGGTCCTGACAGAATTGCGGGGTTTTCACCTATACCGGCTATGTCTATGGTAAGCTATGCTGCCGGCGCACGATTGATGCAATTGGTTGGGGGTGTATCCCTATCTTTTTATGATTGGTATTGCGATTTGCCCAGCGCATCACCCGAAACTTGGGGAGAACAAACTGACGTTCAAGAATCGGCCGATTGGTATAATTCAAAAATGCTGGCGGTCATGGGGGCGAATTTGAATATGACGCGTACGCCTGATGTTCATTTTGCTGCAGAAGCGCGACATAATGGAACAAAGATGGTCGTATTTTCTCCTGATTTTTCACAAGTATCTAAATTCGCAGATGAATGGATTCCGGTTAATGCGGGGCAGGATGGCGCATTTTGGATGGCTGTAAACCATGTGATACTCAAAGAGTTTCACCACGAGAATCCAATTGAAGATTTTCTTAAGTATACAAAGCAATATACGGATTCACCTTTTTTGGTTGAAATTAAAAAATCCAATGATGCGAATCGACCGGACAAAATGCTTCGAGCTAACCGATTATCCCAATACAAGGATATTGAAAATGGTGACTGGCAATTTCTCATGTGGGACGAAGATGAAAAACGGACAAAAGTACCAATGGGATCCGTTGGAAATCGCTGGGCAGAAAAAAATAAAGGGAAATGGAATCTTAAGTTGGAAGATAATGTGGATGGTTCCAAGATTAACCCGCAACTCTCTTTTTTGAATGATTCGGACGACTTGATGGAGATTGAGTTAGATAATTTTGCCGAAGGGGAAACAAATATTCGAAAAGTCCCAGTCAAATATATTGAGACTTCGGACGGTAAGGTTCCTGTGACTACAGTTTACGATTTACTCATGGCACAATACGGTGTAGGAAGGGGATTGGAAGGTTATCCTGATTCATATGAATCGGATGAATTGTACACACCGGCTTGGGCAGAAAAATATACCGGCATTTCACCTGATACCTTAATCCGATTCGCTAGAGAATGGGCAAGTACCGCCAAACATACCGGCGGGAAATGTACCGTCATTATTGGCGCCGGAATCAATCATTGGTATCACGCAAATCTTACTTATCGTGCTGCAATCCATGCGCTCATGTTTACGGGTTGTATTGGAAAAAATGGTGGCGGTTTGGCTCACTATGTTGGGCAAGAAAAATTAGCTCCGGGAGAATCTTGGGGTTCTATTGCATTGGCAAAAGATTGGTTTGGTCCATCGCGATTGATGAATACGCCCAGTTGGCACTATGTCCATTCAGATCAGTGGCGGTATGAAAAGGGATTTACAGATTATCACACTGTTCCCAAAAATCAGCCGGAGAATAGTATGGCAAAGGGCCATACGATTGATGTGAATGTGAAAGCGGTTCGAAACGGATGGTTGCCGTTCTATCCACAATTTGAAACGAATCCCATTGATTTGGTAACGGAAGCACGAGAAAAGGGCGCTGTTGACGAAAAAAGTGTAGTGGATTATGTTGTTGAAAAACTTAAAAAACGTGAATTGAAATTTTCCATTGAAGATCCTGATAATTCAGCCAACTTTCCACGCGTTTGGTTTGTATGGCGGGGGAACGCCATTGGGGGAAGTGCAAAGGGACATGAATTCTTTTTAGACCATTATTTAGGGACCCACACGAATCAAGTTTCTAATAGCAATTTTGCAAAAGGGTCCACGGAAGAAGTGGTTTGGCATGACAAAGTTCCCCAAGGGAAAATGGATTTGGTGGTGGATTTGAATTTCCGCATGGATACGTCTGCACTTTATTCTGATATAGTATTACCGGCGGCGACATGGTATGAAAAAGATGATCTTAATTCAACGGACATGCACAGTTTTATCCATCCCTTGCAAGAAGCAGTACCACCAGCATGGGAATCAAAATCTGATTGGGATATTTTTAAAGACATTTCCGAAGCCTTTTCAGAATTAGCTAAAAACCATTTTCCAGATTCCGTAGAAGATTTGGTAACCATTCCGCTTTTGCATGATACACCGGCAGAAATTGCCCAAACCGAAATCAAAGATTGGATTAATGGAGAAACGGAAGCCATCCCTGGTAAAACGATGCCGGGAATGAAAATCGTTAATCGTGATTATAAAAATGTTTATAATCAATTTGTGTCCTACGGACCCAATATTCCTAAAAATGGTTTAGGCGCTCACGGGACCGGTTACCAAGTCAAAGATGAATATGAACGTCTGATGGATGAGCATCCAACAGAAAAATGGGATGACAAAACCTACCCATCTTTGAGAGAAGCTCGAGATGTTGCGAATACAATTTTAACGTTGGCTACTGTAACAAACGGGGAACTAGCCCATCGTTCCTATAAGAATATGGAAGAAAAGACAGGATTAGTTTTAGCAGATTTGGCCGAAAAGAACCGTGGTGCACGTGTAGATTTTGATGATTTATGTGCGCAACCAAGGCGACTTCTCAATAGCCCTATGTGGTCTGGACTAACAGAAAATGGTCGTGCCTATTCACCCTTCACCTATAATGTAGAACGATTGGTACCGTGGCGGACTTTAACCGGTCGGCAGCATTTTTATTTAGATCATCCGGGATATATCCAATTTGGTGAGCATTTACCCACATATAAACCGAAGCCCACACCGACGCAATTTGCAGAACTGAATGTGAGCGAAAGTGAACATCCTGCGAAAGTATTTAATTATCTCACACCCCACGGGAAATGGCATATCCATTCAACTTATGGAGACAATCATCGTATGTCCACGTTGAGTCGTGGTGTGGAACCATTTTGGATTAACGACAAAGATGCAGTGGAATTGGGAATTGTGGATAATGATTGGGTCGAAGTTTATAATGATAATGGTGTGGTTGTTACACGGGCCAATGTGAGTGCACGCATTCCGCGTGGAATTGTGATTATTTATCATGCAACTGAAAGAACCTTGTCAGTGCCAAAATCTCCCCTACGTGGCAATCGCCGAGCTGGAATGAATAACAGTCTAACACGTGCCCGTTTGAAGCCCAATCTTATGGTTGGGGGATATGGTCAATTTACCTATCATTTCAATTATTGGGGACCCACAGGATCAAACCGAGACACCTTTATTATGGTGCGAAAACTTCCCATCTTAAACTGGTGACAATTTAAAAGAGAGAATTATGGATATTAGAAGTCAAATTTCAATGGTATTTCACCTGGATAAATGTATTGGGTGCCACACATGTAGTGTAGCTTGTAAAAACATTTGGACCGACCGTAAAGGGACGGAATATATGTGGTGGAATAATGTAGAAACAAAACCGGGGACAGGTTTTCCTACGAGATGGGAAGACCAAGATAAATATAAAGGTGGCTGGGAATTAGTGGATGGAGAGTTAAAGCTTAAATCCACAAATAAAACAAAAACGATCACTAATATATTTCACAATCCTGACATGCCAACCATGGATGATTATTATGAACCATGGTCCTACAAATATAAAGATTTATTCGACGCCCCGGCGGGGGATGACCAGCCTACTGCAAAACCTATTTCAATGGTAACTGGCGAATACATGGATATTGAAGCAGGTCCAAACTGGGATGATGATTTATCCGGCTCACCTATTTATGCAGAAAATGATATCAATTTAGATAGTCTTTCTGACGAGCAAAGAGACCAGCTTTTTGCCATTGAACGTCTCATGATGTTTTATTTTCCACGGATTTGTAATCATTGTGTGAATCCATCATGCGTGGCATCTTGTCCTTCTGGAGCTCTGTATAAAAGGGGGGAAGATGGTATTGTTTTAATAGACCAAGAACGGTGTCGCGCATGGCGATCTTGTATTACAGCTTGTCCATATAAAAAAACCTATTATAACTGGAATACAGGTAAATCAGAAAAATGTATTTTATGCTTTCCACGGCTAGAGACAGGTCAAGCGCCCGCGTGTTTTCATTCCTGTGTGGGACGAATTCGATATTTGGGGGTCTTGCTGTATGATGCGGATAAAATTGAAGAAACGGCCAAGCATGCTGATCATGAATTGATTGATGCACAACGTGAAATGATTTTAGATCCATTTGATAAAAATGTGATTCGTGAAGCAAAGAAAAATGGTATTGCAGATTCTACCATAAAAGCAGCTCAAAATTCACCCGTCTATAAATTTGTTAAAGATTGGGGAATCGCACTGCCGCCCCATCCGGAATATCGCACATTGCCCATGCTATTTTATGTACCACCTATGTTGCCAGTTATGTCTGCACAAGAAGGGGATTCCGTCCGAAGTATTAATGAAGAGTATTTCCCTGATTTTGAAAAGGCAAGGGTGCCCATAAAATATTTAGCATCAATGTTCGGTGGTGGTAATGAAAGCCATCTTCGTTATGTGCTGAAAAAACAATCGGCAATTCGTGCGTATCGCCGTTCAGTTACCGTGGGTGATATTGATATGTTGGATGCAGAAAAAGCACTATTGGAAGCGGACTGTAATCCAGAAGAAGCGGATAAAATTTACAAACTCACATCACTTTGTACCTTCGATGATCGTTTTGTAATTCCGGCGGCTCACCGAGAAGAAGCCATTGAAATGATGAAAGATCCTTTAGAACATAAACAGGAAGTTGGTTTTGGCTTTAGAGAAGCACCAGCGCGGGGAAACTAATGGAAAATCAATACACCCAACTAATTCCCATGATTTCTTATCCAAACGTGGACACAGTCTCTGCCGTAAAAATGATGGAGAAAAATAACTCATCATCGCTGAATTCGTATTTGAATTTTATTGGTGAATCATCGTTAACAGATCTTCAAGAAAAATTCACCCAAACGTTTGATATGAGTCCCACCACCAGTTTGGACTTGGGGTGGCATTTATATGGTGAAGCCTATGAACGGGGCGCTTTTATGTTGAAAATTCGTGAATTACTTCGCACGCAAGGAATAGAAGAAACATCCGAATTGCCTGACCATTTGACTCATGTTTTAGCTGCAATGGATGGATTGAATGATGATGATTGTACGAAATTTGTTCATAGATATGTTCAGCCTGCTTTCATAAAAATCTTGGATGGATTTAAGGACTCCGACAATCCATATCAATATGCGATTCGGTATATTGATGAATTATTTAAAGAAAACTTTGGTAATATTCCAGGAGACGGTTGATGGATCAATTTAAACATTTTCTTGATACATTTTTCTTCAGCATGTTTCCTTATGTGACTATTTTTACTTTCTTTTTAGTCACCATTCAACGATACCGATCTAAAGCATATACCTACTCCAGTTTATCGTCTCAATTTTTAGAAAATAAACAACACTTTTGGGCAATGGTTCCGTTCCATTATGGTATCATTTCTGTTTTAACGGCTCACTTTGTTTGGTTTTTAGTTCCTGAAACTGTCTTGTGGTGGAATAGTGTTCCAGCTCGACTTTATGTCATGGAAGTAGCCATGTTTATATTTGGACTCATGACGCTTATTGGATTGGTGAATATCATTTTACGACGGCGAACAAATACCATGGCGAAAATGGTTACATCACCGGCCGATTGGTGGGTGTTTGCTTTTCTTACAGTTCAAGTGGTTACAGGGCTATATACTGCTTATTTTTATCGTTGGGGCTCCACTTGGTTTGCCGCTTCTTTAGCACCTTATTTATGGTCGGTAATAAAATTATCGCCTGATTTAACCTATATAACCGCAATGCCATTTATGGTTAAAGCACATATCGTTAGCGCCTATTCCATCATTTTACTCTTCCCATTCACACGTTTAGTTCATGCATTAGTTGTGCCCAATCCCTATCTCTGGCGAAAAACCCAAGTCGTGCGCTGGTATTGGAATCGAAAAACTATACGGACACCAGATGTTTCTTCCAAATCAAAAAGTAATTTCTAGCATATTAGTAAAATAAAGAAGCATGAAAAGTAATCAATCAAAAGCAAGAATTGTTCTTACCATGAATACAATCGCTTTTACCATTTGTTTTGCCGTATGGATGATGAATGGCGTGCTGATTACGTATTTGGTGGATAATGGTATTTATGTTTGGGACAAAGTTCAAATTGGATGGTTGATAGGTGTTCCTGTACTTACAGGTGCAATTATGCGTCTGCCTGTTGGTATTCTGACTGATAAATACGGCGGTAGAATTGTTTATACTGTACTCATGATTGTGGCTTCAGTAGCGACCTATTTTATGAGTGCCGCGGATACATATAATGAATTCATTATTGCCGGTCTTGGATTTGGAATAAGTGGTTCATCTTTTGCAGTTGGAATCGCATATACGTCAGTTTGGTTTCCAAAAGAAAAACAGGGTACTGCTTTGGGAATATTTGGTGCAGGAAACGCAGGTGCCGCAATTACGAGTATGGGGGCACCAGTTTTATTAATATATTTAACTAATAATGGGGCAGATTTAGATGCTTGGCGAATGATGCCAAAAATTTACGCATTGGTTTTGCTTGTAATGGCGGTGGTTTTTTACTTCACCACATATTCAAAAGTGGTAAAAGGGAGTTCTGCTAAAACGCTTTCTCAACGCTTGGCGCCCTTGAAAGAAATTCGGGTATGGCGGTTTGGAATTTATTATTTTCTTGTTTTTGGCGGTTTCGTAGCCTTGGCGCAATGGCTGATTCCTTATTATGTGAATGTGTATACCATGTCCGTTGTTACGGCGGGCATGATGGCAGCTATTTTCAGTTTACCATCGGGAATAATTCGAGCCGTAGGTGGGTGGATGTCTGATAAATTTGGTGCTCGTTTGGTCATGTATATTGTTTTGGGTGCCATCATTTTTTCCACAGCATTCGTCATTATTCCACGTATGGAAATTCAATCTCCTGGTGAAGGGATTATGACTAAAAAGTCCGGAGTTGTAACAGAAATAACTGAATCAACAATTACGGTTGATGATAAAGTGTACACGTTTCGTAATAAATCAAAAGCAGATTTAATCGATGTAGAGCCTAATATTTTAGTTTTTCCGAAAAATAGCTTTTGGCAGGTGCCGGTAGTGGAAGTGGGCGAGAATGTTGCCAAAAAACAATTATTAGCTCGGGGAATTACGCACATCTTTTTTCAAGCGAATGTATGGATTTTTACCTTTTTCGTTTTCATCATTGGCATCATGATGGGGATTGGCAAAGCGGCTGTTTACAAATTTATCCCTGAATATTTTCCGGAAGACGTGGGGGTTGTTGGGGGTATTGTAGGTGTTGTGGGTGGTTTGGGTGGATTTGTCTGTCCTGTCATTTTTGGATATTTATTGAAATCCACAGGATTGTGGACAACGACATGGATGTTCTTTTTTGTCTTATCGATCATTTGTTTAATATGGCTTCATTTGGTGGCTCGAAAAATGATTAAAACACGTGCGCCTGAATTATTGTCCGATTTAGAAGAGAAATTGGACGCTGGATCTTTTAATACTTTAACTACGGAAAATTGAATTGACTGATTTAACTAAATGGGACCCGGAAAATCAAGAATTTTGGAATTCCGAAGGTCAACATATCGCAAAGCGAAATTTATGGATTTCTATTCCCAGTTTATTGGTGGGGTTTGCCGTTTGGCTCATGTGGGGAATTATTACGGTTCAAATGAAAAATTTGGGTTTTCCATTTACACAAAGTGAACTTTTTACCCTAACATCTATCGCCGGACTCACAGGCGCAACATTGCGAATTCCCAGCTCATTTTTTATTCGATTGGCTGGGGGACGTAACACCATTTTCTTTACTACAGCCTTGCTTATGATCCCAGCATTTGGTGCGGGCGTGTTTCTTCAGGATGAATCAACACCGCTTTGGATATTTCAAATTTTAGCATTTCTTTCAGGATTTGGTGGCGGAAATTTTGCTTCGTCTATGAGTAACATCAGTTTTTTCTTTCCAAAAAGGATGCAGGGGTATGCACTTGGAATGAATGCGGGCTTGGGAAATTTCGGCGTAACCACCATGCAGATTCTCATACCATTGGTGATGACATTCCCCATGTTAGGTGCATTCAGCGGCGGCTCAATGATTTTAACAAGCAACAGTGGAACGATTTTTAAGCGCATTATGGCAGGGTCAGAAACATGGCTTGCAAATGCGGGCTGGGTGTGGATGATATGGCTTATTCCATTGGCATACTTTGGCTGGCGGCGATTGAACAATATTACCACAGAAGCAGTTACGCCGGGACTCAAAAGTCCGCTGGTTTCTTTTGGACGTATTTCATGGTTATTGCTCATTGGATTTGCAACAGCAGCTGTGGGTTTATACTTCATTTTGGAATTCAAAACATTGACATGGGTAAAATGGATAGTATTGCCAGCAGTGATTGCTGCAACAGTATTTCTGATGAAGTCATTGTCGCCGGGAGAAATAAAGAAAAACCTGGAACGGCAATTCAAAATATTTGACAATAAACATACGTGGGTTATGACCATTATTTATACCATGACCTTTGGATCTTTTATTGGCTTTTCCGCTGTGGTAGGTTTATCTATAAAATTTATTTTTGGTGTAAAACATATTCTTGGGGCTGATGGTGTTTGGCAGCATGTAGCTAATCCGGAAGGTCCGGCAACATTTATGTTTGCATGGGTGGGAGCATTCATCGGCGCTTTGATTCGGCCGGTCGGTGGAAAAATTGCCGATAAAGTGGGTGGCGCTATTGTAACACAATGGGTATCTATTGTTATGGTTGTTTCAGCGATCGGCGTTGGATATTATTCAAAACTGGCCTATCAATCTGCAACTCCACAAGATTATTTCATGCCGTTCTTTATCATTCTTGTAATATTGTTTACCGCCACAGGAATTGGTAACGGCTCTACTTTTAGAACCATTTCAATCGTATTTAATAAAGAACAGGCTGGGCCAGTTTTGGGTTGGACGTCTGCTGTTGCAGCGTATGGCGCTTTCCTAATTCCGAAAGTAATCGGTGAAAATATGTCATCAGGAACACCAGAATTAGCCATGTATGGTTTTGCCGTTTTTTATGCTGTCTGTGCTGTCTTGAACTGGTGGTATTATCTTGGGCCAAAAGCGGATTATAAAAATCCATAGAATGAACAAGATTTGAGTTAGAGCTTGTCTTAAGGAATGTGGTGTGTTGCCATGATTTTTAACTCAACGCTTCGCTTTTAAGTCAAGTCCGATTAAATAAAGGAAGATATGATGAAAGAAAAAACAGTAGGTGAAATTGTGACAGGCAATATTCGGACTGCCACGGTATTCAAAAAATTCGGAATTGATTTCTGTTGCGGGGGAGGGAAGGCCATTCGAAAAGCTTGTGACGAAAAAGGAGAAAATTTTGAAGATCTCTTGACTGAATTGAATTTGGTAATGGAATCAACCCAAAAGGATCTTGATTTTCAAAAAATGCCATTAGATGATTTAATCGATTATATTTATGAAAAGCATCATAGATATTTGTACGAAAATGGACCCATCACCGCACAATTTGTAAATAAAGTAGCGCAAGTGCATGGACAGCGGTATCCTGAAACTATGGAAATTGAAAAAATCTTCAGCGAATTGCTATCCGAGCTGAATCACCACATGTTTAAAGAAGAAAATATTCTATTTCCCTACGTTAAAAAATTGGTAGCTATGGATCAAGGTGAATCTGTTGAATCCCAAGCACGAACTTTTGTGAAATTTCCGATTCGCGTCATGCAAATGGAGCATGATACTGCAGGAAAAATGTTGAAAAAATTGAATGAATTATCATCCAATTACACGTCACCGGAAGATGCCTGTAATACGTATCGTGCATCTTTTGCTAATCTCAAAGAATTAGAAGATGATATACATTTTCACATTCATTTAGAGAATAACATTCTGTTCCCAAAAGCCATTGAATTAGAATCAAAACTTTCGATTTAATGTTGATTGGAATAAAAAAATAGCTGTGAAGTAGAATGGATAAAGGTCTTAATAAACAGTTCTCCTACATGATTGCTATGTTGGTAATTATCGGAATAGTTATGATATTTAAAAATTCAACTTTTCACATTCCGGGGAACCAACAAGACTATGCACCGAAACAACCTATCGCATTTTCTCATCAACTTCATGCGGGTGAAATGGAAATTAATTGCCAGTATTGTCATTTTGGCGCGGAAGACAGTAAACACGCAGGTATTCCACCGGCGAATGTGTGTATGAACTGTCACAAGTTTGTTAACAATACTTTCGACGAGACACGGTTGGCAGATCAGGAAAATCGAGAACCCATTGCTAGTTCTGAAATTGCAAAAATTTATGCATCTTTGGGACTGTCATTATTGGGAGAAAAAGTTTCATCAGGAAAACCAACGGAGTGGGTGAAAGTACATAACGTTCCAGACTTTGTGTTTTTCAGCCACAAACCCCATGTTAACGCCGGTGTGGATTGTGCGAAATGCCATGGAGATGTGTCCACAATGACTCGTGTTAAACAGGTAGAAGATCTTTCCATGGGATGGTGCCTAGACTGCCATCGGCAAGATCACAAAACTCTTCAAAATTCAGCGGGACGAACAGCCCAATTGCAAGATTGTGCTTCTTGTCATTATTAACCAATTATGTCAGAATCCATGAAAAAATATTATACAAGTCACGAAGATAAAGCATGCGAAACAAATTGCACTTGTAGTGATTTGCCGTCTGTTGAAGATGCGAAATTAACCGCCGGATTTACTCGGCGAAGTTTCTTAAAAACAAGTGGATTTTCATTCGCTGCATTTATGGTAGCGTGCAGCAAAACGCCTGTGCAAAAAGCAATCCCATTTTTAATTCAACCTGAAGAAGTGATGCCGGGGAAAGCCATTTGGTATGCATCTACCAGTTTTGCTTGTGATGCTGGTTGTGCCGTCCATGTGAAAAATAGGGATGGTCGCCCTATTAAATTAGAAGGCAACCCAAGGCATCCTATGACACAAGGGGGACTATGTGCTCAATGTCAGGCTAGTTTGATTGAACTCTATGATTCAACGCGTATATTAGATCCAATTTTATATAGGCAAAGTTCAACTTGGAAAGCGTTAGATAGTTATGTTATTAAAGAATTAAGAAAAATAAGAGATAAGGGTAAAGAAATTGTAATTCTTACGGGCACAGTAACCAGCCCTTCTATGTTATACACCATTCAGAAATTTAAAAAGAAATTCAAAACAGTTTCTCATGTTCAAATGGACGATTATTCTTATTCCGCCATTTTAGATGCCCATGAAAAGAATTATGGCCAACGAATTCTGCCTAAATACCGGTTTGACAAAGCTGATTTGATTGTGTCCATTGATGCAGATTTTTTGGGATCATGGGTTTCTCCCGTCCAGTTTACTAAAGATTTTCAAAAAAATAGAAAACTGGACAGCAAGCATATTTCTAAATTGATTCAAGTGGAATCCCGGATGTCTATTACTGGTGCGAAAGCAGATGAACGCATTGCAATGACACCCACAGAAATGAAAGCATTTATGTCGGATTTGAATGCAATAATTCAGGGGAAAAATGGGACGAATCTCCATGCGAAAAAAATTGCCAGACTGTTAAAAAATCACCGGGGAAAATCATTGGTCATTTCCGGAATTAACGATATAAATATTCAATTATTTGTAAATCAAATAAACCAAAGCTTGGGTAATGTAGGCCGGACATTGGATATAAAGAAACCGAGTCGATTATTTGCAGGTTCGGATTCATCTATTCACTCACTTATAGCCAAAATCGAGAGCGGTATGGTTGGCGCTCTCATGATATCTGGCACTAATCCGGTTTACATTCTACCCAAGGGTGAACAGTTTGCGTCTAGTATGGGAAAAGTGGATTTATGCATTTCTTTTTCTGATATGCACAATGAAACTACCGCCTATTGCAATGTGATTGCCCCGGGGCTTCATGATTTAGAATCTTGGAATGATCATGAACAAACGACAGGCATACTATCTATGACGCAACCTGTTATTCGTCCATTTGGAGAGAATCGTTCTTTGCGTCAATCCTTATCTACATGGATGGGACTCAAGCAAGATGAGCGTGATTTGGTTCGTAATTATTGGAAAAAAGTATTTACATCCCGCGTGAAAAGCGGAAAAACATTTATCCGATTTTGGAATGAATTGGTCCATAATGGATTTACAACTATTTCATCTAAACAAAAACTGCTCACTGGATTTAAAGATCAGCAAGTTAAAATTGATACTCGACAAAAGAATAAGTTGGAACTGGTCTTATTTCAGTCATCTCAAATGGGTCATGGTCGTCATGCAGAAAATCCGTGGCTTCAGGAATTACCTGATCCCATTACCAAATTAACTTGGGATAATGTGGCTTCCTTTTCACCCAAAACGGCAGATGCCTATCACCTACAAAAAGGTGATCTTATCGAAATTACATCGGGAAAAATAAAAATCAAATTGCCTGTATTTTTACAACCTGGACAAAAGAACAATACCCTTGTGGCCGCTTTAGGGTATGGTCGAAAAGGGACAGAACGGTTTCGTGAAATTGGTCCTGATTGGTTAGAAAAAAAAGATACAGTCAAAAAGGGAGAAACGGTGGGGTCATCAGTTTCATCGATGATTTTATTTGATGAAAATTTTCAGTATGGTGGCTTGCCAGTAACTATAGAAAAAACCGGAAAAACTTGGGATTTGGCTCTAACGCAAACCTATAATACTTTGAAAAATCCTGAAAATACGTCACCCGCCAGTATGCCAGTCAGGCCCTTCATTCAGGAAACCACTTTTAACGAAATTCAGAAAAACCCTACGGCAGGAAGTCATCATGGTCATCCAATTACAACACTTTGGGAAGATGATCATACCTACGAAGGGCATCACTGGGGTATGGCCGTGGATTTGTCTTCTTGCACGGGATGTTCATCCTGTATAGTGGGCTGCCAAGTTGAAAATAATGTGCCGGTTGTGGGCAAAGATGAAGTATTGCGAAAACGAGATATGGCGTGGCTCCGAATGGATCGATATTATTCCGGTGATGGGGAAGATGTGGATGTGTCCTTCCAAGCCATGATGTGTCAACATTGCGATAATGCACCTTGTGAGCCGGTTTGTCCTGTTTTGGCCACGGTGCATAGTTCCGAAGGACTCAATCAGCAAATTTACAACCGTTGCGTGGGAACGCGATACTGTGCCAATAATTGTCCCTATAAAGTTCGGCGATTTAATTGGTTCGATTATGCACACGATGATGTGATGCAGAATATGGTCTTGAACCCGGATGTGACAGTGAGATCCCGTGGCGTTATGGAAAAATGTTCCATGTGTGTGCAACGAATTCAAGAAGCCAAGTTTGAAGCGAAACGGTTGGGTGTTCCATTAAAAGATGGGGATATCAAATTAGCTTGCGAACAATCCTGCCCGGCGGATGCCATAGTTTTTGGGGATTTGAATGATCCTGAAAGTCGTATTTCTAAAATGACACAAGGTGGACGACATTATAAAGTGTTGGAAGAATTGAATGTATTGCCAACTGTAGGATATCTCACCAATGTGAGAAACCGTAACGCTATCGAAAAAAAGGGGGAACATAATGGCTGATTATGTAAGCATTCGCGAACCCCAAATTCATGGCAATAAAAATCATGCCGATGTTACCCAAGATGTCTGCAACATTATGGATCGAAAACCTACGTGGTTGTGGTGGCTGGGTTTTGGATTGGCGTTAAGTGCATTGATCCTTGGAATTGTTTCGGTGAGCTATCAGATCATGACGGGAATTGGCACTTGGGGTTTGAATAAAACAGTTGGTTGGGCATTTGATATTACCAATTTCGTTTTTTGGGTTGGGATTGGTCATGCTGGTACATTGATTTCTGCAATCCTATTTTTATTTCGTCAAAAATGGCGGACATCCATTAATCGTTCTGCAGAAGCCATGACTATATTCGCCGTTATTTGTGCTGGATTATTCCCTATCATTCATATGGGACGACCTTGGTTGGCATATTGGATGTTTCCCTATCCGAACTTTCGTGGTCCATTGTGGATAAATTTTAGATCTCCATTGGCTTGGGATGTATTTGCAATTGGGACTTATCTTATAATTTCAGCAACTTTTTGGTACTTTGGAATGATTCCAGATTTAGCAACTGTTCGAGATAGAGCAAAAAGTAAATTGAAAAAGTTTTTTTTTGGAGTATTAAGTCTAGGCTGGAATGGCAGTTTTCGAGTTTGGCATCGATACGAAACTGTTTATGCACTATTAGCTGGTTTAGCTGCTCCCTTGGTTGTCTCCGTCCATACTGTGGTGAGTTTTGATTTTGCAACATCTGCTATCCCGGGGTGGCATACCACAACATTTCCACCATATTTTGTGGCAGGTGCGGTATTTAGCGGATTTGCAATGGTATTAACACTCATGATTATTGCTAGAAAAACATTACGATTGGAAGACTACATTACTTTAAACCATATTGAGAATATGACCAAAGTCATTATTCTAACAGGCGGGATTGTAACATTATCCTATGCTACGGAATTTTTTATGGCATGGTATTCTGGAAATGGGTATGAGCAATTTGTGTTCTTAAACCGTGCGCTTGGTCCTTTTGCATGGGCCTACTGGATTATGGTGGGATGCAATTTAATTACGCCACAATTTTTTTGGTTCAGGTCCATTCGGCGAAATGTGGTTCTTGTTTTCATTCTGTCTATTTTTGTCAATATTGGTATGTGGTTTGAACGTTTCGTTATTATTGTGACATCACTTCATCGGGATTTTTTACCTTCATCCTGGAGCATGTACACACCAACATGGGTCGAGATTGGCACACTGATTGGAAGTTTTGGTTTATTTTTCACACTCTTTCTATTATTTATTAGAACCATGCCTATGATTTCTATGGGAGAAGTCAAATCGGTTTTGCATTACCGTGGTAATGGAGACAATCAAAATGTATAGACAAATAGTTGCAGAATTTAGAAATGAGTTTGATCTCACCGATGCGGTGCAAGCTGTGCGAGATGCTGGATTTGAAATTGTAGATGCATATACGCCATTTGCTGTCCACGGATTAGATAAAGCCATGGGATTGAAAAAATCAAGAATAAATCAAATAAGCTTTTTATTTGCATTGATTGGAATTACCGTTGGTATTCTCGGTCAGTATTGGGTATCAGCTATCAATTGGCCCATAAATATTGGTGGAAGACCTTGGAATTCGCTTCCGGCTTTTATGCCTGTAGCATTTGAAGTCATGATTCTTTTTTGTGGATTGGGAACGGTTTTTAGTTTTTTTGCATGGCGAAAAGTGAAGTACGGGAAACAAGGGTTACAACCCAATTTACGTGCTACAAATGATCGATTTTATGTGGTAGTGAAACAGGGGCAAGAACGAAAATCAACTTCTGTTGTAGCGGATATAGTGACAGAAAATCATGGTGAAATGGTAGAACAATAAAATGGAAATGAAATCATTCATAAAATTTGGTTTTGCAATGGTTATTATCTATGGATTGGGTCTCTTGATCTCTTCTGATCGTACAAAACCTAATTCTGAATTTATTCCAGAGATGGTTCATTCCATCGCCTATGATGCCTTTGCGCCAAACCCCAATAATGCAGATGGGAAAACCTTACAACTCCCACCGGAAGGTAGCATCGCATTAGGATTTATGTCAGAATATCCAGATGGAGAACTCACACGAGAAAATGCCGGGGATGTATTAAAAAGCCCTTTCGATGCTGCGACTGCCGATTTAGCGCGCGGTGCGAAAATGTATGCCACATTTTGTCAGGTATGTCATGGCATATCTGGTGACGGTGATGGCCCGGTTACAAAACGGGGCGTTCCACCACCACCATCATTAAAAACTGAAAAGGTGGCTCAATTGAAAGATGGAGATCTGTATTATTTGATTTCAAATGGTGTGGGCAACATGCCACCCTATAAAACACAAATGAAACGAAGTGACCGGTGGTTGGTTGCCCATTTCATAAAAACATTAAAATAGACTGATGAATACTAAATTCAAAATCGAACAATCATTGTTTAACAAATTAAGTGTTGCGACTGCAATTGGTTTAATTACAATTATTTTTGGTATTGTATTTACAGATAGAATTTGGCCAAATATTTTATTGGCGGCTTGGTATGTTACAGGAATTGGGTTTTCTGGAATTATGTTTGTTGCCATTCATTATGTTAGTAACGCAGGTTGGGCTGTGGCCATTCGGCGAATTCCGGAAGCGATGTTTTCTGCATTGGGAATTGGCTTTTTACTGATGATACTTGTAGTGTTTGGCTCTCATCATATTTATGAATGGACCCATTTAGACGTAGTGGCAAATGATCCGATTTTACTTGGTAAACAACCTTGGTTGAATATTACCAGTTTTACAATCAGGGTCCCCATTTATTTTGGTATCTGGTATTTAATTGGAAAACCTATTTTAAATCATTCTCGGAAACAAGATGAAACGGGAGACCCATCTCATACCAAAAAATCTGTGCGATGGTCAGCTGCATTTCTGTATTTAGGGGGTATTGCTTTTGTTATTTCCAGTTTCGATTGGATCATGTCGGTAGAGCCCCATTGGTTTTCCACCATATTTGGGTTTTACAATTTCGCCGGCATGTTTAATGCGGGATTAGCCTTCATGATTATTTTACTTATTTACCTTCGCCGTAGCGGTTTTTTAACCGAATTAAAAAATGATCATCTTCATGAATTGGGGCGATATTTATTCGCGTTTACCGCATTTTGGATTTATATCTGGTTTTGTCAGCATATGCTAATTTGGTATGCCAATCTTCCTGAAGAAACAGGATATTATTTAATTCGTCACTTTGGTGCTTTTGGTTTATTAACCATTTTAAATATTTGCTTGAATTGGCTTATTCCATTTACGATTTTATTATTTAGAAAATCAAAACGATCTGAAAAATCTTTACTAATTGCATCTTCTATAGTTCTAATAGGACATTGGACAGATTTGTATATTATGATTTTTCCAGCTTTATTAGAAAATAATATACCTGTTTTTGGCCTATTAGAAATTGGGGTTATCATTGGAATAACAGGAATTATTTTCTGGACGGTTTTGGGTAGCTTATCTAAATGGAATCTGATACCGAAAAAAGATCCCTATCTAGAAGAAAGTTTGAAATTGCATACTTAATAATAAAAATGAGATAATCATGATTAAACAAACACTATTGATAATGTCAGTTGTTGGTATATTGCTTGCAGATTCCAATCCATTAAAATTTTCGGGACAAATACGTCAACGATTTGAAATGGTGGATAAGGATTTTTCCGATACAACTGGATTTAATAACCAAAACTACCTGCGGACGCGCTTTGCCGTATCCTTCGATAATGACGATTACAGCACATTCGTCCAATTGCAGGATTCTCGCATTTTCGGAACTGAAACAAATACTTTAAAAGATGGGACTGCTGACGCATTAGATGTTCATCAGGCCTACTTCAAACTCAAGAACTTATTTGGAATGCCATTAAGCGCAAAAGTGGGACGGTTCGAAGTGGCTTACGGTCCACAGAGACTCATTGGCGTTGTAGGTTGGCATAATATTGGCAGAAGTTTTGACGGCGTTATTTTCAATTTTTCCAACGATTTTGCCAATGTGGATTTCTTCAACTTAAAGCAAGTTGAAGCCGCCACCGTGAATGACGACGATGATTTTAACGTTCGTGGCGCTTATGCTAATTTGAGCTTATTGGAAGGGCAAACTACACAAGCATTTGCCATTCAGAATGGGGATAGATTGACATTTGGCGGCTATGGAAAAGGTGCATTTGCAGGTGTGAGTTACGAATTAGAATTCGCCATGCAAAATGGGGCGGAATCGGATGATGTGAATTACGGCGGAATGATGTATGGCTTGAATGCTGGGTATAAAATTGCCGGTGTAACGCTGTCTGCTGGAATTGATCTTGTTTCGGGTGATGATACGGCCACAACAGATGTGAATGAGTCGTTCTATACGCTTTACGCCACCAACCATAAATATTATGGATATATGGATTATTTTCTGAATATCCCGGCGCATACAGACGAATTGGGGTTACAGGATATTCATGTAAAAATGTCAGGGATCAAAGTAGCAGAATTTGGTGTGAATGTGGCGTATCATTTGTTTAATGCAGATCAAAGTGCAGATGCATTTGGAAACGAATTGGATATCACATTGATAAAACCTATCGCTGAAAAAGTGAAAGTGGTTGCTGGGTATTCACTATTTATGCCGGGGAAATTGAAGGCAGAAAATGGCGCGAATGGCAGTTTTGCTTATCTAATGACTATTGTAAATTTTTAGAAAAAAGAAATGGTTTTTAGAAGAAAAGTTAATCAGATAATTTTGTTAATAGCATTATTCAGTATAATGATTATTATGGGTTGCTTTACATATAATATTAATTAAGAAAAAGTGGATGCTACTAAAACCCAGGACTATATTTTGGATACCTGTTTTTAATTGGAAGAAATTGGAGATATTTTACAATTTGAGTGGAAAGTTTTTAATCGCTTTCATTGATAATGAAAAGCAACCTTTGGAACACCAACAAAGAAACAAATAATGAATGAAATAAAAATGCACTGGCCGGAAAAATCGTTTAATGAACTAAAATCTGTTGTTTTGAATGCGTTGGAACATAATGCCAGTTACTATAATCATAATATAATGGGGTTACCAGCAACTTATCTTGATCCAAAAATGTTTCCGGCGGATGCAGATTTTCTTGAGGATGCACCATTCATTCAATCATTTATTGAAAATCCAAATCATATTGGACTTCATACATATGATTCATCCCTACCAACATTTAATGGTACCCAACAAATTGAAATAGATTTACTTCGGATTTGTGCAGAAGAAATATTTAAAGCAGTACCCAACACTTATGACGGGTATGTTGCTTCAGGCGGCACCGAATGTAATATTCAGGCAATTTGGATTTATCGTGAATATTATAAAAATGTACTTAATGCGAAAAATGATGAAATAGTGGTATTGTTTTCGGAAGATACCCATTATTCTCTTTATAAAGCCTGCAATATTTTACATTTGAATTTCAAAGTACTGGATGTGGATTTCCATAATAGGGTGATTAATCTGGAGAATTTAGATAATCAATTGAACAAGTTGAAAGTGGATGGTGTTAAATATTTTATTACAGTATTGAATATGGGTACTACCATGTTTGGATCTATCGATGATATTGATTCGATCACTCATTTATATAACTCTCATAATCTTCAATTTAAAATACATGTTGATGCTGCATTTGGAGGATTTATTTATCCATTCACCAATCCCAATAATATTTTCAATTTCGAGAATCCGAATGTTGATTCATTATCAGTGGACGGTCATAAAATGCTCCAAGCACCTTATGGCACTGGGATATTCCTGATAAAAAAAGGAATGATCGATAATGTTTTAACTGAAGAGGCAAGTTATATCGAAGGATTGGACCACACCTTGTGTGGTTCCCGTTCAGGTGCAAATGCAATCGCTACCTGGATGATTTTAAATATACATGGATCGAAAGGTCTCATGAATCATATGGAACAATTAATAAGAAAGACAGCCTTTATTTGTAAATCTTTATCTGAATTAGATATTCGCTTTTTCAGGAATGAATACATGAATATTGTAACAATCCTGTCGGAAGATATTCCAAGGAGAATCTGTGAAAAATATACTTTGGTACCTGATACGCATAAAGGCCAGCCCAAGTGGTGGAAAATAGTTGTTATGGAACACGTAAACTGGCAATTGATAGATAATTTTTTAAATGATGTGACTCAATATAAAAATGAAACCATTGAAATGAGTTTCAATTGTGAATAAATAAAAGAAAAAGAATGTTTGAATAACCATATGAAACGAACGATATAATGAAAAATAAACAATTGTTGATTCTCGGTGGAGGAACTGCAGGAAATATCTTCAGCCACCGGTTTCCAAAAGAACTCAATCCGGACGAATGGGATATCACAGTAGTAGACAAATCCCCAATCCACTATTATCAGCCAGGATTTTTATTCATACCATTCGGTATTTATAAACCTGAAGATGTTGTTAAAAGCAAATCGGATCTTTTGCATCCAAAAGTGAATCGTATATTTTCTGAAATTGACCGAGTTATTCCAAATGAAAATACCGTACGATTAATAGATGGAGTTCAACTTCGATATGACTTCCTCATCATTGGAACCGGTGTTAATATTGCACCGGAGGAAGTTGAGGGAATGAATGGTGAATTATGGGGAAGGGACGTGTTAGATTTTTATACTTATGATGGTGCTGTCGCCCTACAAAAAGCCATGAAAAACTTTCGTGGTGGAAACCTCGTTGTTCACGTGACAGAAATGCCCATTAAATGTCCTGTTGCACCATTAGAGTTTGCTTTTCTTTCTGATGATTATTTTAAAAGAAATGGGAATAGAGCTGAAACCCATATCCATTATGTCACTCCATTGTCAGGTGCATTCACAAAAGAAGAGGCATCATCTGTGTTTGGAAATTTTTTATCTGAAAAAAATATTCACATTCATACAGAATTTAATATTGCTGCTGTAGATAATAAGTCCAAAGAGATAATTTCTTGGGATGATCGTAAAATCCCTTTTGATTTATTAGTAACAGTGCCAACCAATATGGGTTCAGAAATGATTGAAAGGTCAGGAATAGGAGATGAGCTCAATCTTGTTCCTACGAATCCGAATACCTTAAAGGCTAAACATTTTGATAATATTTTTGTAGGAGGCGATGCATCAGACATCCCGACCTCAAAAGCCGGATCTGTGATCCATTTTCAATCGGAAGTCATTATCCAAAATATGTTAGCTTTAATCAATGATTACCCAATGCAAGCTGAATATAATGGCCACTCAAATTGTTTTATTGAAACTGGAAATGAAAAAGCAATTCTGATAGACTTTGATTATAAGAATGATCCAACTATTGGAAAATTTCCTATACCTGGCATTGGGCCTCTATCCTTATTAAAAGAGACGAGAATAAATCACTTAGGTAAAATGGCATTCAAATGGATATACTGGTCTCGAATCATTAAAGGGAAAGAAATCCCATTTACATAATAAAACGAAAGGATTAAAACATGAATGAACAATTTAATGAAATCAAATTCGATGAAGAAGGTTTTTTAATCAATCATACCGATTGGACGGAGGAATTGGCAAAAAAAATCGCAGACTGTGAGGAGATTTATGATCTTTCTCCACGGCATTTTGAAGTGATTTATGTCATAAGAGAGGAATTCTCTTTGAATGGAGAATCGCCAACTTTGCGAAGGTTGACTAAAGTCCATGGATTTCCAACCAAAGAATTATATCAATTATTTCCGGGCGGTCCAGGAAAAAAAGCAGCCAAAATTTCTGGAGTAAAAAAACCACACGGGTGTATTTGAAAGGAGTCGATTATGAAAAATAACACAAAAAAGGTGGCCATCATTTGTTCCAAAGGATCTTTGGACGGGATTTATCCTGCGCTCATTTTAGCTAACGGAGCTAGGATGGAAGGAATGGATGCGATGATCTTTTTCACATTTTTTGGATTGGAAGCTATAACTAAAGACAAAATAAAACATATCCAAGTGGCAACGGTTGGCAATCCGGCTATGCATATCCCGACAATGTTGGGAGGTCTACCGGGAATGTCCAAGTTGGCAACTCATATGATGCAAAAAGAGATGGATAAGTTAGACATCCCTCATGTGGATGAATTCATTGAAATGTTGGATGATGCAGGTGCTGAATTATACGCTTGTAAACTGGCTATGGATATGTTTCATCTGGAATCGGAAGACTTGATCGATCGAGTGAATGGTGTATTAACTGTTGGTGAATTTTACGAAAAAACAGATGATGCAAAGATCATTTTCACCTAAAACGGGTAAATGACAAGAACATCAAGATACTTCATTAAAACATCATTCCTTTGTTTTGGGTTGGGTATAGCAACAGGGTTTTGGCAATATGGACACTTTGTTTTTGATTGGTCGGCGCCATCTACGCTCATTATGGCTCATACACATATTATTCTAATCGGAGGTATGATGAATATGATTATTGGTGTAGCTACATGGTTTTTTCCACGTTCAAAAAAAGGATATAAGTATTACAACCCAAAGTTCATGTGGGCTTTGTATTGGGTATTGGCCATGGCGACCATTGGACGATTTTTCGCAGAATTATTTGCCGGGTATCAAGCTGACCGTACGCTATTAGTTATGGCTTTTTGGGCATCAGTCCTCCAAATGGTCTCGCTTTGTTTCATCTTTTTACAATTATGGGATAGAGTACGATCGAAGGGAAGCAATATTAGAGAACAATTAGGTGAATCATTTTGAAAAGGTTCAACAAAATGAAAAATTGGAAATATTAGGACAAAAAGGTCATAATAATGATTTTGATTAATAGGGTTTGAATTGGTAACATCGCACTTCATGTTGTACTCAAAATCTGCCGAATACGCTATTCAAGCCATGATCTATTTGGCTGAACATAAACCGAAAAAACCAGTCATGATTCGTAAAATTGCTGAAGATTATGATATTCCATATCAATTTTTAGCAAAGATAATGCAGGTTTTAGTTAAGAATAGATTAATTAAAGCAACAAGGGGTAGAACAGGTGGAGTAGAATTGGCTAAATCTGCTGATAAGATATATCTAAACCAAATTGTTTATGCAATAGATGGACTCCCTCCTGAAAAAGATATGTGTGTAATTGGTTTAGATTATTGTTCAGGCGAGACTCCCTGCCCATTGCACGATAGATATAAACCTATTCGAAAGCAATTAAAAAGTCTACTATCAGATGAACCATTAGATGATTTAGCAAAAAGAGTTATTGCAAAACGAAAAAAAATGAAAGACTAGATTTTACGAATCAACATAAATATCTTACAAATTTTACTTATTTAATTTTTCATTATAGTTTTGATTTATTAAATTCCGCACTCGTTTTTAAACGGTTTACCATTACCAAATCAATTTAATCATTATAATACCAAGGACATTTAATGGATAAAAATCAACACCACGAAGAAAGCTTTTGGCGCAAATACATTTTTTCTGTAGATCATAAAGTAATCGGTCTTCAATATGGAATAACTAGTCTGCTTTTCTTATTTTTTGGTTTTTGCCTGATGATGGTTATGCGCTGGCAACTTGCTTACCCTGAAGAAGCGGTTCCATACGTAGGAAAATTATTGGGAGATGGAGGAATTTTACTTCCTGAAATATATAATTCATTAGGAGCAATGCACGGTACTATCATGATTTTTCTAGGTGTTGTTCCATTAGCAGTTGGTGCTTTTGGAAACTATTTTGTTCCATTGCAGATCGGCGCTCCGGATATGGCATTCCCAAAACTGAATATGACTAGTTATTGGAGTTATTTCGTAGGTGGCGTTATTATGATAGCCAGTTTCTTTTCGCCTGAAGGTGCTGCACGTTCAGGATGGACATCTTATCCGCCTTTGGCTGATATTGAGACAGGTCAAACCATGTGGCTAATAGGGATGGTATTTTTGATTACTTCATCTTTATTAGGATCTATAAATATTATTACAACAATTGTACAACTTCGTGCTCCGGGACTTACCTGGATGCGTTTGCCATTTTTTATATGGTCACAGTTTATAACTGCATTTTTGTTGGTCATGGCATTCCCTCCCTTAGAAGCCGCCGCTGTTTTACAATTAATGGATCGAGTAGCGAGTACAAGTTTCTTTTTACCCAGTGGTTTAGTTGTATCAGGAGAAGTATTAAATGTGAGTGGGGGTGGAAGCCCCTTATTGTGGCAACACTTATTCTGGTTTCTCGCTCATCCAGAAGTTTATGTATTAATTTTACCCGCAATGGGTATTGTGGCAGAAGTTTTGGCAAATAATACACGAAGACCACTTTGGGGTTATAAATCTCTAGTATTTTCAGCTGTATTTTTAGGTTTTATGTCATTTATTGTTTGGGCGCACCACATGTTTATTACTGGTATGGGTAGTGCAATGAGTTCATTTTTTCAAACTACTACCATGATTATTTCTATTCCATCCGTTATTATACTGTCTGCAATGTTTATTTCATTATGGGGTGGATCAATTAGATTTAATACACCAATGTTATTTGCTTTGGCATTTCTACCTATGTTTGGAATCGGCGGATTAACAGGGCTACCTTTAGGTTTGGCAGCCTCCGACATACATTTACATGATACGTATTATGTTATTGGTCATTTTCACTATGTAGTTGCACCTGGAACTATTTTTGCATTGTTTGCAGGTATTTATTATTGGTATCCAAAAATGACAGGGAGGAAAATGAGTGAATTTCTTGGAAAACTGCATTTTTGGCCATCATTAATTTTTATGAATGGTGTTTTTATGCCTATGTTTATTCAAGGTCTTGCTGGAATTTCAAGACGTCTATGGGATGGTGGTTTAGAATATGCCCATGCTTCTGGAACTTTACAATGGAATGAATTTATGTCTATATCTGCTTGGTTATTGGGATTAGCACAGATTCCATTTATCATCAATATTTTTTATAGCATGAAAAAAGGTAAAAAAGTAGGTAAGAATCCTTGGAATTCAACAACATTAGAATGGGTTGCACCATCACCCCCATTGCCCCATGTAAATTTTGAATCAATTCCAGAAGTTCATCGCGATCCTTATGAATATAGTATTCCAGGACGAAAAAGAGACTTTACACCTCAAACTGAACCGAAAAAAGGGTAAAATTTTATGGAAATACCATATACAGTTGAAGAACGACCAGATACAGGATTAATAAATTCCAAATTAGGGATTTGGTTATTTCTAGCTTCAGAAGTTATGCTTTTTGGAGGTTTATTTTCCGCATACGTATTTCTTCGTTTGGGTGCCCTGGATGGCGCATTTCATGAATGGGGACAGGAATTAAATGTTCCTTTAGCTACATTAAATACACTTATTTTAATATCCTCGAGTGTAACCATGGTTATGTCTTGGGCATCGTTAAAAATGAATGATTTTAAAAAATTCAAAATGTATATGGGTATTACATTATTATGTTCTGTTGGATTTTTGGTTATTAAATACATTGAATACACGTCCAAATTTCATCATGGAATTTTTCCAAGTACCAATACATTTATGGCTATTTATTTTACATTAACAGGCCTTCATGGTTTACATATCATAGGCGGAATGATTGTTAATGGTTTCTTAATGGGACCCGGTTCTAAAATGTGGAAAACGGAACCTGAACATTTTACAAATCGGATTGAGATAGCCGGCTTATATTGGCATTTTGTTGATTTAGTTTGGATCTTCCTTTTTCCAGTTCTTTATTTGTTGTAGGAGGCATAATGAGTAATCAGAGTATGGATGATATCAAAAGTCATGTAAAAGTTTATATGATTGTTTTTGCATCATTGGCGGTGCTGACAGTTGTAACAGTTGCAGCATCCTATTTGAATTTAAGTTCAGGTGAAGCCATATTTTTGGCATTAATTATCGCCACGATTAAAGGATCGTTAGTTGCTAGTTATTTTATGCATTTAATGTCCGAAAAAGCGCTGATTACTTGGATGTTAATGTTAACATTGGTTTTCTTTTTTATCCTCATGTTTATACCAACTGTTGCTTTTTTTGATTGGGTAAATATTTCATGATTTCACTTAAATCTTTTCATCTGTTTTTTATTTTCATGTCTATCATTTTATCTATATGGTTTGCCGTTTATGAATTTCAATTGAGTGAAAGTAGTAAACTATTTGCATTTCTTTCATTGGCTGTAAGTGTTGGTTTGTGTTTTTACGGCATAAAAGTTTATAAAAAATTCAAAGCATTATAATGTTAAGTAAAACAACTTTAATATTCTTTATTTTCGTATTTGAAATGGCATGGGCGTGTGCAACGTGTTATGGTGCTCCCGATGCTCCTGAATCTCATGGATTGAATGGAGCAATATGGACATTATTGGTAATAACTGGCGGTGTCCTTTCTAGTATAGTAGCCAGTATTATTTCTATACGAAATAAGACAAAAACATTTATGAAAAATCAAAATAACTGATTGCTATAGGAAAATATATTTATGGCTGAAATACTTCATTATCTAGGTTTACCGATTAATATTTCTGTTGATGGCCCGGCCATCGATGAGGTGATTGTTTTAACTCATTGGCTCATGATGGTGTTATTTGTAGGCTGGGGTTCATTTTTTATAATTTCGCTTGTTAAATTTAGAAGTTCAAAAAATGCTAATGCTGATCATGATGGAGTTAAATCTCATTTTTCATCAGTTCTAGAAGTTGCTGTAGCAGTTATTGAAATTATTTTATTGGTAGGATTTGCAATGCCCATTTGGGCAAGTCGAATCAATGATGTTCCAGAGGCAAACAGTGGTGCTATTCATGCTCGGATTATTGCCCAACAATTTGCCTGGAATTTTCATTACCCTGGAGAGGATGGTGTCTTTGGTCAAACAAGTCCAAATCTTGTAGATGAGATGGAAAATCCAATTGGCTTAAATCGATCTTCTGAAGGTGCTGCAGATGACATTGTTACAATCAATCAACTTCATATTCCTGTAAATACTAGAATTCGATTAGACCTTACTTCGAAAGATGTCATACACAGTTTTTCTTTACCTGAACTTCGTGTAAAACAGGATGCTATTCCGGGGATGAAAATTCCAGTACATTTCGAAGCCACTATGACATCAGAAGAATTTTTAGCCGAAATGGTTGGAACTCCTCGCGAAGGAAAAGGATTAGAAATTGCCTGCGCTCAATTGTGCGGATTAGGGCATTATCGTATGCGTGGATTTTTAACTGTACACGATGATGCAGGATATCAAGTTTGGCTTAATGAAGAAAAACGTTATCTAGATGAAAATAGTGGTGATGATGATGATTGGGGCGATGATGACTGGTAGATTCAGTTTAAAATAAATAAAACGTTATATGAATACATCTAACGTCTGGTTAAGACGTTTTTCAAAATTTACAGTTCTCGCCACCTTGGGATTGATTTTTCTTGGAGCGCTAGTTAAAAGTTTTGAAGTAGGGCTGTCTGTTCCGGATTGGCCCACTACTTACGGATATCAAATGTTTGCATTTCCTTGGTCTGACATGGTGGGAGGTATCTTTTATGAACATAGTCATCGAATGGTAGCTACGTTTGTTGGAGCCATGACATTAGGACTGACAATCTGGTTGAAAATTTCCGAAACTCGGTTAAATGTAAAAAAACTCGGATATTTAGCTTTAATACTTGTGATTTCGCAAGGGCTCCTTGGAGGATTAACAGTTATGTTTTTTCTACCTACTGTTGTATCCATGATTCATGGAATTACTGCACAAACATTTTTATTAATTGTTATTTTAATTGCTTATGCTCTATCAAGGGAGTTTACGAAGAACAATAGAAAATCGGACTCGAATCGGACAATTGTAATGGTGTTATTTTTTGCAGTATATATTCAATTAATTTTGGGAGCATGGATGCGTCATACTGAATCTGGATTAGCCATTTATGATTTTCCAACAATAGCGGGTACTTGGTTTCCCATATTTAATGAAAAAATGTTAAGTATTATTAATGACTGGCGTTTCGATATGGATTATCTTGATGTGTCAATGGCGCAGGTTTACATTCATTTTTTCCATCGAGTAGGAGCATGTGTAGTTTGTATACTTACTATATTTTTGAGTTATCGTTTACATCTAAATAGACATGATTATTCAATGAAGATTCAATTGAATGTTTTTGCAATAATCGTTTTTGTATGTCTACAGATATTGTTGGGTGCATTAACAATTTGGACAGCCAAGGGACCGATTATTACAAGTGTTCATGTAATGAATGGTGCTATTGTTATGGGACTTTGTTTTATCTTATTTTTACGCATGTCAGATTTAGCATTTTTGCGAGAAAAATCATGAAATTAAAAAAAAATGCAGCACATTCCATAGCTTCTGCATATATAGAGCTATTAAAACCGAATATCATGTCATTGGTGCTTGTCTCTACTGTATTAGGTTATTTTCTAGGTGGTGATGGTATAGATGATTATTCAAAACTTTTAATCACATTATTAGGCACAGCATTGACTGCAGGTGGTGCCGGTGCATTAAATCATTATTTGGAACGGGATGCAGATAAATTAATGCAACGAACAAAAAATCGCCCCTTACCTAGTGGATTGATTCCTCCGGGTAATGCACTGTTATTTGGAATTTTCCTGGTTCTTTTAGGTACAATAATTCTTGTAAATCAAATAAATGTCCTAACGGGTTTTCTTTCAATTCTGACTGCATTTCTGTATGTATTAGTATATACACCTCTAAAGAAAATTACATGGCTGAATACACCCATTGGATCAATTCCCGGAGCATTACCTCCCATGGGAGGTTGGGCAGCCGCTACGGGTCACCTGGAGCCTGGAGCCTGGATTATTTTTGCAATTATGTTTTTGTGGCAGCATCCACACTTTTATGCCATTGCCTGGATGTGTAAAGATGATTATGCTCGAGCTAATTTTAAGATGTTACCGGTGATTGAACCTGATGGAAAACGTACAATACGGCAAATATTTTGGCATTTAACACTATTGGTCCCCGTTTCAGTGTTGCTATATGTTGAGGGCAGTTCTGGTATAATATATGCGGTGGGTGTCATCATTTTAACAAGTTTATTTCTTTTTTCAGCTTTACCTCTTGCAAAAGGAAAATCAGTTGAAGGTGCAAAACTATTACTTAAATCATCGGTTATTTATTTACCACTCTTATTAATTCTAATTATAGTAGACAAAGTATTATGATATCACAAAAAAAACGTTTCATTATTTATATTATTGTTGGTGTTCTTATCGGAATTACATGGTGGGTCACAAAACCTACTCCTCTACCTATTTTGGGTAATATTCCACCTTTTGAAATGACAAACTCAAAAGGGTTACCTTTTGGAACAGATGATTTAACAGGGAAAATTTGGGTTGCAGATTTTATATTTACAACGTGTGCCGGTCCGTGTCCTGTTATGAGTACAGCAATGGCAGATATTCATAAATCATTTTTAGATGATGAAATTCATACAGTTTCGTATACAGTCAATCCGGATTATGATACGCCGGAAATTTTAGCTGTTTATGCTGAAAGGTTCAACGCTGACAGATCACTATGGCATTTTTTAACTGCACCGTATGAGGATATTCAATTTATTATTCAAAATGGCTTTAAAATGGGCGATATTGAAGAAATTGTATTCCATAGCACTCGTTTTGCTCTAATTGATAAAGAGATGAACATTAGAGGATACTATACTGGAACTGATTCTGATGATGTCAAAATGCTAAAACGCGATATTTCCAAATTATCCCAAGAAAGTTTGTAAGTGAATTTTACAGCGCAGACTGATCAATTTTGGACACGTATAATTTATATTGTATCCATTATTCTTATTGCTGTAATTGCATTTTTAATTTGGGGTCCCCGTCCAGAGGGATTAAAAGGAGCTTTGGATGTAACCGGATTACCAAAAATAATCGTTACGTTCAATGGTATGACAGCTATTTTGCTAGTGATAGGCTTTATTTTAATTAAACAGAAGAATCGAATAGCTCATAAAAATGTAATGCTCACAGCATTTGGAACATCAGCAGGATTTCTTGTGACATATGTTTTATATCATTGGTTTAAAAGCGGACCAAAACTGTATTCAGGTGATTTTTCAACAGTATATTATGTTATTCTTATTTCGCACATTATATTGGCTATTATAATTCTTCCTATGGCATTAATAACACTGTATAAAGGTTGGACTGACCAACTAACAAAACATCGTAAAATAGCCATTATAACGCTTCCAATCTGGTTATATGTATCGGTGTCAGGTGTAGTCGTATACTATATGCTGTACTCCTGATAAGTTATGTCTATAGTTCTTTAATCAAACCTGCAATAGACTCATCTGATTTAAATCCCAATCGCTGAAAATATTCCATTTTCATAAAACCAACGGTTATAAATTTTGCACCGCCCTTTTTGACACGCTGCGATATTTCATTCATCAACATTTCCCCAAGGCCGCAATTCAGAAATTTCTTATGAATTGCAATTTTTTCAATGTGAGCAGTTTGTTCGTCAATCATTTTCCAAAAGACACCACCCACTTGTGTTTTGTTTGCAGAAAACATAATCAAAAAATCATGTTCTTCACTAAAGTGCGCATTCAAATTATTAGAAAGAAGCAAATCATGAAATTGAGCAATTTCCTTAGGCTTAAAAGGAGGTCTAATAGTAAAAATAGCATCATCTTTATTTTTTAAGTTAACGACTAAATCTAATTTTGATTGTCCTGAAGCAGAGGAGATTAATTCAGCATAATCTGCTGCGTCCACATGATGATAAATCAATCGTGTGAGGAAATATTTTTGCTCATTTGAACATTCTGGATTATTTGCTATTGAATGAATATTGGATTCTAATTCATTAACTGTTAATTCTTCATGGTATAACTGATATGAGAGTTCAAATAATTTCTGTGCAACGAATGTTTTATGATCTACAAAACATGTAAGTAAAAAATAACGAAGTCTCACAACAGGATGAAAAGTATAAAGTAGATTCAGTTTGTAATCATGGTATAGCTCTTGCAAAATATTAAATTTTGTTTCTATTTGAGATTTAGGATTCAGATCCATCCAACGTTGAAATCTTAATGCAGCAAAGATGACTGATTTTGGAATATATCCATATGATTCCACTTCTTCAATAAATTCAAGTATTCGTAGCTTACTTAATTCATATTTTTCTGCATCTCCTAATTCTTGAGCAATTAAGCCTAGCATTTCCATTCCTTTTTCTTTTTCAGATGCCTGGAGAATACATGTAAAAACAATTTCCCAATACAGTACTCGATTTAGTCCTTTAAAACGGTTTTCTGTTGATATAATTAATTCTTCATACAGTAATATAATAACGTTCAAGTTTGATGTAACCGACTCTTGTAAAAGTGAATGTTTAACACGTACGTTTGTTGAATTGTCAAATTCAGATATGATTACATTTTTCATTGTTGGATTCATTAGGGAATATTTAAAGCCAGTTTGTGCCCAATGATTAATATATCCTTGAAACCCACTCCAGCCAAAATGTAACCACCGCATATCCCAACGATCTCGAAGTTTAGGGTTATTTAATTCCTCTTGATACGAACGTAAATATGAATCCACATTTGACTTGTCCTCATATTCAGATATAATGATTCCTGCATCAGGATACGAACATAGATAATTGTTAGTCAATCGTGTAAAGTTTAATCCATCACTTTTAACAATTTGCCATTCAATCATTGATTTTAAATCATCGGTAGTTGATTTAGGTAAATGGTATAAAATAAAATTATATGCATTCCCATCTTTAAGATTCGTCAGAATACGAAATTGCTTAATTTGAAGATGGGTGTTTAGGGGTGTAATCCAAATCCCTTTCTCCTGTATATTTTCTAAATGAGTCAGTTTAAATCCAGTCATGAGAAATATGGATTCTTTTACAATTGGATACGTTTGAAATATGTTCAGGAGAAATTTTTTATCTTCATGTTCTATAGTCTTATCGAACTCAATTAAATCAATCCAAGAATATTCAGAACCCGTTTCTTCGTCAACACTTTGGATTTCAATATCGCCGATCATTTCCTTAAATTGCTTTGTTAATGTTATAACAGAATTTGCTGCAGTTTGATTTAATGCTTCTATCGATGATAGTAATTTCCAGCATGTAAGATCATGTCTAATATGATAATATTTCGAAGGGTGAGATTTTGTTAATATTGTCAATTGGTTCATAAGCATTCGTATATAGACTTGATCAGAACCCGTCAATTCTGTTTTGGTTCTTTGAGTAGTTAATTCTGTGATTAATTCCTCAATGTGATGAGTCTCTAATTGGGAAAATTCAATGCTGAAAGAACGTAGTTTTTTATTATTTTGATGTCGTTCAAAGAGATTCTTCAGTGTAGGTACAAATTTGTTATTTTTCAAAAAAGGAATTAGTGTGTTAAATATGGCTCGACAGAACTTCAACTCTGAAGTATTCAACATGTTTAACAGTGTATCTATTACAATCTTTTTTAATACTAAATCTGTGTTTTGAAGGAATTGATTGTAATATTCTAATCCAGCCTTTTTGGTTTGGATAAGAAATATAGTTCCCAAATGCAGATCTTCTAGTGTGGCAGTTTTATTAAAATCCGGTATTATAATATCGGACAAGATAGGTTGGGATGAATTACGCTTCTGTACTTCAATATGAATTGATTTTTTAAATCGTATTAATTGAAATGCCAATTCTCCAAAAAATATTGCAAGATCACTATTTCCCAACCATATGTTTGGGTCCATCAGAATTTGCCCCATGTCAATAGTGTTATTACGAACTGAATATTCAAACTCACCCAATAAAAGAGTATCATTCTGCCATTGGCATTTGCATTTTCGATTAAGTGTTTCAATCCTTAAATAGCGGCCACTCCAGGAAATGTCATTAGCTGCAATTTTCATTTCTTTCAAAAGCCAATTTGGGAATGAAACACTATTTCCTTTAAAACGAAAGTTGGCTTCGTTTTGAGCATACATGGGTTTGATGATTGCATCCCAATTTGCAAGTAAATTTTTCCGCTTGAACGTGCCTTTTTGAGTGATTTCATCATATTCAGCGCTGAAATCTCTAGAGATAACACCAAAATTAACAATACGTTCAAAAGGCGCAAGAAATCCATTAACCGATTGAATTAATGCACTGATTGCTGATTTTATTTTTGCAGGTTCTTTTTTAGGTATATGAGTATTCAAATAATCCTCATTAGGAAAAATTAATACAGTATTAAAGTCCATATTATCTCCCACTAGAAATGAAGATTGAATTGCATCAAATTCAGAAAGCATATTTTCTATTTTTTGAGGAGTCAGTGTTTGCCCTGCTGTATTTTTGTAAATTTCTTTTTTACGGTCTTTTATAAAATAGTGACCATCTTTTTCCGTAAAAATATCTCCTGTATAAAACCAACCATCAACTGTACTACGAATAAGTGGATCATTATAATAAAATGCAGATAAATACGGTCCCTTCAATAATAATTCGCCATCATCAGACATGCGTAAATTAATTCCGGGCAACCTTTGACCAACAGAATCGATATTATATTCATTGGGGTAGGTCATTGTAATTCCTCCCGTTGCTTCGGTCATTCCATAACCGCTTAATAAATGTACATTATACTTATGAAAGAACTGGAATATATCCGGGTCTAAATAACCAGCAGCTGATAAACCCCATTTTAGATTTCCGCCTGTTACTTTTTTAATTGCTTTCTTAACGATGCGATTTTCCTCTAAATAATCTGAAGCTAATGATTGGATAGTTTCATACAATTGCGTCCAACGTTTGGGAACGCTAATGAATACCGATGGCTTAATAACTAAAAAGTTTTTCCTCAATGTTTTGAAAGAAGTATTTTCAGCAAATGCATAAGATGCGCCCCAAAATATGCTACCTTGTAATTCCAGGAATCGTCCAAAGGTATGGTACAATGGAAGATAACATAGAAACGATTCACTCGATCCTAATTGTGTTAAGGCCAATGCGCGCGCAAAACGCTTCACAACCATATTTTTTTGAGTGAACGTAATCCCCTTGGGTTCACCCGTTGTGCCAGATGTGTACATAATAGTGGCAACATCGTCCATTTCTACTCGGCCGATACGTTTTAAAACATAAAGCGGATCAGTATTTTGTCCTTGATCGAGAAATGCATTCCACCCATCATTATTCAAATTAATAATATTTAGATTATTGGACGTAGAATGGAGAATACTATTTAATTTAGATTTTAATTCGTTATCTATGAATAAGTGTGTAATTCCACTATGTTTAATAATAAAGTGGATATCATTATTCGTAGCATTGGCGGGGATGGGAACAACAGGAAAATGAAACGATAAGCACGTTAAGTCAACAATAGCACCACGAACACAGTTGGGCGTAAGAATGCCAATTCGAATTTGTTTAGGTTCAGAATTTTCAATATGAGTTAATGCACCAGCTATTTTTAATAATTCCTCCCAAACATCTTCATATGTATGATTAACAACATTTCCATCTTTGATTTCTTGTAATAATGTTTGATGTTTATATCTTCGGGAGCGGTTATAAAAAAGATGACCGAATGAATATTTCGATTTATCAATCAACTTGATTAATAATTTCAACCAATCATCGACAAGATTGTTTTCAGCTATGCTGGTATTTACTGTAGGGAGGTGCCCAAGGTCGAGAAATGCATGAATCGTTTTTCTTTCAGCCTCCTCCCTTAAGAGTTGATTTGCTATTTCAAATAATATATCAACATTGACAATATTATTTTTTGCCTCCTCAACATATTTTTGGATTGTTTCCCGACTCAAATCCATACTGAAAATTACAGTGTTTATTTTGATTCTTCAGGAACGAATTGAAATAAAAAAGGCCTTCAACTGAAGGCCTTTTAAAATAAGTATTAAAATAATTTAAAATGAAATGGCGAGGGTAACTCGATTGACCATTCCTAAAATACCTAAATTAGAGGATGAATAATCAATCCTCAATTTCACAGGAACAAAAGATATTTTTTCTGTGTCTATACCAAAGCCAAAAGCCATGTTCTGTACATATCCAAAGCCATCTTCGCTGTCCAGTGCATCTTGAAAATCACTATTATCAGTTTCATCTGTTAAGTCATCACTGAATTGCATGAATTTAAATTGCATTCCGGAACGAATATAAAGAACATCTAAAACCTTCGCTTCAACACCCAAGATATAATAGGGATTATAATCACGTGGATCAAAATATTCCCAATTAACGGTTACTTCTGCCATATCTTGTTTTATAAAACCATTTTTGCCTATAGGTGTCATTGATAAACCAAAACGAAAAGCCATGGGGATGGACCAATCGTCCGTGTTTAAATGAGCGATAACATCCGGGTTGGCACCCAAGTCTTCGTATGCATCAACATCTACTTTATTGTCAGTTCCATACAAACGCATTTTTGTACCAAAATTTGTTACTGCCATGCCAATTCGCAAACCGTAAAAACGGGTAACATATTGTGTGCCAGCATCAATTGCAAATGCTGTAGCAGATGAGAAAGAAATGGTTTCTCTGATTAATTTTGCCTGCATACCAACGGCAAAACGGTCGCTGATTTTAGTTCCATAACCAAGGCCAATGGCAAAGTCAGATGCAGTAAATGTTCCTTCGCCTCCCGGAGAAAGTTCTGTTGTTTTTGTCATTTCTCCCATGTCAAAATAGATAAGGCTTAAACCAAATGTCCCTCTACCTGTTGGAATAGCAGCAGCCAGAAAACTATGTTTCATTTTCGCTACCCAATTGAATGAACTAAAAATAACTTGAGGTGATGTAATATGAGCTATGCCAGATGGATTCCAGTATAGGGCAGATGCATCTGCTACTTGGGCTGAATATGCTCCTCCCATTCCTGCAGCTCGGCTACCAACACCAATTTTAAGGAAGTTTGCTGCAGACGTACCGACATTATCAAACTGAGCACTGGCCATTTCGACCAGAAGGATAGATATTAAGAATATTTTCTTCATTTAATCACCGCGAATTTGCTTATGAATTCTTTTTCATCTGAAATTACATGGAAGATGTACACTCCAAATGCTATTTCCTGTATATTGTATGTTTGCAAATTCCAAGCTTCTATACTTGGTCCTCGCCAACCATAACTATTTTCATTATGTTCTAGAATCTGTACCATTTCACCCGCCGTATTATAGATTCGGATAACACATTTTTCTGGCAAATTATGGAACTGTAATTCTCTTTCAAAAGCAACAGATTCATATGGTGAAGTTGCTTTATAGGGATTAGGAACTACAAGAATTTCATCCAGATCATCATTCTCTAATGTGTAGTCATCAGCTACAGATGTTATTGTATAGATATCTGCTCCAGGGAGTAATGGGTTTTGAAATGTAATAGTAAATTCATTTCCATCTTCAAATGCTGTTTCATTTTTATTAAACTGTAACATCCAGCCAAATAACCCTGCATCTACAGCATAATCAAATGAAGATAGATGAGAAATGTCCGGATTATAATCTTCATAAATTGGCATGATATACACATTTTTGATAAATCTGTAAATACCATCAATCTCTTCAATTATAGGTTTACTTTGGGCTGCTTGATAAATCAGACATCCAAGTTGTTTATTTTCTTCAACTGACCATAGAGAAAAGGGAAGACTGATTGAATCCACGACTGATAGGTTCGAATTGAAATAACTACCAATGGAATTTTCACCAAATTTAAATACCAAATCACGCTGCAAGTCTGATAAGCCAGGTCGACCTTGGGGTTGATTTACTGGAATCCCTTCTAAAAACCCCGCCCATGTTCCATCATGTGAGCCTGCGCTTAATCCTGCAAATGAAATAGATGTTGATGTATCATCATCTAAAGTTGTTTCTGCGGTCGTGAAGGTATTTACATCCCAACTTGCTCCAGAAAACAAAGGTACATAACCATCAATTACATGAGCCAAAATACCAGCAGAAATATCCGAAGTATCCATTGTAACAACAACTTGGTTCGTTGTTTGATTTTTAACTGTCCAAAAATGCGTAGAAATGGTATCATAAACAGAAAAACTACTATCACCCGAAACAACTGTAGTATCAAACAAAAGTGTATCGCCGAAGCTTACAATATATGTATGACCTTTACTGACAAAGTCGTCTGGGGTTAATTCATCTCCTAGAAAATCCAATGTAAATGGGTCAGCAGTAACTGCTGTTAACACAGCATCGGATTCACCGGCAGAATGAGATTCACTAAAACTGCCAATATCATACCCAGCTGCTTTCTTTTGAGGTCTCGCAGCAACAGTATTATCTAGTTCATTAGCATAAGCATTTTTTGATCTGGAATTCTCAAGTGGATCAACAACAGATCCTGCCCAATCATCGGGGCCATCATAAGCAGATACGGCGTACCAATATTCATAACCATTGATAACATTATTATCAACGTAGGAATATTGCAATCCTGCATCCGAACCTAAATTATAGTAAATCAATGGATCCGTCATGGCAAATGCACCTGTAATTCCATCTGATACATCGTAAATAGCCAGTGGTTGATATACATCTGTCGGATCGCCATTCAGATCAGTTACAACATTGCCCCAGGAACTTCCCCGATCCAGACTCCGATAAACGCGATAACCTTGAAATGCGTTATTTAAAGTGACTGGATCCATGGAAGATTCACTGCGATCATCCCAAAATAATGTGACTTGACCATCATCTTCTATGACTTGAACCCGAGGCTGATCCGGTGGTTTTGGAGTCGCACAATTATTATCATATAGCGATTGAAATAGTTTTGCATTACGAATCAAATCCGTTTCATTGATTCCTACAAAATCTGCAAATGTAAAGATTACTTGTTCTCCTGGTGCTACATCAAACGGACCAGCTGCAATAACCCAAGTAACATCAGGTCCATAGGAATACGGTTTTTGATATATATCATATTCGTTAGGAGTAATATTTTGAGGAGTTTGAATCCCGTGCATCATTTGTTCGGTATAAGCTTGGGCGTCACTTTGAGCATCCTCACTGTATTCATACGTATAAAAAGTGGATACATCATAAGAGGTATCGGTACCATCATTATTGAATTTTGTACATTCCAAAAATTTTAATCCGACCCAACCAATTCCGGATGACTTAAATCCCAAAGAGGCATCATCTCTATCGTATACCAACGCAAAGTTTGAAAGTAAGTGAGCATCTGTAGTATCTACAAGTTTTTCTGCAATTAGCGGGTCATTTTTAGGAATAAACATTGCAAAATCATCTGTCCATTCTGCACTTCCTTGCTCTGGAGCGTCGGGATCACCTGCAATACCTACATACGCATCTTTTATTGTATCTTTACCTACATTGGTCATTTGCTGAATAAAAATAAGTCCGTCATTACCAAAAGAAAGAGAATAATTTAATACCCACACATCAAAGCGAACATTTAATGGTCCTACACCGCCGTTACTGGCAAACGTATTTCCTTCAGAAGGATCATTATCTGTAACAACAAAATACGCTTCCCGTTCAGCTTGGACACCGATACCACAAGGTGCATCTGGAAAACCATTAGGACCGAGTTCCGGTTCAATTCCAGGGAAATAGAGTGTATCTTTATTTCCTTCAAGATCATAGATTACGGAAGTAAACGTGCCCGTTGGATCCGTTTCTCGTGGCCAAGCTACAGGCCAAGATTCTGGCATATCACTGAAAGCAATACCTAGATTTGCTTCTGAATCCGTCTCACCGGAATCATAACCCGGCAATGGTTCAAATTCTTCTTCACTATCGCGAACAGATCCACGAACACCTACAGCAACAGATGGCTCACCATTGATAAGGCCGCCCACCATGGGAGAGGCTGTCCAGTAATACGTACAGCAACCATCTTTTAGCATACTGCCTGCTGGGAATTCATGGTTCAGTCCCCAGCGGTCATAACCATAAATAGCTGCATTGGAAAGTCTTAAAACCATATTGCCCTTATCCATTACACTTCGTTTTCGATCATCATACGATGATATTTTCGAAAGTCTATTGGGTAATGGTTTTCTACCTAATTGTGGAGCAATTACACGGTTATAATAATCAAATTTTGAAAGCCCAGCCGGATCTCCGCTAAACAAATAGCAGAAACTGAATAGAGTTATACAAAAAGTTTTTTTCATCATCATTTTAATCCTACACTTATTCCAAGTTCAATGTGTCGTGGAGCACTGTAATAATACGGTCGATAAATATACATGGGTGAATTATTTGGATTCAAACTTTCATCCGGCTTCCCTGTATTGTTAAACACATTTAAAATATTATTTCTATCAAACAAATTTGTAATGTCTGCATAAATACGAACTCGAGCCATATTCCTGACTTTAAAATCATAGTATGCTTTAGCATCGAACGTTGATGTGAAAGGCATACGTCCGGAATTTTCATCATCAATATTTCTTCCTCGAGCATCTTGAGGAGTATACGGTAAGCCACTACCCATATTACCTAAAATATTTACACCATATCCTTTTGGATGTTGATAATCGATACGCATATTCAATGTATGAGGTTGATCCCAAGCCATGGTAATAGTTCGATGGACAGGGTGTGTACCATATACAGATGATAAATATGCAGCGTACCAATTGGATGTTTCGTTGGACGTATTTCCTTCTGACCTTGAATAAGAATAAAAAACTTCCCAACTGAAATTGCTTGAGAACAATTTACGCATACCTAATTCAAACCCTTTTGAGTTGGCATAATCCATATTTTCATAAATGGCGTATTCTGTTGGGTCTGCATCATAAATATTAGCTGAAATATAATCGTGACGATCATTATAGAATAATGTTAATGTTAGCAAAAATTCTGGATTAAGCATGGTTCGTAATCCAAACTCGTATTGAATGGCACGCTCTGGTTTAATATTTGGAGATCCAACAGGAGGTATATACCAATCACCTAGGTTAAAGGGGAAAGGATACATTGAATTCCCAAACATACTAAATAGGTTTTGAGAACTAATATTTGATAAACCACCCGGGACACCTTCACCTCCGATTCCATTAGAATTTGTATAGTCATACATATATTCATAATCGGGATACTTGAAAAAGTGACCATAGGAAAAATGGAACGCAGTATTATCTGTTACAGGATAACCAATACCAATCCTGGGACTCCACTGTGTTTTTACAGTTGCTTTATTTGGCGGGCTAAAAGTGCCGTCATCTTCTATATATCCCCATTCCACATCACCAGCTGCAAATGCATCAAAATTGATAGATGTTAAATCGCTGGTTTCATAGACTTCATTGTTATAACGAAATCCTAGGTTTTTTGTGGGATCAGCATACTCACTTTTAGGGTCAAGAATATCATATCTCAAACCAACATTAATAACTAAATCACTAAATTCCATTTTATCACGTATATAAAATGATGATTCTATAGGTTCTTTTTCCCATAGAATAAAGGAGGCATCGGAACTTTTACCATAATATCCACCTCCAACCCCTGAGGCTGAAAAATTAAATAATTTATGAGTTTTTTGAGAATAACCTGTTTTAATCTGATGAACTTTATCTATTTGCCATGTGAGAGCACCTTCCAATTGCGTTGTTTCGGAATAGTCATTATAATAACTGGGATAAGTTGAAAAGCCCATGCGGACTGTATCACCATAATTACTCACGATGGGATAATTGCCGTAAAATTCATAGTTTGAGGTATTATCATATGCATCACCTTCTCTTAATGGGGTGAAAACACCCCAACTGTATTGTCCATCCCCATTTAAGTCTGCATAATCATCACCTTCTGTGAATGCACCATTTTCATCATTGTCATTATAGGGTTCTGCATAATAGCTCAACCATGTGAATTCAGATCCAGCATCTAAAATTGAATTTTCCCACGAATCTGGAATTTGAAAAATTTTAGAATTGAGTTCATGATTTTTATTTAAAAATGATTCACCAGCTACTTTCGGACCTGTCCAGTTATCCACTCTGTTTTTTGAGTAGGAGAATGTGGCAAACATATTTTCAGAAAATGTGTAATTTAACCTGCCGTATAATAATTTACTTTCCTGCCAACTGACCGCTCCACGTTCCGGGAGTTGACGATAACTCATGCTGAAGCCACGGCTTTCGTTATTTTGTATATTCATACCCAGGGTAATCTTCAGATTATTAATTGGGCGTAAAACAAGTTTGCTCATAATCCTGTCTGTCCAATTATAGGTAGCAGTTACTTCACGGGCACCTTTTTTGAGTGGTTCAGCAATGCCATCGCCATCAATATCTGCAAGAGCGTAGACATCACCATTGCGTATTCCATCGCCATTTTCATCTGTATATTCTTCACCGTCATCGTATACACCATTGGCAATGTCAGACCAAGTTTCTGCTGCTGTAACTTCATTTCCAGATGTGTCATATACAGCATAATCCCACATATCATTTCCATTGGCATCAGTGAAACTTTCACCGATATCATAGCGACCATTGGCAACATCTGTCCATGATTCTCCAGCATCATATTTGCCGTCACCGTTTTCATCCACTTTTAATACCGCCCAAGGGAGATAATTATATTTTAAACGTCCGTCAGTTCGATTGCGATCTGCTGAAATAAAAAATGTGGCCAAATTGGGCATTGAGGGGATTATGGGTCCGCTAACTGTTCCTTCTATTCTACCTGTATTCCAACTATTCGTTAAACCTGAAACTGATGGATCTGTGGATGCTCTAAAACTCAAATCATATTCAGCACCACCTTCCCGGGTAATAATATTTATAATACCACTCATAGCTTGACCGTATTCAGCATCAAATGAACCAGTAATTATTGACAATTCGGAAATTCCACCGCGAGCTACATCGGTGGCCATACCACCATTTATGACATCTTTTACATAAAAGCCATCAACGAGGTACGCAGTTTCGCCTGAACGTCCACCCCGAACGTGGATACCATCATCACCACCGCCATTATCGTTTTCGATAACCCCAGCCACATTATCAAGAATGTCTGTATAGGAATTGATAGGCATATTTTCAAAATCTTCTCCTTCAATAATGGTAGTTGTTGCTGTTTGGTCTCGAACAATAACTGGTCGTTTAGCCTCTACGATAACTTCTTCTCCTTCTACTACAGAGATTTGCATTTCGAAGTTTAGGGTTGTCGTACGATCGGCATTAATGCGTACGTCCGTAACAGACGTTGTTTTAAATCCAATATAAGAAGCAGTGGCAGTAAAAGAGCCGGCAGAAATATTTAAAATTTTGTAATAACCGTTTGCATCGGTGGCAGCGCCCAGAACTGTTCCTTTTAGAACAACATTGACGCCAATGAGGGGATCACCTGTGGATGCATCGGTAATATTTCCGACCAGTTTACCAGTTACGCCTGCAAAAATTAGATTACAGGACAAAATAAACAATAGAAAAAGATTTTTCTTTTTCATGATAAGACTCCTTGTAAGGGTCAAGAATAGAGTGTTTATTTAAACGATGCAAGTATAAGGTTACTATTGAGCATCTAATAACAATAACGTAATTTCATAAAATTTTATTAGGAGAGAAATTATAATGAGTTCAAAAAATGGTAAAACAAACGGTCAAAGTTTTGATCTCTCACAAGCTGAATTAAAGCAACTGTTGAAAAAAGCCCCCAGTGGAATTCATTCATATATAGGTCATCTTGAGAAACAAGTCAAAAATCTTTCAGAAATTGGATTATCCCTTTCCAAGGAAAAGGATATGAATGTTCTGCTGGAAAACATTCTGTTAGAAGCCAAACGAATTACCCATGCAGATGGGGGAACTCTTTATATGAAAACAGATGATAATCGTTTACGATTTGAAATCATGATGACAGATTCTTTGAATTTTCATATGGGCGGAACATCGGGGCAAGACATTCCTTTTTATCCTGTTAAACTGTATGATGATGATGGTAAGCCAAATAAAAATATGATTTCTGCATATGTGGGATTGACCGGAGAAACAGTCAATATTCCTGACGCTTATAAAGCAGATGGATTTGATTTTTCAGGTACGAAATCATTTGATGAAAAAACGGGCTATCTATCCCAATCATTTTTAACGGTGCCATTAAAAAACCATGAAGATGATATAATTGGTGTTGTGCAATTATTAAATGCAAAAGATAGAAAAACAGGTGAATCAATTCCATTCTCAAAAGAAGTACAAGATATTGTAGAGGCTCTGTCCAGTCAGGCGGCTGTTGCCATTACGAATAAAAATCTTATTCGTGATCTTGAAATTCTTTTTGAGTCATTTATCAAATTAATCGCTTCAGCAATTGACGCCAAATCTCCCTACACGGGAGGTCACTGTTCTCGAGTACCTGTGATAACAATGATGCTAGCAGATGCAATTAACAAATCAGAAAATGAACAATTCAAAGATATACATTTTAGTGATAAACAAATGTATGAATTAAAAATAGCCGCATGGTTGCATGATTGCGGTAAAGTTGCAACTCCCGAATATGTTGTAGATAAAGCAACAAAACTGGAAACAATATTTGATCGTGTTCATATGGTTGCTACTCGGTTTGAAATCCTAAAAAGAGATCAGGAAATAAAATGTCTTAAACAGACATTAAAGGTTAAAAAAGATTCATCACTTTCTGATCTGGAAGTTAAAAATGCTATAAAGGATATTCGTAAAAAGTATAAAGAAATTGTAAATCAACTGGATGATGATTTGGATTTTGTTAAAACAATAAATGTGGGCGGTGAATTCATGTCTGGTGATAAAAAAGATCGTGTTAAAAAAATCGCTCAATATCGGTGGAAGGATAATGGTGAAAGCAAAAATTTCTTATCGGATGATGAAGTAAAAAACCTCTGTATTGCCAAAGGAACACTTACAGCTGAAGAAAGAAAAATCATCAACGATCATATTGTTCACACCATCGATATGCTAAATCAGCTTCCTTATCCGAACCATTTGAAAAATGTTCCAGAATTTGCAGGAGGGCATCATGAAAAATTGGATGGAACTGGATATCCAATGGGATTAACAAATGATGAAATGTCTATACAAGCAAAAGCAATGGCAATTGCAGATGTATTTGAAGCATTAACTGCAAGAGATCGACCGTATAAAGAGGGTAAAGCATTATCTATGGCTATGCGCATTATGGGTTTTATGAAAAATGATGCTCATGTAGATCCTTACTTGTTTGAATTATTCGTCCAAGAGAAGATTTATTTAAAATATGCTGAAGAATATTTAACTCCAGAACAACTGGATATGGAATAATTCACTTCATACAATAATTAACGTATTATGACACCTGATATCGCAATCATTCTTGGCATCATTTCCTTGATGTTTATCCTCTTTGTTAAAGAGATTTTCCCATTAGATGTAACTGCTCTTTTAGTCCTGGCAATTTTTCTTGTTTTTGGCCATCTAACCATTGAAGAAGCCATCAGCGGTTTTTCAAATCAAGCTGTGATAACAATTGCTGTGCTGTTTGTCTTGAGCCATGCTTTGCAGAAATCTGGTATTTTGGAATATGGTGTTGTGCGATTGAATAAATTAACAGAACGATCAAAATTATTAGGTCTTACTGTATTCCTCATATCAGTTGCATTCGCATCTGCATTTGTTAATAACACTGCAATTGTTGCTATTTTCATACCCATTACTATCCGGTTAGCTAAAAAATATAATTTAAGTCCTTCAAAGCTACTTATTCCATTGAGTTATATTGCCATTATGGGAGGAACTCTAACTTTGGTAGGGACATCTACAAACTTGCTGGTGAATTCAATTTATGTCAATACCACAATGGCTGAACCATTGGGTATGTTTGAATTTTCTCGTTATGGAATATTTATTTTACTTATTGGTTTGTTATATATCATATTTGCTGTCCCATTAATTTTACCATCACGAACGGTAACATCCAGTTTAACACAGAGCTATCATATGGGTGGATATTTAACAGAACTATATGTCTCTGAAGAATCACCATTAGTCGGGCGAACATTCATGGAGAGGAATATTAATAAGAATTATGACATTACTGTATTGGATATCATTCGAGAAGGGAAGGTGATTAGTACAAATATCCGCAATACAATCATACATCCGGGAGATGTTTTATTTGTACGAGGATCTCTGGAAAATTTTTTGCGAATGAAAGAAGTTGAAAAAGTAACCATGCTTACAGATGAAAAATTAACCCAAGCAGAATTGATACACGATGATAATACATTAGTGGAATGCTTATTAACCCAACAATCTGAATTGGTGGGAAAAAGTCTGATGGAAATTAATTTTCGTCGCCGTTTCGGCAGTTTTATTTTGGCGGTCCGTCGTGAAGGAGAAATCCTCCGGAGAAAAATAGCCCATGTTATACTTCGTTCATTCGACACATTGCTTGTGTATGGGCCAAGGGAGAAAATAAAAGAACTATCAGATTCTGGCAATTTTATTGTGCTGGGAGAGATTGATGCAACTCTGCAAAAAAACCGTTTTTGGTGGGTAAGTCTAGCTGTTGTGATCAGTGCTGTAACCTTGGCAGCGTTGGGAATAGTTTCAATACTAACAGGTGCATTGGTGGGTATGATTCTCCTTATGATTTTGCGTGTCATTTCTACAAACGAAGCGTATCAATCAATTAACTGGCAAGTGATTATTTTAATTGCTGCTTTAATCCCCATTGGTATCGTGATTCAAAATAGCGGTACAGCATCTTGGTTAGCTGCTGCAATGAATAATGCTGTTAACATGTTTGAGCCCGCGTTGCGACCCGTCGTATTAGTATCTTTAATTTATTTGGTCACCATGATACTCACTGAAATGGCATCTAATGCAGCTACTGCAATTATAATGACACCTATTGCACTTTCTGCTGCAGCGCAAATGGGGCTTGATCCAAAACCGTTTATTTTTTCTGTTTGTTTTGCTGCATCTGCATCATTTATAACTCCAATCGGCTATCAAACAAATTTAATGGTGTATGGTCCAGGTGGATATAAATTTTCAGATTATGTTAAAGTAGGCCTGCCTCTGGCAATAACTTTATGGGTCATGGCTACTTACCTTATTCCCATCATGTGGCCATTTACTTCTGTGAATTAGAGATACCAGTATGGCAACTATAGAACAAAAATCTTCTCGTCTAGATGACTTCCTAGAGAATCCTGAAAAAGGGCTTTGGAAATTGGCAATCCCTGTCATGGCTGGGATGGGAATCCAGACATTATACACAATTGTTGATATGATATTTATCGGACGTATCAGTGGCGATGCAATTGCAGCTGTAGCGTTTAATATGCCCTTATTCTTTTTTGTCCTTGGGTTAACGATGGGGCTCGGATCTGGCGTTACCGCATCTATTGCACGATTTATCGGCGCAAGAGATAAGGTTAATGCGGATAACAGTGCGGAACATGCTGTCATTATGGGTTTGTTTATTTCAATTGCATTAACGACTATTGGATTGCTCTGGGGGAAAGAAATACTCCTGAAAATTGGAGCAACACCTGACATAATTGATTTAAGTTGGTCCTATTTGCGCATTATTTGTTATGGATTACCCTTTATGGTATTTTCCGCATTTTTCAGATCTATTTTGGTTGGAGAAGGAGATACAAAATTCCCTATGGCCGTTGCTGCACTGGGAACAGTCCTCAATATTATATTAGATCCTATTTTTATTTTTACTCTCGATATGGGAGTTGCCGGAGCTGCATGGGCTACCGTTATTAGCCAGTTAATCGTAATTATCGTTTTTATTTATATGCTTTTTATAAAAGAACATTCTTACATCACATTTCGAATGAAAGATTTTTCACCCTCTTCTTTTATTATAAAAGATATTATTAAAGTTGGGCTACCTGCATCCATGTCCATGGTTATTATGTCTTTTGGGCAATTAGTGTTTAATCGAATCCTTGTTCACTTTTCAACGGATGTAGTCGCTGCTTATCAAATTGGCGGTCGAATCGATATGCTTATTTTTCTTCCAATGTTGTCAATTTCTTATGGTTTATCAACACTTGTAGGCATGTTTTTTGGTGCAAATCGTAAGGGGAAATTAAAGCATATCATTATTTATGGATTAAGCCGTTCGTTTATGATAGCTCTTGTTACATCTACAGTAGTTTACATTGCCGCACCTTATTTTGCAGCTTTATTTACACCAAATATATTTATTCAGGATACTTCAGTACAGTATTTGAGATTAATGGCTTTTATATATCCATTTATTGCAGTTGCATTACCTTGCGGACGTATTTTACAGGGATTCGGACTGGGATTACCCATGTTAGTTATTACATTATCTCGTGTGCTGTTGGTGGCGACACCTCTTTCATGGTACTTTATTTTTGTACAAGATAAACCTGTTGAATGGGTGTGGTATTCAATGATGATTTCTGCCGGAGTTTCATTTATTGTTGCAGTTAGTTGGGTTATTTGGGCTATTAAAAAATATTCAATTCAATCAACAGGAGTTCAGTATGCAAAAACTTAATTTGAGCCAGATAAAAAAAGACCTTAATAATCTTCCAGATTGGGATTTTACCAACGAATCTATCCATAAGGATTTATCCTTTGACTCATATTTGGATGGTATCGCTTTTGTGAGCCAATTAGCTATAAAAGCTGAAAAACATAATCACCATCCTGATCTGACCGTTGGTTGGTGCAAAGTCGGTGTTACATTTACAACCCACGATGCCGGCGGTGTGACCGCTAACGACATCATTATGGCAATGGAAGTTGAACATATTCTTAAATAAACTAGCAATCAACCATAGGTTGTGATTCTAATACTGAACGAGTAAATTGAATCACAATCACTTTAAATCATCATGATAAAACCAATCATATTTTCACTGATGTCTACAATTCTGTTCGGTAATCAAACGAATTTAAACTTTTCTCACTTATCATCAAAACATGAGCGAGTCGGCCGGCATTTACCCACAAAAGAACAGATGCAATCGGTTAAAAATACAGGAAGTTTAAAAAATAGTATTGTTGAGAAAATGAAAGTTTATTCACAACCGCCGTCACATATAATGAATAATGGCGTTATTAACGGTCGTGTTTATGATCAAACTGATGAGGGCCTTTCAGCCCAAGTGGTGGCTGTGGACACCTTGAATGAATACCAGTTTGCTACAGTAACAAATGATAGTGGTTATTACAGTTTATACGTTTTAAACAGTACATATATTTTAGTTGCCTTACCCTTTGATGATTTTCATATTTCTGGTTTTGTATTTAATGTTAATATAAATGACGATACTGTAGATGTGGATATTTTTGCACCGGCACTTATGTTTGATGGGGATATTTATGGAACGGTGACTGATACAGGCGGCACATCTCTGCATGAAGCCTGGGTGGCTGCAGTTGCACTTGGATTTGATGGGGAATTAGTCTTTAGCAGCTGGACAAATAGCGATGGACATTATAACCTGGACGTGATTGGTCTAGGCGAACAGCGACCTTATTGGGTTTTGGGTGTCTATGAATCAGATGATCTGGATGAAGAAATAATTGGAATTGTCGATAGTGTTATTGTTCATTCTGGTGATTCTTTGGAATTAAATCTTGTGTTACAATCCATCACATACGATGGTTTCATTTATGGTGAAGTGACCTATGAAGGTGATCCAATTAGTGGTATATCAGTTTGGGCGAATAACCTGTGGACAGATGATTATTTTGAAGTGTATACGGATGAAGACGGTTATTTTGAAATGGGTGTCACCAATGGCGAGTACGAAGTCTGTTCTTATTACTGGGTTGTAGAGTATGATATTTGTGAGAATATTTATGTTGACAGCAATGCAGTGGAAGTCAATTTTGATTTTGAAGAACAGTCCATAAATGGATTAGTGAATAATTATGGAAATTTCCGTTTTTACTGGACAAATAATGGACTTCATGTTGGCGGTCTTTGGCCTGTGACGAGTGATGTTTCTAGAAACTACTTATCATTTGGAGGCTTGTTAACACTTGCTTATGAAGAGGGTAATTTAATGTTAGGAGGAATGATTGATAATGCCTGGATTGCTGAAGATGAAAGTATTTTTACATATGTAGAAAATGAATTGGAATATATTAGAAGATCCATGACGGATGATGTTACCGGTTTATATATTGAAGAATTAATTGTATCCTACGGCCATGAAAACTTTTCGATCATTCTATCAAATTTAATAAATACGGGCGATACTGATCTGACGAATGTGCAATTAGGTTATTTTATGGATTGGAATGTTGCTGAATCAGAAGGCGGTAACGATGATTTTCCCAGTGATGATTTGTCCGGTGTTAGATTAATTGAAGTATCTCATCCATTATATGCAGTTATGATTCCTGTAAAAATTAGTTATATGATGGATGATGATGGCGACAATGGGCATTCTCCAGGATATGTGGGATTTGCTACGATTCCTTTTACGGGTCAAGAACCAACGCATATTTCTATCGATATGGATGAAGACCTGGATGATGTAATATCTCTTTTTTTACAAGAATCGGATAGTGATATTGAATCGGATCCAGCTAATTATGCTACGTTGCAAATGATGAATATGTATGATATTCCACCAGGTGTTAGTGCTTGGTTTAGTACTTTAATTTTTGCTGCCGAAACATTAGAAGGACTCGATCACCAAGCTGAACTAGCCATACAACGGATGTTTAATCTTACTATTCTGGGCATTAATGATAATAATCAAATTCCATCCTCGTTTGCTCTACACCAGAATTATCCCAATCCTTTTAACCCGGTAACGACCATTCGTTTTGATATTCCAAAAACAAGTTATGTACAATTAACTGTTTATAATATTTTGGGTCAAAAAGTAAAAACGTTATTAAACAAACAAATTACTCTCGGGATCCATAAAGTAAACTGGAATGGATTGAATGATGAAGGCGAACAATTGTCATCTGGTATGTATTTTTATCAAATAACAGCAGGTGATTTCCAAACGGTGAAAAAGCTGGTTTTGTTGAAATAAATAAAATTGTTAAATTTGGATTATTTTTTTGTTTTATACATGTTATATCTAAAATACGTACTTATAAATACGTACTTATAAATAGGAGTTAAACCATTGAGTCAAGCAAATCACATTAAACAATTTTCAGCAAGGATTGGTGAAGAATTAGGCCTTTCAGATTGGATCACGATTACCCAATCCGAGATGGATACTTATGGAAATCTTACCGATGATAGCGGTCGTATTCATAATGATCCGGAATGGGCAAAAACACACACACCTTTTAGATCTACAATTGTTCAAGGCACATTTCTCATTTCTCAATTTGTTCGAGCTTTAAAAAATAGTAAAGTTGAAATTGCTCTTGAAGATTGGGCGTATCGTCTAAATTATGGATTTAATTCTGTTCGCATGATTAAACCTATTAAGGAAGGTGCGCGTTTTAGAGGTCGGTTTACAATTAAAGACGTCCAGCCAAAAGGAAATAAGGGAACCATAACTACATTAGATGCCCAATTGGAAATTGAAGGTCAGGAAGGACCGGCTCTTATCGCTGAATGGCTTTTTTATGTAAAATATAAATAAGTGTGTTTCTATTTTAATGGAATAAATCTTTAATTATAACGTACTGAATTCAATTTCAATATGTTTAAATATTTATTTCACTTTGGATTTTATTTGATTTTATAAATGGATAATACATATGAGCTGTCCATGGATCTTCTGGATCATTTTCAATTCCATATACAGTAGGATATTTTCGAGTAATTTTTGCAGAACCAAAAAGGATATCCCAGAAAAAATACATATTACTAAAGTTTCCATCATTGTTACTAATTCCATCAGCATTCGATTTTCCATGATGCATGAAATGAGTTGAGGGTGTTGAAATTGTTCGCTCAATTATCCATGCAAATGGGTTGAGAACTTCATGTTTATAAAGGAAGCGGTCCCATTTAATTTCACTATGGGCTCCAATAACAATAAATTGTTTAATGACGAGTTGAAATAAAATAACTTCGTAAGGCATAAAAAAAGTCATAATACCTATCCACCAAATGTTTGGCATAAAAAGATAATAGAGCATGGCATTTCTATAGGAGGTTAAAACACCCAATTCTTTTGCAGCATGGTGGGATCGATGCCATTTCCATAACCATGGCCATTCATGCGCTTTACGATGCCACCAATATTGAGAAAAATCATCAGGTATGGATACTATTAAAAATAATCCCCATAAAGGGAAATGTGCTATGGACTGATAGTATTGAGGAACAAAAGAGTTAAGTATTAGGACTGTCGTGAATAAAATGGCAGGTTTTATTAAAAGACCAAGTTGCAAAAAAGAAAAAATTTCATTTAACCAATCGTCTCGAGTTCGTTTGGACTTGCTACCATACAATCCAGTCATTGCTTCAAGAAAACCAAATCCAAGAATGATACCCAATATTATATATAATTCAAGAGTTTTTAAATTTTCCATGGCAAATATTAATCGTATGGAGTAAAATAAACAAGCTGATTGACTATTAGTAATAGATAATTATTGTCAACTATTTTCTTTTAGTGTATTATTGATTAACCAAACAAGGATAATACTATGGACACCCAAAAATTGGAAAGTAGTCTTAAAACATTACAAGCAAATAAAGATCGCTGGGCAAGTTTACACATATCGGATAAAATTTACTTTTTGGATCAAACGATCAAACGATCTGTAGAGCTTGCTGAAGAATGGGCACAATCCGGAATTGAAGCCAAAGGATTAAATGTTAAATCGCCACTTTCATCAGAAGAATGGATTGGGGGACCCTATGCATTTATGAACTGGATGCAATATATGAAAAATACACTTAATAGAATTAATAGTGGTAAAAGTGCCATTGAAAAATTACAGATAACAGAAAGACCAAATGGGCAGACTGTAGCGAGAGTCTACCCCAACAATCTTCTTGAAAAGTTAATATTAGATAATTATTACATTGACGTTTGGATGAAAGAGGGTGTGACGCCAAATAATATTGAAGAAACTGTTGCATCATTTTATAAGCAGGCAAACCCAAAAGGAAATGTATCATTGGTATTAGGTGCCGGAAATGTATCGTCTATCGTACCTTTGGATATATTTTATAAACTCTATGCTGAAGGTGAAGTTGTCTTAATTAAAATGAATCCCATCAATGAATATTTGGGACCTATTTTTGAAAAAATATTTGAACCATTTATTAAAAATGGCTTTATTCAATTTGCCTATGGCGGCGGCGATATTGGTGCTTTTTTAACAAACCATAATCTGGTTGATACCATCCATATTACAGGTAGTGCACGAACACATGATGCAATTGTGTTTGGCGTTGGGGAAGAAGGTCAAAAACGTAAAAATGAAAATAGACCTGTTTTAACTAAGCCCATTTCCTCTGAATTAGGAGGAGTTTCACCAACAATTGTTGTACCGGGGCCATGGACAAATGCAGACTTCAAATTCCAAGCAGAACACATTGCGACACAAAAACTTCAAAATGCCGGTCATAATTGTATAGCAACTCAAGTTCTCATTATGTCTGAAGAATGGGTGGGGACAGATAAATTACTCCAAGAAGTGGAAAAAACGATTACGAATGTTGAAGATCGTCCAGCTTACTATCCTGGCGCGGAGGATCGTCAAAAAACTGCGAGGGAACATACAAACGCAAAAGTGTTGGACAGTGGCGTGGATCGAACCATTATTTATGATGTGGATACGCATATTGATGAACCATGCTTCAGAGATGAATATTTCAGTCCCGTACTAACGACTGCATCAATTTCTGGAAACAATCCTGCAGCTTTTTTGAAAGAAGCTGTTAAGTTTGCCAATGAAAAATTAGATGGAACATTAGGTGCAAATATTATAATTCATCCTAAGACAATGAAAGAGCATAAAGCAGCTCTTGATTTGGCGATTGCTGATTTGAAATACGGAGGTATCGGAGTGAATACATGGTGTGCACTTGCATTTTTGGGCGGTGGCGGTGCCTGGGGTGCTTTCCCTGGACATACTCTAAATGATATTCAATCGGGAAGAGGGGTGGTCCACAATGCATTCCTTTTTGATCAAACGCAGAAAACAGTTGCCACGGGTCCTTTCAGGAATTTCCCACGTTCCATCCTTTCCGGCGATCTTCATATGGCACCGAAGCCTCCTTGGTTTGTCACAAACAAAACAGCACATAAAACAGCCAAAAGATTAACTTATCTTAATGGGACCGGTAATTTGTTTCGGCTACCAGGAATATTTTCATCTGCATTGAGAGGGTAATTTTTATTATTTTAACACTCTTTCAAATTTTGAAACCTAAAATATATTATAGACAATAATTTGATTGAATCTGTCTTTAATAATATTTAATGAATTAATTAACTTCAACCGAAACAAAGTTACTTAAATGTCAGAATTATTAACCGGTTTACTACAGGAATCCATAAGCGGAATTGCGCTGGGCTGTATTTATGCACTCATTGCATTAGGCTTTACATTAATTTACAAAGCGACAGAAGTGGTTAATTTTGCCCAAGGAGAAGTGATGATGGTGGGTGCTTATGTCAATTTCTTTTTTGTCACTCAATTTTCCGGTATGACAGGGGGATTAAATGGTTGGGTCTTTCTTGCTGCGCTCTTCTGTTCAATTATTTTTGCTGTGTTATTTGGAATTATTCTTGATTATATAATTAATCGCCCTTTGAAAGATGAACCAGTATTTTCTATCATTATGGCAACCATCAGTCTGGCCATTATTCTCCGCTCTTTGACTGCTATGATTGCTGGACCTATAAGTTTAGTTCCCATTTCTCCATTTGGAGATAGCACGATTCAAGCAGGAGGAATTGTAATTTCCATTTTGGATTTAGCTATTATTATTAGTGCTATTATACTCATGGGATTGTTCTTTTTCTTTTTTAATAAAACACGCTGGGGTATTGCTATGAAAGCAACATCAGAAGATTCTGAAGCCGCCCAACTTATGGGTATTCCGGTAAAACAAGTATATCGAATGGTATGGGTGTTTGCAGCAATTGTGGGTATAATCAGTGGTGTTTTACTTGCTCCACGCATGGCCCTTCTTGATACAACTATGAGTTACTTGGGATTAAAAGCGTTCCCCGCTGCTATTTTAGGTGGCTTTGGTTCAATCCCCGGTGCCGTTATTGGCGGTATAATTTTGGGGATTATTGAAACAGTAAGCATGGGAACTCTTTCATTTCATTTCTCATGGGTAAAAGAAATTAATGATATTATTGTTTGGATCGTTTTAATTGCAGTTCTCATGATTCGACCTGATGGTTTATTTGGTATTGCAAAAGTTAAGAGAGTCTAATGAAAGGTCGTTACGAAGATGAAAACCTAAAGTGGATTCCTTTATTAATAATTGCAATCTATCTTTTTCCATTTCTTCTTAAAAATGCAACATTCAGTTATAAATATTACCTATATATTTTAAATATGGCTGGAATATATATTATTTTGACTGTGGGATTGGATCTTTTGAGTGGATTCACTGGTTTGATGTCTTTAGGTCATGCAGCATTTCTAGCCATTGGTGCTTATACATCTGCAATATTAGTTGATCAAGTTGGAGTACCTTTTGAACTGTCATTATTAATTACACCCATCATTGTGGGATTGTTTGGGTTTTTAATAGGATTTCCTGCATTACGAATTGAAGGAATGTATTTGGGTTTGACAACGATGGGGTTTGGATTTATTGTTAAGAGGCTCATTATTGCACTTCGAGAGTGGACGGGTGGATCAGCCGGGTTGCAAGTTTCTAAAGCGTCATTCTTCGGTATATCCATAAAAAACGATTGGGATAATTATTTTTTGATTTATACGTTTGTTATTTTGGCTGTTATTATTGCCAGGAGAATTGTCCAGTCCAAACTTGGTCGTGCATTTATGGCAATCCGGGATTCGGAGCAAGCAGCTCAAGCATCCGGGATCAATTTAGCAAAATATAAAATGATGTCCTTTTTTATTTCAGGAATGTTTGCCGGTTTTGCCGGTGTTCTTTTTGCCCATACGAACCATTTTATTTCTACAGATCATTTCGATATTTTATTATCCATATTTTTCATCGTAATGGTACTTGTGGGGGGAGTGGGCTCTATTTATGGTGCGGTACTCGGGACCCTTTTTATTGTACTTATGGAAAATATGTTCATACCATTATTTAAAGATGAACTGTCGCAATACATGCATATTGAGGCCGGTGAATTTCAAGTGTTCATTTTCGGTTTGATAATGCTGTTATTTATTATATTCCAACCACAAGGATTGTACGGAATGTGGCTCAAAATGAGAATTTACTGGAAATTATTTCCATTCAATCCGCGCAAGCGGTTCACTTAAACCAAGGAGTTAATTATGAAACATATTGTTTCAATTATCATATTTTCAACCCTCTTTTGGACGGGTTGTGAAAAAAGAGAAGGATCACCTGGAGTTACTGATACTGAAATTCTAATCGGCGATATTCAAGACTTAAGTGGTCCCATTAAGGAACTAGGTCTTCTCATTCCTGCCGGGTCAAATATGTATTTCGATTACATAAATGGACTAGGTGGTGTCCATGGTCGGCAAATTAAATTGTTAGTGGAAGATCATCAATACAATCCTCAAAAATCGGTTGTTGCAGCTAAAAAACTTATTGAGAAAGATCAAGTTTTTTGTCTTTACAATGTTATCGGTACATCACCGGCTGAAGCAATACGTCCTATTTTAGAGGAAAGTGGAGTCCCCTTGATTGCTCCAGGAACGATGTCAAGTTCCATGGCAGATATGTCAAGACAGGCATCTCAATATATTTTTCATACAGATGCAGGTTATGATCTTCAAACTCGCGTTATAATCGATTATATATTGGAAAATAACCCTGATGCTGTGATTGGATTTTCATATCAAGATGATGATTATGGCGCAAATGCGTTACAAGGGTGTGCTGAAGCAGAATCAAACCATAGTATTTCTGTGCAAAAAGAAGCATTCCAACGAGGGGCAACTGATTTCGTAGGCCAAACGATGAACTTTATGAAAGGCGGTTGCACAGATGTAATAATTGGTGGTATTGTTCGTGAACCTGTCACCATTATGAAAACAGCACAGGCTATGAATTATAAACCTAACTTTTATGGACTTAGTCCAACCGTTGATCCAAGGGTTGGTCTTTTAGCAGGTGAAGTTGGAGAAGGTTTTATTGCACCTTATCATGCTTACTATCCAGACTCTGATGAATCTGGTCCTACCTTGTATCGTGAACTCTGCGATAAAAACAATGTGCCTGCAAAAATGCGTGGTATTTACCATTATTATGGTTTTGCCACTGCTCATGTTTTGGTGGAAGGATTGCGTAGAGCAGGAAAATTTCCCACAAGAGAAAGATTAATTAAGGGATTGGAAACTCTAAATAATTGGGAAAGTGGTGTATTCCCACCTATCACTTATAGTCGTAATGATCATACAGGTGTAGAAAATTTATACTTGTTACAATTACAGGGCGGTAAGCAAGTCACCATTACAGACTGGCGTGATTAAGAAATACATTTGAGGCCCCGAAAGGGGCCTCATGCTTTATGAATAAACTCACTATAAAAAACCTCCATATGCATTTCTCCGGAGTTCGAGCTCTGGATGATATTTCCTTTAGTGTAAATGAAGGTGAAATTTTTTCGTTAATTGGCCCAAATGGTTCTGGCAAATCAACTTTATTTAATTGCATTAATGGTTTTTGCATACCTCAAAAGGGAGATATTATTTTTAATGAAATTGATTTATTAAATAAAAAACCACATCAAATTGTTATACAAGGCATATCAAGAACATTTCAAAATCTTCAAAATGTTCCTTATATGACATTGCTGGCCAATGTTCTTTTGGGAGCGCACTGTAAACTGACTACCAAGGATACTTTAAATCGCTGGTTTTCTCAACGTGAGCGGGAGAGAGAAGAAGCGCTTGCTTTAGAGGTAATGGATTTCCTAGGGATTGCTAACCTTGAGCATAAATATTTGAGCGGGCAGCCTTATGGTATTCAGAAATTAGTTGAAATTGCCAGAGCTTTGGTTTGCAAGCCCAATTTAATTTTACTGGATGAACCGGCAGCGGGAATGAATGATCAGGAAACATTGGAAATTGCAAAAATCATAACTGAAATAAGAGATATTCTTAAAATTACAGTTTTGGTAGTTGAGCATGATATGAATTTGGTCATGAGTATTTCAGATCAAATATGTGTACTGGATTCAGGCAAAATTCTTGCTATGGGCAAACCAGATGAAGTGAAAAATCACCCAGATGTAATCAAAGTCTATTTGGGAGAAGTAGCAGATGCTTAAAATGATAGGTGTAGAAACCTTCTATGGAAAAATTAAAGCACTACATGGTGTTTCTCTCGGTGTTGAAGAGGGTCAACTTGTGTGCATATTAGGTGCAAATGGTGCGGGTAAAACAACTATTCTTAAAACAATATGTGGAATTACCGAACCGGAATATGGTACAATTCATTTTAATGATATACAGATAGATCGTAAAGAACCAGAAGACATTATAAAATTAGGTATTTCACTTGTGCCAGAAAACAGACGGATTTTCCCAGAATTAACTGTTTACGAAAATTTGATGATGGGTGGATTCCTTATAAAGGACAAAGATTTATTTGAAGAACGAATTAAAAAAGTGACAGATTATTTTCCTATTTTGTCCAAAAGGGGCAGCCAGCGTGCCGGAACATTAAGTGGTGGGGAACAACAAATGTTAGCCATCGCTCGGGCATTAATGTTGGATCCAAAACTATTGCTTTTGGATGAGCCGTCACTAGGTCTTTCTCCGTTATTGGTAAAAGAAATTTTTGCTATTATCAAAGACCTCCACAAATCTGGAGTAACTATTTTGTTAGTTGAGCAAAATGTAAACCAGGCGCTAAAAATTGCAGACTACGGTTATGTACTTACGTCTGGGAAAATCTTCTTAAGCGGTACATATGATGAATTGTACGAAGAAGAAAAGGTCCGAGAACAATATTTAGGCGAAGGAAAATATACTCGTCGAGCAAAGTTGTGGGGCGGTTAATGATAGACATTGATTATAATAAGTACAATACAATTCCCAAACTTTTTTGGCGTCAAGTAAAGAAATTCCCTGACAAAACAACAATTTGGTATAAACAAGAAGGTGTCTGGAAATCATTAAACTGGAAAGAATACGGTACATTTTCAAAAGAGATAGGAAATGCGCTTATGGCTACCGGTATACAAAAGGGTGATAAAATTTCTATTTTAAGTGAAACACGTCCCGAATGGGTTATGTGTGATATGGGTATAATATCTTCAGGATGTGTTACAGCTCCTATTTATCAATCCAACACGGAAGAACAAGTGTTCTATATTGCAGATCAAAGTGATAGTGTTTTAGCTTTTGTAGAAGATCAAGAACAATTAGATAAAATGCTGGCAATTTGGGACCGTTTACCTAATATTAAAAAAATAGTCGTTTTTGATCGTTACTACCCAACGAATCTTCCCAATGTATTATCTCTTGATTCCTTTTTGGAATTAGGACGTGATAATGAAGAAAAACATCCTAATAAATTTGAAGAAATGATTTCTTCAAGCCAACCGGATGACTTAATCAGTTTTACATATACATCCGGTACCACTGGTAACCCAAAGGCTGGTATGTACACCAGCAGAAATATTATTGCTAGTGCAAAATATTTACCAGAAGCAATTAGTGTAAAAGAGGATGATTTCTATGTATGTTTTTTACCCTTGGCTCATATTGCGGAACGTTTGGTCGGCCATTTCATCCGATTCTTTTCTGGTCACCCTGCAGCATTTGCTGAAAGTATAGAAGATATGCCGCAAAATATTCGCCAGACAGGTCCAACAGTAGTTTTTGGAACTCCCAGAGTTTGGGAGAAATTTTATGCTAGGATTATGACGGGAATTGGAGATGGAACTTGGCTTCAGAAAAAGATTTTTCACTGGGCGGTACACGTGGGAAAAACGAACTGTGAAATTAAGGAAACGGGTAAAAAGCCCAGTATGTGGTTGAATGCCAAATTAAGTATTGCCAGATTCCTAATCCACGATAAGATTAAAGATATATTTGGCGGAAAAATTCGAACTATTCTTACCGGAGCAGCACCTATTTCAAAGGAAATTATACGCTTTTTTAATTGGGTTGGGTTAGATGTATATGAAGCATATGGAATGACAGAAACATCCGGTGTTATTACTGTACAATCTGAAGGAAAAACAAAAATTGGTTCTGTAGGAATTCCCATTCCTGGAACAGAAATAAAGATTATGGAAGATGGTGAAATTTGTTGTCGTGGTGAACAGAATATTCAGGGTTATTATAAAAACGAAGAAGCAACAAATGAATTATTAAAGCCCGATGGCGAAGGAGGCTTTTGGCTACATACCGGTGATGTGGGTCATATTGATGATGAAGGCTATTTGTTTATAACGGATCGAAAAAAGGATATAATCATTACAGCCGGGGGAAAAAATGTAGCTCCCCAAAATATTGAAAATTTGATGAAAACTAGCCCTTATATTTCACAGGCAATGGTCCATGGTGACAAAAAACCCTATTTAACCATGCTGGTTACTTTGGATGAAGATGAAATAACAAAGTTTGCCCGAGATGAGAAAATCCTGTACCAAGATTTGGGAGATTTGACAAAAAAAGAAGAAGTAATAAAACTGATTAATCATGTGGTTAAAGAAAAGAATAAAGAATTGGCATCCTACGAATCCATAAAAAAATTCCGCATTTTAGAAGAAGAACTCGACCAAGATAAAGATGAAGTAACACCTACTTTAAAAGTAAAACGAAAAGTGGTGACTGAACACAATCAACATTTGTTAAATGGGATGTATGGAGCATAAGTGACTTTTATGAAAAAAAGCATACTATTGTTATTCATTATATTTTTTATCAGCTGTGAAAAAGATGAAGGTGAATCTTATTCAAAGAATTTGATAGGCAATTGGAATGGATTCAAGACCAATTATGCATACACTATAATTTCGAACATTTCCCAAACAGTAAATAATCCTTATAAATCAGGTTCAGGCTCCATTGAACTACAGGGTGCAGAAACAGCAACGCTACAGTATATGTATTTGTATTCGACAAATGGTGTTCAGCAAATATCAATTTCAGATAAACCATTTGGAGTTACAACTGAAGAAACACATTATAGATTAAAAATATATGATTATGGTGACTTTGGAACATATAGCCAGTTAACAAAATATGTTTCTGATGCAGGTGAAAACTATGAAGGGAAGTTAGAGTTTAGTTTAATAGGTTCAGAATTAACAGTTACTTCAGGTGCTTTGTACCACACATCTTTAAACGATAGTATTACAGTTATAGGTACGTTATCTCCAGCTCAAACGAGTGTGAATGCCGGAAGCGAAACAGAACTCGGAAATGTAGATTGGATATTTGATATATTTGAATGGAATTTCAACATCAAAGATGATAATGCCTTTGACCGAACAATTGTTACAATCGATACAGAAACATTAGAGTCCTCCGGTACATGGTCAGCCACCAGCGATGAAATTACATTCAATTATTCTAATTCGTCAGATACATATGCTTACAGCGTAAGTGGATCGGGATTGGTTTTAGAGTTTAAGAAAGATTTGTGTGTATCAAATCCGGATGAGTGCCTTCCGCTATACGAGTTAGAGTATGGCATGGAAAGTGGTTCGCTGGAACAAGTCGCCCAGATAAAAACGACTTACTTTAGTAAATAATATTTCTATTTACTCCCAAACAATTTTAACAATCCATCGGGTAGTATTTTAAATAAATTAACCATCATTTTCATTTTCCAAGGGAAGACGAATGTCTTCTTACCTCTATCGATTGCTCTAGCAATTTTTTCCACTGCAATTTCAACGGGCATGAGAAATGGCATGCCTTTTAATTCAGCTGTCATGGGCGTTTTAATAAATCCGGGGCAGATGGTTGTAACTTGGATATTATATTTTTTGAGAGTGATTCGCCAACTGTCAGCAATGAAACGTATATTCACTTTAGCTCCGGCATAACCGCCGTGGTATGGGATTCTCATAAATGAAGCAATTGAACTCACATTTACCAGAGTACCACTTTTCTGTTCCTTCATTTTTGGAATGAATGGCATGAGCGTATTGTTTACACCCATGACATTTGTTTCAATAATATTGTTTATAGCAGTCGCATCACCACTCATTAAATCATCATGACCGCCAATTCCTGCATTGGCGATAACTATATCAATTCCGCCTGTTTGTTGAATAAAATCGTCAGCCGCTTCTTTGGCAGCGAGTCTATCTTTTGCATCCACTTGGTAAATGTACGTTTTGCCGCCTTCTTGCCGACAAGCTGAAGCCACTGTTTCTAGCTTTTCTTTTCTTCGAGCAGATAGCCCTAGAGTGGCTCCTTGTTTGGCATAAACATATGCTAAATATTCGCCAATGCCGCTACTGGCTCCTGAAATAAAAATGCGTTTACTCATAGTATAAACTTTTGTCCTTCCTGTGCAATATTATATCCACGATTAATGATAGTTAATGATGCATCTGAATTTGAATTGGATGCTGGGTTAGTGTGATTCAGATGAATAAAGTAAATCTTTTGTTTTTCATCTGCTGTAATTTTTACAAAAATAGCCATTGTTTCAGTAATAAATGGGTGGGGAATTTGGCTCATATCTCGATTGGGTATTTCTCCATTCGCATAAAATGTACCATCCAATAAAGCAAAGTCTACATTCTTTAATTCATTATGAATATTACGATTCCATTTAGACCACTTATCTATATCGGGAATGAAAATGAGCGATTTGTTTGGCCCCTTTATTTTATAACCGACTGTTTCAGAATATTCATCCCGATGTGGAACTAAAAAAGGAGAAATGGAAATGTTTGAAGTTAATTTAATTTCTTTATTTTCCTTTAAAGCTTGAATTTCAATATTTTTTAGTTTTACCAACTGATCCCAAGGACCATTGGTTTTAAGAAACGTTTCCATTCTAGGCATAGCAAAAACAGGCATTTGTTTGAATCCCATTACTTCATGACCTAAAAAAATTAATCCTGTATAATGGCCTATATGGGCATGAGTCAGAAAAATCCCCGTCAGGTTGCAATGGTGTTTGTTCGTTATCGTATTCAGTTGTTCCGGGAAGTCTGGCGTTGCATCTATTATCCAAGCCTGTTTGGAAATTGGGTCTACGATTGCTATGGATGAAACTTTTTTATGTTTTTCTGATACATTCCATAGGTTTTCACAGCAATCTTTCTCACATCCTGAATGGGGTTTACCACCATCTTGGGCAGTCCCTAAAACGATTATATAGGGATTATCTTTAGCGTTTGAAAATGCAAAGACTATCAATAAATAAATTAAAATTCTTTTCTTCAAATAGTGTAAATCAATTTTGGATTTTTACTTTAACAGAATCATTTTTTGGACAGAGACGTTATCTCCCTGACTCAGTCTGGCAAAATATACACCACTGGGCTGTCTGGTTGCATTCCAAACAACCTTATGTTCACCAGTGGCAATTTCATCATTCACCATTGTTTCCACCATCTTTCCTGTGATATCAAATATGTGTAAAGATGTTTCATTTGAAGTTTCAACAGAAAATTGAATAGTCGTCGTGGGGTTAAAAGGGTTTGGATATATTTTATTTATTGAAATATTATTGGGTATTGAAACAATTTCAATATCTGTTTCCATATTTTCACCTTCATAGTATAATCCAAATAAAATCATCATTTCATCCGTACTTAACAATCCTTCATAGATTGTTTCATTTGTAAAATTATAATAAGTAGCCTCTAATTCAATACCGTCTCCAACATGTAAAACAATGGGGGGATCATAATCTACTATTGGAGGATGATGCCAATCTAAAGCCATATAAATCAATTCACGATAATTTGGATCAGACTGATTTACGAGATATACTTTAAAATCAAGATTATGTTGATGGGCATGTGACCACAACTGGAAAATAGAAATTGTACTACTTATCCAATTTATATCATTTATGGTTGTCTCTACACCAGGAGGAAGAGCAATATTGCCTCCATTTAATTGAAGAACTTTTGCTACGAAATCAACTTCAGATGGGTCAACAAAATGATAATTATTATAGATTTCACCTTGAATTGTGTCATTGGAATAATTTGTATAATGTGGATTAAGGTCAAATCCATAGGATGGGTCTAATTCTAGTGCAACACCTTCAGGTAAACGATAATCAAAAAATCTCGTTTGGGTTCCGGTAATAAATTTATTATATGACATGTAAGCAAGTGCGGAATTATTATAACTACCATCTACATTTCTTATATCTCTGTATACATTTGGAGTCGGTAAAGAGAGAGGTAAATTTTCATCAAATGTATAAACAACAAAATGATGACTCCCTGGTGACATAGCAGTTTCAATTCTATTCACATATAGAAAATCGGGTGTGTCAACCTCAGTAAAATAAAAAAACTCTCTTTCAAATTGAGGAGGTACGTCGAAGGGTCCTACGTGAAACTGTATACCATTTTCTGGGAGTGGAAGAGGTCCAAATTCGGGAATTTCAAAAATGGATGTATCATCTAATATGCTTATATCTGCTACTATGCCTAACTCTGGGGCTCCAGCGATAATCCATTGTCGAATAAATTCTAATTCGCCATTGGTTAAAAAATCCATACCCAATGGCATCATATTACCAAAATCAGAATGTTCTCCATAGAAATGTTCATAATCATTCGCATTAATTTTCTCCCATAGAAAACTGGTATAAACGCTGGCGATACCATCATCTCCAACCAATTCCAAACCGGCATCAGCGGCAGCTTGATTTGTTGGTACTGCATTGATCAATTCTTCATAAGCCACATCTTCTGCAAGTATTAAACCGGACTGTTCGGCAAAATAAAGTTCGTGGTCGTGGCACATGACACAATTAGGTGTCCATATAGAATCTTGGATTGTTTCCCAAGTAGATGATTGACTTGAAAGAACATTCAAGATTATAATCTGTATTAAAATGAATTTTTTCATATTTATTTAAATTATTCCGAAACGTTTACGTTTATGATTATTAAGTCACTTCAAATTTTAATGAATATCTTTTTACTGTACATGAAATAAAGGATGAGCCACCAGGAAGCGACATGAGCCAATGCAAATAAAAGTGAACCGTTCATATTTCCTGCAATAGGAACAAACAATTGAGAATACATAAAAGAATATAATGATTTTCCGTCTATTTTAATCCAAAGCATAATATTGACCCAAAATCCGGAAGCGGCAAATACAAAAAGTGAATTTGTACCAAATATTTCAAATGCCCGAAATGGTTTCTTATATCCTTGAATATCAATTATCCAAACAAGCAAAGCCAGTATTAGAAACGCAATACCTGCAGTCGTTAGGACATAGGAACTAGTCCATAGTTGTTTATTAATAGGCATAACAAAACTCCATGCCCATCCTACAAACGTTAATGTAACACCCATAATTAACATTTTCTTCACATTATCATTTTGATCAGATGCTGTATGGACCATAACACCTGCGAAGAATCCTAGTATAATAGTCGTAATGGAAGGAAAAGTGCTTAACAGTCCTTCAGGATCAAATGGCAAACCATTTCCTTTCCATAAATGACTTTCGCCTAAAATAGCTAAATCAAATGTGCGGGCAAAATTAGTTTCTAGTTCATAGCCACCCGTCCAGGAAAGTAATTGCCAATATCCCACAAGAGTCCCAATGCAAATAACCCATAAATGTTGAATTTTGAATCGAAGAACTAGAATGGCCGCAATGCCATACGCAAGCGCAATACGCTGTAGAACACCCATTATACGAAAGTTGTCCAAATCTGCACCACGTCGGATTGTTGAAAATAAATGAATAGCTATACCGATTAGAAAAATAATAATAGTTCGCTTTAGAATTTTAAAATAAACATCTTTGGTTCTACAAAAATCAAATTTGCTAAATGAGAAGACCATAGATGTACCAATTATAAATAAGAAAAAAGGAAATACTAAATCGGTGGGAGTGAGCCCATGCCATTTTGCATGACGTAAAGGTGCATACACAAAAGACCAATTCCCAGGCGTATTAACTAAAATCATTAAGGCAATAGTTAACCCTCGAAATACATCTAATGCTATATATCTATTCTGTATGAGCCTCATCAATCAATGCAATATTTTTAAACCAAATCCAGCCAAATCCAACTAGAGCTAACATAGATAACACTAATCCAGTTTGCCAGTTTCCAAAAATGAAATTTCCTATGGAAAATGTTGCTCCCCAAACTAATGCAAGACCGCTAATCCAATTGAAGAAAAATCCTTTTGTCACTGGCTGCATGGTTGTTTCTAGCTGTTGAGAGATGGGTCCCCACCAACCGCCTGGTTGAACTCGCTTATAAAATGTTTTCAATGTTTTCTCTGATTCTGGTTTGGTTAGGAATGTGGCTGAAACCCACGCAATGACGGATATTGGAACAATGATTAGCAATTTATGATGGACTTGAAGTTCAAGCCCAAAAAGTACAGGAGCATTTCCAAATAATGTATACGATTCGCCACTTTGAATTGTTTGGGTTGCGGCTACTATTTCCAAACCAATTGTAATAACCATTGACGTAAGTAATGCTGTGATTTCTGACCAGGCATTGATACGCCACCAAAACCAGCGAAGAATTAGGACAAGTCCAATTCCTGCACCCATAGCAAAAATGAATTCCCATGCTTTTGATACACTTTGCATTTTAATGGCAAAGAATGCAGCACAAACCATCATACCTACAGTAATAAAACGACTAACAATTATATAATGTTTTTGCGCATCATTTTCTGAAGAGAAATGATTTACCGGTTTAAAAAACCGTTTATAAATATCATTTATTAGGTAGGATGTACCCCAATTCAAATGGGTATCAATCGTTGACATAAATGCAGCTAAAAATGAAACAACCAGTAGCCCTTTCATACCAGGGCCTAATAACATTTGCATCACAAGAGGATAACCTGCTTTTTCACCTAATGCTGCATATTGTTCAGGAATAATTGGGAATGCAACAATGGACACCATTGCAACAATAATCCAGGGCCAGACTCTTAATGCATAATGTGCTAAATTGAACCATAACGTTGCCATAAGGGCATGTTTTTCATTTTTAGCTGAAGACATTCGTTGAATAATATATCCACCGCCATCCGTACTATGAGTAGACCACCACATAACCGTTAAGAAAATTAGAAAGCGTGAAAATGGAGATTCCCAAAATGCAAGCGTAAAAAAGCCAGCATCTGGAACGGGAGGAATAAACTTTAGAGTATTAGTTGATCCCACACCATCTCCATTGATTTGTAAAGCATTAATTTTGCTAATAATAACGTCCATTCCGCCAAATGACTGAACGGCTATGACAGCTAATGCAATTGAACCAAACATTGCTATGGCAAATTGAACCAGATCCGTAATGACTACGCCCCAAAACCCTGAGAGTAATGCATAAATTAATGCCACCGAAACCAATATCCATACGGCAGTCCAACGATCAATATTGAGCATGACAGCGACAACAGATGCCATAGCATTTATCACCCAACCCATGACAATAAAATTATAAAGAATGGCAAAATATGCTGCTTTGAATCCTCTTAAGATTGCTGCAGGTTTTCCACTATAACGAATTTCTAATAATTCATTATCGGTTAATACGTTTGCACGTCTCCAAAGTCGAGAAAATAAAAGAACGCCAAGCAAACCAGCCAATAATTGATTCCACCAAAACCAGTTTTGCCAAATCCCCGGTCCTCGAACGAATTCAGTAATTGCAAGTGGTGTATCAGCTGCAAATGTGGTGGCAACCATTGATGTTCCTACAACCCACCATGGAAGTGTACGCCCAGCCAGAAAATACTCTTCAGTATTTTTTCCTGCTCGACGAGCAAAATAAATTCCAACTCCAAGAGAAAATAAAATATAAGATATTATGATGACCCAATCGATGGTTGATAGGTCCATTTTAATAAAGCCTTTTTAGTTTAGAATGTTTAAAGTAATGAAGCAAAATTTTATCAGTTTTATAGTCATTTAATGCCATCCCCAATGCACCGATTTGACATAATCCAACGCCATGTCCCCAACCGCCGCCGCGGAATTCAATTTGACTTTTATCCATATTGATTTTAAAACATGAACTATATAAAAAAGATGGGTGAAGCAAGCGACGAATATCATATTCGTTGGTGATATTTAATGTTTTTAGAGTACCATCAGAAATTTGATAGTCTAAATATAAGTTAATTATTCTTCCGGACTTACCTCGATTTAATGCATCTATTTTTATAACTTTTGTAATATCTTCTTTTAATTTTTCAGAAAAAAATGTACAAAACTCTTTTTGTGAATAATGAACAGACCATCGGAAATAGTGACCCTCTTTATCCACATTTCCCAAATATGTATGAAGATGTTTTTCGTCAATGAAATGTGGTCCACAAAAGGCATTTGGGTTATCATTAAACCATGTATCCCAATTAATATTTAAATCTGTTTCAGGTCCATCAAAAATACTGGATAAATATGGTGTATGAGACATGGCCCAAATATTTTCAGCGCTTTCTGAAATTCCACCACAGGATTTAGAATATCGGGCATCACAAATTTGATTATCGTATGTAAGGACAATCCCTTTCGTATCATTCGACGCTGATTGTGAAGCATCAGTCATTTGGTCTAATCCTAGATAACGCTGACAGCAATCATCATTGCAAGCATCAAGATTTAAGTCCAAATGTTTTTTTTCTGCAGCAGCCAAAATCCATGATCGAGCCGTTATTGTTTGTGATTCCAATAGGGCAGAAGGGCAGGCACTACTCATTTCTGAAACAGCGACGCATGCAATGTATTGCTCCAGCGAGACACAATTAGTAAGGAGTAAATATCCATCATGATTAGAAATTTTCACATTCCCCGGCAATGTTACATCGATAGTTTTTTCCCAGTGAAATCCACGTCCTGCGGGGACATTGTGTACAGTAATTCCATGTCTGTCAAACTCAGGATTTGTCTTTACTATTTTTACATCTCCATCATCAACAGAAATTTTCAGTTTTGATGAAGTCAAATTGATTGAGGATTTGGAATCAATTTTGTATTGTGATGAATCTGAAAATGAAATAGTTACTTTTTTACGTTTATCTATAGGGAGAATAATACCAATTCTCATGATGGGTTCAGATTGTGGGAATTTGTTTTGTACTATACTCATTTTATTCCAATGCTGCATCAATCCCAGCACCTAAAGCAGGTGCATCTCGGAGAAGTGAAACATGGATCAAATTTGAATTTAATTTATCAATATTTAAATATGCAGCTTTTGCAATTGAATCTAGTCGATTAGATTTATTAATAAGATTCCCAATGTGATAAACCAACGGTTCCCAGAAAATACCCGATCCTTTTGAAGCTTCAAGGATCGCTCCTAATCGTTGCCCAATAATTAATCGATCTAAAATTATTTTTAAAAAAGGATGGTTTGAAGAAGGAGGTTCTCTGTTTGGATTTATGAGTCCAAAAGGTTCTTTCCATCCGGAATAAATTGTTTCAATGCGTTCAAATAGTAATTCTGCCAAATTTAAACTGATATCTGAAAACGTATTTAAAGCAGCCTCTTCTTTCTGAATGGCTCTTTCTAGAATAATATTAGGGAAAATATAATTTGTATTTAAAGATTTAATGGACTGTCCCGAATATTGGCTATAGATAGTCTGAATTCCGCTTGCGGAAGCAAAACGCTCCAATGCAATGCCATCAATATTTTTCATTTCCCACGATTTTAACAGCCAGGATTTTGTTTCATTAAATGGTAACAGTTTTCCATTCAGTTTTAGGGCATCGGCGGTGCCGGTGCCGCCACCGAGATAGTAGGAATTTGTAACTGATTTGAAGAGTCCATCATTGGAATATTCTTCTCCAAAGCCACAATAATCAGCATCACTTCCTAATCGATGTATAGAAGAATTGAGTTTAATCCCAATTTCAGAAAGAGCTTGTTCCAAATCGTTACAAAATGTCGGCATTCTTGGGCCATTTGCCATTGCAGAAATCCCTCGTTTGTCATCGGTTTTTAATCCGGGCATTCCGATACCAATCAGCATTGGGGTACCGGTATTCAATTCTGAAATAGTGTCTACAAATGCATCTATAAAAGCCTGACCTTGCTGTTTTTCAGCTTCTGTTAATGATATAGAAGACTTTACTTCATTTAGTTGAGTTTGAATATCTACTGGGGTGAATTCAGAATCAAAAGAGGAAAACTTGGAATAGGTTTTTTCTGAATGGTTTGAACCCAATACAAACCCTTTCGATGTTTGTTCAATTTGCCAACCAGATACTTTCGTTGCTCCGCCATCTAAACCAATAATGAATGGCGTATTGCTCATGAAGATTTATTTAATGCTTTTCGTCTTTGAATCGCAACCAACCTCATATGATCTTTTGCTTCATCATTAAGATTAATAGTTACTAAATCAATGGAATGGTCTGTTCCGCCTGGATGACGAATCACATCATAAATGGCTGTATAAATTCGTCCAATTTTATACTTTTCACTGATGCGCATAACCAACTCATAATCTTCAGCATAGTTTCGACTATAAGGATCATCATTCATTCCAAAATAACCAATATCTTTAATGACTTGAATCGCCATGCTTCTTGGAGCACCGCCTCCACCAATGCGAAGTAAATTATTTCGCCCATTTTTCTCTGTCCACTCATCGTGAGTTACCGTGGGAATTTCTTCGTTTCGTTCTAGGGTTCCATCTTCCTGTTTCTCCCACACATCATAACTGCCAATCACCATCCCAACCGCAGGGTCTGAATCGAACACATTCATAAGTTCTTCAACAGCATTTGGTTTTAGGCGGTCGTCTGAATCTAATTGAACATAAAATTCGCCGTGAGCTGCTTTTACACCCATATTCAGACAAAACCCGATATTATTTATATCTACAACAATTAATCGAACGTCAGGCAAATCGTTATTATATTTATCACCATCGGCCATATAACGTTTCACTTCTGGAATTGTTGAATCCATTTCTCCGCCGTTAACCACAACAATGATTTCAATATTCTGTTCAGATTGATGAAAACAGCTTTCCAATGCTGTCCCTATAAATTCCGGTCGCTCATTAACAGGAATAATAACAGTGGCTTTTAGCTGGGGATTATGTTTTGGTAATGGTCTTTGCTGATAATATTCTCCCTGGGTAAGAAAAGCGCCAATTCGTTTTAAATGGTTTGAGCAAATTAGTTCTGCTTCTAACTGACAATCTTTACTTTTTAATAAATAGTCAAAAACATTTGCAGATTCTTTTTGAGCTGTTACTGTATAAAGACTTCCACTATATCTATTGGCAATTCGAATTAATTCACCATGTTCAGATAATCGTAAACGTAAATCATATAAAGTATTCAACTGAATAGTTTCATCAAATCCTCCACATTCTTGAAATGCAGATTTTCTAATACAAAAAACTCGACCATAATCTTGAGTGTCAAGAAGGCGTCCTGTGTGATGATGGAGTAAATGAATTTCCTGTCGTTTCCCATCACTTTTCAGATCATAATCGGAATAAATCATTGCTGCATTTGGATTCCGTTCCATTGTTAACTGAAATAGATCTATGGCTGATGTTGACAATTGTATAGGCGATGTTTGATTGTCAATAAGTAAAATTAACGGATCATCTGACTGGCCAATTACTTGATTCATTGCAACGGCGCTTTGTGTTTTTTCAAGAGTTTGAAATTGAATCGCTGAATCTGCACTATCAAATAAATTACCAAATGCGACAATCTGACTGGGCTTAAACGATTGCCCTAAAATTGAATCAACTGTAGCTTGAATATCAGAATTAGACTGATTTTTTCGGTCAGGAATGGAGAATAAAACAATCATAATATATGGGTTTGAAAAGTATAAATGTTTATTTTGATTGCTGAAACTAACGCAAATTAAACTATAGTTCAGGCAACTTTTTTCCATTATGAAAATAAAAATATTCACCCTAATCATTTTTCTCACATTTTTAAGTGGTCTTTTCGGAGCGGTTCAAAAAACAATTACAATCCATAGTAAATCAATGGATAGAGATATTCCATGTATAATTGTATTGCCGGATAAATACGATAAAATGAATAATCAGTATGCTGTGATTTATTTGCTCCATGGGTATAGTGGTAATTATAGAAACTGGTCTAAAAAATCTGATTTAGGAAATTATGCTGATATGTATAACATAATTATTGTGTGCCCAGATGGCGGTTATAATAGTTGGTATTTAGACAGCCCAATGGATTTAAATAGTCAGTATAAAACGTATGTTGGAAAAGAGGTTATTCATTATATTGATCGGAATTACAGGACGATTGCACACAGAAACAGTCGTGCAATTTCGGGCTTAAGTATGGGGGGACATGGTGCATTATATTTAGCATTGGAGTTTCCAGACATATTTGGAGCTGCGGGAAGTATGAGCGGTGTAATTGATTTGAAATTCACAACGAAGAAATATGAATTAGGTGAAAAAATTGGTTCTTTTGAACAATTTCCAGAGCGGTGGGAACAGTTTTCAGTATTGGGCAATGCACATAAATTTAAGCATTCTAACACCCATTTAATTATTGATTGCGGTGTGGATGATGTATTTTTTGAAAGTAATAGAGCCTTACATAAAACATTATTGGAATTAAATATTCCACATGATTATTCTGAAAAACCGGGAGGACATTCTTGGGAGTATTGGATAAACACTCTCAATTTTCAAATACTATTTTTTATTCAAAGTTTTAAACAAAATTAGCAAATCCCTTTTTATAATTTCATGAGAAACATTGAATTATTATTAGATTTCATGATTCAAAATATGGCATACATAAAAAAATCCTCAACATTCCTTTTTATCCTTTATTTCGCTTTAGCAATAATGGGTTGTACCGGTCCAAGTCAGTTGAAGCTAGAACAATCTTGGGCGGAACGAACATTAGATAAACTCACTATCAGGGAAAAAATAGCCCAAATGATGGTTTTTCATATGAATATGCGTTTTTTGAATGAGGAAAGCCCCAAGTGGAAGGAAATTACATCCTTATTAGAAACAGATGGAATTGGTGGTATTCATATCTGGTTTGGCGATGTGGGTACATCTCTTACATTGCTGAATGAAATTCAGCGTCGTTCAAAATTACCGGTCATAGTAGATGCCGATATAGAATACGGTGTTCAAAGGAGATTCCCTGCTGGAACAGATCTGCCACCGCTTATGGCAATTGCGGCTACAGGCAGTACTCATTTTGCCTACGAAGCTGGGCGAATTGCAGCATTGGAAAGTAGAGCATTGGGAATTCATTGGAATTTTTCCCCAGTGACGGATGTGAATAATAATCCAAATAATCCCATTATAAATACGCGCTCTTTTGGTGAAGATCCGGATGAAGTTGGAAAGTATGCAGTTGAATTTATTCGTGGTTTGCAAGATCACGGAATGCTGGCTACAGCCAAGCATTTCCCTGGCCACGGTGATACAGAGACGGATTCTCACACCAGTTTGGCAACCATTCCCAGTGACTCCACGCGACTTTGGTCATTGGAATTAAAACCATTTCAAACAGCCATCAATGCCGGTGTAGACGCCGTTATGGTGGCTCATGTTCATTCACCTGATTTGCAGCCCAATGCAAACCTGCCGGCGACCTTATCTCCATTTTGGGTTACAGGCGTTTTGCGAGAAAATATGGGATTCGATGGTGTCATTGTTACCGATGCCATGGCCATGGGCGGTGTTACCCGAAATTACTCTGATTCCTACGCACTTATACATGCCATTAATGCCGGGTGTGATTTTATTCTACAGAATTACAATGTGAAAAAATCCATTGATATTGTAGAAGATGCAATAGCAAAAGGTATTATTTCAGAAAAACGTATACATGATGCTGCGTTGAAAATGCTGAAAATGAAAGAAAAAGTCGGTTTGCATGAACAGCGATTTATTTCATTGGATGAAACGAGAAAAATCCTCGGTAAAAATGTATTTAATAAGAAAGCCAGTGAAATTGCAGCTAAATCAATCACATTAGTTAAAAATGAAAATAATATTCTCCCATTAAAGGTGGAAAAAAATGAGGAAATAATCGTCATAGATATATATGACCATCCAAATGATCATGATGAATCATTAATGACGAAAGGGTTAAAACGCTCCGGTTTAAAGGTCCGATCATTGCAAGTTGATGAATCTGATAGTACATTATATTATGACTCCATATTGCAATCCATTCCTAAAAATGCATTTATTATTCTGAATTCATTCGCCAGCCCCTCCGCCTGGAAGAATAGAATTTTTCTCCCGGATCATCAAATGGAGTTCATTCATGAATTGAATCAAAGATCAAGCAGGGTTTTATTAATCAGTTTTGGAAATCCATATTTGATTCAGGGATTACCTGAAACGCCCGGTTATATTTGTGCCTGGAAAGGTAATAAAGTTTTGCAAAAATCCATGGTACAAACGCTTCTTGGAATGAGTCATTTTTCAGGAACGTTACCCATTACCATTCCGGATATAGCCGAACGAGGAGATGGGCTACAATTAGAGCAAGAACCTATCCAATTTGAATCATCATCATTTTCTCCCGGAAAAACAATTAAACATATTATGCCTTATGAAGTGGAAGTGGATGTTTCACATGTAAAGTCGTTGTTGCAAGAAGCGGTTTCAGATTCAGCATGGCCTGGCGGAGTTTTAATTGCGGGAAAGGGTGGAAATATATTTTTACATGAAGCAGTCGGAAATCATATGTACGGTTCAAAAAGACTTACTCGTAAAACAGACATTTTTGATTTAGCATCCATTACAAAAGTAATTGCAACTACATCTGCTGTTATGAAATTGGTTGAAAAAGGGCAATTGGTTTTAGATGAAAAAGTGGTGACATATCTTCCGGAGTTTAAAGGAAAACAGCCGAAATATTTTCAACAGAAAAATAAAATTAGTATTAGAAATTTGCTTACTCATACTTCAGGACTTCCTCCATTTAAACAATATTATTTAATGGATGATTCCATTGAAATGAGAATAGATAGCGTATTTAATACTGAACCGGAAATTGGAATTTCAGAAGAAACTGTTTATTCTGACGTTGGATTAATCACATTGGGAAAAGTATTGGAAAAAGTGAGTGGTGTAACTTTAGATATTTTGACTGATTCACTCATATTTAAACCATTAGGAATGAATACCACATTTTATAATCCACCTTCAGAAAAACTTCATAGAATTGTACCAACAGAAATTGCTGAAGGATATAGATCCGGTTTAATCCATGGCGAAGTACATGATGAAAATGCCCATAGTCTAGGCGGCATTGCCGGTCATGCAGGGCTTTTTTCCACTGCAGAGGATTTAGCTGTATTTTCTCAAATGATGCTCAATGGAGGAATCTATGGTTGGAAGCGAATTTTTAGAGAAGAAACAATTGATGTATTTACAACTAGAGCCAATGTAGTGGAGGGAAGTTCTCGTTGCTTGGGTTGGGATAGTCCATCAGGCAAAGCATCTGGAGGTGTTTATTTGCCAGACAATAGTTTTGGACATACCGGTTATACTGGGACGTCATTATGGATTGATTCTGAAAATGACATGTTTGTTATTTTATTAACAAATGCAGTTCACCCGCATCGTTCATGGAAATCGCCTACGTATTTTGATTGGCGTCAGCGAATACATTCTGCAGTGTATGAGGCAGTTGGGATTACTGAACAAAATCCGAGTTTGAAATGGAAACGAGAGTGGTAAAAATGTTTAGGACATTAATAGTATATATTTTTCTGATAGTGACTGGATGTTCAAATTCATGGATCGATTCTCTGCCAAAACCATGGACATTGACAGAAAGCCAGATTTCAGAAATTCTTCCTCAATTCCATAATCATTATCCTGATTTTCAAAATCGTCTAAAAGCATTTGCCCTTTGGCAAGTGGGTAAGCCCTACGAAATATTTAAATTGGGTGAAGAGGTTGAACCGGATCCAGATCCAATTATTCGATTAGATGTTTCAGATTGCACAGTTCATGTTTTGACGAGCCTTGCGTTTTCCCAAAGTAAATCGTGGGCTGAAGCGCGAGAAAGAATGATTGATATCCATTATAAAGATGGAAAGCCATCTTACACATCTCGTTGGCATTATACGTCAGATCGAATTCAAGAAAATCCTTATACGCAAAACATAACGAATAAACTTTTAAATCCTACTAAACTGAAAAGTGTTGAAATTATTCTGAACCGTAAGGAAGACGGAAATGAATTTTTGGACTTGGATTGGGAAAAATCAACATTAGTTCATTTTATTCCAAATGAACACATAAATGAAGCACTCTTATCTAAACTGCCGGAAATATGTGGCGTTGCATTTGTTAAAAAAGCATATTTTAAAATGGGTATTGTTATTGCACATGAAGGTATGATAATTGATTCTAAAAATCTTGTTCATGCATCATCAGAATACGGTAAAACAGTAAACATTGATTTTATGGAATATTATTTTCGTGAGAATGGACCTTTATTTGATGGAATTGTGATTTTTTCATTCCATCCATTTGAGGAAATTTGATGGCATATTCTATTGTAGAAAAAGTGAATATAGAGGGAATGAAATTCGCTAATTATACTACAAAAATTCCATATATCATTGTTGATAATTTCCCGAAACTTGGATTTTTAACTGCATTAAGATTTCTAGAGTGGGTAAATAAAAATCCGGAAGGCGTTATCAGTTTACCAACGGGAAAAACTCCTGAATATTTTATTAAATGGACACAGTATCTACTGGAAAATTGGTCTGATAATAAATTAGAAAAATTGCGGAATGAGAATGGATTAATTTTCAATGAAAAACCCGATTTATCTGGACTACAGTTTGTACAAATAGATGAATTCTACCCAATTGATCCAAACCAACATAATAGCTTTTATAACTATGTACAGAATTTTTATATACAAGGTTTTGGTCTTGACCCAAAACGTGGAATGTTTATGAATTGTAATGAAATTCCACGAGTAAAGAAAAAGACATTGTTAGATATTTTTCCTGAACAGACGGTGGATCTAACATTGCGTTATAGAGATCCGAAATCAATCCTTGAAAAAGATCAGCAAAAAACAATTTTCATGATTGATCAATGGTGTACAGATTATGAAAATGGTATTCGTGATAAAGGCGGAATTGGATTCTTTCTTGGCGGAATTGGTCCAGATGGACATATTGCTTTTAATGTTCGCGGTTCTGATCATAATTCAACAACACGATTGATGGAAACTAATTTTGAAACTCAAGCGGCTGCAGCCACAGATTTAGGCGGTATTGAAATTGCCAAAAATAGACTTGTTATCACAATTGGTCTTTCAACCATTACATCCAACCCAAATGCCACCGCCATAATCATTGTTGCTGGAGAATCAAAAGCGGCTATTGTGAAGGAATCATTGGAAAATAATAAAAGTATAAAATTTCCAGCATCTTCATTACAGCAATTAAAAGGCGGACGATTATATTTAACCAAAGGAGCTGCTTCCAAACTTGATGATGTTGTTAAATATAATTTAAAGCATGAATCTTGGACAAACGTGAAAATGGAAAAAGTTGTAGTTGATTCATGTAAAGCTCTAAACAAGTTTGGCCATCATTTAACAATGAATGATCTAGAAAAAAGCCCATTGGGTGACATGTTACCAAAGATGGATGAAAATACTATTCCAGATGTAATTAATTCATTCAAATCAAAAATTAACAGATCATTGGATGCATCAGATGATGAAATATTTCTCCATACCGGTCCCCATCATGATGATATTTTATTGGGTTATCTACCTCATATTGTGCATTTGGTACGGTCTCCAAAAAATAAAAATTACTTTATAAATATGACTTCAGGTTTTACCTCTGTGACGAATCAATATGTTATACATGTTTTAGAAGACACGATTACATTTTTGAGTCAGAGTAAAATTGAAATGGTGGATTATCCTGATTTCTTTGAAAAGGGTTACAATTTAAAAAGAGGGAAAGATGTTTATCATTACTTGGATCGAATTGCTGAAGGCAATATTCAAGGTCAAAAACGTGGTTTAAGCCATAGAATAGTTCGGGCTCTTGTTGAAATTTATGGCATAAAGTCAAAAGAAGAGTTGAATTTTAAAATGAATGAAATTGTAACGTATCTTAATACGTGTTATGATGGTCAAAAAAATCCAAAAGATATTCAAAAACTCAAAGGGATGATTAGAGAGTTTGAAGAAGAATTAGTGTGGGCTCATTACGGTGTTCAAGTTAAAGATGTACGTCATATGCGATTGGGATTTTATACAGGCGATATTTTTACAGAAAATCCTGAACATCATAGAGATGTAAAACCTATATTAAACCTTTTAAGAGAATTAAAACCTACAGTCATAACACTTGCATTAGATCCAGAAGGAAGCGGGCCGGATACACATTATAAAGTTCTTCAAGCGATTGCTGAAGCAGTTAGATTATGGGGAAAAGAAACGGATATTTCCCATTTAAAAATTTGGGGATATCGAAATGTTTGGTATCGCTTTGATCCATCTGAAGCAGATATTATTGTTCCAGTCTCGTTGAATTCCATGGCTATGCTTCGAGATACGTTTTTAAACTGCTATTTGAGCCAAAAGGATGCTTCATTTCCCAGTTACGAATTTGATGGTCCATTTTGTGATTTAACGCAGAAAATTTGGGTGGAACAGCATAAACAAATGCAATTAGTACTGGGCCGAGATTTTTGGTATCAAAATGATCATCCGAGATTGCGTGCAACACATGGATTAGTTTTCTTGAAGGAATTAACATCATCAGAATTTTTGCAAGAAGCACGTCAGTTAGAAAAATCAATGGAAGGTCAAATTAGTTAAATCCTCTAAACCTTCGCTATAGTTATATTTATATATGACTTTTCGAATTAAACAGTACCATCCTGATGATCATAATTCAATTTATGATATTTGTTTAAAAACCGGTAATTCTGGAAAAGGAGCGGAACATCTACACGATGATCCAATGATTTTAGGGCATATTTATGCCGGCCCTTATATTAATCTTGAACCTGAGTCTGCATTTATTCTTCATAGTGAAGGGCGTCCCTGCGGTTATATTATTGGAGCTCTAGATACACAATCATTTTTTAATAAAGTAAAGTCGAATTGGCTTCCGTCGCTTCAAAAACAATATTCAGAACCATCTGAAGATTCGAAGCCATGGAATAAAGATGAAAAATGTATTCATTTATTATTCCATCCTGAAAAACTTGAAGACCTTCCAGATTATCCATCTCATCTACATATAGATTTATTGCCAATTGCCCAAGGGAAAGGACAAGGTAAAATATTGATGGACCATTTTATGCAATATTTACAATTGCAAGGATCACGTGGAGTACATTTGGGTTTAGGAATCCAAAATGAACGTGCATTACATTTTTATAAAAAATATGGCATGATTGAATTGAAACGAAATTCAGATTCAATTATAATGGGTTTGTCATTTGAATAAAAATATTCAAAAAATACTCTCTTTTATTAAATCCCATAAAGTTTTCTCTATCTTTTCTTTTTGTATTATAGTTATTCATCTAATTGCACGAAAAAATATTCAGATTATTAATGCAATTACCTTTGAATCTGAAGAAATGTTTTCTATTCAAATTCAGTGGATAAAAGTTCTTCTAGAACCAATCGTAGGTCTTCCGTTATTTTATTTACGATCAAGTCAGCCCATTGAAGAATATATTGTTCTATGGGTTTGGATATTTATGTTATTTGGAATAATCTTATTTGTAAAACAACAATTTCATTTTATTAAATACTGGCTCATTTCAATTCCTGCTGTTGTTGGTTTATCCTATTTTATTTTAGTGTGGATGATCTTTTGGCCTTTACCTTCGAATACGATTGTTAACAAAACTGACAATGCTATTTTATTTAATACTCATGCTCATTCTCATTATAGTCACGATGGATTAATAACTCAAATTGAACAAATGAAGTGGCATGAGCGCAATGGTTTTGATGCATTCTTTTTTACTGAACATAATCATAATCCTAATACGTTGGATTTTGTCCAAAGCCAAGCATCAGGTAAAATATCAAAGATTCCTCACATTATGACGGGGATTGAATTTTCTGGTAGTAATCATATGGTTTTATTGGGATTAACAGATTCACTAATCACTTTTGGGAAGAAGGATTCATTTGTTATATCTGAAGTCCATAGGCAAGGTGGAGTGGTTGGTGTTGCTCATTGGTTCGATGGACAAAATAATTCTATTCAGCACTATATTGAATCGGGAGTAAATGGATATGAAATATCGAATTCGAATCAATTAGCTTTTCCTTATGAAATCCATAATGATATTGTTTCTGCATGTGAAAATAATAATTTATTTTTACTCGGAGGGTCCGATTATCATGGATATGGCCCAACATGTGGTACATGGAATATGATGGAAATTCCAGATTGGGATTTGTTTAATCATAATGAAAAAACGGAAGCCATTTTAACTGGATTAAAAAATGGAAAAAATCAGGTAATATATTATTCTGATAGAGGATTAATGCCATTTGAGAATATTTGGTTAAGTCCACCAATTAATTTTATTAATTATTTTAGAGGATTAAATATATTTCAAGTGTTTTCTTGGATAGGTTTGTTATTGATTATAATATTATTGAAAGTAAAAATAAAATTTCAATGTGCAATAAAAGGAATTCCAATTTTCGTAGGATTAGCAATTTTAATTCAGGGACGTATTCTTCATTCAAAATCTGAAGTGGTTATACAACATAATGATATTTTATTTGAGTTTGGAAATTTATTTACAATGATAGGTTTTGGATTGTTCGTAAGTGGTTTAGTTATTCATTTAATCTTGAAAAGATTTCCGTCTGTTTTACATTAATATTTAAACTAAATGAAGTTTGACGTAATTATTATTGGTGGTGGTGCAGCAGGATTAATGTGTGCCATTGAAGCAAGTAAGCGTAGGAGAAAAGTCCTCATATTAGAAGTAGCTGAAAAAGTGGGGAAGAAGATTCTCATCTCGGGAGGTGGACGATGTAATTTTACAAATTTGCATATTGATCCAAAATCATTCCTTTCTCATAATCCTCATTTTTGTAAATCATCGTTAGCTCGTTATACACAGCAGGATTTTATTGCATTGATGGACAAACATAATATTACTTGGCACGAAGAAGAAAGAGGGCAATTATTTTGTGACGATTATGCTCCTGCAGTATTAGAAATGTTACTAAACGAATGTGAAAATGTGGAATTTAAATTTCAGTCTAAAGTTGAAGGTATCCTTTTCAAAGAGAACTATTATGTAAATGCGAATGAATTACAATATCAGTCAAGTTCATTGGTAATTGCGACAGGTGGGCCATCTATCCCGAAAATGGGTGCAACAGATTTTGGATTACGCATAGCTAAACAATTTGACATTAAGTCGTTTTTATTTAAACCAGGATTGGTACCGTTTAAAATTCGCCAAAATGAATTTGATCAATATTTTAAAGGTTTATCAGGTCTTTCATTTAATGCAGAAGTGAGTTGTAATAGTCAATACTTTAGAGAAAATGTGTTAATTACCCATCGAGGATTAAGTGGCCCTGCTATACTTCAAATATCATCCTATTGGAATAAAGGTGATGAAATAATTGTAGATTTATTTCCTGATTTCGATGCAATAGATTGGTTAATTCAAATGAAAAAAGAGCGTAGTAAACGTGAATTAAAAACCATTTTAGCAGACTATTTACCTAAACGATTATCCGTTCGGTTAGGAGACACTTTAACAAAAAAAGAATTATCTTCAGTACCTTTAGGTCAAATAAATCAAAAAGATTTAAATGAGTTTGGCCGATTATTAAATCATTGGGTATTGAGTCCAAGCGGAACAGAAGGACTTCGTGTAGCAGAAGTGTGTACAGGTGGTGTTAATACGGATGAATTATCATCAAAAACAATGGAAGTTAGGAGTCAACCGGGTTTGTACTTTATTGGTGAAACAGTTGATGTGACAGGATGGCTGGGCGGATATAATTTTCAATGGGCGTGGTCTTCAGGATGGGCAGCCGGTCAAGTAGTCTAGAAAATTAATCTCCCTTTTTTATCCATCTTTCATTAAAGGCTGCATGTAATATTGTTTTTCCTTCTGTTTCTTTTTTATACGTATAGGATAGATGAATTTTCCCATCTTTAGTTTGAATCATAGAAGGATAGGAATAACTCTCTGCACGATCGGGCGATTGACCAATATGACGTGTCCATTTCCATGTTCTTCCTTCATCAGTAGAAACTGAAACTGCCCAAGAACTCCGACTATTTTCGGAATCGTTATACGCCATAACCCAATGGCCATTATTTAAAACAATCACATCTAAACTGGATCCAGGATTGACTATGTCAGAATCTTCAGCAAATGACCAGGATTCTCCTTTGTCAAACGATTCACTAATCATTACCCGTTGGGGTGCTGCGCCATTATCTCGCATGAAAGCTACAATTGATCCATCTTTCCGTTCAGCCAAAGCGGGTTGAACCGGACCAAAGCCTATGATGGGTTTGCTGGCTTTCCAGGATGTTCCATCATCGTCGCTTATGGCAATCAGAGAAACATTAAAACCATCAGAATAGAGTGGCAGCAGAATACGACCGGATGATAAGGTTAATGGATGAATACGTGTCATCCAACCTTTCTGTCGTTTTTCTTTATCCGCAGCAGCTTCCGTAATGAGACGTTCATAAGGGAATGCATATTCAGCCCAGGCAGGGTCAGTATAATTGGCTTCAAATCCATCCTTAATTGTTTGATAAAATTGTTCTCCAGGTTTCATAATAATGATATCTTGCCAATCCCAGTTTGGTGCACCGGTGCTGGAATAATCTGATGAAATTTTATATCGTAGAACAGAATTTTCCCATCCATTGGCTCGAACAGCAATCCAAAAAAGCATGAGTTCATCATTCTGATTTATAAAAAGCACAGGATTGCAGTCAGGTAAATCGGGTGTATCTGCCATCGTAAAAATAGGGTCCCATTCATTTGACCCTTTTTTTAGACGTGACCCTTGAATGATTACATCATTAGCCGTTCTTTCACCTGATCCATAAAACCAACATGCAATTAAATCTCCATTAGGTGCTTCAATAATACTACTCCCATGAACATGCTTATTTTGGAATTGGAAAATGGGCATTTTTGAAATGTCTTTCCCAAAAATCTGGCCCATGATAAATAGACCGAATATGATTGTTTTTTTACTCTTGAATAAAGCCATGATATAATCCCATATAGTAAGGTAATAAATAAACGGTTCCTGTTGACAATTCTGTACCATTTCCGCCTGTGTTTAAATCCCATGGACCATGATTCCAATGATTAACATGCATTTCATCAATGGGAAAAACTTTTCCATTCACTCGATATCCTTTTCTAGCATTTTGATTACTATCAAAAGTTCGGTTCCAGGGATGAAGCCTTTTTATATCAATCCGGTGACTATTCGTGTGTCGCCAGTTTAAGCGATCCAAAGGAAAGCGTACCAATGTTTCCACAGATTCATCTAACCATTCTTCATGGGGGTCTAAATCATAAGTTCCCCAAGCATCTTCAAAATCTTGTCCTAGAGTTGCAGATCGAAATGTAAAATTGAAGAATGGATTTAATTCCGGTGCTTCCAGCATCCAATTCATGTACATAGAAAAGGCGTAACGGGATTTCAATGCCGGATCTGTTTCATAACGAATTAAGTGATAATAAGCCATAAATGCCATTTCGTCATCAGATTGATTTCCCGTCCCTACTCCGCGATTAAATTTCATATCGGTCATATTTTGGGCGTAACCATGATCTTCGATAAGCATATCTGCAATTTCACCATATCGACTATCTCCTGTCACATGTTCTGTAACAGCCAAATAAGAAAGCATACTTAATGAATTTAACCCTCGTTCCACAAACCAATTTTTATCATGATTTAATTCATATGGATTGAAACGTGACCACCTAGTTGGTTTACCATCATGATCCACTAGTTGAAAATCATGATCAATCAAATGGTCTGTTAATCTTTTCACATGTGCTCGTACTCGTTCTTTTTCTTCTTTTGTATCAGCCACTAAATCATAATACAAACCATATAAGAAATAATGGCCATCTAATTCATCAGAGCTGGTGTCGGTCTTATAATACCATTTCCCGGTTTTATCCTTTGGCCATCTGTTTTCATAGATTTTCCAAAGTTTGTCTTCATTTTTCTGTGTTCTGATGTCCCTCTCAACACGTCCAATATTTGGATCATGTCCACTGGTGGGGAGGATGGTACGAGCTACAAATCCAGGTGGAGGGGAAATAGGAGCATCTTGAGTGACATCTCCGAGAAATTTCAATGCATCAAATGCTTTTTTAGCGCGAGCTTTTGCTTTTGGGTCTTTTGTAGCTGCATAAGCAAAGCATTCTGCTGCTCCATACATTCCTGTCCACAGCCCATCGTTGTCACTATCATGTTTTCGAACACTTGTTTTATCTCCTGGAGCTGGAAGTGAAACATCTAAAATAAATTCGTAAGGCGTTCGTCGATGGTAACGATCAATTTCATCTTCATAAAATTTAGCTTTTTCAGCTAAAGTCATTTTTTCTTTATAAATATGACTTAAACCTTTGTCAGTGGCAATCCAAACAGACCCATCTTTCGCAACAGCAATATCATTCACATGATCATCCGGTAACCATCGTTTTCCTTGACGATATTCCCACGTTTCTCCGTCAAAATGAATCGCACCTATTTTTGTACCAAACCAAACATTACCATTGTTTCCCGCAGCCATTTTTGTAAAATCGTTATAAGGAAGTCCATCTTTTCCTTCATAAAGTGTCCATTCTTTTCCATCTAAAACACCTACACCCTGTGGACTTGCAAACCAAAGTCTATTTTTAGAATCAATTGCAACAGACCTACAATCGGCGAGAGCCCAGCTTCTGTTTCCGGAAGATGGTTCTATCTTTGTCCATAATCCCCCTTTTTTTTGGTAAAGCCCTTTTTGACTGGCTGCATAAACTAAATTATTATTTTTCGCACATAATTGACCAATATTTCCATGCTCGAGATTTAGTGATGTTGGTTTTATATATTGCTTCCCCAAAATTCGATTTGTTCCTAAATGAAATTTAAATAAATCATGACCATTTCCAATAATCCCCTGAAATCCCTTTATAATTAAATCACTTTGAAAAATATTAAATTTAAAATTCTTTGGAAAGTGAACCATTTGAATTACAATTTTATTGTTATTTGCTAGAGAATAAACCATTCCTTTTGTCAACATATTATTATGAAGATTTCCAGAAATAGCAATAACCTTATTTACAGATGTGGACACAATGTAAATGGGTGAATCAATTTTGGGTATTTGTTTCCATTCTTTACTATCATTAGTTTTGAAAAACAATCCAGAATCTGTTCCCGCATAAATACCACCATTATTTGATGTTGCAACAGAGTAGACTTTTTGTCCTTCCAATGCAAAGCTGCGTTTTTCTTGAAGGAAGGATGGAATAGTTATCGTTTCACTTGCAGATAGATTAATTGAATAGATTGAAAGTAATATTATCAGTTTTCTCATTTATTTTACCTTTAATTCGTTAAAATTCGATTCGGATTATATTAAAAATGTAATTGTTCGTGTATAAGAAATCTATCTATTTTATTTGGATAGGAGTTAGTGAAAAAACAACAACAGGGAATAAAAATGGAATTATCGCAAAAATCATTATATAAATCAGTAAGTTTTCTTCTTTTATTTATTTCTACACACTTGTATAGCCAAGAAATCTCCGGTACGGTAATAAATGAACGAGGAAATGCTCTTATTGGAGCAAATATAATTATTGAAGGAACCAATTCAGGTGCAGCTACTGATATGAATGGATATTTTACAATTCCATTTATTCCAACTGATGATATTACAATAAGTGTAAGCTATATTGGATTTAAAACACTTAAAGTTACGTATTCAAAAAATGATCCTATGACTCATCTTAATTTCACATTAATTCATGGAAAACTGTTTGGTAAAGAAGTAACTGTTTTAGCACGAAAAAGAGAAGAAACCATCAAAGAAGTCCCTATTTCTATGGTATCCATTCGTCAAGAAACAATCGAAGGGATGGGCGCTACATCAATTGAAGATTTAACAGCTATTGTACCCAATGTATTCGCTTATGATGATCAAACCGCGACGAAATTTAATATCAGAGGCATTAATGGAGGAGCACGGAATCCCGGAATGGCAACAGCCGAAGGTGTTTATTTAGACGGTGTAATTATGGGTCGTCCAAATTTTATTTCTTCAGATATAGTTGATATTCAAAGTGTGGAATTTCTTCGTGGTCCCCAAGGAACATTGTTTGGTCGAAATACAGTATCCGGCGCTATCAATATGATTACGGTAAAGCCATCTCCGGTTAATAGTAGTGCTTTTTTAATTGAACATGGTGATTTCGGTTATTTAAAAATGAAAGGGTCTGTCAACTATCGTATTACAGATAAAATTTATGGGAGATTTTCAGGTTATTCATTCGATCATGATGGCTATTTAACCAATACATATGATAACAGTCGAGAAAAGTATAAAAATAATATAGGTGGAAGATTTGCAATTCGTGTTGTACCAACTTCAAAATTAACATTAGATATTAGTTATGATTATTTACAAGAGGATCTTAAAGATGTGGGCGGACATATTTCTGATTGGAGGATTTCCAGTAATTCTAGTACATATGATGGTAAACCGCTGGATTCAATCATGATAGCCATGGATTCTATAATCATAAATGATGATGGAATTTATTCATTCAATTTTGATTCAACAGGCTACACTAAAAGGGATTTATGGGGGTTGACAGTAAATGCAAATTATTTACTTAACGAAAATCTAAATTTTATTTCTGTTTTTTCTTATAGATCTTCAAATGTTATTTGGGCTAACGATGAAGATCATACTGCATTGGATATTTTAACAGGAAAGTGGAACAACCATGGTGAGCAATCCACGGTTGAATTTCGATTGGTGTCGAATTCCAATAAACAAATGTCATGGTTAGCCGGCGTATTTTATTATAATTTATATGATAGGTTGTTGGCTCCGGTTTATCCAAAACCATTATTTTTTCATTTAGTAACCGGTTATCCAATAATCTTTATTGAGACTTTTTATGGTGGTGCAACTCTTATTCCCGAAGGGAAAGGGAATACTGTAAGCGCTGGTGCTTTTGTTTCTGCTGATTATACTGTTTCAGAAAAATTAACGTTGACAGCCGGTTCCCGATATTCATATGACAGCAAACATTTTAAATACCGTCAAGATGGTTTCCCTGAATTTGAATATGTGCATGTACCTGCGGACTCTAATGGAGAACTAATAGATGGTTATTTTGATAGTACTAAAACATGGAGTGCAATTACACCCTCTTTTAATATAAAATATTCTGTTAATCCTTTTATAAATGTTTTTGGAACCATTTCAAAAGGTTATAAAAGTGGAGGCTTTAATACAGACTATGTGTCCAGTTATGAATCAGTTGCAACACCCTTTAAATCGGAATATATCACGAATTATGAATTGGGAATCAAAGGGGGTAATCAATCAAATACTCTTTTTATAAATGGTGCTTTATTCCGCATGGAATATATAGATATGCAAGTGAGTCAGTTCCAGGATTTATTTGAAGGTTATTCAATTAGTAATGCTGGTAAAGCAACCATAACAGGATTAGAATTAGACTTTTCAGTACGGTTATTCAATAATTCATTAACATTGATTGGCGGTTATGGAATGAATGAAGCTATTTTTAAAGAATTCCATGATGGTTATTTTAATGGATATTGGGACGAGGGAGAGTCATTTACAGATGAAAATGGAAACGGTGTTTGGGATGATGGCGAACCATTGGATGACATGGACAACGATTATTCTGGAAACCACATTAGCACATTTCCTAAACAATCATGGAGTTTAATGGCAGATTTTCGGATGCCTATTAATAGTAAAATCATGTTTGTAACACAGCTTCGCAGTGATTATATAGATGAAAAATTATCACAATTATCTACGGATAAAGATGCAAATTTATTAAGAGATGACGCCCGCACACTGTTCAATGGTCATTTCGGTATAGAATCTGAATCATGGGGTGTTTTTGCGTGGGGCGAAAATCTTATGAATACGGAATATATTGTTCGGCAAGAAGTAAATGGATACCTTGGTTTTATTGAACAGTTATGGGGGCAACCTCGATTATTAGGTATTCGTACTACATTTAAATTTTAATATTTATATATTCATTTAATCAAAAAATAGAAGAAAAGAAAGAAGACATATATGGTTTTAGGCGGAATTGATTATTTTATTATCATTACATATCTTTTAGGCACCGTTTTGTTTGGGATTTATATTGGTCGTAAAATGAAATCAGGAGATGATTATTTTTTAGCAGGGCGATCTTTACCTTGGTGGGCTATCGGTATGTCATTGGTTGTTACAGATATTGGTGCTGTTGATATGGTAGGAATCGCAGGTGCCGCTTATTTATATGGAATTGTCCTTGGAAATTATGATTGGCTTGGGAGTGTGCCTGTAATGATTGTTGGTGCATTTTTATTTATTCCCATGTTTTGGAGATCAAAGGTCAGTACAATACCTGAATGGTTGGGAGCCCGCTATAATCAAAGTGTCCGAACAATTTCAGCTGTGATTTGGGGAGTGGTAACCGCTTTTGGATTAGGCGTCACATTGTATGCAACAGCACTCATGTTTAACCTATTATTGGACTTAAATCCAAAAGTGGTCGTTGTAACAGAATCACAAACTGTTCGTGAAAAAGTGGTAGAAGCTACTGATGCAGGAAAAACACACGATTTTATATTTCTAACAGATTATAATAGAATTCAACAAGTTGTTGATAATAATAATCCCAATCTTGTTTTAATACATAATGAAGAAGAGGGAAGATCTACGAGAGAAAATTCAACTTTTTCCTTTAATGAAAATGAAATAAATCCTTCTTGGGGGAAATCAATGATGGACCGAGCTCGAGCCCCCACATGGTCACTAATGTATTCTATAATTATAATGAGTATCTTAATTGGTGCATACACTCTTTTCGGAGGATTGAAAGCGGTCGTTTACACGGATGTACTTCAATGTATAGTTATGTTAGGCGGATCGTTGTTTGTATTATTTTTTGGAATTTATAAAATGGGAGGAGTTAGCGAATTTATATCAATAATTCAATCATTAGGTCCTAGAGCTCAAGACCATTTTGAACTCATTTTATCTGTAGATACCGCCACCCCTCATCCCTGGTCTGGAATATTCCTTGGACTAGGTTTAGTTCTGGCAAATGCATATTGGTTTGGTAATCAGAATATGGTTCAGAGAACATTGGGCGCAAAGTCAGAAGCAGATGCAAAAGCATCATATGTTTTTGGTTCATTTTTGAAAATTCTGATTCCTTTTGCCATGGTTATTCCAGGAATTATCGCTTTAGCGCACAATCCAAACATTACCGATGCGGATAAAGCGATGGCGACATTGGTAAAAGATATTTTACCCACTGGATTGTTAGGTATTTTCTTTGCCGCATTTTTGGCGGGACTTATGTCATCTGTGGATTCTGCTCTTAATTCCGGTGCAACTATTTGGACGAAAGATGTCTATCAAAAATTTGTAAAGCCGGATTCATCACCAGAACATTTATTAGTTGTTGGGAGATGGATTTCTGCCGCCATGTTAGGAATTGCTATTTTCTTTGCTCAATTTGCTACTCGCTTTGAAAGTATTTATGATTTAAGTCAAACAATATTATCATTATTTCAAGGTCCCAGTTTAGCCATTATTGTTTTAGGGATGCTTTGGAAACGGGCGACAGGAAAAGCAGCGCTCATTTCATTAATTTCAGGTGTTATTTTTGCTGGAACACTAATGTGGGTGAATAGTAATGCGTCTGTCCCCTTATTTCAAGTATCAGAACCTTTCTTGTATGTAGCGTGGTGGTCATTTGTGCTATCAGTTGTTATTGTTGTTGTGGTTAGCTTAATGACTCCACCCGAACCGGAATCAAAATTAAAAGGATTGGTCTATCGTTATGAATAATGTTTTATTAGCTGCTACAGCAATAGCAGACACAATTGCAAATATGTTCCGGGGAATGGGTGATGTTATGCGCGGCTGGATGCTTGCTATCCCCATGAGTGTTGCCAAAGGTATTTTCATCGTGTATTTTTTATTATTGATTTACTGGATTATAAAATTACCGAAAAATGAAGTTACTTTAGCATTAGAAAGTGGTAAAACAATTCATTTAAGGCCCTTTGCTCTTTTCTCCTTGACAACAATTGTTGTGATTTATCTCATTTTTTAAACCTGTACTATAAAATTGTAATGAAATCAAACTTCATTTGCGGAACGCTGGAGGGGTTTTATGGCCGACCATGGCAATTGGACCAACGATTGCAGCTTTTCCAATGGATGCACGAATGGGAAGGCATGAATACATACATGTATGCCCCGAAAGATGATTTATATCATCGAAGTAAGTGGAGAGAATTATATCCAGATGAAGAATTATCGGTTCTGAAAAATTTAATCCAATCGTGTCATAAGAAAGAATTGGATTTTATTTATGCAATTGCTCCGGGGTTGGACATTATGTATTCCCATGAAAATGATTGGAATTTCCTTATTAAGAAAGTAAATCAACTTCGTGAAATTGGGTGTAAGCAATTTGCTATTTTGTTTGATGATATTCCTTCAAAGTTATCTGATAATGATCAAAAATCATTTTCATCTTTCGCACGTGCACATGCACATATAACAAATCGACTTTTTAAACACCTATCAGGATTACCACTATTTTTTTGTCCTACAGTTTATTGTGGACAAATGGCAGATGATGATGTTAAAGGAAACACGTATCTCAATGAATTAGGTGAATTACTCCATAAACAAATTGGTTTTTTCTGGACGGGCCCAAAAATTGTTTCTGAAGAAATAACGGTTGAGTCTATTAAGGAATTAGAGAAAGTTATTAAACGAAAGCCCATCATTTGGGATAATATTCATGCGAATGATTATGATATTCGACAAATATTTTTTGGTCCATATAGTGGACGTTCCCTTGAACTAAAAAATGAATTAGCTGGAATTTTAAGTAATCCTAATTGTCAATTTTGGGCGAATTATAATCCACTTCGAACTTTAGGGATGTTCAATGTTGAAATTGATTCATGGAATCCACGACAAGCTTTTCTGCAATCATCTAAAGAATGGATACAGTTTTTTGGGAATGATGAATTAACGGTCAATGAAATTCAATTATTGGGAGATTGTTATTATACGCAAGGTCAAATGGGTGATTATGGAATGCAGATTGTAAAAAGTATTCATTGGATATTAAATCATCCAATGAAAGAATGGAATGACCATTTAGATACATTTAAATCCTTTGAAGTTCGATTGAATTCTTTATGTGCTAAATTGATGGCAACGACGAATCGTGAATTATTATATGACTTTTATCTTCTCATATGGGAATTACGTGAAGAAACAGAATATGTATCAAAATGGATTGAATGGAAACAGTCCGGTAATGGAGAATTTATTTCACCAGAATTAGTCCCACGTAGACAAGGGGTTTTATACGATATTCAAAATATTGTACACAAGGATTAGTGATTTTATGAGAATTAACAATATTATATTATTTATTATTTTATCAAGTATAATTTTTTCAGAAGACATTCAATTTATTAAGTCACAATATTTAGGGTTAGATGGAATTCCATCCCATGAAACTTTTTTACGCGCTCATGGAATAGAGCAACAACAATCAAAAATAAAATATACACCCTATTTTTCAGTAAGTTTTTCTACGAATGATATTTCGAATAATTCAGGCATTATAATGCCAAATAAATTGGCAAAACCTTTCAATGTAGATGTGTTTCTAAAAAGGAGTAATAAATATATTTCAACAAATAGAGTAAAACAAATTTGGGATGGAAGAGTTTATGAAAGCAATAATACTATAATTGTAGGGGGATATTCATTGAAATATAATGAGCAGTCTGTAGGCACAATAAATAATAAAGGCTTCTTTATGCCAAGTGATGGCAATAAAACATCAGAAAATTTTCCAATTTTGGCTGTACCATCGGGTCAAATATTATTTGATCCATTTGAACATCAATTACTACGAATTCAACCGAGCAAATATAATCAGCAAGAAGAGTTTTCTCGTACATTTCTTCCATTCGAACTTTATTCTAAACCAGATTTACTCATTGACTCAGGAAAATTTAGCTTATCATTTAATAATTCAACCAAATTAACAATACTCAATTATTTTGTTAATAACAAAACATATGAAATTGCAAATGGTCAATTAAAAGAATCTTCGCTTGTTAAGCGTATAGAAGGGTACCAACCTTTATTAATCGACGGAGCTACACAACCGGAATCAGGCCGAGTGATCACTTTTATATTTGAAGGTAATTTTAACGAAAATATAAAAGTAGAGAATGACAAACTTATTTTATCAAATTATATTTTTCTCCAAAAAATAGTTGATGAAGTACAAAATAATAATTTACAAATTGATGGCAATTTTGATGAGTGGCGAAATATTAAAGGTATAAGTGATCCTGAAGGCGATTTCATTTCTTATCTCTTTCCCAACCCTGATACAGATATACTAGATTTTAAAGTTTCAAATGATGACACATATTTATATTTTTATTCTCGCGTGGTAGGCGCTCATGGGCGGACGGGAGAAAAAGGGAGATATTATTGGTACACGTATATTGATGTCGATATGAATTCAAAAACGGGGTATCCTCCAACAAGAGATGATAATTGTTATTTTGGAATAGAAATTGGAGATGATTGCGAAGCGCAATTTGAATTTATAGGTAATAAATTTATTAAAACATTTTTTGGTTTCACGGGTGTTGGAACTGAAAAAGAAGTTCTCGATGGAAACCTAATTTTAGGCCCTTCATTTTATTCATCTAAAGATAATAACAATAATAAACGAGACAGATATAAGGTTGAGTATGTTCATAGAAATGGAATTCGATCTATTACGCATGATTATACAGAAGGATCAAGTGAAGACATTAATATAGCACTTTCACCTGACGGATCTGAAGTTGAAATGCGTGTTGAGTTAAATGGATTTCTGTGGGATAGATTAGGAAACAAAATAATTCAAAAAGGGCAATATATTCATATAGCCGTCGGCGTTGAAGCATCGAGCGATTACTATGAAGCAAACAAATGGGGCGCTGATTCAAGCCCCGTTATTTATAGTTATAAAATTAAGTAGTTATGCCTTATAAGATTCAAGAGATAATACATTCTGATTAGATGTAGTATTTGAAGTGTAAATTGAATGGTAACATTTTGTTATAAAATCAATTATTAACAGATTACTAACCTTTCAATTAATGTTAGTTAATCATAATTAGAAAAAATTTAATGCCCGCCAAAATTAAAAAATCGTTTAAAGACCTTGGACTTTCAGTAAAAGTACTGGATGCAATAAATAAAAAAGGGTTTGAAGAGCCGACTGAAATTCAAGAACTAACCATACCGGTTATGCTACGTGATGATACGAATATCATCGCTCAAGCCCAAACGGGCACCGGTAAAACTGCTGCATTCGGGCTTCCCCTAATTGAAATGATTAATACGAATCTCAAAACGGTTCAAGCGTTGATTTTGGTACCCACACGTGAATTAGCCATTCAAGTTTCTGAAGAAATTAATTCACTTAAAGGAAGTAGCAACATTAAAACAGCTCCTATCTATGGAGGACAATCCATTGATCAACAACTTCGTAGGTTGAAAAAAGGTGTTCATATAGTTGTGGGGACACCTGGACGAGTTATAGATCATCTAAAAAGAAAAACATTAATATTGAGTGAAATTGAACATTTAATACTGGATGAAGCAGATGAAATGTTGAATATGGGTTTCATCGATGATATGGAAAAAATATTCAAGTTCACTAATACACATAAAAAAACCTTATTGTTTTCAGCAACAATGCCACAAAGAATAAAGGTACTTGCTAACAAATATATGAAAGGATACGAACTTTTAGCTTCAACAAAAAAACAACTAACTACGAATCTAACTGAACAGATTTATTTTGAAGTTAAAGCATCTAATAAATTTGAAGCATTGTGTAGAATTATTGATATTGAAAATAATTTTTATGGATTGGTATTTTGTCGAACCAAAAAAGATGTTGATTCAGTGGTTTCACATCTTAAAAATAGAGGATATGGGGCAGATGCAATTCATGGTGATATAACACAATCACAACGCGAGCGCACCTTAAACAGTTTTAAAAGAAAAAATATAAATACATTAATTGCAACTGATGTTGCAGCTCGTGGGATTGATGTTAATGATTTGACTCATGTAATAAATTATTCTCTTCCAGGTGATTCAGAAGCATATGTTCATCGTATTGGTAGAACGGGGCGAGCTGGCAAGGAAGGAACAGCCATTACATTTATAACACCTAGTGAATATAAAAAGTTAATGTTTATCCAACGGAAAGCTAAAACGGACATAAAAAGATCATCTGTACCCAAAGTAGAAGATATAATTAATGCAAAGATTTCCAAAATAGATGAAGATATTCTTTCCTTGGCAGGCAAAGAAATAGATTCCAATTATTTTAATTGGGCAAAGAAGCTACAAGAGGATAGGCATCCCACTGAAATTATAGCAAGTATATTGAATTATTGTTTTAAAAATGATTTAAATCCCAAGAATTACGGTGAGATGGATGAATCGTTCAAAAAAAGAAAGTCTGTTGATCTGAAGGGGAAAACCAGATTATTTGTTTCTCTGGGAAAGAAAGATAGACTTAACTCAAAAAAGTTAGTCAGTCTTATTACTAAAAAAGTATCGATTCAAGGAAATGAAATTAGTGATGTTCAAGTATTAGATAATTTCTCATTTATAACTGTTCCATTTGAAAAAGCGGAAGAAATGATAGAAAGTTTTAAAAAAAGTGGGCGAAAGCAAATAATTTCTCACGTGAAAAAAGGAAAGAAATTTAAACGTTAAATTTCTATAATTTTTTTAGTTAATCGGCTTTTTTCAGCTGCAAATGCCATTAAATGGCTCTCTAATGAAGCATCTATAGAAGATTCAAATAGCGTTAAATTATTTGCAGTAATTGCTGAAATAAATTGTTTTATTAAACCGAAATCACCACCGCCGTGACCCATCGCATCTTCAGATGTTTTTTCCCAAACAATTTCTTTTGAGTGATTTCGAAAATCACTTACGTTAATTGTTTCAAAGTTTCCTATCATTTCACCCATAGTTCCCATAATTCTAGTGCGTCGATGTCCTTCAGTAAAGGCAGACATGGTAAATGATGCGGTAATTCCGTTTACAAATTCCATGTTCACCACTTGATGGTCAACCACATCATTATCGCTTTTGTAAACACATCGTCCATAAGGACCTTCTCTTAATACTTTTTCTCGTCCTTCTTTGGAGAAATCATTTGTAATTACAGATACAGGCCAATGGGTGATGTCCATATTTAAATACAATTTTAATGCTGAATATGGACACTCCTTTTCAACTTCACAGCCATCAATGCATCTTTCAGTACTGCCTTCAGGTGCATTTTCGTTTTTAAAATGTTTTAAAGATCCGAATGAAGATATATGTTTACACGGTGAATCAGCCAACCATCGCAGTAAATCCAAATCATGACATGATTTAGCTAAAATCATTGGAGATGATTCCTCAAGTTTTCGCCAGTTACCCCTAACATACGAATGGGCCATATGCCAATAATTTACAGGTTCTAAATGTTCTATAGATACAATTTCCCCGATAAGTCCTGTATCGATAATTTCTTTCATTTTTGTATAATGGGATGTAAATCGTAAAACATGACATAATCCGAAGATTTTATTCGTATTAAGTCCAGCTTCAGCTAACTTTTTGCAATCATCTTCTGATGTAGCCATTGGTTTTTCTAAAAGTACATGATAATCTAACTTTAATGCTGCTAATGCAGGTTTTACATGCATTTGATCTTGTGTACAAATAATAACTGCTTCTGCGAGTCGTTCACCTTTTAATGCTTCTTCCCATGAATTGAAACAATAAGAAGGTTTTAGTTTGTATTCTTCAGCAAAGAGATTTCTTTTTTGAACATTGGGTTCAGCAACTGCAATAATTTCCATTTCATTAGGAAAAGATTTGCTGTAAGAGGCATACGTGTTTCCACGGTTTCCTGCGCCAATAATTAATATTCGTATGGGTTTCATAAATAGGTCTTTTAATCGAGTATAGAATTTGTAAACTTTCTATTCAATTTTCCACTATGAGAATGATATTTATTAAAAAACAATTTTTCTGGATTATCATTATAACAGGAATGGTATCTGCGGGTGATTTGCCAAGCAATTGGGAGGCTTATTGGATAAAATCTTGCAATACAGTCATATCCAACAAAACCAATCAAAAAATACTAGGTATAACAGCATTAGCCGCATTAGGTGCAACGCAAATTGATATGAAAGTAAAAGAATATGCTCAAACGCGTGGATTGCTTTCCAATCCTGTATCTCAATTTGGGGATAATTATGGAGGCGCTTGGGGTCATTGGGTCTTATGGTCATCCATTTTAACCTCTTCAATTTTGAATGATGATGGAGAGGAAAACATTATTTCCAAAATGCAATTTTCTACATTTGCCATGCTAACAAATGGCCTTGTTACATATGGAATGAAGCGATCGTTTGGACGAGAACGACCGAATGGAAGTTGTTGTCAATCATTTCCTTCTGGGCATACATCTCATAGTTTTACAATTGCTGCTATTGCACATGAATTATATGGTGATGGTGTAGGAATAGTGGCATATGGACTTGCTACATTGGTAGCTGTCAGTCGCATTAATGATAATAAACATTATTTAAGCGATGTACTATTTGGTGCGGCGCTTGGTACGACAGTTGGTAGAGCATTTGCGTTGAATTACAATGAGATTGAAGATAATATCGGTATTACACCTTACATGCAGTTAAAATTTACGTTTCCATTATAAGGGGGATTCAATGTTAAAACGCATTTACATTTTTGTTTTTCTAATAACTTCAAGTTTTTCACAAATAAACCATTCTGATCCTAAACCACCTCGAGGATATCCTAATTTTACATTTATAAAATGGGCTGCTCAACTTGGCTGGTTAGATTTTGTGAATCTTGAACCGGAAATTCCAGATTCAATTAGGGTAGCACGAGATATTATTTATAAAGAAACAAAGCAACGTGAATTAAAATTGGATATTTATAAAAATAAATCTGCGATGGAATTGGCTCCGGTGATTATTTTTATTCATGGTGGAAGTTGGACTTCAGGTGATAAAAAAGATTATTTGATTTATTGTTTAGCTTATGCCCAAAAGGGATATGCTACGGCATCATTGTCTTATCGATTTTCACAGGAAGCTATTTTTCCTGCTGCGGTCGAAGACATTATTTGCGGTATTCGTTGGATAAAAGAACATGGACGTGAATATGGAATTGATTCAAGTCGTGTGGCTCTTGTGGGTGGGTCCGCCGGTGGACATTTAGCAATGTTAGCGGGTTATACAGCAGATGAACCGTTCTTTGTATCTGGTTGTGATGATAACGCAGTAAGTACTGCTGTGCAAGGAATTGTAAATATTTATGGTCCATCAGATTTAACGACAGATTTTGCAGTAGCGCAGGGACCAACTCCGAAATTTATGGGTACAACTTATGATGTTAATCCAGATATTTATAAGAAAGCGTCTCCAGTTTCTTATATAACATCAGATGATCCACCTACTCTTACATTTCATGGAACGATTGATAAAATTGTACCTATAGGTCAAAGCGATTATCTTGATAAAGTATTAAAAGAAAAAAATGTACCCCATGAATATCATCGATTAAAAGGATGGCCTCATACGATGGACGCATCTGTCCCCGTAAATGAATATACACAATTGGTCATGGATGGTTTTTTTCATAAATGGTTAAAGGAAAATTAAAATTGAAAAAAATAATTATCATTATGTTATTAGCAGGATTAATGGGAAACAGCACAAATGAGCGTAAAAAATTGATCGGAGAAAACTGGGCAGAAAAATTAGGATATCCAAAAGAGAGTCGTGTGGTTATTCTTCATGCCGATGATATTGGCATGTGCTATGAAGCAAATCATGCAGCAAAAAATTATTTGAAAAACAAAGAAATTCAATCGGCCGCAGCGATGGTACCTTGTCCTTGGTTTGATGAATTTGCAAAGTGGGCTGTGGCCAATCCAGATGAGGATATTGGTTTACATTTAACACTCACTAGCGAGTGGCAGACGTATCGGTGGGGTCCCATATCAAATTCGAGTGATGTGCCGGGTTTATTGGATGATGATGGTTACTTATGGCGTGAAGTCCCTGATGTTGTGATGCATGCTTCTGCAGCGGAAGTAGAAAAAGAAATTCGAGCCCAAATTGATCGTGCAATAGCTGTCGGCATAAAACCGAATCATATCGATACACATATGGGGACACTATATGGGCATCCCGAATATGCAAAAGCGTTTTTTAAAATAGCTATGGAATATAATATTCCTGCCAACGCCATTGATTTTACACCAGAGAATGTTCAGAAGTTTCGCAAACAAGGATATCCAATTAATGATGAGTTTGTTCAATATTCTTCTGAATATTTGCTTCCGAAACTTGACGCCTTTTTTTCAGTTCCCAATGGACAAACATACGAAGAGAAGAAAGCTAATTTTTCCAAATTAATTCAATCATTAAAGCCGGGTATATCCGAAATCATATTTCATCCATCCATCGAATCAGAAGGGTTAAAGAAAATCACAAATTCATGGCAACAGCGCGTATGGGAAGCCAAAATGTTTTCGGATCCTGAAGTAATTCAATTTATGAAAGAGGAAGAACTTATTTTTACCAACTGGATAGAAATGATGGATCGATTTGAAGAACGGACAAAAAATTGAAATTTATTAAATACATTCTCATTGTGATTTCTGGCCTATTCATTATTGGATTTGGCTATTTATATAATAATATTTCTGATAAACATCCTGGTTATTCCGTCGATATAAATATTATAAATCATTCGGAGCCCAATGGCATTCATGTCGGTTTTGCTAAAATTTCTATTTCTCCAAATATTATTGATACATGGAATGATGTTGATCATAATGCAAAATACGAGCCTGAAAAAGGAGATTCATATAATGATTTAAATGGTAACGGAAAATTTGATCCTGTTTGGATCGCAGGCTTTCATAATCGACGACCGGCCCAAGGAATTCATGATGATATTTGGGCCAGAGTTATGGTTATAGATGATGGACGAACTCGGGTTGCCATTATCGGATTGGATGCGGTGGGGTTTTTACATGATGAAGTTATAGATATCCGTAAAGCATTATCTAAAGATTTAGATATTGATTATTCAATTGTTTGCAGTACACACAATCATGAAGGGCCAGACTTGGTAGGCATTTGGGGTGGAAGCCCGTTTAAAAGCGGGGTTGATGCTGAATATATGACGTATGTAAAAGATAATACTGTTAAAGCGATTCAACATGCAGTAGAAAATATTCGTCCCGCAAAACTTCGATTTGCACAAGACCTCGTTAAAGGAGCTAATTATGTAATGGATACACGACTGCCGGAAGAAATGGACCCGGGAATTCGAATCATTCAGGCCATTGATGCAGAAGCAGATACGACCCTTGGTTCATTGGTCTCATGGGGAAACCATCCAGAAACATTGTGGAGTGAAAACTTACTAATAAGTTCAGATTTCCCCCATTATATCAGAGAAGCAGTGGAAAAGGGGATTAAAAGAAATGGAAAAGTATTGGCAGAAGGTCTTGGAGGTACCACTGTATATATAAGCAGTTCGGTGGGAGGACTCATGACCACTCGGCCTAGTTTCTCTATTCCAGATCCTTTTACTGGAGAGATTTTATCGGGTGCTACTTATAAAAAAGTAGAAGCTCAAGGACAGCAAATAGGTTTATTGGTTTTAAATGCTTTAATGAGTGATAAGGTCGTCGAAATTGAAAAAGCAAATATCAATTTGATTGCAAAAACAGTTTCTATCCCCCTGGATAATAATAATTTTAAGCTTGGGTTTGCGTTGGGTGTTATTAATCACGGCACGATGGGTTGGATGAATGTTCGAACTGAAGTGTCCGCATTTGAAATTGGCCCAGCAAGTTTTATAACAGTTCCCGGAGAAATTTACCCGGAAATTGTTAATGGTGGTGTTGTGTCACCACATGGACAAGATTATAGGATTTTACCCTTAGAAGTGCCGCCATTACGTTCTTTTATGAAGGGGAAATTCAAATTTGTTTTTGGCCTTGCGAATGATGAGATAGGTTATATCATTCCCAAAAGTGAATGGGATGAAGAACCACCTTACTTGTATAATGATAATGATTCACCCTATGGTGAAGAAAATTCTATCGGGCCTGAAACGGGTCCAATTATATATAATCGTATTGTGGAATTATTGAAGATTCTAAATAATGAATAGTCAAAATCACATGAAAGTTTCGGGTTATAGTGGAATAATTGGATCGATTCAATTTATTTTAATTCCAATAATAGCTATGTTTTATTATGGTGGCGGAACAGCATGGAATCATGAAGCGGTTGGTTACACATTTTGGCAAAATTTCTTAAGCGATTTGGGGAGAACATTTTCTTATAATGGGGTAGAAAACATAGTATCAAGCCCTCTATTCAATGCTTCTCTTGGGTTGTTTGGTGTTTCTCTTGTTCTATTACATTCATCCGCATATCGATTGTTTTCTTCTAAATTGGGTTATTTTATTACACTTTCTGGAATGATTTCGGGAATTGGGATGATTATTATTGCTTCTGCGCCTGACAATCTGCTTCCTAATCGTCATATGTTGGGTGTGTGGATTTGGGCGTTGTTCCTTTTGGTCATCTCTATTTTAATCATTATTCATGATGTAAGCTCAAAAGAAGGAAAGCATCTATTTGTAATTTTAAGTGTCCTGATGTCTTTAGCTGTGACCTATCACATTTCACAGGGGTTTATGGATGTAAGAGGTCCATTAGTTGCTGCAACACAAAAGGTAGTGGTTTATTTGAATTGTGTTTGGTATTTATGTTTAAGCAGACGATTGCTATTTAACAATCGCTAAAGTGCCTTTTTGAATTTTACCTAAGCTTGCTGGATCAAGAGATTCAACCACCCAGAAATAAATACCACTTACGATGCGCCCGGAGAATGATATAGTTTCTTGTCTCCATGATTCTTCTGCAGATGAAGCATTCAAATGTTTTTTCTCAAAAATGAGATCGCCAGAAGCTGAATAAATCCGAATAATACAATTCTTAGGTAAATTTATAAAACGAAGTTTATACGGATCAGCAGCGTCAGGATACATATGGGCAGGATCGTTGTAGTCTAAACGAAACGGATTTGGTACTACTTTAATAGGCACAGACATACTGTCATATGTGGCAAGTGACATTTGGAATGGAGTGGTAGCTATAGCATTTTTCTGTTCAGGAGATGAACTTCCGCTCTCCAAAGATGGAATAGGGCCAATATCGTTCCCATTAATATCATACCAGTGATCGTGACCGGAATCATATGTATGAACACTATAGTAGTAGTTATATCCAGAAAACGAGTTTGAATCTATAAAGGAATAGGTTCCAGTATTCTCATTATAAAATGCCGTGTCACCTACAGTTATATCAATTATATTTTCCCATGGGCCAAAATGCCAATAATGTGAGGGAGGCCATGATTTATAAATTCGATATCCACGAACATCTTTTGCTTCAACACCATCATAGTCAGGATCCATAGCATCTTCAACTGCATCGGACCAATTTACTACAACCTGGCCTAATCGTGTATTTCCAAACCAAATGTCCACATCAGGCGGCGGATCAGGGATATCATACTTATTCCCATAAGCAAATTTTGCTTGCTCAAAATTTCTAAATAAAGAACGCTCACCCTTTTTTAAATCCAACTTCGACTCCGGCTTAATTGCCCAAGTTACTTCATCTTCCCCAAGCCAATCCGGAGCAGAACCGCCTACAAATGCTAAAACAATTTTTGCTTTTTGATCTGGTTCAAGTCTGTAAGGTCCAAACACTAGAGCATGCATTTTTAAATCAGGCTCATCCGGCGGCGTTCTGGTTATTTCATATTTATCGTGTCCAATGACCATATTGTACATTTCTTTATCTGTATGCTGTTTTGAATTTGGATCTTCATAATCAAATTGATCTATATTTCCATTATGCCACCATTTTGTGTAGGCTGGTTGAGTCTCGCCCGATGGATGGATAAAATCACCATCCGGTTCAAAATCTAAAATACCCATCCCTACATATTGGTAGGCCAAAAGTTGACCTTCTTTTTGGCCAAAAAAACCACCGCTGGAAGAGGAAGTTCGTCTTTGAGCAACTTCTAGCTTGTATGGTTGACCCGTATCATTCCATGTGCTCCCTACCCAAACATCATCTCGTTGATAAAACATGATTTCATCTGAATAATTATTCGTGTATTCTGGTTCATCGGCTGTAAATGTATCCGCTTTTGTGTAGAAAAACATATCGTCATGAGTTTGTTCTCTATTATATCTCCAGTCGGCCCATCCCATTCCGTAACCGTCAACCCATTGGTGAGCCATTGCATTCAAGCTGAAGGCATTCATGAGAGAAAAATATGCAGGGTCTAAAATCTTCGAACCTGTATTTTCAAATATAAGTTCCTGAATAATAAAATCATCAAAATCAGGATAACCCCAGGCGTATGCTTTGCGGGTGACTTGAATCCCTGTTTTAGTTGTCCATTGGCTTATGATTATTTCTTCTGGAGAATCGTCATTTGCAGAATATTCATTATAACGATAGTTGTGAATTTCCACAGGTTCACTACTTTGGATACTATAATGATAGGGTGAATAATTACTTCTTTCAATATTCGGATAAGATGAATCTCCCAGAACTGATTCTGGGGAATTTCTGATATCGTAAGGTTCAGGGTCTACATCAATTGTCACATTTCTTGGACCGGAATATGAAACAAGTGTGTCTCCCAAATCATCTACAGAAAGAATCCACACACCTTGGCCTCTCGAACTTTGTGCAATAGTTGCTCGGGGCATTTCTAACACATTAGGATCGCCATTTAAATATGCTTCAACATCTATAAAATATTCAACAAAATCAGGACCCACTCTCGACATATTACCCGGATAGGTTAAACTTTCTTGACTATGACTATTTGATTCTCCTCTGTTTCCACCACCATCCAAACCGTTATTGCGATACGTAGACCACATTTTTCCTCGAGTCAGATTCCGCGGTGAATAACCATCAATCATATCTGCTTGAGCGGCAAGAGTCGTGAATAAGAATATTATTAATGGCGATAATAGTAAAAAATATCTCAAGGTAATAATATTTTCAATAATGATTTAACTACGAAAAAATATCTCATTATTACATGCAAACCAGTGTGAAATATTTTTTAAAATTTAATATTATTTAACAATTGCCAAAGTGCCTTTTTGAACTTTACCCATACTAGCAGGATCAAGAGATTCCACCACCCAGAAATAGATACCGCTTACTACACGCCCGGAGAAGGAAATGGTATTTTGTCTCCATGATGTTTCAGCAGCAGTATATTTAATATGTTCTTTCTCATATACCAAGTCGCCGGAAGCGGAGTAAATCATTACTCTGCAATGTTTAGGTAAATTGATAAATCGTATTTTATAAGGATCAGCTACATCAGGATACATATGAGCAGAATCTTTAAAATCCAATCTGTATGGATTAGGAACAACTCTAATTTGTTCAGTCATTTGATCATAAAGAGGTGAAGATGGTTGGAAAGGTGTTTCTGCAACCATATTCTTCTGTTCTGGAGAGGTATAACCACTTTCTAAAGAAGGGACAGGTCCATGATCAATTCCATATGTATCCACCCAAGAATTATGGCCAGAATCATAAGTTCGTATACTATAATAATAGTTGAATCCTGTTAAAGATTCTTCATCAAGATAGGTGTACTTATTCGAAGAAAGATCAAAGTAGTCTTCATCCTTTAATGGTATTTCTTGGATCATTTCCCAAGGACCGTAATGCCAATCAAAAGATGGGGGTCGAGATCGATATACGCGATACCCTTCAACGTCATAAGCTTCGTCTCCAGAATAATCAGGATCACGTGCTGTGTCTGCTTGAGCATTCCATGAAATAATCAGATGGCCGGCTTCACTATTTTTAAACGTAACAGCAACATCTGGAGGCGGATCTGGAACATCAAAACCCATATTATACATAAACTGTGCTTTTCTAAAATTTCTGAAGATAGAAAATTCGCCCTGGTTCAATTCAAATTTAGC